>Ga0163215_100008_pt1 | contig 954913 bp, 759 predicted proteins | sample SynspAceP_FD_185934 | JGI IMG/M metagenome (GOLD analysis project Ga0163215, IMG submission 185934) | Saline lake microbial communities from Ace Lake in Antarctica - Synechococcus sp. Ace-P (Hybrid Assembly) | ecosystem: Environmental > Aquatic > Non-marine Saline and Alkaline > Saline | place... | reverse complement strand
TGGATATTCCACCCCAAAGTTTACCACTGTTCCGAGCCAATGTTTACCACCGATTCCGAAGCAATGTTTACCACTGATTCCTGAGTATAGTTTACCAGAATAATCAGGGCAAAGAGTTACAATTTTTCTGATCGTTAAGGATTTTTGAAGATGGAACTGTGCTTTTATAGGCTGACATTCCGGCACAAAGTTTACCAAAAATTCCGAAGCAGAGTTTACCACCAAGGGAACAGATCTATGATTCTGGAGTACATTAGGTTGAATAACCAACTCCTTAAAATCATGGCCAATAAAACCCTTGCTATGCAAAAAATAAGACAAATACTATTATTCCTAAAACGAGATCTATCAGAGCGTAGCATTGCGGAGCAGACTGGTGTCTCCAGGCCTACTATTCATTCCTACCGGGGCATCTTTGAGACCAGTGGATTTGATTATGATACACTTCTTAAACTTAAAGATCCGGAACTTTATGAATTGGTAAAAACCAAAAAGAAAGGATCGGACCGGACCCCGGATGTCCGTAAACTATATTTTTTGGAACAAGCGGATTATTTTATCTCCGAACTAGGGCGCGTCGGTGTAACCAGGCTACTGCTCTGGCAGGAGTATTTAAAAGAATATCCAGAAGGCTTTGGCTACTCTCGTTTTTGTGAATTATTGGATATCCAGATCAATTTGAAGAGCCCGACCATGGTCTTTAAACATAATCCCGGAGAGCTGCTGGAAATTGATTTTGCGGGTTCCAAGTTAAGCTATGTGGCCACTTCTACGGGGGAAATCATTGCCTGCCCGGTACTTATAGGCGTACTTCCCTTTAGTGGATTTGGTTATGCAAAAGCATTGCCCGATGCTTCCCTTGCCCAGGTAATTCCTGCCCTGAACGACATCTTAAATTATTTTGGAGGGGTTCCGCTCAATGCCAGATCAGATAATATGAAACAATGGGTGGTCCGTAGCTGCAGGTATGAACCTACTTTTCCCCAGGCATTGGAACAATGGGCCCTGCACAACCATATAGGGTTGTTGGCCACAAGGGTAAGGGCCCCAAAAGATAAGCCATCTGTAGAAAACCAGGTGAAGATCACCTATCGCCGGGTGTATGCCACTATCCGTAACGAAACGTTCTACAGCATCCAAGAGCTGAACCAAGGGATAAGAAAGGCTTTGGAAGCCCATCATGACATCAACTTCCAGAAGAAGTCTTTTAGCCGAAGGGAGCTCTTTACCGGCCAGGAGCTACCGGTACTGCAGGGCCTTCCCGAGCATCCATACCAGTTCAACCATCTCACCAGGGCCAAGGTCCAAAAGAACTATCATGTGGTAATGGGGGAAGACTGGCACTTTTATAGTGTTCCCTACCACCACGTTGGTAAGGAAGTAAATATCATTTACGATACAGAATGTGTGGAAATCTATTATCAACTGGAGCGCATTGCCGTGCACCGGCGCAACTATAAAAAACATGGGATAACCACCCTTTTGGAACATATGCCCGAACATCATCGCAAGATGGCCGTGCAACGTGGATGGACTCCGGATTATTATTTAAAACAAGCTGCGGACAATGGTCCCCATACCAAAGAATTCTTTGAGAAGCTTATGAAAAGTAAGATCTCCGTGCACCAGGCCTATGGCCCCTTCCTGGGAATTATGCGACTGATCAAACAATATGGGGGTCCCCGTGTGGAGGCAGCCTGTAAGCGGGCCCTGACCGGAAACCGGTATAACTACAAAGTGGTAGCCACTATCCTAGAAAACAAGATGGACCGGATAGAAGAGAGCCCGCCAGAAAAATCACCCATACCCCATCACGAAAATCTCCGGGGGCCACAAGCTTTTGTAAACAAAATGAAACATTAATTAATAATATTTGGAAGATGAACACAGCAACAACTTTACAACAATTACAGGGCCTAAGGCTTACCGGAATGGCCAAGCGGTATCAAACCCTACTAAGCCTGCCCACACACCGGCAGGAGGATGCCCACACCATTCTGGCCCTGATGTGCCAGGCAGAACAGGAGTATCGTAGGGACAAGCAGACCGAGCGATTGCTCAAGGCCGGGAAACTTCGCTATCGGGCCGACATGGAAGAAATTATCTGTAGCCCGGAAAGGGGAATTACAAAAGAGACCCTATTACAGTTGGCCGAAGGACACTATCTGGAAAAAGGACAGAATTTACTGATCCACGGCCAGACCGGAACCGGAAAATCCTTCCTGGCCTGTGCACTGGGGCGCTCCGCCTGTCTTATGGGATATAAGACCCTCTACCTATCGATGAACAAATTTTTAGAGACTATTGCCCAATCCAGAATCGATGGCACTTACTTAAAACTCATCAAACAGTTGACGGCAAAAAAGCTGGTCATCCTGGATGATTTTGGTCTGAAACCCTTATCCGGCGATGCTAAACTGACCTTATTGGATCTGTTGGAAGACCGTTATGGCATAGGGTCGGTGATCATAACCTCTCAACTGCCCTTTGACCATTTTTACGCGTTCTTGGATCAGCCGACCTTGGCCGAGGCAATACTTGACAGATTGTCAGCAGCGGCACATAAAATAGAACTTAAAGGGGAATCTTTAAGAAAAAGAAAATAATGTTGTATAATTGATTTTTATAACCGTTCCCGCGGTGGAAAAAAGTGATGTAAACTGGTAACCTTACGCCAAGAATTTACTGGTAAACTTTAGAGCGGAATGGTGGTAAACTTTCCTCGGAATATCCACCAAACTAGATTTACCATGTCAGTAGTATCAGAGATTACTTCTTCTTGTCTGTGATAGTTGTTATTCTGAACCCAGAATAAGTGAAATTCATCAAAAGACAGGTTAAAAACATATTCGCTCCGTGAATGCGCAGACTGACCTATTTCAAATTTAATCCAGTATTCAGAATTTTGAAAAAACCTCATAGTTTGGCTTTGACTTTGGTTCCTGCCAGATTTATAGATTTTTAAGGCCGCTTCATTTTCAGATATTTTGTTTCGATTTACTAGTAAACAAGACATTTCATTATCGTTGTTTTCGGTTATGCGAGCTTTAATATTATCGATACTAAGAATTTCTGCTAGATTGTCTTGAATTTTCTTTGTTACATCGTTAAATGCTTTATCAACGAATTCCATTTTCTCTATTGAATCAAAGTCTTTCTTAATTTTATACTTTTTCGTGGCCATTGATGCAACCTTTGAAATAGTAGAAGTATCGGCACCCTCAATGTTTGATATATTTCGTAAGTGTGCTGTTACATCCATCATTGCTGTATTTTGATTATTCCACAAAGCAACAGCTTTACCGTCTTTAGGTAATGCTTTAATCGAACCAAATGGAGTATTTTGCCAATCGCAAGGTTCCAAAATAACAGGTACAATCTTTAAGCTACCTTCTTCGTGTCTCCTTTGTGCTTCTGCAAATTCTTTCTCATAGCAGTAATTGGAATTTAGATAATCAGGACTCACCAAGGCAATGAAAATTTCAGCTTCATTGAGCGCTTTATTAATTTCATTATCTAAACTTCCGCCGGCGCTAATAGCATTATCTGTCCAATCGGAAATACTGCCTTCTCGACGCAATTGTGCTAGATGCTTTTGAAAAAGTGCGAGGTATGAGTCGTCGGCATGACTGTATGATATAAATGCTTTCATAATTTTTTTGTTGTAAGTAATTTGTTATTTCAATTCCATTTCTAAATGATTTTTCCACCTCTTCCAGTTTGGCATTTTTTGTTCTAATAGATTATAAAATTCTTTTTTATGATTGGGGATAATTAAATGACAAAGCTCATGGAGTATGACATATTCAATACATTTTGAAGGTGCTTTTATTAATTCAGGGTTCAGCGTTACTACGCCTTGAGATGTACAACTTCCCCAACGATTTTTCATTCGCTTTATATCCATTCTTTTTAAAACAACTTGTTCTTTTTTAAATTTCAAAATAGCTTTTTCTAATATAGCTTCGAATTTGCGCTTTGCATGTTTATAATACCAAGATGCTAATAAGCTTTTCACTTTATTTATGTCAGCCGTAGTAACTAAAAGTTTACCCGCTTTCAATTTTACAGACTTGTCTTTTCCAAGAATAACCTTCAACATATAGCGTTTTCCTAGATAGTAATGCGTTTCTCCTGAAATATATTCGCGAATAGGGGTATGCGGTAAAAACTGTTCAAAATAGTACTGCTGCTTAACTATCCATCTTCCCCGTTTTATAACTTTTTCTTTAATTTCTGGTAGCTTTGAACTTTCTGGGGCGACTAACTGGACGGTACTATCGGGATGCACTTCTATTGCCAATGTTTTTCGATTGGTGCGTTTAATATCAAAATCAATGACTGTACTGCCGTATTTAACTTTATGCATCAATAGTTATTTTTTGCAACTTTTAAACATTTGACTAAAATTGCATCAATGTCATTAAAATTAATTTCAACCCCTAAATCCTTTCGATGTTCCATTAGATAGTCTTCAATTTCATTTTCCATTTTATTTTGAACATCGAGATTTTTCTTCCAGTCTCGAATAGTCAAGTTTTCAATGATTTTGGTAATATCAATTCCAGCTATAGCTAATTGCTCTGAAATTACGTCCACCTTCCCTTTGCCATGGGTATCCGTTAATACTTGAGAAATCCCTCCAAAAACAGCTCTCGCCTCTGGTTTGTCCTTTACCAAGGCAGGAATACCCTCCTGATGGCCTTTGTCTAGGTCATTCCTTATAGAATTAATACTATCTAAATACTCCTTCTCATTTAATCTGCCTTCTTGAAAAGCGGTTATGGTATCTTGAATCATATCAGAGAACTTTTTATAATACGCCTCATCTTTTTCCATACTTTCCGTAATGACTTTTTTCATTCGGTGAGCAATGAAATCAGCCTTGGAAGCCGGTGTCGCACTATAAGTTTCCAAAGCTTCTTTGACCATGTTTTGGTCAAAAATGTTTACGTCCTTCGTTATTTCATAAACATTTTCAGCATTTACATAGGTGTTCAACAATTTTCTCACTCTTGGCTCATACTCTTTATAGGAGATACTTTCAGCATATCTAATCTGTACCGAAACTCTTAGGCTTTGAAACCTTTTTAGCTCTGCTTTGTAAAAACTAATTTGTTCGGTAGTGTATTCCTCATAAAAACTATCTGCAGCAAAGCATAATTGTAATGTTCTTGCAAATTGAGAAAGAACGTCATAGAACTCGTCACGTATATCTTTCTGGGCAATGCACCTTTCCAAAGCTTCTATATCATCCTTGTTATTTACACTCTTGAAAACATCCCAGACTGCAGCATGATGCCCAGGTAATTGACGAATTACTTCCGCCATATCAGAAACGGCATTAGACAAATCATCCTCTTCAAAATCCTCTAGCGCACTATACTCCGTCAAAGCCTCATCAAGCTTGCCTAATACACCTACATAATCGATGATATATCCATACTCTTTACCTTTAAATAATCGGTTTACTCGGGCAATAGCTTGTAATAAATTATGCCCCTTTAAAGGTTTAGCTAAGTAAAGAAGTGTATTTACCGGAGCGTCAAAACCTGTCAGTAATTTACTCACCACTATCAGCATTTCAACTTCATCATCATTTTCATCTTTGAATTTATCTACTACATAATTTTCATAAGAATCTTGGTCACGGAACTGTTTCATTAAACCATCCCAATAATTTCTGGATTCCGAACTGGATTCCGTCCAAACATCTTCATTGTCCTTTCTGCTATCTGGTGGAGTAAATACTACTCTGGTATTTATCCCTATAGTTGGGTCAGTTTGAGATTCAAAGTATTTTTGATATTTAATGGCTACGTCGATTCTAGGAACGGCCAATTGGGCTTTTGCTCCTGTGCCTTTCCAGTTTTTAGTGTAGTGATTAGAAATATCATAGGCGATTTCTTCAACCACACCGTCAGATTCATAAATTTTCGTAATCGACGAGAATTTTCTTTTTAAATCTTTTTGGGCTTCCTCGCTTAAGGGTTTCGCCAGCCGTTCGAACCCTTTGTCTAGTTGCTTTCTATTTATGGTAAGTTTTGCCGAACGACCTTCATAAAGTAAGGGTAAAACCGCCCCGTCCTTTACTGCTTGGTCTATGGTATATTTATGTATAAAACCACCGAACTTGCGTGCTGTACTCTTTTCGGATTTCATTAAAGGAGTGCCTGTAAATCCAATGAATGCTGCATTCGGCAACATACGTTTCATAGCAGCATGAGCGGTTCCGTAATTGCTACGATGGCTCTCATCTACAAGTACAAAAACGTTTTGTGATTCATCCTTGAACTTTGCCCTACTGGCTGCAACATTGAATTTATCTATTATTGTAGTGATAATTTCGTTGCCTCTGTCTGTCAGTAGCGCTATCAAATCTGAACCACTTTGCGCCTTCTTCACTTTTTTGCCGCAATTCTCAAAGGTTTTGAAAATTTGCTTGTCAAGACTTATCCTATCGGTTACAATTACAACCCTAGGGTTTTCAATTTCCTTATCTAATGCTAAAGCCTTTGAAATCATTACCATGGTCAATGACTTTCCGCTTCCTGTGGTGTGCCAGATTACACCTCCTCTACGATTACTGTCTTGGTCCCGTTCTTTTACTCTTGAAATAGTTTTTTGTACTGCAAAAAACTGTTGATAACGACATATTTTTTTAATAGGACCATCAAAAACAATATACTTGTAAACGATATCCATCAATCTTTTCGGCTCACATAACGCCAATAAAGACCTGTCTTGTTCAGTTGCTAATCTTTCTTCAGATGAAATACCATTCAACTGTTTTTTTATAATTCGTTGGGCTTGTTTTTCATTATCTTCTTTCCAGATAGACCAAAACTTGGAAGGTGTTGCCGTTGTTGCGTATTTAACTTCATTGGGATGAACGGCCATAAACAACTGCGCAAAATGAAATAGTTTGGGAATACCTTGCTCTTTTTTTTGATTCCTCAAGTTTTGCGAGATAGCTTCATCTAAAGACTCATTTTTATCTCGTCTTTTGTTTTCTATAACAACAAAGGGAATTCCATTTACAAAAAGTACAATGTCAGGTCTTCGTTTGCTTTTTAAACCTTCTACTTCATATTCTTCTGTAATGTGATAAACGTTATTCTCTGTGTTGACCCAATCTATATATTTTAAAGTAAAGCCTTTACTATCGCCTTGTATGGTTTCCGTGAAACTTTTCCCAAGTGTAAGTAAATCATATACTTTTTCATTTGTACGCACTAAACCCTCATCAGGTACATTTTTTAAAGCGTTAATAGCTCCTTGAATATTACCTCTAGAAAATTTATAGGAATCTCCTTTGTATTCAAAACTGTTGATTTTTTGTAGTTGCTCACTCAATATATTTTCTAGTAGAACGCTAGAATAGAAACCATCTCTTTCTTTTAAGGTTTCTTTTGGAGAAACATATATCCAATTCAGTTTTTGTAAAAAACTCAATGCTGGAAGTTGTGAATCTTGATATTCGTTATATTTTGTGGTCATTGGCAACGTTTACTTTTACTAGAAAAATCTCTTTTTTGGAGAAAAAATCTCTTTTTTGGAGAATTGAACATTTTCGATTAACGTACTTTTAAAATATCAAAATCATAATTAAGATACACGTAATCAAGTATTTACAACAATTCTTAGGTTTAAGCACATACAACACGTAATCGCGTTTATATACCCTTTTGGGGAATTAAAGTTCTTTTTTGGGGAATTGAAATACATCGCTATTTATTGCTGCCTTTATCGACTCCATATCATCGATACCGTCAAAAAATAAATATCTAGTTCCTTTTCCAGAGCCTTTCTTGTCTAGAACTCGACCCAACAATCTATCAATAAGATATTTAACTTGAGCTCTATTTAAATCTCCTTCAAACAAGTCCACAAAATGACTCATTTTCACCTCTTTGGTTGTTTTAAGTAATCCCAATATTCTTTCTAAATCAATTGTTCTAAACCCTCCAATTTCAGCTTTTTGATTCTTTAGTTCAAAGTAGGCATCTGCAAGTACGTATTTTATGCTTGCTGTTCCTCCTGCTCTTTTAATAGCTCCTTCTTTTTCTAAGGTTTCAAGAATACCATCATGAACTATATCAGATTTTCCTTCTTTAATATGATGAAGTCCAATTATCTCAAACGTTCCTAGTTTGTTGTCATCACTTCTTTTTTCTTGTTCTCCACTAATAAATGCGGCAAAAGCAGTATCGGCTACCTCCCCATTAATACTAAGCTCTACTTGAAAAAAGTCTGTTTTGGAGTAATCTGGTTCAGGCTTACCCTCTGAGAGGGTAATTCTAAATATTTTATCTACACCCTGTCCGGAACGTTCTACCAAACCTGTTTTTTCAAGAATATCAGTAAGCAGTCTACTTCTTGGCACACTACTGACCGAGATTAGATTTTCTTTAGTTACACCTTTAGGAAAGCCTCCTGCATTTAAAATGGTAATACTGTCAGGAAATTGTTTGATGACCGTTTCGCTATTTATACTGTAATCTCTATGCGCAATGGCATTTAGTGCAGCCTCTCTAATAACTTCTTCGTTAAAGTATGGCAAGTCAAATTTATACGGCCCTTCGCTTATTTTGTTGTCTTTGTTTCTTCCGTTCAAGTAGCCCCAGATTTCATCAATCGCGATAAATAAGGGTTTAAGAATTGGCTTTCTTTTATCAAAATGTGTTTGACTATGTGTTTCACGATATTCAATATTTACTTGGGCATTTGGTAAATACTTTTGTAGTGCCTGTTCGTTTCCGACCAAAATAAGGGCAGCGTAGGTTATACCTTCGTCTTCCGCTAATTTCAAATCGGTAAGAATTTGTGAAATTGGGAGTTTTACAAAAGCTGGGTTGTTTTGCTTTCTGGCATATTTCTCTTTGAGTATTGTTATTGCCGTTTCATCTAAGTCAGATGGACTGAGTTCTGGACAGACCTTTGCTGAAAAATCTGGCTCCTGTTCCGAAAGAATTTTATAGACTTCCTCATCGGTCATATTTCGTAAACTGTCCCCCGTTCTCATTAAAGCAACGCCTTCAAACTTTAAAGTGCGACCTAAAGGTCTAGAAGGAATGGAAGTAACCACAACTCTATGACCAGCTTCATCGAAGAGCTCTTCTATATGAACACGAATGCCTAATTTTTCATAAACAGCATCCTCAAATACTCCTATTTTTCCTTCCACAAAATCACTCCCAACAACTTTATGTGGTAGTTTATCTGCCATACCTAGAATCAGATGACCGCCACCTTCATTAGCAAGTGCGACTACATATCCTAAAAAGCATTTTCTCCTTTCTTTTTGCTCGGTATGGCTTCCGCCATTCCAAGGAAAATTTTCTTTAGCTTCTTTGAATTCAACTTTGTCTTCTGATTCTCTGAGCTTTTGTAGTTCTTTAATTGTCATATTTAAAACTCCTTAACTTTTTTCTTTTGATTTTCGATGTTCCACAAAAGGATGCTCCCATTTCCCAGAGATTTGATATAGTTCGTAAAACACAAACCATTCTAAAGTCCATGGAATTATAGTATCAAACAAATGATGCTCTGTGCAATCCCAATTTAAACTATCTTTTTTGGAATGATACAAACAAAGACTACCATCTTGCGGGTAAATATGAATATCGTGGTTAAATTCAATTTTTGGCGTAATGACATGTACATTAGGAGCTGACTTGCCATTGTATGAAATAATGAATTTATACTCAACAGATTGTGGTGTTGGATTAAATCCACCTACGCAGACTAGTTTGCCATTTAAGGTTGTACAACTTAAAAAATCATATTTGGATTCAATCAACTCTTCTTCTTTTGCTAAAAATACCTTTATAGGAATCTTTGCAAGCGCCTTTTTCAATCTATTGCCATGGAATTTTTTAACCCCCATAATTATGATGTGGTTTGTTTTTTACGCCTGTTGCCACATCAGTAATTGAGCCATCCCTTTGAGTATAGGCTGTTCCTGCAAGTACCTTTTCAGAAATCGCTCTTAATGCAGCTTCTTTAGCATCAACATCTTCGTCAGCTCCCAAAGGAAATTTATCACCTAAATGTTTTCTCCATAATTTACTTGCTTTTAGTTGATTAGATTCATTGTCAATAGCTTCTTTAGCATCTTCAATAAAATCATCAAGATTATCTAAAAAATTCTTTTTTCTTGCGGCATCGTAGTTTTCAAAAAGGTCATCGTTGGGAGTAGCTGGCACTATACATTCAAAATTATCTTCTAGGGTATCTTGGATTGCAATCAAAGTATCCTTCAATGCGATATCGTCCCTTTCATTATGCTTTGTGTTTTCTGCCGCTAATATGGTCATAGCAAGGCCACTTGGCATTTTATTTCGTTTGTGGTCTCCCCAACCTTTCAAATATTTAACCATGTACTTTAGTTGTGAATTTTTGCGCTTCTCTTTTTTATACCACTCAACTACTTCTTTTGGGTCGCTTTCTTCCAATTCTTGATTTTTAACCGCCAACCAAGGATTCTCCTCATCTTCTGGGAAATAGTAGATTGGAAAATCTATATGATAATCTGCTTTATAAATGACTCTAACACATTTTTTACGATGTTGTGGAGCAGTTGATGTTGCTCCATTAACGGCGTCCCATACCCAAGTCTGCAAGGTTGTACCATTCACACCTACGGGCCTTTTAAAATAAATACCATCGTCTAAGTCACATTCGTTATCCTTGGTCAAGATAAGTGTCTTCATTTTATATGAACCCTGTATCCAGAATTCTGGCACATATTCAGGATGATTCTTTTTAAAGTAGTTTTTGATTCTTTCTCTTAAAACTTCTTTTGAATTCATTAACCGCGTTCTCTTATCCGCAGAGATTTTTAAGTTTTGATGATAGTCTAAGAATAGTTTATTACAATTTGCCATATTCTTTAGTTTTGAGTGTTTATTTTTTGTTAGCTGATGGATAATCATTCCACCTGTTATTATTTTTAATACTTGATATAATAGATTGGCCATAAATTTGATATTTGGCACTCGCCATACTCATTAGTTTTTCCAGTTTAATTTTCTTATTCGAATCCATAGCTATTTTAAAACTACTGGGCAGCTCCTCTTCGATTCGATGATATTCAAATACTTTAGATTTTACTCTTCCTGTTCCACCAGCATAAATGCAACATAAATCATGCACATGCCTTGACTGCGCTTGCATCATTAAATCCAAAATTCTGATTTTTGATATCCAATAGAATGCACCAAATGGTTTATGAAATTTTCCAAATAATACTTTAGACCTTGTCTCATTATAAGTTGTTTGACCTGTTCCAATAGAATATAATTCAATGTCTTTATAAGCAATTTGCAAAGCACAATGAGCTTCGGTTAAACCAATAAGAGCGGGATTGTTTGCGAAAACACCACCATCAACGCGCATTAAAAACTCTTCTTTCTCTTTGCCGTTATTTAGCTCATAATGATTAGAGTATGGATTGAAATAGGTAGGAGCCGCAGCTGTGGCCAAGGCTACTTGATAAGCTGGAATATGTAAATCCGTTACATAATCATCCTTATGTGGTGTTTTAAATACCTTTGGTTTTGCATTTATAAGGTCGTAGCCCGTAATGCAAACTCTAGTACTTAAATCTGCAATCCGAGGTTCAATATCATTATTCGCTTTCTTAAACTTCTCTTTTACAAGATGTTCAAGTTTTTTGTTATTATATTTTGCTCGTCTAATACCAAAACGCCATCTTTTATAGAGTGGAGGAAAGATTAATTTTCTATTTTCAACATAGAGTTGCTGAATTTCTATCGCTGGAATTTTCAGAGCTAAAGCCAATGCAAGTATTCCCCCTGTAGATGTTCCACAAATTAAATCGAAATGTTCAGCGATAGGTGCGCCAAGACTTGCTTCAAGTTTAGTTAAAAACCTAGCTGGATATACACCTCTTATGCCTCCTCCGTCAATAGACAAAATTTTAAATTTCCTATCACTCATCCTTGGTCTATTTTAACCCTAACTGCACCTGTAAGCAACTGTTGCATCAAGCCTCTTTTTTGGTCTTGTAGGTTTTTAAGTTGTTGTTTTAGTAGTTCTATTTCTTTATCAGAATTGGAAAGAGCTAAGACTATTTTTTTTTGCTCATCGATAGAAGGAAGTAGTATTTTAGTTTTCTTAATTGACCCTATACCAAGATTTTTTATAGTTGAACCTGTAGCCATTCTTTTGAAATTATTTAGAACGTTGTAAGATTGGAGTTGATACCCAACATATTTTTTTTGCACATCTTCATTAATATTCAAATATGCGACACTCTTACCTAAAACAATCTTCTCTCCCTTATAGTAAGCAAGGTTTCCAATGGTCCCGTTGATAGAAAGTAAAATCGTGTTTTCGGACAAATCCTTCTCATGCTTCAAAAGTTCTTTATCGCCAACCGATTTTGTGTTTTCAGTTAAATTAATCCGCCCATTTTTAAGATTATTCCCATTTACAAAATAAATATTAGTGTTTTCTGTGTATACGGGAGTTGTATGTATTCCATCGCTAATCTTGGTGGTTAAATTGTCAAGCTCAACTTTCTCCCACTCATCATCAAACCCATCAAACCGCTTCTTGCCAGTCAACAAAACCTGCATCAACCCATTTTTAAAAGTTTCTTTAGCAACAATTAATTGTTCTTGGGTATGAATAGCCTTATCCCATGTACTTAGAATTTTGGCGATTTTTTGTTGTTGGCCTTGGGGAGGTAAAAGCAAATTGACCTCTGATAAGAACCTACCATTCGTTAAAGCCCTAGTTGTGAAAGAACTTTTTCTAATAATTTCTTTTCTGGCCAGTTGTGTCGAAAAACAGTATTTAGCAAAATTTAAATCTATATTATTCATTGGCGTTGGTCTAGCTCTTAGAGCAAAACCACTAAAAACACCATTTTCAATATCCTCAGTAAGTACTGAGGAGTATGCAATTTCGTTAACGGTTTCTGATGTTCTAGTAAAGAACACATCTCCTGTTTGTATATTAAATCGCTCTATTTCATTGTCACTTAAAAAAACTTTGCCTTTGACATTTTCATTATCCAAGGAAGTGAAATTAAAAACGTCCATATAATTGATAATTGGAGTTCCATATCCAAAAAATTCTTTTTCCTTATTCAATCCATTTTTGAAATCATATAAGTTGCCCAATTTGGTTATCTCCCAATCATCTGGAATCCAACCCAAAATGGTCTTCTTGTAGCCCTTTTTAGGATTATTATGTTTTACAATTATCTCCATTATATACCCAATTCCTTTAGAAATCCATTCATCTCAGCCCGTACTTCTACCAGCTCCTTTTCCAGCCTTGAAATTTTAATTTTTGTTGCCTCAATATCTACGGGCTCCTCTTCTTCAAAAGTGTCTACATACCTAGGAATATTCAGATTATAATCATTCTCTTGTATTTCGGACAGAGCGGCGACATGACTGTATTTTTCGATTTCCGAAAAATCAAGATAGGTAGCCACAATCTTTTCGATATCCTCTGGCCGCAGTTTGTTCTGTTTCTTGCCATCTTCGTATGCCTTGCTAGCATCAATAAACAAGGTGTTTTCGTTCTTCTTTGCTTTGTTAAAAATAAGTATGGCCGCAGGTATGCCCGTACCAAAGAAAAGATTGGTAGGCAGCCCTACAACCGCTTCTAAATAATTATCGTCAATCAAAACCTGTCTAATTTTTCCTTCGGAACCGCCTCTAAATAAGACACCGTGTGGTACTATTACGCCAACTCTACCAGTTGGTAAAGTGGTTTCTATCATATGCAGAATAAACGCATAATCACCTTTAGACTTTGGCGGAATACCTCTTAAATATCTTTTGTATCTGTCAGATTCCGCTTTTTCATGTCCCCATTTATCCAATGAAAAAGGAGGATTAGCAACCACAACATCAAATTTCATCAATCCGTTTGCTTCTACCAATTGCGGGTTATTTAAGGTGTCGCACCATTCTATTCTGGCTGCATCCATGCCGTGCAAAAAGCAGTTCATTTTACTCAGTGCCCAGGTGTCTCCATTGCTCTCTTGCCCGTAGATTGCAAAGTCATTTGAAGGGTTTCCGTCTTTATCTTTTACTTCTTCGGCCACTTGAATCAACAAAGATGCAGAACCGCAAGTGGGGTCAAAGATGCGAGCGCCCTCTTTTGGTGCTACCAGTTTTGCCAATAACTGCGACACTTCTTTTGGAGTAAAAAATTCTCCACCTTTTTTGCCTGCTCCGGATGCAAACTTTTCGAGCAGATACATGTAGGCTTCTCCCAAAACATCTTCCTTGTCACTCCACAAAGAAGGGCGAAAATCCAGTTCTGGCTTTGCAAAATCATTAATAAGATTTAGCAGTCTTCGATTTCTATCCTTAGTTTGCCCAAGCTTTTCAGAATTGAAACTGATGTTTCTGAATACTCCATTTAGTTTTTCTAAATTCTGTTCTTCTATTCTTGCAAGAATTTTATCAATAATTCCACCTATGTCCGCATCATTTCTTTTTTCATAGATATAAGAAAAGCTGCTATTTTCAGGCAATACAAAACGCTCTCTTTTTAGTTTTCTAAGTATCAGTTCGTCGTCATCGCCATACTGTTCTTGATATTTATTATAATGGTCTTGCCAAACATCGCTTAGATATTTAAGGAACATAAATACTAGTATGTAATTCTTGTATTCCGATGAATCAAATGCCCCTCTAAAGGTGTCGCACGCACTCCAAAGGGCATTATTTATTTGTTGTTGTTGTGTAGGTCTTGCTTTAGTTATCATAGTTCATTTTTAATGTTGTCAATAATTGTGTTTGGATTAAGCGACTTCTATTTTCTATTAGTTGAGTGTATAAGTTTTGCTCTTTAGAAGCCAAGGAAGCTATTTCTGCAATTTTATTTTGTTGTTCAATTGAAGGCAGTAAAATAGAAATATTCTCAATGGTCTCACGGTTAATATTAGTAGTGTATGTGCCAGTTGCCTGGGACTCTAGATACTTCTGTACCTTTTTCTGGTTAATATACCAGGCTACATAATTCGGAATGGCCTTTTCTCGATCTATTCGTAAAACAAAAAAGGCAGATGAAGCCACCGACTCTATGTCACCTTTTGGATTATATACAATTGCATAATTGTTTGCACCCTTAGAGGTAAATAGAATATCACCTTGCTTTAAATAGTATTTGTCTTTGACCTTATGCCTTTTTATAAATATGCACTCATTACCAATTTCCGTATAATCATTTTCGATATCTTTGAGTTGGATAACTTGAAGCTTGCCATCAATATCGGCACTGATTTTCCCCCTGAAAGAATATCCTGAGAAAATTCCCCCATAGGTGACCAAGCTCTTTATTTTAGTTATATTTTTGCGCATATTAATATTGCATAATATTTAGGATGCACAAATATATTGAAATATATTAAACAATTTCAATTTTATATTGCATAATTGTTATGATGCATAAATTGTAGCTGTAGTTCTTGCTTGTATTATTTGTAATATTTTGAGCAATATCGTCCATCTAGCTTCTGGTTAGTATTTCAAGAATGACCTTGTAGTAGTTACAATTCCTCTTATACTTGGATATTAGGATGTTTATACAGGCTTGGCTTCGATTCAATTTCTGATGATTTGAACTTGTCAAATACTGGTCACTAATGTGTTGATAATAGACAGCTGCCAATATGTCTTTATTTGGCTTCCTTTTCTAACCCTTTTTTTTACAGCCAAATTTGGATGCCTTGTCTTATGGCATTTTTAAGTCCGGCGGCGGTTCATTTGATAATTATATTTTGCTGTAATTGATCTGCGCCACCAAAAATGATAGTCCAAAATTTCTCATGTGTAGAGGTGTCAGCCGCATAGGGATTGCTGGTACTTATGAATTTGACACCTGCTTTTCAAATTGATTTACCTACTTTAATAGATGTGATTTGCGGCAGACCCCGTGATTTAGTTTTCAAAAAATAAGAATGTAATCCAAACGAAGTTTAAGGTTCTCAGGTTTAAATCGTGCCATTTGGCTTTTATGTCTAATAATACCTGCCTAAATAACCTCGTTAGTTGTGGCTTCTAATAACATAGTATCGATTTGTAAACTGGTATGCTTAGTTTTTCTATTCGCTGACTCAGGCTAAAACCTTCCGTGATATATTTGTGTAGGTATATAATGGCGTAGATACAGTCACTGATTTCAATAAAATCCTTAATAGTTTGGTTTTTATATTCCCGAAACAAACCCCAAGCCCTACGGAAGTCGGGCAACCTTCCACTACAATCCTTCCCTAGCGGACACGCTACGACTGTCCGCTAGGGAATCCTTTCCGTTCCAGTTTTGCTCGACACCCTCGCGGCCACTGGAAAGCACAAGTGGAGAAATACCCCTTGACCTTTCTTACCCCTACCCACAAGAATTTCTTTCAGGTAATATGTTACATAGCCTGGTGTTTGTATGGAGAACATTGGAAACTTTCATGATATATCCATGCAATGCTTTCGTCACGATATATGGATATATATAAATATGATAATATATTTATATGGAAATATGTATATAGGTAAATATGATTTGCGTAATCGGAAGGTTTTTTTGTTTTAAAATAGGAACAAATCCGGACCGCCTGTTTTGAGTAAAATACCATTAAAAAAATTGAATAAATATTAATCTTCGGAGAAGATAGCAAGTTATGTTTTAAGCATCTTAAAACCCTACTTCTGACGAAGTGAAAGCCGATAAGAATATCGCGAAATAAAATGGAAATCAACAAAGGCGGGAGGAAAAGTTTGGGGGAAAAGAAACGGGAGTCTATCCTAACGTGTCGTTTCAATATCTTGGAATACGATTAATTAAGTAAAATATGCGAATCCTATGACTTGAATATTTTGGAAAGGGAATGTGATAAGTACTCTTTTAATTTTTCATAGGTACTCTTATCTTTAATAGACACGGCAAAATCGATGTCCTTGTAATTCTACTTGGTGGAATCTCATTTATTGCCGTCATCCTTATATCACGGGCGACCGCACCAACCAAGTATAAATCAACATGAAATTTTTTAAAACCTCGTTCCAAAGCGGCCAACATTTCTGAGAAATCGGGTCTTTGATGAAGTTGTTTAAAGTTTATCCTGTAGGTACTCATTGTATATTTTTTTTGCGGTTTCCGTACAACGTCTATCTCCTTTCATTATTAGGTCAGCGTAAGCGAGCAAAGGATGAACCGCATCTTTTACCTCGGTATTCTCCTTCCAGAATTTTTCGTAGATTTTGACATTACCGCTTTGACTAGGAACAAGTCTATAATTCTTCATCAGTTCGTTTCTCGGTTCCGTGGTGTATAAGGTCAATTCCTCCGGTCGAAGGTAATTAGTATAAATATCCCCAGCGGGTTCTCCTCCCCAGAATGTTTTTCTCTCTTTTAATTTAATGTCCTTCCAATTGAAAAAAGTATTATTATCCGCAAAACGATATGTTCCAATTGCCAGATTTGGTTTCAACTTTTTTTCATAGGCCAAAATCCATTTTTCAAGGAGCTTTTTTTTGTTGTCGATTATATAAGTGTCCTTGTTAAGTGGAACAAGGAAACCGTCATCCTTGAGGCCATTGAAGATATTCGCAATAGTGCCGATACCTGTATCCGTTTTATCGGCTATTTCACGGTAGGTTTTGTTGACCCATGCATCGTCCAACAGAAACTGGTGAACGACTTTTAGTCCGGTTTTGGTAAATGCCCTGTTGGTAGTTTTATTTTTGATCGGGACGGGTTCGTTGGCATCCAACCAAAGGAAAATTTCTTTTTCGCTGAGGTACATGTTGCCGTTCGCCTCAAGGTAGGCGATATTCCTATTACGAAGCTCTTCTTTTATTTTAGGAAATATACGTTGTGCCACAATCATAAACGGATCATATTCCTTGGCGAATGCTTCCAATTTTGGTAGGTGGATATTTCTTAGCTCTTTTTTAATTTCTATACCAAACTTGATAGTGCTGCCGTTCAAGGTGAGTATAATCGTACCGTCCAAGGCTTCATTGGGGTTTTTATCAATCCATTCGGCTTTGATTTTACCCGTTTTCTGAAGGTTGGTCAATGCATATTGTACAATTCCTTGATAATTCATTGTTCACTTTATATTATTGTTCACGAAAACGTGAACACATAAATTATATGAACAAAAGTACATGATCATTTTCAAATTGAGCTATTTATCAAGGTAATTAAGCGTAATATGCGAACAGATTATAAACCAATTACACTATCTAGGGCATCGTCCAGATCTTTATTTATAAAGTTTTGTTGGTAGTCAATGGTCGTTTTAATATCAGAATGATTGTAAAGTTTTTGTAAGACTTGTAACGGAATTCGGTCCCCGGAGATATTGCCAAAGGAATGGCGCGATACGTGCATTGTGATTTTCTTTGTGATTTCCGCTTTGTCGGCAATTTGCGCTAAATACCTGTTCAATCTTTTGTTTGCAGTCTTGCTAACCCTTAAAATATCTTTGGCATTATCGTTTGCTTCCCGCAGTTCTGGAAAAATATAATCGCTCTGTGAACTTTTTGTAGGGAGGTATTCGTCCAATATTTTTCGAAGTTTATCATGTATTTTGAGCGAAAGGTTTTTTTGATTCTTATTCATGGTATAGTAAATCCGTTCTCCTTGCACATTTTCCCATTTCATCTGAACCACATCGGAAACCCGCATTCCAGCGAGATAAAAACTGAAAAGAAATACATTGCGAGTGTGGTGCTGTTTTGGGTTATCGGAAAGGTCTAGTTCTTCAAGAGTTTTGATTTCCTCCGAAGTAAGACCGATTTTAATGGATTTTGGAATTCTAATTTTAATCTTTCCATCGTGGTTTCCAAAAGGATAACTGTCTTTGGAGACAAGGCCTTGTTGGGAGGCTCTGTTGTGCAATGTACGTATGAAAATCAAGGTGTTTACGATGCTCCTTTCCCCAACGGAAGCTTTCGAGCTTCTCAAATGGGAGATAAAGCCTCGCAAAAAAAGCGGGGTTATTTCCTGAAAGGTCAATGTTTTTGCTCTAGGGTAGCCTTTAATTCTATTTAATAAGGGTTGCTCACAATTAATGCGAGAATACTTTTTATTCTTTTCTAATTCCTCAAAATAAGCTTCGGTGAATGAATAAAAAGAATGGCTCTTATCCTTGTTTTTAATGGTTTTCCTGATTTCTTCAATTCGAGTAATTGGTTTAATATCGCTCTCGATGTCCAAAAGTGATTTATTGATTTCTGCTAACTTGGCCGATATAAGATTGTTTAAACGGTTAGCATTAGGATGATTTTTTTTGACTTTGTTCTTTACGGAGTCCCAGTATTTTTCATCAACATATTGTCCTGTATACATATAAGTGGATTTCCTATTTTTGGTAATTCGAATAGAAATAGGATAAAGCCCAGCGTTATTTTTCTTTCTTCTAAGTGTTGCCTGAATAGTAGCCATTGCCTCGTTTTATATAAAGATACAAAATCTGGGTACAACATAGGTACAACAAATGATGGTTTTATATGCCTTTTTATGGTTTTATTTGATTTTTAAATTTACATAAGTATTTGATATTAAGTTATTTTGGTAGTTTTTGATGCAAATCGGCAAAAACTTAGGATCTAGTGCCGCAAGGTGTGAGAGTTCGAGTCTCTCCGCCTGTACTGAGTAAAAAGCTCTTCAGAAATGAGGAGCTTTTTTTGTGAGCGATAATTTTGTAAAAGGAGAGACGAGAAGCCTGTCCCGCTATGGGCGGGAAGTCTCGGAGTTTATCCTGAGCGCAGCCGAAGGGCCTGTACTGAGTAAAAAGCTCTTCAGAAATGAGGGGCTTTTTTTGTGGGCGATAATTTTGTAAAAGGAGAGACGAGAAGCCTGTCCCGCCATGGGCGGGAAGTCTCGGAGTTTATCCTGAGCGCAGCCGAAGGGCCTGTACTGGGTAAAAAGCTCTTCAGAAATGAGGGGCTTTTTTTGTGGGCGATAGTTTTGTAAATGGAGAGACGAGAAGCCTGTTCCGCTATGGGCGGGAAGTCTCGGAGTTTATCCTGAGCGCAGCCGAAGGGTCTGAACTGAGTAAAAAGCTCTTCAGAAATGAGGAGCTTTTTTTGTTGGCGATAATTTTGTAAAAGGAGAGACGAGAAGCCTGTCCCGCCATGGGCGGGAAGTCTCGGAGTTTATCCTGAGCGCAGCCGAAGGGCCTGTACTGGGTAAAAAGCTCTTCAGAAATGAGGGGCTTTTTTTGTGGGCGATAGTTTTGTAAATGGAGAGACGAGAAGCCTGTTCCGCTATGGGCGGGAAGTCTCGGAGTTTATCCTGAGCGCAGCCGAAGGGTCTGAACTGAGTAAAAAGCTCTTCAGAAATGAGGAGCTTTTTTTGTTGGCGATAATTTTGTAAAAGGAGAGACGAGAAGCCTGTCCCGCCATGGGCGGGAAGTCTCGGAGTTTATCCTGAGCATTTCGACGGATCAATCTTAAAAGTTGTGTGTACATTGGAATAAGTTAGATTAAATTATCTCAAAGTTCGTTTTCTGTTCATTTTTTTGCATGGCCCAAAAAACGCTAGGTTGATTTTAAACTTCTTATTAATTAACCATGTATATTAGACTGCAGCAATACAATTCTGTTTCTTATTTTTGTTGTTAACTTAACATGCCTTCTTATGAAAGTCCGTGAACGTTTTATTCTTATTTCAACTGTAGTTGTCATTGCCATTATCTGCATTTCTTTTTTCTGGCTTCCAATTTTATGGAGTTTCATATTGGTGGGGCCATTGCTTCTGATGGGTGTCTTTGATATCCTTCAAAAACGCCATACCATAAGGCGTAACTTTCCTTTGATCGGTCGGTTTCGGTATGTTTTGGAATCCATACGGCCAGAGATAATGCAATATTTTGTGGAGACGGATACTGAGGGACGGCCCTTGAACCGTATTTTAAGGTCGGTAATCTACCGAAGGGCGAAAGGGGAGACGGATACCGAACCTTTTGGTACGCAGATGGATCTATATCACTCAGGATATGAATGGATGGAACACTCCATGTATGCAAAGAATAATCCAAAGAATATAGGGGAGTTTCCCAGGTTACTAATAGGAGGTAAGGATTGTAAACAACCCTATTCTTCAAGCCTTTTGAATATTTCGGCAATGAGTTTCGGTTCTTTGAGCAACAATGCCATTATGGCCTTAAACAAGGGTGCTAAAATGGGGAATTTCGCCCATAATACGGGTGAGGGTGGTATCAGCGATCATCATCTGAAATATGGCGGAGACCTAATCTGGCAAATTGGTACAGGCTATTTCGGCTGTAGAAACGGTGATGGCACTTTTAATGAAAGAACGTTTCGTGAAAATGCTTTACGACCTTCGGTTAAAATGATTGAAATAAAACTGTCACAAGGGGCAAAGCCCGGTCACGGGGGAATTTTGCCAGCCATAAAGAATACGGAGGAAATAGCAAAGATCAGGCATATAAAACCAGGTATTGCAGTTCATTCCCCTCCATCGCATTCCGCTTTTGCAGACCCCATTCAATTCATGTATTTTATTAAAAAACTGCGCGACCTATCCGATGGAAAACCTATCGGGTTCAAATTGTGCATTGGTAGGAAACAGGAATTTATGGATTTCTGTGAGGCCATGATTTATACAGGCATAACTCCAGATTTTATTACCGTGGATGGTGGAGAAGGCGGCACTGGTGCCGCTCCGGTCGAATTTTCGAATACGATGGGCATGCCCTTGCGCGAAGGGTTGATTTTTGTGCACGATACCTTGGTAGGTTTCGGATTGAAAAATGATATAAAGGTAATCGTTGCAGGAAAGATCATAACCGGATTTCATATGGCAAGGGCGATGGCACTGGGAGCCGATGGTTGCAACAGTGCCCGTGCCATGATGTTGTCCATAGGGTGCATCCAAGCCCTGCAATGTAATATGAATACTTGCCCTACTGGGGTTGCCACACAGAATAGATCGCTTGTTAAAGGGTTGGTAGTAGACGACAAGGCGCCAAGGGCGAAAAATTACCACGAAGCGACTATCCATAGTTTTTTGGAATTGATTGCAGCAGCAGGCCTCGATGGCCCTCAAGATTTAAGACGCGAACATATAAGCAAGAGGGTGGGCATGTATATTGTAAAGACCTATGATGAAATTTATCCTTATATGAAGGAAGGTTGTCTATTGGATATTGCGGACATTCCCGAAACCTATAAAAGATATTTTCAGTTGACGAGGATAATGAAATAGTATCTGTTGTCAGTTCCCTAACGTAATACCAACAGCTCAAAAACTGATTAGCCGTTTAAAATTTCTAATTGTGTTATAGGTTATTGATATTATTATATAAATTATTCAGCCAATCTACGATTACCACTAAGGTAAATTATCGAGCAACTTTTAATCACATCCTAACGGATGTAACCTTGGAAATCTCCTGAAAATGGTCATGATTTCATGCCTTGTAGCCTGGTAGCTAACACTTTGGAGGAAATATTAAGATTATGCGGAATAAAAAATTTAACTTTCCATTTAAGATGACATGCAATTAGGATTTTTCGGAAGGCGCTAAGCTTGTGCAGGAAGTGATAAAATGCCTAGAGTTCTGCTAGAATATATTGAACTAATAAAATTCTATTTCCTTTTAAAAAATGAAAAAAATTTTTGAGCTTATCGGTCCTGGCTTTATTACGGCAGCCATGGTTTTGGGTCCTGGTAGTTTGGCTGTTGCATCTAGGATTGGGGCGAACTACGAATATCAACTCTTGTGGATAGTGCCGTTGTGCGTTTTGTTCATGGGTGCGTTTACAGTGGTTTCCACAAGAATAGGCATTACATCTGAGATTTCATTGCTCCAACAGATTCGCCTCAGATACAGTAGTTGGGTTGCAATTGTGGTTGGGGTCGGGCTCTTTTTAGTAGCAGCATCGTTCCAAGCTGGAAATTCCATAGGTGCGGGAATGGTCTTTAGTGAGACCTTGTCCATGTCACCAACCCCATGGATTATTGGAATATCGGCCATTGCCATTTTCTTGCTGTTTTTTAAGACCTTTTTTAGGATTCTTGAAAAAGTTATGATCGGTATGGTCATTTTAATGTTGGTATCCTTTGTACTTACCTTGATTATTTCTAATCCAGATCTTTCAAGATTGGGAAAACAATTTACTTTTGGAATTCCGACAGGTTCCGAAATGCTCGCTTTAGCGTTGGTGGCATCGAGTTTTTCTATTGCCGGTGCTTTTTACCAGGCCTATCTTGTGCAGGAAAAAGGATGGACAAAAGCCAAATCAAGATCTCACGAACGGGAAGGTATTACAGGGATTGTTATTTTGGGAGTAATTACCTCGACCGTACTCTTGGTCGGTGCATCAGTTTTATTTCCCAAGGGTATAGCGGTGAATAGCGCCACTGAAATGGGAATGGCATTGGAGCCGATTTTCGGATCTTATGCTTCTAATGCCTTTATGCTGGGGCTTTTTGCAGCCTCTTTTTCTTCCTTATTGGGTAATGCCACCTTGGGTGGGGTTTTGATATCAGATGCGTTGGGGTTTGGGATGAAACTCGCATCGATAAAAGTACGTGCTATGGTTATGTTGGTCATTGTAATCGGTGCTATGGTCGCGATAGTTTTCGGCAATTTGCCTATTGAACTGATTGTTTTGGCACAAGGCCTTACCGTAATAGTGTCACCCTTGATCGGGCTGCTGTTGCTTTTAATTGCCTTTGGAAAATCGGCAAAAAAGGAAATGGAATTGAGCAATGGGCTAAAGGTTTTGATGATCTTAGGTTGGTTGATCTTATTATTTTTGGCCTTAGCCAATGGGTATAACCTTTTTGTTAAATAGCATATGCAAACTGTAGAAGAACTTGAGCTTAAATTATCGAAACCTTCGGAAAGCTATTTGTTTTCCTAAACGAAATGATCGTGATGACAGTAGAATGGGTAAAATCCGGTGGAAAGGAAATCAGCAAACCCACCCATTTTCAAAAATGAAAGGGCGATTTCCAAATTTTATTGCTCTAAAATGAACTCATAAAAATGAAAGATTTAGAACCAAAATAAAAATAGCGATTATGAAAGAACTAAATAAAGCAGACAGAAGAACTTTCGTAAAGACCACGGCCAAGACGCTAGCAGCCGGTATGGTCTTTAGCCACTTACCGATATTTTCAAGTGCCAACGTACTGGGGCAGGAGATAATTAAATTGGGATTGGTAGGTTGCGGCGGTCGCGGAACCGGAGCTATTTTTCAAGCTTTGATGGCTTCAAAATCGGTGCAGCTAGTCGCTATGGGCGATGTTTTCAGGCATGAGCTCGATAATAGCCTTCAGCAGGTATCCGCCAAATTTTCCGATCAGGTAGCTGTACCGAAAGAACGACAATTTTTGGGGTTGGATGCTTTTGAGAAGGTTATTGCGGAGTGCGACGCGGTCATCTTGGCCACCCCTCCAGGATTTCGTCCCCAACATTTTCAACATGCTATAGACGCTGGAAAACATGTGTTTTTGGAAAAACCTTTGGCCGTAGATGGCCCGGGCTATCGTAAAGTAATCGAAACCGGAAAAAAGGCGGCCGAGAAAAAACTGAACGTTGTTGTAGGTCTGCAATTCCGGTACGAAATTGCCATGAATGAAATGGTAACGAAAATACATTCAGGGGAAATCGGTGAATTGCTTTCTGCCGATGTGTATTATAATGTGGGCAAAGCCACCGTACATCCACGAAAAGAAGGCCAGACAGAACTAGAATACCAAATTAGTAACTGGCATTATTTTAATTGGCTTTGGGGTGGACAGCTGGCAGGGCAGGCCATACACCAGATCGATGTCATCAACTGGATAAAACAAGGTTACCCCATAAAAGCAAGCGGAATGGGTGGTAGGGCAATGTTGGAAGGTCCAGATCATGGGGAAATATTTGATCATCATTATGTGGAGTTCGAGTATGCGGACGGCTCGAAATTGCACGTACAATGTCGCCAAATGGACAATTGCGCCAACCGAATGGGGTTCAACGTTCAAGGTACCAAAGCTAGAGCCGATGAGCGTTATCAGTTTCTCGACAATCAGGGCAATGCACTTTGGCGATACCGTGATAGGGACGACCCTTCATCTTCGCAGATTGAACAAGATGTGTTTATCGGCGCAATATTGGGATCCAAGCCCTATGTGAACAACGTTGAATTCGGGGCAGAAAGTAGTATGACCACGATTATGGGACGTATGGCGATCGAGTCCGGCCAGATTATTGAATTGGATAAGGCCAAGGCTTCCGATCTGAGTATTGTCCCAGATTCAATGTCATGGGAAATGAAAATGGGCAATGAGCCCTTGGAAGATGGTAATTACGCCATACCAAAGCCGGGCGTGAGGGTGCTGTAGAATCATAGGATTTGTTCACTGTAGTACTAAAGATAGCAATAATCCCTAATCAGCTATTAAACATCATATTGAAGCATCTAATTAAAAAGCGTCTGGGATATAGTATCATATGCGTTAATCCTAATGGTCGAATCATTAAAGCCATTACTTATATATTGGATTCATTTTTTTTGAAATGTAAGCGGAAAGCATTCCTTAAAATTAATCATCCGGCCATTGGGATACTTTTTGAACTTTTTTGTAGCCATCAGGCCTATCTAAATTATCATAAAGGTCTTGGGTCCACTCATATGTTTTGGGCTCATTGCCGATAACAACGATTTCATCGGGATAATGCAAACCTACCACTTGCGGCAGATCCGTCACCCTTAAACAATTAAGCATTTCTATGGCTTCTCCCTTCCCCGTTGGATCGCTGGGCACGTTCTGGGTGGCCGGGGGATCTTTAAGCAAAAGTGATTTTACATGACCATCAAACAAAGCGGCGTAAGCGGCAATTGCTGCCATTTCACCCTGTGCCAGAATGCTAATGTTGTGGGCATCCAAGCCAGGGATGCTTCGCAAGGCTTCCAAACAACGAAGCACGTCATAGACACGCATGGAGGCGATGGTTCTTCCGGTCCAAGCTGCTGCCCTCCGTATATGCCATTGCTGTGATGCGGACCAGCCAGTGTCGCCGATGCCCCGGGCCTCAAAATAGGCTACAGTCATTTGTTCGCCCAGACCTCCGGCCAATCCTGCCGATGCATAGCGTTCTTCATTGGGATTTTTCAATACGAGCACAAGGGGTTTGGCGGTATTTGTGGGTTGCCCTGTATGAAGGGAAACCTTCAAGCGCCATCCTTTCTCGGAAACAAAACTGTAATCCTTTCGTTCATCTCCTGACTTACTCGAAGACCTAAAATCTAATCGCATATCCAACGGTCGGGGTGCATCGGGAAATGCACCAAACGTTTTTTCTTTCAAAAAAGCCTTTACCTCGTTTCTATAGGAATCCAGTTGTTCTACCGTTTTAATTTCTGGCGCTGTGGCCAAGGCTACGAACGAATCCTGAATAGATTTCGTTCTATCGTCATTTGGTACACCATTTATATAGACTTTTAACTCTTGCTCTGACAGTTCCTTGGTGATGTCAATATTAGTAAGGGCTTCAGGTTTTACCTTCTTGCCTTTTAATTCTTTTATAAAGAATGATAAAATTTCTGGGCGGAGTTCTTCCTTCGATCCATAACTATGCCCTCCAGTAGCATCTTTCATAATTAAATTTTCTGGTTTTCCATAGAAGGAATAAATTGGTTTTATCTTGTGGTAAATCGAATGGACGGCCTCGATGGAATAGTATAGGTCACGATCTGGTTGTGCAATCATAAATGGCCTTGGCGCGATCAATGCTCCAATGTCGGAGAAGTCGATGCCATAGGTGTTGGTCGGCATCATACAGTCGCAATGGTCATCGATGGTTTTTTGAGCTATTTGGCCTTCCAGCGAACTTGCACCTGCCACGGCTGCAGCAGCTTTTATTCTCGGATCGGCAGCCGGCAGATACCAGCTTTGGGAGCCGCCTCCAGAAATGCCGGTTACGCCCAGATTATTTTGATCTACTTCTGGCATTGCGGACAATAGATCTAAACCCCGAATGCCGTTCCATACTTCCACCCCGGCAGGATTGTAGCCTCTACTGTACCAATGGAACCATCCGTTTGATTCCTGACCTAAATGTTCACCTTCTACTTCTCCTCTTTGAATGGTTTCGATAATCATGCACACAAAGCCGTTTTCGGCGAAATTCTTGGCATGTGCTTGATAGTTGTATTTTTGGGAATGGGCATGGCCACTAACATACAAAATGGCGGGCACCGGTTTTTTGATTCCATTGGGAATATAGAGGTTGGCGGGTACATATAGACCGGGTAAAGATTCGTAGTAAAGCTTTTCGATCCGGTATCCCTTTTTTTGAATGCTTCCTGTTTTGGTCACATTTAAGGGAGACCTTTTTCCGTGAAAGGGCTTTCCCTGTAGCCCCAACATCTCTAGAAATTGTTGGTGCTGTTCCTCACGAACAGCCTCCCAGTCCTCCAAATTTTTAATATCATTTAATGAGTTTCGGGTAATATCGCTGGCCACCTTGCACAGATATTGACGAATGTTATTTGGTTGGTCAAAGTCCGCCTCGACCATGTTTACAAAAGACTGAGGGAATGTTAACATTGACCAAAATGCTGAAAGGAGGATTAAGATATTTTGCTTTTTCATTGACTTGTGTTTTTACTATTTTATCTTAACGGGTTATTCGTGAAAGGTTTTTTCTTGTTTTGGGAGATAACAGCAGTAACATCTATAAAAAAATAAATCCTTGGAAAACTAAAGTTAATATCTTTTTTAAAACTACACTGAAAATCGTTTTTACAAATTATTGTATTTTTGGGCTAGTGCCGTACATAAGTAGAAACCACCAATCACTTCTTATTCAATGCCTAACAAAAAAAATCGCCGTATCGCCGCTATAATGTTTACGGACATAGTTGGTTATACCGCTTTAATGCAAAGGGATGAGAATGCCGCGGTGGTAATGCGGAAACGCCATCGACATGAGTTTGAATTAAATCATGAACATCATAATGGAGACATTCTTCAATATTACGGCGATGGCACACTGAGTGTTTTTGCAAGTGGTTTAGAGGCTGTGGAATGTGCCATAGACATTCAATTGGCATTGCAGATGGAAAACCCTGTACCACTGAGAATAGGGCTGCATTTAGGAGATATTGTTTTTGATGGAACGGAAGTTTATGGAGATGGGGTAAATTTAGCTTCACGAATCGAGAGCTTGGGAGTTGCAGGTTCAATACTCCTTTCCGGTAACCTGAACGATGAACTCAAAAATCATCCACATGTATTAACGGAGTCCCTTGGGAAGGTTGAATTAAAAAATATCTCAAAACCGGTTGAAGTCTTTGCAGTAATCAACCAAGGAATTAAAATTCCCGAAAGTTTCGAACTTAAGGCTATTCCCCAAAAGGATACAAAATCAATTGCTGTACTTCCATTTGTGAATATGAGCCCCAATCCGGATAACGAATATTTTAGTGACGGAATGACCGAGGAAATTATTAACGCCCTTGCAAAAATTAAGGGATTAAAAGTAACCTCGAGAACGTCTTCTTTTCACTTTAAAAATATTAACCTTCCTATTGTACAGATTGGCCAGGAACTTAATGTATCTACTATTTTGGAAGGGAGTGTGCGTTTATCCGGAAATAAAATGCGTATAACTGCTCAGCTGATCGATGTAAAGGACGATTTTCATTTTTGGTCCGAGACTTTTGATCGGTCCTTGGAAGACGTCTTTGCCGTCCAAGATGAAATCAGTGTTCTTATTGCCGAAAGGTTGCGGGAACATATAGGTCACTTTAATATTGAAGACCAATTGGTGCAAGATCTAGAAATACCGGTTGATGTATACCAACGCTATTTAAAGAGTAGATATCATATTCTAAAAATGGGGAAGTCAGATATTGAAAGAGGGATTTCTATTTTAGAAAAAATCCTTGAGAGTTGGCCCCATTTCGCATTGGCCCATTTAGGGATGCATTTGGGATATACCCTTTTAGGAACAATAGGGTTGGTCCCTTTAGAGGAAGCCTTTGCAAAAGGACAGCCCTTTTTGGATAAGGCCATGGAATTAAATGAAAACTTGCCCGAGTGTCAATTGCATTTGTCTTATGCATGCCTCATTCAAAAATGGGATCTCCCAGGAACCTATCGGCATTTAGGTAAAGTATATGAAGCGGGTCCCATCGTTGAGTATTATCCAAGCATGGCATCCACCTTGGTAGCCGAAGGTAGATTTGCCGCGTCACGAATATATATTGAAACAGCCCTACAGTTAGATCCATTTTCCTCAATAAATTATCATTTAAAGGGTTTTATTGATTACTGTGAGGAGAAATATGAATCTGCTATCGTCTCTTTCGAAAAGGCGGTAGAACTCAAACCTGATTTTAAAGTGTCAACCTTATATTGGGGACAGGCACTTTTGTTATTGGGAAAAGGCGAAGAGGGATTGGCGTTTTTTGAGAAATTACCACGGGATGAAACCGAAGATGTGATGAGGTTGGGAGGTACAACCATGGCTTATGCGGTTTTGGGAAAGAAAGAGCAAGTAGAAAATGGAATTGTTAAGTTGGAAGCTGCCTTGGAAACCGATCTAATGGGTAGGGCATTGAACTTACTGATTCTATGTAATGCCCTTTTGGGGAAGACCCAAGAAACCATTAAATTAATAGAACAAGGGGTTGCTCACAGATTACCAATGATGCTTTATTTATTTGTGGAGCCAATACTCAAGCCGATGTACGGTATGCGCAGTTTTCAGAAACTCAGGAGGGAGGTTTTGGGAGAGGATAGTCAATTCGAATCCTCTAAAAGAAAGTACCAAAAATCATTATTCAATAATGCGCTACTCAAGAAATATAAGCGTCAATTGGATCGGTTGATGTTGGAAGAACAGCCATACTTGGATTCTAACCTCACAATTCGGGCTTTGGCGGAAAGGATACAAATTCCTTCCAATCATTTATCCCAGCTTCTCAATGAGGGATATGGGAAGAACTTTTCCGACTTTGTTAATACCTATCGTTTGGAAACCTTTAAGGCTAAAGTCGCCGATCCCTCTCAAAAACACCTCACCATTCTAGCTTTGGCTTACGACAGTGGTTTTAACTCCAAGACCGTATTCAATACCTATTTTAAAAAGACAATGGCCATAACTCCAAGAGCATATTGGAAGAAAACGATTGCTAAATAAGTTCCGATTTCCAAACCCGAACGACCGGTATTGCCATTTCTAACATCTTTGTTGTAAATAAAATCATATTCGCTGAAAGAATATTTGGGTTTTATCACAGAAATATAACTAATGTAATTTCTTTTAAAAATGGCCATACGCTTTATCATTCAGATTTCAATTAAGATAGCAATTTTGATTACCATCTTAATAACAACCTAATCCCATGACGATTTAGAATTGCTCGAAAATTTTTCGAAAATACTATTTTTGGGGTCTCACCAAGATTAATATATATAATATAAAGTATAGATACAATCTCCAAGGCCGTATACCCTCATGAGGTAAAGGTTTGGGAGACCTCGATCAGAGCAACACACCACTTTTTAAGGGAGTAGATATAAAATTCTTTAAACCACTAATATTGAACAAGTATTTAAATGCCGTCCAATTAAGGTGTATTAGAAATAAGGTTGAGGAAATAATCGGTTTTATGGGAGTGGCAGGTCAACATCTGGAAATGCTATTTATACATCCTACATAACAAGGGAAGGGAATAGGTACAGGTTTAATAACTTATTCCATAAATGGATTTAATGTAAATAAGGTGAATGTAAATGAAGAGAACGATTAGGCTGTTCAATTTTATAAGCAGTGCGGTTTTATAACTGTTGGTCGTCTGGAACGGGATTCTTCAGGAAAACCCAACCGGATTTTGCACATGGAATTAAAAATTAAGGTCACTGCCATTAGCCTTTAAGTTAAACGGATTTCCAATACAGAACCGATAAAAAACTTCTGTGACTTTGTTCCGATTTTGAAATTAGAACGATTGACTTATTTGCACTGTATACATTTGTCTCAAAAAAAATATGAAAGCAATAATAATTACCAAGTATGGTGCTCCCAATGTTCTGAAAATTAAGGAAATAACAAAACCCCAACCTTGGGAAAATGAAATTTTAATAAAGGTAAAAACAGCAAGTGTAACCACCGCGGATACCATGATGCGAGAAGGAAGTCCGTGGTACGGTAGACTTTTTATGGGTCTAACTAAGCCTAAGTATCCTATAGCTGGGACCGGTTTCGCTGGGGTAATTGAATCTATTGGGGTCAATGTTCTAAACTTCCAAGTAGGGGATGAAGTTTTTGGGGAATCGATATTTGGACAGGGCAGTAATGCAGAATACTTATGTATGTCAGAGGATGGATTGGTAATCGCAAAACCTAAAATACTATCCTTCGAGGAGGCTGCCACCATCTGTGATGGGCCATTGACTTCCTGGAATTTTTTAAATGAGATGGGCAAAGTGAAAAGTGGTCAAAAAGTGCTCATAAATGGTGCCTCTGGAAGTTTGGGTACGGCTGCGGTACAGTTGGCAAAATATAATGGTGCGGAAGTGACTGGGGTTTGTAGTTCCTCCAATTTGGAGATGGTAAAATCTCTTGGGGCGGATTACGTTATAGACTATACAAAAATAAACTTTACAAAAACGGGGAATTGTTACGATATTGTATTTGATACGGTAGGCAAAAGTTCCTTTTCCGAATGCAAACAAATACTTGCCAAAAATGGAACATACATCTCACCAGTACTTGGTTTTCCATTGCTTTTTTATATGTTATGGACCTCTATATTTGGAAGTAAAAAGGCTAAGTTTTCTGCTACGGGCCTAATAGCTGTTCCCAAACTTCGGACAATGCTTTCTGCTCTGACCGGACTTCTGGAAGAGAATCAATTGAAAGTGGTCATTGATCAACGTTATTCCTTGGCTGAAGTTCCAGATGCACATAGGTATGTGGATACAGGCCGTAAAAAAGGCAATGTGGTTATAAACCTATAGCTAAAAGAATCTTCAATTTTTTTTTCCAGGGAACGCTTACCTCAAACCAATGAAGCAGTCTTATAAATTTCTACTTGTTTAATGGTTCTTAGGATGGTATTTCTAAAGCATTTTTAAAAAAAGTGAACTACAGAATTTATAGTGTTATGTAAGGTAATTCTACATTTTGTCTAAGGTTTGTTGGCGTTGAACGTTGATATTTTGAAACTCCAAGGATCTAAACTAACTTTAGTTTAAATATGGTGTCATTATTACAATGATCAATTGAAATGTAAACCTAGCAAAAACCCAATCAAGAATAGAAGCTTCTCCTTTGTTATGGTGATGACTATGGAAAACAATAAAAAATAAAGTAATGAAAAAGAAATTCAATTTTATTGACCTGGTATTGACATTTAGCGGTGCCTTTGCAGTTGTTGTATTGTTGTTGGTAGTTTCCAAGTTTGTATAGTATAGCTTGTTGCTAAATTGTTTAGGTCATAGGAAAGTTTCTTGAGGTTAACAGTCCATGGATACTATTTTTTACGTAAATATAGTGTGGTGTCCAAATGGACTAATTTATTGTTTAAATTAAAATCGGAATATGTCTAAAACATCCACCAGTTGGTTATTGGTATTAGTTATTGTCATAATGAGCTTTGGTATCGGCATTTACTTACAAGACTTAAAACATCAAGAAAGTACCAAGGCAGCATGGAAGGCAAATCGGTTTAACGTAGATAGGTTTAACAAGATAATGCGCTATGCTGGCGATATGAATTCTAATAATTGGGCCTCAATGCGCGATAGTATTGGAGGTCAATTGGATAGTTTAATGATATTGAGATTCAGAAAAGAAGTTGATAGTATTAAGAAGGTAAGAAAATAGAATTCTCGGTGTACATCAGTTCCAAGGCACTCTTCGTGTAAACATAGTTGTACTATCTAGGAAAGTAATATTGGTAAAAGCAACCCTAAGGAGTTGCTTTTTTTTGTGTTCTAGATTCCCATATTAACTGGAATTGAATAGGTCTTGAAAGATAGGGGGTCGCTTCCAATTAAAAGAAGCCAAATGCGGCTAAAATCAAACAGACAACCACAGCTAATAGTATGGCGACCAGTACCACGACCATAAGGCTAAGGAATCCATTGAGCACCCTGGTGCCAAAAGTAACATCTTCCATAATATTAAGATTTTAATACAATTTAATGAATTATCCTTAAATTATGACGTGTTTGGGAGTCAAATCCGTTAAATGACTTTGAATTAGTATACTATTCCGATGTACAGTAAAAATTTTCGATAAAATGCTGAGTATCAATCGATCTTCTTCTCTTATTTACTCAGTTTTTTACTGAGTTCTTCCAGCGTAATTCCCTTGGTTTCCGGCATCATAAAAATCACGAAGATCAATTGGAGCACCATCATAAAAGCAAAGAATCCAAAAACAGGTCCTGGGCCTACCCATGCAAAAAGAGCAGGGATAGAGGATGGTATAAGCCAGGCAAGCACCCAATGTACAGAACTTCCAAAGGCCTGACCGGAGCCTCTCAAATGATTCGGAAAAACTTCGGAAATGAAAACCCAAATTACAGCCCCTTGCCCTATGGCATGAGATGCAATAAATAAGAATAGAAAAATAGGGACTGCCATACCTTCCCAGTTTAAAATAAAAGCGGCGGCTACTAGTGATAATGATATTATATAACCAATAGAACCATAATACATTAATTGTTTTCTACCCAGCCTGTCAATCAAAAAGATACCCAAGAGTGTAAATATTAGGTTGGTTATGCCTATTCCTATGCTACTTAAGAGGGCGGTACTTTCACCTAATCCTGCAGCTTCAAATATTCTGGGAGCGTAATATAGAAATGCGTTGATTCCAGAGAATTGATTAAAAAAGGCGATAAGAAAAGCCAATGTCAATGGGAATCGATATTTCTTCATGAAAATATTTTCGGAGTCGGTAGCCACTTCTTCTCCATAGGCTATTTCAGCTTCCAATTCTTCCAAGGACAGATCTGGGTTTATGGAATACAGTATTTTTTTGGCCTCTTCGGTCCTGTTTTTTGTTAAAAGCCATCTTGGGCTTTTGGGGACGGTAAGCACAAATAAGGTATAAATGATAGCGGGGAAAGCTTCAACACCCACCATCCAGCGCCAATCATTTTCACCCACATTGCTGAGTGCATAATTGGACATGAAGGCCACTAGGATACCAAAAACAAGCATAAATTGGTATAGCCCAACCAATTTTCCTCGATTCTTAGCCGGAGCAATTTCGGAAATATAGGCCGGGGCTGCCACTGTTGAAGCCCCTACGCCCAAACCTCCAATAAACCTAAATATTCCGAAGGTAACGGGGTCATTGGCAAAAGCAGAACCTATGGCGGAGATGGAATAAAGGACACCTATCCAAATTAGGGTATTTTTTCGGCCAATTTTGTTAGTGGGTATTCCACCTAAAATCGCTCCTATGACGGTTCCAAATAAGGCCATGCCTATTACTATCGTTCCGTGAAAAGCTTCCGAGGAGTTCCATAATAGTTGTAATTTTTTTTCGGCACCGGAAATAACAACTGTATCGAAGCCAAATAAAAATCCGGCCAAGGCGGCAATAAGGGAAATACGAAGAATTTTGGGATTCATAATTTGGTTTGTTGATTTTTGTAAAGCTAACAAAAAAAGCAAACCAAATATATGGTCTATTTAAGATAGGGCAATTTTTGGGCTAAGGGAGTCCCTGGATTTGGACTTTTGACCATTTTTTGTTTTTGGAGCCTCTTTTTCAAGTCTTGGTTTCTTAATAACTTCTTTTTTTGGCGAAGGAGCCCCACTTTCAGCTGGCGTAGTGCCATGTTGCTCCCCAATAGCTTCCCTGCAAGAAAAACAGGAAAGCAAAAAATAGGTTACGGCAACCAAGGTTAAAATTCGGGAATATTGCATAGTCGTACATAGGTGTTCATAGTAATGTACGTATATAGGTCATGATTCGGACGCTTGCTCCCTTATTTTCAGATGCATAAGAGCTGTTTATATTCCCTGTTTCCATTAGATACTTGTTGTTTCTAAGTAGTTCATTGATGAGGGTACTGAATTCTATTTTGGATTTAACAACCAAAATTCCTCCTTTGGCCACCAAATCTTCGGCCTCCTTAAATCCCTTAAAGTTTGGTCCAATAATTACGGGAATGCCGTGCACTGCTGGTTCCAAAGTATTGTGTAATCCAGTGGCAAAACCACCCCCTACATAGGAAATGTCTGCATAGCTGTAAATTTTGGTCAATAGTCCAATAGTGTCTACAATAAGCACCTCAAAATCAGCCAAATTTTTATTTTCAATTTCAGAATATAGTACCGTTTTCTTATTTATGGAGGCTTTTAGTTTGTTGATATGTTCCAACTTTATGTTATGCGGGGCAAGGACAAATTTTAATGGTGATCCAACGGAATTTATAAATGGCACCATTATGGCCTCGTCCTCTGGCCAGGTGCTTCCGGCTACCAAAGTTGGAGTTTCATTTTTAAATTCTTCCATGAAATTCAAACTATTATCCCTTTGGAGAATCTCAATAACCCTATCAAATCTGGTATCCCCGCTGATATCTGTATTTTTTATGCCAATTCCACCCAATAAGGCAATGGATTTGGAATCCTGAACAAAAATATGGGTGAAATTGCCTAGGGCTTTCCGCATAAATCCCCCAAGGGTTTTGAAGTAGATCTGCTTCTCCTTGAAAAGAGCGGAGATGAGTATGGTGGGTATGTTACGTTGGCTTAAGGCCCTTAGATAATTTGGCCAAATTTCATACTTCACAAAAATCACTAGCTTAGGATTAACAAGGTCAAGGAATCTTTTGACATTTTTTGTGGTGTCCATGGGTAGGTAGGTCACCATATCGGCAGCAGTCGTATTTTTTTTAACCTCGTAGCCTGAGGGGGAGAAAAAAGTGACCAATATTTTATATGCGGGATAATCTTTTCTTAACTGTTCTATAATGGGAAGACCTTGTTCAAATTCGCCCAAAGAGGCTGTGTGTAGCCAAATGATTTGATCATTTTTTGTAATGTTTTGTTGTAAGTAAGGTAGCGTCTCTTTACGCCCCTTTACGAAAAGTTTAATTTTTGGATGGACCAGTGCGATCAATTCTAGGACCAAAGCGGATAATTGTACGGCAAAATTATATATGGCAAACACTGAATCTTCGTTTGTGGCTAAAATACGCTTCTTTAAATAAATTCCATTGGCTGCGAATCCTTATTTTTGTAATATTGTTTGCTCAAAACCATGTTTGGAATCTAAGTTTTATTCAATGAGGAAAATACAAATGGTTGACCTAAATGGTCAATATGAGGTTATAAAGGAAGAAGTAAATGCCTCCATCGCCAATGTTCTGGAAACAGCTACATTTATTAACGGACCTGAGGTGCACTCCTTTCAAAAAGAGTTGGAAGACTATTTGGGGGTAAAGCATGTGATCCCATGTGCAAATGGCACCGATGCTCTTCAAATAGCTATGATGGGACTTGGTTTAAAGCCAGGGGACGAGGTGATAACGGCCGATTTTACTTTTGCCGCAACGGTAGAGGTAATAGCACTCTTGCAGCTCACCCCAGTTTTGGTAGACGTGGAACTGGACAGTTTTAATATAGACCCGGTTGCCTTGGAAAAGGCCATTACTCCTAAAACCAAGGCCATTGTACCCGTGCACCTTTTTGGTCAATGTGCTAATATGGACGCTATTTTGGAAATTGCTGAAAAGCATAATCTATTTGTTATAGAAGATAATGCCCAGGCCATTGGGGCCGATTATACCTTCAATAATGGCAAAAAACAGAAGGCTGGGACCATGGGGCATGTTGCGGCAACCTCCTTTTTTCCATCCAAGAACTTGGGTTGTTATGGTGATGGGGGTGCAATTTTCACCAACGATGATGATTTGGCCCATACCCTAAGGGGTGTTGTAAACCATGGGATGTATGAGCGTTATCATCATGATGTTGTTGGAGTGAATTCTAGATTGGACTCTATTCAGGCAGCAGTTTTAAGGTCAAAGTTGTCACGATTGGATAGTTATAATGCCAGTAGGAGAGCTGCTGCAAAAAAATATTCCACTGCTTTTAAAGGAAACAAGAATATTGTTGTTCCACAAATGACAAATAATTGTAAGGAGATATGTGACACTTGCGATTGTCATGTGTTTCATCAATATACACTTAGAATTTTGAACGGACAACGTGATGCTCTAGTAAAACATTTGGGGGATAAGCAAATTCCATGCGGTGTCTACTATCCAATACCTTTGCATAGGCAAAAGGCTTATTTGGATGAGCGATATAAGGAGAAGGATTTTCCGATAACCAATCAATTGGTAAGTGAAGTTATTTCTTTGCCCATGCATACCGAGCTGGACGATGAACAAATCACTTTTATAACCGAGACCATTATTCGGTTTATAGAAAAATAATTGAAGATTACTTTGGACTGCCCGCTATGCGGATTAATATGAAAACCAAATTTATAATAAAAATCAATAGATGAAGATACTCGTAACGGGAGGCTTAGGGTTTATAGGTTCCCATACCACTGTAGAATTGCAGAATAATGGCCATGAAGTAATTATAATTGACGATCTGTCCAATTCAACGGAAAAGGTTTTGGAGGGTATTGTGGCTATAACGGGAAAGAGACCCATTTTCGAGAAATTAGATCTTAAGGAAAGGTCAAAGGTAGAGGACTTTTTTAACAGACATCAGGATATCGGAGGTGTTATTCATTTTGCAGCTTCCAAAGCTGTTGGTGAAAGTGTAGAGAAGCCATTGTTGTATTACGAAAACAATATTGGCACTTTGGTATACTTGCTCAAAGAACTTTCCCAAAAGAACAAGTCCAGCTTCATATTTAGTTCCTCCTGTACCGTTTACGGACAAGCGGATAAAATGCCAATTACCGAGAGTGCACCAGTAAAGGCAGCGGAATCACCTTATGGTAATACTAAGCAAATGGGGGAAGAAATAATACGTGATACCTGTAAAGTGACACCCGGTATAAACGCGATCGCACTTAGATACTTTAATCCAATGGGGGCGCATCCAAGTACCCAAATAGGGGAATTACCTATTGGTGTGCCACAGAATTTGGTGCCGTTTATTACCCAGACAGGAATTGGCCTCAGAGAGCAGCTTTCTGTTTTTGGGGGGGATTATCCTACCGATGATGGCACATGTGTTAGGGATTATATTCATGTAGTGGATCTTGCGAAGGCACACGTAGTGGCATTAGAAAGATTGTTGAATGGTAAGAACGGAGAGAATTATGAAGTTTTCAACGTAGGAACAGGTAAAGGAAGTACGGTTTTGGAGGTTATCAAAAGCTTTGAAAAGGTATCCGGAAAAAAGTTAAACTATAAAATTGTAGACAAAAGACCAGGAGATATCACCTCTGCCTATGCGGATACAACCAAGGCCAATAATGTATTGGGCTGGAAAGCAGAATCTACTCTTGATGAGGCTATGAAATCTGCCTGGCTTTGGGAACAAAAAGTCAGGAAGTAAATTTCAGGACTCTGTTTCACATCCCAGCAGCACTCAAGTCAACTAATAATGGGGGTCTATAGGTGCTTCCAATCAATTTAAAGCTTAGCCATAATGGAACCGGATGTTTCTTCGATATGTACGCAACCCACAAGAAGATTTTGTATCCTTCTAGAAATAGGAAAATGAAATACTTATTTGGATTAATAACACTGTTGCTAGTACTGAGCTGTAATAATAAAAGTGATGAGGATGCTTTGGATTGTTTAAATGTAGCCTGTACAGAAGAATATAGGACTATTACAATTAGCGTCAAAGACAAGGAAGGTAAGCCTGTAGTTTTGGATGAAATTAAAGTAGTGATTCTGCCAAATGGAGAGGATATTACGCCGGATATTACAAGTAGTGAGTATGAATGGATGGGTGAAAATGGTGTCTACCCTTTGTTTAGTGATAAGTATGTCATGAAATATAGGAATAAGAAGGTTGATCTAAATTTGAAGGGATATGTTGATGGTGACGTGGTGGTAGATTCAGATTATACCGTGGGTGCAGATTGCTGTCATATTTTGCTTATTGAAGGGGAAACGGACTTGGTGCTCAATAATCTTTGATTCATTTTAGTCATATAATAAATTGGCTGGGCAGATGTTTGTAAAACGATGAGGTATCGTTTTTTCTTGGTCCGTTTATTGAGTTTTTAAAAATGTTTAGGATTAAGATTGGGGAATTTAGAAAAAAGATGGTTTTATTGCATTTCTGAAAAACCATTTAAAACATAATTTCGTAAATAGCATATGGTTGTAAATTTCCCCAATATTTCGTCACTTCTAGAGCATGCAGAGAATAAGAGTCTCTATGAAAATCTAGTTTTGCAATTGCAAAAGGATTTCGTTCTAGCCAATGTGTTTATAGACTTACCTACCCAGATAGTACCGGAGGATTTGAAAACTCTGGTGCACGAGAAGGTGTATTATTTGATCATGGAAAAATTTACGGACTATTTAAACTTGCTTTACATTATTGATGTGCCCGAGAAAGTGGTCAAAGCCATTGAGGCTACAGATGTGGTTGAAATTTCAGACCAAGTGACCTTCGAGATACTAAAACGGGAATGGCAAAAAGTATGGTTTAGAAATGAGTATAGTTCCTAGCCTAAAAATATACCCGTACAAAAGGCATTAATGCATTGTAATAAATGCTTTTTTGAGGATCATGCAATACATCGTATCGTATGCCTATGGTCACATTTCTATTGCCATAGCCAATTCCAAGAAACAAGGCTGGTGACCAGTAATCTTCTTTTGGATTACCGCCGTCCAGTTCAAGTTCACGATTAACCCTTAGCTGTTCCAATTCCGCCGAAAGTTGCAAAGCAGGAATTGGATTGAATAATGATATTACACTTCCACCGTAGGCCAGGAGTTTTGCATTTTGAAATTTGGCATAGTTAAAATTGAGTCCTGCGCCCAAACCCAATTGTTCGGTGGCCTGATAAATGGCACTTGGAGAGATTGATAAATTGAAGGAATTTTTGCCAAATCCGAGGCCTAAATTGCCTCCAAAATGTACCTCATTCCAAAAATTAGAATTCCGTGGAGTCAGTTGAGAATAGCCCACGCAGCTAAACGCCGTGAAAAAAACACATAAAATCAACCTTTTTTTTAAGGAATAACGATTTATCATAATTATTGTAATATTTTTCCATTATTCAGGGCTAAGATAAGCTTAGATATGCTAAATGTTGTATTTTTGAATAAATTTTGTTCAAAAGACAGAGAGACATTTTCATGGATAAATATTCCTTTTTAAATGCTGCGCATACTTCTTATTTCGCAGAATTATACGATAAGTACTTAACAAATCCAGACAGTGTAGAGCCAAGTTGGAGGGCCTTTTTTCAAGGATTCGATTTTGGCGTGGAAAATTCCATGGAAGCTTTGGCCGATGATTTGCAAATGGCACCATTGTCCGTTGCTGGGGGTCATGAAGTAGATGTTCCACAGAAACTACAGAAGGAGTTTCAGGTAGTCCGACTTATAGATGGGTATAGAACAAGAGGGCATTTGTTCACTAAAACAAACCCTGTAAGAGAAAGAAGACAATATTTTCCGACACTAGACATTGAGAATTTTGGATTAACACCAAGTGACCTAGATACCACTTTTACCGCAGGGGAAATTTTAGGTATAGGTCCCAGCACCTTGCGCGAAATTATAGAGCATCTTACGAGCATCTATTGTGATGCAATAGGTGTAGAGTATATGTATATTAGAAACCCGGAACGGGTAGAATGGATTCAAAATTGGTTGAATATCAATGATAATCATCCAAAATACGATACGGATAGAAAAAAACATATTCTAAAGAAATTAAATGAAGCGGTTTCCTTTGAAGGGTTTTTGCATACCAAATATGTAGGGCAAAAGAGGTTTTCATTGGAAGGTAATGAGTCGTTGATTCCTGCTTTGGATGCCGTAGTGGAAAAGGCGGCCGAAATGGGGGTCGAACAATTTGTTATGGGAATGGCCCATAGAGGCCGTTTAAATGTTTTGACCAATATTTTTGGAAAGAAGGCGAAAGATATCTTTAGCGAGTTCGATGGGAAAGATTATGAGCAGGAAATCTTTGATGGGGATGTAAAATATCATTTGGGATGGACTTCAGAGCGGAAAGCGAATAATGGGAAGAAGATTATTATGAACATTGCGCCAAACCCTTCCCATTTGGAAACTGTTGGTGCTGTTGTTGAAGGTATTGCCAGGGCAAAGCAAGATGCCCGTTACAGTGACGACTATTCCAAAGTGTTACCAATTATAGTGCATGGAGACGCTGCAATTGCAGGTCAAGGATTGGTTTATGAATTGGTGCAAATGGCGAATTTGGAAGGCTATAAAACCAATGGTACCATTCATATTGTAGTAAATAATCAAATTGGGTTTACGACCAATTATTTGGATGCACGTAGTTCTACCTATTGTACGGATGTGGCCAAAGTGACCCTGAGTCCAGTACTCCATGTCAATGCGGACGATCCAGAGGCAGTAGTTCATGCCTCCTTATTTGCTTTGGAATTTCGCATGCGTTTCCAAAGAGACGTTTTCTTAGATCTATTGGGGTACAGGAAATACGGACATAATGAAGGTGACGAACCCCGTTTTACCCAGCCTAAATTGTATAAAGCAATTGCCAAGCATAAAAATGCCAGAGATATTTATGCTGAAGCACTTTTGGCCGAAGGAGTAATTGACGGCAACTTTGTGAGGGAGTTGGAGGAGCAATATAAAGCTTCTTTGGAGGAGGAATTGGAAGATTCCAGGAAAGAGGATAAGACCGTAATAACCCCATTTATGGCGGATGAATGGAGTGGGTATACCCATGTTCGCGAATGGGAAATGATGGATGCGGTAGATACAACATATGACAAAAAGAAACTTACGGCAATAGCAAAAGTGCTTACGGAATTGCCTAAGAATAAAAAGTTCTTGCGTAAAGTTGAGAAATTGGTCAATGACCGTAAGTCCATGTTTTTTAAAAATGACACTTTGGATTGGGCCATGGGGGAACTTTTGGCCTATGGTACTCTTTTGGAAGAAGGTTATGGCGTGCGAATGTCTGGTCAGGATGTAGAAAGAGGTACTTTTTCTCATCGTCATGCGGTTATGAAAGTTGAAGAAAGTGAGGAGGAAGTAATGCTTTTGAACCATATATCTGAAAAACAGGGAACTTTCCAAATATATAATTCCCTTTTGTCGGAATATGGAGTGGTTGGTTTTGATTATGGTTATGCCATGGCCAGCCCCAATACGCTTACCATCTGGGAAGCCCAATTTGGGGATTTTAGCAATGGCGCCCAAATTATGATCGATCAGTACATTTCGGCAGCAGAGGATAAATGGAAATTGCAGAATGGACTGGTTATGTTATTGCCACATGGGTACGAAGGCCAGGGGGCGGAACATTCCTCGGCCCGTATGGAGCGGTATTTGCAATTGTGCGCTAGGGATAATATGTTTATTGCCGATGTGTCCACACCAGCAAATATGTTCCATTTGTTAAGGAGGCAAATGAAAGTGAACTATAGGAAGCCACTAATTGTATTTACGCCCAAAAGTTTGTTGAGGCATCCCAGAGCTGTATCAACAGTAGAGGAATTTGCGAATGGTGGATTCCAGGAGGTAATAGACGACGCTACTGCTGAGGTGTCCAAAATAAAGAGTTTGGTATTCTGTACCGGTAAATTCTACTATGACCTTTTGGTGTTTAAGGAAGAAAATAAAAGAGAAGATGTTGCCTTGGTTAGGGTAGAGCAATTGTTTCCGGTGCCAGTAAAACAAATGAAAGCGATTATGGAGAAGTATAAGAATGCCGAAGATAAGGTTTGGGCCCAGGAAGAACCGAGGAATATGGGTGCATGGGGTCATTTAATAATGCATTTTAGTGAGGCGCATAAATTAAGGGTGGCCTCAAGAAGATTTTACGCTTCCCCGGCGGCTGGTAGTGCTGTGCGTTCCAAACGAAGGCATCAACAGGTAATTGATTATGTTTTTGATATAGAAAAGAACAACATGGGTTTGAATCCCGGTGTCTCAAATATCAAACCATAAAACATCCCAATGGTTAGAATGGAGCTAATCTGTTTTAAATGAGTTATGGGGTATTTTATGAAATACAAATTATAATAAGAGTTCAGTCAAAACACAAATTAAAATTATAAAACATGATTTTAGAAATGAAAGTCCCTTCTCCAGGGGAATCCATTACGGAAGTAGAGATAGCGGAATGGTTGGTAAGTGATGGCGATTATGTTGAAAAAGATCAGGCTATAGCAGAAGTGGATTCCGATAAGGCTACTTTAGAATTGCCAGCAGAGGAGAGTGGAATAATTACTTTAAAAGCAGAGGTAGGAGATGCCGTTGCTGTAGGCTCTGTAGTATGTTTAATAGATACTAGTGCTTCCAAACCGGAAGGGGCTGCCAAAAGTGAGGAAAAACCAGCGGAGAAAAAACCTGAAGTAAAAGAGGTGGCTGAAAAGAAAACTGAGGCAAAACCTGAAAAAACTTCCTATGCCTCCGGGTCGGCTTCCCCAGCAGCTAAGAAAATCTTAGCTGAAAAAGAGTTGGATGCCGGTTCTATTAAAGGTACTGGTAAGGATGGAAGGATCACCAAGGAAGATGCTGTAAAAGCGGTTCCATCAATGGGTACACCTACAGGTGGGTCTAGAGGTGAAAGTCGCTCCAAGTTGTCCATGTTGCGTCGTAAGGTGGCAGAGCGGTTGGTGTCGGCCAAGAATGAGACGGCCATGCTGACCACCTTTAATGAAGTGGATATGTCGGCTATTTTTAAATTGAGAAATCAGTATAAAGAAGATTTTAAGGAAAAGCATAATGTTGGTTTAGGCTTTATGTCCTTTTTCACCAAAGCGGTAATAAGAGCATTGCAAATGTACCCTTCCGTTAACTCCATGATAGATGGTAAGGAAATGATTTCCTTTGATTTCTGTGATATCAGTATAGCGGTTTCAGGACCAAAGGGGCTTATGGTGCCAGTGATACGCAACGCAGAAAATTTAACCTTTAGGGGTGTGGAATCCGAGGTGAAAAGGTTGGCCATTAGAGCTCGTGAGGGTGAAATTACCGTAGATGAGATGACTGGTGGTACTTTTACGATTACCAATGGCGGGGTTTTTGGTTCCATGTTATCCACTCCAATAATCAATCCACCACAAAGTGCAATTTTAGGAATGCACAATATAGTGGAAAGACCCATTGCACGTGATGGGGCCATTGCAATTGCACCAATTATGTATGTTGCCCTGTCCTATGACCACCGTATTATAGATGGTAAGGAGTCTGTAGGGTTTCTAGTGGCGGTAAAAGAGGCATTGGAGAATCCGGAAGAGTTGTTGTTGGACAATAACGTAAAAAAAGCGTTAGAGCTTTAATATAGTACTCAAGGGGCATGGCCCCTCATGTAATAATGTAATAGAATTGGAATTGACCTGCCAGGTTTTTAAAACTTGGCAGGTCTTATTTTTTTACGCACGTTGATTGTTATTATTGTTTTAGGTATAGGCGGTTTTTTTTGTAATCAATAATTGCCTTACCTTTTTTTAGGATATCAGCACCTATAATGCCGTCCACTGGCATAGCTTTATGCGATGTTAAAGCTTCATTTACATGTACGAGGTCGAACAGGACAATTTTATGTTTTTTCTTGGACCAACTGCCCATTTCTATTCTGTTTTTAGTCGATAGTTTTGTAAACATTTCTGTAGCACCAGCACCTGCGGCCTTTATTTTGGAGTCTTTGGAATTTAATTTAAAGAAATCTATTTTGTCCAAACCAATACATGTGTTTGATGCTCCTGTGTCTAAAATAAACCTGCCTTTCACACCATTGATAGTGGCAGCAACTTCAAAATGATTTGTTGCCGTTAAGACCAAGGGAATAGTGACATATTTTTTTTTATGTAGAAAAACTTTAAGACTGGGCATATTTATTTTTTTGTCAAAGATAATCCTATTTTTGTTCTATGATATTAACAGATACGCATACCCATTTATATAGTGAGGCTTTTGATGATGATCGCAATTTGGTTATAGAGAGGGCTATGGATTTGGGGGTAAAGCGCTTTTTTATTCCAGCAATCGATTCATCCTATACCACAGCCATGTTGGATTTGGAAAAATCCTATCCAGATAATATATTTCTGATGACAGGATTGCATCCAACCCATGTAAAGGAGAATTATTTGGATGAACTGGACCATGTAGAAGAGATGTTGGCCTCAAGGAAGTTTTATGCAGTGGGGGAAATTGGTATTGACCTATACTGGGATAAAACGTTTCTTAAGGAACAGCAGATAGCCTTTAAGCAGCAAATACAATGGGCAAAGAAATATGCTTATCCCATTGTAATCCATTGCAGGGATGGTTTCGATGAAATATTCCATATTTTGGAGGAAGAAAAAGGTGGGGAGCTGTTCGGTATTTTTCATTGTTTTACAGGTACTTTTGAGCAGGCACTTAAGGCTATTTCGTATAACATGAAATTGGGTATTGGGGGAGTGGCAACCTTTAAGAACGGTAAAATAGATACCTTTTTAAAGGAAATAGATCTGAATCATGTGGTTTTGGAAACCGATTCTCCTTATTTGGCACCTGTTCCTTATCGAGGTAAGCGCAACGAGAGTGCTTATTTGGTTAATGTCCTTGAAAAGTTGTCGCTCATTTATGGGGTGGACAAGGAAGAAATAGCGGCGATTACTACTGCCAATTCCCAGGAAATATTTGGGGTCTAGAAAGTAGTTGAGCGCAGTGTTTGGTATACTTGATTCCATAATAACATATTTTCCTATTCTGCATTCTAATAAAAATTAAAATTGAAAAACAGCACCTCCACAGTTAAGAATACCAAAATTCTCCTCATTTATACAGGAGGGACCATAGGTATGGTCAAGGATTATGAGTCTGGGGCCCTAAAGGCTTTTAATTTTAAGAAATTGATTAAAAATATCCCTGAGCTAAATCAGTTGGATTGTGATATAGATAACATTTCTTTTGATGTGCCAATAGATTCATCCGATATGAATATTGGCCATTGGGTCAACATCGCTACTATTATCAAGGATAATTATGATGTTTATGACGGTTTTGTTGTGCTTCATGGCAGTGACACCATGAGTTATACTTCCTCTGCTTTGAGCTATATGTTGGAGAATTTACAGAAACCGGTGATATTTACGGGTTCCCAGTTGCCTATCGGTGACCTAAGAACGGACGCCAAGGAAAATCTAATTACCTCAATTCAGATTGCAGCATTGAGGGAGGATAACAGGCCGGTAATTCAAGAAGTTGGTCTGTATTTTGAATATAAATTATATAGGGCAAATAGGACCACAAAGATAAATGCGGAACATTTTGAAGCTTTTGCATCATTAAATTACCCGCCTTTGATCGAATCCGGGGTACATTTAAAAGTAAATAAGGAGTATTTAATTAGGCCCAACCCATCCAAAAAGTTAAAAGTCCATTTAAAAATGGATCAAAATGTGGTAATTTTAAAATTATTTCCCGGTTTTAATCAATCTGTGTTGCACAATGTCTTAAATTCCCCTAACTTAAAGGCAGTGGTTTTGGAAACTTATGGCTCAGGAAATGCTCCAACTAACGATTGGTTTGCATTGGAATTGAAAAAAGCCATGGATAGAGGAATTTTTATTATAAATGTAACACAGTGTTCAGGAGGGAGTGTTCTTATAGGGCATTATGAAACCAGTAAGCACCTTCAGAAATTACAAGTTATTAATGGTAAGGATATTACGACGGAAGCTGCTATAGCCAAGTTAATGTATTTGCTTGGTAATAATGTTTCACCTAAGTTGTTCAAAACCATATATGAAACATCTCTCAGGGGTGAAATGCAATAAAAATAACGGTCTAAATTTCTTTAACTAATATTTTTTTTGTTATTTGGCTGCCCGATAAGAAGAACTAGAGAGGTGGCCGAGTGGTCGAAGGCGCACGCCTGGAAAGTGTGTATACCCCACAAGGGTATCGAGGGTTCGAATCCCTTCCTCTCTGCTGTTAAGTTTTAATTTTTATATTGCGATTTTTTTTTATCTTTAACCCTATTAACTAACTAAATTTAAGTTTGAAAGAAATGAAAAGACTATTCTCTATCCTAGCAACAGCTGGGTTATTTGTGGCAGGTACAAATACAGTAAGTGCAAAAGTTGTTGCAGCAGCAGCTATTTTGCAAGATGCGGCTCCAGCAGCGGAAAAAGGATTTACTCAAGTGCTTAAGGAGCAATTTATACAGGGTGGTGCCGGATTTATGGGTATCGTTCTTTTATGTTTAATTCTTGGTTTGGCAGTAGCGATCGAAAGGATTATTTTCTTAAATCTTGCGACTACCAACACAACAAAACTAAAGCAACAAGTAGAAGATGCTTTGGCTTCTGGTGGTATTGAAGCTGCAAAGGAAGTTTGTAGAAATACAAAAGGTCCAGTTGCTTCTATCTACTATCAAGGATTGGAAAGAGCTGGAGACAGTATCGAATCTGCTGAAAAAGCGGTTGTAGCTTACGGAGGTGTGCAAATGGGTCAATTGGAGAAAAACGTTTCTTGGTTGTCCTTGTTTATTGCAGTAGCTCCGATGCTTGGGTTCATGGGTACGGTAATCGGTATGATTCAGGCCTTCCAGAAAATCGCAGCAGTAGGTAACTTAAGTGCTTCACTTATTGCAGGTGATATTCAGGTGGCGTTATTAACAACGGTATTTGGTCTTATTACAGCGATTATCCTTCAGATTTTCTACAATTATATCATTGCAAAGATCGACAGTATTGTAAATGATATGGAAGATTCATCAATCGCTTTGATTGATATGTTGGCAGATCACAAAAAATAAGTCGCACACTAAATACTTAAAGTATCATGCATAAAATAGTTAAAATAATATTAGTTGTACTCGGAGTGATCGGGGCCATACTTTGGTTCCAGCTTCCAGGTAGAGACGTTCCGGCAACGGAAGCCATAAATAATGGGTCTATGAACTTTATGTTCATTATCACCTATTTATTGTTGGGCATTGCGATAGTGGCCTCGGTTCTTTTTGGATTAATGAATTTACTTACGTCCAAGGGAGCCCTAAAGAAAACCTTGTTTGGGATAGGTGGTCTTTTAGTAGTCGTTGTTATTGCTTATGCACTGGCTAATGGAACAGACGTGAATTTGGATGAAATGGCCAGAAAAGGGGTTCCAACCACTGAAAGTACAGTTAAAACCATAGGAATGGGATTAAATGTATTCTTCATCCTTACAATAATAGCAGTAGGTGCTATGTTGTGGTCTGGAGTTAAGAAAATGATTAGTAAATAATAAAATATAATATTATGCCAAAAAGAGGAGCACCACCAGAGGTAAATGCAGGTTCTATGGCAGACATAGCGTTCTTATTACTTATCTTTTTCTTAGTGACTACCACTATTGAGACAGATGCAGGTTTAGATCGTATGTTGCCACCAATAGAGCCGCCAGAAAACGATGTAATCATTAAGCAAAAGAATATTTTTCAGGTCAACATAAACCGTGACGGACAATTATTGGCTGATGATGAGTTAACAAATATTAAGGATTTAAGGGCCAAGGCCATAGCTTTTTTGGATAATGGTGGTGCGCCTTCGGGAGCTGCAGATTATTGTAGCTATTGTAAAGGGACCAGGGATTTATCCTCTTCCGATAGCCCTTCCAAGGCTATCATATCACTAAAGAACGATAGGGAGACCAAATACGGGACCTATATCACGGTTCAGAATGAATTGGTTGGAGCCTATAATGATCTTAGGGACAGAGAGGCACAACGTTTGTTCAAAAAGAACTTTACGGATATGGAAGCTGAATATCTTAACCCTGAAACTCCGGACAACGTTCGTGACGAATTGAAGGAAAAGGTAAAGAAAATCCAGGATTTGTTTCCTCAGAAGCTTTCAGAGGCTGAAACATCGTCAAACTAAATTCAGAAGTTAAAAACTAGATACTATGTCAAAATTTAATAAGAAAAAGGATGCGGCTTTACCTGCGGTGAATACTGCATCATTGCCAGATATCGTTTTTATGCTTTTGTTCTTCTTTATGACGGTTACGGTAATGAAAGATAGTACTCTTAAGGTTGAAAACGTACTTCCAAATGCTACAGAAATTAAAAAACTGGAGAAAAAGGATAGGGTAATTTATATTTATGTTGGGAAACCGACCCGTGAATATGAAAAGACTTATGGTACCGAATCTAAAATTCAATTGAACGATAAATTTGCTGCCGCATCTGATGTAGGAGATTATATTTTGATGGAAAGGGCCAAAAAGCCACAAGAATTACAAAATGTATTGACAACCGCACTTAAGGTGGACAAGGATGCCAATATGGGTATTATTTCAGATATTAAACAAGAACTTAGAAAGGTAAATGCCTTGAAAGTAAATTATACCACCTATGACGGTGATGCCTTCAGGAATTTACAATAGTTAGTAAAAGGATAAGAGAATCGGAACGCTTCAAATGCTTATATTTGAAGCGTTTTTTTATGTTTAATTAATTACCTTTAGAGGGTTATGAGAAGCACCTTCATATTAGCAATTGTTATGTTTTCTGCTGCCTTTGCTACCGGGCAAGTTTTGGATACCGATCAAAAAGAGGATAGAAAGTACCTTGAAGATCAGTTTTATATGGGGCTTACCTATAATTTTACCACAAAGCTTCCTAGTGGCGTTTCCCAGAGAAATTTATCATACGGATTACAAGCTGGTTTTATTAAGGATATTCCGCTTAGTTATGATAGGACTTTTGGTCTGGGAATAGGCTTTGGGTATGCTATGAATTCCTACTATACCAATCTATTGGCCTCGCAACAGGGTACCCAATTAGAGTACTCTGTACTGGATGGTGATGCTGATTTTAAAAGAAACAAAATAGCCACCCATGTCTTAGAGTTTCCTTTTCAGTTTAGGTGGCGAAATTCGACTCCTAAGGAATACAAATTTTGGCGGGTATATACCGGTATTAAGGCCGGCTATGTTTTTGATGGTAGGTCCAAGTTTGTTTCCAGTACGGATAGAATTGTCTTTGTTAACAAGGATATTAGGGATTTTCAATACGGCCTAACCTTAAATGTGGGATACAATACCTTTAATATCCATATTTACTACGCAATAAGTCCGTTGTTCAAGGATGGTGTTATGGAGGAATCTGGGGAGAATATAGAGCTTAAGCCTTTAAACGTAGGACTTATATTCTATATTTTATAGCCAAAATTTGATTGTAAATAGTTGAGTGAGCAGGCCAATTGCAAAACCAATTATGACTTCCGATTTAGTGTGGGCTTTTAAGTAAAGTCTGGAGGTGGCAACTAGGCCACAAAGCAGAGTTACTATGCTAATGGCAATAGTGACGTTAATCTCAAAATGAATACTAAGGTTTATCAGGAACATCAATAGGCTACCCATGCCCAATAGGTGCATACTACATTTGAAGTTTAGGAAAAGCAGAACAAGGGCGCTAAATAAGCCTGCTATAAGGCCTAAAAAATAGTAATGTAGCTCTATGGTAAAGTTGTTGGGTATAACTTTGAACAAGACCATTAAAAGTAGTCCAAGGCTAATATAAAGTTGATACTTCCTTTCTTTGAGATCTGGCATAAATACTGAGCTTATAACACCGACGTTCCGAAGGATTAAATAACAGATGATAGGAATTATTATAGTCAATATAAAAATGGGCAATATATTGCCACTCTGTACTTCCAATGGACTGTATTTGGGAGTAATCAAAAAGTAGGCTATGGTGCCTGCAAAGGGTATAAAAAGCGGGTGTAGTAGGTAAGATATAATCTTTAGGAATAGTCGCATTAAATCTGTTTTCTCAACCTCGCTACAGGGATATCCAATTGTTCCCTGTATTTGGCAACGGTTCGCCTGGCAATAGGGTATCCTTTTTCTTTGAGTATAGCGGCCAATTTATCATCCGTAAGTGGCTTTTTCTTAATTTCCTCTCCAACAACGGTTTCCAATATTTTCTTTATTTCTTTAGTGGATACATCCTCTCCTTGATCATTCTTCATGGATTCTGAAAAATAATCCTTTATCAGCCTTGTGCCATAAGGAGTATCTACATATTTGCTATTGGCTACCCTGGAAACCGTCGAAACATCCATGCCGATACCGTCAGCTATATCCTTGAGGATCATGGGTCGCAGTTTGCGTTCATCGCCCGTAAGGAAATATTCTTTTTGATATTCCATGATTTCGTTCATGGTAATGTAAAGTGTTTGCTGGCGTTGTCTAATGGCATCTATAAACCATTTGGCAGAATCCAGCTTCTGTTTAATGAACATTACCGTGTCCTTCTGGGATTTAGATTTTTCCTTGGAATCTTTGTACCCTTGTAGCATATTGTTGTACTCTCTGGAAACATGAAGTTCTGGGGCATTTCTTCCGTTAAGGGTAATCTCCAATTCCCCCTCAACGATACGAATGGTGAAATCCGGGACCACATGTTCCACAATTCTGTTATTTCCGGAATATGAGCCACCTGGCTTAGGGTTTAAGCGCTCAATTTCAGTAATGGCACCTTTCAGCTGTTCCTCTGAAATATTGTGTTTCTGAATAAGTTTTTGATAGTGTTTCTTTGTGAACTGTTCAAAAGATTTCTCCAATAAAACAATAGCTAACTCAATACTTGGAGTAACCTCTTTTCTTTTCAATTGAATAAGAAGACATTCTTCCAAAGTTCTTGCGGCAACACCAGCCGGGTCAAGGTCTTGAACTAAACGCAATACCTTTTCAATGGTCTTTTCTTCTGTATATATATTTTGTGTAAAGGCCAAATCGTCCATGATGTCGGTAAGCGGTCTTCTAATATAACCGCTCTCATCCACACTGCCCACCAAGAACTCGGCAATAGACCATTCTTCATCCGTTAAATAAACAGTATTTAACTGGTTAATTAGATATTGATTAAAAGAAATTCCAGCAGCGTATGGAACACTTTTTTCCTCATCATCGGCACTGTAATTATTGGCTTGGGTACGGTAATCCGGAACCTCGTCATCGCTTAAGTAATCGTCAATATTTATATCTTCGGCATTTATGCTTTCGCTATCGGTTTCATTGTCGTATAAATCATCAAATTCATCCTGTTCGGCTTCACCTTCTTCCTTTCCAGTTTCCAAAGCAGGATTTTCTTCCAGTTCTTGTTTTAGTCTTTGTTCAAATGCTTGCGTAGGCAATTGAATCAACTTCATCAACTGTATCTGTTGTGGAGATAATTTCTGCGATAACTTAAACTGTAAGTGTTGTTTCAGCATAAAAAATTGATAATCTTTCCTATAAAGTTAAAGAATTATGTTTAGAACTCGGCATTTTGTGGGGTTCTTGGAAATGGGATTACATCCCTTATGTTGCCCATTCCGGTTGCAAATAATACGAGCCTTTCAAAACCAAGTCCAAAACCGCTATGCACGGCAGATCCAAATTTCCTAAGGTCTAAATACCACCAAAGTTCCTTTTCATCAATTCCTAGGGCCTTAATCTTCTCCAGCAAGATATCCAAACGTTCTTCTCGTTGAGATCCACCTACTATTTCTCCAATCCCTGGGAATAATATATCCATTGCCCTAACGGTCTTGCCATCCTCGTTTAAACGCATATAAAACGCCTTTATTTTAGCGGGATAATCAAATAGTATCACGGGACATTTAAAATGTTTCTCGACCAGGAAGCGCTCGTGCTCGCTTTGGAGGTCAGCTCCCCATTCATCGATAATATATTTAAATTGCTTCTTTTTGTTGGGCTTGCAGTTTCTTAAAATATCTATGGCTTCGGTATAGGTTACCCGCTTAAACGTATTGTCCGAAACAAACTTTAGTTTTTCGATCAATGGCATCTCACTGCGCTCGGCTTGTGGTTTGCTTTTTTCTTCGTCCAATAATCGCTGTTCCAAGAATTGTAGATCCTCCAAACAGTTTTCTAGCACATATTTAATAACCTCTTTAATAAAGTCTTCTGCCAAATCCATGTTGGCGTCCAGGTCATTAAAGGCTACTTCGGGTTCAATCATCCAAAATTCAGCCAAATGTCTGGACGTGTTAGAGTTTTCGGCCCTGAAGGTAGGTCCAAAAGTGTAAACCTTTCCCAATCCCATGGCATATGTTTCTGCTTCTAATTGTCCAGAAACCGTTAAATTGGTTTCTTTGCCAAAAAAATCTTCCTTATAGTCTATTTCCCCTTTTTCCGTTAGGGGTGGTTTTTTACTATCCAAAGTGGATACTCTGAACATTTCTCCAGCTCCTTCAGCATCCGAACCAGTTATTATTGGTGTATGCACATGAAAAAATCCATTCTTTTGGAAATACTGATGTACCCCAAAAGAAAGTGCCGAGCGTACCCTCATAATGGCGGCAAAGGTATTGGTTCGTACCCGTAAATGTGCCTTTTCCCTCAAAAACTCCAAGGAGTGTTTTTTAGGTTGAATAGGGTAGGCCTCTGGATCGGCTCCACCGTGAACCCTTATTTCCTTAACCTGTATTTCCAAGGATTGTCCCTTGCCCTGACTTTCTACCAAAGTGCCACTTATTCCAAGTGCCGCTCCCGTATTTATTTGCTTAAGTAAACTTTCATCAAATTCCTCAAAATTTACTACGCATTGTATGTTGTTTATGGTTGACCCGTCGTTCAAAGCAATAAATCTATTGCTTCTGTATGTTTTTACCCAACCATTAACAATAACTTCTTGGTGTAAATGATCGGAAGATAATAGCTCTTTTATGCTAATTGTATTCATTTGAATTCCTTCTAAATTAAGTGGCAAAGATAGCCTTTTTGCAAAAATAAAAATTGAGTATATACCTGTACCTGCCAGGGGGAAAATATTTTAATAATTAGGTTATTCTTCCTTATCAGAGATATTTAATTCGTCTTTGGGGAGAATGTCTATTTGCGGTTCTTTTAACACTTGTTTGTTTGCAATGCTTCTTTCAAGGGAAAGCAGTAATGACGGCAAAAGAATAAGGTTGGCCAGCATGGCGAACAATAAGGTTGCAGAAACCAAGGCGCCTAAGGCTACAGTTCCTCCAAAACTTGAAATTACAAAGACCGAAAAACCAAAGAAAAGGACAATGGAGGTGTAAAACATACTTACTCCGGTTTCCCTCAAGGCGGCATAGACCGATTTTTTTATTCTCCAATGGTTTGCGATGAGTTCCTGTCTATATTTCGCCAGAAAGTGTATGGTGTCGTCCACTGAAATTCCAAAGGCAATACTAAATACCAAAATAGTGGAAGGCTTTATGGGGACGCCTACAAATCCCATGACACCTGCCGTTATCACTAAAGGCAATAAGTTTGGGATCAAGGATATGACAATCATCCTAAAAGACCTAAATAAATAAGCCATAAAGAGCGCAATAAGTCCAATTGCCAAGGCAAGTGACATTATCAGGTTTTTCACCAAATATTTGGTCCCTTTTAAAAATAGGAGGGCACTACCTGTCATGGTTACCTTGTACCTGTCCGATGGAAATATCTTATCAATATTTTCTTTTAATTTCGCTTCGATTGCTTCCATGCGAGATGTTTTTACATCCTTCATGTAGGTGGTTATCCGGGCTACTTGTCCAGTGCTATCCACAAAACTTTTGAGAAGATTGCCGTTATCGGCCGATTTTCTGGCCACATCCATGATAAAAGTGTTCTCTTGGGCGGTGGGGAGTTGGTAATATTTAGGGATACCACTGTAAAATGCCTGTTTGGAATACTTGACCAGGTCTACAACGGAAACCGGTCTGGAAAGTTCAGGAATCTCATGAATTACTGTTCCTAATTCATCCATTTTCCTTAGGGTGGAAGGTTTTAAGACCCCTTTGGGTCTTTTCGTGTCCACTACAATCTCCACAGGCATTATTCCGTCGAACTCCTGTTCAAAAAAGCGTATGTCCTGAAAAAACTCTGCCTTTTTTGGCATATCCTCTATGGGGCTTCCTGAAATATCTATTTGATATATACCTATTATACTGGCGACCAAAAGCACTATGGATACAATATATACCGTAATCCTTCTATCCCTTACGATGCTTTCCATCCAACTTACAAAAGTTTCTATCCACTTGGTGTTTAAGTGTTTCAAATGCTTGTGTTTTGGAAGGGGCATGAAGCTATAGATAATTGGAATTATCAAAAGAGATAGCACAAAAATTCCAATAATATTGATTGAGGCAACAATCCCGAACTCTTTAAGTAATTTACTGTCGGTTATTATAAATGTGGCAAAACCTGATGCGGTAGTTACATTAGTCATCAAGGTAGCATTGCCAATTTTCGAGATTACACGCTGTAAGGATAATGCCTGGTTACCGTGTTTTTTTACTTCTTGTTGGTATTTGTTTATAAGGAAGATGCAGTTAGGTATGCCAATAACAATTATTAATGGTGGAATAAGGGCAGTAAGAACCGTAATTTCATACTGCAGTAGTCCCAAAATCCCAAAAGCCCACATAACTCCTATAATCACAACAAACATGGAAATAATGGTTGCCCTAAAGCTTCTAAAAAAGAAAAAGAAAATCAATGAAGTAACCCCAAGCGCAGCAAGAATAAATTTCCCGATCTCATCGATAATGTTCTGGGAATTCATGGTTCTTATATAGGGCATTCCTGAAATATGGACATCAAGATCAGTTTCTTTTTCAAAATTCTTGACCAAGGTGGATAGGTCTTCCAATATAAAGTCTTTCCGTACCGAAGTATTTACGATGTCCTTGTCCAAATAAATTACACTGCGTATAGTACGAGTTTTTTTATTGTAGATAAGATTGTCGTAAAAGGGGAGTTCATTAAAAAGGTGATTGGTTAAACTGTCTACCTCCTTTTTGGTTTTTGGTGCTTGCTTTAAAAAAGGCTGCATAACAAATTCTTGCTTTACAGTATCCTTTATAAGCTCTTGTAGATTATCCGTAGACAATACGAAATCTACTTCAGGGAAAGCTCCCAATTGTTTGCTTAGCTTGTTCCAGCGATTAAATTTTTCAGGTGTAAACAGTGAGCTGTCCTTGACTGCCAGTACGACAACATTTCCTTCCTCTCCAAATTGTTTTAAAAAGGATAGGTATTCCAGATTTACCGGATGGTGATCCGGCAAGAGGTTGGCCTGTGAATTTGAAAACCTCATTTTGTCCCATTGCAGGGACATAAAAATGGTCATGATGGCCAGTAAGACTAGAATTAGAATTCTATTTCTAAGTATTATCCTTGCTATTTTTGCCCAAAACCCTCGCGTTATCTTTGCAACCATCTAGTGAAACGTCTTATTTTATAATGCCATTTTGGGCATGCAATCCGTTATGTACAATTAGCTGTCCCAATTGTACAGCCGCTTGTTGAATCCTAAAATTATTCGAGCGCAAAGGTAGAGAATGATTGTTATTGTTCCTAGAAAGCTTGAATTAAATACTGGGTTCAAGGGATCGATTTATTCGGCCTGCGATAGTCGCCGTGAAAATGATATTTTTCAAATTGAAAATATACATAGAAATTAAAAGAGCGACCAATTGGTCGCTCTTTTAAAATTGTTAGTGATAAGGTTTAAACCTTCATGATTTCTGCCTCTTTGGTCTCAAGGAAGGCATCGATCTTTCTTATATATTTGTCTGTAAGTGTTTGCACATCGCCTTCTGCATTCTTCTGTAAATCTTCTGATACGTCTAGGTTTCTAATCTCTTTGTTGGCTTCTTGCCTTGCGTTACGGACACCAATTTTGGCATCTTCGGCTTCCGCTTTGGCTTGTTTTACCAAATCTCTCCTGCGTTCTTCCGTTAGTGGAGGCACGTTGATAATTACAAAATCGCCATTGTTCATAGGGTTAAATCCAAGATTGGCGTTCATTATAGCTTTTTCAATTTCATGTAACATGTTTTTTTCCCAAGGTTGAACGGACAAAGTTCGAGCATCGGGAGTATTTACATTGGCAACTTGGGATAAAGGGGTGGGGGAACCGTAATATTCCACCATTACACTGGATAACATTACTGGACTTGCTTTTCCCGCCCTAATTTTTATGAACATTTTTTCCAAGTGGGCTATAGCGCTATCCATTCCTTCCTTGGTGGTGTCCAGTATAAATATAATATCTTCGTTCATTTGCTATTTTTTTTAAATTGATTTAACACAAATAGTGCCAAAACTATAGATTTACGACCGTTCCTATGTTTTCTCCAGAAACCAATTTCATAAGGTTCCCTTTTTTGTTCATATCAAAAACTACAATTGGCAATTCGTTCTCTTGACTTAACGTAAAGGCGGTAGTATCCATAACTTTAAGCCCTTTTGTTAAAACATCTTTAAAGGAAATGGTATCGAACTTTGTGGCTGTTTTGTCTTTTTCAGGATCCGAGGTATAAATTCCGTCTACCCTAGTACCTTTTAAAATTACATCGGCCTCAATTTCTATGGCCCTTAGAACTGCTGCTGAATCTGTTGTAAAATAGGGATTGCCAGTACCACCACCGAAAATTACTACTCTGCCTTTTTCCAAATGTCGCATAGCGCGTCTTCTTATGAAAGGTTCTGCTACCTCATTTATTTTTATAGCAGATTGCAATCTAGTTTGTACTCCCTTTAATTCCAAAGCACTTTGAAGTGCCAATCCATTTATAACTGTGGCCAACATACCCATGTGGTCTGCCTGTACTCTGTCCATTCCATTGCTGGCTCCCGCCAATCCTCTAAAAATATTTCCACCACCAATAACAATAGCTACTTCTATGCCCTTGGCTACCACCTCTTTAATCTCCTCGGCGTATTCAGATAGACGTTGACCGTCTATACCATACTGCTTTGTTCCCATTAAGGCTTCTCCACTGAGTTTTAAAAGTATTCTTTTGTAATGCATCTTGATGTTGATTAATTTGAAGCAAAAATAATCAAAAATATTTATGAAGCATCTTGAGGTGATGGATTCATGTATCCTTAATTATTTCATAATGGATATGGGAAGGTAGAATTATTTTTATAATCTTGCGTGGAATACTAGAGTTCGACCCATTAATATGGGTAAAGAGCTATGGGTTGCCATGTAAGGGGTCTTTAAGGCTTTTGGCTTTTTAAGGAATAACAATAGGTAAAATCAATTGAAAATGTCAAATAGATTAAGGTTATTTAAAAATTTATGGTTTTTTGGGATAGCAATGTTGATGCTACAAGGATGTGGTACTTCCAAGTCATTGGTGGCTGCGAATAAGGCGGGTATTGTTGCTAAAATTGATTTGGTCAAGGTGGTGGATGATCAGGTTTTTGTGGAGGTAGATCCTGGCGCTTTTACATCTGAGAACATATCTTTTTATATTCCTAAAACAGTTCCAGGGACATATAGCGCGGATAATTATGGTAAATATGTAGGTCAGTTCAAGGCACTTGATTACAAGGGGGGAGAATTGCCCTTTGAGAAAATAGATGAGAATACTTGGAAAATTAGTAATGCCAGGCAATTGGACAAGGTTGCTTATTGGGTAAATGATACCTATGATACCGAGAGAGAAGTGGAGGATAAGGTATTTTCTCCTGCAGGGACCAATATTCTGGAAGGAAAGAATTTTATGTTGAACCTTCATGGATTCGTGGGTTATTTTGAAGGTTTGCAGGAATTGCCATATGCTTTGGAAATTACAGCTCCAAAGGGTATGGAACCAGCTACCTCCTTGACCAAGGGGATTCAAAATGTGAAAACACCTGATACGGATGTTTTTGTTGCAAAGAGGTACTTTGAGTTGATAGACAACCCTATCATGTACTCCAAGCCCAGTATGGAGACCTTTCAGGTAAATGATATTTCGGTTACTTTGAGTGTGTATTCTCCAAATGGACATTATACGGCGGCAGGTTTAAAAGGTAGTATGGAAAAAATGATGCGGGCCCAAAAGACATTTTTGGGTGATATCAACAGTACTAAAAATTACACTATCATCCTTTATCTTTCGGATATGGAGGGCAAGGATGCTACTGGATTTGGAGCTTTGGAGCACCATTCTTCCACGGTGTTGATTATGCCAGAACAAATACCCAAAGAACGGTTAGAGGAATCAATGATCGACATAGTCTCCCACGAATTTTTTCATATCGTTACACCCTTGACCATTCATTCCAAGGAAATCCAATATTTCGACTTCAACGACCCCAAAATGTCCATGCATCTGTGGATGTATGAGGGGACTACTGAATATTTTGCCAATCTGTTTCAAATTCAACAGGGGTTGATTTCGGAGGAGGAGTTTTATAAGCGACTTATGGATAAGGAGGGGAATGCTAATTCCTATGATGATAAGATGTCGTTTACCGTCATGAGCAAAAATATTTTGGAAGAGCCCTATAAGGGTAATTATGCCAATGTATATGAGAAAGGGGCCTTGATAAATATGGCCTTGGATATTAAGCTTAGGGAATTAAGTGGAGGTGAAAAAGGAGTTTTGTGGTTAATGAAGGAGCTTTCAAAAAAATATGGGGAATCTACTCCTTTTGAAGATGACAACTTGATCAATGAAATTGAAGCTATGACGTATCCGGAAATAAGAGATTTCTTTGAGGTTCATGTCATTGGTGAAACCCCCATAAATTATGATGATTATTGGCGAAAAGTAGGACTTGGAAAAGAATCTCAAGAGCAATCCACTGGCTATTTTTTAGATGGGGACATACCGTTTATAGATATTGATCCTGCTAATGAGAATGAAGTGTTTATTCGTAAGGGAATTACTCTAAATTCTTTTTTTAATGGCATTGGAGCCAAAGGTGGAGATATTATTAAAAGTATAGATGGAACCCCCATAACCTTAGAAATAATGAGGGGGATTATAGGTATGAGCTTTGGTTGGGCACCGGACAGGGAAATAACCATGGTGGTGAAACGAGGGGATGAAGATCTTAGTTTGACAGGTAGAGTAGGGGTGCCAACATTAAAGGCCATAAAACTTGTACCCATGGATGGGGCATCTGGGCAACAGATCAAGCTACGGGAAGCTTGGTTGAAAGGATAAAGGCTTCTTGAAAGGATTGTTTTAGTTGGAAATCATCGAATCTTTTAAGAAGAAGCAATTTGATTTAAAGAATGTTAGTGGCGGCTATTTTATTTTAAGTGCCAACTTATGGTTACAAAAAACGCCTTTACATTGTAAAGGCGTTTTTAATATGCTAATGCTTTTAGTGTTATCCTAAAGCGACCCTCTTAAATCCGGTTACTTCCAATTTGGAGTCAACAGATTTTACGTATTGGGCTACACTTTGTTTGCTGTCCTTGATAAAATCTTGGTTAACCAAAGTATTGTCTTTAAAGAAACGATTTAATTTTCCTTTAGCGATGTTGTCTAACATAGCTTCTGGTTTTCCTTCTTGACGCAATTGATCTTTGGCAATTTCGATTTCTTTATCGATGATTGACTGGTCAACACCTGCTTCGTTCAAGGCTACTGGGTTCATTGCAGCAGCTTGCATGGCAACATCCTTTGCAGCAACATCTGCACCATCAACAGCGGCAGAAAGTCCTACCAATGTGGCTATTTTGTTTCCTGCGTGTATATATGAACCAACAAATGGAGCAGAAAGTCTGCTAAATCCACCTATTTCAATTTTTTCACCTATTACACCTGTTTGTTCTGTAAGTTTATCTTGTACAGACATTCCTTTGTAATCGGCAGACAAGAAAGATTCCTTAGTGTCAAAATTTAAGGCAAGGTCAGCCAATTCGTTGGCCAAAGAAACAAAAGTATCGTTCTTTGCAACAAAATCGGTTTCACAGTTTAGAGAAATAATAACACCAGAAGTATTGTCTGCATTTACCTTAGCGATTGCAGCCCCTTCAGAAGAATCCCTATCGGCTCTCTTGGCAGCAACTTTTTGTCCCTTTTTACGTAGGATTTCAATTGCTTTTTCAAAATCCCCTTCAGCTTCAACCAGTGCGTTTTTGCAATCCATCATGCCTGCACCAGTTGTTTGTCTTAATTTGTTTACCTCTGCGGCGGTAATTTTAGCCATTTTATTTTGTTTTAATTATCACCTGGATTAGGACGCTTATGTAGTCCTAATCCAGGTGAATGTTAAATTTATTTACTGTTTTGTTAGAATTAGAAGAGGACTATTCTACGCCTCCTTTAACGCTATCTTGCCATTCTTGCAATTCATCCCATTTGCCATCGGCAGCCATTTGGGCTTGCTTTGGCCATGATGCAGGGTTTTTAGCGGCATATCTTGGTCCCGATTCAGTAAGAATGTCTTTAAGGTCATCCTCTGATTTGTCGGCTAGATCAGCAAAAGTGTGAATGCCTGCTTCTTGAAAAATTTCAGCAATTTTTGGACCAATACCTTCTACTTTGGTAAGGTCATCTACCGCTGTGGCTTTTTTAGGAGCTTTTTCTACTGGAGCTTCTTTTGCCTCAGTTGCTGCTTTTTCTACTGGAGCGGCTTTTTCTGCTGGAACTTCTTTTTCCTCAGTTGCTACTTTTTCTTCAGAAGTTGCTTTTGCTTTTTTCTCTTTAGGCTTGGCTTCATCTCCACCTTCCTTATCGCTTTGCTTTTCAGACTTACGTTCTGTTAATCCCTCGGCTATAGCAGCAGTTACAGATGCCATAATGACCTCAATAGATTTGGAAGCATCATCATTGGATGGTACTATATAATCGATTGGACGTGGGTCAGAATTTGTATCTACCATAGCAAAAATTGGAATGTTCAATTTTTGTGCTTCTTTTACTGCAATATGCTCGCGCATGGTATCCACAATGAACAAAGCAGCTGGTAGACGTGTCATTTCAGAAATAGAACCTAAGTTCTTTTCCAACTTCGCACGCAAACGATCAACTTGTAAACGCTCTTTCTTGGAAAGTGTGTTAAAAGTCCCGTCTTTCTTCATTCTATCAATAGAAGCCATTTTTTTAACGGCTTTACGAATAGTAACGAAATTGGTCAACATACCACCTGGCCATCTTTCTGTGATGTAGGGCATATTAACATTACCTGCTTTTTCAGCAACAATATCCTTTGCTTGTTTTTTGGTAGCTACGAAAAGTATTTTTCTACCGGAGGCTGCAATTTTCTTAAGGGCCTCATTGGTCTCCTCTAATTTTGCAACTGTTTTGTAAAGATTGATAACGTGAATCCCGTTACGCTCCATGTAGATGTAAGGAGCCATGTTTGGATTCCATTTTCTGGTAAGGTGACCAAAATGTACACCTGCCTCTAAAAGGTCTTTTACTTCAACTTTGTTTGCCATTTTTACTTTTTAGTTTACGTTCCTTTGAATTAGCAATACTAAAGTGGTACCCTTTGGGAGCCTTTAATATTTAGATGCTAAACTAATTTATCCAAAATATAAGTTCATTGGATTTTCTTTAGAGGAAAACCAATGGTTTATATTCAGGATTATTACTTACCCTATGACAAGGGTTTTCAATGAACAATTAAAAATTATACCGAAACTTGCAAAATATTCCAGATGATAATCAAGAACACTGCTGAATATCAGTATTTGTTTTGTTAATGCAGTATTAACGTTTGGAGAACTGGAATTTCTTACGGGCTTTCTTTTGACCGAATTTCTTACGTTCAACCATTCTTGGATCTCTAGTTAAAAGACCTTCTGGCTTAAGAACCAATCTGTGCTCGGCATCCATTTCACATAATGCTCTGGATAAAGCCAAACGAACAGCCTCCGCTTGTCCTGTAATACCGCCACCATATACATTAACTTTAACATCAAAGTTTTCTTCGTTGTTAGTTAAGGCAAATGGCTGATTTACTTTGTACTGTAATGTTGCCGTAGGAAAATAGTTGCTTAAGTCTCTATTGTTAATAGTAATGTTACCTTTTCCTTCAGTAACATAAACTCGGGCAACTGCAGTTTTTCTTCTACCAATTTTATGAATCATTTCCATTACTTAAAATCGTTTAAGTTAATTGCTGTTGGTTTTTGTGCTTCTTGATTGTGGGTTGTACCAGCATATACCTTAAGATTACGGAAAAGCTCTGCACCCAATTTATTCTTGGGCAACATACCTTTTATCGATTTCTCTACTATACGCGCTGGATCTTTAGCCAACATTTCATTAGCCGTTGTAAACCTCTGGCCTCCTGGATAACCGGTATGGCGAACGTAGGTTTTTGAATCCCACTTCTTTCCGGTCAGGTTGATTTTTTCTGCATTGATAATGACAACATTATCCCCACAATCAACATGTGGTGTAAAATTAGGCTTGCGCTTCCCTCTAAGTAACAACGCTACTTTAGAAGCAAGACGGCCCAATGTTTCTCCTTCAGCATCAACTAGTAACCATTGTTTGTCAACGGTCGCCTTATTGGCCGAAATCGTCTTGTAGCTTAATGTATCCACACTAATATATTTATTGATTAAACACTTCAATCCCGTTTAACGGGCTGCAAATGTACAATTATTAAGTTGAATTCCAAATGGTTGTTTCTTATTATTTATAGTTTTTTCCAATAATGTGCTATCGAGGTGAATTTTGCAAACACTTTTAATCCAAATAAATACTTTTTACTTGCTAGGAGGCTTCTGGTTTGCTTCAAATCTGAATAGGGCCATTTGTCATATTAATAATTCTAAATACTGCAAAGGTAGTTGGGTTACTTTCTTGATTTACGAGGGATAGGGCTGAATTTTTGTTTTATTTTTTAGGTGGTCCAAGAGGATATAAAGAGATTGGTGTAATTGTGTTGTTGGGATACTAATTTGTCTTATAATACGTTAGCTTTTTAAACGAAATAAATTTTAAAATGATGAAATTTAAATTTTTACTACTTTTTCTTGTTAGCGGTCTTTTCTTTTCATGTTCTTCGGATAGTAATAATGATAGTTCCAAAGATGATAAAATCGTGGGGGTCTGGCAGGCATATGAGTTAAAAGTTAATAATGATACAGCCAGTGATGATGAAAAAAGCGCCAGGGATTTATTGAAATTTCTAACATTGAAAGACTGTTATGTCCTAAATTTCAATTTTCAAGAAGATTTTACTGTCATTATTGAAAATTCTGTTCAGTATCTTGAAATCGGTTTAAATTCCGAGGGGAATGGATTTGATATTCCTTGTCCAACAGAAAAGGATACCGAAACTACAATGTATGTTTATGAGAATGGTAAATTAACCTATACCGATGAAAATCAACAAATTATTGTGGTAGATGTCACTATAGATGGTGATGTTATGACTGTTAATGCGACTGATTTGGATATTCCAAATTTAAATGCGGGCGGACAACTTATTTTTAAAAGAAAATAGGATTCGGAAAAATATATTATAATGAAAAGCGGAATGCTCATAGATTAAGCCTAGATTATGCCGCTTTTTCTTTTAAATTGATTTTGGCTTAATGTGCTTCCAGCCAATTATTCCCTACACCCAATTCTACATCCAAGGGCACCGATAATTTGTAGGCATTTTCCATCTCGGATTTGATCATGGTCTTTAATTCCTCCAATTCAGGTTTAAATACATCAAAAACCAATTCATCATGGACTTGAAGGAGCATTTTGCTTTTGTAATTTCCTGCTTCTAGCTTATTGTGAATATTGATCATCGCAAGTTTTATGATATCAGCAGCACTTCCCTGTATCGGAGCGTTTACGGCATTGCGTTCTGCAGCTCCCCGAACAATGGCATTGCTGCCGTTAATATCTTTAAGGTACCTTCTCCTGCCCAATACTGTCTGGACGTATCCGTTCTCCCTAGCGAAATCTATTTGTTCACTGATATAGTTGCGCAACTTGGGATAGGTCTTATAATAGGTTTCTATAAGTTCTTTGGATTCGGCTCGTGATAGGTCCGTTTGGTTGCTCAATCCGAATGCAGATACACCATATATAATTCCGAAATTTACCGTCTTGGCATTGCTACGTTGTTCCCTTGTAACCTCTTCTAAGGGGATGTTAAATACTTTGGACGCTGTAGAAGCGTGAATGTCTTCTCCGTTTTTGAACGCTTCTATCATGGTTGTCTCCTCACTTAAGGCAGCGATAATACGTAGTTCTATCTGCGAATAATCCGCCGCCAATAAGGTGTAATTTTGGTCTCTTGGAATAAATGCCTTTCGTACCTGTCTGCCCCGTTCTGTGCGTATGGGAATGTTTTGAAGGTTAGGGTTGTTGCTGCTTAATCTGCCCGTAGCTGCTACTGTTTGCATATAATCTGTATGTACCCTGCCAGTGCTTTCTTCTATTTGTTCGGGTAGTGCGTCTACATAGGTGCTCTTTAGTTTGCTAAGACCACGGAAGTCCAATACGCTCCGGATAATTTCATGGTCCTTTGACAAATAGGACAATACATCTTCCGCTGTAGAATATTGACCCGTTTTGGTCTTTTTGGGTTTGTCCACCAGCTTTAATTTGTCGAAAAGTATTTCACCCAATTGTTTTGGTGAAGCAATATTGAATTCTTGCCCTGCTTCCTTGTAAATCTTTGATTCCAAGTTTTTAATGTCGTTGTCCAAATCCTTGGCGAGCGAATTCAAAAATGCCTTATCCAAATTGATGCCTTCCTGTTCCATGTCCGCCAAGACATGTAAAAGGGGAATCTCTATATCATTAAATAATTCTTCGGTGTTTGCCTCTTTCAATTCAGGTCTAAAGTGCTGGGCCAATTGAAAAGTGATATCTGCATCCTCTACAGCATATTCGGTTTGTTTGTCCAAGGGAACATCCCTCATGGATAATTGATTTTTTCCTTTTTTTCCGATTAGTTCGGTTATGGAAATAGGCGTATAATTTAAATAAGTTTCCGCCAACACATCCATATTGTGACGCATATCTGGGTTTATGAGGTAATGGGCCAGCATGGTATCAAAACATTTGCCTTTTACGGATACATTGTATTTGTGCAATACCTTGATATCATATTTTAAATTTTGCCCAATTTTTTCAATACTTTCAGCTTCAAAAAAAGGTCGCAGTTGTTCAATTAACTGTTGAGCATCCGATCTGTCTTCGGGAAAGGGAACATAGAATCCTTTGCCGGCTTCCCAGCTAAAGGCAATACCTACCAGCTCTGCTGTAAGCGGATTTAACCCTGTAGTTTCTGTATCGAAACAAACGGAGGATTGCTTTGTTAAATTTTGGATAAAAAGTTTCATAGCCATGCCCGTAAGAACGCTTTGATATACGTGCGAAACTTCAGTAATATTCTTTCTGCTGGATACTTCCTTAATTGTACCCCCAGTTACTTGTCCGTCACCACCAAATAAGGAAAATTGACCACCACCTGCCTCGGCAGGTTTCTTTATTGAAGCTGGGCTACTCTCCTGTTTTCCGTTATTTGTACTGCCCTCATCAGATGCCTCGGAAAAGAGCTTTAGGAATTGGTCCTTAAGTCTTCGGAATTCCAATTCCTCGAATATCTCCTGAACTTTATCACCATCGGGCATGGTGAGTTCATAATCCTTGGCATTAAAGGTTACATCGCAATCTATAAATATAGTAGCGAGTTTTTTGGATAGGATTCCAAGTTCGGCATTTTCTTGGACCTTCTCCTTCATTTTGCCTTTCAGCTTATCTGTATTGGCAAGTAAATTTTCCATGGAACCGAATTCCTCAATAAATTTTTTAGCGGTTTTATCACCAACGCCTGGTAACCCAGGGATGTTGTCACTGGCATCGCCCATCATTCCCAAATAATCTATAACCTGTTCGGGACGTTCAACGCCAAATCGTTTTTGGACTTCGGGGATACCCCATATTTCTATGCCGTTTCCTAATCTGGCCGGCCTATACATAAAGATGTTTTCGGAGACCAACTGTCCAAAATCTTTATCAGGTGTAACCATGAATACCTTATAGTCTTCCTTTTCAGCCTGCTTGGCCAAGGTGCCAATAATATCGTCAGCTTCCATTCCTTGTAATTCCACGACAGGAATATGCATGGCCTTTAATATGTTTTGTATGTAGGGTACCGCAATTTTTATGGCGTCTGGAGTGGCATCCCTATTGGCTTTGTATTCGGCAAACATTTCTGTACGGTCGGCACTGCCCCCCTTGTCGAAACAAACGGCCAAATGGTCTGGTTTTTCCCTTCTTATAACGTCCAATAAAGAATTCATAAATCCCATTATGGCAGAAGTGTCCATTCCCTTGGAGTTTATTCTTGGATTTTTGATAAGTGCGTAGTAACCACGAAAAATGAGCGCGTATGCATCAAGTAAGAAAAGTCTTTTTTGTTCTGCCATTATTTTTGATTCTTATTAAGATATGGGTTCTGTGAAATTGATATTTAGGATTTCAAAAAAGTCTCCGTTGTATTGTTGCTTTGCCCAGCCTCCGAATAACTACTGTAGCTAAACCCTGGATGTATGCAGTAGCCACCCGTTTCTCCATTTTTATTTATGGCTATAAACCCAATTTGAAAATCTCTCCTGTCTTTGTTCTTTTCCATAATCCTTCTTACTCCTTCCTCACAAGCTTCTTGTGGCGATTTCCCTTGACGCATTAGTTCTACGATCAAGAAACTGCCAACTGTTCGTACTACCTCTTCCCCAACACCTGTTGCTGTTGCCCCGCCAACGGTATTGTCTACAAATAGTCCGGCACCTATTATTGGGGAATCGCCAACGCGTCCTGCCATTTTGTAACCCATTCCACTTGTGGTACAAGCTCCTGAGATATCTCCATTTTTATCAATGGCCAGCATGCCGATAGTGTCGTGGTTTTCTATATTGATAATGGTTTCGTATTTAGATTTCTTTTTCCATTCCAACCAATCTTTTTTAGCTTTTTCAGTCAGTAGGTTGGTTTTTGGGAACCCTTTTTCATAAGCAAATTGTTCCGCTCCTTTTCCCGCCAACATCACATGAGGGGTGTCCTCCATTACTTTTCTCGCAACAGAAATAGGATGAGCTATATTTTCCATGCATAGTACAGCTCCACAGTTACCGTCTTTATCCATAATACAGGCGTCCAAGGTGACATGGCCATCCCTGTCCGGTCTGCCTCCGTTCCCAACGGTCTCATTGCTAAGGTCTGCTTCCTCTATCATTACACCTTGTTCCACGGCATCCAAGGAAGACCCTCCTTTTTCTAATACTTCCCAAGCCTTTGCTGTGGCATTCTTAAAATTCCAAGTGCAAATTACTATAGGCTTTACGCCTACAGGGGTATTTGCAGCTATGGGTAGTTCCTTTTTTGTTTCTTGACAGGATGCAAAAAGGGGCGCTGATATTATTCCGGCAGTACTCAGCGTGGAATTTTTAAGGAAATTTCTTCTTTTCATAAGATTGTGTTACTTAATTTTAAGGTCCTAAATATAAGAAATATGATTGTAGAAATATGCGCCAATTCTTTAGAATCTGCGGTAAATGCCCAAAAAGCTGGTGCTGACCGAATTGAGTTATGTGCCGAACTGGGGGTAGGGGGGGTAACCCCTTCTTTTGGGATGTTGAAATTGATAAGGGAACATATTTCTGTTCCTATAAATGTTTTGATCCGGCCTAGAAGTGGCGACTTTACCTACTCCGATCTAGAATTTGAGGTAATGAAAAGAGATATTGTATTGTGCCAAGAACTGGGTTTTAATGGTATTGTTTCAGGTGTATTGCATAAGGACTTTACTTTGGATGTTGAAAGAACAAACCAATTGATCAAATTATCTAAGCATATGCAATTTACTTTCCATAGAGCTTTTGATTGGGTAAAGGATCCTATTTTAACATTGAAGCAATTGGAGGAATTGGAAGTGGATACCATATTGAGCTCTGGACAAAAGGATTCTTCTGTTGCTGGGATCGACTTGTTATCCGAGTTGTTAAAAAAGGCTAAGGAAATTGTTATTATGCCAGGAGGTGGTATACGGGATGCGAATGTGTTGGAATTTAAGAAGAAAGGCTTTGGGGCGGTTCATTTGTCCGGAATAGAATTTCATAAGACGCTAGATCATACACCAGTAGTTCCAATGAGCACGCCTAGTTTTCTTAGGGATGATGAAATTGGAATTAGCAATCTGGAAAACATTAAGGAAGTTGTGCGGCTAGTTAAACAAAAGTAAAAAACAGCCAAATGGTTTTGAAACCAATATCTTTACTAAAAAAATAAGGAATGCTACGTTGGATTGTTTTTATTGTCATCTACATTATACTTGGAATTTATTCCTTGCAAGCGTTAAAGGCTGTAACGCGTTATCCTTGGGTCTATTTTGTCTATATGGCACTATCACTCTTTGTTTTGGGCAATTTCATTTATCAATTTACCATGGGTGATGCCCCGGGTAGGGTCCTGAGCGTTCCAAAAAGTTATGCTTTTGGGCTGTTGCTTGCTATGCTCACTTTTATGTTGATAACCATAGTTTTTTTATTCTCCGAGGATATTTTTAGAGCTGTTACCGCTAGCTATCACAAAATATTTGGAGGGACAAAGGAGTTTAGTCTTCCTCAGCGGAGGCGCTTTTTAAGTACGTTGGCCATGGGTATTGCCGCCTTGCCGTTCTCTGCCTTGTTGTACGGCATGGTGAAAGGGAAGTATAATTTTAAGGTGCTTAAATATAATTTGGAATTTGATGATTTGCCCAGTAGCTTCGACGGATATCAAATTACCCAAATATCGGATGTGCACAGCGGAAGTTTTGATAATAGGGAGAAGATAGAATACGCTATTGACCTAATTAATAGGCAAAAAAGTGATTTATTGCTATTTACTGGGGATATGGTGAATAATATGGCAGAGGAAATGCTTCCATGGAAAGGCCTATTTTCAACATTAAACGCCAAGGATGGTAAGTTTTCTGTTTTAGGGAATCATGATTATGGGGATTATGTGGAATGGGAAACCGAGGAAGCCAAGAGTAAAAATTTGACCGACCTTAAAAATTTGCAAAAGGAAATGGGTTTTGATCTATTGCTCAATGACAGTAGGTATTTGCAAAAAGGGGAGGATAAAATTGCTTTGATCGGAGTTGAAAATTGGGGTCGGGGAGGATTTAAGAAGGCAGGAGACCTAAAGAAGGCAGCATCCAAAATTAATAAGGATGATTTTAAGATTCTAATGAGCCATGACCCTTCACATTGGGAGGATCAGGTCTTAAAGGATGATTATCATTATCACCTTACTTTAAGCGGGCATACACATGGTATGCAATTTGGAATAGAAATTCCTGGTTGGATCAAATGGAGTCCTGCAAAATGGAGATATAAATATTGGGCAGGGGTCTATGAAGAATTGGGTCAAACGATCAATGTAAACCGAGGATTTGGCTTTTTAGGGTATCCTGGAAGAGTGGGTATATGGCCAGAAATTACAGTAATAACCCTAAAAAAGAAGTCTTTAACGTGATTTTTACAGCTAGCTTCCCGAAAAAATGATAGCACTGGTTGTGTTTTAACATTTTTTCTTATTTTTGATTTATAACCCAACGTATAGTATATGTCTAAATTTGGTGAATTAATTGATATAAGTGTTCCTGTGCTATTGGATTTTTACGCAGAGTGGAACGAACAGTCAACAGCCATGCATCCTGTACTTCGGGATGTAGCCGCCGCTTTGGGCGATAAGGGTAAAGTTATTAAGATCGATGTGGATAAGAATAAAGAGCTTTCCCAGGCCTTAAGAGTGAAAGGTTTGCCCACCTTGATGATATACAAGAAAGGTGAGATGGTTTGGAGGCAGAGCGGGGAACAGGATGCAAATACTCTTATAGGTATCCTTAATGAGTATCTATAGTTAATTTAAAACGTATAAAAAAACCGAGACATATGTCTCGGTTTTTTTTATATTCTTTATTCGGGAATTGCAATGCTGTCCAATTCTTCTTCTGGTATGACGTCCATAATAGTGGAGTCCATTATATCTGGATCCGATGTCGGAGCCTGTATATTCTCCATGGGGTCGTTACGGTAAAATCGTTCGAACTTCGCAATATATTCATTAAAAATAAGAGTCTCCTTTTCGGCATTCTCCTTATCCTGATTGGTAATCAGAATATCTATATTTCTACTGTATGCCTCCAAATCCGGAATAATTTCGTCAAGGAAGAGACGTTGTTCCTCAAAAGGTAAATTGGCGAAGTAATCCAATCGCTCCTGATAAATAATTTTAAGTTTTTGAAATAGACTTCTGGCTTTATCGGTTTCCCCTACTTTATAATAGCCATCTACAAAGGGCTCTACAAAAGCGTAATAACCAAAATATTCAACAGGCATATTCTCCATTGCAATATTGATAACATCCTTTGCCTTTTCTATCTTGTTATCGTTGATCAATGTTTCGGTAAGTCGGGCTAAATTACCTCTATATGAGAGTCCTTGTGTACGGGTTTGGACGTCGTGATAAATATTCGCGCTTCCGGCATTGCCCCAATCCCATTTTTTTACGATGTCGTACATAAGGTCGGCATCTACCCTTCCCATTTCGTAAGAACTTCTATTTGTTGTTTTAATAGGGACCAGTTTATAAACTAGGCCATCCAATTGAAGGTAATCCTTCATCCAAATATACTCTGCCGGGTCAAAACTTCCTCCAGAGAAATATATGGGGCGCTTCCAATCATTGTTGGCGATAATATCCAACATGAGGATGCGGTTTTTGGGTAGCGCGCTTTTTGGAAGGTCTATATCTATGTAGTCTACAATCAGGGCCGAGTCTTTTGCCTTCACCAATCCACTCTCTAAGACATTTTTCTTATTTACAGGTACCCTAATTTTATTGGTAGGATAAAAAACCACATCCAAATTGCTTTCGGAGTACTGACTTAAATCTGCACCCTTCTTTTGAAGAATACTTCTAAATTTTGTTTGGTCTTTATCACTTCCGACCCAGTTCATAAAGTCCTTAATGTCCCATCTACTTTCAGTAAGTTCGTTGAAGTATATCGCATCCCTTGAGCCCCAACGGTACACCTCATGTGTAAGTTGTGAAGGTATAGCGTCGCTTTCATATGCCTTCTTCTTCATTTGGTCTATGTACCAATCAGTTGCAAAAAGGCTAGTATTTACTACACGTACATCTGTCCTGAATCCTTCAATTTCTTGAGCGTACCACAGTGGGAAAGTATCGTTATCCCCTATGGTGAACAAAATGGCACCGGCATCTTCCTTAGTGGATTGCAAGTACGCCTTTGCGGTGGACTTTGCTGTAAATCGATCTGATCGGTCATGGTCGTCCCAGTTTTGGAATGCCATAACCCCAGGTACGGCCAAAAGACATAAGATAGTCAAGCCCGGAGCCAAAATCTTGGGACTTAACAATTTTTGGAATTCATCAAAAAGCCCATATACACCAAGTCCTATCCATATGCCGAAAACATAAAAGGAACCAACAAGGGAATAGTCCCGCTCCCTAGGTTGAAAAATGGCAGGATTGGTATAAAACTGAATTGCAATACCTGTGAACATAAAGAACACAAACAATGCCCAGAATTGCTTGGGATTCTTGCTTACTTGGAAGATAAGACCAATAATGCCCAGTAGCAGTGGCAAGAAGAAATAGGTATTTCTTCCTTTATTGTTCTTAATATCGCTTGGGAGGTTTTCCTGACTTCCTAGTCGGGCATTATCAATAAAGTTTATGCCACTTAGCCAATTCCCGTGATTGTCATATCTGCCTTGGATGTCATCTTGCTTGCCAACATAGTTCCACATAAAATAACGCCAGTACATGTAGCCAAATTGGAACTCGAACATGTATTTGATATTCTGCATAACGGTTGGAGGCTCAACTTGGATGTATTCGCCAAACTCCCTTAGAAATTTCATATATTGGGAAGTGTCTATTTCTCCCTTGGCATAACCGTCTTTAAATTGGTTTACGGCATCCCTTAATTCATTGTTTCCAAGATAATCCGATTTGATCTTAAAAGTCAGCGGATCAAAATACTTCATGTAATTCTCTGCATTTTGTTCGCTCCACATACGCGGAAGAAGACCAACGTGCAGAGGATTTGGCCCTTGTAGGGCATCTTTGTAATTATTGACTATAATGTATTTACCGGCCTTTAGGTCTTTTTCGTATTTGGGTTTCTCATCTTTTTCATCCCCGGCAGGGGCAAAAGTGTCCGAATAGTATGCACCATAAACTGGACTATCTACTCCAGGGTATTGTTCCCTATTGTAATAGGCCAATAAAGACCGGGCATCCGAAGGGTCATTTTCATTGATAACCACGTCTGCATTTGCTCTAATGGGCAACATTAGCCAAGAAGAAAACCCTAAAAATAAAAACATTAGGCAAAGCACAATGGTATTGGCTATAGTATAGTTGTTATTACGTGTATATCTTAATCCCCAGTAGAAGACTGCAATAAAAATGAGGCCCATTATTATGGTGCCGGAGTTAAATGGTAGGCCAATAGTGTTGATAAAAAATACCTCGCTCCAACCAAAAACATTCAATACATAGGTCAGGGAAAACTTATAGACCAACATCAATATGGCCACTACGATAATATTTGCCAAAAGGAAATTTTTTATTGTAGTGGTTTTGTAGGTTTTAAAATAGTATAATAGACCAATGGTAGGAATGGCTAGGAAGCCCATAAATTGAATTCCAAATGTAAGCCCTACCACATAGGCGATGAGTATAATCCATTTATTGCCTCTAGGATTCTCCAAATCGTCCACCCATTTTAATCCAAGCCATAGTAATAATGACATGATTAAACTGGCCATGGCGTAGACCTCTGTTTCTGTGGCGTTGAACCAAAAACTATCGGTAAAGGTAAAGGCTAGGGATCCCACTAATCCACTGCCTAGAATTGCCAAAGCTTTACTATTGGTGATGATTTCTTCCTTGGGAATAAGTTTTCTAGTTAGGTTGGTAATGGTCCAAAACATGAAAAGTATGGTGAAGGCGCTGGAAACCCCGGAAACGAGGTTCACCATCTTGGCAACCTGTGAGGGTTCTAAGGCAAACATCGCCATAAATGCCCCGATCATCTGTAGTAAAGGTGCTCCTGGAGGGTGTCCAACCTGTAATTTAGCTGCAGTTGAAATATATTCACCGGCATCCCAGAAACTACTAGTGGGTTCAACGGTTATGCTGTAAGTTATAAGGGCTATAAAAAAAACAAACCATCCCGTGATGGTGTCCCATTTCTTGAAATTTTTTGAAAACATGCGGTTTGTCGTTTATCCGAAGGGCGAATTTACTAATTTAATAATATAAAGGGATATATATTTCATAAACCTTTAACATGTTTTATAGGGCAAAGAATCCATTATTGACAGTCTATGGGCAATGTTCCTGATGAGACCAGCTTTGAATAGGAGTTCTAATAGTTTAGCTAAAACCCCTGAATTATAAGGGTTCGAAAGAATATGTTTTTATTTTTTTTGGAATATGCTCAAAAATATTTGTGCATATAAAACTTTGTTCTAAATTTGCACGCTCAAACGAGGTAGTGGCCTATGGTGTAATTGGTAACACAGCTGGTTTTGGTCCAGTCGTTCTAGGTTCGAGTCCTAGTAGGCCAACACGGTAATCCCCTGATTTTTTTAAAATCAGGGGATTTTTTATTTCTGGGCACATCAGAATTGATTTTTGCAAATGCAATTGTGACCATATCTAAAATAAGAGAAGCCAATTGTATTGCTTTATAGCGCGACTTTTAAATGCGCTATAGCCATTTGATTCTCCCATAAAAATTGATGGGATTGTCCATCCAAACAGACTATTTGCGACATATTTGTAGGCAAAACATCCCTTTGGAGGTATGGATAGGTGTATTTATCGCCTTTTGTCATTGATTAAAATTGCCCGATATGCAACGGTTTTTGCATTGCGATAAAGGAAATGGATTTGACCCTTTTTAAAATCGTATACCTTGGCAATCTCTTCCAACGGATTTTTTGCCTTTTAGTTTCATCCGTAGGTCACAAGATCAATCTGAACATCTTCGCATAAGGCAGAAAGATCTTTCCAAAGCAATTCTAAACGGGCTTTATCGGAATTATCCAAGGGCAAAGTTTTATTCCTACTGTTTGTAGTCAAACCAAGGCCTCGCAAGTTCATAAAATATTTGGCTCCGATTGAATATTTTTTACCAATGACTGATTTATTCGCAAGCACGAAATCATTTACTTTTTTCACAGATTCAGACACCTCTTTAGTCCGTCCATTTTGCCACAAATAAGAAAACAATTCTGGGTAATAGTTACCTGCAATACAGGAGATGCCCGCACCACCATGTTGAATGGACTGTAGCACATCGGGTGAATGCGCATTGTAGATGCCTAAGTCAGAACTAGAAGCAATATCTATCTTCTTGTCCACCAAATCGGCATCACAGGTAGTATCTTTAAAGTATAGGTATCTTCCCGTTTTTAGGAGTTGTTCTAACATCACAGGACTAATTTGTCGTTTGTAAGGACTTGGGCATTCGTAAATACCTAAGGGGATATTCCCGGTCAGATTCATAATACCTTCAAAAGAATTCAGTAGCGCAGCATCATTTTTTCCTTTTTTAACCATTACGGATGGTATTAAAACAACAGCATTAACACCTGTGTCGTAGATTTTCTTCACAAAATCTGCATTTTCCGTTACGTCACTAGAAAAGGTTCCGGTGGACACTACTGGAAGTTTGGTATTTTCTACTACAAACCTCGTGAGATCTAGACGTTCTTGGTTACTTAGATTGTACATTTCACTAGAACCACAATTTGCAAATAAGCCTGTGGACCCAGAATCTTCATACCACCGAATTAATCTTTTTAATCCAGGATAATCAATGGATAAATCATCATTAAATGGGGTCATCATTACGGGCCAAAATCCCCCTGGCAACTTATTGTCAAAGGAAGAAAAAGGTAACTTTTCAAAGCCTCTACTTAACCATATACCGCCTAAAGTTGTCATAAATGCAGTACTCACAAATTTTCTACGTGTCCAATTCATTCTATATTAAATTTATTTTACTCATGGCTCATTTAGAACCAAAATCCTGAGGGTTAAAGTACTAAATTTTGGGTATCAATTTAAATCTGTCATAGATTTAAAGCTTCATTTTTTGGTATTGTTGTGGTTAGGGCCTTAAAAAAAGGCTTCTTTAATGGGAGTTAAATACGCCAGAATTATGGCGATGAACTGTTGCAATTCTTTATTGATCTTCTGTAATGAGGTTATGCGGTTTCCTACTAATGGAAGAGTCATTTTTTTATATTCAATACCTTGATAATTTTTTCAATATTTTTTATCCTCCAACCACTTACTCTTAAAAAACTGATGGTTAAGTAGTGTTTTTGCTAATTAATTTGAAAAAATAATTTTTCCTTTGAATGTCTGCTATAAATGGTTCCGGAGGGGGGTTTCTTGATTAAATACACCATCTCTGATGGTATAAAAAATCTATGAAAGTTGGAATATGCAGTGTTTCATATTATATTTCCACTTTTATTCAAAGCTAAAAAAGAGATGCTTTTATAAAAATTGCTTAATCGTTTAAATCGAAAATGTTATTTTACATAGGGTGTCAAAATGTTGTTGTATCAAAAAGCGACCAAATTAATATAGAGAGTACTATTATGGACTTACACAATTTATCAAGATTTAACTTTTTTCTATGCCTCGTAATATTATGTTCTTCCACGGCAAGTTTACGGGCTCAGAAACACCAAAAAGAACAACTTGGCAGTATAGATAAATCGGCTTATGATTTTAATTCTGAATATGAGAAAGTCAAATCCAGGGTAAGTTATGTGCCAGGTATTAAGGTGATCAGAGGGGAAACCCATGTAATTGTTCCAGAGCAAGAATTTTTCTGCCCTGCTGGCAGTGTTTTTAAATATAACAATGGAGATATTCAGGTATTTGACCGGCGTTCTAATAATGGCGGAAAGACCTGGCAGCAGGTACCCCATATTCTTGAAAATTCTACTTACCAATTCCCTGGACCAGAAGGGGAAGTAGTTATGTTTCAATCGGATAATCAGGCGGGAGGTTCGACTAGCGCGGGAAGACCGGAAATTTCTTTGCAAAAGACTGATGAGGAAGGTGTTTTAGAGGCTAACTTTTTTCGTTCAAAGGATAATGGATTAACTAGGGTAAGTGACCCTGCTAGAGTTTATCTGCCTAAAAAATTTAAGGATTGGTCGGGGGTTTTATGCCGTAATATTGTTGGGCTTGATGATGGTAGCCTTCTTATGAGTATGTATCTCAGAAGTGGAGTCAAGAACACCATAGAGAATAAATTTCGTGACATCGTACTAAAATCCTCGGATAGCGGTAAGACTTGGCATTATTTATCAACGGTAGCCTTTGATATGTCCGAGGATAACCGGGGAGAAGGCTTTAATGAAGCATCACTGTTGGTTCTTCCCGATGGTAAAATTAATTGCTATATGAGGTCGGGTGCTAGTTACCAGGCCTCTTTGGGTAGTTTTAATAATAACGATTGGGATAATAAAATGCCTTTCGGATTAGGACAACAAACATCTATTTATAAGTGCGTATCCGTTGATGGAGGTGAAAATTGGAGTATTCCGGATCCCATAACTGCTCATGGTGTTTGGCCAGATGCTACTCTAATGAAAAATGGGATTACGGCATTAACTTATGGACGGCCAGGTAACTGGATAATGTTTAACATAGGAGAGAGCGATACCTGGGGCCCAATTATTCCATTCTACAATGACCTTTATCCCCCAGATTGCGGAAATTATGTTTCTGTGGCGGAAGTAGCCCCGGACATTTTGCTGGTAGTTTATGCCCGCACCAACCCAAACGATCATTGGAAAAGTGAACTCGTGGGCACTTACTTTAATGTTAAGGCCGTGACGGAGTAGAATAAACGTAGTAGAATAAAATATTCCTAAAGGAAAGAATATAAAATAGATTGCATGAATAATATAGACAACTGTCTCTTCTCTGGTAGGATTGCCCTGATTTTCTTAAGCTTGTTAATAGTAACAGGGGCATTGTTCTCTTGTTCTGGAAATAAGGGAAAAGGTGGGGTCCAAATACCTGGTCCAAATATATCTTTAATTCTCAATCCCTCTGAAAACAACCCTCGTAACAGTGAAGGAGATTTTATCACTTTAAAGGATGGCCGAATTTTATTTATATATAGTCGGTATTCTGGAGATTCGTCTCATGATAATGCACCCGCCTCCCTAGCGGGAAGATATTCTAATGATGGAGGGAAGACCTGGACCTTAAAAGATGAAATGATCATTTCCAATGAAGGGGGAATGAATATTATGTCCGTTTCCTTACTTCGATTGAAGAATGGAGAAATTGCGTTGTTTTATTCAAAGAAAAATTCGGATGAAGACAATTCTCCTGTAATGCGTATTTCTGTGGATGAAGCAAAAACTTGGAGCGATCCAGTTCAAATCATAACTGATAAACAAGGATATTTCGTTCTTAATAACGATAGGGTCATCCAATTGAAAAACGGAAGAATAATTTTGCCTGTTTCTATGCATAATTCACCCGGCGGTAAGTGGAGCAGTAAGGGGGATCTGTTTAGTTATTACTCGGATGATAATGGTAGTACCTGGCAGTCAGGATTTAAAGTTCCGGATACAACGGACATTGTTACGCAAGAACCTGGGCTGATAGAGTTGCGCGACGGGAGGGTTATGATGTATTTAAGGGCCGGTGGAGGATTTCAAAGGCACTCTTTCTCTGAGGATAATGGCGTAACATGGAGTCAGATTCAGAAGAGTAATATTCCCTCTCCGGTATCACCGGCCTCAATTGAGAAAATACCTTCAAATGGAGATTGGTTACTGGTGTGGAACAATAATGATGGTTCCAAGGAGGCTCTTAAGGGGAAAAGGACCCCCTCACTGTTGCTGTGTCCAAAGACGAAGGTGAAACGTGGAAAATGATTAAAAACATTGAAAGTGAGCCAGATGGTTGGTACTGCTACACTGCTATAGAATTTGTGGGTGACCATTTATTACTTGGGTATTGCGCAGGAAAAAGAAAAAAGGGGGTAAGTGGGAGCGGCTTGGCAACCACACAAATTACTAGATTAAATATTAATTGGATTTATAAATAATTGGAGGTATGATGAATTTAAAATTTTTATGTGCATTTTTTATAGCCACAATGGTACATTGTTTGTGCTTTGGTCAAAGGGATAAAACCTTCCTTGATCCTCCCAAATTAATAAAGAATCCATCATCAGTAGCGTTTTATGCCCCCGAGAATAGAAAATTCACAGGTATTTCTAGCCTCGCTGTTAGCCCTAAAGGGCGACTGTGGGCGACATGGTATTCCGGAATAACACCAGGGGAAGATGCTAATAATTATGTAGTTGTTGCTACTAGTGGAGATAATGGGCAAACTTGGGAAGAAGTACTTGTGATAGATTCTGATAAAAAGGGTCCTGTTAGGGCTTTTGATCCAGAAGTATGGATTGATCCTGCAGGTAAACTTTGGATTTTTTGGTCTCAATCAATTCATAAGGAGATGGATAAGCATTACGATGGCATTAATACTGGTGTGTGGGTTTTGACGATTGATGATGCAGAAGAAAGTAATCCAACTTGGCCCACCCCTAAAAGAATTGTTGATGGTATCATGATGTGTAAGCCAGTCGTATTATCTACAGGTGAATGGGTTTTGCCAGTCTCAACATGGCAAATAAACGATGGGGCAAAAGCAGTCGTATCAGTTGATCATGGCCAAAGCTGGCAAGTTCGAGGCGCCGTTAACGTTCCAGAATTGGCGCGTAGTGCTGATGAACACATGATTGTTGAGAGAAAGGATGGGACATTATGGATGCTTGTTCGAACCAAATATGGGATTGGGGAAAGTGTTTCGAATGACAAGGGGTATTCATGGACCCCATTAGTACCTTCTAAAATTCAACATCCAACGGCTAGATTCTTTATTTATAGACTTAATTCTGGAAATCTTTTACTAGTAAAACATGGGCCAATAGATATGAAAATTGGACGATCTCATCTCATGGCTTTTGTATCTAAAGATGATGGATTTACCTGGTCCGATGGATTATTACTGGACCAAAGAAAAGATGTTTCCTACCCAGATGGTCAGCAATCAAGTGATGGAACTATTTATATCACCTATGATTATATCCGTAGAAGTGACCAAAAGATTTATCTTACAAGTTTCTCGGAAGAAGATATTGCTAAAGGTTCAAGCAAAACAATTTTGGAGGTCTATAACAGAAGGTTGCTAATAAGTCAAGGTGGCGCACAATAGTTCATTAATTCGGACTAAAAAGGTGCATATTAAGCGTCAAATGGATTGAGGTGACTTAAGTTCCATATGTCCATCTGGTTTTCTATAACTGATTTTAATTTTACAGTTTATTTTTCCGAAAAATAAACTGTAAAATTATTAATAAACATCCTTTCATCTTCCCCTTCCAAAGTGAGTCGAAGTTTAGTGGTTTTAGCAACAGGGAAAGTTTGAATGCGCTTCCTACCTATACTTTGGCCTTCGGCAATCGTTTTCCATTGATTATTAACGTGGGCATCAACTTTATATGACTTGATATGTTGGCCATTCCGAATATCTTCTTCCAATACCAGCAGATTTACTTTCTGTTTTTTTGGGAAATCAATGACAAGTTGGTTATTGGGTCGGTCAACTTTTGAGGAGGTACTGCCCAGGGGTATGGCAAATGTGTCTTCCAAAGATTTGCCAAATTCGTATAACCGTTCTACTTCCGCTTCAGGGATAAGGCCCGTAGTATCCGGTGTCATATTGACGAGCAGGTTGGCCCCTCGGCCTATGGATTCAAAATACACCTTCCTTAAGAAAGGAATATCCCTCAAGGTACTGTCGGAGTCCGGCGTCCAAAACCAGGTACTTCTGGTGTGAAGGTTGGCCTCCGCAGGAATCCAACCCGCGTTTTGCGGTCCTACCCACATCTCGAGACCTTCCCCTGGCCTTACAATATTTTGCAAGGGATAAGCGGCCCAGCCCTGTTCGCTTCCGGACCATCTTACGTCGGGTTTGGTTCCTCCCATTATCACGGCAGTAGGCTGTAAATGTTGTACCATGGAATGAATGGCATCGCCATAGGCCGTTCCAAACGGTTTCATGGTTTTTGGGTCCATTACATCCCAGCCAAAGGGGTCGTAGGCCCCATCGAACCATAGGTATGATATCTCGCCGTAGTTGCTAAGTAATTCCCTTAATTGTTCCATAAATACAGGGAAGTATTTATGGATGTCCCCAACCATCTTTCTTTCGCCTTGCGGGTCTGGTGTACTACTGCATCCAAAATGTTTATCGCCCCCAGATACATATAATCCAATTTCAATATCATATTTACGGCAGGCTTTTACAAATTCGCCTACCACATCGCCTTTGCCTTCCTTCCAGGGAGAACCTTTTATAGAATAATCCGTTGTTTCGGTTGGCCATAGGCAGTAGCCATTATGATGCTTTGCCGTTAAAACGATATGCTTCGCGCCAAAGGATTTGGCAGTTTTCACCCATTGCTCGGCATCCAATTCGGAAGGGTTGAAAATATCGGCAGCCGGAACGGACATCATATCTGATTCGATATACGCAGCTGGACCATAGTGGATAAATGCTCCCAATTGTCTTTCCTGAAAGGCAAGCTGTTGAGGGGAGGGTTTATTTGTTACCTTAAAAATGGGACTTTTACCATTCATCGTTTGTTTCTTGGGTGCTGTAAGTACCGGTGTCCAATTGCCTTGGTGCTCTGGAGGGACTTTAATGTTTTCTATGCTACCCTTGAAAAAATGTTCGAACAATTGTTTTGGAGTTCCTTCATAGGTAGCCCGTTGTAGGTCTCCCGCAGTGGTCTGGTCGCTCCCCGTAAAATAAAGAATGGTCTTCCCTTTAAAATAACAGAGTTCTACGTCGGATGCATTACTTTCACTTATCGTTGGGTCAATTAAAGGAATATTTTTATGTGAAGCGTCAAAAGTAACAAAGGGCCTGTCTTCATTGGCATCTTCCCAATTAACCAAATCTTTTGAGCGCGTAATACGGGTTTCATAACCTCCGCTAATGGATTCTAAATATAGTGTATAGTACCAATCCCCTTCATAGTACAGGGCGGGACCACCTACGTATTTTTCCTTTCCATAAACCGCATCGGGAATTTCCTTCCAGTTGATCAGGTCTGTCGATTCCAAATATCGGAATGTAAAGGGTTTCCAATGGGGGTCATTGGTCTCATATAGTAAGATGAATTTATCCTTTCCCCTACATACCGCAGTGTTGAAAAAGAACTCTTGCCCTGAAGCCTTAAAAACAGTTCGGGGCTTTGTCCAATTTTTTAGATCTTTTGAACTGGTCATGGTTATTTCTGTCATCTTACGCCAGGGCTTATCATTTCCATAATTACCAGCAAAAACATAAACCGAGTCCTTCCAGGTCAATACAGTTCCAAAACCATGATTTTTTAAGGGAACCGAAATTAGTTTCCCAGTTTCGATGTCCCTGATGCGCACTTCATCTTCGTGAAAAAAATCTCCGGGCTTAGCCCCCTGAAGGTCCCAGAAGTGCTGGTTGTTTTCAAGTAGGTATAATTTATTTTTAAAAACAAAAGGAGAGGTCTCTACCAATGGAGAATCGAGCCGCCCTTGTTTTTTTATCGGATTATCAAAGGGTGTTTGAGCGCTTATACCGCAATTAATTAGACACACATTTAAAAAGAGGAGTATTTTGGTAAAATTTATCATTGGATACTTATATGGTTTGGAAATCTAAAATTATGCTGAAACTTGGTGAATAACCACTGGATTTTCTTCAATATGTGATGGTAATTATACAAATCTTCAGGAATTGGGTTAAAAAAGGGAAATGACCCAATTAAATAGTAAGAATCGGATTTGAGTGGATCTTTAGATTTAGATAGTGATAGTGTTCTTTCATCATACTATGCATGTGGTATGTAAAATCGACTAAAAGGATTGACCTTTTTAAAAATTAAAATTTGATTTTAAGAAGCTGAAGCTCGGTAAATGTTCAAGCCGAAACCTTGGGTAAAGCGTTTTTTGTTTTCTATCGTTTAATTGGATTGATAATGAATAAATAGTTGGAATTTTAGGTATCTTTTTAGAATAAATAACTTAGATTATTGTAAGATCTAAAAAATATGTATATTTGCGGTGCTGAAAGAATATAAAGTATTCATGAGGGGACAATTTGTCCCCTCTTTTATTACCATACTTTGTTTAAACGGCACGGTAAATGAACAGCTTTAAGTAATATTCTGAAGCATGTCGATTTCAGAGTTAAAAGCGGATGTTTAATAAAACCGAGGTATATGTTGAAGGAAAAAGTTACTGCACTTTTAGAAGACGCGTTAAAGGAGGATCAATCACTTTTTTTATTGGATTTCTCCGTATCCGCGGATAATAAGATTATGATAACCTTGGACGGTGATCATGGTGTTACTTTGCAGGATTGTATGAATGTAAGTCGTGCCATAGAGCACAATATGGACAGGGAAGAAGAAGATTTTTCCTTGGAAGTGGCTTCTGTCGGAGCGGCTACACCACTCACATTGCCTAGGCAGTATGTGAAAAATATAGGAAGAAAGCTTGAAGTTAGAACCCGGGATATGGAATTCGAGGGTAAGTTAACAGAAGCATCAGAGGATAGTATTACCTTGGAATGGAAAGATAGGGAACCCAAACCCATAGGAAAAGGGAAAATTACGGTTCAGAAAAAGCAGCAAATCGCAATTTCTGATATTAAAGAAGCTAAAGTTGTATTAAAATTTTAATTGTAGTTCAAAAATGGAAAATATTGCGCTAATCGAATCTTTCTCAGAATTTAAAGATGATAAATTCATTGATAGAGTAACGCTAATGGCGATCTTGGAGGATGTTTTTAGGAATGCGTTAAAGAAGAAGTTTGGTTCCGATGACAATTTCGATATCATCATAAACCCGGATAAGGGGGATTTGGAGATTTGGAGAAACAGAATTGTAGTGGAAGATGGGGAAGTCGAAGATCCAAACGAGGAAATATCACTTACGGCCGCAAGAAAAATAGAGCCCGATTTTGAAGTTGGGGAAGATGTATCCGAAGAAGTGAAATTGATCGATCTTGGGAGAAGGGCTATTTTGGCCTTAAGACAAAATCTTATATCCAAGATTCATGAGCATGATAATACTACAATATACAAGCAATTTAAGGACTTAGAAGGAGAGATATATACAGCTGAGGTTCATCATATAAGACATAAGGCTATTATTCTTTTGGATGACGAAGGAAATGAGATTATTTTGCCAAAGGATAAGCAGATTCCATCTGATTTCTTTAGAAAAGGTGATAACGTACGTGGTATAATAGAAAGTGTAGAGCTTAAGGGTAACAAACCTACTATCATTATGTCAAGAAGTTCTCCATTATTTTTGGAGCAACTTTTCTTCCAGGAAATCCCTGAAGTTTTTGATGGTTTGATTACGATTAAGAAAGCAGTGAGGATTCCAGGGGAAAAAGCTAAGGTAGCTGTTGATTCCTATGATGATCGTATTGATCCAGTAGGCGCGTGTGTAGGTATGAAGGGGTCTAGGATTCATGGTATTGTCCGTGAATTGGGCAATGAAAATATCGATGTTATAAATTGGACCAGTAATCCACAGTTGTTGGTTACCAGGGCGTTGAGCCCGGCAAGGGTGTCTTCTGTAAAATTGAACGATGAGAAAATGACTGCTCAAGTATACCTAAGGCCAGAGGAAGTTTCCAAGGCGATTGGTAGGGGAGGTCATAATATTAGATTGGCAGGACAATTAACGGGTTATGAGATTGATGTTTTCCGTGAAGGTGTTGAGGAAGATGTGGAACTAACAGAATTTTCCGATGAAATTGAAGCTTGGATCATTGAAGAATTTAAGAAAATTGGTATGGATACGGCCAGAAGCGTTTTGGAACAAGATGTGGCTGATTTGGTAAAAAGAACCGATTTAGAAGAGGAAACAATTTTGGAAGTTGTGCGAATTCTTAAGGAAGAATTAGAAGATTAAACTATATATTAGCAGTAAATTACAAGAATAGGAATTTTTTTTTATGGCGGATAATGCAACGATAAGGCTTAATAAAGTCCTAAGAGAACTTAATATTTCATTGGACCGTGCAGTAGACTATCTCGGGTCCAAAGGGCATGATATAGATGCACGACCTACCACCAAAATATCTAATGAGGTATATCAAGTTCTGTTGGATGAGTTCCAGACGGACATGAGCAAGAAAGTTGCGTCCAAAGAGGTGGGTGAGGAAAAGCGAAAGGAAAAGGAGGCTATACGATTGCAATTGGAACAAGAGCAAGAGGAGAAAAAGCTTGCAAGGGAAAAGAGAGCAGAGAGAGATAATGTTATCAAGGGCCGAGTTGAGCTTGCGGGACCCAAAACTGTTGGAAAGATAGATTTGGACGCAGGTAAAAAAACGACCCCGGTTACACCTGTTGCCCCAGTTAAGAAAGAGGAGGCGGTTCCGGTAAAGGAACCAGTGAAGGCTCCTGAGAAAGTGGAGGAAAAAATACCGGAAGTTGTTTCCAAGGAATCAATTGAAGAGGTAAAGGCGGAGGTACCTAAAATAACGGAAGAACCCAAAGTCAAGGAAGAACCTAAGGTCAAGGAAGAACCCAAAGTTAAGGAGGAACCCAAAGTTAAGGAGGAATTGGCTCCAAAGGTAGAGGCAGTTAAGCCGGAAGGGGTTGAAGCAGTAAAGGAAGTTAAGGAGGCTAAGGAAGGTAATAAGGAAGAGGCTCCCGCTGCTGAGGATGCTACAGGAGAGAATGAGGTTATAACTACTAAATATCAAAAACTTAGTGGGCCCAAGATAATGGGAGACAAAATTGATCTTACCAGATTTGAAAAGCCTAAAAAGAAAAAAGAAGCTCCAAAGCCAGGAGATGCTGCCGATAGAAAAAAGAGAAGGAAACGAATAGTTACTAAAGCAGGTGATAATACTTCATCACCTAGGCCGCCAGCGGCCAAGGCAAGAGGTCCAGTGGTTAGGAGAGCTCCCGGACAACGTTTTGTGTCCAGTGTCAAGGTAGAACCTACCGAGGAAGATGTTCAAAAACAAGTAAGGGAAACATTAGAAAAACTACAAGGGAAATCCAAAAAAGGAAAAGGAGCCAAATATAGAAGGGATAAGAGAGATCAGCACCGTCAACAAACGGAGAAAGATCTTGAACAGCAAGAACTTGAAAGTAAAATATTAAAGGTTACGGAATTCGTAACTGCCAATGAGGTGGCAACCATGATGGATGTCCCGACTACCAAAATTATTTCGGCATGTATGTCACTCGGTATCATGGTAACCATGAACCAGCGATTAGACGCTGAAACGCTGTCTATTGTGGCCGATGAATTTGGTTATGAAGTAGAATTCGTTACCGCTGACTTGGAGGAGAGTATTTCGGAAGAAGTGGATGCTCCGGAAGATTTACAGCCTCGTGCCCCAATTGTAACAGTAATGGGACATGTGGATCACGGTAAAACTTCTTTGTTGGATTATATAAGAAAAGAGAATGTTATTGCAGGTGAGAGTGGTGGTATTACTCAGCATATTGGTGCTTATGGTGTTACCCTTGAAAATGGTCAAATGATTTCCTTTTTAGATACCCCTGGTCACGAGGCGTTTACCGCTATGCGAGCACGTGGTGCACAAGTAACGGATATCGCCATTATTGTAGTGGCTGCGGATGATGATATTATGCCTCAGACGAAGGAAGCTATTAGCCATGCGCAAGCTGCTGGTGTACCTATAATTTTTGCGATCAACAAAATAGATAAGCCAACGGCCAATCCTGAAAAAATTAAGGACGGTCTTGCGCAAATGAACTTATTAGTTGAAGATTGGGGAGGTAAAATCCAATCTCATGATATTTCTGCAAAAACAGGACTTGGAGTTAAGGAATTGTTGGAAAAAGTACTTTTGGAGGCTGAACTTCTAGAACTTAAAGCAAATCCTAATAAGTTGGCTTCAGGAACGGTTGTAGAGGCCTTTTTGGATAAGGGAAGAGGATATGTCTCTACTATACTTGTTCAGGCAGGAACCTTGAAAATAGGTGATTATGTTTTGGCGGGAACTTGCAGTGGTAAAGTTAAGGCCATGCAGGATGAAAGAGGTAATATTATAAAAGAAGTAGGTCCATCAAGACCAATATCAATTTTAGGGTTGGATGGTGCTCCACAAGCTGGGGATAAATTTAATGTACTGGAAGATGAACGTGAGGCCAAGCAAATAGCAACCAAACGTTCCCAATTATTGAGGGAACAATCGGTTAGGACCCAACGTCATATTACATTGGACGAGATAGGAAGACGTATTGCACTTGGTGATTTTAAAGAATTGAACATTATCCTTAAAGGGGATGTGGATGGTTCTGTGGAAGCCTTGACAGATTCGTTCCAGAAATTGTCTACAGATGAAATACAAGTGAACATTATCCATAAAGCCGTAGGACCAATAACGGAATCTGATGTGTTGTTGGCTTCTGCCTCCGACGCGGTTATTATAGGATTTAATGTTAGGCCTATGGGTAATGCCAGACAGGTAGCTGAAAAAGAAGAAATAGATATTAGAATGTATTCTATTATTTATGACGCTATAAATGATCTTAAGGACGCCATGGAAGGCATGTTGTCTCCTGAAATGAAAGAGGAGATTACAGGGACCGCTGAGATTCGTGAGACCTTTAAAATATCCAAAATTGGTACCATTGCAGGTTGTATGGTTACTAGTGGTAAGATCTTTAGGAATTCTAATATTAGATTAATAAGGGATGGTGTGGTAATTTACACTGGAGAGTTCTCCTCCCTTAAGAGATTTAAGGATGATGTTAAAGAAGTTGCTAAAGGGTATGACTGTGGTCTGCAAGTTAAAAATTACAATGACATACAGGAATTGGATATCATAGAAGCATTCCAGGAAGTGGCCGTTAAGAAGAAATTGAAATAGCCGGGAAGAATTTATAAAGAGTATTTTAAAAGAAAAAACGACCTAATTGGTCGTTTTTTCTGGTTTTAAGAGCATGGCGCTCGGGTATTTTTGCCTCACTTCTATAAGTTTTCGCTCTCCCTCCAGTTGAGTTTTGAATCTGCCGATCCTTACCCGGTAGCTGGGAGATTCAAAATCGATTTTAGTGGGCCATGTCGGGAAATCCTTATCTACATTTGCCTTAAGGGTTTCGGCTTCCTGAAAGGAGCCAAACCCAACTTGGATTCGGTAATGACTGCTACTTTCGTTTACAGATTTATAAATTCCCATTAAGTCCGTAATTTTTTCGTCTTGGTTAATGGTGATATTGCCCTGTTGCGCATTGCAATAAAATGCGGAACAGGCTAAAATGAGTGAAAAAGAAAAGGTTTTCATAGGGTTTTTGTGTTATGAAATTTAGACAATACAAATGTAAATTATTAAGAATCAATCAAAAGTTTTTATTATTATTTAGAATTGGTATAAATTGTCAATTATCAATACCTTAACATTTCCCAAATAAAGTCTAATGTGTATTTTTGCCATCAATTTGAGCATGGTTATTCCAATTGTTATTTTTAATATATAAATATCATGCCAAACTTTCGATAGAAATATTTTTAATATGAAAAAGGTTCCATACCGCAATCTAATTTCTAAAGTTTTAGGTGTCAGTCTGGTAGTAGTATTACTGCTTTCAAATTCCCTTCTTGCCCAAGAAACTGTAGCTGCTTCATCCGGTGAAGGTGATGCTGCTAAGGGTAAACAGCTGTTTAATCAGAATTGTGCCGCTTGTCACTCTTTGACTAAAAAGATGACCGGTCCGGCATTGGCAGCAGTAACGGAGAAACATGATAAAGAGTGGCTTTATCAATGGATAAAAAACAGCCCTGCTATGATTAAGGCGGGTGATGCTGCAGCTGTGAAGATTTACAATGAGTACAATCAGGCGGCAATGACGCCTTTCCCTACTTTGTCCAATCAGGATATTGATGATATTTTAGCCTATACCGATGCGCCCCCAGCAGTAGCTGCAACAGTTGTTGCTGTTAATGATGGTGCTCAAGGTGGTGGAGGTTCTTCTGGAATTTCCAATGAAATAATCTTGGGAGCTTTGGCGTTGGTCTTCGCTTTGTTGGTGATGATGCTAGTCTTGGTGAACAAAACCTTGAGGCGTATTGCAGAGGCAAACGGCGTGGTTTTGGAAAAAGAGTTGGCAGAGAAAAGGACTCCAATCTGGGAGGCCTTTGCTAAAAATCAATTTTTGGTTCTGGTATTTGCTATATTTCTATTATTAGGCAGTGCGTACTTTGCTTATGGCTGGATGATGCAGGTTGGTGTGGATCAAGGTTATGCCCCGATCCAACCAATTCATTATTCTCATAAAATACATGCTGGAGATAATGCAATAGAATGTAAATATTGTCATTCATCGGCAAGGGTATCCAAAACCTCTGGTATACCTTCATTGAATGTTTGTATGAACTGTCATAAATCCATATATGAATACCAAGGTAACCCAGAAGGTCCAAGTCAGGAAGATTTGGCTAATGGGTATACCAATGAATTCTATACGGGTGAAATAAAGAAGTTGTACAAGGCTGTAGGATGGGATGAGGAAAATCAAAAATATACTGGAGAGTCCAAGCCAGTAGAGTGGGTGAGGATTCATAACCTTCCTGACTTTGCGTATTTCAATCACTCGCAGCATGTTTCTGTTGCGGGAATCGAGTGTCAGACATGTCATGGTCCTGTTGAGGAAATGGAAATTATGTACCAATATTCTCCTTTAACTATGGGGTGGTGTATTAATTGTCACCGTGAGACCAATGTTAAAGTAGAGGGTAACGCGTACTATGAAAAGATTCATGCCGAGCTTTCCAAAAAATATGGGGTTGATAAACTTACGGCCGCTCAAATGGGTGGATTGGAATGTGGTAAGTGTCACTATTAATCAAACTAATTAGAAGATAATTTCAGATATATCATATGTCATCAAACAAAAAATACTGGAAAAGCGAGGCGGAGTTAAACCCCAACGATTCCATTGTTGAGGCGCTAAGACAAAATGAATTTGTTCAAGAGATTCCTGTAGATGATTTCTTGGGTGATAAGGAAAACTTGGCGGCATCTTCGACCAACAGAAGGGATTTTCTTAAGTACGTAGGATTTAGTACAGCTGCTGCTTCATTGGCAGCGTGTGAGGGTCCGGTAATCAAGTCTATTCCTTATGTAGTGAAGCCGGACAATATAATTCCGGGCGTGGCCAATTTTTATGCCACTACCATTGCCAATGGTTTTGATTTTGCCAGTATTTTGGTAAGAACTCGTGAAGGGAGACCAATTAAGGTTGAAAACAATACGGATGCCAAAATTGGAGGCACTGCAAATGCACGTGTACAGGCATCGGTTTTGTCGTTGTATGACAGTACTCGCTTGCAGGGGCCTACTTTTAATGGGGAGCCTGTTGCGTGGAGTGATTTGGATGCTGCGGTAAAATCTAAATTGGGATCATTAAAAAATTCAACCAAAAAGATTGCGATACTTACACAGACCTATGCAAGTCCTTCGACCTCTAGGTTGATTGCTGAATTTAAGGAGGCTTACGGAAACGTGGATCATGTTACTTATGATGCCATATCCCAAGATGCCGCACTTTCGGCTTTTGAGGCTAAGTATGGTGAAAGGGCTTTGGCTGATTATAATTTTGAGAATGCGGAAATCATTGTTTCTTTTGGTGCTGATTTCTTAGGAGATTGGCAAGGTGGAGGTTATGATGGAGGGTATTCCAAGGGCAGGGTTCCAAAAAATGGAAAGATGTCCAAGCATGTGCAGATCGAGGCCAATATGTCCTTGACCGGGGCAAATGCGGATAAAAGAGTGCCTTTGACACCTTCAGAGCAAAAAGTAGCCTTGGCTTATTTCTATAGTAAGCTTAATGGTACCGCTGGTGGCGGTAATCTTCCTGATAGCGCAAAAGCTGCGCTGGATGTTGTTGCTGGCCAAGTATTAAAAAATAAATCTAATGCTGTTGTTGTAACGGGTATAGATGATGTTAATGCCCAGGCAGTTGTTTTGGCTATTAATGAAATGTTGGGAAGCAAGGCGTTTGACGTTGCTGCTCCTAAATATGTTAGACAGGGTAACGTTAAGGCTGTGAACGCATTGTTGGCCGAGATGAAATCTGGTAAGGTGGGTGCGTTGTTGATGGATGGTGTAAACCCTGCATATTCCCTGCCTAATGCTACTGATTTTGCGGAAGGAATCAAGAATGTTGATTTAACAGTGGCATTCTCCACCAATAGAAATGAGACTACCGAATTGGTTCAATATGTTGGAGCTTCAAATCACTATTTGGAATCTTGGGGTGACGCCCAATTTAAGAAGGGCTATTATAGCCTTATGCAGCCAACTATTAAAGAGTTGTTTGATACAAGACAAGTCCAAGGCGCTTTGTTGCAATGGATGGACAGTGATAAATCTTATTACGATTATATAAAAGAAACTTGGAGTGCCGGAATATTGGCGGGTAATGACTGGAATCAGGCATTGCACGATGGTATTTTGGTGTCAGTTCCAATGATGGACGAAGAGGTTGCGAAAACTGTTACCCCTGTTGTTGGGGATGACGTGGAAGCACCGACTGCAGTTCCTTTGGCCTCGGCTATTAGAAGTTTGTCGGCAGCCTCTGCCGATGGCATGGAGCTAACATTGTATTCCAAAGTTGGTATGGGTGACGGGCAACAAGCAAGTAACCCTTGGTTACAAGAGTTTCCGGATCCAATTACAAGGGTTTCTTGGGATAACTACGTTACGGTTTCCAAGGCAGATGCAGAGAAATTAGGTTTGGTCAATGAAAATGTTGCCGATGGTGGTCTAAACGGTAGTTATGTGAAACTAACGGTAGACGGTGTTGCTGTTGATGGTGTACCGGTTATTGTTCAGCCAGGACAAGCATCGGGCTCAATGGGACTTTCCTTTGGGTATGGCAAAACAGTTGGTATGAAGAGTGAAATGCAAACAGGTGTAAATGCTTATGCCTTGTACAGTAATTTCTCCAATACCCAGGCGGTCACCATTGAGAAATCTGCTGGAATGCATGAATTTGCATGTGTTCAATTGCATAAAACTTTAATGGGTAGGGGCGATATTATAAAAGAAACTACCTTAGAGATATTTAATACAAAGGATGCCAAAGATTGGAACGTTGTTCCTGTGGTTTCCTTAGATCATCAAGAAGTTCCTGCCACTTCAGTGGATTTATGGGATAGTTTTGATCGTTCCATAGGTCACCATTTTAATTTGTCTATAGATTTGAATGCCTGTACAGGTTGTGGGGCGTGTGTTATAGCATGTCATGCAGAAAATAATGTACCGGTTGTAGGTAAGGCCGAAGTTAGAAAATCTAGAGATATGCACTGGTTGCGTATAGATAGGTATTACTCTTCAGAAGAGACTTTTGCTGAAGATGATACTAAAAAGGATGAATTTGATGGCTTATTCGGCGATAAGGGGTCCTTGGGTGGTTTTGGTGAGATGGAAGATCCTTCAGCCAATCCACAAGTGGCATTCCAGCCTGTAATGTGTCAGCATTGTAATCATGCGCCATGTGAAACTGTTTGTCCTGTGGCTGCAACTTCACACGGACGTCAGGGTCAAAACCAGATGGCTTATAACAGATGTGTAGGTACTAGGTACTGTGCTAACAACTGTCCTTATAAAGTAAGGAGGTTTAATTGGTTCCTGTACAATGAAAATGATGAGTTTGATTATCATATGAACAACGACTTGGGTAAAATGGTCATCAATCCTGATGTTACTGTAAGGTCTAGGGGTGTTATGGAGAAATGTTCAATGTGTATGCAAAAGACCCAGAAAACAATTCTTGATGCTAAACGAGATGGTCGTGTGGTTAAGGATGGTGAGTTTCAAACAGCTTGTTCCGCTGCATGTGGCAATGGTGCAATGAAGTTTGGGGATGTTAATGATGCAGAAAGTGAAATTGTAAAATTAAAGGAAAGTAACCGCATGTATCACTTGTTGGAACATGTTGGGACCAAACCAAACGTTTTTTATCATGTAAAAGTGAGAAATACGAACGAAGCTTAATCAAATTAGAGGAACGTAACTATATATTAAATTATGGCGTCGCATTACGAAGCACCTATACGAAAACCCTTAGTACTCGGAAATAAAGGATACCACGATGTAACCGTGGACATTGCTGCTCCGGTAGAAGGGAAGGCCAATAAGCATTGGTGGATTGTATTTTCCATTGCATTAGCGGCATTCCTATGGGGTGTTGGCTGTATTATTTACACGGTATCAACAGGTATCGGTACATGGGGATTGAATAAAACTGTGGGCTGGGCCTGGGATATTACCAACTTTGTTTGGTGGGTAGGTATTGGTCACGCAGGAACATTGATCTCCGCGGTATTATTACTGTTTAGGCAGAAATGGAGAATGGCTATTAACCGTTCTGCTGAGGCGATGACCATATTCTCGGTTATTCAAGCGGGATTGTTTCCTATTATTCACATGGGGCGTCCTTGGTTGGCTTATTGGGTATTGCCTATACCAAATCAATTTGGATCATTGTGGGTAAACTTTAATTCACCTCTGCTTTGGGATGTATTTGCGATATCTACTTACCTTTCAGTTTCCCTTGTTTTCTGGTGGACTGGATTGTTGCCGGATTTCGCCATGATTCGGGATCGAGCGGTAAGACCTTTTCAAAAGAAAATATATAGCTTGATAAGTTTTGGATGGTCAGGGCGTGCCAAGGATTGGCAGCGTTTTGAAGAAGTTTCCTTGGTCTTGGCCGGTTTGGCTACACCATTGGTGCTTTCTGTACATACTATTGTATCCTTTGACTTTGCTACATCGGTTATCCCTGGGTGGCATACAACAATATTTCCACCATATTTCGTTGCTGGGGCTATTTTCTCAGGTTTCGCAATGGTGAATACCTTGTTAATCATCATGAGGAAGGTATGTCATTTGGAATCATATATTACAGTACAACATATAGAGTTGATGAACATAGTTATAATGTTGACTGGTTCTATAGTTGGTTGTGCTTATATTACAGAGTTGTTTATGGCTTGGTATTCCGGAGTTGAATATGAGCAGTATGCCTTCTTAAATAGGGCAACTGGACCTTACTGGTGGGCTTATTGGGCAATGATGACCTGTAACGTGTTCTCTCCGCAGTTTATGTGGTTCAAAAAGCTTAGGACGAGTATTATGTTTTCTTTCTTTATTTCTATCGTGGTAAACATAGGGATGTGGTTCGAAAGGTTTGTAATTATCGTAACTTCATTACACCGAGATTACCTTCCGTCTTCATGGACAATGTTCTCTCCAACTTTTGTGGATATAGGAATTTTTATTGGAACGATAGGATTCTTCTTTGTGTTATTCTTATTGTATGCCAGAACTTTCCCTGTAATTGCTCAGGCAGAGGTGAAGTCTATTTTAAAGTCTTCCGGTGAGAAGTATAAAAAATTGAGGGATGCAGGTAAACCTTTGTATGAAATTACCAAAATGAAAACAGGGGTTAAGGAAAAAGAACCTATCACTGATGATGTTTTGATGGGAGAGGTTGTACCGGCAAAAGGTGATAAGCAAGGTGTTTCTGAACTTTTAGGTACTATAGGAACATTTGATCCTACTTCACAGGAGGCTGATGACTTGAAAAAGATTAAAGGTATAGGGCCTCAAATGGAAGCCACTTTGAATCAAATAGGAATATTTACATTCGCACAGGTGGGACGTATGACCAATAAGGAATACGATCTGTTGGATTCTATTACTGAATCGTTCCCAGGCAGGGCACAAAGAGACGATTGGGCAGGACAAGCAAAGATTTTAAATAATAAGAAATAATTATGGCGTCGAAAGTTATACATGCATTTTATAATGATGACGATGTGCTAATGCATGCTGTTAAAAGGGTAAAAGCGGCGAAGCATCATATAGAGGAGGTTTATTGTCCTTTTCCAGTACATGGTTTGGACAAAGCTATGGGGCTTGCGCCCACAAGGATTGCAATTACATCCTTTATGTATGGATGTGTTGGTCTTGCTGTATCCATTGTGATGATGAATTATATCATGATCCAGGATTGGCCACAGGACATTGGAGGTAAGCCAAGTTTTAGTTATTTGGAGAACATGCCCGCCTTTGTGCCGATCATGTTTGAATTAACGGTATTTTTTGCAGCCCATTTAATGGTAATCACCTTTTACTTAAGAAGTAGATTGTGGCCTTTTAAAGAAGCTGAAAATCCAGATGTGAGAACCACGGATGACCATTTCCTAATGGAAATTGAAATTCATGATAACGAGCAGGAATTGAGGGATTTGTTGATAGATACTGGAGCAGTCGAAATTAATATTACAGAAAAGTAGTCGTAAATATTATGAATAGTTTTAGCAAAATAGGAGTCTTGTTGGGTTTGGTATTAATAGTTGCTTCTTGTGGAAACAAAAATAGCAGGAACTATCAATACATGCCCAATATGTACGAATCCGTAGGTTATGAGGCCTACCAGAAAGTTGATTTTCTTCCGGATGGCATGGAAGCTGGAATTCCAGCTGAGAATACAGTAGCAAGAGGGTGGATACCTTACGGAATTGAGAATACTATTGAAGGAAAAGAATTGGCACGGTTAAACCCAAGTCCATTGGATTCCTTGAAGCTAGAGGACAATCTAGTTGTAGGTAAGGAGCTCTATGCTATTTATTGTGCCATTTGTCACGGGGACAAGGGAGATGGACAAGGTAACTTGGTGAAAAGGGAAAAAATATTGGGCGTGCCCAGTTATGCAGATGTAGCTAGAAACGTTACAGTTGGAACTACGTACCATACCATATACTATGGATTGAATTCCATGGGGTCCTATGCAGGGCAATTGGATACCGAAGAGCGTTGGAAGGTTTCTGAATACGTGATGAAATTGAAACAAGATTTAACAAAATAAGACCTAGATTTTAGCAATATGTACACTTTTTCAAATAGATTAAAAATTGCTTCCTTCATTTTAATGGCTGTGGGCGTTTTGGGAATTGGTATCGGTTTTATGGCTGCGCCAAGTACTGTAGAAGAGGCAAAGGCCATTGTTGCCGGACACGGTGACGGACATGGCGATGCCCATGCGGTTGCAGAGAGTCATGGTGCCGAAATGGAACACGGGGATGCCCATGATTCATCACATGATGAACATTTGTTGCACCAGTTGCAAAACAAGCCTTGGGCGGCATTATATGTTGCAGCTTTTTTCTTTTTTATGATTGCCTTGGGGGTATTGGCCTTTTACGCTATTCAGCGGGCAGCGCAAGCTGGTTGGTCACCACTGCTCTTTAGGGTAATGGAGGGAATTACGGCCTATTTGGTGCCAGGTGGTATCGTTGTATTTGTAATATTGGCCATGTCCGTAGCCCATATGAATCATTTGTTCGTGTGGATGGATCCAGAAGTGGTCGCACATGATACTTTGTTGCAAGGCAAAGCCGGATTTCTAAATGGGACATTCTTCCTTATTAGGGCTGCGATATTCTTGGGAGGTTGGATCTTATATAGGGAGTATTCCCGTAAGTTGTCCTTGGCTCAAGATGAATCCAATGACGACTCCAATTTTAAATTGAATTTTAGAATTTCTGCAGGCTTTCTGGTCTTCTATTTAATATCTGAGTCCATGATGTCATGGGATTGGATTATGAGTGTAGATCCACACTGGTTCAGTACCTTGTTTGGATGGTATATTTTTGCCAGTATGTTTGTATCTGGAATTACCGTTATTGCGATGGTAACCATTTATCTTAAATCTAGAGGTTATTTGCCAGATGTTAACGATAGCCATATTCATGACTTGGCTAAGTTTATGTTCGGGATGAGTATTTTTTGGACTTATTTATGGTTCTCCCAATTTATGTTGATATGGTATTCCAATATTCCTGAAGAGGTTACTTATTTCGTTACCAGGATAGCCGATTTCAATTTGCCGTTTTTTGGCATGGTGGCCATGAACTTTTTATTCCCTGTACTTTTGCTTATGAATAGTGATTTTAAGAGGACGAATTGGTTCGTGGTAATGACAGGAATCGTGATTTTAGCGGGCCATTATATGGATATTTTTAACGCTATAATGCCTTCGACGGTTGGCGATCAGTGGTATATTGGTATACCTGAAATTGGATCTATTTTATTCTTTGCCGGATTTTTTATATTTTTTGTTTTCAGGGCTTTGACCAAGGCTCCATTACAGCCAAAACGAAATCCGTTTATAGAAGAGAGTAAGCATTTTCATTATTAGTATTTAGTATATAAGTATAATTTCAAATCATACGATGACTCCATTTTTGACCATAGTTGTTTTAGTATTAGTGGCAATTGCAATCTGGCAAATGACCAAGATATTCGAATTGTCACAAATTAGAACCAGCAATTCCCAAGTAGCAAGTGAAACAGATAATAAGTACAATGGGTATTTAATGTTCGCTTTCTTAATCTTCCTTTATGGAATTACCATTTTTAGCTTTTGGAAATATTCTAAAACACTTTTGCCGGAAGCTGCTTCCGAGCATGGTGGGGAGTATGATTCCTTGATGGTAGTTTCTTTTGTGATAATTTTTATTGTTCAAACCTTGACCCAGTTTTTGTTGCATTATTTTGCTTTTAAATATAGAGGGGATGATGGGAAAAAAGCCTTGTTTTATGCCGATAACGATAGATTGGAGTTTATCTGGACGATTATACCTGTTATTGTATTGGCAGGTTTAATCCTGTGGGGGCTATATGCTTGGACCAATATTATGGATATCAATGACGAGGACGATCCCTTAACTATAGAGCTATATGCCCAACAATTTAATTGGACAGCTAGATATGCGGGAAATGATAATGTTTTAGGCGATGCTAACGTTAGAATGATCGATATCGATAAAGCCAATATACTTGGTTTGGACAGTGCAGATCCCAATGCTGTCGATGATATTATTGTTAAGGAATTGCATTTACCAGTAGGACGTAAGGTGAATTTTAAAATGCGTTCACAAGATGTACTTCATTCTGCATATATGCCACATTTTAGGGCTCAGATGAACGTTGTCCCAGGAATGATTACCCAGTTCTCCTTTACACCTATAACGACCACTGAGGAAATGAGGCTTAATCCAGATGTTGTGGATAAAGTAAAACGCATTAACGGAATTAGGGCCGAAAAAGCTTCTAGAGGGATTGAGAATCAGGATCCTTGGGAATTCGATTATATCTTGTTGTGCAACAAAATATGTGGAAAATCCCATTACAATATGCAAATGAAAATTATTGTAGAAACGGAAGAGGAATATAATGCATGGATAGCAAGTCAGAAGACTTTTGGTAAAACCATGGCTTCGGCACAATAATTTAGTCTTTAATAATAATCATAAAAATATTTAAAAATACAACTATGTCTGTAACAGTTCACGCACATGTAGAAGACCATTCAGATGATCACGGACATCATCACAAAGAAACCTTTGTGACGAAGTATATTTTTAGTCAAGATCACAAAATGATTTCCAAGCAGTATCTAATTACTGGACTTATCATGGGATTCATTGGTATTATGATGTCCTTATTGTTCAGGATGCAATTGGCATGGCCTGGAGAATCTTTTGCAATTTTTGAATTTATTTTAGGTAAGTGGGCACCAGGTGGTATAATGGATGCAGATGTTTATTTGGCATTGGTGACCATACATGGAACGATCATGGTATTCTTTGTTTTAACGGCAGGATTAAGTGGTACCTTCAGTAACTTATTAATTCCACTTCAAATTGGAGCTAGGGATATGGCGTCAGGATTTTTGAACATGATTTCATACTGGTTGTTCTTTTTGTCCAGTATAATTATGCTTTCTTCCCTTTTTTTAGAGGCAGGACCAGCGGCTGCAGGATGGACGGTATACCCTCCACTTAGTGCACTTCCAATGGCACAGCCTGGATCTGGTATGGGTATGACGCTATGGTTAGTGTCTATGGCTATATTTATAGCTTCATCTTTATTGGGGTCATTGAATTATATTGTTACCGTAATTAATCTTAGGACCAAGGGAATGTCTATGACTAGACTTCCTTTGACCATTTGGGCATTTTTTGTTACCGCAATTATTGGGGTTATTTCTTTCCCAGTGTTATTGTCAGCAGCCTTACTATTGATTATGGATAGGAGTTTTGGCACATCTTTTTTCTTGTCAGATATTTTTATTCAAGGGGAAGTATTGCATTATCAAGGAGGTTCACCTGTGTTGTACGAGCATTTGTTCTGGTTTTTGGGCCACCCTGAGGTGTATATTGTAATCTTACCTGCAATGGGAATGGTATCCGAAATTATGGCTGTTAATTCGCGTAAACCAATCTTTGGATATAGGGCAATGATTGCCTCCATCTTGGCAATTGCATTCTTGTCCACTATTGTTTGGGGTCACCATATGTTTATTTCGGGAATGAATCCTTTCTTAGGGTCCGTATTTACTTTTACAACCCTATTGATTGCTATTCCATCTGCCGTAAAGGCATTTAACTGGATTACTACCTTGTGGAAAGGTAACCTTCAATTAAATCCGGGGATGTTATTTTCTATAGGTATGGTTTCTACCTTTATTTCTGGTGGTTTAACTGGGATTATTCTTGGAGATAGTACCTTGGATATTAATGTCCATGATACATACTTTGTAATAGCCCACTTCCATCTGGTGATGGGAATATCAGCACTTTATGGATTGTTTGCCGGTGTTTACCATTGGTTCCCTAAGATGTTCGGTAAAATGATGAGCAAGAACTTGGGTTATATACATTTTTGGATAACAGCCGTTTGTTCTTACGGTGTTTTCTTTCCAATGCATTTTGTTGGAATGGCAGGGGTACCACGTAGGTATTATGAGAACACTGCGTTCCCGATGTTTGATGATTTAACTGATATTCAGGTCTTAATGACTGTCTTTGCAATTATAGCGGCAGCAGCTCAGTTAGTTTTTGCCTTTAATTTTATTAGAAGTATTTTCTACGGAAGTAAAGCTGTTCAGAACCCATGGAAATCTACTAGCTTGGAATGGACTACACCAGTAGAACATATCCATGGAAACTGGCCTGGAGCAATTCCAGAAGTTCACCGCTGGCCGTATGACTATAGCAAAACTGATGAGAACGGAGAATATATAATTCCGGGACAGGATTTTGTCCCTCAGACCTTACCATTATTTGAGGGTGAGGAGGAAATGCAGCATTAATATCTTGAAAGTAACAAAATTTGGAAGTCCGTCTCTAAGATGGACTTTTTTTGTATCTTCCATTTACATATCGGAATTATGGCGAGTAAATACCATATGCGTTCATTAATTATTGGCAGTAATAAAACAGCTTAAGTTTTAGTTTTTTTGAAGTGGTGTATTGTTTATTTTAAATCATTTATGGTGAGACATTTTTTATTATTTTTTATGTTAACGGTAAGCTGCGTAGTCTATTCCCAGCGGAAACCTAAAATTAAAGGCAATAAGAATGTTATTGAGGTTAGGGAGACCTTGCCTCCATTTAATGCCATAGAGTTAAATGATGATCTTGATATCGTCTTGCAAGCTGCTTCTACAGAAGAATATATAATAGAAGCCGACGATAACCTAATGGACGTTTTAAAGTTTAGGGTAGAGAATGAAACACTTGTAATTAGTTCCTATTATAAAATAACCTCCAAGCGAAAGCTGAATATAACAGTAAATTTTGTTCAATTATACCATATAACTGCCCATGCGGGCAATATCGTTGTGAAGAATCGATTTTCAACCGATTTTCTCGAGGTGAGCACTTTCGACTCGGGCAGGGTAGAAATTGATGTTGACGCCGATGAATTGGTGGTTAAAATGCAAGGAAATAGTAGAGGTAATTTTAAGGTAGATTCTGATACTTTAAATATATCCTTAATGGATAAGGCAGATTTAAAGTTGTTCGGGGTCATGGAAACTACTGTTTTGGATATGAAACAAAATTCCGATGCCGATCTGGAAGGATTTACAAATGAATTAGTAGTGCATTTATTTGATAATTCTGACCTCAAAGCAAGGCGTTTGGAGGCAGAAACGGTGCAGGCTAATTTGGAAGGCGGTTCATCAGCCGAAGTTTTAGCTAAAACTGCGGTTGATCTAAATTCCAAAGGATCGGCCAAGACCTTTGTATATGGTGAGGGCAGAATTAATTTGGAAGAATTTCAAGATACCTCGGAACTCTATAGGCGCAAGAATTAACGACTTATTGGGGCTGTTAAGCAATGGTCCGGAATTCCAAATCCATCTACTAAAACCTCAATATGTGGTCTGAACTCGGAGCTTAACCTTTCCACTCGTTGCCGTATTGCCTTAGATTTGGTCCCTCCCAAATATCCCTGTTCCAGAAACCAAGATGCATCTTCACGAATTTCTGATAATGCGAAGAGGCAACCTAATTTCAGGAATAGTTGTTTGTTCTTGCTGTCTTCGATGGTTTCCGTAAACTGTAAAAAGGTATTATAGGCCAATTCACAGCTATAGGCCTTTCCCAGAGCCAATAAATGGGTCTGTACTTTTAAGAAAGCCTGATAGGATGGGACCCCTTTCTTAATGTAATCTCTGATTCGCATGGCTACGGAATAGGTTAATCTTCTAGTTCTGTAATCAAAGGCATGTTTGTGGAATTTTGGATTGTATAAATGTTCTTTGTCCACTTTGTTGGCATACATAGGATTTATGGTGACCAATTTATCGCTTATTTGAGTACCCAATAGTTTAAGTACGGCAGAAAATCCACCGCTGTTCAATTCTGAATTAAAATCGGACATGATACCCTTGGCGGCCAATTGTAAAAGCACTGTATTATCCCCTTCGAAGGTGGTAAATATATCCACATCTGCCTTTAGATCGGCTATTCTGTTTTCCAGTAGATACCCTTTTCCCCCACATGCTTCCCGGCATTCTTGAATGGTCTCGTTGGAGAACCAAGTTATTATGGCCTTTAGCCCGGCAACCTGGGTTTCTATTTTTCGTTTATCGGTGATACTTTCATCACTGTAGATTTTCATTAATGAATCCAATGTCACCTGATATACATAGGACTTGGCAATAGCCGGTGTAAGTCTAAGTTGATGGGATGGGTAGTCCATAATCAAATCCTCTTGAACTTTTACATTGTCGTTAAATTGCCTTCTGTGAAGGGCGTATTTCACGGCAATGGCTAGGGCCATTTTTGCACCGCTTAAAGCTCCCTTGGCCACACAGATCCGTCCTCCTACCAGGGTGCCCAGCATGGTGAAAAAGCGCTTGTTCGGGTTTTTTATTTCGGAATAATAACTGCCGTCCGGTTTAATGTCTCCGTATTTGTTTAAAAGATTTTCACGGGGGACCTTAACTTGGTCAAACCAAATTTTCCCATTGTCAACACCATTGAGACCTAGTTTATGACCATTGTCTTCAATACGTACACCTGGCATTAAACGGTGTTCATTGTCCCTTATTGGTACTATTATGGCATGGACTCCATGGTTTTGTCCTCCAACGATCAATTGGGCAAACACAGTGGCCATTGTGCCGTGTAACGCATTCCCAATATATTCCTTATTGTCATTTTTGCCTGGCGTATGGATGGTGATGTTATCCTTATCCAAATTGTACGTTGCAGTCGTTTTTACACCTCTTACATTAGATCCATGACCTGTTTCTGTCATGGCAAAACATCCAAGCAACTTGGCTTTTCCGATTTCTGTTAAATAGAGGTCATGATGTTTTTTAGTGCCCAACTTCTCCACACTGCCTCCAAATAGTCCAAACTGTACTCCAAACTTTACTGTAAGACTGCCGTCTACATACATCAGGTTTTCAAAAATTGAGGCATACAACAACATATTGTTTGTACCTCCATAGGGCTCGGGGTAAGCAATGGCACCATAGCCTTCTTTGGCCAAATACTGTACCTGAGATAATACTTTCTCCCTAAAAATTTCTTTGTTCTTAATTACCTCCCAGGAGAAGATAGGATGCTTTAAGGTCTCTCTAAATTCATTTAGTTCATGGCTGAAATTACCCTTAAATAATTCATCTATTTCTCTTGGGTCATAATAATCTGAGGTTTTTTCCGGCACTACTTCCACGTCAAATAAATGGTGGTAATGATTGGGTTGTATCCCTAGGTTTATTTCTATGGCCGACAAATTTTCATTGAAAACATGTGCTGATTCATTTTGAAGTATCAATTTCTTGCTAAAGGAGGTTAGGGGATGGTTATCGCCCTCCACTAATTTAACACCAGAATTGGATATGGTATGCTGCCAAGACTTCATTTCCGCCGCACTTGGTGGATTAGCCGTGTTAAGCCAGTTGTTTAGGGTTTCCCTGTCATTATTGGAAAGGTGTTGGTCCTCTTCAATTATCTTCTTTACGACTGCAATTTCAGAAACTGTCAATAGGTCATCGGACCAGATTACAAAAAAGAAGGGTATATATTGTAGTATGCTGGTTGGATATTTGGTCTTTATCATACTATGAATTTACATTATTTTTTATTCAATTTTCATATACCCTACAGGATTATGAAAAATTTGGGAATCGATTTAAGTAGGGGGGATACCTCAATTCTTAAAATTTGGTTTCATTTAAAAACTATCTCTATTTCCACTATCTTTGTTGGTGTATGAATGAGAACCTAGATCCAACAGCCAATAATTTTTCCAACGAAGAAGTTGATATTGAAAGGGCGTTACGTCCCATTTCATTTGACGATTTTACAGGGCAAGAACAAGTGCTGGAGAATCTGAAGATATTTGTGCAGGCTGCCAATTTGAGAGGAGAAGCCTTAGATCATACTTTGTTCCATGGCCCTCCAGGTCTAGGAAAAACAACCTTGGCCCATATCTTGGCGAATGAATTGGGGGTGGGGATTAAAATGACCTCCGGTCCTGTTTTGGATAAGCCAGGAGATCTGGCCGGATTATTGACCAATTTGGATGAACGGGATGTATTGTTTATTGATGAGATCCATAGATTAAGTCCAATTGTAGAAGAGTATCTGTATTCAGCTATGGAGGATTATAAAATCGACATAATGATAGAATCTGGTCCCAATGCCAGATCGGTTCAGATTAATCTGAACCCTTTTACCTTGATTGGCGCTACTACTCGCTCTGGTTTGTTAACGGCCCCTATGAGGGCACGTTTTGGGATTCAGAGTAGACTGCAATATTATTCTACTGAATTGCTTTCAACTATAGTGGAACGAAGTGCCGAAATTCTGAAAACACCAATTACCCAACAAGCGGCCATTGAAATAGCAGGAAGAAGTAGGGGAACTCCCAGAATATGTAATGCCCTTTTAAGAAGGGTCCGCGATTTTGCCCAAATTAAAGGAAATGGAAAAATCGACATAGAGATTTCGCAATTTAGCCTCAAGGCGTTAAATGTAGATGCCCACGGATTGGATGAAATGGATAATAAGATTTTGACTACTATTATAGATAAGTTTAAAGGAGGGCCTGTAGGAATATCAACTTTGGCAACTGCTGTGTCCGAAAGTGCCGAAACCATAGAGGAGGTATATGAACCCTTTTTAATACAACAAGGGTTTATAATGCGTACTCCTCGAGGTAGAGAGGTAACGGAATTGGCTTATAGGCATTTGGGGAGAATAAAGGGCGCAATCCAAGGGGGTCTTTTTTGATTAGGTCACAGCCTGCTAAAAATCTATGTTCCCTATCGGAAATCCCATTTTAAATGAACAATTTGAAGTTAGTTTCTAGGTTCCAAGTCTTAAAAAATGCAAGGAGAATCCTAAAAAATCCTTTACCCTTTCATCATGAAAATTTTGAGGCCCATGGGGATAGTTTTAAAGTGCAATTGAGTACAAAGGAAATAGTTCTTTTTACTAGAAGCCCGGGTTTAATAAAATACATACTTCAAAAACAGCATAAGAATTTTGAAAAATCCCCGTTGCAAACTGTGGATTTGGCCAAGTATATTGGTCATGGTATTTTAACATCTAATGGAGAGCATTGGAGGACCCACAGGCGAATGGTGCAACCCGCCTTTCATAAGAAAAAACTCCATAATTTAATGGGGGTCATTAGAAAGGCCATAATTACGGAACTAAAGCGAATAAAACCCAATAGTGAACAGGATGTTTTTCCACTTATGGGCGATCTTGCATTTCAGGTGGTGGCAAAGGCACTTTTTAGTAGTTCGGACATTAGGGAAAGAATGGCACGCTTAAAGCAAATAACGGAGGCCAATCAACGTATGTTGATAAGAGAAATGCGGCAGCCTTACCTAAAATGGTGGTACAACTTTAATGGTAAGATAGACCGACACTTAAAAATGGCCGCAGAAGGCAAGCAGCTGCTTTTGGAAATTATTGAAGAACGTAGAAAATCTGGATTCGAGATAGACGACTTACTGGATATGTTGCTTAAAGCACAATATGAGGACGGCTCGCCTATGTCCGATGGGCAATTGTTGGATGAAGTATTGATTCTTTTTACTGCTGGGCATGAAACCACGGCAAACGCTCTAAGTTTTACGCTTTTTCTTTTGGCCAAGCATCCAGAAATTCAGGAACAAGTTTATGACGAGGTTTCCAAGGTAAATCTAGGAGATGCCAATGTTGACCTTATGCAAGAGGTTATGCAGCTTCATTGTGTTAATCATTGTGTCGAGGAGGCGTTAAGATTATATCCACCAGCCTATGTTATTGATAGGATTGCCACGGAAGACGAGTCTTTTGAGGGAATCGTTCTGCCCAAAGATAGCATGGTACTTATGTCCATTTATGAATTACATCGCTATAATGATTTTTGGGAAAAGCCATCTGAGTTTATTCCCAGCCGTTTTAGAGGTATGGATAAAAAGGATTATGGGGACTATTATTATCCGTTTGGGGCGGGTCCTAGAATGTGTGTGGGTAATAATTTTGCTATGGCTGAGATGATCATAGCTATAGCGGAAATTGTGAAGAAATTTCAAATTTCCAGTTCCTTGGCAAGCGTAGAGATTAACCCGCTAATTTCTCTGAAGCCAAAGTGTGTACCTTTACTCTTTAAAGAAAGATAATTATTTGAAAAACATTCATAAACATACCCAACTCATTAAGGCCGAAGCCAAACGCCTCGGTTTTTTGTCGTGCGGTATCTCCAGAGCCGAATTTTTAGAAGAGGAAGCCCCAAGGTTGGAAACGTGGCTAAATAAGAACATGCATGGGGAAATGGGCTATATGGAAAACCATTTTGATAAGCGCTTGGATCCCACTAAATTGGTGGAAGGGTCTAAATCTGTGATTTCCCTTCTCCTTAATTACTTTCCGGAAGAAACGCAAAAACCTGCGACTATTAAGCTGTCTAAATATGCTTACGGACAGGATTATCATCATATTATTAAATCCAAATTAAAAGAACTTCAAGAATTTATTGCACAGGAGATAGGAGAAGTAAACGGCAGGGCTTTTGTAGATTCCGCCCCTGTGTTGGACAAGGCTTGGGCCGCAAAGAGCGGGTTAGGTTGGATAGGGAAACATAGTAATCTACTGACCCAGCAAGTGGGGTCTTTTTATTTTATTGCAGAACTGATTTTGGATTTGGAACTGGAGTATGACCATAGGGTAACAGATCATTGTGGCACCTGCACTGCCTGTATCGATGCCTGCCCTACGCAGGCTATTGTAGAGCCTTATGTAGTTGACGGCAGTAAGTGTATCTCATACCTTACCATTGAATTAAAGAACGAAATTCCTACAGATTTTAAAGGTAAAATGGATGATTGGATGTTTGGTTGTGATGTCTGCCAAGATGTTTGCCCTTGGAACCGCTTCTCTAAACCGCACCAAGAACCTTTGTTTAATCCCCATCCCGAATTACTTTCCATGACCAAAAAGGACTGGGAGGAAATTACAGAGGATGTATTTAAAAAGGTGTTTCAGAAATCTGCCGTAAAACGGACCAAATTTTCGGGACTTAAAAGAAATATTGATTTTTTGAAATAGTATTTTTTGATATTGGGATAGGCTTCGGACCAAAAATCTTATATCTTGAGGAGTTGGCCGCCTTTATGAAATTTCGGCAATGGTTTTGGAATGGGAGACATTGCCAACCGGAGCTTTTGAAAATTAATTGTCTAAACTTGTATTAAAACTACGGGATATTACTTTTTTAAATCCTTTTATTTTAAAGAATACTGTTAACTTTGTTTTTCTAAACAACACTTTATGAGCAAGCAAAAAACCAGACGGGAGGCTTTAGTATACCATGCCAAACCACAGCCGGGAAAAATTAAAATCGTGCCTACGAAACCCTATGCTACCCAAAGGGATTTAGGTCTTGCCTATTCCCCTGGAGTTGCTGAACCTTGTTTGGAAATTGCCAAGGACAAGGATAACGTATATAAGTATACTGCCAAGGGTAATTTAGTGGCGGTAATATCCAATGGAACTGCTGTACTTGGATTGGGGAATATAGGTCCCGAGGCGTCCAAACCGGTAATGGAAGGGAAATGTCTGTTGTTCAAGATTTTTGCTGATATTGATGGAATTGATATTGAATTGGATACTACCGATGTTGAAAAATTTATAGAAACTGTAAAGATAATAGCCCCAACCTTTGGAGGAATTAATTTGGAGGACATAAAAGCTCCTGAAGCTTTTGAAATTGAAAGACGATTAAAAGAGGAATTGGATATTCCGGTAATGCACGATGATCAACACGGAACGGCCATAATTTCAGCCGCCGCGCTATTGAATGCCTTGGTACTTACTAAGAAAAAAATAAGTAATGTCCGTATTGTAATAAGTGGAGCAGGTGCTGCTGCTGTTTCTTGCACTCGTCTATACAAGGCATTTGGGGCAAGTGATAAAAATATAGTAATGTTGGATAGTAAAGGCGTTATCCGTAGTGATCGTGATACCTTATCAGCAGAAAAGTTAGAGTTCGCCACGGATAGAAAAATTGACACCTTGGAAGATGCCATGAAAGATGCCGATGTGTTTATTGGCCTTTCCGTAAAAGATATCGTTTCTGCGGATATGTTATTATCCATGGCTAAGGATCCCATTGTGTTTGCTATGGCAAATCCTGATCCGGAAATAGATTATAATCTGGCCGTAAAAACTAGAAAGGATATTATAATGGCCACAGGTAGATCCGATCATCCTAATCAAGTAAACAATGTTTTAGGATTTCCTTTTATATTTAGAGGTGCACTGGATGTTAGGGCCACCAAAATTAACGAAGCTATGAAAATGGCTGCTGTTAAGGCATTGGCGGAGCTTACAAAGGAACCTGTTCCAGAGCAGGTGAATATCGCCTATGGTCAAACGAGGTTAACCTTTGGGAGGGAGTATATAATCCCTAAACCTTTTGATCCCAGGTTAATTTCTGAAATCCCACCAGCAGTGGCAAAAGCTGCAATGGACAGTGGGGTGGCTAAAATGCCTATTGAAGATTGGGATAAATACAGGGAGGAACTGCTTCAGCGTTCTGGTAACGACAATAAGATAGTTCGTTTGTTGCACGACCGTGCCAGAATGAACCCTAAAAAGGTTGTTTATGCCGAGGCCGATCATTTGGATGTCCTTAAAGCGGCCCAAATTGCCTATGAAGAAGGGATTGCAACCCCAATTTTATTGGGAAATAAAGTGATTATAGCAGAATTGATGAAGGAGCTCGAATTCGATGCCGATATTCTTGTAATAGACTCACATGCAGATGAAGCCAATGATAAAAGAAATCATTATGCGGCAAAATACTTTGAGAATAGACAACGTAGTGGCGTAAGCCTGTTCGGGGCACGGGCAAAGATGAAGGAACGCAACTATTTTGCAGCAATGATGGTATTGGAGGGCGATGCCGATGGAATGATTTCAGGATATTCCCGAGCATATCCTACAGTGGTAAAGCCGGTGTTCGAGGTAATAGGAAGAGCTGCCAATGTTAAGAAGGTATCTACCGTTAATATTATGATAACCGAAAGGGGCCCATTATTTTTAGCGGACACCTCTATCAATATAGACCCCAGTGCAGAGGAAATTGCAGAAATAGCAAAGATGACCGCAAATGTGGCTACCACTTTTGGTTTTACTCCTGTTATGGCCTTATTGTCCTATGCCAATTTTGGTTCTTCCTCCCATCCGCGGGCTACAAAAGTTAGAGAAGCGGTGAAAATATTGCACGCTTCCAATCCGGATTTACTGGTTGATGGTGAGTTACAGATTGATTTTGCATTGAATAAGGACTTGCACCAAGGGAAATTTCCTTTTTCCAAATTGGCGGGTAAAAAAGTAAATACCTTAATCTTCCCCAACTTGGAGTCGGCCAACATTACCTATAAGTTGCTGAAAGAACTTAATCAAGCAGATTCCATAGGTCCAATTATGGTAGGTTTAAGACGGTCTGTACATATCCTTCAATTAGGGGCAAGTGTAGACGAGATGGTCAATATGACCGCTGTTGCTGTTATTGATGCCCAAGAAAGAGAAAAGAGAAAAATGGCAAAATCCAGAAAATAAAATAATTGAAAAAAGCCCAATTTTCAAGAAGTTCCTAAGCTTAAAAAACGAAATAGATTATGATTACCCATTTAAAAGGAAAGCTTGTTGAAAAAAATCCAACCCATCTTGTAATCGAGTGCGCAGGTGTGGGATATTTTGTAAATATTTCGTTGCACACATTTTCAAAAATTGGAGACTCGGAGAGCGTACAGTTGTATACCCATCTTCAGGTCAAGGAGGATTCCCATACTTTGTTCGGATTTTCCGAAAAGTCCGAACGTGAGATATTTAGATTGCTGTTATCCGTTTCAGGAATAGGCTCAAGTATAGCAAGAACTATGTTGTCTTCCCTTTCTCCGGGACAAATAAGGGATGCCATTGCAACTGGAGATGTCCCAACTATTCAGGGGATAAAGGGAATTGGTGCCAAAACGGCCCAACGCGTAATTTTGGACCTAAAAGACAAGGTTTTAAAAGTCTATGATTTAGATGAACTTTCGGCTCCATCAAACAATACAAACAAAGATGAAGCGTTATCTGCATTAGAGGTTCTTGGATTTGTCCGCAAACAAGCTGAAAAAGTTGTGGATAAAGTAGTTGGCCAAGATCCTGGACTAAGCGTAGAGGACATTATAAAATTTGCGCTTAAAAATTTATAACAAGTTTGAAAACAGGGGCAAAAATTTATCTTAAATCATTATTTAAGCTTACTATCCTACTCTTTATTTTCTTGGGCACAACGGAATCTTCCTTTGCACAGGAAACAGAGGCGGAAGATGTTAACGAGCAGGAAACGGACACGCTGCAAACCGGTGTGGCTTTGGGGAGATTGAAAATGGAAAACCCAGAAAGTATCGTTTCCAAATATACTTATGACCCCAATCTGGATAGATATATTTATTCCGTTAGTGTTGGAGATTTTGATATTAGTTATCCCATTATACTTACACCTACCCAGTACTTGGAGTTGGTGCGCCGAGAAGGCATGAAATCCTATTTTAAGGAAAAAATTGATGCTTTTTCTGGTAAAAAGGAAGGAAGTGAAGAGGCTCGAAAAAATTTATTGCCCAACTTTTATGTGAACAATAGTTTTTTTGAAAGTGTTTTTGGAGGAAATACTATTGAAGTAATTCCCCAAGGTTCTGTGGCCATGGACTTAGGTGTCATTTGGCAAAAAAACGATAATCCTTCCTTGTCCCCAAGAAACCGTACCAATCTTTCCTTTGATTTTGATCAACGTATAAGCTTAAGTATGTTGGGTAAAATAGGGGAACGTTTACAGGTTACCGCCAATTACGATACGGAGGCCACTTTCGATTTTCAGAATTTGGTAAAATTGGATTATACTCCCTCAGAGGATGATATTCTTCAAAAAATTGAAGTCGGTAATGTTAGTATGCCGCTGAATAGTTCGTTGATTACTGGCGCACAGAGTCTATTTGGTGTAAAAACAGAATTGCAATTCGGCAAGACTAGTGTTACTGCAGTTTTTTCAGAACAAAGATCACAAAACAATACAGTTGTTGCACAAGGCGGGGGAACGGTGAATAACTTTGAACTTAGGGCCCAGGATTACGATGAGGACAAACACTTTTTTCTAGCACATTACTTTAGGGACAATTATGATGCGGCCCTTGTAAATTATCCATATATAAGGAGTCAGGTCCAAATTACCAGGTTGGAAGTTTGGGTGACCAATAGGAGTCAGCAAACCCTAAATGTTAGAAATGTGGTTGCCATCCAAGATTTGGGAGAGGTGCGAGCAGAAAAGACGAGAATAGGACAAAACAATGGAGATCCAGCTGGATTCTTTAATGCTTCTACTGCTGGAAATTTACCTAGGAATAGTGCCAACGACTACAATCCCTTGCAAATAGGGGCTGGAGGTGCCCTAACACAAAATATTCGAGATATTGCTACCGTTCAGACTGGTTTTAACGTGCCGGGATATACTGTAAATCAGGGATTTGATTATGCTATTTTGGAAAATGCGCGAAAACTGGAACAAGGACGCGATTTTACCTTTAACGCGCAATTGGGATATATTTCCTTGAACCAAAGATTAAGCAATGATGAGGTTTTAGGGGTTTCATTTCAATATACCTTTAACGGCGAGGTCTATCAGGTTGGGGAGTTTGCCAATGGAGGTTTGGACGCCACTACGGTGTCGCCAGGTGCAGAAATTCCGGTAAACAACAATACCTTAATTCTTAAATTGCTAAAGAGTAATATTACCAATGTTGTGGACCCTATCTGGGACTTAATGATGAAGAATATTTATTCCACTGGAGCATATCAATTAAGTCAGGAAGATTTCAAATTAAATATTCTATATACCGAAACCACTCCCCGAAATTATATTACAGCTGCGGAATCTGGTGTTGGGTCTGGTTGGCCCACGACCCCTAAGCCCTTGGAGGAAAGGATTTTGTTGGATGTGTTTAATTTGGATAGGTTAAATGCCTATAATGACCTGCAGAATGGGGGTGATGGTTTTTTTGATTATGTTCCCGGTATTACTATAGATCCGCAAACTGGTAGTATCATTTTCACTAAAGTGGAACCTTTTGGGGAGTTCTTGTTTGACCTCCTTGGGGGCGGAACTTATGATGTGGATAATGATCAGGGATATAATGCCAATCAGAAGAAGTACGTATTTAGAAATATGTATGCACTTCCTACGGCAGCGGCGCAACAGGATGCTGAAAAAAATAAATTCATTTTAAAAGGTAATTATAAATCTCAAGGCACCAATGGTATTCCCATCGGGGCCTTTAATGTGCCTAGAGGTTCGGTAAGGGTTACGGCCGGCGGTAGACAGCTTCAGGAAGGTATAGATTACACCGTAAACTATCAATCCGGTACAGTTCAAATATTGGATCCAAGTTTGGAGGCTTCCAATACACCTATCAATATTTCCGTTGAAAATAATGCCGTTTTTGGTCAACAAACAAGACGTTTTACAGGAGTAAATGTTGAGCATCAATTCAATAAGAACTTTGTTTTGGGAGGTACTTTATTGAATTTGAACGAAAAGCCATTGACACAGAAGTCCAATTATGGGATAGAGCCTGTAAACAATACGATTTTTGGTTTAAATAGTAATTTCTCGACCGAAGTTCCTTTTTTGACCAGATTGGCCAATAAATTACCAAACATAGATACTGATGTTCCTTCCAATTTATCGGTAAGGGGCGAAGTCGCATTTTTAAGTCCCGGTTCACCAAAGAATGCTGATTTTCAGGGTGAAACAACTACCTATTTGGACGACTTTGAGGGTGCCCAATCCTTAATCGATATTCGATCTTTTCTAGGATGGTCTATGGCTAGTCCACCCTTGGAGTACATGACCGGCAATAACAGTTTGGAATCTGGATACGGAAGGGCTAAAATGGCATGGTATACCGTAGATCCCATTTTTTATTCCAACCAACGTCCGTCAGCACTAAATGATAATGATATATCTACGAACGAAACTAGAAGAATCTATATACAGGATGTTTTTAATCAGGATGTTCCGCAAGGACAGACTTTAGCACAAAATACCTTGGATATTGCATACTATCCAAATGCAAAAGGGCCCTATAATGCAAACCCAGATTTCACGGCAGAACAGCCGCAGGATAAGTGGGCTGGGATAATGAGGTCCCTAAGTAGTACCAATTTTGAGCAGTCCAACGTGGAATACGTTCAATTTTGGGTATTGGACCCCTACGTTGATGGCATTGCAACAAGTGCTGGTGATTTGGTAATCAACCTTGGAAATATTTCAGAGGATATCTTACCTGATGGAAGGAAGCAATATGAGAATGGACTTCCAGTAAATCCGGTTTCTAACGATCTTACCTATAAAACAAATTGGGGCAAGGTTCCAGCAACCCAATCTTTGGTTTATGCTTTTGATGCCGATCAGAACAATAGAGGGTTACAGGATATTGGTTTTGACGGTTTATCTGATGCCGATGAGGCTACTTATACATTTGAAGGGGGAATAACTTATAATGGTCCGGCGGAGGATCCTGCTCTGGATAATTATGAGTATTTCTTGAACAGGGAAGGGAGCATATTGGAACGATATTTAAATTTTAATAACCCAGATGGTAACTCTCCGGTTCAATTGAGCAATTCGGACAGAGGCTCAACTACCTTGCCAGATGTAGAGGATATAGATAGGGATGGTACCATGAATACGGTTAACAGTTACTTTGAATACCGTATCAATATAAAGCCGGGGACAACTATCAATGATAAGTATGTAACGGATATAAAAGAAGGGGTTACAAGGTCTTTGCCAAATGGAAATACCTTGAACGAGCGTTGGATTCAATACAAGATACCTTTGTCAGATTTTACGGATGCCAAGGGAGGAATAACCGATTTTAGATCCATTAGCTTTATGAGAATGTATCTTACCGGATTTTCCAGTAATATAGTAATGCGTTTTGCAACCTTGGACTTAGTGCGTGGAGATTGGCGTACTTATACGAAATCTTTACAGCCCGAGGTTGACGGAGACCCTACGGATGATGGTACTTTAGTGGATGTCAATGCCGTTAATATTGAAGAAAATGCAGCCCGCACCCCAATACCATACGTATTGCCCCCTGGTGTGCAGCGAGAAAGATTGAACAACAACAATACCATAATTAGGCAGAATGAGCAGTCTTTGTCTTTTGTGGTCGAGAATTTGGAACCTCGTGATTCTAGAGGGGTATTTAAAAATTTGAATATTGATATTAGGCAGTATAAACGTTTGAAAATGTTTATGCATGCAGAAGAGATTGTAGAAACCGATTATGCCAACGACGAGACTCCCTTGGTAGGTTTTATAAGAATTGGTTCGGATTTTTCCCAAAACTTTTATCAGATAGAGTTGCCCTTGCAATTAACCCCTTACGGTACAAGTTCGGACAGTGAAATTTGGCCTGAGGTAAATGAATTGGATCTTTCCTTGGAGGATTTATCTAAGGTGAAATCTGCAGGAATTGCAGCTCAGACCCTAAGCACCATTAATTATTACGAAATAGACAATGGGGTAGTGGTTCAGGTAAGCGAATTTGACCCTAGAACACTGGGTAGATTGCGTATCGGTATTCGAGGTAACCCTTCCCTGGGAAGTATTAGAAGTGTTATGGTCGGTGTTAAGAACGATGATAACCTTCCTGCCAGGGGCGAGGTTTGGTTTAATGAATTGCGACTTTCCGGATTGGATAATAACGGGGGTTGGGCAGCGATTGCAGCTTTGGATATGAATATGGCAGATTTCGCCAGTGTATCCGCAACAGGTAGTAAAAGTACTTCTGGATTTGGTGCCATTGATCAAATGCCAAATGAACGGGCACGGGAAGATGCTATATCATATGACGTAGTCACCAATGTGAATATTGGCCAATTGTTTCCAAAAAAATGGGGTTTACAACTGCCATTTAATTACGGTATTTCCGAGCAGATGATAACTCCGGAATTCGATCCAGTGTATGATGACCTTAAATTGGAGGACCGTATTGCAGCTGCGGAAACCCCTGAAGATGCTGAGGCTATTAGGCAGCAAGGAGAAGATTATACCAAGAGGACCAGTATTAACTTTATAGGGGTCAGTAAGGATAGAGGGGAAGAAGCCGAGGCAAACTTTTACGATATAGAAAACTTTACTTTCAATTATTCCTATAATGAGGTGAACCATAGGGATTTTGAAATCGATGAATTAAAAGATCAAAATGTGGTGACCGGATTCGTGTACAACCATAATTTTAAACCGGTCACGGTGGAGCCTTTTGCAAAGAAAGATTCTTTGTTTACCGGTAAGTATTTGAAATGGTTGAAAGATCTAAATTTGAATGTACTGCCTGCCAGTGTTTCTCTTCAATCCAATATAAACAGATCTTTTAATCAACAAAAGTTCAGGGATGTTTTTGAACCAGGGGTCGAAAAATTAGACCTACCATTTTTACAGCAAAGGAACTATCTTTTTAATTGGCAGTATGCTATCAACTATAGCCTAACAAAATCCTTGCGTTTAAATCTAACTGCTTCCAATAATAATATTGTTAGGAATTATTTTGAAGAAGATGGAAATTCGGATTCGGATATAAACCAGGCCTTGGGACTGTGGGACGGATTTTTTGATTTGGGAGAGCCCAATAGACATTCTCAAGAGATGCAATTGAATTATGAATTGCCATTCAACAAAATTCCCGCTTTCAGTTTTATAAATTCCCAGTACACCTATACGAGTAATTTTGATTGGCAAAGGGGAGGGGATGCTTTGCGTGAAGTGGCAAATGAAGATATTAATACAGTGCAGAATGCGAGTACCCATAATTTAACGGCTTCTTTGACCATGCAAAAATTCTATGATTTTCTAGGATTGAGCAGAAAGAATACCAAAGCTGCTGCTAAGAAACCGGTTCGTTTAGACAAGGGTGGGAATGCAGCATCAAAGGAAGAGGATAATGAAATTAAAAAGTCGAGCGGAGCCGGATATAATGCTTTTATAGATGTGCTTACCATGGTAAAAAGGGTAAATGTTACCTATAGTCAGAATAGTGGTAAGGTATTGCCAGGGTATACTAGGTCTGTAGGGTTCATAGGTACGGCAAAACCAACTATTGGATTTGTTTTCGGTAGTCAGGCCGATGTTAGGTATGAGGCGGCAAGGAATGGGTGGTTGACCACTTTTCCAGAGTTTAACCAGCAATATATAGAGAATACCAATAAGCAGTTGAATATAACTGCAACAGCACAGCCCACGCGGGATTTAACTATCGATCTTGTTGCGGATAGGCAATCTTCGGAAAGTTATCAGGAGACTTTTAACGTGGAAGATCTGGGCAATAGCACATACGAATATTTGAATTTGTTGGGGAATAACTATGGCAGCTTTAGTATTTCTACTTTAATGATTGGCACGGTCTTTAGTCAAGGAGATGAATTTAATTCTGCCAATTTTGAAACTTTCAAGCAAAATAGGATTACGGTGGCCAATAGAATTGTGTCGGAAAGAAACCAGGATACCGGTGTGGTAGATGATGATGGTTTTCCCGAAAGATATGGCAAGACAAGTCAAGATGTTTTATTGCCCGCTTTTTTTGCTGCCTATACAGGGAAAGATCCCAATAAGGTGAGCTTGGACGCTTTTAGGGATATTCCCATTCCCAACTGGAACATTAAATATACTGGATTAATGCGCAATCCTTGGTTCAAGGAAAAGTTTAAACGTTTTTCTTTAGGCCATGGATATAGGTCGGCATATAGTATAAATTCATTCCAGACCAATTTAACGCGTACCCAGCTGATCAATGAGGGTATGGAGCCTATAAATCCGGAAACCCAAGATTTTTTACCGGTTAATATTATGAATAATGTGGTGCTGACGGATCAGTTTAATCCATTGGTGCGGGTAGATTTCGAAATGCAAAATTCGCTTAGTGTCCTAGCGGAGATAAGAACGGATAGGACATTATCCTTAAGTTTTGATAATAATTTGATGACAGAGATCAATGGTAAGGAATATACGGTAGGACTTGGTTATCGCTTTAAGGATGTGAAATTTGTAACTAATATAGGAGGGGAGAAGCAACGATTGAAGGGCGATTTAAATCTTAAAGCTGACGTAACCTTAAGAGATAATATTACCATTATTCGAAACTTGGATATTGATAACAATCAAATTACTTCAGGACAAAATTTAGTGTCCGTTAAATTCGTAGCAGATTACGCCTTGAGCAAAAGTTTAAATGCGCTTTTCTTTTACGATCATTCGTTTTCCAAATTTGCCATTTCAACTGCATTTCCCCAAACTTCTATAAATACCGGATTTACCCTAAGGTATAATTTTGGGAACTAGACTAGCTCTCAATAGAAAAGGGACTATAAATTTGCAGCTGATAGGTAAGTGAAAAAGTTTAAAGGAGTTTATTGATTAACAAGATATAATCTTTTACATTTGCTTTCTTTTTTCTTAACAAATTGAGATAATGAATATACCTTCAGAATTAAAGTACACAAAAGACCATGAATGGGTCAGAATAGAGGGCGATACCGCTATTGTGGGGATTACCGATTTTGCCCAAGGGGAACTTGGCGATATTGTCTATGTGGAAGTAGAGACCTTGGATGAGACCTTGGACAAAGATGAAGTTTTTGGAACTGTTGAGGCTGTTAAAACGGTTTCTGATCTGTTTCTTCCTTTAAGTGGGGAAATAGTAGCTTTCAATGAAGCGCTAGAGGATGAACCCGAAAAGGTGAATACCGATCCTTATGGTGACGGTTGGATCATTAAAATTAAATTAAGTAATACTTCTGAAATAGAGGGCTTATTAGGGGAAGCTGAATACAAAGAACTTGTGGGTGCGTAAAAAGTATTTTTTTACAATGATATTTATAGGCTGGGTGGTGTTTGTTACACTTCTCAGCCTTGTTTCTTTTAAGGAAGAGCATATTCCTTCTATTGATATCCCCCATTTGGACAAGCTAGTGCATTTTACTTTTTATTTTGGGTTTACCGTTTTAGGTTGTTTGTCTTTTAGGGAATTTAATCGCAGAAATGTTTCCTTGGGAAAAGTATTGCTGAAAATAATTACTTACGCTGTCGTTTATGGTATAATTATTGAAGTGTTGCAAGGTGTAGCTACTATCAATAGAGATCCTGATTTGCTGGACGTTTTGGCAAATAGTTCCGGGGCATTGTTTGGAAGTTTTATAGTGAAGTACATTTTCTCTGGAAAAACTTCACTAAAGTGGGTGAAATAGCATTTATTTTGAGTATTTTGGAGGGGTATTTCGATTTAAGGAGTGCAACTTTCTGGTTCTTAGTTAAATGTAAGTGCAAATTGATGTAATCTGCGTCGTTAGTACTATTTTGGCTATAGGTAACAAATGAAAGCGATGTTTTGGATCCCAATGACCTGTTTAAATTTATTTGTATTTTTTTAACAAAAAGTTTTAAACAGATAAAATAAATATATAAATTAGCGAACATTAAAAATGAATAATTATGGAACTTAAAAAGAATCCTAAGGCAGATTTAACAAGAAATAGCGGGCTTTATTTCGTTATTGGTCTTGTTGTGGTTATGCTATTGACGTATATAGCTTTTGAATGGAAGACCTATGACGACGATAATAATTTTGATTATACCATGAATGTGGAGGATACTTTGGATGAAGAAGTTCCTATGACCGAACAAATTAAGACACCACCACCACCACCACCACCAGCTGCTCCTGAAATCATTGAGGTTGTTGAGGATGAGGAGGAAGTTGAGGAAACGGTAATAGAATCAACAGAAACCAGTCAAGAGGAAGAGGTGATAGAAGTTGCTGATGTTGAGGTTGAAGAGATGGAGGAAGATGTGGATGTGCCTTTTGCAGTTATCGAGGATGTTCCAATTTTTCCAGGTTGTGAAAATGAGCCAAAAAGTAAGTTAAGGGATTGTTTTAACTCAATGATGCAAAAGCATATTGGTAAAAACTTCCGTTATCCAGAAATTGCACAAGAGATGGGTGTTCAAGGAAGGGTGAACGTGATGTTCGTTATTCAGAAGGATGGAAGCATTGGGAATGTGAGAATGAGAGGTCCGGATAAAAACTTGGAGGAAGAGGCAGCAAGGATTATCGGAAAATTACCTAAGATGACTCCTGGAAAACAAAGAGGTAGAGCTGTTCGTGTACCATTTAGTATTCCAATTACTTTCAAATTACAATAGTTAAGGTTAAAGAAACCAATAGTATATTTAAAATCCCGAGCCTGTGCTCGGGATTTTTTTTGCTCCTGATGAAATGCTATTCAGGCCAAATGATGTTAATGAGTGTTGTGTGTCAATTCTGGAACGTGTCGTTTTTATTTGTACTTAAGACTGCTTTGGCTGTTTATGAATATAAACATGTTTATTTGGTTGCAAAAAATTCTTACGAGGTGTATCTTTGCGATCCATTTAAAAAATGAAAATGAAAACGGCGGTCAGTTCAGTAAAAAACACCTCTATGGCGGTATATTTTGCTGACTTTAAAGAAATTACCAAAGCAAGGCTCGCGGTCAGTGTAGTTTTCTCTTCCATAGCAGGATATTTTCTTGGGGCTGTAGAAATTAATTTTTACTCGGTACTTCTCTTGGCTTTTGGTGGTTATTGTATGGTAGGGGCCTCCAATGCTTATAATCAGATTATAGAAAAGGATTTGGATGCGTTAATGGATCGCACCAAGAATAGGCCTATACCAGCTGGGAGAATGTCTGTAAATACGGCAATGACCATTGCCGTTCTAATGACGATTTTGGGAATTGTAGCTTTGTATTTTCTGAATCCCAAGACGGCCATGTTCGGGGCTATATCAATTTTTTTGTATACCAGTGTTTACACCCCGTTAAAGACAAAAACGCCCTTAGCGGTCTTTGTTGGTGCCTTTCCGGGCGCCATTCCCTTCATGTTGGGATGGGTGGCTGCAACAGATAATTTTGGGATAGAACCAGGTGTATTGTTTATGATACAATTCTTTTGGCAGTTTCCGCATTTCTGGGCTTTGGGTTGGATGTTGGATGAAGACTATAAAAAAGGGGGGTTTAAAATGCTTCCCACGGGTAAAAAGGATAAGGGTACCGCTTTGCAGATAATTATGTATACCATATGGATGATGTTCATTTCTGTGATACCGGTATTTGGTTTTACGGGAAGATTGCAATTATCCATTGTTGGGGGAGTTATCGTCTTTTTAATGGGGACGGTAATGTTGTTCTTCGCTTTTAAATTATATGAAAAAAGAGATAATACATCGGCCAAAAAATTAATGTTGGCCAGTGTAAGTTATATTACCCTGATGCAGGTAGTATATGTAATTGATAAATTTATTTAATAAAGATGGACTTAACGCAAGGGACAGGAAAGGAAAAGAACAATAGAGCAAAGAAGATGATGCTCTGGTTTGGTATTATTAGCTTGCTTATGGGGTTTGCAGGTTGGACCAGTGCTTATATTGTGAGCAGTTCAAGGGAAGACTGGGTTAGGGAATTGGCTTTGCCATCCTCGTTTTTGATAAGTACTATAGTTATAGTTATAAGTAGTATAACTTATATTATGGCTAAGAAGGCCATTAAGCAAGATCAGCTTAAGCAGTGCACTAATTGGTTGTTATTGACCTTGGGCTTGGGTATTGCTTTTGTAGTATTACAATTTAATGGATTTTCCCAAATGGTAGCTAACGGGTACTATTTTACGGGGCCTACGAGTAATATTAAAATGTCTTATGTTTTTTTAATAGCTGCAGTGCATATTGTACATGTTGTTGCTGGAATAATTTCGCTTTTGGTGGTTATTACCAACCACTTGCGAAATAAGTATTCATCCGAGGAAATGCTCGGATTCGAGTTGGGGGCTACATTTTGGCATTTTTTGGATATTCTTTGGGTTTATTTAATTCTATTCATGTATTTCGTAAACTAAATATTAGCTATTTCATTGGTAATAAGTAGGTAATATTGGCCTGCTTATTTAGAATGGGTTTTTTTTGCCATTTTTAAAAGGCAAAAATTTTGTTTAGCCGAAAAAAATGTAAATTTGTGAAAATTTTATTAACGCGATAATTTTTATATGGATTCTACGATTACTACGGGTACAGAAGAAAATGTTTGGGGTGGAGGAAATCGACCACTAGGCGCTAGTTACGGAAAGTTGATGATGTGGTTCTTTCTTGTCTCCGATGCTTTGACGTTTTCTGGCTTCCTTGCTGCATACGGTTTTTCGAGATTTAAGTTTATAGAAACTTGGCCAATTGCAGATGAGGTATTTACCCACGTTCCCTTTTTTCATGGGAATTATCCTATGTACTACGTAGCATTCATGACATTTGTTTTGATTATGTCATCGGTGACCATGGTATTGGCTGTTGATGCTGGACATAAACTGCAAAAGACAAAGGTGATCTGGTTTATGTTTTTAACTATCATCGGTGGAGCTATATTTGTAGGTTCTCAAGCTTGGGAATGGGCTACATTTATAAAAGGTGATTATGGCGCTTTGGAAACTAAAGGCGGTAGAGTATTGCAATTTGTAAGCGCGGATTCCGGAGAACGTATGGCAATACGCGATTTTGCAGAAACCATTCCAGGTGAAAGGGTAGATCATGAGAAGAAGAACGGAATTTGGTATTATCAGGGAGATGCCCTGCCCAGTTATTCCTTAAATGAGATAGTTGAAGGGGTAAAGGAGAATTCTAATGTTTTAATTCGTACCGAATTAATAAATGAGGATGGACATAAAACGGTTTTAACAAGGGATGAAACCTTGAAAAAATTAAATGATGCGGTTCTTGTCTTGGAAGGTGCCAATCTAAAACACAATGAGTACGGTAGTAGATTGTTTGCCGATTTCTTTTTCTTTATTACTGGTTTTCATGGTTTTCACGTTTTTTCAGGTGTAATAATCAACTGTATTATCTTTTTCAATGTTATTCTTGGTACTTATGAGAGAAGAGGGCATTATGAAATGGTAGAAAAAGTTGGGTTGTACTGGCACTTTGTGGATTTAGTTTGGGTATTTGTATTTACCTTCTTCTACTTGGTATAGCTAACCTCAATTAATAATTATCCTAATAGAATACTTTAAAAAAATATAATTAGAATGGCACACGAACATAAACTGGAAATATTTAGAGGTTTGTTGAAGTTTAAGTCCAACACCCAAAAAATATGGGGTGTATTAATATTCCTTACTTTGATAACCATAGTTGAAGTAGGGTTGGGGATTGCGAAGCCTGCCGCATTGACGCATTCACATTTTTTGGGAATGAAAGTCTTGAACTGGATTTTCATTGTTTTAACATTGGTAAAGGCCTATTATATTGCTTGGGACTTTATGCACCTTAGGGATGAGAAGAGTTCATTGAGAAGAGCCATTATTTGGACTCCAATATTCTTAGTGGCATATCTAATTTTTATACTTCTATTTGAAGCCGATTATATCTATAATGTCTATAGGGACGGTTTTGTTAAGTGGAACTTCTAACGAATAATTAACAGCAAAAAAGACGGTATAACAACCGTCTTTTTTATTTTTGTACAAGTTCTGCGCGTTCTTATTTTGTGGGGGCGTAAAGTTCTTTTTTAGTTGATCATGTAGTGATTGAAACTAATTTAAATTAGATGAAGAAAGCAATAGTACTGGTTACATTATTTATTTTGCCCATAGTTATATATCTTTTTTTTGCATCGGGGATTACAAACTTTGGGAAGTTGGCAACTATGACCGAGAATGTTTCGGAATTAGATTTTGCTTCAAGTGACGTTTCCTTGGAGGGGAAAATTACAGTTCTGGGATTTCTAGGTAGGGATGTGGAAAGTAAAAAGGGCAATGCCTTTAATTTGAATCAGAAAATTTACAAACGCTTTAATAAGTTTAAGGATTTTCAATTTGTCATGCTAATGCCGAAAGGTACGGAGCAGGGTGTGGAGGAATTAAAAAGGGAGTTGGAGCAATTGGCTGATGTAGAAAAATGGAAATTTGTTTTTGGTAATGAAGAGGAAATACGAGGAATGTTCAATAGCTTAAAGACCAATCTTGCCTTGGATCACGATTTAAGTACTCCCTATGTCTTTATTATAGATAAAAAGAGGGTTCTTAGGGGAAGGGACGATGATGAGGACGAAGGCCTTAAATATGGATTTGATACCTCTTCTGTGGCGGACCTAAACAATAAAATGGAAGATGATATAAAAATTATATTGGCCGAATATCGTATGGCCCTTAAAAAGAATAGTGCTGATAGGCAAAAATAATGCAAAAGAATAAATACACTTATGTTTGGGTTTCCTTGGTAATCCTTGTTTTCGGAATAATCTTTATTCCTAAAATTATTGAACGGCTGCAAGCTGGTAGTGTAGTGCAAAATGATAGGTTGAACCTTAGAGGTGATGATGAGAAATTGGCATTTGTGGAAATGAACGGTAAAAGACGGAAAGTGCCTCCCTTCGCCTTTATGAATCAAGATAGTCTTCTAATTACCAATGACGATTACCGTGGAAAAGTTTATCTGGTGGAATTCTTTTTTACCACCTGCCCCTCCATTTGCCCAATTATGAATAAAAACTTAGTGCAGATTCAGGACGAGTTCAAAGGTTTTGAAAATTTTGGGGTGGCATCTTTTACTATAAATCCGGACTATGATACACCTAAGGTATTAAAAGAGTATGCCGAGGAGTATGGGATAACCAATATGGACTGGCACTTATTAACAGGGAATCTAAACGATATTTATACCTTGGCCAATACAGGGTTTAGTATTTTTGCAGCTGAAGTTCCAGCAGCGGAAGGTGGCTTTGAACACGCGGGCCTATTCGCCTTGGTAGATGGAAATGGGTATATACGTTCAAGGGTAGATAAGTTTGGAAATCCAATCGTGTACTACCGAGGAACCATTACAGAGGAAGAAGGTGAAAATGATCATGGGGAAAAGGAGCAAATATCAATCCTGAAAGAGGATATTAAAAAGTTATTGGAGGAGTAATGGATGCAATTGCCTTAAAGGAAAAGAAATTCAATAAGATTATCAACTTGGTATCCATAGTAATACCCCTGGTTGTTGCAGTACTGTTTGGGGTAAAATTGCCAAACGTGGAACCATTAGGTTTTTTGCCTCCCATTTATGCTTCCGTAAATGGATTGACCGCTATTTTGTTGGTTATTGCGGTTATTGCGGTTAAAAATGGGAAGTTGGAGCTACACAAAAGGTTAATGACCGGTTGTATTTTATTGTCCTTGGCATTTCTTGTTATGTATGTGGCTTATCATATGACCGCGGATTCTACCTCATTTGGAGGGGACGGCGTTGTTAAGTATATATATTTCTTTATTCTGATTACCCATATTATACTTTCTATAATAATTATCCCGCTTGTCTTGCGCACCTATGCAAAGGCATACCTTAAGAATTATGAGGCTCATAGGAAACTTGCAAAAATCACCTTTCCATTGTGGTTGTATGTTGCTGTGACGGGTGTAGTGGTCTATTTAATGATATCTCCCTATTATGTGCACTAAATCATCTTCTTTTTTCAAAAAACGCGTTAATTCTAAAATACAATTACCGGTAATAATTTTAGCATTATTATTTTTGTTATTGCCGAATTTTTCAGAAGCACAATGTGCTATGTGTAGGGCGGTTTTGGAAAGCGAAGGGAGTGAGGCAGCAGCAAAAGGAATTAACAACGGTATTGTTTATCTTATGGCCATACCCTACATTTTAGTTGCGGGTTTATTCTTCTTTATCTACAAAAAGATGAAATCCTAGTATTGCAATAGTCAATTGAAGGTTATGGAAGGTGGGCGGTAGTAATTTTTAATAGATTTAAAGGTCTTCTTTTTTCAAAGAAATAATTTTAACATAAATTTCACACCTTACACTGTAACGATCATACTAATAGTTAGTCATATACTCGTATTTTCGGGTAAACTCACCTAATTCAACTAAATATGATAGAAATAAAAGATCTTCATAAATCCTATAAGATGGGAAGCAATTCCCTTCACGTATTAAAAGGTATTAATTTTTCCGTTGAGGAAGGTGAGCTTGTGGCCATTATGGGATCCTCAGGTTCTGGTAAATCCACTTTACTTAACATTTTGGGCATGTTAGACGTGCTGGATGAGGGGTCATATACACTGGATGGAGTGCCAATTAAAAACTTGAACGAAACTAAGGCTGCCCAATACAGGAACAAGTTTTTGGGTTTCGTTTTTCAATCCTTTAATTTGATAAATTATAAAAGTGCCATGGAAAATGTTGCACTTCCTCTGTATTACCAAAAAGTAGGTAGGAAAGAAAGGCAGGATAAGGCTTTGAAATATTTAGAGCAAGTGGGTTTAAGGGAGTGGGCGGACCATTTGCCCAGTGAATTGTCCGGAGGGCAAAAACAAAGGGTGGCTATTGCTAGGGCTATGGCAGCTGAGCCCAAAGTGCTATTGGCAGATGAACCAACTGGGGCTTTGGATAGTACAACATCTTACGAGGTCATGGACCTTATTCAAAAAATAAATGATGCGGGCAATACTATACTAATAGTTACGCATGAGCCAGACATAGCGGACATGTGCAAAAGAATTGTCCACTTAAAGGATGGCGTTATTGTAGAGGACAAGAAAATAACTCAGGTTAGAGCTTCCCAGTATGTTTAGTAGGGATAATTGGAAGGAAATTTTCGAAACCATTCAAAAGAATAAACTCAGGACCTTTTTGTCTGGATTCACGGTGGCTTTGGGTATTCTAATTTTTGTAGTACTGTTTGGTATGGGAAATGGACTGGTAAACACCTTCAACGAGTTTTTTGGAGATGATGCCACCAATGTGCTTTATGTATTTCCAGGAAGAACCACTGTCCCTTATAAAGGCTATAAATCCAATCGGGTCATAGAGTTTGACAATAGTGATTTGGCAGATATTAATAAAAACCTGGGCATGTTCGTTGAGTATACTACTCCTCGGATTTCCAGAGGGGGTTTGGTAAAATACAAGAACGAATCCAATAACTATACTTCTAGGGCAGTTGGTCCGGCACATCAGTATGCCGAAAAGACGATAATGATGAAAGGGCGTTTCATAAACGAAGAAGATATAAGGAACAAAACAAAATATGTTGTTATTGGAAGGCTGGTAGAGAACGATCTTTTTGGAAGTGATAATTCCATAGGCGAATACATAGATGTTGCAGGAAGCGCTTTCATGGTTATTGGTGTTTTTCAGGACGATGGTGGGGATAATGAAGAACGATTGATCTACATGCCTTATACTACACGACAACTAATTGAGAAAAATAACGACAAAGTGGATCAGCTAATAGTAGCTTTTAAGCCAGAGATCGGTTACGCCGGAGCCATGGCTTTGGATAGAAGTTTAGATCGATTTTTTAGGGAGAAGAAGTTCATTAGTCCGGATGACCAGAACGGAGTGTTCATTAGGAATGTTGCGGACCAGTTAAAGCAAAATCAGCAATTTGCACGTGTCTTGCAGATTATAGTTGCCTTTGTTGCCTTTGGAACCATTATAGCAGGTATAATTGGGATCAGTAACATTATGGTGTTTGTGGTCAAGGAACGCACCAAGGAACTTGGGATTAGAAAGGCCTTGGGGGCGACTCCAAAGTCGGTCATAAGTTCTATTTTATTGGAATCCGTTTTTATTACCACCATTTCAGGTTTTTTAGGAATGCTTCTCGGAGTTTTTATTTTGAATTCATTGGGCGAAAAATTGAAGGACTACTTCATAACCAATCCCTATATAGATATTACAATGGCTATTGGTGCAACTATGGTTTTAATACTGTTTGGGGCCATTGCAGGATATATTCCGGCCAGAAGGGCAGCGGATATAAAACCAATTGAAGCCTTAAGAGACGAATAACATGGGATTTTTATTTGACAGTAATACATGGCAAGAGATTTTTGGTTCTATTGGTAAAAATAGGACCAGGACCATTATAACAGTGATAGGTGTGTTGTGGGGGATATTTATCTATATCGTTTTGTCCGGTGCCGCCAAAGGATTGGACAATGGGTTTGAAAAACAATTTCAAAATGTGGCTATGAACAGTATGTTCACTTGGGCGCAAAGTACCAGTATGCCTTATAAAGGATTTAAAACAGGTAGACAGCTGCAGCTTAAATTAAATGATGGAACGGTATTAAAAAATAGGATTCCCGAGATTCAATATATTGCTCCAAGAAACGTGAAAGGAGTTTTTGGCGGTGACCCGGCCCAAATCATCAGGGTAGGAAAATCTGGGAGTTATGCGGTCTATGGCGATTATCCTATTTCTACAAAGATTGCCACTAAGAAAATATTTGATGGAGGAAGATTTATTAATGATGAGGATATTGATGAGGCTAGAAAGGTTTGTGTTATAGGAGAACGTACCCAAAGCGAGTTGTTTGAGAATGAAGAGAATCCCATTGGGGACTATATCCGAATAGATAATGTGTTTTTCCAAGTGGTAGGGGTACACAAGTTTACGCCAGGAGGTGGATTTGAGAGTGATTCCGATATTTATATACCCTTTACCACCTTTAGAAAATTATATAATACCGGAGAGAATGTGGGTTGGTTTGCCATCGCAGCCTATGATGATGCAGATGTTATCAAGGTGGAAGAAAATGTAAAAGCGGTTTTAAAGAGTATTCATAATGTGAATCCAAAGGACGAACGGGCCATTGGATCTTTTAACCTTGGGGAAATCTTTAGTAGAATTGTTGGCTTTGCTAAAGGTTTGACCTTCATGTCTTTGGTGGTGGGCATAGCTACTATTTTGGCCGGAGTTATAGGCATCGGAAATATATTATTGATATCTGTCAAGGAAAGGACCAAGGAATTGGGTGTAAGGCGTGCTCTTGGGGCAACTCCAAAGGAGGTTAGATCCCTAATTATCCTAGAATCTGTGTTTTTAACGATGATAGCGGGTATAATGGGAATTATTTTGGGGGCAGGGGTGCTAAGTTTGATCAATAAGTGGACCCAGGGCATGGATTTCCCTTATGCGAATCCTACCGTACCTATACCCTATGTTTTGGGAGCCTTGGCTATTATGGTAGTCCTAGGTACTTTGATAGGGTTGATACCTGCCCAACGTGCGGTAAGCATAAAACCAATAGATGCATTAAGAGAAGAATAAACAAACCAATACAAATAAATATATAGTAAAATGAACAAGATTGTAAAATATGTGCTAATTGGAGTTTTGGTGCTAGGAGCTCTTTGGGCAGCAGCCTTTTTTGTGAAGTCCAACAGCAAATCAGCAATTACATACGAGATAAAAAATCCTTTCATAGCCAATATCCAAAAGAAAACGGTGGCGACCGGTAAGGTAGTTCCCGAGGATGAAGTGGAGATAAAGCCACAGATTTCTGGTATTATCGATGAAATATTTCTAAAAGAAGGTGTCAAGGTTAATGCGGGCGATCTTATCGCAAAAATAAAGGTGGTTCCTAATGAGCAATCATTGAACCAGGCACGAGGGCGAGTGAGAAATGCTGAAATATCCTTGAACAATACAAAGATCGAATATGATCGGAATAAGGCCATCTTTGATAAGGGAGTCATATCATCCCAAGATTTTAACACCCAACAGTTGCGCTATGATCAGGCAAAATCAGAACTGCAGAATGCCCAATCGGATTACCAGATTATACGCGATGGATCGGCCGGTGGGAGTGCTACGGCAAACACCAATATTCGAGCAACTGTTTCAGGAACTATTTTAGAAATTCCGGTGAAGGAGGGAGATCAAGTAATTCAGAGTAACAACTTTAACGATGGTACTACCATTGCTACGATTGCAGACTTGAGCATCATGATTTTTGAAGGGAAGGTAGATGAGGGTGAGGTCGGTAAATTGGAATTGGGCATGCCTTTGGAAATTAGCTTGGGCGCCATCAATGATAAGAAATTTGCTGCCAAACTTAGATTTATTGCCCCAAAAGGAGTAGAGGAATCTGGAGCGGTACAGTTCAAGATAGAGGGTGATGTAACTGTAGAGGATGATTTTTTAATACGTGCAGGATACAGCGCTAATGCCTCTTTGGTGTTGGAAAAGAAGGATAGTGTAATGGTAATTCCCGAAGCCCTTTTACAATTTGACAAAATAACGGATAAGCCATATGTTGAGGTTGCAGTTGGAGCGGTGGAAGAGCAAAAGTTTGAAAGAAAAGATGTCGAGGTTGGAATTTCGGATGGCGTGAATGTGGAAATTGTTTCAGGAATAACCAAAGATGATAAGGTGAAGGTGTGGAACAAAACAGAACCTATAAAAAAGGGTACGGACGACGAGGATGAAACAGCGGAGGCAAAATAAAGCGGAAAATCAATCCAAAATAAATCAAAACATGAAAATTAAGAGTATTGTAGGTTTGTTTATTTTCTGCTGTGGACTAATGACTGCACAAGAGAAAAAATGGACTTTAGAAGAATGTGTGTTCTACGCCGTTGAAAACAACTTGACGATAGAGCAATATGAACTTGATCTTGAAAACTCCAAAATTGACAAATCGGATGCGATCGGGGACATGTTACCCAATTTTAATGCTAATGCAAGTCTTACAGGTAATTCAGGACTGGTTTTGGACCAATCTAGGAACGAGCAGGTAACAGGAACGGTAACAACAGCATCCGGAGGCTTTAGTTCCTCGGTCAATATTTTTGATGGACTCAGAAGTATTCATAGGTTGAACAGGGCCAAACTGAACGCCTTGGCCAGTCAATATAGATTGGATAATTTGAAGGACGATATAATGCTTGCGGTCGCCAATTCCTACCTGCAGGTTTTGTCCAATAAGGAGTCTCTTAAAGTTTTTAGGGCACAATATGCAGTAACGGAGCAGGATTTGGAAAGAATCAAAGAATTGGTAAATGCCGGAGTTGTTCCCCAGGGAGATTTATTGGAAATTGAGGCAACAGCGGCCGGACTGGAACAACAAATTGTTAACGGGGAGAATCAAGTGTTGATTTCGAGAATAAACCTTGCGCAACTGTTGCAAATCACAGACTACGAAAATTTTGACATCGCAGATGAGGAATTTGATATTCCTCCCTCCAATATTTTGGAGAATTCCCCAAAGGTTATCTTCGATAAGGCTCTAACTTTTAGGAGCGACATTAAGTTTTCATTATCCAATGTAGATTTGGCATTAAAGGATTTGGATATCGCCAAAGGGGCCGTGTATCCAACGTTGGGAGCTTTCTTTAATTATGGTACTCGATATTCAAGTGAATTTAGAGATCCATCTACTTTTAACAGAATCGCTTTTGCCGACCAGTTATATTTAACAGATGGAATCTCTTATGGACTTCAACTAAATATTCCGGTTTTTAATGGGTTTAGTGTTAAGAACAATATTCAGCGTGCTAAAATCGGGGTAGAAAAGTCGCGGTTACAGCTAAAACAGGATAAATTGGATTTGGAAACCAATGTAAATCAGGCGTATGTAGATGTTACGAGTTTTTCCAAAGCTTACGAGGCGGCCCAGAAAACCTTGGACGCTAGGAGATTGGCCTATAATTATTCAAAAGAAAAGTTTAATGTAGGCTTAATGAACGCCTTCGATTTTAGTCAATCACAATCTAGGGTAGATAATGCAGAGGCAGAATTGATAAGAACAAAATACGATTACATATTTAGGTTAAAGGTTTTGGAGTTCTATTTTGGGTTACCTATAACATTGGATTAGGTTATATTTGTAGCCAATTATGGGCATGATAATAAATTTAGAGACAGCGACCACAAATTGTTCGGTGAGTATTGCAAGGAATGGGGAAGTAATGGTATTAAAAGAGGATAACAGCCCCAATTATTCACATTCGGAACAATTGCACATTTTTATACAGGAAGCTTTGAAAGAGGCTTCCTTATCTTTTAAGGATATTTCCGCGATTGCCGTTAGTAAGGGACCAGGTTCCTATACTGGTTTGCGTATTGGGGTATCTGCGGCCAAGGGACTTTGTTTTTCATTAGACCTGCCTTTAATCTCGGTACCCACCTTGGAAAGTCTGGCCCAGCAAGGACGTGACAAAAAGTTTGATTTTATCATTCCCTTGTTAGACGCCAGGAGAATGGAGGTATATTCTACAGTTTTCGATGCCGTCGGAAATAATATAAGGGAGACAAGAGCTGAAATAATTCAGGAAGAGAGCTTTTTGGAGTATGCACAGAAGGGAAAAGTATTATTGATCGGTGACGGTGCCGAAAAATGTAAGGCGTTGTTGGAGCATCCTAATTTTAGTTACGAATCCGCATTGCCTACTGCCATGGAATTGGGAATGATTTCCTATAAAAAATTCAAAGCAAGCGAATTTGAAAATGTCGCTTACTTTGAACCGTATTATTTAAAGGATTTTATGTTGCAAAGTAAAAAGGCCTAGGACTTGGCGTTGTGCATAACCCTTTGTGGAAATGGAATTTCTATTCCAGCAGCGTCAAACTTATTTTTTAATTCTTCCATAACATGAAAGTGGGCCGCCCAGAAAACTTCGTTATTGGCCCAAAAACGTAAAGAAAGGTTCACCGAGCTATCTCCTAATTCAGCTACATAAACTTCAGGAGCTGGATCCTTAAGAATATTTTCATTTTCCGAACAGATCTGCAATAAAATTTCTTTTGCCTGTTTAATATTGGAACCATATCCAATGCCTACGGCTATTTTATCCCTTCTGGTATTTTGGGAATTATAGTTAATGATATTGTTGTTGGACAGTTGCCCATTGGGCACTATGGCCATCTGATTTCCAAACGTGGTAATCTTTGTGGTGAATATGGAAATTTCCTTAACTGTGCCGTCCACTCCTTGGGCTGAGATGAAATCGCCCACCTTAAAGGGTTTAAACAGTAATATAAGGACTCCTCCAGCAAAATTTGCAAGTGAACCTTGTAGGGCTAAACCTATTGCGAGACCGGCAGCACCAATAATCGCTACTAAGGAGGTCGACTGTACGCCCAATTGGGTAATCACAATAACGAATAGCATTATTTTGAGTCCAATACTTATAAAACTTTGTAGAAAGGTTTCTAATGAAGGGTCATAGTCGGCCTTGTTAAAAAATTTACTTACCAATCGGTTTATAAACTTTATAACCCATAGTCCCAGAAAGAAGATAATAATGGCCATGACCAGATTGGGAAGTGCCTCCCACATAAATTCGATAGCATGGTCCCAATGTTCTTGATAATCCTTAAGTATATTCATGTGATTTTAAATTTTTTCAAAACAATAAAAATTCCCCTTCTCCGTCAAATTCTAAACACTAAAAAATTGTTAATCCTTAACGGTAATACCAATTGTTATATGCCATGGTTGAGCCTTTAGCGATGATCGTTACAAAAAAAAAGCGCCTTTTAACGGCGCTTGTTGATTGAAATTCAAATAAAATTAATTCACCTCAAAAGTGATTTTAACGTTAACACGATAATCGTCCAGTTTTCCATCCTTAACTGTTGCACTTTGTTCTTTGATGTAAACAGAACGTATATTTTTTACTGATTTAGAAGCTTGCTCTACAGCTTTTTTAGCGGCATCCTCCCATCCTTTGTTGGAGTTAGCCAGTACTTCAATAACTTTTAAGATCGACATAATATATGATTTTAGATTCTCTTAAAGTTAATAAATAAAACATAGAGTAAAGCCTAAAAGGCGTCAAAATCAGCCGTTTAAGGCTACAACTTCCTGAACCTTGTCGCCCATCATATTTTTTAGCATGGTTTCAATACCATTCTTTAGGGTAAAGGTAGACGAGGGGCATCCGCTGCAGGCACCTTGCAAAATAACGTTAACGGTTTTTGTTTTCTCATCATACGATTTAAAGAGAATATTACCACCATCGCTGGCAACTGCGGGTTTTACATATTCCTCCAATATATCTATGATTTCCTTGGAAGTGTTATCCAAATTTGAATCCTCTAATTTAGCTTGGGGAGTTGCAGTTCTTTGTTGTTGAAGGCTTGTGGCCGAAACCACCTCAAGGCCTTTCGCAATAAAATCCCTTATTTTCTCTCTCAATTCCGAGGTAATATCATCCCATTCCGCAACCTCATATTTACTTATAGAAACATAATTTTCGTCAAAAAATACCTCTTTTACGAAGGGAAGCATAAATAGTTGTTTGGCCAACAGTGATTCTTTGGCGTCGTCTATGTTCTTGAATTCAAAAGTAGTTGGTACAATTTTTTTGTTGGTAACAAATTTCATTACAGCGGGATTCGGGGTTACCTCTGCATAAACCGTTACCGCCACCTTTTTCTGATCTTCATCATCATTTACAACAGGTTCACCCTCATTAAGGTATTCTACCAGCTGTTGGGCTACGCTATCTTTTACGTCGTCCCATTCAACAATATCAAATTTTTCAAGACCAATGAAGTTGCCTGAAATGTAAACCGTTTTAATAAATGGCAGATAAAATAACTGCTGGGCCAAAGGTGAGTTTTTAGCCTCGTCTATATTTTTGAATTCGTAATTATTATTTTTTGTAATGAAATGATTAGTTTCAAATTTTAGTATCGCCGGATTCTTCGTGGGTACTACAGTAACTATAAACTCTTTCATTTAAATATTTTTTACAAAAGTACGAAGGTTTTCTAAGTAATGGCATATATAATAATGTAGTATTTCATCCGTTATATTTTATATTTGGACGATGTTATTAATTCACCCCTAATCTTAAATGAAACAACATTTATTGATTTTACTTTCTTTTTTTGCGATAGGCTATCAGTCCCTTGCACAAGAAGGTGTCCCTGTCTATTTTGATTATTTAGCGGATAATTACTATTTGGTATACCCATCAATGGCGGGTATTGGTGAAGGAGGAAAAATTAGGGCAACGATAAGAAAGCAATGGTTTAGTGTTGACGAAGCTCCCAATTTGCAAACTTTAAATGCCCATGCTAGGGTTGGGGAAAGTAGTGGTTTTGGTGCTATATTTTTTAATGATGCCAACGGCTATCATTCCCAAACGGGATTAAAACTCACTTATGCACATCATCTGCGCCTGGGAGGGGATTACAGGAGCCTTAATCAACTTTCGTTTGGGTTAAGCGCTGGAATTCAACAAAGTAATTTGGATGAGTCGGAATTTGTTTCGGTCATTCCAGACCCAATTGTTACTGGTTCTAGAAACAGTGTTAGCTATTTTAATATGGATTTAGGGATGTCCTATAATTTTATGGAGTTCTATGCCCATGCCGCAATACACAATTTAATGGGGCGAGGCAGGGATTTATATTCCGCAATCGAGTCCAATAACCTTAGAAAATATTTAATATCCACGGGTTATGTATTTGGTAGGAGCGAATGGCAGTTAGAACCTTCTGTATTATTTCAATATACAGAGTTTACCCAGGAAAAGGCCATTGATATCAATGCCAAGGTCTATAAGAGTGTAGATTTTGGAACGGTTTGGGGCGGCTTGTCTTATAGGAGAAGTTTTGATGGTGCGCAATACCAGACCGCTACAGATTTTGGAGAGCAACGTTTGCAGCTTATTACCCCTATAGTTGGGGTAAATTACAGAAATTTTCTAGTGTCTTATAACTATTCGTATCAAATGGGCGATGTCAGATTTGATAATGGCGGCTTTCATCAAATTACTTTGGGGTACGACTTTGGTCAATCAGAGAAAAGATACGATTGTAAATGTCCGGCAGTTAATTACTAATTCCAAATCTCAATATTGCTATTTTGGATAGCAGGTATTTCTTGAGTCTTACAATTTACCCCCAATACATAGCCACCTTATAATTAAATGCTCAACGAATCTATTTGGACCCATTGAGCATTTGCATTCATATATTCTTTACCACCTTATAGGAAGCCTATGAAGTGGCTTTCTTTAGCTAGTAGGCTATTCCCAACTGTAATTTTTCTTGGCGGCCTGTTTTTGAATCGCCGTAAGCATGGCGTTTTCCAATTCACCTTTTTCGTCATCCTTTTGCTGTGCGGCAATATAGGTTTCCCTTTTTTTGTTCAGCTCTTGAATTTCTTTTTGAATATCGTTTCGTTCCTTTTTCTTGCCATCTACGTAAGTTGCAATTTCCGCTTTGGATTTCCCCTGCAATTCCATAGGTAATTGTTCTTTTTTAATTTTAGCCATATCAAAATCCTTTTCATCAGAGGCATCCACTAAATCCCATGAAGAATTGGAATATAGTCGGGACGACTTGCTTACGGCTCTTTTTACGGCAACAACTTCTTCCATTTCCATAGCATTGTCGTCCTGGGTACTTTGCTGTTGCATCTTGGCTGCACCTAATGCACCATAGGAGATGTACGTTTTGTTCAATTTACTATTTAGTCTAATGATCACATCGTCATAAGGGGTGTTGATGTGGACTACTTTCCTATTGTGGTCTATGGCCATATATTCTCCTCCGGTTAGTTGTGCTCCATTTTTCCAATTGGTGTTTATACCTTGCTCGTAGGCGCCACAATAAATGGTATTAATAATAATGTCCTTTTCCTTGGCATTGGCAACTGCATCCTTGTAATTTAATTTTCCTTGGGTAAAAGGTTCATTGCCGGCAATAAAGATCATCTTTAGGTGGTCTGGGTTTTTTCCCCAGTCCAGTTGGTTGATCGAAGTTTGTATTACTTGTCCACAATACTCTTCCCCACCATTGGTGGATAGCGAGAATAATTTTTCAGAAATCTCATCCAAATCACTGCTAAACCCCAAGACCTGTTGTATAAAACCTTCCCTAGAAGATAAATTATCGTTACCGTATTGGTAAAGTGCAATTTGCAATTGCGGTCTGCCATCATTGCCGCATTTGGCATGTGTAAATTTGTTGACAATATCCCATAATTGTGCTTTCGCCTGGTTAATGAGTCCGTCCATACTATTACTCGTATCCAGTAATAATGCTATTTTGACTAGGTTATTGGCTGGTTTAAGTCTTTCCATGGCCGCTTCGATAACAATAGGGTCTTTACTACTGTTCAAATAATTAAGGTCGGAACCATAACTGTTGCCCATACCTAGGAAAATTGTGCTCAAAACTACTATTTGTTGTAAATTTTTCATTTCTACTATATTTAAGTTAAACATTGATTCTTTTTTGCTTATAGTGGTTGGGCTCTTGTGCTTTACCACTATAGTTACAGTATAATGAATCACCTTATTTTTTAGTATTTGGATTTTAAATGGTGATATCATATGTTAAAAGTAGGCGCAACATATTTCAAAAAAAATCGATAATGAGTGAATGGCCCTTCTGGGTGAGGGAACTAGAGAATTGGATTCGTAAGGCGTGTTTATTGTTGGTAAACGGTATAGTTTGATGCAATTATGCATTTTTTAGTATGACTTAAATCGATTAAGTTTATCCTATATTATTAGAGGTAATGGTAAAATGTTTTCACATATGGTTATTACTAGTGTTCAGTGCTGCTGCTGGGCATGCCCAAATATCTCAGACTGGCGAACCATTTGAAGTGCAGGGTACTGTCAAGGAAAGCAAAAGTAACCAAGGTGTTTCGGGAGTAGCGGTTTCGACCAATAGCGGAGAGTATAGCCTGACGAATGCTAGAGGTGAATTCAAAATAAAGGTAAGCATGGGCGAGGAGGTTGTATTTGAAAGCCCTGCAAGGGAAACCGTTCGCTATCGGGTTAAAAGTAGGAGCAATATAGCGATTTTGGTGGGTGCCATTGAAAGAAAGGAAATGGGGGCAAGCAAGAGCAGGAGTAAGGAGGCATCAGTTGCCTTGTATAGTACCTATATAGATTCGGCAAATTTTTATAAGAAGGAAGACATTCGGAAAAGCATAGATTTTATTACCCAATCCATTTCGCAATTAGGGGTAAGTAATAATAAAGAAGAGTTGGCTATTTCCTATACTACCCTTGGTGAAGTCTATCAATACCACAAACAATATGATTTGGCCATCTCTAGTTATAAGGATGCCCTTTTGGCGAATAAAACATTAAAAACATCTTTGTTGTTGGGTAAGACCTATATATTGAACAAGGAGTACAGGGACGCTGAAAAAATATTATCCCCCATGATCAAGATACCTAGAATGGTACCATATCAAAGGGTAGAGCTGTACGAGTCTCTTGGGGATACGTATGTTGGTCTTGATGAAGTTGATAAGGCTGTAGCATTTTATAATGAGGGGCTACTGGTAGCAGAAAAAAATCAAATCTCACCAAAAACTATCGATTTAAACTCCAAGATTGCTGGGGCCTATGCCAAGGATAATAGGTTACAGGAGGCTGATGTCTATTTTGATAATTCTCTCAAAATGGCCTCAGAACAAGCTCCTCAGCGTGCTTTACAGGAAAAGGAAAAGGTGGCCGATTTTTATAATCAAAAAAATCAATTTGGGCAAGAAATAGCATTGCGTAAAAAGAGCTTGGAGGATCTGAAGAAAATACCTAAAACTACGGTGGCAGCAGCTGGCTTATCAAATCAAAACGATTCCATTACGGCCCAAAGAATAAATTATAAGATAGCCAACGCCTACATTGCCCAAGATAAATATGACGAGGCCATACCGTATTTGGAAGAGAGTATTAAAGATGCACACGTTGATGATGATCTGTTCGTCCAGAAAGACGCCACGAGAAAACTGTCAGAAGTTTATAAGTATAAGGGCGATTTCACCAAAGCTTTGGAAACCTATCAGCAATATGTGGCTGTGGTAGACACCTTATATGTTAGAAAAGAACAGGAAATAGCCAGAGCTGCCCGTTTTAATAGGGAGATTGCCTCAAAGCAAAGTAGAATTTCCGGACTGGAACAGGAAAGGGAGCTTTCTCAAAGTAAATATAGTCTGGCGCTCACCGAGCAGCAATTGGTAGAGGAACGTATAAAACGGCAAAGTTGGATTATCTATTCCTTGATTTTTGGTATGCTTTTAATGGCGTTGGCCACTTACTTCTTTTATAGGAGCAATAGGCAACAAAAATTGGCAAATAATTTATTGGCCCTAAAATCGCTGAGGTCGCAGATGAACCCACATTTTATCTTTAATGCCCTTAATTCTGTAAATAATTTTATAGCCAAAAGCGATGAAAGAAGTGCTAACAGGTATTTGAGCGATTTTTCTACCTTGATGCGGGCTGTATTGGAAAATTCTGATGAAGATTTTATTCCCCTGACCAAAGAGTTGGAATTGTTGGAACTGTACACCAAGTTAGAGCATTCCCGTTTTACGGATAAATTCGATTATGACATTGTAAAAGATCCAAATATTGATATTGATGCTTTTCAAATTCCGCCCATGCTTTTGCAACCTTATATTGAAAATGCCATATGGCACGGGTTGCGCTATAGGGAAGACAAGGGTTTTTTGAAAATAGAACTGAAGCAAAAGGATAAAAATACTTTGGAGATATCGATTACGGACAACGGTATTGGTAGAAAAAAATCCATAGCCATCAAGACCCAAAATCAGAAGAAACAAAAATCTAAGGGTATGGGTAACATCAAGAAAAGGATAGAAATATTAAACGATATGTATAAGGATAAAGTGGATGTTTTTATTACCGACTTGGAGACGAATGGTACAGGGACTAAGGTGCTTTTCACTATTAAGCGGGATTGATCAAAAAATGAGTTGTCTAGTTTGCATGTTGATTTGTCCGTCTAGATTTTAAATTTATTATACTATTTAAGTAATGAGGTTAAATGCCATAATTGTAGAAGATGAAGTAAATAGTAGGGAAATTCTACGTAATTACTTGGTCAAATATTGCCCTAGCGTATATTTGGTAGGGGAGGCGGCAACGATTAAGGAAGGACTCGATTTAATTAATGGAAACGACCTTGATTTGGTGTTTTTAGATGTGGAGATGCCTTTTGGGAATGCTTTTGATTTATTGGATCAGCTGCCAAATCGTGATTTTGAGACGGTTTTTGTCACCGCCTATAACCAATACGCTATAGATGCCTTAAATGCCCATGCCGCTTATTATTTAATGAAGCCCATTAGTATAGATGAGCTCATAAAAGCAGTGGGATATGTAGCCGAAATAAGGGAAAAGGAAAAAATAATGGAAGGCCGGATACTTAAGCCCAAATTCAATAAAGTAGACGGGAAAATCACCCTTCCGCAACAAGATGGTTTTCAAGTGCTTAACGTGGCTGATATTTTATTTTGCAAAGCAGATGACAATTATACGGAACTGTATTTGGAGAATAAAAAGGTTTTGGTGAGTAAAACTTTAAAATATTTTGAGGAGGCCTTGGCGGAATATGCCTTTGCTCGCATTCATAAGTCGTATTTGGTTAATGTTAACGAAGTGGTCCAATACAAAAGGGGCAAGGGGGGTAGTGTGGTAATATCCAATGGCAAGGAAATAACCGTTTCCGCAGCTAAGAAGAAGAATTTGTTATCGTTTTTTGAATAGCTTAAATTTGTCTAAGGTTCAAGGTTCAAGGTTCAAGGTTCAAGGTTCAAAGTTGTAAGTTTGGAGATTGAGCGGAGTCGAAATCAAGGTAAACGTTATATTGTAAACAGTTTTCAGTAATCAGAGACTGAAACAGCAAACGGTCAACAATAATCAGGGATGTCCAATGTTCACGTCCCTAATTTAGGCTATCTACTTTAAAATATAAATAGCAGGTCAGAAAATGAAATCTGGCCAAATAATTAAAAAATAATTCAAAATGATTAAAACCATAAATGGTAAATCGCCCCAGATAGGGGAGGACTGTTATATAGCGGAGAATGCCACCATTGTTGGGGATGTGGTTATGGGAAGCCAATGCAGTATATGGTTCAATGCAGTTTTAAGAGGTGATGTTCATTATATAAAAATGGGGAACAAAGTAAACGTGCAGGATGGTGCCGTTATACATTGCACTTATTTAAAGTCGCCGACCAATATTGGAAATAATGTTTCTATAGGACATAATGCCATTGTGCATGGTTGCACTATTCACGACAACGTATTAATAGGAATGGGCAGTATTGTTATGGATGATTGCATTGTTGAAAGTAATAGTATTATTGCAGCCGGAGCCGTGGTTACCAAGGGTACCCATGTGCCCTCGGGGACAGTTTTTGCGGGAATACCCGCAAAAAAAATAAAGGATATTAGTACCGATTTAAGTGTTGGTGAGGTAGAGCGAATAGCCCATAGTTACGTAAAATATTCCAGTTGGTTTAAGGAGTGATATTTGAGGTTAGAATTAATTATATGCCTTTTAAAAGTGTGAATTGAAAATTGTGTATGAGCGGTAGGGGAAGTGGGTGTAAAATATTTGATAAAAAACCAAACCGTCGCTTTGGCAAATAGTCTTATTTTTGCCCTTATATTAAATAGAATAAAAGCAAGCATATGAACGCATATATTTTTCCTGGTCAGGGAGCGCAATTTATAGGAATGGGATTGGATCTTTATGAAAAGTATCCCTTAGCTCAAAAAATGTTTGAAACCGCCAATGAAATTTTAGGTTTTTCGATTACAGATCTAATGTTCGAGGGCACTCCGGAAGATTTGAAGGAAACGAAGGTGACGCAGCCAGCTATATTTTTACATTCAGTAATCATGAGCAAGGTTATGGGCGAAAGTTTTAAGCCGGATATGGTGGCAGGACATTCTTTGGGGGAATTTTCGGCTTTGGTGGCCAATGGGGCACTAAATTTTGAAGATGGATTGAAACTGGTTTCACAACGGGCATTGGCTATGCAAAAAGCCTGTGAAATTAAGCCTAGTACTATGGCAGCTGTTCTAGGTTTGGATGATGCTATTGTGGAAAAAATATGTGCGGAAATACCCGGTATTGTTGTTCCGGCCAATTATAATTGCCCAGGACAACTGGTAATTTCCGGGGAAGTGGATGCCATAAATGCTGCCTGTGAAAAATTGAAGGAGGCTGGAGCCCGTAGGGCTTTGGTGTTACCAGTGGGTGGAGCGTTTCACTCCCCATTAATGGAGCCGGCCAGGGAAGAATTGGCTGCAGCGATAGAAAATACCGTTTTCAAAACGCCAAGTTGTGCCATATATCAAAATGTGCCTACTACTGCGGTGACAGATCCGGAGGCTATTAAGGCAAATTTAATTGCCCAATTGACGGCCCCTGTAAAATGGACGCAAAGCATACAACAAATGGTGGCTGATGGCGCCACATTGTTTACGGAAGTGGGCCCTGGAAAGGTGCTGCAAGGCTTGGTTAAAAAAATTCACCCTGCTGCTGAAACCATGTCTGCAGCGCTTTCATAAAGGGCTTAACATTAGTTTTTGGCCTTTCGTCTGATATATTCATATTTAAGCTGTATTGTTAGGCTTGTGGGCTATTTTTTCTTAATATTGAGTGCCCATTTTTAGGGTATGGCCTAGCTGTGCCCCACTTAAATCTTTGAATGAAAGAACCTGTTATGAAAATAAATTCCCTGTATAATATATTATCCACTTTTTCGGTTTCTTATAAACTGAGGTTTATGGTGTTTGTGAGTGCCCTATTGTTTTTGGGGTTTAATGGGTATGGGCAAACGGTAACTATTGAGGATGAAAATGGAGCAGAGGACGGTGGTGCAATTACGGTTACTGCCACTTTAGATGTTGCAGTTGCTGGTGGTTTTACTGTTGATGTTACTACAGCTGATGGTACTGCAACAATTGGGGATAGTGATTATTCTGCTGTTATTTCTTTTCCCTTGACATTTGTGGGAACTCCGGGTGAAACCCAGACGTTTACAATTCTTCCGACGGCAGATAGTTTCGTAGAGCTTGATGAGAATTTAACGGTTAGAATGGATAACCTAACTGCAACTGCTACACTTGTTAATATAACTGATACGGCCACGATTACAATTAACAACGATGATTACATTGCCTCTATTACGGCTAACGATCCTACGGCCACTGAAGCTGGAACCACCACTGGGCAGTTCACGGTTGACCTTGGTACGGCGAACACCACTGGAAGCGCCATAGTGGTAAACTTTTCGATCTCGACTGGGGGCTCCAATGCGACCAATATAACGGATTATGCGAACATAGGTACTAGCGTGTCTATAGCCAATGGGCAACAGACAGGGTTGATCACGATCACCCCTGTGGACGACGTGCTTGTGGAGGGCCCGGAGTCTGTAATATTGACCTTGGCCGCGGGAACGGGCTACGCTGTGGCGGGCGCACCCAATAATACGGCTACGGTGACCATAGCGGACAACGACAGCTATACGGCGAGCATTACGGCTAACGATCCTACGGCCACTGAAGCTGGAACCACCACTGGGCAGTTCACGGTTGACCTTGGTACGGCGAACACCACTGGAAGCGCCATCGTTGTGAATTTCAATATCGCTACTGGGGGCTCCAATGCGACCAATATAACGGATTATGCGAACATAGGTACTAGCGTGTCTATAGCCAATGGGCAACAGACAGGGTTGATCACGATCACCCCTGTGGACGACGTGCTTGTGGAGGGCCCGGAGTCTGTAATATTGACCTTGGCCGCGGGAACGGGCTACGCTGTGGCGGGCGCACCCAATAATACGGCTACGGTGACCATAGCGGACAACGACAGCTATACGGCGAGCATTACGGCTAACGATCCTACGGCCACTGAAGCTGGAACCACCACTGGGCAGTTCACGGTTGACCTTGGTACGGCGAACACCACTGGAAGCGCCATCGTTGTGAATTTCAATATCGCTACTGGGGGCTCCAATGCGACCAATATAACGGATTATGCGAACATAGGTACTAGCGTGTCTATAGCCAATGGGCAACAGACAGGGTTGATCACGATCACCCCTGTGGACGACGTGCTTGTGGAGGGCCCGGAGTCTGTAATATTGACCTTGGCCGCGGGAACGGGCTACGCTGTGGCGGGCGCACCCAATAATACGGCTACGGTGACCATAGCGGACAACGACAGCTATACGGCGAGCATTACGGCTAACGATCCTACGGCCACTGAAGCTGGAACCACCACTGGGCAGTTCACGGTTGACCTTGGTACGGCGAACACCACTGGAAGCGCCATCGTTGTGAATTTCAATATCGCTACTGGGGGCTCCAATGCGACCAATATAACGGATTATGCGAACATAGGTACTAGCGTGTCTATAGCCAATGGGCAACAGACAGGGTTGATCACGATCACCCCTGTGGACGACGTGCTTGTGGAGGGCCCGGAGTCTGTAATATTGACCTTGGCCGCGGGAACGGGCTACGCTGTGGCGGGCGCACCCAATAATACGGCTACGGTGACCATAGCGGACAACGACAGCTATACGGCGAGCATTACGGCTAACGATCCTACGGCCACTGAAGCTGGAACCACCACTGGGCAGTTCACGGTTGACCTTGGTACGGCGAACACCACTGGAAGCGCCATCGTTGTGAATTTCAATATCGCTACTGGGGGCTCCAATGCGACCAATATAACGGATTATGCGAACATAGGTACTAGCGTGTCTATAGCCAATGGGCAACAGACAGGGTTGATCACGATCACCCCTGTGGACGACGTGCTTGTGGAGGGCCCGGAGTCTGTAATATTGACCTTGGCCGCGGGAACGGGCTACGCTGTGGCGGGCGCACCCAATAATACGGCTACGGTGACCATAGCGGACAACGACAGTTATATAGCTAGTATTACTGCTAACGATGCGACAGCTACTGAGGCCGGCACGACCACGGGACAATTCACAGTGGACCTTGGTACGGCGAACACCACTGGAAGCGCCATCGTTGTGAATTTCAATATCGCTACTGGGGGCTCTAATGCGACCAATACTACGGACTATGCGGATATCGGCACGAGCGTCTCAATAGCCAATGGGCTGCGGACGGGAGTTGTCACGGTTACCCCCGTGGACGATGCAATTGCCGAAGGTTCCGAGACGGTGATACTCACTTTGGCGACGGGTACAGGCTATTCTATAGCGGCGGCACCTAATAATACAGCTACGGTGACCATTGCTGACAACGATACCGCGGGAGTTTCAATCAATGATATTTTAGTCAATGAAGCTGATGGTACAGCAACTTTTACTGTAACCTTAAACGGAGCTGTTTTTCTTGGGACAACAGTTACTTATTCTACCGCCAACAATACCGCTTTGGCTGGATCGGATTATGACGCTGATTCAGGAACAATTTCTTTCCTAGGATTTAATAATGAAACACGAACAATTACAATTGATATTAACGAAGATATCCTGGTTGAAGGCACGGAAACCTTTTTTGTAAACCTGACCAATGCTACTGGTTTTGCCCAACTGGGCAAGACACAGGGGATCGGAACTATTGTGGATAACGATAGCTATGTCGCTAGCATTATCGCAACCGATGCTAATGCGGCAGAAAGCCCATTAGATTCAGGTTCTTTTACTGTTGGTTTAAACACTACAAACTTAACAGGCGGACCTATTGATATAAATTATACTGTTAGTGGTACTGCTACTTCCGGTTCGGATTATATAGCACTAGCAGGCACGGTATCTATCCCAAATAGTCAGGAAAGTAGTACGATTACGGTTACCCCCATCAATGATTCCGAAGTGGAAGCAGGTTTGGAAACGGTGATAGTGACTCTGGGAACAGGAACGGGATATACAGCTGGTGCGCCCAACAACGCCACAGTGAATATAGCTAGTGAGGATATCGCTGGAATTTCAATAGATGATGTTTTGGTAAATGAAGATGATGGCACCGCTACATTTACAGTTACTTTAAATGCCAATGTTCCTTCAGGAACCACGGTGACCTACACCACCGCCAATAATACAGCTACGGTTGGATCGGATTATGACGCTAATTCCGGAGCACTTATTTTCTTGGGATTAAATAGTGAAACCCAGTCAATCACAGTCAATATTTTAGATGACGGTGTGGCAGAAGGCACGGAGACCTTTTTTGTTAACCTCACCAATGCCACTGGCTTGGTCCAAATAGATAAGGCCCAGGGGGTAGGGACCATTGCGGATAACGATAATTGCATGGAAGCACCCCTAATAAATAGTACGCCTACTATTTTTTGTGCTGCTTTTACGCAGGACTTGGATGCCTATACAGACAGTGCTGTTCCTGCTGGTTTTGAGCTGATATGGAGCAGTAATAGTGATTTCTCTATTGAGGGTGCCAGATTAAATACCAGTGTCGTAGATTTTGAGGCTACCTTTTACGGGTTTTTGTATAATGAAGGCACAGGCTGTATTAGTCCACCCTTGGAGGTGACCTTGGTGCGCAACGTGCCTCCTGAAATACTAAGTACCACCCCGACAACTATTTGTGGATCAGGTACGGCAACAATTAGTGCCACTATAACGGCCGGAGGTAGCTTGTTTTGGTATGTTTCAGAATCTGGTGGGGCTCCACTGGGAGAAGGTAGTAGCTTTGAAACACCCAGTATTAATATTACCACCACTTATTATGTGGAGGCTTCTGCTAACGACTGTATCACGGTACGGACGCCAGTTATTGTTACGGTTGCCGATCCAGTTGATCCTGGTACCACTACAGATGATTCAGTCTGTAGTATAAGCGGAGGAGGACCTACAACTATAGATTTGGATACCACTAGGACTGCAGGTAGCAATGGGGTTTGGACTTTAGTAGGCAGCTCTCCGGGAACAGTCACTATAGGTGCCGATAACATTGTTGATTTTGAGGGTGCCGTAGACGGGGACTACATTTTTAGATTTACGACCAATACAGCTGTTTCCCCATGTGCAGACGAAAGTGTTGATGTTACTATTACGGTGACCTCTTGTACCATGGATAGTGACAATGACGGTATTATCGATAGGGATGAAATTGCTTTGGGCTTGAATCCGAATAATCGGGATACCGATGCCGATGGCATTAACGATGGTGTAGAAGTAGGACCTGATATAAGTAATCCGATAGACACGGACAGTGATGGGATAATTGATGCTTTGGAGTCCAATATCCTGGATTCGGATAATGACGGTATTGTAGATCAATTAGATCCTGCGAACAATAATCCTTGTATCCCTAATATTTCCGATGTCTGCCGAATTGATCTTAGTTTAGAGAAAATAGTAGATAAGGAAAGTGTTTTTGTAGGAGGAGATCGCACAGTTATCTTTACCATTACCCTGACCAATCTAAGCCAGATCATGGTTACCAATGTTGCGGTTAACGATCTTGTAAGCCGTGCAACCGGGTTCCTGTACTTGAGTAGTTCTGCTACTAAGGGGATATATGATGCAGTGGCTGGAGTATGGCAATTGGATGAGATTTTGGCGGAAGAGGTGGTTACCTTGACCATTACCGCTGAGGTGACTGAAGTGGGTACTTACCAGAATATAGCCGCTATAGTAGACTCTTTCCCTGAAGATAGTAATGCGACCAATGATAGGGCAACGGCTAGTGTAACAGTTACGCCGCGATCGACAGATGAATGTGGATTTCTTTTTAATATGATATCTCCTGATGGAGATGGCACAAACGATTTGTTGCGTATTAACTGTATTGAGGATTATCCCAATAACAGCCTTCAAATTTTTGATCGTTACGGCAATGAGGTCTTTACGGCCAATGGCTATGACAATTCTTGGATGGGAACAGGTAAAAATGGAGATTTGCCAAAAGGAACTTACTTTTATATACTGGATCTCGGCGATGGAACGGAAGTGCAAAAAGGTTGGATCCAAATCATAAGATAAAATTGACTATGAATTATAGAATATACAGGATAAGGTATAGAAATCCTTTATTGCTTTGCAGCTTGCTGTTATTTTCCGTAACTGTGCTTTTCGGACAGAAGGAACCTCAGTATACCCAATATATGTACAATATTGGGAGTTTTAACCCTGCATACGTGGGTACAGTGGAGACGCCCGATATTACAGGCTTATATCGCGTTCAATGGTCAGGTATCCCGGGAGCGCCAAAAACGTTGCGATTTGGTGTAAACCTACCTTTGGCCAATGAAAAAAATGGAATTGGATTTAATGTTGTTAGTGATCAATTGGGACCAACATCCCAAACATACATAGATCTAGCTTATTCATTTCAGGTCCAACTCTCGGATGATACCAAGTTGTCTTTTGGTGTAGATGCAGGGGGTTCCTTACTTGATGTAGACTATACTAAAGGAGATTTTGAAAATCCAAATGAGCCTTTGATCAATAGTGCGGATACCTTTAATAAATTCTATCCTACTGTGGGGGCTGGAGTATTTATGTATCAACAAAATTGGTACATGGGCTTATCAGTGCCGAATTTTTTAACCTCTGGAATTTATGCCGATGAAGTAGCTAATATAGTTGAAGATAAGGTACAGTTTAATTTTATAGGAGGCTATGTTTTTGAGCTTTCCGAAGGTCTAAAGTTTAAGCCTGCCTTTTTAATGAATTACTTAAATGGAGCACCTTTAAACTTAAACCTTTCTACCAATTTTTTAATTCGTGACCTTGTAACTTTGGGGGCGTCTTATAGATTGGATAATGCTGTTAGCGGATTGGCAGGGTTACAGGTATCCGAAAGTATTTTCTTTGGTTATTCCTATGATTATAATACGAATGGCTTAGGGGAGTATAGTCAGGGTTCACATGAAGTAATATTGAAATTTTATCTAGGCAAGGCCAGCGGAAAAAGTAAAAAAGACAAAAATCGAGAGCAAAAAGGTATGCCTAAGCAAATAGATACCCCAAGGTTTTTCTAAAACAGTTATGAACATGAGGTTTAAAGTAGTAGTTATATTTTTTATCATTTTATCATCCTTCGGTTTCGCACAGCAGAAAAAAACCAAAGGGGATATACTGTTTTTTGAGTATTCCTACGGGCAGGCAATTAAAGAATACCAGAAAGAATTGAGGGAAGGTGTGCTCTCCAATAAGCAGTACTTAAATCTTGCAGATGCTTATCTGTATATTGGGAATTATAAAGAGGCCTCCGAAATTTATGTAAATATTTATCAGAAAGACACAACGATGTCTACCCACCATTTTAACAAGATGTTACAGTCGTTGTCCAAAACCTCTGAAATTGAAAAGGTCAGGGCGTATTTGGCAACAAAAAAAGATGGACTGTCAGGGGAATTATTGGAAAATGCTGATTTTAATTATGAGTTAATAGCATCGAATACCAATCAAGAATTGGATTTTAAGATTTTTAATGTTAGCGGGAATAGCCCACAAGCCGATTTTTCACCTACTTTCTATAAGGATAAGCTGTTGTTTTCCAGTAGTAGGCCAGATGGGTCTAAGAAGGTTTATGGGCCTTCTGGGGACTCCTATCTAAACATATTTGAGTCTAACATTGAACCTCAAGGCGACATAAAGAGTCCTCAAGAGTTCAAAAATATTTCCGATAGTAATTTTCATCGTTCTACGCCCTATTATTCGGAGGAACTAGGTTATGTATTTTATGTCCTGTCCAATTCAGATGGGGAGAATTTACAATTCAGTGAAAATGGCAAAAATGCATTGTCAATTGGTATGAGCAATGGGCAAGGCTCGTTTAAGTTTATTTTAAGAGATCCGGATACTTCTTTTTATTATCCGTTTTACGAAGCAGCTACTGGAAAATTATTTTTTGCAGCAAATTTCGACGATAGTTTGGGAGGTACGGATATTTATTATGTATACACGAATGATGGCTTAATAATGTCTTCGCCAATAAATCTTGGACCAAGAATTAATACTCCCGGCAATGAAATTGCTCCCTTTATATTTGAAAATAGCCTTTATTTTTCTTCGGACATTTTTTATGGCTTGGGAGGAATGGATATTTACAGGTCCAACATTCATGCAGACGATAGCTTTAGTATCCCCATAAACCTCGGAGAGGGTATTAATTCCCCGAAAGATGACTTTGGCTTCATTATTAAAAATAATGATAGCAATGGTCTATTAGGTTATTTTTCATCAAATAGGGATGGGGGAAAAGGGAAGGATGATATTTATGGTTTTAATGTTAAGGAAAAACCTGGATTAAAAACACTCTCACTTAAAGGTAAAATCTTAACACCCAATAAAAATGGAGTTCATAAGGCAATGGTAAATATTCTTGATGCTGAAGGCAAGTCCATTAAAGAGGTATATACAAAGGAGTCTGGCGATTATGAGATTGAAATACCTTGGCGGGATGAAATAGTACTTCAAGTCTCTAAAGAGCGCTATTCCATGTATAAGAAAGCCTACAGCAAGGATGAATTAGAGGACTTGAACACTGATAGTTTTAATGTGGATCTAGCCTTTATAGATGATATTGTAGAGGAGAGTGAAGATCAAAGTGTCATCAAGATGAATAAGTTTTATTTTAGCAAGGGCGCTTCTGAAATCACTCCTTTAATAACACCGGAGTTAGATAAAGTGGTGAATGCAGTTAAATTGTTTCCTCAAATGCAACTTAGAATAGAATCACATACCGATAGTCGTGGAGGTAGTAGCTCAAATTTTAACCTTTCCCAAAAAAGGGCCGATGCCATTAAAAAATACCTTTTAAAGCAAGGAGTGCCAAATGGAAATATTCTATACTCTATTGGGTATGGAGAAGACAAATTATTGAACGGTTGTAAGGATGGTGTTTTTTGCTTGGAAATGTTGCATAACAAAAATGAAAGATCTCTAATAGTAGTGCTTAATTACAAGCTAATGTTCTAGAGGATTTATATTTCTTCTACTTTTTTTAAGAAAATGGTGGTTGATTGATCTTTACTTATTTAAAATCCCTGGTAGTAAGTCTTAATTAATGGAGAGAAAGGGAGACCTGGAGCAGGCTATTTGAGCTAAATAAACATGGGAAAACTTTGTAGTTCTATTTCTTAGAACAATACCATCCAACAATAATAAATAGAAAATAGGGTAAGGAAAAGAATACCTAAGTAGGTCAAAATTTGTAAGTTTCTATTGGGCCTATTAATTTCTGGTATTTCATGGCTCATTACATTTTTTAGATTCATATACCCTATGATCGGGGCTACTACAAAAGAAACAAAAGTGGCCAATGCCACTAGCATGCCCATATTAGCAGAAAAGATATGGATGACGATATAATTAATAATTGCCAATGATATTATTGCAATGGGGAAACCTCTTTTTTTTATATTCCCTTTTTTTGGAAGCAATAAAGTAATAATATCAATACTTACACGGGCTATGGCGTCGTGGGCGGTAATACAGGTGCTAAACATGGTAGCGAATGCCGCAATGGCAATAAAAATATACGCCCAGGAGCCAATATTGGCTGTAAACAATTGCACTAACTGATCCGCAAAAATGATGGCACTGTTGCTTAGCTCAGTATTGGTTCCATAGAGCGTAAGCCAGCCAATGGTCATAAAGAAAATAGCCAGTATTGCCGTAGTAAAATAGCCAAATCTGAACTCTTGCAAGGCCTCCTTTAAGGAAGGTTTGCGATTGGAGTTTTTGAATTTTTCAATACTCCAAAGGCTTATCCAGCTAGAAGCTTCTACTGTAGTTGGCATCCACCCAATTAATCCTATTAAAAAAAGGATGCCTACGTCATTAAAAATTATGGGTGCCTTAAAGTTCTCTATTGGAGTTACCTGCCCATTGGCGATTACCAATATTGTTGTCACGAAAAGTGCTATAAATAAAATAGATACTACATATTTTAGGGAGATTTCCAAAAATTTATAACGTCCTACGATAAGTAAGGCACAGATTAATATAAAAAGGCCGCCGGCCACGACATTCACGGGCGTACTTGTTAACTGAAAGAGGTTTATGAGCAATCCGGAGGTAACTACATATAGGGCTGCTAGAATGGTAAAGGTGCTGAACAGGGTTATGATAGCATAAAAAGTTAAATAGCCTTTGCCTCGATTAAGATAGCCTTCTATAAGTGTTTTATCGGTGATGTTGGTGTATCTAATTCCGAATTCGAAAAAAGGATACTTTAGTATGTTGGCCAATATAATGGGAATTACCATAATCCACCCATATTGGGCTCCTGCTTTGGTAGATAAAACTAAATGTGAAGTTCCTATTGCAGTACTAGCAAAAAGTAGGCCTGGGCCAAGGTTTTGAATCAGATTCCTTATGGTGGACATTATGGACATATCAAGCCTAAATATAACTAAGATTACTTGATTTCAACTTTATCACCATAAAATTTGGGTTGGGTATTAAGTCCTAGATCAATAAATACTTTTACACGTGCAAAATATTCCCTTATCTGCACTTTAAATCCATTCTTTAACGAAATATCATCAGCATTAAAACCAATAGCGTGCAATCCCTTTTCTTCAGCTAGAAAAATGGCACGTTCATTATGGAACTTTTGCGAAATTATGGTAGCATTTTCCAATCCGAAAATCGCCTTGGCCCGAACCATGGAATCCAAGGTACGAAAACCGGCGTAGTCCAAATATATTTTTTCCTTGGGTATACCTCCCTGAATAAGGTCTTTTTTAAAGGTGGTAGGTTCGTTGTAATATAGGGAACTGTTATCCCCACTTACCAAAACATATTCAATTTTTCCAGCCTTATACAAATCAAGAGTGGCCTTAATCCTATTGGTGTAATATGGGTTGGAACCCCCACCGACCAATTTGCTGGAGGTTCCCAGTACCACGCCAACCTTGTTTTTAGGAATCTCAACTACACTCCAAAAAGTTTTGTCTTCAGTAGCCTTCTCAATGATATGGTTACAGGAGACAAGTATGGCATACACAGAAAACACCCCTAGAAGAAACGTAATGCCAATTTTCTTTATCATACCTCGCTAAATTTAGTTTTAAATGTAGTTAATGCTACCATTTCTGAAGGTGAATAAATAATGATTAGTTGATTTGCCTCTGTTTGTTTCCTGAAGTCGTAATTGAACATGTTCTAAAAATAAACCCCGACGTATAAGGTCGGGGTTTAAGTACTATCGTTAAAAATTAATTAGTTTAGTTGGAATTTGCACCAATATTACCTTGTGTGATGATAATTTCCAAATGGTCTTCATTTTGATGAATCTTTATGTGTCCATCAAATTTTAGAAGTTGTTCGTAAGTGATTGGTGTTCCATCGTCCAATGTGGTGATAACTGTACTACTCGACTCGCAATCACAATCTATTGGTGCTAATGTAATGGCGACTTGCCCACCTGTTTCTACGTTGTTAAGATAAATAAATGCGGGGTGAATGTCAGTTGAAGAGCCATTTATCTCCAACAGAATCGTAGTTGATCCATCTTCATTCTTTTTAAAAGTAACTTTACCAGAAATTTTGGAATTGGAAACAGGGCTCAATGTATACACTTTAACACTTGTGGAGGATTTTGTAGAAGAATCATCTTTGCTACATCCAGAAATAATTAAAGACATCGATACTAGGAATAAATAAATATATTTTTTCATTTTATGGAGGATTTATAAGCCAAAGATTCTAAAATAAATAGGTCAATATTCTATAAAAACTTTAATCGGTATAAAAAATCGACGAATTGTAAGAAATACCTACTTTAAATGTATTTGAGCTAAAATTAACTCCGATAAAACCATGAATAAGCTCCAAAAGGGAAAATATTTGTGGTAGTTATTTTGTATAAAAAGGAGGAGTCATATCTGGTATTATTTTATTTGTATATACCCAATGAACTATATCGCATACCTTTATTAGGTATGCGATATAGTTCATTAGACCCGTAGATTAGATGAAAGGATAAATCGGTACCTACTACTTTAGGATCTCTTGGATTTCTTTTCCCTTTTTGCCTCTTTTTTTTCCTTAGGACTTAAAAGAGGTTCTTTTTTTGAATTTTTTTTTGCGTCTTGACTCTTTGCCATGATGATTTTTTTATCAAATGTAATGAATATTCACACTGGTCTTTACATGAAGACAATTTTTTTGAAATTGCAGTAACCAAATGTGGATGGGGCTTTATAGACTCAAAAGAGCTAATAGGTAATTAAGCTAATATAAAAAGTTAGCGGTTTGACGCCACTCTTTTTATAGCCATAAGTTTTGCAATCACCTTTTCGAGTTTTTTAGGTTTATCTACATATCTTTCCAAATCGACTATTTCTACTTTCCTAATATCAATAGGGTGACTTTCACTTTGTAGGGAAATACTTCCGCTCTTTAATAATTCTCCTTCCATATCTCCATTAACAGGGTCTAACTGGGGTTTTGTATAGCGCATAACCTCTTCACCGTTTACGTAATGAACAATTAAGGAATCTCTTAATACAAGAACTTCTACTCTTGTCCATAGGTCACCATGATATGTTTTGGAAGTGGAATTGGTACAGTGTTGTTTTATTGTTTTACCGTCTTTTACATATTGGGTACCAGGTGTGCAAAGATTGGCAGTAGAACGTTCATCTTTGCCATTTCCTCCTAATAACTGTACCTCAATAGAATTTGGAAAATCTTGATCAACAGTCATAGTTGTCGGGTCTTGACCATGAATCATAATCCCACTATTTCTATAGGCCCAGCCAGGCCCTTCCGCAACTTGATTTCCAATAAACCGGTATTCAACTCCAATTAAATAAGATGAAAATGACTCCTTGTAAAACAAATGTCCAAATTGCTCGTCGAATTTAGTGTATTGATCATACCTCACCTGAATATTTCCATCGTTGACCCGAAAGGTATCGCCGAAGTTGTCGTTTAGTTTGTGGTGTCTGATTTTTATTTGCCAGTCGGTCAGATCTTTACCATTGAATAATTGTTTCCATTTTCCACTTTTTTGTGCTTGGCAGACATTGGAAAATAGAACCAGACCAAGGATAAAAAGAATGGAAATAAGTATATGATTAGATTTGCTTCTCATGGGATGAAATTTAGTTTGAATGGCCTAAAAATAGTATTTTAATTTAAAAGTGAGTCCGGATAATTCACGTCATTTAACATTTTGTTCATGTGCCTATGCTGTTACTGTAAATGTCATTCAATTGGCTTTGGGCCAAACAATTGCTAGAGAATCCTTAAAGACCCTTGAATTTATGACGGTAAGGTGTATTGCCATTGCAAATTTTGAAAAGGGAACAATGTTAGCGAATGCCAAGGGATGTCTTCTGTGTGGAACGGTTTTGTGGTGTGTTAAATATAGGTAGATTGAATTAGTTAGAGCGGACATAAACCAGAGATCCAATGGAATATTCAAATGGATTGATTACTTCATCCCCCAATTTAAATGCTAAAGCTAGGGTAGCCAAAAAAATTTGGGCTTAGTTGGAACTTCCTAAACATTGGACTTTAAGTCGATAGATGGGGTGGCCAGTGACTTGATTTAATAAAATTGTCAATTGTTTTGCATTATTATCTTTTTGAATAGATGAAAAAAAGTTTTTTTTTTGAAATGAATTCCTATCTTCGAAAAGTTAAAGAATTGTTAACATGTAATTTTTGGACTACTTATTTAGTAATTCAATACTTAATTGTGATTTTGACAAAAAGGTATTTAGAAAATATCTAAATTATTTTAGGATTTGATTTTTGCTAAAATAAAGGTGCTTTCAAGAATTGTAGTGATTTTTCTTTAACGAGAGTATCTCAACTAATTAACAACTAACTTAAATCTATTTATTATGATGAAAAATCGCTTAAAAAAATGGATGCCAAAATCGACGGGCTTTCTATTGCCTGTTATGCTGTTCTCCATGGGCATGCCGACAGCATCGGCGCATACTCGATTAACTGAACCTCTTTCTTTTACAGAAAAAATACAATCGATTGTACAAGGTACCGTCACTGATGAAGATGGAATTCCGCTGCCCGGATCTAGTGTTGTAGTTAAAGGCACTACAACTGGTGCAGTTGCCGATTTTGACGGTAATTATGCAATTGAGGTGGCTTCAGATGCTATTTTGGTATTTAGTTATATCGGATATAAAACAACCGAGGTCGCCGTTTCAGGTAAGTCTACTGTAAATGCAAGTCTTGCCATCGATGCCGGACAACTTGAAGAAGTTGTTGTGGTAGGATATGGTACCCAGAAAAAGAAGAACTTGACAGGTTCGGTAGGTATTGCCGATGCAGAACGTTTAGAGAACAGGCCTATTACCTCGGCAGGTCAAGGCTTACAGGGGGTGGTTCCCAACCTTAATATATCTATTAGAAACGGCGATCCTACAGGAAGCGCCGATTTTAACATTCGAGGCTTCGAATCCATTAATGGTGGGAGTCCCCTTATTTTGGTAGATGGGGTTCCTATGGATCTTGAACGTATTAACCCGAATGATATTAAAAGTGTATCCGTTCTTAAAGATGCTTCGGCAGCCGCTGTCTATGGTGCAAGGGGTGCTTTTGGGGTTATCTTGGTAGAAACGAAAAAGGGTAGGGTGGGTAAAACCAGTATCAATTTTAGTACACAACAATCTTATGCCAAACCCATTTTTTTTATCGATCCTGTAACCGATCCATATGATCTGGTAAATTATCTTAATGAAGCTACTATTCGTACTAGTGGACAGCCACGATATGATGAGGATTATGTAGCTGGAGCTAAAAGGTATTCAGAAAATCCCATACCCGAAAACGAATGGGGTGTTAAAAACGGTAATTTACGTTATTTCGGAAACAACGATTACAACAATAAGGCTATTGCAGACTTTAGTCCACAGCAGACTTATGACTTCAGTATTAGCGGTGCCACTGAAAAGGCATCCTATTATGTGTCTTTTGGATACCTGAGTAAAGACGGATACATCAACAATTCAGAAAAGAACGAGAAGTACAAGCGCTACAATATTTTGATGAAAACCGATTATCAGGTTAATGATTGGTTGAATTTTGATTCTAAGATTGTATATAACAATCAAAATAGTGACAAGCCCCATTTTTACAATTGGGACGTTAACATAAATACCGTAGCGAGGGTTACGGCAATTACGCCGCTGAAATTTCCGGACCTTCCCTTTTATCAAACTCCGGGTGACCGGGATACCTATGCGCCACTTATAGGTGAATATTTCGGAACCTTTTTTCCATATTTGGAAGATGGAGGCCGCGATACTTTTGTAGCCGGTGACATTTGGTTGACTCAAGGAGTTACCTTAGATCCTGCTCCTGGCCTAAAAATCAGAAGTGATTTTTCGTATAATTCCTTTAACAGAAATGACAAGGATGTGGCCAGTAAAATTGAAATCGTTGATACAGATCTAAATGCCGACCCTATACTTAATAACGGTCTTAGTGGAAATGATTATATACAAGAAACGAATAATCGCAATGAGTATTATGTTTTTAACGCTTTCGCAGAATACGAGTTCAATGCTGATAGGACAGATAAAGATCACTTCGTAAAAGCTATGATCGGTTTCAACCAAGAATGGGGGCATAAGCGTTTTTTTTCTGCTCGCGCGCAGACTTTAATAACACCATTGATTAATAATATTAGTGCAACCACTGGGGCTCAGACTACGAATGGAAATGAAACTGCGTTCTCACTAAGAGGTGGATTTTATCGTTTGAATTATATTTATAAAGATAGATACCTGTTTGAAGCCAATGGGCGTTATGACGGTACATCACGTTTCCCAACGGACGATCGTTTTGGTTTCTTTCCTTCTTTTTCTGCAGGATGGAATATATCTGAAGAGCCCTTTATGGCTAGTACTGAGGGATGGTTAGAGCAATTTAAGATACGTGGTTCCTGGGGTTCCTTGGGAAATCAGTCGGTGGAAGAAAATTATGGAAATTACCCATACATCACCAGTTTGGGATCTAGCACCTCACCTTACATTTTGGGGTCAGGTAGAACGCCTTACGTAAGTCCAGGCGGTTTGGTTAGTCCTAGCTTAACTTGGGAAACAGTAGAATCAAAGAACATAGGTCTTGATTTGGCACTTTTTAAAAATAAGCTAGCTATTACGGCTGATTATTTTACCCGGGATACCAAGGACATGTTGATGTCTGTAGATTATCCAGGACTTTTAGGTGTAAGCGCGCCAGCGAGCAACGCGGCTGATTTACGTACCAAAGGATGGGAACTTTCCCTTACATGGCGAGATACCTTCGGGGAACATGGTCGATGGGGCTTGAATCTAGCCTTGGCTGACAGTCAGACCGAAATAACTAAATACATTAACCCATCCGGAGCCTTATCAGAGTATTATGTTGGGCAACAAGTAGGAGATATTTGGGGTTATGAAACGGTAGGGATTTTTCAAACAGATGCTGAGGTAGCAGCGGCACCTGATCAATCGCCTATAGGTAACAATTGGTCTGCTGGGGATATTCAATATGCAGATTTGAACAATGACGGTAAAATAGATCGTGGAAGTCAGACGCTTGACGATCCGGGGGATTATAAAATAATTGGTAATACTACGGCCCGTTATTCTTTTGGAATCAACCCAGACATCAAATATAAAAACTGGTCACTAGATCTATTTTTTCAGGGATTATTTAGAGATTACCTTCCTAGCAACGGTAACTGGAATGCCTTTTACCCCAACAACGCCAATCTTGTTGAAAAATATTACATAACCGAATCATGGAGCCCGGATAACCCGGATGCTTATTTTGCTGCGCCCTTGATCGGTACTTCCGATAAGCGTAATATTCTACCACAATCTCGTTATGTACAGAATGCCGCGTATATAAGACTTAAGAATGTTACCTTAAGTTTTAATTTGCCAAGCACGCTTTTAGAGAACCTTGGTATGAGCAAAGCACAATTGTACATAGCGGGACAGAACCTTTGGGAGTCTACAAAGATGCATAAACCACTAGACCCTGAATCGATATTTACAGTGACACAGGAATACTATTTACAGCGAATTTTCACATTTGGAGTCAATGTATCCTTTTAATCTAAAGAAAATATATACTATGAAAACTAATATAATTAAAAACATAATGTGGTTTACGGCAATACTTCTGTTGTTTAGCTGTAACGATGATTTTTTAGAAAGAGTACCACTTGATAGTGTGAGTGATGCCACTTTCTGGTCTACTGAAAGTGACCTTCAGGTCTATAACAATAACTTTTATGACCTTGCCAGAAATGATGATAATGTGCCTATTATGATGGGGCATTTTGATGGGTTTAACAGCCATAAATGGGGTATATGGTATTTGGATGAGGCCTCTGATAACATCACAGCGCAGCATAGTAGGCATGATAGGTACCGATCCTTACGGGCAGGCATTCATGTAGTACCCGATGGACCCGAAATGTATGGTTATAAGGGATGGAACTTTGTTCGCTCCTTGAACATTGGATTGAAGAACTACGATTTAGCAAATGTTTCAGAAGAGGTCAAAGATAAATATAGAGCCGAAGCCCGTCTTTTTAGAGGTTGGTTCTATGCAGATAAGGTTTCAAAATTTGGTGACATCACCTGGATCGATGAAGAACTTTCCACAGAGTCAGAAGAGTTGTTCAGTGCCAGAACTCCACGTAGTGAGGTTATGACAAATGTTTTGGCAGATTTAAATTTTGCCACTGCAAATCTACCGGAAGCATGGGGAGATGGTGGCAATCATGGACGACTGAACCGATGGTCAGCATTGTTGGTGAAATCACGTATTTGTCTTTTTGAAGGTACTTGGCAAAAATACCACGGAGGGACCAATAGTGAAATGTGGCTTACCGAGGCGGCCAATGCGGCCAAAGAACTTATAGAGGACGGGCCATATTCACTATATAGTACTGGAGATTCTGAGCATGACTACAACGCTTATCACCGTCAATTGGACCTTGATGGTAATTCTGAGGTTATACTATGGAGAAAATATGATCCAGGACAGTATACCAATCATGTAATGTCCTATTGGAGGGGTTATAACGGAGGGGCCACTAGAAGTATGGTCGAAGATTACCTTTGTACCGATGGTCTGCCCATTACCTTGTCCGGACTGTATGCAGGAGATGGTCAAATTGAAGATGTTTTTGAAAACCGGGATCCGCGACTAAGACAAACCATTCTGCATCCAGATGATCGTGGGTATTACAATTTTGGTAATAGTGGTGACTTTACGTATCCTCGTGTTACTGGTATGGTAGGAGGAGAAAAAAGTGCTACTGGCTATCAAATTATTAAAGTCTATGATGTTGCGGCAGCTTATAGGTCGTACAACACTTCATGGACACCGGCTATTACCATGCGTTTAGGTGAGGCCTTGCTTAACTATGCAGAAGCGGCAGCCGAGTTGGGCACTATTACTCCTGACATTTTGGATATGACAATCAATGCCTTGCGGGATCGGGTGGCCATGCCACATCTTGATATGGCCAATGTCCCAGTTGATCCACGTTATGTGGGAGACGGAATTACACCATTGCTAGCGGAGATCCGTAGGGAACGTCGCGTGGAGTTATTTATGGAAGGTTTTCGCTATGATGACCTTAGACGTTGGAAACAAGGAACCAAATTGCAGAAAAAAGATTTGGGTCTGTTGTGGGATGCCACAGCTCAGGCACGTTATGCAGGGGCTACGGTTAAAACGGCGGTTGATGCTGGAAACGGAAAGACCTATATAGATCCTTATGGCAGTTCCGATTGGGCGACTCCACAATTTGATGAGAACAAACATTATTTGTGGCCAATTCCACTTTCGGAAATTTCGCAAAACCCGGATTTAGGTCAAAACCCTGGGTGGTAATAAATATAAATCTAATAAGACAAAGCCATCCTCAGTCGATGGCTTTGTTCTTTTAACGGCCTTAACCATTTCCTAATTAATTTTAAAACTAATATAAATGTCATGTAAAAAAGTTCAACGCTTTCTTTTGCTAGTGCCCGTAATGTGTCTATTTAATATACACTTAGCGCGAACCCAAGAGAAGGCTACAAGTAATCTACCGAAATTACAGAACCCGATTAGTGTACAATACCTCCAAAAAAAACTTAAAAAAGGCGGACCAAAACTGGTGTTGAACCCTAAAATCGAAAAAGACCTTATAAAAAAACTAAAAACCGATCCCGTTGTTCAGAATCTATACAAGGCAATTCAGGCCAACGCCATTGACATTCAAAAAGAACCGCTACTGGAAAGAGAATTGGAAGGCAGACGGTTGCTTCATGTCTCAAGGGAAATGTTGTATCGTATGAATATTTTAGGGATGGTATATCGCATTGAAAAGGATCCGGTTATCCTGGCTCGTATTGATGCAGAACTGAAGGCGGTCTGTAATTTTTCGGACTGGAACCCTTCACATTACCTGGATGTGGCAGAGATGTCGATGGCTGTGGCCTTTGGCATCGATTGGGCCGGTGAGGCATTGCCTTCCACCACCGTCGATTTAGCCAAAACATCGCTTATCGAGAAAGGAATTAAACCTAGTTACAATGAAAAAGGCAATACAGGCTGGGTAGGAGGTAACAATAATTGGAATCAAGTATGTCATGGGGGTATGATAGCCGCGGCTATAGTTACAGCCGATAAAGATCCTGAATTGGCGGCCAGGACCATTGGCAGGGCTTTAGATAGTATCCCACAGGCTCTTGTTTCCTATGGTCCCGATGGTATTTATCCTGAAGGTTCAACCTATTGGTCCTATGGTACTTCTTTTACGGTATTCACGGCTGCTATGTTCGAAAGTGCATTTGATACTGATTTCGGATTGGCAGAATTTCCTGCTTTTATGGAAAGTGCTAATTTTAGATTGCTTTGTAATGCACCCTCAGGGTGGTATTATAACTTTGCGGATTGTGGTGATAAACGTAGCGAACAGGGGGATATTACTTTGGCTTGGTTCGCTTCCAAAACTGGCAATAAGGCTTTTTTTGAGGAAGACCGTTTTTTAGCGCCCGCCAACGAAATGGGAAAATTGGGTAGAAATGCTGGAGCAGGACTGGTATGGGTTTCCCAATTTAAGGAAAAAGAGGACCAAAAAACTCCCTTGGCTTGGAAAGGTGATGGAGACAATCCTATTGTTATTTTTAAATCTCCACCTAGCGATCCCCACCAATACTATTTTGGTGGAAAAGGGGGAAGAGGGACCGTTAATCACGGGAATATGGATGGAGGGTCTTTCATATTTGAACTTAACGGGGTGCGTTGGTCTATAGACGCCGGAAACCAAAACTATCATAATCTAGAAAAGACAGGCTTTGACCTTTGGCACAGATGCCAAGAGTGCGAACGTTGGTCGCTTTTAACGAAAAATAATTTTGGACATAGTACATTGACCGTGAACAACCAACACCATAAGGTGGATGGAATGGCCTCTTTTACAGACTTTAAGGATGGTAATCAACCAGAGGCCACCTTAGACCTTAGTGCAGCCTTTGAAGGACAATTAGAAAGAGCACAGCGTCGGTTTGTTAAAGATAGCCCAACATCATTGCTTATAGAGGACTCCTTAGTAGTTTCCGATTCAACGCAATTGGTCACTTGGCAAATGCTTACAGTGGCAGACGTAGAGATTGTTAAAGGTGGGGCAATTTTACGCCAAGACGGTAAGCAATTAAAGTTGGAAAATTTGTCTCATCCCGAAATATCGGTATCCGTTGTTTCTGTACATCCGGCGCCATTGGAATTAGATAGACAAATAGAGAACTTAAAACGTATCGAATTACGACTGCCAGCGTACACTATTAACGACCGTAAAACGACACTTAGAGTACGTCTTTCCGGAGATTAATGTAGGTAGTTAGGAGCCATTCAACTTTGGATTTACATTGTGTAGAATGGTCTACAAAGGAATTCAGTGGTTTTTATATCTTAAATAGCCTTGGTCATTAATATTTGATCAAGGCCATTAAAGTTTATTTAAGATGGTTTTTGAGATTGATGATAATTTTTAAGTCAATATGGGCAGATGCCGTCATTTATATAAACGCAGAAATACTGACAATATAAGCCTATCCAATAAAGTCACTTCGAACCAATGCGTAGAAAACGGACTGATGGAAAAATTCTATGGAAAGGAAATTGATAAGGTGAATTTTGTGCTGGACCTGGCTGCAGGAAAAGGATACAGTAAACTAATTTTCTTGAAGGGGATTAAACCTATGGTGCTTTTTATTCCTATATTGAAATGCTAAATTAAAACCATATAACCACTTGTTATGAAATCATTTAAATCTACTTTTTTTCTAACTAGCTTATTATTCTTTCTTATTCAAAGCGGCCTAATTGGACAAAAAATATCTGGCGAACTTAAAAAATGGCATAAAGTAACTTTAAATTTTGAAGGGCCTGAGACCTCAGAAACCTCAGATGACAATCCCTTTCTGAATTATCGTTTAAATGTTGTTTTCACCCATACCGAAAGTGGGACATCATACCAAATACCTGGATATTATGCAGCCGATGGTAATGCCGGCAACACAGGTGCTATTGCGGGAAATAGTTGGAAAGTCCATTTTGCGCCAGATGAAATTGGGGAGTGGACCTATAAAGTAGCATTTAAAAAAGGGAAATGGGCTGCTATCCGGACTTCGGAAAAGCTATCTAGTGGCGAATACATGGATGGGGAAACAGGTGTCTTCAGCATTGTGGAATCGGATAAGTCGGGTCGGGATTTTAGGGGCAAAGGCCGCCTACAATATGTAGGGGAACGCTACCTCAAATTTGCAGAAACAGGTGAATACTTTTTAAAATGTGGTTCCGATGCACCAGAGAACTTATTGGCATACGATCAGTTTGATGGTACTTTCCACAATGACGGACATAAAGACAATTTGGTGAAAACTTGGGAGGCACATTTGCAGGACTGGAAAGAAGGAGACCCTACTTGGAAAGGTGGAAAGGGAAAAGAGCTGGTTGGAGCGATCAATTACTTGGCTTCAAAAGGCATGAACGCCTTTTCCTTTCTTACCATGAATATTGCAGGTGATGATCAAAACGTCTTCCCATATGTGGATTATGATACCTACGATCGTTTTGATACCTCTAAATTGGATCAATGGGAAGTGCTTTTTGAACATGCCGATAAACTCGGTATGTTTTTGCATTTTAAAACCTTGGAACATGAAAACCAGGGACTACTCGACAATGGAGGGACCGGTCTTTATACCAAATTGTACTTTCGAGAACTAATTGCCCGATTTGGGCATCATTTGGCCCTAAACTGGAATTTGGCAGAAGAGACGGGGGATTGGACCGCGACACCTCCTACCTTTCCCATTGATGTTGCGGAGCGTTTACGCTTGGCGGAATACCTTTCTTCCATTGATCCTTACAAACATCATATCGTAATCCATAACGGCGATTGGTTTGATGGGCTATACGGTCCAAATTCCAAATTTACAGGAGCATCCCTACAGACCAATAGGGACGATTTTAGTAATGTGCACAAATCGGTTTTAAGAATACTTAAGGAATCTAAGGAAGGTGGGAAAATTTGGGCGGTAGCCTGCGATGAACCGGGGGATGCGCAACACGCACTTATTACCGATACGGAAGACCCTCAACATAATAATGCTCGAAAAAATGGATTATGGGGAGCTATGATGGCCGGGGCCTGGGGTACAGAGTGGTATTTTGGATACAAACACCCACACTCGGACCTAAGCTGTCAAGACTTTCGTTCACGTGATCTCTTCTGGGACCAGGGCCGTTTATGCTTGGAATTCTTTAAAAATAATAATGTTCCAGTTTGGGAAATGGAATCCAACGATTCACTAATTTCTTCCGAGGGGGACTATGTTTTGGCCAAGACAGGGACTAATTACGTAGTCTATCTTAAGAACGGGGGCGAATCTACTTTGGATCTGGGTGATAACAACCTGGAGTTTGAAGTACAGTGGTACAACCCCAGAAAGGGAGGTCCGTTAAAACAAGGAAAAATAAAGGCTATCTCGGGTAGTGGTCCACAATCCTTGGGAATGCCTCCAAAAGAAAAAGACCAAGATTGGGTGGTTTTGGTCGTTAAGAAAGCCTAGTTTAAGTCCGTATTTGTTAAGAAATTTTTATTGTTTCTTTAAACATCATCGATCCAAATCGATTGGCTTGGTGCTTGTTTTTTGAGATGTCACAAATAGGGTAGAGGTTTGCAGATTGGCAAACCTAGTTTAGAGTTTGAATGGTTTTTTCCATTTTATATGTTGTTAAAACTTCACATATCTATTCGGTGTAAGACTATTGCCAAACCTGAATTATTTTCTAAACTTTTGTTGATGGTAGTATTGCCATCAACACTTAATTTTTCTATCATAACTTGGCCTTCTTCTAAACTTTTTGCATCCTGAAAGTAGATTATGGCTTCATAATTTGCAGATGCTTCGAGAAAATCCAATGGAATAATAACTTCTCTTTTTTCATTGGCCGTTAAGGATCCTATATACCAGCTTGTCCCGCTTCTACGTGCTACAGTGGCATATTCACCTATAATCCCTTCCAATACCCTGGTTTCATCCCAAACCACTGGCAGTTGATCATAAAATTGAAAACCAACGTCCTCTTTTAATATTTTTTCATTATCCCCGGCTCCACCAACTTTGTGTGGCGAACCCTCTGGTCTATCATACCAATATAGAAACTGCCAAGGGCTGTAGAGCATTATAGATTTGGCCATTTGGGCCGTTTTACCTCCCATTTTTTCGGATACTCGTGAGGCTAGATAGCAATTGGTATTGTCAGCTGCCCCAGCCAACATTCGTGTAAAAAGTGTCGTTATGCTTTGTGAAATGCTGGGACTTTCTTCATCTCCTCTTATTCCTTCTTGAGTCATTAAATTAGGGTACGTTCTAGAATACCCGGTTGGACGGTATTCATCATGTATATCTACCATTAATTTATGATCAGCTGCCTTTCTTACCGCATCATGCAGCCAGGATGTCCAGTCTTGGGGGCCTACATTTACAAAACCATATTTTACTCCTTTTATTCCCCAGGATTGATACAATGGTAAAATTTCATCCAATTGTTTTTCCATTGCCCTTCGGTTAACGTATAATATGATTCCAATACCTCTTTCTTTACCATAGGCAATAACCTTGTGCAGTTCTAATGGGCCCGGAGATCTATTTGGGTCTACTGTTATCGTAGAGGCATCTGCACTGTCTTCATATTCATGTCCGTACCAACCGGCATCAAATTCTACATATTGTAAATTGTGTTTTACAGCGAAATCCACACAGGCCAGACCACCTTTAGTGGTTAGCGTAACCTCTCTTATAACCTTGCCTGGTTGGATCCATGATAAATCCTCCAATTTGTTGGGTTCATTTAGATTTTCTACAAAAAAGTTGTTTTCCAGCAATTGCCCTGGACTATTTCCAACCATAACATAGCGCCATGGGGAAACATAACCGGCCTTCTCAAGGCTTACCTCCCCATCCAAGTCAATTAGTAATGTATTGGCCTTTGTCGGGTCTTTTTTAAATTTGGCTCTGGCGTAATTAACCAATCCCGCTTCGCCCAAAGCCATATAAGTTGAATCGGTCTTCTTCAAAACCAATGGCCGTTCTACTGCAGCATCAATCTTACTAATATTTGTTTCCGAATAGCTTCCTTGGGCATTTGTACTGACCCAAGCCAAGTGATCACTCTCAAAACTAAAGGAAGTAGTTTCTTCGCTCAAAATAAATTGCTTAAAATTTTCGGCATTAAATTGATACCTAAAAGCAATACCTTCGTCATAAACCCTGCACATTATCCTTATCTCTTTTCCAGCACCCATGTTGCCTATTAATGGAATAACAACTTGATTATAGATGTCATTAACTTCTTCCCGTTCCCCATAAGCCGGACTCCACACATTGTTTTCTGAGGTATATTCTGCCTTCCCTATAATATAAGCCTTACCAAAGACGGCAGTGTCTTTGAGGATGCTATCCAATCCAATCCTAAGCTGAAATTCTTTGTTTTTAGTTAAGTTGAGGTATACATCCTGGCCTTCCTTTGCGATATTTAGGGATAAGATACCAGATGGACTTTTAACAGTTATAACATCCCTCTGTTTTGTCTTGCAGGATATAAAGTTCATGGCGATGACCAGCATTATTACATATCGAGTATTTTTTCCCATTTCGCTTTTTGTCAATAGTTGTACATTGCAAATGAAAGCTAATATAATTTGAAACCCAACTCAAAACAGTGACATTCTTAGCACGGCCGGACTTTACAACTTCATTTAATCGTAATTCCCTATTTATTAGGTAGTATTATTTTGCTGAATATTCAGGCTTGGGCAGGGCTGAAATCAACAATTATTTTCGAGAAAACCCAAAAGGAGGGAGCATGGTTGGTTATTTCTGATTGAATCCAGGTATAAATTTTTATCAAATAAATAATATTTGTCTTTTGCAGGAGATGTAAATCTTTGTGAATTTTAGTAGGCTTCAAATTTCTTTAAGCGAATATTGTGTTTATATTGTTATATAAATTTTAAAAACGTAAAAATTCATACTATACTCGTTAAAAATAATGGAATAATTAGCAGACCCATGTTGTAGGTTTATTGTTCCAGAAGGTATTATGCGCAAACAAAAATTCTATTTAAATGCATTTGGTTATTTATGGAGGGGTAAAGTGAAAATGTTATCCATTTTATTGGTGCTTAACATTTTGGCCTGTGGTGATAACCATGATAAAGAATACGCTTCTTCATTACCTGATAAGGTGGACTTTAATTATCACATAAAACCTATACTTTCCGATCGGTGTTTTGCTTGTCATGGCCCTGATAAAAATGCACTTAAGGCCGGTCTGCAACTGAACATTAAGGAAGGAGCTCTCGAAAAAGTTTTGGAATCGGGCGGATTTGCCTTTATTCCTGGAAATGTTGACAAAAGCGAAGCATTCCAAAGAATGACATCTACTGATCCAGAAGTGCAAATGCCTCCTCCTGAAAGTGGTCTTTCTATGACTCCGTACGAAATGGCCATGATAGCTAAATGGATCGATCAAGGTGCAGAATACAAACCTCATTGGTCCTATATCACTCCCAGAATACCATCGCTACCTGTAGTCAAAAACACTCAATGGGTTAGGAATCCAATTGATAATTTTGTTTTGGACAAATTGGAAAATCAAAAAAAGGCACCTAACCAGGAGGCCGACAAAGAAACCTTACTTAGAAGGGTCACCTTGGACCTTACAGGCCTTCCACCAACGATTAAGGAGATTGATGATTTTCTTTTGGATGGGAGCGCAGTGGCCTATGAAAAGGTGGTTGACAGACTTTTGAATTCCCAACATTATGGAGAACGGATGGCTGTAGAATGGTTGGACATATCGCGTTATGCAGATTCGCATGGGTATTCAACGGATGGGTATCGTTTAATGTGGCCTTGGAGAGATTGGGTAATTAATGCCTACAATAAAAATATGCCCTTCGATCGTTTTCTTACGTGGCAGATTGCTGGAGATAAAATACCTAATGCCACCAAAGAACAAAAACTGGCTACTGCATTTTTGAGAAATCAAAAACTAAACGCGGAGGGAGGTATAGTACAGGAAGAATACATGGTGGAGTATGCCGCCGATAGAACAGAAACGGTTTCGACCGTATTTTTAGGGCTTACCATGCAATGTGCCAGGTGTCATGATCATAAATATGATGCCATTACCCAAAAGGAATATTATCAATTTTTCAGTTTCTTCAACAATGTCAATGAGCGGGGTATGACTCAGAATGATGGTAATTCCGGACCTCAGGTAATGTTGACGACAAAGGAAGTAGAGAATCTGATTTCTTATATCTCTACAAGCATTGATAGCTTGGAAGTGTCCTATACCGATACGTCACGCCCGATAGAAAAACAACTTTATTCCAATCCTACATTGGATTTGGAAAAGGACTTGATAATGGATTTAGGTTTTGATCATCAGGTAAATTCCAAGTTTAACCAGCAGAACAACCTTAACGTTTCATTTAGTCTACCGGGGCGGGACCAATTAGTCCAAGGTAAAAATGGCAAAGGACTTAAATTTAGTGGTTATGATGTAATGAACATTAATAGCCAGAAATTGAATTTTGATCGTGCAGATACTTTTTCCTTCAGTTTTTGGATCCAATCCCATCATGAGAACCAATATATGCCATTGCTGTTTCGGCTTGGAGGCAAGAATACGGGGTACAGGGGATATGAGGTAGCCATTATAAACGGTTACCCAACTATTAGGCTTTCCCATGGTTTACCTGCAAACTTGATATCGGTCAGGACTGACGGTAAATTAACGAAAGGGGAATGGGTTCATCTTACCATGGTTTATGATGGCTCTGGAAGTGCAACAGGTATTAAAATATATGAGAATGGTGAAAAAACGGATACTACCGTTTTATTTGATCAATTGTCAAAAAGCTTTGCAACCAACGGCAATTCGTTAGCCATTGGGGGTAGGCAAGACTACCAAGAGGACATAAAAGGATATGCCATAATGGACGACCTTAAAATTTACGGTAGAGTATTGAGCGAATTGGAAACGTATGCTATATATAGCGGTCAAAAAATGGTTGCCACAGAATTTTCTGAGGAAACACTTAAAAGCCATTATTATCTTACCGCCAATGGGGAGCATAAAAGCATAAGACATAAAATCCAATCTTTGAGGAAGGAGAAAAATCAAATTTTGGACACAGTCCCAACTGTTATGATCATGCAAGACCTTGAAACGCCAAGGGAAACCCATATTCTGGATAGGGGAATGTATGATGCCCCAGGAGAAGTGGTCCGGCCCGGAACCCCTGAAAGTGTTTTGCCTTTTTCCAATGAATTTTCAAAAGACCGATTGGGACTGGCAAAATGGTTGGTTGACAAGAGAAATCCCCTTACCGCAAGAGTAGCTGTAAATAGGTATTGGCAGCTTTATTTTGGACAGGGGATCGTTAAGACGATAGAAGATTTTGGCAATCAGGGAGCAATGCCCCACCATCCGGAACTGTTGGATTATTTAGCGGCGACATTTAAGGAATCGGGCTGGGACGTAAAAAAAATTCAAAAATTAATCGTAATGTCCGCCACCTATCGTCAATCTTCTCGAGTAACTGAACAACAGCGGCTATTGGATCCCGAAAATGTGTTGTTAGGACGGGGACCAAATCGTAGATTGCAGGCGGAGTTTATACGTGATTGTGCCCTTGCAGCAAGCGGCCTTTTGGTTGATCGCATTGGCGGAGAAAGTGTAAAGCCTTATCAACCTCTAGGATTATGGGAGGAGATTACCGGGAATTCGAATATATTGGATACTTATAGACAAGACTCTGGAGAGCAACTTTATCGCAGGTCGATCTATACTTTTTGGAGAAGAGCTTCACCGCCTCCTACCATGGCTATTTTTGATGCCCCTTCTCGTGATTATTGCATTGTTAGAAGACAGGAAACAAATACGCCATTGCAAGCCCTGGCATTGTTGAACGATCCACAATTTGTTGAAGCTGCCCGGGTCTTGGCCGAAAGGGTCATAAGTGAAAAATCGACTGTAAATGATCAAATCCTCCTGGCGTACAGATTACTGACCGGTATAAAACCGGACTCAAAGGTGATGGAACTTTTGGGTAGGCATTATTTAGAACAAAAAGAACATTTTAGTCAAAACCCGAAACTTGCAACCGAATTATTGGCTATTGGTGAGTGGGTGGTTGTAGAGGAGCTCTCACCTATTGAGGTATCGGCAATGACGGTGGTATGCAACAATATTATGAATTTTGATGAAACCATTGTGAAAAGATAAAGGAAATAGCCTATGAAGTTTTCGGATTTAAATGCCTACCACAATCATCCCGAATTAAAACAGGGATTGGAAATCAATAGAAGACATTTTCTTTCTAAAGCTGGTTTTGGTATTGGGGGATTGGCCTTGACAGCCATAACCAATCCTTTGGATTTATTGGGAAAAACCAATACCTCCACAAATTCACAAATGGATCTGGCAAAACACTTGGTGCCCCATTTTGCTCCAAAAGCAAAAAGGATAATTTATCTTTTTCAAAGCGGTGGGCCTTCGCAACATGATTTGTTCGACTATAAGCCTTTACTTGAAAAAATGAATGGGCAGGAGCTGCCGGATTCCATTAGGCAAGGGCAAAGGATAACTGGTATGACAGCAGGGCAGAGATCATTCCCCTTGGCTGGAGCCCAGTTTAATTTTAAACAGTATGGGGAGAGTCAGTCATGGATAAGTGAATTAATGCCGCATACGTCAAAAATAGTGGATGATTTGTGCATTATTAAGAGTATGCATACCGATGCCATTAATCATGATCCGGCAATTACTTTTTTTCAGACAGGTTCACAACAACCTGGGAGACCTTGTATGGGCTCTTGGTTGAGTTATGGTCTGGGAAGCTCCAATAAAAACCTTCCAGAGTTTTGCGTTCTACTTTCGGATGGCAGCGGAAATCCAGCTCCGCAACCTTTAAATTCACGTCTATGGGGGAGCGGCTTTTTGCCCTCATTACACCAAGGGGTTCAGTTTAGACCGGGTAAGGACCCAGTCCTATTCTTAAACAACCCGAATGGAATTTCGGATTACTCGCGTAGATCATCTCTTGATTATTACAAGGAATTACAGACTATGCAATATAAATCCGAACAAGATCTAGAGATCCTAAGTCGCATAGCACAATATGAAATGGCCTATCGCATGCAGACTTCGGTACCTGGAGTTATGGATGTAGCCAAGGAGCCGGATTATATATATGATATGTATGGACCAGATTCGAGAATACCAGGCACCTACGCTGCCAATTGTTTGTTGGCCAGACGCTTGGTGGAACAGGATGTAAATTTTATTCAACTTTACCATCGCGGTTGGGATCAACACGGAAATCTACCCAAACAAATAAGGGGGCAATGTAAAGATACGGACCAACCGTCCGCTGCTTTGGTCCAAGACCTGAAGCAAAGGGGTTTATTGGAAGATACACTGGTTGTTTGGGGCGGTGAGTTTGGCAGAACCAACTATTCCCAAGGAACCCTTACGGCAACGAATTACGGCAGAGATCACCACCCTAGGTGTTTTACTATATGGATGGCAGGTGCAGGAATAAAAAAGGGAATCAATTATGGTGAAACCGACGAGTTTGGCTATAATATTATCAGCAATCCAGTTCACGTACATGATTTTCAGGCCACACTATTGCATTTATTTGGTTTTGATCACGAACGTCTTATTTACAAACATCAGGGCAGAAGGTTTAGGTTAACAGATGTTCATGGAAACGTAGTGCGGGATATTCTAAGTTAGAATATTCGTGTCCCAAAACAAAAAAGCCCCGACCGAAGGGTCAGGGCTTTTTCACTCATTTGTACTCGAGGCGACAATTGCCTGTCGGCGAGTCCCATTCGAACATGTTGATAAGAAAGGACTTGTCCTTGCAGGACTACTCTTTTTGTTCCTTGCATTTTTACTCAAATAAATTTGGCAAAAATGAAGGTACAAAAAAACCAAAGCTTTCACTTTGGTCTTTCTTCATTTGTACTCGAGGCGGGACTTGAACCCGCACGGACTAATGTCCATTGGATTTTAAGTCCAACTACTATTGGTCCCATTTGGTGCTATGTGGTCTCATAATCAATTGTTTATGAGTTATTTATAATTTTCAGAAATCATAAAAATACGAGCAAAACCGCAATTTGTTGTACCTATGTTGTACCAATTTTGTATCTTTAAGTAGTTGAAAAACTATTATGGCATCAAGTGTAAAAGTAACTTTACGTAAAAAACCAAACAAACAAGGACTGTATCCTCTTGCGGTCCGAATTACCAAAGATAGGCGAACTTCATATCTCTACACAGGTCAATTTATCGATTTAAAACATTGGGATGCTACAGAGCGTATTGTAAGGAAATCACATCCCAATGCCGTTAGACTCAATAATCTCCTGCTTGCCAAGTTGTCAGAGGCTAATACGAAATTATTGGAGCTTCAAACAACAAAGGATGATATTTCGTCAAAACAGATAAAAAAAGAAATCAGCGCCCCTTTAAATAAAACTACCTTCAAAGAGTTGTCAGAGGGCTATCTTCAAGAAATCAAAGGCAATGGGAAATTAACCCGTTATGCTTCCGATAAAGTGCGTGTAGACCATCTGGTGCGTTTTGCCAAAAATAGTTATTTAACCTTTAAAGAAATTGACGAGGCCTTTCTGAGGCGTTTTATGAGTTATTTGAAAGTCAGTAAAAAGCTGTCGCAAAGAAGCATTGTAAATAACCTTGTTGTCATTCGAACCCTTTATAATAGAGCAATCAAACAAGGGATGGTTGGGCGCAGGCATTATCCTTTTGGCGCAGATAAAATCCGCATCAAATTCCCTGAAACAGAAAAAGTTGGTTTAACGATAGAAGAGATTAAGGAGATAGAAGGGCTGGAAAATTTAAATAAACAAGAAAACCATGCTCGAAATGTCTGGTTGTTTAGTTTTTATTTGGCAGGTATGCGGGTAAGTGATGTGTTACAGATTAGATGGAGCGACATTTATGATGATCGCTTGCATTATCGTATGAACAAGAATGATAAATTACTATCCCTAAAATTGCCCGAGAAACTTTTGCCCATTTTGAAACAATATGACCTAGGTAAAGCCAGCTACATGGATTTTATCTTTCCGGAAATGAAAAAAGCGAAGACAGAAAATCTACAGGACGTTTTTGCCAAAACAAAGACGGCGACAAAAAAATTCAATAAATATTTGACATTAATTGCAGAGAAGGCAAAGATTGACAAGAAGCTAACTATGCATATTGCCCGGCATAGTTTCGGGAACATAGCAGGAGATAAGATTCCGATTCAGATGCTTCAAAAATTGTATCGACATTCTTCCATTACGACAACAATAAATTATCAAGCTAATTTTATGCATAGAGAAACGGATGATGCCTTGGAAAAAGTGGTAAACTTTTAACTTTAAATTTTCACAAAAGAAGGTACTTGAATAGTTTATTTCTGGCACGAACCTTTTTGGCAAAAAAGGCGCATTTGCCCCTATGAATAATTATTTTAACTCTTGATGTTTGGTAAGGTGCCCGTAAGAGTTAATCCTTTTGTTCTATGTTTTGTTCCAAAATCAATTTGGTAATTGGCAAGGTTAAAAGAGATTGACTGCAATAATTGAGGGGTTAGGGCGTGATTAGTGTGTAGCACTTTATTTATTATGAAAGTTAATCCAAAAGTATTAAAAAACACTACGAACTATGTGAATAAAAAAAGGAACAATAGTCTCCCATTGTTCCTTTTGCACTAAACTAACCACACTACTTATAAATATTATAAAAACAGTTTACTGCCAATAATATATATTCCGACGGCACCTTTAAGCTTTTAAAATATTTTTTTGTCACTATTCAAGTTTTTCTACACAACTGCCCAACTATTTTGAAATGATATTGGACCACAATGTTGTTTTTTTTAGCATTATATTTTATTTTGGAAGAGTTGACGAAATATCTCTCCAATCATGAATCATTTCAAAATTATCTTTGTAAAAAGTAAAAAAATTACCTCCTCCGTTAGGTGGTTGGTCATACTGTCGTGATATTTCTTTACCTAATAAGAAACACAATAACAAAGTTCCAATTCCTCCATGTGCCACAATTGCGATATCGCCATCACTTTTATCATTTAACATTATTGTTTCTACAGTAGCAACAATTCTGTTCTGAGCGTCGATCGCACTTTCCCAACCTCGGACAGATTTATTTGGTTTTGCAAAGAAAAGGTTCGCTGTGATTTGAAATTCTTCCTCAAAAAGGAATCCGGTTGATGACCTATCATTCTCCTTCAAAGACTCAACTTTTTTCAATTCCAGGCCCAAAAAATTAGATAAAATCATGCCACCGTCTATCGCTTTTTGCTCATAACTTGAATAAACCGCTGTAATATTCTCAATTTCTGGACAGGAATTAAATAATATATGGCGTTCTTTCCCCTTGTTCGATAATCCCCAATCAGGAACCGGCAATTTTGGATTGACAATTACGTTTGCATGTGTTATAAACAATATTTTTCTTCTGCACATCTAGAAATGTTTGCGAAATTTAGAATATGATTATACTCTTTAAGGTTTTCTGATTTTTAAAATTTTGTATGTCCGTTTAGTGTCCATTAGCTGTAATGCTTGCAATAACAAGCCTATCAAAGATTCGTTCCCCAAAATACCTGCGGTTCAGCTTATATACGAACTCGTTCAGGTATAACTGCAGATATTTTTTCTTGATCTTGTGATATGTGCCCACAAAGTTTCTTTTCGCATTACTTATTGCAATATGCACCCATTTGAGGGTTTCCTTGGTGGTCTGTTCGTTCGATTTTTCGCTGATGTGTATTTCAACATAATCGGCAATATTAACATACGAGGTACTTTTGTCCGTAAAAACAATGGTCCTCTCACCATCGATGGCCTTGCCCAAGGTATCGTCGGTTCCCCCGGCCATATGGTCTTCCAATACTTTGGCCTTAAAATAACGACATTGCCTTTCTACTTTTCCCGTGTCCAAATCTTCAAGTATCGTACTTTCTGCCATTACCATAACATTTGACTTGGTCTTGCTGCCCCGCCCCGCTTTCTGTGTTTTATGCGCCTGCTGCGAGGCTTCTATGGTAAAGTAGCCCTCATCCATCTCTATCATCCCTTCCAAAGTATACCTGTCATCACGTTGTCCCATTGCCTTACGGAGCTTGTGGACCATGGCCCAGACCGGCTCGTATCTTTTTAGCCCAAGCTGTCGTTGGATCTCTTTACTGGAAAAGCCCTTTTTTGTAGTACTTAACAGGAATATTGTCCTGTACCATGTCATAAACGATAGTTTTGAGCTTTCCATTATGGTACCGCTGCGCAGGGAGGTCCGTGAATTACAGGATTTACATTGGTAGCTCCATTTATTCTGTAGCCAATAGTGCTGCGAACCTTGGCAGCGCATGCAAACAACCCCTTCCTTATCACGTTGTTCCTTAAAATGCAACCTGCAACTCTTCTCGTCCGTAAAATGAACCCCAAAAGAAAATATATTCATGATCAACTACTTTAAAATCAGTTAAATATACAAAATTATTGTCGATTTAGGACTGTTTGCGGATATACAAATTAAAATTTAACTTAATCAAGGATTGACCAATCACCAGAAACATATGCAGAATCTATTTTTACCAATAAATTGGTTTTGTTCGATCGCAAGGCCATGTCCCTCAAGTCCATATAGATGTAGAAGTTAAGCCAATAGCCAAAATGGTATTGCTCCCTTATGGAATTAGCTTGCTTAAAATTGGAATACCAACTTGTATCAACTCCATAGGATTTTGCAATGTTTACCGCATCATTTGCTCTTTTCCATGATAATTGTGCTACCTTTTTAAATAACATTTCATAATCCTCATATTCCATATTTTTAGTCTCAATAACGAGCTGTGAATCGTCAATACCTAATGCTATATAGTCTAGTTTATGTTCAAAAATGGAATCCCCATTTAAGTCATATTGGATATAATCAATAAAGCCATTTTTGTTCCTATCCTCATAACGAATAATGGGGAACTTTTTTTCTTCATTTTTTTGGTTTGTTCGCCAACCTTGCCAGCCTTGGTATTCATCCGCATTCTGGTCTATTCTCCATGCTCCCCATTCAGCTCCAAATAAATGAATTTTATTATCAAACGAACCCAGATATAAATTCCCCTGTCCTGAATAATCCAAGTCCCATTCCCCACGATCCCCGGAAATATCAGCTTGTGGGTTATTATCCAGCCCTCCATTGCGAGGTCCGGTTTTATATAAATCCACTGGGTCATAAAATTCTACCCTTTCCCATCTATGACAGTCGTCGTCTTCATCGAACACAAACCAGCATTCATCCCATTGGCCACGATCGTAAATTAAACTCGCAATTGAATCGTGATCGGGAAAAATTAGTTCCTCGAGCTGTCTAAAACGAGCATCATAGAACAGACTATCCGTACCTGCCAAACCGACCATACTTTTATACTGATGTCGCTGATCCATATAACTGAATCCCTTACCTTTGAACTTAATACTCATGTCAAAATCGAATTCGTTACCAGGTACATTATCGTTGTCTAAATCAAAAGTCATAGCTACCTCATCAGCAACCCCGTCAACTCTAACATTTCTATTATCTATAGTCACCATATTGGAGTCTTTTGGCAATGAATTTCCTTTGGGTTCTTTTTTTGTAACATTGTTGTCCACAACTCTAATGGCCATTTCTGTTTGACCATCATTATCTGGATCAAAGAAAAGAAACGGAACCTCCCAATTCAAACGCAAATCTTCAAAAGCAAAAGTGGAGATATGATTTTTTAAAAAAAGGCTCTTTCCATGATAATCTTCAAAAAATCTACTGTTTCCACTATGGTCCCATGCCTCAAGTTCAAATGTATCCCAATTGATATAATTGAAAATTTGATCATTGTCCAGGTCCAACATAATCATATAATGGCCTGGGTAAACCTTATTGTCATCCAGACCAAGCTGATCCGCAATAACTTGCATATCAGCTATGTTATCCCCATTCTCATCATTCCAATCAACTATTAAGTCATAGGGACCACCGTATATTCCATCCCTATTACGATCTATCATCAGGCAATCACTGTCCAAATCACCTGAAAGGTCACCTTCTTTCATATCATCATCATCATCAATCCATTGAACGGGGAAATTGTTGATTGTCAAGGTTTGTAGTAAATCAGGATCTCCATCCCCATCAAGATCTTTATAAATAACAGCTGTGCCATGTGGAGGAGGTGGAATTCTAAAAGAGGTTAAGGGTAAATTTTCGTTCCAATAACGACTTGAGTTTTCTTGTGCATAAATTGGATTTAGCGAGTAAGCCATTCCCAAGAAAAATATGGTGTTAACTATTATCTTCATTTTATATAAGTTTACTTATTCCTGTGATATTGAATAAAAGCTGCAATCGAAATACCTAAATTGGGGTAACTCAAGTAGGGATGCGGGGTTCCATTTTGAATTGTCAATTTATGTTCTTCCAAATATCCATCGTAAGGCAATTCGGTATTTGTTGAATTGTAGCCAAAATCATTATCAATAGAAATGGAAGCATCAACAATATAAATCCCTTCAGTTTCCCTGTTATCAAAAACATCAATAATATTATTACGATGCTCCCACATTGCGGCATTCTGACGTGTGGTAAAATCTCCCGACGCATTATTTAAACTTCCTGAACTGGTACTAGGGGTGCATAAAATGAGTTTCCCATCGGGAACAGCGGTTTTATAAGATTCCAGCAAAATCTCTATCCTGTTGTTCCATTCAGAGTAATCGGCAGGAAATAATCGATTTCTAAAATCATTTAAGCCCAACATTACAACAAGAAATTTTGGCGGAGTAATATTCCACATCGAAAGGTATTTAGAGTACTGAAAGGACCAGACAAGTTCGTTTTCGTTCACTTTAATCCACTTTTTACCATTCCATTTCTGATAATTTTTACTTTCACTGTCAAACATGATATCATTTGACCTTGGATTTTTTAGCCATCCCTCTACATTAAATTTACTGCTATCATAATTCTCGCAGCTATATCTTGGCTCAAAACTTTCTGATGAAATGGTTTTATTTTCTATTCCATAAGCATTCTTCCAAAAAGCAGTTGCTCCCCAATAGCGATATTCTTCTTGTGGCTGGAAAAATGGATTGTTAAAGACTGTAATTTCTGTTTTATTTGAAAAATAATCTTCCAATGTCCATCCTCCACGACCTTCGTGAAACTGGCCAGGAAAGTTATTTAAACTCCTTAATCCAACACATTTAACTTTAGGCACATACCCTTTTTCCAATATGGCATTTTTAAAATATTCTCCCCTTGTGAAGCTATCGCCAAGAAATTGCACAACAACTTCTTTTGAACCAATTCCAGGTTCCCCTGCATAAATAGTTGAAGTGATACTTTTTACTACTTCAAACTCATCTCCGTTTACCAAATCCACTATTACTGTTTGTCCAGTTTCTGGTTCTTTTATAGATGCGATTTTTTCGTATCGTCTTAAATAGTTTACAGTCCCACTAAAACGAACAAAGTCGGTATAGGGCCGCCACCGTTTAAGAAATGCTTGAACAAACAGGTCATTTTGTACTCCAACCAGCATATATTGTTTGGAAGGCAAACTTATATCATTAGTGAAATTGGACTGGGTTTTTGCTTGTTGCAACACAAACATGCTCAATACAACTGTTATAAATAATCTGTTACTATTCATTTTATTTGCTTTGTATATCCGACAAAAAATTTGCGATTTTCACTTCAAACTCGTCCATATGGCTGGCTGGGGTATGACCTGCGCCTTCAATAGTAATAAGTTCGTTTTTTACGCCTACCCTGTTTAATCTCTTTATTATTTGCAAAGAATTTTCATATGGAACCAAGGCGTCTTCTGTGCCATGCACGATGATCATGGGTGGGTCATTTTTGTCGATAATGTATTTGCCCCAGGATTCATCCGGGCTTCCCCAAAGATTAACAAAAGCTATAATACCTGATTTATCCCACTTTTTACCTTTAATGCCATCTCGGTAGCAAAAATTATTTCCTAATTGTCCTCCAGCCGAACCTCCTCCTATAACAATTTTCGATTTGTCAATTCCAAGGTTTTCACTGTTCTCCCGTACCCAGTTTAAACCTTTCATAGCATCTTCCAATGCGTCTCTCATGGTTCCCGCCTTATCATCTTTAGGATTTTCGCGGACCCTGTAATTAATGGACAGACAGACATATCCTCTTTTGGCAAATCGGGTGGCCATTTCAACAATGTACTTTTGTGTTTTATCGTAATTTGGGCCAAAACCGCCTCCGTGCATCCACATTATTGCTGGTCTGTTTTTGGCAACTATTTCTAATAGCGAATAAATATCGAGCAAAAGCATTTCTTTTTCGCCCTTATAGTTTATGGCTTCGCCAAAAGGAACGTCCTTTTCTATTTTGATTTCTTTTTGATTTTGGGTGTATCCGCTAAAAGAATTAAACATTATTGCGAGGAAAACAAAAAGGAAAACTGGTTTGAAAATTTTTAGTTTCATTGAATATTGTTTTAGTTATATTACTTAAATATTTATTCTTCATTATTGACGCAACCTTGGCCAAATTTACCAACATTGTCCTGATGCAATCATGGCCATAGTCTATCCATCCGTTTTTTTACCTCATCCCGCTTTATTTTTACGCTCAACTTCAATATACAAATCCGCGTATTTTTCTTCATAAGTAGATATCACCAAAAAGTTCTGTTACAGATCAAAAGACAATTAATTCTTAACTTGTGTTGCATTATCCCAATTGTCCGTTCTAAAGGAAGATACGGGTAATAAATCGGTATTAAATAAGGTCCCTATGATCCAGTTTCGCCAAGCATATCGGACCGCCACCGGATTTACTACTTTGTCGTTTTTAACGAATACGTTTTCCCTGTCAACAATTTTGGCATCCGCTGAATAGAACACTCGATCTTCCCCTGCAATCTCAAAACCCGTTAACCCATTAAAGGCATACAACCCGAATTTGGAATTTTTGAATTTTAGGACAAGTCCGCCATCCTTCTGCTCTTGGGTATCATAAATAGGACCTGCACCATCAATGGTTTTATAGCCATAAGTCTGATTAAGAGCGTTGAACAACAATCTGTCTGCCACCTCTTTCTTTTTGGCGGGGTGAATGCTGTGCTCTTCACCAATATCCATCGTAATGGCAATGCCCGAATTTGGGATCAAATCCAAACATTGTAACTGGGTTTCACGGATAAAGGCTGAATTTTTCGAAGTTTGAAAGACATCGTTATCGCCATCATAAAGGTAGGGCGCAATTTGCACGTAGTAGAACGGAAAATCTCCAATACCCCATCGTGTGCGCCAATCTTTTACCATGGCAGGAAAAAGTTTTTTGTAATTCTCTGGATCTTTCCGATTGGTTTCCCCCTGATACCACAAAGCTCCTTTTATGGTATAGGGAATCAACGGTTTGATCATTGAATTGAAAAGGGCAGTCGGAGTGCGATTTGGCGTTTTATTAATATCCACATCCTTAAGATCAACTTTTTGATATTTACTTATCTCTTCCATACTTAGCCAGGCCTGGACCGAGCTACCTCCCCATGAAGTATGGATTAGGCCTACAGGAACATCTAAAATTTCCTGTAGTTGCTGCCCAAAATAATAGGCTACGGCACTAAAACTAGAAACATTATCCGGGGAGGCCTGTTCCCATGCAGTGTATTTCTCTACATCTTTTAAAGGTATTTTAGACCCAATCCTATCCACCGAAAACAGTCGTAAATTTGGATTGGTGGAATTTGCGGTGGCCAAAGCGGAACCAAATGTGGGTTGTCCGCTATAACCCTTTAATGACATTTGCATATTCGATTGTCCAGAACACAGCCACACTTCCCCAAAAAGGATATTTTCCAGGGTAATGTCTGAGTTCTTACCTTTTATGGTAATAATTTGGGGAGCCTTACTGTTGGTGGTTTTTAATTCTATACGCCAATTGCCCTCATTGTCGGCTTTGACCTTTAGTGGCCCATTAATCCAAGAAGTTTCAATGGAGATGTTTTCTTTTGCATCGGACCAGCCCCAAATCTGGATGGTAGTATTGCGTTGCAAAACCATATTGGAGGACACAATGGCGGGGAGCTTGATCTCCGCTTGAACGGATGTAACAAAAAATATGACAAATGCTGATACAAGGGAAATTAAGGATGTTCTTTTCATTTATTAATTGTTTAGGTGGCTATAATTTTACCAGATTACTATAAAATAGTATTATTTATACATTGTTGTGCTTAAAATAAAAGTGGCTGTTGTGTGCAGCCTAGTAAGCACTCTCTCTATTTTTCACAATAAAATAAGTGGCTATCAAGAATCATATCCAATTGCTATTATTGCCTTTTTCTTCCTTCGTCTGCCAGCAAGGACCTTTAACTTACTACTCAAACATATATTCTTTATTAAAGCCCAAATAGACCATACTGCCGCGGTTTAAGCATTGCAACAGCTATTCCATCCATTTTTTTGTCTTCATTACATATTATGATTAGGTGCTACTTCAATAACCAAGGTCCTTATTTTGATTATTTCGCTCAACTTCAATATCGAATGCTTTTATTATGTCACTTGAAAGTTTAGCTTTTTCCTTCCATTGGGAATCTCCATAGACCCCTGCCTTACTATAGTCGAAGGGTTTAAATTTAATTCGCCGGGTATTTTGCTTTTTTTGCAATGTAAAATCGTACGATTCCGGATCCTTAAAATAAGGATCTGCAATAATGCTATGGGAATCATGCCCCGTCTTTTCCTTCCATTTTTGGAATGACAGGCCTTCAAAATCATAGTTGTCTCCGCTGGTATTCCAATATAAGTTATAGTCCATTTCCATATTGAGTTTGTCACAATTCCTCTCCATAACTGTTCCCTTATCAAATAGAATAATATTGTTCTTAAAGTCAAATGATTTATGCTCTTCAATCCTTGTACACTTCATCTGAACTTTCTGGGCATACGCAAAGATGTTGTTACGAATACTATTATTTTTACCGTAGTGCTGATGGAATCCACCTGTTTTAGTGTTATAGACCAAATTATTTTCCATTACAATATCGGAAGATCCCTCATCGGTATAAAGCCCCCAACCTCCATAGGTGTAAGAATTTATATCATGGACGATATTATTGCTTACTACTGTCCCTTCGGATGGACCCAGTGTATATACCCCCCCCATATCACTTAACAATGCCCATCCGATATGATGGATGTGGTTATAGGTGATATTGTTGCGCTTTGCAGTACTAGGCTTATATCCCCATCTCCAACCCACTGATACCCCAGAATAATAGAAGTCGCCAATATCATTATGTGTTATCTCGTTATCAGAACCATGACCTATCCACACTCCAACAGCCGAGGGAAATTCCCTACTCCCACCTCGAAGAATATTGTTGTGTACACGGTTATGATGTGTCTGCTCCGGTCCTCCTGTACCAGATTTAGATCGGTCAGAAATGCCAATATATATTCCACCACCACCAAGGTCGTTCAAATAACAACGTTCCACGTTATTGTTGCTACATCCCTTTCCGAACCACATAGCGTGCTGGCCTGTATGTGAGACCTCACAATCGTAAAAAGTAATATTAGAGGCGCCTTCCAACATGATAGCCGCCGAATCTACAAATACCGCGGCTTGATTGGGTTCGGATCCCGTTTGTGGCATGCGGTAATTGCAATAGGAAAATTTGAGTCCCTCAAAACGGATATGTTTTACCAAATCATCTGCCGTGGCATTGCCCAGTACGGTAATAAGGTTCTCCAAAACCGGGGCTACAACCTCTACATTTTCCAAGGTTTCGCCCTCACGGGGTTTATAGTACAGTGTACTTTTTTTATCTAAAAACCACTCACCAGGGGCATCCAACGCCTTCTTATAATTCTCGAACACAATACGACCTCCTTTAATCAAGGGATTCCAATGTTTCATTCCTTTGCCCGAGGTATAAATACGACCATTGTCCTTATCAATCTTATCCAGATACCGCAAGGTAAAATCCCATTTATGGAATGCACGGAAACGGACCAAATCCATTTCTCCATCATCAATATCCCTCAACACATCAGCATTTTGGCCATTAAAAGTCAATATTTGTTGGGCTCGTTCGGCCACATTGCCTTTACCCTTTTCCCAAACATGCTCTTCTATCCCACCAATTTCCAAGAAATCTTTGTTGGGCGTTCTGGCAAGTACAGCGCGCTTACCATTTACATATAATTGATCAAAACGCGAATTGTAATAGGCAAATTCCAATAACTTAACCTCCCAAACTCCGTCTTTGCCCTCCTTAAAACCGGATATTTTCTTACCCCCACTAAAGATTGGATTGGCATTTGGTACGGCCTTATATACCACTGGATGTTCAGCTGAGGCCCCTCCATCTTCCGGAAGTAACTCCAAGGATTCTGTCATCTCATAACGGCCATCCCCTATCCATATGGTGAAGGATGTTGGAGTGCTGTGGGAGTCTCTATATTCCCGAATGGCATTCCGTGCTCCAATTAAGGATGCCAAAGGTTGTTCTTTTGTTCCTGGATTTGAATCATTCCCATTTGAAAAAACATAAAAAGAAATACCTTCCTGTTGATCATACTGGCCTGATAGTTTAAGACCAGCCATAAGGACAAACAACAGTATAATACGTTGGATTTTAGGTGTTGATAATTTCATTTGCAAAAATTATAATTAACTCAAGTTAAGCATGCTCAGGATCGACCTTCAGGCATTAGGATAACCGCACAGGTCGCGGCTCTAAATCTGTCAGTTCCGCTATTCTTATAGGATTTCCACTTTCTATACTTTTTCGTGCAGCAATACCTATCAAGACAGACATTGCTCCATCCCTTACACCTGCAGCCCTATCAAATGGGTCTTTTTCACCAGAATTCTTAAAAATTTTATCATGTAACTTTTGGTCACCTCCTCCGTGGCCAGCTCTTTGATAAGGCACTTTCACAATACGGTGATCTTCCCATAAATTATGCACGATAATGGGTTCATACTGATCGGTTCCCTCGCCGCTTTGACTCATTTCCAACTTGTGCATTTCCTCTTGACTCAAATTCTCCGTTGCGTGATACGGGATGTCTAACTGAGCCTCTATGCGGCCTTTAGTTCCATTAATAGAAACGCGCCATCCTTCGAAAGGAGAATAGGTGGTCAAGGAATAGTTGACAACAGTTTTATTTTTGTATTTAATTTGTGCGGACATCTTATCATATATGTTGATTTCTTCCCGGAACACGCAATTGTCTCTTATATATCCGTCGTGTTCTTCATTGTTTACGTAAAGGTCCATCGATCTTTGTTGCTTGGTAACATCCCAATAAAATTCACACTCATGTGTATGGTTACAGTCCCTACAATTATTACCTCTAAAAGAATTGTTGCGCCCATAGACCTCCAAGTCTCCATAAGCAAATACTTCTTCAGGATCAGAATTGATCCACCAGTTTAAAAGATCAAAGTGGTGCGAAGCCTTATGAACCCATAGGGTACCGCCCTTTTCCCTTAAACCGTGCCATCTACGAAAATAAGAAGCCCCGTGATAGGTGTTTAAATACCAATGAAAATCTACTGAAGTAATCTTTCCGATAGTACCTTCAAGTAACAGTTCCTTAACCTTTGTATTATAGGGACTCCAACGGTAATTAAACCCAACGATCAAGTTTTTATTTGAACTTCTTTCTGCGTCAAGTATTTCCTGACACTTTAGTTCATCTGTTGTTAACGGTTTTTCGGTAAGTACATCACAGCCCAGATGTAGTCCCTTAACAATGAATTCGTGATGCGTGTTATCTGTGGTGGTAACAATCACCAGATCCGGTTTGGTCTCGGCTATCATTTTTTCAAAATCACCATAAATATCACAAGAAACGCCCATATATTTCCTTGCATATTCAAGCCTGCCTGGATTCATATCACAAAGGCCTACAAATTCTGTAATATCCGAATAGGTGTCCACTATACGCTTCCCCCAAAAGGAGGTCCCCCTAATTCCGGTTCCTATCAAAGCTATTTTTAATTTCCTTTTGATACCAAAATTTATTGTGGGTGCCCCTAGTACAGTTCCAGCTGCAAGCATTGATATAGAGGTTACAAAACTTCTTCGAGAAAACTTGTCTGTCATGGTTATTTATTTTTATATGAAATTGTGTTTCAATGAATGGAATAAACTTGAATTTTACATTCGGAAATGTTCCAGATTATAATTCTCCATAATGTTTTAGCATGTTATTTATCTTGTTTTCAATAGGATTTGACTCTAGAAAACTATTGGAAATAGAATACTTATATAAAGGTATTTCCACTTCGAACTTAATTTTCCAATTTTCTATTTAGGTTTTCGTTTTGAACTTGATGTTATTTTTTCAACAACTGTAATTCTCTTATTAACATCAACATTCAAAATATCGGTCACATTTCCTTGTGGAAATTTTACTCGCACATCAACTTTATTATGCCCAGCCAAACCAAAATGAAGCACTGGGTCATTTTGTGCACTATAACCAGTTGCCCCCTCAGCAAAACGAACACCTAATAGTGCCGATGGCTCACCAAGGTGGCCTTCTGAATAAACATAGACAAAACTGCCAATAGCATCGATCTGTCCATTGGCACGATAAAGCTTGACTTTCAACCAATTTCCAACATTGGCGGTATTATTCTTAAATAGTGAGTTAAAGTCGCGTTTATCAGAAATTCCCAGATCTAGCCGCCCATCCCCATCGAAGTCGGAAAAGGCTACGCCACGCCGATCTCCTTGTGGCGGTATTAAGCCTGTAGCTTCAATTTTAGTAAAATCACCTTGCCCATTATTAATATAAACTTCTAGGTCACCCTTATTTTTGTTAAATGATGCTGCATTCCCGGGAATGATCATATCTAGGTCGCCATCATTATCCAGGTCACCAAATACCATCATATACCCATCATAGTTTGGAAATGTACTTACTTTGGTAAATACGCCTTCGCTATTCTTATAGACTTCTCCACCACAAGCAAAATCAAGGTCACCATCATTATCAATATCCCCCCAAGTTGCTCCATCGTCTGATTCCTTATTATCCAGCGCTATCCCGGCCAAAGAGGCAACCTCTGTGAAAATTCGGTTTCCATCGTTACGGAATAATTGATTTGGGGAATCGCGGATGTTTGTATAGATATCTACATCTCCATCACCGTCATAATCAATAGTTTGGACACCTTGATTATTGCCCTCAGTACTTAATGTAGTGGCAGTTAAATACTTTCCTGTCCCATCATTCCAGAAAACATGGTCATTTGAACTTCCTTTTATTTTTTCTACGGCTTTTTCTGACCAACTTACGGCTACAAGGTCTAGATAACCATCACCATCAAAATCTGCGGCCCCTACCCCTCTAGTAGCATTAGATATACTGCCCGGCGATCCAAACAAGGCAGTTGAACTAGTTAATGTATTTGTGAAATTTCCTAAACCATCATTGCTTGCCAGAACATCAACAGCAATTTCAGTATAAATCCTGTTACCATTAGCAAACCAATCCCTGTCTCCATCATTATCCATGTCAAACGATACACCTCCGTGCCCTTCATCCTTGAGTTGTCTGTAACCAGAAGATAAACTGATATCTTTAAAAGTCCCATCACCATTATTGTGAAGTAGTATATTCGGCCATCGACCTACAAAAAGGTCAGGCAATTCATCACCATCTATATCAGCCCATACAATTCGGTGACCCCAACTGTATGGCCCCACAAAACCTTCATCCTTTGCTGACTGATTTGCTATGGAATCCGCCGCCTTTAGTCCACTGGAAATAGTGACATCTACAAAACTTATCTGACTAATTCCATAATATGGGAATAGTCCTAGTAAAACCAATAATTTAATTTTGTTAGTTAAAGACATAATTCCTACTCTTTTTTTAATTTAAGTTCCACTTAATAATAATTTTTTTTTGAACCTCGCCAAAATGGTATGTGGCACTCTAGCAGATATCTAAACATTGACTGAAAATGCACAATACTTTATATTATATCACGCTATTATAAACCACCAAGATTGATCAAATTATTCCCTGTTGCCGTTAATTTTTGTGTTAATTTATAGTAAGGGGAGCTGTATCTGTTCAATGCCACATTAGAATCTTTTGCATTCTTATCTGCCCAAATTTTAATAGTACCATCCGGGTAATAGCATAAGATTTGTTCTCCTGGTAAATCAACAAATTTGGAAGCCATAGCGAGGTATGCTTTTGCTCCTAAATCTGCAATAATTTCTCCCGAAATATCATATACTTTCCTATCAGCTTGTTCGCCGACGGCACATACAAATTCATGATATCCATCACCATCTAAATCAACGGGAGCAGTATTGTAAGCATTAAATGGTAATTTAAGCCTTTCTCCTGTCAATGCATTAAAAGCATATTCTTTCACATCAGCGCGAAAAAAACCATCAGATCCGGCAACTTTTGCTCCAATACTAATGGTAAATGCAAGAATTGAGACAGGATTATTATCTAGGTGAGCAGTCCAGCCCATATCCATATGCCCCTCATCCAAATCTTTCCAAATCCTTTGTCCTGAATCATTAAACATAACTACCCGGGGTTTAATTTGTCCTTTATCTCCACTTTCCCTACATGTAAATATGCTCCATTTCCTTGTGGCCCTGTTCAAGGTTGGCTGAATAACGTCTGAATGGCCGTTGTATTCATTTTCATCAGCAATAAACAGGTAATGACCATCGTCAATACTGATACATCTTTCACCCCATAGGATTTCATCGACACCATCGAAATCGATATCTACAACCGGAGACATGTGGCTACCTCGAGCACCTGGATCCTCTTCGTTAATAACCAAATCCCATCGTTTATCCATGCCTTTATCCCACGCTTGAAGCCCCATTTTACCATAAGTCCCTTGAGCAGTTATTAAAATCGGCTTTCCTTTGGAATATCCCCCAAAAATAAAATTACGGAAGGTATGACTAAGACTACTTCCCCATTCTGTCCTTTTCCATGGCCATTGTCCAATAAGTTTACCTGTTCGTGAATCAAGAGCTTCCAAACGCAATTGCTTGTAACTTAAAATATGTACTGAGTCGAGGTTATTGACAAAATAAATTTCATCAATACCATCATTATCAAGGTCGAATGGAAAAATTGGTGTAAACCACCTTCCATTAATAGTACCAGCCCCAAGTTCTTTTTTCCAAATTAATTGCCCATCAAGTGTGAATAGTGCGAATTTTAGTTTATCGGATGGCAAATGAAACATCTCTATACTGGGGTCCATTTCCTTATCGGCAGAATAAGACACTAATATCGCCGACTCATTTGGAGCAATTTGCACTGGCACGGCACGTACCGTCCCAACATCTGTGCCAAGGGAAAATTCAGCAATAACGTTGAGGTCAATTTTATTATTCGACTGGCCTTTTAATGAAAGACTTATACAAAGACAGCTAATCAACAAACTTATTTGAAGTTTCATATCGTTAATTTTTTTGAGTTTCATATCGTTAATCTTCAAGTTTGAAAATATTGATGTACGGGTTTATAACCTAATTATCCTTGGTCAAAGCTGCTACCCAACCGCCTTTAAACGGCGCAGTTATAGTTGCTACCTCTCCTCCTCGTATCTTCTCTTCCCTGTACCAAACCCCTTGGGTAATACTAATCCATTTAAGGGTGAAGGTGCCTTTAGATTTAGTAAGGTCTAGACCCACACTTCCGGCATTCGTGAAATACAGCGCATATTTTTCGCCAGGCTCGGCAGCTAGATATGCCTCATTGGGCAATCTGTCTTCAAGGAGTTCCATATGGGGTTGCAGCTCCCACAGTTTCATTTGGCTTTCAAGTAGTCGAGTTGCTTGAATGCTTGCTTTGGCCTTATCATTTAGATTGTTACCATTAGGTCCCCGATGAAACCGAACCCCTGCAGAGCCTGCTAATATATTTCTCCAAAATCGTTCAATACCATCCTCTTGTCCTCCCGAACCATAGTTGGTATAGCCCCCACCATAAATTTTGGTATGGTTACTTGGACGTGGGTAAGTTTTATTCACCTGTTCGATCAACCATTGCACCTCATTCCAATGGGTATCATCAAAATTTCGGCTGTTGACCTGTGAGATATCTGCAAAGGTGTAGTGTTCCCCATCATTAAAAATGATTGGCGCATATAAAGATTCCTTTCCTTTATGAACGTCATCGAACATGTCGGTTGTATTTATAGAAACTCTTTTTTCTTCCGCTTTTTTAGTAATGAAATTAATCCAATACTTTCCCCATTTTGAGTCAGTCATTGTTTCATTATTCATGCAATAAAGAACATTGCCATATTGAAGGCTATACGACAACATTTTGTTAACGAACGCCTCTTGATACTTGTAGATCACATCCAATTTTTTATCATACTTTGGCATATCAGGAAAGGAATGGAAAAAGGGATGGACGTCCTTGGAGGGATGAAGAGGATACTTCTCATCAAAGCCAATCTCTTCATAGCTATAATTTATATTTAGACGAGGATTCCAAGGACTTATTTCCCAGTATTTTTGGGAATAATCAAAGCGGTCCCACACCTCGATCTGTACTATAATATCTCGTTCATTTGTCCATTTCAGCATGTCCTTGAATCTTGTCCAATAGTCTTCGTTCCACTTATTAAGGTCAAATATAGAGTCGTCAACTAAAGCATAAGGTTTGAGTTCTTTGCCCTCTCGTTGACACATCGTGTTGCGCACGTAGTTAGCCCCAACTTCCTTCATCTCATCGAGATGCTCTAAAAGTCCATCAGCTAGGAAAAGATGATCTGTTTTACTACCACCAAGAAGGAGCACCGGCTCTCCCTTGTATTGCCAATACCTAACATTATCTGACCAAGGTTGTATTTCCCCTTGGTTATTGGCTAAATTAGTAACCATTTCTTGTGCCCAAAGAGACACTGATGACATTATTAGAAATAAAATAAAAAAGATTCGTCTCATGAAAAAATAATTAAGATTTACTGAATATTATTGTTGAGTGCCAACTATTAATATTGCTAGCATTGGTTTTTTAAAACTTGTTTACGGCTGAAGTTTTCTAAGACCCTTCAGCCCCCATGCTATTGGTAATTTTCAAATCGTTCTAGTTAAATTGGCAGTATACTGACACATGCCATAATAGCTAGATTTCGGTATTATTTCACCTGTAAAATAATCCTTCGATAAGAAACTAACTCCGGGCTACCATCATCCTTAACTTCTAGAATTAAATGAATATCACCTTGGGGACATTGCTCAGGTATTTTAACCTTAACAATAGCTTCATTGGTATTACTAAGGCTGACCCGTGAAACGGATACTTCATAATATTCCCACCAATTATAACTAATTTTATGGCCATCAGGATCATACGATTTATTTGCATTCATGTTAATAGTTTCCCCTGGCTTAACCCTTATTTTAATGATACGCCGACTACTATCATTGTCAACAATCACTATTGGATTATGATTTACTTCTGTAAAAGGAAGTAGATTCCATCTCATGCGTGCCGCAAAATCATTTTGGTAGGCTTCACGCCAACGTGCAATCGTCCATTTTTGTCGAAGACCTTTATCCATTTTGCCTGACCAATGATCGTCTTCAGCATCAATATAATACGTTTCTCCGGCAGCAGCATATCGTCCTCCCCAACCACCCCATTCAGGGAATTCAGGATTGTTTAAACCGTTTTGATAAACAAAGAACCATGAAGGCGTATCTCCTTCTTTAATACCAATTAAATTTCTTTCGGTGGGTGGGTTTTGATGTACATTATTAGGATAACCAGCGCCTAGGGGTCCCCAGGAATTGATATTTTCTTTAATCCATTTATCACTATTCAGTGCTTCAAGACCAGCAGCTACCAATGGTAAGGTTTCCGTACTGCCTCTTGAATCATTTTGATACATTCCGCGAAAAGATGCATCCATAGAATTCATGTTTAATGGCCCTGGTTCAACGTACCAAATTCCTGGAAAATTCTGTCGAATCCATAGACCAGTACCCATTTTCGATGGGCTATTCCATCCATCTTGATCCGAGATAGCAAAAACACGTAATTTTTTAATGAACCTTTCTACTTTTCTTGGTGACCGCGTATTTTTTACATCAAGTAGCGCTTGGGCAAGATCATGTGCACCACCCCATATAGTAATGTAGAGCAGTTCTTTTGAAGCATCTACTGTTTTAATAATATGTTTTGATCCAGAAGTTTCTTTTCCTATTACTAAGTTTTCAACCCCCCGATCCACTTGCCCTCCATGTACAACTTTCAATAAAGATGTAGCCGTTGGATAGTTAGGGTCATGTAGAAGTAGATTATCTCTTACCTCTCCATAGGCTTTAATTGTATTAACCAATAAATCTGTTCGAATACTATGTTTATAACCTTTTCGTGGTATATTATCCGAGGTAGCAATGAGACCTTCAATTCTGAATTCATTAGAATACACTAATAAGTGTCTAATGGACTGTTCATCGTCTGGGTCACCTCCAATATCTGTAAGCACTAATAACCTAGGCCTTATATCTTTTTGTGAAGTACCAGTAATACTTAGAAAAAGAAATAAAACCACAATAAATATTGTACGCATTTTAATAATATTATTTAGTGATTTTTTTGATATAAATTAAGCCTTGGCCAACGGCTATAAATAGCTGTTGACCAGGGCAAAAGTATTCTATCAATATCCCGGATTCTCGGGAGCCAGGGCAGGATTATTGGCAATTCTTCCTGGAGTAATAGGGAAATAATAGTGTTTTTCATCGAAATCAGATGTTCTAAAATTCTCCTTGTATTCAATTAAGAATTTACCTGTTGGAAAGTCATAAATATAATTTACTCCAGTAAACGATTTGGAAATAACTTCCTCTGCAATTCTCCATCGCTTTAAGTCCCAATGTCTCAAGGCTTCAAAAGCAAGTTCTATCCTTCTCTCATGTCTAATTTTATCTTCGTCTATTGCAGTATGTAAGGGTAAAGCAACACGGTCCCTTATTTCATTTACTGCATCCAAGGCTTCAGATGGTTTATCTAAATAAAATGCAGCTTCTGCATAATTTAAGAGTATTTCGCCCAAACGAAATTGAATTTTCATGTTCTTACCTTTTCTATTGTTAAGATCGCCTGTTGGGTCAACACCTTTTTTAATAGAAAATCCTGAAAAATCCCGACCAGAGGTTCTGTAATTTGCCCCCATAACTGGCATCCCATTATAAATACCTGAACGAAGAATTTCTCCATCCGCTGTTCGAATACCATTATAATAATGGACAGGATTAAAACCTTCCCAATTACTTCCATGGGTCCAAATATTTGCGTGAAAACGCGCTTCTAGATTACCATATAATTCATCAAAGGTCCATAATTTGTTGGCGACAGCTTCTCTGTCCCAAGGAACAATAGCACCATCTTTGTTCTCAAAACTCTCCACAAATTCAAGATAAGGACAAATATTTTCAGTCATCCAACTCGGCGCTGCTCCAAGTACTGAATTATCAACGCTCCAATCATTATTTACTTTTACCCCATCATAATATTTTGCCCATATTACCTCACTGTTGTCTTCGTCTACAAATGCCTGCTGGTAATTTTCAATGATGTCTGCAGATTTTTTGTAAAGTGAAAAAGGCCCATCAATAATCGCCTTGGAAGCATCATAACTAATTTGCCAATACCTGTTTTCTTGATCACTAGGAATGCCTACCAAACCATCAATTTTCACAGTTCCCCAACGGGCAATACTAGCAGCATACAATGCCGCCCTACTCTTTAGAGCCTGGGCCACATATGTTGTGGGATCCCCTAAACGGGCTTCAGAAGGTACATTAGGAAGCATTGAATTATTTATTATCTCATCACATTCCGCAATAATAAAGTCATAAACTTCTTGTTCTGTGTTTCTAGGAACAAGTAACTCTTCAATCGGTGCATCTATTGCCTGTGTTTCAGAAATAATGGGAATACCTCCGTACCATTTTACCATGGTGAAGTATGTAAGCGCCCTTGCAAATTTTATACGGCCTATGAGTAAGTTTTTTTGATCTTCAGGGATAGTGGAGCCTTCCATATTAACCATAAAATCATTCATTTTACGCACATTATCATAGTGCCACTGCTCCAATCCACCATCTTGATCTAAAAGGCCTGCTTGCCATTTTACTACAAGGTCTATGTTGTCCCTTGCGTTGGTTGATTGATCGGCTAGGGCATTTATAGTGTATATATTATTTCTATTTCTTTCAGCGGTTCCCAGATCGTTATACATAAAATACATATGACTGTAAACGTCTAGAATATAAGCATCTACCAAAATCGGGTCATCCCAAACAATGTTATCACTTATAATATCAAGTGGTTCTCGCTCCAATACGCTGTCACATGAAGAAAATACAAGTGATGCGAATACTAAGGTATATATTAACTTTTTCATATTTTTTTTTATAGTTTTATTGATACTCCGAGTGAAAATGTCTTTGGTTGAGGATAATATCGACCAGTGGAATTGTTTGACGCTTCCGGATCCATATCCCATTTGTTCAACTCACTAAAAGTCAAAAGATTTGTTCCCGATAGGAAAAGGCGCATGGAGTCTATACCAACTTTATCGCCCATGGGAATGGTGTACCCTAAATTAAAATTCTTTATACGCAGGTATGTTCCATCAATGTACCAAAAATCTGAATGTTTGGTATTATTGACATTACCTGTTGCAGATACTCTAGGCAATAATGCATTACTATCATTATTAGCTGGATTCCACCTGTTTTCGTAAACAATGGCATAGGTATTTACCGTACCACCAGGCATTATACCATTCGAGACTAAAACATCATATTTACCCGCTCCTTGTAATAATAAGGATAAATCGAACCCTTTATAGTCAATTGACATATTTAGGCCAAATGTTAATTGAGGAATGTTTGAAGTAGAAATAACCTCTTGATCTCTCCAGTCCAAAGTACCATCATTGTTTACATCAACATATTTTATGTCACCTGGAGCAAGGGATTCATTACCTTTTTGATCTTGATCAAATGATAAATCATCAATTTCACTTTGAGAGGTAAACAGCCCATCTGTCTTATAACCAAAAACCCGATCGGCCCAATTGCCAGATCTTGTTCTTATTCTGATGTCATCTTCATCTTCGTAAATAGGTTCGTCAAAATGATCCCACTTGGCCCTTGTCCAAGCTATGTTGGCATTAATATCATACTTAAATTCGTGTTTACGATTTCTGTGACCTAATAACAACTCAAATCCACGATTATTTTGGCTGTTCAAATTCTCAGCTGGGAGATTGGCACCAAAAGTATTTGGTAAAGATTGGGATCTTGTGGCTAGCATATTGGTTCTTTCACGATAAAATCCATCCAATTCTCCATACAATGCCCCATTGTTGATACTGAAATCTAAACCAATATTATAAATTGTCATGTCTTCCCAAGTAATATTTGGGTTGGCCAAGCCGGTTGTTTGTATGGTGGTGAACGGCGTGCCGTCAAGAACATAACCAGAGTCTACATAGGGTCTCAGAAAACCTCCAGGTATTTCATATCCGCTCAGATATTGAAAATTACCGGTGGCATCATACCCCAGATTACTATAACTTGCCCTTAACTTTAAGTTATCTATCCATTCCACCTTATCCTTAATAAAACTTTCCTGAGAAATTCTCCATCCTGCTGAAAAACTCGGAAAAAGACCCCACCTATTGTTTTTATTGAACCTTGGGGATCCATCATACCTTACAGTAGTTTGAAAAAGGTACTTACTATCGTAGCCATAATTAAGTCGCCCTACATAGCTCTCTCTTCCATCTTCGGATGCTTTACCATCTACACGTTGACTTTCACCACCAGCAGCGAATAAATAGTCGATGGCATCAGTTAGGTAATTTTCACCATGTGCGCTTACATAATGTCCGTTGGTTTTAATTCTTTCATATAGAACAAGTGCATCAATATTATGCTTCTCATCATAGGTCCTTACAAACTTAAGTGCAAGGTTGCTGGTAAATGATGAATTTACTCTGTAGCCCTGATCTAACTTAGTTTTGAAACTAGAACCTCTATCTATATAGGTATCACTTGGAGCATCATATTCATGTAAAAAATAATTTTTCTCCCAATTTTTATAGTCATTTCCGAATTCAAAATAACTACCAAAGCCATCTATGGACAGACCTTCAACACCAGGAATATCGTAGTTAAATGAACCTTTAATATTGGTATGTCTATTATTATCCGCTTGATAGCCGCCTAAATCGAAAGTAGAACCGGCAACTGGAGATATGGGTACCTGTCCCCCATAAGCAATTTTTGTTTTATCGGGTAATTCGCCCAAATAGGTAGGCAAGGAAAATTGTAAATCCTGCCAAATATTGGAAACCGTACGTAATGGGCCTTTTAAATCCTCAGCAATGATCGAAAGGTCTAATGAGACAGAAAGATTTTTAGTGACTTCTGCATCAAGGTTGGCCCTAACATTATATCGTTTGTATTTATTGTCTCCAGATTTATAACCTCCTTGTTGGTCCAGGTAACTAAATAAGGTGTAGTATTTAATTTTTTCGGACCCCCCCCTCAATGAAACCTCATGCTGCGTTTGTGGAGCATAGTTGTTCATAGTCAAATCCCACCAGTCGGTATTCGGATAATTTAAGGGATCCTCTCCACTATAATATTTTGCCACGTCTTCTTCCGAGAAGAGTGGATCTAATCCATCGTTTGTTTTCAATTCATTCATTAATTCAGCATATTGGCCACTATTCGTATAGGATGGGTAATTCGTAAAGCCTTGAAAAGTAGTGGTGGAATTAATGCTTATTTGAGGTTTGCCAATGGTACCTCTTTTTGTAGTAATTAAAATTACTCCATTACCCGCTCGGGCCCCATATATTGCTGCTGAGGCATCTTTTAATACCGTCATGGACTCTACCTCTTCGGCTGCAATGTCATTAAAATCGCGCTGAATTCCATCTACAATGACCAATGGTGTCCCAAATCCACGTATACTAATACTCGATTCGTCATTTCCAAGTTCGCCGCTACTTTGTTTTGTTATAATGCCCGGCAAACGACCAGCAACCGAATTTGTTAAGTCCGCAGTTTTGGTCCTTGCAAGAGCTTCTCCTTTTACTGTAGCCACAGCACCTGTGATATCCTTTTTCTGCTGTGTTCCATAACCCACTACGACTACTTCATCCAGGCCCGCTGAACTTTCCTCCAATGCAACTGTAATAGTGGACTTTCCGTTTACAACTACCTCTACAGTGGCAAAACCGATATAGGAAACCACTAATACGGCATTATTATCTTCTAAATCGATAGTGAAATTGCCATCAAAATCTGCGGTAACACCATTAGTCGTTCCTTTTTCCACCACATTGGCACCTGGTAGTGGGGTGCCATCTTGATCGGTTATGGTACCGGACACTATAATCTGTAGAATGTTAGAAATCCCTGTCTGGTCATCTTCAGACGTCGAGGATTTTACTTTAACCCTGGTAAGTAATATTTTACGGTCATCTACCTCATAGCCAATACCCTCCTTACTAAAAAGTAGATCCAAAATGTGTTGAATGGAAACCCTCTCTGCAGAAATGGAAACCTTTCGTTGTAAATCTACAGTCTTAGTGTTGAAAATAAACTTGAATTCCGTAGTGGCTTCAATCTCATAGATAACCTCTTCCACAGTAGCGTTTCCAAGATTCAAAGATATTTTGGTTTTTTGGGAATACACCGAATTCGCCTGCATTACGAAGGTTACGGTAATCAAAAAAAGAAGTGATAACTTCATTTTTAAATCTAATTTTAAGCTCCAAGGAATTATTTCCCCAGACTTTGTTGGTTTTTTCATAGTTTTGAATGTTTACTTGTGATTATACTTTTTTGGTGTGATCACTTTACGAAATCGGGGAATGTTACAGCATTTTCCGATTTTTCGTTTCTGACTATTTAGGAATATCAGATTATATAAAAGCGATTAAATTGACTTACTAGGTTTATTCCATAGGCATTTTGGTTTAATTAATTATGATTTTGTTTTCTATAATTTTATACTCAATTTCATAGACCTTATTAAAATAATTAAATACTTGTTCAATGGTCTCAAGCTTGGTTTCAATAGTCGCATTAAAAGTTTCGGACGCTAATTTTTTATTATTATTTATGATGACTACATTATAATGCCTCTCCAATTTTTGTATAATATTTTCGAACGAAGTATTTCTAAATACTAAATTTCCATTCATCCAAGAGGTATAATTTGCAGTGTTCACCTCTTCCTGGGAAATATTATTATCTGCCTTATTAAAGACTCCCATAAATCCAGGTTTAAGAAAAACTTCCTCTCTTGCTCCTGTTCCCAAATTGGATTCCCTTAGGCTAACAGAGCCATCGACCAAAACCACTTCTGTATCCCGATATTCGGGATAGTTGGACACATTAAATTTTGTTCCATATACGCGTATAGCCAAATCCTGTGCATTAACTATGAAGGAATGCTTTTGGTCGTGGGCAACATCAAAAAAAGCTTCGCCGGTTAAAAAAACTTGCCTTTGTTGTCCTTTTATAAAATTAATAGGGTACCTAATTGAACTTCCAGAGTTTAAATGTACATCAGTACCATCCGACAGCACAATATTAAATTGCTTGCCATTAGGAACGCTTAATGTATAATAAACCAATTTCAAATCCTCACCCTCCTCATACACAAGTTTATTCCCATGACGTACACCAACCACCTTTCCCATTAAATTCTGAACTTGAGATGTCCCTGCTTCCGAAATCACTTCAATATCGCCATTTTCCCTTTGGAGGGTAACTGCGTTACTTCTAGGTACAATTATGTTCTTTTGGGTTTTGTCAAAAATACCTTGCTGCCAGACGATACCCACTCCTATAAAGAAAATAGCAATAGCCGCATATTTCATTACGGACAAGAATTTACGACCATATATTCCTTTCTTGCCCCTTCTAATTTCTTTTTGAAGTTCTTCTTTTATTTTATTTATATCAGAATCATTCATAGCCAATGTGATTGCAAAATGGGTTTTAATAAAGTCCTTAAAGATTTTGTGATTTTCATCGTCTTCAATCCAACTATTAAGAACATCCAAATCGGCTGCAGTTGCGGATTGGGAGAAATATTTAACAATAATATTTTCAATTAGTTTAGAAATCATTTTTAAGCCTTTCTTTTATATAATACAAGACAGAATTACCATACCCTAACTTTCTACTCAATTATTTTTTCATCATCATATTATTTTTAGTATTATTTTGCGATATATTTATGTTTTTATGAATTTTAACAACAATGACGTTTTAATAGAAAACCTCAAAAATGGTAATGAGAAAGCCTATATGTTTCTTTTGGAAACCTATCACAGAAGATTACATGCCTATGCCCAAACCTTGATCAATGATCCAGACCAAGCTCACGACATAGTGCAAAATGTTTTATTAAAAACATGGAAATCTCGAAAAAAACTAAAAAATCAATTTTCCATTCAAAGCTTTTTGTACAAGTCTGTTTACAATGAATTTATAAACAACTATCAAAAAAATAAGGCGATGATGTTATTACAGCAAAAATATTTGGAGTCACTCGGAGAGGTCTTGGAGGAGACCGATGAGAACATAATGGAACGAATGATTACCGTGGTGAACACTGAAATAAAAAATCTCCCCCCAAAATGTCAGAAAGTATTTATCCTAAGTAAAAAAGAAGGCCTTACCAACGTTGAAATATCAGAACACCTAAACGTCTCTATAAAAACAGTAGAAGCTCAAATTACCAAGGCGTTCACCATCTTAAGAAAAAAATTAGGAGCACAGTACAAAATGATTATGTTGATCGTCTTTGGGAGCGAAATTAAGGGACTGGCTTGAAGTCATTCCAAACCAATGTAATGTTTTTATATCCAAAGCTAATTTAGGTGGGCCACCAGCGGCCATTTCCTTTTAACTTTTACAGACTCACTACTTTTGCTGCTTCCGCCTTAAAATAGGCCTTCCCGCCTTGGAAGTTTAATTATGGACATATATTTTTGTCCTGTCAACCCATAACATTATTCAAATTATATAATTATTAGCTGAGAAATAATTAAAAAATGAGCCGATTAAATAAATTAATCGGCTCAAAGCATTATAGTCTGTTGTTATTACAGGAAAATGCTCTTGATATGTTTATAATTCAAAATGTGGTAAATACAATTTATATAAATAACATGGAATGGAAAATTGGTATCCCATTTGTGCCTCATGACCTCGGAAGTATAGTAAAATAAGGATTCGTTGGTTAATGGTTAGGGTATTGGCAATTAGGAGGCATCCAGTTAATCGCCGATAAGACATTGGAGTCCGAGTTAGTACGATTCTATCAAATTATTGGTATTCCAAGGTCCGTGCAAATAGATCCCAATTCCAGGTTTTTAGATTTCAGGGCTTCGAGTCTCTCTAGTGACCAATTAGAGAGACAAATCAAAAAGATTAAATAAGGAATTCTTTATTTGAACTTTTAAATATTACGACATGGTATCCTAATTTATCCTTTATTTAAATTTTAAAGTAATCTTTTGTCCCAATTGAAATCTTCGATACTTTCAATGCTTATTTGTAGAAAATCTGGATGTAATGTATTTAGGACAAAATTAAATTCTTCTTTAATAATTGCTGAAGGTACTTTTAGTACAGGACTACTCCTTTTCAAATACCATTCCCTACCATATTTCTGTGTGATATGTCTGTTCTCCAACAAATGCCAATCAGCAGTAAACTTCGTTGTATCAGCAGTAAGGATAAAGTCCTTTCGGTCCGGGACGTTTATAATTACCATTTTGTATTTAATTCCTTCCATAATCGCATTTCTATGTGCGACTAGTTCAAGTGCGGCCAATGAACGACTGGATGATGCATAAACAACATACTGCTTTTCCATATTCCATCTGTTTGTCCGTCCAGATGCCTCTAGTTTTGGGGCGTATTTTTCCCTTGTGATCCTATAAAGTTTCATTTATACGTTATCGCCATATTCAATGGCCACAAGACGGTCATCTATCATCCGTATTCCACTAATGGTATTGAGGAATTCAATTGGCTTCCTATTATCCAGAAATACATTCTTACTATCGAACCAATGCCTAAAGTTTTCTTCTGACCCAAATACTTCGGAACCATGTTTAAGAAGTGAAATAAGCATCAATACATGTTCCTTGGTGTCTACCTTGGTCTTGGAAATATCTTTAGTATAGCTGACAAACGTTTTTGGAGCTAGGTTTAACATTGAGGAAAGAATCTTGTCGCTGGTATTTGCTTTGGCCCTTAAAACTCTGACATGGCCAGAAGTGAATTTGTTCTTTTCCAAATAATTCACGACCCAAGAAGGCTCAAGCTCTATGGGTATATTATTAAATATGTTTTTTTCAGTAAGCACCATAATAGTAATTTTACGCTTTTATCTACGTAAATTTACTAATTATTATTGAATTTAACAAATTGCAATGTGATAGTTTTTCCAAGCTCCTGCGGAAGTTGAAAACTTTCGCCTCGATTCCTCCCGAGCGTACAACTTCGTCCATAAGCTTTCGGTCATCTTTCCAAGTACGGTTTTTCAACCTCCTCGGCCACTGGAAAGCACAAGGGGAGAAATACCCCTTGACCTTTCTTCCCCCTACCCACAAAAAAGTTGGATTTTTCCATGATTCCTTAATTTTTTCAACACCATATTGGACCAGATAAATTTGCGCTCTGTACCCATTTGAACTCAAATGATTCCATATGATTTATAGGGTTAAATAATTGGTTATTAGTCTTTTATATTCAATATCGATCAACTATATTTATCCTTGGAAAGGATAGCAAGTTGTATTCTAAGTAACTTAGAATTGTCTACTTCTGACGAAGTGTTTGCCTTAAAATTCAAAAGAAATGGAACAAAGGAAAAGAGGCCGTAAACGATTGGGAAAAAGTAAGCGGTACCATAACGTAATGCTGCGGTTCAACGATACGGAATATGATAAATTGAGGCTGATCTGTGCATCTTATAATTTGGATATTTCCGAAAGGGGCGTAATTAGCCCCTTCCTAAGAAGGTTGGTATTGGACAGGGAATCGGAGGAAAAGGAAAGGCTGCCGAACACCTCGGACCTTGCCCATCATATCAATAGGGTAGGCAGTAATATCAATCAATTGGTAAAACTGGTGCACTTCAAGAATCTGAGAAGTCCGAACAGTAGTTTGGTAGACGAGATACGAAGGACCAATGAATTGTTAGACTCACTTATCGAAATCACAATAGAAGAACAAATGGGATGATCGGACGCATTGGATATGGGGAAAGCTGTCAGGGAATGCTGAACTATGTGTTCGGCAAGGAAGGCATGCACATACTCGGCTACGGGAACATGTACTCACAGGACATATCACAAAAGTTCTTCGGGAGCGTACTCCATTTCCAGGGACAGCGCAATGCCACCAAGAACCGCTATGCCCATATTACCCTGAACCTTCCACTAGGGGAACACCTAGATGACAAAACCTTCCAAGCAATCTCAAGGGAATACATGGAGCAAATGGGTTATGGCGAACAGCCCTATGTAATGGTAAGGCACACCGATACGGGCCACGAGCATGTGCATATAATTACGACCAATGTGGACGATGATGGAAAGGTCCTCGGAATCTTCAACAGCTACCGAAGGAATGTGGCCACCCAACGATACCTTGAAAAAAAGTTCGGCCTATCGCCATCGCCACGCACAAAACAGCAGAGGGAACTGCCAATATACAGATTACCAGAACTACAGTTTGCTATGGACCCTGCCCAAGGGACGAAGTTCTATTTGCAGGACGTACTGAACAGCATCCTCCAAAAATACATGGTTCGGAGTTTCGATGAACTGGCAAAACTCATAAAGCCCTATCACATCGAAATAAAGCAAACTCAAAACGAATCAGGAAGGATAGGGGTGGCCTATGGGCTGAACAATCAAAAAGGCTACAGGACCCGGTTCATCAATGGCTCCACCGTACACCGAAGCTTGAGCGGCCCGAAACTGCAAAAGGTCTTCGAGGCCAATTCAAAGTCGAAACTGCTTCCATTGTACCGCAAGCGTTTGCTGAAACAAATAGAAACTACCTATGGTTTATTCAAAACAATTCAACCTAAGGAATTGGCAGAAGTGCTCGAGGAATATCAGGACATCGACATAAAGCTGGACAGAAAAGGGGATGCCATCATGGGATATACCATCTATGACAGATCAGGATATGTATTCACCGAAAGGGAGCTGGGCCAAAAGATGCGAATGGAGAAACGGATGGATATTTTTGGGAATGGCGATGAAGAAACCGAAATCAATACCGACAGCAGGCAGTTCGGAATAGAGATCCAAAAACTGATAAGGGAGGCATTCCAAACATCTCATCTTAAATCCCTAAAACGGAACGGACTGCTATCGGAAAGTATCATGACCAAAAGCTTATCGGATATCCTTCCATATATAGCAACCTCAAAAAACCACATCTTCCTTGAACGCTATCTATCAGGTAATCAAAAAGAATTGTTGAGGGAAACACTTAAAAGTAAGTTCCCAACGGTCAGGGATAGATTGTTCCAATTGGAGACCAAGAAGGAAATAGAAACCTTGGAAGGGAAGTTCAACCTTATCGGCAAGGTATTGGAAAAGGGCATTTTCGATGTCGGGATGGAAAAGGGAAGCGTCCGGCTTTTGTTCCAGGCTTTGGGGGCAAAGTATCACGACAACCAGTTGTCCTTTGCCAATTCGAACAGACATACGGTCCCAGTCCGTTTGGGAAATTTGCCTTTCCCCAAGGCCATGGAGCAATATGTATCCAGCGGATTTGTACGTCAAAATCATTTGGTATTGGAAATGTTGACGGCACAGAATTCAGATAACAGCACCGGGCTGACGGCATCCGCCTTTTTCCTGCCCATGATTTTTCCAAAGCTTTATGAAAAAATGGATCCTGTTTACCAAAAGCAATATGAAGATGTTGCCTTGAGTTCCTATGTGAAATACGCCGAACGGATGCATACCCCATATGAAAAATCGCCAAAGGATTACATTGTATTTTTCAATGCCAAAGGGTTCTATTTTACTAGAACGGAAAATGGTTTCGAAGTCAGATCCATCTATACGGACAAAGGAACAAGTTGCACGCTGTCTAAAAAGACAGGCCTTTATTTGAATTCCATTCCCGATGTAATTAAAATATTAGAGGAACAACATACTGTCATCGACGGACTTGTTAAAGACGGCAGGAGCGATCTGAAAAACTTATGGGCGGGCCATTTAATGGAAAGGGAAAGGTACGACAAGGTCTCCTTTATGTTAACGGAGGAAAAAGTTTACCCGAACCTACATCAAGAGATGGTGCTGCACCATATGGACAATGGGCTTCGTAAAAGTGTTGACGAAGCGATCAAAAGGCAATCCAGTATCCAACAAAACCGATTGCTCAGAAAAGGTGTTTATGCTATTAGTTCATTATTGGGCAATCGCGGCAAAGGACGAGAAGAAGTCTATAACGGGTTCAAGGATGAAATGACTGATTATTCAAATTACAAGGGTAGGGGACTTTCGTTGTAGAATACATCGAAGTGATTTTGTTGTTGGATTTAGCACTCTATCAGGTCCCTTTTTGTGGACAGGGAGTAAAAAGAAAGCCAAAACCTTGCTAAGGAACCGTATGATATAGTGTTTCACTTAATTAAAATAGAAATCTAATCGATGAAATTTAGCCCGAAGCAGCTAATGACAATTAGAATGAAGGAACAAAAAGGCAAAGGGAAATACGATTTGTTGTACCTATGTTGTACCAAGTACTTTTTTTAAACGAAAAAGCCGAGGTAAAAACCTCGGCTATCTCCCTTGTACTCGAGGCGGGACTTGAACCCGCACGGACTAATGTCCATTGGATTTTAAGTCCAACGTGTCTACCAATTCCACCACTCGAGCCTAGCTGCTCTGTGCAGTAGCATTTTTACAATGGAGCGAAAAACGGGATTCGAACCCGCGACCTCCACCTTGGCAAGGTGGCGCTCTACCAACTGAGCTATTTTCGCAATTTAAAATGAACGTGCATCCTTTTCAGGATGCGGGAGCAAATTTAATATAATTCTATAAAAAGCAAAGAACTTTTCGCTAAAAAGAATCAAAATATTTATAATATGCCCAAGGTGAATATATTAGAAAGGAATTATGAGCGATACGGCCTTTTGGTACAACTCCTAGGCATTTTTCTTTTTGGTGAGCAAACGCTTAATTTCGTTAAGTTTCATCAAGGCTTCAACAGGGGTTAAGGTGTTGATATCCAAGTGTGTAATTTCCTCTTTTATCTGTTCCAATAATGGATCGTCCAAATTAAAAAAGCTAAGCTGCATTTCATTTTGTACCAATTGTAATTTATCGGTGAGTTCTTCGCTGGAATGTGATTTTTCCAGCTTCTTAAGAATTTTGTTGGCTTTATGGATGACTTGCTGTGGCATGCCGGCCATTTTGGCCACGTGTATCCCAAAACTATGCTCACTGCCCCCAGGGGTCAATTTTCTTAAAAAGAGGACATTGTCTTTTAATTCTTTTACAGATACATTGAAATTTTTAATGCGACTAAAGGTAGAGGTCATTTCATTTAGCTCGTGGTAATGCGTCGCAAATAAGGTCTTTGCCCGCGCCGGGTGCTCATGAAGGTATTCCGAAATGGCCCAGGCAATAGAGATACCATCATAGGTACTAGTGCCACGTCCTATTTCGTCCAATAGGACCAAACTGCGTTCGGAGAGATTGTTAAGAATGGAGGCGGTTTCGTTCATCTCCACCATAAAAGTAGATTCTCCCATGGAAATATTGTCACTGGCACCTACACGTGTAAATATTTTATCCACATAACCAATTTTTGCGGAATCGGCCGGTACAAAACTGCCCATTTGAGCCAACAAAACAATTAGCGCCGTTTGCCTTAAAATGGCCGATTTACCACTCATGTTGGGACCGGTAATCATGATTATTTGTTGCTCGTCCCTATTTAAGTTTACATCGTTGGCAATATAGGCCTCCCCCAAGGGCAATTGCTTTTCAATTACCGGATGCCTGCCTCCAATAATGGATAGTTCGGTGGAATCATCCATGTCCGGAGAAACATAATTGTTTTCCTTGGCTAATTGGGTAAAGCCACAAAGACAATCCAGTTGGGCTATTTGATAAGCATTATTTTGTACTGGGGCAATATATTCCTGCATCCAAACTACCAATTGGGAGAACAACTGTTGCTCCAAACTTAGAATTCGCTCTTCCGCACCTAATATTTTAGCTTCATATTCTTTAAGCTCTTCGGTAATATAACGTTCGGCATTTACCAAGGTCTGCTTTCGGATCCAATCTTCGGGGACCTTGTCCTTATGGGTGTTGCGCACTTCAATATAATAACCGAAAACATTGTTGGAGGCTATTTTCAGTGAGCTAATGCCAGTGCGTTCAGTTTCCCTTTTTAGCATTTTATCCAGATAGTCTTTGCCAGAAAAAGCAAGACCTCTGAGCTCGTCCAATTCGGCTGAATACCCCTTTGCAATAGTACTGCCTTTTAGCATGTTGACAGGAGCCTCCTCGCTGATCATTTCTTTGATCTTGGCTCTTAACATATCACAGGTATGTAACTGATCCCCAATAAGGTTTAGGGCTTCGTTTTTACTTTGGGTGGTGATTTGTTTTATGGGTACAATGGCCTCCAAGGAATTTTTAAGCTGAACCACTTCCTTGGGATTTATTTTTCCCGTGGCCACTTTGGAAATTAATCGTTCCAAATCCCCGATCAACTTAATGCTACTTTGCAATTTATGGTGGGCAACTTCATTATCGGTAAGATGGGTAATGACCTGATGTCTTCTTCGGATTTTTTCGATATTTTTCAAAGGAAGTGCCAACCACCTTTTCAGCATTCTTCCGCCCATAGGCGAAATGGTTTTATCTATGACATCTATAAGCGTAACCGCATTTAGGTTGTTGGAATGGTATAGTTCCAGGTTTCTTATGGTAAACCGATCCATCCAAATATATTCCTCTTCCGCAATACGTTGAAGGGTATTGATATGCTGTAATTGTCTGTGCTGGGTATCGGAAAGGTAATGTAATACCACCCCTGCCGCTACTATTCCATGGGATAAATGGTCTACGCCGAACCCTTTTAAGCTTTTAGTTTTAAAATGATTGGTAAGTGTCTCCAGGGCATAATCATCCTGAAAGATCCAATCTTCCGTAAAAAAGGTATGGAAGTTCTTGCCAAATACTTCAAGGAATTCTTTTTTATTGGCTTTGGATACCAATACCTCGTTGGGTGAGAAATTCTGAAGTAATTTGTCTATCTGTTCTTCATTGCCTTCCGACGTTAAAAATTCCCCTGTAGATATATCTACAAAGGATATACCCAATCGCTTTCGTCCAAAATGGACAGCACATAAAAAATTGTTGGTCTTGGCCGATAGAATATCATCGTTCATGGCCACGCCTGGGGTCACCAGTTCGGTAACACCTCTTTTAACAATGGTCTTGGTGAGTTTGGGGTCCTCCAGCTGATCGCAAATGGCAACACGTTGCCCCGCTTTTACCAATTTGGGCAAATAAGTATTTAAGGAATGGTGTGGAAAGCCGGCCAGTTCTGTTCTGTCTCCTCCGTTGTTACGGTGGGTAAGGATAATGCCCAGTATTTTTGAAGCCTTTACGGCATCTTCTCCAAAAGTCTCGTAAAAATCCCCAACGCGGAACAATAATAAGGCATCAGGATATTTCACCTTAATGGTATTGTACTGCTTCATTAAAGGGGTTACCTTTTTTGTTTTTCCTGAGTCGGCCAAAGCGATTTTATTAACTTATTTTTGCATTCCTTTCTGAAACAACGAATGTAAGGTTTATCTACTGGAATGTACACTATTGTTGATATTTTGGGGATAACTTTATGTTGGTTAGAGAGGTGTTCGACTAAGATTATCGGTATTGTAAAAAGTGAATATTTAAATTTAATTGAATGCGTAAACTGGAGAATAGCGAATTGGACCGACTTAATGTGGATGAGTTTAAACAGGTGGAAAAGACTCCAATTTGCATTGTGTTGGATAATGTAAGAAGTCTTAACAATATTGGGTCCGTTTTTAGGACGGCAGATGCCTTTTTGATCGAGAAAATCTACCTGTGTGGCATTACTGCAACCCCGCCTCATAAGGAGATTCATAAGACGGCCCTGGGGGCAACAGATAGTGTTGCCTGGGAATATCGTGAAAACGCTTTGGATTTGTTGGAGGAATTAAAGAAGGACGGGTATACAGCGCTTTCTGTGGAACAGGCGGAAGATGCGGTTATGTTGAACGAATTTAAAGCGGATAAAAACGAAAAATATGCCTTGATTTTTGGCAATGAGGTAAAAGGGGTTTCCCAAGATGTGGTCTCAAATAGTGATGGCGTCTTGGAAATTCCGCAATACGGTACCAAACATTCTTTGAACATTTCGGTAAGTGTGGGTATCGTGGTATGGGATCTCTGGGCCAAATTGAAGGCTTAAAATCAATAAAAAAGAATGCCTATATAAAACCAAAAACCCAACCTAATGGTTGGGTCGGCAATATATAGTTTGAGTTAGTTAGTTCAAAACCAAAGCGTCTTTCCATCGTAATTTTTAATGATAATTACAACTCAAAACTGCTTTCTTGGAGGCGCAAGTAAATAAATTGATTTGTTCTGTGCAAGTAATATGTGAAAATTATCTTAAAATGATAGTTTCATCGCAAATTTTTGGATTTGGTCCAATATCACCTCATAATCGTCATTGTTCTCGACAAAATCTAGTTCACTAACATCTAAAATTAGATTGTTCTGTTCTGGGAAACTTTTGAAAAAGTCGAAATACCCTCGGTTTATCTTCTCTAAATATTCAGGAGCAATATTCTGTTCGTAATCTCTTCCCCTTTGCTGTATATTTTGAAGTAAACGTTCCGTGTTTTGGTAAAGGTAGATGTACATTTTCGGTTTCTTAATCTCTTTGTGCATTAGAGTAAAGAGCTTCCGGTAAAGTTTAAACTCCTCCTCTTGCAAGGTGATCTTGGCAAAAATAAGGGATTTGTTAATGTCGTAATCGCTCACCATAAAGTTCTTGAACAGGTCATATTGTGAGGTGTCGTCCATAAATTGCTGATAGCGGTCCGCCAGAAAGGACATTTCCAAAGGAAAGGCAAATCTACTCTGGTCTTCGTAAAATTTGGGCAAAAATGGGTTGTCCGCAAATCTTTCCAGCACCAATTTAGCGTTGAAATCCTGTCCTATCTTATGGGCCAATGTGGTTTTGCCAGCACCAATATTTCCTTCAATGGCTATATAATGCAATTGGGAGAAAAGTTGTGATCTGGTAGGGTATAAGGTATGTTCGGTTCGGGTGATATTGCTTTTGTCCTTGCATTCTTGTAATAGGTTTCTAGTATCCTTGTTTAAGATAGGGTGATAGAACTGTGGGGCTATATCCGCCAGTGGCTTGAGTACAAACCTTCTCAATTGCAGGTTGGGGTGTGGTATGGTCAGGGCCTCGGTTTTAATTATTTCCCTATCATAATATAAAATATCGATATCTACGGTCCTGGAAGCGTAACCAGTTCCTTGATTGCGCTCCCTACCCAACCTAGTTTCGATTTTCAATAAGTTTTCCAATAAAACCAATGGCGTTAGGGAGGTTTCTACAGCAATGCAGCCATTGTAAAAATCTTCACCCTCAAAACCCCATGCTGGGGTTTGGTAGATCGGTGATATCTTAACAACTCTTCCAATAGTGGCTTGGATCAAAAACACCACCTCCTGTAGGTGGTTTAGTTTGTCCCCTAAATTACTTCCAAGTGAAAGATATGTTGTTACAGTCTTGTTCATAATCAGCGGGCAAAGTAAACAAAAGAAATTTACTTCATAAAGGGAAATAACAAAAACACGGGTAAATTTTATAGGACTTATTCAAGTTACTAATTCTAATGGCTCTTAGGGATATAATTCAATATTTATAATTGCATAAATTCCACTTTGGCTATCTTTGTTGGTTATTAGTAATACTTATATCGAATGAACTTTTTAAGAAATTTATTAGCGGCAATTATTGGTTGCCTCATTGCCTTTGGAATTATGTTTGTAATGTTCCTGGTTTTGGCAGCCCTTATAGGAAGGGGTGAAGATACAGTGGTAGTCAAGAATAATTCCGTATTGGAAATACAATTGCAAACCCCGATCAACGATTATGTAGGGATGGACGAAAGCAATCCTTTTGCGGGGCTTTTTAATGTAAATCAAGGATTGGACGATATTTTGCATGCCATTCGTGTTGCCAAGGACGATAACAAGATAAAAGGGATAAGCCTAAATAATAATGTGATTATGGCTGGTTTATCACAAACTAAAGCAATTCGTGATGCGCTGTTGGACTTCGAAAGTAGTGGGAAATTCATATACGCCTTTGGGGATTTTTACACCCAGAAAGATTATTATTTAGCCAGTGTTGCTAAGGAGGTATATCTTAATCCTGTGGGGGATTTGGATTTTAAAGGACTTTCTACTGAAGTATTATTTTTTAAAGATCTTCAAGAAAAGACCGGAATTAAAATGGAGGTAATTCGTCATGGGAAATACAAAAGTGCCGTTGAACCTTTTTTGGCTAACGAAATGAGTGATGCCAATAGAACACAGATCAAGGAGTTACTGGATGCCTTATGGAATTCAATGCTTACTAATATTTCTGATAGTAGGGATATTTCCATGGAAAGTTTAAACCTAATAGCGGATACCTTAGGCACCAGGAAACCAAAATATGCAGTTTTGTCTGGATTGATTGATGATGTGGTGTTCTTTGATGAATATGAATCAAAAATCAAGAAGGCATTGGAGATCGAGGATGATAAAGATATTAACTATGTTGCCATATCGGACTACATTAGGACAGCCAACAGGATAAAAATTAAAAGCGGTGAAGATAAGATAGCTGTGATTTATGCTCAGGGTGAAATATGGTACGGTGAGGGCGGCTCGGATGTAATTGGTCAAGGAATTATTAATGATGCGCTCAAAAAAGCTAGGGAAGATGATGAAGTTAAAGCGATAGTGCTTCGGGTAAATTCTCCAGGAGGTAGTGCGTTGGCTTCCGATATTATCTGGCGCGAAATTGAAATTACCAAGGCGTCTAAACCAGTGTTGGTATCTATGGGCGATGTTGCTGCTTCTGGGGGGTACTACATAGCCGCCGGAGCCGATAAAATTTTTGCTGAACCCACCACCATTACGGGGTCTATTGGTGTTTTTGGTACCGTGCCCAATATTAGTGAACTGGCCAAGAATATGGGAGTAAATGCAGAACAAGTGGGGACCAACAAAAACTCGGTGGAGTATTCCCTATTTGAACCAATGAACGATAATTTTAGAAATAATGTGCTAGAAGGGATAGAGGCAACTTACGAAACGTTTTTGGAAAGGGTGGCTCAGGGCAGGGGTATTACTATGGCTCAAGCAGATAGTCTGGCCCAAGGCCGAGTATGGAGCGGGGTAGATGCTAAACGATTGGGATTGGTAGATGAACTCGGTGGACTCGATGAAGCTATTGCCGAGGCAGCCAAAATGGTGAACCTTGACAAATATGGCATAAAAAAACTTCCAAAGTATAAATCGGATCTCGAGAAGTTTATGGAAGATATGGGTGGTGCCAGTGCCAAGAGCAAAGAGGCCTTTATTCAGCAGGAAATTGGTCTAGAGGCCTATACCATTCTAAAGGAAATAAAATCCGCGATGGAAAATAAAGGAGTTCAGGCCAGAATGCCTTTTACCTTGAATATCAAATAGGATTTATTAAATCGAAAATATAATTAAACCAAAAAGACCGTCCAAAAACAATTGGGCGGTCTTTTTTAATTTTATATCATCGGTTTTAATAACTAAACCTTACCCTGATACCTTCGGATATCCCAATTGGCCAGTTCCCGTTGTGGCGATTGATTTCTTAACTATTCACTGAGTTTTGTTATTCTTCAAATATCACATCTTTATGCTATTCCGGAAATAGTCTATTTGTTTTAAATTTAATATGGATTAAAATATAAAATAGGATGACTAAAACTACTTTGTTTCGTTTATTATTTATCTGTTCCTGTTTTGTTTCTTTAGGACAAAACTCAATAGATAAAATCAGGAAGGAATATGATAGTTTAACAAAAAACACAGTTTATGGCAATAATCCGGACACTGGGAAATATTATGATATTAGGGGTTTTAAAATGTATTGCGAAACTTATGGTACAGGGGAACCATTGCTTTTAATTCATGGCAATGGAGCAAGTATCAGCGCATTTGTAAAACAAATACCCTTCTTTTCAAAAAAGTATAAGGTTATTGTCGCTGATAGCAGAAATCACGGTAAGTCAGTGGATAAGTTGGATTCCCTTTCTTACGAAATGATGGCCGATGATTATGCTGCCTTACTATCGCAAATGAAAATTGATTCCACTTTTGTTTTAGGTTGGAGTGACGGAGGCGTAAATGGGTTGCTAATGGCGATAAGACATCCCGAAAAAGTAAAAAAATTGGTTATAACAGGAGCCAACCTGCAATCGGACTCTTCGGCAGTTTCGCCGGATGCACTGCAAAGGGCAACAAAAACCTATAATATGTTTAAAAAAATGTTTGCAGAAGAAGGAGCTAAAACACCCTTGGATTCTATAGTATTCAAGTATAGTAAGTTGTTGGTAGAACAGCCAAATATTACTGTGGAAGATCTGCATAAAATAACCTTACCGACCTTGGTTGTGGGAGGGGATCACGATGTTATTAGACCTAATCATACCTTAAAGATATTTCAAAATATTCCAAATGCATATTTGTGGATTTTGCCCAATTCAGGGCATTATACATTGGTGACCCGTACAGATGAATTTAATAAAGTTGCCGATGATTTCTTTACAACAAAATTCAGGGTAATTAAGGATAGGGATAGGGATTTTTAATAATTGAAAATCAGGTTTTGATTTTTGGACAACGATATTGATAATAATAAGGCCGTCCAACCATTTGTTGGACGGCCTTATTATATTTGGCTTAAATTATTAATTAATTTTTCACCAAGTTTATTTCTACACGTCTGTTTTCTGCACGTCCTGCTTTGTACATATTGGTAGCAATAGGTTTGCTTTCGCCGTATCCAATGGATGTTAACCTAGAACTGTCTATTCCTTTTTCAACTAAGAAATTCTTAACCGAAAGTGCCCTTTCCTCGGAAAGTTTTTGATTGGACGGTACACTGCCTATGCTGTCGGTATGCCCCTCAACCGTAAATTTGGCATTGGGATATTCGTTAAGGATCTTAATGATGTCTACCAAGACATTGGTAGATTCTATTTTGATCGTGGCCTTTCCAGAATTGAACAAAATGGTCTTGGCGTACTCGTTTAAGGTTTTTTGGACCTCTTCAGTAAGTTCGGGACATCCTTTGTTGGCCACTGTGCCGGCTACATCTGGGCAATTGTCGTCCTTGTCCAAAACACCATCACCGTCAGTATCGGGCCAAGGACAGCCATTATTTTCTACTACTCCGGCTTCTTCGGGACAGTTGTCATCCTTATCCAAGACACCGTCACTATCAGTATCTTCCCAAGGACATCCGTTGTTCTCGATTATACCTGCCTCCTCTGGACATTTATCATCCTTGTCCAACACCGTGTCACCATCTGTATCCTCCCAAGGACAACCGTTGTTTTCCACTGGTCCTGGAACCTCAGGACAACCATCTACCTTATCCAATACGCCATCTTCGTCTTTGTCTTTTGGTCTGGATTGGTAAATTGGAATTTTTAAACCTGCATAAACATCCGCACCTTTAGATTGGTCGCTTGTTAATACTGTTAATATAGATCCGGAACCAATATACAATGGCCCTACCCTTAATCCAGCTCCCCACTGTACGCCTATGTTTTGGACATAGCTAACAGGAGAATAAAAACTGAACCATTTGCTTTCGAACCTAGGGGTAAGCGAAACAATGTTGGCAATACTATTGGTATTGGTATTACTTTTTGAGGTTATTGATAAATCGGTATTTAGATTCATATAAAAGTGATTGTTGATATTCCAATCAGCATTTAAATGCAAGGCTGTGGGCAAAACGGCTTTGGATGCGTTTCCAGACCTAATCTGTGTGTAAAGATTGTTTAGTTTGTCCTCAAACCCTTCTTCGTTGTCAAAATCGTCTTCGCTAATAGAATTGGTAATGTCATAAGCCTCTTCGGTCCCTTTATATTTAAGGCTAACTAGGTCCGTTAAGGATAGTCCAAATTTCAATTTGTATTTGTTAATGTCTTTGGGAGCGTAGGGATTGCCATCCTTATCCATCACCGTATAGTCTGCAAAATTTGGGCGCCATTCGTAAACAAAACCTAGGTCTACCCCAAAGCCGTCCGCACTTTTAACAAATTCGTAGTCTTCAAAATCGTTCGTTATGTTGTCACTGTTGCCATAGGATATTTCACCTTGGGAATCAATGCTTCCCGTAGTTCCGGAACCGTCAGCGTCATAATCTATAATTATATTCTTTCCACTGGAATAAGCGTTGCCATAACCCATTAAGTATTTTAAGGAGATACCTCCCTTAAGAAAATGTTGTTCCTCGTTCATAAGCACTGTGGCATAGGTAATCCCTGTTTCTGCCCAAGCATTGGCGCTCATCTGATAATCGCCTTCATTTACGTTGAAATCCTCATTTTCATCGAACTCATTGGAAATATTATCATAGGTATCTCCGTTGATTTCGTTGATATTGAAAAATACCCTGCCTCTGGTAAAAACAGCTAATGAATTTTTAGAATTGATGTTGAACATGAATGATGGTCCCAAAATATCAACATTGCCATAAGCGTTATTTGCATTTTTGGGCGATTTTGTTCCATCATCATCAAAATCAAAACTGTCTTTAAAAATATCTCCAAATTTTGCACTGTAATAGTCGTTTCCTATTAATCCACTAACCCCTATAAGGTTTATGTCCGTTTTAAATCTAGAGTCCACTATATTGGCCGGGTTGGACATTAGCCCATGCACCCCATTGTAATTGTCAGTACCTAGTCCAATATAAGACTGACCCTTTACTACTGCGGTTATTAGAATTAGGAATGCTACTAAAATACTTTTGTTCATGCTTAAAAATTTTGTTTATTTCTTTTTTATTGTTAATCGATTCTTGTTCCCTTAAATTTGATTTTTTTTCAAGAATCAAAGTGTAGAAACGCTTTTATTGGAATTAAATTATAATATGTTAAAATATTTTATTGTTGTATGGAGAATTCAGTCTTAAAGGATGAGGATAAAAAACTAGCTTTTAAGATTTACCTCTATTTGGGAGCTTTGTTCATTACCTCTTTGGTGGTTTCCAATTTAATTTTTCAAAAGTTTTTTTATTGGAAGCCTTTTGGGGATGTTACGGTTTTGGGAGCGTCGCTTTTTGAAATTTCTGTGGGCATTTTACCCTATCCCTTAACGTTTTTGATTACGGATCTGATATCGGAAATTTATGGCAGAAAAAAAGCAAACCAGATTGTAACCGCAGGAATTTTTGCGTCCTTTTTTTCAATGGGAATCGTTCTGTTGGCCAATAGTGTTCCCGCACTACCAAACTCACCAGTCAACGATGAGGTATTTAACCATGTTTTTGCATTATCCCCTATTGCTGTTTTAGCCTCAATGTTGGCTTATCTTTTTGCCCAATATATAGATATCGGTATCTATCATTTTTGGAAAAGAATAACGCATGGGAAACACTTATGGCTTCGTAATAATTTCTCGACTTTTCTCTCCCAATTTATAGATACGTTTACGGTAGTGGGGCTTCTGTGTGTTTTTAAAGTACTGCCATGGTCTATGTTTTACGGACTAGTTATCAGCGGTTTTATTTTTAAGATAATTGTGGCCTTCTTCGACACCCCTTTTCTATATTTTTTCGTATATCTATTTAGAAAGCGGTTTAATTTGAAAGTAAACCAGGAAATTGACCTTGAAGCATAATAAAATAACCTTTTTGTTGTTCTTAACGAAGAACCCAATAGTTCAATTTTGATAAAGCGTTGTAATGGTGATGGCCAAGGCCTAAACTGTTTTTCCTTTCTATGTTAAATATTATTTAAACTATATGGAAATTGGGCTTGGACTTGTCTATTTATTGTAGAATTGCGTCAAAATTTTAATGCATATGTTTAATGAAATAGCCCCGTTTTAAGTAATATTGGGCGATTTGGTTTAGATAAAGGATATCGTAGAAAAGGATTTGTATGCTACAGCTGGTATTTAAGGCCTTCGGGATTATCTTGAATAATGGGTTGATATACATGCAAGGCCTGGGAATTAATTACATAGACCAATAAAAAAACAGGTCTTTCAGATACAAAAAAGTTTAAATAGCAACAGATGAAAAAGAAAATTTTAAAGATTGTCGGTGGGGTATTTTTGGTATTAGTTTTATTATTAATTGCTACTCCATTTTTCTTAAAGGGAAAAATTGCCGATATCATTAAGAATAAGGTAAATAATAATATTAATGCCACCTTCAATTTTTCCGATGCGGATTTAAGTCTATTTAGAAGTTTTCCAAATGCTACCGTTACTTTAAGTGATATAACACTAATTAATAAGGCACCTTTTGAGGGAGATACTCTTTTTGCTTCTAATAAGGTAACCTTGGACATGTCTATTAAGGAACTGTTTAAGGACGCAAGTGAGCCAATTGCTATAAAAAGTCTAATCCTTGATGGTCCATTGTTAAATGTAATTGTGGATAAGGAAGAAAAGGCAAACTATGATATCGCCATTAATGACGGTTCTTCTCCAGTGGATACAGCGTCTACCGATAGCGGTTTCTCATTATCAATGGAATCTTATGGCATTAATAATGCAACTATAAATTACAATGACCTTTCTAGCGGTATGTTTTTTGCAATTTCTGAAATGAACCACAAGGGAAAGGGCGATCTCTCCTTGGAAAATTCTGAGTTGGATACAGAAACCAGTGGTTTGGTTTCATTTGAAATGGATAGCACAAAATATTTGAATAAAAATCCAGTGCAATTGAAGGCACTTATTGGGGTTGATTTAAAGGAAAATAAATATTCCTTTTTAAAGAATGAGGCCATGGTAAATCAATTGGCCTTAGTATTTGATGGCTTTGTGAAATTGAATGAAGATAACCAAGAGGTAAACATTTCTTTTAAAACGGTGTCTTCAGACTTTAAAAACTTCTTAGCGGTTATCCCAGCGGCATATTCCAAAAATATAGAACAGGTGTCAACTAGCGGAAATTTTACGGTTGCGGGTGAGTTTAAGGGCATTGTGGACGAAGATCATATTCCACAGTTTAAAATTGATATCAATTCGGATAACGCTTCCTTTAAATATCCCGATTTGCCAAAATCGGTTAGAAATGTTTTTATAGATACAGAAATTTCCAATAATACTGGAATTGTAGAAGATACCTATGTGGATATCCGCAGATTATCCTTTATGATAGACGAAGATAAGTTTAATATGGTAGCCAAAATAAGTGAGCTTATGGGCAATACCAAGGTGAGCGCCAAGATAGATGGAAAGATGAATTTGGCAAATATCTCCAAAGCTTATCCGGTACCGGCCGATTTAAATTTAAAGGGAATCTTAAATGCGGATATTTCAACGGCTTTCGATATGGCATCCATTGAAAAGAAGAAGTATGAGAATACGAAGACCAATGGCACCTTAAATTTAAAGGACTTTGAGTATAAATCCGATGAATTTCCCAATCCTATTATTTTAAAAAATACATCAGTCACATTTAATCCAACTACGGTAACCCTTAACAAATTGGAAGGGGCAACGGGCAAGACCGATTTTGATGCTTCGGGAACCATCAACAACCTGCTGGGGTTTATGTTCAATAATGAAAATGTGGAGGGCAACTTCAATCTAAGGTCCAATACTTTTGCCATTAACGATTTTATGGTGGCTGAAACGGCTACGGAGAACCTTGGGGGAGGAAAAGAGGCACCAACTAAATCCACCGAAGAAAAAATTAAGATACCTTCTTTTTTGGATTGTACCATAAATGCTACCGCCAACACTGTGATTTACGACAACCTTACCTTGAAGGATGTGAAGGGTACGCTTCAAATAAAGGATGAGAAGGCGATACTAACCAATATGACATCTTCAATATTTGATGGTAAATTGGCATTGAACGGGGAAGTGTCCACCAAGGAGGCCACACCTACTTTTGCTATGAAATTAGGGATGGCAAGTTTTAAGATTGCAGAGACTTTCGAGGCTTTGGAAATGTTTAGGACATTGGCGCCTATTGCAAAAATCCTTCAAGGAACCTTAAATTCGGATGTGCAGATATCAGGAAGTTTAAAAGATGATTTTACGCCCAATTTAAATACCATTTCGGGTAATATTTTGGCAGAATTATTGACGAATCAAATCGATGCAAATAGTGCTCCATTAATTTCTCAACTTGACAGTAAATTGAGTTTTTTAAATTTGGAAAAATTGAATTTAAAAGATTTGAAAACGGCTTTGACTTTCGAGGACGGTGTGGTAAAGGTAAAACCGTTTACTATTAAATATCAGGATTTTGCCATAAATGTAGCCGGTAGCCATACTTTCGATCAAAAACTGAACTACGCAGCCACTATTGAAGTACCTGCCAAATATTTAGGAAAGGATATTGCCAATTTAATTGCCAGAATTGATGAAAAATCTTTGGAGAATTTGACCATTCCTGTAACAGCAAATATAGGAGGAGGTTATAGTAGTCCTACTGTGACTACGGACCTTACTTCAGGCATAAAAAATTTAACGGCTCAACTTATTGAAGTTGAAAAACAAAAATTAATTAATAAAGGTAAGGATAAGGCGAAGGATTTTATTGGGGATCTTATCACCAAAAACCAACAGGCCACGGATTCCACCAAAAAGAAAAATCAAGAGAGCGCCAAAGATGTTATTGGAGGTCTTTTGGGTGGAACAACCAAAAAAGCTGATTCTACAGGGAAAACGGATACTACGGACATAGCGAAAAAAGAAGCCCAGAAAGAAGTTGCCAAAAAAATAATAGGAGGACTTTTTGGTAAAAAAAAGGAGGCAGAAAAGGAGAAAGATAGTGTGCAATAAACTAATGCTGTATGGCTCACAACTCTAAAAGTACCATTAATAGTTGCAATGGAATAGGAGTCTGCCCATTTACTTGATGGGTATGCTCTTGCGATTATTTAAATCGTTATAATTAACATTCCTATTATGGAGTTTGTCGTGGTGTTTAAATATTAGGTTGGCGACAATACATCTTCCAAAACTTTTATTAAATCCTTGGGGCTTTTTAGGTAGGTTACCATATTGTCATTATCCTTAAGTTCAAAATTAATGGGACTGCCCGAAAATAGAAGGGGTGTTTTGGACTCGGATGATAATTTAAAAACTTTTTCTTCAACTATTGAGGGTGTTGTAGTAACAAAAAAGGTAAGGAGGTAATTTGGTTTTACCAACTCTGCCATGGTTTTTACGTTGTCATGGGGCACATTTTGTCCAAGATAAAAAACTCTCCACCCTAGTTTTTTAGCAATAAAGTCAGACAATAATAAACCTATTTCATGACTTTCACCTTCAGCTAAAAACAATATTATCTTTGGGGCATTTTCTGGAGCAATCGGTAATAGATCTATAGCAGAACATATTTTTTGTCGAATTAAGTTTGATACAAAATGTTCCTGTGCCGGCATAATCTTATTGATGCCCCACAGAACCCCCACCTTGTGCAGAAATGGATAAATAACGTCGGTGAAAGTGGACAATATGCCATTTTTGATAATTTGGGACTTAATTATATTGTCAAATTCTTGTTCGTCCAAATTAATCATACTCAATATCAAGGCCTTAACTTCCTCGTCTTGGTTAGAATCGATCAAAGCCTCTGAAACCATTCTGTGGATATCGTCGTCGGACATCTTGCCTATGGCTGATAATCGAACACCTTGATTTCTTAAGATGCTTATGTTTAATAGCTTTTTTAATTGACTGTCCGAATAAAATCGAATATTGGTATCTGTTCTTTCTGGAACTAAAAAATCATATCTACTCTCCCATTTTCTCAGGGTATGAGAAGTAATACCTGTTAGGGAAACTATTTGTGCCATGGAGTACCTGCTCATCCTAATGTCTAAGAAATTTTCAGGTAAAGTTAAACAAAAATTCTAATGACCAATGGGTGGTTGAATATTTTTGTCTAATTATTTATATGAAAAAGTTGTACAAAACAAAATAATTATTATATTTGTCGAACTATACACATAAAAACATTAGACATGAAAAAATTTAGTATTTACTTTTTAGCATTAATCAGTTCTATGTTACTTGTTGTATCATGTAGTAATGATGACGATAATGACATAATTGATGAGCCCACTTTGTCTACCATAGTGGAAACAGCTCAGGACACGGATATTTTAAGTAGCTTGGTAGCTGCTTTGTCCAAGGCGGATGAGAATCCTGATTCAGATTTGATCGGGGCATTGAACGGTGAAGGAACTTTTACCGTATTTGCACCGACCAACACTGCTTTTACAGCACTTTTGGCCAGTTTAGATGGCTTTGATAGTCTGGAAGATTTTGATACTTCAGAGGAACGGGAGATTCTCGCAATGATCTTGAAATACCATGTAATTGTTGGTGCGGCCGCTAATTCTAGTTCGCTTTCCGATGGTAGTGAATTTACTACTCTGCAAGGTGAAAAGATTACGATCAGTATTGACGGTGATGTTTACGTTCAGGATCCTACCGATACGGATGCAAAAGTGGGGCCAGCAGACATTTTGGCTTCCAACGGTATTGTTCATGTAATAGACAAAGTATTGGTTCCCCAAGCGGTTTTGGACGCCTTGGAACCAGAGCCCTTACCTAATATTGTAGAATTGGCGATGGGTACCGAATTCTTATCGCTATTGGTAGGAGCCTTGGTTCAAGCCGATGCCGGTTTGGTAGACCTGTTGCAAACAGATGGTCCATTTACAGTGTTCGCACCTACGGATACTGCATTTGCAGCCCTATTGGAAACATTGGGTGATGATTACAACAGTTTGGCTGATTTTGACACTACAGAGGAAAAAGCACTGTTGGCACAGATTTTAAAATATCACGTAGTCGCAGGAACGGCAGCTTATTCTATGGATCTGTCCAATGGACAAATGGTAGAGACCGCCCAGGGAGAATCCGTAACGGTAAATTTAACCGGGGGTGTTTTTATACAGGATAAGACCGATGTGGACGCAGCAGTTGCTCCGGCCGATATCGCTGCCGGCAACGGGGTAGTGCATATTATTGATAAAGTGTTATTGCCACAGGAAGCCTTGGATGCCCTAATGCCACCAACGCCAAACATTGTAGAGTTGGCTATGGATACCGAATTTTTATCGCTATTGGTAGGAGCCTTGGTTCAAGCCGATGCCGGTTTGGTAGACCTGTTGCAAACAGATGGTCCATTTACAGTGTTCGCACCTACGGATACTGCATTTGCAGCCCTATTGGAAACATTGGGTGATGATTACAACAGTTTGGCTGATTTTGACACTACAGAGGAAAAAGCACTGTTGGCACAGATTTTAAAATATCACGTAGTCGCAGGAACGGCAGCTTATTCTATGGATCTGTCCAATGGACAAATGGTAGAGACCGCCCAGGGAGAATCCGTAACGGTAAATTTAACCGGAGGTGTTTTTATTCAGGATAAGACCGATGTGGACGCAGCAGTTGCTCCAGCCGATATCGCAGCCGACAATGGGGTGGTTCATGTGATCGATAAGGTTTTGTTACCACAGGAAGTACTTGATGCTTTAGGACACTAGAAGAGGGTTAAAAATAGTGTGCTTTAGTTTGGTTGTGAAAACTGACGGCCTATAAAGGGTCGTCGGTTTTTTATAAATAATAGGCTCCTGTACAATATCAATAAATGGATTAAAGGAGAAGGTGCATTGTGAGAAAGGGATTTTATGCTTTTTGAAAAGTAAGTAAGTAGTAACCAAACCTTTCGGCTCCAATACTTATGCTTTAGTTCTTTTGAAAATTATTATATATTTAATTTAAAATACGACAAACATTGAAAGCGCTCTTCGATTCTTCTAGTTTAAAATGCAGTAAATTGGTTACCCGTACCTATAGTACTTCATTTTCTTTGGGCATTAGATTGTTTGCTCCAAAAATAAGACCAGCTATTTACGCCATTTATGGTTTTGTTAGGTACGCCGATGAGATTGTAGATTCATTTCATGATTACGATCAAGAGGAATTGCTGACCGAATTTATCCAGGATTATAAATTGTCCTTGAAAAGAAAAATCAGTTTAAATCCAATAATGAATTCTTTTCAAGCTGTGGTGCATAAGTTTGAACTCTATGAATACGCAGATGTCTTTTTGGAGCGAATGCGATACGATTTGGAAGTATCAGAATATACGACCAAAGAGGCATATGAGAATTATATCTATGGATCGGCAGATGTGGTGGGGCTGATGTGTTTAAGGGTGTTTGTGGATAACGATAATGAAAAGTTCAATTCCCTTCAATCCTCGGCAAGATATCTGGGTTCCGCATTTCAAAAGGTTAATTTTCTTAGAGATATTAAAGAGGACCTTGAGGGTCTGGGTAGGTCATATTTTCCTAATGTTCATCAAAAGGAATTGAATGATGAGGTGAAAAAGGAAATTATTTCAGAAATTGAGCAAGACTTTGAAAAGGCCTATAAAGGCCTGATCCAATTGCCTATTGAAAGTAGGTTAGGGGTCTATATAGCTTATAAATATTATTCAAAACTTTTAAAAAAACTGAAACATACCAAATCCGAAAAAATACTGACCGATAGAATCCATATCTCCAACCCTATGAAAATGGTGATATTGGCAAAGGGGTATTTAAGGTTTAAACTAAACGCTATTTAGTAGTTGTTTTTAGAGATTTTATTTCCAATGAACACAAGCGTAAACTCCTGCTTAAAATCGTGAATTAAATTTGTATTAGTAGATGATAGTAGTATTTTATACTCTTATTACATTGGTAACTTTTGTGGTTATGGAAGTGATTACTTGGTGTACCCACAAATTTGTGATGCACGGATTTTTATGGGTTTTACATGCCGATCACCATGAGCCCAAATACCCTCATATTTTTGAAAAGAACGATACCTTTTTTGTGATCTTTGCCATTCCAAGTATTGTTTTTTTGTATTTAGGAGTAGCCCCCGCTCTCAACTATTTATTCTTTATAGGTTTGGGCATCCTGTTTTATGGTATGGCCTACTTTTTAATACATGATGTGCTTATACACCATAGATTTAAATGGTTTAAGAATATTAAAAACAAATATTTACTGGCTTTGAGGAAAGCCCATAAAATTCATCATAAGAACATGGGTAAGCAAGATGGGGAATGTTTTGGAATGTTGATTGTTCCCAGAAAATATTTTAGGTGAAATTTAATACATTAAAGAAACTTCACTTACCTATATCCCCTTTTTAAAATGGCGCATGAAGCTATTTATTTTTCATTCGAATTGGCGTATAGAATCTTAAGTTTCCATTTTGGAGTCAATAGTTATTGGTAGTTCCTTGCTACTGTTTAAATAGGTTGAAAATCCGAAGATTAAGCCTCAATTCCGCTTTTATAGGCTGCCAAGGCTCTTTCTCGCGCAAATTTATGCTCCACCACAGGATCTGGATATTCAAAGGAATCAAATTCTGGAATCCACTTCCTTACATATTTGTAATCCTTGTCAAATTTTTTTTGTTGCGAAAGGGGGTTGAAAATCCTAAAATAGGGAGCAGCATCACATCCTGTTCCTGCAGCCCATTGCCAATTACCGTTATTAGAGGATAATTCATAATCCAATAATTTTTTAGCAAAATAGGCCTCACCCCAGCGCCAGTCGATCAGTAAATGTTTACATAGGAAACCCGCAGTAATCATCCTTACCCGGTTATGCATAAAGCCAGTTTCATTAAGTTGCCTCATTCCGGCATCCACCATTGGGTAGCCAGTTTTTCCTTGGCACCATAGTTTAAACTCTTCCTTATTGTTTCTCCACTGAATATTGTTGTATTTAGCCCTAAAATTTCCTGTGACTACCTTGGGGAAATGAAAGAGTATTTGCATAAAGAATTCCCGCCATATCAATTCGCTTAAAAATACGGCATTATTTTTATCGATTTTGGTAATTAACTGCCTAATACTTATGGTGCCAAATCTTAAATGGGGACTTAAATAACTGGTAATATCATCATAAGGAAAATCTCTTTTATCTTTATAAAGATGGAGCTGTGACAAATCAAAGTCCTTTACTTCAATACCTGACTTTTTAAACCCAATGTCCTCCAAAGATATAGTAGGATAATTGGCTTTATAAAGATTGTTGAGCTTTGGATTCTTATGTTCTGTATAGTTCTCCTCATGGAATTTGGCCAACCATTTATTTTTATAGGGTGTGAAAACGGTATATGGTTCATTATTGCTTTTCAAAATTTCATTTTCTTCGAAAACTACCTGATCCTTATAACTAAAAAAAGTAATGCCTTTTTTGCTAAGCAATTGCTCAATTTCATTATCCCTAGCTATAGCATAGGGCTCATAATCCCTATTGCAAAATACATTAACAATATTAAATTTGGAAATCAACTGTAGCCATACGGCCTTTGGTTCTCCAGACAGGTATAGTATGTCCGAATCACGTGACTTTAAGGACTCTTTTATCTTTAGAAGTGATTGATGGATAAAACCAATTCGGGCATCATCCTTAGGTAATTCATTTAAAATATGGCGGTCAAAAATAAAAATGGGAAGTACAGGGAAGTTGAGGTCCAATGCCTTTGCCAGCGCTGTATTGTCCTCTATTCTTAGGTCACGTCTATACCAAAAAACAGAAATAGGTGTTTCGTCTTTGGATGAAGTTGTAACGTCTAGTTGGTCTTGATCTAGCAACATATCTTAGATGTATAAAAATTAATTTGAGGCTGCCTGCTTTACCTAAATATGAGTTTTTCCGATGTAAATCCAGGGGCCACTTTTTTTAAAGTAAATAAGAATTGGATTCCAAACACATACAATTTAATGGTTAATCCTTTAGTGTCTACCGCCTTTTTAATATTTATCTACTTTACTTCCAGTCCTACAACATAACCCTCACTGCCCCTGATATTAAAGACTGTGTCGTCCTCAAAAATCAGGTATTGCCCCTTAATACCTTTTAAAACTCCTGAATAATTGGGTGTTTTGCCGAGGTTAAGACTTTTTACTTTTTTAGGATATTTTAATACTGGAAATTCTAAATGGGTTTCTGTATTACTTTCTATAAAATAGGGAGTTGCCTCATCTGGAATATATTGTTTTAATTTATTTCTATATTCCACCAAATTCTCATCGTCCACATCGTTGGTCAACATTTTTCGCCAATTGGTCTTGTCGCCAATGTGTTCTTTAAGTGCCACTTCGGTAATACCGGCCAAATAACGATTGGGTACTTCAACTATTTCTAAGGCTTCATGGGCACCTTGATCTATCCATCTTGTAGGTACCTGCGACTTTCGGGTTACACCCACTTTAATGTTGCTGGAATTGGCAAGATAAACGATGTGCGGCTGTAATTGGACCTTTTTTTCATATTCCAAATTACGATCTTCCTTGTCCAAATGTGCAGTACTCAATTCTGGTCTCATGATCCAGTCCCCAGCGGTAGGAATTTCATAAAAACATGTTTTACAGAAGCCCTGCCTAAAAATAGGACGATCCTCTCCACAATTAAGACATTGGAATTTTACAAAGGAAATTTTAATTTCCTTGTTCAAAACCTGATTTAAGTTTAAAAAATCTCCCTCGAAGATTAAGTAATATTGAATAGGGTCTGCCAATTCGGTTTCCATTTTTCTTAAAACACCTTGATACTGCATATTTTTTTGCTTAACGTAAATTCTATTTGAATATGAATTCATTTAAAGCTATTTTTAGCTAATTAATCTAGAGCCTGTTTAAAAATTTATAATTAGTATTTTAAGAGATCATTTTTGCGCAGAATGAGGCAGAATTTTTGAGGATAGCTGTAACTACGGTTCAAAATTTTAACGAAATATTGCACAAAAGGGGCATAAAAAACAATTGACGAATTCTTAAACAGGCTCTTAACCCAAAACCCTGCTTTAAATAGGGATAAAGATACCTAAAAATGCCAATACCATTATTCAATTCCATTGCTTCTTGGCTGTTGAAAAAGCGTTATCATCAGATAGAACTTTTTTTAAAGTACCCTGAGGAGGTACAGGATGAGGTATTGCACCAATTGTTGTCCTTTGCTGAGGATACGGAAATTGGAAGAAAGTACGACTTCGAATCTATCAACAACTATGAAACTTTTATAGAACGGGTTCCTATTGTTTCTTATGAGGAGTTTGAACCTATGATAGAGCGGTCAAGAAGGGGAGAGCAAAATATTTTTTGGCCAACTACCATTAAATGGTTTGCCAAGAGTAGTGGTACTACCAATGCCAAAAGCAAATTTATTCCTGTCAGTTCCGAAGCCTTGGAGGATTGTCATTATAAATCCAGTAAGGATTTGCTCTGTCTGTATTTAAATAATAATGAAAACTCGCAATTGTTTACAGGTAAGAGTTTGCGATTGGGGGGGAGTAAGGAACTGTATCAGGATAATGGTACCATTTTCGGGGATCTTTCGGCTATTCTAATAGATAATATGCCATTTTGGGCAGAATTGAGCAGTACACCAAGTAATAAGGTGTCGCTTATGAGTGAATGGGAGACTAAATTACAGGCGATCATAAAGGAAAGTGTTCAAGAGAATGTAACCAGTCTGGCAGGAGTGCCTTCGTGGATGTTGGTGCTTTTAAATAATGTCTTGGAGGAAACAGGAAAGGATCACCTTTTTCAGGTCTGGGAGAATTTGGAAGTGTACTTTCATGGCGGGGTTAGTTTTAATCCGTACAAGGATCAATATTCCAAATTATTGCCACGGAAGAATTTCAACTATTATGAAATTTATAACGCTTCCGAAGGTTTTTTTGCCATTCAGGATAGAAATAATGCGGATGATCTATTGCTGATGTTGGATTATGGTATTTTCTACGAATTTATTCCAATGGATACCTATGGGACAAGTGAGCAGATTACTCTTCCATTATGGAAAGTGAGGGTAGATCAAAACTATGCGGTAATAATTACTTCCAATGCAGGGCTTTGGCGTTATAAAATTGGAGATACCGTGCGGTTTACCTCTACCAACCCCTATAGGATCAAAGTAACAGGTAGAACCAAACATCATATAAATGTATTCGGGGAGGAGCTCATTATTGAAAATGCAGAAGAAGCCTTGAAAACTATATGTAAAAAAACGGGATCAGAAATAAAGGACTATACCGTGGCACCTATATTTATGGAGGGTAAGGAAAAGGGTGCGCATGAATGGATCATAGAATTTCGTAAGCCACCTGAAGAATTGGCATATTTTACCGAATTTCTTGATAATGCTCTAAAATCTTTGAACTCTGACTACGAGGCCAAGCGTTATAATAATATTACTTTAAAGCTTCCCAAGGTGCATATTGCCAGACAAAATCTTTTTTATGATTGGCTAAAATCCAAAGACAAGTTAGGAGGGCAACATAAAATTCCACGATTATCCAATAAAAGGGACTACATCGAGGAATTGCTTCAGATGAACAAATAAATGAGGCTAAAACGGTCTTATTGTTCAACTTAGAGTTATCAAATGTTTCCCTTTAACTTTTTAAACTTTTTATTATGGCGAATAGATTAGTAATATTGTCCGATATGTGGGGATCTAAAAAAGGGCTATGGATTACCTCCTATTTAGGTTATTTACAGCAATATTATAATATAACCTTTTACGATTGTCAACATTTGGCCGATGTTAGTTTGGCGGTGGACTCTGCAGAAAATATACATAAGGAATTTATTGAAGGAGGTGTGGAAACAGCAGTGGCCCATTTACTAAAAAAAGAAAAGGAGCCCAGCCACTATTTGGCCTTTGGTATCGGAGGAACAATTGCATGGAAGGCAGCACTTAAAGGATTGCCAATGAAATCGTTATATGCGGTTTCAAGTACAAGGTTACGTCTCGAAAACGAGAAGCCAAAGGGTAATGTTCAACTACTTTATGGGCAAAATGATGAGTTTAGACCAACCAAGGACTGGTCTGGTCCAATTGGTGCAGATTTGGAAACTGTTAATAATTTTGGGCATGAGCTCTATACCGATGAGAAGATAATCAGTAAAGTGTGCCAAGATCTGTTGGCTAAGGTTATGCAAAAACAATACGTAGCCTGATAACCGGAATTTCTTCTATTTAGTAGGGAAAAATATAAATTAAAAAGCTAAAAGCAGTCTTACGAGACTGCTTTTAGCTTTTTAATAGTTTCAAAAGACAATTTCTCTTCGGCATAAGGTCTTGTTACCTTAAACTGTGTTTCATCAGTACTAGGAAACTCGAACATAGCATCTGTGAAAATAGCTTCGCACAGGGAGCGTAATCCCCTTGCGCCCAATTTGTACTCTATGGCCTTATCCACAATATAGTCCAATGCCTGATCTGTGATCTTAAAGGAAATGCCATCCATCTTAAACAATTTTTCGTATTGTTTTATAATGGCGTTCTTTGGTTCTGTTAAAATGGCTCTTAGCGTTTCCTTATCCAAAGGATTCATATGGGTAAGTACAGGTAATCTGCCAATAATCTCTGGTATTAACCCAAAATCCTTTAAATCTTTAGGGACTATGTATTGTAGAATATTATTGTTGTCTACCTTTTCTTCAGCTTTGGACGCGCTATAGCCTACGGCCTGCATGTTCAACCTTTTGGTGATGTGCCTTTCAATTCCGTCAAAGGCACCTCCGGCAATAAACAAAATATTTTCTGTGTTTACTTCTATAAATTTTTGATCCGGATGCTTTCTTCCTCCTTTTGGCGGTACATTTACTACGGTACCCTCAAGCAGTTTAAGAAGTCCTTGCTGAACGCCTTCTCCGGATACATCTCGGGTAATTGAAGGGTTATCGCTTTTACGAGCAATTTTATCAATTTCATCTATAAAGACGATACCACGTTCCGCCTTTTCCAAATTGTAATCCGCAGCCTGAAGTAAACGCGTAAGTATACTTTCCACATCTTCCCCTACGTAACCAGCTTCGGTAAGAACGGTAGCGTCAACAATGGCCAAAGGAACATTTAACATTCTGGCAATAGTTTTTGCCATTAGGGTCTTACCTGTCCCGGTTTGACCTACCATGATAATGTTACTCTTTTGGATTTCTATATCGTCTTCCTTGCTTTTTGGTTGTAGTAGTCTTTTGTAATGGTTGTAAACTGCAACGGACATTACTTTTTTGGTACGGTCTTGACCAATAATATACGTGTCCAAAAATTCCTTTATTTCCAAAGGTTTTTTTAATGTTAGCTCAGAGGAAAGGTCATTGTTCTTGGTCTGCTTGGATTCCTCCGCAACTATTCCATGTGCCTGCTCTATACAACGATCGCATATATGCGCATCAAGGCCCGCAATTAATAAATTGGTTTCTGGCTTTTTCCTACCACAAAAAGAGCATTCTAAATTTTCTTTTGCCATATCATTTTATCACTTTCAATAATAGTAACGAAAAAATCTACATTTTGGTTCATCCATAAGCGAAGGAACAGTGATTTTTCGATACTTTTAGTCGTCTCTAATCCTTATCCCTTACTAAGATCTCATCGATCATGCCATATTCCTTGGCTTCGTCTGCTTTCAGCCAATAATCCCTATCACTGTCATCACTGACTTTTTCAAGGGTTTGTCCTGAATGCTTTGCAATTATCTGGTACAATTCATCCTTAAGTTTTAATATCTCCCTAGCGGTAATCTCTATATCGCTGGCCTGGCCTTGTGCACCGCCAAGAGGTTGATGGATCATTACCCTGGAATGGGTAAGACCGCTTCGTTTTCCCTTCTCACCGGCACAAAGAAGAACAGCACCCATAGAGGCTGCCATTCCGGTGCATATAGTAGCTACATCAGGTTTTATGAACTGCATAGTGTCATAGATTCCTAAACCTGCATAAACACTTCCGCCTGGCGAATTGATATATATTTGTATGTCCTTCGTAGCATCTGTGCTTTCCAAGAATAATAACTGCGCTTGTACAATATTGGCAACTTGGTCATTGATTCCCGTTCCCAAGAAAATAATCCTATCCATCATTAATCGGGAGAAAACATCCATTGCCACGGCATTTAGCTGTCTTTCTTCTATAATGTTGGGAGTAAGGTTGGTGGGGTACATACTACTTAGAATAGTATCGTAATACATACTATTTATTCCCTGATGTTTAATAGCGTAGTTTTTGAATTCTTTCCCGTAATCCATATTTTTAATCAATAGTTTTTTAAGATAAAAAAAGTGTCGAAAATATACTCTTCGACACTGTAAATATACTTATTTTTAGTGAAACTTGATTTTAATAACTCCTATCTGGGCGGAATTAAAATGTAACCTTCAACTAATCCAATTACCCGTATACCTCCTTGACAAAGTCTTCGTAAGTAACTTCTTTTGGTTTTAAATTCGCCTTTTCTTTATAAAGGGTCAATAGTTTTTGGCTCATTAACTGCTCCGAAAGTCTTTTTACCTCATCTTGGTTGGAAAGGACCCGAGCTGCAATATTGTCCAATTCCTCCTCTTTAGGGTCTAGCTGTCCAAATTGTGCCATTTGTTGCTTTATAAAGCCTTTTGCAAATTCTTTAAGTTCATCAAACTGGATTTGAATCTCGTTTTCTTGGATGATTTTGCCCTCGATCAGTTGGTAGCGTAAACCTTTTTCCGACTTTTCAAATTCTTCGTTCGCTTCCTCCTCTGTCAATGGTTTTTCGCCCGTTGTCTGAATCCATTTGGTCAGGAATTCCGATGGAAGGTCAAATTTGATATTTTCTATAAAGTGTTCGGTAATATCATTTAGCAACTTCTGATCGGACTGTTGCTCAAATTGCTTTTCTGAATCTTCTTTGATTCGTTCCTTAAGCGCTTTTTCCGTAGTGACGGTATCCTTGCCAAATAATTTATCAAAAAGCTCTTGGTCCAATTTTGCCGGTTCCTTTTCGTTTATTTCCTCAATGGTAAAAGTAACTTCGATGTCCAATTTTTCGGATTTTTCACCGTCTATACCTAAAGAACTACCCAATAGGTGATCTTCCTTGAACAACCCTTTTGTTTTAAGGGTGACCACGTCGCCAACTTTTTTGCCTAAAAGGCTTTCAAGTGCTTTTTTGCTTTTTATTTGTTCAATCTCGATAACGGTCTTGTTGTCTATTTCTTCCGCTTCGTTCTTGAAAACACCATTTACATCATCCTTTTTCCCAACTTCGGATTTGCTTATCAGTTTCCCGTATTGCTTTTGGATACGCTCCACTTGCTCATCGATCATTTTTTTACCGGCTATAATCTTATAGTGGGTAATGGCCTTTTTCGATTTAAGGTCAACATTGAAAGTGGGAGCTAGTCCCAATTCAAATTCAAACGCGAATTCTTCGGAATCCCAGTTAAAGTTGTCCTGTTGTTTTGGAAGTGGATTCCCTAGAACATCCAACTTTTCCTCTGTAAGGTATTTGTTGAGATTGTCTTGCAACAACTTATTTACTTCATCAACCAAAACTGCCTTTCCATATTGTTTCTTGATCAGTCCCATGGGTACCTGACCTTTTCTAAAACCTGGTATATTTGCCTGCTTTCTGTAGTCTTTTAAGATTGTTTCTACCTTATCGAAGTAATCCTCTTTGGTTACCGCAACTTTTACTACTGCATTTAAATCGTCAATCTGCTCTTTCGTGATGTTCATTTCTATATCTAATTTTGCTAAAATAAAATGGGATGCAAAAGTACTACATTTTCTAATCCCCAACAAGTTTTTAAATTACTGAATGTCAAAAAGGTAAACTAGATTTTTTTGTCATCATTTAGAAAAGAATAAAATATTGATTGTAGAAAGGAGAGTAAAAGGCTAAAAAGTAGTGCCCACCATATATTATTTACTTGAAAACCGCTAATAAAGTAGTCGGCCAAAAGGATGATTATGGCGTTGATAATGAGCAAGAAAAGGCCCAGGGTAAGGATGGTAACCGGTAAGGTTAGTATAACCAAAACGGGCTTTACTATAAAATTCAACAAACTTAGGACAATGGCAACAATAATGGCCGTAGTATAGGTGTCCACTCCAACGCCAGGTAATATGTTTGCTAAAATAACAACGGCTACTGCACTAAGGAGAATTCTTAAAATTAGATTCATAATTTTATTTTTTTAGGGGTTAAAAAAGGGTTGTGTGTTTTGGTATATTACCCTTAAAAGTAAACATTTATTTTCCGCTGTAGAAAGAAGATTTTATTTAGGTCATAGTTAGGGTATTCATCGTGCTCCTAAATTTTATCCCGGAAAAACTTACGGCCCTATTTGATAAATTGAAGGGATTTTTCATAAAATTGGGTTGGATTTTCCGCATGTAGCCAATGCCCTGCATTATCTATTGTTTCAATATGTGCCGATGGGAAATGTCTTTTTATTACAGTTAGGTCATCCAATCCTACGTATTCTGATTTTTCTCCCCTTAAAAAAAGTGTTGGACCTGTGTAGGTGTCTGTAGGACCAATGTTTTCGCCAATTTCCTCCATTCGCTCACTTAAAACCTCTAGATTGAAGCGAAAACCCAAAACGCCCTTATCTTCCCAATACAGATTCTTTAATAAGAACTGGCGAATCCCGACATTTGTAATGTATTTGGATAGCTGCTCGTCCGCTTCATTTCTAGTTTTAATGGAGCGGATATCTATGGCATTAAGGCCGTTGACGATATCCTGATGATGTGGAGGATAGAATTTTGGGGCAATATCAGCTACCAGTAGTTTAGTTGTTAACAGCGGGTAGCGACAAGCAAAAAGCATAGCAGTTTTTCCTCCCATGGAATGACCCAGTATGATGGCGCTAACCATATGATGGTGTGCCATGTACCGTTTTACGTCTTCTGCTAAGAGATCATAATTGAATTCATTGGAATGGAAACTTTTTCCATGGTTGCGTAAATCTAAAAGATGGACCTGAAAACCCTCCTCGGCATATTTTACACCCATCGATTTCCAATTGTCCGACATTCCTAAAAATCCATGTAGGATAATGATGGGAGAACCCTTTCCTAAAATATTAGAATGTAAAATTGGCATTACTTTAGCTTGTTTAGATACATATTAATTACATTTTCCAGACCCAGATATAGGGATTCGCATATTAGGGCATGGCCAATGGAAACTTCCAATAAGTGGGGGATATTTTCCTTGAAGTATTTTATATTGTCCAAGCTCAGGTCGTGCCCCGCATTTAGTCCCAATCCCAATTGATGCGCCACTTTGGCCGCTTCAGTAAAAACAGTTACCCCGTTCTTGTTTCCCTTGGCGTACTCATGGGCATAACTTTCAGTGTATAGTTCAATCCGGTCGGCCCCAGTTAGGGCAGCTCCTTCGATCATTTTAATATTGGCATCGACAAAAATGGAAGTTCTGATTCCGTTATTTCTAAATGTGGTAATAACCTCTTTTAAAAAGTCCCTGTGCTTAAGGGTGTCCCAACCGGCGTTGGAAGTTATAGCGTCAACGGCATCCGGTACAAGGGTTACTTGTGCTGGTTTTACTTCCAAGACCAGATCTATAAAAGAGCGTATAGGATTGCCTTCAATGTTGAATTCGGTTTGGACCACTTTCATTAAATCCCGGGCATCTTGGTATTTAATATGTCTTTCATCTGGCCTAGGATGTATGGTTATTCCCTGTGCTCCAAAATCTTCAATATCTTTGGCTACTTTTAACAGATTTGGTACGTTTCCGCCACGTGAATTTCTTAATGTTGCAATTTTATTTACATTAACGCTAAGCTTTGTCATATCACTTTAGGGTATTAAAAAAAGCAAAAATACAAATTAGGCATACCTTTTGTAGTTTTTATGATGAAAGAATTCGATTCTGTATACTTACTTTGGCATTTGGCGACATAATTGTAAATAATGTTTAGGAAGGTATCTTAAGCTTGCGAAAAGTGCAGAGTTTAGCGTATTGGTAATTAATGGGGAAGGATTTTTAATAGCCTGTAAAAGTTAAGTCCATTAAACAATAATACTTCGGAAGGATAGGGTTCTTAGAAATTTTTATTAGTATTTTGCGTTATAATATGAAGTTATGAATATTCAAAACAACATAATTGCCACATTGCCGATTTTTAAAGTAGGTGATTCCTTGAAAAAAGTGATCAAATTCTTTAAGGACTCGACCTATTCCCATATTGCTGTGGTGGAAGAGAATTTTTTTATTGGAGTTTTGGATGAAAAAGATCTGGATAATTATGAAGCGGATAAAAAGATAGAGGATTACCGGTATAACTTGGAAACCTTTTTTGTGCGAAAAGAATCTTCTTGGTTAGATGTGTTGGCGGTATTCTCCAAAAATGAGGCTAACCTTTTGCCTGTTCTTGATGAGGAAGGCTTGGTGATAGGTTATTACGATTTAATAGATATTGTGGATGAATTTATAGATACACCCTTTTTTACAGAGCCCGGGGGTATCCTAGTTTTGGCGAAAGGTGTAAAGGATTACTCTTTTAGTGAAATTGCTCAAATTGTTGAGAGTAATAACGTTAAAGTTTTAGGAGGGTTTATTACAGATATTCGCAATGATGTTATTCAGATTACCATTAAAATAGGTAGCACGCATTTAAATGAAATTATACAATCTTTTAGAAGGTATAACTATACCATACTATATGGTAATAACGACGATCAATTTATTGAGGATTTAAAACAAAGGTCTGATTATCTGGATAAATACCTAAATGTTTAACTCCTATGAAAGTTGCCATTTACGGACTTACCTGCCAGAACAGTGCCTTGGATTATATTGTAGAGTTATTGGACGAACTTCACAAGGAAAATGCACAAGTTTTTTTTGAAAAAGATTTTTACAGCCTAATAATGGCCAAGAGGAATGTGGGTGAATTTCCCATATTCACTGATTCTAAGGGATTGGATGCCACTTTTGATATGTTTGTCAGTTTTGGTGGGGATGGTACAATATTAAGGGCGACGACCTATGTTCGTGATCTTGGAATACCTATAGTAGGGGTAAACACCGGTAGACTGGGTTTTTTGTCCACATTTAGGAAAGAGGATGCGCGGAAGGTGGTCATGGAATTTGTATCAGGCGCCTATACTGTTGTAGAGCGAAGTTTGGTAGAGGTGAGTGACAAATCCAATATTCCCGAATTTAAGACATTGAACTTTGCGCTGAATGAGATTACGGTAAGCAGAAAAGATACTACTTCCATGATTACGGTAGAAACGCACCTTAATGATGAATATCTGACTTCTTACTGGGCCGATGGCCTTATCGTTGCTACCCCAACTGGATCTACAGGTTATTCCCTTAGTTGTGGTGGCCCAGTTATTGCACCTACGGCAAAATCGTTGGTACTTACTCCAATTGCACCCCATAATCTTAATGCGAGACCATTGGTGATTGCTGATGACACCCTTATAAGGCTTAAAGTTTCCGGAAGGGAAGAAAGTCACTTAGTGTCTCTTGACTCTAGAATTGCAACAGTGGCAAGTGGAAAGGAGATTTTTATTAGAAAGGCGCCTTTTACAATTAAAATGATCGAATATACTTCCGAAAGTTTTCTAAAAACACTGCGAAATAAATTATTGTGGGGCGAGGATAAGCGGAATTGATTGTTTTTGGAGTGACAATAAAAAAGAACAAAATCTGTTTATCAAGTGAGAACATGAATGTAATAATTTACTAGTCTAAACTACTGAAATTGTTATATTTGCAAACTTTTATAAATAATGAGGTTATTTTTTGCGGCAATTCTTCTTTTCATTTTTAATGAAACTAAGGGACAAACATATGAAGTTGGCCTATTTGCGGGAGGTGCTAATAATATAGGCGATGTTGGAAGGTCTAATTTTATTTTGCCTTCGGGTCCAGCGTTTGGTGGTTTGTTTAAATGGAACAAGAGTAAACGTTATGCTTGGAGGGCCAGTATTATATATGGCGAGTTTACTGCTAATGATGCTAAATCTGATATCCCCTCAAGGCAGCAGCGAAATTTTATAATGGACAATAGTGTTTTGGAGGCATCTGCAGGTTTGGAGTTTAATTTTGTGGAATATAATTTACATCAATTAGGTCCGGCATTTACACCTTATCTATATACAGGGGTTACCTATTTTAGATATGGGTATCATTATTTTGATGCTGCTCAATTGCAGGATATTGGACAAAAGGATGGGTCTTTTGCTATTCCAATGACCGTTGGGGCGAAATTAAGGATCAGTCAATTTTTTATCGTTGGGGCTGAAATTGGGGCTAGATATACTTTTACGGATAATTTGGATGCCAGTAATCCGCAAGGGTCCAATTATGAAGAATTTAGATTTGGAAATATTTTTAGTGATGACTGGTATGTTTTCTCGGGGGTTACTTTAACGTATACGTTTGGAAGGAAACCTTGTCAGGATTGCTTTCAGTAATTTTAAAATGAATAGTTTGGAAGAGGTGAAAATGAAATCATTGCCAAGACACATGGCCATAATTATGGACGGTAACGGGCGATGGGCAAAAGAAAAAGGAAAATTAAGGGTCTTTGGTCATGAGCAGGGAGTGAAAACAGTTAAAAGAACTGTTGAGGACTGTGCTAGATTAGGTTTGGAGTTTCTTACATTATATACGTTTTCCACCGAAAATTGGAACAGGCCAAAATTGGAGGTAGATACTTTAATGCGATTATTGGTGTCTTCCCTTAAAAAGGAATTGATAACCTTGAACAACAATAATATAAAGTTGAACACCATTGGCAATATAGCCTCTTTGCCCAAAAGTGCCCATAGGGAATTGTTGGATGTTATGGCGAAAACTAGTGGAAATACAGGAATGACTTTGACCCTCGCCCTTAGTTATGGATCTCGAGAAGAGATAAAAAATGCTGTACAACAGATAAGTATCAAAGTTAAAAATAATATAATTTCTCCCGAAAATATTGACGAAACCATTATTAATAACCATCTTTACACGCACAATTTACCAGACGTAGATTTGTTGATTCGTACCAGCGGAGAGCATCGAATCAGTAATTTTCTACTTTGGCAAATTGCATATGCAGAATTGTATTTTATTGATGTATTTTGGCCGGATTTTTCGGAGCAACATTTATTGGAAGCCATTAAAAATTACCAGAACAGAGAACGAAGATTTGGAAAAACTAGCGAACAACTCACCTAGAGACACGACAAGGTTCATGTCACTTGAACTTTTTATCACACTTTTATTCTTAATATGTACTACAATTGTCTCTGCACAGGATACGTCCTATGAAGATGGTAAAAGGTATATACTTGGGGGATTGGAGGTAACCGGATTGCAAAGTTACAACGAACAGACCGTAAAGACATACACGGGCTTAAGAATTGGGCAACCCATAACAGTACCTGGCGATGAAATCAGTGCCGTTATCAATAAATTATGGGGATTGGAGCTTTTTACAGATATAAGCTTCTATATCATTAATATTGAAGGGGAGAATGTTTTTCTTGAACTTAATATTATTGAGAGGCCTACGCTTTCCAATGTAACCGTTTACGGGGTTAAGAAAAGAAAGATTGATGAAATATTAAAGGATACCGATCTTAAAAAGGGGAAGAAGATTACCGAGAGCTTAATTGCGAATTCCAAGAATTACATTCAGAACAAATACAAAAAGAAAGGTTACCTAAATGCCAAGGTCAACATTGCTACAGCAAAAGACACCACCGATGCCAATACGCAGACAATGGTCATTAATGTTAAGCAAGGTGAAAAGGTAAAAATCAACGATATTGTTTTTGAAGGAAACGATCAGTTGTCAGACAAACAACTTGGTAAGGCCTTGAAAAAGACCAAGAAAAGAAAGTTTTACCGATTCTGGAAAAAATCCAAATATATTGAAGAGGATTACAAAACCGATTTAGTATCCCTAGTGGATAAATATGCCGAAAAAGGGTTTAGGGATGCCCGAATTATTTCGGATACTTTTGTAAAGGTTTCCGATGATTTGATCGATGTGAAGATTAAAGTAGAGGAGGGGAATAAGTATTATTTTGGGGATGTGGATTTTGTTGGAAACACCATATATACAGACCGTCAACTCGCCCAAGTATTGGGAGTTAGAAAGGGAGATACCTATAATGGGGTATTGTTGAGAAAACGTATCGCCGATGACTCCAAACCAGATGCTGAAGATTTGACCAATTTATATCAAAATAATGGTTATTTATTTTCCAGTATCAATCCCGTAGAAATCTCTGCTGAAAATGATACCATCAATTTTGAAATAAGAATTATTGAAGGGAAAGAGACTTTTCTTGATCATGTAACCGTAATTGGTAATGATAAGACCAATGACCATGTTATTTTTAGGGAGTTACGTACCAGGCCGGGCCAAAAATATAATAAATCGGACATTATTAGGAGTATCAGGGAATTAGGACAATTGGGATTCTTTGATGCTGAACAGATAAAGCCAGATATCCAAAATCCTGATCCAAATGCCGGAACAGTGGATATCGCATATAACTTGGTAGAAGCTGGTTCTAGTCAGATCGAGCTCCAAGGAGGGTATGGCGGTGGAGGTTTTATAGGCACCTTAGGGTTGTCCTTTAGTAATTTCTCCATGAAAAATTTATTTAATGGGGAGGCTTATAAGCCAGTTCCAATGGGAGATGGGCAAACTTTTGCCCTGCGTTTACAGGCCAGTAGGACCTATAGAGTGTATAGTTTAAATTTCTCAGAGCCATGGCTAGGGGGTAAAAAACCGGTAAGGTTTAATATGTCCCTTTCTAGAACCCAGCAATTCTATTATAACCCATATGTAAGTAGTAAACCGGATAAGAGCAAGCAATTTTCCATTACTGGAATTACGGCCGGTTTGGCCAAAAGGGTGCAATGGCCAGATGATTTCTTTACCATATCGCACTCTGTGGGATATCAATTATATAATTTTCAGGATTATAACTTAGGGCTTTTCAATTTCGGAAACGGAAAATCAAATTCAATAGCCTATACCCTTGGGATTTCTAGAAATGCTACTGGCGGTGGACGTATTTATCCAAGATCGGGCTCTAATTTTGAAATTACCGCCAAGTTTACCCCTCCATTTTCTTTGTTGAATAATATAGATTATAAGCAGCTTAATGAAGATCAGGAAGTAGCCATTGAGGAGACTAATAGTGAAGAAATTGAGCGTATAGACCAAGAACGTTTTAAATGGTTGGAATTCTATAAGGTTAATTTTAAAGGAGATTGGTATACAACCTTGGTAGATAAATTGGTATTGAGAACCAATGCCGAATTTGGATTTTTAGGAAGTTATAATGAAGAGGTAGGCAAGGTTCCATTCGAGCGATTTTTTGTTGGTGGAGACGGAATGGGTTCCTATACCTTGGACGGTAGGGATGTAATTTCTTTAAGGGGTTATGAGAATCAATCCTTAACACCATATAGTACGGATCCATTAAGTGGCGGACAAGTACAGGATGGCGGAATTGTGTACAATAAATATTCATTGGAGCTTAGATACCCATTAACACTAAAACCATCAGCTTCCATCTATGGACAGGTGTTTTTAGAGGCTGGAAATGCTTTCAACAATTTTCAAGACTTTAATCCGTTTGAGTTAAAAAGATCTGCCGGAGTGGGACTACGTATTTTTATGCCAGCATTTGGATTATTGGGAATTGATTTTGGATATGGATTTGATCAAGATTACAACCCCAATTCAACTGGACCTAGCGGTTGGCAAACCCACTTCATCATTGGACAACAGTTTTAATATATAGAAATTTGCAATTGTTTTATATGTTAAATGGTTCATTCTAAAATATTTAGTTATTTTGGCACGATATTTTCTATAGTATAAAAAGAAGATAGCATGAGAATTAAATCAAAAGTACTTTTGTTGCTAGTTGCAACTGCATTTGTCGCTAGTATTTCGGCACAAAGAGGGGTTAGGATCGGTTATGTGGATATGGAATATATCCTGGAGAATGTGGAGGAGTACAGAGAGGCTAATGAGCAATTGGCGGCCAAAGTACAGAAATGGAAATTGGAAGTGGATAAGGAGAAGGGAGAAATTGACCAGATGAAGAAGGATTTAATGGCAGAGAAGGTGCTGTTAACAGAGGAGTTGGTTTCAGAACGGCAAGAGGAGATCCAGATTTTGGAAAAGGAGATGTTCGATTATCAGCAGGATAGATTTGGTCCTCAGGGGGATTTGGTCCTTCAAAAAAGACGATTGATACAGCCTATTCAAGATCAAGTTTTTAATGAAGTACAGAAAATAGGGGCAAATAAAAAATATGATTTTATTTTTGATAAATCGGCAGATGTTGTAATGTTGTATTCCGAGAAAAGACACGATATTAGCGATCTTGTTTTACGAGGAATATCAAGGACTAGAAAAATAAGTGCTCCGAATAGAAAACAGGGGGCAAGAAATGATTTTGAGGACCTTGAAGAGGAAGAAGCGGAGGATAATATTAGCGATGCAATTATAGAAAGACAGGAGAAAGCAAAGCAGGCGGAAGAAGCAAGGACAAAGACAGCAGAGGAAAACAGGGCCGAACAGCTTAGGATTAGGGAAGAACGTAAAAAGGCATACGAAGAAAGAAGGAAAAAATTATTAGAAGAAAGAGAAGCCAAAAGAAATAAGGAATTGGAAGAGAGAAGTGGTAAAAGCGACTCAAAAGATGACGATGGAGAGGTATCAAAAGAAAATCAATAACATTGAATTAAGTTTAAACCAAATTACATTTTTATAACTAAATCATTAAATTAACACTCAAACATTAATTAAAATCATGAAACAAATTAAGAAAATAGCAGTAGCCATAGTTTTGTTCGTAGCAGCTACTAGTTTTGTTAACGCACAGGCCAAAATTGCACATATAGATGTACAGAAATTATTGTCCGAAATGCCAGAGATGAAAGCAGCTGATGCAGAACTTAAAAAATTACAGGAAACCTATAGGGCGGATATTGAAAGTTCCATGACCGAACTAAAGAATAAGTATACCCAATATTCAAATGAGTCATCTTCCAAGTCTGAAGAGGAAAACCAAAAAAGAGCTTTAGAACTTCAAGGTTTTGAAAAAAATATTGGTGAAGCACAACAGTCAGCTCAACAAGAATTGCAAAAGAAACAAGGTGAGCTTTTAGGTCCAATTACCGAAAAGGCTAAAAAAGCTATAGAAACTGTAGCTGCAGCCCAAGGATTGGATTACGTTATGGATGCTACCCAAGGTGGTGGATTGATCGTAGCTAAAGGAAAAGATATTTTGCCAGAGGTAAAGAAGCAGTTAGGTTTCTAATTTGCATTTAAAAGTATAAATCAAAGCCATGCATATGCATGGCTTTTTTTGTTGGTGAAATGCTGTTTTAAAAAAGTTGCTTTACATCAAATTTAAAGTAGTTAGTTGAACTAATCCCGCTTTAGAGCAGGATCTATATGAGTACAATGCCTAGAAGCTTGCTTGGACAATTGAAAAAATATTTTCACTTATAATGTCTCGTTCGGATTTGTCCTGCGGTTTTTTACTGGTACTAAGATTTTATTAATGTAGATGTCCTATTTGGAACTAGCTTTGGAAAATTGATCAAAATTCCCTTGAAAACTTGTAATGTGGGGTAGTGCCCTAATCGTTTTAAAGCCCTTTAACAAGGGATATTGGCATGAACAACCTCATGGTTATACACGATTCAATGTCATTCCAAGGCTTCTACCTTCAGTGTTCCTAAGTATTCTACTAGGTCTACTAAATCCTCTTCAGACATGATTTGGGCCAATCCTTGGGTCATTAAGGACTGATCCATAGCTTCTTGTTCAGCAATATCCTTCAATTCCAATACTTTTTGGGTCCCTCCCATCATTTTTAAAGTTATTTCATCTTCTGTCCTACTTAAAATGTACCCAGTATAAGCTTTACCGTCATTCATTGTAATTGAATATCCTTCAAACCCAAAATTAATTCCCGCACTGGGGTAAATTATACTGGAGTATAAGAATTGTTTTGAAAGTTTATTACCAATATCCGATAATTCAGGGCCAAAATCGGTTCCAGTACCCGTTGTTATATGACAAGAACTACAGTAGGTACTGTAAATTTCCTTGCCATGTGGGGCATCTCCCTTGCGTTCTGCTAAGGCACCAATGTCCAAGTTTCCTTCCGCCCGATTGTTCAAGAACTTTGGGGCATTGGTCCTGATCTCATTGTCCCAGCTCGTCATTAGCTTAAGTACGGCAGTGATTTTATATTCTTCGGCTAATGCTCCATTCTCCAACAATTGATATAATTCATGTTGTCCGGAACCTGTATTCCCCAATGTTTCTATCATTTTTCTGGTAACAGGATGGCTTAATTCCTTGTTGGTTATGGTTTTCTTTATCAGTGCTATGGCATCAGGGTTGGAGATTCCATTAAGCATTTCCAAAACTGCTATCTTTGAAGATTCCGGAGCTTCGGAATGAAGGAATTTGTCTATTAAGGGAGCGCCGTTGTTGCTGAATAATATATTTGCAGCTTCCTTACCTATATCTTTATTATTCCCTTTAACAACCACCCTGAACAAAGCCTCATTCTGATTTTTTAAATCTAGGTTTTTGATTGCCATGATCCATTCAGGGGTTCCTTCAATTTTGGGAAGTACCTCTTTTACTATTTTAGTATTTTTTGCGGAGCTATTTACAAATTTGGCATCCATTTGCCCTATAGCATATGCCTGAATTTGGTTTTGCAATGGATGGTTCCAAGCTAACATATTGATTAGGTAATTATCTTTTTGTGGATGATCTTTAAAATCAAATGCCCTAAAATAGGAAGCCAATTTGGAAGATGGCATATTCTTGTCCTCTATGAGGGATACCAACATTGGAAGCGATTCTGTGGCACCAACTCGCCATACTATTTCCTTTCCTGCTTCATTTTTCCAGTTATTTCCAACTTTGTTGATCCAAGCATTAAAATATAGGTCGGGAAATTGGTTTGCTCCTATACCCAGGGCTTCCAAAGACCAGCGATCCCCAGCGGTATGTTGCACGGCCAAATTGGCCCATTGTTCAGCAGCGGTCACAGTGCCAATATAGGTCAATGCTATAGCTGCCTCTCTTCTTACCTGGGGCGATTTATCATTACTGAGTCGGGACAGGTATTTTTCCAAATTTTCCTTCCCTTTAAAACGTGCCATACGAATACCTTGAATACGGAATTTGGGATTTTCGTCATTTAATGCCATTTCTATGTATTCGTTGCTTTTGGCGGGAATCTGCAAACCAAGCCAAAATGCACGTGCTTTTGCAATGTTGCCCTTAGCCAACAGCTCCTTTAAAAGTGGTTCTGAAGCCTCACCCATAGAATGCAATTTTTGCCAGGATTGATAAAAAATATCCATATTGCCAGATAGTATTCCTTTAACGGCTCCCTCTTCCGTATTAGGATCTATTGAAGCTAGGTCGTATTTTTCGGTTGTTGACAAACGGTAAATCCTACCCTGAGCAATGTCTTCCGCTTTATGTCCACCTACGCCACCATCATACCAATCGGAAATAAAAAGTGAGCCATCCGGAGCAATTGTAACATCATCGGGTCTAAACCAATCATCTTTACTTTTTATTATATTTTCAACTTTTGCGGTATAGCCTGCTTCCGATTCTTCTATAATGTAGGAGCGAACTACATTGTGGCCTGGTTCGGCATGTATTAGTTGGTTTTGAAATTTTAGTGGCAACATCTTGTCTTCGTAGACTAGGATGCCACATGGGGATCCCGATCCGGTCTGTAATAAATTTGGGACTGTTCCTGGATCGTTTAAATGCCAATGTCTTTTTGGAATTTCGTTGTGCCATCCAGCTCTTCTTTCTTTCCAACTTGCACCGGTTAATAAATCCCTATACCCGTAATTCCCATATTCCATGACATAATTTATGCGTGTTCCCCGATTGCCGTCATCGTCATTGTCCGATTGCCATAGTCCACCGTAGGAATCAATAGCGATTTCGAACGGATTTCTGAAATTATGACCTAAAACTTCAAGGTTTGTCCCATCCATATTCATCCTAAAAGCCATTCCTTCACGATATGGTTTACCATTGGCAACTATTTCTTGGCCATGTATGTCCATTATTGCCTCACCATTCTTGTCCAACAATTGTTTTCCGTTGTTGCCGAAGTTGAAATAGAGACGACCATCAGGCCCAAAAACAAAAGCATGTATGCCATGATCATGGTCTACGCCTTCAACGCCTGAGAAAAGGATTTCTTTCGAATCCGGAATGTCGTCCCCATTGTCATCAGTAAAAACAAAAACGTTTGGACTTACGGATATTATGACCTTATTGCCTAACACGGCTATACCTAGTGCTGCATTTATGTCCTCCCCCTGGTAGAAAACCTTAGAGGTGTCCGCCTTGCCATCACCATTGGTGTCCTCTAAAATTAGGATGCGATCTCCGGTTTTATCATAGCTGTTGTCCGGGTTTGCAAATAATCTGTAATTCCTAGCTTCGCATACCCATATTCTGCCTTTTGCATCGATGGCCATATTGGTAGGGTTCGTCACCATGGGTTCAGAGGCAAAAAGTTCAAGGCCTAATCCCTCTGCAACCTCCATAGAGGCCAATGCATTTGCTGGTTTTCTTTTATCATGTTCGGAGAGTGATGAAAAATCGATTTTGACTTTTGGCTCATCTTTACAAGCGTAAAAAGTGACTAGGGACAATATGATTATTAGGCCTTTAAAGGTTGTTCGGTTTAGAAACATGTGATGGTTTTTGGTTGAATTACCGCAATTTACCAAAAAAACCATCATGCATTCTAAAATAATGGAATAGGTGATCAACTAGGAATACGAAAAAGATATAATGCCAAAAGACCGACATTAAGATTTTGGTTTTTAGAGGTTTAGGGACGATTTAATAGAACTTGACTCTGAAATATAAAAACAATGGTGGAAAAGCGCTATTTTAGTTAACAGAATTGATTTGGCGGGAGCTATTTGGAATAACCTGTAGTATTGGTCGATGGATGATTTAAGCTGGGCACTTAACTGTGAAAAAAAAACGATAATTTATAAACGCTACAAGAAACTATTAACTTCGAAATATGAAAAACTTACTTAGTCTTATTGCAATTACTTTTTCCTGTTTAATGGTGAATAGTCAGGATAATATGTTATGCGTAGGAAGTCACTGGACTGAGGATGAAGGGAATATTGTAATGAAAGAATTTGCCTCGGAATGGACAGACCTGGAATCTTGGGAACAAAGGGCATCGAGAATAAGGAAAGGTATTGTCGAAGGAATGCAACTGGATAAGATGCCAAAAATAACCGGTAATTTCAATCCTATTATTAGAAATACCCGGCAGATGGATGGTTATATTGTAGAAAACATAGCCATTGAGAGCTTTCCTGGTTTTTATATTACGGGCAACTTATATAGACCGTTAAGTATGGAGGGTAAATTTGCGGCTATTCTAAGCCCTCATGGTCACATGAAAGATAAAAGGTATACAGATTATATTCAATGGCGCTGTGCGGCCCTGGCCAGGATGGGAGCTGTGGTTTTTGCTTATGATATGGTGGGCTATGCCGAAAGCAATCAGATAAACCATAAAATGCCAATCGCATTATTGTTGCAAACGTGGAACAGTAAACGGGTTTTGGAATATTTATTATCTAGGGCTGATGTGGATTCCCAACGTATTGGAATGACAGGCGCCTCTGGAGGCGGTACCCAAACCTTTCTCCTAACTGCCATAGATGATAGAATAAAAGTTGCAGCACCCGTGGTACAAGTTTCCGCCCACTTTTTCGGCGGATGCGTTTGTGAGAGCGGAATGCCCATACATAAAAGTACTGACCACCAAACCAATAATGTAGAAATAGCAGCCCTTTGTGCCCCTAGGCCCTTGCTCTTGGTTTCGGATGGTTCGGACTGGACAAGAAATACTCCTAGAGTGGAGTATCCCTATATACAAAAGGTATATGCATTGTACAATGCTGAGCATAAGGTGGAAAATGTTCATCTACCAGCCGAAAGGCATGATTATGGTTATAATAAAAGAACAGTCGTCTACAATTTTTTTGACCATCATCTAGATCTTAACGCCGGTAAAATTCCCTACGCGGAAGGGTATAAGGAGGATTTTGTTACTATTTTGACACCTGAGGAGTTAATGGTTTTTGGCCAAAATAATCCAAGACCGATAAATGCACTTCAGGGTGATGATGCAGTTATGAAATATTTGAAAATATCAGTCGATTAAAATAAAATAGTTGTTGATGAAAGATATTCTAGTATCTGCCGATTGGCTTAAGCAGCATTTGGATGAGCCCGAAATAGTAATTTTGGATGCCCGGATACGATATGATGCATCGGTTTCGAAAATGGATGATATTAGGATCAAGGGAGCTCGTATTTTTGATTTGGAAAATGAGTTTAGTGATAAGAATAGCCCATTTCCGAATATGCTTCCCAGTGCGTCCGAATTTGAAAAATCCTGTAGGAAATTGGGTATTGATAAATCGAGCAAAATAGTCGTTTATGACCATATGGGGATTTATGTAAGCCCTAGGGTCCGGTGGATGTTCAAAATTATGGGCCATGACAACGTAAGTGTCTTGGACGGAGGCTTTCCTGAATGGAAAAGCAAGCGGTATGCGACAGAAAATGGGGGTGGGCAGCAGTTTGATCTAGGTAATTTCACAGCACACCTCATTCCTGAATTGGTGGTGGATTATGAACAAATTAGGGAGAATATTATAAGTGAGAAGGCCTTGGTAATAGATGTCCGTTCCTCAGATCGCTTCCATGGCCTTGTTGATGAACCAAGAAAGGAACTAAGAAGAGGGAATATTCCCAATTCCATCAACATCCCTTTCGAAATGGTGCTTAAAGATGGCAAATACAAACCTGAGAGCGAATTGAAGAAAGTTTTTAAAGATATTTCAAAGGAAGAGAGGCCACTGGTGTTTAGTTGTGGCTCTGGTGTCACAGCATGTATTGTGTATATGGCCAGTGAAATGGCCCTTGGGAATTCCAAAAAGGTATATGATGGGTCCTGGACAGAATATGCACAAACAACAGTCTAAGTGGGACCTATTTTTGACGAAATAATAAAGCTTCCTAGACTGTTTAACCAATAGATTTCTTAATAAGGGCGTATTAGGTCGCACATTGCCCTTCTAAAATTTTCGTACTTTGCTTCAAAATAGTAATATGTACCAATTGACCTATTCCTCCAAGGCCTCACAGGAAATTACAGAAGAAGTTAATGCAAGTATTTTGGAAACTGCTCGTAACCGTAATAAAACACTTGGTATAACTGGGTGTTTGGTATTTCATAAATTTGCCTTTGTTCAGATTATGGAAGGTGATAAGAATAGAATAAAATCACTTTTCGATGAGATAAGGGTAGATAAGAGGCATTACGATGTAAAGGTATTGTGGGAAGGGAATAATGAAGAAAGAAATTTTAGTGACTGGAATATGGCCTATTACACAGTGCCAATACGTGGTGGGCAAAACGAGGAGATGAAAAATTTTGAACGCAATTTATTTTTATTATCAGAGCTATCTGAAGCTTCAACCACCGCTTTGAATATGTTCTGGAAAAGTGTGGGCAAACTTATTACCAAAAAATAAATCACTTGGTATTCTTCGCTGTCTGTTTTAAAAATATATAATTTGTCCAATATATGAAAATTTTTGATGGTTCAGTCCAGCGATTGTTGAGGTTCATCTTGCTGATTTTTATATTTTCGACATGTCAGGATAATCACAGTAAGAAAATTAGGGTTGCCACTGCAGCCAACATGAGGGCTGCCATGGAAAAGTTGACCAAGGACTTTGCCTTTAAATCTGGGGTGGAATTTGAATTGATAGTTGGTTCATCAGGTAAATTAACTGCGCAAATTTTAGAAGGAGCCCCATATGATATTTTTGTAGCGGCAAATATGAAATATCCAGAGGCTGTTTTTAATGGCGGAAAGGCTAGTAGTTCTCCTAGAGTCTATGCAAACGGACAATTGGTATTATGGTCAATGGCCGAGAATACTCCGGTTACAATTAATGATCTGTCCAATTCCCTGATTGAACACATTGCTTTGGCAAATCCTAAAACTGCTCCATACGGCCTTGCTGCTGTGGAAGTTTTGACGCATTACGGGTTGTATGAAACTTTGGCGCCAAAATTGGTTTTTGGGGAAAGCATTGGTCAGACCGATCAATTTATTGTTTCCAAAGCGGCGCAAATAGGATTCACGGCGCTATCAAGCGTATTATCTCCGGAAATGAGGGGTAGAGGTAGGTGGACTCTTATAGATCCATCATTATACACCAACATTGATCAGGGCGTGGTCCTTGTAAATCGAGATGGAGATAATAATCCGGAGGCTCAAATTTTTTATGATTTTCTTTTTACCCAAGAAGCCAAGGAGATATTAAAAGAATTTGGATATTTGATGGATGAATAGTTTTCTAGGGCATATTACAGATATTGAAACTAATGGAAATATGTCCATAGTTTATGTCGAGGTAGATAAGGGGGTAGAACTAATGTCAATAGTAATTGATACACCACAAACAGCCACATATTTAACAAAGGGCAATAAAGTAAATGTCCTGTTTAAGGAAATAGAGGTAGCTATCAGTACACAAACGGAATTGAGAATTAGTATAGAGAATAAGATTTTTGGAATCATTTCCGACATGGAAATTGGCGTTTTGATGAGTAGATTAATTGTGGATACCAATTTGGGTGAGGTTGTTGCCATAATTAGCAGTAGGAGTGTAAAGGATTTGGAGTTGGTTAAAAGTATGAAAGTGACGATTATGGTTAAATTGAACGAAATAATACTGGCACCATAATGGATTGGCAACCTCTAGTACTCACTTTTAAACTTGCGGCAATAACTACGGCAATATTATTTGTAATTTCTATTCCAATTGCCAATTGGCTCTCCAATACCAAATCGAAAATAAGGCCGGTCATAGAAACTTTGGTAAGTATGCCTTTGGTGCTACCACCAACCGTATTAGGTTTTTATATGCTTGTGGCCTTTAGCCCTGAAAATGCCTTAGGGAGTTGGTTAAATGAATGGCTGGGAATAAAACTTATATTTTCTTTTGGTGGCTTAGTGTTGGCTTCGATCATATATAGTCTTCCGTTTATGGTGCAACCTATTCAAGCAGGGTTGTCCTCGTTGCCATCTACGCTTCAAGAAGCTTCATATACTATGGGAAAATCAAAATTCACCACCCTCCTAAAGGTATTATTGCCCAACATTAAACCCTCGCTTCTGACAGGGGTTGTTCTTTCCTTTGCCCATACAGTTGGGGAATTTGGAGTGGTTTTGATGATAGGAGGGAATATGCCGGGTAAAACCAAAGTCGCTTCAATTGCTATATATGATGAAGTAGAAGCACTAAATTATCAAGCAGCCAATAGCTATTCTTTGATTTTATTTTCAATAACATTCATTATTCTACTTTTGGTTTATCTTACTAATGGGGGGTATTTTAAACGCTTTGTCCCATGATTCAGTTAAACCTACAAAAAACATTTAAGTCCGTTGGAGGAAAAATAGACCTTAATTTGGAATTGAACATTAAAAAAGGGCAATTTGTTACCCTGTTCGGAGAATCCGGTGCCGGGAAAACCTCTACTTTAAGGATGCTCACGGGCTTATTGAAGCCGGATAGTGGAATTATCACAGTAGGTGGGACAACATGGTTTGATGGCCTGAAAAATATTAACCTTATCCCGCAACAACGTAAGGTGGGCTATGTTTTTCAGGACTACGCCCTCTTCCCAAATATGACCGTTAAACAAAACCTGGAATATGCCCTTCTGAAAAAACAGGATAAAGCCATAATTGCAGAATTGTTGGATTTTGCCCAACTCAATGAATTTCAACATAGAAAACCAGAAACTCTTTCAGGGGGACAGAAACAACGGGTGGCATTGGCCAGGGCACTGGTCCAGCGGCCAGAGATTTTGATATTGGACGAGCCATTATCGGCCTTGGACCTAAAGATGCGGGTAAAATTGCAGGAGTATTTATTGCAAATTCATAAAAAATATAAACTTACTACGATTCTGGTGAGTCATGATATAGGTGAAATTGTAAAATTATCGGATTACGTATTTGAGCTTCATAACGGTAAGGTAATCAAGAAGGGTGCGGCCACAGATTTTTTTGGTCTTAACAAAACCAGTGCTAAATTTAGGTTCTCGGGTGAAGTCCTGAAAATAGAGCAGGAGGATGTTATTTATGTAATCTCTGTCCTTATCGGTAACGATATCATTAAGGTAGTTTCGGACCGCTCAGAAGTTTCCGATTTAAAGGTAGGGGATAAGGTTCTTGTAGCGTCAAAGGCTTTTAACCCTATAATCCAAAAATTATAGGATTTGGTTATGTTGGCGTCTGAGGATTTATAGGTTTAAAGGGTCATCTCTGAAAACAGGCTCTCCAGATTCTTGTTTTTTCTACTTAATTGAAGGGTCTTCAATTGATTGTCATGGGCAAAATCGAACAGCACAGGTCGCATATCTAAAGTAGTATTAAAGGTAACCTCATAAACAAAACCACCTATGTTTTTAACTAGGATTACATGGGGCAGTTTATTCAGAAAAGCTTCTTCTACCCTAAAATCAAATTCCACTACCAATACTTGGTCCTGCCCGTCCCGTAATTCTGAAAGTTTTTTGTCTGCCACTAAGGTTCCTTTATTTATGATCAAAACTCTATCGCAGACGGCTTCTACCTCTTTCATAACGTGCGTGGAAAGCAGAATGGTCTTTTCTTTTCCAATTTCCCGAATCAATTTTCTTATTTCCAACAATTGATTGGGGTCCAGACCGGTGGTTGGTTCGTCGAGGATCAAAACCTCCGGATCGTGCAACAGTGCAGCTGCAAGTCCAACCCTTTGCCTGTAGCCTTTGGAAAGCTGCCCAATCTTTTTGTTTGCTTCTGGGGTAAGGCCCGTTTGCAGAATGACCGTATTGACCCTTTCCTTGTCTACCTTATAGACATCGGCATTAAAACCTAGATATTCCCTTACGTACATATCCAAATACAGCGGATTGTGTTCAGGAAGGTATCCAATGCTTTTTTGAACATTCTTTTTGTCCTCTTGAACGTCAAATGAATTTACAAATGCCTGACCTTCATCTGGGGAATGGTAGGTGGTCAGAATTTTCATCATGGTGGATTTACCCGCTCCATTTGGGCCCAAAAAACCAACAATTTCCCCTTTTTTAATACTAAAGGAAACTTTGTTCAATGCTTTTTGGTCTCCAAAGGATTTAGTGACATTTTTTACTAGGATGGACATGCGTGAACTTTTTATCAAAAATAATGCAAATAAGTGAAAACTAGTTTTAATTATTATTGGATAAAATATTGACAGTCAATGTGGGATTGTTATTTTCGAAATAATTAGGGTATAGATTTCTGCTTCTTAATTCGTAAAATTTGATGGATTTAGGGGGTAAATCGATATTTTTAATTGCTTTAAACTGAAATAAATAAAAAAAACATTACTTAGATGTTGGTTTTTAAATATAATTATTACTTTAGCCAAAGTTTTACAAGAAAAATGACAAAGCAATATTTCTGGAACGGTTTTTATTTTTACTTCTTTTTTAAGGGAGGTATGGGACTGTTCTAGCTTATTTTAAAGTATATATAGATAGAAAAAAGTCCTGTGAAAACCAGGACTTTTTTTTTGGATATAACTTTCAAAATTAAAAGCTATACGGATCAAAGTTGAAAGACCATAATAGGCGGCAAATAATTTGAAAAAAGGTGAAGTTAAAAATTGCAATACAGGGTATAAAAGGTTCTAACCACCATCAAGTGGCAAAGGATTATTTTGGTGATGATGTTACATTCGTTGAATGTTCATCCTTTGATATATTGGTGGATCACCTAATTAATAAAACAGCGGATCAGGGGATAATGGCCATTGAGAATTCCATTGCGGGATCTATTATACCTAATTATGCATTGTTGTTCCATAAAAACCTTCATATTATCGGGGAGCAGTATTTAAATATTCATCATAACTTAATGGTCTTAAAAGGTCAGACGATAGAGGGTATTCAGGAGGTGCGTTCGCATCCTATGGCATTGCTGCAGTGTAATGAATTTTTTAAAAATTATAAGCACATTAAGCTGGTGGAAGATGTGGATACGGCGGAAACCGCTAAGAGAATCCAGGAAGGTCAACTAAAGGGGATAGCTGCCATTGCACCCAAAGTGGCGGCAGAATTATACGATTTGGAGATTATTCATTCGGAAATACAGACAATAAAGGATAATTCTACTAGGTTTATCATTGTAAAGACTCAAAATAAGGCCTTGCCCGAGGATGAAATAAATAAAGCGTCAGTACGTTTTATAACAGACCATAAGCGTGGAAGTCTTGCGGCAATATTGAACGTGATGAGCGATTGTAATCTGAATCTTACAAAGATACAATCGTTACCAGTAATAGAGAAGCCATGGAAGTATTCCTTCTTTGTGGATGTTACCTTTGAAAAGTATAAAAATTTTTCAAAAGCAAAAGCGTTGTTGGAGATTATGGCGCAACAATTTAAAGTATTGGGTGAGTATAAAAATGCCAGAGTATTATGATTACGGCGAATAGATTAAATACAGTTGAAGAATACTATTTTTCTAAGAAACTTAGAGAAGTAAGGGGGTTGATGGCCGAAGGTCGTCCCATTATCAATATGGGTATCGGAAGTCCTGATTTGGAACCATCCATAGCTGTTCAGAATGCAGTGAAAGATGCACTTGGGCATGATGGGGCACATCAATATCAAAGTTATCAAGGTTTGCCCGAACTGAGGGAGTCATTTACTTCATTTTACAAGGATAAATTTGGTGTGGTTATAAACCCACAAACTGAAGTGTTACCTTTAATGGGGTCCAAAGAGGGTATCATGCATATTAGTTTGGCCTTTTTAAACCCTGGAGATGAGGTGTTGATTCCTAATCCCGGATACCCAACATATACATCGGTAACCAATTTGGTGGGCGCAGTGCCACGATATTATGATTTGATCGGTGACAATGGCTGGTTTCCGGATTTAGAGGTGTTAAAAAGTCAAGACCTTTCAAAGGTGAAGATAATGTGGACCAGTTATCCACATATGCCCACCGGAGCTACGGCAAGTAGGGAGCAATTGACCCATCTGGTGGCTTTTGCAAAAGAGAAGGATATTTTATTGGTTAATGACAACCCGTACAGTTTTGTATTGAACCAACATCCCATAAGTATTTTGGAGATAGAGGGTGCAATGGACGTGGCTCTGGAATTAAATTCACTGAGTAAAACCTTTAATATGGCCGGCTGGCGTGTAGGGATGGTTTTTGGGAATAGCGAGCATATCAATGCCGTTTTAAAGGTGAAAAGCAATATGGATTCTGGGATGTTCTACGGAATTCAAAAGGGGGCCATAGCGGCCTTAAACAGTAGTGAGTCATGGTTTAGTGATTTGAATAAGGTGTATGGTGAGCGGAGGGAATTAATGTTCGCATTGGCCGATAAGTTAAACTGTACCTATGATAAAAATTCTGTAGGGATGTTCGTGTGGGCTAAGTTGCCTTCCGGAGTTGCGTCTTCCGAGAAATTTATTGACTCGGTGCTCTATGATAAGAACATTTTTATTACGCCAGGGACAATTTTTGGTTCAAACGGAGAGGGGTATATTCGATTCTCCTTATGTGTCACGGCCGATAAGATTAAGGAAGCAATAGATAGGTTTTGAAAAAAATGAAAATAAGAAAGCTTAATGTCCATTTTTTGGAATGGGGTCGAGGTATTTTCATAGTTAATCGATAATAATTGAAAATCCCGGTTTTTTTTGGGAATATTGTAGTTGTTCTGCTTATTTGGAACTAATGATTAGATAGTATGAATGTATTTGTAATCGGTATCGGATTAATTGGAGGGTCTTTGGCCAAGGATATTAAGCGTAACCGGCCGGACTCTAAAATTTACGGAATAGATGCTAGCGAGGCACACTTGGATGAGGCCCTGTTATTATCTTTGATCGATGAAAAGACAGATTATGGCCAACTTCACTTGGCCGACTGCGTAATAGTAAGTATTCCGGTAGATGTTATGGTTCTGGAATTGCCCAAAATATTGGATGCCGTAAATGATAATGCTATAGTGCTGGATGCAGGGTCCACCAAATCGTTAATTTGCAAAGTTGTAGAAAATCATCCGAAAAGGCGAAATTTCTTGGCTTGTCACCCCATTGCAGGAACTGAGTTTTCAGGACCTTCGGCTGCTATAGAGGGGTTGTTTATGGGAAAGACGAATATCATATGCGAAATAGAGAAGACGGCCTTTAAATTGCAGGAAAAGGCATTGGGGATTTTTCAAGAAATGGGTATGCGGATCCGTTATATGAACCCAGAGGCACATGATAAACATATAGCCTATGTTTCACATTTGTCCCATATAAGTTCATTTATGTTGGGAAAGACAGTAATTGAGAAAGAAAGGAATGAGCGTGATATTTTTGACATGGCTGGAAGTGGTTTTGAAAGCACTGTGCGCTTGGCTAAAAGTTCACCATCTATGTGGACCCCTATTTTTAAGCAAAACAAGGAAAACGTAGTAGAAACCTTAGGGGAATATATTCAAAACTTGAAGGAGTTTAAAGCCATGTTGGTTGCAGATGACTATGAAGGCATTTATAATGAAATGAATAGTACGAATAAAATAAAGGAAATATTAAACGGAATACCACTTAACAAAAAATAGAGTATAGAAATGGAAAATTCAAAACAAATGAGAACATGGTTGGACGATATGAAATTGGACCATCCGTTAGTAATTGCCGGGCCTTGTAGTGCGGAAACAGAGGAGCAAGTGCTTCGAATTGCCAATGAGTTAAAAGATACCGATGTAAATTACTATCGTGCTGGTATCTGGAAGCCAAGAACACGTCCTGGAATGTTTGAAGGAGTGGGTGCTTTAGGTTTAAAGTGGTTGCAAAAAGTTAAGGCGGAGACAGGTATGAAAACCTGTACTGAGGTAGCTAATGCTGCTCACGTTAAGTTGGCATTGGAACATGACGTTGATTTATTGTGGATCGGTGCACGTTCAACGGTTAGTCCATTTATTATGCAGGAAATTGCTGATGCACTAGAGGGAACAGATAAAATTGTATTGGTAAAGAATCCAGTAAATCCGGATTTGGCATTATGGCTAGGTGGAATTGAAAGATTATATACTGCCGGAATTAAAAATTTAGGAGCCATACATAGAGGTTTTTCTACTTATGAAAAAACAAAATATAGGAATATTCCAGAATGGCAATTAGCTATTGAATTTCAAAATAAATTTCCAGATTTACCTTTAATTAATGATCCTTCACACATTACAGGGAATAGGGAAATGATTTTTGATGTTTCCCAAACAGCCTTAGATCTTAATTTTGATGGTTTGATGATCGAGACTCATTTTGACCCGGATAATGCTTGGAGTGATGCTGCCCAACAGGTAACTCCATCCAAATTGATCCAGATTATGAGAGATTTGAAAATTAGAAAAGAAACTGATGCAGAAGTAGGGTACAATAGTGAACTTAGTAACCTAAGGGCGCAAATAGATGTTCTTGATAGCCAGTTTATCGAAATGCTTGGGAAGAGAATGAAAATATCAGATGGTATTGGTGCTTTAAAAAAGCAGAAGAACGTTGCCGTATTGCAGAGCAATCGTTGGAATGCTATTTTAGGCAATATGATTTTGGAAGGTGAGGCTAAAGGTTTAAGTGAGGAATTTGTTTTAAAGATGTTTAAAGCAATTCATCAAGAATCAATTAATCATCAGGAGAAAATAATAAACTCATAAACTATTTTATTGGTTGACCGTTAAAACCACGCCTAATGGCGTGGTTTTTTTATTTAATGGAATGTGCTTTTACACTAGATATAAATAGGTCACTTGGAAAAATTAAAGTCTTGGACTTACAAAGATATTCTCCTGCTTAGAGCAGGATTATGATCGTTGGCCTGTTAAAAAGTTAATTGTTTCATTAAATAAGTGTAACAAATGGACTTTTGTTACATCTTTACCAAGAAAATAGATTGAAAATTCTAATGTTTCCCCAAATTTTAATGGAAAAATGTAATAACAAAAATTTAAGGATGATGAAAAATATTTTGGTAATAGGATTCCTTTGCCTATCGCTCGTAGGATTTTCGCAAAGAACAGTTGATAAATCCGTGGGTGACTTTAAAGAGGTGAAAGTTTATGATTTAATAGAAGTAAACCTTATTAAATCGGAAGAAAATAAGGTTTTGGTAAAAGGGGACAATGTTGATGATATACAAATTGTAAATAAGAACGGAGTCCTTAAGATAAAAATGGTACTGGATAAAAAGTTTCACGGGGAAAATACCTTTGTAGAGGTGTATTTTAAAAATATAGACTTAATTGATGCGAATGAGGGAGCAAGAATTACGGTCAACGAAACCTTAAGTCAAGAAAAGATAGAATTAAAGACTCAAGAAGGCGCAAAAATAAAAGTAGGACTTGATGTGCATCAATTGATCGTACGATGTGTTACCGGCGGTAATGTTGAGGCCTCTGGAAAGACAATAAATCAGGAAGTAGTCCTAAATACAGGCGGAGTTTTTGAGGGAAAACCACTTCTTAGTGAGAAGGCCAGTGTTAAAATCACCGCTGCTGGAGAGGCTTCAATGTTTGCAACGGAAGCAATAGATATTAATATAAAAGCTGGTGGAGACGTGTACGTTTATGGTAATCCTAAAGAGGTAAATAAGAATACGTTTGCAGGAGGAAGAGTAAAAATTATGGAATAGTTTAGCTTAACCGTAAAATGAAACTATTTTAAAATTCAGGTTAACTACAAAGATATTGCTTCAAGCACTGAGCCCGACCAAATGGCGGGCTCAGTGCTTTATTGCCGTTGAAGATTATTTCTTAAAGATGTAACGGGTAATAAAAATCCCTTGTCCATCATCCTTGCCGCTATCACTTTCAACTGCGCTGGTAACAAAGGCCAATTCCCATCCTTCAGCTACCATAGCATTAATTTTCGATGATATTAATGCATCATTGGCTGCAATATTTTGGAACCGTATACCCCCAATATTATAAAAGTTCAGAAGTTTTGTTTCTTCAAAATTCTTTACCCGTATATCACCGCGATCAGACTTGTTCCTAGTATTATCTTCTTCGGTTTGTTCACTAGTAAACTCCTTGTAATCCCTATCCTCTGTGGCGCTAATGATCCGGGATCTCCCCATACCACTTGGAACAATGGATTCTACACTGGTGATTACTTTGAATTGTTGGGCATTTACCTCCATAACGGTGACAAAAGCAAAGCAGGCAATGAGTATAAAATTTTTCATTTTCGTGTTTTTTTATGGTTCGTAATTGATTAACAACGATCAATTTTAAAAGCTAGTATAAAACTAAAGTTGTTTCTTTGTAGGCAAATCTGTCAGAATTCGTTAATGGAAGGAACTGTATATAAATCTACTGGAAGTTGGTATAGCGTAAAAACTGTGGATGGCGTTTTTTACGAATGTCGGATTAAGGGGAAATTTCGTCTTAAAGGTATAAAGAGTACCAACCCTGTGTCCGTTGGTGATATAGTGGAGTTTGAGCTAGATGGAGATGCTGACAATTTCCAGGGAATTATTACTGAGATTGGGGACAGAAAGAATTATATTATTAGAAAATCGGTTAACCTATCCAAGCAAACCCACATTATTGCGGCCAATTTAGATCAGGTTTTTTTAATCGTAACCTTAAATAATCCGCCAACTTCTACGAGTTTTATCGATCGGTTTTTGGTGACGTCAGAGGCATATCACATTCCTGCCGTATTACTATTTAATAAAATAGATACCTATAGTGAAGAGGAACTGGATGAGATAAAATATTTAGCCAACCTTTATAGAGAGGTTGGATACACCTGCATTGGAATATCTGCAAAAACTAAAAAAAATGTAGATAAGGTAAAGGACTTGATGGTGGGAAAAACGAGTATGTTTTCTGGACATTCCGGAGTGGGTAAATCTACTTTGGTCAATGCCATAGAGCCGCAACTGGACCTGAAAACAAAAAATATTTCTTCCCAACACATGCAGGGGCAACATACTACTACTTTTGCGGAAATGTTCGATTTGGAATTCGGGGCAAAAATAATTGATACCCCTGGAATCAAGGGATTTGGGATAGTAGATATGGAAAAGGAGGAAATAGGGGATTATTTTCCTGAATTTTTTAAGTTGAAAGGCGAATGCAAGTTTAATAATTGTCTGCATTTGGACGAGCCTCACTGTGCTGTAAAAGAAGCCTTGGATAATGATGAGGTGGCTTGGAGTAGGTATAAAAGTTATGTGCAGATGATTAGTGGGGAACAAGAGCACTATAGGGTAGATATTTACGGGGAAAAATAATGCGCGCAACAATACAAAGGGTAACTACTGCAAGTGTCACAGTGGATCATAAAATGGTTTCAGAAATATCAAAAGGACTACTTGTATTTTTAGGCATAGAGGAGGCCGATACGGAAGAGGATATAAAGTGGCTTGCCAATAAGATCGTAAATTTGAGAATTTTTAACGATGCGCAGGACGTAATGAATTTGTCTCTTCTTCAGGTTGAAGGGCAGGCTTTGGTAATAAGTCAGTTTACACTTCATGCATCTACAAAAAAAGGAAATAGGCCCAGTTATATTAAAGCTGCGAAACCAGAAGTAGCAGTTCCGTTATATGAAAAATTTGTGGTACAATTGACAACGGATCTCGGTAAGAAAGTTGGGACCGGTATTTTTGGGGCGGACATGAAAGTGGCGCTGCTTAATGACGGGCCGGTAACTATCCAAATAGACACAAAAAATAAAGAATAATGAACATAGAAAATGCACAAGAGGCCGTTGACGAATGGATCAAGGCCCATGGGGTACGTTATTTTAATGAGCTAACCAATATGGCCCAGCTTACCGAGGAAGTGGGGGAGGTAGCCCGTATTATAGCCAGGCGTTATGGTGAACAAAGCGAAAAGGAATCGGACAAGAATAAGGATCTAGGTGAAGAGTTGGCAGACGTACTTTTTGTAGTCCTTTGTTTGGCGAATCAGACAGGGATAAATTTACAAGAGGCATTTGATAAGAAATTAGACCTTAAGACCAAACGCGATCATGATCGTCACCACAACAATAAAAAGCTCAAATAGTACTATATTTGTCGTTTGTTTTTGATCCTTCATTCAGTAACAAAAAATAATGAATATAAGCTAAAAAATTCCTAAGAAATTGAAACTACATTTATCTACCCCATCGCAAAACTTAATAAAATCAGAAGTAAAAATAACCGGATCTAAAAGTGAATCCAATAGATTGTTATTATTACAGGCCTTATTTCCCAACATAAAAATCAGTAACCTTTCCAATTCTGATGATGCGGAAGTAATGCAAAAAGGGTTGCAGATTAGTAAAGGGGTAGTTGACATTCACCATGCGGGTACGGCCATGCGTTTTTTGACAGCCTATTTTGCGTCACAGGAAAATAAGGAAGTGACCCTTACTGGGTCTAAAAGAATGACCGAAAGACCAATAAAAGTATTGGTAGAGGCCTTGCGGAGTTTGGGCGCGGAAATTAACTATATAGACAACGAGGGCTTTCCTCCTATAAAAATTAAGGGCAAAAAATTGGTGAAGCATAAGGTAAGTCTTCCTGCAGATATTAGCAGCCAATATATTTCAGCATTGCTTTTAATAGCTCCAAGCTTGGAAAATGGACTGGAATTGGAATTGGTCGGTAAAATAACTTCGGTGCCTTATATAAAAATGACCTTGGGTTTGCTTTCGCAAATTGGGGTTGCTAATTCTTTTGAAGGAAATACAATTAAGGTGTCGCCAAAAGATGCTGTTGAATCTGCCACCCAGGTAGTGGAATCGGATTGGAGTTCTGCATCCTATTTTTATAGTATTGTTGCACTTTGCGATATAGGTACGGAAATTTCTTTAACGGCCTATAACAAAAATAGTCTTCAAGGGGATAGTGTTCTCAAGAATATTTATAAGGTATTCGGTGTGGAAACCAACTTTCTTGATCATCAGGTTATTTTGAAAAAAATAGCAAATCCTGAAAATACGAATTTCAATTTTGAACTTGCAAATGCACCGGATATAGCACAGACCATTGCCGTAACCTGTTTCGGATTGGGTGTAGGTTGTCATATGACGGGTCTGCATACCCTTAAGATTAAGGAAACAGACCGACTTGAAGCATTAAAGATCGAGTTGACCAAATTGGGTGCCCCCATTTCGGTGACCGATAGAACATTGACCCTGGAGGCGTCAAAGGAAATTAAAAAGGAAATAGCCATTGATACTTATAACGACCACAGAATGGCCATGGCTTTTGCACCTTTAGCCCTCAAAACTTCACTGTTTGTCAACGATGCCGAAGTGGTTTCCAAATCTTACCCAGACTTTTGGAAGGACATGGAAAATTTAAAAATCAAGGTGCAAACCATCTGATTTTTATTTATATGGGGATTTACTTGACATCGCCCCTTGCATCGTCGTATATTTGCAGCCGCTAAACATGAATCTAAATTTAAGGAATATACTAAATGAAATTATCGCACTTCAATTTTGAACTTCCAAACGAATTATTGGCAGAGTATCCAGCAGAGAATAGAGATGAGTCCAAATTAATGGTCGTTCACAGAGATACGGGCAAAATTGAGCACAAAATGTTCAAGGACCTTATTAATTATTTTGATGAGGGCGATGTAATGGTACTTAATAATACCAAAGTTTTTCCTGCTAGATTATACGGTAATAAAGAAAAGACAGGAGCTAGGATAGAAGTTTTTTTATTAAGGGAATTAAATGAGGAGCAACGTCTCTGGGATGTTTTGGTGGACCCTGCGCGTAAAATAAGAATTGGGAACAAACTTTATTTTGGCGATGATGAAACTTTGGTTGCCGAAGTAATAGACAATACAACCTCTAGAGGAAGAACTTTAAGGTTCTTGTATGATGGTTCCTATACCGATTTTAGAAGAAAATTAAAAGAACTTGGAGAAACACCTTTACCTAAATATATTAAGCGAAAGGTAGAGGCCGAGGATGAAAAAAGATATCAGACCATTTATGCCAAGCATGAAGGTGCAGTTGCTGCCCCTACGGCCGGTTTGCATTTTTCCAAACATTTATTAAAAAGATTGGAGATCAAGGGAATCGACTTTGCTGAAGTGACCTTGCATGTAGGTTTGGGCACTTTTAATCCTGTAGAAGTAGAAGATCTTTCCAAACATAAGATGGATAGTGAGGAATTGATCATAGATGAAAAGGCTACTGAAATTGTCAACTCTGCAAAAGTTAAGAAACAAAGAATATGTGCCGTAGGTACTACCGCTATGAGAGCTTTGGAAAGTGCAGTATCTTCGAAGCAGACCTTGAATACTTTTGATGGTTGGACAAACAAGTTTGTTTTTCCTCCATACGATTTTAGTATTGCAAATGCCATGGTAACCAATTTTCACTTACCAAAATCCACTTTGTTAATGATGGTATCGGCCTTTATGGGTCACGACTTAATGAAGAAAGCATATAAGGAGGCCATTTTAGAAGGATATAAATTTTATTCTTACGGGGACGCGATGTTGATTATATAAGTATCCAAAATAATATTTAAATCCCGTCAGTATCACAGATAAACCTGGATTGGCGGGATTTTTTTTTAGAATCATTTATCTTTAGGAAGTGGAAATCGCAAAAAACAAAAGAGATATAAGGGCGTTTACCAAAGAACAACTTAGGTCGTTCTTTGAAACCCAGGGAGACAAGGCCTTTAGGGGTAACCAGGTCTATGAATGGTTGTGGCAAAAATCGGCCCATACCTTTGAGGATATGACCAATATCTCTAAGGAAACTAGGCAGATGTTGGAAGATAATTTTGTGATCAACCACATCAAAGTGGATTTAATGCAACGCAGTAGCGATGGAACCATTAAGAACGCAGTTCGACTTCACGATGATCTTATTGTAGAATCCGTTTTAATTCCGACAAAAACGAGGACTACCGCCTGCGTATCAAGTCAGGTAGGATGTAGTTTGGATTGTAAATTTTGTGCCACCTCCCGACTAAAGCGGATGAGAAATTTAAATCCAGATGAGATTTATGACCAAGTTGTAGCCATAGATAATGAAAGTAGGTTGTATTTTGATCGTCCTTTGAGCAATATTGTTTTTATGGGCATGGGAGAGCCGTTAATGAATTATAATAATGTGATTAAGGCCATTGACAAGATAACTTCGCCAGAAGGATTGGGAATGTCCCCTAAGCGTATTATAGTGTCTACATCAGGAGTACCAAAGATGATACGAAAAATGGCCGATGAGGAAGTGAAGTTTAAGTTGGCGGTATCCCTACATTCGGCTATTGATGAAATACGGACTTCCATTATGCCATTTAACGCCAAATTTACTTTGGCCGACCTTCGTGAGTCACTAGAATATTGGTATCTAAAAACAAAGAGTAGGATAACTTATGAATACGTGGTTTGGGATGGTATTAACGATAGCCAAAAGGATGTAAATGCTTTGGTAGATTTCTGTAGGTTTGCTCCATCCAAGGTTAATCTAATTGAATACAACCCCATTGATGACGGGGAATTTCAACAAGCAAAAAACGCTGCCATTGAGATGTACGTAAATACATTGGAAAAAAATGGAATTACGGTAACCGTAAGACGTTCGAGGGGTAAGGATATTGACGCTGCTTGTGGACAATTGGCAAATAAATCCTAGATAAACCCTGCCAATAGGGTTATAGGTAAACCAGAGGGTGTTTCCAAACACAAATTCGCTGAAATCTATATATTACGGTTACATTACCGCTGTTGGCTGGTAATTACTATGTTTTTTTACCTAATTTTACGCAACAGAACAAGCAATCCAAAACAGCCTAATTTATCCCTTGAAAATTGTATCCCAAATAAAGGAACCGATTAATCAGGAAATGGAACTTTTTGAAAAAAAGTTTTATGAATCCATGTCTTCCAAGGTTGCCCTATTAAATAGGATTACTTACTATATCGTTAATCGAAAGGGGAAGCAAATGCGGCCGATGTTCGTTTTTCTTACAGCTAAACTTTTGAACAACGGCGAGATCAATGAAAGGACTTATAGAGGGGCATCCGTCATAGAATTGATCCATACCGCAACTTTGGTCCATGATGATGTGGTAGATGACAGTAATAAGCGTCGAGGCTTCTTCTCTGTAAATGCTTTATGGAAAAATAAAATTGCGGTTTTAGTGGGGGATTATTTACTTTCCAAAGGGCTTCTGTTGTCCATAGATAATGGAGATTTTGATCTTCTTAAAATTATTTCCGTCGCCGTGCGTGAAATGAGCGAGGGAGAACTACTGCAAATCGAGAAAGCCAGGCGTCTGGATATAACAGAAGACGTGTATTATGAGATTATTAGACAAAAAACGGCAACCCTAATTGCAGCTTGTTGTAGTTTGGGCGCCTGTTCCGTTAAGCCCGATTCCACGGATGTGGAGACATTTAGGAAATTTGGGGAACTAATTGGGATGGCTTTTCAAATTAAGGATGATTTGTTCGACTACGGAGAGGAAAGAATTGGCAAACCTACAGGAATCGATATTAAGGAACAAAAAATGACCTTGCCGCTTATTTTCGTTCTCAATAAAAGTTCAAAAGCTGAAAAAAAGTGGTTGATCAATTCTATTAAGAATCACAACAAGGATAAAAAGCGGGTAAAGGAAGTTATCGCATTCGTAAAAGAGAACGGTGGTCTTGAATATGCCGTAAAAAAGATGCTCGCCTATAAAGAACAGGCGCTGGCCTTATTGGGAACTTACCCAAAATCAGAATATAGGAGTTCACTGGAACTTATGGTAAACTATGTGGTGGATCGAAAAAAGTAAATTTATCCCACTGTAAATCAATAACTTATATTTTATTTTTAATTTCTTCAGAAAATATATCCTTAAAATGGGTCCTTCTGTAGGGCGAACAGCTTATGGCAACAATAGAGCTCCCCCGGGATAGGGAAATCCATTAGAAATGGAAATAAGTTGTACTTGTTACTGCCAGTAAGGCACCCTTGTTTTGGCAATTAGGACAATAATCGATTTGAATTGATTTCGAAGTTGTCTTTCCGGAATTGGTCCCTAAAAATAAAAACATGGTAAGGCTGTTCTTTTTGCTATCTAAGAGAATTTGGGATAGTTAATTTTAAAATTTATATGGAGGCCTTTTCTTTTTTGCAACATTGTTGAATGTAGTATCTTTAGCCTTCCTAAAACGAAAGAAAAACTTGATTACAAAATCCACCATAGACAAAGTATATGAGACGGCCCGCTTGGAGGAGGTAATCGGAGATTTTGTTCAATTAAAGAAATCTGGCACCAATTTCAAAGGTTTAAGTCCGTTTACCGATGAACGCAGCCCCAGTTTTATGGTCTCCCCGGTTAAACAGATATGGAAGGACTTTAGTAGCGGAAAGGGTGGGAATGTTGTAGCCTTCCTAATGGAACATGAACATTTTTCCTATCCAGAGGCTATTAAATATTTGGCAAGGAAATACAATATTGAAATAGAGGAAACAGAGCAGAGCAACGAAGAAAAGGAGCAGACCAATGAACGCGAGAGTATGTATTTGGTTTCCGAATTTGCCCAAAAATATTTTTCCGAAGTTTTGTGGGAAAGGGAACAGGGCAAGGCTATTGGTTTAAGCTATTTTAAGGAACGTGGGTTTACGGATGATACCATTAAGAAGTTTGATCTGGGCTATTGTCTGGATCAGTGGGACGGATTTACCAAAGCGGCCCTTTCCAAGGGATATAAATTAAACTATCTGGAAAAAACGGGGCTTACTATTGTAAAGGAAGATGCTGGTAATCCCGAACAGAATAGGACCTTTGACCGTTTTAAAGGGCGTGTACTGTTTCCCATACACAGTATGAGTGGAAGGGTTTTGGGTTTTGGAGGTCGGATTTTAACAAATGACAAAAAGGCTGCCAAATACTTGAATTCACCTGAAAGTGAAATATACCATAAAAGCAAGGTGCTGTATGGTATTTACCTTGCAAAGCAGGCCATAGCCAAAGAAGATAATTGTTATTTGGTAGAAGGGTATACCGATGTTATACAGATGTATCAACGTGGTATTCACAATGTGGTAGCTTCTAGTGGTACGGCCTTGACTTCGGATCAGATAAGATTAATTAATAGGCTTACAAAGAATATTACGGTCTTGTTTGATGGCGATGCTGCTGGATTGCGGGCATCATTAAGGGGAATAGACTTAATTTTGGAGCAGGGAATGAATGTGAAAATCTGTACTTTCCCAGAAGGAGAGGACCCAGATAGTTTTTCCAAGAACAATGACTATGAGGATGTAGTGCTCTATCTTCAGGAGAATTCGAAGGATTTTATTCAATTTAAAGCTTCCCTATTGGTAGAGGAAGCTGCAAACGATCCTATAAAAAGAGCGGATACAGTAAGGGATATTGTAAATAGTATCTCGAAGATTCCAGATCGGATCCAAAAGGAAATCTATATTCAAGAGTGCGCTCAAATCATGAATATTTCTGAGGCGGTTTTGTTTAATACCTTGGCACAAATAGGGAAAAAGGACGTATCGGATGCCAATAAAAAGGTAAAGCAGGAGCAACAGGCCTTTGATGTAGTTAAGAATGAACCCTTACGACAGAAGGTGGATGTTCAATATGAACTGGAACGTAAGATTATAGAGATGTTGTTGCTTTACGGCGACCTAGATCAGAAGTTCGAGGATTTGGTATTAAAGGAAAATGAAAAGGGCGACTTGGAACTTGAGCCCGAATCCTTGGATACCAAGGTGTATGAAAAGATTTATTTGGATCTCCAAGATGATGAAATTGAACTGGCAAACGAACAGTTCAGGAATATCTATTATAAAATAATGGAAGACTTAAATGAGAAGGAAAATTTTTCCATTACCACCTTTATTGCCAGTTTGGACCAAGAATTGGCGTCGGAAATATCTTCCATTTTAATGGAAGAAGAAAAATATGCTTTGCATCAATGGGAACGTAAGGACATATATCCCAAAGATAAAAAGGTAGGAATTTCCCAGCTGGTCAGCGAAACTATTTTAACGCTGAGGTGTTATTTGATAAAGAAAAGAATCGGATCTCTTCAGGAGAATACTTTAAATAATAATGAAGGGAATATGGAGGCATTGGAAGAGATTATGAATTATATTCAGCTTAATGTTCTGTTAAACAAAAAACTGAACAGGGTTCTTTCATAGAAATTCAGCTCATGACGCCTAAAAAAAAGACCGCATCCCTTAATTTTGTTAAGGATGCGGTCTTTGTTTTAATATTATGGTACGGTGGCTAGTACAGTTCCAATGCCTTGGCTTGCTGTAATAAATCCACTAAGTTGTCTACATTCAATTTACGCATTAAACGCGCTTTGTAGGTGCTAACCGTTTTTTCGTTCAAGTCCAATCCTTGGGCCACTTCCTTGTTGCGTTTTCCACTGGCAAGCAGTTTAAGGACCTCGACTTCCCTGGTAGAAAGTTTTCTAAAGAATCTTCTTGGTTTTTGTGTTCCTTCATCAAAAGCAAGGCGTTGTGCAAGTTCGTTTGTGATAAACATATTGCCTTCGCTAACTTTTCTAATGGCACTTATAATATAATCTATCTCCGAAGTTTTGGATAAGTAGCCAAAGGCTCCAGCTCGTATGGTGCTTAATGCATAAACATCTTCAGACTGACCACTATAGATCAACACCCTTATATTAGGGTACTGCTTTTTAATTTTTCTAAGCGTTGCAATTCCATTAATTTCAGGAATGTCCATTTCCAGAAGAATAACGTCCGGGGTGTAGATTTCCAGCTTATTAAATAATTCTGTGGTAGTAGCTGCATCGGCAATAACTTCAATATCTGAAACAGCTTCCAGTACTTGTGTTACACCCATCCGCACTATAGGATGATTATCAGCAATTAAAATTTTGATCATTTTAGGTTATTTTTCTAGATTTCAACATCAATAATCATGTCCAAAAATACTGACACGCAATGTAGGGTTAAAATATCTAATTCGATAGGCAAAGCTTCATTTTTTTATTCAAAATCAAAAATTTATGCATGTTTTTTCGATTTAATCACTTGGTTCTTAGGTGAGAGGTTCATTTTAACGAATTTGGGATTTCACAAACCGGAATTGGAATCATCTTATGTTTGTTTGCGCGGTTAAATCTTTTGTATATCTGAAAAACCTCTTTTTGCCTATTAGAAAAATCTGTATCCACTTTTTCTTCTTCCTCCATTTGCATGGCCCATTCCAACTCCGGATAGGATGCTCCTATTTGATCTTCGTCTGTCCTGTCATCGCCCCATAATCCGTCTGTAGGTGCTGCCTTTATTATGTCTTCATTAATGCCAAGGACTTTTGCAATTTCGTATACTTCGGTTTTTAACAAATCAGCGATAGGGCTCAGGTCTACACCGCCATCTCCATATTTAGTGTAGAACCCTACACCAAAATCTTCCACCTTATTACCTGTTCCTGCTACCAATAGTTTATTCAATGCAGCAAAGTAATATAAGGTCGTCATTCTTAATCGTGCTCTGGTGTTCGCCAAGGACATAAATCGATCTTCCTCATTTTTAACATCTGGTAAAGCATTTACCAAGCTATTAAAAGTAGGTGTAAGATCTACAAGTTGTCTGTCTACTTTGGTATAATTGTTTTTCAGCCAGTTAATATGGTTGGATGCACGGGTTACTTGGTTGTCTGCCTGATGTATGGGCATTTCCAGACACAAAAGTTGTAGGCCCGTTTTGGCACATAAGGTAGAGGTAACCGCAGAATCTATGCCTCCCGAAATTCCTATTGTAAATCCATTTATATTTGCTTTGGTGGCATAATCCTTCAACCATGTCACTATATAGTCTATAACTTTTTCGGTCTGCATCTGAACAATTTATAAGGTTTAAAAACTTAACTTTGTATGGTAAAAATAAAGCCTAGAATTTAGAATTTAAAACATTAACCGAATTACTTTAGCATGCGAAAGGCCATATTCCTTATTTTTCTTCCAATTTTTATTTTTTTCAGTTGTGATAGTGCGGATAAATTGGCCGATGAGATAGCCAAAATAAATGTAGATGTGGAGGTCTTTAGGTTCGATAGGGAATTTGCCCAAGCAAAGCCTGTGGATATTCCTATTTTGAAAAAGAAATACCCATATCTTTTCCCTGTCAATTATTCGGATAGCATATGGATTGAAAAATTACAGGATACTTTGCAAATAGAGGTTCTTGATGAGGTTGGGAAATCCTATCCCAACTTTGATAAACAACAAGAGGATCTAATTGTATTGTTCAAGTATGTAAAGTATTATTTTCCAAAATATAATGTCCCTAAAGTGGTTACAGTGACTTCCGATGTGGATTATAACAATAGGATAATTTTAACGGATAGTTTGCTTCTTATCGGTCTTGATAATTATTTGGGGCAATCCCACAAGTTTTATCAAGGTATTTCCAAATATATTGCCAATGATTTGGATGAGAAATATTTGACCCGTGATGTAGCCAGTGCGTTTGCCAAAACTGTGGTGCCCTCTCCTCGGGACCGCACTTTTTTAGCACAACTTATTTTTTATGGCAAAGAGCTGTACCTAATGAAAAAGCTGATGCCTCAAAGTTCCGATGCCATTACAATGGGTTATGAATCTGAAGAATTGGAATGGGCCAATGCCAACGAGGAACAGATTTGGCGTTATTTTATAGAACGTCAATTATTATACAGTACCAATAGTAAATTGGGACCACGATTTTTGGATCCAGCACCTTTTTCGAAATTTGAATTGGAACTTGATAACGAGTCGCCTGGTAAAATAGGGAGGTATTTAGGTTGGCAAATAGTAAGGGCATTCATGAATAATAATAAGATTTCTTTACAGGATATGTTGACCGTACCTGAAGAAGAACTTTTTAAAAGATCGGGATATAAACCTAGAAAGCAGTAAAAGATCAAAACAAATCAAAAGCAAAATAATGGCAAAATTACATACATCAGAAATTACGTTAAGAGTTGGATTGGATGAAAATAGGGTTCCTCAGGAATTATCGTGGTCCGCTCAAGATGGTGGTATAGATAATGAAAATGCCAAGGCAATGTTATTGTCCGTGTGGGATAGTGAAAACCAGGAATCCTTGAAAATAGACTTATGGACCAAGGATATGCCCGTGGATGAAATGAAAATCTTTTTTCACCAAACTTTAGTTTCTTTGTCCGATACATTTTTGAAGGCAACACAAGATGAAAAAATGACAGCGACAATGAAGGATTTTTGCGATTATTTTGCTGAAAAATTGGAGTTAAAAAAATAGTTGCTTTTAAACTGTTTGTCCTCTTGGGCTTGCTATTTGAATTTCCATTAAGTAATCTCATCGTTTATCGACTAAGCACGCAATAGCAAATTTTTAGCTTATTGGTATGGATAGTACCCCCTTAGAACAGCTTGTTTTTGTATATAATGCCAATTCCGGCGCGGGTAATGCATTGCTGGGTAGTGCCCATAAAATTTTAAGTCCTAGCTCCTACGATTGTAATTTATGCGCGATAACCTTTGGTGTTTTTTCTGAAAATAAAAAATGGAAAGAATTCAGACAAAATTCTGGCTTGGAAATGGAATTTCTTCATTTGGATGAGTTTAAGGAACGCTATCCAAATGAAAATCATAGTAAGCACGCCTTTCCAAAGGTGTTTATTTCAAAAAATGGCGGACTGTTAGAGTTTCTTAATAAAGAAGTGATAAATACCATGAAGAATCAAGAAGCCTTAATATTGGGTATTTGGGAAAAATATACCCAAAAAACTCAGGTGTAATTAGAGGCGGATCTAACGTATTTCTTTAAAAAAATTGGTGTTTAATTCATCAATATAACCTAACAATTCTTCTTGGCCAATACCGCTAGTGGAGGACGTAACAAAATAATTGGGTGCTTCTTCCCAGACTCCTTCCAGTAGTTGTTTTATGTAGTCATTAACGTGATTTTCAATCGCTTTTGGCCTCAATTTATCCGCTTTGGTGAAAATCATGCAAAATGGAATCTGGTTTTCTCCCATCCATTCCAGAAATTCCAAATCTACTTTTTGGGGTTCATGTCTAATATCGATCAAAACAAAGGCACATACCAATTGCTGTCGCTCAATAAAGTAGTCGGTAATATATTTTTGGAAGGTTTTTTTGTCTTTTTTGGATACACGGGCATATCCATATCCGGGTAAATCTACCAAAAACCAATTTTCGTTAATTTTAAAATGATTTATGAGCTGAGTCTTTCCGGGCCGTCCAGATGTTTTGGCCAATCCTTTCCTTTGGGTAAGCATATTGATCAAGGAAGATTTTCCTACATTGGAACGCCCTATAAAAGCGTATTCCGGCAAATTGTCCTTTGGGCAATTTATTACGTTGGAATTGCTCATGACAAAGTCGGCCGACTTTATTTTCATTTGATTGCGATTAAAGTATTATTAGTCTTGACTTCCGATTATAAATTTCGTTTCTCTAGCCAAGCGTCAAGGACGTTGTTGAATTCTAGGGGATGTTCCATCATTGGTGCATGTCCGCACTTATCGATCCAAAATAAATCGGAATCGGGCAGAAGGGCATGAAATTCCTCGGCCACATTTGGGGGGGTAACACTATCGTTTTTGCCCCATATTATGCAAGTGGGTGTCAGCATGTGTGGTAAATCTTTGGACATATTGTGCCTAATGGCACTTTTTGCTATAGATAATGTTTTTACCAATTTAATTCGGTCATTTACCGTAGCAAAAACTTCGTCAACAATTTCTTTGGTGGCTATTTCCGGATCGTAAAACACATCTTGTGCTTTTTTCTTTATAAATTCATAATCACCACGCTTGGGGTAACCGTCGCCCATAGCACTTTCGTATAGGCCAGAACTACCTGTTATAACCAAGGCCTTAACCATTTTTGGATATAATTTGGTGTGAAGAAGACCAATATGGCCCCCCAGGGAATTACCTAAAAGAATTACATCTTCTAGTCCTTTGTGCACTATAAACCGTTCTAGAAATTTGGCAAAACTCTTTACGTTAGTCTTGAGCAATGGCATATCATAAATCGGAAGTTCGGGTACCAATACCTTATAACCCTTAGGCGGGAAATGATTCATAACCCCATGGAAATTACTCAATCCGCCCATGAGGCCGTGCAATATTATAATGGGTGTTCCTTCACCCATTTCAATGTAGCGGTATTTCCCCTCTTTAATTATCTTTTTTTCCATTAAGGATGGTTCTGGTCTTAGTTGACAAATATAGGCATTTCATTGTTATACAAGTATAGCCAAGTTTTTGGAAAGGCAATAAATAATGACATTTTATTTGTTAAAAGAATTTTTGTGGAATCCTCCCTAAGGTTTTTTGAGTAGGCATTTTGAGTGTCATTTGTCGATAAAGTATGCATTTTATTAACAAAGTGGTATTTTGTGGTAAATTGTGGTAATAATTTCTATATATTTGAGTTATTAAATTAAAAACCAGCTACTTTAAGTGATAAATTTCATTGGAACATATGATTGTAAGGCCGATTCTAAAGGAAGGGTAATGCTTCCTGTGGCGCTTAAAAATCAGATGTCACCCGTAATTAATGATGGTTTTGTTGTAAAGCGTTCGGTTTTTCAACCTTGTTTAGAGTTGTATCCCATGGCAGAGTGGAATTTGCTGATGGAGAAAATGAACAAGAAAAACAGATTTAAGAAAAAAAACAACGATTTCATAAGAAGATTTTCTGCAGGAGTAAAGGTAGTGGAAATAGATGCCACAGGTAGGTTGTTGATTCCAAAAAATTTGGTAGATGTGGCAGGAATTGCTAAAGAAGTAGTGCTGAGTTCTGCAATCAATATTATTGAGATCTGGGATAAGGATAGTTATGAAAAGGTATTGGAGGAAACGGCCGAGGACTTTGCAAGTTTGGCAGAAGAAGTAATGGGAGACGACGATGATGACATATCATAATCCAGTATTGTTGAAAGAGTCCGTTGATGGACTACATATAAAGCCCGATGGAGTTTATGTGGACGTGACTTTTGGAGGTGGTGGACATTCTAGGGAGATATTGAAAAGGTTGGGGGAAGAAGGAAGACTGTTGGCATTTGATCAGGATGAAGATGCATTGCAAAATGTTATTGATGATGGACGCTTTCAGTTGATAAATGAAAACTTTAGGTATGTAAAGCAGTTTTTGAAGTTCTATGGAGTAAAGAAAGTAGATGGGATTTTGGCCGATTTTGGAGTGTCATCGCATCAATTTGATAAGGCGGAAAGAGGTTTTTCAACTCGTTTTGATGCAGATCTAGATATGCGCATGAGCAAGAAAAATCAGATTTCAGCTTTTGACGTGGTAAATGTTTATGACTTTGACGAGTTGAGTAGGGTTCTCTTTCAGTATGGTGACCTGAGGAATGCCAATGCAATGGCAAAGACCATAATAGAGCGTAGGGAGGTTGATCCCATAAAGACCACAGATCAATTAAAAGAGGTGTTGGGGCAATACCTGCCAAAGCATAGGGAGCATAAAATATTGGCTCAGATATATCAAGCTATAAGGATAGAAGTGAACCAGGAGATTCAGGTGATAAAAGAGTTTTTGTTGCAAGTGCCGGAATTGTTGAATGAAGGGGGTAGGTTGAGTGTTATTAGTTACCATTCCTTGGAGGACAGGCTTGTTAAAAGGTTTATTAGAGCAGGTCAGTTTGAAGGGGAGCCGGAAAAGGATTTTTATGGGAATATAGAGGTTCCGTTAAAAAAGGTTGGAGGATTGGTGGTTCCTTCAAGAGAAGAGATAAGGAGTAATAATAGAGCGAGAAGCGCCAAATTGAGAATTGCAGAGCAAGCCTAAATTTAGCGGGTTATTGTGAAGAATCCATCAAAGAGGTGTTTGTGTTGAGATAATATAGTTGAATGATTTTTTAAGTGATGAGAAAAGGAATATTAGACATATTAAAAGGAAAGTTTTTGGTGAGTGGAGGCGCTCCAAAAAACTGGCTGTTTATTATTTACATTTCTTTTTTGGCAACAGTAATGATTGCCAGTTCCCATAGCGCCGATGGAAAAGTTCATAAAATAGCCGCTCTTGATGAGCAGGTTAAGGAGTTAAGAAGTGAGTTTGTGGATGTTCGTTCGGATATGCAGGAGTTAAAGTTGGAATCGACGGTGTTGAGAATCTTGGAGCAGGATGGATTATTTCCTTCGGAAACTCCTCCAAAAAAAATAAAAGTTAAAAAAGAAACAGAGGAATAGTGGCGGTAACTGAAAAAAACATATTGACCAGATTGTACATTGTGGCAGGATTGCTATTCCTGTTTGCAATGGCCGTTTTGGTTAAATTGGTCAGTATACAAATGGTGGAAGGGGATAAGTATCGGAAGCTTGCCATGGATCGAACGGAAAAAATGTTCACCATTGCACCCAAGAGAGGCAATCTCTATTCTGATGATGGCAGTTTGCTGGCTACTTCGGTTTCTAGATATACCATTCGTTTTGATGCTGTAACTGTTGGGAAAAAAGATTTCGAAGAAAATGTAAAGGCCTTGTCGGATTCTTTGGCAAAATTGTTCGGTAAGACAACCTCCCATTATCAGCAAGTGTTAAGAAAGGCAAAAGTAAATAAGAATAGATATGCCTTGGTAGCCAGAAATTTGGACTATTCGGATTATGTGGCAGTAAGACAATTTCCACTATTTAACAAAGGTCCGTATAAAGGAGGTTTGATCATTGAACAAAAAATAGTTCGTGAGCACCCCTTAGGTAAAATCGCTGAACGTAGTGTGGGGTATGAAAGGGTTGATGAGGATGGATATTACACTAGAGTTGGGCTTGAAGGGGCCTTTGGTCAATATTTAAGGGGGGTTGAAGGTAAAAGGCTAAAGCAAAAAATAGCAAAAGGACAGTGGAAGCCAATAGGTTGGGATAATATTGTAGAGCCCCAAGATGGTTATGATGTTGTTTCTACTATAGATATCAATATACAGGATATTGCCCATCATGCTTTATTGGGGCAATTGGAAAAGTATAATGCGGAACACGGTTGTGTAATTGTAATGGAAACCAAGACAGGGGAGGTCAAGGCTATATCTAACTTGGGAAGAACTACGGATGGTAAATATTACGAGCGATTAAATTATGCCATTGGAGAATCACATGAGCCGGGGTCTACCTTTAAACTAATGTCCATGGTCGTGGCCTTGGAGGATAAAGTAATTGATACCAGTACTGTAATTGACACAGAAAAAGGCACATATAAGGTTTATAACAGGACGGTTAGGGATTCTAAACACGGAGGGTATGGTAAAATAACGGCGGCCAAAGCATTTGTAGTGTCTTCCAATACCGCCTTCGCTAAAATTATCAATAATAACTATAAGGACAATCCGGAGAAATTTGTGAACCGTCTAATGAATATGAACCTTCATAGGGAATTGGGTTTGCCGGTAAAAGGAGAGGGAATCCCTGTAATACGCTATCCTGGGGATAAGGGTTGGTCAGGAGTTTCTTTGGCGTGGATGTCACATGGATATGAGGTTTCCTTAACCCCATTACAGACCTTAACGTTTTATAACGCCATTGCAAATGATGGGGAGATGTTAAAGCCTAGGCTTATAAAAGAGGTAAAGGAGTGGGATAAGACCATTCTGAAATTTGAAAAAGAAATCATTAATCCTTCTATCTGCTCAAAGGAAACAGCACATAAAGTGCAGCAATTGCTTAAAGACGTTGTGGAGAAAAAGTATGGTACTGGACATGGGCTTTATTCGCCTAATTTTTCCATGGCTGGGAAAACAGGAACCACACAGAAGAATTATGTTTCCAAGGATCCAGAAGTAATGAAGTACATATCAACTTTTGCGGGCTACTTTCCTGCGGACGATCCCAAATATTCTTGTATTGTGGTAATTCATGAGCCCGATAAGACTGTTGGTTACTACGGTGCAGATGTGTCTGGTCCCGTTTTTAAATCCGTTGCTCAAAAAATTTATGCAAGTTCCCCTTTGGTAGATGAGGTAGATGTCCATGATGCAGAGACCAAGGGCTTGGACGAAGATTTTCAAAAATATTTTGCCGCTTCCAATAAAAATTACAATGAAGTGCCTAATGTAGAGGGTATGAGCGGGATGGATGCAGTTTCTATTCTTGAAAACTTAGGGATAGAGGTAGAGGTAAAGGGAAATGGAAAGGTCAAAAAGCAATCTATTGCTAAAGGGACTGATCTGAAAAAGGTAAATAAAATAGTTTTGGTATTATCATGAAAACGCTAAAGGACATATTGTATGGGGTTAGCCTTTCTGCTGTAAGTGGTTCTACTTCCATTATGGTGAACAATATTTGTTTCGATTCTAGAAAGGTCGGAATGGATGATGTTTTTGTGGCTATAAAGGGAGTTGTAGCAGACGGTCATCTCTTCATAGATAAGGCCATTGCTTTAGGGGCTAAATCTATTGTGTGCGAAGAACTTCCAAAACAATTGGTCAATGAAATAACCTATGTTGAGGTGGACAGTGGCAACAGGGCTTTAGCGATAATGGCATCCAACTTTTATGGCAATCCTTCCAAGAATTTAAGACTCGTTGGGGTTACGGGGACCAATGGTAAGACCACCGTAAGCAGTCTGTTATATCAATTGTTTAAAAAAGCTGGTTTTAAAGTGGGGTTGATATCCACTATAAGGATAATGGTAGATGTGAAGGAATATTCCACTACCCATACGACTCCGGATGCCCTTACAATCAACAAATACTTGCAGTTGATGAACGATGCCGGTGTTGAGTATTGCTTTATGGAAGTTAGTTCTCACGGTATCCATCAAAAAAGAACGGAAGGATTGGTGTTTGAAGGTGCTATTTTCACCAATCTGTCCCATGATCATTTAGATTATCATAAAACTTTTGCCGAGTACCGGGATGCCAAGAAGATGTTGTTTGATAGGTTATCAAAAAAAGCATTCGCACTCACCAATATTGATGATAAGAACGGCTTGGTAATGTTGCAGAATACAGCAGCAAGAAAGTATACCTATGCATTAAAGTCCTATGCCAATTATAGGGCTCAAATATTGGAAAATCAGTTTAGTGGCCAATTGTTGAAGGTCGATGATAATGAAGTGTGGACCAGATTGATCGGTGATTTTAATGCTTATAATATGTTGGCCATATATGCTACAGCGGATTTATTAGGATTGGAAAAATTGGAAACCTTACGCCTCCTTAGTGAATTGGAAAATGTGGATGGAAGGTTTCAATATTATATATCAAAAGAAAAAATTACAGCTATTGTTGATTATGCCCATACACCGGATGCCTTGAAAAATGTACTTGATACTATCAGTACATTGAGGACTGGAAATGAAAATGTCATCACCGTCGTGGGGTGTGGTGGTGACAGAGATAAGTCTAAGCGTCCGGTTATGGGTCATATCGCATCATCATTAAGCAATAAGGTCATTTTCACCTCTGACAACCCTAGGTCTGAATCCCCGACGGTTATTATCGAGGAAATGGAAGCTGGTGTAGAACCACAAAATGTAAGTAAAACATTGTCTATTGTGAACAGGAAACAGGCCATTAAAACGGCATGTCAATTGGCGGCTGCCCAGGATATAATATTAATAGCGGGTAAAGGCCATGAAACTTATCAGGAAACCAATGGTGTTCGCGAAGATTTTGATGATTTTAAAATGGTAAAGGAATTGTTGACCAGTATAAAGAAATAGCATATTAGGTCAGCAATAATAAAGTGAATAACATTAAACAATAAGCCCAAGAATGCTATACTATTTGTTCGAATATTTGGAAAAACATTATCAACTGCCAGGGGCGGGGCTTTTCCAATTTATTACGTTTAGGGCAGCAATGGCGGTAATGTTTTCACTTATTTTGGCCACGGTCTATGGGAAAAGGATTATTAATTTTTTAAGGCGCAAACAAATTGGGGAAACCGTAAGGGATTTGGGTCTGGATGGCCAGAAACAGAAAGCTGGTACTCCCACCATGGGTGGACTGATCATTATTATGTCCACATTAATTCCGGTATTGTTATTCGCCCGTTTTTTGGACAATATTTATATAATCCTTTTAATCGTTACTACGATCTGGATGGGAATAATTGGCTTTGTAGACGATTACATCAAAATTTTCAAAAAGGATAAAGAAGGATTAAAGGGAAGATTTAAAGTGATAGGTCAGGTAGTTCTAGGCCTTATGGTGGGGGCAACTTTGTATTTCCATCCAGATGTGACCGTAAGGGAGCATACCAGGACAGAAATCACCCAGAATTATACGGTTAAGAAGGTGCCGGCCAAGGAGATTAAATCTACCATGACCACCTTGCCGTTTATAAAAAATAACGAATTGGATTATGCCCGTTTTATTACTTGGATGGGAGATGGGATGGAGAAATATGCATGGTTGGTATTTATTCCCATTATCATAATTATTGTTACTGCCGTTTCCAATGGAGCAAACCTAACCGATGGAATAGATGGGTTGGCTGCTGGCACATCGGCTATAATCGTATTTACGCTCGGCATATTTACCCTCGTTTCTGGAAATATAATCTTCTCCGATTATTTAGATATCATGTTTATTCCTAGAGTAGGAGAATTAGTGGTCTTTATCGCCGCCTTTGTAGGCGCCTTGGTGGGGTTTTTATGGTACAACGCTTATCCAGCAACCGTTTTTATGGGAGATACTGGTAGTTTGACCATTGGAGGGATAATTGCTGTTATAGCCATCATAATCCGGAAAGAATTATTGATTCCTGTCTTGTGTGGAATTTTCTTTGCAGAATCAATTTCCGTAATGCTACAGGTGGGGTATTTTAAATATACCAAGAAGAGATTTGGGGAAGGTAAGCGGATATTCCTTATGGCACCTTTACATCATCATTATCAGAAAAAAGGATACCATGAAAGTAAAATTGTAACCAGATTCTGGGTGGTTGGAATCCTATTGGCGGTAATAACCATTGTAACCTTAAAGGTGAGATAGAATGAAGCGGTTGGTTGTTTTGGGTGGTGGAGAAAGTGGTGTTGGAACGGCTATTTTAGGTAAAAAGGAAGGTTTTGAAGTTTTTGTCTCCGACAAGGGGAGCATTAAAGAGGAATATAGAAAAGTTCTTGAACATTTTGAGATTGATTGGGAAGAAAAACAGCATACCGAGACCAAGATTTTAAATGCGGATTTGGTTATGAAAAGTCCTGGTATCCCCGATACGGTTCCATTGATAGTCCAGTTGAAAAGGAAAGGAATTCCGATTATTTCGGAAATCGAGTTTGCATCCAACTATACAAAAGCTACCATTATTGGGATTACAGGTAGTAATGGAAAAACTACCACGACCATGCTTACAAACCATATTTTAAAGGCAGCCGGACTAAATGTGGGTATGGCGGGGAATATTGGTGATAGTTATGCCAAAATGGTTGCGGAAAAGGATTTTGATTATTACGTGTTGGAGATAAGTAGTTTTCAATTGGACGGAATTGTGGACTTTAAGCCACATATTGCCATCCTTACAAATATTACTCCAGATCACTTGGATAGATATGAATACCAATTTGAGAACTATATAGCATCCAAGTTTAGAATTGCCAAAAACCAGACCAAGGAAGATTATTTAATATATGATGCCGATGATGAAGTAATAGTCGACTGGTTGAAAAAGAACCCGGTCCAATCAAAATTATTGCCCTTTTCAATTGAGAAAAAATTGGTTGAAGGGGCATATATAGAAAATGATAAAATAATTATTAAAACTGACAATAACACAATAGAGATGGGTACAGATGCTTTGGCTTTGGAGGGAAAACATAATTTAAAGAATACAATGGCGGCTACCACAGCGGCTAAATTAATTAGTATTAGAAAAGAAACTATCCGTAGAAGCATAGAGAATTTTCAAGGGGCGGAGCATAGGTTGGAAAAAGTGTTAAAAATACATCATGTACAATATGTCAACGATTCCAAGGCTACCAATGTGAATGCTACTTATTATGCTTTGGACAGTATGAGAACTCCAACGGTGTGGATCGTAGGGGGAGTGGACAAAGGGAATGATTATAAAGAGCTAATGTCTTTGGTGCGTGAAAAAGTAAAGGCAATTATTTGTTTGGGAATGGACAATTCCAAAATAAAGGATGCCTTTGGAAATGTGGTAGACCTTGTTGTGGAAACATATGCAATGGATGAGGCTGTAAAGGTGGCGTATAAGATTGCAGAGCGGGGAGATACGGTATTACTGTCACCGGCATGTGCCAGTTTCGACTTGTTCAAGAATTATGAGGATAGGGGAAATCAGTTTAAAGCAGCAATTAAAAAATTATAAACTGTGTTGGAATTTTTAAACAAAATGAATGGAGATAAAGCTATTTGGGCAGTTGTTGCCCTCTTGGCCCTATTTTCATTTTTACCTGTTTATAGTGCTAGTAGTAACTTGGTCTATGTTGTAGGCAACGGAACTACTATTGGTTATCTGGTAAAGCATGCCATATTACTGCTTATGGGGTTCGGTATTATTTACGGGGTACACCGTATACCTACCCACTTTTTTAAGGGTTTGTCTTTGATTGCAATGCCGGTGGTATTGCTTTTGTTGCTTTTCACCTTAGCTCAGGGCCAGGTAATAGATGGGGCCAATGCCAGTAGATGGATCCGTATTCCTATTGTTGGTTTTACTTTTCAGACATCCAATTTGGCAGCTGTGGTCTTAATGATTTATGTAGCTAGGTATTTAACAAAAATAAAGGATAAGACAATAACCTTTAAAGAGAGTATTTTGCCTTTATGGGTGCCAGTCTTTTTGGTTGTAGTACTGATACTACCTGCTAATTTTTCTACTGCGGGCATTATATTTTCAATGGTATTGATGCTTTGTTTTATAGGTGGATATCCTTTTAAGTATTTAATAGGTATTGTTGGTGCTGGGATATTGTGTCTAACCATGTTTATATTGACTGCCAAGGCCGTGCCGGATTTGTTTCCCAACCGAGTAGATACTTGGATGAGTAGAATTGAAAGTTTTTCTAATCCAGAGGATACCGAGGCTGATTACCAGATTGAAAAGGCGAAAATTGCCATTGCAACTGGAGGAATAGTAGGTAATGGAGCCGGTAAAAGCGTAATGAAGAATTTTTTGCCCCAGAGTTCCTCGGATTTTATATATGCCATTATTGTTGAGGAATATGGGCTGTTAGGTGGTTTTGTCCTAATGTTCTTTTATTTATTGTTGCTTTTTAGAATTGTAGTAGTGGCAAATAGTAACGGAACTGTTTTTGGAAAATTACTGGTTTTGGGAGTGGGTCTCCCAATAGTCTTTCAGGCCTTGATAAATATGGCTGTGGCTGTAGAACTCTTTCCGGTTACCGGTCAGACCTTGCCTTTGATAAGTAGTGGAGGAACCTCAAGTTGGATGACCTGTTTGGCTATTGGTATAATTTTAAGCGCCAGTAATAAACATGCGCAGTCGGAGAACGAGGAATTGGATGAAACTAACCCTTTAGAAGTTTTAAGTGGGCAATTATAGATTTATACTTTCTGGAGGAGGAACAGGTGGGCATATTTATCCTGCCATTGCTATTGCAAATGAGTTGAAAGTTAGGTATCCCAATGCTGAATTTTTATTCGTAGGGGCAAAGGACAGAATGGAAATGGAAAAGGTGCCACAGGCGGGATACAAAATAGAAGGATTGTGGATAAGTGGGTTACAAAGGAAGCTCACTTTAAAAAATTTAATGTTTCCTTTTAAAGTTATAAGTAGTTTGATAAAAGCGGCAAACATAGTAAGGAATTTTAAACCACATGCTGTTGTAGGCACTGGCGGTTTTGCGAGTGGCCCTCTTTTAAAGGTGGCCTCTGGTAAAGGCATTCCGTGTGTGTTGCAGGAGCAAAATTCCTTTGCCGGAATTACCAATAAGTTATTGGCGGGTAAGGTTGCTAAAATATGTGTAGCCTATGATGGTATGGAGAAGTTTTTTCCCAAGGATAAAATTGTAAAAACAGGAAATCCGGTACGTGGAGATTTGGTTTCATTGGCAAGTAATAAGGAGGAGGCGCTTAGCTTTTTTGAATTACAGTCTAGTAAGACCACGCTGCTGGTTCTAGGGGGTAGTTTGGGAGCGAGACGGGTAAATAATCTTATAGAGGAGAAATTGTCTTTTTTTAAAGCACAAGGAATTCAAGTAGTTTGGCAAAGTGGCAAGCTTTATTATGATGAGTATAAAAAATATGACAGCGAAGATATAAAGGTGGTAGCATTTTTAAATAGAATGGATTTGGCTTATAGAGCTGCAGATGTTATTATTTCAAGGGCTGGAGCAGGGTCGGTATCTGAATTGTGTATTGTGGGCAAGCCGGTGATTTTTATACCCTCTCCAAATGTGGCGGAGGACCATCAAACAAAAAATGCCAACGCTCTTGTAGAAAAGGATGCGGCAATTTTGATTAAGGAGTCTGATTTGAATGATAAGTTTGAAAAGGTGTTTTCCGATTTGCTTCTTTCAGAAAGTCTTAGGGCAAAGTTGGGAGCCAATATTAAGAAATTGGCCTTACCAAATGCAACCAAGGAAATTGTAAATGAAATTGAAAAATTATTAGTGTAATAATTGAAAATGGGCATAAAAGATATACATAACGTCTACTTTATAGGAATAGGAGGCATTGGTATGTCCGCTCTTGCGCGGTATTTTAAATTTGTCGGTAAAAATGTTGCCGGCTATGATAGGACCGAAACCCCGCTTACGAAGGATTTGGTTGAATTGGGTATAGATGTGCATTACACCGATGATTTGGGATTGGTATCCAAAACTTATTTAACTCCTGAAAATACATTGATCGTCTATACTCCAGCTGTGCCTAATGACCATGTGGAATATAATTATTTCATAGGTAATGGTTTTCAAGTTAAAAAGCGATCTGAAGTTCTAGGTTTGATTACAAAGGATACCTTTTGCTTTGCGGTTGCTGGGACCCATGGTAAGACAACGACCTCTTGTATTTTGGCACATCTATTAAAAGAAACAGGGACTCCGATTACAGCATTTTTAGGTGGAATATCTGAAGATTTTAATAGTAATTTTCTGTTGGAAGGTTCGGATTATTCGGTGGTAGAGGCGGATGAATTTGATCGTTCATTTCTTCGGTTGTCCCCTGATGTAGCATGCATTACTTCTATGGATGTCGATCATTTGGATATATATGGTAGTAGAGAAGCCCTTGAGGAATCTTTTATGGATTTTGTAAAATGCATCAAGCCGGATGGGAAGCTTTTTGTACGCAATGGTTTGCCCTTGGAGGGTATAACCTACGGAATTGAAGATGGTTCCGATTATTGCATCAAAAATATTAAAATAGATCAGGGCAGCTATGTTTTCGACTTGGACTCCCCGCAAGCTAAACTAAAAGCGGTTCGTTTCAATAAACCGGGTAGGCATAATCTGCTCAATGGTTTAGTGGCTTATGCTATGGCTAGCCAAGCTGGTTCTTCAGCCCAAGGGCTAGCAGATGCATTGGGTACTTTTAAGGGCGTTCAAAGACGTTTTTCATATCAGATAAATAGAGCAGATTTTGTTTTTGTAGATGATTACGCACATCATCCAACCGAAATTGATGCAGTTTTTCAGGCTGTTTCGGAAATGCATCCTGGTAAGAAGGTGCTGGCAGTTTTTCAGCCACACTTATTTTCAAGAACCAGGGATTTTGTAGATGAATTTGCGCGGAGCTTGTCTAATTTTCACAGTTTGCTGTTGTTGGATATATATCCTGCCAGGGAGAACCCTATTGAAGGGGTTAACTCTCAATGGTTGTTGGAGAAAATCACAAGTCCGAGGAAAAAATTGATAGGAAAGTCAGAGTTGATTTCAGAAATAATAGCCCAAAACCCAGATGTTTTAATAACCCTGGGTGCAGGGGATATTGGATTGGAAGTTCCAAAAATAAAGAAGGAATTAAATCTAGTGGATAAAAAACTATAAACAATAAAAAATGAAAATTAATTGGAATTTCATAAAATTCGGGGCCTTACTGCTTGTTCTTACGGGAGTTTATGCATTTTCCAACATCAGGAATAGTCATAAAAAGATCCATAATATTGAAATTAAGTTTGTCGGAGACCAGAATCTTTATATGACCCAAGAGACGGTTAATAAATTGTTAATACAAAATTCTGGGGACCTTAAAAACCTGCCCAAAGAAGATATAGTTTTGAATACTATAGAAAAAGCTATCGAAGCTAATGAAATGGTAAAGAATGCCCAAGTTTACCTTACGGTAAACGGGGACCTAATGGCTAAAGTCATACAGCGTAAACCAATCGGAAGAGTTGAGGGAGTTGCAAAGTTTTATATTGATGAAGATGGGAGACGTATGCCGTTTTCCAAATATCATTCAGCGCGAGTGCCTATAATTACGGGACTAATAACGAATAAAAGTACAGAAGGAGTGTATGAGATTTTGACATATATAAATTCTGATGAATTCTTAAGAAAGAATACAATAGGGGTTCATATAACTGAGGAACATAAGTATCAGTTGAAATTTAGGATGGAGAATTTTGTAGTGGATTTGGGTGATGTAACAGAATTGCAGAAAAAATTCAGCAATTTAAAAGCATTCTATACCAAGTCGAATAAAGACAAAACGTTGAGCGATTATAATAGGGTGAGCTTAGAATTTAATAACCAAGTAGTGTGCACCAAAATTTAAGATATGGAACAAGGTAATTATTCAGTAGGGTTGGATATTGGAACCACCAAAATTGTGGCCATCATTGGTAAGGAAAATGAATATGGCAAGATAGAAATCTTGGGTATAGGTAGGTCTAAAAGTTTGGGAGTGCACCGTGGTGTAGTCAATAATATTACGCAAACCATCAAGTCTATTCAACAAGCTGTTGAACTGGCCGAGGCAAATTCGGGTTTAAAGGTAAGTTCGGTAGTAGTAGGTATTGCAGGACAGCATATACGCAGTTTACAACATAGCGATTATATAACCAGAGCTAAATCCGAAGAGGTCATTAATGAAGATGATGTTGAAAAGCTTTGCAATCAGGTATATAAATTGGTCATGCTGCCAGGTGAGGAGATAATACATGTCTTGCCACAGGAATTCAAGATAGATGGGCAGCCAGAGATAAAGCAGCCTATGGGAATGTATGGTGGTAGGCTGGAAGCTAACTTTCATGTGGTAGTGGGACAGGTTTCTTCAATCCGTAATGTGGGTAGATGTATAAAGAGTGCCGGTCTTGATCTTGGCAATATTACTTTGGAGCCTTTGGCTTCTGCGAATGCAGTTTTGAGTCAGGAGGAAAAAGAGGCAGGTGTAGCCCTAATAGATATAGGTGGCGGTACTACGGATCTAGCCATTTTTAAAGATGGGATTATTCGCCATACGGCAGTTATTCCCTTTGGAGGAAATGTGATTACTGAAGATATTAAAGAAGGGTGTTCCATAATCGAGAAACAGGCGGAACTTTTAAAGATCAAGTTTGGTTCGGCTTGGCCAGGGGAAAACAAGGATAATGAGATTGTTTCCATTCCAGGTCTAAGAGGGAGAGAGCCAAAGGAAATTACCTTGAAAAATCTTTCTAAAATAATACATGCACGGGTAGTGGAAATCGTGGAGCAGGTGTATGTGGAAATAAAGAATTATGGGCACGACGAGCAAAAGAAAAAATTAATTGCAGGTATTGTTTTAACAGGCGGAGGAAGTCAGTTGAAACACCTTAAGCAATTAGTGGAGTACATTACGGGAATGGACACTAGGATCGGTTATCCAAATGAACATTTAGCAGGTGATTCTGACGAGGAAATCGCTAGCCCGTTGTATGCAACTGCAGTGGGGCTATTGATGAATGCCGTACAGAATAAATCGAAAGTAAGGGAAGAACGCCAGGCGGAAGAGGATAAGGATGCAGACCATGATGTTTTCACAGGCGAGGATAACACACAGACCAAAACAGCTTCTAAAAAAGAGCGCAAATCTATTTTTGACAAATGGTCCGAGAAATTGAAAGACTTCTTGGATAATGCCGAATAGATTATTAAATAAGAACAGTATAGGAAACCAGTAAAATACGAAATATGAGCAAGAACACGGAATTTGAAAGTATAGCCTTTGATTTGCCCAAAAATCAAAGCAACGTAATTAAAGTCATTGGTGTTGGTGGTGGAGGTAGTAACGCAATTAATCATATGTTCCAGGCCGGTATCAATGGGGTGGATTTTGTGATTTGCAATACCGATTCGCAAGCACTTAATAATAGTCCTGTGCCCAATAAGATACAATTGGGGGTTTCATTGACTGAAGGATTGGGTGCTGGTGCCAATCCTGAAGTAGGGGAACAAGCGGCTATTGAAAGTATGGAAGAGATAAAGCGAATGCTTGAACCTACTACAAAGATGATCTTTATTACTGCTGGTATGGGCGGGGGAACAGGTACTGGTGCTGCCCCTGTTATTGCAAAAATGGCAAAGGAAATGGATGTTCTTACTGTGGGAATCGTTACCATGCCATTTCTATTTGAAGGTAAAATGCGTTGCCAACAGGCTCAGTTGGGAATTGAAAAATTACGTGCAAATGTGGATTCTTTGATTGTTATCAATAATAATAAATTAAGGGAAGTATACGGAAATTTGGGATTTAAGGCTGGTTTTTCCAAAGCAGATGAAGTATTGGCCACTGCCGCTCGTGGGATTGCAGAGGTAATAACACATCACTATACTCAGAACATAGATTTACGTGATGCCAAGACTGTATTGAGCAGTAGTGGTACGGCCATAATGGGGTCGGCCATATCATCTGGCTCCGCTAGGGCACATGAAGCAATCATGAAGGCTTTGGATTCTCCATTGCTTAATGATAATAAAATTACAGGGGCAAAGAATGTACTCCTACTAATTGTTTCCGGTTCCCAAGAAATTACGATTGACGAAATAGGTGAAATTAACGACCATATTCAAAATGAGGCCGGTTTTGGGGCAAATATCATAATGGGTGTTGGTGAAGATGAGGGACTCGGCGAGGCCATTGCAGTTACAGTTATTGCCACGGGTTTTAATATAGATCAACAGGATGATATAGTAAATACCGAATCCAAAAAAATCATTCATACGTTAGAAGATGAACAACGCGCTGAGCACAATCTGATTGCTAAAAGTGTTGTTCACCAGTTGGTCGAAGAAGAGGAAATTACAGCAACTCCAGTTAAGTCTACAGTGGAACAGGAGGAGTCGCAAATGGATTTGATACCTACAACCAATTTTATTAAGAATTTTAATGTATTCTATGAGGAAGTTATAGCGGAAAATGTTCAGGATGATTTTATCATAATCAATGCTTCCGATGAAATTAAGGATATAGAGGTGGTAGATCCTCGTGTAGTATCCAATAAGGTTGTAGAGGAAGATCAATTCGAATTTAGTTTTGATATGCCTTTGGCCAAAAAGCCTGTACAGGAGGAAGAAGATACCCGGCATATTATCACTTTCGATTTAGATGAAGAGGTAAGGGATTTGGAAGTGAAAGATCATGTAGAAGTTATACCGGTTCTCGAATACAATAAGAATGGGGAGAAGCGCTACAGTTTGGATGATTATATGGAGTTGGAGAAGAAACTTACCGGAGCCCAATCCAAGGCAGAGGAGTTTGAGCCCCGTATTGTTGAGGACGAGTTGATATTTGAGAAGCGTACCATTGCTAAACAAGAATCAAACCAGCCAAGGGTAAATGTAGAAGATGAAGATCCTGTAAATACCCCAATAGAAATCCTTCTAAAGGAACGGGCAGACGAGCGAAGAAGAAAGCTAAAGGACTTTAATTATAAATTCCAGAATAGCCTTAGTAACTTGGATGAAGTATCCAAGCAGCCAGCTTATAAAAGACAGGGGGTAAATTTAAATGACAACCCTAGGGAGAATAAAGTTTCCAGAACTAGCCTTAGTGAGGATAGTAATGACGATATCCAATTGCGCTCCAATAACTCCTATTTACATGATAATGTAGACTAGTAGCGTTTGGTGAACGATTATTCACGAAGTTTAAACCCGAAAATAGCTTTTATTTTCGGGTTTATTTTTATATTCGCAGGGCTAAAAAAGAGATATGGGTTTACAGCAAAGGGTAATGGAGGATATTAAGGCAGCAATGAGGGCCAAGGATACGGTAGCCTTGGAGTCGTTGCGAGCTATAAAATCTGCTTTGTTATTGGCACAGACCGAAACAGGTCCAGGGACGGAACTATCTGAGGAAGAGGAAGTAAAGCTGGTTCAGAAATTAGTAAAGCAACGCAAGGATAGTGCAGCTATTTATAAGGAACAAGGTCGTGAAGATTTGGCAGAACCGGAATTGGCACAGGCATTGATTATAGAAAAGTTCTTGCCAGAGCAATTGTCGGAGGAAGAAATCGAAAAGGTTGTGGAGCAAACTATAGCTGCAGTAGGTGCTGCAGGGATGAAGGATATGGGAAAAGTTATGGGAATTGTTTCTCAAGAATTGGCAGGAAAAGCAGATGGGAAGACCATTTCCAATATCGTAAAGGCTAAATTAGCCAATTAAGAAAGTAAAACTGACCATTTAGGTCAATATTGGCCCCGTGGCGCAACTGAATAGCGCATCAGATTTCGGCTCTGAGGGTTGGGGGTTTGAATCCCTCCGGGGTCACTAATAAACCACAAAAATGTGGTTGTGCAAGCGAGCTTCAAAAAAGAAGCTCGCTTCTTTTTTGAAGTAAAGCGAAGCATAACTTTTTGTGGTTTTCAAAGCGGAGCTTTGTAGGGAAGGGCGTAGCCAATCCCTTTTTGATTCTGTTCCAGAGAACAGTAGAGGAGTGAGGAATTCATGAAACTGCACGTATCCTTATTTTTCAAAGCGGAGCTTTGTAGGGAAGGGCGCAGCCAATCCCTTTTTAATTCCGATTCCTTATTGATAGGTTTAATAATCTTTCAATGACCACTAGGTTGTGATCGACTTTTCTTTGTTGTTGTCCATTGAACTTTTTTGCATTGGTTGTCCGAATAGATCTAATATGGGTTTGCCATGTCCGTCCGGGGTTGTGTAAAAAGGTCTCCCTTCAATGGTATACTGTGTCTCTGGGTCCATTCCCAATGCATGGTATATGCTTTGATGAACCTGATCGATCACCACAGGGTTTTCAATGGAAGAACATGGTCTTTCATCTGCTGTTTTTCCATATACGAGACCTTTTTCTATACCCCCGCCCCACATTAATATAGAACTGCCATTGGTAAAGTGTCTATGCATACCGTAGAATTTTTCATCTTCGATTATATCTGGTTGAGCTACTTGGTCCTTCACTAGTTCACCCGGGCGGCCTTCCATTATGGCGTCCCTACTGAACTCGCTGGCCAAAATAATCAGGGTTCGATCCAAATGACCACTCTCATCCAAGTCTTTTATTAACTGGGCAATTGGTCTGTCGATTAGTTCCTTCATTTTAGCGGCCCGTGTATGCCCATTTTCGTGTGTATCCCATCCTAGAAAAGGTTCGTATTCGGTAGAGACACTTATAAATCTACCTCCGTTCATGGCCAATCTTTTGGCCAGAAGACATCCTAGACCAAACCTCCCCGTATTGTAGGTGTCATAAACCTCTTTAGGCTCTTGGGATAAGTCAAATACTTTGGACTCTGGAGAATTTAGTAGCCTATAGGATGATTCCATGGAACGCATTAAGGATTCGCGCTGGTAATCGCTTCCTCTTTCCATAATTTCACTTTTGTTGGCTAATTCTTTAAATAACTTATTGCGCGCCTCAAATCTTTTAAGCGACATCCCTTGGGGTGGTCTAACACTATCCAAGCCGGAAGAAGGATCAGGTATTAGAAAGGGACCGTATTCGCTACCTAGGAATCCCGCTGTATGAAAGGCTTTTAATTCTTCGGCCTCTCCAACCGTGAATCGCTGACCCATGGCAATAAATGGTGGTATAACAGGGTTGGCCGGCCCAAGTTCCTTGGCAATCCAAGCGCCTATATGGGGAGCTTGTACAGTCTGTGGCGGCTCATAACAGGTATGCCAATGGTATTGATGCCGAGTGTGTAATATATGGCCGAGATCTGCAGATTTGTATGAACGTATAATGGCGCCTTTGTCCATTACCCCGCCAATAGATTCCAAGCCTTGTGAAAAATCAAGTCCGTCTACTATAGTCGGCACTTTAGGGAAAGTACTTAAGACTCTCTTGCTTTCAACACCTTTTTCATAGGGGACATAAGCTTTAGGGTCAAACGTCTCGGTATGTGCCATTCCTCCTGCCATCCAAAGCAAAATAACCGTATCGGCCGTGGAAGTGATCTTTGGATTAGGTCTGCTGCACGAACTTAAAAAGCTGGCCATTGGTATGGTCGTAGCAGAGGCCGCTAAACTAGCGGCCGCCATATTCTTTATAAAATCCCTACGGGCGTTTGGTTTATCCATTGTCTTATTTAATTAATAAATTGAAATTCCGGTAGAATGAGAGTTGACCAAAATAGATCTTGTAATGCCTCTTTCTTTGGCTGTTTGCCCAATACCGCAATCATTATTTTCTTTTCTTGATCTGTGGGCTCTCTGCCCATGGATTTCTGATAGAGTTCGTCTATAATTTTTTCACTATTGCTACTATACCTTTTGAGCCATATATCTGCACCCTCTTCCAACACCTTATTGAAAAATTCGCCATTGGTCAATTCTAAGGCTTGTAAAAGTGTAGCTTGTTCGTCCCTTGAAGTCGTCACATTTTCTCGGCTCGGTCTACCAAGAGCTTTTAAGAAAGGGTGCTGTTCTACAAGGCTGGCCCTAGCAAATTCTCCATTGCGTTCCTCAAATGTGTAATCTATTAATTTTCCCCAATTTGAAGTGCCGTAATTACGAACTTTTTCCCAGTTACTATCATTATAGCCTATACTTATCCAATCTTCTGTTTGGTCCATAGCTGTACTTTTCCAACTGGTGTCTGAGTTCAGAATGGTTTCACTACCATCTGTAAAGGCTATTTTCATGGAGAATAGTATTCCAGCAGGATTGGCTATGCTTCCTTCATTAATGCCCTCTATAGCGATAGTATTTGTTCCTTTGGAAAGGACTTTTTGGACATTCAGCTTATCCACTTTCGTCCAATCCGTTCCCTGGGATATCTTTTTTTCATTGATGTAAAGTGCATACGAATGATCAACGGAAATTAGGACAATGGCACTATCTATAGATTTCTCTGGGAGTGTGAATGTTTTACGGAAATATCTTTTGCCGGGTTCAGGAAGGACGTCCCGGTCGAACTTTAATTCCCTATGCCAAATCCGTGAAGAAGGTAGCTCATTCCCCTTTGGGTTATAAGCTACTGCGGCATATACCGGTTTAATCAACTGACTTACGGCATCAGAAAATTGTTCGGCACTCATCCGCCTTAGAATAGGTCCTTTAAATACATATTCGTTTTTTATTTCAGCTATGTTTTTATAATTAGCGGTCGGCAATTGATAGGCCTTGGACGTCATGATCTGTTTAATAAGATGTTTGAGATCGTACCCGGAATCTACAAAATCTGATGCCAACCAATCCAGTAGATCAGAGTTCCAAGCCTCATTGTCCATTTCATCCAAAGGCTCAATAATGCCTCTACCCATAAGTCGTTCCCAAAATCTATTGGTAATGGTCCTATATAATCTTCCGTTTTCAGGTTTTACAATTACTTCTGAAAGCAATAATAAGCGCTCCTTTACACTTTCGGCCTCTACGGAACCTAATTCGGGATAAAGAAAATTCACCTCGGCCATTTTGCCAATGGGCATATCACATCGATTCAATTCCATAATGGAATCTGCAAAGATCGACGCAAACCCATAGGATTGTTCCAAGGTAAGGTTGCTTACAAAGCTATTATGGCATGAAGCACATTTTACGTTTACACCTAATAAGGACTGACCAATGTTTTGGGCCGCCTGCATTTCGGTGCGCTGACTAGCATTCACCACTCCCCTCCATTCTATCCCTTTAATAAATCCTTCCGATACCTCCGTTGGGTTAACCAGTTCCTTGACCATTTGGTCATAACGCTTGTTTTTCTCCAGTGAGGTATATAGCCAATGGGTGATTTGTTTTCTCCCCCCTGTAATAAATCCGGTACCACTATAGTCGTTACGTAGTAGGTCATTCCAGAAACTCAACCAATTTTGAGTATAGTTGTGAGTGTCGTTTAAAAGTTGGTCAATTAGGACATTTCTTTTATCGGGATTGGAATCATCTATAAAGTCCTTTATCTCATTCGGTTCTGGAAGTAACCCTATTATATCCATGTAGGATCGTCTAATGAATGTTCTGTCATCAACTATCTTAGGCCAATCAATATCATTCTTGTCAAAATAGGCGGCCATTAATTTATCCACTGGGTGGGTTTGGTTTTCTACTTTTGGCAGATCAGGTTTAGAAAGTGCCAATTGTGCTTCAGGAAATACTTTAAGCGCTTTATCGCTCCAATAAGCACCATTTTGGATCCAAAGTTTAATTAGCGCTATTTCATTTTCTTTAAGTACTTTTCCCTTTTTGGGCATTACGTCATCATCATTGGGGGAAAGGGTAATCCTTTTATACATCTCACTTTCTGAAGGTTTACCAGCAACTATGACCGGGCCAGATTCCCCGCCTTTGAAAACTCCTTCTTTATTTTCCAGTATCAATTCGCCTTTTTGCTTATTCTCACTATGGCATTGATAGCAATTATGCGCCAATATTGCCCTAACCCCAAGATTAAGATCTTCTTGCTGAGTTTCAGTTAAAGAATCCTGTCCCTTTAATTCAGTGAGAAGTACCGTGGTCTTCTCATCGTCATAGGAATCTTGATTGTTCGGCAATACACTGGTCAAATAGTCCTCGCCGTGGGTTAGACTTGCCCCTAAATGACCGGCAATGCTTAGCGATACGACCGTTACCAAAAGTCCAAATCGATATAGTCGGTAATCCGTCAATTTTTTGTTCACGATATTTCGCAACAAAAGCGCGGTTATAACTGCCAATACAGCCGTTGCTATTCCCGTATATTGGTGGTAGGTTACTAGGTCGCCGGTATAATCATCATAATTACGCAACAGCCAGCCCATTATAGCGGCCATTATAGCCGTTACAGCTCCAACAATAACCATCCAATAAATACCTTCTCGCAACCCTTGTCGCTTGCCGCCGATCGTGAACAGCTCAAAAACTAGGGCAATGACCAACAATCCTATCGGGAAATGAACCAACAAGGGGTGAAAACGGCCTAAAAGCTGAAATATCCAATTAATATCTTCCATTTATTATATTACTTGTTTTTTATATCTTTTTAGTAAAGAGACCCTTATCCAATGAATCATTGATCGAGGATTATGGTCCTGTAGGCCGATATCCGCTAATTCATATTGGCTGCTAACGATTTTCTATAAAATTAGTTGTGTCGATTTAGACCCCAATTTAGCAAATACAAATCAAATAGAAGATCTGTATTGTCATACTTTTAATGGTGAAAGGCTTTTCTAAGGAGGTTTGCACTGGCATTTAATTGTATACGGTTTTAGGGTGACTGTTATAGCGCAGTTTTTCTATTCTTAAATTAGGTAATTTCCTGATTTTAATCTAGGAGAAATAATTAAGTTTTTAGTTGTTTAGAAATTTTGATATTAATGCTCAATGCCCGGAAGCATCTTTGACCAAACGATATCAATATTGTCGCCAATACCAGAATCTTTGGTAATATCCCAATAGCTTGTTTTTTTTAGTTTCAGAGCCAGCGTGGTTGTAATAAAGCTCTGTGTCCACCCAGTGAGAGTGCCCCAGGCTCCCCAACCATGATCCGCATTTGAACCGTAGTATTCCCAGTTTTCGTAGTCGAAAGCCCTGAACCAGCAACCATCCAAATCAGCTCGTCCAGAAGAAGTGCTCTGAATACGTACCATAAATTCAGCAAGCTTGTCTACGGCTTCAATATATCTAGGATTTTGGGTAGCCTGTGCAGCTTCATTTAATGCAAAAAAGGCAAAGTTACTGGTGTACAACATATCAGCAACTGGATCTCCATTGGAGTGAATTACTGGAGCCTCGGCATGACCATAACTTTCGTTGGACTTTGGTGCACCATACCTGCCCTTACTACCTTCGCCCAACTCTTCTCTGAGAGCACCCGCTTCAACTTGACTCTTCAGAAGGTCATCACATATGGTATTTAGCCAATCCCTGTGTTGATCGGTATCCTCTATCCTAACCAACCATGCCAATGGAAGGATCATTCGGGCGCGTTCTTGCTGTATACCGTTAGTCCATGTCCAATTTTTTGGATAATTGTTCATTGTAATTTCTATGGCAGTTTTAGCTTTATCCAACAATGGTTGGTACCCGGTTTTGTCATAAAGCCAAAGGTAGGTAGCCCATATCCAAGATTCATAGTGTGGGGCTATGTTATCGATTTCTCCCTGCATCAATGTTTGCCAGGTTTTTTTATCAATGTCTTTGCCATTTAGGGCACCTCCACGAAAACCGTTTTTTCCTGAAGTCCGAAAGTTTGCAAGAATCAATTCGAGAATTTGCACGTTCCATTTATTATTTTCCATCAATTGTGAGGAAAGAATGGAGCCGAGTAGTATTCTGGCATTGTCGTCACCATAGTATCTTGAGGTTTGTGTTGCTGCCCAGCCAACCAAACCATAGGATGACATCTTAGGGTCCTTACTACTGCTCGTTTTGAAAATGTCAGTGTTGTACAAAAAGTCCATTAGGTTTTCTGCGATTTTTTCATTCTGTCTATTTTCCTTAATGTCATCTGCCATAGCAAAGGTCATGGCTGTCTCTGCCACACAATCACCGCGCAACCAGTAGCGGTAGGGCTGGCTTCCATCATAGTTAATATATGAGTAGTGTCCTTCCATAACACCAAGGGAACCGTCACCTGAAGGCAGATTTAGGTCCATAGGAGGGCCAACAGGTAGTTTTAAAGTGTCGATACTCTGCCATTGATCCTTCCAATCGGGATGAATTAAAAAACGAGCTTTCTTGTACCACTCTGCGCCACGTTCCACTGCCAATTTATAGGCGTTTTCAGGAAGGGGAACTGTAGCATTGTAGCTGGGTTTTACAATTGGATCCCATTTTACGGCTTCCTTTTCCATCTCAATTGACAAGTAGGATAGAATACCACGAATAGTACTTTGCCAGGCTGTTAATGGGGAATAGCGACTTTTGTTAAAATCGCTCAATTTTGTTGTTGAAACCAACACATTTCTATCCTCAAAAAGGATGGGTGAATTCTTTGTTTTTTCCAATCCGTAAACTGCCTTGTCGAAACCTGCAATACTAGCCCCTTTTAAATGACTGTCCCTTTCTGGAGTATCTATATAGAAATATAATCCGGCATCTAAAATACTCATGGGCGAAAGTTCTTCTCCAAAGAAATCTGATGTAACTACTAAGCGTTCCTTTTTAGTTGATTTAATTTCCCCACTAATTCCTGATTCCAAATGGTCGGGGAATTCAATATAAGTTTTCAAGTTCTTTTCACTAACAAGTTCGAAAAAATTGCTTGGAATCATAGTTGTGGCCTCAGGGTAATTTTTAGCCAAAATCAATAATACGTCATTCTTTTTGCTATTTTCAAGAGCACTGTTAATGTCATTGTATCGAATACAATTCTGACCATTGGACTTTAATAATTGAAAAAGATCATTGGATTCATTACAATATACATGTATACGATTCTTACTGTAAGATTTGCTTTCCTGTCCAAAAGTGACAAGTACAAATAAAAATGAAAAGGCAAATTGGAATAAGGATTTTTGTCTCATTGGACATATTATATTTTTACATTTAATCGATTTGTTCATCATTTTTTCTCTGTAATATCTCAATTTGATAATTCTTTTAATTTTTCAAGATAAACCCTAGGTCTAAAACAAAAAGGAACGCTATCCATTTGAAAATTTTAGAACTATTTGGTTTCTGTTCTTACTATATCACTCTATGTTTAATGCATGGTGTTGTTCTTTTGGTATTTTTTTTGAAGGAATTTAATCATTGGTTTCTAGGTAGGGGTAAAATGAACCACAAGGAACTGGTCAAACTTCGTTTTATGGTAGTTTAGCAAAATTTATTCTTCGTAAATGTCAAATTTTGCAGAGAAAGATTTCATTAATTCTTCATTGGAAAAATCATCTTCGTTCATGGTTGAGAGTTGCTCTAAAAAGATATCAAATTCACCATTTTTGAAGATAGTAAGCATTTTTCCTCCATCAACACATTTTGCTTCATGCCAAACATTTGGAGGAACTGTTATTGTATCTCCTTCTCTAAGGATTATTGTTTCGTCATCGAAAATGAGCTCAAGTTCTCCTACTAACATATAGAAAATCTCCGTCATTATTTTATGATGATGCCGCTTTAAATGGAATTTTGGTTTTAAGGTGTCTTCCACCATGCACAGTTCACCGTTCGTATGTCTTGATGAAAGCTTTATAAAGCAGTGATCCTGAGAATAATTGTAATTTTCACCTTCACCTTTTCTAATTATTTCTTTTGATTTCATTCTTTCTTCTAAATTGTGTAGAGCCTACACATATAGTAATAAGTTGCTTAATGCCCATTAGCTGTCTAATATAGTAGATTTTTTTTTGAGTGGATAACTTTTGATTATTACGATTGGCTTTATGAAATCTTTTTCTAATATAAAACTAGGGTAAGATAAGAAGAGGTTGTTTCTAGGAAGGAAAGCGTAAAAATGGGAATTATATAAAAAAAGGCAATACCTCAAGACATTTTCATGAATTAAGGTATTGCCAAATATCTTGTAAAGAGTAAGTTGACTTATGGGGCAACAATTACTTCCAAAGGGTGGTTGATCTGTTCGGAAAATGCATCCAGATATTGCTCCCAATCCTGTTTATTGTTGAATTGTCCGCTTTTTATCCATCCAAATCCAGCGTAATAGGTTACGACATTATTCTTCACCTTTAAATGTGCATAGGCGTTACTTAGATCTTTTGTTGGCACATCGTACTTTTCAAAATCTATGAAAGTATCGGTAGGGGCAATGATAGCAGTTCCCAATTCGGAATCTCCATGAGGTTGCCAGTAACTTACCCATCCTTTTTCCTTCTTCCCACTTACTTCACCATCCTTTTCATGAAGGGTAAGTCCGGCGGAAATCTGGTCTACACCGTCTAAGGTGATAGTGAATTTGGATAAATTTTGACCTAGGTCCAAACTAATAATTCTCGATTCCTTAATGGCTTTGCCATCAGCGTCCCAATCTGCATATTCCAAATAAAAGCTAGTTCTAATAGGGCCGTTGGTAATAGTCCGCCACTGTGTATAGTTTTTGGAATAATAGTATGTGCTGTCTACCTTGGCTGCAATACCACCAACACCACGACTTGGACCTACGTGAAAATCATCGAGGCCTTCACCCGTATCCTCATGGTAACTGCCCGATCCATCGAGAGTTTTTTTATACCATTTGTCTATTATGGGATAGTCCACTTTTTTTAGCCAGGCATCTACTCCACTGGAAAGTGTGCCGCCTGGGACCTTGTCCTCTATCATTTTTTGTGCAGTAGGGCCGTAAACCCGAAATGCCACCTTGTTGTTTTCCCAGGTATAATCATCGGTGCGCTCTGGAACGAATCTGGAATAACATAATTCTGGCGCTGTGGGATTTTCCCCTTCCCCAACTTTAATGATTTCAAACTTACTTTCCCCATTCGGGGCCACCTTCGGTTGAAATAAAATCATATCTAAAGTGCCATCTCCATCATTATCTACTTTTTGGATGATTTCCAGTTGCTTGGTTTCCATATTTCGAATTCCTGCATTAGATAGATCTTCCATTTTTAAGATGGCCTTGTTGAGCTCCACGGTTTCCGAAGTCCGCTCTTGGTCAAGATTGTTTTTTACGGTGATAGTCTGTGGCTTCTCTTGTTGGGAGCAGGCCATGGAGAACAAGAGGCTAAAGGAGAGTATTGCGGTTTTATTAATTACTTTCATGGCTGTTTAATTAATTTTCGTTGGAGGGTTTGCCAATGGTGGCCAAAATGCCTCCATCTACATAAACAATTTGGCCATTTACAAAATTACTGGCCTGGGAACTTAGGAAAATGGCTGCACCTTGAAGGTCGTCCGGGTCTCCCCATTTCCCTGCTGGAGTTCTTCCTACTATAAAATCGTTGAAGGGATGGCCATCTATACGGATGGGGGCAGTTTGTGCAGTGGCAAAGTAGCCTGGTCCAATACCATTGACCTGAATGTTGTGTTTGGCCCATTCCGTAGCCATATTCCTGGTCAACATTTTTAGGCCACCTTTGGCAGCAGCATAAGCCCCTACTGTGTTTCTGCCCAATTCGCTCATCATGGAACAAATGTTAATAATCTTGCCTTCTTTTCTAGCGATCATTCCCTTTACAACATGTTTGGATACAATAAACGGACTCACTAAATCCACTTTTATGACTTCTTCGAAATCGGCTACTTCCATGTCTTCTAAGGGAATTCTTTTGATAATTCCAGCATTGTTTACCAAAATATCAATTTGTCCAACTTCATTTTCAATTTTGGCTATATTTTCTATTACTTGGGTTTCTTTGGTAACATCAAAGAGGTAGCCATGGGCCTTTAATCCTAAGGCTTTGTAATCGGCAACAGCGTTGTTTAATTTTTCCTGTGAAGAGGCTCCATTTATGACTAGGGTGGCACCTGCTTGGCCTAATCCAATGGCCATAGCCTTGCCCAATCCATGTGTAGCACCTGTAATCAGCGCTATTTTTCCAGTTAGATCAAATAAATTCATTGACATATTTGTGTGTTCGTTGCAGTTATTTTAAGTCCTTTATTTTGCAGTGGTCCATGTCTCCGTAGTCTAAGTTTTCACCGGCCATTCCCCAAATAAAGGTATAATTACTGGTTCCTGAACCGGAGTGAATGGACCATGGTGGGGAAATTACGGCTTCGTTATTGGCCATCCAAATATGCCTCGTCTCTTGGGGCTGTCCCATAAAATGACAAACGGCTTGCTCTTCTGGAACTTCTAAATAGAAATAAACTTCCATTCTTCTATCGTGTACATGTGCTGGCATGGTATTCCAAACACTACCGGGTTTTAATTCGGTCATTCCCATTTGAACCTGGCAGGTCTTGACCAGACTGTTAACGATCAATTTCCTGATAGTTCTGGCATTTGCAGTCTCCATGGAGCCAAGTTCTACGATTTCAGCATCTGCTTGGCTAATTTTTTTAGTTGGATAAACTTTATGTGCAGGGGTAGAGTTTAAATAAAATTTGGCAGGGGTTTCGGGACTATCGCTACTGAATACTACATCCACATTTTCTTTTCCAACGTACAAGGCTTCTTTATAGTCCAAATTATATTTTTCACCATTAACGGTGACCGACCCCGAACCACCGACATTGATAATGCCAATCTCCCTTCTCTCCAAAAAATAATCCGATTTTAATGGCTCTATGGTGGTTAGTTTTAATGAAGTGCTAACAGGTACAGCCCCTCCTACTATGTATCTGTCAAAATGCGTGTATACTAAATTTATAGTATCGACTTCCATCAAATTCTGAATTAAGAACTCCTTTCTTAGACCTTCAGTGGTTAGTTCCTTTGTCTCTTTTGGAGAGCAAGCATATCTAACTTCGTAATTGTTTTTCATGACTATATATGTAATAATTAGTTTATCAATTAGTGGGGAATTTTAGAATATTGATGGTATTAGATTGTAAATATATTAAAAATATATTAAAATACAATCGATTGTATTTTTGGATTTGTATATTTGTGGGAGTTAAGATACTCTTTATTCATGGAAAATAAAACAACTATACATGATATTGCCAAGGCTCTGAATATTGACGCCTCTACCGTTTCCAGGGCGCTGAACAATAGTCCAAGGGTAAGCCAGAAAACCAAAGAGAAAATACTTTCGAAGGCTAATGAATTAGGGTATCAACGTAATTTATTGGCGTCCAATCTCCGTAAAAATAAGACCAATACCATTGGTGTAATAGTACCAAGAATATCTCGACACTTTTTTTCTTCGGTTATTTCCGGAATAGAGGAGGCGGCCTTTGATGCGGGATATAATGTAATTATTTGTCAGTCTTTGGAGCAGTTGAAACGGGAACAGGATATTGTAGGAACATTATTGGCCAATAGGGTTGCAGGGGTGTTGCTGTCCGTTTCGATGGAAACAAATGAATATGACCATTTATGGAATATTAAAAATAATCGTACACCTTTTCTTTTTTTTGATAGGCATTGTGATATAGACGGAATTAGCAGTGTGCTTATAGATGATTTTCAAGGTGGGTTTGATGCTACTGAGCATTTAATTTTAAATGGATGTAAAAATATAGGTCATTTTTCTGGCCCTCAGGAATTAGCCATTTACGGGAATAGACAAGCTGGGTATATAAAAGCTTTGGAGAAACATAATATTCCATATAGACCAGAGCTAGTTCTCCGTTCAAGTTTAATGGAGTTCGACGGTGCGGAAGGTGCAAAAACCTTGCTTTCCTTACCTCAGAAAATAGATGGTCTATTTTCAGCCAATGATATTGCAGCAATAGGTGCAATGAAGTATTTTAAAAATAAAGGAATAAGAATTCCAGATGATATTGCCATTGTGGGATTCAGTAATGAGCCTATTTCGGGAATAATAGATCCCTCATTGACCACCATTGATCAGCCAGGGTTTCAAATAGGTCAAATTTCCACAAAGCTATTACTGGAAGAAATAAATAGTTCTTCGAAATCAACAAAGGGCAAAACAACTATTCTGAAGTCTTCCTTAATTGAACGGGATTCCTCTAAAAAATTATCCAAATAAATAAAATTTATATCCTATGAAACTATTACTTGTATCCTTACTTATTTGTTTAACCAGTTGTCAGAGTTTATCCAGAAGCAAAAATATTAAAGTAGATAATTATACAGCCAAGAACATTAATTCTTTTGATCTAAAAAAGGAAATTAATAACTGTGAAGATCAATTAAACCAAGCCGTTCCTAAACTTACCGATCTATCCAAACATCCACGTCTGATCGAAACCAATGAAACAGAATGGAAAGAAATACCTAACGGGAGATTGGTGTGGACTTCTGGATTTTATCCAGGAATCCTTTGGTATATGTACGACCTTACTAAGGACGAAAAGTGGAAAGAGGAAGCTATAAAGAGAACAGAAGTTTTTGAAGATTTTAAAACTATCAATGAACACCACGATATTGGGTTTATGATGTTCCCGGCCTATGGTAATGGATATATGTTTGGAGACAAAAAGGAGTACAGGGACATTCTTCTAACATCTGCTGAATCCCTAGCTAGTAGGTTTAATCCAAAAGTAGGAACTATAAAGTCTTGGTCCAATGTAATGCATCCACGATGGCAGCAACATATTACTATAATCGACAATATGCTAAATTTAGAACTTTTGTTCTGGGCAGCAAAGAATGGCGGTAGTCAAGAATTTTATGATATAGCCGTAAAACATGCGGAGACTACTATGGAAAATCATTTTAGACCAGATTATACTTCTTGGCATGTTATTGAATATGATTCCATTTCGGGAAAAGTATTGAACAGACATACCAAACAGGGCTATGCAGATGACAGTCGATGGTCACGTGGACAGGCATGGGGTATTTATGGATACACTATGGTATATAGGGAGACTGGAGATAAAAAATTCTTGGATTTTGCCACAAAGTTAACGGATAAATATCTGGAATTACTTCCGGCAGATTATATACCTCATTGGGATTTTGATGTGCCTAACTTAGAAAGAGAGGAACGCGATGCCTCCGCGGCAGCCATAGTAGCTTCAGGCCTGTTGGAACTGAGCACTTTAGTAGAAGATAGAAAGGAGCAGGAAAAGTATTACAATGCCGCAATGCAGATGTTGGAATCGCTGAGTTCCGAGGAATATTCTGGTGTGGGCAGGGCTGATTCCTTTTTATTGCATTCTACTGGTGCAAAATCGCTGGGCAAAGAAATTGATGTGGCCTTGATCTATGCCGATTATTATTATATAGAAGCTTTGGACAGATTGCAAAAAATGGAACGGTCTAAATAATCCATCACTTAACAGCAAGTTGCCCTAGTTTAACTTGCTGTTAAGTGATTTTATATTTTTTACAATATTCTCAATAATTATTTGAGCATGTACCCTTGAGTTTTCTATAAACCATTTATGGGTTTCCATTCCTCCACATATTACTCCGGCCAAATACAAATTCTCAATATTTGTTTCCATGGTTTCCGGGTCGTACTGTGGAAGTCTTTTCTCATCTTGGGTCAATTGGATTCCTATTTTTTCCAAAAAACTAAAATTGGGCATATAACCCGTTAGAGCCAGCACATAATCATTTTTTAGGCTTATGGTTCCAGTGGGGGAATTCAGGATAATTTCGTCTTCTGTAATTTCACTTACCACACTATTGTAATAGACTTTTATACTACCCTCCTCAATTCTGTTTATAATATCTGGTCTTACCCAATATTTAACACGTTGGCCCACCTCTTGTCCACGAATAATAAGGGATACTTCCGCTCCTTTTCTATAGCATTCCAGAGCTGCATCTACAGATGAATTGCTTGCCCCAATAACCGCAACTTTCTGGTTGGAGTAATAATGTGGGTCTTTGTAATAATGGGTCACTTTTTTTAAATCCTCTCCAGGTACATTCATTCTATTGGGGATATCATAGAAGCCTGTTGAGATGATAACATTGTTGGATTGATAAGTACTTTTGTCGGAGACAATGTTAAAAAGTCCGTCAATTTTGTTTATTGAATTTACTTTTTCAAAAAGGGAAATATTTAAATGGTTGGACGTAACTATGCGTCTATAATATTCCAGTGCCTCATTTCTTTTTGGTTTCGCCTCTATGCTGATGAAAGGAATCTCATCAATTTCCAATTTTTCGGAAGATGAGAAGAATTGCATGTTTAAGGGATAATTATAAAGTGAATTAACGATACATCCCTTTTCCAGGATGATGTAGGTCAATCCCTTTTTTTTGGCTTCCAATCCACAAGCAATCCCAATAGGGCCCCCTCCAACAATTACTAAATCCCAAATCTTCATTATCCTACTAAATTTTTGAGTTCCTTAATGGTTTGCGTTGGATTATCGCTTTTAAATACAAAGCTGCCTGCTACCAAGACATCAGCCCCGGCATCAATAAGTTGCTTGGCATTTTTAGAGGTAACTCCGCCATCGATCTCTATTAGGGTATGGGCACTTTTTCTTATGATAAGTTCTTTTAGGGCCCTTACCTTGTCATAGGTGTTTTCTATAAACGTTTGTCCCCCAAATCCAGGATTTACGCTCATGACGCAAACTAGGTCAATGTCATTTATAGTATCTTCCAATAAGTTAATATTGGTATGTGGGTTTAGGGCAACACCTGCTGCCATGCCTTCGGCTTTTATAGCCTGTAGTGTGCGGTGCAAATGAGGACAGGCTTCGTAATGTACCGTTAGGTTGTTGGCGCCCAGTTCGGCAAAGGCCTTGATATAGCGATCCGGATCAACGATCATTAGATGTACGTCCAAAGTTTTTGTTGCATGGGTTGCAATTGCCTTGAGGACTGGCATACCAAAGGATATGTTGGGTACAAAAACACCATCCATAATATCTATGTGGTGCCAATCGGCATCACTTTGGTTTACCATTTCAATATCTCGCTGTAGGTTGGCAAAATCGGCTGCCAATAGGGAAGGGGCAATAATCTTTTCGTCCATTACTTTTAAGGAAATTAGTTCTACAAAGGTAATAAAATGATATGGTTAAGGCAATCGGGGGCAAGCGTTTGTAGATTTCGGCCCCCCAAATCGCTTTAGTACGTTCGCAATCAATACCAGCGCTTCTTTTTCTTTTTTGATGCTTCCGATTTCCTTCCTTTTTTATGTTTACTACCTTGTTTTTTGTGCACTTCCGGCTTTGCCTTGGGATCAAGTGGATAAGGATGTTCTTCAACAACTTCAATGTGCTTCTGCATCAGTTTTTGAATAGTGGACAGGTATACTTTTTCATCCGCGGAGCAAAAAGCATAGGAGGTTCCAGTGTTACCAGCTCTACCCGTTCTTCCTATACGGTGAACATAGGTTTCAGGTATATTGGGTAGGTCAAAGTTGATAACGGCGTCCAGATCGTCTATATCCAATCCACGGGCAGCAACATCAGTGGCCACAAGAATGTTCGTTTCTCCTTTTTTGAATTTGCCTAGGGCCTCTTGTCGTTCGTCTTGGGACTTGTCGCCATGTAAGCTCCCTACCTTGAAATTATTGTTGTGGAGTGTTTTCTCTAATTTATCCACTCCAAATTTTGTACGTCTAAAAATAAGGATATTACCCTTTATGGTATTTCTAAGTAGGTATAGGCACAATTCTATTTTATCGGGCTTTGGAGTGTAATATAACAGCTGATGTACGGTAGCCGCTGCCGAGGATGTTGGGGTTACGGCTACTTTCTTTGGGTCTTTCAGAATGGTATCTGCTAATTGAACCACTTTAAAAGGCATAGTAGCAGAAAACAACAAGGTTTGTTTTTCCTTTGGGCACAGTCGTTCTATTTTTTTTACATCATCAATAAATCCCATGTCCAGCATTAAATCGGCCTCGTCCAATACTAAAGTTTCTACGTAGTCCAAATTAACCACATCCTGTTTGTGCAGGTCCAATAATCTACCTGGAGTTGCCACTAAGATATCCACTCCCTTTCTTAAGGCGGCTATTTGTGGTTCTATTCTAGTTCCACCGTAAATTACGGTTGAGGTTAAATGGGTATGCTTGCCGTAATCTATAAAACTCTCATGAATTTGCGATGCCAATTCTCGTGTAGGACTAATTATTAAGGCCTTGATTTTTTTGCCTTTTTCAGAGGTTTCCTGTTTGTCAAATAACATTTGTAGAATGGGTAGGGCAAAAGCGGCTGTTTTTCCCGTTCCTGTTTCGGCGGACGCAATAATGTCATTTTTCTGTAAAACCAATGGGATGGCAATTTCCTGAATTGAGGTTGGATCATTATAGTTCATTTCCGCAACCGCTCTCAGGAGATGTTTATTTAGCTTTAATTCTTTAAAATTCATATGGGTACTAGTTTTGGCAGTGATGGTTACAAAGGTAAGTAAAATAAGGCTTAACCACGTGTATGGTTTACGTACTAAACTACTACCTAAAAAAACTGTTGGTCATTTCTCTAAAGTCCACCTGCAACAAATAATTTTATAATGAAACCCCACAAATTTAGCTTAACCTTAACTAGGGAATTTTAGATGGCAAAAGGTTATTTATTAAATTTAAAGTTGTTCTGTTTCATGTTCTATGGTTAACTCCTCTAAAGTAATTTAGATAGAAACAGTCTTCTAAAATCCTAATTATAAAAATAATTGGGGTACGATGGTCAGAATGTCCCCCTTTATTAGATATGAATTAAAATGAGCAAAACACAGATGTGGAAAGGCGTTTAAATTCCATACTTTAATTGAAATGGGTAATGTCATGGAATCTCCTTTCCTGATAATAATGAAGTAGCGACTTTGGTTTACTTCAAGATTTACTTTGATGGAATTGATTAATCTAAAATGTTATTTATTATGGAAAAAAAGAAAATTATTGCTGTAGTAGGGGCTACTGGAGCCCAAGGTGGCGGTTTGGTACGCTCAATTTTAAATGATAGTAAAAAGGAATTTGCTGTAAGGGCAATAACCCGGGATGTTAATTCAAAAAAGGCACTGGAGTTAAAGGAATTGGGAGCTGAGGTGGTTCTGGCCAATTTGAATGATAAGGATAGTATTGTTAAAGCTTTTAAAGGGGCTTACGGGGCCTATTGTGTCACCTTTTTCTGGGATCATTTTTCTCCCGAAAAGGAGATGGAACAGGCAAAGAATATGGCATTGGCGGCCAAGGAGGTAGGATTGAAACATGTTATTTGGTCTACTTTGGAAGATACACGCAAATGGGTTCCTTTGACGGACAAACGCATGCCAACCTTGATGGGAAGTTACAAAGTACCTCATTTTGATGCCAAAGGAGCATCCAACACTTTCTTCGAGCAAAGTGGCGTTCCCTACACGCTCTTGCTAACTTCGTTTTATTGGGACAATTTTATATATTTTGGTTTAGGGCCTACCAGAGGGATGGACGGTAAATTACGTATTACAATGCCTATGGGTAGTGCAAAGCTCCCAGGTATTGCCGCTGAAGATATAGGTAAATCTGCTTTGGGAATTTTCAGGGGAGGTAAAAAGTATCAAAATAAAACCGTGGGTATTGCCGGTGAGCATATCACCGGGAAGCAAATGGCCGAAGCTTTTACAACGATTTTCGGAGTTGAAATTGGTTTCAAAGATATTCCGGCCGACGATTACAGGAAATTGGGGTTTCCTGGCGCAGATGATCTTGGAAATATGTTCCAATTTAAAAAGGAATTTGAAGATTATTTTTGTAAAGTCCGTGATGTAAATTTTACCAAGGAATTAAATCCTAATTTGATGTCCTTTAAATCCTGGTTGATCAAAAATAAAGGGCTGCTGGAATCTGGTATCAAGGGAGAGGCTGCCATGGCTTGATCGGAATTTAGTATTTGATACAATTGCTTATAAAAGAAGAAGCATTGACTTGTCAATGCTTCTCTTACAGTTAATATGGTCTATTTGGTCTGTGTAACTACATAAAAAGTTTTTAATGCGCAACCAAATTGCCATTGTATTCATAATGCAATGGTAGAATGGTAGGCTTTGTTTTAGGGATTTGTAATTTTTCCAAAATGGGCATTAGGGTTTTTCCAAATGCTTCAAAACGCTCTGCTGATTCCCAGAGATCAACAATCAACATACCATTGGAAGTGGGTGCACCAAAGTGGTGTATCAATCCTTTTGGATGGGTATGGCCTGCTTTTCTGATTTCTACCCAACTTTGGTCATACTGCTTCGTGGTCATTCCACGAAAGTCAAATTGAACTACAACTTTTTTCATAGTACAGAAGTTTTTTTCCTACTCGTGTGGCTTTTCGGTTACGCCCCGTTTTTTAAAGGGGTTTCTGGACTCCTCTTTTTCTTATTTATGTATAAATACAAATGCAGAAAACTTAAATGGAGGGGGGTAATTGGAAGTTCAAAAAAAGAGTTTGGTAGGTGGTTTATTGATATTTAAGTACATTCTGTATCCCGGTATTAACCTAAACTCAACCATTAAAGTTACTGATTTGTTCAAAGGGCAACTTGTTAATTGTGAATTCGGTGTTGTTAATTGTGATATTCTTAACGTGTTGGGAGAGCTAATTTTCGATTTTACAATGTTAATAGACCATGGGTTCTTAGGGTCTGTAAAGGTTTGGAATACCAGAACAATTCAAAATCTTCAAATTGTGATTCAAAATCGGTTTTAAGCTGGCCAAAGGTGAGGGTTTTTCCATTTTGATCTGATAAATGCCCCAAAGTGTCCCTTAACCATTCCCCTTGTTTGTTATCTACTGTGACGGATATAGTGCCTACCTTGTCGTGAAAGGTCAATTTCAGCAATTCCCATGTAAAACCTTTTTTAGATTTCGAAATAGTCTGTGCAATAGGTTTACCTCCCAACCAAACTATTTTAGCATTTGGTTTGGTCGTTAAAACAGGCTCTTCTATCAATGCATTTTCTATGAAATTGGGGGAGATGGAGGTTCTTGGGATTTTGAAATCGAACCACTCCTGTAATGGATGGTCAAAACAGATTCCGTGCATATAGTTGAAGAGCGATTTTTTTAATCCGAAACTAAAGCGCTCGTGATCTATACCGGTAGTGTCTTTGAATTGGATATCATTGTTGGCAAATGTTATGGGTTGATAGTCTGGTATAATGTGGTATTCAGATGGGTTGAGTCCCACTGGACTATGGGCGGTTAAAGCAAATTGATGCCAGAAACCCGACTGCAAAATACCAACTTGAAACATTTGGCGTACCATTTCCAAACTGTCTACTGTCTCTTGTATTGTTTGGGTAGGGTAGCCGTACATTAGATAACAGTGAACCATAATGCCCGCTTCTGTAAAATTACGGGTCACCTTGGCTACTTGCTCCACGGTAACACCCTTTTGTATCAAAGCCAACAAACGGTCCGAAGCCACTTCCAAACCACCGGAAACGGCAATACAACCCGAGGCCTTCAAGAGTATGCAAAGGTCCCTGCCAAAGCTTTTCTCAAACCTTATATTGGTCCACCAAGTAACAATTAATCTTCGATTAATAATTTCAAGTGCCAAGGCCCTCATTAAGGCCGGGGGGGCAGCTTCATCCACATAATGAAATCCCCTTTCCCCTGTTTGCTCTATGAGTTCCTCCATGCGGTCCACTAAAAGTTTAGCGGCTATAGGTTCATAGATTTTTATGTAGTCCAAGGAGATATCGCAAAAGGTACATTTGCCCCAATAACAACCATGTGCCATGGTAAGTTTGTTCCATCGGCCATCACTCCACAGACTGTGCATGGGGTTGGCGATTTCAATAACGGAAATGTACTTGTTCAAGATAAGATCGGAATAATCTGGGGTGCCCACCTCACTTTGTTTGTAATCTGTCCTAGTAGAGCGGTTATTATAAAATACTACCCCCTCCTTGATTAAAAAGGTCCTTTTTAATACGGCATCATCGTCATCGGATTTTGGGTCTTTGCAATGGGCTGCTAAAAGTTCTAAGGGAACCTCCCCATCGTCCAATGTAATATAATCGAAGAATTCGAAAACCCGCGCATCTGTAAGGGACCTTAATTCCGTATTTGGAAAGCCTCCCCCCATGGAGACCTTAATCTTCGGAAAGTTCTGTTTTATAAATTGGGCACATCTAAATGCGCTGTATAAGTTGCCAGGAAAGGGCACTGAAAAGCATACCAGTTTAGGATTTATTGTAATAAGCCTTTCTTGCAGAAGGCTTAAAGTAATCCGATCAATATAAGTGATTTTATTTTGTAGATGGCCGTATAATTCATCAAAGGAATTGGCGCTTCTTCCCAATCGCTCTGCATACCGACTAAAACCAAAATTGTCATCAATGCATTCCACAATAAAATCGGATAGGTCTTCAAGGTATAAGGTTGCAAGGTGTTTCGCCCTATCCTGATTACCCATGGTGCCAAAGGCCCATTCCAAATCGTCCAATTGATCAAATCTTGCAGCTTGTGGTAAAAAATTAGGGGTGCATATTTGTCTGGCAAATGTGGTATTTCCTCCCTGTAAAAAAGTAATAACTGAATCTATGGTTTTTAAATACTCTTCTTTTAAGGCATATATTCTATGGCCATTATCGGAGCATATAGAATTTTTTTCAAAGGCAAGGTCAAAAATCTCCTGTAATCCAGATTTAGAAAAGAGTTCCAGAATAACTTCGATGCCCAAATCCATCTGAAAAGCACTAATGCCTTTTGTGTTTAAAAAACCCTTTAAATATGCCGTGGCCGGATAGGGGGTATTCAATTGCGTAAAGGGAGGGGTTATAAGAAGAAGGTCTTTGGCCATGATAATATTATGGATTATGATGCAAAGATAAGGGTGTTTCTAGTAATAGGCTTGGTAAATGGGTAGGGAATGCAATTGCTGGTAGTCAAATGATTTTAGTTTAAAAAAGTGGGGTACCTCTTTTTTATTTTATAAATAAATCAATAAACACGTGGCTTAAAAAGGTTTTTGGATAGCTGTAAAAACCAAAAAACTCCGGTAATCAGCCGGAGTTTATTCATCAATCAAAAAACGAACAGTCATGATAACTGTTGTTAAGGTTTACAATTTACGATTTTTGCGCTAGCTTTCCAATGGGCATAGGCGTTTGCGCAAAAAATTTCATTGTTTGGGTTAACCAAGATATGTTTTAAGGATTTTGCTCCTTGAGGTGTGTTTTAACCTTCTAATAGCCTTTTCCTTTATTTGACGGACTCTTTCCCTGGTAAGGTCAAAAGTTTCTCCTATTTCTTCCAATGTCATGGAATGTTGTCCTGCCAATCCAAAGTACAAACGAATTACATCCGCTTCCCTTGGCGTTAAAGTTTCCAAAGCTCTTTCTATTTCGGTCCTAAGGGATTCATGCAACAATTCCCTGTCCGGATTGGGAGACTCCCCACTACGCAATACATCGTACAGGTTAGAATCCTCCCCGTCTATTAAAGGTGCATCCATGGATACGTGACGCCCTGAATTTTTAAGGGATTGTTTTACATCCTCCACGGTCATGTCCAATTCCTTGGCAATTTCTTCTGCAGAAGGTTGTCTTTCGTGGGCTTGCTCCAAGAAAGCGAACGTCTTATTTATCTTATTGATAGACCCAATTTTGTTCAATGGTAATCTTACAATACGAGACTGTTCTGCCAAAGCTTGTAATATGGACTGACGAATCCACCATACCGCATAGGATATGAATTTAAATCCACGAGTTTCATCAAAACGTTGTGCAGCCTTAATTAAGCCAAGGTTGCCTTCGTTGATCAAATCGGGAAGTGTTAAACCTTGGTTTTGGTATTGCTTTGCAACGGAAACCACAAATCGTAAATTGGCCTTGGTCAATTTCTCAAGTGCAAGTTGATCACCTGCCTTGATCCTTTGTGCCAATTCTACTTCTTCATCTGCTGTAATTAAATCGACCTTACCAATTTCTTGTAAGTATTTATCCAAAGAAGCAGTTTCTCTGTTGGTAACCTGTTTTGTAATTTTAAGCTGTCTCATCGAAATTTTTTATTTCTATATTATGTGCATTAAGCATAAGCTGCATAAGGTTATACGTACAAAAGTTAGAAATGTTACAATTGGTCTGTTTTATTTTTCTTTTTTAGTTGAAATGCATGAAAAAAGCCACGCCTTCCCTTTAAAAAGGAAAAAACGTGGCTTTGAATAGTTACAATTATTTAATAAACTAGTCCCTTCTTGGCTTACGATCTCTATCTCTATTTCGATCGTTGCCCCTATCATTTCTACCGCGATCTTCTCGTGGTGGTCTTTCTATATAGCCTTCAGGTTTTGCCAATAAAGCTTTGCGGGATACTTTTTCTTTTCTTGTTCTTGGGTCTAGACCAAAGTACTTAACATCAAAAACGTCACCCATATTTACTACATCGGAAACATTTTCGGTACGTTCCCATGCCAATTCGGATACATGAAGCAATACTTCATTTCCGGGGGCATCCATATATTCAACTACAGCACCAAAATCTAACATTTTGATTACCTTAACTTCGTATGCGCTGCCCACAACTGGTTTAAACAATAAAGAATCGATCTTTGTAAGTACTTTATCAATACCTTCTTGTGAAGTACCTAAGATTTCAACAATACCTTCTTCAGTAACAGGATCTTCGTTAATAACGATTGTACATCCAGTTTCTTTTTGAAGTTCTTGAATTACTTTTCCACCAGGACCAATTAATGCGCCAATGAATTCGTTAGGAATTCTACGCATGATCATTTTTGGAGAATGTGGTTTCACATCTGCATTTGGTTCAGCAATAGTTTCGGTAATTTTACTTAAAATATGTAAACGACCTTCGCGTGCTTGTTTTAATGCTTTTACCAAAATCTCATAGGATAGACCTTTAATTTTGATATCCATTTGACAAGCAGTAATTCCTTCGGAAGTACCTGTAACTTTAAAGTCCATGTCTCCTAAATGATCTTCATCACCTAAAATATCGGACAATACAGCATAGCGGTCACCATCAGAAATTAATCCCATTGCAATACCGGAAACTGGTCTTTTCATTTGAACCCCAGCATCCATTAGAGCCATTGTCCCTGCACAAACAGTCGCCATTGAAGAAGAACCGTTAGATTCCAAAACTTCAGAAACTACTCTTACTGTATAAGGGCAGTTATCAGGAATCATTCCTTTTAAACCACGCTGTGCTAAGTTACCATGACCAACTTCACGACGGGAGGTGCCTCTTAAAGGACGCGCTTCACCAGTACAAAAAGGAGGGAAGTTGTAATGTAAATAGAAATTTTCTTCACCTTCGTAAGATGGCATATCAATTTTATTGGAATCTCTAGAAGTTCCTAAAGTAACTGTTGCCAAAGCTTGGGTTTCTCCTCTTGTGAAAATAGCTGAACCGTGTGTAGATGGTAAATAATCTATTTCACACCAAATTGGTCTAATTTCATCAGTTTTTCTACCGTCCAAACGTAAACCTTCACTTAAAGTCAATTCACGAACGGCTTCTTTTTCCGCTTTGCTATAATAACCTCCAACAAGGTGGCCAAATTCAGTCATCTCTTCTTCCGTAAATGAAGCTTTCACTTCTTCTTTTACAGCTGCGAATGCTTCCGTACGCTCTGCTTTAGAAGTTCCTTTCTTAGCAATTGCGTAACATTTATCGTAAGCTAAATCGTGTACTCTTTTTTCTAAGTCTTCGTTTTTTTCTGCAGTTTCATACTCACGAACCTCTTTTCTTCCAAATGCTTCTGCCAAACGCAATTGCGCGGCAATTTGAAGTTTAATAGCTTCATGGGCAAACTTAATGGCATCAGCCATTTCTTCTTCTGAGATTTCTTTCATCTCGCCTTCAACCATCATTACTGAATCTGCTGAAGCACCAATCATCATTTCGATGTCTGATTCTTCCAATTGAGCACGTGTTGGGTTAATCACGAATTCACCATTAACACGACCAACTCTTGCTTCAGAGATAGCGCATTCAAATGGGAAATCTGATAATTGGATTGCTGCAGATGCAGCTAGTCCTGCCATTGCTTCTGGCATAACATCATCATCATGGGACATTAATTGGATCATCACCTGAGTTTCCGCATGGTAATCTTTTGGGAAAAGTGGTCGTAATACACGATCTACTAAACGCATAGTTAATACTTCACCATCACTAGGCCTAGCTTCTCTTTTGAAGAAACCACCAGGGTAACGACCTGAAGCTGCAAATTTTTCACGGTAATCTACCGTTAGTGGAAGAAAATCCACATCACTTTGTTTGTAATTGGAAACTACTGTACATAATAACATACATTTTCCAGATTGTACAACAACAGAACCATGGGCCTGTTTTGCCAATTTTCCGGTTTCGATAGAAATTTCCCTACCGTCTCCAAGGTCTATGACCTCTTTAAATACTTTTGGTATCATAAATACGAATTAAAACCTGTGTCATTACAGGTTTGTTAAACAATGGTCTTTCGTCTTCAATAGACGACGTTGTTGTGTTGTAGTTGTGTGTTGTTGACCAATGAAAAACTATGTGCAAGCTTTTTGTTTTTGCCCATTGGTAACCCTTTGGGACTTTACAATATTACAATAAACAGTAATACTGGTATTGTAAAAAAGGGGAAAGTTTTAACTTTCCCCTTTTTATAAATTATTTTCTAATTCCTAATTCTTTAATTATCTCACGATATCTTACAATATCAGTCTTAATTAAATAATCTAGAAGTGATCTTCTTTTACCTACTAACTTTACCAAAGAACGTTCTGTGTTGAAATCCTTGCGGTTTCTTTTTAAATGTTCGGTTAAGTGGTTAATTCTGTGAGTAAATAGTGCAATCTGACCTTCAGAAGACCCTGTGTTTTTAGCCTCACCACCGTGTTTCTTAAAAATTTCGGCTTTAACTTCTTTCGTTAAATACATTCCAATATTATTTTAATGATTTTTATGTACATGATTGATTTTCAATCAGGGCGCAAAGATAGACTTTTTTTTAGAAACCTTGAGGAATCATAGTATTTTTTGGCAGCCATTAAATAAAAAAGCCCTGAATATAATATCAGGGCCTTTTATCCTTATCCTCTAACAGGATTGTTCTCTATTAAATCTATATAAAGATTGATTTTCTTTTTAAGATCCCTTCGATGGACTATAAAATCTAAAAATCCATGTTCCTGAAGAAATTCGGCCGTCTGAAAGCCTTCTGGCAATTCCTTGCCGGTAGCTTCCTTAACAACACGTGGACCGGCAAAACCGATCAGTGCTCCAGGTTCGGAGATATTGATATCCCCAAGCATGGCATAGGAAGCAGTTGTTCCGCCAGTAGTAGGATCCGTACAGAGTGAGATATAGGGGAGGCCTGCATCCGCAAGCTGAGCCAATTTAGCCGATGTTTTGGCCAATTGCATTAGCGATAATGCAGCTTCCATCATACGTGCTCCACCGGATTTGGAAATCATTACAAAGGGTATTTTCTTTTTTATAGCATAGTCTATTCCCCGTGCAATTTTCTCTCCTACCACACTACCCATAGAACCACCAATAAAGCTGAAATCCATACAAGCAATGACTAAATCCTTACCTAAAGATTTGCCTACCGCAGTTCTAACCGCATCCTTAAGTCCCGTTTTAGCTTCGGCAGCTTTTAAACGGTCGGCATACTTTTTGGTATCCTCGAATTTTAAGGGATCCTTGGAAGATAACTTGGCATCCAACTCTGTGAACTTGTTGTTGTCGAAAAGAATTTCAAAATATTCCTTACTACCAATGCGTACATGGTAATCATCCTCAGGGCTAACATAAAAGTTCTTAGCCAACTCATCGGATTCTACAATTTTACCTGTAGGCGATTTGTACCAAAGGCCCCTTGGGGTATCCTTTTTCTGATCGGTGGCAGTTTGTATTCCTTTTTCCTTTCTTTTGAACCAAGACGACATAAACTTTCTTTTTGGGTTGGGGGATTATAGGGTATTCACGTTATTAAGGTCTTCAAAGGCCTTTTTTAGACGTGTAACAAAAGTTTTTTCACCTTCTCTTAACCAAACACGTGGGTCATAATACTTTTTGTTTGGTTCATCGGCACCATTTGGATTGCCGATCTGAGATTGTAAATAATCTTTTTTTCCTTGAACATAGTCCCTGATCCCTTCCAAGAAGGCATATTGTAGGTCCGTATCTATATTCATTTTAATGACACCATAACTAATGCCTTCACGTATTTCTTCAACAGTTGAACCTGAACCACCGTGGAAAACGAAATCGATATGGTTATTTTCTACACCGTATTTTTTAGTGATGAATTCCTGGGAATTTTTTAAAATTTTCGGGGTCAATTTTACGTTTCCTGGCTTATATACGCCGTGTACGTTTCCGAAAGCGGCTGCAATGGTGAACCTAGGGCTTATCTTGGAAAGCTCTTCATAGGCATAGGCAACCTCCTCTGGTTGGGTATATAATTTGGAATCGTCAACATCTGAATTGTCCACGCCATCTTCTTCACCTCCAGTGATGCCTAATTCTATTTCTAGTGTCATCCCCATCTTGCTCATTCTGGCAAGATATGTTTTACAAATTTCAATGTTCTCCTCAATCGGTTCCTCCGATAGGTCGATCATATGTGAACTGTATAACGGTTTTCCAGTTTCTTTAAAGTGCTTTTCACTTGCATCCAACAATCCGTCGATCCATGGTAATAATTTTTTTGCACAATGGTCTGTGTGCAATATTACAGTGGCACCATAGGCCTCGGCCAATTGGTGAACGTGTTTTGCTCCGGCAACGGCACCCAAAATGGCGGCCTGCTGACCTTCATTGGACAATCCTTTGCCAGCATTGAATTGGGCTCCTCCATTCGAGAACTGTATTATTACAGGAGCATTTAAACTGGCAGCAGTTTCTAAAACTCCATTTATAGTGTCTGATCCTATAACATTAACAGCAGGAAGGGCAAAACCTTTTTCTTTCGCATAGTTGAAAATTTTCTGTACTTCATCTCCGGTAGCAACTCCTGGTTTAATATTGTGTGACATAATCTTATTTTAGTGTAATTAATTAAAAAGATGGGACAAAAGTAATAAAATATTCAGCTCTAAAAAGGATAATTTATACCTATGTTGAATACTGCCTTGGATAGATTATAGTCTCTAAACCATCTTTTAGTAGATTCTTCCGCTGGATTGTAGGTTTTAAATCCCATATCCAGTCTAAAAACGAAATAGGTAAAATCGTAACGGAGACCAAGGCCAGTGCCTAGTGCAATGTCTGCGAGGGAGCCTAAGTTTTCGAAATTTGCCTTTTCATCTGTAACATTGTCGAAGACGTTCCAAATATTGCCCGCATCGGCAAAAAGAGCTCCTTTTATATCGCCCACCAATGGAAATCTATATTCTAAATTAAGCGCTATTTTTAAATTGGCTTCGTTAAAATCATTTACATCATCGGTTCTCCCAGGCCCTAAGGAATAAGGCAGCCAAGCACGGTTGTCGTTGGATCCACCAGCAAAATAACTTCTGACAAAAGGGATGTTGTCCGAATTGCCGTAAGGTATGGCAATGCCGAAAAAACTTCTGAATGCCAGTACATTGGTCCCTGAAGTACTCCAATGTTTTATAAAGTCGAATTCCGTTTTAACATATTGGGAATAAGGTACATTAAAAACCAAAAGTTTGTCATCCTCACTTTTATAGAATGGAATTAAATAGGAAATTCCGGACAATAGGTTTCCGGCACTTTCTAATTTGAACCTGAACTGATAAAAATCGTTATCGGTAATACCATTTTTATTGTTTTTATTAAAGGTGTAATTACTCGCGAATATCAAATTGTTTTCGGTAAGTCTTTTTCTTCTTTCTTCAATACTACTTATGTCGTCAAAATCTGAAGAACTGGAAGATACTTCTCCATTTAGGATGGCATTGGTAAAGCCTATGGTGCCTTCGGGAATAATTAATTTTGGGTTCGTACTTCCATCAGCGGTCTCATAATAATCGGCAAGAGCTGGTTCGGTCTCATAATTGTCCGCAATATCATCTAAATTTTCATAGGTGTTTTGATACACCGTAAAAAATCTATTTGGGTTTACATTACGTACGAATTGAACATTTAGAAGTTCGGCCGTGTTTTTTATAAAATCTGTTGGCGACCAACTATATCCAAAAACCGAATTAAAAGTCTGCTTGTCCAAGCCTATGTTCTGTTGAAAACTGGTTCCCATAGATAATTTGGTCTTGGGAAGCATGTAATTTGGGATTATTTTAGATGTTTTTACAAATGGGAACCAAATTCGGGGTAAATTAAGGTTGATGTCCCCTCCCACTTCCAGGATGTTAAAAAAACGGTTGTCGGCTATATTGGGGTCCTTGGAGCCCCCTATGTTAAATCTTCCTGAAATGCTGAGGTTTTCTGCTCCTTTGAACAAATTTCTTGCTTGTAGGGATGGGCTGAAGGCAATTCCCAAAAATTGAATATTGGAGTGGGTTACGTCAAAATCGGTACCTAAGGAGTATTTTGGTCGAGGAGAAAGATAGATATTGGCCGTTAATTTAGACGCCACACTATCTTCTACAAATTCAATATTAGGGTATTTAAAGGTATTCAGGTTAGTAATCTGTCTATAAGTTCTAATACGATCAATTTCTCTATAAATACTATCTTTTTTGAGAAAAACGGCGTCGGTAAGTGTTTTTGGTTTGTAGCGCAACTTACCTTGATAGTAAATTGTAAAGTCCTTATAATCTAATTTGTTTAGGCTGTCCAATCCATTATTAAAGGTGTAGTTGGTGTATATGTTGATTTTTTCAAATGAGTGTACCCTGTATTCCGAGGTAGAAATGGTGTTGTCAGTTCTTGTTTTTAAATCTTCAATATTTAAAAGAATATCCAATTGTTTATTGTTTCCAAGTTTGGTAGTGTCACCAATTAAATCATAGGAAATGGAGCTCTCTTGAAAGTTATGTATCCCGGTGTTTCTAAAAAGATTGGTCAATCGTTCCCTTTCATTGTTAAAATTGTCCAAATCTATTTGTTGACCATGCTTTATAAACGAATTGCTTTTGTTTGCTTTATGAATGGAGTCTAGAGCGGAAGAGGTAATTTTGGAGGTAACCGAGTCTATAAGATATGGATTCCCCAAATCTAAGCTGTAGTGCATTATAGCCCTTTGTTTTCTAGAGCTACTATCTATGACATAGGTGGTATTGTTGTTAAAGTACCCTTTGCTTTTATAAAAGGCATTCAGTCTTTGCAGTGATCTTCTAGCTTTTGTGGTATCTATTATTGCCGGGGGTTCTCCTATGTTTTTGAGCCATACACTTGCCCCTTTTACCAAAAAGGATTCACCTAATCTTTCCACCTGCTTTTTAGATAAGATATTGACGAGGTGCTGCTCCCTTTTTGCTTTTTTGTGTAACCAAACCTGATAGGAAGAATCGGGATTTTTCTTGGCAAGATTGTAAAGATTTAATCTAAGGGGGTATCCCAGTAGGGTACTGTTCGGTTTTTGAAAAATAAGGCTATGAATATCTTCGTCAGTAATTTTTACACTATCGGCGTAAAGAAGATTTTTGGTCAATAGGAGTTCGTCTTCGCCAACTCTTTTTATGGCATTGCATGAGGTTATTGCAATTACTAGCAATAATAATCCTATTTTCGTAATGTTAAAATACATACACGGCCGTGTCCTCATAGAAGTCAAAAATACATTATTTGTATGGTTGTTAAAAGCCAAATAAAATTTATAAAAAATTTACAGCAAAAAAAGTACCGAACACAAAATAAGTTGTTTGTGGTCGAAGGAATCAAGACTGTAAATGAACTTTTGCAATCCAAACTTAAGGTCTATAAAATATATGTTACGGAGAGCTCCCTTCTGGAGACGAATGGGAATTTTGTGGAATTGGTAAGTGAGGCAGATTTGAAAAAAATGAGTGGATTGTCCACTCCCAATAAGGTATTGGGAGTTTTTTATATTCCTGCGCCTAAGGAAATAGACTTTACTGACTGGGTCATAGCCCTAGACGATGTTAGGGATCCCGGAAATATGGGTACTATTATCCGCTTATGCGATTGGTTTGGAATTGCAAGCCTAATTTGTTCGCCCAATTCCGTTGATTGTTATAATCCCAAGGTCCTACAAGCTACCATGGGTTCTATTAGCCGGGTAAATTTGGTATATGAAGATTTGCAAAAGGTTTTTGGACGGACAGATGTTCTTGTATACGGGGCATTTATGGATGGCAAGGAGGTATATAATGAGCAGTTTCCTAAAAGCGGGATATTGGTTATGGGGAATGAAGCCAATGGGGTGTCAGCAGCGGTTGAGGATTTGGTAAGTAAAAAAATAAGTATACCCCAGTTTGGCGCTAAAACAACAGAAAGTTTAAATGTGGCAACGGCAACAGCTATACTTGTTAATGAAATTAGAAGGGGGTAGTCTTTTACTCAAAGGTAAAATTGATAAACAGGCCCCTGGTCATCATAGCCTCAATATTGCCTGTCCACGGGCTATTGGGGTCATTATCCCGAATCAGTTCATCATTAATGGCAAAAACGCCACGGATAGATGGAGTGAACTTAAAATATTCTAGGTAAAAATCGATCCCGAAACCCATTTCGTAATAATAGGTTGTTTTTTTCATTCGAAAAGTGGCACTGCTGTTATCGTCCAAACTTTGTTCATTACTCCCTAGGTTCATAGATGTTGAGCCACCTCCGATAAGGAAAGGCTTCCAGTTTCCTAACCTTTTAGTGCTAACTTTTAGGAGCAAGGGAAAGTTTATATAGGTCGATTTTACCTCTCGGATAGCATCTCTTTCATTATCAAAACCAGGAAACCCTAAATTTCTTTGATTGTAATGTAGGCCGGGCTCAAACCTTAGGTCCAAAAATTTGTTGAGTCGTAGTTCCCCGATAAGACCTACATTAAATCCAAAGGATTTGTCCACCAAAACATCGGGCAGATCGTCTTTATATTCGAATTTAAAGTCATACTGGTTGAAGCCTAAAAAATATCCCCAATTAAGCAAGGGCTCATCTTCATTTTCAAGGTTCATTACGGGTTTTTCATTAAACTGGGCATGGGAAGTGGTGCCTAAAAGTATAAAACCCAAAAAAAGAATAAGAATATTTTTCATATTTTACTTTGTAGCTACATAGATTGAGGCAACCCCAAAAGTTTGAGGTCTATTATCTATACCTATAAACCCAATTTTATTCAAAATATTGTTGAAGGCCATTCCATGGGGGAAAGTAGCCGCGGATTCCGATAAATAAGTATAAGCACTACGGTCTTTGGAAAATAATTTACCAATGCCGGGCAGGATGAATTTAGTATAAAATTTATAACCTTGTTTAAAGGGTGTTTTTGTGGGTATGGATGTTTCCAGAACAACAAATGAACCGCCAGGTTTTAAGACCCTATATATCTCCGATAAGCCTTTTTCTAGATTTTCAAAATTCCGAACGCCAAATGCAACCGTTATTGCATCAAAAGAATTGGCCTCAAATGGCAGGTTTTCGCTATCGCCTACTATCAGTTCAATAATGTTTTCCAGTTTTTTTTCAACGATTTTTCTTTTGCCAACTTCCAACATGCCAGGCGAGATGTCCAAACCAATAATTTCCTTTGCACCAGTTTCTGTCATATTAATGGCTAAGTCCCCCGTGCCTGTAGCAATGTCCAATATTTTTTCGGGATGTTTTTCTGAGACGATGGACACTACCCGTTTTCTCCACTTAATGTCTATTCCAAAAGATATTACCCTGTTCAGTCCATCATAATTTCCGGATATGGTATCAAACATTTTAGTTACCTGTTCCTTTTTACCAAGCGTTGAATCTTTATAAGGGGTCACCTTCTTATCCATAATCATCAAATTTTTGGTAAAGATACTATATAGACATAAAGTTATACTTCTAATTTTTTACAATAAGCACGGACCTCCATTTGTTTTAACTTCTCTATTTGGAATACAACCCGATTTAATTGTGTAATTTTGTGCCGCTTATATTCAGATTTTATTTGAAATTGGCCTTAATAAGCTTCTGTACTTTTTTAGTAAAATGGATTTATTATTATATCCCAATCTGGTATACAAATACAATAGATATGGTTTCCGTTTTAGTTGAATGTAGAGGACGGAAGGTGCATAACTTGAGCATACAGGACCAACCACATATTATTGTTCACTTAGGTTGATGAAAAACAATTTATATAACAGATGAAAATTATTATTGCAGGAGCGGGTGAAGTAGGTTTTCATTTGGCCAAGTTATTGTCCTACGAATCTCAAGATATTACTCTGATAGACTGTAATAAGGATAGTTTATCATATGCAGATAGTCATTTGGATATTAGGGTGCTTAGGGGTGATGCCACTTCAATCGCCATTTTAAAGGATGCACAGGTAGATAAATCCGACCTTGTCATTGGAGTAACCTCCTCCGAGACTACCAATATTACCTTGTGCATGTTGGCAAAACAATTGGGAAGCAAAAGAACAATTGCCAGGATATCCAATGCAGAATTTATTCATAATAAAGAGGAAATTAATTTTGCAGATTTAGGCATTGATGAACTTATTTCACCAGAGGCTTTGGCCGCTACCGAAATACAACTATTATTAAATCAATCTGCTTTTAACAACACCTATGAATTTGAGGAAGGACTCTTGATAATGGTGGGCGTTTCCTTGCCTAAGACTGCACCTTTTGTGGGCAAGATGGTAAAAGATGCGGCTAAAATATTTCCTGAACTACACTTTATGCCCATTGCTATTCAAAGAATGGGTACTCAATATACAATTGTACCTAGAGGAGATACCATTTTCAAGGAAAATGATCAGGTTTATTTTATAACTGCCAAAGAGGGTTTGGACGAACTTTATAAACTCACGGGAAAAGAGAAGAAGGAAATTAAAAACGTTATGATTCTCGGAGGGAGTAAGGTAGGCTTTAAGACGGCACGAGATCTTTGCAGAAATAAGTTTAATGTTAAGCTTATAGAGAAGAATAAGGAAAAGGCTTTTGATTTGGCAGATGAACTGCCCAATGCCCTTATCATTAATGGTGATGGACGAAATGTAGAATTACTGGAAGAGGAAAATCTGGAGGCCATGGATGCTTTTGTAGCTGTCACCGGGAATTCGGAAACAAATATTATGTCTTGCTTGGTGGCCAAGTCCAAGAATGTTAAGAAGACAATCGCTTTAGTTGAAAATATGGATTATTTTCAATTGTCACATTCCATAGGTATAGACACCTTACTCAATAAAAAACTACTTGCCGCGAATAATATCTTTAGACATATCCGAAAAGGAGAGATAGTTGCAATGACTAGGTTGAATAATTTGAATGCAGAGATTTTGGAATTTATTGTTAAGCCAACTTCCCAGGTGAACGGGCAAATTATAAGGGAGCTCGAATTTCCCAGAGAGGCTACTATTGGAGGTGTAATTCGTGATAATCAAGGCATTATAGCGCTTGGAGGATTTAGGATTACAGAGGGTGATCGGGTAGTGGTGTGTTGTTTGCCAAGTGCCATTCCTAAAATTGAAAAGTTATTCCTGTAATATGGGTTTAAATTCTAAAATTATCATTCACCTCATGGGATTGCTATTGCTTTGCAATGGTTTTTTTATGATTTTGGCTGCAGTAGTCAGTGGAATTTACGACGACGGGGCTACCTTGGACATTACGCTTGCTGCTATAGTAACAATGCTGGTAGGTGTTTTGGCTATGTTTTATACGCGCCATCATAAAAAGGAAGTAAAACGAAAGGAAGGTTATATCATTGTTACTTTTGGGTGGTTGGTAATGTCCGCCTCAGGAATGTTGCCCTATCTTTTTTCTGGAGCTATTCCGGGTGTTACCAATGCATTTTTTGAAACTATTTCCGGTTATACTACTACCGGAGCCTCAATTGTAGATGATATAGAGGCTTTGCCAGAGGGGATTTTATTATGGAGAAGTTTAACGCATTGGATCGGGGGGATGGGGATTATAGTACTTGCTATAGCCATTTTACCACTTTTGGGAATAGGAGGGATGCAGCTTTTTGCAGCGGAGGCTCCTGGACCAAGTGGGGATAAACTTCATCCTAGGATTACGGATACAGCCAAACGATTATGGTTAATTTATTTTAGTTATACGGTGGCTGAAACCCTATTATTGAAACTTGCTGGAATGTCTTTTTTCGATGCAATAAATCACTCTTTGGCAACGCTATCTACAGGGGGGTTTTCTACCAAGAATGCCAGCATGGCCTATTGGAACGACCAACCTTTGATACAATACATTGTAATTCTGTTTATGTTTTTGGCAGGTAGCAACTTTGTACTAAGTTATTATGCCTTTAAAGGCAGGGTGCAAAAAGTGATTATGGATGAGGAATTTAAGTTCTACTCCATTTTTATAATTTGTTTTACCATAGTTGCCAGTTTGGTAGTGTATTTTCAGGCCAATGTTCAAGAGTCCGATTTTCATCCCATGGTATTTGGGGAAGGCGAAAGTGCATTTAGGCATGCTTTGTTTCAAGTGGTTTCGGTGATTACGACCACAGGTTTTGTAACGGCCGATTTTACTTCTTGGACACCTTTTTTAACCGTATTCTTTTTTGGACTATTTTTCCTTGGTGGCTCGGCCGGTTCTACCGCTGGTGGTATCAAGGTAATGAGGCACTTACTTATTATTAAGAACGGTTTATTGGAATTTAAACGTACCCTACATGTCAATGCCATTATTCCCGTTAGGTATAACAATAAGACGGTACAGGAAAAAATTGTATATAACATCATCGCCTTTTTTGTACTTTATATGTTGCTGTTTATAATTGGATCTTTAGTGCTTGGTGCACTGGGGCTAGATTTTGAAAGTGCCGTTGGTGGTGCTGCATCTTCCCTGGGAAATGTGGGTCCGGCTTTAGGTACCTTAAATCCTTTGGCCAATTTTAATAGCCTCCCCGCGTTGGGGAAATGGTGGTGCGGATTCCTAATGCTCTTGGGTAGATTGGAACTGTTTACCGTATTGATTTTATTTTCTCCATATTTCTGGAAGCGCATATAAAAACAAAAAAAATGGACGTCGGTTAAGACGTCCATTTTTTTTTGGATTATTGTCGTTAATTATAAAACTGCTTTTATTCTGGAAACAGCCTCTCTCAATTCCTTCTCGGAGGCGGCATAGGATATACGTATACAATTGGCATTTCCAAAGGCTTCACCTGTAACGGTGGCCACATTTGCTTTTTCTAAAAGGTATAGTGCAAAATCGGAAGCATTATTGATTAAGATTCCGTTAAGCGTTTTTCCAAAAAAGCTAGAGATGTCCGGGAATACGTAAAATGCTCCCTCGGGTACATTAAGGTTAAATCCTTTTATTTCACCCAATAACGCTAAAACTAAATCACGTCTTTTGTGGAATTCATCGATCATGAATTTAATTGAGGAAATAGGGGCGTCAAGAGCTGCTATGGTAGCACGTTGGGCAATAGCATTGGCACCACTGGTAATCTGTCCTTGGAACTTGTTACAGGCCTTTGCAATCCATTCTGGACCACCAATGTAACCAATACGCCATCCAGTCATGGCAAATGCCTTAGAAACACCGTTTACCGTAATGGTGCGGTCGTACATTCCATCAATATTTGCAATACTTACATGGGCACCAATGAAATTAATATGCTCATAAATTTCATCGGAAACTATAAAAATATTTGGATGATTTCTCAATACTGCAGCCAAGCCTTCCAATTCTTCCTGATTGTATACGGATCCACTTGGATTACAGGGGGAGCTAAACCAGATCATTTTGGTTTTGGGTGTAATGGCTTTTTCCAATTGTTCCGGGGTCATCTTGAAATCGGTGTCGATACTCGTAGGAACTTCCACGGGTACACCTTCGGCCAATTTTACAATATCGCTGTAACTTACCCAATATGGAGCTGGTAGAATAACTTCATCACCATCATTGAGCATTACCATGGCAATATTTGCCAAGGATTGTTTTGCACCTGTAGATACTACGATCTGATTCAGACCATAAGTAAGTCCATTGTCGCGTTTAAATTTATTGGCAATAGCCTGCTTTAAATCTGCATAACCATCCACTGGGGAGTAACTGCTATAGTTTTGGTCTATTGCTTGTTTAGCGGCTTCTTTGATAAAATCCGGTATGTTAAAGTCTGGTTCCCCCAAACTTAAACCAATAATATCTTTGCCTTCACTTTTTAATTCTCTGGCTTTAGCGGCCATAGCCAATGTGGCCGAGGTGGACATGGAGTTGATCCTATCGGATAAATGGTTTTTCATTTTTCTGTTATAATTTACTGATAATGTAATGTGGGTTTTTTACCCAATTCCTTCAGATGTTTGAAGTGCGAAATTATAGCTTTTCTTGTAGTTTTATATTCGTTGTATGGTAAATTGAACTCATTTGCAGTCTCTTTAACAATTTTGGCAATTTTTGTGTAATGTATATGGCTTATGTTGGGAAAAATATGATGTTCCACTTGATGGTTTAAGCCGCCGGTAAACCAATTTACAATACGGTTTTTAGTACCAAAATTTACGGTAGTGAACAATTGATGTATGGCCCAAGTGTTTTTCATGCTGCCGTCTTTTTCAGGTAAGGGAGTATCCGCTTCGTCTACAACGTGCGCTAACTGGAATACAACGCTCAAAATAACGCCGGCAACATAGTGCATGATAAAAAATCCTATAAGAATTTTCCACCATGCTATATCTAAAAATAGCATAGGTAGTATTATCCAAATGGTTAGATAAATAAGCTTTGTTGCTACCAACATACTCCAATTCATGAATGGATTGGGGAATTTTCCATAGGCCAATTTTCTTTTGGTGTAGCGATACATTTGTTGGAAATCTGTGGTAATGGCCCAGTTAAAGGTAAGAAGTCCATAAAGGAAAAGGGAATAAAAATGCTGGAATTTATGGAATTTGTGCCACTTGGCATGTTTGGAAAACCGCAAAATTCTTCCTGCTTCCAAATCTTCATCATGCTCGTGTATATTGGTGTAGGTATGATGCAGTACATTATGCTGAACTTGCCAATTGTAAACGTTTCCGGCAAGGATATAGATGCTGCCCCCCATGAGTTTGTTCACCCATTTTTTATTGGAATAGGAACCGTGGTTTCCGTCGTGCATTACATTCATGCCCACTCCTGCCATTCCCACACCCATGGTAATGGTCAATAAAAAATTAGCCCAATTGGGAAGCCCTAAGGTCAATATTAGAAAATAGGGAGCCAAAAATAGCGCAAACATTACGGCAGTCTTTATATGCAATTTCCAATTCCCAGTTTTTTTAAGGTCATTTTCCTTAAAATAATCATTAACACGTTTATTTAGGGTCTTGAAAAATTGGGCAGAGTCTTTTCTTGAAAATCTTATGGGTTTGTTGTCCATGATTTATTTTTTTGTAAATATACGGCAATTCAAGGCCAAATTAAGTATAACTGCTTTGTTAAAACGTAGGCCATGCCCATTAAAGTACTATTTTTGGCAAAAATTTAATAAAACAAAATGGACCATTCAATTATTTATAAATATTTTCCAGATTTAACCGATATACAGAAACTGCAATTTGAGAAGTTGCAGGATCTGTACCAGGATTGGAATCTAAAGATAAATGTGGTTTCCAGAAAAGATATAGACGAGTTGTATCTCCGGCATGTGTTACATTCCCTAGCGATAGCTAAATTTCATAAATTTAATCCTGGTGCAAAAGTATTGGATGTTGGTACTGGCGGAGGCTTTCCCGGTATACCTCTTTCCATTTTGTTTCCCGAGACACATTTTACTTTAGTTGATGCCATTGGAAAAAAGATTAAAGTAGTGCAGGAAGTTGTGGAGGGATTGGAAATTACGAATGTAAAAGCCATTCACTCCAGAGTAGAGGAAATAGATGGTCAGTTCGATTATATTGTTAGTAGGGCGGTAGCCGCTATGCCTACTTTTACCCACTGGGTGAAAGGTAAAATCAAGAAGAAATCGGAACACGACCTTAAGAACGGAATCCTTTATTTAAAGGGAGGTGATTTGGAGGAAGAGCTAAAAGAATACCGTACCGTGCAGATACATAATCTTTCGGAAATGTTTGAGGAGGAATTTTTTGAAACCAAAAAGTTAGTTTACCTGCCGGTTAAATATAAAGGATAGGGCTATAGGCTTAACATATGGTAATAAGATTCTCTACACGTCCTGGCATAGGTCCTTATGTATTTAGGAAAATTTCTTAATGAAATGGCTTTTGCTGCCTCTTTAGGAGTATTTTTTTTAAGATTGTCTTTCATGATGCTTTGATTTAAGGTTAACCTTGTTTTGACTATTAATTTACAATAAATTAACGTTAAGTTTACATTATTATTGTCAAAATATTTTAAATAATTGCTTTTAACTGCAGATTTTATTATTGTGTAGTAATTAAGAGGGATGTTTGAGGGGTTATTTTCGGTTCCTGTATTTTTGAACGATTAAGCGCATTTTTCTGCCTTTAGTTTGATTGCGGAATGTTTCTAGCCCAGTTTTATTAAAAGGATTATTTCAAGAATAAAGCCCGTATTTGCAAATCGCAAATACGGGCTTTATAATTATAAAATGACTTCTGTTAGCCCAAAAACGGGTATCTGTAATCCACTGGGGTAACAAAGGTTTCTTTAATCAACCTTGGGGATACCCAACGCAATAGGTTTTGGGCCGAACCGGCCTTATCATTTGTGCCGGATGCCCTTGCTCCACCAAATGGTTGTTGCCCTACAACGGCACCAGTGGGTTTATCATTGATGTAAAAGTTTCCTGCACAGTTCTGTAAAGCTTTCGTTGCCTCCGCAATAGCATATCGATCACCTGAGAGGACAGCGCCGGTAAGGGCGTATTCAGAGGTGCTATCTACCAGTTTAAGTGTTTTAGCCCAATCCTTGTCCTCATAAATATAAATGGTAACCACGGGTCCAAAAAGCTCGGTTTCCATGGTAGTATATTTTGGGTCGGTCGTTACAATGACCGTTGGTTCAATAAAATAACCTTTGGATTTATCATAATTCCCACCAGCATAAATTTCAGCATTCTTGTCTTTTTTGGCCTGATCAATATATTTGGCCAGTTTGTCAAAAGAACCTTCATGTATAACGGCAGTAATATAATTACTCATGTCTTCGGGAGATCCTGGTTTATTGAACGATTCCACATCGGATTTAGCAAAATCCAATATTTCTTTGGAAATAGATTTCGGAAGGTAGACCCTAGAGGCAGCACTACATTTCTGTCCCTGGAATTCAAAGGCGCCCCTCACAATAGCAGTAGCTACTTGCTTAGGATTCGCGGTAGGATGGGCTATAATGAAATCCTTGCCACCTGTTTCCCCAACAATCCTAGGATAGGTTTTGTAGATATGAATGTTGTTCCCTATCTGTTTCCATAGCTCTTTAAAGACATGGGTGGATCCTGTATAATGGATTCCCGCAAAATCTGGACTGCTCAATGCTTCTTTTGTAATCATTACAGGGTCGCCATAAACCACATTGATAACGCCATCTGGTACTCCTGCCTCCTTAAAGATGTCTACTATTACTTTGGCAGAAAAGGCCTGACTATCGCTTGGTTTCCATAGTACTACATTTCCCATCATTGCTGCACTCGCGGGAAGGTTTCCTGCAATTGCGGTAAAATTAAACGGAGTTATGGCGTAGATAAAGCCTTCTAACGGACGGTATTCCACCCTGTTCCAAATACCTTCGGCAGAATCCGGTTGTTCCTCATAGATCTGGGACATGTACTCTACATTGAATCGAAGGAAATCTATAAGTTCACATGCCGCATCGATCTCTGCCTGATGTATATTTTTTGATTGCGCAATCATCGTTGCAGCATTAATTTTTGCCCTATAAGGTCCTGAAATTAACTCTGCGGCTTTTAGGAAAATGGCAGCACGTTGTTCCCATTCCAGATTAGCCCAATGTTCCCTTGCTTCCAATGCGTTGGCAATGGCATGGGATACATCTTCCTTCTTTGCAGTATGATATTGGCCCACTATATGCTTATGGTCGTGCGGTGGGGAAATAGGTTTGGTTTGTCCCGTTTTAACATCCTTCCCGTCAATATACATTGCAACGTCGGTGTGGCCATTGAAATAGGTGCTGTATTGTTTTAATACTTCTTCCCGCTCTGGAGAGCCAGGGGCATAACTCTTAATAGGTTCGTTATATGCCGTAGGGACTTGAAAGAATCCTTTACCCATGATAATTTATTTTTAAGTTCAAATTCACCACAAAGGTACTAAATTCATCTGCGATATTAAAAGGAAGTGGTGCGTGAATTATGCTTTTTAGTGTGGTATTCTAAATTAGAATAGCCAGATTCTGGGGAGTTGATAGTTAATACAATACCAATGTTTCCCTTGAAAGAAAACCAAGGGAAATTATGAAAAAGACCAGGCAATTTGGAAGACTAATTTAGGGCAAATGGAGCACTAAATTTAAAAGTGGGAATATAAACCCTAAACTTCTCTGAATTGTTTATGCTTACCATGTTATAGTGACCTTTCATGGCTCCTATAGTGGAAGCCAATAGGCACCCAGAACTGTAGGTGTGCGATTCGCCAGGTTTAATTACTGGTTTTTTGCCAATAACCCCTTCGCCATCCAACACTTCCAATTCGTTTAGCGAATCATAAATCTGCCAATGACGTGACGTTAATTGAACCGAATCTTTGCTTTGGTTTTCTATGGTAATGGTATAGCCGAAAGCAAAATGCATCTTATAATTCTTGAAGAAAGTTCCTTCAAAACTCGTGTTCACCGATATTTTTATTCCTTTAGTTACCTGTGTTATCATAAGATTGGATTCTAAAATGCAAATAAACTACCTATCGAAAACTATATTACTTATAGTAATGGTAATACAAAAAATACAATATTCGCAAATATGTATTTAATTAGGATAATCAATCTACCTTGCTCGAAAAGATTTCCGGATCGTTTTACAAAGATAAAACGCAAATATTGCATATTATCTTAAAATTTCAATTCTTTTGATAATCGATTCAATATCTCTAACGGGCAATTAATCAGCAAGATAAATAAGAAGAAACGATTTTAAAAGTTAAAATTGATATGATCGTTGTAATTATATTTTTTTCTGATGTACATCAAGACATTCATTGGCTAGACACAAGTAGAAGAACTAAAACATTAAAAACGAAGTTAAAGATCATACCTTTTTGGAAACCTAATTTATAGGTTTTGTAATTTCTAATGAAGCAATTGGATATACAAAATTCTCTTATTATAAATTCCTATAAAATTATTTATTGGTAAAAGGGTAATTCTTATTTAATATTGACTTATTTTTTTGTAACCGAATTGTAAATGTAGAAATTTGAGAAAAGATAATATGTTTTTGGAAAGTGTTAGGAATGTTTTGGTGTCAAGCTGGAGTAGGTTAATGAAGGTGTTGGCATATGTCAGGAAACATCCATTTAAATCATTATTATTTGCTGGTATTGCCGGATTTACAAGTCTGTTTTTGCTTTTTTTGATCATTTATTTGGGTGCCTTTGGCAAATTACCAACAAAGGCCTATTTAAAAAGTTTAAAAAACCCTGTAACCTCAACCATTTATGCCTCCGATAAAGAACCCATAGGGTATTATTATCTTCAAAATAGATCTAATGCCGATAGTTCACAGATAAGGTCCTCCCTTAAAGAGGCGTTAGTTGCTACTGAAGATGTACGTTTTTATCAGCATGGTGGAATCGATTACCGGAGTTATGCGAGGGTATTGATAAAATCCATCATTTTGCAGCAAAACGCAGGAGGTGGCAGTACTATTACCCAACAGGTGGCCAAAAATTTGTTTGGCAGGGAAGAACAGTTTTTTCTTTCTACCCCAATTAATAAAATAAGGGAAATATTTATAGCCAGAAGACTTGAGAGTATATATGATAAAGAGGATGTTATTTTGCTCTATTTCAATACGGTATCTTTTGGTGAAAATATTTATGGGATTGAAAAGGCAGCATTCCGATTTTTTAACAAGGTGCCCGAGGAACTGACTTTGTCGGAAAGTGCAACCTTGGTTGGCCTGTTAAAGGCACCATCTTACTATAATCCCAGAAGGTTTCCCGAAAGGGCCGAGCAAAGACGAAATGTGGTACTTTCCCAAATGCTTAAATACAATTATATCACGGAAGAAGCTTTTGCAGAGGCCCAGATTCCAATGAAGGTGGATTATCAGACTCCAAAAAAAGTATCTTCTTTTTCTGCTTATTTCAAAGATTATGTTGCTACGGAATTTGCAGTTTGGGCAACTGAGAACCCTGCACCTGACGGTCATATTTACGATTTGGAGGCAGATGGTTTAAATATTTATTCTACCCTAAATGTCAACATACAGAAGTATGCAGAATCTGCCCTGCACCGTCAAGCGGACAACCTGCAAAAACTTATGGATACTTATTGGGCCTCAGCAACTACCGAGGGGGGTAAGGAGGTGTTGTTGAAAAAATTGGTGGATCAAAATAACGAAGTGCGGCAAATGCGGCTTAGTGGAATAACGGAATCGGCGATCGAAGCATTTGTCGAGGAAAAACAAAATAGAAAATATTGGGTAATCGGCAAAGGATATGAAGATCAGCTGCAGTCTTTGGAGGATTCAATTGTAAAAAGTATAAATAGGTTGCATGCCGGAGTTATAGCAGTAAGCAGTACCTCTGGAAGAATAATGGGATATGTAGGTGGAATCGATTATGGATTTAGTCAAATGGACAATGTTACCACGCCGAGGCAGGTGGGGTCCACCTTTAAGCCCATTACCTATTTGGCAGCCTTGCAAGCAGGAGAGGAGCCTTGTAATTACTATGACAATAATCTTGTTACCTACTCGAAATATGAGGATTGGAGACCTCGAAATTCCAATAATAAATATGGAGGTAGTTATAGTATGTATGGGGCTTTGGTGAATTCCATAAATACTGTTTCAGTAACCCTTCAGTTGAAGACTGGGATAGAAAGAGTATTGGAGCAGGCAAAAAGGATGGGTATAGAATCCGAGCTTCCAAATGTGCCTTCCATAGTGCTAGGCACTGCGGATATTAGCTTAATGGAAATGGTAACCGCTTATGCCAGTATCTCCAACGGAGGAAATAAAATAAAACCCTATGCCATTGACCGCATAGAGGATGAACAGGGTAATTTGTTGTATGAAGCAAAGCCCTTATACCTAGGACGCGTAGCCAGCACGGAAAACATTAAATCCATTCAAAAAATGATGGAAGGGGTTATTAAGGAGGGTACAGGATCTCGTTTAGTGGGCTATGAAATTCCCTATAATCTTATCGGTAAGACGGGAACTACTCAAAATAATGGCGATGGTTGGTTTATAGCTTGTTCTCCCGAACTTGTTGTTGGTTCATGGGTAGGTACCTTTGATAAACGGGTTCAGTTTGCATCCACGAGTATGGGTTCTGGTTCTAATACGGCGCTACCTATTGTGGCATCCGTATTTAAAAATTTAAGTTATTGGAAACGGCCGATACTCAGTAATTTTGAGTATGGTTTTGATTATTTTCCCTGTAGGCCTTTTGTAGAATTGAATGCCCAAGAGGCCTACGATTACGCACAGAAAGATTCTACTTATTTACAGGAATTACGGGTAAGGGATACACTTGCTATATTGGTAGATGCACCAATATCAGTCGATTCAATTCAAGGGATTGTACCAGGAGAGATAGCCTTTGATTCCATTGATCAGGATAGCCTTTCAATAGATTTGAATATTTCTAAAACTACTGGCGACCAATAGAATGTTTTTATGGAATCAGTTTTCTTTTGAAATAATAATTGGTGAGTTAAAGGATTTAAAAAATTATTGAAAATGATATACAAAATTGCCAAGAATAATTACGCTTTAGGAAAATACAATCCATTTATTATTACAACAGGTCTTAAATCATATTTCCAAAGGAATTGTAGTCGACTTTTGTCATTACTATTTTTATTGGTGATTGGGAGTTGTTCCAATAATGCCCAAACCAACTTCAAGACAACTTATTTGGAGGTTAGTTTGAATGCTCAAGGGCGTATATACAGCCTAAAAGATATTACCAAACAACAAGCTCTAGAATTAAGTCCGTCCGATAAGACCTCACCATTGCTGTCCTTATATAACAGTAAACTTGATACCATTTTCGAACCACAAAGTGCCGAATATAACAAGTCCAAGAATACGATAAAGCTTTCCTATCCCAACAATTCCCTGGCGGAAATCAGTGTTGAGCCAAAGGATAAGTATCTTAAATTTACCCTGCTGTCGTTGACCAATAGGGACGATATTGAGGGGGTGCAATGGGGTTCTATCCACACCAATATCACCAATCTTTTTGGTGAAATTATTGGTGTAGCCAGAGACACTAGTGAAACCATCAACTATGCCGTAGGTATGCTTGCCCTAGATGATAATACTTTGGGGGGTACATCAAGGACAATTGGGGATGCGGCTCCTTTTCAGTATGTTATTCATTCCCCAGACTCCACCCAATATCCCTTGCCGGAAGGACTTCATGAAGGACAGGTCTTTACCCTTGGTGGTAATGGAATAAATGATGTGGCCTTTTATGCCCATAAAGAACCCTATTATAGAATTTTGTACGGTAACGCCGCAGAGGTTGACGATAAAGGGAGAATATCCATTACCTATAACTCAAGGGATAGGTCAAAGAAAAGGGAAGTGTATTTCTCTTTGATACCTAATATGCCTGCCAATACCCCCAATCATTTGCAGGTTCAGCCTCTACCTGGGGTGGATTATATTGGATCATCTGTCGCTTTATGGGGCAGCCCTGACAGTACCGCCTTGCTGGATGTAGTTCAAGATATTGTTTTGTCGGAGGATCTACCTTATCCCACTATAGATGGAAAATGGGTAAAAGATCCGGCCGCTTTCGTACCTGATGCCATTACTAGTGGCGGTCTGTATGATAGTATTATATCCTACACCTCCAGATTGGGCTTTAAGGCGATTAGTCTATACGATCAGAGTTTTCTGCGGGCAGACCGTGGAAATGAGGGGTATATAGATGGAAAGGATTTTGAGAAAAAACCGTTAAAATTAACTTCTGGTAATTTGTCACATAAAGAGTTCTCAGATTTGGCAGGAAAATACGGTATTACCATAGGTAGAACCCCCATAACTACAGCATTGGCCCCAGGTACCAAAGATGCCAGTCCCATTCCAAGCGATAGTTTGTGTTATCAGCAAAAACGTTTGTTGATGAAAGGCATCAGTCCTACGGATACCATTATTATTGTGGACGACCCTAAATACATGGACGAGATTGCTAGTTGGGAAGGGCATGCAAAAAATCTGAATATGGTAAAAATAGGTAAGGAGCTTATCCATTATCTGGGTATTTCCGAAGAAGAGCCTTATCGCCTTCTAAATGTAAAGAGGGGCTATTGGGGCACCACACCTATAGAGCACAATACCAACGATACCATATACAAACTACAGGTAACCATAAACTATGGCTATGACGGATTAATACCCAATATGCAACTTCAGGATAAAATTGCAGAATACTATGCAGATGTTAGTTTTATTAACGGTCTGGGCTACTACGATTTTGATGGACAGGAGTTTTTGTTCAATAACGGACATGGTTATTACTCGGCCAAACGCTTTTTCCGAAAAATGTTCGAAAGGGCCCACTCGCATGGAATTCCTCCCATTCGCTTCACGGGAGCCACATTATCTGAAGGTTCATGGCATTATCAGAGCATATGGAATGTTGGAGGGGGCAAAAACCTTTATGATATTGATACAAGGGAATGGGGTAGTGCTACCAGTCAGGGTAAAGATCTTAGGGATGTAACATACGCCAATTATTTTCCGGTGGGTATGGGTGGAAATTTTCCCATCAATGCCAATTCAACGGTTGGGCAATATGAACATATTCAGGCCATTTCGGTCGGACTAGGAACTACTTACAGTCTCTATTTAAATCAGAAAGATGTGGAAAGCTGTCCCGAAAAGGATGCCATTTTCAAAGTAATCAGGACCTGGGAAAAGGCTAGAGCGGCAAATGCCTTTCCGAGAGATATTAAAAACCTTTTGGTAAAAGCAGAGAAGGACTGGAGATTGCTTGAAGGAGAAAATAAGGATACTTGGATTTTAAATGAATTAAAAGGGGGTGAGAAAATTAACAGCTACATATTAAGGAGCGCTGTGGTTTATTAGTGCGTTTGTTCTATTTATATGACTTGTGCTTGCAGGTTTGGTGGGATGATCGATATTCACTCATTCAATTAGTACCCCTTAATTTGTCTAAAAAGGATTCCTAGACCTTTCATAAATGCGCAATTGTCATTGGTTGTATTCAATATACTCAGGGATTGTTGTTGAGTCATTGAAATATAGGTAGTTAGAATTAGTAATTATCATATGGTTAACAATTTTTACTTACATTTGTTGAAAAATAAATTATAGGAAAAATATTACTTTTTAAAATTATAGACTTTCCCAAATAAGGACCACCAAATCTTTAGCAATATTTTCCATGGTATTGTAGGTTGTAAATAATATGCCTAAATTATATCCAGAAAATAGTATGCAGACGATTTGTATGTATCCTTTTACACTTTTTAAGCTTATGAAGATTGAGACAGTATGCATTATTGATGATGATCCCATTTTTGTTTATGGAACAAAAATTTTATTAAATTACAACAGCAGTTTTGGTTCCTCCGTCATAGTGCATGAGGATGGAAAAGAGGCATTGGAAAATCTTACTTCAATGGTTAAAGGCGGAGAGCGATTGCCAGATGTGATTTTCTTGGATTTAAATATGCCGATTATGGATGGATGGGAATTCTTGGATGAATTTATAAAGTTACCTATAGAAAATAAAACTAGGGTGTATATAGTGAGCTCTTCAATTGATAATCAGGATATTGAAAAAGCCCATTCCTATGATATAGTAAAAGACTTTATAGTAAAGCCATTGTCCGATTCCATTCTTTCTGATCTGTTCAAGTCCATTGAGATAGAAGGGGCCATTTAAAATGTAACTGGAAAATAGTTTGCGTTCGCTTTGGCCAGGCGCGAACTACTGAGCTGGCCTTTGAATCCTGGAGGCGTAACTTACTTTTTCCGAAGGATTACCTTCGGTTTTCCCTAATGGTTATCGTACTGCAAGTACAACTGCCTGATTTTTCAAGCCAGGTGTCTAAAAACAACAAAACCCAATCAAGTAAACTTGTTGGGTTTTAATGTTTTGATCCACAACACAGTTGTGGGTGATCGTGGAGCCGGAGACGGTCGAGCGTTAAGTAAATGCCCTGTGGGCATTTTTAGTGATGGAGTGAGCTGGCGCGCTGGCCTTCGAATCCCAGAGGCGTAACGAAACCGACCTTAGGAGGTTCACGAATACCTATAAAAAATCAACATAAAAAAGTAATGAGTAAAAAAACCACCCGTAGGTGGTTTTTGAAGTGGAGCCGGAGGGATTCGAACCCTCGTCCAAACAAGCAATTACAATGCCTTCTACATGCTTAGTTCCCAATTAATTTTCGATGTGCACCTGACTGGAAACAGCCTAATACACACTTAGCTCTTTAAGTTTTAGTGAGGATGGCAGAGCAACATCTTCCTTATATTGACTTTGATGGTGCTTCTGATAGGGACGCCGTCAACAAAGGCTTCCCAGAAACATCTCGCTTCCCTACCTAGTAGGGACGAGGCTAAATCCTACTATGATTCGGATTAAGCGGCAAGAGCGTAATTATTTTCGCCAATTAAAAAGTGTGGAAAATGAGATTAACGAGCTGTAGCCCAGCGCTCGACATGCTTACATTCCAATTGGTCTCGTTGTCAAAACCAGTCGGCCCCTTCAATGAGATAGGTACGCCTGGGCGTACCGTAATCGAATTGAATCCCGCCGATGGCGGGATATTTTAATCCAACCTGCCTTATCAAAGGATACGGACAGGCAGAATACTATTCTCTCATCTTTTTTTTCAATGAACTATATAATCTTTTCTTTGGCGTTCCCTTTTTTTCCTGTCCTGCAAGGTTTTCAAAACCTTGTAGGTATCAAAAAAAGGTCGGGCTGTCGGCTATATTTTTTTGATTTTTTCCCGAACACGGTCCAGGGAAAATCAAAAAAGATGCCGCCTCTATCCCTAACGCGGTCGCCAAAGGTACTCCAAAAAGTATTCCAAAAAAAGTTTTGCTTGTCAACTTGTCATATGTTACATTTACAACTAAACATGACTACAAAGTTATAAATATGAAATTTGGGATTATTAAAGAGCGAAAAAATCCACCAGATCGTCGCGTGGTCCTAACACCAGATGCCTGTGCACAGTTAGTGGTTAAATTTAAGGAGGCAAAGATAATAGTAGAGCCATCGCCTATAAGGGTTTTTAAAGACGTGGAGTATAAGGCGAAAGGGTTTCAAGTGGCATCGGAAATGGAGAAATGCGATGTGCTTATAGGTGTTAAGGAAGTGCCTATTGACCATTTAATCCCCAATAAAAAATATTTCTTTTTTTCCCACACCATAAAAAAGCAACCTTATAATAGAATTTTGCTCAATGCTATATTGGAAAAGAATATCGAATTGTATGATCATGAAGTAATTACCAATTCTAAGGGACAGCGGTTGGTTGCCTTTGGGAGATATGCTGGAATAGTTGGGGCGTACAATGGAATTAGGGCTTATGGACTTAAATTTGATTTATTCAAATTACCCAAGGCGGAAACATTGACTGACCAACAAGCCTTGATATCGGAACTAAGGAAGGTGAAACTCCCCAATATTAAAATTCTCCTAACGGGTAGGGGCAGAGTAGGAAATGGCGCCAAAGAAATGCTGGATGCCATGGAAGTTAAGGAGGTTACGGTTACCGATTACCTTAAGAAAGACTTCGATGAAGTAGTCTATTGTCAGATTGATATTTCTGAATATAACAAGCGCAAAGATGGGATAAGAGGGAATAAAGCTGATTTTTTTGCGCACCCTGAAGATTATAAATCCAATTTTTTTCGTTTTGCCAAAATAACAGATTTTTATATTGCTGGTCATTTTTACGGTGATGGTGCTCCTTATCTTTTTACCCGTGAAGATGCCAAGCATCCCGATTTTAGCATCAAGGTAGTAGCCGATGTTAGCTGCGATATTGATGGTCCCGTGGCTACAACCATAAGGCCTAGTACTATAGAGGATCCAATTTATGGATACCATCCAATTACAGAGTCCGAGATAGATTTTACGGATAAGGAAGCAATTGCGGTAATGGCCGTAGACAATTTACCCTGCGAATTGCCACGTGATGCCAGTGTTGGTTTTGGGGATGCCTTCATGAAAAATGTAATTCCAGCTTTTTTTAATGGTGACAAAGACGGAGTATTGGAACGGGCCAGAATGACAAAAGATGGTAAACTAACAAATGGATATGCCTATTTACAGGATTATGTGGAGGGCAAGGAGGTAGTGAACAGTAATCAGTGAACAGTTGCAGTAGACAGTTTACAATTTTAATTAACAATAAGCAATTAAACAATTATCAGTTGTTACCCTTTTTAAATGACCATTGCAGTCCTTGCGAAAGAGCCATAGCGAGGAGAAATCGAAGATTCAGCCCAGCAAAATCACACATTTATCTAAAACCAAATTGATTAAGGAGGATTGGGCCTAATTATCAGTAATCTGTTTATACTCTACAATTAGCAGTAAACAAAAAATGACGATCATTGCCGATTTTGAGTAAAGATGGAACTGTTTTCGGGATTCTATAGCACTTATATCCGAAACTGTCACTTGGTAGCCATCCTTAATTTATTCCATTTTAATTTTCCAAATGACCGTGGGATGCACTTTTGGAGCGGTGATGCCGCCCAAGGCAACCAATTTCAGGTCTAGGCCGCTAAGTTTCTCCAAAGTTTTTATTTTTATTATTTTGGATTCGCCAGCTGGAATCTCAAATACTGGAGAGCTGTCATAAAAAGTATAAGCCATGGCGTTTTCGAATAAGAGATCGCTACTGGAAATATTTTTGAGTTCCACTTGCAGAACTTGGGTCTTCCCAATATATGCTGCCCTTACTATTTTTATGCTTGCCTGTAGCAAAGGTTTAAGATATTCGGCCTTCCCAACAAGAAGATCGTTGTACACAGCAACTGTTCTACTTGCAAAAAGGGCCTCCTTTAAACCCTCAATGCTTTTTTCTTTTGCAAATACCAGGGTTATGGGGCGGTGGTTGCCCATTTCCGTATACTCCCAGTCTATTAGCCCATGTACGTCACTGGTGCCCATAATGGTTAAATTATTTTCCAAGGCCAGGGCAAGGGATTCTTCAGAATAATCCACATTGTTAATGACTTCAATTCCATGTAATTCGCCTTTTTTAATCCGCTCTTTTTGAAAATCGCTTAAGATTGGGGTTCCAGCCGGATTTTGGGCATACCATGCGGGATGGTTCCAAAAAACGAAGGCCTGTTGTTTTTTTGCAGAGGCAAAAGCATCTTTTGCATCATCATGTAATAATTTATTGGCATCGGTAATAAATACGGCATTGTTATGCCCGACAGGTGCGGAGCGGGTAATTTCAGATCCTGGTACTATTAATAGATCATGTTCCTTGGCTTCCTCTAGGGCCAATTGATGGGCGCGATTACGATCGGGATGTGGAATATCCTCTTTATGGGGCTGGTACTCCAAATGCTCTGTCAAGGATATGGCGTCCAAGTTTTCACGTAGCGCCTCCTGTACCCTTATGGTGGGCCATACATTGCCATCCGAGAAAACACTGTGCATATGTAAATCCGTCTTTAAGCTGACATAACCTTCAATATTGGGGTAGGTAAGTGGCTGCGTCCCTGAGTGGGTATGGGTTTGTGCGTTGAGACTGAGCAAGGTGAAGAACGCTACAATTGCTAAAACGGAATTTTTCATTTTGTAATTTTTTTCAATAATAAGTGATTGGAATCCTTGAAAATAAATAAAAATATGTTCATTTGGTTAATAAAAGGTAAATTTAGCTTGGCAATGAACCCGTCTGAAGAATATATTCTACATCAACCCGAACCCTATAGAAGTATATTACTTTATCTACAAACGGTCATTGAGGGTACTGTGCCGGAGGCGGAACTAAAATATAAATACAAACTCCCTTTTTATTACCTGAACGGCAAACCTTTTTGCTACTTAAATCAAAGCAAGGACTATGTGGATCTTGGGTTTTGGAATGCAGCCCATTTAACCCAGCATTTGGGCCAAATGACCACCACTGGCAGAAAAATGATGAAATCCCTTCGGTATAAATCCCTAGAAGAAATTGATAGTATCGTCTTAACAGAAGTCTTGCAGGATGCTTATAGCGTCAAGGATAAAAAGTTTTGGAAATAGTGCTCTAGTTATAAAGTTAGTATTGCTAATAAATAAGCCTGAAATTACTTTTTTTTATTTTTTTGCTACTGACTACTGACTACTGACTACTGACTACTGACTACTGACTACTCCTCAATCAAGCCTTTGTCCTTATAAAGTTGGATATACTGGTTGCTCAAAGAATCGGAATCCTTGTATTCTTTACGCAATTCGGTTAGTTTATCCTTCATTTCAGAAACCACTACAGCATAATCCGGATCATTAAATACATTGTTAAGTTCCTGTGGATCCTTTTTACGATCGTAGAGTTCCCATACATCCACATCGTAGTAAAAGTGAATCAATTTAAACTCTTTGGTGGCAATGCCATAATGACGCTTTACGGCGTGTTCGGCAGGGTATTCATAATAATGGTAGTAAACAGCCTCTCTATCCCATTTTTCCTTTTCACCTTTAAATAGCGGCACTAAACTTTTTCCTTGCATGTCTTCTGGTGGAACTACGCCTGCAATTTCGAGAAAGGTTTGTGCGAAATCCAGATTTTGTACCATTTCATCTTCTGTAGTTCCTGGTTTTATAACATTGGGCCATTTGATAAGTAGCGGTGTTTTAAAGGATTCATCGTACATAAAGCGTTTGTCGAACCAGCCGTGTTCCCCTAGGTAAAAACCTTGATCCGAGGTGTATACCACCAAGGTGTTTTCTGCCAATCCTTCGTCATCCAAATAATCCAAGACCCTACCTACGTTTTCGTCTACAGCTGCAATGGTCCCTAAATAATCCTGCATATACCGTTGGTATTTCCAGACCATTAGGGTAGAATCGTTCATGTTACCGTACTCTTTTTTAAATGCCTCATTAATGGGGCCGTATACTTTGTCCCATTCCGCTCTCTGTTCTGGATTAAATTTATTTAGACCTCCAATGCCCAAATGTTCCTCAATATTTAATTCGTCCAGTACGGCATCCGTTATTTTTAGGTCATAGCGCAACGTCATATGCTTAAGGATGTTCATTTCTGCAGGTCCTGCCGTAGTTTCACGGCTTGCATAATCATCGAACAAAGTAGCTGGTAAAGGATAGGTCTTTTTTGTAAATTCTTTGTAATGTCTTGGGGCAGGCATCCAGGACCTATGCGGTGCTTTGTGCAAATACATCAACATAAAGGGTTTTTTGGCATCCCTACGATTTTGTAGCCAATCCATGGTGAGGTCGGTGGTAATATCGGTAACATAACCGGTAATAGTCGTGTCGCCAGTGGCAGTAATAAATCGTGGGTTGTAATAATCTCCTTGACCAGGTAATATTTTAAATTCGTCAAAACCCTTTGGATTGTTGCCAAAGTGAAGTTTCCCGAACATAGCGGTTTGGTAGCCTGCTTTCTGTAATAATTGCGGAAAGGTGACATTGGTGGTGTCAAAAGGGGAGAGGTTGTCTATTTTTCCATTAATATGACTGTGCTTTCCGGTTAGGATAACGGCACGGGAAGGTGCGCATATAGAGTTGGTAACACTGGCATTGGTAAAGAGCATACCTTGCTTGGCGATACGGTCTATATTTGGCGTTTGGATAAGCCGATCATCATATGCGCTAATAGCTTGGTAGGCATGATCATCTGACATGATGAAAATAATATTGGGTTTTGTTTGGGTTACATCTTTGGATTCCTCTTTACAGGATACCATCAATATTGAAGTTCCACAAAAAAAGAGATAAAATAGTATGCGATTCATAGGTATGGATTAGGGTGAACATCAATTATTCCTGTTTCAATTTTTATTAGCATAACAGGCTGGGCCAATGACAAATTTATGTTTTTAACGTACAAATGCCAACTAAATGACTTGTAAGAATAAAGAATATATGCTCAGTTGGCGCTTGTTGATTAGATTAGTTGATGAATAGGTAATCTATTTATTGTTCGGAATCTTTAAGTTATCTTTTCATTATTACATCATAACGGTAATAAAAAATGCCACACATTTTAGTGCGGCATTTAAAAAATATTTTAATAAAACCCCAAAAGAGTTTAAGCAGGAATTATAGGGAATTTACCGTTTTACGAATCGCCACCAAATTGGTCAATAATTTTTCCAAATAATCCAAATGCAACATATTGGCACCATCACTTTTGGCATTAGCAGGGTCAAAGTGGGTTTCCATAAAAATACCGTCAGCACCTGTGACAATTCCTGCACGGGCTATGGTCTCGATCATATCCGGTCTTCCACCTGTAACCCCGGACGATTGATTGGGCTGTTGTAAGGAATGGGTAACGTCCAATACCACGGGGGCATATTGTTTCATGGTAGGAATACCACGGAAATCTACCACCATATCTTGATAGCCAAACATAGTCCCCCTATCGGTAATCAAAACTTGTTCATTCTTGGAGTCAAGTACTTTTTGTACCGCGTGCTTCATGCTTTCCGGGCTCATAAACTGGCCCTTTTTTAGGTTGATCACTTTTCCAGTTTCTGCTGCCGCAACAACTAAATCGGTCTGACGCACCAAAAATGCAGGTATTTGCAGGATGTCGACATATTCTGCGGCCATATGGGCATCTGAAATTTCATGAATATCCGTAATAGTAGGTACCTTAAAAGTTTCTGACACTTTTCTTAAGATTTTTAGGGCCTTTTCATCCCCAATACCGGTAAAGGAGTCTACTCTGCTTCGATTGGCCTTTTTAAAACTGCCCTTAAAAACATAGGGAATATTCAATTTATCGGTAATAGATACTACCTTTTCCGCAATTCGCATCGCCATTTCTTCCCCTTCAATGGCACATGGGCCACAAAGTAAAAAAAAGTTGTTGCTTTTAGTATGTTTAAGTTGAGGAACGAGCTCTAAATTCATTGGTCCTAATTTTTATACAAAGATAGTGGAATTTGGGTGTTATTAGTATTTTGTAAAACTACTTCAATATCAATAAGATAAGAAAAATTGGGCTTTTGTAGTTGGCGTAAAAAAAATGAGTATCTTTGCGCCCGCATTTAGGGTGCTTAGATGCGTTTAAAATCATATTATGGGAGCAACAAAAAACATAGCTATTATAGCCCACGTTGACCACGGTAAAACTACCTTGGTGGATAAAATTATGTATCACTGTCAATTGTTTAGGGAGAATCAGAATACTGGAGACCTAATTTTGGACAACAATGACTTGGAACGTGAAAGGGGTATTACAATTACCTCAAAGAATGTTTCCGTGGTTTACAAGGATACTAAGATCAACATTATCGATACCCCTGGTCACGCCGATTTTGGTGGTGAAGTAGAACGTGTTCTTAATATGGCAGATGGTGTGCTTTTGTTGGTAGATGCCTTCGAGGGTCCTATGCCGCAAACCCGTTTTGTGTTGCAAAAGGCAATAGATTTAGGGCTTAAGCCTTGTGTGGTAATCAATAAAGTGGACAAGGAAAACTGTACCCCAGAGGAAGTGCATGAGAAAGTTTTTGATCTTATGTACGAATTGGGTGCAGAAGAATGGCAATTGGATTTTCCAACGGTATACGGTTCTGCAAAGAACAATTGGATGAGTGATGATTGGAAAAATCAGACAGAAAATATAGAGCCGTTATTGGATATGGTCATTGAGCATATCCCAACCTTTGAAGCTAAGGAAGGGAATACGCAAATGTTGATTACTTCTTTGGATTTCTCTTCTTTTACCGGTAGGATCGCTATAGGTAGATTGCAAAGAGGTACTTTAAAAGAAGGACAACAAGTTTCTTTGGTAAAAAGAGACGGAAGTATTGTAAAAACAAAAATTAAGGAACTATATATCTTCGAAGGAATGGGCCGATTAAAGGTTCAAGAAGTAGCCACTGGAGATATTTGTGCCTTGGTAGGAATAGAAGGATTCGAAATTGGAGATACTGTTGCTGATATTGAAAATCCAGAAGGCTTAAAAACAATTGCAATTGATGAGCCAACTATGAGTATGTTGTTTACCATCAACGACAGTCCGTTTTTTGGTAAGGATGGTAAATTTGTTACTTCTCGTCATATTAAAGACCGTTTAGCGCGAGAGCTAGAAAAAAACTTGGCATTGCGTGTTAATGCTACTGATAGTGCTGATAAATTTTTAGTATTTGGTAGAGGTGTATTGCATTTATCAGTATTAATAGAGACAATGCGTCGTGAAGGTTACGAAATGCAAATTGGTCAGCCACAGGTTATTATAAAGGAAATTGATGGGAAAAAATGTGAGCCAATTGAGCAATTAACTATTGATCTACCTGAAGAAGTTTCCGGAAGGGCTGTTGAAATGGTGTCTATCCGTAAAGGGGAAATGACCAGTATGGAAGCTAAAGGAAATCGTATGATTTGCGAATTCTTGATTCCATCAAGAGGTATTATTGGTTTAAGAAATCAATTGTTGACGGCTACAGCTGGTGAAGCTATAATGTCACATAGATTTTTAGAATACCAACCCATGAAAGGAGATATTCCTCAACGTCAAAATGGTTCATTAGTTTCAATGGAATTGGGAAAATCCATTCCTTATTCTATAGATAAATTACAAGATAGAGGTAAGTTTTTTGTTGAGCCAGGAGAAGATATATACGAGGGTCAAGTTATTGGTGAAAATTCAAGAGGTGATGATATGACCGTGAATATTACCAAAACGAAGAAAATGTCTAACGTACGTTCTTCGGGAGCTGATGATAAGGCAAAAATAGTCCCTGCTATTAAATTTTCACTGGAGGAGGCGTTGGAATATATTCAAAAAGATGAATATGTAGAGGTAACTCCTAAACATATCCGTTTAAGGAAAATATATTTAACAGAAAATGAACGTAAGCGAAATAAAATAGCCTAATCTATTAGGTGAGCTGAATTGAAAATCCCAAGGTATTAATCTTGGGATTTTTTTTTAGAACTTTTTGAAAGGTATGATGGTAATTACCGACTAAGTCGATTTTAATTTAAGAATGATGATTATGAATAAGAATTTGTTTTTTGTTGTTTCAGTTTTATTGTTGACTATTGGCGCCTGTAAAGAGCAACGGCCTAAAACAGATGCAGTTGTAGTCGAATCAATTTCCGAATATAAGATACCCGAATCCTGGGTACAAAAAAGAGTGGATAAAGCCCATGAGCGACTAAATGCTACCGAGGCAGGGAAAGTTGTTTGGAAATCAATGGAAGCACATGGAGGCTTGTTTAAGTGGTATAGCAATGGCTATTTGTCTTTTAGATTTAATTATCAGCCATTGGATGGTTCGGTACCTCGCGATACCTACCAAACTATTGATACCTGGAGTAACAAAGCAAGGCATAGTAGTGCAACCGATAGTACGGCAATTTTTGGATGGGATGGTGAAAATGCTTGGGTTAAGGCTAAGGACAGTACTTCTTTTAAATATAATATGAGGTTTTGGGCATTAACTCCTCTGTATCTAGCCGCACAACCTCTTGTTTTGGATGGTGAAGGTATTAATTTGGAATTGTTGCCGGGAACTAATTATAAGGATGCACCGCAGGATGTGGTTAAGGTAACCTTCGCTTCCGGTACTGGGGATGCTCCAGATGATTATTATATATTATACCTTGATGCCAAAACACATTTGTTATCTGCGCTTAGATATATAGTGTCATACCCAGGGTATTTTCCCAATGGCGGAAATAATCCGGAAAAAATTATGGATTTGGTCGACCGTAAAACTATTAACGGTGTTAATTTGCCACTGAAATATAATACGTATTGGTCAACTGAAGACGGACAACCAACCGGTGAGCCTATTACAACTATCGAACTCAGTGATATTGAATTCCAAAATCAATTAGAAGAAGATTTCTTTAAACGCCCTCAAGGCGCTAAGCTGATAGAAGGATTGTAAAATAAGGATAAAAAAAAGGTGATTTCCAATCTTTGGAAATCACCTTTTTTTGCTAATAAATCCGCTAGTTAGGCCAGGGATACTATTTAGACCTTAGGTGTAATGGAGTTATTTTAATTAAAGAAAATGCTCTTTATTGTACCAATTCCTTTTTACTGTAGGCCGCGGCGGCGGCACCGATAATCCCGGCATGATTTTGTAATTCTGCTGGTATTACAGGGGTTTCAATACTAATATAATCTTTAAACTCGTTCCAGTCTTTTGAGGTTCCTCCTCCTAAAATAATAAGATCTGGCGATACGATCAATTCAACGAATTCCAGGAAAACATTAAAGCGCTTACCCCATTTTTTATAACTAAGGCCTTCTTTTTCTTTGGCGGAAGCTGCAGCCCATAGTTCAATTTTATCATATTTTTTATACGGAATCTGTCCCAACTCAAAATTTGGAATCAATTCTCCGTTAAAAAATACACCGCTACCCAGTCCTGTCCCTATGGTAATCATCACCACAAGACCTTCCTTACCTCTGCCTACTCCAAAATTCATGGATGCAAATCCTGCGGCATCGGCATCATTGACCACTTTTACAGGCAAACCTGTAGCTTCACTAAAAAGTTCGTTTACATTTACTCCAGCCCATTTCTTATGAAGATTTCCTGGGGTCTTGCAGATACCATTTTTAATAACGGTCGGAAATCCACAGCCAATGGGACCTTTGTAATCAAAATGTTCCACAATTTTGGCTACTACTTCGGCCATGGGTTTTGGTTTTCGCGATTTTGGTGTTGGTATTCTAAACCGTTCCGTAATCATTTCACCTGTTTCCATGTTTACTAAGGCTCCTTTTATGCCCGAGCCACCGATATCTATTCCGAGGATTTCCATGTATTAAATTAAAGTATTTGCGAACAAAGTAACAAAAAACTTTTGGTAGTTAATGTATCCATGTTTCAAGGGCGAAGTTTAGAGAGCTCGTTGAGCATTATTTTCAGGGCAATTGTTCAATGTTTTTTCTAATTTCCTCCGTAAAGTCCAGTATTCCCTTTTTCCAACAGCGGCATTAATGCTTCAATAATGTCTGGATTCATCTGGGCTATATTTTTGGTCTCATAGGGGTCCGTGTTGTGATCGTAAAGTTCAAGGGTAGGTTCGTCCAGTCTATAATATTTGGTTAATCTATATTTTTCGGTCCGCAATGAAATTCCATTTTTAAAATAGCTGTAGGCCACTTGATCTTCTCTTGGTTTGGAACCTGTGAAGCTATCCCTAAAGCTTTCGCCATCTATTTTGTGTTTCATACCAATATTGCACAGTTCCATTAAGGTGGGGTAGATATCCACGGTTTCTATAATGGATTCCACATTTTTGGTCTGATTTTCTTCAAACGGGGATTTAATGATCAAGGCACTTTTTAACGCATTTTCAAACAATGTATGTTTTCCCCAAACTCGCTGATCACCCAAATGCCAGCCGTGGTCTCCCCAAATCACAATAATGGTGTTTTTGTCCAACCCTAGTACTTTTAATTCGTCCCAAATCATCCCAATTTGCGCATCAATATAGCTAATGGAAGCTAAATAAGCATGTCGTAATTTTTTTGCATATTCATTGGAGACCGCCTCGGATAAACTTGGATGTTCCTCCCCTAAGGCATATTGATTAAATTCACCGCTTGCATGTAGACTTGTTAAACTTATATTCTCTGGAATACTAGGATTAGGGGAAAGCGGTATTTTCTCCCGGTCGTATAGGTCCCAATATTTTTTTGGAGCATTAAATGGCAAATGGGGTTTAAAAAAACCAACGCCCATAAAGAAAGGTTGATCCTTGTCTTTTAGTTCCCTAAGTTTTGAAATGGCCAATTTGGTGGTCAGGCCATCAGGGTATCCCTCGTCATCCACTTCCCCTGCCTCATATGGTTTTACCTGTTTTTTTAGGCTTTGCCGATTTTCTCCGTTCGCATAGGCAAAAAAAGCGTTCCAACCAGTACCCCATTTCCCTGGGTTAAACAATAGCTCATTCCAACTAAAGGGCAATTCTTTTTTAGTAGATACCGGCGCTTCATAATCGTAGACCAGGCCATCGGCAGAGTGACTTATCTTACCAATGCCGACAGTGTAATAACCATTCCTTTTAAGATGGTGGATAAAAGTCTCGGGAACGTCATTTTCCGCTGCATTGGAAATTTCCTTTTCAATGGCATTGTTGTTCAAATGTAATGGTTTGCTTGGGCGCATACCGGTTAACAGTGCGTATCTTGATGCGCCACAGGTAGGGACCTGAACAAAGTGATTTGTAAAAACGGATCCTTCAGAGGCCAGTGCATCCATATTGGGCGATTGAACAATTGGATGTCCGTACGCCCCCAATTCTGTTCTTAGGTCATCCACGGCAATAAACAGGACATTGGGACGCCTCTGTTCTTGCTTGCATTGTACAATGCTTCCCAAGATTACTAGGGATGCTAAAAGAGTAAGGGATCTATTCAAAAAGGTTGGCATGGATAACTCAATTTAGTAGGTTCAAATATAAAGGCTAAATTTAAATCAAACCAATTGGCCTGAATCTTTAAGGTAATCAAAAATCAATTTATCAACTTCAGAAACTTTTTCCCTGTCTTTATAATTCAACCATAATATTTCTCCAAATTCCATATTACCTGCAAGCTTTCCCTCATATTTGGAGGAATAACAGGTTGTTCTGGCTAATATAGCAGGTTTTCTACCATCGGCTTGTGCCTCAAAAATGCCAATATATTCAAAGGAGGAGATTTCTAGAGTTATTTTCAATTCTTCTTTGATTTCCCTTGTAAGAGCCATTGCATCGGACTCGTTAGGTTCTTTTAGACCTCCTGGAAGTCTATATTTAGACGTTCCATTAGGTCTAATGGCCAAGAGCTTTTGGTCTAGAATATATATCCATGCCAATTGATCTATAATTTCGGCAGAGGGCTCAATATAGTAGTCAATAGAATTTAGTGAATGGTTCTTATCTAAAAAGTCGAGCAGTTGATCAATGGCTTTTCCAAACTTGGTAAGTGTGCCAAGTTTGTAGTTTCGGCCCAAGGCACTGGAAATGGTCTCATCCCTATTGCCAAATTTATAACCTCCCTTTTTGATCCATACCAAGTTTAAAAGATGCTGCATCCCAACATTTCCCAATTGATCTATGGATATGGCTATTTTTAGTAGATACTCTCCCAATCCTACAATGCCTTTTTTGAATAAACCGTGAAAAAGACCGTATATAAACCCCAAAGGGAGTGTGAAAATGATTAAAAATATAGAGATGAGGAACAGGAGTATCCCAATTAACGGATTCACCTTCTTGTCCACCTTATAGACTTGTTTTTTTAAAATCATTGGCCTTAGTTGGTTGCTTAAAGATATAAAATATTTCTTGCTGAGGTTAAGCGTTTAAACCGTGATCTTGGAAATGGCCAAAAATGAAATCATTTCATTAATTAATGGTGTAGCTACAATACAATCAAATAAATGCTATATTTGAAAAATTCAAAATTTAGGGTATGGCTATTGTCTGTTTTTTTAAATGAGCTTTGGCCCTATGGTATTACGACTTCCAATTCTATTATGTATAATTTAAGCTTCTTCGATCGATTCAAATAATCTTTATAAATTTTATTAATGAAAAATTACATTGCCCTTGTACTTGGTGTTTTTATATTATTTTTTACTTCTTGTGATAGCAAGAAAAGGGAAGGCGAACCCCGAATTTTGGTTTTTTCCAAAACCATGGGATTTAAGCATTCCTCCATACCCAAAGGATTGGCTGCAATACAGCAGTTGGGGAAGGAAAATAAAATTAGTGTTGATACGACTAAAAATGCCGATATCTTTAATGATGAAGATTTAAAAAGCTATTCTGCCATAGTATTTTTAAGTACCACCGGAAATATCTTGGATGCCAAGCAGGAGGCCGCTTTTGAGAGGTATATTCAGGCTGGCGGTGGTTTTGTTGGTGTTCATGCCGCAACAGATACCGAATATGACTGGAATTGGTATGGAAGATTGGTCGGGGCTTATTTTGCCAGCCATCCTGCCGGTACACCAGAAGCGGATTTTATTATTAAGGACAACTCTTTTAGTGCTACCAAGATGTTTACAGATTCTATCTGGCATCGTACCGATGAACTTTATAATTTTAAGAAAATAAACCCAGAGGTACATGTTCTGATGACCGTTGACGAAAAGACCTACGAAGGGGGAGCCAATGGAGAACACCACCCAATGAGTTGGTATCACGAATACGATGGTGGGCGTGCTTTTTATACCGCTTTGGGCCACACTGAGGAAAGTTTTTCAGAGGAAATGTATTTAAAGCATTTACTAGGGGGTATTCAATATGCTATTGGGAAGAATGAAATCCTGGATTATGCAAAGGTTACCACTCAGATTCCTCCTGATTCCGATCGTTTTGCTAAAGTTTCTTTAAAATATGGTGATTTTTTTGAGCCTACTGAAATGGCTATTTTACCTAATAATGATATTTTAATTTCCCAAAGAAGGGGTGAAATAATGTTGTATAAGGCTGCAACCAAAGAATTGTCCCAAGTGGGCTTTTTGGATGTTTATAACAAAACATTGAGTGCAAATGCAAATGCAGAGGAAGGTCTAATGGGTTTGCAGAAAGATCCCAATTTTGAGACCAATCACTGGATTTATTTGTACTACAGTCCAACTGGTGATAAATGGGTGAACCGTTTGTCCAGGTTTAAATTTGAGAATGATATTTTGGATACCGCCACGGAACAAATAATTCTTGAAGTGGATAGTCAGCGTGAGATATGTTGCCATACCGGTGGATCAATAGCTTTTGGCCCGGATAATATGTTGTATTTATCTACGGGGGATAATTCTACTCCTTTTAGTGAAAAGGGTGTGAAATATGTGAATAGTGGTTTTGCTCCCTTAAACGATATCCCAGGAAAAGAACAGTATGATGCCCGTCGTTCTTCAGGGAATACTAATGATCTTAGAGGTAAAATATTGCGTATTAAGGTAAAAGAAGATGGAAGTTATAGTATCCCAGAAGGAAATTTATTCCCGGAAGGAACTGCTAAAACCCGACCTGAAATATTTACTATGGGCCATCGTAATCCATATAGGATTTCGGTAGATCCTAAAAGAGGATATGTATATTGGGGAGATGTAGGGCCTGATGCCAGAGCAGATAGTTTAAAGACCAGAGGACCCAGGGGATATGATGAAATGAACCAGGCTAGGGAGGCTGGAAATTTTGGTTGGCCATTGTTCGTGGCGGATAACAAGCCATACCGCAGCTATGATTATGCTACGGGGGAGAGTGGTGAGTCCTTTGATCCCGAAAGGCCTATCAATGATTCAAAAAACAATACAGGGCTTAGGGAGCTTCCCAAGGCAATGCCAGCCTATGGTTTTTATCCATACGTGGAATCGCAAGAATTTCCACAAACCGGTACTGGGGGAAGGAACGCTATGGCGGGACCTGTGTATTATTCGGACCTCTACAATGGCCCCAATGCCCTGCCAGAGTATTACGACGGTAAAGTATTGGTTTATGATTGGATAAGGGGCTGGATGATGGCCGTTAGCCTTTTCCCCAATGGCGAATTCAATAAAATGGAACCTTTTGCTGATCATATTAAAGTCAATAATCTTATCGATATGGAAGTTGGTCCGGATGGTAGGGTCTATCTCTTGGAATACGGTAGTGGCTGGTTTTCTAAAAATGATGATTCCGCGTTGAGCTATATAGAATATAATGGGGGCAATAGACCGCCGGTAATTGAGAATATTTCTGTTGATAAAACATCTGGAAAATTCCCACTCACCTTTACCTCCACATTGGAAGCGATGGATAAGGAGCAGGATACAATGGCCTATGTGTGGGATTTGGGGAATGGTGAAACCAAGGAAACTACTACTTCTAGTATTACCTACACCTATGAGAATGCGGGGGACTACCTTGTGTCCGCCACTGTTACCGATAGTAAAGGGGCTTCGGTCAAAAGCCAAGTGCTTAATATTGTGGCCGGAAATTCGAGGCCAGAGGTGTCGATAGCTATTAGTGAAGGCAATTCATCTTTCTTTACGCCTGGGGTAGCTGTGAACTATAAGGTTTCCGTTACTGATCCGGATGGTTCTGAAATCGATAAGGCTAATATTTTTGTTTCTGTAGATTATTTGGAAGGCTTGGATGAGGCCTCACTTTCTTTGGGGCATCAAGAAGTGTCTGCGGCCGTTACTGGAAAAGCTTTGACATTGGCATTGGACTGTAAAACCTGCCATAAAGAAAAGGAAAAATCAGTAGGCCCAATGTACCATGATATCGCTGAAAAGTACAAGAACGATAAAAAGGGACTTAGTTATCTTCAAGGAAAGATTATTTCCGGCGGTAGTGGAGTTTGGGGCGAAGTAACCATGCCGGCCCATCCCAACCTGACCAATGATGAATCCAGGCAGATAGGATTGTATATCCAGTCCCTAGCCAGTACAGCTGTTAAGAAGAAATCCTTACCGGCAGCGGGAAGCATAGTTCCAAATCCTGCAAAGGGGGCAACTGTAATGGTGATTACTGCCAGTTATACGGACAAGGGGGATAATAATGTAAAGTCATTGACAGGATCTAAATCCGTTGTATTGCAAAGAGACGCTAATGCTAACAATGCCGAAGGCAAGTAAGGGGCATTTTTGGTCCTATACTTTACAGAGAAAGACTTAAAGGATAAGTTTGGTTAAATTATTACCATCTGGCGGATTGAATTTTTTTGGTCCGGCAGATGGAATTAAAGGAGCTTGTACTTGCTTTATGGTCTTGTTTTGAAAGTTGTAGTCTTATTTAATGCCTTACTTTTTAATAATTCATCCAATTTTTAAATTCGGCTGCTTTGGCTTTGCTCACAATTACCCGCTCCTCATAGGTCGGGATAACATTAACGATAAGTTTTCCGTTGAAATATTGTTTAATACCGGAAATGGCATCCCTTTGAACAATAAATTGGCGGTTTAGCCTATAAAAAATAGAAGGGTCCAGTTCATTTTCAATATCTTCCAATTTTTGTTCTATGACATAAGTTTGTTTATCCTTGGTTACCGCTTTAACTATTCCGTTATCAATATATAGGTACGCAATTTTTTCAGTCTTTAATGGAATCAATTCATCTCGGTGATGGACCAAATACATTGATTTGTAGCCTCTTTTCTGATCTTTTAATAAATGTAATAATCCCTCTACTTGATTGGAAATAAGACCCTTGCCTTTTTTTTGATCTTTAAATTGAATTAGGCTTTCTTCTAGCTCATCCTCATCTATGGGTTTTAATAAATAATCGATGCTATTTAGTTTGAAAGCCTTTAAGGCATATTGGTCATAAGCGGTAGTAAAGATTATGGGAGCATCAATTTTAATTGCGTCAAAAATTTCAAATGACAGTCCATCGGCCAGGTGTATGTCCATAAAAACTAGGTCAGCCCCCTGATTATGAGAAAAATAATCAACTGAGGTTTTTACAGAGTCTAGAACGGCCAATACCTCAATGGTATCCTCTAAGCTTTTAAGCATATAGACAAGGTTTTCACTTGCCGCCAATTCATCTTCTACTATTACTACTTTCATGTCATTTTGTTCAAAGGTAACTTTACGCGGAAAATATCATTTTGTTTATCCACAATAATTTGCTGTTTTCTTATCATATAATAACGTTTGTATAGATTTAAAAGTCCAGTACCGGTACCTTCCGCCAATGTAGTACGCGCCCGTACTTTGTTTTCCACATAGAGGCATTCGCCCTGGGAGTAGATTTGAACTTTTAAAGGATGTGATTCCGAAATCTCGTTATGTTTTACTGCATTTTCTGCCAATAATTGCAATGCCAAAGGTGGAATTTTTCTGTCCAGATAACTTTCGTCAATTGCGATTTCAATTTGAAAACGGTTCCTGTATCTTGTTTTTATTAAATAGGTATAGCTTTCTAAAAATTTAAGTTCCTCTTTTAAAGTTACCAGATCTCTATCCCCGCTTTGCAATATATAACGGTACATAAAGGAAAGCTTTTTAACAAACATGGTGGCCTCCTTATTGTCTCGTATAAGGGAATTGAGTGTATTTAGGGAATTGAAAAGAAAATGCGGGTTGATTTGATTCTTTAGGGCAGAAAGTTCATTTTGTAGGTTTTGCTGTTTTAAATGTTCGTTCTCCAGAATGTTTTCACCTTGAATAATTTTAAGCCTTAAGATTCTAGAAATAAAAAGTATGATAATGAGGACAACGATGAATATAAAAACTTGAAAATCCTCTTCTCTATTGGAAATGGTCTTTTCAATAAAAATAGGGTATACTAAATTTAGGATTGAAATTGTGGCCACTAGGATTCCAATATTGCCCACGAGCCTCAATCCCCAATCCATTAAGCGGTTCCTTTTAGGAATGCGATAAATAAAATTGGTATTGAACTGAAGTGCGGACCATGAAAAAAGGAAAGAAAACCAGAATTTTAAATCAAGATCTACAAACAGCTCACTGGAAAAAATCCCTTTATGAAATCCGGTTGACCTGAAAAGCGATATGGTCAGTGGAAGGGTCACTAAAACAGCGATCAGAAGGGCAATTTTTATAATTTCGAGCTGCTGTACCTGTTTTGGACTATCCATTTTAATCTAGTTGGTTTTAAATATACCTCTTTAATCATCCCCATCATAGTTCCATATATGGAATTTAATTGATCAAATGGCTATAGGAAAAAAATAAGCCCTTGGAAATACCAAGGGCTTATATGTAGCCGACCCATAAAACTGTTCTTTATTTAGAGAAAGGGTCAAATCCTTTAGGAAGATAGTTCATAACCTCAAAACCAAGATTTATTTCCTCCTCTATTTCTTCTACTACGATATCGCTAAGGTTCAGTTCCATACCTTCATATGCATTAAAACCTATAGGAAGATATTTGGCTGGATCAAAATCCAAAATAATTTCTTCTTCCAAGTCCTCCACAATAATATCGTCAAGATCCAATTCCATCCCAGCATAAGCATCAAATCCAAGGGGAAGGTAGGTTGCTGTATCGAATCCTAGAATAATTTCTTCCTCCTCATTAACAAGGTTAATTTGATCCAGGCTTAAATTTCTTATTTCCTCATCCAAAAGTAATCCTTCTGCAAAGGGGTTATGGGATTCTAAATAGCAGTTGATGCCTTCAGTTTTTAAACATTTGTCCTTTCCTGAAAATGAGAACAGCGAAAGAGATACTAGTATAGAACTTATTAATAAAGCTGCGTTTTTCATGTTATTTAATTTTATAATTATTTTGTGATACATCTTGTTTATGGCACAAAGATACAGGGCCTTATAGTGTATAAAAGGTAGTTATTAAGTGAAGTGGACAAAATGGTAAGTGAAGCGACTTTGGATTTAACTGAACCGTATGCGATTTGAAAAATAAATTCAAAAAAACTGGTGATCACTGGCTTGTTTGAAGCCAAATAAGCCAGTACAATGGCCCGCTGTTTATGGTCAGCTCAATAAAATAATGTGGATTTAGACTGGAACTATTTCTTTTTAAACTGCTCGTTGTATAACTTCAAACACCTTATTGCCATCACACTTCAATGTCTTGGATGGATATTTAAGAATAAGGGCGTAGTCGTGCGTGGCCATTAGGATAGTCCTCCCTGTTTTGTTGATGTCCTGAAGTACTTTCATTACCTCTACGCTGGTTTGAGGGTCTAGATTCCCTGTTGGCTCGTCCGCAAGAATTAAATCTGGATCATTTAGAAGGGCTCGTGCTATGGCAATCCGCTGTTGTTCTCCACCCGATAGTTCATGTGGAAATTTAAAGCCTTTTGTTTTCATGCCTACTTTATCCAAGACATCTTCAACTTTGGCGTTCATTTCGCTCTGGTCTTTCCAACCGGTAGCTTTTAATACAAACAGTAGGTTATTGTTGACGTTGCGATCCGGTAATAATTTAAAATCCTGAAAAACAACTCCCAGTTTTCTTCTCAAATATGGGATATCCCTTTCCTTTAAGGTGGTGAGATCGAAATCCACAATGTTGCCGCTCCCTTGCTTTAATGGGAGGTCGCCATATAAAGTTTTCATAAAGCTACTTTTTCCACTGCCCGTCTTCCCTATAAGATATACGAACTCTCCTTTTTTTATTTCAAGGCTAATATCGTTCAGTACTAAATTTTCTCCCTGGAATACGGCTACATCCTTCAGTTGCAATATGCTTTCGCTCATAGTTTTTAATGTTGATATAAATGTAATAAGTTCCTGTGGAAATAAACCAAATCTTCTTTAAAATTCTTTTTCTTTATCATATACTTGAGGACATTATTTATCGTTATATAATTTAATTACGGTAATTCTTAACTTCTAGAGAACATTATGCTAAGAAAAAAAACCGCTGTAATACTGTGTTTTTTTGGGTCTTTGTTTATTGCGAACGCCCAAGAATCAAAAATCTATACTTTTGACCAAAAGGACTACCAGGAAGCTTTGGCCTTGTATAACAATAAGCAGTATCAAGCAGCTCAGACAATTTTTGACAAGGTAAAAAACAATACCAGGGATGAAGAGACCCAGGCCAACAGTGCGTATTATGCCGCTACGGCTGCTATTCGCCTAAATCAGTTGGGGGCGGACAGGTTAATGGAGGAATTTGTGGAAAAGTACCCTACTTCTACCAAGCGCAATTCGGCCTATATTGATGTGGCCGATTATTATTTTGAAACTGGAAAATATCCTTATGCCTTAAAGTGGTATGGCAAGGTAGATCAAAGTTCCATGTCCAGAAAAGACAAGGAACGCTTCAGTTTTAACAATGGATATGCTTTGTTTTCATCGAACAAACCCAAAGAGGCAGAGCGTTATTTAAACCAGGTCACCACCTCACCAACATACGGGTCCCAAGCAAAGTATTATTTGGGATATATTGCGTATCAGCAAGATGATTATGCACAGGCCAATCAGCGTTTTGATCAGATAACGGATCAAGAATTGTTGGAGGAAAAACTGTCCTATTATCAGGCAGATATGAATTTTAAACTGGGCAAGTTTGAAGAAGCCATTGCCTTGGCAAAAAAACAATTGCCAAAATCTGATCGTAATGAGGTGTCAGAGCTAAACAAAATAATTGGCGAGAGTTACTTCAATCTAAAACAATATGCCAATGCCATACCTTATTTAAGCGAATACAAGGGTAAGAGAGGTAAGTGGAGCAATACCGATTATTATTTTCTGGGTTATTCCTACTATAAGCAAGGCGATTATGCCAATGGGATACAGCAATTTAATAAGATAATTGATGGGAATAATGATGTTTCACAAAATGCCTATTATCATTTAGCGGAATGTTATCTGAAATTGGATAAAAAACAAGAGGCTTTGAACGCGTTCAGAAATGCTTCCCAAATGGATTTTAATCCAGAAATTCAAAAGGATGCCTATCTAAATTATGCCCGATTGAGTTATGAAATCGGGAATGCTTACGAGCCGGTACCCAAAGTTTTGACTACTTACTTGGAAAAATATCCCAATGATGCCCATAAAGAGGAAATGCAGGAGTTATTGGTAGACTCTTATATCACCTCAAGAAATTTTGCCGGGGCGATGGACCTTTTGGAAAAGAACAAAAACTTTGCCAGTAAGGCTACGTATCAGAAGGTGGCCTTTTATAGAGGAGTGGAATTATTTTTAGAGTTGAACTTTGAACAGGCATCAGCCGTATTCAAAAAATCTTTGGACAATGCGGAAGATCAATATTTTAAGGCTAGGGCTAGTTATTGGAAAGCGGAGTCGGACTATAATATGAACCATTTTGATGAGGCCTTGGCGGGATACCTTCAATTTAAATCCATTCCCAGTGCTAAATCGACCCCTGAATTCAAAGACTTAAATTATAATTTGGCATATACCTATTTCAAGTTAAGAGATTATACCAATGCCATAGCCGCATTTTCCAGTTATGCTGAGACCAGCAACGATGGTGAAAAATTGAACGATACCTACCTGCGATTAGGGGATAGTTATTTTGTTAGTAGTAAGTACTGGCCTGCCATTGAAACTTACAATAAGGCCATAGCTAGGAATATTCCGGAGAGCGATTACGCTGCTTACCAAAAAGCATTGAGTTATGGATTTGTGGACAGGAGTGCCACCAAGATAGAGGAGCTTTCCAATTTTGTATCCAGATACCCCAACTCAACCCTAAAGGATGATGCTTTGTTTGAATTGGCCAATTCCTATGTGAGAGCCAATAATACCGAAAGAGGGTTACAGCTTTACGATCAATTGATCGGAGATTACAGAGGAAGTTCTTTGGTGCCACAAGCTATGTTGCGTCAAGGATTGGTACATTATAATGCCAATAGAAACGAACAGGCTTTGGCCAAATTTAAAACGGTGGTCCGGGACCATCCCAATACACAGGAAGCCCTTCAGGCCGTAACTACCGCCAAACTTATTTATGTGGACTTGGGTAGGGTTAATGATTATGCCCAGTGGGTTAAAGGGCTTGATTTTGTGGAGGTGACGGATACTGAACTGGACAATGCCACTTTTGAATCTGCGGACAAACAATATATTGAAGGTAACCGGGATGCTGCCATAAAGGGATATGAAAGCTATGTTAAACAATTTCCAAACGGATTAAATTCATTGAAGGCCAATTTTAATTTGGCACAATTGTATTTTGGAAAGGGCCAAAAGGATAAAGCCTTGCCCTATTTTAAAAATGTTGAAGGGAGAGGGACCAATGAATATGCTGAACAGGCACTTACTAGGGTATGTGAGATTTATGTAGGCAAGAACGATTACGTAACGGCTATTCCTTACTTAGAACAATTGGAGTCCAAGGCTGAAATTCAGCAGAACATCACCTTTGCCCAATCCAATTTAATGAAAGGCTATTATGAACAGTCAGACTATGGCAAGACCATTACATATGCCGGAAAAGTATTGTCCAATTCCAAAATAGACAACCGTATAAAAAGTGATGCGCAAATAATGATCGCAAGGTCGGCCATTAAGACCAATGATGAAAACAGGGCAGAGAAGGCGTATGCGGAAGTGCTGAAAATTGCTACGGGAGATTTAGCGGCTGAAGCACTTTATTATGATGCCTTTTTTAAGAATAAGGCTCAAAAGTATGAGGCTTCCAACGCTTCAGTTCAAAAATTGGCGAAGGATTATGCCGGGTATAAGGAATGGAGTGCCAAAGGATTGATTGTTATGGCTAAAAACTTTTACGCCTTGGGAGATGCTTTTCAAGCTACCTATATTTTGGACAGCGTTATTTCCAATTTTGGTGATTTCCCTTCTATTGTGGCCCAAGCCAAACAAGAGTCATCTATAATTAAGGCAAAAGAAGCCCAAAGTAATTCTTCTATTAGTACAGATGGAAATTAAAAATTCCTTGCAAAAAGAACAATATATGCACAAGCACATAAAAATATCCATATTCGCCATTCTTGGTTTATTTCAAATCGGATTGGCACAGGACGATAAAAAAGATTTAGGTACTGAAACGGTGACTGTGGTAAAGGCGTATGCACCAACCATTTCGGATGCTTTTAAGGTGAAGTCCATGCCCACCTTGAACGATTCCATTGTTTTACAAAAAAAACCTATTAATTACAGTATATTTTCTGTTCCCGTTGTGTCAACTTTTACGCCTGCCAAGGGTAAGGCTTCAGGGGTGAAAAAGTCTCCTCCTGAAAAGATATATAACTCCTATGCATCCGTAGGTTTGGGCAATTATAACAATGCTTTGGTAGATTTTTACACCAGTAGTGCCTTGAACAGGGACGAGCGATTGGATATAAGCCTTAATCATCATTCCTCGAGGGGAGAAATTGATGGAACTGCTTTGGACAATGTATTCTACAATACCAAATTGGACGCCAATTACACCAAGAAGGATAGGGACCTAAGTTGGGGGGCAAATATAGGAGCACAACATCAGTTGTATAATTGGTATGGAATCCCCAACGGATATTACACTGAGGAAACGGTGAACGAAATAGATGAAAAGCAGAATTATTTTAATGCTTTTGCAGGAGGTTTTGTAGAAGTGGAAGACTCTTTCTTTAAGAGTGCCGATTTATTGGTAAGACGGTTTTGGGATGCTACTAAATCAGGTGAAAATAGAGCAGTTCTAAAATCTGCCTTCGAATTTCCATTGGGAGATGAATTATTAACGCTTAGGGCCAAGGTAGATTATTTGGGTGGTAAGTTTGAGAATGGGCAGGTTGCGAATGACACCAATATTCCCGGCATAGATTATTCCCATTTGCAAGCGGGAATAAATCCCAATATCAATATCTTGGGAGACGACCTTTCACTTAATCTGGGGGTCAATTTGTTATATGGTATGGATATGGAGAATAGTGAAGGCAACTTTTATATTTATCCCAAAATAACGGCATCCTATCGTTTGTTAGATGAGGTAGCCATTGCTTACGGTGGAGTAGAAGGGGAGTTAAAGCAAAACTCGTTCTATAGCTATGTGGAAGAGAACCCATATGTTTCGCCTACCTTGGACATTCAGCCAACAGACCAACAATACGATGCCTATATAGGATTAAAAGGGCAATTGTTGCCCAACCTTAGCTACAACTTAAAAGGATCTTATACCGCCGAAAATAGAAAACCACTCTTTTTGCTAAATCCTGAAAATACCTCCAGGACCGATGAAAAAGGGTATTACTATGGAAATAGTTTCCAGGTATTTTATGATGATGTAAAAACATTGGGCGTTTTTGGGGAATTAAATGTTGATGTAAATCGTAATTTTAGCTTGGGAATTAATGTGCAAGTGTACGATTACGATACGGAAACCGACAATCCTGCTTGGAACCTACCCGGTCTTACGGCCTCTACGTTTCTAGATTATCAAATAGGGGAAAAGTGGTTTATGGGGGCCAATCTATTTTATGTTGGAGAACGAGATGATCTTTACACAGTAGCGTCTCCTGGAACCCTACCGGAAAATTTTACAATGGCGGCGATAACTTTGGATAGTTATTTTGATGCCAATGCGCATATTGGCTATCGCGTAAATGAACAATTATCCGTGTTTGCAAAGGCCAACAATATTGCCAACCAGAATTACATGCGATGGAATAATTACCAAGTGCAAGGTTTTCAGGTATTGGCTGGCGCCACATATAAATTTGATCTATAGGATTATATAAATATTTAGAATTTGAAGTAGGTTATATTGCGCCAAAAACCCCGTGGTATTTTATGGCCTATGTGAAGGTACCTTCTGCCTTTTACCTTCTCTTATGGAGGTGGAAAGGCAGTAAGGTATTTTTATTATAGTAAAGCTTGTCCCATATTTAATATACTTTATCGAATTGATTTTTCTTGATTTGTTTAGAACTTGTATTCCCGGACAATGTTCTCCAGGATTTAAGAGATTTTTCATTAATACTGCGCCAGTAAAAATTGAATAAAGTTTCCTTTGAGAAAGTATATTTGAAAAAAATCATCCCATTTATCACAGTGAAGTGCCATTTGGTCACAGAATGGCAAAAAATATATTCTTTTGTTATCGGATATACTTGTTTTGTAGTATTGATCAATATTAATTTAAATACGTTATCAAGATGAAAAATTTTAGAAAATTGTTTTACGCTTTTATTTTTTTGGTATCCTCAAGTATGTCACTTTTGGCAGTAAACCCAATTCATGGAACTTTAGCTCCTACTAATCAAAAGGAATTACTTGCTAAAGTATATAAGTCACCCGTTGGGACATGGAATTATACTGTGGAAGATGTTCCTTATGAATATAGTGCCGGTGTGCTAATTGTTACGAAGGAAAAAGACGGATATAAAGTAGAACTAAAAGTGAATTATAATACCTTGACGGCTACACAAGTAAAGGTTGACAAAAATATAATAAACTTTTCGGTTTATATAGAAGGAGGGCAGGTACAAGTTTCCTTGGAAGTGAATGATGATGTTATAAAAGGTAAGGCCAATTCGCCCGAGGGGACATTTTTATTGGAAGGAAAAAGAACTAAATCCTAAAAGTTAAATAGAGGTGACGGTTGTAATATCCAGTCTCGCTTTAAAAACATCCTTGAATTTGAGGATGTTTTTTTATTTTTGGATAAAACGTACTCAAACTTTTTGTCAGATAGGTTTTCCGTCAGTAAGCAAGTTTGACTTACAATTTGTTCAGTATGATGAAATTTACTGTAGGTTGTAGAAATTGGATTTGGATTTTGGGAGTATTATGCCATGGTCAGAACATATCCCAAAACCTAGTGGAAAACCCTAGTTTTGAATCATTTTTGGAATGCCCGGATCATTTAGGGAATTTTGGACAAGACCTTAAATATTGGTCTGTACCCACACTGGGGAGCACCGATTATTTTAATACCTGTAGTCTTAGTATGGGAGTGCCCAAGAATTTTATGGGACATCAGGCCTCAAAATTTGGAGATGGTTATTTAGGATTTTATATGTATGCCCCTGGAGATTATAGGGAGTATATTCAGGGAGAGCTGAGCCAACCTTTGGAGAAAGATCTTTCATATTCCATTTCCTTCTATTTAAATCTAGCCGAGAATTCTGATTATGCCATTCGTGATTTTGATATTCTATTGTCTTCCAGACCATTGGAAATTAAAATAAAAAAGGGACTCACCAAATGGCAGCTTTCTAAAATTGAGGGGAACAATTTTACTTTTATCGAGATTTTGGGAGACCATTTCTTTACTGATGAGAATTTATGGACAAAGGTATCCACCACATTTGTGGCAAACGGCTCTGAGCGGTTTATAACGCTGGGTAATTTCAAGGACAATGCCACTACAAGACGAAAGAAATTGGCAAAGGAAAAAAGCGTTAAAGGGGCCTATTATTATTTGGACATGGTATATTTAGGGGAGGGAATTCAGTCCTATGCTTTGGACGAGACCCATGTTTTTGAGAATGTATTTTTCGATTTTGATGAGTTTCAGGTCCAGGATATTGGCACTCAGGAGATAAAGCGAGTATTTAATTATTTACAATCTGATAAGACTTTACAAATTGTAATTAATGGATATACCGATGGTTTGGGTACCACTTCCTACAATATGGAACTTTCTGTTAATCGTGCGGCCGCGGTAGCAGATAGGTTAATACAATTGGGTTTGGCTAGAAAAAGAATTACGTGGAATGGTTTTGGAGCTAAAAGGCCCATTGCAAATAATGGGGAGGAAGAGGGTAGGGCCCTAAATAGAAGGGTAGAATTTATTATTTCCAAATCCTTTGAAAAGTAAGCATTTACACGGATTGTTGCATTTATTTCAGTTCTATGTTAAAATTCTTGGCTATAAATGATTGTGGTTCAAACTTTTGGAACTATATTTGATTTATAATAAGTAATTAATTTAAATTTTAGTAATGAGTAGAGGAACAGTAAAATTTTTCAACGATGCCAAAGGATTTGGGTTCATCACCGAAGAAGGTTCTAACAAAGAACATTTTGTACACATCTCTGGTTTAATCGACGAAGTTCGCGAAGGCGACGAAGTTGAGTTTGAACTAAAAGAAGGAAAAAAAGGATTAAACGCAGTAAACGTTAAAGTTATTTAATAAATACTATTTAATTTCCTAAGACCCAAAGCCTATCATTTGATAGGCTTTTTTTGTTCGTGAGACCCGTATTTCAAAAGCCGCAGGCGCATTGGAATAGGATGGTCGAACGAACCCCGCCTTTTGGCGGGGTTTTCGGTTTAATACCCAGATCTTGGGACGGTTTAATACCCAGGTCTTTGGGTATGTCCATTATAGGAGCCTAGTATTTGGTTTAGGTTTTAATGCCATTTATTAAGTTATGAATTTGGAAATTGTTGCTCCACAATGTGCTGATATGGCTTTATATTTTTAGACCTTAGCTGGGCATAGTTTTTATTCTTTATATTGGTCTATGGAAACATTTATTTACATTATTGATAAATAGGCAAGCTATTCCCCATATTAATATTGATAGTTTCCTTCCCTAACTAAAATGCTATTGTTCCTATGTTTGAATATTTAGATAAAATAAAATTACTCATAGACAAAATGTCCATTGATCAACAAGATCAATTGGTCGCTGCTTCAAAAATGGTTGCGGAGGTCATTAAGAACGATGGAATAATTCATACTATTGGCACGGGTCATTCGCAAATGATAGGCATGGAGATGTTTGGAAGGGCTTCCAACTTGGCCAATGTCAATGCTATAATGGACGATATGGTTCTTATGTCCGGTGGGGCAAGGAGATCTGGGGCAATGGAGCAAATAAGTGGACTTGCCGAAATTCTTTGGAATAAATATCAATTTAATAAGGGGGACTTACTGATCGTTGTTTCAAACTCTGGTAGAAATGCCTTACCACTAGAGATGGCCATGAAGGCCAAAAAACAAGGTTTAAGCACTATCGCAATCACTTCTTTGGAACAGTCTAAAAAGTATTCTTCAAGGCATGAGAGTGGTAAGAAATTGTATCAGATCACCGATTTGGTAGTTGATAACTGTGTTCCTTCTGGGGATGGAGTTATTTCGGTAAATGACCTCTTAATAGGTCCGGCTTCATCCGTACTGGGAATGATCATTGTCAACATTATTTCGACTGAAGCCATAAAAATTAATTTGGACAGAGGTGTAGATGTCGCTGTTTTTCAAAGTCAGAATATAGATGAGGCAGACAATGAAGCCCTCTATCATAAATATGAATCTAGGGTAAAACATCTATAGCACTATTAGTGGTCAACTAAAAAAAGTCGAACAGGGCCACAATCCCATTATAGGAGATTACAATTGAAAACAGTAGGGCGGCATACAAGCCCAAATTAAGCCAAAAACTTCCTTTGTGTTTGCCCATCAGTTTTTTATTATTGATCAATAAGATAATTCCTAGAATTACAAGAGGTAAGACGAAGACGTTAAAAACCTGGGACAAAATCTGCATCTGAATAGGATTGGCACCAAAAACGGGTACAATTAGAGCAAACAAGCATGCAATGGCCGTAATTATCTTAAACTGCTTGGAACTGGTGTCCAATTCACCTGATTGGTAATCGGCCAGGAGAATGGGTGCTATGAGTAGACAGGGGAATATAGAAGATAGTCCTGCACTTAAGGTTCCAAAAAAGAATAGGGTCAGTGCGAATTTCCCGGCGACCGGTTCAAGGGTATTTACCATATCCAAAACTTTGGTAACAGGTTGACCTTGGTGAAACAAGGCTCCGCTGGCTACGGCCATAACTGATGCACTGATTACAAAGACCAAACAGGCGGCTATAATAGCATCTTTTTTTTGTTGATTGAGATGGTTGATATTCCAACCTTTGCCTTTTACGAAAAGTGGTCGGGACAGAAAGGTGGCAGCAGCCATTGTAGTACCTACAAATGCAGCCACCATCATTTTCCCTCCCTCCACCTGGGGTATGGATGGTATTAATCCTTTGGCGACCTCAATGGGTAGGGGATAGACCATAAAAAGGGATATTATAAATGACAGCCCCATAATGGTGACGAAAATGACCAAGATCTTTTCGAAGAAGGCATACTTCCCTACCATTAGGAAACCGTACATAATTATAATGACTACTATGGCAATTGTTAATACGGATTCATAATGATAACCTCCTAACCCAGGAAAATAGATTAGGAATATCTCGAAGATAATGCTCGCAGAAATCCCTAAAATTCCCATTAATGAATTCCATTGTCCAAACGAAATTCCTATAATAATCATTATGGCAATGAGCTTTCCATATTTCAGGTGCTTCTTAAAAGCGTACAAGGCTGTTTCTCCAGTAACCAGCGCAAAATTGCCATAAGCAAACATCAAGATTCCGGAGAATACACAACTTAATAGCAAAACCCATAACAATTGCATTCCATAAGTGCTTCCCGCAACGATCATGGAGGTTACACTCCCCGTACCAATAGTATAACCAATGGCAAAAATTCCTGGACCAAAAGCCAATACTAGGGCCAAAATCTTTTTTAGAAACGATTTCTTAGTTGACGGGGTTTCCATACTTTTAGTTTCTTAGTTTTATAATGGACACTAAAGTATCGCGTACCGTATTTTCCAATCCTATAAAATCTTTTTTGTTCAAAATATCCTTGCTGATAAGCTGGGAGCCCAGTCCTACACAGGTAACGCCGGCATCAAACCAGCCCTTTAAGTTGGAGGCTTCTGTAGTTACTCCTCCAGTGGGCATTATACTTGTCCAAGGTTGTGGGCCTTTAATGGCCTTAACAAAAGAGGGGCCATAGGTAGAACCAGGAAATAATTTTACAATTTCACAACCCATTTCTTCTGCCCTGTTAATTTCGGTCAGTGAACCACAGCCAGGAGACCAAAGTACTTTTCTTCGGTTGCAGGCAATAGCAATATCCTCCCTGAGGGATGGGGTTACAATAAAATTGGCTCCCATCTGCATATATAGTGATGCCGCGGCAGCATCTGTTATGGAACCAACTCCCATAATCATGCCCGGCAGTTCTTTAATGGCAAATTTGTTCATTTCTGAAAAGACTTCGTATGCGAAGTCGCCCCGAGCGGTAAATTCCATCAATCTGGCACCACCGTCGTAGCAGGCTTGCAATACTTTTTTACCAAGTGCTATATCCGGATCGTAGAATAGGGGTACCATACCTGATTCTTTCATTGCCGTTGCTACTTCTATTCTTGAATATTGTGCCATTCGCTTTTTATACTTTATTTAATATCTTGTTGAAATCATAATCCGAGGGATTATCCAAATATACCTTTGCGCGGTCATAATCCTTTTCCTCCAAATAGTGTAGATTCTGAAAACAAAGTCGGATAAATTCGGAGTCGATATCCACCAATCTAGGTGCTATTTTTCCATCCTTATCCTGTAGGTCCGTCAAAAAAAGAGGTGATACTTCTCCTCTCGAATTGGCAGTAACAATGCATCCGCTCAGGCCTTCATCGAATAATTTCTTGACTCCCAGCCCTAAAAGGGTACATAATGTTAGGTCAAATCCAATTGGTCTGCAACATCGGAGTTCATAGCCCAGTTCAACAGGCCTACTTTTAATTTGTATATCCAGTTCTTTCAATCGCCGCTGTACCAGCATATTAAAAATGTGGGATTTACTAACATTGCCCAATTCGGGATGCCCGTGATCGTCGTATGTAAAATTTATGCCACAATGTTTAATTTCTGAATCTGGCATTATATGAAAAACGCCTTCACTAATTAGGGCAACACCGTAATTTATATTTTGGATTTTTCTTTTGACCATCGAGGAGATAATCAGTCGGACAACCTTATCGAAGGTAATATTGGTCTTGTTGAACATTTCAGGAATAACCATCATTGGAAAATGACAGCTAGCTGCAATTCCAAGAGCCAAATGTCCTGCAGACCTTCCCATGGTGGACATTACGAACCAGTTTTCACTGGTACGTGCGTCTTCATAGGTAGTAGTGCCAATTCTCACTCCCTCATCCTTTGCGGAATGAAAACCAAAGGTGGGATTCCTGTCCGGTAAAGGAAGATCGTTGTCTATGGTCTTGGGAACATGAATGTTGGAAATGATAATATTCTCTTTCTTCAAATAACCCGTAATTCTATTGGCAGTAGAGGCCGTGTCATCACCACCAATACTCACCAATAGTTTTACATTATTTTCAGAAAAAAGGGTAGTATTCAATTTTTCATTGCCGGGTTTGAACCGACTCATGATCAAGGTGGATCCTCCTCTGCTAAAGATTCGATCGGCATGGGGGAAATCGAATTCTTTTATTTTGGGATGTTCTGAAAAGATTCCTTTAAAACCTTCATGTAATCCAATGACCCTATAACCATCCTTTAAAAAAATCTTTGCTACTGTGCCTATTACAGCATTGATACCGGGCGCAGGACCTCCTCCGCAAATAATTAATATGGATTTTTTTTTGGCCATTTTTATCTTTTTAAAACATCACGTAATTTACAGCGACCTTACCACCCCAAGATTTATTAAAATTGATACTTCCCTTTTTTGTGTGTTTAAGAATTAGGTGGTAGCTAAATGCTAACCCGCTAATATTATCAACATTATTGCTTACTGATTTCTATCTCCTTAAATTCCTAAACCTTGTCCGCCACCAATTTGGATGGTTTCGGCTGTAAGGAAGGCGGCGTCTTTGCCTGCCAAGAACGAAATTACAGAGGCTACTTCTTCAGGTTGCCCTAATCTGCCCAACAAAATATTGTTTTTCCAGGAAGCGAAAACTTCAGGCTTGGTAGATTTAATTTCAGTATGGAAAGGCGTGTCAATGGTACCGGGAGACACTGCATTTACTCTAATCCCATATTCAGCAAGGTCTTTTGCCAATGCCCTTGTTATGGCATGAACACCAGCTTTGGATGTTCCATAAATTCCAGCTCCAGGTCCTCCAGCATTCCATCCAGCAATGGATGTATAGTTAATTATAGTAGGTAGATCTCCCTTTTTAAGATAAGGTATGGCAGCTCTTGAAGCGAAAAACACTGAATCAAGATTTAATGCCATTACAGATCTGTAAAAATCCGTTGTCATTTCTTCAAACCTAGATCTTCCTCCCAGTCCACCTGCATTATTGACAAGAACATCGATTTTTCCATATTTTTTGCCAATTTTATTAATGTTTGCTGTTACTTGGTCTTCTTTTGTAACGTCAAATCCATAATATTCAGCGGTGATGCCTTCCGCAGTAAGCTCCTTAATCCTTTTAACTCCTGCTTCATCATCGATACCGTTTAAAACCACGGTATATCCGTCTTTACCCAATCTCTTTGCTACTTCGAAACCAATTCCGCCGGTAGCTCCGGTTATTACTGCTACTTTTCCGTTTGTACTCATGTTATTAATTTTAATCTGTTAAGTTTAATTTAATTTTTGCTTTTAAGCGGTTCAATTTTTGGGCATAATATCCAAACACTCGCCATAGTAAGTAAAGCTAATGCAGCACCAATCACAAATGCCGGGGTATAATTACCACCTGATGTAAGCCAAGGGACTAAGGCTGTTAAACCAAATGCTCCCAGCTTGGCAGCCATACCCGAAAACCCAGAAAGTGTACCTACTGTTTTTCCACCAAATAAATCACTGGGCAATGTCTGAACATTTCCAATTGCTGTTTGGAAACCAAATAAAATAACGGCCATCAATATCACAGCTGTTTCAGGTCCTCCTGGATTTGCCATCGCGAGTAAAGCAGGTAACATAATGACACATCCCAGTGTGATTACAAACTTTCGTGTTTTGTTCACCGTCCAACCTACTTTAATACGGTTTTGGGCTAGTAGCCCTCCAAACCAAGCTCCAATCATTGCTCCAACATAAGGCACCCAAGCATAAAAACCAATTGATTTTACATCCATTCCATAAACTTCGTTTAAGTAAATTGGTATCCAAAAAACAAACAACCACCAAATCGGGTCGAGAGCGGCAGATGCAATGATAACTCCCCAACTTTCTTTATGCTTTAGCATCTTAGCGGTAGTAGGATTGTAACCTTCATCAAAATCTCCATCCTCATCTGCATCTTGATTCTTCTGTCCGGTTAAGATGTAAACGCGTTCTTCATCTGTTATCCAAGGGTGTTTTTTAGGTGGGGATTTTACTAAAATCCACCATGGAATTAGCCATAATAAGCCCAGTGCACCTACCAATATGAAAATATATTGCCAGTTGAAATGGACAGATAATAAACCGATGACAGGGAAGGCAATGATTCCACCTATAGCTGCACCTGAATTGAATAATCCCTGTGCAAATGCTCGTTCCTTGGTTGGAAACCATTCTGCATTTCCTTTTGCTGCTCCTGGCCAGTTTCCAGCTTCTGATATACCTAACAAAGAGCGGAATATACTAAGACTTACCACTCCCTTTGCAAAAGCATGCATTGCGGTTGCAATTGACCAAAAACCAATCGATAATGTAAACCCGATCCTCGTTCCAAGCTTGTCAAAAATTTTGCCGAATATAGCTTGACCAAAGGCATAAGAAAATATGAATATTGTAGAGATTATTGCATAAATTCCTTTTCGTTCATCAGCGGTCTTATCTGGATATAAATCCGCAGCAATGTCAGGCCATAGAACTGGTAGGGCTTGGCGATCTATATAATTTATAACTGTGGCTAATGCGATGAGCCCTATAATCCACCATCTTAATCCCTTAACTTTCATAGTATTTTGCTTTGGTTTGTTATTATTGTTGCTATGTTGTGTACAGTCAATAAAAAGTAAGCAGACGAAATGCCTGTGCTTATCCAAATACCTGAATTATAGCTAAAATTTTTAGGGGTATTTAAATGGGTATTTTAAATACGACGTAATTTTATAATAATATTCTAAGTATTATTTCCCTTCAGTTATGTGTCGAAAGCGATAAAACTGTGCAATTCTATCCTTTCCTTCTTTTTATTAATCTTTAATGTTGTAACAATATTGGTATAACATTTTAAAATGTATTTTCATTTTTTCTTTGGCCAATTGGGGATCCTGTTTCTTTATGGCCTCATAAATATCCCTGTGTTCTTGAATGCCTATAAATGCGATATTCTTATCGCAGACATGATATTTGGTAAAATTTGTGAGGATCTCCGGGGTGATGGTCAGCATAAATGTGTTGATGGTACTATTGCCACAAGCTTTTGCTATGGCTAGGTGGAACAACAAATCTTCCTGTGTAGCATTTTCTCCTTTCATAACCTTTACGGTATATGCCTCCAAAGCCTCCTCCATTTGTTTCAAATCTTCCTCTGATCTTCTCAGCGCTGCCAACCTTACGGTTTTAAGTTCCAAAAGTATCCTTGTCTCTACCAAGGATTTAAAATCTGGCTCTTCCAATCCCAGTATGTCGGTAATCATACCGTTCATTGCTACAGGACCAATATCGGCAACGAACGTTCCGCTCTGTGGCTTAGATTTTAATAGTCCGTAAAATTCCAATGATTGAATGGCTTCTCTTACATTATTTCTGCTCACTTCAAATTTTTCGGCTAGCTTTCTCTCTGAGGGCAATTTGTCCCCAGGTTCCAAGTTCTTGTAATTAATAAAATCCTTAATCTTGGATATAATCTCTTTTTGTATTTGGTCGTTTTCGTTTTTTGTATTGATATCTATTTTCATGCTAATCGTGTATGGCTTAAATTGGTTGACCAAATTGGTTGGTCAAATCTACATAAAATCAATAACTGAATGAAATTTTAATAGTCTACGATTCCAAAATATAAGTTTTATTATTTCAGTTTTAAAAAATTTACCGGCCAGACCTAAAGCCGGTAAATTCCATTTAAAAAATTAACTATAATTACTTGAATTTATAATCTTACTGATTTTTAGTAACCATCATTTTGAGTAATAACTCCATCACTCGCAAGAATTTCTGAGTTTGGTATTGGAAACACATGGTAATTACTACTAATCGTTGCTCCCATTTCCACATCTACGGTACCCGTTCTCACCAAATCAAACCATCTATGTCCTTCAAGGGCCAACTCCACTCTTCTTTCGTCAGCAATAGCCTGTCTAACATCAGCTTGTGAACTTACTGTTCCAGTTAGGCTATTTAAACCTGCTCTAGTTCTTATAGGATCCAATAATGGAAGTACAGTTGTTGAAGGAGAACTATTTTCATTCAGTGCTTCTGCGTACATTAGAATAACATCGGATAACCTCAGTTCTATAAAGTCCTGATCCAGGGCTCCAGTATATTTGTTACTACCATTCATATTATCCGTATCTATAGTAAGCGCCTTTCTTAAATCTGTACCTCCACCAGCAGCACTACTGGCGTCAAAAGCAGCAATTAAGCTTGGATCTAAAGGCGTAAGGGCTTTTGTGTCTGCCCCGGTATACCATCCTACAAACGTGGTGGCTGATCCATATGCGTTTGGAACTGAAGTTGATAATTGGGTAGCAAAAATGATTTCTGAATTACCGTCGACTACAACGTTGGCAAAGTCGCTTTCTAAACTAACCCCTGCAGCGGCAGCACCACTTACAACAGCTCCAAGTGTTGTTGAAGCTTCTGAAAAATTCCCTCGGTACATATATACTTTTCCTAGAAAACCCTGAGCCGCAATTTTGGACGCGCGCCCACTTGCCAATCCAGAATTGTCTAAACCAGCTATTGCGGCTTGAAAGTCTGGGATGATTACGTTGTTGTATACGTCGGCAGCCGGTTGTCTTTTTAAAATGGTCAAATCCGATGGGCTGGGTGAAGGAGATAAATTCACGGTGACATCACCAAATACCATTACCAATTTAAAGTAAGACAATGCTCTTAAAAATTTGGCCTCCGCTATCTCCCTAGGCTTCGCTGAATTTTCAATAACGTTATTGGCACTTAAGATGGCCTTGTACAAATTGCTATAGAATGGTCGAAAAAATTGTTCTACCAAATCTAAACCTCCTAAATCTGCATTGTAGGTGTCAAATGCCGTATATGGGCTTTCTAACATCAACATATTGTCGGCCCTAAAGTCGCCCATCACACCCAGTGGAGTTGAACCACCGGTCTGATAGTAATACGCTGCATTCAAAACGGGTCCAAATTCCTCCAAAGCACTGGATTCAAGTAATAATGGTGGCGATTGATCCAAATCGTTATCACATGCTGTTATCAACAACAAGGAAACTACTGCTAGATATATAGTTTTCATTTTTTTCATTTTTTCTTAATTAAAAATTAACATTTACACCCAAAGTAAAACTTCTTACAAGCGGGCTCGCACCTTCTTGGTATCCGTAAGTTGTTGGACCAGCATAACCTGTATTTTCGATCTCTACACCTTCAGGGTTAAATGAGGTATAATTATCTGCCATTATGTACAACAAATTGGTAGCTGCAACATATACCCTCATAGAACCTATACCAATTTTATCCGTTAAATCAGAATCAAGGGTATAACCTAAAGTTATGTTTCTTAAAGCGGTAAAGGAAGCATCTTGAATCCCCGAACCATGTGCATTTCTGGTCTCCTGATAAAACTTGCCACTGGCATCGGCAATACCGTCATTATTGGCATCAAAACTGGATTTTAATCTACCGCCAAATTGTGATTTCCAGTAAATGGGGTCTATATTGTAAAGTTCTGCTCCTTGAGATCCTTGGAACTGGAACGAAAAATCAAAATTCTTGATGCTCATAGAACTTGAAAGTCCCCAATAGAAATCCGGGGTTGCGGATCCTAACTTTACATAATCTTCTTCATAGGTAATTTCACCGTCACCGTTTTGGTCTACGACATAATATTCTCCGCTGCCAAATCCAACGCCTCTGGATGGATCCGACATATGTATCGTTTCAACCTCACCAGTTACTTCATATCCCCACATTTCACCAATTTCACCTCCTACATAGTTTCTAAACTCAGGACCTCTTCCACTCGGTCCACCGTAAATTTGCCTGGGCAGTTCGGTCAATTCACCTAGATTGGTAATTTCTGATTTAGCAGTTGATAAATTGGCGTTAACATTCCAAGAGAAGTTTTGATCGGCAATTATTTTTGCATTAAGTTCAAACTCCAAACCGGAACTGGTCACATCACCGCGATTAAGTTTTATAGCAGGTGTCCCAAGAACTTCAGAAACACTTTGATTGATCAACATATCATTTACATCAGACGTATAATAATCTACACTCAATCTGAAACGGTTATTTATAAACCCTGTATCAACACCATAGTTTGTCTCTTTATTGGTTTGCCAAGTTAAATCTGGGTTTGCTATATCCTCCGGAATTAGAAATCCTGTCCCGAAAGCGGTCGGTGAGGTTCCCAAAATACTTAATGAGTTGTATGACCCTAAGAAAGAAGCCGTTCCTAAAGATCCAGTACTAAACCTAAGTTTAAATAGGCTAAACCCATCAGCATCTCCAAAAAAGGATTCATTATGAATATTCCAGCCTAAGGATAGTGCTGGGAATACCGCGTATTTTTCATTGGCTCCAAATCGTGAATCACCATCTCTTCTAATGGATGCCGATAGTAGATAACGATCATCAAACGCATAAGCAATTCTTCCAAAAAAACCATTTCTTGACTGAGTCTCATCTATCTCGTTGGTAATCACATCTGCAGGGTCAAAAAAATCATAATTTAATGGCAGACCAAATGCCACGTTTGATCCATTGTTTACAATTCCCTTATAATATGTATTTACAAATTCCATTCCAGCCACCGCAGATATATCGTGCTTATCAGCAAAAACTTTTGCATAATTTAAAGTAGTCGTACTTAAAACAGTAGATTTTTTTATATTGGATATATCCAACTCTGTTTGATTGGAACGTTGTTGACCATCTGATAATATTCCATGATATTCGTAGGTTTGGGTATCTTGAAGATCTGCTCCAAAAATGGTTTTTAAATTTAATCCTTCTATGATTTCATATTGTAAATAAGAACTCACGTTCCCAAAATATGTCTTTTTCCATCTTTGTGAATTATCAAACTTCGCCGCTACACCTGCATCTCCTGTTCCTCCAATACCATTTTGATTTCTACCGTATTGCCAATCGTGAGCTACATCACCAGGTTGCAAATCATAGATACTTGTAGGATCCAGACCTATACCTCTATAGTCTTGGTCAAATGATCTACCTATGTTATTTCCTGTAAATCCGGAATCTGCTAATGCCTGTCTGTTACGATCCAATTGTTGAACGAAATCTATTGAGGCTTGCGTATGGTATATAGGACTAATGCTATATGATCTTAAAAGATCTCTCATCTCCCAAGGAACAATATCTTGTTTGCCATAATAACCATTCATACTCAATCCGGCCTTTAATTTAGAACCCAAGTTGGCATCTACGTTCATACGTCCGTTATATCTTTCATAACCTTGCCCTTTTACTATACCTTCAGTGTTCAAATAACCAAGAGAAGCAAAAGCTTTTATATTTTCAGACCCTCCGCTTACGCTGAAATCATGGCTAGTTGAACTACCATTTTTGAAAAGCCAATCTTCTATACTTACTACATCAGGCGCATTAGTGAATGCATCTAGTCTGTAAGCCAATAAACCTGGGTCGGTTTCGGAAAGATCATATGCACTAGTCTGTAATTCACTGGCCCATTCGCCCGCAGTCTTAAGCATTTCAATGTCCTTCACATACTTGCTTGAGGTGCTTGTATATGAATTGTAACTAAAATTAACTTTTCCTGACTTTCCTTTTTTGGTGGTTACCAAAATAACACCATTTGCACCCAAAGAACCATAAATAGCGGCTGAAGCAGCATCTTTTAATACCTCTAAACTTTCTATATCGTTGGGGTTAACGGTGGCTAAATTACCTGAAATCGGATAACCATCCACAACAATGAGTGGCCCTGAGTCACCTGAAACAGAGGAAGCTGCCCTTATTTGGATCTTTGGATCCGCACCAGGTTCTCCACTTTGATTTTGTATCCTTACCCCGGATAACTTGCCTGCGAGGGCATCATCCACACGGGCCACTTGAACAGCAGCAACTTCATCACCTCCTATTTTTGCTACCGCACCAGTAAGATGTGATTTCTTTATTGTACCATATCCAACTACAACAACCTCATCAAGTTGACTTGCATCTTCTTGCATGATGATGTTCAATTGTTTTTGATTTGTAATTGATATCGATTGGGAAACAAAGCCCAAGGACGAGAACTGTAGTACATCCCCGTTTTTTACCTCAATTTGGTAATTTCCATCAAAGTCTGTTGCCGTTCCTGTAGTAGTGTTGGCAATAATTACATTCACTCCTGGCACTGGGACGTTTGCGGCGTCCGTTACCGTTCCAGAAAGCATAAAGCCTTCTTGGGCAAACAGTGCAACATTAATGAGCAATAACGCTCCTAAAATGAGTTTCTTTCTTAAATTCATTGGTGTTTGTATTGAGTTAGAATTGTCAATTTTCGATTTCGTTAATCGAAATCAGATTTTTAAATGTGTTTGTGCATTCACATTTTTCCCACTATTTACTAAATCACGCAATCTGGTTAGAATTCAATGTATTTTTTTATCTTTGCAGCAGGCGTGTCGTAATAAATTATTACATGTCTAGGTTATTACTTCCCTTCAGAATGAAGTAAACTTTTTAAAAAAGGATGGGTGTGCACCCGTCCTTTTTTTTGTCAAATTTTATGGTCTATTTTCAAGTATTTTTCTTTTAACATGCTTGGTATTGTATTAGTTTTACTGGTAAACCAAACTGGTCAACCAGATTGGTTTACCAAATATATGTTATTTATTCGTTAAAAAAAAGAACAAATTAAAATTTAACATTTGTAAGGGTTAGAGGCTGAAAATGAAATGATTAAATCATTCTTTTTAGACCTAGGGCAATATTGGGCTATGAAAAGGCAAGCCCACCGTTAATATCTATATTTGCCCCTGTTTAAAGGATGTTTAGGAAGAAGCAAGGCAAGCCACTGTATTTGCAATCTCTTTAGCTTAGCCTTCTCGGCGTAGTGCGGTTGTTCCTGTTAAGGTCTTTTAGCTTTCAGTTTACCGGCGTTGTTTATGTCATTAAGTCTTCCCGAAAAGGACAGTTTTTTTTATTAAGACTGTTTATCTCCAAAATAAGATACCTCTCCACCGCTTAAGAAATCTTCTCTTACAGGACTAAATGTGTCAATTAGTATCCCTTCTTCCAAACAAACTGCACTATGCAATAGATTAGGTTCAATATAAACTCCATCTCCTGCTTCTACAATTTTCTTTTCTCCATTAATTTCAAATTCAAATTTACCTGCAACACAATAGGTAGCTTGTGTGTGAAAATGTTGATGTGGGGCACCTAATGCTCCTTTCTCAAATTTCACTTTTACCATCATGATTTGGTTATCGTAACCTAAGAACTTTCTTGATACTCCTCCTCCAAGTTCTTCCCATTTCATTTCTTTTGAGATGATGTACTTTTCACTAAATCGTTTCATTTTTTTATGATTTTAATATGTCTTTACTCTTTTTTAATAGCGATCAACTGCTTTATATGAATCAATTCGATTTATTTTGGTGGTGTACCCTGACCTATTGTTGCTTCCCTAAACCATACTTCCGTATAACAGCCATTTTCATATTGTTTGGCGATATCACCTCCATAGGTGTCTGCACCCGCAAACCAAACCATGTTTGTTTCAGGACTTTTTCCATTGGTTTGGTTATAAGCGCCTTGTTTGAAAAAATTTAACTCTCCACTATAGGCGGTGGCGCGTTCTGTCCCATCTTGTCCTATTGGCACGAATAGTTTCCTTACTTGTTCTGGCTGGTCTGATTTTTTCACATATTCAGAGGAAATCAGATTTTTAGTAAATGTTCTTGTTTCGTGATTATCACTTTTGAAGGTGAGATACATGATACCTTTATATACATTTACCTCATAGCTGAATTCTTCACCCAATTCTATTCCATTCTTTGGCTCAGCGGGATAGTCATTTTTACTTATTCCAATTACAGACATATCATTCCCCCAGACAGCGGTTGATAACTCCCACCTTCCAGCATTATCATCACCTGCTGTATTGATTTCATAATTCCAAAAGACGGAACCCTTAGTGTGACCAGGAAATTTCTTATAAAATATTTTTAGAGGTTCATTTTTATGTCCTTCACCACTATGAATTTGTCCAACTACTGTTGCGTAAGAGGCTGCAACTCTGGCGTCGCCAGAAATAGACACTTGCATAACCTTACAGGTGCCTGTTAGCTTACCTCCTTCCTCAGGCTTCCATTCTCTTTTTTCGTGTAGCTCTGTCCTTGTATTGCTGGAGTTTTCTGAAGTGACACCAGAATTAGGTGTTTTATAGACTACCCAACGCCTTGTACCATCAATTACAGTATAGAAAAAATCTTTGTTTTCGAACGCAGTGATATCTTTTACCTCCGTTCCGTCCCCCATCAATATTTTAAATTTATCCATAAAAGGAATCACCTCATTTGGATAAACTGTTTTCGTACTTAAGCCATCATTCGCTTGGAAATATCCTGCATTGGATATTGCATCATTACTAATGGTAATATTCGCTGATTTAAACCAAACCTCGGCGTAATTGCCATCGGCATATTGTTTTTGAATATCACCGCCATGGGTTTCGGCACCAGAACACCAAACCTTATTTACCTTAGGGTCTTTTCCATTCGTTTGGTTGTACGTACCCAATTTAAAAAAGAGGCCTTCACCGGTATACGCTTCTTTTCGCTCGAGGCCATCCTGACCTATAGGGACGAATAGTTTCTTGACCTGCTCTGGCATCTCAGAACGTTTTGCAAATTCAGACGAAATAAGATTTTTAGTAAATGTTTTGGTCTCATGCCCGTCACTAGTGAATGTTAGATGCATCATGCCATCCTTAATCTCTACTTCATAACTGAACGCTTCACCTAGAGCAATACCATCTTCTGGTTCTGGCGGATAAGTGTTTTCATCAGTACCAACAACAGAAAAGTCATAGCCCCATATAGGAGTGGAATAATCCCATCTTTTTGAATTATCATCACCTGCGGTATTGATTTCATAATGCCAAAAGACAGAACCTTTATTATGGCCCGGAAATTTTTTATAAAATATTTTAAGCGGTTCGTTCTCGTGCCCATCTGCACTGTGAATCTGGCCAACCACTACTGAATACGTCGAAGCAACGCGAGCATCGCCCGTAGTCGACACATTCATTACCTTAAGGGTGGCATTCATTTTAGCCTTAGTCATTGGTGACCACTTCTTTAATTGTGCCAGTTCGGTTCTTGTATTGTTCGAAGAACCATGGGTGTTTCCTGCATTTGGTGCTTTAAATACGACCCAATCACCATTTTCATCAGTTGCAGTGTAAAAGTAATTTTTGTTCTCATAGTCAGTTGCCTGGCCTACATTAGAACCATCACCTAGGATTAAATTCCAATGTTGAAAAAATGGTATGATGTCGTTTGCATTACGACCTATCGCGACATCTTCAGTTTTGTCAGTAGGTTTTTGTTTTTTGTTTTCAGCACAGCTATGAAATAACAAAATGACACTTATTATAAATAGCTTATGGACAAAAATTGACTTAAATATTTTTAAGTTCATAGTATATAATGTATGGGTTATGTTTAATTCAAAAACAGTACGATGTCACTTTTTTACAATGACTAAATTAAATTCTTCACCAATCCAAACTACACCTTCTGCTGGGTGGTTTTTACATGCGCTACTAAGTAAAAGAAAGCCACATTATACTACTGAGAAAGCGAGTAAATCTAAATTGGTGAACCAGATTGGTTTACCAAAAATACGGAAATTTGTGGAACCACCAAATATTTAACATTAAATAGATCTATTTTATCTCTAATTAATAATACATCGCATGTGAAATTGGTAATTCGGTAAATCTAAAATTTTTCCAAGGCGAATATTGGATTGGGTACTTAAAAAAGTAATTTAGAAATAAGATCGTTCATTGCACAACACCGTTGGCATTAGTGATCTAATAAATTCAAAGTGCAGATATTTTGCTTTTGACGCTACGCTTCAACAAAAAGCCGCAAAGAGCAACTGCCCCAAAGAGGGTTGGAGATATATACCATCTGCAGCTATAACCTTAACGGTAACGAAATTGCGGCTTGGGCAACAAACGAAAACTTTTATATCGGTTGTTTTCATTAGTATATCTCTTGTGATTCCAATTTGCTTTTTTTGTATTTCTTCTTAAAATCCGCTTTCTTCTGCCATTTTTACGACACCGACAGTTAGTATCAAATTAGCGAATCGGCGCTGTTCACCGGTTTGAATAATTAATGTGGTGGCAGGTTCTCTGATTTTGTCGTAGAAAGCCCATCGTTCCATCTCGATCCACGATACTTCACCCAGTAATTTTTTATAAGCATCGTGTATTTCTGCATTTGCTTCAGCAGGCTTTTCCATGACGATTGCACCTTGAACTGGGCAGACTTCCAGTATGCCTTCAAGTACTGTGAGAGCATCTAATAGTCCTGGACGAAAGTTGAGGTGTACGGTTGTCGAATTAGGGCCTTTCATAGCACCGACCGGCAAATTTCCGTCTGCAATGACAACTTGTGCAAAATGACCTGAACGCGCAAGCGCCTCCATAATTGTTGGGTGTATTACCGGAGTTTTTAGCATATAATTATCCTTAAAATAAGTAAGTAAAAAACAGAAGGAGCTAAATAACACCTAGTGTTAAGTTAAGCCAAAATCGTCGTATAATCCAATGTGACTTTTGCGGCATATCGTCGTTAATAAATAATTCCGTAGCTACAGCTATGCAATGATTTTTTGCCTAGATCTGCCACAAAATCCGCGATGCCTAATACGCCATTTCAACTTTAACGTAACACTGGTGTTTTCTTTTTTATAACAATCAATTATATTTGATTCAATAGGGAACTACATATTGTAAACACCACCATTAATGTCTAGTGTTGCACCAGTAATAAAGCCATCGTATTCGGACGCCAGATACAAAACTGCTCGTGCTACGTCAGCTACATTACCAGCTCGTTGGATTGGAATGCCTGCTGTTGTTGCAGCTGCTGATTCTTTGGATGTATGGGTGTTGTGAAATGAAGTACCCAGAATAAGTCCTGGCGCGACCGCGTTAACTCGAGTTCCTTGAGGCCCTAATTCTGCCGATAGCGCTCGTGTTAGTGTTAGAATAGCACCTTTACTGGTAGAGTAAGCTAATGACCCTGGGTGACCACCTTTACGTCCAGCAAGTGATGCCAGATTAACTATACTACTGTTGTCATTTTTTGCTAGGTAAGGAGCTGCGGCTCGCGTTACAAACATCATGGATGTAAGGTTAATATCCATTACCTTGTGCCAGAACTCAGCTTCCATTTCGCTAAGCATTTTACGCGCAACAAGTGAACCTGCGTTGTTGATCAGTATGTCTAGTCCACCAAATGCTTCTATTGTTTTTACGACCAATGCATCTGCATCGGCTTCGTTTGTTAAGTCACCAGATATAGCAACCGCTTTTTGCCCTTTGCTGGTTGCATATTCCACTAATTGGTTGGCTGTATCCGCACTGGAAAAATAGTGGATGGCTACATTAGCTCCACTGTTGATAAAGTGTTTGGTGATTGATTCTCCAATTCCTTGAGCACCAGCAGTTATGAGAACATTTTTGCCAGCTAATTTGTTATTGTTTTTCATTTTTTTCTAAATTAATTGATTTAATCATTTTTTGTGAAATAGCCTTCATTCGACACGGCGTCATCACTTACAGATTTACTTGCAGCTGTTAAATATTAGGAAAAGACAAAGGACTACGGACATTGCTACTGATGTGATAATTTTTTTATTCAGTTTTTATGGTTTGGATTCAATTTTATTTTTGATTCAAAACTCAATTTTCTATAGGTTTTGATACTTTAATAAGTATTTTATTAGGTTTTAGTTTAATTAGAAACATTGGATGTAATCCATGCAAGGTGGCTTCATGACAGGGAGATTGGTTTAATACAATAATTTCATTTCTAAATTCTCTTCAACCCTGATTTCTCCGGAATTGTTGACCTGATTGTCCGAATGTGAATTGTTTTTCGCTCCCCAAAGTAAAGCCACCAGTTTTACCGGATTGTTTTTAAAGGTGTTATTAGAAATATCGACATTTACAATGCCGTGGGAGTTAATCAGAATTCCACTTTTATCTTGTGCCCCACAATTTGTGAAGGTGCTATTGGTGACCAACAGATTCCCACCAATGGTAGATTCGTCATAACCCCCACGATAGTAATCGATCACATTGCTTTTTACATTGGAGAACCGGCAATTATTTATAGTCAGGTATTCAGTGTTATAATCTCCTAGATCATTAGTTTCTTCTGATAGTTCCAAACCATTTTCGCAGTTTAAAATCGTAGTATTTTCAAAGGTGATATGTTCTGCAAAGGACTCTTTATAGACCTTTAAGACATAGTTGAAATCACTGATGTCACAATCGGCAACCGTTAACCCAAAATGTGTAAACATATTTTTCTTTAAACTGGCGAATGCATATTGGGAATTATTTCCTTTTAAGGTGACATTTTTCAGATTTAAAAACCCTTTAGGTTGCAGTTCAAAAAGTGGTGAATTTTCTCCTCCAGAATAATTTAGCACAACTTTTGACTTATCAGAGGATTGGATGATCAACTTTTTATTAATTATCAAGGATTTCTGGATTTCATAATTTCCTGCTTCCAGAGAAATGATATCCCCATTAACCGCTTCATTTATTTTTGATTGAAGGTTTTCTGTTTTGGCAACAACTACCGTTTTAGGTTCTCGAGCTTCAGTTTCAGCTGAATACCAGCTTGGACCGTATTTGGACCTATCCAGTATTTTCGGGTCTTTAAAATCCGTATTAGTGAATGCTCCAATGGAATTGTTGTCACCCCTGGAATTTCCAACTAAATCTTTCGAAATTTTTTCAAATTCAAACCCTCGATAAGGTCCAATTTGTAAATTAGATGAAGGGATAAAAATATTTTCTCCTATTTCCTTAATTTCAAAATTTGTAGCCTCCAATCCGTCATAGGCTTTAAAATCCATACCTTGATTATTGATGAGGTTGTTTTTAAAGGTTACACCATCAGCCTTATCATGTTCAATAATTGGTGAAGCATCACCTTTTTCATTATAAATTACGTTGTTGGCAATTAATGTCCTTATGGGTCTTGCTGAGCGAATTTCCGAGGGAGGCAAAACGTCTTTCTGACTTAGATTTTGACCCACTCCGAATTGCCATGGGGAATCGCAATTTATGTAGGTATTGTAAGCGACCACTACATCTGTAACTTGATTGTATCTGTTTAGGGGTGATTTTGGAATTCCGTTCATCACGGCCAAGGCGCTTCTAAAATTCTTTCCTTTTATATTGTAGAAATAATTGTTGGTCACCCAATGTCCCGTATTGATAATTCTGATTCCGCCTATGTTTTCATTTTTACCATCGCCAATAAAGTAATTGCCATCTATGGTGCAATAATTTCCGTGTCTTGTTACCAAAGAACCTTGGCTTTTGTAGAAGACATTATTTCTGAACTCGTTGAAGTTGGTTTTACTGGAAATAATTTCAACCTCGCCGTTGCACTCTTCAAATAAATTATTGGCAACCTTTGTATAACTCGGGGACATTGAGGAATAGCTGTTGCCAATTTGAATGGTCTCCCCACTGGCACCACCTTTGGGAGGTCTTGGTCCAAAATGGTTATTAACGATTTGATGGTAATTATTTATACTCTCATTGCCCTCTAAGTCCACCCTAATAGTTGGTCCGCGATTTGTTTTTCCGGCAATGTAACTGTTGCTTAGCGTATTATGTCTTCCCCAGAATTGAACCCAGAGATCCGTATCATCGCGATGCATTTTATTAAAATCCTCTATAACGCAATTGGTAACGGTACAGTTATTTCCAATAGTTTTTTCGTCCACCCTAAATTCCAATACTGCTTCACTTGGCGAATAACCATTTCTAAAATGCAGTCCATCGACCACTAAATACTTCCCTCCAAATTTTAAATCAGACACTCCTTCAATAAAAACTTTTCCAGCTGTTTCAGCTTTAATGGTTATTGGCTTCTCTTCCGTGCCTTCACCTATAAATTTAATTCGAACATCTTTCCATATACCATTGGCCAACACAATGTTGTCACCAGCCCCTGCATTTTTTATAGCTACTTCCAGTTCTTGAGGAGTGCTTATTATTATAGTATTCAGATTAGCCTTGTCTGCACAGGCGTTAAGAATAAATAAAAAGTACAGTAAGGTTATTATTCTCCTCATAATTAATAGATTTTTCAGGAACAACTTCCAATTATAAATTGGTTAACCAGATTGGTTTACCAAAAATACGTATATTTGTAAGACTAACAAATTTTTAACATAAAAACTATCCAATAATCTAATAATCAGCACTTAAAATGAAGAAGAATATTTTAAATTATGATAGAAGGAATTTTGTTAAACTTGCAACAATGGCGGGAGCGGCCATACCGCTGATGGCATTTGATAAAGCAATGTTCAGTTCTATTACGCCTTTTAAGAATTCCTTGGAGGTAAATTTGTTTTCAAAGCATCTGCAATTTCTAGACTATAATGATATGTCCGAAGCGGCGGCGGATATGGGTTTTGACGGATTGGATTTGACAGTAAGACCCGCAGGGCATGTTTTGCCAGATCGCGTATATGAAGATTTGCCTAAGGCGGTCGAGGCCATGAAAAAATATGGTCTAAGCCCAAGGATGATGACTACTAATGTTTTGGATGTTGAAAACATGGAACAAAGGTCCGTATTGGAAACAGCCAGTAAGTTGGGACTTTCCCATTATCGCACAGGTTGGTTAACCTATCCAGAGGATAGGGAGATCTCAGAAAGTCAGATCATCTATGGCCAGCAGTTTAAAAATTTAGAGGAGTTTAATAAGAAACTGAGCCTTATCGGCTGTTATCAAAATCACGCAGGTAACCATGTAGGGGCGCCTATTTGGGATTTACCGCCTATTCTTGAGGCTGCCAAAAACGTACACATGGGTTGTCAATACGATATAAGACATGCCGTAGTGGAAGGGGGCAGTTCCTGGGAACTAGGGCTGCGACTGATCAGACCATTTATTAAATCCATCGTCATCAAAGATTTTAAATGGGGCTCTGTCAACGGACAATGGAAACCGATCAATACGCCGCTAGGGGAGGGCATGGTAGATTTTGACCGTTACTTTGCTTTGCTTAAAAAATATAAAATCAACGTACCTATATCCCTACACCTGGAGTATGACCTAGGTGGTGCCGAACATGGTGCAACAAAATTAACCATAGATAAGAATGTTGTCTTTTCCCAAATGAAAAAGGATCTAAAATTCCTTAAAGAAGCTTGGCAAAGAGCCGAATAAATTATGATAACCAAAGCATAACAATATGGATAATAAACGAAATTCCACGAAAGAGAAATTAAGCAAAGTCAGTACCGCCACCATTGCTACCTGTCTTTTTAAAAAGGGATTGAAAAAACAATTTATTCAGGACATAAAACCTTTAAAATTAGGCAAGCCTACTATGGTCGGAGAGGCCTATACCCTTCGCTATATTCCGGCCCGTGAAGATTTAAATACCATTGAAGTATTCAAAGATCCAAAACATTTGCAGCGGGTGGCCGTTGAAGATTGCCCCAAAGGCGCTATTTTGGTTATAGATAGTAGAAAAGATGCCAGGGCGGCCTCAGCAGGTTCCATATTGGTTACGCGACTAATGGTCAGAGGCGTATCGGGAATTGTAACCGATGGCGGTTTCCGGGACTCGGCAGAAATTGCTGAACTGGATTTCCCGTCCTATCACAATAGACCTTCGGCACCGACCAATCTAACCTTGCACCAGGCAATCGCCATTAACGAACCTATTGGATGCGGTGATGTTGCCGTCTTTCCGGGAGATATTTTGGTGGGGGATGATGACGGGGTTATGGTCATTCCGGCCGGAATTGCCGATGAGGTGGCCGATGAATGCTTGCAAATGGGATTGTTTGAGGAATTTGTCATGGAAAAAGTAAAAAATGGCCGATCTATTATTGGACTTTATCCTTTGGTGGATAAACAAATTGCAGAAGAATTTGAAGGTTGGAAGACAAATAAAAATTAAGACTATTAAAACTACAGCATTAATGAACAGTTGCAACTAAGCCTTAGAACTACCTCATTTCTGCTGAGGGTTTCTTGGATTCTGCCTGTGGGAACAAACTTGTCCATTATGTCGGGAACTCCTTGTTTCTATGACTTTAAACTTTTAGTTGAATAAATTACAACTATCCTTAAGCAAAGCCTAACAGGGGGCTTCTAAATTTCCTTTTGCGCATATGAAGGCCTGGGATGGTCTATTCTTTTTTTTAACGCATATATTTTATATTTTAGGAGGTTCACACTAGGCACGATCTTTAAATGGTCTACGTCTATAGAATGTGTTTTTCGGAAAAATGTGAAAAAAAAAGGAGATTATTTTTCATAATATCGGATAAAACCTTGATCCAACATCGTGTAGTTGGGGTCAATAACCAAAATCAAACCAATAAAAATGAAAAAAACCAATGTTCCTTCACTGTCATTATTGTGCTTATTCCTTGTATCTACTTTAAATGTAGTTGGCCAAACACAATTGGAAGATATTAAGGTAACCAAGATTTATTCCGATGAAAACTATAATGCCTTTACATCCTTAATAAAGTTTAGCGGAGACTTTTACTGTGCTTTTCGTTCTGGAGAAAAACACGTTTATGGTAAGGACGGCGTCATTAAAATTATTGCTTCAAAAGACGGGGTAAAATGGAGGGAAGTAGACAAAATTTCATTAAAGGGTTGTGATTTGCGGGATCCCAAATTATCCATTACTCCAGATGGGCGTATAATGGCCACTATGGGAGGTTCTATATATAAGGGAAAGACCTTAATGGGAGGGATACCTCATGTAGCATTTTCAAATACGAAAGGGGCTAAGTTCTCCTTACCACAGCCCATTAAATATGATTCCAGTTTAAAAACAAAGTTCGATTGGTTATGGAGCCTAACATGGTATGAGGGTACCGGTTATGGGGGGATGTATTCCAGAATCGAAAATAAGGAGGATAAAAATAAGACGATTATAAAATTAGTTAAAACGACCAACGGTATTGATTATGAAAAGGTATCCGATTTGGCAATTGAAGGCAATCCCAATGAATCCACCTTCCGTTTTTTGCCCAGTGGGGAGATGTTAATGCTGGTTAGAAGGGAAAAAGGAGATGGGATGGCTTATTTGGGGAAAAGTAAGGCCCCCTATAAGGAATGGACTTTTTTAGAATCACCATTTTTCATAGGTGGCCCAGATTTTATAAGTGTAGGGGAGAACCGATTTATTGGCGGGGGAAGGATAAATAGGGCATATACTGGCCTCGTTTCCTTTACAAAGGATGGCGATTTTAAGAAAGCACTTCAATTACCCTCTAATTCCGACAGTAGTTATCCCGGGTTTGTGGTAGAAAATGATACGTTGTTTATGAGCTACTATTCTTCGCACGAGACTGAAAAAACCTCAATTTATTTCGCAGAAATACCTTTGTCCAAACTTAATTAAGAAAAAATAAATTCATGTCTTTTAACATCCAAGTAACCTATTTTAAATTTTTTTCAAACCTATTTCTTTTCTCTGTGCTGCTAGGACTGGTCTTCTCCTGTAAGGGAAAAAGAGAAGAAAGTGCCAACAATAAATCATCCTTTTTAGGGCCTAAAACAGTCTTGAGTCTACAACCTTCGGCCGATAACCCTCGTAACAGCGAAGGAGATTTTATAAGGCTCAATAACGGAAAATTGTTATTTGTCTATACCCATTATACCCAAGGAACGGGTTCGGACCATGATCCCGCCTATTTGGCCAGTAGGTATTCCGAAGATGGAGGTGAAACATGGAGCCAGGAAGATGAAATGGTAATTCCAAATGATGGCGAAATGAATGTAATGTCGGTTTCCTTATTACGATTACATGATGGTTCTATAGCCTTGTTCTATCTGAGAAAGAACAGCATTGAGGATTGTATGCCTATGATGAGAGTATCCACGGATGAAGCTAAGACCTGGAGTGCTCCAGTGTCCTGTATTACTGATAAAAAGGGATATTTCGTTTTAAATAACGACCGGGTTATTCAGTTGGAAGATGGTCGTTTAATGTTTGCTGTAGCAGAACACCCCAACACTGATAAAGGTTTTGTTGCCAAGGGAAATCTTTTCTGCTATTATTCGGATGATAATGGAAAGACTTGGACGTCTAGTCAAGTGGTTCCGAACAACACGGAAATTGTTACCCAAGAACCGGGCCTAATTGAAATGCATGATGGCCGTATCATGATGTACATTCGTGCAAGCGGTGGTGTGCAACAGCTTTCTTTTTCAGAAAATCGTGGGGCAACATGGACCCCTATAGAACCTAGTGCCATTTACTCCCCGCTTTCCCCAGCTACAATAGAAAAAGTTCCAGGGACTAAGGATTGGATTATGATATGGAACAACAATAATGGTTCCGATCCTGCTATAAAGAATAACAGAACCCCATTATCGATAGCCATTTCCAAAGATGAGGGAAAAACATGGGGCAACATTAAAAATATAGAAAAAGATCCTAAAGGATGGTACTGTTATACGGCATTGTACTTTGTAGATCCTGAAAATCTGATTTTAGGTTATTGTGCTGGCAACCGAGTCCAAAGAACCGGGCTGCTGGTCACTAATTTAACTTCCATGAAAAAGGAATGGATTAGTAGCCCTTAGTTAACAGGACGGTTTTTCTTATGTTTCCTAAGAAGACTTTTATTGTTCATGGGCATTAAATGTTTTACCTTCCTATTCAATTTGATTCATAATATAACCATCAGAACTTGAAATTCTAAAATATGATAATAAAGTACACACATCGTTTTGTTCTCCTCCTTATTTTAGGTCTAACCTTTGGCGTAAAGGCCCAACCAAAACAACGGCCCAACGTAATCCTAATAATTACAGACGACCAAGGATACGGAGATTTGGGGTTTACAGGGAATCCTCATGTAAAAACTCCGGTAATTGATGCCTTTGCAAAGGAAAGTGTGCGGTTCAATAATTTTTATGTTTCCCCTGTATGCGCCCCAACTAGGTCCAGTTTAATGACAGGACGTTATTCTTTGCGTACGGGTATGAGGGATACCTATAATGGGGGCGCCATTATGGCATCCAACGAAGTAACCATTGCTGAAATGTTGAAGCAGGCAGATTATAGCACCGGGGCTTTTGGTAAATGGCATTTAGGCGATAATTTTCCTAGTAGGCCCAGTGATCAGGGTTTTGATGAATCTGTTATCCATCTTTCAGGGGGTATGGGGCAGGTAGGAGATATTACTACTTATTTTAAGGGGGATAGAAGTTATTTTGACCCTGTGCTTTGGCATAATAACCAGCAAGAGTCCTATGACGGGTATTGTTCTGATATTTTTACCGATCAAGCCATCAATTTTATAGACAAAAATAAGGAGTCCCCTTTTTTCTGTTATTTGGCTTTTAATGCTCCACATACCCCTTTGCAGGTGCCAGATTCTTATTATCAAAAATACAAGGACTTAGACCCCTCTTCTGGTTTCGATAAGGATGGAAGGCCTTTTTCAGAAATGAGCGAGAAGGATAAGGAAGATGCTAGAAAGGTATACGCCATGGTCAACAATATTGATGACAATCTAGGGAAACTCTTTAAAAAATTGAAGGACTTGAAGCTTACGGAAAATACCCTAGTAATCTTTATGACCGATAATGGCCCCCAGCAGACGAGGTACGTAAGTGGTATGCGCGGACTTAAGGGCGATGTATACAATGGAGGAGTACGGGTTCCTTTCTATTTGAAATACCCAGCACTTGTCAAGGGGAATAGCGATGTGGAAACCATGACAGCCCATTTAGATGTACTTCCTACATTATCTGAAATCTGTGGCGTGGAAATGCCCAAAGACAGGATAATTGATGGTAAAAGTCTACTTCCCTTAATAAAAGGCAAGCAGGTGGATTGGGCCGATCGATCCTTGTTTTTTTATTGGTCCCGTCGATACCCCGAGCTATACAACAATATGGCTCTTCAGAAAGGGGGATATAAATTAGTTGGTAAAACAGACTATAATGCTGCTATTGAAGATTTTGAGTTATTCTATCTTAATAATGATCCCTACGAACAACGCAATGTGATATGGGAAAATAAGGGATTGGCTATAGACCTTAAAAAGGAATTGGATAAAATATATAATGAATTGATCAATTCGGAAAACCTTATAAATCCTCCAAGAATTAGGGTGGGTACCCCAAATGAAAATCCTGTAATACTGAACAGGAACGATGCTGGGGGCGAAAGGGGTATATGGAATCAGGAGGAAGTTTATGGTCAATGGGATGTGGATATTGAAGAAGGTTATTATGATATTACTTATAAATTTGTAAAACCGGTAATGGGGAATGGGAGAATGGTTTTGGAAGCCAATACCCTAGTTAGACAAATGGATAATCAAAAAGGGACAACCGATATTATTCAAATGAAGAAGGTCTATTTTCCTAAAATGGTCGGCAATCTTATACCTTTTTATGCAGTGAATAATAAAAATATATTTCCTTTTTGGATGGAGATGGAAAGAGTGGATTAGCGACTAAGGTTTTTTAATCCTAGTTCCTATTTAAGGTGCTGTTAACATTCACTTTAGAAATGAAATTTTCTTATTGCGACTGTGGCAATATTTGTTGTGGAATACCTTTATTGGTGTACCTTCGCACAAAAAAATTAATGTCCATAGAACTTAGGGTAAAAGCGGTTGAGGAGTTATTTGCTGGTTTAGATCAGGAAATCGCTACTTTTCAATCTCAAACGGGTCTGGGTTGTAAAGCCGGTTGTGGCAGGTGTTGCACCCATCCGGATATTGATGCTTCCCCATTGGAATTTTTGCCTTGGGCTTTTAATCTTTTTTTGAGTGGGAAGGCAGAAACTACTTTAGAAGAATTAAGGGTCACTGAAAGTACTATTTGCCCTTTATATCGACCACTATCCGTTTTGGACAGTAACAGTGGAAGATGTGGGGATTACAAGTACCGAGGGTTAATATGTAGACTATTTGGTTATGGTGCAAATAGAGATAAGCTGGGTGAACTTCGCTTGGCCACCTGTAAGATTATAAAGGAAAACCAGTCCGAACTTTATGAAAATTCTAAGGTGGCAATGAAAAATGGACTATATGTGCCAATTTTCACAGACTACTACATGAACCTTAATCAAATAGATTTTAGAATGGGCAATAGTATTCTTCCTATTAATAAAGCCATGAAGGCCGCCATTGAGGAAGTACTTCAGTATTATGCCTACCGTCCATTTCCAGAGGGATACAAGGTTATAGCATAAACTCTTAGGGATTTTTCCCGAAATTGATCTCACTACATAATTCGAGTCTTTATAGTCCATTATGGGGCAAAAATCTATTTAGTCTGCTCTGCATTCATTTTGTATAGTTTACTACGAGTGTTTTGTCTTTTTTACCTAGTTTTGAAAATGTTGTCTATTGGGGCATCACAGGGGAGACAGAATGTGTCTTTTTTTATAAACTGGCCTACATCACCTAACTAAATATTAGAAAAGATTCAAAAAATAATTGTATGAAATTGAGACGAATTTTGTCTGTACTGGTAGTTCTATTTATTGTAATAAGTGCATTTGCATCTCGGGTAGATACCCTACAAGTGAAGAGCAGATCTATGAATAAATCCATTGCCAATCTGGTGATTTTACCGGATAGTTACGCGCTACAAAAGGAACGTTTCCCAGTGCTCTATTTGTTGCACGGGGCAGGAGGGGACCATAAGGATTGGTCAACAAAAGTTTCGGATATAAAGGATTATGCAGACACCTATAATATTATTATTGTTTGTCCTGATGGCGGTAAAACAAGTTGGTATTTTGATAGCCCCATAGACAAGGAAATGAATTATGAGACTTATGTTTCAAAAGAACTTATAGGAGCCATAGATACAAAATACAATACCTTGGCGAATAGGGAGTCGAGGGCAATTACCGGTTTAAGTATGGGGGGTCATGGTGCATTTTATTTAGCTTTTAGGCACCAGGATATTTGGGGGGCTGCTGGAAGTATGAGCGGGGGACTGGATATTCGTCCATTTCCGGAGAATTGGGACCTGTCCAAACGCTTAGGCGATTATGCGGAAAATCGTGACCAATGGGAAGATAATACGGTAATTAATATGGTGCATTTGTTAAAAGGAGATAATTTGAAACTCATATTTGATTGTGGGGTAAATGATTTCTTTTATAATGGCAATAAAAGAATGCACCAAAAATTGATGGAAAGAAATATACCTCATGATTATATTGAACGCCCAGGAAGTCATAATTGGGATTATTGGGCAAATGCCATCCAATACCAATTAGTGTATTTTGATGCTTTCTTTAAATCCCAAAGGCTGCCTTAGATTTTTATAACTCTACCCTAAGGTGATTGTTGGGTATTGTGAAAAGACCAATTAGGCCTTTAAATCTATTTCCTTTAAATTTTCGATTCGGTTACGTATTAAAAAGGCGTCTATGGTCTCAAAATGTTCAATGACCCGTTTATCCTTGAATTCGAATACTTTTTGAGATAGTCCCTGTAGAAAATCCCTGTCGTGGGAAACTAAGATCAATGTACCGTCAAAGGCCAGAAGTGCTTCTTTAAGTACGTCCTTGGATTTTAGGTCCAAATGATTGGTAGGCTCATCCAAAATCAAAAGATTTACAGGTTCCAAGAGTAATTTCACCATTGCCAATCTTGTTTTTTCTCCTCCGGAAAGTACACTTACCTTTTTCTCCAAGTCATCTCCGCCAAACATAAATCTGCCTAAAATGTTTTTGATCTGTGTACGCACTTCTCCTTCTGCCACTTCATCCACAGTCTGAAAGATTGTAAGTTCAGGGTCTAACAAGGAGGCTTGGTTTTGTGCGAAATAGCCAACTTTTACATTATGTCCCAAACTACATTTTCCGTCTACCTCAATTTCACCTAAAATGGCTTTGATCATGGTAGATTTTCCTTCACCGTTCCTGCCTACGAAAGAAACCTTTTCTCCGCGCGAAATGGAAAGATTGGCATCTTTAAATACTACATGGTCGCCATAACTTTTAGAAAGTCCTTCAGCGGTAACAGGGTAGTCACCGGATCGTACAGAAGCGGGGAACCTCAATTTTAGGGCAGATGTATCTATTTCGTCAATTTCTATAATCTGCAATTTCTCCAACATTCGTTCTCGGGAGGTTACCTGGTTGGTCTTGGAATAGGTGCCTTTAAACCGATCAATGAATGTCTGGTTGTCTGCTATAAATTTTTGCTGCTCTTGATAAGCCTTTATTTGGTGGCTTCTCCGGTCTTCCCTCAGTTGCAAGTAATGAGTGTAATTAGCCTTGTAATCATAAATCCTGCCCATGGTAACCTCAATGGTTCTATTGGTGATATTGTCTATAAAAGTTTTGTCGTGCGAGATTACTACAACGGCTTTGGCCTTATTCAATAAGAAATCCTCAAGCCATATTACAGATTCAATATCCACGTGGTTAGTGGGCTCATCCAATAGTATGAGGTCCGGCTTTTGTAATAATATCTTAGCTAGCTCTATCCTCATGCGCCATCCACCACTAAATTCACTAGTAAGTCGATGAAAGTCTTCACGTTTAAAGCCTAGCCCCCCAAGTGCCTTTTCTACCTCCGCCTCGTAGTTTATTTCTTCCAAGGCATAGAATTTCTCCCCCAGATCCGACACTTTTTCAATGATGGACATATAAGCGTCCGATTCATAATCGGTGCGGGTTTCCAATTCCTTGTTTAGACGTTCCATTTCATCGCGCATGCCAAAGATTTCCTTAAAAGCTTTGGATGCTTCCTCGAAAACGGTGCAGTTGTCATCTGTGAGTAAGTGCTGGGGCAGATAGGCGATTACGGAGTCCTTCGGATAACGAATATGGCCACGGTTGGCTTTTTGCTCTCCCGCAATAATCTTCATCATGGTCGATTTTCCAGCCCCGTTCTTTCCCATTAAGGCTATTTTATCGTTTTCGTTGATAACGAAAGAAACATCACTAAATAAGGTATCCCCACTAAACTCTACTGCTATTGCATCTACAGAAATCATACTACAATTTTAAGTTTGCAAAACTATGAAAAAGCAGGATATACTAACTATTTAAATACTAGGTTGTGAATTTTAGTCTCATCTCAAAATATCGGATAGTTTCCTAAAGCTAAATTTTAATCAAGTTTAGGACGGTTTCATATACTTTTTGTTGCCCAGTTGAACGAAGATAAAAGTAGTAAGGTCGAAAAATATTAGCTTTTTTATAAGGTTCTAATTCAATTGGTTACATTTATTTTGATTAATACAAGTGAAATGGATGATAAATTAGTAATAAATTTTACGCCTACGGGAATGATACCAACCAAAAAGATGACTCCACATGTTCCGGTAAGCGTTTCTGAAATAGTTGAGGATATTCTTAAGGCTTCTGAACTTGGTATAACCATGGTGCATTTACACGCTAGGGACCCTATTTCTGGAGAGCCAACTTACAAAAAGGAGATTTATGCTAAAATTATTGAAGGTATTAGAAAACATGCCCCCTACTTAGTTATCTGTGTATCCCTTAGTGGGAGAAATATAAATAAATTGGAATTTAGGGCGGATCCACTGTTGTTGGAAGGGTTTTTAAAGCCGGACTTTGGAAGCTTAACGTTAAGTTCTTTAAATTTCAATAATTCAGCCAGTGTAAATTCTCCTGAAACGGTTCAGGGTTTGGCAGCTATTATGCAAGAAAGGGGTATTGTACCTGAATTGGAAGTATTTGATATTGGAATGATTAATTATTCCAAATATTTACAGAAGAAGGGACTTATAGAGGGGCCATACTATTTTAATCTTTTATTTGGGAATATTGCTTGTGCACAGGCAGATCTTTTGCATACTGGTATTATGATACGGGACCTTCCCAAGAATTCATTTTATAGTTTGGCAGGTATAGGAAATCAACAATTGAAGATGAATTCCTTGGCAATAGCTATTGGCGCTGGGGTAAGGGTAGGACTGGAAGATAACATATGGTTTAATTCGGCCAGGACCAAATTGGCTACAAATATAGATTTACTAAATAGAATTCATACTATAGCTAAGGCTAATGATAGAGAGGTTATGTCGCCTCAAGAATTTAGGTTGAAAATGAAACTGGAACCTGGAAACGGAAAATATGGTCGAAAAATTGGATTAATTTAATAACACATGCAGATAAAGGAAAGCAGAAAAATATCAACGGTCAAAAGATTTTGGAATATCATAAAAAATGGTATGTTTTTATTTGGCCTGAAAAATCGTTTGGAGCGTATTGGGATAGTAATCACGCCTTATTATTGGGTCAAAGAAGAAGCAGAAGAATGTACGGAACCAAAAATTAAAGGAGATGTTTCAGAATTCATTTTTAGGGAGTTAAGTCTGGATGAAATGAAATTGATCAGTAAAGGCATAGACAATTTTAATATTGAAAATTTGATGGTGAATTATGAGAATAGTCAATTATGTATGGGGTTGGAACATAATGGCGAAATTGCGGCCTATATGTTCATCGGCCTAAAGGATTTGGATTATAAGGGTAACCTATTCCGGATCAAAGGGAATGAAGCGTATCTATTTAATATGTGGACCTTTCATTCTTTTAGGGGCCGAAACCTTGCCCCCTATCTGCGTTATAAGTGTTACCAACTTTTGAATGATCAGGGTCGGGATACCAAATATAGTATCACTCAATATTTCAATAAGTCGTCCATAAAATTTAAAAAAAAGCTCAATTCCAAACATTTGAAATTTTATTTATATATTAATTTGTTCGGTAAATGGCAAAAGCACTACTTACTAAAATCCTATACTTATTGAACCTATACTTATTTTGAATACATATACCTTCGGTATTTAAATAGTTGAAGTATTTGTTACTTCAATTTTTATGGAATAATAGCGAATTCCCTTATTATTTAGTTCTTGTCCTTTTTCTGAGTTTGTTAAGTCTGTCTTTGTAGTAAGACTTTAATTCATCCACAAAGGTCATTGGATTTTCATATTCAGTCAACACTTTATAAGTCTGTCGATTTTTGACTTGCGATAATTCTTCTCGGAGTTTCGTAAGCTCCATTTGCATATATGCAAATCCTGAATCCTTGCTAAGTGCTTGCCCGGCTATAGGTTGTAAAGAAGTATTGCCATTAAAAATATGTGCGTGATATGCCTGAAGGGTCATAAGGTCCCCAGATTGATATATTTCTATAAGTTGGGCCGTTATTTCGGTAGCAAACTCCAGTTTTTCCTTTTGCATAGAAAATTTATCCGGATGCACCTGTACCATGGCCTCTCGATATAAGCGCTTTTTCTGTAGTTGTTCCGTTGAATTTTTTTCGGGTAATGGTATACTTTTAGTTATTTGGACTGCTTCCTGTTCCTGATATTTTTTGCCACACTTTTTCTGGGCCCATCTTTTGTCCTTCTTTGCTTTCTTTTGTTGTTTGTAAAGTATAGAAAGTTCCTGTTCCTGAATTAATTCATCTTCAATTTTCGCACGAAGAACGTTTTCAAAAGCTAAGGTTTTTTGTTTTATGTCGCTAATTTCAAGTAGAAGGACATCTATCTCGTGCTGTAAAAGTTGAGCTTTGGAGGGAAGTTTATTAGGGAGATGGTTTTCACTCATAGTTTCCAGAGCAATTGGAATTTTTATTTTGATGGCAATTTAGACAATAAATATGGACCAAAGGATGTTCTTATGTAGGTGTAAACTTAAAATGGAACAAGGATTAAAATTTATTTCATGACTCCATGGAAAGCAATTATTATGTAAATTTAGAAGAGTATAAAGTAATTATTTTAAAAAAAATTGATAAATGGGAAATTTGAAAAGAATTATAAAATTTGGATTTTTAGCATGTACCATGCTGTTTGGTTTTTCTACTCTGGCCTATGCAGCTGTAAATAGATTGGATGTAGAAGTTAGTAATGATTCCAGTTCTTTTGACGAGGAAAAGTTTATTGGTAATTGGAAATATTCGGCCGAAAATGTGCCTTATGAGTATGCTAGGGGCATTTTATTTATTTCTAAAAAAGAAGGTTCCCTAAAAGTTGTTGTTGCCTTGCCAGGTGGAGAGCGTAAAGCTGATGATGTTGTGGTAAAAGAAAATACATTGACATTTTCCCTTAATCTTGACGGGCAATTGGTCTCCGTGAGTTTCACCGTTGAAGGTGATAAAATAAGCGGAAAGGCCACTTCAGAAGAAGGGATCTTTAAATTGAGCGGAGAAAGACGATTGGATCCGGAATAGACTTTGATGTTATCCTTGATGACCCATGACCTTTTGCTTTAGGGATAGGAATAAAAAAAACCGAAGTTCTAAACTTCGGTTTTTTTTATTTAGAGACTTGGTTTCTATTAAAAGGTAATAGGCAAAGAAACCCTGGTGTTTCCCCATCCAAGAACCATATGGGCGCCATTGTCTACGTCTTTGTATGCAATTGAAAAAGCATCCAATGATTCAGAGGCATTGCTGACACTAGCAGGAACCCTAATTACATCATCACCTTCCTGATAGGAATATGCACCCCATTGATTTAAATTTTTGTTCAAAATTACGGTCCATTCCTTATCGCCTGGGATAGTAAATACGGAATAAGTACCGGCGGCAACAGACTTTCCTCCTACAGTTGCATCCTTATAAAAAATGATTTCAGGGGCTTCATTAGCTCCGGTTCTCCATACTTTTCCGGCAGGAGCAAGTTCGGAAATTGATCGTCCCTTAAGTTGTGGGCGACTATAAGTGATTCGAACCAATTTCTGTGAAACTTTATAATCTGTTGGATAAGAGGCAATGTCTGCAGGACTCTTGTCCAATCCACTGAATTTCTGTGCTGTTGCTTCAGGGCTAAAAGCCAAAGCAAGAACCATAAGTGTAATTGTAAATAAGTTTTTCATTTTTTTCATTTTTAGAGATTGTCAAATTTAAGTAGTATTCCTTTTATTTTGAATTAAAAGTCGGTAATTTTTAGACAACTTACAAAATAGTGGGTTGCTGTAAGTGAAATCCCTTGTATTGTGATAATTTATTGTCATATACGAATTAATGGTTTCTATTTATAACTAATAAGACGTTTTATATTTTATTATGTATATATAAAGTTGATATTTGCTTTAAAATTGACATAAATATTATTATATGTGTGGAATTGTATGTGCATTTGATGTAAAGGAGAGTACAGAGACTTTAAGGCCTCAATTATTGGAAATGTCTAAGAAAATTAGGCATAGGGGGCCGGACTGGAGTGGGATATATTCTAACGATAAGGCTGTTATGGCTCATGAACGTTTGTCTATTGTGGATCCAGCTTCAGGAAAACAACCCTTGTTTAGTGAGGATAAAAAATTGGTATTAGCCGCTAATGGTGAAATATATAACCATAGGGAATTGCGTAAGCAATTTGCTGGAACCTATAATTTTCAAACAGAGTCGGATTGTGAAGTGATATTGGCATTGTATCAAAAAAAAGGAGTGGACTTCTTGGATGAAATGAATGGTATCTTTGGTTTTGCTATCTATGATGCGGAAAAAGATGAGTATTTTATCGCTAGAGATCATATGGGAATCATTCCATTATATATAGGTTGGGATGTAAATGGTACATTTTACGTAGCTTCCGAATTAAAAGCACTGGAAGGAACTTGTACTAAAATACAGTTATTTCCTCCGGGGCATTACCTACATAGCAAGGATGGGGAATTTAAAAGATGGTATTCTAGGGATTGGATGGAATATGATGCAGTAAAGGATAACGAGACTAGTATTGAGGCTATTAAAGTAGCCTTGGAGGCGGCGGTTCATAGACAACTAATGTCCGATGTTCCTTATGGTGTTCTGCTTTCAGGAGGATTGGATTCTTCTGTAACCTCGGCCATCGCAAAGAAATACGCTCAGAAAAGAATTGAATCGGACGACACTACTGATGCTTGGTGGCCACAATTACATTCCTTTTCGGTAGGTTTGGAAGGTTCTCCCGATTTGGCAGCGGCACAAATAGTGGCAAAACATATAGGTACAATACACCACGAGATAAAATTTACCATCCAAGAAGGTTTGGATGCCATCAAGGATGTAATTTACAATCTTGAGACCTATGATATAACTACTATTAGGGCTTCTACGCCTATGTATCTTATGGCCAGAGTAATTAAATCCATGGGTATTAAAATGGTTTTATCAGGAGAAGGAGCGGACGAACTATTTGGGGGTTATTTATACTTCCATAAGGCACCAAATGCGAGGGAGTTTCATGAGGAAACAGTGCGTAAATTGGATAAGCTCCATATGTACGATTGTTTAAGAGCCAATAAATCTTTGGCAGCTTGGGGTATAGAAGGGCGTGTGCCATTTTTGGATAAAGAATTTATGGACGTAGCTATGAGAATCAATCCGCAGGATAAGATGATCAACGGCGAGCGTATGGAGAAATGGGTAGTGAGGAAGGCATTTGAAGATATGTTGCCAGAAAGCGTTGCCTGGAGACAAAAGGAGCAATTTTCAGATGGGGTTGGTTATAGCTGGATAGATACCTTAAAAGAGGTTGTTCAGAAAGAAGTTACGGATGATCAATTGGCAAATGCTAAATACAGATTTCCTTTACAGACACCTACGTCTAAAGAAGAGTTTTATTATCGTTCAATTTTTGAGGAACATTTTCCATCCGATGCAGCGGCACTGTGTGTGCCGCAAGAACCGTCGGTTGCCTGTAGTACCAGAATTGCCCTGGAATGGGATGAGGCCTTTAAAAACATGAACGACCCGTCCGGTAGGGCAGTTTCTAAGGTTCATTCGGATGCTTATGTAAAATAATCCTTCTGGGTTAGATATCAAGAGTTCGATCAATCGAGTTTTTAGTTTATTTAAAATGCAAGAGGCACCCCATATGGAGTGCCTCAATTGTTTAAAGGAATCCTGTTGAACCTTGGCATGGATTTAGACTATTATATGTCACAATTAAATTCACAGCTGTAAATGACATCGAATTGGAAAGTAATGTTTCGGTCACTTCTAAAATATTAAAGAACATCAGGCCTTAATTTTATTGGGTGTGCAGTTAGGGTGGATAATGGAATCACGGACCCTTCGTTTTACGCGCTAATAAGCACTCATCTGTTCGGGTGTTTTAAGTAGATTTTACTTCTAGTGCTCTTCATATTATTTCCGTTACACGCTTTATATGGAATGGGTTGGTATGGAGTGTAATAACCCGCTTCGGTGGCTTTTAAATCGATTGGTATTTTTCCACAATTTTTGTTGATAACTTAGTGACTAATAGGGGTCATCAACCCTATATTTCATAGGGTATTGCGTATATTTGTAGGATTGCTAAAATTATAATGAAATAAGTATTTATTTATGAGCGAAGAAGCTAATAAAGACGGGCAAAAAAAGAATAATTATTCCGCAGATAGTATCCAGGCATTGGAAGGAATGGAGCATGTACGCATGCGTCCGTCCATGTATATTGGGGATATTGGTGTACGAGGGTTACATCACTTGGTATACGAGGTGGTCGATAACTCCATTGATGAGGCTATGGGAGGCTATTGTGATACCATCCACGTTACCATTAATGAGGATAATTCGGTAACTACCAAAGATAACGGACGGGGTATTCCTGTAGATTTACATAAAAAAGAAGGCATCTCCGCATTAGAGGTCGTAATGACCAAAATTGGTGCAGGGGGTAAATTTGATAAGGATTCCTATAAAGTTTCCGGTGGACTCCACGGTGTTGGTGTATCAGTAGTGAATGCACTATCCAACCATTTAAGGGCGACCGTTTATAGGGATGGAAAAATTTGGGAACAAGAATACGAAAGAGGAAAATCATTATACCCGGTAAAAAGCATCGGGGAATCTGAGGATCGCGGTACTGAGGTTACCTTTCATCCTGACGAGACCATTTTCACCCAGACCATAGAATTTAGCTATGAGACCTTGGCGAACAGAATGCGCGAACTTTCTTTTTTGAACAAAGGGGTTACTATTTCTTTGACCGATAAACGTGAAAAAGATGAGAAGGGTGACTTTCTTTCCGAAACCTTCTATTCAGATGAGGGATTAAAGGAATTTGTCCGATTTTTAGACGGTAATCGTGAGCAATTGATCCGTAATGTTATCGCTATGGAAGGGGAAAAGAACGATATCCCCGTTGAGGTAGCTATGACCTACAATACCAGTTATACCGAAAACTTGCATTCCTATGTAAACAATATAAATACCCATGAAGGCGGAACACATTTGTCCGGTTTCAGAAGGGGCCTAACCAGTACCTTGAAAAAATATGCGGATGCGTCCGGTATGCTCGACAAATTAAAATTCGAGATCCAAGGTGATGATTTTAGAGAAGGGCTTACGGCGATAGTTTCTGTTAAGGTGGCAGAACCTCAGTTTGAGGGCCAGACTAAGACTAAATTGGGTAACAGGGAGGTGTCTGCAGCTGTAAGTCAGGCGGTTTCCGAGATGTTGACCAATTATTTGGAGGAAAATCCTGATGATGCCAAGATTATTGTCCAAAAGGTGATTTTGGCGGCTCAAGCCCGTCATGCGGCTACCAAGGCCCGGGAGATGGTACAGCGTAAAACAGTAATGAGTATTGGCGGCCTGCCGGGAAAATTATCCGATTGCTCTGACCAAGATCCAGTAAATTGTGAAGTTTTTCTTGTGGAAGGGGATTCTGCGGGAGGTACTGCTAAGCAAGGAAGGGATAGGGCTTTTCAAGCCATTTTGCCTCTTAGAGGTAAGATTCTGAATGTTGAAAAAGCCATGCCACACCGGGTATTCGAAAATGAGGAGATCAAGAATATTTATACAGCACTTGGAGTAACTATAGGTACGGAGGATGATAGTAAGGCTTTGAACTTGGATAAATTGCGCTATCACAAAGTAGTGATTATGTGTGATGCGGATGTGGATGGAAGTCATATTGAAACCTTAATACTTACCTTTTTCTTTAGGTATATGCGCGAATTGATTGAAGGTGGACATGTGTATATCGCAACACCTCCGCTATACTTGGTGAAAAAAGGCACCAAGAAAAGGTATGCTTGGAACGATAAGGAGCGTGATGAAATTGCCGATAGTTTTAATGGTAGTGTAGGTATTCAGCGTTATAAAGGTCTTGGTGAGATGAATGCAGAACAATTATGGGATACAACAATGAATCCTGAATTTAGGACATTAAGACAAATTACTATTGATAATGCTACTGAGACAGATCGAGTATTCTCTATGTTGATGGGAGATGAAGTACCACCAAGAAGAGAGTTTATTGAGAAAAATGCCGTCTATGCAAACATTGATGCATAAAAAATAGTGTTTACACAACAAAAACTCGCACCATTGGTGCGAGTTTTTTAGTTTTAACCAAAATCTATTAGTTATGAGATATATATTTTTAACGAGTATTTTGTTTTTAAGTGCAATGGGATTTTCGCAATCCAATGTCAATGAATTATTTGCTGCAGGGATTAATGATGCGGAAAAATTTTCTGATAGTTATTTTGGGCCTGTATCTGAAGGCGCAATCTATAGTTTGTCAAATGGGTGGTACAACTCCGCTGATTCAAAGCCTTTAGGGGGATTTGAGATTTCGATAATAGGAAATATGACCTCTTTTAAGAATAAGGAGGATAAAAAGTCCTTTGTTTTAAATACAAGCGACTATGAAAATCTTCAGTTTGTAGATGGTAGTAGTTCTAGACCAGTGTCAACAGCTTTAGGGGATTTGGAAGGCATCCGTGTGTTTGTGGAAGGGGACGTTGGGCCAATAACTACAAGAGAGGAGTTTGAATTGCCTACGGGACTGGCTTCAGAAAATATCAATTTTATTCCTACGGCCTTTTTACAGGTAAGTGTAGGTTTAATAAAAGGGTTGGAGGTTAAGGCGAGGTTTTTGCCTAAAATTGATACAGATGATGTTGCCTTGGGATTATACGGGGTGGGTCTTCAGTACGACTTTTCTAAATTGTTACCTGCAGATAAAATATTACCAGTTGCACTTTCTGCTGTAGTGGGTTATACGCAATTGAATGCCACTTACGATTTTACCAATAGTAATATTGTAGACGGTAGCGATCAGAAGATAGATGTGGATATTAATGTTTTAACCTTTCAGGCAATCGCCTCTACTAAACTTCCGATCATTAATTTTTATGGAGGCATAGGATATGTTTCCGGGAAATCTACAACGGATATTTTGGGTACCTACAGCGTGCAATCAGGCCCATTTCAGGAAACCTATATAGATCCTTTTTCTTTAACTAGAAAGGCAAGTGGAGTTTCGGGAACTTTGGGCGCCAAATTGAAACTTGGTTTCTTTAGGTTGCATGCCGATTATTCCTTGGCGGAATTTAACAACCTTACTTTAGGAGTAAATTTTGGATTTAGATAAATCCAAAATTTACCCTTATAATTTATTCCCTTATTGCCAATACATTACCGTCATCATCGGCTAGTATTATTCCGTCTTCAGATTCGATCATAAGCACTATATCTTCTTCCTTCTCCAAACCAGGATAAGAAATAACGTATAGGCTGTCTTTTCGGACCCATTTAAAATCAGAAATAATAGTTAGCTCCTTGTTTTGATAGGTATGGTACCTACCTAGGTAGGCATCGTTAAAAATCCATTCCTGCCTCAGGGTAACGCCCTGTTTTTGGGTGGTTCCACCATCTGCGGAGATGTGGGACCATATCCCAATCACCGGATCATTGTTTTCTGTAATTCTGGTGCAATTACTTGCTAGTAGGATAGCAAGTATTGCAAAGAATGAAAATACTTTTTTCATTTTGTAGGAATTTTCTTAAGATTTGGTACTGAGTATTGAACGTGTACTTTCAGTTATGTATTGTATTAATTCGTTGTATGGAACCTTATTTTAACTTTTTTCGATAAAAGGTCTTTTTATTACGTTGAGTATAAACTAGGAAATAGCTTATTTAGACGCTCTTTTTTGCATAAACTTGTGAAAAAGATAAAATCTACCATCTAATAAAAATTAGGTGGTTTCTAACAATATGGTGGTATTATTCTGTTTAAAATCAGTATTTTTGGGGATAAAATTTAACTTAAAAGAACCTTATAATGAAAGTTACCGTTGTTGGGGCAGGTGCTGTTGGCGCAAGTTGTGCAGAGTACATTGCTATAAAGAATTTTGCATCAGAAGTAGTTGTGTTGGATATTAAGGAAGGTTTTGCTGAAGGCAAGGCCATGGATTTAATGCAAACAGCTTCCTTAAATGGTTTTGATACCAAAATAACTGGAGTTACTAATGATTATAGCAAAACAGCTGGAAGCCATGTTGCTATTATTACATCGGGTATTCCTCGTAAGCCGGGAATGACCCGTGAGGAATTAATTGGAATAAATGCAGGTATTGTAAAAACGGTATCTTCAAATTTAATTGAACATTCTCCTAATGTAATTTTGATTGTAGTTAGCAATCCAATGGATACCATGACCTATTTGGTTCACAAAACAACTAATCTACCTAAGGGCAGGATTATAGGAATGGGTGGTGCTTTAGATAGCGCTAGGTTTAAATACAGATTGGCCGAAGCATTGGAAGCTCCTATTTCCGATGTGGATGGAATGGTAATTGGCGGTCATAGTGATACAGGAATGGTGCCTCTTACGGCCCATGCCACACGAAATAGTATTAAGGTATCCGAATTTTTGACGGAAGAGCGATTGGCGCAAGTTTCCGAGGATACAAAAGTTGGTGGGGCTACCCTTACCAAATTGTTGGGTACTAGTGCTTGGTACGCACCTGGTGCTGCAGTCTCTTCCATGGTACAGGCTATTGCCTGCGATCAGAAGAAGATGTTTCCATGTTCTGCCTTTTTGGAAGGTGAGTACGATTTAAATGATATTTGCATTGGTGTTCCTGTACTATTAGGTAAAAATGGCATCGAAAAAATCGTAAAAATAGATTTGACCGAAGCAGAGAAAACGAAAATGAAAGATAGTGCAGAGGGTGTAAGAAAGACAAATAGCTTATTGACCTTATAATTCACAGGGGTTGACCAGTATTTAGGGCATCCGTCCCAAAGGTTTCCGAAGACCATCGGAACGGGGCGGATGCCCTTATTTTATAAATCTGATAAATATATTGTTAGTTCCTAAGGGAAATAATATATTTGCACGCTATTTAAGAATACCATTTTAAAATAATATAACCAATGCAAAATAAAGGACTTATAAAGCTTTTTGCTTTTTTGTTTGGGCTAGTTAGTATTTATCAGCTATCCTACACTTTTATTACCAATAAAGTAGAAAAGGATTCAGTTGTCTTTGCTACGAACAAAATTTCGGAATCTGAGCAAGATTACCTTGAGAAAAGGGAAGCTCTAGAAGCTAAATATTTAGACTCTATAGGAGGAAATTCAATTTTGGGATTTACCACTTATGATGAAGCTAAGAAAAAGGAGCTAAATAAAGGTCTGGATTTAAAGGGAGGTATTAATGTTACCCTTCAAATATCTGTAAAGGATATTTTAAAAGGTCTGGCCAACAATACAAAGAATCCGGTTTTCAATAAAGCATTGGCCGATGCCGATGCCGCTTCCAAGAATAGTGATGCTACCTACATAGAACTGTTTTTTGAATCTTTTGAAAAGATAAAAGGAGATGCAAAATTGGCTTCTCCAGATATTTTTGCGAACAAAGGTTTGAGCGATGTCATTAATTTTCAAATGTCGGATGATCAGGTTAAACCGATCATTAGGACTAAGATCGATGAGTCCATTGTTTCGGCTTTTGAAGTGCTTCGTGAGCGTATTGATGGTTTCGGTGTAACTCAGCCCAATATTCAGCGTGAAGGTAATTCTGGTCGTATCTTGGTGGAATTGCCAGGAGCAAGGGATATTGGACGAGCACAGGATTTGTTATCTAGTACGGCTCAGTTAGAGTTTTGGGAAACTTACAAGCAGAGCAACCCTAGTTTAAGCAACTTCTTGCAAACAGCTAACGAAAGGTTAAAGACTTTGGTCGAAGTAGAAAAACCAGAAGTTATAGTAAAACCAGAATCCGAATTGGATTCCTTATTGTCAGATGTTGCTCAAGATTCATTGGATTTTTCCCAAGACGTTAACCCATTGTTTAGTTTATTGATCCCAGCTAATCCTAACGGAAATGCTTTGGTTAGCGCGGCTATTCAGGATACGGCTAAAATAGGCGAATACCTTAGGATGAAGGAAATACGTCGATTGATTCCGGGAGATATACAGTTCGTTAAATTTGTATGGGAACGTCCAACAGAAGGTTCGGAAGTTGTTGAATTATATGCTTTAAAATCCAACAGGGATAATACACCGAGAATAAGCGGTGATGTTGTGTCTGATGCTTCGGATACTTTTGATCAATATAACAAACCTGCGGTTTCAATGACCATGAATACCAAGGGGGCAAAGGAATGGGAAAAACTAACAGGTGATGCCTTTAATAATCAGACTGGTATCGCTATCGTTTTGGATAATAAGGTTTATACCGCTCCAGGTGTTTCATCAGGACCAATTTCAGGTGGTCGCTCAGAGATAACAGGAACTTTTACCATCAATGAGACCAAAGATATTGCCAACGTTTTAAGGGCAGGTAAACTGCCTGCTTCTGCAGAGATCATTCAATCGGAAATTGTAGGTCCTTCTTTAGGACAAGAAGCTATTAGTAGTGGATTCTTTTCCTTTATGATAGCTATGGCCATTGTATTGGTATGGATGGTTTTTTACTACGGTAAAGCCGGAATATTTGCAGATATCGCCCTTCTTCTAAATATCATGTTGATCTTTGGGGTATTGGTGAGCTTAAATGCAGTTTTAACCTTACCGGGAATTGCCGGTATTGTATTGACTATAGGTATGTCGGTAGATGCCAACGTACTTATTTTTGAACGTATTAAAGAGGAATTAGCGAAAGGGAAGGGGCAGAGCCAGGCAATAGCAGATGGATTTGGAAATGCACTTTCTTCTATATTGGATGCCAACATTACAACTGGTTTAACGGCGCTTATACTATTTATATTTGGTTCAGGACCAATTAAGGGTTTTGCTACCACCTTATTAATAGGTATTGTTACTTCCTTGTTTACGGCCATATTCATCACCAGACTTTTGGTTGATTGGTATGTGAGTGGAAAAGGAAAAAAATTGGATTTCTCCACGGCTATGACCAAGAATCTTTTCAAGAATATCAATATCGATTTCTTGGCCAAAAGAAAGATTGCTTATATAGCTTCTTCAATTTTGGTGGGCATAGGTCTATTTTCATTATTTACCCAAGGCATACCGCAAGGGGTAGATTTTCTTGGAGGACGTTCTTACACTGTGAGATTTGAAAAAATGGTAAACCCGTCTGAAATCGCTTCGGAACTAAATACAGTTTTCGGTAGCGGCACCAATGTTAAAACATATGGCGAGGCAAATCAAATAAAAATTACCACTGCTTATAAAGTAGATGTTGAAGGAATAGAAGTTGATAATGAAATACAGAATAAACTTTATACTTCCCTACAGAAATATATGCCCGATGGTACCAGTTTTGATGATTTTACTATCGGTAGTGGTGAAAAAGGGATTGGAATCCTTCAATCGGTTAAAGTGGGTCCAACTATAGCGGATGATATTAAAAAGAACGCCTTCTTGGCCATTATTGGGTCTTTGGCTGTAGTGTTCCTTTATATTCTTTTTAGGTTCCGTAGATGGCAGTTCTCTTTAGGTGCGGTTGCAGCTGTATTCCATGATATCTTAATCGTATTGGGTGTATTCTCTATCTTTGGTAAACTAATGCCTTTTAATATGGAGATTGACCAAGCCTTTATCGCTGCAATATTGACAGTTATTGGTTATTCATTGAATGATACGGTGGTAGTGTTCGACCGTATTAGGGAAATTATTGCCGAGAAAGGCTGGAAGGCTGGTGAAAACACCAACTTGGCACTAAACAGTACCTTGAGTAGAACCTTGAATACCTCCATGACTACCTTAGTGGTATTGTTGGCGATATTTATCTTCGGAGGTGAATCCTTAAGAGGGTTTATGTTCGCAATGATCATAGGTATTATTGTAGGTACTTATTCATCTTTGTTCATTGCAACTCCGGTAATGTTCGATACTTTGAAAAGAAAAACACAAATTGGTGACGAAGAGAAATAAGTCTCTTATCATGTATAATAAGAAAAGGCCGCTGATCAGCGGCCTTTTTTTATATGATTTTTCCAATGGATCCTTCGGACGATAATTTTAATTCGTAGAGATATTGTGGTTCCAATCCAGGTTCTTTCCTATGCGACACAAAGACAATGGCAGTTGTACTTTCTCTAGCTATTTTATTTACTAGGGCTATAAAAAGCAGTGCGCTTTCATCATCCAAACCTGCTGTAGGTTCATCCAAAATTAGTAGTGGCGGATGTTTTATCATGGCCCTGGCGGTCATAATCATACGCTGTTGTCCTGTTGAAAGGTCGGCGAAATGAACATCCCTTAGGTGCCACATGTCCAAAATAATCAGCCATTCTTTGGCAAGTGCTCTCTGATTTTCGGTGGCGATTAAATACAGTCCAACGGAGTCGTTCATTCCAGAGATGACCATGTTTAGGGCCGAATGCAGACCTGAAAACTTATCGGTCATGGAAGGGGTGTAGTATCCAATTCTTTTCTTTATATCCCAAACACTTTCTCCGGTTCCCTTTTGTTGACCAAAAAGGTATAGTTTCTGTCCGTATCCTTTATGGTTGTCCCCGGTAATCATGGATAATAGCGTTGATTTTCCACTTCCATTTTGACCTATAAGTTGCCAGAACTCCCCTTTCTTTATGGTCCAATTAATATTCTTCAGTATTTTTTTATCACCATATGCTACGCTAATTTCCTTACAGTCTATTAAAACGGATTCATTAAAGTCTGTAGGTGTAATTGGCCTGGGAATTCTTCCCGTGAAGGAGGAATTTATAGATGAAGCACTTTTTTTATCTGTCTTGAGGTCGCCGGAAAGCAATCTTATTGAAGCGTTTTCCAATATCATCCAATGATTTATAAAGGGTAGGATATCTACTTTTCTGCTTATTAACTGGATTATATAAGTGTTTTTGGCTATAAGGCCAAGAGATGCTTTTAAGTCGTTTTGGGAGTCTTTATCCAAATTATCGAAGGGATTGTCCAAAACAATAAAATCCGGCGCTACATTAAATATATATTTCAATAGCGCCTTTTTTTGTTCTCCACTGGACATCGTCTTTAGGCTTTGTTGGGTATTTTGATTAATTATCTTAATCCCGTGCCTTTCCTCTTCATCTATAAACTCATTCAATGTTATTTTGGAAAATAGGGCGCCCTTTAAATCCTGAAGATCTTCAAATCCTTTTGGGAGATCACCTTCCAAAACATTTTTTATAAAGAGATCTTTTTGGGAATTGTTATTTATAAATACGGCCCAATGTATTTTGTGAGTCATGAATATTGTCTTTTTATGCTTTGTAAAGAAAATAATTTATCGAGGGAGTTTTGGCGGATTGCTGACGTTATTTGTTGAACCAATAAGTGAATTTTAAAGTCAATGCCCAGTTTCTCCCTTCAAAAGGTTCTATAAGGTAGTTGTTGCTGTAGACTAAAAATAGGTCAGAAGCTGGCTTATAGCGCCATTGAAAACGGGAGTTTAGGTTAAAGTTCTTCGATTGTTCATTGTATTGGAATAAAGTGGCAAAGAACAATTTGTTGGTAAAGGTAACATCTACCTCTGAACCAATAAGCCAAAATTCTGTATTGTTCCAAGGTGAAGGTAGGTTGATGTTGTTGTAGCTTAAATTAGTGCTTAAGCTAACAAAGGGTTGAAAACGGTACCCTATTTCACTTATAAGGCTTGTTCTGTTGCCTCCAGAATAGTAACCTCCGAAACGCCCCCCCATGGAATAAGTGAACATACTTTGGGGTTTCGAAATAAAATCTATAGTATAGGCGTTCCAATGATGTTGGGTTCCAATATCCAGGGATTCCTTTCCTGATCTTGTAGGGTCAAAAAGGGATAGTAATTCTACGTATTCGTCGGTTACACCAACGTTTAATTTGGAACGGTCCCTAAAGTCCAGCAGGTACTCAAAAAGATTGATATTGTCTGTGCGCTCCACTTTTTCATTGAAGAAATAGCTAGTGCTTATTTTAGGCCCATGGCTTAAAATGGTACTTTTTTTTGGAAAAAATAAATGCCCTACATAAGAAGTAATGTTCATATACCCATTTCTAGGAACAAACCCCACCTCAGCGGTATAATTGTCTTCTACCGATTCTTCCTGTATGCGCCAATTCCATTTACGACTTTTGTATTCCAAATGGGCTGCTTGGGTAATGCCATTACCGTTTTTATTGGGTGCAAACGATTTCAAGATAAACGCTTTCCCTGTCCATTGGTTATTGGCGGAGGCCAAATTGTATTCCAAGCCTAAGTTTCGGTTGAACTTAGGGAAAAGTGTTCTTAGGGAATCGGTATCCTGTGGGTAATTGATGGATTCTTTATTTACAAACATTAAACCAATACTAGATCGGGCAAAAACTTTTCTTTGTAAGGAGAGTACGCCAAAGTTATGACTAGGTAGTCCTGTTTCATCTACACTGGCTGTTTGCATGTTCATTAGCCCCATGCGCCATTTATTATTTAGGTTTCCGCTTACTCTAGCTCCAGCTCTTATGGGTACCCCTAAACCTATTCTTCTGGAAAAGAAAGGACGTATGGTAGCATACCCAAAATTGGCAAATAGATCTCCGTTTTCTAAAAAGAATTGTCTTTTTTCGGGAAAAAAAAGTTCAAATCGGTCTAGATTGGTGACCTGGCGATCTACTTCAACCTGCGAGAAATCTGGATTCACTGTGAGGTCTAAATTCAAGGAAGTGCTGAGGCTGAATTTAACATCGCCTCCAATTTTTTTATCGTACTGGGTCTTGCTGTTATTTTCCCTGTCTTCACTGATTCCACCCAAGACATAAGGGATAATCGAGAAATTTGTTTTCGGGGAAGGTGGGGGCGAATCCCATACCAAGGTTCCGGTATAGGCAAGTGAAGCGGTTGGAAATTGTCTAGGAATGGGGGTCCAGCTCGATTTTTCGCCCGATTTTAGATCTAACCGGCTAAAATTGATGCCCCATTCCGTAACCCCGTCTTCATAACGAATGGATTTGAAGGGAATTGCCATTTCAAATATCCATTTTTCATCATCGCTAGTTACTGCCGAGATCCATTTACTGTCCCAATTTAGGTCAACACTTCCTCCACCATACATGGTTCCGTCCCATTGTGCTCCTGCAGCATTAGAGCCAAAGGAGTAGCCAGTTGTCTGATTGTTAAAGGGGTCCATAAACAACAGAAAGTTGTCATTTTTTCCAAAACTAAAATCCCTTCGTAACGACTCTACATAGTAAGAGCCTTTGGTAGCGTTGTAAAAAGTGGCTAATAGATAAAGGTTATTTTCGTCATAGGTCATGCGGATTTCCGATGGTTCATTGGCCTTTCCGGTATCCATAGGCAATACCATATAGAAGTTGGTGGCCACATCGGTATCTTGCCAGGCCTTATCGTTACCGGTACCGTCTATTTCAATGGGTGAGCTGGTCTTTCTTATATTTAATTGAAAGGCTTCATTTTTCTTCTGGGCAGCGGAGGGCAGGGCTAAGGCAAAAATTATTAAGGTGAGGTATGCTTTTCTGGTAGCGGACAATGGTATGGTCATTTTGTTGGTTAAGCTCACTAAATTAAGTGTTTTAAGAGAATCAAAACCGTAAAGTCAGAACTACTTTTTAAGTAAACTTCTGGCCCACTAGGGATTATGGTAATTTCTCGTAGGATATTGAATCCCCAATCTCCAAGGACCACTTATCCGCCATTCCGGCGTTTACTTCCAAAACAAACTTTACTGGCACCTCGGACGATAGGCTGTTCTCGTTTAGAGGTTGTGCATTTTTTTGAAAACTGGCAATGTGCATTTGATCGTCCACAAAAATGAGATCTAAAGGAAACTCGGTGTTTTTCATGTAAAAATAGTGCATGGACACATCATCAAACACAAATAACATCCCTTCTTTAGATTGCATTGAACTACGGTACATAAGACCTGTTTCCCTTTCGTAGTCAGTATCCGCTATCTCAATGTCCAAATTGATGATAAGGGAATCCGATTCCTTTTTCAGGATGCGGAGGTCGCCTTCTTTTTTGAAGGTAATAGGGGTTGTTTTAATTACTTTTTTAGTTTCTTCCTTGCAGGACAATTGGATAATAAAAACAACAACTAAAATTAGATAGATTTTATTATTTCTCATTTTGCAAAGATTCTGAGTTTTTTGGATCTGTAATTAGGTGTTGTCTACTTTCTTGATGTTCCGGGTTTTGGTCTAAGAATATAATAGAATCCTACCAGAATAAATGGTATGCTCAACCACTGGCCGGTAGATAATAACCCAAGGGAGTCCTCAAAGCCGCCTTGACTCTTCTTTACGTATTCCACAAAGAAACGCACCGTCCATAATAGTACTAAGAATACACCAAAAAGGTATCCAAGCTTTTCCTTTTTATCAGTTTTCCAATATAAAAAATACAAAATGGCAAAGACGAAAATGTAACATAAACCTTCATATAGTTGGGCTGGATGCCTATAGGGTATTGCCTCCAAATATTCTGAAAACCTAGGATCTTTTTCAATAAGATTGTAGGCGGCATTCACTGTTTTTTCTTTGGTAATGGACAAGGCCTTGTAGGCGGGCATGTCATCAGAGTCACGTACGAACCTTGTAGCAAGTGCATAAGATTTTTCTACAGGTTTGCCGTTGATTTCGGAATTGAAGAAATTTCCCAATCGTACACAAAAAGCACCAATAGACACTGGTATAACGATTCTATCCAGAATCCAGAGAATTTTAAATTCAGGAAATTTTCTGGTATAGAGGTACATGCCTATTATGATTCCAATGGCCGCACCATGACTGGCCAAGCCGGTAAATCCGGTAAATTCATAACCATCTATAAATCCGAAAAGGGTGCTGTCTGCACTCTCTCTTATAGGTAGCAAAATCTCCAACACATGGTTCTGATAATAAGGCCAATCGTAAAAGATTACATGACCCAGTCTAGCGCCCAACATGGTAGCCAAAACAGTGTATATGAAAAGGGAGTCTAACTGTTCAAGGGATTTTTTTTCCTTTAAAAAGATCTTCTTCATTAGGTACCATCCTAAAGCGAAAGCAATTATCCAGAGAAGATTGTAATATTTTATTTGTAATACCCCAATTTTGAAAAGTGTATCGGCGGGGTTCCAAGTAAAGCCTAAAAAGTACATCTACAATTTTTTTAAGGGACTAAGATAAGTAAATACTGGAAAGAAAAGTGGACGGAAATGTTTAAATGTTATAAATAGAAATATGGTAATGTGTTTATCCGTAATTATGCAACATTAAGGCTTTGGGGTATTTTTAAAACCAGAAATTAGAAAGTTCGTGATTAACCAATTATGGAACAGGGTCGTACCCACTTCCTCCCCATGGTTGACAGCTAAAAATTCTTTTTATGGAGAGCCAACCTCCTTTGAATAAACCGTGCTTTTGCAATGCTTCCAAAGTGTATTGTGAACATGTGGGGGAATAGCGGCATGAGGCAGGGGTAAGCGGTGAGATAAAATTCTGGTAAAACTTTACCAATAGGATAAAGGGGGCAATTAATGCTTTTTTCATCTATTTAGAATTTTGTATTAATTGGAAAATGACCTTAATAAAAATTTTCTTCCGGAATCAAACACTTCACTTTCGCACAAAAAATTTAATTATTTCGATTGGAAAGGGAAAAAATAATTTTATACATACCATAGCTTTAAAAAGATACTGCCTAATTTAAGATAGGCTGAAGGTAGTGCCGTCTTTGCCATCATTCAACTGAATGCCCATCTCTGCTAATTGGTCCCTTATTTTGTCTGATGTGGAAAAATCCTTATTGGCTCGTGCTTCGTTCCTCAATTGGATCAATAGCCCAACAACATCGCCTAATTTATCCGAATTTAGTGCAGCATTATTCTGATTTTCCAATCCCAATAAGTTAAAAGCAAAAATATGCATAGTCTCTATTAAAAGCTCCTTGTCCTTTTCAGTTATGGTTTCTTTGCCTTCTTTAATTAAGTTGATGTGCTTTACTACTTCAAATAAATTGGCAGTAAGCATTGGAGTATTAAAATCATCGTTCATGGCATCATACCCTTTCTGTTTCCATCCCTCTACACTAAAGGTGGATAATGAAGATGTAGGTAGGTTTTCGAGGGCGCCAATTGCATCCATCAGTTTTTGATAGCCTTTTTCAGAAGCCAAAAGTGCCTCATTGCTTAGGTCCAATATACTCGTATAATGTGCCTGCATCATAAAAAAGCGGACTACAGATGGTGTGTATGGTTTGCTAAGGATGTTATTCTCTCCAGAAAACATTTCGTTGGGTAAGATATTGTTCCCTGTAGACTTGGCCATTTTTTTGCCATTCAAGGTAAGCATGTTGGCGTGGAGCCAGTATTTTACCGGCGCATGCCCGTTGCTAGCTTCAGCTTGGGCAATTTCACATTCATGATGTGGAAATTTAAGGTCCATACCGCCACCATGAATGTCAAAAGTTTCTCCGAGGTATTTTGTGCTCATGGCGGTGCATTCCAAATGCCAGCCGGGAAAACCATCTCCCCAGGGAGAAGGCCATCTCATGATATGCTGCACCTCGGCCTTTTTCCATAAGGCAAAATCTTGTGGACTCTTTTTTTCGTCCTGTGCGGCCAATTCACGCGTATTGGCAATCATATCTTCCAATTTCCTCCCGCTTAGCTTGCCGTACTCATAGGTTTTGTTGAATTTTTCAACATCAAAATAAACAGAACCATTAATTTCATAAGCATATCCTTTTTCTAGAATATTCTTTATGATTTCAATTTGTTCAATGATATGTCCCGTTGCAGTAGGTTCGATGCTAGGGGGTAATAAATTGAATTTTTGAAGGATATTGTGAAAATCCAAGGTGTACTGCTGTACCACTTCCATCGGCTCCAATTGTTCCAATCGCGCTTTTTTCGCAATCTTATCCTCGCCGTCTTCGGCATCATTCTCCAAATGTCCGGCGTCCGTAATATTTCGTACATAGCGAACCTTATATCCCAGATGTTTTAAATACCTAAAGATCATATCGAAAGACATGAAGGTTCGGCAGTTACCCAAATGCACATTGCTGTAAACGGTTGGTCCACAGACGTACATTCCCACATGACTTTCGCTTAACGGTTCAAAATCTTCCTTTTTTCCAGAAAGGGAATTGTAAACTTTTAATTTTTGACTTTGGTACAATGGCATTTTAAGGCGGGGCAATTAGAATTTAGTTTCAATGTTGATATAGTCCAAAAATTCTCGTCTAACGGTATCATTTTTAAATTTACCCCCGTATTCGGCGGTTACTGTACTGCTTTCGATATCACGTATACCACGGGAATTTACACATAAATGTTTGGCATCTATAACACAGGCGACATCTTCCGTGCCTAAAACTTCTTGAAGTTCCCTGACAATCTGAATGGTAAGTCGCTCTTGAACCTGCGGTCTTTTGGCATAAAAATCAACGATCCTGTTCATTTTTGATAGGCCAACCACGGTGCCTTTGGAAATATAAGCTACGTGTGCTTTACCAACTATGGGTAGTAAGTGGTGTTCACAGGTAGAGTATAATGTAATGTTTTTTTCCACCAACATTTCGCCGTACTTATACTTGTTGTCGAAAGTGGATGATTTCGGTCGCCGTTTTGGATTTAGTCCTCCAAAAATTTCTTGAACGAACATTTTGGCTACCCTATTCGGGGTACCCTTTAGGCTATCGTCCTCTAGGTCTAAGCCCAAGGTCAACATTATTTCGTTTACGCTACCCCTTATACGGGCTATTTTTTCTTCATCACTTAGCACAAATGCATCCTTACGTAAAGGTGTGTCTTCAGCAGCGGAAACATGATCGTCTCCTAACTCTTCAAAATGCTTTTCCAATGCGTTATTAATTTTCATTAAAATATTGCTTTTTAAGGCAGCAAAGATATACATTAAATGCCACTTTATACCATGTTTGCTTCGTTACACAACATAAATTAGTGTTAACTAGATGAGGGGGTTACTTTTGAAATTCCCAAATTTTGTAGGTATTCATGAACAGGTTGGTCGTCATTTTTGGTTGTATTTGGTTTCTAGGTGCCAATTTGGCCATGGCTCAAGTGGCTCAAGATTGTTCAAATGCAGTACCTATTTGCAATAACACACCAGTCAATGGTGGTACCACAGGTTTTGGTTCGGACGATTTTAATGGGGCTGTAGCATCTGGTTGTTTGGAAGAAACAGGTTCTGGGTCAATAGAATCCAATGCTGCCTGGTATAGATTTAGGACAAATGCTTCTGGTCAATTGGGTTTTAATATAGGTTTTGACACCAATGAAGATTGGGATTTTGCACTTTATAGGGCCAGTAATTGTAATTCTCTAGGTGACCCGATAAGATGTAATTTCTTTGATAATAGGGAGGCCAATAGTTTTATTGGTGTAGGAGAGGACCCAAAAGGAGCTGCCAACAATGTACAGTATGAGGAGTGGTTGGAGGTTTTGCCCGGTGAGGATTATTACTTGTTGGTCAATAATTTTAGTAATATCAATTCCGGATTTTCTATACAATTCACAGGTCAAATTTTTGTATCCAACCCTTTTGATGCCTTGGACTGTTCAATTATCAGCAATCTTTTGGGGCCACCCATCGCTGCTTGTAACAACGAAAACATTGTTTTGGATGCCACTACGGCTGATGTGGTGAGCTATACTTGGTACAAGGATGTGGGGAACGGATATACCCAAATTCTTGGAGAGAGTTCCGCTACCCTTACGGTCTTGGATGCAGCCTTTTACAGGGTGGAGGTCATTACCCAATCCCAGAATAATATTATCAGTGATGTTCAGGTGGGTTTTTCTACAGCACCAACGACATTCCCTGTAAATGATGAAAACACCTGCTTGGATGCCGAATACTTTAATTTTAGTGAAAAGGACCAAATGGCCTTGGGTGGACAATCCGCAGGAGAGGTTATTATATCCTATCATGCGACTAGCGGTAATGCTGATGCAGGAATAAATGCACTGTCTTTGGAATATAAATTAGTGTCAGGGGAACAACAGATTTACATTAGGGCCACCTCAGTGCAGAATCCTAGATGTTATGATGCTTCCCAAGACTTTAAATTAACGGCACATATACCTTTGGTGCCTGATTTTCCTTTGGAGGTATTTCTTTGTGAAGGGGAACTTAGTGCTGTTATTGGAGTGTCGTCCCCGGATACGGACTATAATTATCAATGGAGTACTGGCGAAATAACTTCCAATATAACAGTTACTCAAGGAGGTGAATATTCCTTGACAATAAGTGATAAACTTGGTGAATCTACCTGCGACAATACTTTTGTGATTACCGTCTATGCTTCCAAGACACCGCATATTAAGGAGGTCGTTGTTGATGATTTACAGGATAGCAATACCATTACTATTATACCGGATAGGGAAGGTGATTTTGAATATCGTTTGGATGATGGGAAATATCAGGAGGAAAATATTTTTTATAACGTACTTCCCGGTGCACATAAAATAACGTTAAATGATATGAATGGTTGTGGGACTGCTACAGAAAGCATAGTTGTGGTGGGGTTTCCTAAATTTTTTACCCCAAATGGGGATGGGGCCAATGACATATGGAATATTGTAGGTATTTCCAGTTTGGAAGAACCAATGCTTTTTGTTTATGATAGGTATGGGAAGTTGCTTAAACAACTATCCCGTAATAGTTTGGGTTGGGACGGAACTTATAATGGAGTGGCATTACCTTCGGACGATTATTGGTTTAAGTTGAGCTTTTTGGATCACAATGGGCAACGTACAACCGCAAAGTATGTTAATAATCATTTCTCTTTAAAGCGATAATGGGCAATAGTCCGATAACGGTCTTGGTTGTTTGTTGAAACTAAATTCACCCATTTCGGTGAGACACATTATCTAAAGATTCTCATTCATTGAAGGATTGTTGCTTTCAGAGGCAACGGGGGTTACCTCAGTTTTTGTGATAAATTATACCCCATTTATACTAAATCTTTTTCATAAGAGTTATTATACTTGACTTAAGTATATATTTAGCCCCAAAACCTATGCGAACATTTACCTGTTCTATATGTCTTATATTTCTGTTTGTCAGTAATATACGTGCCCAAAATTCACCTGATTGTAGGAGTGCCATTCCTGTTTGTGCAGATGGCCAGCCAATTATGCCAATTGTTGATGGCAGTGGTGATATAGACGATTTTGATCCTGATGTAATTAGGCAAAGTGGTTGTTTGGAGAAAGGAAGTGTAAGTTCTGCGAATATCGAAAACAACACCTCTTGGTTCGTTTTTAGAGCAGGTACAGGCGGTCAGGTAGGTTTTGACATTGAGGCTTTGCCGGTAACGGGTACTACAATAACAGCGGAGTGGGACTTTGCGGTTTATGGTCCTTATGATCAGACCAGTGGGCAAAATTTCTGTTCGATTATAGGAAGTGGATCAGAACCTATCCGTTGCAATTATGAAGCCAATAATACGCGTTTCACAGGAATAGGGATTAATCCGGAGAATGGGGATGTGGGTGCTCCTTTTTTAAAGCAAAGCCAAAACACATATGACGAATGGTTAGATGTACTCCCAGGAGAAATCTACTATATTTTCATTAATAATTTCAACACCAATTTCGATGATGATGCCGAGCAATTTTCATTGACTTTTACGGGTAGTTCGGTTGATGCCGATCAAGATAATGCGTTGGATTGTACCTTACGTGACGAATTTTTAGGATTGGATATAATTGCTTGTGAGGGTGATCCGGACATCACCTTATCTGCACAAAATTCTCCTTTTGGACCTGATATTGCAACTGTTGTTTGGACTGTAGATTATGAGGACGATGGCGTTATTGATGCCACCTTGCTGGGATCCGGACCTTCCAATGCCGAATTGGTGGTGAGCAGCCCCAATTCTGGACGCTATTTTGTAGAACTGACCAACAGTTTTGGAAATGATGTAGGTGATAATATACTAATCACCTTTTTTGGAACCCCGGTTTTACAGGAAGTAATCGTTAGGGATGATCTTTCCGATAATAATATTGTGGAATTTGTAATGTTGAGGCCAGAGGGGAGTTATGAATACGCTATAAATGGAGGGGAATTTCAGGATGATCCCGTTTTTAACAATGTGCCGCCAGGCGTAAATACGGTTATTATAAACGATAAAAATGGCTGCGGTATTACGGAGCCCATAGAATTTTTAGTGGTCGGGTATCCCAAGTTTTTTACACCCAATGCCGATGGTATACATGACCGTTGGAATGTATATGGAATCTCTACCCTGATCGATCCTGTAGTGTTTATATTTGATCGCTACGGAAAATTGCTGAAACAGATAGATGAAACCACTATTGGGTGGGACGGTACTTTCAATGGAAGGCCTATGCCATCATCGGATTATTGGTTTAGGATGGATTATTCCCGTGATGAAGATGGTATTATAGTGGCGCGAGCTATTAGGACCCACTTTACATTGAAGCGATAGCTGTTATAAAGATTAGAAACAAAAAAGACGGGATTTGCCCGTCTTTTTTGTTTCTAAAATACTGTGCTCGTTAAAAGTTCAAGGTATAGCCTAAGCTGATCACTGAGTTCTTATTGGTAATGCTGGCCGGGGTAGGAAGGCCAATATCAAAAAGTTGTTTGTTAATGTCCTGGGTGGCGTAGTTATAGGATAGGTCTAGCCTGCTTCCTCCAAAATTATAACCAAGACCACCAGAATAACCATTTAAATCGCCTATGGTTCCTCCATTGGCATACGGACTTTGTTCAAATCTATAACCAGCCCTTAAGCTAAGCGCTTGAATACGGTACTCCCCACCCAATCTAAAAGTAGAAACAGTACTTAATTTGTCCGATATATAGTTGTTTTCTGAGGCAAAACTTGGGTCTGAACCAGGTCTTAATTCAGCCTTTGACATGTCTTGATATCCATAATCAAAACTTATAAGTCCATCCTGGCCAAAAATAATAGCTAAGCTGCCGGTTAATTTAGCAGGTATTTTTATTGTGTAATCTTCAAAAACGTTAATGATATTAAAGTTGATGTATGAAATATCACCATCTGCCAGATTAGAATTTATTTTTTGAGAGGTTTCATCAGACAACCTGTACCAAGTAGGGGATTGGTAACTAGCGCCAATTCGAAAATTTTCATTTAATTTTCCAATGGCCCCTGCACTAAAGGAGAAACCACTCCCTTGAGTTCTTAGAAAGTTGTCGAAGCTTATGTTTTGAATATCCGAATCAGTATCGAAACCTCTTTCGGTCAATTGGGTAAGTTTATCCAGAAATACACTGTGAATGTTCATGGAGGCTCCCACATATAGATTGTCGCCATACTGTGAGGCCAGGTTAGCGGTAAACTTACTATTATATCCCGAACTACTTTGCGAGTAATTCTGGTTAACATTACTGTATTTGGCGTTGGAGAGGTAATCGGTATTGTTGTCGTCCGAGAAATCCACAGGATCTATAATACCGCCATAGTAACCTAAAAACGCCTGTTGGTCCACAAAGCCTAAATTTGCACCAATATCTAGATAGGCCTCTTCTATAAATTCATCGTCCTGTCTTAAAATTGGTCCCAATGGTACTCCATTGGCTAAATCTAAAAAGTAATTGTCAATACCTTGATCGCTATTGCCAGAAACAAAGACATCGTCATCAAAATTTTTAATTAGATCATAATTAAATGCCAATGAAACCTTTTTCCATGGAGAGCTGCTGTTGGTGCTTTTAAATACAAAAACACCTCCTATTTGATTAAGATCTACTGAGTTCAATGAGGTGCTGGAGCTGCTGTTGAAATAGGTGGCATCATTTTTAACATTGTAATTTGATCCCGTAAAGGACAATAAGCTGTTGTTAAAAACGGCAGAACCTGCAGGATTTATATTTAGAGATGATAAATCACCTCCCAAAGCGCCAAAAGCACCATTTAATCCTTGAAAACGAGCGGATCCGTAAGAGCTTTCCCCATTCAACCTTAAAACATCATTAATGTTCTGGGCGCTGGCGAAGGCACATACCAATAGTAGAATGAAAGTGTGATTCCTTTTCATTTTAATTATTTTAGAAAGTTTTTATTGAAATTAGGGGCCATATTGTTTAGTTGCGTCTACCACTACTTCTACTGCTAGAAGATGACGATCTTGAAGAAGAAGAACTGCTAGAACTTCTCACGTTACCGCTGGAACTACTAGAGCTACTAGAACTTCTTACGCTACCGCTGGATGATCTTGATGGAGTACTGCTAGAGTTACTTCTATAAGTTCCACTAGATGATTTTGTTGGACTAGAGCTTCTGTAGGTTCCATTGGACGACCTTGAAGGACTGCTGCTAGAACTTCTATATGTAGAGGTTCTGGGTGCTGTGCCTTTATAGGTGCTACTGTTAGGTGTACCGCTTCTATACGTCTGATTGCTTCTTGAACTGCTATTATATCTAGGCACTGCCCTTGTACTTCTGCTGGTGCGGTAAGAACGGTTTCTTTCCAAGGCATCAACCCCTACATTGCTCCGTGATGTGGTGCTGCTTCGGTTGATGTTGCTTCGGGAAGTAGTAGTGCTTCTGTATCTACTAGTGCTTGAAGGACTGGTAGTATTTAAATTGGATCTACCTCTTAAGGCAGTGCTTCTTAAAGCGGGATTAGAGTTGTAAACACCTCTCCTGCTGGCGCTATAAGCATAATTTCTGTTGTTGTAATTATTGCCAAACCTATTATGGGAATAGTAATAAGGGTTGTTATAATATCGAGAGTAGTAAGGGGAATAGTAGTAAGGACTATAATAGCCTCCCCAACCATAGGAATAACCGTAACCTCCCCAGCCCCAGTTGTTCCAACCCGATCCGTATCGGTTCCATCTCCATGGATTGTGGTATCCGTAATTACCGCCATAGTAGCCACCGTATAAACCGCCGTATCCCCATCCATATGGTGAGCCTCCCCAGCCCCAGTTGTCGTGTATGTTTATACTAACGCTTGTAGTGTTATCTCCCCAAGAGCCATAACCGTTATAATCATTATAGTTGCCATCGTAACCCCGGTCCTGATTCATATTCAGGCTGTCGTTTTCTACATTGCTATAATATCCATCAACATCTGTGAATACTTCGTTATCCAGGATTTCTCCATACTCATCGGCTTTTTGTCCAAAAAAATCACCATAGGTATTCTGTTGAGGAGTAACTTGTTGGTTTCTTGGCGGATTGGTAACGCGAACTTGCTCAGTTCTTTCGATTCTATCTGAATAGATGCCGTCATTATCGTAGTATGAAGCTTGTTGATAAGAACCGCAAGATGCCAATACTATGCTAAGAATTACAACAGTTGCTGCAATATGTATTCTTCGGTGGGGTAGAGAATGTATCATCGCTGTAAATTTAATTGTTGAACATTGTAAAAATAGTTAGTTTTGCCGAACTATTTTATTTAAATATAAGGTCGCAAGTTTTGTGCCAAACTTACTAGTATGGGTAAAAATTTAACGAAAAGAGCAGAGGATTATTCCAAATGGTATAATGAACTTGTTGTAAAAGCGGATTTAGCAGAAAATTCTGGGGTTAGGGGCTGTATGGTCATTAAACCCTATGGTTACGCGATTTGGGAAAAGATACAGGCCCAATTAGATAAAATGTTCAAGGAAACAGGACATGAGAATGCCTATTTCCCTTTATTTATACCTAAATCTTACTTGAGCAAAGAGGCTAGTCATGTGGAGGGCTTTGCCAAGGAATGTGCTGTAGTAACACACTATAGATTGAAGAATGCGGAAGATGGTAGTGGTATAATTGTGGACCCTGATGCCAAGTTGGAGGAAGAGCTTATTGTTAGGCCAACTTCGGAAACCATTATTTGGGACACCTATAGAAGATGGATCCAGTCTTATCGCGATCTACCACTATTGATCAATCAATGGGCCAATGTGGTGCGTTGGGAAATGCGTACGCGCCTATTCTTGCGAACGGCAGAATTTTTATGGCAAGAGGGTCATACCGCACATGCTACGGAAAAGGAAGCCATAGCAGAAGCGGAACTAATGATGAATGTTTATGCGGAATTTGCAGAAAATTACATGGCCATGCCGGTCATAAAAGGGACTAAAACAGCCAGTGAGCGTTTTGCAGGAGCTTTGGAAACCTATTGTATAGAGGCTTTAATGCAAGATGGTAAAGCTTTGCAGGCAGGTACGTCCCATTTCCTCGGACAAAATTTCGCAAAGGCTTTTGATGTGAAATTTGCGACGAAGGAAGGAGTGCAAGAATATGTTTGGGCAACTTCTTGGGGAGTTTCCACTAGACTAATGGGGGCGTTGATTATGACTCATAGCGATGATAACGGACTTGTTTTGCCTCCAAAACTGGCTCCAATACAAGTGGTGATTGTTCCAATTTATAAAGGGGAAGATCAATTGGATGCTATTTCAGAAAGAGTAGCTCCTTTGGTTAAGGAATTACGCTCTAAAGGAATCTCGGTAAAATACGATAACAGGGATACCCACAAGCCAGGATTTAAGTTCAATGAGTACGAGTTAAAAGGAGTGCCGGTTCGTTTGGCCATAGGACAGCGGGATATGGATAATGGCACTTTTGAGATAGCTAGAAGGGATACTTTTGAAAAAGAAACCGTAAATGCCGATGACGTAGTGGCTAAAATTGAATTTTTGATGGAGGATATTCAGACAAATATTCACAATAAGGCCTTGGAACATAGAAGAACTCACATTACTGAGGTGAATTCTTATGAAGAATTTAAGGATGTTCTGGAAAAGAAAGGAGGATTCTTGTCGGCACATTGGGATGGGACTTCGGAAACGGAAGAATTGGTCAAAGAGCAAACAAAAGCTACTATTCGCTGTATTCCGATAGATGCAAAAGAGGAAGCTGGAGTGTGTATGGTGACAGGAAAACCATCCTCAAAAAGAGTGCTTTTTGCCAAGGCATATTAAAAGATTTTAAAAAATTTTATTTAGGTCTTGCGATAGTAAAAAATAATTGTATTTTTGCATCCGCAATTATGCGATTTAATGGTCCGTTCGTCTAGGGGTTAGGACGCCAGGTTTTCATCCTGGTAACAGGGGTTCGATTCCCCTACGGACTACTAAAGTTATTTTGAAATTTTGGGGTATTGATTTCGATGTTAAAATTGTTTCAATACTTAAAGCCAAAAAATGGTCCGTTCGTCTAGGGGTTAGGACGCCAGGTTTTCATCCTGGTAACAGGGGTTCGATTCCCCTACGGACTACACAGTAGATTTCGGGGTTTATCCCACTAAAAAATTAATTAAATAGAAAATGGCAAATCATAAGTCAGCATTAAAGAGGATTAGAAGGAACGAAGCGGTAAGGTTACGTAACAGGTACCAGCACAAAACAACTCGTAACGCGATTAGAAGATTGCGTACAGAGGAGGATAAGAAAGCTGCTGAGACTTTGTTGCCAAGCGTGGTAAGTATGATCGATAGATTGGCTAAGCGCAATATTATCCATTCCAATAAGGCTGCAAACTTGAAGAGCAAGTTGACAAAGCAAATAGCTGCGCTATAAGTTTTATATTTTATATTAAGGAACGCCCTTCGTAAGAATGGGCGTTTTTTTGTTTTCAAAATCTGCCATTAAATTTCCCAGAATGGGGCTAGGTTTTAGGAGGTTATTAAAAGTAAATTCTGTTAAAAAAGGAACATTGTTTTAATTCGCTTCTATGGGTGGAGGTTCATGGAGGGAAAGGTAAACCACAACAGCTATTAATCAACAATTGCAGACGGCCTCCGTATTTACAGCTTGTTAATTTTTTTTACAATTTGCTCAAAAATATCCAAGCTATCATCCAATCTTAAATTGACATTATATTTTTTCTTTAGATCATAATCCGTTAAAATGATATGTTCATTAGGTTCGATGTCAATATTCTTAAGACATTCTTTGGCACATTGAAGAGGGCATCCGTCAATAACAACTATCGGCCTATTTGATCTGGCCTTTTTTACAAGTGATTTGACTTTGCCGCCAACCCCAGCTATACAGGACATCTCAGCAATACCATCGGAATTTATTTTTACGGCAATATCGTTCGCCAATTGCGCCACATTGCTACAGCCGGAACAGGAATATATTAGAGGTACCGTACTTTGACTATGTTTTTCCATTGTTACAATTTTAGAATTTTTGTAAAGATTTACAGTAGATCTTTTATCAGGCTATCTTTACCTGTCCGTACATTGTCTACATTGTAATAACCACCTTTATTATCCTTTCTTTCCAAGGATTGATGAATAATTAAATGCGCTACATTCACCATGTTTCTTAATTCACAGAGCGCTGTGTTGATTTTTACGCCTTTATAAAGTTCCTCGACCTCATTGTAAATTAGATCAAGATGACGAACAGCTTTTATTAAACGGTTGTTGCTCCTTACAATTCCTACATAGTCCCGCATGAGTGCCTGCAACTGTATAAGGTTGTGTTGGATGAGAACATATTCCTTGGTCAAGCTAGTTCCTTCATCATTCCATTCGGGAATTGAAGTGTAGACGGGGTCTACTGGATGTGCAGTTTGATATTCAAAAATATTATGGGCGTAAACTAAAGCTTCCAATAGGGAATTGGATGCCAACCTGTTGGCTCCGTGCAATCCTGTTCTAGAGCATTCGCCGCAGGCATATAAGTTGGCTACTGAAGTTTTTCCGTTCTTATCCACGACAATGCCACCACATAAGTAGTGTGAAGCTGGGGCTACTGGAATCCAATCCTTTTCAATATCAATATGGTTGGTCAAACATTCTTCATAAATATTTGGAAAATGATTTTTGAAGACATCGATATCTAGGTGGGTGCAGTCTAAAAAGACATGGGTATCCCCGGATTTTTTCAACTCTTTGTCAATACTCTGGGATACGATATCCCTAGAGGCCAATTCTGCCCTATCATCGTAAGTTGGCATAAACCTATGTCCACTTTTATTTCGTAAGAAGGCACCTAAACCCCTGACCGCTTCGGAAATCAGAAAAGAGCGCCCATTTTTATTGCTATACAGGGCCGTGGGATGAAACTGTACAAACTCCATATCCTTAATTTTAGCTTTTGCCCTATAGGCCATTGCTATTCCGTCTCCTGTTGCTATTGCAGGATTTGTGGTATGACCATAAACGCTACCTATGCCGCCCGATGCCAATAATGTGCTATCTGCTCTTATCGTAATTATTTCTTCTGTCTTTTGGTCTAATACATAAGCTCCGTAACAGGATATGTTTTTGGATTCCGGAATATTAAGATGATGTTCCGTAATGAGGTCCAATACAAAATGATAGGATAAAACGGTGACATTCGATAATTTATGAATTTCTTGCAGCAATACACGCTCTATCTCCAACCCGGTAATATCCTTATGGTGCACCACACGGTATTCCGAGTGTCCTCCTTCGATTCCTAAATCTAGCCTACCAGAATCATTAATATCAAAACTTGCACCCCAAAGTATTAATTCCTTAAGCCGTTGAGGACCTTCCTTTATGACCATTTCAACCACTGCCTCATCACATAATCCGTCTCCTGCAACCAAGGTGTCTTTAATGTGTTTCTGAAAAGAATCTTCCTCTAAATCCAATACTACTGCAACACCGCCTTGGGCATATTTTGTGTTGGATTCTTGCTCCTCTGCCTTAGTGACTATAATTACGGTCTTATTGGGAAATCTCTGGGCAATTTTTACGGCGTATGTCAATCCTGCCACTCCCGAGCCTATAACAAGAAAATTTGCATGTACCATCCTATATCGATAATTCCAACATTCTTTGAATAGGTTGTAATGCACGTAACCTTATGTCTTTTTGTACTTCAATTTGTGGCGTTTCATTTAAAAGGCAGTCATAGATTTTTTGAAGGGTATTAACTTTCATATAAGCACATTCACTGCAGGCACAGGTGTTATCTTCCTCTGCTGGAGCCGGAATAAGTACGGTAGTAGGGACCTCTAGTTGCATTTTGTGTAAAATACCAGCTTCCGTGGCAACAATAAACTGTTCCTTGGGATGGGTTTTTACATAATTGATCATTCCTGAAGTGGAACCAATGTAGTTGGCAAGATCCAAGATGTGTTCCTCTGATTCGGGATGGGCTATTATTTTTGATTCGGGATAGATCTTATAGAGAGCCAAGAGCTTATCTACGGAAAAAGCCTCGTGTACTACACAGGAGCCGTCCCACAGCAATAGATTACGTCCCGTTTTTTTGCTTATATAGTGCCCCAAATTTTTGTCGGGCGCAAAAATAATTGGTCTGTCCATAGGTACGGACTCAACTATTTTTAAGGCATTGGAGGAGGTACATACAATGTCGCTCATTGCTTTAATTTCTGCAGAACAATTAATATATGTAATAACCAGGTGATCGGGGTGTGCTTTTATGAATTTTGAAAATGCCTCTGGCGGACAAGAATCTGCCAACGAACAACCTGCGTTTAAGTCGGGCAACAGCACTTTTTTAGTCGGATTTAGGATTTTTGCAGTCTCTGCCATAAAGTGTACCCCGGCAAATACAATTATAGAGGCATCGGTTTCAGCGACCCTTTGTGAAAGCCCCAAACTATCCCCAACATAATCGGCGATTTCTTGTATTTCATCGCGCTGGTAATAATGCGCGAGAATTACGGCATTTTTTTCGTGCCTTAACTCGTTGATTCTTTCTTTTAAATCCATAAGATCAAAAATAATTTGAACCGGAAAAGTTAGAAGATTGGATTTGGCTATAAAATGATAAATGTCATAATAAAAATAATCTTTTATTAAAACTCAGAATTAAGAATAATCTTGATACTTTTTAAGGTTGGTATTATGGCGAAGCGAATGTTAATGACATGGTCCAACAAATTAACGTTGGTCAATGCGTAAAGGACACAGTAGATTTTGTAGCTCAAAGGTGGGCTGTTTGGTCAATATATTTGGGTAATACTTTTGGTTTAGAGTAATTTTATTAGGAATACTCGCTTGGCTCATGGACCATTAAAACTCGACTTTGAAGGTGAGGGATTTCAATAGCCATGGGGCTCGTTTTAATGGTTGTTTTATCGCACTGGAGTACTCGCTTCGCTCGTGAACCAGAAAAGCTCCGCTTTGAAGAGGAGGAATTTCAATTATCTTATGGATTGGGTTTTAATACTTGTTTTATAACACTGGAGTACTCGCTTCGCTCGTGAACCAGAAAAGCTCCGCTTTGAAGAGGAGGAATTTCAATTACCTTATGGATTGAGTTTTAATGCTTGTTTTATAACACTGGAGTACTCGCTTCGCTCGTGAACCAGAAAAGGTCCACATTGAAGAGGAGGGATTTCAATAACCTTATGGATGGGGTTTTAATGCTTGTTTTATAACACTGGAGTACTCGCTTCGCTCGTGAACCAGAAAAGCTCCGCTTTGAAAGTCAACAAAAGAAAACTTCACAAGCTAAAAAACAAAAGCAAGCTATGTTTTATAGCTTGCTTTGTTTTCAACTTTTTGTTGACTTATTCGTTACCCTTACCAGGATTACCTGCGGTTTTCCATTGAGCTCCGTCTTGCAAATAAGAAACCACGCAGCTATCGCTGCTTGTTCTTTTTTTTATTCCAAAATTTTGAGTAAACTCCATTTTTCCATAAAAAAAAGAACCACGTCTAAAAAGACGTGGTTTCTTGCTTGTGGTGACCTCGACTGGATTCAAACCAGTAACCTTCTGAGCCGTAATCAGATGCGCTATTCAGTTGCGCCACGAGGCCATTTTTAAAATTCATTTTCCCCGTTTAACGGGCTGCAAATATATTTCTTTTTAAATTTACCACAAAATTAGAACAGCCTAAATAAATGAATTTTAAAAAATATGTGCGCGATATCGCGAATTTTCCTGGGGAAGGAATCACTTTTAAAGATATAACACCCCTATTACAGGATGCAGAGGCCTTGGCTGGTGCAGGGGAAGCCTTGTTTCAATTGATCAAAAATAATAAGATAGATAAGGTGGTCGGAATGGAAAGTAGAGGATTTTTCTTTGCCCCCATGTTAGCTACTCGCCTTAATGCTGGTTTTGTTCCAGTAAGAAAACGTGGAAAATTACCGCATCAAATAATCAGTGAATCATATGAGTTGGAATATGGTACGGATGTACTTGAGATTCACGTAGATAGTATATTAAAGGGGGAGAAGGTCCTTATTCATGACGATGTCCTAGCCACGGGAGGCACGGCAGAAGCTGTTTGTAAACTAATAGAAAAGTTAGGGGGAGAAGTGGTTCAATGTAATTTTTTAATGGAGCTGAACTTTTTAAAGGGCAGGGAAAAATTGTCCGGCTATCCTGTTGCGTCACTTATACAGTATTAATCCAGGGCATTAGTGGTCACTAAGTAACGCCATCCTATAATTGCCATTTGGGTTTTTGTGGCTTTGGAAAGGTCCAATTGTTTTTTAGAAAAGGAGGGCAACAACAACTTATTCAGTTTTGCCAAAAGTTTAAAGAAAGCCTTTTTCATCCTATAATATAGTTTTATTGGTTGATCTTAAAATTAGTTGCTTTTACTAGTTGTTAACGGTGCAAATATAGGAACTAAGTGGAAAAAAAAGGCTTTAAAGAATTGACTTCTTGGTCCGTATGGCAGGGAAAGGTAGATTTTAACGATAAAATGTGGCAAATGCCACAAGACAGCCCGTAAAAATTGCGAGTTGCAGAATAAAATGTATTTTTGCGCAAAATTTTAAAGTAATGATTACAAATAGAACATTTACCATGCTAAAGCCCGATGCCGTTGAGAATGGGCATATCGGTGGAATTTTGGATAAAATAACTTCGGCTGGATTCAAAATCGTGGCCATGAAATACACGCAATTGAGCAGAAGGGATGCCCAAGCGTTTTATGCCGTACATAAGGAGCGTCCTTTTTTCGGTGAATTGGTAGACTTTATGACTAGAGGTCCTATTGTATCGGCTATTTTGGAAAAGGATAATGCTGTTGAAGATTTTCGTGCTTTAATCGGAGCAACAAATCCGGCTGATGCAGCAGAAGGCACTATTCGTAAATTATTTGCTACGTCTATAGCTGAAAATGCAGTTCACGGTTCTGATAGTGATGAAAATGCGGCTATAGAAGGCGCATTTCATTTTGCTGGAAGGGAAATTTTCTAAGAACCTTTATTCATATAATTAAAAACCACACTTTTAAGTGTGGTTTTTTTGTTGGTTTATTACTGAAGATTATCTCAAAATAATTTTTGAAATTAAATTTTTACCCAATTCTTCGTTCAGTAATTTTATAATTTTGGACTTGCCCAGACTTAATTCTTCCCTTAGAACAGAAGAGGAAAGCGATACAAAAAGTGTGTCGCTCCGCAATTCTATGGCGGTTGTGTAATTATTTACGCCATTGCCCATTAAATTTATCCAGGCTTCCCGTGCATTAACACGGTCCATCCCCTTTTGTAATTTGTTTTCAGAAATAAACTCCTGTAAGGCTTCACCTAGGTTAAGGTTGTCATTTTTTCTCTTGGCCATTCTTATTCAATATTAATGGGTTCATATCTTTTGTAATGGTATTTTAAGTTATCCTCACTTAGAACCGTAAAGCTATTCTCCGATAGACTTACGATTTTTTCATGCCATTCACTCAGATCTGTTTTATAGTTTATCGTAAAAACATCATCTTTTTCATAAATGGTAAACATTTCTGCATCATTGGAGGTGTCGTACGTTCCGTTAAATCTTGGTTGCACCTTTTTTCGATATCCCTTAAGGTCGTTTATTTCAATGTAGTCTATACTGGTATTGACCGTATATTCCTTGTTGGTGCCATCCGGAAAAGAAACCTTATCAATTTCCCAATATCCATTCAAATAGGGCAGATCCACTTGGTTTACTTTGTTTTGGCAGCCAATTAGGCCCATAAAGGCAATAAAAATATAGATATATCGCATTTTACAACTTAAATATTTTATAGGATTGGTGTATCTTCTTTATAATTTCCTCCGTTCTATATGCATGGGTATCACTGAGAAATATTTGGCCAAAATTATCTTCGTTTACCAAATGTATAATATGGGCCACCCGGTTTTCATCCAATTTGTCAAAAATATCATCTAAAAGTAATAAAGGAGTAGTGCTGGCCTGCTTTTTTATAAAGTAGAACTGTGCCAATTTTAAGGCTATCAAAAATGATTTTTGCTGCCCCTGACTTCCAAATTTCTTTATGGGGTGCCCTTCAATCTCAAAGTTAAGGTCGTCTTTATGTGTGCCTACACTGGTATATTGTAGCGCTCTATCCTTTTCTAGATTCCTTTCCAATAAAGTTAGTAGATCACAATCCAATAATTTGCTATCATATGTTAAATCTACAACTTCTTTACCTCCTGAAATGATGAGATATTGTTCCTTGAATATGGGAATGAACGCTTCCAGAAATTCAGTTCTTTTGGCAAATATTCTGCTGCCATATTCCTGTAGTTGCTCATTGTATACCGCCAAAGATGTTTTGTCAAAAGTTTGGTTAACGGCAAAATACTTCAGCAGGGAATTTCTCTGGCTAAGTGTTTTATTGTACTTGATCAGATTTTGTAGGTACTCCTTATCAGATTGGGAAATGACCCCATCCATGAATTTTCTACGTGTTTCACTACCTTCAATTATTAAATCCCGGTCAGCGGGAGAAATAATCACCAAAGGAAGGAAACCTATATGGTCCGAGAATTTATCGTAAGCCTTGCCGTTGCGTTTAATTATTTTTTTCAACCCTTTTTTAAGACTGCAAAGAACTTTTTCTTCCCTGTCGTTTTTGTGAAATTCCCCATCGATGACGAAAAAATCTTCATCGTGTTTTATATTTTGGGTAGCCACAGGATTGAAGTAACTTTTCCCAAAGGAAAGATGGTATATGGCATCTAAAACGTTTGTTTTTCCAACACCATTATCTCCCACGAAACAATTGATTTTAGCATCGAATTCGAAATTTTCGGAAGCAAAGTTTTTGTAATTAATTAGTGATAATTTCTTTAGAAACATTCTAGGTGTTAAAATATTTATTTTTTATTCCGCTCTTAAACTGTAAAATATCCAAAAATAACGAATAAATACCCGTCCGGTTTTGGATAAAAACTTTATTTTTGCGCGATTAATAAATTTCAAAAATGGCAACTTACAAGAAAAGAGGTTTTAAACCAAAAAATAAAGAGGAGGAGAATTTGTTGGATGAGCAGGAAAGTACAACTGCAGAGGTATTTAGTTCGTTAGACGAAGGAGCATCCAGATCGGAAGAATGGGTTTCCCGAAATCAAAATTATATTCTTGGAGTAATTGGGGTAATTGCCGTAGCCGTGTTGGGATATATGGCATACTTTCAATTTGTGGAAAAGCCGATGGAAGAAAGTGCTGCCAACGAAATGCTATATCCTCAACAATATTTTGATCAAGCATTATCGGCAACTGCCGAAAAGGATTCATTGTTTACTCTAGCCCTGAACGGGGCAGAAGGTAAATATGGATTTTTGGATATAATTGAGGAATACAATGGTACTCCTGCTGCCAATCTGGCTAAATATTCGGCTGGTATGGCCTTTATGAATATGCAGAAGTACGATGAGGCCATTAAGTATTTGGAAGGGTTCTCTTCTGATGATTTAATTCTGGGTGCCTTGGCAAAAGGTGGATTAGGGGATGCTTTCCTGCAATTGAACCAGGCTGGTGATGCCTTAGGATACTATGAGCAGGCGTTTGCCCATAGTGCAAACGACTTTACAACCCCTAAATTTTTATATAAAGCGGGAGTTACTGCTTTGGAATTGAAGGAAAATGATAAGGCACTAAAATATTTTCAAAAAATAAAAGATGAATATCCAAGCTCTGATGAGGCTAGGACTATTGATGCATTTATAGGTAAGGCAAAAAATAACTAGTATATGGCTACGGCTAATAAAAATTTATCGGCATACGATAAAACAACAATCCCAAGCGCGAATGATTTTCGGTTTGGGATTGTTGTTTCTGAGTGGAATGAAGTAATTACCGAAGGACTTTTCGAAGGGGCTTTAACCGCGCTATTAGATTGTGGTGCCAAGGATGAAAATATTGTTCGCTGGAATGTTCCAGGGAGTTTTGAACTTACTTTCGGAGCCAAAAAAATGATTGAAACCGGGAAAGTAGATGCGGTAATCGCCATTGGCAGTGTTATTCAGGGGGAAACCAAGCATTTCGATTTTGTGTGCAGTGCCACGGCCCAAGGAATAATGGACTTGAACGTAAGAACGGAGGTGCCGGTTATTTTTTGTGTTTTAACGGACAATAATATGCAACAAGCCATTGACCGCAGCGGTGGTAAACATGGCAATAAAGGGGCTGAGGCTGCTATAGCCGCCATAAAAATGGTGAGCCTTGGAAAGTAAATACTACATTATCTCTTTTATAATGTTGATTTAAATGCCAATTAAGTGTTTCTTCCATAATTATTAACATTTTTTGGCAAGGGATTTAAGGCATATTTTTTGATTTTAAGTAACTTTGAAACAATAAGGATTATGGGAAAGTTTTCAAAATTACGTAAAAACAAGAAGTTTGGGTATACCCCTCGTTACTTCGAAGATAAGGGTGAAGGAAGTCCGTTTAAGATAGAACACAAATTGGACAAATTTAGACCTACCATGGATGGTCGTACTGGTTTTAAAGGTAAGTTCAGTAGGGCCATGGACGATTTAAAACAAAACGGAAGTCAAAATCAAAAATTTAGGACCCTGATAATTATTGCCATTCTTATTCTTATTTTTCTATACATAATAGATTTCGATCTATCTATTTTTATACCGCAATAATGGCAGATATTATTAAGCTTTTGCCAGATCATGTTGCCAATCAAATTGCCGCAGGGGAAGTAGTTCAACGACCCGCATCAGTTGTTAAAGAACTCATGGAAAATGCCATAGATGCAGGGGCCACTACTATAAAATTAGTGGTGAAAGAGGGAGGTAAAACATTGATCCAAGTAATTGATGACGGGGTAGGGATGAGCGTAACCGACGCACGTCTAAGTTTTGAACGTCACGCCACATCCAAGATTCAAAAAGCAGAGGACCTTTTTCAATTGAATACTAAAGGTTTTAGAGGTGAGGCGCTAGCTTCCATTGCTGCTATTGCCCACGTAGAAATGCAGACAAGGAAGGAAGAGGATGAGGTGGCAACGCACATAAAAATCGAGGGAAGCAAGATCATCTCTCAAGAAGTGGCCGTTGCGCCCAAGGGCACATCCATGATGGTGAAGAATTTATTCTTTAACATACCTGCAAGACGCAATTTTCTTAAATCCAACCATGTAGAGCTACGACATATAATGGATGAGTTCCAGAGAGTGGCCTTGGCACATTCCTCAATTGGGTTTCATTTTTATAATAACGGAAGTGAGCTTTTCAATTTGCCTACCTCCAATAGTAGACAGCGTATTGTAAATATTTTTGGTCCCAGAACCAATGAGAAATTGGTGCCTGTAAAGGAAGATACCCAAGTGGTTAAAATTAGTGGCTATATCAGTAAGCCGGAATTTGCCAAAAAGAGTAGGGGGGAGCAATTTTTTTTTGTAAACAATAGGTTTATAAAAAGCCCTTACCTTCATCACGCCATATTGGGCGCTTTTGATGGACTTATAAAAAAGGAAAATCATCCTGGCTATTTCCTTTATTTAACGGTTGATCCAAGTTCTATCGATATCAATATCCATCCCACCAAAACGGAAATTAAGTTTGATGACGAACATACCCTGTACGCCATTTTAAGATCTACTGTGAAGCATAGTCTGGGACAATTTAATGTAATGCCTTCCTTGGATTTTGAGCAGGACCAAAATTTGGAGACCCCATATAATTACAAGGATAAATCTGCTGAGCTGCCTAAAGTTATCGTTGATGCTGGTTTTAACCCTTTTAAGGCCGATGTGAGTGTAGGGTCAGCTCAAAAGGCGGGGTACCAGAAGCCAAATACAAAAGGGTGGGAAAGTTTATATGTGGGCATGGAATCCAATATAGGTAAGAATTCCGACTTTAGTAGTATAAGCTTCGAATCCGATACAATTACAGGTTCCATTTTTGATAATAATAAAGATACTGTTGATACAGGTGCTACCACTTTTCAATTAAGGCGAAAATATATTGTTACCACTATTAAATCAGGAATGGTGGTCATTGATCAAAGTAGGGCGCATCAACGTGTACTTTACGAAAAATTTTTAAAGAACATAACCATAAAGGAGGCAGTTAGCCAACAACTATTATTTCCATTATCTTTGACATTTTCCACATCCGACTGCGCAATTATTGCTGAAATTCAAGAAAGTTTAACCACAGTAGGATTTGTTTTTGAAAGTATTGATGGAGAAGAGGTAAGGGTAACGGGAGTACCATTCTCGGTTCCTGAAAGCGAAGTAGGAATTATTTTGGATCAGTTGATATCGGACTATCAACAGGATTTTGTGGTCGATGGTTTTTCGCAGACCGATATACTGTCAAAGACATTGGCAAAATCTTTATCTGTAAAGACAGGGGAAGTATTGGATCGCGATTCCCAGTTGGCTTTGGTAAACGATTTGTTTGCCTGTAAAGAATCTGGGGTGAGTCCTTTTAATAAACCAATATACGTCACCATTTCGGAGGACGAAATTGATAAAAAATTTATATGAATGGGTAGGATTACGGACGCAGTAAAGCATTTGATAATAATTAATGTGTTGTTTTTTGTGGCTACACAATTATATGGTGATCAAATGTACCAGTGGTTTTCGCTTTGGTTTCCGAAAAATGAAAATTTCGAGTTCTGGCAGGTTATTTCCCATATGTTTATGCACGGCGGGTTTATGCATATTTTGTTCAATATGTACGCCCTATGGGCCTTTGGGTCGCCATTGGAGAAAATGTGGGGAAGGAATAAATTTTTCTTCTTTTATTTTTCGGCAGGTATCGGAGCAGCCTTGATCCATACAGGGGTGAATTACTATTATTTTAATCAAGGGCTGGATGCCTTGGTAAGTACGGGTATTCCTAAGGAGCAGATAATAGAAATTGTTTCAGGAGGTAAATATAGCCCAAGTTGGTACGATGTGGTCTCCAAGGGCACCATTGATAATTTTCTGGGAGCCTTTAATACACCTGCAGTCGGAGCCTCTGGTGCTATTTACGGTGTTTTGGTGGCTTTCGGAATGTCTTATCCCAACAGTGAATTGTTTTTAATGTTTATTCCTGTACCTGTGAAGGCCAAATATTTTATTCCAGTCTTAATTGGATTGGATTTATTTTCAGGGGTAACGGGCTATTCAATTTTTGGTAATGGCATAGCTCATTTTGCTCATGTAGGCGGAGCATTATTCGGGTTTATTATGATGTGGTATTGGAAAAATAATCAGTTTAACAACAATCGCTGGGATAGATAATGGGTAATCAAAACATTAAATATTATTACAATAGATTAAATATTGCGGAAAGGCTTATAGTCCTTAATGTGGCAGTATTTATTCTCAGTGGATTGGTAAAGGTACTATTTGGATTTTCTGGAGATAGTATTATTCGTTGGTTCGAACTTCCAAAGGACTTTTTTCATTTTCTTACCCAACCATGGTCAATAGTTAGCTATTCTTTTTTTCATTCGGGATTCGGTCATATCTTTTGGAATATGTTGATGTTGTACTACGCGGGTAGAATATTTCTAAACCTTTTCGATAGTAGAAGGTTTCTCAATGTGTATTTTTTAGGGGTTATCCTTGGAGGGTTCATATTTTTATTGAGTTATAATATATTCCCGGCTTTATTGGGTATTAATACAGCCTTGATAGGGGCTTCGGCCGGGGTTACAGCGGTGCTTATCTTTGTTTGTGCCTATTTGCCCAATCAAGAGGTCCGTGTTATATTTTTTAATGTAAAACTTTGGCATATAGGGGTCTTTGTGGTATTGTTAGATCTTATTCAAATCTCCATTGGCGGTAATGTCGGAGGGCGTTTGGCGCATTTAGGTGGTGCGGCTTTAGGATATTTTTATGCGCGCCAACTAATTAATGGTCATGATATTGGTAGTGGTTTTGCCAAGTTTTTGGATGCGATAGCTAATTTATTTAAGCGTAACGAGCGGAAAGCACCTTTGAAAACGGTATATCGCAAAGAAAATAGAGGGGCGGGACAAGCAGAAAATTACGATAAGGAAAGCCGCCAACGTAAAATAGATGCTATCTTGGACAAGATTAGCAAGTCTGGTTACGAAAGTCTATCCAAGGCAGAAAAGGATTTTTTATTTAAGGCAGGAAAAGAATAAAAAGTGAAGAACCTTAATTTCATTGATAAATGCATGTTCTTCATTAATGGGGTTTTGGCCTTATTGTTATTTGTTTCATGTTTTGTTCCTCTAATTTCTGTGGCACATTTTGCCTATTTCTCTATTCTAAGCCTAATGGTACCCCTTTTGGTATTGTTTAATTTGCTTTTCTTGGCCTATTGGCTCTTTAAAAGAAAGAAACAGTTATTGCTATCGGCTTTTGTTCTGGTACTTGGATATATATGTTTGGGGAATTTTTTCAAGTTTAAATTGTCTGAAGAGGAAATACAGGAAGAGGATCTAAGCATCATGAGCTACAATGTTAGGGGGTTCAATAAGTTTGAATGGATCCATGATGCGTCAGTAGGCGATCGTATAATGGATTTTATTATTTCAGAAGATCCAGATATATTGTGTATTCAGGAGTTTAGCCGGATTAAGGATAGGCAACTTAAGAAAATATATGCCTTTAAATATGCTACGGACTATAAATTAAGCGAAAAGAAATCTATCCAAGCCATTTATTCTAAGTTTCCTATAATCAATAAGGGTTCCTTGGATTTTCCGGACAGTGGAAATAATGCCCTTTTCGCCGATATCGTTGTCAATAAGGATACGATAAGAGTGTATAACCTTCATCTAGAATCGCACAAGATAATACCCAGCGTTAGTCGTATCTCCAACGAACCAAAGGGTAGGTTGTTCAAAAGGGTTAGCAAGTCTTTCGCTAAACAGGGCGAGCAGGCCGAATTATTCGACAAACATAGGAATGCAACGCCTTTTAGAAAAATTGTCTGTGGCGATTTTAACAATACCCAATTCTCCAATGTCTATAAAGTTATAAAAGGGGATATGAACGACTCTTTCGCTGAGCAGGGAACTGGTTATGGCCGGACCTTTAATTTTAGATATTATCCCGTGAGGATAGATTTTATTTTGGCGGATCAAGCGTTTGAGATTGAAGCACATAAAAATTTCGATATCAAATTGTCCGACCACTTTCCCGTAATGGCATCAATCAAAATGGGCTCCGAATAGTTTATTTTTCTTCAAGTTATTAAGTTGAACAAGCGAAGGTCTAAAGTTAGGGTCTTTTAGTTGTCTACTTTTTTTAACTATCCTTTAATAAGGGTCAATAATCTTTAAAACACCTTCTTGGCGGTCTGTTCTTCTGAGGTAACTCCTGAGGGCAGTTCTATTATTCTAAAATTTTTGAATTCAATTTCTGCCCCTTCAGATTCCAAACATAAGTAACCTTTTTTGATGGATGACTTGCTAATACCATTTACAAATTTCCCATTTACGGAGAGTTTTATAGTACCATCTACACATATCACTTTGTAACTGTTCCATTGCCCTTTGCCTAGTGCCCTATTTTCAATGGATTTGCTCCTGGTGCCCCTAGGGTTGTCCGGTTGGGTTATAACCCCACCTACACCAAAGAGTTCCCCGTGCACGTATGCAATGGGAGGCTTTACCCCGTCTCTTATATTCTGATTTACCCAGTCGAGTTCCAACATTTGGACTTCGACACCTCCAGGTAAGCGATTTTCTTCCCCAGGTTTGGCATCGCTCCATACAAAAACCCCTGAATTACCTCCGGCTTCCATATGTCGCCATTCTACCAATAGGATAAAATTCTCATATTGTTTTTCGGAGCGCATAACACCAATAGGTAAACCTGAACAGACAAGAATATTTTTTTCTTTTCGCCAAGTTTCGGGATCTGTATTTACATTGATCCAATTAATGGGCTTTTCCTTGCCCTTATCTACCAATTGATCCAAAGTAGTCTCAGTGCCGAAGGTTATTGGTTTGATTTGCGCCAATATGGTTACGCTATACAAGAATAAAAATAATAGACTTAGGTTGTGAAATATCTTCATTTATTTGATCTTATTTGTTTTGAAGGCATTAATTTTTTCGGACTAAAAGGTTATTTGGTTCTAATGTTGGGTTTAAATTAATTTGGTTTTACCGGGCACAGCTATTGGTGCTGTCGGCCATTTTAGATCCCAATTATATTCTTCTACTTTCGGACCTAAGGATTCTTGTGAATTAAAGGCCTGTTCCCAGCTAATGGTTTGTCCGGTATAACCAACCATTCGGGCCCAAATTGCTAGCATGGTGCTAGTTGCCATCCATTCACCATTATTAATCGGATTTCCATTTCTTATAGAAGCAAATAGTTCATCGTGTTCTGTCTGGAACATATTGTTTCTCTCGCCCGCGTATGTCCATTTATTTTTACCTGTTATTTCATACCTACGGCCAATATGGACTATGGCGCTCCCATCGCTACCGAATACTTCAACGCTATTTTTGTGGGAAGTATCACTTTGTTGTCTCGTAAAATGATACCCTTTTGCGCCATTGGCGTATTCAAATTCCACAGCAAAGTGATCAAAAATATTGCCGTATTTTTTGTCCACCCTTACTTGTCTTCCACCTGTTCCCGTGGCACTTATGGGCATTTTATCTCCCATTACCCAAGACATCATGTCCAAACTATGAACGGCTTGTTCTACAATAAAGTCTCCTGACAACCAATTGTAATAATACCAGTTTCGCATGTTATAGGTCATATCGGTCCAATCTGGCTGGCGGTCTTTGTACCAGGCTTCCCCTCCATGACGAAAGGTGGTTACCGTTTTAATATCCCCAATTTCACCATCCAAAACGCGACCGTATATAGCCCTATTGGGATAATCATACCTAAAACAGAATCCAGAAACCAAGGAGAGGTTTTTCTCTTTTGCTATTTTTGCGGCGGCCAAAACTTTGTGGACTCCAGGGGCGTCTACGGCTACTGGTTTTTCGCAAAAAACATGTTTCCCTGCATTTACTGCTGCTGTTAAATGGTCAGGCCTAAAGGCTGGTGGTGTAGTTAATAGTACCACATCAACGCCAGATTCAATTACTTTTAAATAGGCATCGAATCCTAGAAACTTATTTTGTTTGTCCACTTTTATTTTGTCACCGGCAATCTTGACCAATGCGGCATGGGCTTCTTCCAATCGATCTTCAAAAACATCTCCCATGGCAAAGAGAACCACATTTGGATCGGCCTCCAAGGCCTGTGCCGCAGCACCGGTACCCCGACCTCCACAACCGATCAACCCCACCTTAATGGGGGAGTCCTTATATGCCTTTGTAGCGCCAAAAGAAACAGAGGGGTAGACCAATGAACCCCCTATAAGGGCTATTCCTGATTTCTTAATAAAATCCCTTCGTCCAGGGGTTATGGAGTTCTTAGAGGTGTGGTCTTTCATTTTTCAGATTTGAATTAGATATATTTTTAGCCTAAGCGCCATACAAAATAGCGATAATTTTTTAAATGTCATAGGATGGTTTTAGAAGGTTTGTGTCATGTTACTTAGGAGTGTAAGTTGGAAAACGAAATTGGGTGCCTAAAACAGTCTTATTGCTAATAATAAACAGTGACTAGAGTGTTGTGTTTGATGGGAACTAGGGAAAGGAAAATCTTTACATTAAATAACAATCTGCCATATCCGCTAAAATATGGATCAAAAATGCTATTCCAAAAACTCTAGTTTTTTGGAAAAATAGTAATAAGCAATAGCCTGAAATGGCCCAATACGTATGCAAGGGATGAAAGTTGATGCTGCAGCGATTATGGTCAAAAATTGGATTTGCCCATAAATGATCAACATCAATAAGAATTCCTGCGAGAAGAATTGCGATTATTAGTAACCGATGTTTTTTATAAAAAATTAACCCAACTATAATTGGAAGTAAAAAATGAATGCCGTAGTGCACGCAAAACCTAAGCATCGGGAAGGTTTAGTTTGAGGGCTTTTAAATAGGTAAGGGCATTGGTGCCTTCATTAAATAAAAGATCTAAAATACTTAAGTTGGATATGAAATCATTTCTGTCATCGAATACTTGAACGTATTTTGGCTGTTCAAGTATTATCTTTGTTTTAGAACTGATTAAAAACCGGCCATCCACTTTGTTGGTAACATCAGCCTCATAATTCTCGGTTGTCTTTACGGGCATATTAATTTGCAAACATTCACAAATGGTCTCAATACTTTTGAGGTTAAAATCCAATAAGGAGTGGAATGTATTATGGTATAATGGGGCAATATCATCTTCATAGAACTCGAAGAACGGAGATGTTCTATAGGCTGTTTCCAAGGTGCGCCAGTGCTGTCTCTGCCAAGGATAATCATTATCTATTTTTACGTCGCTATAGCGTTGTTTTCCCTTTGTATTTCCAACATGTTTAATGGGGATATTAAGCATGTGCAGCCCAATGTCCGTGCAGATATAACACCTATTGCGAAAGGTCTGTTTTTGATAGTTGTCCATCACCTCCCAACAAACATCGTTCTGAACCATCGCCGCAAAATTGACGATATTAGGGAAGTAGCCCGGATGAAGCAGAAGATTCATGGTTACGAAGGTTTTTTACTGTAATAATTGATCATTCTAAAATGGGGCATATTAAAAGCCTGTAATGTTCAATTACTACATTAATTATTTACTAGCTACTTTTTTCTTTTTATTAAAGAAATCAAAAATAAACCAGGCGGCCAATAAGATTAGAAAATACTTAAAGTAGGAGGTAGGTTCACCTTCCCCATTTACGGTTGTAAAAACCCTATCCCATCTCACCTTCCAGTTGCTCATACCATCATTGATGCCATCTATGCTCATCCAAATAAAAATAGGAGTACCTACAACATGGTCTTCAGGGACATAGCCCCAGAAACGGCTATCTTCCGATCGGTGTCTGTTGTCTCCCATCATCCAATAGTAATTTTGTTTAAACGTATATGAGTTGGTTACTTCACCATTAACGATAATCTGATTTCCATTTACCTCAAGGTCATTTCCTTCGTATTCCTCAATTATCTTTTCATAAATGGGAAGTACTTCGAGGTTAAGAGGTACGGTTTTTCCTTTTTCGGGAATATAGATAGTAGCCATGTTGTCTACGGTACCGGAATGTGCGGCATTTTGAGGAAAGATAGAGGTATCCGAATTCTTATAGGAAAATTTGTCGATTGATGTTATTCCGTCATTGCCTGTATAATTTTTGGCTTCCTCCTCTGTTAGATTAAAGAGTGCCATATTTTTCATGTCTTCGGACTTTAAATAATCCTTGACTTTCTGGTTCCCTACATTACCGGCATAATAAGTGTAGGAAGAATCAGACTTTATCTGTTCCAAGTTCATGGCATGTATTACCTCTGTTGCACGTTCTTGCTGAAGCGAGGCATTAGGAACCCTGAGAACGTTTCCAGATAGGTTTTCCCTGCCCAAAAGTTCTATTGCGGCATTGGAAAACTGTCCATTTACTGTAACCGTGTGTAAAGATTCTGGCTTTGCCCTATATGGTAAAACTGTTTTTTTACCGTTAATGTATACATAACCATCTTTAATGCTCAAGGAATCGCCTGCTACTCCAACACAGCGCTTTACATAGTTCGATTTTTTGTCAATGGGTTTGCGCACCCCCTTTTGTTTTTTAAAGAACTGATAAACCGTATCAGCTGGCCAGCTAAAAACAACGATATCGTTTCTTTTTACCTTTTTAAACCCAGGTAGTCTTAAATAGGGTAACTGTAATTTGTTCCAAATTGAGGTTTTGTACGTAGCGGGATCAACATCTGCGACATATGATCTGGTTTTAAGTACTGGTAAGGTATCGTGAACCATTGGTGCGGCGACAGTCGTCATAGGTATTCTAGCTCCATAATGAAATTTACTCACGAAAAGGAAATCGCCAACCAGTAGGGTTTTTTCTAAAGAACTGGTGGGAATAACAAAGGGTTGGATCAAATAAGTATGAACCAAAGTAGCGGCCACAATGGCAAATACAATGGAACTTACCCATTCACCTAAGGCAGTTTTTGGATGGATATCCCTATTTTCGACATATTTTACGTCTTCAAAATAGTTAACATAGTATATGTAAAGACCTAAGGTCAATATGGCCAACCAGGTATCCAATAAACTGTTTTTTCCAAAACTTCTCAGGGTTTCAACCCAGACTACTGGAAACATCAATAAATTAATGATTGGGATAAAGAGCAAAATTACCCACCATTTCGGCCTATTTATAATCTGCATCAGAACAATGGCATTGTAAACAGGGATTGCAGCTTCCCATGATTTTCTACCCGCTTTTACATACAATTTCCAGGTGCCTAAAAAATGTATTACCTGAATAATTAAAATAAAAATAATCCACTGTGTGCCGTTCATATTGGTAATTATTATGTAATGATTGATGGTCTATTAAAAACACTTCAATCTTTAAGTCAGTTTAAGTTGCTCTTTGTTACGTTCTTTAACTAAGGTTTAACACATCTTTCATGGTGAAAACCCCGGTTTTCCCAACAATCCATTCGGCTGCTATCACGGCCCCTAGGGCGAAACCTTCCCGGTTATGGGCAGTATGCTTAATTTCAATACTGTCTACTTCGCTTTCATAGGAAACGGTGTGGGTTCCCGGCGTATCTGCAATACGCTTGGCAGCTATGGGAATTTCCATATCACCGGCATTGTCCAATTTCCATTTGGTATAAGAAGTTTCCTTAATAACACCTTCGGCCAATGTAATGGCTGTACCGCTGGGTGCATCCAATTTTTGGGTATGGTGTATTTCTTCCATAGAAACTCGGTATTGGTTTTGGGACCCGATCATTTTTGCCAAATAGGAGTTTAGCTCAAAAAAAAGATTCACGCCCAAACTAAAGTTGGAGGCGTAGATAAATGCGCCTTGGTTTTCTTTGCAAAGGTCTACGGCCTTTTGGTAATCCTGTAGCCAACCGGTAGTTCCTGAAATTATGGGAACTTTGTGCTTTAGGCAGTTTTTAATGTTTCCAAAAGCTGCATTTGGCATACTAAAATCAATCGCAACATCGATTTCTGAAAAATCAATGTCTGTTGCATCCAAATCAATTTTTGCAGCAATAGTATGGTTTCTTTTAAGGGCGATCTGTTCGATCATTTTACCCATTTTACCATATCCGAACAAGGCAATATTCATAAATTAAAACTTAATGGTTAAAGCCAAACCATAAACTGGTTTGGTGGTAATGGCGTCTAGGTCCAAATAGGGTTTTATATCCATACTTAGGTCATCATCCACGTTAAATTGTCTTAGGTGTGCATCAACATTGGCATCTACAATATTTAAGGCATACATAGCAATGGTGACCAAAAGCCATAAATCTCTATCTTCTTGGTATCTTTCCTGTGCACTTTCCAAGGCTGCTTGGGAAAAGTCCGGATCTGCCCCAGGAGCATTAGGGGTTCCCAGATCATAAAATTCATCATCTGTAAAACCAGCTTGTCTACGTTTAAATGCCGTTCTAAAACGATCATATAAATCATCGTTGTAGATGTATCCATAAACTCCGCCGCCTATGATGGCATACACAATGGGCGCCTTCCAGTAACGTCTGTTATATATTTGGCCAAGTCCGGGAAATACGGCTGAATAGAAGGCCGCTTTACTTGGTGCCAAAGGATTGATGGCTTTTCTTTTGACTTTTAGGGTGTCTACTACGGTTATGCCCTCTTTTTTGAGAGTAGTTGTAATGGAATCTGATGCCTGGGTAGTATTTTCTGCCTCTTGGGCAAGTCCGAAAGTTATAACAAGAAAATATACAGCCAGAGAAACAAGATATTTACTCACCCGTAATCAATTTTTTAATCCTATTGAATTCTTCCTTGGAATGAAAGGGTATGGTAATTTTACCTTTTCCTTTTTCAGAGGCTTTAATATCTACTTTTACCGATAGGTATTCTGAAAATGAACCTAGATTTTTGTCAATGAAATCTGGGTTTATGGCGGGTTTCTTTTGTGTTTTTGTAGCAAGGGAATTAATTGGGGCGGCATCGGTATTACCTTCCTGATAATCTTTAACAGCTTTTTCCGTTTCCCTGACCGATAGGTTTTCACCTACGATTTTTTCATATAAGGCAATTTGATCTTGCTTTTTTTCCACATTAACCAGTGCCCTTCCGTGGCCCATACTTACAAAACCATCTCTTATTCCCGTTTGAATAATGGGGTCTAGGCGCAATAATCGCAAATAGTTGGTGATGGTAGAGCGCTTTTTGCCTACCCGCTCGCTCATTTTTTCTTGGGTTAACTGAATTTCATCAATCAACCTTTGGTAGGAAAGTGCTATTTCTATTGGATCTAAATCCTGTCGTTGAATATTTTCAACTAGTGCCATTTCCAAAGATTCCTGATCGTTGGCAATTCGGATATAGGCCGGTATGGTCTCCAAACCAATTAATTTGGATGCCCTGTACCTACGTTCACCAGAAACCAACTGATATTTGTTGAAATCCAGTTTTCTAACCGTTATTGGCTGTATAACTCCCAATTCCTTTATTGAGGAGGCCAATTCCTGCAAGGCTTCATCATTAAAATTTGAACGGGGCTGAAATGGATTTACGTCTATAGCGTCCAAATCCAATTCTACAATATGGCCCACTACTTTATCTGCGTTCTTGTCAGTAGCCGATTGAATATCGTTTTCCGGGTCTTTTAAAAGGGCTGATAAACCGCGGCCCAACGCTTGCTTTTTTATTGCTTTCGCCATTATACTGTCTCCTTGTTTTTCACTACTACTTCATTTGCCAAATTTAAATAATTGGCTGCTCCTTTACTACTGGCATCATATTTAATAATGCTTTCGCCATAACTTGGGGCTTCACTCAATCGCACATTTCTTTGGATGATCGTATCGAAAACCATTTCAGAAAAGTGCTTTTTAACTTCTTCCACAACTTGGTTGGATAGTCTCAATCTGGAATCGTACATGGTAAGTACCATTCCTTCTATATCCAGATCCGGGTTGTGTATTTTTTGAACACTCTTAATGGTATTCAGTAATTTGCCCAATCCTTCCAATGCAAAATATTCGCACTGTATAGGTATCATAACAGAATCGGCCGCAGTAAGGGCGTTTAATGTTAGAAGTCCAAGAGAAGGGGCACAATCTATAAGAATATAGTCGTATTTGTCCTTTAGTCCACGAATCGCTTTTTTCATCATATATTCCCTGTCGTCCTTGTCTACCAATTCAATTTCGATGGCGACTAGGTCAATATGTGCTGGAATAAGATCCACATTTGGGGAAGAGGTCTTAACGATGGTTTCTTCGGCTGTTTTGGAGTGCTCCAATACTTGGTAGGTTCCAAATTCAATACTATCCACATCCAAACCTAATCCTGAAGTTGCATTAGCCTGGGGGTCAGCGTCTATTAGTAATACTTTTTTTTCCAATACACCCAAAGAGGCGGCCAAATTTACCGAAGTAGTAGTTTTTCCTACACCACCTTTTTGATTAGCAATAGCAATTATTTTGCCCATTATCATAGTAAGTTAGGGGGTAAAAATACGATTATTTAAGTTGTTATAAAATGTATTTTGTTAACACTGGGTGAATAACTGTCGACTTAAGCGTTAAAGTGCGTTAAAGTTTTAGAGGATTTATTGTCAGGCATTTAGAAGTAGCCTATTTTTTCTTTGGTACACTTATTCACAAGTTATTAGCGAGTCCCGAATTTCAAAAGCCACAAGCGCATTGAAATACGATGGTCGAACGAATCCTACCTTTTCGGCAGGGACTCTGAACCCAAGTGATGGTCCTTTATTGAAAACCCAAGGTTGGCACTGGACCTTATTAGCATTTAATATTGATTCTTGTGAACTGAGGATATTAAGTGCTTAGTATTTCCAGAAGTTGTATGGCCGTATCGCTTATTTTTGTGCCTGGACCAAAAATCGCTCCGACCCCTGCACCATATAAAAAATCATAATCCTGTTTTGGGATTACTCCGCCAACGATTACCATAATATCTTCCCGCCCATAGGATTTTAATTCTTGTACTACTTGGGGCACCAAGGTCTTATGTCCACCTGCTAAGGAAGAAATTCCCAAAACATGTACATCGTTTTCCACAGCTTGTTTGGCTACCTCGGCCGGAGTTTGGAACAGGGGCCCAATATCTACATCAAAACCTAGGTCGGCATATGCTGTTGCTACCACTTTGGATCCCCGGTCATGACCGTCCTGTCCCATTTTGGCAATCATTATCCTAGGTCTACGGCCTTCCTGCTCGGCAAACTTGTCTGCCATTTCCCTGGCCTTGCCAAAGCTCTCATCTCCCTTTATTTCTTTTGAATACACACCCGTAAACGAATTTATAGTTGCCTTATGTCTGCCAAAAGCATTCTCCAATGCTGTGCTAATCTCGCCCAAGGTAGCTCTTGCCCTGGCCGCCTTGATAGCTAAAGCTAACAAATTTTCCTCAACTACACCAGATTCGTTGGCTGTTTTGGGAGCTTGGGACTTAATTCTTTGTTTAGCGATTTCGGTAAGTATCTGCAGTGATTTCTTAACATCACTTTCATTTCTTTTTTCCTTGACGACCTGTAGGCGTGCCAGTTGTTGCCGTCTTACCTCAGCATTGTCCACTTCCAATATTTGTAGGGTATCCTCTTCCTTGGTCATATATTTATTGACGCCGACAATGATATCCCTTCCACTGTCTATATGTGCTTGTTTTTTTGCAGACGCCTCCTCGATCCTTAATTTAGGGATTCCAGCGTCAATAGCCTTGGTCATACCACCCAATGCTTCCACTTCTTCTATAAGGGTCCAAGCTTTATGCGCAATTTCGTCCGTAAGTTTCTCTAGATAATAACTACCGGCCCATGGGTCTACCGTTTTTGTTATTTCCGTCTCTTTTTGTAAATATAATTGGGTATTGCGGGCAATACGTGCAGAGAAATCCGTTGGCAGTGCTATGGCTTCATCCAGGGCATTTGTGTGTAAACTTTGGGTGCCCCCAAAAACTGCCGCAGCAGCTTCTATGGTTGTTCTGGTAATGTTATTAAAGGGGTCTTGCTCAGTAAGGCTCCATCCACTGGTTTGGCAATGGGTCCTTAAAGTCAGCGATTTTTCATTTTTAGGATTAAATTGTTTAACCAATTTTGCCCATATCATTCTACCGGCCCTCATTTTTGCAATTTCCATGAAGTGATTCATCCCAATTCCCCAAAAGAAAGACAATCTAGGGGCAAAATCGTCAATATTTAAACCAGCTTTTAGCCCGGTTCTAATATATTCCAATCCGTCTGCTAAGGTATAGGCCAATTCAATATCGGCCGTGGCGCCTGCCTCGTGCATATGATAGCCAGAAATGCTAATACTATTAAATTGGGGCATAAACTTACTGGTATATTCAAAAATATCAGCAACGATCTGCATAGACGGTGCAGGGGGATAGATATAGGTATTTCTAACCATAAATTCTTTTAAGATGTCATTTTGAATAGTTCCAGAGAGGTCTTTTGGCAAAACTCCCTGTTCCTCCGCCGCTACAATATAAAAGGCCAATATGGGTAGTACCGCACCATTCATGGTCATGGAGACCGACATTTTATTTAACGGAATGTCTTGGAACAGAATTTTCATGTCCTCGACAGAGTCAATGGCTACCCCTGCTTTACCAACGTCACCAACCACACGTGGATGGTCACTGTCATATCCTCTATGGGTAGGGAGGTCAAAGGCCACGGAAAGGCCCTTTTGTCCGGCTTGGAGGTTTTTTTTGTAAAAAGCGTTGCTCTCTTCGGCCGTTGAGAATCCGGCGTACTGCCTTATGGTCCATGGCCTACTAACATACATGGTAGTATAGGGTCCCCGGAGAAAAGGAGGGATACCTGCGGCAAAGTTCATATGTTCCACAGAATCAATATCGGCCTTGGAATATGTTTTTTTAAGTTGGATTCCCTCTGCTGTCTCAAATGGCATATTTGGGTCATGTTTGTCCGTGTTCGATTCCGGAACAGACCTTAGTTGAATATGTTGAAGATTTTTTCTTGCCATTGTTTTGAATCTTATTACCCTAAGCTTTAGGCGGACAGTTTATAAGTCTTTCCGCTTTTTAAACTAGTTGCAAAAGGTTATTATTCCGTTTTTAATCGCTTTTGTTCCCAATCCTCGGACAATCTTTTTTCAATGATCGGTTCGATCAGGGTTTTTCGGGCATTGGTTTTTACAAAGGGATATAATTCTAAATTATCCTTCATCTTATCTTCTCTGGAAGCATACTTGTTGGTGCCAACAAGGACTTTTTCCAAGCTATTGAAGCTGTCCTGTTCTTTAGCTGCGCTTTCCTTTATTTTTTTTTGAATGATGTGTTCTTTCAATTGAACCAAAAAACCTCCTCCAGTTTCAATTTGTTTAAATAAATCGAGTGCTTTGGATGCAAGTTGATGGGTGATGGCTTCTATGTAATACGCACCATCAGCGGCATTCGCTACCTTATCAAAATAACTCTCGTTTTTTAAGATCAGTAATTGATTTCTAGACATACGTTCGCCAAATTCATTGTCTTTATGAAAGATGGCGTCATAGGGCATATTTATTACCATATCTGCCTCCCCTAAAATTGCCGACATACTTTCGGTAGTAGTGCGCAACATATTACTATTATAGTCGTATAAGGTTTTGTTTCTAAAGGTAGGTGTGGCTATAATGTGACACTGCTCTCTAGCTCCATATTCTTGGGCCAGGGTTCCAAACAATAATCTAAGGGCCCTAAGTTTAGCTATTTCAAAGAAGTAATTGCTCCCAACGGAAACCTTAAAAGTAATTACGGATGTTTTAAGGATATCTGAATGATTGTCATTTAAATGGTTCAAGTATTCATTGGCATGGGCAAGTGCATAGGCCAGTTGTTGTGTAAGATTGGCTCCGGCATTTGCATAAAGGGAAACATCTACACCTAAAGTTTGGGCGTGTTGTAAATTAAGAATATCCCCTAAAATTTTATGATCTTGATTGAGGTTGAATTGCCAATTGCCATTTCTGGCCAAATGACCAATGATATCTATATTGAGATAAACCTTGTTAATTTGGTTTTTGGCAACCTCCAATATGGATGTAATATAGGCGGAAGATAGAAATTGAAGGTTGAAATAAATGGTTATTTGCCCAAGGTCAATTTCTTTAAGAAGCTCATGAATCTTTATTTCTTCGGATGGAATCGTAAATTGGATACTTTCGGCTCCCCTTGCAATGGCTTCCAAGGCCTTTTGGTTGGCCAATTTGGCATTCCCTGCGTATATTCCCTGTCCAATACGCCAGCTAGGATTTTTAATGGCTCCCGTTATGTTGATTGCCTTCAGGTCTTCTGAATGGTAGAAGGGTTTTACTTTAATGCCTTCGGGCGATTCCCAAACCAATTTTTCATTATAATCTTGGCCCTGCAACTCGTACTGGATTTTTTGCTTCCAGGCTTTGGAAGAAATCTCGGGGAAATCGGTAAAGAGTTTGGGCCTACTCATCATCCTTGGTTTTTAGACTGTCCTCATATTCAATTAAATAAATTTCCTCATTTTTTCTTTTCAAATAGTACTGTTCCCTAGCAAATTTTTCCAACTCCTCGGGATCCGACAATTTTTCTATTATTATTTTATCCCTTGCTATCTCATCATGAAGAAACTCTTTCTGTTTTTCCAGATTGTTTATTTGCTTTTTAAGTTCCCAATGTATAAGAAGGGAGTTGGTATCGAAGAACAACATCCAGACAACAAAAACCGAAAGCACCAAAACATACATATTGGTAACCACGCCAAACCATTTTTTCTTCCTTATCCCTTTGATTCCCATAGGTGATTAACTTAATTTTTCGTTGATTATGGTCCTTACGATATCTACCGCTACGGTATTGTACTTATTGTTCGGAATAATAATATCGGCATATTCCTTAGCGGGTTCTATAAATTGATTGTGCATAGGCTTTAAGGTGTTTTGGTACCTTGCTAAAACTTCATCCAAATCCCTGCCACGTTCGGTTATATCCCTTTTTAGACGCCTTATCAATCGCTCATCAGAATCGGCATGAACAAATATTTTAATGTCGAACATCTCTCTTATCTGAGGGTTGGTCATAATTAAGATACCTTCCACGATCATTACCTTTCTAGGGTGTGTTAGAATAGTATCAGTGGTACGGTTATGTTTAACAAAAGAATATACAGGTTGATGAATCGGAATTCCTTTTTTTAGATCCTGTAAATGGTTGCCCAATAATTCAAAATCAATGGCACGGGGATGGTCGAAATTTACTTGGGTACGTTCGTCATATGATAAGTGGGACAGGTCGCAATAGTAAGAATCTTGGGAAATAACCCCCACTTCCTCAAATGGCAATTCGTTTATAATTTGATTTACAACCGTCGTTTTTCCGCAACCCGTACCACCCGCAATACCAATAACCAACATGTATTTCTAATTTGTTCCAAAAATAACAATTTGCAATCAAACTGTCATGATTAAAATAGATGCCTATCCTATAAACAGCTAAACTTTTTATCTTATTGTAACGTATATATAAATACCAACTTCATAGACTTAATTATTTAGATTGTGATGTGGTTCCTTTTTAGAACAAGGGGTATTAAATTTTAACAGAAGCAAATCAGATTATGACAAATTAAACGTTATATTATTTAAGTTATTCATTTTTTGTTGAAGTTTAAAATTTAACAGAAATCCAACGGCAATATGGAATATCTTTGATCGGTTTTATGGAGTAGTTCTTTTAAAATGAGGTTCGTATTTAATTCTTAACAATCAGTGTTTTATTTTATTATTATGGGTAAATCTTTTTTCTCTTTAAAAAGGCGCGTAATTGGAATGTTGTGCGTATTTGTTTGTTCTGGTATGGCTTTGGCACAAAAAGACTTGCCCATTAATTTAGGTGATGCAAAAATTAAACCTCTGCCCAGCCTGGTCAACACAGCCTTGCAAGAAAGTTTGGAGAAAGAACTTATGTCCAATCCCACTTGGAAGTCGTTAATGAATAAAAATAAGATGGCAGTTGGCATTGTGGACTTATCCAATCCGGAAAATGCAAAATATGCAAGTATTAATGGCAATTATATGATGTATGCGGCCAGCTTGCCAAAAATAGCGGTATTGTTGTCCTCCATGGATGCCATTGAGAAGGGAGAGTTAAAAGAAACGCTGGAAATAAAGAAGGACATGCGATCAATGATCAGCAAATCCAACAACGAAGCAACTACCAGAATGATCGATCGTTTGGGATACGATAAGATAGAGTCTGTAATGACCGATCCAAAATATATGTTCTATGATGAAAATCATGGAGGTGGACTATGGGTAGGTAAAAGATATGGAAGTGGGGGTGATACCAATAGAGAACCCTTAAAGAATTTGTCTCATGCGGCAACTGTGGACCAAGTTTGTAGGTATTATTATCTATTGGCCAATGGTAAATTGGTTAGTAAGGGCCGTTCCAAACAAATGTTGGATATCATGGGAGACCCTGAATTGCATCATAAATTTGTAAATACACTGGACAATATAGCTCCGGATGCCAGGCTATATAGAAAGTCTGGATCGTGGAGAACATTTCATTCAGATTCTATACTGGTTTGGGGAAATAATCCAAATCGCCGTTATATTTTAGTAGCCTTAATAGATGATGCAGGAGGTGAACAAATCATTAGGGACCTGGTTAGGCCTGTCGAAAAAGTATTGAAGGCAGAACGGGTACATTTGGCTGTTAACTAAATCTATTACTATAATTCCTTTCATTTATTCGCATAATGACGTCCAATAAAGTAATTTTGGCTTCAATCTTCTATGGATTGGTTTTAGATAGGAGCACTGTTGAATTTTTTAAAACGCATAAAAATTGAACTACCTAATTGCAATTGTTAAAACGTTTAAAACCTATATTCTAAAGGCATTTGATTTAAAAGAAGAGGAACTGACCAAAACACTTCTACTTCAATTAAATATATTCCTCATCATTACGGTTTTATTAATAGTAAAACCTACTATTAATTCTCTTTTCCTATCCGAACTTACTTCAGAGGCACTGCCATTGGGCTATGTTTTAACAGCTATCATGGCTGTCTTGGGGTCTTTTTTTTATGATAGGGCGTTGGAAAAGTACTCGTTAAACATAATTGTAGATAGGACTTTAATCGGCTCTGTTATTTCTTTAGTGATATTCGCCCTAGCCCTAAATTTTAATTTAGGAGACGGACTGATCTTGTATATCCCTTATGTATGGGTGGCTATTTTTGGACTATTGACTGCATCCCAGTTTTGGGTAATGGCCAATTTGGTATATAATGTTCGTGAGGCCAAACGAGTATTCGGCTTTATTGGTGCCGGTGCTATTGCAGGGGGAATATTTGGAGGGTATTTAACCTCTCTATTGACCAATATTATCAATACGGAGGATTTATTGTTTGTTGCCGCCGCCCTGTTAATGTGCTGTTTGCCTATAACACGGTATATCTGGAAAAACGAAGTTTTAAAACTAAATCCTTTTCAGGTATCCAGTCGGTCCAATCCCAAGGCCGAATCCCCTTTTAAACTTATTAAGCAATCTAAATTACTAAGCCTAATTGCGGTTGTCATAGGACTAAGCGTTCTAGTAGCGAAGTTGGTAGATTATCAATACAGTGATTATGCTTCCAGATTTATTCAGGACCAAGATGAATTAACCGCCTTTTTTGGATTTTGGTTTTCTACCTTGAGCGTTATTTCCCTTTTAATACAGTTATTCCTTACCAAGCGTATTGTAGGGACTTTTGGCGTAGGTAAATCTTTACTGTGGTTGCCTTCGGGAATATTGCTGGGCTCATTTCTGTTATTGGTTGTGCCCCAGCTTTGGGTAGTTGTGTTTATTAAAATTGTGGACGGAAGCTTAAAACAGTCGGTTAATAAAGCCGCAACAGAATTGCTCTCAATTCCCATTCCCATAGAAATTAAAAAGAAGACCAAAACATTTACAGATGTTGTTGTAGATAGTATAGCTACAGGGATGGCGGGCTTTATACTTATCTTTTTTATAAACGGATTGGAAATTTCCTCTACTTATATCAGTGTTATTATTATTGGACTGATTCTAATCTGGTTGTATTTTATTTATCACTTAAGGAATGAATATATAACCTCTTTTAAGAGTTTGTTGGAATATAACCCTCTTAAAAAGGAGAAGGCAAACAAGTCGGAAATAAAAGTTACATCCATTATTGAAACGGTAATCAGAGTGTTTGAAACTGGGACGGAGAATCAGATATTACATATGTTGCATAAAACATTGGAAGTTAAGGATGAACGTTTCTTTTTTGCCATTAAAAGCCTATTAAATAATCCATCTGCCAAAGTGAGGGCTTTGGCGATTGAAAACCTTTATTTTTTAAATACCGAAAATTTGTGTGGGTCCATAGAAACCATGGTAATGGACAAGGATCAACAGCTGACTACTGCGGCTTTTAGATATCTATTAAAACATTTTCCACAAGACCCGGTTAGTCTTTTTGATAAATATCTTTCGGTAGAGGACAATACTATTGCCAATGCGGCACTAATAGGTTTGTCCTTGGAGTTACGAAACAATAGGGTATTGCAGGGCAGATTTAGTTTGGAACAGCGAATAGACTATGCTTTGTCGCAACTTTCCCAAATGAATTCGGATTTGGACAAGACTTATAAGATTCAGGCCATCCTAGAGGCGATAGGCAATGCCAAAGTTGAAAAATTTTATGACGTATTACATGCCCATCTTAATGCCGAGGATAATCAGACGGTCAATATGGCTATCCTTGCCGCTGCCAAAACCTTGGATAAGCAGTTTATAGCTGTCATTATCTCTAGATTATCGGGTAAGGAAACCAGGAAATCGGCTATAGAGAGCCTCTACTTTTATGGGGACCCCATCATCGATATTTTGTTTGAAGGATTAAGAAGGGAGGCCATTGATCCAGACGATGCGGCTTACGTGGTCATGGTTATAGGGAAGTTCGCTTCTCAAAAGGCCATTAATACCTTGATAAAACTTACAGGAGATATGGAACATACGGTAAAAATTGAGGCTATTGAAGCTTTAAAACACCTAAAATGGAAGTATCCCCATCTTAAAATAAAGGACCGTTTTATAGTGGATAAGATTTTAGACGAGTGCCATGTCTACCAAAGTACACTTTCTGTAATCCACACTCAAATAGTATTACAGTATAAAAAGAACCCCGAAAAACCGGAGTCCAAGGAAGAAAATGAAGCCAGGAATGGGCTTATTCATTTGTTGGAACTGCGTTTGGACAGGCAATTACAACGAATATTTCAATTTTTGGGTATAAAATATCCTCCCCAGGATGTAGACCCTATTTTAAACGCCATCTTAAAAGGTAAGGAGGAGCAGCGTATACATGCCATTGAGTTTTTGGACAATATCTTGGATATACAGCTTAAAAAGGAATTGATACCGGTGGCGGAGTCCATCATACAGGCAGGTGCAATTTCCGAGGAAAATTTAAAGAACCTCAATATAAAGGTCCTTAGCGAATCCGAGAGCTATTTAGCACTTTTAAAGCGAAAGGATATAAAGCTAAAATTAGCGGTACTCTACCTAATTGAAAAAACGGGGGACCCTAAATTTATTCCACTCTTGGAGATGGTTTTGGAGGATACCAATGAAAAGGCAAGTAAAAAGGCAGCCGAGATTTTGACTGCCTTTAAAAAGATTATCGTTTAATAATTTTATCGATGCTACTGGCCAGGGTCATATGGTCTGTAGCAGAATTTTTTCGCAATACGTTGGTCATTAGTACCACCATATATTTGCAGTTGTCCGGATGTTCTATAATGGCTACAGAATTCATATAATTGGTTACATTGCCCATATATTTTCCACAGGCTTCACCTGTACTTCTGTCACATTTGTAAAGACTGCCCGATTTAAAATATACGGCAGCAGGCTTCAAAGCAGGGGACTGTGCATATCTAATTCTTCGGTCGGTCATATACATCAGGCGTTTCATTTCCAAGCTGGATTCTTGGTCCACTACTTTGCCCTGTTCCAATTGGATCAAAAACTTCATCAACCCGAGAGGAGAACCAATACTGCCCCCTTTATCTCCCACATAGCGATTGGGGCCAGAAGTAAAAAAGCTCCCTAAGCGCCACTCATCCGTGGTAATTCCTAATTCCCTTAAAGGTAGGTTTACCACGTCATTGGCCAAATCTGTCAATTCCTTTTTTGGTGTAGTGGTAAAGTATGTATCCGCTTGTTCCTGGGTCAGGGAGGGATAGGCCTCACCGAAGGCGGCCATCAATAAGGCTTCACGCCATACTATACTGGCTGCTCCGTTGTTGCTAACAGAAAGCATATGGTCTGCCCATTCAAACAAGGTAAAAACATCGCTGGCGATTACCTGTCTTTTTAGAAGTTTATTTGTTTCCAAATTAAAAATGGGAACTGTATGCTCGTCTGTCAAGCCCCAAACGCCCGATTTTACGGATTTTGCACGCAATAGCTCCAAGCGCTTTTCGAAAGAATCTGGATATATTTTCTTTAATTGGGTAAACAAGGCAGCCAAAACGGCCAATTTGCCCACACTACCAGGTTGATATCCGGCAGTTTCGTTTCGCTTTGCGAATCTAATATTGTCTATATCGGAAATATCCAAAACAGCAATGGAGTAACTTTTGTCCAGGCCCCTAAAAAGTACATTGATGTCCTTTTGAAATTGTTCATCAACCGTTAGAAAGCTTTCCACACTGTCTTCCTTTGTAGAAATTAAGTTCAGTTCAATATCCATATAAGCCTTTTGAGCCCCGGGAGGAATTACAGTGGTAGACTTTAATTCCCCACTTTTAACGAGTTCCAAATATTTTAACCGCTTGATGCCTGTGTGCAAATAACCATCAATAGGGTAATAGCTTACGGTCGTAAAGGCCGTACAGATTATTAGTAGAACAATATATTTGATATTCTTATGCATCTTATATTTTTTTTGAAAGTGGAATACTTTTGTTCAAATCTATTTTTGGGGTGATAGATTCCAAATAATTGGAACTTAATGCCTTTTTATTTTCTACAAAAGGCCTAATTTGAAATAACCAGAGCTTATTGTTTTGAAATCCTAACTCCACATCATAGGCTCCATCATAATCCGATTTTGTTTCCCTTGGCATTGTGACGCGAATCGTCTTGGCAAAATCCCTTATCTCCTCAATATTATCGTGGCTTAAAATGAAATTTTCAAAATTGGACATTCTTTTTTCCGTTCCTCCTGTTATTGGGAGACGATTATGGTACATTTCCCGAGCGGGAGCCAACATTTGAGTGCCACCGCTTGCCTTTATTAAATAGGTTTCTGCCGATTGGCCGTCGACGGCACCACCAGCTCCCCTGCTAAAGGCAATGGTTAGGTCATCCGGGTTGCCTGAACTGATTCCCTTGGTAATCAATACACCGGAATAATCTACGTCCACACTAGGGATGACCAAAATGGATGGAAACACATTTTCTGGGTTTAGCAGGTATTTTTGTCGCCATTTAAAACTGCGCTCAGAATATGGGGAAGCCCATACGTCCTTAATTCCCGTAATTATTTTTTCCCTTGCCACAACATTGAAAATGGTGAGGTTTAAGCCCGCTCCTGTAAAATTCTTCAAATCCTCCATATTGGTGTCGCTTCTCAGGAAAACTGGAACTTCACCAATAGCCTTTCCAAGCACTTCTTTGAAGTCATGTTCCAGTTGGGAAATGAATTCGGTTTTCATAGGCATTATCTTTATGGCCTCCCTCAATCTTTCCAATTGTCGTAATTGATAATTTTCTACCTCTCCTTCAGGAATGCCCTCTGAACGCATGTTCTCGGCCTGTTTAAAGGTGGCGTTTAGAAACTCCCAATAACTACCTTCCTGCTCTGGCATGGGTTGGTCCATATGGTCCCTGAATATTCCAAAGGGAATTACCAATCCCTCGACGACCTTTTCCGGGAACATCTTTTTTAACTGTCCTAAATTGGCGGCCTTTGGACCGCATAGTTTTCCTGAATCCTCTGCATCTACCGATCTTAGGTTTAATATTGCAGTTTCGTCTAACCGGATATTCTCAATGGGCACTTCAATCCTATCCTCCTTACGTTCTATCTTTACAAACAAGTTTCGCTCCTCTTCTGACATATCCTTTTCCAACTTCATAATAACATTGCCCTTGTTGGAAACGGCATAGAATACCTTTTCTCCATTATATTTTTGAAGACTTTTTAAATTGTCATCGCCTAGGGCGGTATTGGGGATGCCCATATTTCGGGCCAATAACTGCACATGAGATACCATATTGCCCTCTGATACAGTGGCAATTCCTGCAATTGGTTTAAGATCGGACGGAGGGCGTTGAAAAACATAAATTTTTTCAGAAGATACCTCAATCTCATCGGGAGAGCCACTTACCACTACCAATTCACCAAGAGCATACCCCGGATTTAGACCATGTAGGCCACTTTGATTGTCTATGTCCATGACCTTATTGGTCAAAGCGGATTCCTCAGCGATTATATCGCCCAATTCTCCAACGGACTGCCCTAGATATAGCGCAATGGACCCCCTTATTTTATCGTCTATAAAGCCATATGCCATAGGTTCAAAACCGGTATAAATATCTACTATTTCTTGGTAGTTGGCCTTAACCATGGAAGAACTCCATTCCACTTCCCTACGTGCATTTTCCAATACAGTGGTTAGTTGGTCAAGGGACATGGCACTGGTGCTGGATCCCTTACTAGATAAATTAAGTTGTTCCCATTCTCCCAATTCTATATATCCAGCCCCGGCATTCGCCATGCCCAGATAACATACCTTGTCCAATAATCCGTTTAAATCTTCCGGCTGCCATAGGGGTGAATTCTTAAATATTATTTCTTCCAATTTTAAGGAGGCATCCAATAACTGCAAGCGGGCTGCCGCATTTTCTTCTTTTAGGACGGCCAATCTTATATCTAAAAGCAATTCGGCCGTTGCCGGAATGAGCACTGCGGCATTTTTTTCTCCACTATAGCTGGTAGCAAAGGTTTTTATGGAAGCCCCGATGGGGCTATCCTTAACAAGCGGAGTGTTTTTTTGTATCTGTGTAATATCTATTGGTTTGTAGAAATTGGTCATGGTTATCACTAAAGCATCAATCTTGGCTTTAGTTTCAGAAGACAATTTATTACTGTTTTTAACTTTAAAGTTGGTTACTTTACTAATATCCCCAGCATCGGGTTGACTATGGATTTTAACTCTTAAGTCCATAAATTCAGGAACTAGATCTGATATTACCTTTGAATCGCTCCTTATAATTTGGGCTAGATTATCATCGCCATTATGTGGAATGTCCTTTAAGGACTGTCTAATGAGATAAAAGTTTTTACTTACATTTTCACTGCTGGATAATAACCATTTGTAAAATTCGACTCCCCAGGCCTCTTCGTCCTCGGCCTGTAGGGATCCTCTATAGAACTGACCCTTTTGTAGGATCCAACCATTATCTACAGTTCTTAAATACTTGTCCAATTGATACTGCTTAAGGCGGGAGTTATTATTTTTCGAGTCCCAAAATTCCTCTTTGGCCGTAAAGGCCAAAATTTGTCCCAAATAGAGGTGGTTGTTCTTACTAAGATCGGTTATCGAGCTCTTATATGTGGCGTGCTGAACCCCTGGGCCAATATTATCTGGACATGGGTCTTTGGGTTGACGTATACTGCCATCTGTACAGAACCAACGAATTTCCTTGTAGGGTCCGCGGATGTCCTTCTTATAGGAATCGATTAAATCCTTTATTTCCTGATTGCCTAATTTTTGTCCAATGCCCATAAAGGGTATACAAAATAATAGAATGCAGATAAATATTTGTTTTTTCATAGTGATACACTGGAATTGCCAATGATTAATCAAATGTAATACCAATTTTAATGCAAATATATTTTTGACTATTAGTTTCGTTGGCTAAACCCCAAAAAAACTATGTACAAAGGTTGGAAATGGTGACAGGAACCGAATATTGCTGGTATAGCTCTATAATTTAGGGATTTAAAGGAAGAGTAACAAATATAATGTTTTGGAAGTACCAAGCCTAAGCTCCCAAATTAAAGTCGATGATCTATTACAATAACTGGTTTCCTGCTCATTTTGGGAAATCGTAATTCCTGAAGGGTTTTAAAATCGTGGAACTCAATTTTAGGGAGTACCCTTAACTTTGCCCTAAAATGATCCTTAATTGTTTGCAATAGAGTGTCTGTGGGATTCAGAGCAGCTATTTTAATACAAATTTCATCAGTTCCTATAGCGTTATGGTCAATTTCGATTACAAAGGCTTCTATTTCATTAAAATAATTGAGTACGTTGTACATCGCTGGGGGATATAGTGTAGTACCCTTGTACTTTATCATTTGTTTTTTTCTTCCAATAACTGGTCCTAGGCGTTGAGTATTCCTTTCGCAGGAACATTTGGAAGTATGTGCTTTAACAATATCACCAGTTTTAAACCTCAGTAAAGGCATGCCTTCGACACCTAAAGTAGTAATGGTAAGTTCTCCGGGCATACCAACTGGAACAGGTTTTTCTTCGTCATCCAAAATTTCAATAATGATCAATTCCGGATGATGATGGCCACCTTGTTGGGCCTTGCATTCAGTAAAGGCAGTGCTCATTTCTGTGGAGGCATAGGTAGAATAAAGGGTGATGTTCCAATCTTTCTTTATTTTGGCAGCGAGGGTGTTCAAAGAAAAATCATCGTTTCTTAGCGATTCCCCAATACAAATGGCGCCTTTTACGCCGGCCTTGTTCGGATCTATTCCATGTTGATGCGCATATTCTATTAGTTTCAATAAAAATGACGGAACAACAATGAGGTAGGTTGGTTTAAATTTAATGATAGAATCCCATTGAAGTTCAGGAATACCGGCGCCTACTCGAATAATTCCCGCTCCCAGCTCCCTAGCTCCCAGAAAATAAGCCAAACCAGCCATAAATCGTCTGTCTATAGTGGTTGTTAATTGCAGAATATCGTCTGCTGTAACACCGGCACAGTCAAAAGATATGGCCTCGTTATAGGCCAATCGGTTCAGGTCGTTGTCTGTTAAGGCAAAGGTAACAGGTTCGCCCAATGTGCCCGAAGTAGTTACGTAGTCTATAATCTTGTTTCTATCTACACACAAAAAATCATCATTATATCTTTGAAGGTCTTCTTTGGATGTTGTGGGTATTTTGGTCAGGTCTGCCAAGGTATTTATATCGCTGGCCTGTAAATTATTTTCTCTAAAAATTCTTTTATAATAGGCCGAGTTTTGGGTAGTATAGTAAATAAGTTCCCGTAAACGCTGTTCTTGTAACAGTTGTATTTCTTTCTCGGTTGCTTTTTCAATATCGGGGATCATTATTTTAATTTACGTTTTAATCTTCGAATATACGAATGTACCAAAGCTTCCTCGGGAACCGTAGTGATTTCTTTTGTACTTGCCTCCTTAAAAGCATTCAAGGCAGCTAAGTAATATTTTCTATTGTAATAATAGCGACCTACCCAATAGTGGGTTTCCCAATATTCTGGATTTAGTGTTTTAAATTTATCTAAGAATTCAGGAGTTAAGTGTTTATTATCTGCCACTGCCTGCTTTATTTGGTTGTTCAGAGCCCTATACGTTTCGTAGTTTTGATATGCTTGGGTAAACAAAAAACTATCTTTTTTAATGTTTTTATTAGGGATGGAAAGGGTTGTTTTGGTCCTATGATTTAAACTGTCCTTAAAAATTTTGTTTAGGTCATAGGCTACAAATTCTCCCAATTGGTAAGGATTGGAAGAAACCCAAACCAAACCTTGCTCCGGTTTAAATACAATTCCGTGATGGGCCAATAACTGGTTTAATGCCTTTTCATTGCCGTAGCCGATATTGGTATCCTTAAGGCCTTGCTTGTTTCTAAGGATGTCTACTGCAATATTTGGTGTTATTTTTTTATAGTCCCCCAAAAGTTCTTCCATACGCTCATATCTGTACATGGAATGACTTTCTAAAATTTGTTTTTTGTTGTTCTTGTCTTCGCTGTATGCATCACTTTGAAAGTGGTTTGAGCAAATCAATTGGTTGGAATTGGGAACTTCGTATACCCCAAAATTATTGGGAGAGACTTCGATTATCAGTGCTTTTTTATCACTGGCGCTGCCTACCAAAATAGATTCCGAGACAAATACTTGGCGTTTTTTAGCAATGTTTATAGCTTCTTCCAGGGTAGCTGCATATTGCAAAATTTCCCTAGTTAGGATACCTATTGGTGTTTTTGCCACCACTGGGATTTTAGATTTTCCCGCATTGATGGTAACCGTTAGGCCATGCTCGTTCATTCCGGAGACCACTCCCATCATCCCGCCCCATGTCACAGACATAAATTTATGACCTTCGGTAGGGTCTACAAAGGAAATTATTTTGTTTTTGGCAAAATCATCCCCTGCGTAAAAGTCAAAATTTCGACCAATGATCAAGCTCCCGTCTTCGGATTTATCGCCCCAGACGGCAAAGGAAGAACATCCCACAAGGGCCAAATCTTTTACTGCATGGCCAATATCATGTGCGCCATGAAGGTAAAGTACTCTAGAATATGGTGACGCTATGTCGTCAAAGTTGTTTGATGCGTATCGGGAAAGCCCCCAAATTTCTAATTTATTTTCCTCTGGAATGTTCTTATACATTTTTCTATTGTACCAGGCCAAGAATTTTTTCAAGAAGTATCGTTTAGTTTTGGAGGGTACCAATTGTTTTACCTTGGATAAAAATATCGCCTCCTGATAATGAAATAGATCTTCAGTAAGGGCACCTGTGATTAGGCCCCTTTGCAAGGGGTCTCCTGATACATAGAGTTCCCAAAGTCCCTGTTTGTTTTTGGTCAGGGAATTATTGGAATAAACAAAGGAAGAATCCGATGTTTTTATTATTTCTGGAATTTGGGGCTTGTAGGCACTTATATTGGGCCTATCCTTGAGGGATTTAGAAATTCCGCATGAGCCTAATAGGGCAAATAAGACAGAAAGACATAAAATCCATTTTATCCGGTTCATATTAGTTGTCTTATTTATTGTTTGCCAAATTTTTTATTGGTCTTTCTCAGCATCCGTTCCTCCTTATGGGCTACCCATTTTTGTCCCCAAAGTTTCCGCATTGTATTTTCAAATGGCCTCATAAAGAATAGATTCCCAAACATTTTGGACAATAATTTTGGACGATTTGGTAATGCCCTTAGTGTAATAGAAAAGCCGCCATCCATATATTTAATATAGTGCCAGTATCCGCTTGGCATATATAGGGCATCACCGTGCTTCATTTCTATATACAGTCCTTCTGCCTTTTTTAAGGCGGGATAGGTGTCAAAATCTGGTTCGTCCATGTTTATGGATTCCAAATTGTGCACTGAAAAGGGCACCTTGTACAAGTATTTGGTCTGTTCTGGTGGAAACAAAAGAACACTTTTGTGACCGTGAAAATGAAAGTGAAGTAGGTCGGATAAATCCATGTCATAGTGGGGTAACACTACTGAGCCTTTGCCTCCGAAAAACATGACCGGTAAGCGTTTGAAAAATTTTAATCCTATATCAGGATACCTGATATCCTCAATTAATTCCGGCATTTTATCCAGAATATTATAAAAAAATATACGAAGGTCCGTAGGTTGGTTTTTAAGGATTTCAAGGTAGTCGTACAGTTTCATTTCCATTGCAGGAGCAGCAGAGTTTTGTTTCCCTTTGGTAGGTTCATTATTGTACAATGGAACAATCTGGTCTCCAGCGCGTTCCTGTATGTACTCTATATTCCAATATTTACGGGCTGGCCAATCATTAGTGAGGTTTTCAATTAAAACGGGACGTTGGGTTTTATAAAATTTATTAATAAAATCCTCCTTACTAATATTGCTTACCCTGGTAATCGGAATCGTTTTGATCTGTCCCATATTAAAATTATTACACCTCTTGAGTTTTATTGACTTCCAAAATTTTTTCCAGTAAATAGTCTTTTCCAAGCAACTCGGAACAGGTGATGATTGCTCCTATTGTTACTCCTAAGATTCCGTGCATATTTAAACTTTGACCGGTAAATAAAAGGTTTTTGATTTTTGTTCTAGGAGAGACAAAGGAATGTAGAGGATTGTTTACGTCCTTAACATAGCCATACATGGATCCATTATGTGACCCTATGTAATCCCGATAGGATAGTGGCGTTGAGGCATAAACGGTTTGAATGCAATCTCGTAGGTTTGGGAACTTTTTCTCCAATTCCGTAATAAAAATTTCTGTCTTATAATTCTTAAACTCCTCATAAGTTTGTCCTCTATCATTTTTAGAGGCAACTGTGTTATATGTATTTTGCCAGTGTTTAACCTCATTAAAATTCATATAGGTCATAGCTATTAAACTATCTCCCCAACCATCATCTTTTTTATTAACGCCCATGGAGACCATATATCCTTCAGGCCAACTTTCTTGAGTGTAATTTTGGGCATCCCAAACGCGATCTCCATATTTAAAATGATAAAAATTCTTATTGTGATATTTAAAAGAATTAGGTTTTAAAACAATGTATAGACTAAAGGACGAAATAATACTTTCAATCTTATTGATTCTATTGGTAAAGGCTTTTCTAAAGTTTTCCTCACCAACCATTTTTAGGGTAAGCTTAGGTTCTACATTGGATATGAAGATATTGCCATTTATTTGCTTTCCATTTTTTGTTGCAACCGAAGTAATTTCCCCATTTTTAACATTGAATTTGGATACCTCATGATGTTTGTAAGTCTCACCGGCATATTTTTTTATTTGTCTGATAAGTACTTTTGTAAACTGACTTCCCCCATTTACGCATCGGTAGGCACTTTCTATATAAGAATTAACGGAAAGAGCATGAACATAGAAAGGTGAGCGTTCCCCATCTCCGGCATAAAGAAAATTGGTGCCCGCAAAAACTGCCTGAAGCTTTTTATTATCTGTAAGGGAATTGATATAAGTTTTGGCATTTAATTTAAACACTGCATCACTCCCATAGGAAGGCTTGCCTTTGTTTAAATTGTACAATGGAAACTTGGAACAAGTATCCTTTAGCTTTTCGCTATAAATTTTTATGGCTTTTTCCTCTTCTGGAAATTGGGCTATCAAACTGTTTTCAAACCGATCATACCCTTGGGCGTGTTTGTACTCTATTGGATCGTCGTCAAACGTTACGATATCAAAGCCATTTTCATCTAATTTTTTGAGTTTTAATTGGTCCATTATACCCAAATATGTGAAATATTGGTTCAGGTTTTGGCCTTCTGAAAGTCCGCCAATATAATGTACACCAGTATCAAAAATGGTTTTATCCCGGACAAAGGTTTGTAAGTTGCCACCAAATTGATTGTTTTTTTCCAAAACACAGACACTATAACCTTCTTTGGCCATTATCAAGGCAGAAACCAATCCCCCTAATCCGCTTCCAACAATTACAATGTCGTAATGTTCTTTCATATGCTGAATTCTTTACAATTTCCAAAACCAATTCTCAATAAGGTGTTTTGGTAGGTGTTGCCTAACTGTCTTATAATTATTATCCTTCCCTGTTGAGATGCAGGGATATTTTTGGATACCTATCCCTAAGCGTTATGTTGGGCCTTTATTCTTTCAAAGATAATAAGGTTTTCATATTCCAAAATATTTTTAAAACTAGTTGCCTTAATAATTTTTAAAGGCAATTTTACACCGTCCTTTATTAAAATAAGTAATCGAATATTGTTTTTTATTATATGTTCAAGCGTTTTTAGATCTTTTATTTCTAAATCAATAATCATTATATCCGCTGGATGTTCCACGGCCTCATCAATTGATTCTACCAAGGTTAATTTGGCTATTTGCTGAGCAATAAAACTGTTTTTTACAATAGGTCTTACCTCTACATTCTTAAGATAGGTGAAAATTTTGCGATCAACAGCATTTAAAGATAATAGAAAATCCAGTTGCCCGTATTCGTTTGAAAGATGAATTATGGAATCCGAAGTTCCAATGTGTTTAGAGATTTCGGAATATATATTGGAGTTATTTTTTAAATCTTTGCTTACCGCATGGTAAATGGAATCCCCCTTGTACCTATAATCCTCAAGAATGGTCCTTAAAAAATAAGTATCTCCTTCCACTTCATTTCTTAGTTTCTGAAATTCAGACCTGAAATGGGTTGCAATATTTTTATTGCGCTCGTGGTAAGTTTTGCCGTAGTCAACGTCTTCCGATGAAATTCTATCTAAAATCTTTACCGTTATACTGCCGTTTTTTATCACAAAACTTCCTTTAGGGAGCACTTCTGAATTTCCATGTATTAATACTGGAACAATATCCATGTTGAACTGTTCTGCCAAATAAAAGGCTCCTTGGTGGAATCGCCTTATTTTATTGGTTCTGGACCTTGTGCCTTCTGGGAATGCCATTAATGAGTATCCTTGAGCTACCTTGTTTTTTAAATGTTCCAAGCCATTGTCAATTCCTTGGGATACTGGATAAAATCCAGCCAATTGAACGGCTTTCCCAAAAATTGGAGATTTGTACACCCAATCGTTTACCAAATAAATAATCTTTGGATGTAACATTCCAACAGCCAAAATATCTAAAAATGAGGTGTGATTTGCAATAATTATAGCAGGTTTGCTAAAGTCTTCCCCTGATAAATTAATTACTTTTTTACGTACAAAGGGATTGGTGTACAGAACCGATTTCATGAATTTTGAAATCGTTCTATGAAACCATTTCATTTTAATTTTTTTGTTAAAAGGCAGAATTTTCATAATCGTAACGCTCCATATGGACAACAATAGTCCACCGGAACCGTAATAACCAAATGAAAGGACGGAATGAATCAGTAATCGAAGGCTAATGGGGCGTTTTTCCTTACTTCCAATAAAGAGCAAGAATAATAATGGTTGTATGGTAAAAGCAACAAAAACAGCCGATAGGATGCCTATTAGTGAAACCAGACTAATGGAATGTAAAGCTGGGTGCTTTGCAAAAATAAGCACGCCAATACCCAAGATTGTCGTTATGGCGGAAAGTAGGATAGAGGTTCTATGTGTAGTCAGTAATTTTTCTCCTTTACCATATTCCTTAAGTAGTCCTGTGGTTATGAATATACTGTAATCTATTCCCAATCCAAAGATGAAGGTGGAGATAATGATGTTAAAGATGTTGAATTCTATATTGAACATACCCATAATACCAATGGTCAACCACCAAGTCAATAAAATAGGAATGCTGGTTACCAAAACGAGGGAAAAGCTCCTAAAAAAAAGGAACAGGATCAAGACTACTATTCCTAGGGAGTAACCAATTAGCTTATTGAAATCATTTTTGAGATTGCCTAAAAACATCTCATTCATTTCTTGCCTATCTATTACCAGGGTATTGGGGTATCCTTTAAAAATTTGCTTTACCTTTTCTCCATTTCCCTTCTTTAATTTGATCAGTGATGTAATAGTCGTGAAATCATTATCGGTAGTAACGTAGTCGTCAATAGGAAGAGCAGCTGCGCTGCTGTAATCCAAAATGTTCAGCAAGTTGAAATCTTTGTCGAGAAAGGAATAGAATTTATCGAAGGAGTTTGGCTTAAATCCTAATTTTGCACCGGTTTCAACAAGATTTTCTTTTGTATTTGCAATAGTTTTATCGTTCCAAAAATTCTTCCAAAGGGCAATTTTTTCTTGCTGTTTTTGTTGGGAAAGAACTAAGGCGCCAATAGATCCAAAACTAAGAATCTCTCCGTTGTTCTTTAAGCGGGTCAATTCTTGGTAAATGGTATCGTTGGTTTGAAACGCCAGTTCGCTATCTTCCCCATATATGGCCAAATAAATAGATTTGGAGGACATATTGGTAAGTGCATCCAGTCTTTCCCTAGCTTGCAACAGGGCTGTAGGTTCATAGTTGAGTTTGGAAATATCCTTATTGAAAATTACTTTATCGTGAAAAAAAATACTGGCAATCAATAAGCCTACAAGAACAACAATGCCCCATTTGTTTTTATGAAAATTGTAGGAAGCTATTTTATCTAAAAGGGTGTCCTTAATTTTAATTTTATCATTATTCCGATAAACGTGGGGTATAAAAAGGAGGGCGAAAATACAGGAGCCAATTACGCTAACGGCGGCAAAAATACCAAGGTCCTGTAGTGCTTGTGAGTCCAGAAAAAGTAGACATAAAAAGGCTAGTGCAGTGGTAATGCTGCTCATAATAACGGGCTGGGCGACATCGGAATATAATGTCTTTATAGACGGGTTATTTCTTATTTGAGTTAGGATATGTAAGGAATAGTCCAAGGTAACGCCAAGTAGTACGGAGCCTATGCCCAAGGAAATGGCAGAAATCTTCCCTCTGGTCAAATAAAGTACAGCAACGGATAGTGTTGCTCCGAAAAGGGTAGGGGTAAAGAGAATGATGGGAATAGTTATTTTTCTATAAAATAGAATCAGGATACCAATTAAGATGGTTAGCGCTATACTGACCGTTAATTGAATATCATTTTTTATTTGTTTTGCGTTGGCTACCGCTATTAAAGTGGCACCAAAATATTCACTTTTTACTTTGTCCTGAAACAAATGGTCCAGCTGTTCTTGGGTTTCATATAAATCTGCTACAAATTTGGTGTTTTCCACGGTTTCACTTGAAGGGCGGACAGGAGTAATAAAAAGTAATATATTTTGTAGGTCCTTACTCAGGAGAAAGCCGTCTTTAATGGTAAATTGCTCTCCTATACCTAGTTGCCTTAATTTTTTTAGGGCAATAAAGGAAATTCCTAGGGGGTCTTTCAGAATCATTTCCTTGGCAACAATTCCAGATGGGGAAATTAATGTTCTGTAATTTTTTTCTGTGATTTTGGAAATACTGTCCTTGTCGAGTCTTTTTGAAATAATATTGTAGTCTTCCCTATCCAAGAATAGGGGAGCATTTTCATAGACAAAACTCATGGTATTACCTAGGTCTTCATCATCTACCTTGCCTTGGATTTTCTTTATATGTGGAGAGGATTTTTTGGATAAACTATCAAGAAAAACAGTCGCGTACCCAGTTAGTTCGTCAATGGTTGCCCCTGGTTGTCGAACAATATTAACGACGATCTTATCTGAGAAATTTACTGATTTTAATACTTTTTGAATTTCTTCAGTCTTGCTATTATTGGGTATGAGCTTGGTAATGTCCTCTTCGAATTCAATTTTGGAAGCAAAAAATATAAGGATTAAAAAAAGAACTATGAGGCCAAAGATGCTTGGTAGCCTTCTATTGGCAACATATAGATAGAACCTATATAAAAAACTAACCATTTTTTAGTGCAATTTTTTTTCTGTCAAAAATATTCAAAATAATATACCCACAGAATCCCATTGTTAAAGCTCCTATAGTGGAAAAGGTTATGCTCCCAATGATATAGGATTTTAAATGTTTTATCACCTCGAAATTTTCTCCAGCTTCCTCAAAGGTAAAATCAAACTCGGTTCCTAAGACCAAGTGCCCTATTTTAAGGCTGATAAATAACACAAAAGGTATAAAAGGAGGGAAGCTAATGTTGGAAAAGGCAAAAGCTATGGTCTTGTTCAGTTTAAACAGAACTGCCAAGAAAATAACCGTCAAGGTTTGGAATCCCCACAGGGGGGATAGGCCAATAAACACTCCCAAGGCTATGGAAAGCGCTTTTTTTTCATGGGAATCATTGCTGCCTAAAAAGTCCTCATGTAGGAACCTTTTGATTCCTTTTTTTTTTATCTTTTGGATTATATCGCGGGGGAAAATATAAAGAAATGTGAGTATTACCAAATAGGTGTTTAACAGGCTAATTCGAGAAAAATCTATAAAAGGCCTAAAATGGGATACCCGTTCCGTTACATCATAAGTTACTTTTACGGGAATATTCTTCACTTGTATTCCGTTCCAAGCCGCCTTGACAATGGCCTCAATTTCAAACTCAAATTTTCTTGTAAAGAACGTGATATCCTTTAAGGCCTGTAAGGGGTATAGTCTATAACCAGATTGGGTGTCCTGTAGTCTTATCCCAGTTTCTACCCAAAACCAAAAATTGGAAAATTTGTTGCCAAAACTGCTTTTTTTAGGAACGTCTTTTTGTCCCATATTTCTTGCCCCTATATAAAGTACGTTTTTGGACGTTTCTTTATTTAAACTGTCAATAAGTATGGGGATGTCATCTGGAAAGTGTTGGCCATCGGAATCAATGGTGATTGCAAAGTGGAAACCTAGTTCCAATGCCAATTCAAAACCTTTTCTTAAGGCATATCCTTTGCCTTTATTATGTGGGAGGGAAATAGTGTGGATATGGAGGAATTTGGTCAAAATATGGGAAGTGGTATCCGTTGACCCATCATTTACGACTATAATATCATTGGTGTATAGCAACACCCCATCAATGACTTTTTTTAGGGTTTTGTGATTATTGTATGTAGGTATGACCACACAGCATTTAAGCTGACCCATAGCTTCAGTTGTGGATGTGGTTTGTTGTGACACGGTTTTTTGCAATTTGGTTGTTCTTCCTTGCAGGAAAAAACAGGATATGGTTCGCAAAAATAGGAATTACTAAAGTTAAAACCGTTGCTTTTCTTCAGTATTAAATTCTGTTGATTGTAATATAAATGATTTCACAAAATCCTTGACCACTTCTGAATTGGTCTTTTCGTAGTGGTTTAAAATATATGTCTTGTCCTCTTGTATATTGGATTTATATTTCAAAAACTTGGGAGAATTTTCCTGAATACTTAATCTAAGACACCTTATTTCTATATTGTCAGGTTTTTGCGATACCGCGTACTCCAATAATGATATTCCGTTTTTAAAAAGGTTTTTTCTTTCTACATTTTCCTTGGTATATTTTGCCGATAACGCCATAACCGCACCTTTGTAGGCTACCAGTAGTTTATTGTCCTCCTTAGTTATAGGCTCTAATTTATCCCTCAAGGCCAAGGCTGATTCACGGTTGTTGGTAGCCAATTTAAAATCTTTTCGGATCTGAGCTAGATCAGGAGTGAAAAGCGAGGGGGAAATCAATAATAAGATAAAACAGAAAAGTTTCATTTAGGCCATACTTTTAAAGGTTGCACTAAGTTTAAGGGCAACTGTTTCCCCAAACGTGGTAGTACTTTTAATTTTCACCAATCCGTCCAATTCAGTAAGGTTGATGTCTATAATAAGTGTTGGGTCGGTTTCAGGATTTATAATTGCCATAAATTTCACATTGGAGGCAATGGATAGAAACAAATCCTTTCCAAGACTCCTTTCCGTAAGCTCCTTTATAATTTGAATCATACAAACACCCGGCATTATTGGTTTTCCTGGGAAATGGCCTTTAAATATTTCGTGTTTGGGATTTAACTTGATTTGGGCGGATAGGCCTTCTTCATTCTTATTAAAAGCTTCGGTTGTATATAGTCCTTGTATTAACATTTGTCTCACATATTAAATTTATAGGCAAGTCCAATTTGGATCACCCTGTTTAATTGATTTTCCTCTGTATTGCCACCATATTCCCCAGAATCATTAAAATCCAGATCGATCAATCCTTGCTTATATCTCAATTCCAATGCCAATCCAAAATCAAACTCATATCCAATTCCTCCAAACACAGCTATGTCTATCGGAGTAATTTCTAGATTATCTCCATTATCGTTAATTAGGTTAATGAAATTATCATCAAAATTAATGTCTATACTCGGACCCAAGGTAAAGTGGAAACCCTGATTCCTATTTACAAAAAACTTATTGGCCAGGCCAATGGATACATAATTAATATTTAAGTCTTCCCCGTTTCTGAAGCTGGCATTGCCTCCCTGATTGGAATATGAGATTTCTGGTTGCATTGTATAACTATCTGTGAAACGGACTGCTAAAAATAACCCTGCATATATTCCCGTTTTGGTGTCTAGTTCCGAATTCAGTACCCTTGCACTGTTTGCACCCAACCTTATGCCTAATTGGGATTTACTTTGGGCAAATACGTTGGAAGAAATAATGAAGAAAAGGCTTAATAACAGTAGATTTTTCATCTTTAAATCGCTTTTAAATCAATAGTTAACTTAATGTTTTTATGCCTTATGTTAATTTCCCTGGCATGATTGTTTTCAACTTGTGTAAAAATATAGTCCGATTTTTCTTTGCCCCCTCGTGTTTCCAGTATTTGATGCAGTTGCTGGTTTGCTGTAAGATAAAAGTAAGTTTTATGCTCTATCTGGGTCTCCAAGAATATGGTATCTCCAGGTTTTTCGTAGTGGTTCAAAATTTTGGGATTTTCATTGGTCAAAACAAAAAAGTCCCGCTTTAGAAGGGTAATGATAATCTTTTTATTCATTTCTTCTAGAATAAAATTAATTTTGAATTCGTTTTTGATAAACGAAAAATCAAATATTTTATTTCCCATTTCTGTTGTAAAGACCACCCTATGGTGCTCTTTCCCCAGTTTTTTCACTACGAATATTCCGCCAAAGGATTTCGTGGCGAAATTTATTTTGGCCTTATAGACATAATCCTTGGCCATATCGGAAAAGTAATGATTGGATATAGTTGAGGTAACCCCAATTTTCCTTTCTAAATTATTCTTTTTTGGATAGGAAGAACAAGCCAATAACAATGCTATTAAGCTAGTTAGTAAATACTTCATTGTCCAATGGTTTGTTGATCAGTCGGTCAGTAAATACAATTCTAGTGAAATCCTTTGAAGGTTCTACCATTTTAACCTCTAGAACGTTGGCGTCTTCCTTATCGAAAAATAATATAAAAGAGGCGATATAACTTTTTATTTTCTCGTCCTTTGGGATAAAGATGACCTTATAATAATTTGGGCTTTTGAAGTAATCCATACTAAAATCAGCATCTTGGAACAAGTTGCCTTTTACACTGTTAATGATTAGTTCATTTAGTTTTTTGAAAAGGGCGCTACTTCCCAGGTCTACATTGCTTTTAGATCCAGAATCGTTTATTGATAATTTATCGTCCTTAAAAATAACACTGTATTCGAAGGGCTTAACATACTCCCATTTTACCATGTTGGGAGCCTTAAATACCATTTTTCCCTGTGTTATAATATCATTGGATAAAAAATCCAAGTGCTTATATTGTGTAAAATTACTTTGGATAGTGATCGTTGCCTTTGATGTTTCATTGATCATGGACTTAAACCTTACAATTTCCGCATTGTCCATGTTGCTTTCCTGGGCTATCAAAATGGAAACTTGGCTAAATAGGACAATTAGAAATAGTACGTTACGCATAGGCTTCAATATCTAGCAATTGGTCTACAGAAACCGATTGCATTTTGTTCTGCTGTAAAAATAGCAATAACTGTTCCAATACTTCGACTGTTTTTTCACTACTGTCATGAAGGAGGATGATGTCGCCTTTCTTTATTCTACTGGTAATACGTTCCAAAATGGCCTTTTTTGATCTTTTGGTGGTGTCCAAAGATCGAATGCTCCAGCCAATTGTTTGAAGTTTCATTTTTTTTACTGCTCTGTTTATATTGGGGTTTGTTACCCCATAAGCCGGCCTGTACAATTTTGCATGTAGGCCTGTAATGTCCTTAATAGTTTTATTGGTTTTTTGGAGTTCTACCAATACCTTTTGGGTGCCTAGGAATCCAAAGGCGTTGGAATGGCTATAGGTGTGATTCCCAATGGTATGCCCACCCTCAACGATATCCTTGGTAATTGCACCAAATTGTATTACTTGTTGTCCCACACAAAAAAAGGATGCTTTGGCATTATACTTTTCCAGTAGTTTTAAAACTTTGGGAGTAAAATCTGGATGGGGACCGTCATCAAAGGTTATAGCAACCCAATTGTGTTTAATTTTTTTATTAAAATGCAGTGCTGGAAGATGATAATTCCAACGGATATGAAATGAGCCAATAATGGTATAAGTGGCCCATAGGATACCTAGTGGTACATATACCCACCAATGGATATCAATAAAATAATCCAATACAAGTGTAGTGGCAAACGCCAAAATAAAAAGGCGATTTATAACAGGAAATTTCAACATTGGCAAAGTAGGGTAAAGCTGTGGTTCTCCCCTCTGTACTGGTTGTAAAGCAATACAATACCATACCCTTTAGTTTTAATAGTATTTAGGGTAATCTCGCTGGGTATATGCTGGGTCTTAAGAATTTTGGCTCCCAACCAAAATCCAAAGGCGGATGCTGTATTAAATTCCCCACTTAGATGTTTGTAATATACCTGTTGGGTGTTTTTAAATGGTCCATCTGTAAGGGCTAGGTAATAACCGTCAAAGTTCACGTCCCCATTATTTCCACAGATCAACAGATCAATATCGTCTATGGAAAGATTATTGTCCTTTAGATATTCTTCAAGATGGACTATTAGCTTGGATTGGGGTAGGGTATTAAAGGTTTTTACGTCCATTAACTGGGCATAGCTGGATTTTTGTTTGTGGTTGGACAAAACAAAGAAATTGGCACCTTCCCCAAAAACAGCTCCTTCGGAGTTGGAATGCAGAAGCTTGTTAGAATTTACTTTTTCTGGTTTAATATGATGTACTAGTTTATGAAAGGCATTGGTGTATTCACCTGATTCATCAACTCCTCCTACTAGAATGTATTCTGCTTCCTTCGCCTGCAATTGCAGTAAAGCGTCCAAGAGCGCGGACTCAAAAGAAATACTGCTATGGACATAGGTGAAATTATAACCTTTACACCCAATTCCCAACGCTATTTGGCCCGCTACCGTATTGTGGGTAGACTGTATAAAGGAGGTGGGGGTAAGGAACTGTTCATTATTGTCCAAAATGGCGGCAACAAATTTTTCGGAATCCCGAACACATCCCATTCCCGTTCCGGTAATAATAGCATCTACATTCGTTAGATTGGCTTCCTCCATGGCTATTTTGGCAGCAACTACCCCCATTTTTATTCCCTTTGCCATTCTTCTAGCGGCCGCTGGTGGAATAAAATCCTTGTAGTTGGGTTCTATTGCAGGAATAACATTCTCTTCATAGATAGTAATTTCCTCCAAAAATTCCTTGTTATCGAATGTTTTTTGGGCAGATATGGAACCGATACTGTTAATATAAACTTTTTCCATTACTCGTTGAAAATACCGATTTATAATATAAGATTAAATGGTCATTATGTAAATATAACAATTCCCTCTTAGGGCTGTTTTGAAAAAATAAGTGTGGAACAATTTCCCCCAAATCCAAGTGAATTGGATAGAACGGTGTTTAATATTTTTTCTTTTAAGGTCGTTAGAGGAATTAGGGTAAACTCTTTCATCGGGGTCTTAAAATTCAAATTTGGATAAATGATGTTGTTTTGAAGTGATAGTATAGCATATACTGCTTCTATGGCCCCTGCTGCAGCCAGAGTGTGTCCGGTATAAGCTTTTGTTGAACTGAATTCTGGCACTTCTTCCCCAAAAACGCGGATAATGGCCCGCCCTTCGGATAAGTCGTTGTTGCCAGTGGCGGTCCCATGGGCATTTATGTAATCAATGTCCGTAGGTTCCAGTCCTGCAATTTTTAATGCTTTCTCCATGGATAAGGTAGCTCCATCTCCATTTTCTGAGGAGGCGGTTTGATGAAAAGCATCATTGGCATTACCATATCCGGCTACATATCCCAATACTGTTTTGTTTTCTCTTTTTACTACCATGTCCGATTCTAATACTAAATAGGCCGCAGCTTCCCCTAAATTAAGCCCTTTTCGATTTTCGTCAAAAGGGGTATTATAGGTATCGGACAAGATCATTAGGGTTTTAAAACCATTAATCGTGAATTTGGATAAACAATCGGCCCCACCAACAATGACCCTATCCAATTTCCCTGTTTTTATTAACCTGGCACCAAACATTATGGCATTTGCAGCGGAGGAACAAGCGGTACTAATGGTTGTAACCAAACTTTGATCAATTCCCAATTGTTCCGCTATTTTTTGTGTAGAGTCACCCGCATGGTGACCTTTTATATATTTCCTATTCTCTTCACTTTCCAAGTAATCGTAATAATATTTTTCGGTCATATCCATACCTCCAACACTTGTGGCAGAAATAAGACCGGTCCTATAGGCTTTTATATCGGTTATTTGGGCATTTTCAATGGCCTCTTTGGCGGCTAAGGCCCCCAATAAAGCAGTTCTTGAGTAATTATTATTGGAGCATAAACCCAATTTTACTTCTAATTCCTCATTGGTGAAGTTAATTTCACCCACCATTATGCTATCCTTGTGTAGCGTATCTATTTTGGAAATTTTGGAAATACCAGTTCTTCCCTCTAAAAGTGAGCGGTAATTCTCAGCAACATTGTTTCCAATGGCAGATATTATACCCATTCCCGTTATAGCTACTCCTTTGGACATGTAACTTTTTATATTTTAAGGTTTGGATTTTCTTAGAGGTAACCAATTCTTTTTTAAAGTGAATAAACGCAAAGCCTTGGTTATTTTAGAAGTACCCGGATTATTTTGTGCGATGTTCTGCAATATAATTTGCCATTACTTCAATGGACTCAAATATTTTTTTGCCCTCTTTGGGGTCGGTAAGTTTAATGCCATAATCCTTATCCAACATAACGATGAGTTCCAATGCATCAATGGAGTCCAGTCCCAGGCCATCACCAAACAGAGGATCGTTATCTGCAATTTCATCGATTGCAATGTCCTCCAAGTTTAATTGAGATATAATTTTTTCCTTTAGTTCTTGTTTTAAATCGCTCATTTGGTCGTGTACAATTTTATTATTTCTTCTTTGTTATGTGCAATGCTTCCTTCCTTAGAAACTAAGTATAAAAATGCTTCGTAGTCTTCTGCGTCACAGTTTATCCATCCGCACAACACTTCGTCAGCTTTTCCAGTTTTAATTAAACTCGTTGCATAGTCGAATAGATATCCCGCATTAAAGTGGTTAAAGATAAAAAAACTATTTTCAGAATATAGCTTATGTCTAATACTAATCTCTCCAAGGCATATGTTGGGTAAGGTATAGACAAAAATAGCGGGACTAGGAAAATAGTTTTCTTTGTCCATAATAGAATTTTGGTGTTTCCTATCTGTGTCCAGACTAGACGCACTATTGGAAAATGCCAAGGCAATATTATTAAGGTTTCCAAAATCTTTGGACAGTTGGGTAAGTAAAATATCGGCGGCCAAAAACCCAAGTTTACTCAGGTTGTCCATTTTAAAAAACTTAGGATAGTTGGTATCCATCTTTTTATAGGCCAACTTTATAAAGGTAGAAAAATCGGTTTCCGGGCTTTCAAAGAGCAACTGATCGTTCAACATCACCTTATTGTTGAATATGCTACAATATGACCTTATTTTAAGGGGTTCATCCTTCATGATTTTACCTTTTTAAATACGGCAGCTGTATTGCATCCCCCAAAACCGGAGGCGGTCTTTAAAAAGTAATCTAAGTTCTTAGAGGTGATTTCAGTAATTACGTTGATGGGTTGGGATACGCCCAACTCAGTAAACCCCATGGAGGAATATAAGGTATTATGGTAAAGGGAATGCATGCCAATAATAGTTTCCAAAAGGCCAGATCCTCCCAATGTATGCCCAAAATAACCTTTTAGGCTATTCAAGGGAACCCTGCCTAGACCCAATCTGTTTAGGGCAATTGCCTCCATTTCATCATTGAAAGTGGTTGCAGTGCCATGGGCGGATATATAATCTATATCCTGAGGTCCTAACTTGGCTTCTTTAAAGGCTGATTGAATACTGCGATATAGGCCTTCCCCGGTTCTAGATGGGCCGGAAATATGATTGGCATCATTACAGGAGGCTTCACCCATTACCTCTACGGCCTCAGGGACTAAATTGTGTTGGTCCTTGGTCACTAGTACACTGGCGGCCACTTCCCCTATATTAATTCCTGACCTTTGCTTGCAATAGGGTTTGCAGGGTAGTGAACTCATTGCTTGGAATGAATTAAAACCGGAAAGAATAAAGTTGGAAACAATATCACCACCTACAATAAAAACTTGATCAAACGTCCCCTGTGAAATAAATCGCTTAGCAATTGAAATGGCCAATACTCCAGAAACACAGGCATTGGAAAGAACAATAGGTTCTTTGGTAAATTCAAAATAGTTTTTGATAATATGTCCTAAAGTTCCCAAATAGGCTCTTTCTGGGGGCATTGGGTGCTTTGGGTCCAAGGTATCTATATTTCCTTTGGTAGTAGATAGTATTAATCCAACCCTATCCGTTAATTTCACCCCGGATTCTTTAATGGTTTTGCCCAAGGAAATAATCATCATTTGCTCCAAGCGCGTATAATCATCATTGGATCCCAATAGTTCAAAGGCCTCTGATAGTGAATTGGAATCGATAACTGAGGCGTAAAAGGGAGTAGGAAATAAGTTTTCATCCTCAATTAGTGTTATCCCCGATACTCCCTTACGGATATTTTGGACCACGGTAGGACTATCAAAACCTATTGACGAAACAATATTGTTATATGAGAGATAGGTCTTATTCATTTAATAACCCAACTTTAAGTTTCCATTCCAAAAAAAATGTAGGCATGGTCAAGGATAAAGTTCCTTCATCTTCTACAAAAACCTGAACCGTTTCCCCTGTGCATACCAATTTGTTTTGCGGATTATAGATTTCGTATCTAAAAATCATTTTTGCCGCAGGTGAATCTACAAAAATTGTTTTAACCGTAGCTATATCCCCATAGCGCAAAGGAAGTTTGTGCTCGCAAACGGATTTAACGATCGGAGTGGTGTACCCAGCTGCCTTATGATCCAGATAGGCAATCCCATGTTGTCGACCAAAGGCCTCCCTACCGTCTTCAAAATACTGGATATAATTTCCATGCCATACAATGCCCAAAGGGTCAGTTTCCGCAAAGCGAACCCTAATTTCACTGGTATAGCTAATCTCTGACTTGTTTTTAGACGGCATTTTTTCTTTCATTATACACAATAGAAATTGTGGTGGTTATGATAAAAAATAATAATAATAAGGCTAATTCAGGAACAAGATCAATAATGCCAACATCTCTCAAAAAAACATCATAAAAGGCATTTAAGCCCCAATTCATTGGAGATAAATTTGATAGTGTCTGCATAAACTTAGGCATAATAAAGACAGGTACCCACACACCGCCCAAAGCTGCCAATATAACCACGAAAGTGGCTCCGAAGGGAGCGGATTGCTCCTGGGTCTTTGCCACTGTTCCCAATAGTAAACCTAGACCAATGGCCGCAAGTCCTGCAAAAATAGCAACTAGGAACAATTGTGGAATTTTTCCTGAAACATCAAGGCTTGGAAGCCCTAAGATAGGGAAAAGATAAACCCCTATCCCCAACATAAGTCCAAATTGAATAAGGCAAACGGACAGGTATACCAAAGTTTTTCCTCCCAATACGGTCAAATAAGATACAGGATTAGTCCTTAGACGAACAAAGGTACCCTGGGTTTTTTCCTTGACCATATTGATGGACAAGGGGACAATGATAAAAAATATGGCAAATAAAGACCAGGCGGGTACGTTGTGTTGCACAGAATTTGGAATTATTTCATTTTCGCCAATACTAGGAGTTATTTCTTTAAAGGTGATAAAACTTTCGGTATCAAATATTGCTTCGGTTTCATCATCAGTTATTTGGGACTGGAATGCCTTGTAAATGGTCTGGGTCTCTATTTTAAAGATCATCTTGTCTATCCCATTCTTTATGGAATTTTTAAAGGCCATTTGTGTTGCGGGGTCAAAATATAATATTACCTCCTTTTTCTTTACACCTTGTTCTTGTGGTATTGGAATTTCTTCGTCCAAACCAAATTTGGACAACAACCCTTCCACATTTAAATTCACTTTTTTTTCTAGTTCTGAACTAAGGTTGGTTGGAATTACAATAGCCAATTGGTACTTCCCTTTGAACACAAGTTCTTTGGCTTCTTTGTCCGATTCTTTCTCAATTATATTAAAGGATTTGGACTCTGCCAGACCATCGTAAATATTTTTGGAAACCTCCCCTTTATCATAGTCCACCCAAAGGATAGGTATTTTGTTGTCATTGATGGATCTAAAGGTGCTATCTTGAATTAAGGTAATAGTAACTACCAAAACCAATGGCATTACAAATAGGATGGCCAACCCCCCGATATCCCTGGACAGGAGTAGTAATTCCTTATATGTGGAGGCCCATAATTTATGCATGATCTCTTAGGGCTTTTCCGGTTAAGGTTAAAAATACATCTTCAAGATTATGTGATTCGGGGTACTGGAAAATTAGATTTTTAGGAGCGCCTTCCACGATAATCTTTCCGTGATCTATAATAGCCACTCTGGTGCAAAATTGTTCTGCTTCGTTCAAATGATGGGATGTATAAACAATAGTGGCACCAAGGGTATTTAATTTTTTTAAATGATCTATAATTACATTTTTGGATTGCACGTCCACGCCAACTGTTGGTTCGTCCAAGAATAAAACCTTGGGATCGTGTAGGATACTGGCAATTAGGTTTACACGGCGTTTCATACCGCCAGAAAAGGTATCCAATTTTTTGTGGGAATATTTTTCCAGGCCTAAAACTTCCAAATGAAAATTAATCTTTTCCTTTAACTGCCTTCCTTTTAGACCATACATGCTACCTAGGTAATGTAAATTTTCATATGCGGTTAGGGTAGGGTAGAGGGCATATTCCTGTGGTACAATGCCAATTAGTTGTCTGAGTTGATTTCTGTTCTTTTGAAAAGTTAATCCATTGATGGAAAAATTGCCCGATGTGGGTTTTATTAATGAGCTCAACATGGAAATTAGTGTTGTTTTCCCTGCTCCGTTAGGTCCTAATAGTCCAAAAATTTCACCCTCGTTAATATTAAGGTCTAGGTCCATTACCGAATATTCTTCGGCATTTTTATATTTTTTGGAGAGTTGGAAAATTTGGATCATCTGTTACTTTATATTGCCTTTTTTAGTTGTTTAAAAAAAACTTCCTCTTTGTTGGCAAGCTCTTCCAGAAGTGTAGCCACATGATCGTATTGGTCAACCGCTTCGGAATTGCTCCTGTTTTTGTATATACGTGATGCCTCCACCGCAAAATCGCGCCATTGGTCACCAATCAAGGTCATTTCTTTGGAAAGTTCCAAAAGTTTATTGTTTTCCAGTAATTTCCCAGCTTCTTGCAAAAATGCGGCATAAATATATCGAAATCCGCCACCTCCGGTGCCTATTTCTTCCTGCATACGTACAATTTGACCCAAATAATGATTGGCAGTTTTAATTCCTTTGGACTTTGGCCATTTACGAATTAGTTTTGCAATTTTCCGTATTCCTTTTACTCCAACAATCGGAACCGGGGCCAACATATCCCTGCAGGTGTGTTTAATCCCTTTAATAATTGCTTTTTCAAGCTGTAGATTTTTAGGGAAGGCGGTAGGATAGTATATGTGTCCCTTAGGGGCAAAGGCTCCTTTTGCAAATCTTACTTTTTCCAGTTCTTTTTCGGTAAGGGAGGTAACGGTTTCCATTACAGGGTCACTTATTAAATATCTACCATCCTTTTTACCATAGACGACCATGTTGTGGGCGTTGAAATGAAAGCGATATTCATCAGGAAAATATGGTAGATTATAAACGCCTACCTGCAGTCCTACCGGGTTGTTCCTTTCCAAGTTTTCATCCAATCTTGCCTTAGCTGTTTGGGTATTCCGAAATTTTTCTCGCTTAATTTTAATTCCTACACGTTTGGCGAATCTTTTGAATATAATTCCGGGCAATGCCCTGTATGACACTACTGGTGCGTGGTTCACTTTTAAAAAAGGGATATAGCTGAACAACAGCCCAGATCCTATTCCAAAAACCATGGGCTCGCTTACGGTAAACCCATTATATGTCATTAGGTTGGCTACTACACCATTTTCGCAATGTGCGGCTTGCTTGTGTTTAAAATCTATTTCCATTGTTTAGAGGTCGGTACGTTGTAGCTCTTCGATCGTAATATCGAAGACATTGGCATATTTTTGTAATATCTTATTATTAAGTTTTTTAAATATGGCAGGTCGAAAATGTCTTTTAACCCTCCACTTCCAGGTCCCAACATAACTAGCTAGGATTGGGAGGTCCATTTTATGGAGTTCCATATAGTATTCCAAGGGGCTTGCTTTATGATTTTTTACCCGCTGTTTTGCATCGGAAATGCGTTCATTTATAGCTTCAATAGCATTGTTCAGCGCAATGGTCTTTGGGTCCCACCCGGTACTTAATTCAGTAGTGTATTCCCCATTTTCATCAATGGCATAACACAGTTCCTTGAAATTGGCCGACTCTAGATTGCTCTTATCCTGTGGCACCTCATTTTTTTTCATCCCCTAGGTCTTTATAGTTTATAGGCCTTAAATAGCAGGCTTATAGAGTAATTCTTTCAATTTTCTATTCGATCACTCTATCAACTTAAACTTCCTGTATTAGAAAATTTAATATGCAATCTGCCACTAATACTTCGTCTGTATAAATTTTGCAATCCATGGTGCATATGCTAAAATTTCCCGAACTGTAATTGGATACAAGTTTAGCTTTGGTTATTAAGGTATCTCCTATCTTGGGTAAAAAAAGAATGTTTGCCCTCTTAATACTGCTAATAAAACCAATAACACTATTGCCTTCACCTTCAAAATCATCAGCAGCAAAAAAATCTTGGCCAACTATGGCCGAACATGATTGGGCCGCATTTTCAATAATCCCCGATTCGGTAAACCTATAGTTCTTTACAAAGATACAATCTTCAGTTACTTTAAATTCGGTAGTCACCGTTTCCTGGTCAAGGTAAATTATTTTTGTGACCATGAGCATTGGTGCTCTGTGGGGCAAAAACTTATGTATATCTATATGTGAAGGTGTAGTATTCAATTAGTTTGCCAATACGGTTTTCATTTCACTGTTTGCTATAATTTTGTCATTGCAGGTTACTTGGATCTGAACTAAGGTAACACCCATAATTTCATGTAGAATTGTGACTGTTGTAATAAGTTCCTGATCCTGGTTAGGCAATTCCAGTATTTCAGCCAATTTAATGGCTCCTATATAACCCTTTGGGGCCGGCTCATTTTTTAGAAAATATTGGTATCCTGTATGAAGGGCAACAGACTGTGCCATGTGTTCAATAAGTCCGGCAGCCATAAATTTATTATTGTCCACAAACAAATTTGTGCTGGGTGGCGTAAAACCAGTAATCACTTTTTCCTCGGAAAAGTGCAACAGCTTGTCTACCATAATAAAGGGTGCTTTTTGGGGGATTAGATTTTCAATTAACCCTTTATCGTTTATTGTTTGTTTTAATAAATTCATTTAACAGACCGTTAGGTATGCATATGCGTAGGAAAACCTAGCACTTTCCGGTACGTGCAACAATATTTTATCGCCTTTTTTTAGTTTTCCGGAACCTACCAATTCCTCAAGCATTACAAAAATTGAGGCCGCACCAACATTGCCCACTTTAGTCAAATTCATAAACCATTTCTCCCAAGGTACTTCTACTCCTTGTCGTTTTAATTCCTCGTATAAATTTTCCTTAAAATAATAAGAAGAGATATGTGGTAAATAATAGTCAAAATCGGCTGTAGTAATATTGTGTTTTTCCATCGCCATTTTTAAACTATCGACACCTTTGCCCAATATGTTTTCACCCAATAATTTAACGTCCTGTTTCATGGCGAAAAGAGATTTTTTTGCCCATTCTGAGGCAGGATATTCGCTCCAGGGTTTTAAATGGCCATTTTCCAATTTATCGGCACCGGCATACATGCAAGTTTCCATTTCATGTGCATAGGAATATCCTTCCATCCATTCAATTTTGAGGGCCGCTCCCTTTGGTTCGCTTTCCAGCAATACGGCTCCAGAGCCATCGGAAAGCATCCATCGCAGAAACTCCTTGTTAAAGGCCAATATAGGGTTGTCTTCCAGCTCTTTCAGGTGTTCCACCTCATTTTCAAAAATATCGGATTTCATCCAAGTTGAGGTTCTTTCCGATCCGGTGCATACGGCATTGGATACTTGCCCGGCCTTAATGGCCAAGAAGCCGTATTTTAAGGCATTCATTCCCGAACAACAGGCTCCTGAGGGGGAATTCACCTCTAAATTTACATTTTTTAAAAAGCCGTGCACCATAGAGGCGTGGGAGGGCAATATTTGGTCAGGACTACTAGTGCCACAAGAAAGAAGTTCAATGTCTTTGGTGGTAAAAGTGTCATCACATAAAAGCTCAATGGCCTCCTTGGTTAGTTGGGCATTATTATGGGTAATGTTTCCATTATCGTCTATGGCGTAATACCTGGTCTTAATTTGATTGTTGCGTAAGACTATTCGTCTAGCTTTAGAGTTCTTACCATTAATAATGCCCAATTTTTCCTCCATTTGCTCATTGTCAATTGGATTATTTGGTAAGAACTTGGCTATTCTGGTAATATAAACGTCTTTCATTAATTATTCTTTAAACTAACGGATGAATAGTATGCTTTATCCCTTTTAATTTTACTGTACAGGGGAATGTAAGTCGCTAAAAATACAATAAAAACTATTGGAGCTATAGCCCAGATTGCAAATAACAAATAATATTTGAACAATACCAGTAATTTTTTCCGTTTCGGATTACCTGTAGGTCCTTTCTTAATTATGAGGTTGGCCCATTTGGTAAATAATACATTTCCCCGTATATCGGTCTGGATCAATAAGGGTTTTACCTTAACTGCATCCAATTTTAATAAATTATTCTGTAAGTTGGTATAATCATTGCTTAATAATGATTGGTTGATTGGAATTCCAAATTTTTTAGAGGATTTAATATCCTCGTCGGACACCCCCGGCTTTGGAAAAATGCCCAAATACTTGGTTTTTTTTCCTCCTAACATCCAATGCACTATGGTTATTACGCTGATATGATTTATATGGCGGTCCACTAAAGCTATATTGCCCATCAGTTGCGCGTTACATGAAATTAGTAGGCCTTTCATTTTTTCCTGTGCCATTAACCACATATTTCTGCAGGCTATTACCGTTACTACAGGTGTTTTGTGAAGGATTTTTTTTGCAAAATCTGATTTTAGAAAAGAGTTTATTGGTATGGAAGGAGTTAAATACCAGACCTGGTAACCTAGTATTACGAGGTCATATTTCTTTTCAAGAATATCTGCCTTTGGAGGATGTAGTTTACATGGAATCTGCAAAAAGGATTCTGGAAATGCATCATAGAACTCATCCTGTTTCCAAGGAAATTTATAATCGTTTTCGGGTTGTATCCTGTAATAGGTGATGTTAACCTTTTCGCTATCTAGTGAAGATGCTAAATTTTGAACAATATCTAATAACTGCCCGGATTGGGAATAATAAATTATAAGAACTTCTTTCATGGGTAATCTATTACTCTTTTTATTAATGCCGCCAAGATTGCCACTTAAACAATTGCCAAAGGCTTTTTCCTGGACTTTGAATATAAACTATATTTTGTTTTTAATTCCTTAGTCCGGTTCTTAATTCAAATCTAGAGATTGGACCTAAAATTTCAGGCTAAATTACTTTAGTTTTTAGAATCCCAAAAATCAAAATAGTTAAACCACTGGTATGGATATTGTTTTATGATCCCGTCTATGCTTTCAATATAATTGGCCAATAATCCTTGGGCATCCCTCTTCTTAAAGTCTGCCTTTCTCGCGTAAAGATGATAGTGCTTATTGGTCTCCTTCATTACATATACAAATAGGACCGGCACATTTAATCTAGACCCCAATAAAAAGGGACCTGAAGGAAATTGAGCCTTTTTGCCTAAAATTGTTGCCGTCATTAACTTGGCCGTTGTAGCATATCTATCCCCGGTCATGCAAATAATTTCATTTTTGGACAAAGCGGCATTCATTTCAAAGATATGGGATAGATCTTCCTTAATGATAATAAATTTGGTTTTGGATTTTTTAATATACTGATCAAGGTATTCCTTTATGGCCTTGTGCTCCACATCTGTGGTCAACAGATTAATAGTGGCATTCCCTTCCAATTCGTCCAGGAAAAATTCAGCTATTTCGAAATTTCCCAAATGGGCACTGATCAATATCCCACCCTTTTTATTTGCCAAAGTTTGGTTTAAATGTTCTATTCCATCAAAATGATAGGTAAACTTATTTCTAAGTCCCGACGAAATGGCCACCTTGTCCAAAATGGTCTGCCCAAATACATAGTAGCTTTTATATATGGCTACAATACTTTTTAGAGTATTGTATTTGAGTCTTTTATTGAAGTAATAATAACTTGCCCTGGTACTTGAGGCCGCGAAAAAGCAAAAATAGAACGCAACAAAATACAGTATAAAATAGGCAGATCTCAACCCTAGCCTTTTAATACAAAATACAAAAATCTTATATCCTAAAACAGAACCCCTGGACTTTCCTTTCCATTGATTTGATATTTGCTTATCCAATACGCAAGGTTTTAAAGGACTATACCAGTTTTGCGACTAAATATTAGTTTAATTTTTGCTCAATAAGGTCGTAAAAATCTTGTAATGTAATTACATTTATGAAATCTTCTCCCATCAATTTTACACTAAAGTTAGATTCGATGGCCACTACTAAATCAACAAAATCCAAGCTGTCCAATTCAAGTGTTTTCTTTAAATTGGCCATTGGGGAAATATCATCTGCATCAACTTCAAATTCATCTATAAGAAAGTTGTTTATTTTATCAATAATTACTTCTTTATTCATTTTTAATCTTTCACTTTTTTTATTAGCAATGCTGAATTCGTACCTCCAAATCCAAAAGAATTCGACAAAAATACATCAATTTTTTTATCCAGTGTTTTTCTTACCAGATTTAATTTGGCGGCATCCTCGTCAGGGTTTTCAAGATTTATATTGGGCGCAACAAAGGAATGCTCCATCATTAGCATAGAATAGACAATCTCACTGGCACCAGCCATCCAACATTCGTGGCCTGTCATGGATTTTGTGGAACTAACACAGGGACCATCTTTTCCGAAAACGGCAAATATGGCCTTAGCTTCATTGGAATCCCCCACTGGGGTAGAAGTTGCATGGGCATTTACATAATCTATTTCACTGGGTTTAATATTGGCTTGGTCAATGGCTTTTTTCATAGCTATTGTTGGGCCATCTACATTGGGAGTAGAGATATGGTCTCCATTGGAGGAAAAACCGTATCCTATAATTTCACCTAAAATGGGAGCATTTCTTTTTTTAGCGGATTCATAGCTTTCAACAATAAGTGATGCCGCACCGCCACTTGGGACAAGTCCGTCCCTACTTTGATCAAAGGGGCGCGAAGCGGTCTCTGGTTTAACATCGTTGACAGAAAATACGCCAAGGCCATCAAAACTACCCATTGCCAATTCATTGATTTCTTGGGTACCGCCACATATAATACAATCTTGAAGTCCACTCTTGATCAATTGATACGCTATGCCTATAGCATGCGATCCGCTTGCGCAGGCTGCGCTAATGGTAAAATTGATTCCTCTTAATTTGAAGATGGTGGAAAGGTTCATGGTTACTGACGAGTTCATGGCCTTAAAAATAGCGCCAGAACCAACCAAAGTTGTATCCTTTTTCTCCCTTAATTTATCTATGGACTCTATCACGGATTTGGCAGTACTATCGTTGCCATATAGCACACCTACTTCATTTTGGTCTATATATTCCTGACTTAAGCCTGCATTTTTAAGAGCCTCCAAGGTAGCTACATATGCATAAGCTCCTTCTTCTCCCATACTTAACCGTTGCCTTCTGGACAATAAGTCTTTTAGGTCTGGTTCTTCCACCATTCCCGTTAAACAGGAACGAAATCCAAATTCCTTTCTCTTTTCATCAAACACAATACCTGAAGTTCCGTTGTAAAGAGATTTTTTGACTTCATCCAAGTTTTTGCCCAAACAAGAATATATTCCCATACCTGTAATAACCACCCTGCTCATCTTTCCTTCTGCTATTTTAAGAATAAATTCCTCCGTTAATATTTATGACCTCTCCTGTAATATACGATGCCTTTCTGGATGCCAAAAACGAAACTAAATGGGCCACTTCCTCTGCTTCCCCGAAGCGGTTAAGAGGAATCATTTTTTTAAGCTCCTTTTCATCCAATTCGCCCGTCATATCTGTTCTTATAAAACCTGGTGCCACAGCGTTGACGGTGATATTTCTTTTTGCTATTTCCTGGGCCAAGGCTTTTGTGGCAGCAATTATTCCACCCTTAGCGGCGGAATAGTTGGTTTGCCCTGGTGTCCCTTTAAGTCCCGATACGGAAACCATATTAATGATTCTCCCGTATTTATGCACCAGTAATTTTTGGATTAGATGATTGGTAACATTAAAAAAACCATTTAAACTTGTGTTAATTACACTGTTCCAATCCTCAGGTTTCATCCACATGAACAGACCGTCTTTGGTAATACCGGCATTGTTTACTATTACTTCTATAATTGCTTCCTTATTGCCCTCATGCCAACTATCCAATTTACTTTGTACTTCTTCCGCCTTGCCAACATTAAATCGTATAAGTTCCGCGCTCCCACCAATTTTTTCTATTTCATTTAAGGTTTCCTGTGCTGCGGATTCATTGGACCGATAATTAATAAGAATCTTATACTCGGTATCTCTTGCAAGCTGTAGGCATATGGCTTTTCCAATTCCTCTTGATCCTCCTGTTACCAGTGCAAATTTCTTTTTTTCGCTCATTTATAAAATTAGTGTGATTTACTCCTTTACGTTATCAAATACCTCCGCATTCTGGTACCACTTATTGCCCAAAACTTTTCCATCAGCTTTCAAAAATCCCCATTCTTTACCAGATTTAACTCTGGCTAGGCCGTTAATAAACCCTTTTTGTAAATTCTTTTTAAAGATGTCAAAAGATAGACCGGCGGTGATATCATAATCGGGCTGAATTACCCATTTTCCACTCTTATCTATAAAGCCCCACTTCTTATCTTTAGCAGGAGCTAGACCATTGGCGGAGAATACTTCGGCATCCTTAAAACTGAAATCAATGACCTTTTCTCCTTTTTCGTTGATGTATCCCCATTTTTTATCCATAAATACCGGCGCCAATCCTTGGCTAAAATCCCTTGCTTTTTCATAAGTAGGAGCAATGACCCACTCTCCCTGATTGTTGATGAAGCCCATTAATTTATTACTCCTAGCGTATGTTAAAGTAGATTTGTCTGTGAATTCCCAAATCTTATCGGCATTTTTGACCGGTTTAAAGTTGCCATTGGAAACAATACCAAAAGATTCCTGTTTTTTTACCCAGACCCCTTTACTGTTATAATCACCAATTTCTTGGTTCTCAATAGGGATATAAATCTCACCCTTTTGGTTGATCATTCCCCAAAGTTCACCTTTTCTTGCCTTGGCATATCCATCTATAAAGGGTTTTATTTCATCAAAATCCGGTTCCGCGATCAATTTTCCGGCGGTACCCAAAAGGCCTATTTTATCGCCTCTTTTAAAAAAGGCTACCCCATTGTCAAAATCGTAATATTTTTCCGAAACAGGTGTTTCCAATACCTCGCCCGAAACATTGATATAGTTCCATTGATCGCCATTGTTTACCAAGGCCAGTCCGGAATTAAATTCCTTTACATGTTCGTATTCGGGTTGAATTGCCCATTCGCCAGCAGTATTTATGTATCCCCATTTGTCACCCATTGAAGCTGCAGCGCGCTCGTTAGTGAAGTTGTCCGCTTTCTTGAATTGTGGCTTTATCGCGTATTCCCCGGAGGTGTTAATATAGCCAAACAGGCCATTTTCCCTTACCAGGGCGTATTCCTGGGCATGAAAATTGGCGAATATTAAAAAAAGTGCAACTGAAAATGTAATTTTTGTTTTCATCTGAGATTTTTTTAAAATTATACGTTCAATATCAATAATTGCCAAGCTAGGACTTGGTGTATGTTTATAATCCTATACCACTATTAAATTAGGGATTATTTTACATATATTACCGCTCTAACTCAAAATTTTAATTAAGTTGCTTACAAGCGTAAGCTTCTACTTCAACATTCTGAATAAAGCTTTTAACATTATTCACATAAGGATACATGGGAACGTCTTTGTCGGAGATGATGGGGACTATATTTCTAATATCATCATACATTTTTCTTGTTCTTGATGATACTTTGTCCTGTACTTTAAGATACTCAATTGCCTGTACAATGGTTATAGTCTCAATGGCAAGGACTTCAAAAGTATTTTCTATGACTTTTTTGGTAATGTTGGCAGCATTGGTACCCATACTTACAATATCCTGATTGTCGTTGTTGTTCGGGATACTGTGCACGTACATGGGGTTGGACAACATTTGGTTTTCAGCAGTGGTGGAGGTAGCGGTAAACTGTACGCCCTGCATTCCAAAATTTAAACCAAGTTTTCCGAGGTTTACAAAAGGGGGAAGTATATTATTTAGATTCGGATTTAATAGGTAATTTAATTGTCTTTCAGCGAGCATGCTCATTTTGGTCACAATTAATTTTAGCTTGTCCATTTCAAGGGAAACGTAATCCCCATGAAAATTGCCGCCGTGATAAACATGTTCTTTTTCAACATCCACAATGGGATTATCGTTTGCTGAATTAACCTCTTCGATAAGGATTTTTTCCACGTTGTTCAAAGTGTCAAGGACTGGACCCAATATTTGAGGCACGCATCTCAAGGAATAGTATTCCTGCACTTTTTCTTCAAAAATAGACACTTCATTGTTGCCATTGTACAAATGGTGCTCCCTTTTTCGGGTAAGTGTACTATCCTTTAAATGATTTCTCATGGATTTGGCAATCTCTTGTTGACCTTTATGTTTTTTAGATTGATTAAGCTCCATAGATAAATGATCATCATAGGCCTCAACAATTTCGTTGATAGCAGAAGAACAGCATATCATCCAATCCAGTAATTTCCTGGTGTTTATAGTGTTGATCAAGCCAATTCCAGTCATTACAGAAGTTCCATTGATGAGCGCCAAGCCCTCTCTTAAGGAAACGGTAATCGGTTTTAGGTTTTCTATTTTAAAAACTTCTTCCGTTGGTCTTCTCTCTCCTTCATAAAAAACTTCACCCTCCCCAATAAGAACTAGGGCAATATGAGCCAATTGGACTAAATCCCCGCTGGCTCCAACACCACCGTGCTCAAAAATTATTGGAGTAATATTCTTATTGATGAGAGAGGTCATTAATTCGATTACCGAAATATGAACTCCAGAATGTCCCAGGCTTAAAGTGTTTAATCTCGCCAACATGGCGGCCTTAACATATTTTGTAGGGATTAAATTCCCTGTCCCGGAAGCGTGGCTCCTTATTAGATTGTACTGTAATTGAATCCGGTCGGAATCTTTTATCTTGTACTGTGCCATTGGTCCAAAACCCGTATTTACGCCGTAAATAATTTTGTTTTGAGAGAATTGGGTTAAAAATTTAAAACTTTTTTCAACGGTTGCTAAAACGTCTTTATTTATTAGAATAGATTCTTCTTTAAAAATTATTTGATAGAAATCTTCTATTCTCAACTTTCCTTTAAGAGTCAACATGTATATAAATTCAATATTTAAAAAGTAAATTGAATAACAATTAATAAAAATAGTTATTTTGGATTGCAAATGTATGATATTTAGCTAATCAATATTTTAAAAATAATGAATCAACGTTTTGTCGAGGTCTTGATAATTGGCGCAGGGCCGGCTGGTTGCGTTTCTGCGGCTTATTTACATGGTCAAGGAGTCAAGGTCCAGGTAATAGAAAAAAGTGTTTTCCCTAGATTTGTTATTGGCGAAAGCCTCTTGCCAAGATGTATGGATCATTTTGAAGAAGTGGGACTATTGGATGGTTTGAATGCCTTTGGTTTTGAAAAAAAGTTTGGCGCCCGATTTATTAAAGGAGACAAAATCTGTGAATTTGATTTTAGTAAAAAGCATACCAACGGATGGGATTGGACCTGGCAGGTGCCGCGAGCTGATTTTGATAAGGTTCTTGTGGACGAACTAATTAAAAAAGGAGTTGAAGTTTCCTTTGGGCATGAAGTTGTAGACGTGACCATTAACCAAATTGGTGTTTCCATAACTACCATTAAAGATGAAAATGGGAAACCATACCAAATTCAAGCCAAGTATATTATAGATTCAAGTGGATATGGCAGAGTTTTACCTAGATTGTTGAACTTGGATAAACCCTCTGTTTTACCTAATCATTCTTCAATTTTCACTCATGTTGAGGACACAAATCGACCGCAGGGGAGGGAAGGCACTTTAATTACTTTTGACGTGGTTGAGACCGAGGTTTGGTTATGGGTCATACCATTTTCTGATGGCAGAACCAGTATTGGCTATGTAGGTCCCACAAAATTCTTGGAATCTTTTGAAGGAAATAATGCAGATAAATTGACCCAATTGTTGCAGTTGTCCGATTATTATTATGAACGTTTTAAAGGCTTGAAATACTTGTTCGAACCTGTTTTAATTAAGAATTATTCTAAATCGGTAAAACAACTTTACGGAAAGGGATTTGTCCTAACCGGCAATAGTGCCGAATTTTTAGATCCAGTATTTTCTTCTGGAGTTACATTTGCCACGGAATCCGCCTTGTTGGGGGCAAAATTGATTAGCAGGGAACTTAATAATGAACCTGTTGATTGGGCAAAGGAATATTCAGATTATATAAAGGAAGGGGTAAAGGTATTTTCTTCTTATGTAAAGGAATGGTATTCTGGTAATCTACAGACCTTATTTTTCCACCAACCAGAAAATCCTGAGGTAAAACGGCAAATTTGTTCGGTTTTAGCGGGTTATGTTTGGGATAAGACCAATCCCTTTGTGACAAAGCATAATAGACTTATAAGGACGGTAGCACACTTCATTAATCTTGAAAAGAAAAAAAGTGAATGATGTTGTCATTCACTTTTTTGTAGCGCCATTAACCTTTGTCTTAGAATCCCTTTTTCAAAATTAACTTGGCAAAGGATTTTCCAGTTTTGGCATAACCTTCTCCTAAACGATCTTCATTGCTAAAGGAGCTTCCCCATTGATCTCCAGGGGCATTTTCACTAGTAACTTCCAACAATATATTATCCCTGTTATTAGTCTCTACAAACTTTAACAAGGTACTTACTTTTGCAGGTTGCTTCATGACCCCGGCATCCCATCCTGGATAAACCCATATTGTTTCTACTATAAGGGTGTATTTGGCCTCAGCTAAATTCTCACTAAAGAAAACATTGTGGTCCTCATATAGATATCTATTCATTAATTCCAAAAATTTTGGGGCATAGATCAGCTCCCTACTTGCGTACCAGCTTTTTTCCCAAGATGTACCTTTTCCCCGTGTTTTTTCTTCCAATTCTGCGGAATGCTCTTTTACGTATTCATCATTTGAGAGATTCTTTTTCAAAAGTTTCATATTGTCATAGACGAATTCTACGTTTATTTCCTTCTGACCCTTGATAAAATTAAAATCTCCCTGTTTTACTTTTAACTTTTGACCGAAACAAAATAAGGTTGACAAAAATACTAGAGCAATGATTAAATAAATTTTCATAAATAAATAATTAGCGGTTATACCTTCAAAAGTATACGAATTAAACTTTAGGAAGGTTACCATGGAAATAATTTTTCCTTAATAGTAAATATATTATCGGATTAGTTCTTGAAATACGGTTAATGATTTTTGTAATCAACAAAGGATCAATGCTTTGTATAATTTTATAATATGTTATGGTTTTGTTATTTCCTATAATAAGTGCGCTAATCTTATTCCATATGATTAATTTTGCCAAATGCAAAAAAATCAGCAGAGACCCCAATTCGAATTTGTTGCCATTATGGCGTCCTTAATGTCTATTGTAGCATTGTCCATTGATGCTCTTTTGCCTGCAATGTCGACCATTGGAATAGATATAAATAGCCTGGATCCTACTGAAAATCAGAAGTTTATTACTATGATTTTTTTGGGACTGGGTTTGGGACAATTGGTTTTTGGACCTTTATCGGATAGCTTTGGGAGGAAACCAATTGTTTATATAGGTTTTATAGTATTTAGTATCGCCAGTATTATTTGTGTTTTTGCTCCCACTTTGGAGTGGATGATATTTGGGAGAATACTTCAAGGAATAGGACTCTCCGCCCCAAGGACCATAAGTATATCTATGATAAGGGATTTGTATAAGGGGGATTATATGGCAAAAATCATGTCCTTCGTTACAGCATTTTTTATTTTGGTACCCATTGTGGCTCCCGCTTTGGGAAAATTTTTCTTAGATCATTACGGTTGGGAAGCTATTTTTTATATGCAATTAGTAGCTACCCTAATGGTAGGAATCTGGTTTTGGAGAAGGCAACCGGAAACATTAAAACCTGAATATAAAATTAAATTTTCAAGTCACGTGTTCATGGATGGATTTAAAGAATTGGTCCAGCACAAGGAAACCATGGCCTTTACTATTGTATCAGGATTAATTACCGGGGCTTTTATGGTTTATCTGAGTGCGGCACAAGAGATATTTGAGGTACAGTATGGCTTGGCTGACAATTTCCCCTATATTTTTGCTGGACTGGCTATTTCTGTTGGATTGTCCACCTTGCTAAATGGTACTTTAGTAGTACAATTGGGAATGAGAAGATTGGCTTGGATAGCTTTGACATTGTTTTGTGCAAATTCAATTGCCTATGTAAGCTTGTACTGGAACGCCCCAAATCCGAGTTTGCCTGTGTTGATTGCCTTTTTGGCTATGCAATTTTTCACGATCGGTTTCTTATTTGGCAACCTAAGGGCCATAGCAATGGAGCCTATTGGGCACATAGCAGGTATTGGGGCTGCTATTACTGGATTTATATCCACCATGCTCGCCATACCCATTGCAACCTATGTGGGCAGTTTTATTCATGGGACAACACTTCCACTTTTTGTTGGGTTTTCTGTTTGTGGATGTATTTCATTGGGTATTTTTATGTTGATGAGAAATAGGATGGTTTTGGCTTCTGCCTAGTAATCGGGCATGGATTGGTCTACATTGTTATCATGTCTGCATAAAACCGGCAATTAAATAAAATGAATATTCAAATTTGGTTATTTATTAGGGTGCCCGGCGCGTATGAAGATGGGGAAAACTATCTTTTTTACTTTTGAAGTCCAAATGGGTGCAATCTTGTTGATCAATTCATCTACGGGATTATGTCCATTATTGTTATCCTTATAATTTTGGACACTGGACCAAGAATTAAAATACCCCCGCAACTGGTCAATTGTCCATTGGGTTTCAATATTAAAACTCTCCTGAATGTCAATTTCATCAAAATGGAATGGAATATTGCTGTAATTTAAATCTATATAGGCCCTTTCCTTATCCCAATACCCTCCTATAATATGTTGGTAAAAATGATTCACTATGACATCTATTTCAAGATCTATTGTTAAAAGGCCATAACCCCAAATAGCAATAAGACCATTGGGCTTTAAAAGTCTGTTGACTTCTTTGTTAAAGGCGGGAAGGTCGAACCAATGTAACGCTTGGGCTACCGTAATCAAATCAAAGTACTGATTTGGAAAACAGGTTATCTCAGCTCTTTGTACACTGTATTTTATGTTTGGTTTAGGAACGGCATGTTTAATTTGTTGTTCACTTATGTCTGTGGCAAAAACCTGATCAAAGGTATCGGATAGCACAGCCGCCACCTGACCATTACCAGTGCCACAGTCCCAGCATGTTACCTTGGAAATGCAATTAGCATATATATATTTATACAATGCCTCTGGGTAAGTAGGTCGGAATTCTTTGTAAGTTCTTGATTGGACGGAAAAACGATCCAAGGCTTTTTTCATATAACAAAAGTAAGAAGGAATAAATAGTATTGGAATTCATACACTATTTGATTAGTGTAATTCCTCGATTCTAGTGTTTATAATCCTTGGACTCTAAAATTTAAGCACCCAAATTGTAAGTAAAAACCTACTGTCATCGATGAAACGCAATTTTTTATCGCTAAAGTGATTTTTGTGCCTTTCCCGTTTACCGAGGTTTTTTTGCACTTAATCCGAGATTTTTCCGCTTAACGAGAAACAGTGCTTTTAGTCGAATCAGAACCTAGATAAGTACGCTTGCCCAAGTTATATATATAACAAAACGCAAGTCATGAAAACCATTTTAACTTTAATCTTTGTTCTTTTTATTGGAGTAGCTGCACAAGCTCAAAATGGTGCTGCTGAAGTTAAGGTTGAAACTGTTACCATGAGTATTGCAACTGCTACTGCAAAACAAGAAGTTTCCGTAAAAAATGAAAACGCTGTTGCTCGTTTGTACATGAACAAAAATTCTAAGGTAACTAAAGAATTGTCCTTCTCCACTAAATTGAATAAAGCAAAATTGGCTTAATCTTAGGCCAGTTCATCATGCCCATCACATAAGTTACCCACACTGCCACTAGTACCCTTGTCAAGCTTTGCTCAATGGATAATACCTTTTTCGGAGCCAGAAGGCTACACGTACCAATAGAATTAAGGCAGGAACTTCCACTAAGGGACCAATAACTCCTGCGAATGCCTGTCCTGAGTTTAAACCAAAGACGGCAATGGCTACGGCAATGGCCAATTCAAAATTATTACCGGCCGCTGTAAAAGCAACGGAAGCTGTTTTGTCGTATTCCGCTCCCATGGCTTTGGTAAGGAAAAAACCGATGATAAACATTAGTATAAAATAGATTAACAATGGAACTGCTATAATTAAAACGTCCATAGGTATTTCAACAATTAATTCACCTTTCAGGGAAAACATTACTACTATAGTAAACAATAGGGCAATCAAGGTTATTGGTGATATGGTCGGGATAAATATCGTTGAATACCATTCCTCGCCTTTTAGTTTTACTAAAATTATTCTACTTAGAAAACCCAATGCAAACGGTATTCCTAAATAAATGGCTACGCTTTCGGCAATGGTAGCAATAGAAATATCCACGATGGCACCGTCAAATCCGAAATAGGGTGGAAGTACGGTTATAAAGATCCAGGCATAAAAACTATAAGCAAATACTTGAAAAATGCTGTTTAGGGCTACCAAACCAGCACCGTACTCACTGCTTCCTTCCGCTAGGTCGTTCCAAACAAGAACCATAGCAATGCATCGTGCCAATCCGATAAGGATCAATCCCACCATATATTCCGGGTAGTCCCTTAAAAAAGTAATGGCCAAAATAAACATTAAAACTGGTCCAATAATCCAATTCAGGATCAATGAAATAGATAGGATTTTAGTGTTTTGGAAAACCTTGGGCAAAAGGGAGTAATTAACCTTCGCCAAGGGCGGGTACATTATTAAGATCAGGCCTACAGCGATTGGTATATTGGTTGTTCCTCTATTGAAGGTGTTGATAATTTCAGGAAGGGTAGGGGCAAAATAGCCTATGCCTATCCCCAATGCCATTGCTAAAAAGATCCATAAAGTGAGATAGCTGTCCAAAAAACTTAATTTTCTATGCAATGCCATTTGTTAAGATTTTATTTGAGCAAAGACATATAGTAATTCAGTTGCAATTTGAAGGCTTCTCTCCCTATATTTTTCGACCTGCTGTGGGGTATTGTCATATGCTTTTGGGTCTTCAAAAGTTATTGGAATGCGTTTTTCCGCACCAGTTATATATGGACAGCCAATATCCGCTTGAGAGCAGGTCATAATGGCTGCAAACTGGGATGTGGGATTAAAAGCATCATCGAACTTTTTTGAAAACCCAATCACTGCTGGTTCATTGTCGGCAAATTTTATACTGTAAATTGGGTTTTCACCCTGCGACAAGGATTCTACGTGAAATCCTGAATTAATTAGGGTTTCGGCTGCCATTGGGAATAAGGCGGTAGCCTCCGTTCCTCCCGAATAACAATGCACATTCCTTACGTTAAAACAGAAAGCCATTGTTTGTGCCCAGACCTGTGATAAGTGACTCCTTCTTGAATTATGGGTACAGATGAAATTGATCCTTATGGGATCCTGAGTGTTTGTTTTGAGCTGTATATATTCAACGAGAGGTTGTAATATTTTTTTACGTTCGTCGCTTATATTTTCAACGCTTAAATTTGAGATAACATTCTCAATATTAGCAAAAAGCTTCGTTTTTACCAGTGCCATATGGGTTTGTTTGTTTAGCAGCATCCAGAGCCTGGGCCGCAAGAATTAGTTGTCGTTTCCTGTAGTTCTGATAATTGTATTTTCTGTTTTTCTGCAGGAACTCCGCATTGGTCTTTGGCCAAGCAATCTGTGTGTTTGGTGGCTAAGATAAAATTGGTTCCGTCAAAATCCAATCCAAATTTTCCTATGGTATCAGCTTGATATTCCACTTCAATTTCCAAATCCCCAATTTCCAATATCTTTTCCGAAAGTTCTATAATGTGGACCAATTTCTCTGGATGGAGTCGGTGGTCGTAATCATTGGCATTCCACAACTGAAAATTTACAACCTCTTCCCTGCGAACCGTTCCACCACAGTCTATGAAATGTTTTGTGACTTTGCCTACTTCGGTAACATGAAAATGATTGGGTACCAATGTACCATTCGGTAATTGAAAGGCAATGGTTTCCAATTGCCCCAAAATTGATTTTGCTTCAGATAGTTTCATTTTGTATTTGTTTATTGCGATTATACGATTAACGATATTAAATTTTTTTTAGCAACAATCCCCTTGTTTGGATATGTCTTGATCGAGGAATTGATTTAAAATTCCCTTCATTTCAATCCATTTTTCGGTATTTATACAATAGCATACGCTTGTTCCTTCAACACTGCCTTTAATGAGTCCCAGAAGTTTCAATTCTTTTAAATGTTGCGATATAGTTGGTTGTGCCAATCCAATTTGGTTCACCAAATCACCACATACGCAGGTATTTATTTTAAAAAGATGTTGCAGAATTGCCACTCGGGCCGGATGCCCAAAAGCTTTGGCAAAAATAGCAATTTCGTTTTGTTGATCCGAAAACATTTCTGTTTTAGCTAAGCCCATACTATTTGGTATTTGTATATCGCAATATTACGATTAATATTTATTTTGACCAATTTTTTACTTTATTTTTTTGAATTAATCTCCTTAGTGTTGATTTTTTCTACTTATTATGAGCGTGTGTTTTTCTATTTGGCTTTCCGTATTCTGGTAATCTATATGGTAAACCTCAGGTTGTTCAAATGAATTTAGTGTTAGAAGGGTTTTTAGCGTATCCAATTTATGGTAATGGAAATAAACCCTATTTCCATTGCTACCCGCTTTGAAGTCCGATTTATTTGGATCACCCTCCACAAAACTTAAATAGAGCAATCCGTTGTTCGATAACAATCTGTGGAAATCGGCAATTAATTGAACACAATCTGCAGGTGAAAGAAAGGGCAAGCAAAAACCACAAACTATTCCATCGTATAGGGTGTTAAGTGTACTGATCTGTCGGCAGTCTAAAACTTTAAACGTAGCGGTTGGGTTGTTCTTTTCGGCTAGTGCTATCATATTTGGGGCAAAGTCTATTCCAAGGATTTTAAAGTCGGGCCTTTTGGATAGGAGGTATTTGGAAATATTTCCCGGACCACAGCCTATTTCCAAAATTTTGGCATTTTTTGTAGATATCGATTTACAAATAAGATTATAGCTATTATTATATAAGTCCAGGTCCATAAACTTGTCTTGATATAGGGAAGCTATTTTGTTCCAAGTCTCGAATGTTTCCTTATAGCGGTCCAATTGCGGATTTTGTTATTTAATTTCGGTTAACTAACATAAAGATGGGAAATATTCTTCAAATCTCGGAGTGGGGGATATTAGTAATTTCTTAATTCTAAAGGAGAAAATCAAAAAGGTAAGCCCTTCGATACGTAAGTAAACACTTACGCGCATCGATGAAATGCATATTTTTATCGCTGAAGTGATTTTAGAGCCCGTTACGTTCGTCGGGATATTTTTGCACTTTATCTGGATTTTTTCCGCTTAACGAGAAACAGTGCTTTTCGTCGAAACAGAACCTTGAAAAATACACTTGCCGAAGTTATATATATAACAAAACGCAAGTCATGAAAACCATTTTAACTTTAATCTTTGTTCTTTTTATTGGAGTAGCTGCACAAGCTCAAAATGGTGCTGCTGAAGTTAAGGTTGAAACTGTTACCATGAGTATTGTAACTGCTACAGCAAAACAAGAAGTTGCTGTTAAAAATAACAACGCTGTTGCCCGCTTGTATATGTTCAAAAATTCTAAGGTAACTAAAGCGTTGTCTTTCTCTACTAAATTGAATAAAGCCAAATTGGCTTAATACGTAATAAAAAATAACCCTGTGATATTATTTGCACTTTTAGTCCCCATTTGCGTCTGTCTTAATTATATGGTTGTTTTTCCTGAACCAACGGATAATTCAAGCAATTTGAAAAAGAGGGTTAATCAGGATAAGTAATTCCAGACTCCCCGTTAGCGTAACATGTATTGAATAAAGAATTATTATTTGCTATCAGGTAGCGTTTCAAATTCCTTTTTTTTGTTTTCAAACCATTCGGCCATTGCGTCTGGCGATTGAATAAGTTCACTCATTTTATTCATGGCCTCCAGGTGCTCTTTGTCACCTGACTTAAACATTTGCATACCATGCTTTTTGCTTTGTTCTGCCATTTCTTCAAAGGTGTTGGCGTGAAATTGCATGTCACAGGCACCTCCCAATTGTTTACATGTCATTGTTTTCATATCGATCGTTTTCTTAAGATAGGTTTATCCAGTAGACCACTGACTCGGAAATGGTTCCTGTCAACACTAAGTTTTAACTAAATTGTAGGCTGCGGTTACAAGTTAATGAAAAAGACTCAAACTAATATTGGGAATATCGAGCCCTTTTGATATTACAGGTTCCTGTTAATCTGTGTTTCTCTAAATAGGTATAGATTAATAAAAGTCAATATTTGGTAGAATACCGATAAGTAAGGAGGTTTACTCTCAAAAGGCAATACCGCTGCAGCTACGTTGGAATGGAAATTTAGATAAAGTGCCACCAGCAGAGTGGCGATGATGAGGGCATGTCCTATTTACTAGTTTTTTAGAGCGATGAGTTTTTCAGAAATTTTGAGTAGATCTGGTTCAATTATTTCGGGCCGTGGAGCCAAAGGGTAAAGTTGTTGTCCGGGACGGGCAATAAATGCACCCCTCCAACCGGCCCACATGGCACCGGCAATATCCCATCCGTGGGCAGCAATCATTATACATTCATTTGGTTTTACTCCCATTTTCCTGGCGGCCCAATTATAGACGTCGCTGTCGGGTTTGTATTTTCCAAGATCCTCTACACTTAATCGTTCATCGAAATAGTCCGTCAGTCCTGCATTCTTAAATTGCATCTCCACTCCTTTATTGGAGGAGTTGGTCAATGAGACCATTTTATAACCGGCGTTTCTAATATTTTCCAGGGCAACCTTTACTTCTGGGTGAGGGGGTAAGGAGCTCAATGGGGTTAGTGCCTCCTTGGCATTCTTCTCCGATAATTGAATTCCATGATTTGCAGCGACCATTCTCAAGGTGGCGGCGCCTATGGTGCCAAAATCTACATATTGCTTACCAGCGGTCGATACAAGGGAGTATTGCAGCATGGTAGTGAACCAAAGAGGCAAGAGGTCTTCTCGCCCCCCTAAGGCCTTCCCTATACTATTTTTCATATTCCCTAAATCTAATAGGGATTCATTTACGTCAAAAAATAGCACCTTGGGTGGTTTCATATGGATTTGTATTTCTTTATATTAATCGGTCTTATGTTAAATCAGAATTATTGTGCAACATCAGGTTTTATATTTTTTTAAAAATTGTTGTGGCATTGTGTCCTCCAAAACCAAAAGTGTTGCTCATGGCTACATTTACAGAATGATCAATGGCTTCCTTAATTACTATGGGCATAGAAGCGGGAATATTGGAATCGATTTTTGTGGTGTTAATGGTTGGCGGGATTATATTGGTTTGAATTGACTTTATAGATAATATGGCCTCTACTGCACCTGCCGCTCCCAATAAATGTCCGGTCATTGATTTTGTAGCGCTTATTTTTAAGTTTTTGTAGTCGTTGTTGAACGTTTTTTCCACCGCCTTTATCTCGCTCAAATCCCCAACAGGGGTAGAGGTAGAGTGGGTGTTTAGATAGTTGATCTCCCCTGGGTTTAGTTTTGCTTCTTCCATAGCCAATTGCATAGCTTTTATGGCACCAATACCGTCTGGGTGGGTGGCAGAAATGTGGTAAGCATCATCGGTCATGGCAGCTCCTACTATTTCCGCATAGATCTTGGCTCCACGTTTTTTTGCATGTTCGTACTCTTCAAGGATTAAGGCTCCCGCGCCTTCACCCATTACAAATCCATCCCGATCTTCGTCAAATGGTCTTGATGCCCCTTGTGGATCGTCATTTCTGGTCGACAAAGCTTTCATGGAGCTAAAACCACCGATAGAGGCCTCGGTTATGGGAGCTTCCGATCCCCCCGTTACCATTACTTTGGCCTTGTTTAAACGGATATAATTAAAGGCATCCATTATAGCAGTGCTCGATGAGGCACAGGCTGATACCGCGGTATAGTTGATGCCCATCAATCCAAATTTCATAGCAATCATTCCCGAGGCCATGTTTGCAAGTAGTTTGGGGATAAAAAATGGATTAAATCGAGGGTTCATGCCTCCTTGAGTATAATTCTTCACTTCCTCCTCAAAAGTTTTCATACCACCCTGGCCTGTTCCCCAAATTACTCCGATATCAAAAGGAGAAATGGTGTCCAAATTTAAACCGCTATCACCAAAAGCTTCTATTACGGAACAGAGCGCATACTGGGTGAAGGGATCACTCCTTTTTATTTCGTTGCGATCAAGGTATTTTTCGGGGGCGAAATCTTTTAATTCACCCGCAAAGGTTGTTTTGAACAAGGAAGGATCGAACTTGGTAATTCTTGAGAATCCATTTTTGCCATTTTTGGCACTTTCCCAAAATTCATCAACCGAATTTCCAATTGGAGTTAAGGCTCCCAATCCTGTAATTACTACTCTTTTCATACGTTATATTTCTTAACTGGAGCCGTTAATGCCGGTTTCCATGCACTTTGGTCCCTATTGGTATTAGCCCTTGTAATCTTTATTGTTCAAGAACTTCAGTAAGTATCTGTTTAAATACATCTACAGGTTGTGCACCTGTTACGGCACTTTTTCCGTTAAAAACTATAGTTGGCACAGAATTAACCCCTAAATTTTTCCAATATTCCTGTTTACTTCTAAGCTCGTAACGTGCGTCATCATTCTCTAATTTGGCTAAAGCATCTTCAGCATTTAAACCAACATCCAATAAAGCTTGTTTTAAAACGTCTCTTTTAGATACGTCTTTTCTATCGCTAAAAAACGCTTTGGTCAATCGCATTTTTAATTCGGTTTGCTTTCCATATGCTTTGGCATATTCCAATAAAATATGTGCTTCAAACGTATTTGCCATGCGCATTTCATCAAAATAATCGAAAGTAAAACCAAGTTCGGCACCAGCTTCTGCCATACGTTGTTGTGATTCTTTTTGCTGTTCAATACTAGAGCCATACTTTTCTGCAATATGCTCCTGTACGTTTTGGCCTTCAGCAGGCATTTGTGGATTTAACTCAAAAGGTTGCCACTCAATTTCAACTTTGTCCTTTATTCCTAACTCGGAAATTGCTTTTTCCAATCGTTTATAACCTATGGTGCACCAAGGGCAGACTACATCGGAAACGATATCTATTTTTAATTTATTAATCATGTTTTCCAATTTTAGATTTTATTGAACTTTTTTGTCAATTGTCTTTTTCATTTAACTGTGCAAAGTTATCAGCTATTTACTTATAACATCCGTATTTAGAAATTTTTCTTCATTCAGTTGATCATGATCTATTTTACCTTTTGGTAACATATTAAGAACCATTGAATTTACTATTCTACTTTTTTCTAAATCAGATTTAACGATTAGCGCCTTATGGAACACCCCTAATGTTTCTGGTGATGACTTCGGGTTGCTATTGTTGATTAAAACAATTTTATAAGAGTCTTTATTAAAGGATTTTACTTTTGTGGTATAAGGAGCTAGTAATGATTCGTCATCCTTAAATATGGGAGTGAAGTTTTTCAGATAATCCTTTGGCGCAGCCTGGCTTTCCTTTGCATAACTATAATAATCTGCTATGTGTAACTCACTTTCTATCTCACTTGGTTCGTAACCCAGCATTAAAAAAGACTGATTTTCTGCATTATCTACGTGAAATGGTGTATTCACTTGTTGATCAAAACGTACAAGCCAATGATAGCTTAGTTTTTTGTCAAAGTGAACTGATGTTAACTTTGACAATTCTTTCTTTAGATCAACCATAATAGACCTAAGTTGATAAGGCGTGATATTTTTTCCAAAGTCAAAATGAATAAAGCCAGGCTCATCAGTATTTGTTCTAAATACATTGTTAATACAATACTGCGCTATTTTTTTGGTGTTAATATGCTGTATTTCCATGTTGACTTAATCAGTATTGCATACGCCAGTAAATTTATAATACTTCACTAATTTGAACTTCGGGACTAACATTGGTGAAATTGGGTAGATCGGCGAGGATCTTTTCGGCATTTGTACCAAAAGACTTGTGAAACGATTCTAAGGATTCAAAAGTAAGGTTGGCAATTACCGCATAAGGAGCAGGTTGTTCTGGACTTGCACCTGCAATACCGAAATTAATGTCGGATGATAAGATGGTATCACCCAAAAGATCTCTTAATAATTGGCCATGTTGATTAACATAGTAGTCCTTATCGAACTTTAAATCTGCACTATTAGGATACATTACGGTTAATTTTATCATGTTGTATTCTTTTTTAAATTGTTTATTGGCAGTCGTTTATTTATAAAGACCACCTTTATTTTTGAATTTATATTTCAGCTAGAATTTGACGAATCATTTGATTGGTGAATCCCCATTCATTATCGTACCAGGTCATTACTTTCAATAAATCTCCATCTACAACTCTTGTCATACCTAAATCAACTGTAGATGCGTGTGGGTTTTTAACAATATCTGAAGACACTAATGGTTCACTAGTAGTTGACAATACATTTTTGTATCGATCCGTTTCAGCCTCTTCTACAAAAATTGCATTTACTTCTTCAGGAGATACATTTCGTTCCATAACAAATGTTAAATCTGACATAGATCCTACTGGAATTGGAACACGAAGCGCTACCCCGTCAAATTTACCTGCAAATTCGGGTAATGCTTTTGTTGTAGCAATTGCTGCCCCCGTTGAAGTTGGAACTATATTTGCTGCACCGGCACGACCCATTCTAAAATTCTTCCCTGATGGGGCATCTACAATTGCCTGTGAAGCTGTATAGGCGTGTACCGTGGTCATTATGGCTTTCTTAATTCCAATTCTACGTCCTAATACTTCAACTACAGGACTAATATTGTTGGTTGTACAACTGGCACATGAAAATATATTTGTTTTACCGTCCTTAGTGTTTACACCATGAACAACCGTTGGAATATCTTCACTTTTTGTTGGTGCAGAAATAATTACAGATTTGGCTCCTGCTTTAATGTGTTTCTTTGCATCTTCACTTTTGGTGAAAAAACCTGTACTTTCAATAACTACATCAATATCATTTTCTTTCCAAGGCAAATCTTCCGGGTTTCTTTCAGAGTTGTATTGGATTTTTATTCCATCAACAATCAAGTTGTTTTCGTCAAATGTTACTTCTTTTTCGAATTTACCATAAACTGAATCATACTTAAGAAGGTAAGCTATGTTTTCAATGGATACTATGTCGTTCACAGCAACCAATTCCAATTGTGGTGTGTCTAAAATAACTTTTAAGGAAGCTCTTCCGATACGACCCATTCCGTTTATTGCTATTTTTTTCATTTTTATAGATTTTAATTTAAATTATTAAAACATAAGTTACCACTTCTTTTGCTTTGAATATTTTATTCTGATAAATCAGCCATTACCACATTATCTGAAAAACCTTGATAGGCGCCTTCAAATTGTTTGGCCATTGCATCTGGAAATAAATGAAAATCCCCTATCTTAAGTGCATGCACAATACCCTCAGAGACAACAGTTGCAGCAGCAGCGTCGTTAAAACCGGCAGCGGCTCCCATATCGGTTGCAATGGGACCGGGATGGACACTAAGTACACTCACTCCCTTTGCTTTAAAATCTGACCTTAAACCTTGTGTTAAGGAATAGGAGGCCGCTTTTGAGGCAGAGTACGTTGAAAGTTGTGGGAAGTTTTTTATGGATGCTATTGAATTTAATTGAACCAAAGCTCCTTTATTCTTTTCCAATGTTTCAGCAAAGGCATTGGCAACTCTTAACAATCCAAATGCATTGACCTCCAATTGAAAGGCGAAATCTTTTTCCACATCATTGCCAAGGGTAGGGTAGGAGGTACCAACACCGGCATTGTTCACTACGATATCTACGTCATGTGCCACTTTGGCCAATGCATTTATAGAATCCGTATCCGATACGTCTGCTTTAACAGTAATTACCTTATCTCCGTATTTTTCTTCCAAATCTTTAGTGCTTTCTATATTACGAACTGCCATATATACTTTTTTGGCTCCATGATTTAAGAAAGATTCCACAATGGATTTGCCAATTCCCCTATTCGCGCCTGTTACTAAAGCGACTTTATTTTTAATTGCAATACCCATAATTCTGTTTTTTAAATATTAATTTATTAACCTTCCGAATAAACGGAAGGTCAAAAGCTATAAATCTGTGATTTTATATTTGCACACTCTCTTTTTTCCAAGCAAATTTTTGAAATGGAGCATCTATAGGTGTATTGGCAATATGATTGGTGTAATTACTTATTACTTTTTGAGATAGCCCTAGAATGATTTCCAAGACTTGTCTTTCCTCATAACCTGCGGCATAAAATGTATTTAAATCTTCTATTGTTACATGTCCACGATTGCGTACAATTTTTAAAGTAAAATCGTGTAAGACCTGGAGTTTTTCTGTTGGCATTGTTTCTCTGTTTCTCAAAGCCTCACTTAATGCAGGGTCTACTTTCATCATATTTGCAATACCTGTATGTGCTGGTACGCAATAATGACATTCATGCTCTACGTTAATAGTTTGCCATACTACGGTTAATTCTTCTTCGTTAAAAGATGTGTTTACAAATAGCTCATGGATTTTTTGGTAAGCATCCAGTATTTCGGGAGCTCCAGCTAAGACACCATGTAGGCCAGGTATCATGCCGTATGCTTTTTGCGATTTTTCTAATAATGGTTTACTAGCTTCAGGAGCAGTTTCAATGTTGTGTACTTTTAATGTTGTCATAATTTCTGTATTATTCTATTTGTAATTCAACTTTAATTCTAAACGTTCGTTTAGTTTTATGATAAAAAAAATGTTTAAATGTTTTTAAATGTCATTTCAATATAGTCTTCAATTTCTTTTTGACTGTTAACTCTGGTTGCTGCGGCTAAGCCATGCTTGGCTAATAATAAGAAATTGGCTTGTTTTGTTATTGTTTCTTCGTCTTTAGTACCATCCATTCTCAATTTAGCCATCAATAGTGTTTTAAGATTATCCATGTAAGAAGTCATCTCACCTTTTACCAAGTCATCTTCAGTTTCCGAAAACTCATTATACGTATTGGTTAATAAACAGCCCTTATGGTTTCCTTCTTGATAACTAATGTTTACTGAATCATAAAAAAAATCTTTAATGTCTTCAACACCTTTAGTGGAGTTTTTAAATTTATCGAAGATGCAATTAACCTTCTTTTTATAACTTCTTAGGCTTTCCAAAAAAACACCACGCTTACTTCCAAAACTAGAATATATAGAAAATTTGTTAATGCCCATTTCCTTTTCAAGCATTTGCATAGAGGTTGATTCATAGCCGTTACGCCAGAACAAATGCATGGCTTTATCTATAACCTCTTCTTCTATATATTGTTTTTTTCTTGCCATAATTCCTAACAACAGGACAAAACTAAACAATCAGTTAGATATAAAAAATATTTTAACATTTATTTAATTTGAATAGGCTCAGGAACATTTAATTATTAGTCTAAGTAGTGAATGAGTGACGATTAAATTCTTCTTTTACCGCTAAAGGGATAAGAGGTCCAGTTGCTTTTATCGGTAGTTTTTTGCAATTCAACAGACATTTTTCAGATCAACGAAAAACCCTGTTTTTCAACGAATCATACTTATAAAAATACACTTGCCCAAGTTATATATATAACAAAACGCAAGTCATGAAAACCATTTTAACTTTAATCTTTATTTTTTTTATCGGTTTAGCTGCTCATGCTCAAAACGGTAGTAGCGAGGTAAAAGTTGAGAATGTTGCCATGCCTATCGTTACAAAAGTTGCTGTGAAAAACGAAAACAGCGTTGCCCGTTTGTATATGTTCAAAAACTCTAGGGTAACAAAGGAATTGGCTTTCACTACCAAATTAAACAAAGCTAAATTGGCTTAATTAGCAATTATTAACCGACTACTACAGAAATGTAGTACTAAATTTGACCCCTATGATGTTATTTGCAATTTTAGTTACCATCGCACTTTGTCTTAGTTATATCATTGTTTTTCCAAAAACAAAGGGTGTTCTTCGTCCATTAAAAGTGCCAGTGAAACAGGAAAGGAAATAAGGCATCTTTGTGTCATTACCGAATTAAAGTCGATTAATTTCGAACCTAAAATGCCGGTGATTAAAAATAGGACTCTATTAAGAATTTGGAAGGTTTCCAGTGGAAGGCTTAAGTCTTAAATGTCTGCTGTATATCTGAAAATTTCACAATGTAGTTTGTACCCTTTTTTGACATATCCCTATTTATAGACCCCTTTAACTGTCGGGCCAGATTATGGATAAGTTTTAGGCCCAAGGACTTGGTATTCTTATGGCTTATGTTTTCTGGAAAGCCTTCGCCATTATCTCCAATATAAAGTACGTAATCCTTATCATTGGATTTTAAAAGTTCTATATGTATCTCACCTTCTTCGTTGTCCTTTATCCCATATTTGAGGGCATTGGTAATAACCTCATTGATCAATAGACCTAATGGTATTGCTGTATCTATCCCCAATTTAATATCTGGTATAATGATGTTTAAGCTTATATTGTTGTCTGAGCCTTTAAAGGATCTTAATAAATAATCACTTAATTCCTCTACATAAGACTTGTATTCAATTTTGGATAAATCATGTCGCATATACAACATCTCATGAACCATGGCCATTGAAATCACCCTATTTTGACTGCTTTTTATCAAAGTTTTAATCTTGGGCTCATCAATACTTCTGGACTGCAGACTTAGTAGGCTGGATACCGTTTGAAGATTGTTCTTTACCCTGTGGTGTATTTCCTTTAAAAGAGTATCCTTTTCTTTGATACGTGCTTCATTTTCGTTCCTGATCTTGTGTAATTCGTTATGGGCCTTAAGGAGGTTTTTTCCAATGACACCCCCTAATAGGTATACAGAAAAGAGAATACTAAAAAGGGCAAACATATTTTTACTTTGAGCAGGCACCATGTTCTCTGTAAAACTAAATTCCGCTACATTTTGGGAATAAATAAGGATAATAATAAGTAGGTTCAAATTTAAGTAAACCCTCCCATACACCTTTGTGCTCATATATCCGGCAAAAACCACCAGTGCCAGTACAAAAATAAAGGGACTGTTAATTCCGCCACTGTATATGGTAATAATAACAGAAGCGGCCAAGGCCATTATCGACGTAAAATTATATGTTAAGGCTAGTGTTTTATGTTTGTGAAACAAAAGGGTGTTGGCCAGGTTAAGGACGCCAAATGCAATGAAAATAGCTGGGATTATCTGTGTGATTTTAAGGAAATAGATGCATACAATACCGAAAACAATTGAAAGGACAGAGGAGATATAGTTAACCCTTAACGTTAAACGGACTTTGTCCTGCAGTCGGTACTGATCCTGAATGGGTATTTGCATTAAAAAATGGTTAATGGTTGTATTCTGCAGTAAAGATAATCGTTTGAATTAAAGCGTAATGAATTTTAAGGTTAAAACAATATATTAATGACGTACACACCCAAAAAGTAAGTTGTATTTCTGATATATCAATATACGGCTAATTTTTTTTATGCAATTTAATTATTTCCTTTACTGTAGGAAAAAGCTTTAGTTTTGTCATAAATATATTAAAATTTGGACAATAAAAAAGCGACAGGCGTATACACCTGTCGCTTTTTTATTTTGCATTAATAAGCTTTTGTAAAGGAAAGGGGGTTTTTGTTATTCTTCTATAATTACCCAATCTCCTTTGTCCAATAACGGCTCGGCCTGTTTATACTTTACCGTTTTACTTTCCCCGGACATTACATTTTTAATGGTAATCCTTTCGTTTCTACCTATTTTAGCTTTTTCCCTTACAATGGTTTCCGTTACCTGTGGTCTTCCACCTTGGTTTTGGCCAACGGCCCTACTTTGGGCGGACATTTCATCACTGTTCGGAATTTCTTCCTTAGAGGTCTTTAAATTTTCCTTGGGTTTGCGAATATTTCTGGCTTCTTGAATTTCGGGACTTTGATTGGGTAGTTCCCCTTTGAATAAAAAGGAAACGATCTCTTTGTTTACCTTTTCGATCATTCCTTTGAAAAGTTCAAAGGCCTCAAATTTGTAAATCAGCAAAGGATCCTTTTGTTCATGCACTGCCAATTGAACGGATTGTTTTAACTCGTCCATTTTTCGAAGATGTGTTTTCCATGAATCATCTATAATGGCAAGGGAAATGTTCTTTTCAAAATCAGTTATCAATTGTTTGCCATTGCTCTCATAAGCGTCATGCAGATTAGTTACTACATTCAGAGATTTAATACCATCTGTAAATGGCACCACAATCCTTTCAAACTTATTGGCATTGTCCTCAAACACATTTTTGATTACAGGGAAGGCTGTGGCGGCATTGCGCTCCATTTTGTCCTTGTACTGTGCATAGGCTGTTTTATAAATAACGTTCGCTATTTCCTGTACTCCCATTTTGTCAAATTCGTTTTCGCTAACGGGAGAGGTAATGGAGAGATATTTTATAAGCTCGAACTCAAAATTTTTATAGTCACTGGCTGCCTTATTGGTATCCGAAATTACCTCACAGGTGTCATAGATCATATTGGCAATGTCTACTTTTAAACGCTCTCCTTGTAAGGCATGGCGTCTTCTTTTATAGACTACCTCCCTTTGGGCATTCATAACATCGTCATATTCCAACAATCTTTTACGTACACCAAAATTGTTTTCCTCTACTTTTTTCTGTGCCCTCTCTATAGATTTGGTCATCATGGAATGCTGAATAACCTCGCCTTCTTCCAGTCCCATTTTGTCCATCATTTTAGCAACCCTGTCCGAACCAAATAACCTCATAAGGTTGTCTTCCAAGGAAACGTAGAATTGAGAGCTTCCTGGGTCTCCCTGGCGTCCTGATCGCCCTCTGAGCTGTCTGTCTACCCTTCTGGAATCATGACGTTCAGTACCTACAATAGCCAAACCTCCTGCTTTTTTTACGTCTGTACTTAGTTTAATATCCGTACCACGACCTGCCATGTTGGTGGCAATGGTTACTATGCCGGCATTTCCGGCTTCAGCTACGATATCCGCTTCCTTTTTATGCAATTTTGCGTTAAGTACGTTGTGTGGTACTTTCCTAATGGTCAACATGCGGGAAAGCAATTCCGAGATCTCTACGGATGTTGTACCTATAAGTACCGGTCTGCCGGACTGTGAAATTTTGGTTACCTCATCTATTATGGCATTGTACTTCTCGCGTTTGGTCTTGTAGATTAAGTCCTGTCTATCGTCTCGAGCAATAGGCCTGTTGGTAGGTATTTCCATAACATCCAACTTGTATATTTCCCAAAACTCCCCTGCTTCTGTAACCGCTGTACCTGTCATCCCAGACAGTTTGCTGTACATTCTAAAGTAGTTTTGCAGGGTTACCGTGGCAAAGGTCTGTGTCATTGCCTCGATCTTCACATTTTCCTTAGCTTCTATGGCTTGGTGCAAACCATCTGAATAACGACGACCATCCATAATACGGCCCGTTTGTTCATCCACGATCATTACCTTGTTTTCCATTACTACATACTCCACATCTTTTTCAAAAAGTGTATATGCTTTTAAAAGCTGGTTCATGGTATGGATACGTTCGCTTTTTATAGCAAAATCCTTGAACAATTCTTCCTTTAATTCGGCTTCCTTGTTAATTTCAAGTTCTTGATTTTCAATTTTGGCTATTTCATTGCCAATATCCGGCATTACAAAAAAGTCCCTTTCACCATCTCCCGAAATATATTCCACTCCCTTTTCGGTAAGTTCTATCTGATTATTTTTTTCATCGATAACAAACCAAAGTTCTGCGTCTACCTTAGGCATTTCACGATTGTTGTCCTGCATATAGAAGTTCTCGGTCTTTTGCAGCAATTGTTTAACCCCTTCTTCACTTAAGAATTTGATCAGGGCTTTGTTCTTTGGAAGGCCTCTATAAACTCTCAGCAATAGGAAACCACCCTCTTTGGTTTCTCCCTCGGTAATTAATTTTTTCGCCTCTGCCAATACACCTGTTAAATAGGCACGTTGTTTATTAACGATATCACCTACTTTTGGTTTTAGCTCATTAAATTCGTGACGGTCACCTTCAGGTACTGGGCCTGAAATAATTAATGGGGTACGGGCATCATCTACAAGTACCGAATCCACCTCATCCACTATGGCATAATTGTGTGGTCTTTGAACCAAATCGCTAGGCGTATGGGCCATATTATCCCTAAGATAATCAAAGCCAAACTCGTTATTGGTGCCATAAGTAATATCGGAGTTATAGGCAGCCCTTCGTCCGTCAGAATTGGGTTGGTGTTTATCTATACAGTCCACTGAAAGTCCGTGGAATTCAAAGATTGGAGCCATCCAAGCACTATCCCTTTTGGCCAAGTAGTCATTCACTGTTACTAAATGCGACCCCTTACCAGTAAGTGCATTTAAATACAAAGGGAGGGTAGCTACCAAGGTTTTACCTTCTCCAGTATGCATTTCGGCAATCTTACCTTGATGCAGGGCAATACCTCCAATTAATTGCACATCGTAATGGACCATATCCCAAGTAACCTGCTTTCCTGCTGCATCCCAAGAATTTCTCCAAGTTGCATCATCGCCATTAAGGGTAACATAATCCTTTGAACCTGAAAGTAATCTATCGAACTCCGAGGCCTTAACTGTGAGCGTTTCATTATTGGCGAAGCGTTTTGCTGTTTCTTTTACAACTGCAAATGCTTCTGGCAACATATCCGTTAAGGCAATTTCTGAAATGGTATAAATCTCTTCCTTAAGTTTGTCTATGTCCGCGTATATATCTTCGTTCTTATCTATATCTGCAGAAGCCTTGACCTCGTCTAGTAGCTTGTCTATTTGGTCGTTGAGATCTTTACAGTCTTCCTTTATCCTATTTTTGAAAAAAGTTGTCTTTTCCCGAAGTTCATCGTGGCTTAATATTTCCAACGAGGCTTCGAAAGATTTTATGTGATTAACTAAAGGTTGTAGGTCTTTGACATCCTTCTTTGATTTATCCCCTACAAATACCTTTAATACCGAATTTAAAAAACTCATAATGTTTTCTGTTATTAATGAAAGGCGTCGTTACAGCCATTTCCCATGTGTATGCACATTTTTTTAGTTGGCACGTGTAATGCTATCTTTTGGAAATAAGATTTTCCAATATCAAAATTACGTAAAAAAAAAGCCTCATATGAGACTTTTTTGTTGTAATTCCGTTAATATTTTAATACTCGTCCTCGTTCCAAAGATAGTCTTCTTCTGTAGGGTAGTCTGGCCAAATCTCCTCAATTGATTCATAAATTTCCCCTCCTTCTTCCTCCATCGATTGTAGGTTTTCTACAACCTCCAACGGAGCACCGGTTCTAATTGAGTAATCTATCAATTCGTCTTTTGTTGCGGGCCAGGGTGCATCACTTAAGTAAGATGCTAATTCTAATGTCCAATACATCGTAATTATTTATTTTTAATATTTTGCAAAAGTAATTTTTAAACTGAGACTACCAAGTTTTTTTGCATAAAATTCATTTATTTAATATCGAATGTTATCGCTTTAATATTTTGATAACGAAGATTTAACGAATTTATTAGTCTTGTTTCTCTGGAATCCACTTTATTTCCTCTGCTTGTTTATCATGGGTCAATTTCCGTGCCAATACAAAGAGGAAATCTGAAAGTCTGTTTATATAGGACAATATAAAAGAATCTACCGGTTCAAAATCGTTTAAGTGGGAGACCAAACGCTCCGCCCTACGGCATATGGTCCTAGTTATATGACAATATGACACCGTTGTGTGTCCGCCAGGAAGGATGAAATGGGTCATAGGCGGCAAATTCAATTCCATTTTGTCTATTTCTTGCTCCAACATATTTAAATCCTCAATATTGATTTTTGGAATATTTAATCGGTCTTTCCCGCTTTTAAGTTTTTCCTTTTTAGGGTCAATGGCCAATAAGGCTCCTACCGTAAATAATTTCTCTTGTATTTTTATCAAAATTTCCTTGGAATCCTCCGCTATATCTTGGTCCCTGATCAATCCAACCCACGAATTAAGCTCGTCCAATGTGCCGTAACTTTCTATTCGGATGTGATGTTTGGGTACGCGGGTGCCTCCAAACAGCCCCGTTGTGCCATCATCCCCTGTTTTGGTATATATTTTCATGTAGATGGGTGCATATTAGTTTGAAAGGTTTATTCTTTAGTTCTTCGGCCGTCATTGTTGGCATTCAACAGTAAGGTATTTATTGGGCAATGCTAGTACAGTAAAAAAGTTAGTCTTTTGGCTTGTTTCTATCTCCTCTGCTGTAATCTTCCATAAATTTTCTCGATTTCCTATCCTTAGACTTTCTCTTGGTAAGTCCTTTTGTTACTAAGAAAATAAGACCAAGAACGGCGAGCACTATGTAAATGATGTAGTCCATTGGTCAAATTTTTGGATTTTCTTTAATGACTTATAAAAATACGGGTTTAAATCCGAATCTTAAAATGCTCCTTTACCTGTCCTGTGCGGAAAAATACCAATCCACCGTAAAATAGGTCTATGGTTACCCTTACCTGCTCTAATTCCTTTATACTTCTCCACAGTTTATTAGTATTCGCTGTTTTGTATATGTTATCTACATAAACAATAGTATCGTGGGAAAGGTGAACGTTTTGAACAATATTTTGTTCTATGGCTTCACTGTCCAGCGTACCTAAAAAGATTAATTCACCGGAACTATTTACACTAGTTACTCCCTTTAGGTTTTTGGTTAATTTCCTCTCTAAATCGATACTATTGGGAGTCAATTGTATTTTGGTTATTTTAAAATAGTTTACTGTTTTAAGCAGTATGTTATGGGACCTGTTGCCATTGAAATTAGGGGCTGCATAAAGGCACTGTGTAACATAGTGGTACACAAAAGGGGAGTGTACCCCGTGTTGGTTGCTCGAAGCCATCCAAAATTTTAAAAAAGAGAAAAGGCGATAAAACATCTTAGACGCTTTTTTAAAGGACTATGCGTCCATGGACATTGAAAGTTTGAACCAGCGTTCCGTTTTTTCTTCTATGGTATCGGTAATTTCTTTTAATTGTATGGATAATTTGGAAATATCATCACCTGACAATGTGTTGTCTGTAAATTTATTCTGGATTACTTCCTTTTTGGATTCCAGTTTTTGTATTTCCTTTTCCAATTGTTTGTATTCCTTTTGTTCCAAAAAGGAAAGTTTCTTTTCTGTTTCTTCCGATTTCCAGGTGGTTTTGGAGTTTTTTACTTCGACCGCCTTTTCCTTAATAGCCTTGCTTTCCTGTACGTTACTATCTTCATAGGATCTGAAATCTGAATAATTGCCCGGGAAGTCCTCAATTTCGGTATCCCCCCTAAAAACAAAAAGGTGGTCTACAATCTTGTCCATAAAATAACGGTCATGGGAAACTACCAGAAGGCATCCAGGGAAATCAAGTAGAAAGCTTTCCAATACGTTTAGGGTAACTATGTCTAAATCGTTTGTAGGTTCATCCAAGATTAGAAAGTTCGGATTTTGTATCAATACGGTACATAAATATAAACGCTTGCGCTCACCGCCACTTAATTTTTCAACAAAATCATATTGCTTTTTACGGTCGAATAGAAAACGTTCCAATAATTGTTGGGCAGAAATTTGCTTTCCTTTCATTAAGGGAATGTAATCCCCAAATTCGCGAATAACATCAATAACCTTTTGACCTTCTTTAATGGTAATCCCCTTTTGGGTGTAATAGCCAAACTTAATGGTTTCCCCTGTAATGACCTTGCCACTATCAGGTTGTTCCGTACCACTTATTAAATTTAAAAAGGTAGATTTTCCGGTACCATTTTTTCCAATTATGCCGATTCGCTCTCCTTTGAGGAAATTATATTCAAATTTATCCAGAATGGGTTTATTGGGAAAGGATTTGGATATTTTATGTAGCTCTACAATTTTGCTCCCCATGCGTTCCATATTAATCTCCAGCTGTACCTCGTGCTCTTTTCTACGTTGACTCGCCTTTTCCTTTATGGTGTGAAAATCATCGATTCTTGATTTCGATTTTGTAGTTCGTGCTTTTGGTTGTTTGCGCATCCAATCCAATTCTTTTTTAAATAAAATTTTGGACTTGTGCTGTTCTACCACCTCCTGTTCTATCCGTGCCTCTCTTTTTTCCAAATAATAGGAATAATTTCCCTTGTAGGAATACAGTTGCCCGTTGTCCAACTCAATGATTTCATTGCAAACGCGTTCCAGGAAATATCGATCATGGGTAACCATAAACAAGGTCATATTTTCCTTGGCAAAATACTGTTCCAGCCACTCGATCATTTCAAGATCCAAATGGTTGGTAGGTTCATCCAGTATTAGCAATTCGGGCCTGTTGATAAGGGCATTGGCCAGGGCTAATCGCTTCTTTTGTCCTCCGGAAAGTAGTCCTACTTTAACATCAAGATCTTCCAGTTTTAATTTGAAAAGTATCTGCTTGTATTGGGTTTCAAAATCCCAAGCATCATAGCGTTCCATGGCTTCAAAAGCCTTTTGATAGGCATTTTCGTCTTCCGGATTCAGTAGTGCATGTTCGTAGTTTCGAAGAACTTTCAAAACATCGTTGTCCGATGCGAATATGGTTTCCTCTACGGTTAATAGAGGGTCTAAATCAGGTTCTTGTTCCAAAAATGAAATTCGAATGCCTTTTCGGCTATTGATTTGACCCGTATCCGAAGCATCTTTGCCGGATAGTATATTAAGGATGGAAGTTTTTCCACTACCATTTTTAGCAATAAGTGCAATCTTTTGATCCTTATTGATGCCAAAAGAAATATTTGAAAAAAGTGATAACTCGCCAAATGACTTGGATATGTTTTCTACGGTAAGTAGGTTCATCTAAGGTATTATTTTATACTGATTTGTTGCTGGAAATACTTCCATAAAAAAAGATATCTTACGCCCAGCATGATCCAAAGTGGTATGGTTAGGGGGGAGAACACCTGTATCTTAAATATTGCTAATATTAGGGTCAAGCCCAATAAGCCCAATAGAAATAATAGGTAATTGGGCAGCCAATTAGGGGTATTCTTCTTTTTTATAATAACGAAACCAACAATTAAATTTAAAGGGAATACCCATAAAATATTAAAGTTGTTGGCTGTAGCGCTGTGGTCCGTAAAAAACCAAAGGAAAATTAATAGGACACCGGCCAGACCGGTCACGAAAAATAACAGGGAATCGATCACCCTGCTTCTAATTTGGTTTTTATAATCAATATAAGTTATGGCCAGTACCAACACTAGCATTGCCAAGATCCAGAATAGGGGGGAAGCCAAAAAGTACCCCTTTCCCTTCTTTTTTACGGACTCTAATATGGTTCTTTCCCTAAGTACAAGCTCATGGTCGGCCAAGGTGGTATTGTCCAATTGTTGCATTACATATATAGGTAAGAACATATGTTCTTTTACAGTGGCTGTCCTGTCGATTACGGCCCCTAAGGCCAAATCAATTCCGAAGCTAGACCAAGAATTGGTGATTAGGTTTTGGTGGATAAGTTGTCTGAAGGTGTACTCTTTTTCTAAATGATCATCTTTGAAAAGTAACTTTTCACCTAAGGCTTCTTGTAATACATCGCCTATTTTAGTGGCGCAATTGTTAAAAAAGAAATCGTATTTATAATCTCTGTTTTCAGGGCGATAGTTGTTTTCCAAAAATTGGAACAATTCATTTTTTTGAATGGGAGTAAGCTTTAAGAGTTGTTCCTTTACCCATCTGTTCTCCAATTCGTATGCGTATAAGAAATTGGGCATGTTCTGCTTGCTCAGAGAATAGAACAATTTACCCGTAGCGAACTCTACATAGAACATTGGTGGGTCAAAATTAAAAGTCCCGTAGTTGTATACCCAGTCCACTCCTTGTGCAGGATCCTGTATCCTAAAGGCACTATGGCCAAATGTGGTGTATAGGTCACTTCCAGTACCACATGTTAAAACGCTTATTTGGGCCTCGGGGGTTAGTTCCCGAACCTGCGCATAGCCGAAGGATATTAGGCCTAAAAGAAATGTATAAATAAGAATCTGTATCCGCATATACTGTTGAAATCCACTATTTTTTGAAAATATCAACGCAAATATCGAATAATTTAAAGGAATTGTGGGGCATAGCCTAGTGTATTATAAAAAACAAGATATATTTTAACAGCATTTTTATATAAATGGTATTTTTACACGACGATACCAAAACTGTAAGATGCAGATTTAGGTTCTAAATTATTTAAAACCAGTTCTATGAAACGCCATATTCCAAATATTATAACCCTGCTAAATGTTTTTTGCGGTTGTGTAGCCACTGTGTTTGCCGTTCTGAACAAGTTGGAGATGGCGGCGGTTTTTGTTTTCTTAGGCATTTTTTTTGATTTTTTTGATGGATTGGCAGCTCGTGTTTTGGATGTAAAAAGTGAATTGGGATTGCAATTGGATTCCCTTGCCGATATGATTACTAGCGGATTGGTGCCTGGTATCGTGATGTTTCAACTATTGAGTATGTCTTACAATGGTGGATGGAACATTGGACTGCAACTGGATTCGGCAGAGACTATGAGGTGGGCGGCATTTGATATTCCCTTGCTACCTTTCTTTGGGTTTCTGATTACCCTTGCTTCGGCCTATCGTTTGGCTAAATTTAACTTGGATGAAAATCAGGTTTCCTCCTTTGTGGGTCTACCTACCCCGGCTAATGCCCTGCTGATACTTTCTTTCCCACTAATATTACTTTATCACAACAATGATTTATTAAATACCATTATCCTAAATAAATGGTTTTTGATAGGTACAACACTTTTGAGTTCTTATTTATTGAATGCCCGTATTAGTCTTTTTGCCTTGAAGTTTAATAATTGGGGCTTTAAGGATAATGCACTGCGGTATATATTTATTGTAGTAAGTTTTGTGCTGATACTTACCATGAAATTTATAGCTATTCCGGCCATAATTGCCTTCTATGTTGTTAGTTCCTTAGTGGATCATATGAATAGCCCGCAAACAGTTTAAGGGTTGTAATCTTCCCTTTGGAGCCATTGATTTCAGTAACTTTTAGAAAGATGGGTAAAGCGCCGGTATAGGCTTAGGGAAATATAAGGGCAATAACTATTTTTGATTTGGAAGTTGTTTCAAAAAAAACTAAAAATCCAGTTTCTTTTTACGAAGTTCAAAATTCTGTCCCAAATATACCTTACGTACCATCTCATCGGCAGCCAAATCTTCGGGTATCCCAGATTTAAGGATACCTCCCTCGAACATTAAATAAGAACGTTCTGTAATTGCCAATGTTTCCTGTACGTTATGATCGGTAATTAAAATGCCTATATTTTTATTTTTAAGCTGGGCAACAATTCTTTGTATATCCTCAACGGCAACAGGGTCAACTCCAGCAAATGGTTCATCTAATAAAATAAATTTAGGGTCGGTGGCCAATGCCCTGGCAATCTCTGTTCTCCTTCTTTCTCCACCGGATAAAAGATCGCCCCGGTTTTTTCGAATATGGCCTAGTCCAAATTCCTCTATGAGCGATTCCATCTTCATTAACTGCTCTTTTTTGCTCAACTTGGTCAATTGCAGTACACTTAGTATATTCTTTTCGATGCTCAATTTCCTAAATACAGAGGCTTCCTGTGCCAAATATCCAATACCATTTTGCGCTCTTTTGTACATGGGAAAGCGGGTAATTTCCATTTTATCCAGAAAAATGTTACCTCCATTTGGTTTGATCAAACCTACGATCATGTAGAAAGAGGTGGTTTTTCCAGCACCATTGGGACCAAGTAAACCAACAATTTCTCCTTGGTTTACTTCCAATGAAATTCCTTTAACTACTTGTCGCCCTCGGTAGGACTTCATTATATTATCTGCTCTTAGCTTCATAGTACCTTTGCTATTCTCCAAAACTAAGCCTTATATTAGTTTAGGAAAAGATATTGTAGTTTTTTTAACCTTCTTTTTAATCCATCTTCACCCTAAATGAACAAGGGATTTTTAAATGCTGGTTTATAAAAGGGTCTCGTTAACCAGAATTAAAATCACCTCTTATTAAAAAGGATTATCTCTTTGGATACCGGCCCAAGGTTTTTATTTTTCTTAAAATAGAGCAGGAATTAAATTCTTAGCTCGCTTTCGCTCTTTTCTTTTCTCTCTTAGCATCTCTTCTCAAAACCACCTTGGAAATGTAAATACTTACTTGGTAGAGAACTAATATAGGAACAGCCACAATAATTTGACTAGCTACATCAGGAGGTGTAATTACAGCAGATAGAATAAGTACTACTACAAGGGCAATTTTTCTGTATTTACGCAGTATTTCAGGAGTAACGAGACCTATTTTTGTCAAGAAATATATGATTATAGGTAATTCAAAAATTAAACCGCAAGCAATGACCGAAGCCCTTACGGTGGCGATGTACGAGAGAAGGTCTATTTCCCTTACCACGGAGTCACTTATAGAGTAACTTCCTAGGAAATTTATTGATAAAGGGGCTACTACATAATAACCGAACAATACACCAGTAAAGAAAAGTGCGGAAGCTATAAAAATAAAGCCTCTTGCATTCTGGCGCTCGTTATCGTGTAGACCTGGGGCAATAAATTTCCACAATTCGTATAAAACATAGGGAAATCCAATGATAAAACCAGCCCAAATAGAAGTCCAAATGTGGGCCGAAAATTGTTCTGACATTTGTCTACTCTGTACCGTAAACTCGGGTTCACTATTACAAAAGGCTTCACTAAAACCCAACATTTTGGAAAAGTCGCAGAATACGTGGTAAGTCGGGAAATCTGGCATCATAGGCCCAAAAATGACCGTATCAAAAATAAAACTTTTCATTAAAAAAGCTACTCCTCCAATAATAACTATGGCCAAAGTTGATCTTATTAGATGCCACCTTAGTTCTTCCAAATGATCTAGGAACGACATTTCATTCGGGGTCTTAATCTGTTTTGTCATTATAATATGCCTTCTTTAATTAAATTGTGTAAATGTACTATTCCTTTGTAATTTTCCCCCTCAACAACCAATAATTGTGAGATGTTTTTGGCTTGCATTAATTCCAATGCTTTCACGGCAAGCACGTCCGTAGCAATGGTTTTGGGTGTTGCGCTCATAATATCTTTGGCAGTTAATCCATAGATATTATCATATTTATTGAGCATTCGCCTAATATCCCCATCGGTAATTATGCCTACTATTTTATTATTTTCCAATACTGCGGTAGCTCCCAACATTTTTTCAGAGATTTCTACAATTACGGATTTTACATCACTGTTGGTATTCACTTGGGGTATCTGATTGTTACTAGAGATATCGCCTACCCTTAAATAGAGCTTCTTGCCCAAGGCACCACCAGGGTGGTATTTTGCAAAGTCCTTGCTGCTGAAACCTTTTAGTTCCAATAGGCAGATAGCCAAAGCATCACCTATAACCAATTGGGCGGTTGTGCTTGTAGTTGGTGCTAAATTATTGGGGCAGGCCTCCTTTTCTACATAGGTATTCAAAACATAGTCGGCCTGTACGGCCAAAAAAGAATCTAGGTTGCCGGTCATTCCTATTAATTTGTTATGGCCACTTTTGATCAAGGGTACCAACATTTTAATTTCTGCGGTATTTCCACTTTTGGAAATACAAATAACCACATCGTTTTTCTGAACGGTACCAAGATCACCATGGATTGCATCCGCAGCATGCATAAAAATAGACGGAGTGCCTGTAGAATTTAGGGTAGCAACAATTTTAGAGGCAATTAGGGCGCTTTTTCCAATGCCCGATATTATAACCCTTCCTTTGGATTGTCTAATGCATTCCACCGCTTTCGAAAAGTCTTCGTTTAGGAGAGATCCTAAATGGAATATTGCTTCGGCCTCAGTTTCAATGGTTTTCTTTGCTATGGCCAATATAGCTTTGGTATTGCTCAAAGTAATTTAAAATTATGTGATGATTTTCCTAAAAGAAAGTCTTATATTTATAATACAAAATTACATAAACTTAAGTTTATAGTAAATTTTAAATTTGAACAAATTTATTTATAATAAATACTTATTAAAAAGACAAAAATTCCTTAACTTAAGGAATTTCTTTTTGGTGTTGGTGCCAATATATATTAATCAAAATGGTGAAGTACGGTATGGGTATAAGTGAGATTGATTTACATGCCTCTCTAAAAAAGTATTTTGGATTCTCCGAATTCAAAGGTTTACAGGAAAATGTTATAAAGAATATTGTACAGGGTAAAAATACCTTTGTAATAATGCCCACTGGTGGTGGGAAATCTCTGTGTTATCAATTGCCGGCGCTGATGCAGGAGGGTACTGCAATAGTGGTGTCCCCTTTGATCGCCCTGATGAAAAATCAGGTAGATGCTATTAGGGACGTGTCCAGTGAAATAGGGGTGGCCCATGTTTTGAACTCCTCCTTAACAAAGACAGAGATCAAGCAAGTGAAACAGGATGTAAGCAGTGGGGTGACCAAACTTTTATATGTGGCGCCAGAATCATTGACAAAGGACGAATATGTTGCCTTTTTACAAGGGGAGAAAATTTCCTTTGTTGCTGTGGATGAGGCGCATTGTATATCGGAATGGGGGCACGATTTTAGGCCAGAATACCGCAATCTTAAATCTATTGTTGGTAGGTTGGGAGACAATATTCCCTTGATTGCCCTTACCGCCACAGCGACCCCTAAAGTTCAGGAAGATATTATTAAGAATCTGGGTATAACAGATGCCAAGGTATTTAAGGCCAGTTTTAACCGGCCTAACCTTTATTATGAGATAAGGCCAAAGACTCAAAATGTTGACGGGGATATTATTCGTTTTGTTAAGCAAAATTCTGGCAAGTCCGGTATTATTTATTGTCTTAGCAGGAAGCGGGTAGAGGAGTTGGCCCAGGTACTGCAGGTCAACGGTGTTAGTGCCGTACCTTATCATGCAGGATTGGATGGTAAAACTAGATCCAGGCATCAGGATATGTTTTTAATGGAGGATGTAGATGTGGTGGTTGCAACCATTGCTTTTGGAATGGGTATTGATAAACCAGATGTACGCTTTGTTATTCATCACGATATACCCAAAAGTATAGAAAGCTATTATCAGGAGACCGGAAGGGCTGGAAGAGACGGCGGAGAGGGACATTGTCTTGCCTTTTACTCCTATAAGGATGTGGAGAAACTGGAAAAATTCATGTCAGGAAAGCCGGTAGCCGAACAGGAAATCGGAAATGCACTGCTTCAGGAAATTGTGGGTTACGCTGAAACCTCAATGTCTCGCCGAAAATTCATACTTCATTATTTTGGGGAGGAATTCGATGAAATTAATGGGGATGGTGCTGAAATGGATGATAATACCAGAAATCCCAAGGAAAAGCAAGAGGCGACAGAGGATGTGGTAAAGTTGATAAATGTGGTATCTGGTACCAGTGAAAAATTTAAGTCCAAAGAAATAGTTAGGGCATTAACGGGAAAGGTAAACGCCTTGATCTCATCACATAGGACAGACGAAAAGGAATTCTTCGGAAGTGGAAAGGACAAAGATAAAGGCTATTGGATGGCCTTGATACGTCAAACACTTGTTGCCGGAATGCTTAAAAAAGAAATTGAGCAATATGGTATACTGCACGTAACTCCTGCAGGTAAGGAATATGTAAAGAATCCAACATCATTTATGATGACGATGGATCATGTATACAATAAGGAAGCTGATGATGCCATTGTAAGCGCCGCTAAAGCGTCTGGTGGTGTGGCCGATAACAATTTACTGAAAATTTTAAAGGACTTAAGAAAAAGAGAGGCCCATAAATTGGGTGTGCCGCCCTTTGTAGTATTTCAAGATCCCTCCTTAGAGGATATGGCCCTTAAATACCCAATATCCTTAGATGAATTGGTAAATATCTATGGAGTTGGAGAAGGTAAGGCGAAAAAGTACGGTAAGCCATTTGTGGATCAAATCGCTGCTTATGTTGAGGATAACAACATATTAAGACCAGATGATCTGATCGTAAAAAGTACAGGTGCCAATTCATCCTTGAAGCTATATATCATTCAAAACGTGGATAGAAAATTGCCATTGGACGATATTGCTTCGGCTAAGGGGTTGGAGTTGAAAGAGTTGATAAAGGAAATGGAACAAATTGTCTTTAGCGGTACCAAATTGAATATTGCCTATTGGATCGATGATATTTTGGATGAAGATCAACAAGAAGAGATTCATGATTATTTCTTGGAGGCCCAGACCGATGACCTAGAAGTGGCGTTGAAGGAGTTTGATGGTGATTATGAAGACGAAGAACTAAGATTGTATAGATTAAAGTTTATAAGTGAGGTAGCCAACTAAAGGCTGTCGCATTGTTGATTTGGACATTTAACTAGGAGGGTCCAACTTCGCACATTAACCCTAGTTTCTAGCTTCTGGCAGTTGAGGCCCATAGTGTTATGCTATGTGCCAAATCTTTATTGGACTGCTTTTTCCAATAAATGCAATGTCATTTTATCAGTGTCTAATTTGGCGTTTATACCTATTGGCAAGGTGAAATTGTTTTCAATATGGCCAAATGTCATGCCATACACTGCAGGTAAACCTAGTGGTTTGATCCTATCCATAATAACCTCCTTGAGCGTAAACGATTTTGTGTTCGGGATACTGTCACATCCTTTAAAAACTCCAAAAACAAATCCGGCAGCTTTATTAAAAGTTTTACCCTGAATTAATTGGGTCAACATTCTATCAATGCGATAGGGGGCTTCTTCAATATCTTCCAAAAAGACTATGGCATCGGTAAAATCAATTTCATGTGGTGTTCCTATCAGGGCATTTACCAGTGTTAAACTACCGCCTACCAATTTTCCATGTACTACACCAGGGTTAATGCAATACCTATTGTATTCTGCCTTGCGGTATTCCTCCTGCTTTGTTATTTCAACATTTTTGATAATGGGCAATTCATTGGTTTGCATTACCACATTGAGCAGCTGCTCAATACTATATGCATCGTTGATAGTGCTCCCAACTGGCCCGTGAAAGGTAATTAGTCCGGTTTCTTGATGAATGCCATTTAAAATAGCCGTTATATCGCTAAAACCAATTATTGCCTTTGGATTTTTCTTTATTAGGCCATAATCTATCATATGCATAATTCTAGTACACCCGTATCCTCCCCTGGCACAAAGTATTCCATCTACATTTTTATTGGCAAACATTTCGTTTAAGTCAGCTGCCCTTTCAGTATCACTATTGCTAAAGTACCCGTGGTTGCCAAGTATGCGATGGGTATGGAAAGGTATAAACCCCATTTTTTCCAAAGTTTCTTTGGCTTCTAACAAAATCTCTGGTTTAATGGCATAACCTGGGGCAATGAGTCCAATGGTATCCCCTTTTTTTAAAGCTTTAGGGTTAATGATTTTAATAATCGATTGAGTTGGTTGGGAATTGGCCAAAATTCTAGTCGGAATTAGAGTTGCCATTCCTACCCCTAGTGCTGTTTTAAAGAACTGTCTCCTTTTCTTCATGTATGTTATTATGTGCCACCTAAATATATGAAAATTTGCAAAAAAAAAGTCCACCACTCCCATGGCAGACTTCACTAAATAACGTTATAAATACTACATGCCCAGGGATGATGAGTCTTCTTTGGATTTAGCCCTTTTTAATTGTCGTTGTATTTTCTTTATGGCGGATTCTATAGATTTTTCGGGTTCAATGATATTATACTCTCCCCAAAAATCAGGATCTGAGAATCCAACAGCCTCATCCTCCAGAATTATGGAAGACTTAATTCGGTCCCTATATTTAGGAGTCTCACCAGTGGTGTTCTTTTCCCAATCAGTGATAGCCATTTCACAGGTCATACTATAGATCGAATTGAAAAGTCGGTCGTCCCAATTAATTTTGAATTCCAATAGGACATTGCTATAACCATAGTACCATTTTCCATCCTTTTCCCTATAGTCTACCCGGTAGGCAATATCCGTTGGCCAGACGTTGGCATGGGCGGGTTTTCTACGAACGAACATTTTAGAGGCCACATCCCTATCTGTGATGTTTAGAGAATAAATGGCACTGGTCAGAATTTTGTTCTCCGCATCTATGTACAGCTTTCCTTGGTAAAGCGGGTCTAATATTGCTTCTTTTTGTTTAAAATTGATTACAAAAATCAGTTTGTCGTTTACCATAGTGGAGTTTTCAAAACTAAAGGTATAATCATCAAATGTTTCTTCCGTAAAAATATATTGTGGATATTTTATCATGTCTACAAAGAGGGTGTTAAATGGCCCACCTTGCAGTTTAATGGCCAAGGTGTCCAATCTGCTGTAGTCTGTGCTTTTCCTCGCCTTATAAAGCTGTAATGCATCCTTGCGATCCGAATTGTAGGGAGATTTGTAAATATTGACAACTGCCTCGGACAAGGATACGTTTTTCCTTCTTTTTTTAATGGTTTCCCTATAAAAAGCTGTCATTAGGGTAGGGTCGTCAAAATAATTATCACCTTTTCTCTGCAAGGTTTCCTTTACAAGAGCTTTAGCATCTTTTGGAACAGCAAGGCTTACCTCGGATAATTCCGTAAAGCTTACCTCCAGTGCAATTTCATTTTTATTTTCCTTAAGTTGGCTTAAAGGGATTGTTTTTGTCCTATAGCCTAAAAACGACACAATGATTTGCCCCTCACTAATTTCTTTGGGAACTTTTAAGGAGAAGTAACCCTCAGTATTACTAACGGTACTTATATTGGTGTTTTCGATCGTAAGGCTTGCAAAGACCAATGGGTTATTGGTTTCGCTATCAATAATTTTACCTTGATATTGGTTAAAAGAACTTTCCTGTTCCTGCACATCTTGGTACAGCACTGCCGCCGAAAAGGTGGGCGTTACCCCTAAGAACAACAAAATAAATATTGTAGCTATAAGGGAGGTTTTTTTAAAGGGATTTTTTTTGAGTTTCATGGCTTTCTTTTTTTATATCACCTACATGACTTTTATATTTTGAATTAAACTTAAGATTCTAATAAAATAATGAGCAAATGTTGTACCGCGCCTATGTGTATGTCAAAATGACACTAATTTAAGACAATTTAAAGACATTATGTCACTGTTGTATTGATTGAGGTATTAGCAATAAATTTAAATGTTGTTGGTGAAGGTTGGTAAAAGATGGATTCAAGCTAAGCGTCTATTGCATATATCAACCAATGACTGTCTTCCTAAGTTAATGATTTTTAACGAAATACCCTCTTAAAATTTAAACAAAATTTTAAGAGGGTATTTGAAGAATTGGCCTGGCTAATTGAGTCTGATTTTTGTCGGACCAGATAAAGAGCCTTATTTTAATTTATTATGTGCGGTGAACTACAGCGTGAATGATTCGCAGGTTATTCTGCGTGCACATTTAGCGAAGTAGTTACAATTGAATCAAGAATTAAACATATAAAAGCTTGTGCTCCAGTGATTCGTCGAAAATAGATTTGCTCATGTCTGGACGCAGCATATTTGACTTGTATGCCGGAAATAGCATTAAGTAGGATGTAGAAAGTTTGCCAGTTTGTTTATTTCTTTCTGCGCACCTCAAAAATATCGGATCTTCTATCTTTTAGATTTCTGACACTTCCAAATTGGTTAAGTTCTCTCAATAAATCTATATCCAGGTCAACGATTAAGATCATTTCGGTATTGGGTGTTGCTTCTGCTTTTATGCCATTGGCAGGAAAGGCAAAATCACAGGGTGTAAAAACCATGGATTGGGCATACTGTATATCCATATTGTGGACCTTTGGCAAGTTGCCTACACTGCCTGCGATCGCTACGTAGCATTCATTTTCAATGGCTCTGGCCTGTGCGCAATATCGTACCCTGGAATATCCGTTTTGGGTATCTGTTAGGAAGGGAACAAATAAAATATCCATTCCTTCATCTGCCAATAGTCTACTTAATTCCGGAAATTCGGAATCGTAACAGATCAGCACACCTATTTTTCCACAATCAGTGTCAAAAGCTTTTAATTCAGTGCCTCCCTGCATGCCCCATACCTTTGCTTCATCTGGAGTTACATGTAATTTCTCATATCGTTCCTTACTACCATCCCTTTTGCAGATATACCCCACATTGTACAACCTTTCATCTTTTATTTCTGGCATACTACCTGTAATAATATTGATGTTATAGGAAATAGCCAATTCGGAGAAACGCTGAACAATGGTGGCCGTATGTTTGGCCAATTCCCGTATGGCAGCAGACTCGGACAAATGATTGTTCTCCGCCATCAAGGGAGCGTTAAAAAATTCGGGGAACAAAGCAAAATCTGAGCGATAACCGGAAACCGCATCTACAAAATACTCTGCTTGTTGAAGTACATCATCCAAACTCTTATAGGAACGCATTTGCCACTGGATAAGCCCCAACCGCACCACTTTTTTAATTACACTAGCCTTTTTATTTTTCTTTTCGTAATAGATATTATCCCACTCCAATAGCACTGCATAATCATTTGAGGCTGAATCGCCGTCCAAATAATTTTTCAAAATTTTGGTGGGGTGAAAATCATTGGATATCTGAAAATTAAGCACAGGATCATTTATTTCCTTCCGCTTTACCTTTTCTATATACGCCTTAGGCGACAGGGTATCCATATATTTATGATAGTTGGGGATTCTGCCACCAAAGGCAACCCCTTTGAGGTTTAAACGTTCACAAAGGTCTTTTCTATAGTCGTAAAGCCTTCGGCCTAACCTCATTCCCCTATATTCCGGTTTTATAAAGACATCGATGCCATAAAGTATATCCCCATCGGGAGAGTGGGTGTTGAAGGTGTAATTTCCAGTAATTTGTTGGTAGGTGTGTTTGTCTTCGAACTCATCATAATTTAGGATAAGCGATAGGGCACAGCCTGCAATCTGGTTATTGACCTTAATTACCACTTGCCCTTCGGGAAATCTAGATATCAGATTGTTTATCTGATTTTCTCTCCAGTAGGCATCGGGCATTGTGGTATACGATTCTATCATAGCCGATTTTAGCTCTTGATAATCATCTAGGCTTAAATATACCAATTCAATATTTTCTATATCTTCCATCTTCATGGCCGTACGCTTAAAATTAATAAGGGGTTAAATAAATTGCTTTTACTTGTGATGGGTCTTTGTTGAATCAGAAATCATCTCGTTTATATCATTTAGCTCCACTTCGGATAAATATCGCCATTTGCCAACGGGAACATCCAATTGAATATTCATGATTCTTATTCGCTTAAGGGCGGTAACATTGTAACCCAAATACTCGCACATTCTTCTTATCTGGCGGTTAAGGCCTTGTGTTAGTACAATTCTAAATTGAAATTTGTTGATTTCCTCGATTTCACATTTTCGGGTTACCCGATCTAGGATGGGAACACCATTGGCCATTTTTTCAAGGAAAGCTTTAGTGATGGGCCTATCTACAGTAACTATATATTCTTTCTGATGTTTATTTCTGGCTCGTAAAATCTTATTTACAATATCGCCGTCATTGGTCAAAAGAATTAGTCCCTCACTGGGTTTGTCCAATCTGCCAATAGGGAATATTCTGCTAGGATAATTAATAAAGTCGATAATATTGTCTTTTTCTACCCTGGTATCCGTAGTGCACACAATACCAATGGGTTTGTTAAAAGCAATATAAACCGGCTTTTCCTGGGGTTCGGAGATAAGCTCGCCATCTACGCGAACTTCGTCAATGTCGGTAATTTTTGTTCCCATTTCCGGAACTTTTCCATTAATGGTGACCCTACCCTGATCAATAAGTTTGTCCGCAGCGCGTCTGGAGCAATAGCCCATTTCACTTAAAAACTTGTTTATTCGGGTTGCTTCCTTCTCTTTCATAAACACTCCTTAATCCCGATTTTTTAAATCGGATTTATGGGCGAAATATACTTAATTAAACCTTCATTTTTGTTAACACGGCCACAAGATATTATACCTTTTCTTTTTTGCTCCTATTTATATCCAGGTGAACTCTTGTAAATGACTATTTTTTTAAAGGATCTGCATTTTCCATATAAATTTCCTTTTCCAGTTCATTGTTCAATTTTTTAAAGAACAATATTTCAGCATAGAATTGCCAATCGAAATTTATGGATTGGTTGGCCAAATGTGCGTGATGGTCCTGATCCAGAATATAATTAGTCGGTTTGGTTAAAATTCGTGTTTTACTGTAGACTTTTTCCAAATCATTTCTTAGAGAGCTAAATTCAGACTCTAGCTCCTTTAGCTTGGAAGCCGTAGCAATTATATCATCTCTACTTTCTGCCATGTCGTAATCCCTTAGGGCCAGTAGCATTTTTGGGCTGAACTGGGCCAATTTGTTCACTTGCTCATAAACTTGTAGGTTATGGTCATTACGCAGTGCGATTGATCGGGCATTTTCTATTTTTTTGGCAATACTGTCGGTCAGTAATAGTGTTTCGGCCGCCGTTTTTATCCGATCTTCGTTGGTCAGGCTCCATGCTCCTACATTTTCTTTATTGGGAAAGTCGATTACCCCTTTTTCCATAGCATTATCCATGGAAGGAAGATAATTGCGCTTGTTGCCCTTGAGCAAAGCGTTTTTCCAGAATGCCACGGGTGTTTCAAGTTCAGTAATAAAAGTACTGTTTGCATCGGCAAGGGGATATCCGTATTCTCTTTGTCTAAAGGCAGCCTTAATTTCTTCTTTGTTGCGCTTATCTCCGATCCAGGAATATTCTGCAAAAGCCAAAATGCCTCTCATATACAATTCAAAATGTGGTGAATCATCATCCCACAGAGTTAATAATAGGCCCTTAAGACCACTATTTATGGAGCTTACTGCGAAAGATCTGATATTTTCCATATTACTTTCTTCCTGAGGCATTAAAACCCATCTGGTTTGACCGGCAGTAGCACCCATTACTTGAAGGCCGTGATCCGTAAACCATTGCATGGCTTTAACATTCCCTAGTGCCTGTGGAGAACTGTAGTTCCATCGCATATAGATGCAATTCTTAGGGAAAATATCCAGGAATTCCAATAATTTATGTTCATTCTCCAACCAGACTTGATCTACCTCGGCCTGGGTCATTTCCATTTTAAACATAGGATCATAAACATCTGCTTGCTTAAGGGGCATGTCGTCCCAAAAAATTGGCGTTTTTCCGTGTTCCTCTGCAAACTTGGCCACTTTGTCCAACCACATTAATTGCAATTTCAGCGGCGATTCCTTACTTCCTCTTCCTGTAGTATGTACTTCGTCACCTCCCACATGCAGATATTTGCCATATGGAAAAGCTTCCATAGCATCTAAATAGAGGTCAAATTGGACTTCGTAAGTTTTTGGATTCAGGGGATTAAAGGCCCAATCACTTTCGTGATTATCCCTAAGTTCCATATATTCTGGATGTTTTAGGACAAAGGACGCATGGCCCAATCCCTGTACCAGAGGACTGATTTCTATATGACGGGCTTTGGCATATTCGCTTATTTTTTTCCACTCCTCGATACTTAAAGCATCTTCTGAGGCAACAATTGGTTGACGTTTATATTTTAATTTGTCCTCAATTTCCAATATGATGCCGTTGATCTTGTAGCTGGCAAACTTATCCAGCAATTGATAATAGTATTCCGTCTTTTCCATATGATGCTTTACGTCCAACTGTATTGAACGATAAGCCAAAAGAGGGTAATCCTTTATTTGACACAAAGGTAAGTTTACCTTTTGATCCTTGGAATCCACGAATAACTGTTCCAATGTTTTAAAACCATAGAACAAGCCAGCCTCATCCTTTCCGGTTATATGAATTTGTTGGTCGGAAATGGCTAAGGTGTACCCTTCCGCAGGGGTATCTAATTTGGCATCTATTTCGTAGTTTAAAATAGTCTTACCTATATTATTGTCAAGGATCATAATATCCTTGTTAATTATGGGTAATGCTTCACTGTTTAAGGCAACAACATTTAAGGTTTGGTCGAAGGATATGGAACTAGAGCCGGTTACTACAAATTCTTGAGGTTGGGGCAGTACTTTAAAGTCACCCAATTTGTTCTCCTTTTGACTGCAGGAGAAAAGTAAGATAGATATTGTTAGAAGATAGATGCCTGTTATTTTATTCATATGACTTTTAATTGGTAGTTGATATTTTTGGATAGCTACTTTAAATGTTGATTAATTGGTAAAAATATTGAATAAGATTCAAATATGAAATCTTTTTGGATAATAGGCAATAAAGATTTTCTCGGTAAGTCACAGTAGATTTATCTTTTATGTAATTAACTATTTAAACTCCAAATTGTTCCAAATGGTGGTTGAGATGTTTGTAGAACAAATTGTTCCATTCCATTTTGGTAAGAGGGCCAAAAGAATGTGATTCTTTATTATGGAAGTAACCCTCACCAAGTTCCTGTGTTTTACTTAGGTGTTCTATCAATCGCTTTTTTTCAATTTCAAAGTCCCTTTCGTCTACAATTAGAAAAGCAGGAGCGGTCCTACTATTTTTTTTGTACGGTTTTTCATTAACTACGGGCTGTTTAACAAAAAGTTTGAGCATAAGTTTCATTATGCCGTTAGGTTTGGGGTGTTTTTCCGTATAAACCATTTCATAGGAGACATTACAATGGGCCAGCATCTGTGCAACATTCATTTTACCCCATAAGCCGATGCTTTTTGGGTCTAATTCATTTATGCGGCTAATAACATTATCCACAATCTCTTTGTTGAAAATATTCTCCATTTTTCTTTATTGTTATTTTTTATTTATCCAGTTGGTCGATACTCTATTTGCTGGGAAATTCTACAGTTATTATTACTTAAATTAAATCGTGATTGCAATGTGCACAAATAGCATAATCTAACTTATTTTACCATAAAAAGAGCATTGACGAAAAAGAGTTTTCCATTTTCCCAAAAACCGCGAAAAAGGGGGTTGTCTACCATGTAAACTACCTGTCCCTTGCCAAGTTTTTCTACTCCGAACACTAATGTGTTCGCAATTTTTTTCTTTGCTTCGCTTCCAGCGAAACCAGAAATGGGAGTTGTGTTTTTCTCTAAATAAGCGACAGTGCCCGAATCCAAATTTTCATAGGCGTCATCAGTTAATTTAAGTGTAAAATATTGATCACCGTAACCATAGGCCAAAGGGTGTGTTGGGTCTACTTTGGTGTTGAAAATTGCTCCTGTAATCGAGTTTTTGATGTCTTCGCGCTCAGCCTCTTCGTAAGGCAGTATAACTTCAGTACTATCTTTTTTGACTTCCTTTTCTTTTATTTTAAAACCGTGTTCTCCATTTATACCTTTTATGGCACCTTCCATAGCTATTAATTTTCCTCCATTTCTCACAAAATCCTTTAACTCCTCAAGTCTACTCTCATTGAAGAACTTAGTATACCATCCGTTTGGTAGAATAAGGACATCGTATTCGGATATATCCATTTCATCATAATATTCAGTATCCAAAATGGTCAGCGGAAAGTGGAGCTGTTGCTCAAAAAAGTGCCAAATTTCCCCAAACTCAAGGGTGCTTGTAGGTTCACCGGATAGCATGGCTATTTTGGTGTCCGTAATCATAGGTACGTAGCTGGAGCCAAAATCATTTCCTTTTTCCACAAATCCGGTATTTGTCGGTGTTAATAAGGTTTTATTGTTTTTGGCCACCCTTCTTAATGTCTCTACGAAGACATTGTAATTTTTGTTGTCACCTTTGGTGATGATTAAGCTTCCCCGGTCAAATTCTTTACCTTCCAAATGAAATGGATTTTTGGCAAACCGAACTCTGATATTTTCCTTCATTAAAGCTGTTAAAAAACGGGCATCCTTCATACTGGACCAGTCGCTTATATAGGCATAATTATCCTCGGGGATATAGTCTCCTTTCGGTGGGGAAACAGTCCAATTGGCAGGCGTGTTCGAATCGACCAATGTTAGGGAAGCAATAGCCTCCAATCCATAGGCATAGGGTAAGGACCATGCTGTAATGTCATAGGTGAGCGAATCGCTGAGTTTGGTATTGGGTTCCATAAGTACTTGCGCCAAGGTGCCTTTAGCTTGATTAGTAGAGACTACTAAACTAGTTGGGGTCGTTTTTAATGTCCCCAACTTTCCAGAATTGTACAAGTAGCCTTTAACGGTACCTTCCTTGGCCCAGCCGTATTTAATCTCATGGGATTCAAGTAGTTTTGTAAGGGCATCAATTTTATCGGGATCACCGTTCATTACATAACTCATATATTTGAAATTCTTTTTCTGATAGAACTTCTTGAACTCCTTATTTAATTTTTCTACATTCTTGGAGGCTACTTCTACTGTAGAAAGGCCTGTAGTAAGATGATGGGCTATACGGTCTTGAAGCGTAAGCGTATCCCCAATAAGTGTTTTTATTCCCAATCCGGCATGTCCACTGCCACCCTGTTCATAGGTCATTCCGATGCCTCCATTATAAGTGGGATAGGTGTCACCATAACTAGGATATAAAAGGTCGAAAACTTCTTTTGTGAAATAAAACCAGCCATTGGCATCAAAGTATTTAGCGTGATTCTTACCTATTGTTACCTGAAAATCGCGCTGAAAATTAGTTACAACTTCATGAAAGGGTTCTGCGGCCGGGGCAAAATAATAGGGGTTATTAACTCCTTGTTCATGAAAATCTACATGTACATGGGGCAGCCATTGGTTAAATACCTTAAGGCGTTGTTGACTTTCTATTTGGGTGAGCCATGCCCAATCTCGATTTAGGTCGAACATATAGTGGTTAGACCGCCCGTTCAACCAGCCCTCATGGTGTTCCTTGCTATTAGGATCTATATTATTGGGCGTATTTTTAAACTGATTGTACCAGTTAACATAGCGATCCCGTCCATCTGGATTAATGCAGGGATCTATAATTACTACAGTGTTTTTGAGGTAGGAAGCTTTAACCGTCAATAGCTCATAAATGGTCTGCATGGAGGCTTCGGTGCTTGCACTTTCATTTCCATGGACATTGTAACTTAACCATACTATGGCTTTTGTTGGTGAGCCTTCGCCTATGGTGTTCTTTAGGTGCTCTGCTCTAATAGACTCCAGGTCAAGAATGTTTTCGGCAGTAGAAACATAGGCTACGTACAAGGGTCTTCGTTCGTTGGTTTTTCCGTATTCTACCAATTTCACTCGATCGGGAGCATTGTCAGCCAAGTATTTATAGTAATCCACCACTTGATGGTGCCGTGTGAATTCCGATCCCAAGCCGTACCCCAGAAATTCTGAAGGAGATTGTAAAGTCTGGGAAATGCCTAAGGTTGTAGTAAGTAGAATAAAGGTAAATAGAAGTTTTTTCATCAAAATACATTAATATGCTTCAAGTCAAATCTAAGGATTATTAGTGATATTAATTCAATTCTATTGGTGGGTGCCATGTTTGGGTTTACCAAGGCAATGCCCTAAAAGCTATTTTAAAATTGAAAATTAAACTTCTTAACGTATTTTTAGGAACTGAAAAAAGGGATAATTTTATCTTTACCAGCTATTACCAATATTTCTATGGAAGTCGAAGGCATACCCTTTAAAAAAACTGGTTATTTTTCTGAATTAATTTGCGACTATCTGGATGGCAAAGAGACCTTGTCGCCTTTTTATGGCAAACCTCCCCAAATAAATCAATTTAAGGAACAGATAAAAGCCAAACAAAATTTCCCGCAGGCCCATCGGAAGGTTTTACATTCGGTACTTAAAGAACAATATAATAGTGTTAGCATATCCGAGGATACCAAAGTAAATATTTCGCTCTTAAAAGAGGCCTCTACTTTTACGGTTGTTACCGGACATCAATTAAATTTGTTTACAGGCCCCCTGTATTTTCTTTATAAGATTATTTCTACCATTAATCTAACCAAGGAGCTAAAACTCTCCAATCCCGAATGTAATTTTGTGCCTATCTATTGGATGGCCACTGAGGATCACGACTTTGATGAAATTAATTATTTCAATTTTAAAGGAAAGAAATTACAATGGAATAAAAAGGCCTCCGGTGCGGTAGGACCAATGGAAACAGATGGGTTGGAAGCTATTTTAGAGGCTTTTTCCAATGAAATGGGGAATAGCATCAATGGCAATAGGCTAAAGGAATGGTTTTCCAAGGCCTATTTGGAACACGATAACCTTACGGATGCCACACGCTTTTTGGCCAATGAGCTTTTTGGCGAACACGGGCTGGTAATTTTGGATGGAAATAATGCCGAATTAAAACGTTTATTACAACCCTATGTAAAACGGGATTTGTTGGAAAATACTTCGTATAAAAAAGTAATTGCAACTATAGATGAGCTTCAGGCCTTACCAGAAAGTTATGGTATTCAGGTTAATCCAAGGGAGATAAATTATTTTTATTTGATCGATGGTGTCCGTGAAAGGATAGTAGAGCGCGATGGCAAATTTTATGTAAATGACACTAAAATCGAATTTAGTCAGGCGGAAATATTGGCCGAACTGGAGAACTACCCCGAACGTTTTTCACCCAATGTAATTGCCCGACCTCTGTACCAAGAAGTTATTTTGCCCAACCTCTGTTATATAGGTGGCGGAGGGGAATTGGCGTATTGGTTGCAGTTGAAAGCCATGTTTGAAGAAATGAAAGTGCCGTTCCCTGTCTTATTACTTCGTAATTCGGCATTGGTAATTACAGGGAAACAGATGGAGAAATTACAACGGATGAATATTTCCTTAACGGATATATTTCTAAAGCAAAGTAGTCTTATCAATAAGAAGATTAGGGAGATTTCTAATATTGATATAGATTTTACCCCACAGAAAAAATATTTGGAGGAGCAGTTTAAAGGATTGTACGAGCTGGCTTCACAAACCGATGCATCTTTTCTAGGTGCCGTAAAAGCTCAAGAGGTAAAGCAATTGCAGGGATTGGACCATTTGGAGAAAAGGTTGCTGAAAGCGCAAAAGCGAAAGTTGGAGGATCATGTGATGCGTATGACCGAGATTCAGAATCAGCTTTTTCCCAATAAATCGCTCCAAGAGCGAAATCTTAATTTCTCCGAGCTTTATCTAGAGTATGGCGAGCGATTAATTCCAAAATTAATGAAGGCACTCAGGCCTTTATCTGGAGATTTTTCCATTATTGAAATGGAATAATATATATCCTATTTTATCGGAGTGCGTGGAAAGTTAGTGAACAATCAAATGGTTATATTTGTTAAAAACAGACTATGTCCATGCACAAAGTAGATTTTGAAATGGTGGAAATGACCTTGGATGTCATGAAATACGCCATTGGACGCATTACCCATCCTGCGCCGGAATTGGGCAAGCCGAAAAAAGAAGAAGAGCTAAAAGCTTTAGTAGGAGAAACCGTAACTCCTGAGGGTATAGGAGGAGAAAGAGCGTTTCAATTATTCAAAGAAGTGCTAATTAAAGCTACGGTGCCCATTGATCATCCCAGACATTTAGCGTTTGTACCGGCCGCACCAACGCGCGCAGCGGTGATGTTTGACCTGGTAACCTCGGCATCCAGTATTCACGGGGCTTATTGGATGGAAGGGGCTGGCGGAATATTTTGTGAGAACGAGGCTATGAAGTGGTTGGTTTCCCTAACAGGTTTGCCCAAGGGTTCCTTTGGGGTGTTTACTAGCGGAGGTACTGCCGCGAACTTATCGGCCATGGTTACCGCTAGGGAAAATTGGCGCAAGAATCTTAATAATACCAATAAAAAAGGTTTAATAATCACTTCCTCTGGGGCCCATTCATCCGTAAAATCTATGGCCAAGGTAATTGACTGTGATGTTATTTTGGTGGAAACCGAGGAACAAATGACCTTTGAGGCCTTAAGAAAGAAAGTCGATTCCCTCGATGCCCAACAAAGAGATAGGTTGTTTGCGGTTGTTGGTACTGGAGGTACTACCAATGCCGGTATCATTGATGATCTGTCTGGAATTGCCGAAGTTTGCAATACGGAAAATCTGTGGTTTCATGTAGACGCTGCCTATGGTGGCGGGGCCTTGGCTTCCAAAACGGTTCGCCCCCTTTTTCATGGTATTGAACAAGCAGATAGTATTACCATTGATCCACATAAATGGCTTTTCTCACCGTATGATTGTGGCGCCATAATTTATAAAAATCCAGAATTGGCCAAGGAAGCGCATTCCCAAGAGGGTTCTTATTTGGAAATATTCAAGGATGAAGGTGCACATGGTTTTAATCCCTCGGATTATCAAATACAGCTAACGCGCCGGGTAAGGGGATTGCCGCTTTGGTTTTCATTGGCCATGCATGGAACGGATAAGTATACGTGGGCAGTGGATCAAGGTATTGAGTTGGCTAACTTAGCTGGGGAACTTATTCGTGAGCACCCCTTGGTTGAATTGGTCAGGGAACCTAGTCTTTCATGTGTGTTATTTCGAAGAAAAGGATGGTTACCCCAGGATTACACCAATTGGACCTATAAAAATCACAGGGAAGGGTTTGCATTGGTAACACCTACCAAGTATAAGCAAAAGGGTATTTATGAAACAGTGGCGCGATTTTGCTTTATTAACCCTGATACTACTGAGAAGGATATCTCTATGATATTGGATTCCATGGCTTAAGCTGAAGCGGAAAAATTGGGGATCTATTTAAGGTACCAAATACTCACTTTCCCACAGATTGCCAACTTTAGAGAATCGGACCCTGATATGATTGGGTTGACTTAATTTTAGATATTCAATTTTATAAGGGGTAATCTCCACTAGACAGAAATGATTTTCTTCACTAAGATATTCCAAATTCTGGGGATTAATTAAATTACTGCCTGGCGATCTAGTGGTAGTGTATTGTTTTTTTGCCAGTGTATCCAGCTTGCTCCAATATTTTTCTTTGGTGTCATTATCATCTTTAAAGGCTGCCGTACCTTCAATCTTTATTTGTATCAATTTGGATGGATGGTAAAGGAGCAGGCTTACCTTTTTGTTTTCTTTAATATGGGTAATTTTTTTAGAACGTTTATCGGTGTAAAAAGTTAGTTTTAAATCTTTGGAAACTTCCCTTAATACCACGGTACGCAGACGCGCTACCTGATCTAGGCCCACGGTGGAGAAGGTGAAAAATTTAAAAGGATGGTCTTTTTCTGTGGGCCCCTTCTGCAGCTCTTCCCTTATTTCTTGTAAATAAATGGTGGCCATGATATTGTTTTTTATGTTTTATTAAAGATAAAAATAAATGTTGGAGTAGGGTATTTCTTTTCTCAGTTGTTCTAGATATAAATTGCTATGAATTTGAAAATAATTTCGAATTAAATTGCGAGTAGTTAGTAAGAGTTAATTGGTTTAGGTTGATTTTGATTAGAAAGCCCGGTTGGTTACCGGGCTTTATTTTTGTGCTAATATGCTAACACTATACCAAACAAGCGCATTTTAAACGTATTCTAACCCCAAATTAAGGCACGGTCCAAGAATAATTTAATTTACTTTATAAAGAAAGAATCCCTTTGTTCTAAGGGCTATTCAGCAAATATTGGTGCGTAAACTTATGCTGTTTATAAGTTTTGTGATTATTAAACCACAAAGATACTTTTACAAAAATTTCAAATTACTATTTTTGCCCATGCAAAATAACGTCCTAATATTAGATTTTGGTTCCCAATATACGCAGCTCATCGCTAGAAGGGTCAGGGAACTCAATATATTCTGCGAAATAAAACCGTACAACCATTTGCCTAAAGATTTATCGGAATACAAGGCTGTAATCCTTTCAGGGTCACCTTTTTCTGTAAGGGCCGATGATGCTCCACATCCTGATTTATCCCAAATTAAAGGTAAAATGCCCTTATTGGCTGTTTGCTATGGTGCCCAATATTTAGCTCACTTTAATGGTGGCAAGGTAGCGCCTTCGGATACCCGTGAATACGGAAGGGCAAAATTGTCTTTTATTGATCATAGTGAATCCTTTTTCGAAGGAATTTCTGAAGGTAGCCAAGTTTGGATGAGCCATAGTGATACGATAAAGGAATTGCCTGCTGGAGCAATTAAATTGGCCAGTACCCATGATGTGGAGAATGCAGCCTATAAGCTAAAGGATGAAGAGACTTACGCCATTCAATTTCACCCTGAAGTGTATCATACTACCGATGGAAAAAGATTATTGGAAAACTTTTTGGTGCATATAGCTGGGGTAGCGCAGACGTGGACCCCGGATTCCTTTGTGGAAACCACAGTGGCCGAATTAAAGGCTAAAATTGGGAATGAAAAGGTTATTCTAGGACTTTCTGGGGGAGTAGATTCAACTGTTGCGGCAGTTTTATTGCACAAAGCTATTGGGAAACATTTGCATTGTATTTTCGTAAATAATGGACTACTTCGTAAAAATGAATTCCAATCAGTTTTGGATCAATATGAAGGAATGGGGTTAAATGTTAAGGGAGTGGACGCTTCGGCACGTTTTTTGGATAACTTGGAAGGAGAAAGTGACCCAGAAAAGAAAAGAAAAGCCATAGGTAGGGTTTTTATAGAAGTCTTTGATGATGAATCGCACTTGGTGGAAGATGCAAAATGGTTGGCGCAGGGTACCATTTATCCAGATGTTATTGAATCCGTTTCAGCCACAGGCGGTCCGTCGGCAACGATTAAAAGTCATCATAATGTAGGTGGTCTGCCAGACTATATGAAATTGAAAGTAGTGGAGCCATTGCGAATGTTGTTTAAGGACGAAGTTAGACGCGTAGGTGCCAGTTTGGGTATCGATAAGGAATTGTTGGGCAGGCATCCTTTTCCAGGGCCAGGATTGGCGATTCGAATCTTGGGAGACATAACTCGTGAGAAAGTGGCTATTTTGCAAGAGGTAGATGCCATTTTTATTAACGGTTTAAAGGAATGGGGCCTTTATGACAAGGTATGGCAAGCGGGAGCAATGCTATTGCCTGTTAATAGTGTTGGTGTCATGGGCGATGAAAGGACTTATGAAAAATGTGTAGCTTTAAGAGCCGTGGAAAGTACCGACGGAATGACAGCGGATTGGGTTAATTTACCCTATGAGTTTTTACAGAAAACTTCCAACGACATTATAAATAAGGTAAGAGGTGTAAATAGGGTGGTATATGATATTAGTTCCAAACCACCTGCAACTATTGAGTGGGAATAATTGGCTGGTTTGTATAGCGAATTCTAAATTTCCAAGTGTAACCTTAATATTTAATTGTTAGTATAACATTATGACGTTTGTTTTCGTTCTCAATTTTGTACTTGGCTTATTATTAATAGAATAAATAAAATCTATACTTGTGAAAATATATAGAAAAGTAATATTTACAACATTTTTTTTATTGTTATTGAGTATTAATGCAATAGCTCAAAAATTCACTACCCATTCCGTTAAAGCTGGTGAAACCTTGGAAAGTATCTCAAAACGGTACAATGTATCCGAGCAAGGGATATTAAATTATAACAAGGAGATAAAAAGGGGGCAGGCCTTGAGGGCCAATACCATCTTGGTAATTCCGTCAGCAAACGGTGGGGTGGTAAAAAAAGATAGTGTAAATGGGGTTTCTACCTTGTTGCAAGCGCTACAAGGAAATGAATCCGATCTACAACAGCAGCAACCTGTAGGCTATATTTCGCACAGAACCAAAAGAAAGGAAACTTTGTTCGGGATCTCCAAGAAGTATGCTATTTCTGAGGATGATATTAAGCGCTACAATAAGGAGTTGTATTCCGTACAATTGAAAAAGGGTATGATTCTTAAAATACCCAAATACAAAAGGGTTGACCCTTCTGACTTGGAATTCAATGAAGAAAATTATGAGATCTATACGGTACAGCCCAAGGAGACTCGTTGGAGTATTGCCAATAAGTATGGGATTACTATAGATAGTTTATTGGTGCTGAACCCCAAGTTATCCAAAATAACAGATTATTTATCCTCTGGTCAGGAGCTGTTGTTGCCGAAATTATTGGGCAGTTCTATTAAAGATCAAGAAACCCAATTGTACAATTCTTATACTGTTCCACCCAAACAAACTTTTTATAGTTTGGAAAAAAAGTTTGGCTTATCGGCCAATGAAATTATAGCCTTGAATCCCGAAATAAAGGAAAGAGGTGGCTTAAAGGAAGGAATGGTGTTGAGAATTCCAGTACAAAAGATAGAGACCGGCGTGGTAAATATTGATAATTACAATTTTTATGAGGTCAAACCTAAGCAGACTGAGTTTTCGCTTACCCGGAAATTTGGGGTAACCTATAAAGAATTATTGGATCTTAATCCAGAATTAAAAGAAGGGCTAAAGGCTGGAATGGTTTTGAAATTACCCAAGGCACAGACGGGTAATTTTGATGTGAAAAATGCGCTGATCTTAGATAAGATTAATTTAAGGGACAGTATCAATAGGCTAAACCATCCAAGAATATTATTTCTTTTACCCTTTAGGTTGGATAGGTTGGACTTAAAGGACAATGCAGCCACTAAGAATGCCATAGAAAATAGAAAAGATGTGAAATATAGCTTAGGTCTATATTCTGGTGCAATGGTGGCTTTGGATTCAATAGCCAAATTGGGAATCTCCGTAGATGTAAAAACTTATGATACGCAATTGGATCTGAACCGAACCAAGGGTATATTGCAAAAGGAAAATTTGATAGGCGTCTCTGCAATTTTTGGTCCTTTAGAACCCCAATCCCTAAAAGAGGTGGCAATGCAGGCTGCAGAATACGGAGTTCCAGTTGTAGCTCCATTGACCGAAAAAAGCGATTTAAGTTTAAACAATGTGTTTTTTGCCCTTCCTTCTGAAAAGGTTTTGGAGGATCATATGATGACCTATGTGGAAGGCTTACGGACCAAAGAGAATATTATTATAATTGCCGATCAAAAGAATAAGCCTACAGAATCCGCTTTGATGATGAAATTCCCAGGAGCTAAAATCGTCGCTTTAAAGGAAGATCGCTCTGTGGACATTGATAAAATCTCAAAGATTATGTCGCTTGAGAATGAAAATTGGGTGTTTTTGGAAACGGATCAGGCTAATGTGGTGTATCATGTAGGGTCCTTGCTCAACTCTTTAATAAACAAGGAAGTTAGCATCCGACTTTTCACTACTGACAAAAACAAGGCTTTTGATAGTGAGGTTGTTTCATATTCACACCTTTCTAATTTAAGATTCACCTATCCTTCCGCATCGCGAGAGGCCGAAGATAATGGTTTCTTAAATTCATATAGAAAAAAATATGGATCGGATCCTGATGCCTATGCAATTCGCGGCTTTGACCTTACAATGGACATGCTTTTAAAATTGGCTTATAAAAACGATTTGGTGATTGCTTCCAAGCTTATTGGGGAAACGGAATATATTGGTAACAAGTTTAACTTTAACAAAGACATCTCCTCCGGATATTTTAATAGAGCTTCTTATATATTAGGCTATGAGAATATGAGAATGGTAGAGCTTAAGGATTGAAGCCGATGACCTCTAAAGTGACCTATATTGGCGGACTTAGAACCAATTGTGAACATATTAGATCGGGCAATGCATTTATTACCGATGCTCCATTGGACAATCATGGACTGGGGAAAGCATTTTCCCCAACGGACACCGTAGCTACCGGCTTGGCTAGTTGCATGTTCTCTGTTATGGGAATAAAGGCTAGGAATTTGGAATTAAATCTCGAGAATTCTACTGCAGAGGTCACCAAGTATATGGAGACTGAACCGAGACGTATTTCTAGGATCGATGTTAAATTCCAAATGCCCCAAATCATCTCCGATAAACATAGGAAAATTTTAGAGCATTCTGCACGTTCCTGTCCGGTACATTACAGCTTGCACCCGGATATAGTAAAAAATATCACTTTTCAATGGGAACTTTAAAGACAATACTTGTTTTTGCTATAGGCCTCATGCTCAACTTGGGGTTTGGTCAAGAGGAGGAGATTATTGAATGGCAACCCGGTAAAAAATTGACTTGGGCCGATTTTAAGGGCAAGCCATCCAATATTTCCAATGCCGCTGCCATTACGGCAAGTGGAATTACCTACAGTTTTTCTGCTCAAGGAACCGCGGATAAAATGGAACTCGATTTCACGGTAAGCTGTCATTTTTATCCCAACAAATCTTGGTATAAACACAAACTTACCAATTCAACTGTTTTAAGTCATGAACAATTGCATTTTGATATCACCGAAGTTTACGCCCGTAAAATGAGGCAAGAATTGGCAAAGGCCAAATTCAATAAAAATGCAAAATCACAGGTGAAAGTGATATATAGAAATGTCCTTAAGGAATTAAATGATTTTCAAAATAAATACGATTCGGAAACCAATTATTCAAGGGATACGGTTCAGCAATTAATTTGGAATAAAAGAATCAAAAAAGCCTTAAACAATTAAAAGGAGACTTTTTAAAAAGTCTCCTTTTAGATCAATATCTTCTTTAAGATTCTAGATTGACATTCTGTTATACGTCACAAATGGTAACCCCTTCTTGTAGGGCTGCAATTTTATCGTCCCAAGTAGGTATAAATTCTTGTGCCACATGTCCTTTATATCCAGTAGCCAAAATAGCCTTCATGATAGCAGGGTAATATAGTTCCTGAGTTTCATTAATTTCATTGCGTCCAGGGTTTCCGCCAGTGTGGTAGTGTCCAAAATACTCATTGAAATCTTGAATGTTCCTAATAATATCACCTTCCATTATTTGCATATGGTAGATATCATATAATAATTTAAAATTATTGGACCCCAATTTTTTGCACAATTCCACACCCCATTCAGTGTGGTCGCACATATAATCTTCATGGTTCACTTTAGAATTAAGCAACTCCATTTGTATTACTACCCCGTGTTTTTCAGCCAAGGGCATAATCTGTTTTAATCCGTCTACACAATTTTGCAGACCAACAGCATCATCCATTCCCCTCCGATTGCCACTAAAGCAGATAAGATTGGTGTAGCCAGCTTCTGCCACTTTGGGAATCATATCTGTGTAATTTTTGATCAAGGTTTCATGGTACTTAGGGTCGCTCCAGCCTTCCGTAAGGCTAATTTCTGCCCCGTTGCACATGGAAGAGTTAATATTGTACTTTTTAAGTAACGGCCAGTCTTTAGGGCCAATAAGATCTATACTTTGTATTCCCAAGTCATTTAATGATTTTAGAAAATCTTCAAGAGGGATGCTACCATAACACCAATAGCAAACGCTGTGATTAATGTTATTTTGTAGCTTTGCCACTTTTTCTTTATTTGATTCCATTGCATTTCCATTTTTGCAAGCCAGCAAGCCCACAGATGCGGCCGCTGATGTTCCTATAAATGTTCTTCTTTTCATTGGTTTAATTGTATGTGTTCAAAGTTATGAGCTGTTTTCCGCTACCCCTTTTGGTCATATTGTCAAGGTTGTAGGGTAGATTAAATTTTATAGCCCTAATTCTAATAATAAGGCATATTTCGGGTTGTTTGGTTATAAGTGTAAAAAGTACATGTATAAAGATAAGTGATTTCAATTAAAATTACGCAATTTAGAAATAGAATGTTCAAAACATTAAGGTTTAAATGGGGGAGTAGATTTTGGTCAAATAATTGGGAAGCCGACCCGAAGATGGTATATTTGGATAGATTCTTGAATATGAATGTAGTTCCGGATAAAAGGCAATTAATAGAATTGGCACATTATAGAATGCCATTTGGGAAGTTTAAGGGAAGGTATTTGGTGGAACTTCCCGAACCATACCTGATTTGGTTTCAACAAAGTGGATTTCCAGAGGGAAAACTCGGAAATTTGTTAAGATCCATGTTGGAAATTAAAATTAACGGACTAGAGGGGTTAATTAGAAAGATTCAAAAAGATTTTCCTCAATATTAGCAGTTAATTGTTATAGCAATTCGTATTTTTGCTCGCGTTACGAATTCAACCTAACGCTTCATGTCACAGACTAAATATATTTTTGTAACCGGTGGGGTTACTTCATCCCTAGGAAAGGGGATTATAGCAGCCTCTCTTGCCAAATTATTACAGGCTCGAGGTTATAGAACTACTATCCAAAAATTAGACCCTTATATCAATGTTGATCCGGGAACATTAAATCCCTATGAGCATGGTGAATGTTATGTAACCGATGATGGTGCGGAAACCGATTTGGACTTGGGGCATTACGAACGTTTTTTAAATGTTAGGACGTCACAGGCAAATAATGTTACCACAGGAAGAATTTACCAAAGTGTTATTGAAAAGGAACGTAGAGGTGAATTTTTAGGAAAAACGGTTCAAGTGGTACCCCATATTACAAATGAAATAAAAGAACGTATCCAATTATTGGGAAAAAGTGGGGATTACGACATTGTAATTACCGAAATTGGTGGTACAGTAGGTGATATAGAATCATTGCCATATATAGAAGCTGTGCGCCAGTTGCTATGGGAGTTGGGCGATAATAATGGAATTGTAATTCATTTAACCTTGGTGCCCTATCTTTCAGCTGCGGGCGAATTAAAGACAAAACCGACCCAACATTCTGTTAAGACCTTAATGGAAAGTGGCATAAAGGCAGATATTTTGGTCTGTAGGACCGAGCATGAAATTCCAGATGAATTAAAAGATAAACTCGCTCTTTTTTGCAATGTAAAAAGGGAAGCGGTGATACAATCCATAGATGCATCCACCATATATGATGTGCCCATCTTAATGCAAGAAGAAGGTCTGGATACTGTAACCTTAAAAAAATTAGCGCTACCGGATGATGTGGTTCCTGATCTTACGAAATGGAATCAATTTTTGCAATGGCACAAAAATCCTAAAAATGAAGTAACCGTAGGACTTATAGGCAAGTATGTGGAATTGCAGGATTCCTATAAATCCATTTTGGAATCTTTTATCCATGCGGGTTCTGTAAACCATGTGAAAGTAAAAGTTAAATCGATTCATTCCGAACATCTTACGGCCAAGAATGTGGAAAAAAAGATGCAAGGTTTGGATGGTATTCTTGTAGCACCCGGGTTTGGGGAGAGAGGTATAGAAGGAAAGATTAAAGCGGTCCAATTTGCCCGTGAAAATGAAATTCCATTTTTGGGTATATGTTTGGGAATGCAAATGGCTGTAATAGAATATTCCAGAAATGTACTTGGTTTAAAAAATGCCAATTCCACAGAGATGGATGAAAACACCCCTGATCCTGTCATCAGTATTATGGAGGAACAGAAAAACATCATAAATAAGGGAGGAACTATGCGATTAGGTGCATGGGCCTGTGATTTAAAAAAGGGGAGTTTGGTGCAAAAAATCTATCATGGGGCTTCCGAAATTTCAGAGCGCCACCGTCACCGTTATGAGTTTAACAACAGCTATAAAAAACAACTGGAGGAAGCTGGTCTAGTAGCTTCTGGTGTAAATAAGGAAACAGGATTGGTAGAAATAGTAGAGATTCCTTCACACCCGTGGTTTATAGGTGTGCAATATCACCCTGAATATAAGAGTACGGTAGACAATCCGCATCCGTTATTTGTAGGATTTGTAAAAGCAGCATTAAAACACCAAAAGGAAGGAAAGCAATAAATTAGTGCCAGTTTGACAGGAATAGCCTGATTGGGCATATATTTGCATGCTGTTTTTAATCTGTTGGGAACGAAGAAATTGATTGAATCCCTGCCGAGAATATTTTTAAATTAAACTTTAGATGGAGGAAAAGAAATTGGATATTAATACCATAATCGGCTTTGTACTGATTTTTGGTATTCTTATTTTTATGTTTTGGCAGAACCAGCCAACACCAGAAGAGCTGGAAGCGCAGAAAGCGAAACAAGAACAGGTAGAGGCTGCAGAAATGCAAAAGGCCAATGCGGTTAAACAAGAAGTTACTCAACCCAAGGCTATCGATCTGCAAGATTCAACGGCTGTTGCAAGTTATAAAAGTGCAATTGGCGCATTTGGCTATACAGCTCCTACCGAAGGGACTACAGTTTTGGAAAATGATGTGGTTTATTTGGAAATAAGCAACAAAGGAGGTCAGATTGTTGAGGCAAGAATGAAGGGTTATGTTACTTATGATTCTGTTCCGGTTTATCTAATTAAGGATGGCAATGCCAATTTTGCACTTAATTTTAGCACTTCGGACAATCGCGTTCTAAATACGAATGACCTTTATTTTGAGCCGTCACTTACGAAATCTGGGGAAAATCAGGTGCTTTCCATGAAGGCAAAAGTGGCCTCGGATAAATTCTTGGAGTATAGATATGAAGTGAAACCCAATCAATACCTAATTGGTTTTACAGTGCGCTCCCAAGGTTTAAACGGAATACTTAATAGTTCTAAGCCTGTTGATTTGGATTGGAAATTGAAGACAATTCGACACTCCAAAAGTATTCAGTATGAAAATAGATATACTAGGGTTACTTACAATCACGAGGATGATAAAATTAGTAAGCTTTCAGAAGGTAGTGAAGATGAGGAAACGGAAGTAGATATAAAATGGATATCCTACAGACAACATTTCTTTAGTTCTATTCTTACCTATGCCAATAAATTTGAAACTGCCAAGTTGAACTCCATTAATTTGGTTGAAGAGGAAAGTCATACCCAACAATTTACCAAGGAGTTTGCCTCAGAAGTGCCTTTGAAATTGGAAGGTGGGGAGTTGGCCTATAATTTTAATTGGTACTACGGCCCAACAGATGTCAAGGTTTTAGCGCAATACAAGGAATTAGGTCTGGATGATTCCATTCCTTTTGGTTGGGGGATTTTTGGATGGATCAATAGGTACATATTTACTCCAGTATACACTTTCCTAAGTTCATTCTTGCCTTTCGGAATTGCAATTGTGGTCATGACTATTTTGGTAAGGTTAATAATGTCACCTGCAACCTACAAGTCCTATTTGTCCCAAGCCAAAATGAAGGTGTTGAAGCCTGAAATTACTGAGCTTAACGAGAAGTTTAAGGACAATGCTATGAAAAAGCAACAGGAAACCATGAAATTGTATAACAAGGCTGGCGTTAGCCCCATGAGTGGTTGTGTGCCTGCAGTGCTGCAGATGCCAATTTTCTATGCCTTGTTTATGTTTTTTCCGACTTCCTTTGCATTAAGGCAAAAACCGTTCTTATGGGCAGATGACCTTTCTTCCTATGATGCTATCGCACAATTGCCATTTAATATTCCATTTTATGGAGATCATGTTAGTTTGTTTCCCATCTTAGCGTCCGTCGCCATTTTCTTTTATATGATGATGACCACTGGTCAAAATATGCAGACGCAGCCAGGTATGCCAAATATGAAATTTATCATGTACTTGTCTCCTTTAATGATGTTGGTTTTCTTTAATAACTATGCCAGTGGACTTAGTTTATACTATTTTGTATCTAACTTGATTACCATTTTTATTATGTTGGCCATTAAGAAATTTATATTGGACGAGGACAAGATCCATGCTCAGATCCAAGAGAATAAGAAAAAGCCTAAAAAGGAAAACAAGTTTCAGAAGAAGATGAGGGAGATGATGGAACAGGCAGAGGAACAAAAAAAAATAGGTAAAAAATAAATCAAAACTTGCCTTCCGAATAATTAAAGTGCTTGAATTTTTTCAAGCACTTTTTTTTTGGAGGATATTTGCGGGTCTACATTGGTTCTCAGGAAAAATAGTTGTGTTCTTAAATTTAATTGTCCGACCAATCTGTGCTTTAACTTTTTTTATCCTAAGTCTAGGATATGTATAATCCTAAATCCTATTAATAGGAAAGAATATTTGGATAAAGGTTGAATTTTTAAATGGGCATATGAATTATTCAAGTATCACTAATTTAATATAGTTGACTACCTATAAATAGAATAATTTATCCTAATCTAGGATTGATAGCTGTAGGGAAAGTTTAAAAACAAAAACCCCGGCCATTTGGTCGGGGTTTTTAGCATTGATTTGGTTTAGTTTGGTAAGTTTTGGGTCTCCAAAGATTGTATTTTTTTAAACTGTATAAAACTAATAGTTGTAAAGGAGTCTTTTTAGTATGCTAAAGTAGCTGCTTTTGTTGTTTAGCGATTTTAATCAATCGAATTCTTGCTTTTTTAGGACTGAGTATATGCTCTATTTAACAGCTTGTAGCCCTTAAAGGATATCCGATGTCAAGTTGAGTTTTTAACCATATCCTAAAAAGAATAATTTTATGAGTAGCTGAAAACTGGAATCTTTGCTTGGTTCTTATTGAGTTATATTTTTAAAGTAACCAAATTCCAATTTTGTATTTTTGCATACTATTTGTAAGTCGTTCTTGGTGAAAGACGACCAAGGGGATACAGTAAATAAAAGAAGATTTAAACGTATGAAAAAGGTGGTTGTCGGACTTTCCGGCGGTGTGGATTCCAGTGTTACGGCATATCTATTAAAGGAGCAGGGATATGAGGTTATAGGCTTGTTTATGAAGAACTGGCATGACGATTCCGTTACCATTTCTAAAGAATGTCCATGGTTGGAAGATAGTAATGATGCCCTTATTGTTGCTGAGAAGTTAGGAATACCTTTTCAGACTGTGGATTTAAGTGCCCAGTATAAGGAACGTATTGTGGATTATATGTTTAGGGAGTATGAAAAAGGTAGGACTCCCAATCCCGATGTGCTTTGCAATCGCGAAATTAAGTTTGACGTGTTTATGAAAATAGCCATGCAGCTCGGGGCGGACTACGTGGCTACTGGACATTACTGTAGAAAAGGTATTATCAAAAATGAAGATGGGACGGAAACCTATCAATTGTTGGCCGGTGCTGATGGAAATAAGGACCAGTCCTATTTTTTATGTCAGCTTTCCCAGGAGCAGCTTTCCAAAACCTTATTCCCTATTGGAGAATTGTTAAAACCTGAAGTGCGTAAGATAGCCGCGGAAAATGATTTGATCACTGCTGATAAAAAAGACTCCCAAGGTCTTTGTTTTATAGGAAAAGTTCGCTTGCCAGAATTTTTACAACAAAAGCTTAAACCAAAAAAGGGTGTTATCGTTGAGGTGCCCGCCATATTGGAGCAATACGCTCATTATGTTCCGGAATTTAATTCCAAATTGGAGGAATTGGCCTTTTTTGCAGAAAAGCCACATTATAACCTAACGGATGGTAAGGTGGTAGGGGAACATCAAGGAGCCCATTACTTTACTAAAGGACAACGTAAAGGATTGGATGTTGGTGGTACCAAAGAACCCTTGTTCGTTATAGAGACCGATGTGGACCAAAATGTAATTTACACTGGTCAAGGCAAAAGTCACCCAGGACTTTATAGGAGGACCTTATTTGTAAATAATGACGAACTACATTGGGTACGTACCGATTTGGCCTTGGAAGTGGACCAGAGTTTGGGTGTCATGGCCAGGATAAGGTATAGGCAACCTTTGCAGAAAGCAACCTTATATAGAGTAGATGCCGGTTTGTATGTCGATTTTGAAGAAATGCAATCGGCCATTACAGAAGGTCAATTTGTGGCCTGGTACATTGGAGAAGAATTGGTGGGTTCAGGGGTGATCTCATAACAGCAGTGAGCTTATATAAACTTGATGCATCAATTAGGTAAAGTTTGATACCTGGTAATAACCAACAAACGAACATTTCTGGACTGTCATTAAATTTTAGAACGTCCGGAAATAGATATGGTATTTATGCAAAATAGAATTACCGATCTTTTTGGAATTGAATATCCAATAATTCAAGCTGGAATGGTTTGGGCCAGTGGATGGCGCCTTGCTTCAGCCGTTTCAAATGCAGGAGGCTTGGGTATTATAGGAGCAGGTTCCATGTATCCTGAGGTGCTACGTGAACATATAGAGAAGTGTAAGTTGGCCACTAAGAGGCCCTTTGCGGTAAATGTGCCAATGCTCTATCCGGATATAGAGAAACTAATGGATATTATTGTGGAATTGGATGTGAAGATAGTTTTTACTTCGGCAGGCAATCCAAAAACCTGGACGGCCTTTTTAAAAGAAAAAGGGATTATTGTAGTTCACGTGGTGAGTAGTGTGAAATTTGCCCATAAAGCTGAGGAGGCTGGGGTGGATGCCATTGTAGCTGAAGGTTTTGAGGCAGGCGGACATAATGGAAGGGATGAAACTACTACATTGACATTAATTCCTGCGGTAAAAGAAAAAATAAGTATTCCTTTAATAGCAGCCGGCGGTATTGCTACTGGGAGGGCAATGTTGGCCGTTATGGTTTTGGGGGCCGATGGGGTTCAGGTCGGCAGTCGTTTTGTAGCCAGTAAAGAAGCGTCATCCCATACCTTATTTAAACAAAGAGTGGTAGAGGCTGGGGAAGGGGCAACCCAATTGACGTTGAAGGAATTGGCTCCGGTACGTTTAATAAAAAACAAATTCTATAAGGACATAGAGCAAGCCTATGCCGCTTGTGCTACTGTGGAAGAACTTAAAACCCTATTAGGCCGCGCCCGTGCCAAAAGAGGTATGTTCGAGGGTGATTTGGAGGAAGGGGAATTGGAAATAGGCCAAGTTGCCGCAATTATCCATGATATTAAACCTGCTGCCCAAATTGTTTCCGATCTAATGAAGGAATTTACAGAGGCAAAGGCTGAAGTGGGGCGTTTGTAAAATTGATGCCAAATAATGAATTTCATTAAATTCAGGTCCCAAAACTCCATAGGGAAAAGCCTTTGGAATACACATTTGGTTTGAAGTGTTCCTCCTATTAGTATTATACTTCTTATATATACTGTTATAAAATAGAGGTTGATATCTTTATATCCGCATGTTTCCATGCGGTATCAAATTCTTGTTTGATCATTTTAGCTTCCTCCAATTTACCTTGCCCCATTAGGCTTTGGTGTAAACCCATTAAAGACCAGCCGTTCTGACGGAGTACCTCCAGGTCCTCCTTATATAATTTTTCCGCCTCTGAAAATTTTTCGGCTTTAACTAAGACGGCACCCAATGTCTGTCTTACTGGTATATGCCATGCAGTAGGCTCGCTGTAAATTAAATGGTCTTCCAGGTAAATGGCCTTTGAAAGGTGCTCCACGGCTTTTGCTAAGTTGCCTTCGGCGGCGGCAATCTCACCTGAAACAACGGAATGGGCAATCTGAGCAATAACTGACGTTGGATTGGTATAATTGGCAGCTACAGTTTCCAATTCTGGGTCGTTCTTCATTAAGGTAAGGGCTTCTAGCTCTTCCTTGGCTTCTTTTATGTTATTTTTTCTTATAAAGGCAATGCCTCTTGCATAGTGCCATATAAGTTTTAGGTGTCTATAATCATCGCCAGGATAAGGTATCGTCAAAATTTCATTCCATTTTCCAAACCGTGTATAGGCCAAAAGTGGTGTGGAGGCGAAATCTTGTAGAAATGGCATAGTTATCATCTCGCCAATAGGGACTTTTTCTGCGGTTTTTTTGGCCGCGTCAATGGCAATATCACTATTCCCCAAAAGCGTAGCGGCAGACCATAGAAAGTGTAAATTATGAGGATAATACCCTAATGGGTACATACCCTGTGAATAACATTGGGAAATATAATCCTCATCAGCCAAAATAGCGGCCTGATTTGCCTTTACGGCATCATCATACCTGCCAACCCTAATATAAATATGTGATGGCATATGTACAATATGGCCTGCTGCGGGCATTAGGGACCCAAGTTTATCCGCACTGGGAATGGCGAGGTCCGGTTTAGGAAGTTCCACCATATGGATATAATAATGATGTGCACCTGGATGGTCAGGATTCAGGACCATGGCACGCTCCAAGGCGGCTTTTCCCTTTAGCGTATTGGGAGCTGGGTTACCGATATTGTCCCAATATTTCCAGGGCATAGTGTTCATTACAGATGCCGCATATAAGGTTTGTACATCTGCATCCTCCGGGAATTTACTCACTACCTTTTCCATGGCATTCATGTAGGCCATATTTAATGTAGGTATATCCTTAGTTAAGTCATCACTATATCTATGGGATAATGCTTCTATTAAAGCCTTTTCTTTTGGAGTAGCATTTTGGGCCTTATTTCTGGCCTTGTTAAGTGCTTCGTAAGATTTTGTCCTACGCTCATCATCTGGCATGGGGTCATTAATGTTGGGGCCTAAGGCATATGCCTGTCCCCAAAAGGCCATTGCAGCCTTGGGGTCAAGTCTGGAGGCCTCCATAAATGAGCGATGAGCTTCGGCATGGTTAAAGGCATAAGTAAGCTTTAAGCCCTGATCAAAATAAGTTTGGGCCTTTTGGTCTTTGGTGCTTATACCGAAATGTAAATTTCCAAGGTTCTCAAACAGTGGTGCAATTTGTTGGGTGGTATCTACATTGCTCAATAGGAATTTGGCAACGGTACATTTCATGGAGTAAAAACTAGCTTCCTGTGTTACTTCCAAAACCTCTGGTGTAGGTTCGGGTGTCCAGTAATAAACAAGAGGCAATAGCGCTAGAGCTATTATCAAGAGACTCAATTTTGTTTTCATGAGGTCGAATTTTTATATTGATGTTTAATCCTTTATTTGAAATATTAAGTGTGTTAGTGAAGTTTACCTATGTTGGAATATAGAATTGCTAAGATTCTCAATAGTAAACAGCTAAATTGCAACGGGAGAATTTATAAACGCCAATTGTGGGGGAAGAAAAACGGATTTTTAATACATCTAAAAGTAGTGAATCCTAGGGAGTTATGCTAGCGTAAAAATAGTTTGTATGGTGTTTTTAGACAAAGGAGGGGTTTAATATTATTTATTGTCAATTGTTTTTGAATTGTTAAAGGTAATCTAATGGCCGGCTTCCTTTTATGCTCCAATAACTTTTTGCACTATACCCTGTGCTTTTTCCAACTCATCAATATTGACATATATCTCCTGATCTCCCTGCATGGGCGAACCAAAACCTGCCAATCGTCCGGATTCCGATTCGTCCTTGATCACGGGTATTATACCAATTTCCCTAAGTTGATTTACAATTGTTTGTGATACTATAAAATTGCCGGAAAATATCTTGGTGTAATTGGAATTCATAGGCTTAGCTATTAATGATATGCAGAAAGATACATTAATTCTTTAAGCCTATAAATTAAAGGTAATCATAATGGCCTTAGTATCTTTGCGCTCCATGAAAGGAATAATTCTAAGTATTCTCATTTCTTTTTCAGCCTTACCAATTCGTGCACAACTGCAGGAGGATAAGGTGAAACATTTTGCAGCTGGTGCCATGAGCGGGGCTATTGGTGCCGATATAGCGGATCGTATCTCTGGTGGAAACCGGTATTGGAGAATTGCAGGAGCATTAGCATCAAGTTTAATGGCGGGTTTGGCCAAAGAAGCCTATGATGAGCATATTTATAATGGCTGGGACAATAGAGACCTTACTGCCACAATAATGGGTGGGGTAACTGTTGGCATTACCATTGATATTTTTTCAGAGAGAAAACATAGAAGAAACAAGGAGTTGTTGTTTAGCTTATCTAATAGGAAGGCGGTATATAGGGAGCAATGATTATAGAAATACCTGCAATAGCCTGAACAGTTAGGCCTACAATGTTTTAGATCAATCCCCGTGCTTTTATTTCCAAATATTTGTTGATGGTGTTTAAAGTAAGATTCTCCGGCTTCGTCAGGATAGTCTGAATACCGTATTTCCTTAATTCGTTCACGATAAGCTTCTTTTCATAAACAAACTTCTCAGCAATAGTTTTTTCAAATATTTGATGGATAGTCTCGGCTTTTTCATCTACAAACTTGGTCAGTTCGGTGTTTTCAAAGAAAATAACCACTAATAAATGTTGCTTGGCAATGGCTTGTAGGTAGGGAAGTTGCCTCTGCAGGGCATCCAAGGTCTCAAAATTGGTATAGAGTAATAATAGACTTCTATGGTTAATTGTGCGCTTAATATCGGCATATAAGCGATTGAAGTCACTTTCTGCAAAATCAGTATCTAAATTGTAGAGGGTTTCTAGAATAAGGTTCATTTGGGAACTACGCCTTTCTGCGACCACCCGATTTTCAATCTTCTTACTAAAGGCGAACATTCCGGCCTTATCCTGTTTTTTAAGGGCAATATTGGATAGTACCAGAGTGGAGTTGATGGCGTAATCTAGAAGCCTGAGACCATCAAAGGGCATTTTCATAACCCTGCCTTTATCGATTACAGAATATATGGGTTGCGATTTTTCATCTTGATACTGGTTTACCATTAACTGGCTCTTTTTAGCGGTAGCTTTCCAGTTAATGTTCCTAATATCATCCCCTTGAACATAATCCTTAATTTGTTCAAATTCCATGGTATGGCCAATGCGCCGGATTTTCTTCAGACCATATTCGAACAATCTATTGGTAAAGGCCATTAAATCGTATTTCCTTAATTGTAAAAATGAAGGGTATACCGGAACCTCCCGTGCGTTGCCAAAAGTGTATTTCTTAGAAATCAATCCAATTGGGGACCGGGCAAAGAGATTTAAATTTCCAAAAGAATAAACCCCTCTTTCCGTAGGCCTTAGGTTATATCGGAATATTTTTTCCTTTCCTTTCCCAAGGTTTGTTATTATACTAAAATCGCGCTTTTGAAATTGATGGGGAATTTCATCCAAAATTTTCAAACCGACCGGAAACAAATATGAATTGATTACGCTTATTTCAATTTCATTTTCGTCACCATTGGAGAGTTTTTCTGGAACTATACGTTCAGCATTTATTCCGCCTTTGGAGGTAAAGGTCAAAATAATATCAACCAAAAAAATTAAGAGAAAAATATAATACAATAATTTTAGAGCTCCCAGGATATTAGGAACAATAAAAGACACCAAAAAACCTATTACCAGGCTTGCTAGCACGATAAAAAATCGCTTTTCCAGATAAACGTTTTTGAAGATTTTTTTCATGTATTTTTTATACTACGCATCAACTCATTGTTAACTGCATTTGATACTCTCCTTTACACATGGTCAAATTAAAAATAGACCAATTATCTAGGAATTTCGATGGTCTCCAAAATTTGTTTTATCACTTTATCAGGGGTAAGGCCTTCCATTTCCCTTTCCGGAGTCAATAGGACCCTGTGTCCTAAAATAGGTGTGGCTACTTTTTTAATATCGTCCGGGGTCACAAAATCACGTCCGCTAATGGCTGCCAGTGCTTTGGACGCGTCCATTATAGCTATAGAGGCTCTAGGGGAGGCGCCGAGATATAGATTGGCATTGTTACGTGTATTGTTGACTATACCAGCAATGTACTTCATTAAATTATCCTCTATTATTATTTCCTTTATAGTATCTTGGTAACTGGCTATTTGCCTTGCTGTAAGTACGGAAGTTATTAGGGATTCAGTGTTTTTGTTTTTTTGACGATGTTTGCTTTCCAATATTTGTATCTCCTCTTCCAAGGATGGATAGTTTACTTTAATTTTAAATAGGAATCTATCCAATTGTGCTTCGGGAAGTCTATAAGTACCTTCTTGTTCTATAGGATTTTGGGTAGCGAACACCAAAAATGGTGGTTCCATTACATAGGTCAGGCCATCCATAGTAATTTGTCGTTCTGCCATAGCTTCAAAAAGGGCCGCTTGCGTTTTTGCAGGGGCACGGTTTATTTCATCGATTAAAATAATATTGGAAAAAAGAGGTCCTTTTTTAAACTCAAATTCGGAGGTCTTAACATTAAAAATAGAGGTACCCAAAATGTCGCTCGGCATAAGGTCTGGGGTAAACTGTATCCTACTAAAGCCAACATCCATGGTCTTTGCCAAAAGTTTTGCTGTAACTGTTTTGGCTACTCCTGGAACTCCTTCTATTAGGGAGTGCCCGTTGGCAAGGATAGATATAATTAGCAATTCGATCATGTCTTGTTGCCCAATGATCACTTTCCCCAATTCTGATTTTATCTGTGATACAGAGGTTTGTAGCTGACCTAGGTCTATTCTATTTTCAAATTCCAACGGATTGTTGTCTTCCTCGTTCTGAATTTCTTCCATACCTTATTTTTTAAATTGATTCAATTTTTTGTTCAGTGCAATTACATCCTGTTCGTTGTGATGTATTTTACTTTTAAGATGTACTATCAGATCTATAATGTCTTGGGCTTCAGACAGGGGTTTGCCCGATTTGGCGGATAGATCTGTCGCTGTTTTTTCGTTTATAGTTTCGGTGTTCAGATAGTAATGACTTCTGATATGTTCTAGGAAAATGTTGATTTTTTTAGAAATTAAATCAGTATAATCCTTGTGTTCGTAATAAAGTCCACCTACCGTTTTGGCAAATTCAATCGATGAATTCTCCAAGGGATTAATGACCGGAATAATGCGTTGTTCCCGCTTGGCCTTAAATATTATAAAAATTAATAGGCCGGTAAGACTAAGATAATAAGCCCATCTTAAGGATTCTTGGTTAAGTACGAACCGCATGGGCGAGTCTATAACGATACGGCCAGATTTCTTATAGTTGTCCCAATATAGATCCTTGTCTTTTAAATAGGAAAGGGTATTGGCCACATAGTCCGCATTATCTTTGAGCATATAATAGTTGGTAAATGTCTGGGGGGTAGTATTAAGGTAAAAATTCCCTTTTCCGAATTTGATTCTTAAAAAATTAGGGCTTACAGTCTTTTCTTTGGAAGACGTATCTATAAGCCCTGTTTCAGGGGAAAATGAAACGTAGCCCAGAATAGTAGTATTTATGGTGTCAAAAGAAGTGAAATGTGTATTGTAAATTCCCCTTGTCAAGGAATAATTTTTTTTAGAAAAGGTATTGTTCGTAAGACGAAGTAGAACGGTATCTTCCTTTATCGAGTATTGAGTTTCCACCTCAATATTTAAAGTGTCCGATAAGATGGTGCCAAAGCTTGAGGCTGCTATAAAGGTATCATTGCCTTTATGTACATATTGGAGTAATTGATGTGCTTCCTGCTTATCCAAATCCAAGAAATCATTGATCAATAAATAATTGGAGGTTTTGGAGGTGTCCCTATCTATTAAAACATTGTATAAACTTTCGTTTGATGATTTAATTTCCTGTTCAGGGAAGAGATTGGGAAGTTCTTTGAACAATACATAACACCCAAATGGTATTTTGTCCGAAGAAGTATAGGACGGTTTCCAATTCAAGGGTTTGGGGCGTACAATTTCGGTTACTACGATGCCCATAAGTACCACAATAAATATCCCAAGGATTATTTTAGAACGCTTATCCATTGGATCCCATATGGTTTAGATTGACAAATTTCATCTGGGCGGCCAAGTATTTATGCTCGTCTATCTCCTGTTCCCCGTACCAAATATGGTCGTACAGATAGGATACGTCTTTAAAAAGTAACTTTGTTCCTGGGGCTTTTATTTCTTTTGTGTAATCCTGATTGGTTTTTTCATAATGCCATTCAATAATCTGTTGTTGGGATAGCGTTTTTAATACTTTTAGGTATTGGTAACGTATGGCCAAGCGGTAATTTTTTTGATTTATGGCATCAGTAATCAAATTATCCAAATCGAGGCTCTCAATATGTTCCTCTGCTAGGTTAATGTTTATAAATGAAGGAGCTTTTTTTCTAAAAATGGCAGAGGCAGATTCTCCGGTCAAGAATTTTATGAGTAGATATATGGCCAATGCTCCCATAAGGAAGTAAATGATATACTCCAATATTTGGGTAACTCCAGGAGGAAGGTCTATGCCAAAAACATCCTTAAGTCCGTTCATTAACCAGTTGAGAACACGCGCCAATAAATTTTGTGATTCCCCGTCCTTAATGTCGTAGTTGAATTCCTTTCCTTGGTATTTCTGCGCAAGGTTTTCGTCCAATGAACGCAGTACAAGACTACCAATTTTATCTTCCTTTAAGGCAATGGAATCTTTTTCCCCTTGGGCGGCTCCAGAGAATATGAATAAAAAACAGTAAAGGGTATAATGTAATTTTATCACTGGTCTTCAAGTCCTATTTGATCTATTTTGCTTCTCGAATTTAAATTATACGTTTTTTCGTGCAGTGAAAAGTATAAAAGACCGTTTACGAATTGGGATAAACATTGGGAATAAACCCCTATAATTAGAAATAAACAAGTACCCAAGGTATAAATAATGGTCGGTACTATCGACGCCCCTAGGTCAACATCATTTTGAACCACATGAAAGGTATAGATTCCAATGAGAATCCCTGGTATCATTATTACTACCATAAATAAAATACCAATTAAGAATCCCAAAATAAAATTCACCCCTATTGCTCTCCAAAAATTTTTGGTCACCAAATTCCAACCTTCTCCAAGAGCATCGGTAACGCCTCTTTTCTCTTTCAACAAAACAAAAAAAGACACACCTACCCAGGCCATTACAAAGTACTGAATTACATATTGCGCTAACATTCCTACCAATGGTATAAAGGTCAAAATTACGGCGGCGATCATAACGCCTAAAAAGAGCAGTATCAATATTAAAGTAAAAACAATAATGCTTCCCAAGTTGTTTTTAACTTCTCCAAAAACGTCGGATTTATCAAAATTCTGTCCTCGGTGTTCTTCGTATTTTATCATATAGGAAGTGCTTAAGCCATAATTTAATACAGCCACCATTAAGAAAATAACAAAGAACAAAATTCCACCAAATACAAAATACATTATATAGGCTTCACTACTTGATTCCAAGGTCTCTAAAACTGAATTTTGGTTGTTGGTAATTAGACCGATCACCCCCGAGACTAGTAAGTAACTAACAATCAATAGCCCTATTAGGAAGATACCATTGTAGCTTAAAAAAACATTGGTAAATTTTTTAAGGTTTTGTTTAAAAAAGTCGAAGTAGGTACTGATGATATCACCAAAGTCCCTATCTACCCTTAGTTCAATATATTTTTCCTGGTCTTTGGTTTGCATAAGAATTATTTAACAATATGGGATAAAGGATATAATAAAATAGTATTAGTAATAAAGAGCTGCCTATAATTAAAAACGCCAGCCAAGCGGGCATATTGGAATAGCGGGTAATAAATCCTTCAATAAAACCGGCAATTATAAAAAAGGGTATGGTGCTGACTACAACTTTTAACCCATCCTTGGCACCTTTCATAAAAGAGACACGTCTGGAATAGGTTTTAGGGAATAGGATACTATTGCCCATTATCAATCCGGCGCACCCTGCAATAATGATTACCGATATTTCTATTGTGCCGTGTAGCCAAATCTGCTTGTTGGCCTGATAAAAGACGTCTTGGGTATAAAAAAAAGTTATGAATGCTCCCAGCATTACCCCATTGCTGAAGAGAATATATGCGGTACCAATACTAGTGATTACACCAAAGGAAAATGCCATAAAGGCTACTTTAATATTGTTGATGGTAATTCCTAAAAAAGAACCTATTTCACTGCCGCCTTTGTAAATAGCAGTTGGATCGCCATTGGCAATATTGTTGAGGGTCTCATTAACATAGGCATCCCCCAAAATTAATCTTACAAAGGTATCATCATTAAGAACGGAAATACACCCAATTGCTGAGGCAATGATAAAAATCAGAAATGCAATGCCCAACGTCTTGTGATATTGTCTAAAGAAAAGGGGAAATTCGGTTTTCCAGAAATCTAAAATTCTATTCCGACTCTCTTTTTTGTTTTTATATATTTTTTGATGAGCCTGTGATGCTAGGGAATTTAAATACAATAAAGTCTTGCTTTCAGCGTAATAGGTTTGTGCGTAGGCCAAATCATTGGTCAATTGAATATAGCCATTTGCAAGTTCGTTTGGGTTAATGTGGGTATTATTACTGATAGCCTTTTCAAATGCTATCCATTTTTCTTTATTTTGCTTCACAAAAGCTGCCTCACGCATACAGGGGTAATCCTTTTAAAAAATAAAAATAGTACTAATATGTCCAAACTTCAAATCAATACAACGCAAAATGTTAACCTAGATTATAAAATAGTTGGTATTGGTGAAAGGATCTTGGCCTTTTTGATAGATGGATTTTTATTATACCTCTATGCGGTACTTGTACAACTTATAGGAAGTACCATAGGATATGTGTTTGATGACAGTTGGACGCAAATAGGATTGGTGAGTCTTATCTTTCTGCCGGCCATGTTTTATAGTTTAATAATGCACAGTTTGTTCAATGGGCAAACAGTGGGAAAGATGATTTTAAAAATAAAGGTAGTGAGATTGGATGGTTCACCGGTGCATTGGTCCAATTTATTGGTAAGATGGATGCTGCGATTTGTAGATATTTGGCTTTTTGTTGGTTCTGTTGGATTGTTGACCATTTTGTTCACGGATAAGAAACAACGTTTGGGGGATGCAGCTGCAGGCACGGTAGTTATAAGCACAAAAAATAAAGTGAAAATATCACATACTATTTTGGAAGAAGTAGAGGAAGCTTACGTCCCCAATTTTGTTAATGTTACTTTATTGACAGATAAAGATGTGCGCCTTATAAAGGAAACGTATTATATTGCCAGGAAAAGTCATGATTTTAAAACTATGAAAACCTTGCGCGACAAGGTGGAAAGCCTCTTGAACTCAAATTCCGATTTATATGATGTGCAATATTTAGATACCGTATTAAAAGATTATAATTTTTATACCCAAAAATCATAACCCATGTTCTATTTTGTAGCTGATATATTAGGAATAATTGCTTTTGCCATTTCTGGAGTTTTGGTAGCCATGGATAAGAAGTTGGATTTATTCGGCGTCTTTATCATTGCCTTTGTTACAGCTATTGGAGGTGGTACATTAAGGGACTTACTTATAGGAAATACACCGGTTTTGTGGATGCAGGAACCTATCTATGTCTACGTTATTGCCGGAACCGTTGTTTTTGCCATAACATTCAGGAGCCAATTAAAATATGTGCGGAAATCTCTGTTTCTTTTTGATACCATTGGCATTGGACTGTATACCATGGTTGGTATTTCACATGGACTTAAATCAGGCCTACTTCCTGTTATGTGTATTGCCCTCGGGACGATAACCGCTTGTTTTGGAGGCGTAATACGGGATATATTATGTAATGAAATACCTGTGATATTTAGAAAGGAAATTTATGCCACTGCCTGTATAATGGGAGGTGTTAGCTTCTTCCTGCTCCGTAAATTGCCCTATGATGATGCTTATGCTTTTGTAGCTACCATATTTATTGTTATAGGAATCCGATTACTTGCTGTAAGATTTAAGATATCGCTCCCCAATATATACCGCAGTAGTAAGTGATGACTTAAATAATTGACAATTGAGAAAACATTGACCTGAAATTAAATAAGCATTTAGAAACCATTGCGGTCCGGTTCCAAATTTATTTCACTATTATTAAAACGCTTCAGCTTTTAGTATATATATGTTTTGTGAAGGCCAATCCCCGTTATCCACGGGTTGGCTGTTGATTTCGTCCACCACGTCCATCCCTTCTATGACTTTTCCAAAAGCAGTATATCCACCGTCTAGATGATAGGAGCCAGGCTTGGTCACCACTATAAAGAATTCATATGGTGACGCTAACTTGTGTGGGTTGTTTATGTCACTGCTAGGCATGGATACGATTCCCCTATGGTGTTTATGGCCCTTCCTGGTATCTGGGGGCAATAGATAACGTCCTATTTTAGATCTTTTTTCTGCGGTTTCTACGTTATCGGCATTACCTCCTTGGATTATGAAATTTTTCACCACCCTATGGAAGTAGGTGTTGTTAAAATACCCCTTTTTAGTAAGGTAGATAAAGTTGGCTTTATGATAGGGGACGTTGTTAAATAATTGTATAGTGATGCTCCCCATACTAGTGGTTAGTTTTACCTTGTCTTCTTTTAAGGTTTTGTTGTAATCAAAGAAAAATTTAATGGCATTATCCTCATTGAGCTCAAATACCTTTTCTTCTTCCTCCTCCTTTACTAAAAGTGGCTCTTCTGGAATTATGCTGTCTTTTTTTGCCTTGTTTTGGGGAAGGACATCTTCTTTTTGGGTCGGCTGATCTTTACAGCTCCCTAAAAAAAACAAAAACAATATACCAAAAAGTGTAATCTCTTTAAGTGCCATGTACTTTTTATTATTTTAAATTAGTGTGTTAAATGATAATTATCCCATTTAGGGGAGGTTGTTTTTAATTAATTTGCTGAAAAATACAAAAAATAGGATTTGTGAATTTTGACGAATTTTCCAATAGAATATCAAAAATAGAAAATCTAGAACTTCCAGGGAGTGCATCGCATTATAAAATGGCTCCCCAGTTTAGGGTTGAAGAGTTGGAATCGGGTAAGATTATAAAGAAAAACCCCAAGCGTGCTGCAGTTATGGCCCTTTTTTACCCAAATGTAGTTTACCAGACTAATCTTCTGCTTATATTAAGAAATACCTATAAAGGTATTCACAGTAACCAAATAGCCTTTCCTGGTGGTAAGGTAGAGAAAAAGGACCAAAACCTTTTGGAAACTGCTTTGCGTGAAACTCATGAAGAAGTGGGGGTCATTCGGGATAAAATTACGGTCATCCGTTCCTTGAGTGAAATCTATATTCCGCCGAGCAATTTTGAAGTCACACCTTATTTGGGGCTTTATAAAAAGGAGGAGCCATTTTTAATGCAAACTGATGAGGTAGCGGCCATAGTTGAGGTTCCATTACAGGATTTTATGGACGACAGGAAAATATTTCATCAAGTTTTGAATACTTCATATGCACAGAATGTAGAGGTACCTGCCTTTAAACTAAATGGTTATACGGTTTGGGGAGCAACGGCAATGATGTTGAACGAAATTAAGGAATTGTTTAAACAAGTGTTATAAGGCACTTATTTTGTAATTTTGAACGTTAACCAAAAAAAATATGGTCTTGTTTAAGAAGAATCCGTTCGGACATAATTTATTTATAAAGAAGTGGCTTATACGTCTACTGGCCGTTATCACCCACAAAAGATATAGGGGATTTAATACAATTGAAATTGAGGGATCGGATATTATTCGAAAACTACCACCACAGAATGTACTTTTCGTTAGTAACCATCAAACCTATTTTGCGGATGTAGTGGCAATGTTCCATGTTTTTAATGCTAGTTTAAGTGGCCGTGAGGATTCCATAAAAAACTTAGGATATATCTGGCAGCCCAAATTAAACATGTATTATGTGGCCGCAGCGGAAACCATGAAAAAGAGCCTGTTGACCAAGATTTTGGCGTATGCGGGGTCTATAAGTGTAGAACGTACCTGGCGGTCTGAAGGAAAGGATGTTAACCGGAAGGTTAAATTTAGCGATATATCCAATATTGGTACGGCCCTTGAGGACGGTTGGGTAATTACCTTTCCGCAGGGTACTACAACACCGTGGAAACCTTTGAGGAAAGGAACATCACATATTATAAAAAAATACAAACCTATTGTGGTTCCTGTGGTTATAGATGGTTTTCGTCGTTCATTTGATAAAAAGGGGTTACGTATAAAGAAGAAAGGAATCCTACAATCTATGGTAATTAAGGAGCCATTGGAGATTGACTATGAGAATGAATCTTTTGACTCCATTATTGAAAAATTGGAGTATGCCATTGAGCAACACCCTTCTTTCTTAAAGGTTATTCCTAAAAGTGAATTAATGGCTTACGAAGAGGAAAATAAAAAACGAAAATTCAAGGTTTAAATATCCATATCTCTAAGTTCCCTGTAATTCTTCTTAAGTTTCTTGAGGAGTATTCCATAAAGTAAAAAATAGATGCATCCCATCACTAGGGTAACAACGACCCCTAAAACAACTACAGTAGCAATCAAAGTAGTTTTTAATTTTTCGGGAGAAATATTCTCAGGCCTATAGCTGTAACCCATGGCTGTCATAGGGTCCTCGTTTAAATATATTCCGGTTGCCATTACCATAAAGGACGCAAATATCAAGGATAAACAAAAAATAACATAGTATTTTACGGTCTTTCTAGTTTTTAAAATGTTGGACAATAGTTGTTTAGCGCTGTCCAATGAAGATATTTCCTTGTATCTTTTGTAAAATTGAAAGATGAAAAACAATACCACGGAATATTGCACGACATTCGAAAACAATAAAAAATTACCCAAGCCTAAATCTTTCCAAATAGCCAGACTTTTGGACATAGAGGGCAGAAAGTATAATAAATGGGGCAATGCAAATTCAATAATACTTATGAAGAAAATCCATTTAACAATAGAGGAGGATTTCTTCCATATCATTTTATAAATTTCATCAAAAGAGACTTGTGGCAATTGTTTGTCCTTTTTTTGCCAATCCCTTTTTAATAGTTCCAATTCATCCATATATCTAGGGATTTAAAATGGTTTTTAGCTTGTTCTTTATTCGGTTCATTTTTACTCTAGCATTTACCTCGGTAATACCCAGAGTTTCTGATATTTCTGTATAGTTCTTATCTTCCAGATAGAGAAAGACCAACGCTTTATCAATATCCCCCAATTGCTTTACGGCATTGTACATCAATTTAAGTTGTTGTTCCTCGCTGGGGTCATATTCATCCGCTGTAATTTTAAAAATGACCGACTCATAATCCTGGGTAGGTACACTTTTTTTTGATTTTCTATATAGTGTTATTGCTGTATTCAGCGCAACCCGGTACATCCACGTACTAAATTTGGATTCGCCCCTAAACTTGGGATACGCTTTCCATAATTGTATTGTTATTTCCTGAAATAAATCATTATGCGAATCCCTATCATTGGTGTACAATGTGCAGACCTTATGTACAATATTCTGATTGCACTCTAATTCTGTTACGAATTGATGTTCCAAATCTTTGGTCACTCGGTTCTAGTAGTTAGTTGATGATTAGTAGCCATTAATTAAGTTTTGTTACAACAGAAATGCAGAATTTAAATATTAAGACAAAAGTATTTTTCTTTGAAGCAGGTACAATATTGAGAATCAATGCATTTAGCCTGTTCAATTGCGGGTGTTTTGCAGCTAATATTAATGTAGATGCATCTTAAATCATAAAATAAGGGGATTAAATATACTGAAAACCAATATTCTTCTTCTGGATTAGTTGACGAATGTTTAATTTTAACCATATTTACGAGTATGAATATTCCTAAGACTAGTTTTCCAAGAATTGTTATTATAGGTGGTGGTTTTGCTGGTATTTCCATAGCCAGAAGATTGAAAAATAAGGAAGTACAAGTAGTTCTTCTGGATAAACATAATTACCATAATTTTCAACCACTACTGTATCAAGTATCCACTGGGGGACTGGAACCCGATTCAATAGCGTATCCTATACGCAAAGTTTTAAAGGGCTTCACAAATTTTTTCTTTAGGCTGGCAAATGTTGAAGAAATAAAAACGGAGGAAAATACTATTGTGACCAATATAGGTAATTTGGATTATGATTATTTGGTGATTGCCACGGGTTCTGAAACAAATTACTATGGGAATAGGGAGATTGAAATAAACAGTATGGCCATGAAAACCATACCCGAATCCTTAAATCTTCGAAGTCTGATATTGGAAAATTTTGAGCAGGCATTGCTTACCGATCAATATCACGAAAGGGATGCCCTAATGAATTTTGTTATTGTGGGGGCAGGACCAACCGGAGTTGAATTGGCGGGTGCCTTAGCTGAAATAAAAAAGGGGATTTTACCAAAGGACTATCCTGATTTGGATACAAGAAGGGTACAAATACACCTTATACAATCTGGCGATCGTATTCTTAAGGAAATGAGCGATAAGGCTTCTGAAAAAGCAGAGGATTTTTTGGACCGTCTTGGGGTGCAAATATGGAAAAACACCAGGGTAACGGGTTATAATGGAAAAACAGTAACCACAGATTCAGGGGCTAATTTTGAAACGGCAACCTTGGTTTGGGCTGCAGGTGTTAAAGGGGTGGAGATTAAAGGTTTAAATGCAAAAGAATTATTGGTAGGAGGGAGTAGGATACCGGTGAATGAATATAATCAGGTTGTTGCCTACCACAACATTTTCGCCGTTGGCGATGTAGCTTGCATGCAGACCAAAGAAGTGCCTAGAGGGCATTCTATGATGGCCCAACCGGCCATACAACAGGGGAGAAATTTGGGAGAGAATCTAGTGAGATTGTTGGATAACAAACCTATGGAGCCATTTGTGTACAAGGATAAGGGAAGTATGGCGACTATTGGTAGGAACAAGGCAGTGGTGGATATGAAAAACATAAGATTTCAAGGGGTTTTTGCTTGGTTTGTTTGGATGTTCGTACACCTTTTCTTTCTTATTGGGTTTAGAAATAGAATGGTTGTCTTTGTAAATTGGGTGTATAACTATATTCGATTCGATAGGGAAGCCCGCTTAATCATTAGACCCTTCAATAGAGATTACAGTGCTTTTAAGGATTAGACAGGTCTGGGGCCAATAGAAATATTTATTGAGGTTAATCCCGCTTCCTAGGATGGTACTTGTTCATTACTTCTGCCAAATGTGTGCGATCAACATGCATGTATACTTCAGTAGTGGTTATACTTTCATGGCCCAGCATTTGTTGAATGGCCCGAAGATCGGCCCCATTTTGTAATAAGTGTGTGGCAAAAGAATGCCGAAATGTATGCGGGCTTATGCTTTTTTGAAGCCCTATTGTCAAAGCAAGCTGTTTTATAATGGTAAATATCATGGCGCGCGTTAACTGCCTTCCCCTGCGGTTTAAAAATAATATGTCTTCAAAACCTTTTTTGATTGCCATATGTACGCGTATCTCCTTTCTATAGATATTTATGTATTTCTTGTTGATTTCGCTAATGGGAACAAAGCGTTGTTTGTCTCCTTTTCCGGTAACCTTAATAAAGTCTTCCTCAAAATAAAGATCGGAAAGTCTTAGACCTATAAGTTCCGAAACCCTAAGTCCGCATCCATATAGTGTTTCCAATATGGCCCTATTGCGCTCTCCTTCGGGTTTGGAAAGGTCAATGGCGTTAATTAGGTCATTAATCTCTTCTTCAGATAGCGTATCGGGGAGTTTACGGCCAATCTTTGGAGATTCTATTAATTCCATGGGGTTGTCTTTGCGATAATCTTCAAAGACCAGGTAATTGAAAAAGCTCTTTAACCCGGATATAATTCTAGATTGTGACCTGGGATTTACATGATTCGCTAGTTCGTATATAAATTGTTGTATGGTGTTTTTGTCAATGTGTATTGGTGATTCCTTGAGTTGATGGCTTTCCAGAAACAAAACTAATTTCTCAACATCCAAAACGTAGTTGCTAATGGAATTTTTGGATAATCCTCTTTCCAAATTTAGATAATGTTGAAAATCATGAAGGGCCTGTTTCCAATTCATGGGTTAAATATAAAGTACTTTTTTGGGTTGCAATAGTATTGTTGTGCCATAACTCCATTACAGTGGCTAAATTCTACATTTTCTATTTATTAAATATGGCGTATTGTGTTAACTAAATAGGTTTGTTGCAAATCATTACATGCTAAACTTACTAATGTGTTATTTAAGAGTAGCTTGAGAAATGATTGTTTATCCTTATTTGTAAGGCGGCTAAAAAGTATTTTTTAGCCCTCTTTTTTTATGAATTACAATTTCTTACATTTAGCCTATGAAAATCATAATTATCAACGGACCTAATCTTAATCTTTTGGGTAAACGTGAGCCGGAGGTTTACGGAAAAACAACTTTCGAGGAGTATTTTGTTACCCTACAATTTAAGTTTAAGGAAGTGCAATTGGAATATTATCAATCCAACATAGAAGGGGAAATCATTAATAAATTGCACGATTGTGGTTTTGAAGGATATGAGGGCATAATTTTAAATGCAGGTGCCTATACCCATACTTCCATTGGTATTGGCGACGCCATAAAAGGAATAACCACACCCGTGGTCGAGGTTCATATTAGCAATACTTTTGGACGTGAAGAATTTAGACATACCTCTTATATTTCCCCTGTTGCCAAGGGTGTGGTATTGGGTTTCGGACTAAAAAGTTACGACCTGGCCATTCAAAGTTTTTTGAATAAAGACTAAGGTTGCGGATTGCCTTAAAAATTAATAGCTATCTAAGTTGAAAACGGTAATTAAACAATAACAGGGGACGGATAAAACTGTTTATTGAAGACTGTTCACTTTTTACGCCATCTGTGGCTTTAGGTATTTCTTGTCTATATAGAAAGTGCCAAAAGGGACAAGGGAAGCTATAAAAAGGATAACGAACATTTTTAAGTCCCATTTCTTTTCAACACATACCAGTATGGCCAAGACCACATAGGCCATGAATAGAAAGCCATGTGCATATCCAATGTAGATATTGGGTTCCGGTATTTGGGCCAAATATTTTAAAGGCATTCCAATGCCAAAAAGTAATAAATAGGATATTCCTTCGAGAATAGCGGTCAAACTAAATAACTTCAACATATCTTTTTCGGTGTTGTTCGTGATTTTATTATTTTTTTAGACCCGTCAAGTTTTGATAACCTAACGGGTCTAAATTTTTAAAAGAACTAAGCTTTTATTTATATGTGTATTACTTCTCCATATGCATGTGCAACGGCCTCCATTACCGCTTCGCTCATGGTAGGATGAGGGTGTACTGCTTTTATGATCTCATGGCCAGTGGTTTCTAATTTACGGGCTACTACTGCTTCGGCTATCATGTCCGTAACACCTGCACCGATCATATGACATCCAAGCCATTCACCATATTTAGCGTCGAAAATCACCTTTACAAATCCGTCTTTGTTACCAGAAGCACTAGCTTTTCCACTTGCGGAGAAAGGAAATTTGCCCACTTTTATCTCGTATCCTTTTTCAATGGCCTGTTTTTCGGTCAGTCCAACAGATGCAATTTCAGGTGAGCAGTAGGTGCATCCTGGAATATTGCCATAATCTAATGGCTCCACATGCAAATCAGCTATCTTTTCAACACAAAGAATACCTTCTGCCGAGGCAACGTGGGCTAAGGCTTGTCCCGGTGTAACATCACCGATGGCAAAATATCCCGGAATATTGGTTTGGTAATAATCGTTTACTAAGATTTTATCCCTATCCGTTGCAATTCCAACATTTTCTAGACCAATATTTTCGATATTGGTTTTAATACCCACGGCGGATAAAACTATATCGGCTTCAAGAATTTCTTCGCCTTTGCTGGTCTTTATGGTTGCTTTAACTCCTTCACCAGAGGTATCTACCTTTGTTACTTCTGAGGAAGTCATAATTTTTATTCCTGTCTTTTTAAGACTGCGTTCCAATTGTTTTGAAATCTCTTCGTCCTCTACTGGTACCACATTGGGCAAAAACTCCACTACGGTTACGTCAGTACCCATGGCATTATAGAAATAGGCAAATTCTATTCCTATGGCACCACTACCTACAACTAGCATTTTCTTTGGTTGTTTATCCAAGGTCATTGCCTCACGGTAGCCTATAATTTTTTTGCCATCCTGTGGTAGGTTTGGTAGTTCGCGGCTTCTAGCCCCGGTAGCAATAATGATGTTATTGGCCGAGTACTCGGTTTCCTTACCATCATCCGACTTAACGCTCACCTTTTTGCCAGGTTTTAAGGTTCCGAAACCTTTGATGACTTCAATTTTGTTTTTTTTCATCAAAAATTGAACGCCTTTACTCATGCCATCGGCAACATTGCGACTTCTTTTGACCACAGCGTCAAAGTCCTTGTCCACACCTTCAGCCTTTAGTCCATAATCGGCTGCATGTAGCAAATATTCGAAAACCTGAGCGGATTTCAATAATGCTTTGGTAGGGATACATCCCCAATTTAAACAAACGCCACCAAGACTTTCTTTTTCTATAATGGCAGTCTTAAATCCCAATTGAGAGGCTCTGATTGCGGCTACATAACCTCCAGGACCACTACCTAATACAATAATATCGAAATTGCTCATTTATATTTTTTTTGATAAATAAATTATGAAGTTGCAAAGTTACAAAACCATACTGAATTCACACGGATGCCATTTTAAATTAATTGGAATAAATAAGGCTGGCCCAATGGAAAAAAATGGCCAGCCTAATACAGTAAGTGATTTTTTAAAACTATTGACGACACTTATTTTTCCGGCACAAAGTTTAAGGCTGCCCCATTAATGCAATGTCTCTCGCCAGTTGTTTTTTTAGGACCATCGTTAAAAACGTGGCCTAAGTGCCCACCACAGGTTGAACAGTGTTCTTCTTTCCTGGCATAGCCCAAATCGTAATCCACATCAAATGCAACATTTCCTTTTATCTCCCTGTCAAAACTGGGCCATCCAGTTCCTGAATCGAATTTGTGGTCGCTTTTAAAAAGCTCAGTGCCACAAGCGGCACAAGTATATACCCCTTTTTGTTTATTGTTGAGCAATTCACTTGAGCCCGGATTTTCTGTACCTGCTTTGCGCAGCACATAAAATTGCATATCCGTCAACTGTTTTTGCCACTCGGCTTCAGTCTTGGTAATTTTAAACTGCTCCTTTTTTTTAGAATCTGTTTTGGATACTTCCTTTTCTTGAGAAGTTCCCTTGCATCCAATAAACACAACGCATAGTGCAAATATTATTTTTTTCATAAGGCTTTTCTTTTTTATGGTTTAGACGAAATGATTGAAGCTACCTTGCAGTATTTATGTACGTGAATTTTAGAGTTATGGTTTTAATATATAAAAATAGCCCTTAAATCCAATAGGAAATAAGGGCTAGGAAAATTTTAGAGCGACTTTTAATTCAACTTAAATCGCTTTACATCTTTTTCTTCAACGCCAATTGTTCTCATTACGGCATTAATATTTGATTTATCCAATTTTGATTCGGCATATTGGCTAGGTAAAATGACAATTCTGAACAATTGGTTATCCGTAAAGGCTGTATCTAAATTGGCCATATTAAAATTTCCGTCAATAAATATTTCTACGTCTATAAAGGTATGGGCATTCGTATATTGAATAGTTCCTTCCGTTAAAAAGAAATTTTGTGGAATTAAGCTCCAGGCATCTGCACTAGTATCTTGATAATCAACAGTTCCATCAAATCTATAAACCAAAACAGCGTCGGATTCAAAAACTTCGAAACTAGTGAAATCTGAAAAAGTAATAATGTAAGAATAAATATCACCACCTGCATCATAATTGAAGTTGACATTGTCTACTTCAAATACCTGCCCTTGGATACCATCCTCTCCATTTTGTCCATTTTGTCCGTCCAGTCCATCAAAACCGTCATAGCCAGGAGGTCCTGCAGGCCCTTCACAAGAGATAAAAAATAAAGCAATAAATGCGCCGAGTAATAAGGTAACTTTTTTCATAATATTTATTTTAGCGTTTTTTCGAATTGTATAATTGTTATTGTATTTTTATAGTAGTTTCAAAAAGCGTTCCAAATTTTATATCTATACTTGCAAAGTTAGGTTTTAGTTAAAACTTACTGTTCGTATACCGTAAGTACGGACCAAAGTTGTCTAATTTTGTACTAAATAACGTAATCATGACCAAAGTAGTATCCCATAGTTTATTTACAGATTTTGATATCGACCTATTCAAGAGTGGTAAGCATTTCAAATTATATGAAAAGTTGGGATCTCATCTCATAGAGGTCAATGGGGTTAAAGGTACTTATTTTGCAGTTTGGGCTCCGTCTGCGCGGTCTGTTTCGGTGGTTGGCGACTTTAATAATTGGTATGAAGCGGATCATCAACTTAATGTTCGTTGGGACGGAAGTGGCATCTGGGAAGGATTTGTTCCAGAATTGGGACAGGGTACTTTATATAAATACATTGTTCATTCTTCCAATCACGGGGTAGTTACGGAAAAGGCTGACCCCTTTGCCAAAAGTTGTGAACACCCTCCAATGACAGCTTCAATTGTTTGGGATGCCAAACACGATTGGAAAGATGAGACTTGGATGAAAACCAGAAAGGAAAAAAATGCCTTGGATAAACCCTATGCCGTTTATGAAGTGCATTTGGGCTCCTGGAAGCGAAAATCGAATAATGATTATCTAACCTATTCGGAACTGGCAGTAGATCTTGTGGAATATGTTAAGGAGATGAATTTTACCCATGTGGAGTTTATGCCGATCATGGAGTACCCGTATGATCCGTCTTGGGGATATCAGCTAACTGGCTATTTTGCTCCCACTTCTAGATTTGGAAAACCTGAAGGGTTTAAATTATTAGTGGATACTTTGCACCAAAATGGAATTGGGGTTATTTTGGATTGGGTGCCTTCCCATTTTCCAGAAGATGCACATGGCTTAGGATTTTTTGACGGATCCCACCTTTATGAGCACCCGGATAGTAGAAGAGGATATCACCCAGATTGGAAAAGTTTGATATTTAATTATGGTAGAAATGAGGTTAGGGCCTTTTTGATCAGTAATGCTATGTTCTGGTTAGATCAATTCCATGCAGATGCCTTAAGGGTAGATGCCGTAGCTTCTATGATATATTTGGATTATTCGCGGGAAGAAGGTGAATGGGAACCCAATATTTATGGGAATAATGAGAATTTGGAGGCCATTTCATTTATAAGGGAACTAAATGAAACCGTTTATTCCAATTTCGAGGGAATACAAATGATTGCAGAGGAATCTACCTCTTTTTCAATGGTATCCAAGCCAGTAAGCATGGGAGGCCTAGGTTTTGGCATGAAATGGATGATGGGTTGGATGCACGATACTCTGGAATATTTTAAAAAGGAACCAATTTATAGGAAGCACCATCAAAACGATTTAACTTTTAGCGCTACTTATGCGTTTACTGAGAATTTTATGCTTCCATTTTCACATGATGAGGTGGTTTATGGGAAAAAATCCCTGTTGTATAGGATGCCTGGTGATGAATGGCAACAATTTGCTAACTTAAGATTACTTTTTGGATACATGTATACCCATCCAGGTACCAATTTAATTTTCATGGGTGGCGAATTCGGTCAATCTTCCGAATGGAATTTTCAAACAAGTTTGGATTGGCACTTGTTGCAATATGATTTTCACATTGGTATCCAAAATGTGATAAAGGACTTAAACAAACTTTATCAAGAGTATCCGGCGCTTCATGAGCAACAATTTAGCCCTGAAGGCTTTCAATGGATAGATTATGGAGACCATGCAAATTCGGTCTTGACTTACATAAGAAAGGGCATCGATCCTAAGAAAAATATCTACATAGCTTGTAATTTCACACCAATTCCACGGGAGAAATACAGAATGGGCATTTCCAAATCCGGGCAATTAAAGGAGATTTTCAATAGCGATGACCAAAAATACGGCGGTACCGGCATGAAAAATGGCACATTGAAAATTAGTAAAACCCCATGGCATGGATTTGATAAGTCCGTGGAAATCACTATTCCACCACTGGGTGTGGTCGTTTTTAAATGATTATGAAGTATTATAACGGTACGGAGTATAATTGCAAAGCATATCATTTCGTTAATTCGTATGAATGTTCTTTTTTTGTATTCGCAAAAATGACTAGCCATGATTACCAATACTGAACTTGAATACAAGGGCAATTTATATCCCAATACAATTGTTGATTATCACCGGGATACGGATAAATTGTATTTCACAACTTCAAATGGAGTTATTTTAGAGATAACGGTTTTGCGTGATAGTATAATTAGATTTAGATATGCTACCGAAAATATTTTTGAACCCGATTTCTCTTATTCTATCAGTGAAGATGTTAGCTTAGGCTTTAATCACCTTAAGGTAGAAGAGACGGCAACAGAGTATCTGGTAATTACGGCCAAACTTAGGGTGCTTGTAGATAAAAAAACCTTAAGGATACAGATATCGGATTTGGAGGGCAATATTATTAATGAGGATGAGCTTGGTTTTCATTGGGAAGAAAATTATGAGTTTGGGGGTAATTCGGTGAAAATGAGTAAGATTACTCAAAATGCCGAAAGTTTTTATGGTCTGGGCGATAAAGCCACACACTCCAACCTCAAAGGCAAGCGGGTTAGCAATTGGGTAACCGATCAATATGCCTATGGTAAAGATCAAGATCCGTTATATAAGGCAATTCCTTTTTTTATTGGCTTACATAGTAATAAATCCTACGGTATTTTCTTTGACAATACCTTTAAAACCAATTTCGATTTTGCGCACGAGCGAAGAAATGTAACCAGTTTTTGGGCCGATGGGGGAGAGATGAACTATTATTTTATCTATGGACCCCAAATGAGCCAAGTGGTCAAGGCATATACCAATTTAACGGGGACGCCAGAATTGCCTCCCATGTGGGCCATGGGCTACCATCAATCCAAATGGAGCTACTACCCGGAAAGCAACGTTAGGTCACTTGCCAAAAATTTTAGAAAATTGAGAATCCCATGTGATGCAATTTATTTGGACATAGATTATATGGACGGATTTAGATGTTTTACTTGGGACAAATCCCGTTTTCCAAATCCGAAAAAAATGATTTCCGATTTAGAGGAGAAAGGATTTAAGACGGTAGTAATGATCGATCCGGGAATTAAGATAGATAAGGATTATTGGGTCTATCAGGAGGCTGTGGAGAATGACTATTTCTGTAAAAGGGCCGATGGTGCTTTTATGAAAGGAAAGGTATGGCCCGGGGAATGCAATTTTCCAGATTTCACCAACCCTAAGGTAAGGGAATGGTGGGCCGAGCTTTATAAGGAAATGATGACCGAAATTGGTGTGCATGCCGTTTGGAACGATATGAACGAACCTGCAGTTATGGAGGTGCCGACCAAGACCGCACCTTTGGATACTCGCCATGATTATGACGGGCATCCCTGTTCGCACAGGAAAGCCCACAATGTTTATGGGATGCAGATGGTTCGCGCAACCTATGAGGGAATTAAGAAATACGTTTACCCAAAGAGACCATTTGTAATTACCAGGGCGGCATTTGCTGGAACCCAAAGGTTTTCCTCTACATGGACCGGCGATAATGTGGCCACATGGGAACATCTATGGATTGCAAATGTACAGGCCCAAAGAATGTGTATGAGCGGATATTCGTTCGTCGGTTCGGATATTGGTGGATTTGCCGAACAGCCGAACGGGGAACTTTTTGCGAGATGGATTCAATTGGGGGTATTCCATCCTTTTTGTAGAGTACATTCCAGTGGAGATCACGGTGATCAAGAGCCTTGGTCATTTGACGATGAAGTAACCAATATAGTACGTAAGTTTATTGAATTACGATATCAATTGTTGCCCTATTTGTATACCATGTTTTATAGATACTCCAAAGAGGGAGTGCCTATGTTAAAGCCATTGGTCCATTTTGACCAAGAGGACCATCAAACCCATTTTAGAACGGATGAATTTATTTTTGGGGAGCAAATTTTAATATGCCCGGTACAGGAACCTAATGCGCAAGGACGAAGGATGTATATACCTAGGGGTATTTGGTATAATTATTGGACCAATGAAGCTGTAGTTGGTGGAATGGAGAAATGGGTAGTTGCCGGATTGGATAAGATTCCAATCTTCATTAAGGAAGGTGCTATGATTCCCAAATATCCCGTTCAGCAATATGTTGGTGAACTGGAAATAAAGGAATTGGTTCTGGATGTGTATTACAAAAACGGGGTGGAAACCTCAACAGTTTACGAGGACGGACAAGATGGATATGATTACAAAAAAGGAAGGTACAGCCTTAGAAATTTTAATTTTAAGGGTAAGGAGAAAGAGCTGGTTATCCAACAATTTAAAGATGGTAGTTTTATAACTTCTTATAAAACCTTTAAAATAAATTTACATGGACTTCCTTTTAAAATAAAGCAGATTCAGGTAGATAATGAGTATGTTGATTTAAAGGACGTTAAGCTAAACGGAAATAATAATAATATTCATATAAGCAAAGATTTTACTGTATTGCACATTATTGGCGCGTAATTTTTTTGTAATTTTCGTTGAATAAATACATAATTCTAAAATGAAAAAAGTTGTTTTAATAATAATGGTCTTTTTAGGGGTTGCGGCCTGTAAGACCAACCCATTTACAGGACAAAAGGTTTTGAACTTTTATCCCAATAGTCAGATTTTTCCAACGGCTTTTGCCCAATACGACCAATTTCTTGGTGATAACAAGGTAATTACCGGTACTGATGATGCTAAAATGATTACCAAAACTGGCCAGCGAATTGCTGCAGCTGCCGAACGATGGTTGACTGCCAATGGTTATCCCGGTTATTTAAAGGATTATAAGTGGGAATACAATTTGGTAAATGATGAGACTGTAAATGCTTGGTGTATGCCTGGTGGAAAAATTGTTTTTTACACAGGAATACTCCCCATTTGTAAAGGAGAAACAGGAGTTGCTGTTGTAATGGGGCATGAAGTTGCCCATGCTCTTGCCGATCATGGCGCACAACGTATGAGTGCAGGAGCCATACAACAACTAGGAGCCGTGGCAGGTAATGTTGTAATACAAGATGAGCAAAAGAGGAATATATTTAACCAAGCTTATGGTATAGGGTCCCAAGTTGGGATTATGCTTCCTTTTAGCCGAGGTCATGAAACAGAGGCCGATAGAATTGGCTTGCAAATTATGGCCATAGCTGGTTATAACCCTGATGAGGCGGCGGAACTCTGGAAAAGAATGAAGGCCAACAGTGGAGATGGTGCGCCGCCGGAGTTTTTAAGTACACACCCCTCTAATGACACTAGGATTGCCAACCTTTCGCAATGGGCACCTTTGGCTAAACAAGAAGCAGCCAAATTTGGGGTTACCTCTTTTCAATAGTGGTTTTAATGATAAGAATCATAAATTAATTTCAATAACAAAGCTGTTCTTATAGAGAACAGCTTTTTTTATATATGGCTAGAACTTTTCCAATAAAGGGCAGTAAAAAATTGTTGAATGCTTGGGCCTTTTATGATTGGGCAAATTCTGTTTATAGCCTGGTAATTTCTTCAGCCATATTTCCCATTTTTTATGGAGCCTTGTTTCGGGTGGCCGAAATTGAGAAAGTAGTGTTATTTGGGGGAGAAATAGCTAGGGCCCCTTTGATAAGTTATGTCACCTCGGCAGCATTTTTGTTTATAGCCATCATTACACCAATTTTATCTGGTATTGCCGATTATTTGGGGAATAAAAGGCTTTTCATGAAATTATTCTGTTACCTGGGCGCATTTTCTTGTATTGGATTATATTGGTTTTCCTTGGATCATATTTATTTCAGTCTCGTTTGTTATTTTTTTGGATTGGTGGGGTTTTGGGTGAGTTTCGCATTTAATAACTCCTACTTGCCAGATGTAGCCTTTCCGGAACAACAGGATGATATTAGTGCAAAAGGTTTTTCATTGGGTTATATCGGCAGCGTTATTTTGCTATTGTTTAATTTGGCAATGGTCATGAAGCCCAATTTATTTGGAATTGAAACGGATGCAGATGGTATTGCCGAAATAAAGGCAATGAGATATTCGTTTTTATCAGTGGGCATTTGGTGGATAGTATTTGCACAGTACACCTTTTATTTTCTGCCGAAAGGATTTAAAAAAGAAGGAAAGAGAGATCATATCATTCTAAACGGTTTTAAGGAGTTAAAGGGGGTGTGGCATCAGCTTGGGACCCAAAAACAATTAAAACGATATTTGGGCGCATTTTTTGTTTATAGTATGGCGGTGCAGACCGTTATGCTGATTGCGACTTATTTTGGGGAGGAAGAGATTCTATGGGATTCGGATTCCGAACGAACAACAGGATTAATTGTTAGTATCCTGCTTATTCAGCTAGTGGCCATTATTGGGGCTACCGTAACAGCTATGGCTTCCAGAGTTTTCGGCAATATTAGGACGCTAATTGTCGTGAATGTGATGTGGGTAATGATATGTGTCTATGCTTATTTTTTAACTACACCTATCGATTTTTATATTGCTGCAGGCTGTGTTGGAATCGTCATGGGTGGGATTCAGGCACTTTCCAGATCAACGTATTCTAAATTTATTCCGAAAACCATAGACACGGCATCATTTTTTAGTTTTTATGATGTTGCTGAAAAGATAGGAATAGTAATCGGAACCTTTCTATATGGTTTTGCAGCACAATATTCTGGTAGTATGCGATATGCCATTATTCTATTGGGATTGTTTTTTTTAGTGGGGGCATTTCTTTTGACCAGAGTGAATAAAGTCGGTAAATTATAGGGTATAACTATGTTTTCAATGGTTTTTGAGTAGATAACCACGCCTACAATGGTCTGAATTTTAGAGAATGCGATGGTTCATTAATGTTTGGTAATATCCCCTGACCCTGAAACTTTACTGTTTACTTTTTCGGGATTCCCTCTGTAATCTATGTTACCGGACCCAGATACTTTTGCATCTATTCTTTGATTGGCGGTAACCTCAACATTTGCCGAACCGGAAACTGCCACATTTACATTATCAGCAATAAGGTCATAAGCGTTAATGTCTCCAGATCCAGAAATGTTAACTTCAAAATTTGACGTATTCCCGCTTAAGGCCATATCCCCAGATCCGGACATACTGGCCTTTACAGACTGGGTATCCAGACTTAATGTAACGTCTCCAGAGCCAGACATTGAAGTTTCAAAATAATCTGATTTTATAGTTTTTTTTCCTATAATATTTCCTGATCCAGATAAAGTTAGACTGGCAATACTCTCCACTGGAATGGTAATAAATACCCCTTTCTTCCAAATTGATGAATTGAGGTTGTAACCTTTTTCCACCTTGATTACTAATTTGTTGTTGCTGACTTCCGTAATAATATGATCCAATATGTTTTCATCCCCTTTAAGGGTTATTTTACCTTCATGGCCATCTACCAATTCAATATCAAAGGAACCAGAAATAGCAATATGTTCGTAGTCCGCTGTGGTTCTTACTAGAGTAGTCATATTGCCATTACCGCTTATTGATTTGTTTTTCTGAGCGTTTAATGCGCCTAGGACCAATAAGGCCAATAGGATAGTTGTTTTATTTTCATAACCTTAGTGCTATTTTTTGTGAAACGCTATTCCCCCGTATTCACTGTTAATACTCATGAGGTTGCCACTGTTTTGACTTCCTTGATAGCCTTTGTAATAATTTGCGTTCGATTTTTCCCGGCTTATGTTTATTTCGAAATCTTCTTTTCCGCTTACGCCTGCATATTCCGTTTCGATTTCAAAATCGAAATGATATTCAGGGGAATATCCTATTTTAATACCTGTATAGTCGGTACTGATTTGCAAGTTTTTAGCATCGGGCGCCATCATATCAATTCTTACAGACCCATAGCTCGATTTTATATCCACATTACCGTGGATTATCCCTAATTTTACATTTATATAATCGCCATTGCCCTGAACATTTTTGGCTTCCCCGATTTCCAAATTGCCATAATCGCACACATAGGTCAGGTTTTTCATTGTTTGGACCGTTGCATTGGTATAGTCTGCAACGATATCTAGGTCTCCTGCTTTTTCAATGGTAAATCCGGAATAGTCGGCGTTGATTTTGCCACTGTTTATATAGCCTATGGTAGATTTGGAGGTATAGTCAAAGGATAATTGGTTACTTCGTCCATGCAATTCCCCAATTTCCAATCTGCCGTAATCGCAATTAATTTTTGCATGTCCGTCAATTCTATCTAAAATTATGCTTCCGTAATCGTTGCTTAGGTTAACACTGTTTTTTATAGGGACTTTAACCGTATAATTCACTTGCATATTTACGTTGTTGGAATTGCCCCAATTCCAACCCCAACTATTCTTGTCCTTGTTAAAGATTGTTGTGGCTGAAACCATATTGCTGTTGGCCTCAAAATCCACCGCTATTCCGTCTAACTTACGCTGCACTTTTTCTTCATTGTCCCCGGTGGTTTTAATATGTACTTCAATTGTAACCCTGTCTTGGTTCCAGGAGCTTATATTTAAACTACCATAGCTATTGGAGATTTTCAATATGGCGTCCGAATTTACGTTATACTCTTTTTTAATGGTTTTTTCCTTGGTATACTTGCCTCTAGGTATATCGTTGTTGGATACTGAAATTAAAGGGGTGATCAATAAAATGACAAGTATATATCTAAGTTGTAATATTTTCATTTTTGTAGTTTTTTAAAATTTTAATTTCTTCTATTTGTTCTAACACCTCGTTTATTAGATCTATTCTGGTTTGAAAATTGGTAATCATGGCGCTTAATATCAGTTTGCTATTTCCGCCATTTAATAAATCCTGTTCCATTTTCTTGTAATCGGTATCCAGAGTTCTAAGTTGTCCCATGGTATCTGTAATCAATTTCTGTGTTACAGGAGAAGTTTCACTTTGCATTTTTTTTATTTGTTCCTCAATTAAACTTGCGAAGTAGTATTCGGTGTTAGTGATTTCTGGTGAAATATTGGAAACTTGTTGCTGCACGCTCAAGGCCGGTTTAAAGAAATTAAATCCTAATGCGCAAAATAAAAGCAAGGCAGCTGCTATGGATAAGGCCTTCCATCTTATGCTAGTTTTTTTTGTTTTCGTTATCACCCCCGATGGGGTCTCTAATTTTGCTAAAAATCTTTGACGATGTCCATCATTGGGCTCTACAATGTCGAAGGAGTCTTTTAATTCCCTAAATAGGTTTTCAAAATGGTTATTTTCCATCGTATATCGTATTTAATTTTTGTCGTAGGCTTACCTTGGCCCTAGAAATCATTGTCCTGCAATTGGCATAGCTCAAATTCATTATTTCGCTTATTTCTTCATAATCATAGCCTTCAATTAAATGTAAGGTCAAAGAAACTCTGTAATTGTCTTTTAGCAGTTTCATGGTTTCAATCACTTTTTGAGCCTTTAGTTCTATCACACCATTATCTGGGACATATCCATCATTGTCTTCGACCTTGTACAGTACATTGCCAAGATCAACTTCCTGGCGTTTTAATCGTTTTCTATATTGATGAATACTATTGTTTACAACTATTCGCTTTAGCCAGGCCCCAAAAGTTACTTCGCCTTTAAAGGTGTCCAGTTTGGTTAGTGCGCTTAAAAGCGATTCCTGCATAACATCCTCAGCAATAACACTATCCTTTACGATTCTATAGGAAACATTGTACATTCCCTTGTAATAGCGATTGTAAATTTCCATTTGTGCGTTACGGTTATTACTTAGGCACAATGGTAATAGTTCATCAATATGTTTCTTTTCTAGGCTCAAAAAGGAATTGGTTTGCTTAATAGATGAAGTAATTTAGGGAATGTTACAGTTTATTTATAAAAAGATTTGACTTGTTGGCATAAGAATTGCCCAATTAGAATTAAAAGCAAATAACAGAATCCATAACCTCCTTATTTTTAAAGGAATGAAGGTGGATATAGGATTGAATGTAAATTATTTTTCTGTCATTTAATGACAGAATGACCGATATAACAATATGGCTAAAACAAAAAATATACAATTTGACACTATGTCATTACATAGCATCGATGAGGATTCGGAATTAATACCATTGATGACCCCGGAGGATGAGGAGGAGATTAACAATGAAAAGTTACCCGAAACCTTACCTATATTGCCGTTGCGAAATACTGTACTGTTTCCTGGCGTGGTAATTCCCATTACGGCCGGTAGGGATAAATCTATTAAATTAATAAAGGATGCCAATAACGGTTCAAAGGTAATTGGTGTAGTTTCCCAAAAAGATGAGGAAACTGAAAATCCAGGGGTGAAGGATATCAATACCTTAGGCACGGTAGCCAGAATCCTGAGGGTGCTTCAGATGCCCGATGGAAATACTACGGTAATCATTCAGGGTAAGAAGCGTTTTGAAGTAGCCGAAGTACTTACAGAAAAGCCATATATTACTGCTACGGTAAGGGAGACAACGGAAGTAAGACCTGAAAGTGATAACAAGGAATTTAGGGCGATTATAGATTCTATTAAAGAACTTTCCCTGCAGATTATTAGGGATAACCCCAATATCCCCAGTGAGGCTTCCTTTGCGATAAAGAATATTCAGAGCGATTCGTTTTTAATCAATTTTGTTTCTTCCAATCTCAATTTAAGTGTAAAGGATAAGCAAGAGCTTTTAGAAATAGGAAGTCTGCAAGATCGGGCATTGGCCACCCTTAAATATATGAACATAGAGCTTCAGAAGTTGGAACTGAAAAATGACATTCAGTCCAAGGTAAGAACCGATATGGATCAGCAGCAAAGGGAATACTATCTTCATCAACAAATGAAGACAATCCAAGAGGAATTGGGCGGTATTTCGTATGATGAAGAAGTGGATGAGATGCGTGCAAAGGCCAAAAAGAAAAAGTGGAGCAAGGAAGTGGGGGAACATTTTGACAAGGAATTGGCAAAATTGCAAAGAATGAACCCACAGGTTGCCGAGTATTCTATTCAACGTAATTATTTGGATTTGTTTATTGAGTTGCCTTGGAACGAATACTCCAAGGATAAATTCGATTTAAAAAGAGCTCAAAAAATATTAGATAGGGATCATTACGGTTTGGAAGATGTAAAGAGGCGAATTATTGAATATTTGGCAGTCTTAAAACTTCGTAACGATATGAAATCGCCTATTCTATGTTTGTACGGACCTCCTGGCGTTGGTAAAACTTCTTTAGGTAAATCTGTTGCCGAAGCTTTGGGTAGGGAGTATGTGAGGATATCACTTGGAGGACTTAGGGATGAGGCAGAGATACGTGGCCATCGTAAAACATATATAGGGGCCATGCCCGGCCGTATTGTTCAAAGTTTAAAAAAGGCGGGTAAATCCAACCCTGTTTTTATTTTGGATGAAATTGATAAACTGTCCAATAGCCATCAGGGCGATCCTTCCTCGGCTATGTTGGAGGTTTTGGATCCGGAACAGAACAATGAGTTCCATGACAATTTCTTGGAAATGGGTTATGATCTGTCCAAGGTTATGTTTATTGCAACGGCCAATAGTTTAGGTGAAATTCAGCCTGCCCTTCGGGATAGAATGGAAATAATTCACGTGACGGGATATACCATAGAGGAAAAGGTAGAAATTGCTAGAAAGCATTTATTGCCCAAGCAATTAAAAGAACATGGTTTAACAACGAACCATTTAAAAATTGGCAAGCCTCAATTGGAAAAAATTGTTGAAGGCTATACCAGGGAATCTGGAGTTAGGTCATTGGAAAAACAAATTGCCAAGATGGTTCGTTATGCTGCCAAATCCATAGCAATGGAGGAGGAGTATAACCTTAAGATTTCCTCTGAGGATATTGAAAGGATTTTGGGCCCGGCGCGTATGGAAAGAGACAAATATGAGAATAATGATGTTGCAGGTGTGGTTACAGGTTTGGCTTGGACCAGTGTTGGTGGTGATATTCTTTTTATTGAGTCCATTTTGTCCAAGGGGAAAGGGACTTTAAATATTACTGGTAATCTGGGAACGGTGATGAAAGAATCAGCCACTATAGCCATGGAATATATTAAATCCAATTCGGACAGGTATGGTTTGGATCCTGAGATTTTCGATAAGTACAATGTGCATATTCACGTTCCTGAAGGAGCGACCCCAAAAGATGGGCCAAGTGCGGGAATTACTATGCTTACCTCTCTGGTGTCGCTGTTTACCCAGAAAAAGATCAAAAAGAGTTTGGCTATGACGGGGGAAATTACCTTACGAGGCAAAGTGCTGCCAGTGGGAGGTATAAAGGAAAAGATATTGGCTGCCAAGCGTGCAAGAATTAAGGAGATAATACTTTGTGAGGATAATAGGAAGGATATATTGGAAATAAAGAAAGACTATTTAAAAGGGCTTACTTTTCATTATGTGACAGATATGCAGGAGGTAATAGATATTGCTATCACAGATGATTCTGTAAAAAATCCGAAGCAACTATAAGGAATTTTTAAAATTTAAATAGGATAAAAGTACCTATTGTGTAAATGGTAGGTACTTTTGTTTTTAAAGCATCATATAAGCGGGGAATTCCTGTAAGAAAGGGTGATAAGCTATTCTTAACAGTCTACTTGTGCTGTCTCCTTGATGTTATATTGTGAACCTTGGAATTATCCATACTATGGAATTGGGCAATTCTTATTATTTTTAGACCCATGGGAAAGATTACTATTGCAATCGATGGATTTTCATCTACAGGAAAGAGCACTATAGCAAAGCAGTTGGCGAAAGCACTGGATTATGTTTATGTGGATACCGGGGCCATGTATAGGGCGGTAACACTATTTGCTATGCGGGAAGGTTTTGTCGGGGGTAAAACTGATGATTTGGAAGGGTTGGTAAATTCACTTTCCAATATAGACCTTAGGTTTGTCTATAATAAATCCCTTGGATTTTCGGAAATGTATTTGAATGCGGAAAATGTAGAGAAAGAAATCAGGACTCTGCCTGTTTCGCAGCAAGTGAGTAAGATTGCTACCATAGAGAAAGTGCGATTGAAGTTGGTAGCTATGCAGCAAGATATGGGTAAGAGTAAAGGTGTTGTGATGGATGGTAGGGATATTGGTACAGTAGTTTTTCCAGATGCTGAATTCAAAATTTTTATGACCGCATCGCCTGAAACCAGAGCCTTTAGAAGATATAAGGAGCTTTTGGATAAAGGGGAGAAGGTAACTTATGAGGAGGTGCTTAAGAATGTTCAAACCCGGGATTATATAGATTCACATCGTGAATTTTCACCTTTGAGAAAAGCGGATGATGCCATTGAATTTGATAATAGTGATATGGGTTTAAAGGAACAATTGGAACGTATTTATAATTTTGCGCTCCGTAAAATTGAGGAATAATGTTTCTTAAATCCTGTGAAAATCAATTTGGGCGCAGTAAGGAAAGTAATTGCCGATTCGGCCTATTTCCGGACTCCGCCCAAAATGAAATAATTCAGCCTCTAATTTAATTAGGGATGACCAACACTTGATCTGGATGAATAACATCCGGATTTTTTAGGATATTGGTGTTGGCTTCGAAAATTTTCTTGTACTTCATAGGATCACCATAGTATTTTTTTGCAATCTTGCTAAGAGACTCTCCGCCTTTTACAGTGTGCCTGTGGTAAACACTTTCGTCGGCAACGCTAATATTTGCTTTGATATCAGAAGGATTTTCTCCACCTAATTCTTTGATTTTATCCCACAAAAGGTTTTTCTCATACTGGGTTGCAGCCTGACCTTTTATTTTTAGAATACCTGCCTCCTCGGTTATATCCCCATCTTTTATTTTTAGTTCTTCTCCAAGGTTTAATACAGCTTGATACTTTGCTTTAACACTCATAATCGTATTTATTTAACGGTTAATATTTAATAATCGAATATAAGGATTCTTGGTATGTTTTGCATCAAATTGCGCAAAATAGTTAAGTAATTGACACTCATCTCATTTTTAGGTTTGTAATGCCATTTTTTAGTTGTATTTTTGCACTCCTTTTTTTAGCAAAGTATCAAGAGAAAAAAGGAACGAAAAGAAAATCAATATAACTTCTTCTGTGGTAATTGTTAACTCTTGTAACTCCATGGAATACAAAATTATAATCAGCAAATGGCTGAAGAAAAAACAACAGTTGAGGTAGATGAAACTGCCGCAACTACACAAGAAACAAAAGTAGAGGCCCCTGTACAGGATCCAAAAGAATTTTTGGCTAGTTTTGATTGGGACAAGTACGAACAAGGAATTGAGCGCGTTGATGACTCCAAATTAAAGGAATTTGAAGAATTAGTGGCTGAAAACTTTGTAGATACTGCCGATGCGGAAGTAGTAGAGGGAACAGTAGTATACCTAACGGAGCGTGAGGCAATTATTGATATAAATGCCAAATCTGAAGGTGTTATTTCACTTAACGAATTCCGTTACAATCCTGACCTAAAAGTTGGTGATAAGGTAGAGGTGTTGATCGATATCCGTGAGGATAAAAGTGGACAATTGGTACTCTCACACAGAAAGGCAAGAACTATCATGGCTTGGGATCGCGTAAATGCTGCCCATGACAAAGAAGAGATTGTTAGTGGTTTTGTTAAGTGCAGAACTAAAGGAGGTATGATTGTCGATGTTTTTGGAATTGAGGCATTCTTGCCAGGTTCTCAGATCGATGTTAAGCCTATCCGTGATTACGACCAATATGTAAACAAGACTATGGAATTTAAAGTGGTTAAGATAAACCACGAATTTAAAAACGTAGTAGTTTCTCATAAAGCGTTGATCGAGGCTGATATTGAAGAGCAGAAAAAAGAGATCATTGGTCAATTGGAAAAAGGACAAGTATTGGAAGGTGTTGTTAAAAACATTACTTCTTATGGTGTCTTTATTGATCTTGGTGGTGTAGACGGATTGGTGCATATTACCGATCTATCTTGGAGCAGAATCAACCATCCAAATGAAGTGGTGGAATTAGATCAGAAATTGAATGTTGTAATTCTTGACTTTGATGAGAACAAGTCTAGAATCCAATTAGGTCTTAAGCAATTGGAGAAACATCCTTGGGATGCTCTTAGCGAAGACATTAAAATTGGAGACAAAGTTAAAGGTAAGGTAGTTGTTATTGCAGACTACGGTGCATTTATCGAAGTTGCAGAAGGTGTTGAAGGATTGATTCACGTTTCTGAAATGTCTTGGTCTACACATTTACGTTCCGCTCAGGATTTCGTAAAAGTTGGTGATCAGGTTGAAGCTGTAGTATTGACTTTGGATAGGGAAGACCGTAAAATGTCTCTTGGAATTAAGCAATTAACTCCAGACCCATGGACTGATATCACTACTAAATATCCTGTTGGATCTAAGCACAAAGGTATTGTACGTAACTTCACTAATTTTGGTGTGTTTGTTGAATTGGAAGAAGGAATAGACGGATTGATCTATATCTCCGATCTTTCTTGGACCAAGAAAATTAAACATCCATCCGAGTTTGTTACTGTAGGTGACACTTTGGAAGTTGAGGTATTGGAATTGGATGTTGATGGTCGTAAATTAAGTTTAGGACACAAACAAACTACTGATAATCCTTGGGACAAGTACGAAACTGAATTTGCTTTGGATACAGTTCACAAAGGAAGTATAGCTGAAATAGTGGATAAAGGAGCAACTATCGATTTTAATGAAGATATCGTTGCCTTTGTACCTTCTCGTCATTTAGAAAAAGAAGATGGCAAGAAATTGGTAAAAGGTGAAGAGGCTGAGTTTAAGATCATTGAATTCAACAAAGAATTCAAAAGAGTTGTAGCCAGTCATACTGCTATCTTTAGAGAGGAAGAACAACGCAATGTAAAAGCGGCCGTTAAAAAGGCTGCAGTATCTGCAGATGAAGCTAAACCTACTTTAGGTGACGCAAACGAAGCTTTGCAAGCGTTAAAAGATAAAATGGAAGCTAACGATAAGAAAAAGAAGTAAGCTTTTAGATTATTGATTTATGAAAGCCCTGGCATTTGTCAGGGCTTTTTATTTGGAATAAATCCGATAATGATATATTTAGCCTTTTACCTTACTGCCGGTATAATTTAATTTTAGATCAGGATTTTCGGTAATAATATAAAATACAACTCAAAGGCCCTCAGTGAATTGTAGCACAGTGCAAATTTCGTCCTTAGGTTATTACGTTGTCTTTTGTCTTTAAAACGCCAATATTAAATAGAAATCCCTATTTTTGTAATTCAAAAGCATTGGCCAAATCATCTATGAGTCAAAAAGTATTACTTTCTTCCAAAGAAATAAATATTATCCTGCATCGCTTGGCTTGTCAATTATTAGAAAATCATCTAGATTTTAAAAACACAGTCCTAATAGGTATACAGCCTAGAGGCATATTTTTGGCATCACGCTTGGCCAAGATCCTTAAAGAAGATTACGGAGTTAAAAATATCGATTTAGGTTTTTTGGACATTACATTTTATCGTGATGACTTTAGAAGAGGGGAAAAGACCTTGGAAGCCAATAAGACTAAAATCGACTTTCTTGTGGAGGATAGAAAAGTGGTATTTGTAGATGACGTACTGTATACGGGAAGAAGTATAAGGGCGGCATTAACGGCTATACAATCTTTTGGAAGACCTTTAGAGATTGAGTTGCTAGCTTTAATCGACCGTCGTTTTAGTAGACACTTGCCCATACAGCCCAATTATAGAGGACGGCAAGTTGATGCTATAAATGGAGAAAAAGTGAAGGTAATGTGGGAGGAAAATGACGGCGAGGATGTAATATATTTAGTAAAGACATAGGCATGGGCGAATTAAGTGTAAAACACTTGTTAGGGATAAAGTATCTGAAAGAATCGGATATTCAGCTCATTTTTGAAACTGCAGATCATTTTAAAGAGGTAATCAACCGATCAATTAAAAAAGTGCCTTCACTTCGTGATATCACCATAGCGAATGTATTTTTTGAAAATAGTACCCGTACCCGGCTTTCCTTTGAATTGGCTGAAAAAAGGTTGTCTGCAGACGTTATCAATTTTTCTGCTGCACAGTCATCCGTGAAGAAGGGGGAAACCTTGATAGATACGGTAAATAATATTCTATCTATGAAGGTAGATATGGTGGTGATGCGCCATCCTAATCCAGGAGCTGGTATTTTCCTTTCCAAGAATGTTAAAGCTTCTATAGTCAATGCAGGTGATGGTGCTCATGAGCATCCGACACAGGCCTTATTGGATTCATATTCCATAAGGGAAAAATTAGGTGACGTAGCTGGAAAAAATGTAGTCATTGTGGGCGATATCCTTCATTCTCGAGTGGCCCTGTCCAATATTTTCGCACTTCGATTGCAGGGAGCAAATGTAAAGGTTTGTGGGCCTAAAACTTTACTGCCCAAACACATAGAATCTTTGGGTGTTTCTGTTGAAACCAATTTGCGTAAGGCTTTAAACTGGTGCGATGTTGCTAATATGCTGCGCATTCAGAATGAGCGATTGGATATTAGTTATTTTCCTACCACAAGGGAGTATACCCAACAGTTTGGGGTTAACAAGGCATTATTGAATAGTTTGGATAAAGAAATAGTGATTATGCACCCGGGGCCCATTAATCGAGGTGTGGAGATAACCAGTGATGTAGCGGATTCAAAACAATCCATTATATTAAATCAGGTGGAAAATGGGGTGGCCATACGTATGGCTGTAATCTATTTATTGGCATCAAAAATTAAATAAAAGGCTTATGATTTTGGATAAAGAAGGAAATGTGACTACAGTTCTCCAGGAGAATATTTCTTTAAACAAGTTTCTTTCCAATTTAGGGGACATCTATCCTAAAATTAAGAACGATCATATTATTATTAATCTCTTTTCCTTTGCAAAACTTACTTCCAATGATGTTTTGGAATTTTTGGAGCTTTCGGATGCACATCGAAAAATCAAAAAATCCTTCGTTTTGGTTACCGAAAAAGTATCCTATGATGAGGTCCCTGATACTATTTGTGTTGTGCCCACAATTCAAGAGGCGAAAGATATTATAGAGATGGAAGAGATCGAAAGGGATTTGGATCTTTAGGGATTTAAAATTGAATAAGGAAGAATTAACTCAGATTATAAAATTGTTGGCGTCAATTGTAAAATCCTCTAAACTAAATGGCTAGGGTATGATTTTCCGTTTTCCGTTTTCCGTTTTCAATATTTTATTTTTATGAAACTAACTATATTGGGTTGTTATGCCGCAACGCCAAGATCTTTGAACAATCCCACATCCCAAGTACTGGAAATAAAGAACCATTTGTTTTTAATAGATTGTGGTGAAGGGACACAGGTGCAATTGCGAAAGAGTAAGATTAAATTTTCACGAATCAATCATATTCTAATATCCCATTTGCATGGAGATCATTTTTTTGGGTTGCCTGGGTTGATTTCAACATTTAGATTGTTGGGAAGAAAAAATGAATTACATGTTTACGGACCCAAAGGAATAAAGGAGGCTATTACCTTATTTCTGAAATTGGGGGATTCATGGACGAATTATCCACTTATTTTCCACGAGTTATCATCTACAGAACCAGAAATGATTTATGAAGATGGGAAAGTTATCATTACTACAATTCCTTTGGAACATAGGATATACACCAATGGGTTCTTGTTTAAAGAAAAGTTGGCGGAACGTAAATTGAATGTTAGGGCTGTTGCCAAATACAAAATAGATAAGTGCTATTTTCAGAATATCAAGAACGGAAAGGATATTATTTTGGAGAGCAATAAGATAATATCCAATGCCTTATTAACTTTTGACCCACCTGCTCCCAAGAGTTATGCTTTTTGTAGCGATACCGCTTTCTCAGAGAAAATTGTTCCTTGGATCAGGAATGTGGATGTGTTGTATCATGAAGCCACCTTTCTGGAGACCGAAAGAAAATTAGCTCCGAAAACAAAACATGCCACCGCCAAGGAGGCGGCTACCATAGCAAAGGAAGCTAATGTGGGGCTGTTGATATTAGGTCATTTTTCTACTAGATATAAATCATTGGACCTTTTTAAGGAAGAAGCCAAAACCATATTTGCGAATGTGGAACTTGCCGACGACGGCAAGGAGTTTGATCTATAAGTATAAATAGGGCTAACAGTAATAATCATGATTGGATGGGTAGTGCGTTTTGCAAGAAAGGCCTTAACTTCATTGTTGTTCACTTGTCAGTTTTGGGCGACTAATTATAGGTCTTTGAATAAGCAATGTTTTATTTGCCATTCCTAGAGTGAATGACCCTAAAAAAACTCGGCTTACTTTTCGTGTTTCAGTTTGTTTTGTGCAATTTTGTGTAGTAACTAATTACGATTTAAATATCCAAGTTTACCCATGCAAAAAGACCTAGGAAATTATAGAAAATCCTATGAAAAAAGCGCTCTTACCGAAGAAGTTATTTCAGATAACCCTATGGAATTATTTCAGAAATGGTTTTATGAGGTAGAGGCATCGGAAGGGGTAGATGAACCCAATGCTATGACGGTTTCCACTATAGGTTTGGACGGATTTCCAAAGAGTAGGGTAGTCCTATTAAAAAAGTACACTTATGAAGGTTTTATCTTTTATACCAATTATGAAAGTGAAAAAGGGAGGGCCATAGCAGATAATCCTAATATTTGTATTTCATTTTTTTGGCCCAATATGGAAAGACAGATCATTATAAAGGGAAAGGCCGAAAAAATTGCTGAAAATTTATCCGATGGCTACTTTGAATCTAGGCCGGACGGCAGTAAACTGGGTGCCATAGTATCTAATCAGAGTCAGGTAATACCAAGTCGAGAGTTTTTGGAGAATAAATTAAAGGATTTGGAGAAGGAATATGAAAATAAGGAGATAGAACGGCCAAAGTATTGGGGTGGATTTATAGTGAAGCCTATATCTATGGAGTTCTGGCAGGGAAGGCCCAATAGGTTACATGATAGAATACGGTATAGCTTACAGGATAATTTCGATTGGAAATTGGAAAGGTTGGCACCCTAATGCCTTCAATACATTGGATTGGTATAGCAGCGGAAAAGTGCTGACAAATAAATGTAAATAAATGATACCAGCATTAATAAATTTTTAATGTGAGCGCGTAGAGGTTACCTATAATCTCAATTTGATTTTCTTTTCAATAAATTAAAAAGATTTAAACGTATGAAAACAGTAATATTGGTAAGGCACGGTAAATCGTCTTGGGAATATAATGTTTCGGATAGGGACAGGCCCTTAATGGAAAGAGGTATCAAAGATGTGAATAAAGTGGCAAATGCATTTCAGACAGATTTGATGCATATTGATGCCGCCTATTCCAGTCCCGCCAATAGGGCAATGCATACGGCTATGATTTTCCTAAGAACTTTGAACTTTTCGTTTGCCAATTTTGAATTGTCCAATGAACTATATGATTTTTCAGGGGAGGATGTTTATCAGTTCATCAAGAGGTTAAACAATGATAAGAATACAGTAATTATTTTTGGGCACAATGAAGCCTTTACACATATTGCCAATTCTTTAGGAAACATGTATATTGACAACGTTCCTACTAGTGGATTGGTACAGTTAAAATTTGACATTAATGATTGGAGTGCCGTGGCGAAAGGTATTACAGCGCGGACCTTATTCCCTAAACAATTAAAAGAATGATTAAGAGTAAAAATCAGTATATAAACAGAGAAATTAGTTGGTTAAGTTTTAATGAAAGGGTCTTACAAGAAAGTGCTGATAAGAATGTTCCTTTAATAGAGCGACTTCGATTTTTAGGAATATTTTCCAATAATTTGGATGAATTTTTTAAGGTTAGGTATGCTACTGTCAAAAGAATAGTAGAAGCGGGTAGGTCTGGAAAAAGTGTTTTGGGCGGAGAAAGTGCCAAGGATCTGTTAGAAGAAATTACCGAGATTGTTATTGAACAGCAAACCAATAGCTTAAAAATACTCAGTGATATTGAAAAGGAATTGGAAACCCAGAATATTTTTTTGATTAATGAATCAAAAATAACCGAGACCCAATGTTTGTTTATTAAGAATTATTTCATCGAAAAGGTAAGTCCGGTGTTAATGACCATCATTTTGAACGATTTAGCAAGCTTTCCATTGTTAAAGGATACAGCGGCCTATCTGGCGGTAAAATTAATTTTAAAGCAACAACCGGAAAATAAATCGACCACCAAGGAGAAGCGCTATGCGCTTATCGAAATCCCTAAAGGTATAGATCGTTTTGTGGTGCTTCCGAAAGAGGGAGATAAAAATTATATAATGATCTTGGATGATCTTATCCGATATTGCTTGGGGAGTATTTTTAATATGTTCGATTACGAGTCCATATCGGCACATATGATCAAAATTACACGTGATGCCGAGTTGGACATTGATAACGATCTAAGTAAAAGTTTTATAGAGAAAATATCCTCGAGTGTAGAACATCGCAAAATTAGTGATCCGGTCCGATTTGTTTACGACAAAAGCATAGGAAAGGATACGCTAGATTTTTTAAAAGAAAAAATGGACATTGAAGACACGGATAGTGTAATTCCTGGTGGAAGATACCACAATAGACGTGACTATATGGGCTTTCCAAGTTTGGGGCGTAACGATTTAATGTATGAGAAAATTACTCCCCTGCAGGTAAAGGGAATTTCGATGGAAGGCAGTCTTTTTGAAAAGATTTCAGAAAAGGACATCTTGCAATACACTCCATACCAAACCTTTTCCTATATCATTAAATTTTTAAGGGAGGCCGCATTGGACCCCAAGGTTAGAAATATCAAGATTACAGTTTACAGACTAGCAGATAATTCTCAAGTAGCAGCATCCTTGATCAATGCCGTGAAAAATGGAAAACATGTAACGGTACAGATAGAGTTACAGGCTAGGTTTGATGAACAGGCCAATATAGAATATGCGGAACAGTTACAGGCAGAAGGGGTTAAGCTAATTTTTGGCGTGCGTGGTCTAAAAGTGCATAGTAAAATATGTTTGGTGGAGCGGGAAGAAGGCTCACAGACTAAACGTTATGGGTTTGTTAGTACCGGGAATTTTAATGAATCCACAGCGCGTATCTATACAGATTATACCCTATTCACGGCCCACGACGGGATATTAAAGGAATTGAACAAGGTTTTCGATTTCTTTGAAACAACCTATAAGATTAACAAATATAAACATCTCATTGTTTCTCCACATTACACTAAAAATGTGTTCAAGAAATTGATCGATAAGGAAATTCACAATGCCAAGGCCGGGAAAGAGGCGTATATTAAAATAAAAATGAACAGCTTTACTTCCTATAAAATGGTGGACAAACTGTATGAAGCTAGTAGGGCAGGAGTGAAAATTCAACTTATTATCAGAGGTATTTGTTGTTTAGTGCCTGGTGTTAAAGGAATGAGTGAAAATATAGAGGCCATTAGTATAGTGGATAAGTTTTTGGAGCACCCAAGGATTTTTGTTTTTGGAAATAATGGTAATTCCAAAGTATATATATCTTCTGCGGATTGGATGACGAGGAATTTGGATTATCGGGTAGAGGTTGGAGTTCCAATTTATGATGAAGAAATTAAACAGGAACTCCTGGATACTTTTGATATCTCTTGGAGGGATAACGTAAAAGCTAGAGTGTTTTCTGAAAAGCATGACAATGCCTATAGAATAAACGATAACCCAAAAGTGCGATCGCAATTCGCAACCTATGATTATTACCTGAATAAATTGAACTCTTAAATAAAAATCTAATTTGAAAGTACGGAAATATGCTGCAATAGATATCGGTTCCAACGCTGTTCGTTTACTTACCCATAACGTAATTGAAGAAGAGGGGAAAGATACCTTATTTAGAAAAAGTGCCTTGGTTAGGTTGCCTATCAGATTAGGGGAGGATGTCTTTAAAAATGGTGCTATTTCTAAACGCAATCAAGAACGCTTGTTAAGTGCCATGAAGGCATTCCAGCTTTTAATGGAAGTGCAAGGAGTAGAAAAATATATGGCATGTGCTACCTCGGCTATGAGAGAGGCGGATAATGGTCAGCTTGTTATTGATACTATTTTGGAGGCTTCAGGGGTAAGTATTCAACTTATCGATGGGGAAAAGGAGGCTTCAATTATCGCCTCTACAGATCTTAAGAATTTGATAAGAAAAGACGAGACTTATCTCTATATTGATGTAGGAGGAGGTAGCACCGAGTTCACCGTCTTTTCTGAAGGGAAAATAAAAATTTCCAAGTCCTTCAAAATTGGAACCGTTAGACTCCTAAATGGAATGGTAAATGACGAAATGTGGGATGAACTGGAGCTTTGGTTGAAGAAACATGTTAAAGGGCTGCCCAATTTATCCATTATTGGTTCTGGGGGCAACATTAATAAATTACATAAAATGTCGGGTAGAAAGATAGGGGAGTCCCTTTCTTATATTTGGCTGAGGGCACAATATCATTTTCTGGCCAGCCTAACTTTTGAGGAAAGGGTGTCAGAATTGGGACTTAACCCCGACAGGGCCGATGTAATAATTCCTGCAACGAAAATTTTTGTTTCTTCTGCCAAGTGGATCGGAGCAAAAAAAATTCATGTACCCAAAATAGGGTTGTCCGATGGAATTATAAAAACGCTGTACTACACCAAAGAGTAAGGAAATATAGAATTAATATTGGGCATGTAAACCGCTTTTACTTGCCGCGCCAATTAGCCATGAACCGATTCATTTTTGCCCAGGTCTTTCATGATGGATGCCTCATAAGACAGCAGCTCATCCCATTTCTTGTCCACTTCTTTGCGATCTCCATACTGCCGTGCAAAATTCAGGAACATGGTGTAATGGCCAGCTTCACTGACCATTAATTTATGATAAAAATCAGCCAACTCTTTATCTTTTAATTCCTCTGAGAGTAGCCTGAAGCGTTCACAGCTGCGAGCTTCAATTAAGGCTGCATATAATAAGCGATGTACCAGTTGCGTGGTTCTGCTACCTCCTTTTGGAAAGAATTTTAGCAACGCCACCACATACTCGTCTTTTCTATCCCTTCCCAATGTTTTTCCACGCGCCAAGATACGATCGTGGACCATTTTAAAATGTCCCATTTCCTCCCGGGACAGCGCTATCATTTCTTGGGTAAGCTCAGTATATTCAGGAAAACTAACAATTAAGGAAATAGCTGTACTCGCCGCCTTTTGTTCGCAATAGGCGTGATCTATAAGTATTTCATCTATATTTTTCTCGACAATATTGACCCATCTTGGGTCAGTGGGTAATTTTAAACCTAACATAATGCGATTTTCTGTTTCAAAAATAGAAAGAATACCATAAACCGCGGTAATTTATGATGATATAGTTTTATATTTAAACCCCCTAGGTAAGTAAAGTGAAATCTATTTATTCCCTAAATTGCTTATCTCTGGTCTTATTAGAACTTTTGGTTTAACACATAAAAAAGTATCTTGTTATATGTTATTTAAAAATATTGGTTCACAGCTCTTTAAAATTTTAGAGGATAATGTGGATAAGGAAAATAAACAATGGCTATTGTCCAAAATAGAAAGCATTGTGGAAACTGAATCAACTAAGGATCTATATTTGACCTATAGCCTAGTTCCAACTAAAATTAAGTTGGAAAGTAATCTTTCACTTTCAATAGATAATAATGAATTAAGAGCTTATCTGGAGGTTCAAAATGCCGATATTCAACAGATTGGTAGAATATTTTTGCTTTATAAGGTATTGGAAGGCAAGGAAGAATTTTTTAAGGCAAAAGTGGCCAATATTATTGAAGTGGCCGATAAGAGGGAAATGGAAACCTTTTTGAAATTTTTAGTGTTGCTACCAAATCCAGAAAATTATAAAGTTCAGGCCGTGGAAGCACTTAGAACCAATATCGCTACTGTTTTTGATGCCATAGCGCTAAACAATCCCTATCCGGCTCTTTATTTTAATGAACAGCAGTGGAATCAAATGTACCTTAAGGCGGCGTTTATGCAACAAAACCTCAATGACATTGTACAAGTGGATAAAAGAGCGAATAAGGAACTTACAAGAATTATTTCTGACTATGCACATGAACGTTGGGCAGCATCTAGGGAAATTGATCCTAGCTTTTGGAGACCTGTGAGTAATTTTATAGAAGAAAAATTGCTAAAGGATATGAAGCGATTATTTTTGAGTGATAATTTGGTCGAGAGAAAAGCTGCCAGCCTGTGTTGTTATTATTCCAATTCTAGCAGAGCTAAGGCTTTGTTGGCAGAATTCCCTGACCTTGCAAAAGGAATTGAAAATGGTAATATTACTTGGGAGAATATCAAAGAATAAACATATGTAATAAATAAAAAAGGCGGTTATAAAGTGCAAAGAACACTTTATAACCGCCTTTTTTATTGTTGGACTAGTTCGTTGGTTATTTTTTTAATGAGTTGATCCACCCAGCTATTTTAAGTGCCTCATCCTTTGGTACATGGGGCATTGGAGCCATGGGTGTAGCGTATTCTGGCCAATTTTTAGGTTGTGGATTGTAAATTAATTCTACAATTTTCTCATTGTCATAATTTCGTTTTGAAATTTCGGTAAAGGAAGGTCCTATAACCCTTTTGTCCTTATGGTGGCATGCCACGCAAGTATTGGTCATTAACAATGGCTGTACTTCAGTGTCCGTCAATACCTTATTTGTCACTGTCAATTTTTTAGGTACAGATCTTTTAGCGCTAACTGCTTTTTTTAATAGGCTGGAGCGCTTGGTGGAGAGCCCAGCTGTTGGTAATTTAGCTCCCTCGGGTATATTGTTCAAGGTGTAATACAGTGTTGGGTGTAAAATAGTATTACCGGACGCTTTGGACTTTACACCTGGTAACATAATTTCATGTACATAATATTGACGAAGATTATCAATAACTACACGGACACTCATACCGTCGTCACTTACTTTGACCCCTTTGATTTTAATCTCTTCAATGTTGGTTTGTGGACTGCCGTAGGCTGCGTGATATTTGTAAATGTAACTCTTGCCAAAATAGGAATCTAGGTCTTCCGCAGAAGCTTTTTCCACGGGCATTGTAAATTCAATTTCAAATCCATCTGGCTTGGCCGTTACCGTTTTCATTTCAAAGGGTGTGCGCCCTGTCCAAGTAAGGTATTCCAGACCAGAATTGGTGGTACCTGCAGAACCCCATCCTCTATTGGTTTCACCAACAAAAAGTCTTCCCTCACTATCAAAATCCATTCGCATAACTCCCGATTGAAAACCCGTTCTAAAGTCGAAAGCTACACCTTGGTATTCGCCTTTTATTTTTTCGAGAACCACCCTCATAATCTTACTCTGTCCCATGTCTCCAACAAGTAATTGGCCATCAAATGGTCCAAATTTACCTTGGGTTTTATCGACCTTTATTTCGGAATTGGATATGCCCAAAATGCCATGTGGTAAGACTACCGCAGGTAATTTTAGTTCAGGGAAAGATTCCTTTAATTCATATGCAAAATCGGGATTCTCTTCATCCATGATATTTTCAGGTTTCACATACCGTCCATTTACCTTGACTTGTCTTTTGTCTACCTTGCTGTAAAATTCTTCCTCCGTAAGTTTTATCGGCGAATCCTTATGACCGGACCACCTTAGGCCTGCAGGATGACCTGCAAATGTACCTTTGGATAGATGCCAAATGGCGCCTGAGCCTACCCAATCCCCTTGGTTCTCCGTATAGAATAATTCATCGTCCACCAAGCCATAGCCAGCTGGGGATCGCATCCCGGTAGCCCATGGCTCCATTTTCCCGTCCTCGGTAATCTTCATAGTCCAGGCCCTCCATGGCACCCTGCTTTCTCCTCTCCACCATTCTTCGTCGCCAAAGGCAACATTGGCGGTCACGAAAAAGGTATTGTCTGGGGCCAATACAGGTCCAAAGGAATATTCATGATAGTGTGTGGAAACAGGCCAGGCATAAATAGTCTTATATTCATCGGCAATGTCATCCCCGTTCGTATCGATTAGTTTGGTTAGTTCGCCTCTTTGTGCGGTATAAAGAGCTTGGTCGTGATAAGCTAGTCCCAAAGGCTCGTGTAAACCTGAAGCGAATTTTTTAAAAGTTGGTGATACCCCATTGGCCATGGAAGGATTTTCAATAATCCATACATCTCCCCTTCTGGTGCAGACGGCAAGATTGCCATTGGGTAGGGATAGAACACCTCCGCCCTCCATTTGGATTCCTTCTGGTGTTGGTATCGTGGTTAACCTATAATAATCATCCTCATTGGAAGCATTTTGCCCCAATATGATGGTCGTTGAAAGCATCAATGCTATGAAGCCGAATAATTTCACGGCTTTAATTGTATTTTTTGTAATGGTTCTCATATCACTTACCAAATTATTTCATATTTAATTGTACTACCATCCACAGGAACGATTATTTCCGCTTCATCATTTACCTCTCTAATAATGGGTTCTTGTCCGGAAAGTACGTTTATGTAGAATTGGTGATCGTTCATATCAAAAGACCCATCGGCTAATTTATTGGCCTTGCCGGAAGCAATTTTATAATACCAATTGAGTTCTCCCGTTTTAGAAAAGCTCACCTCATTGATCAAATGGGTGTTTTTGTCGTTTGGATAAATGCTGTTCTCTACTTCAACACCTTTGTAGGTATACTTAAAGATTGGTAGTCCGTTGGCGGGGTTCATGGTATATCCCCCAGGTTTAAAATCTGGAGCAGTTCCTGTTTTTGGAAATGCACTTTGTAAGTCCGCAAGTTCTGCCAACGGCTGATTTAAGAAAGTCCATTGTACGGATCCGTTAGGTTTAAAAGATCCGTCGCCTCGACTGTGCCACATTGGGGTGGCATCTACAAAAGCGCCACGCCACATGCCCACAAGATTTTCGGCCCCCATATCATAGATGAAATTAATGCCCTCAGGGGTCCCTAAACCAATAGTATGGGAAAGCCGCTCTCCTTTTCCCTCGAAGCTTACAAAACCTCTTAACATACGCGGTGTAGCCTCTGCATTTACTAAAATTGGGGAAACAGAGGTTATATTAGGTGGGTAGGAGTCATAAACATGGAAGTTCTTTGGGTTGGTGCTGACCGTAGCAATTGAAAGGCCTAGCCTAGGAGCTCTCCAACCTGCGTTTTTTATATTGGTCAATGTGAATACATGTGCACCAGCCTTTAATGAAACCGTTTTTTCCAAATCTTCTTGGGAGTCAGAGGAATTATTTGTGGCAATGGTTTTACCATCAATAGTGAAAATTATACCTCCGGTATATCCTACGGAAAATAGGTAATCATCCGCTTCAGGAATATTAATTTTTCCTGTATAGGTAATGCCGTACCGATCTTCTTCCTGTACAACGTTAATGTCTATTAGCTCTCCTGATTTCTTTTCGGATGCCTCTGCACCTTCCAATTCTTCCAAGGCTTTAATATCGCCTTTATAGGTGATATAACTTAAATCGGTTATGGTAACCTCCGATTCCCTTAACAGTTGATACTTTATATTTCTAAACGCCATAGGACCATGATCTCCTTGAATCATAAGTGGACCCATTGCAGTTTCTTCTGTAGAAATAGGACCTCCAGTTGGTAATGGTGCTTCTACATTGTTATGGATTAAAACGCCATTCAATGTTACTGAAACAAACTTTGCATTGGCAACTTTTTCTCCAGATTCGTTAAATTTTGGTGCCTCGAAGTGAATTTCTATTTTTTGCCATAATCCCGGAGCCTTGGCAGGATTGCTCAACGGAGTAATTCCTAGAAATTTCTTCGAAGGCTCTTCTTCCCAATTTCTATGGATACCACCAAAATCATAGGATGTAGGGTTTAATACACCCCAGCTATCCTTTATTTGCAATTCATACCTGCCTTGTAAATATATTCCCGAATTTGAGCCATTTGGTATTAAGACCTCCATTTCTAATTTTATATCGCCGTGTTGCCACTGTGATAAAATATGATCTTTTTGGGTAAAGGAATAATCGTTGAACAAAACACCCGTTCCCTGCTTAATGTGAATGGGGTGTATGGTCTCTTTTGACTTTTTTTGCCTTCGTTTTTCCTTATTGGACAAATTAACTGGTTCTGGGTCTTGATGCGTGTGAACGGTAATGTTACGGTCGGCAACAACATCACCTACTATTTTCCAATTACTTGAGGTACTCTTAAAATCGTTTAGGTTTTCCAGCGATAATTGTTCCTGGGACAACATGCTAAATCCGGATAATAGCAAGAGGATCGATAGTTTGATTTTCATTGTGATATTCTTGGTTTTTAAAAATAGGATCTAAAGGTATCATTAATCGGAGTTTAACAATAAAGTCGGACGGAATTTAACATTTAGTGACGATTTATGTTTTTTTATCGGGGTGCAGAGCTCGATTGGCTTGCAGGTTTAAGAGTGGTACAGATTAGGCCTACTAATATTTGGGATTTATTGTGGTTTTAAAGGAAACAGACTGGACAAAACTAATTGTGTAGGCGAGCTGGTATTTTTTGTCAAGATATTGTAAAATTATTTTCAAATGATTTAAATTGCTGCATTATTGAGTCAAACAATAAGGTTTGAGCAAAAAAAGTATCAATTTAGGCATATATTTATTTTATATAGCACATTTTAGGGTCTAAATAAGATGGCTAAACCAAGAGTAGGAGTTCTGTAATACAATATTCAAATTAAAAAAAAACATGGGTAACATTTCTAAAACTATATTAATTCTGATCCTGACTAGTTTTCTAGGCTCTTGTACATCTAAAAAGGAAAAATTATTGGTATTCAGTAAGACAGAAGGATTTAGACATGGTTCCATTGAGTCAGGTGTCTTAGCTATTCAAAAGTTGGGAGAGCAAAATGGTTTTTTCGTTGATGCTACCGAAGATGCAACCTATTTTACCGAGGAGATATTAAAACAATATTCAGCGGTTGTATTTTTAAATACCACTGGAGATATTTTAAATGATGTGCAACAGGCCGATTTTGAAAGATATATTCAAGCCGGGGGAGGATTTTTGGGTATTCATGCCGCCACAGATACGGAATACGCTTGGCCATGGTACAATAAATTAGTTGGGGCCTATTTTAAGGGGCATCCGAAAGTTCAAGAAGCAAGGTTGAATATCCTGGACAAGAACCACCCGGCCACAAAATCTATGGCTGATACCTGGATGAAGACAGACGAATGGTATAATTTTAAAGATATTAATCCGGATATTAAGGTGTTGATCGAAATTGACGAAACCACTTACGAGGGAGGGGAAAATGGAACGCATCATCCTATATCTTGGTATCATAACTATGATGGGGGTAGGTCGTTTTATACGGAAATGGGACATACTGATTCCACATTTGAAAATCCTGATTTTCTAAATCACGTTATGGGTGGGCTTAGGTATGTTATAGGGAATGAAAATTTGGATTACAGTAGGGCAAAAACGCAAAGGATTCCAGAAGAAAATAGATATGTGCGAAAGGTGCTCGATTTTAACCTGAACGAGCCTATGGAACTCGAAGAACTACCAGGTCGGGGAATTTTGTTTGTAGAAAGAAGAGGGGCTTTAAAACTTTATGATTTTAAAGAGGAGAAAACCAGGCAATTAGCCCAGCTGAATTTGTTTTATGGCAATGAAGACGGATTGTTGGGTATTGCCGTGGACCCCAATTATCAGAAAAATAATTGGATTTATTTGTTTTATTCTGCCCCTGGTGAAATATCAGAACAGCGGATATCTAGATTTACCTTGACGGGGGATTCATTGGATTTTGCCTCTGAAAAAAACCTATTGACCATTCCAACAATACGTAAATGTTGCCATGCTGGAGGGGCTTTGGAATTTGGTCCTGATGGTAATCTTTATATTGGCTTGGGTGATAATACCAATCCTTTTGAGTCTTCTGGGTTCGCCCCAATAGATGAAAGGGAAGGTAGGGCTTTATGGGATGCGCAAAAATCAGCGGGCAACGCCAACGATCTTAGAGGGAAGATATTACGGATTAAACCAGAGGATGATGGTACCTATTCTATTCCGGAGGGTAACCTATTTCCTAAAGGCACTCCAAAAACAAGACCTGAAATATATGTAATGGGAAGTCGAAATCCTTTTAGATTTTCTATTGATAGTGCTACGGGTTATCTTTATTGGGGAGACGTTGGTCCCGATGCGGGTAAGGGTGACCCCAATCGTGGACCACATGGTATGGGAGAATTTAATCAGGCTCGAAAAGCTGGGAATTGGGGATGGCCATACACAAGAGGGGATAATCAGCCCTACAACGATTATAACTTTGCTACCGAAACGGCTGGGGAAAAATATAATCCTGCCAAATTAATAAATGATTCCCCGAATAATACAGGTATAAGAGAACTTCCGCCTGCTCAGGAATCAATGATATGGTTTTCTTATAGTGCTTCTGAAGAATTCCCTTGGTTGGGTTCAGGAGGTGTAAATCCTATGGCGGGGCCTATTTATCATTCTTCAAACTATCCCAGTGCTACCAATGAATTTCCAGCGTATTTTGAGAATAAGGTTCTTTTGTATGAATGGATGAGAGATTGGATCTATGTAGTGACTTTAGATGAAAATCACAATTATATAAAGGCAGATCCATTTATGCCCGGCAATGAGTTTTCACATCCAATGGATATGCTTTTTGCTTCGGATGGAAATCTTTATGTTCTTGAATATGGGCAAAAATGGAATTCCCAAAATATGGATGCACGTTTAAATAGGATTGGTTATCGCAGCGGAAACCGCAATCCAGTGTCTAGAATAACATCGGACAAAATGGTAGGTGCACAGCCATTTACAGTACTATTTTCTGGTAGTTCTTCTGAGGATTTTGATAAGGATCAACTCAAATATGAATGGTTCTTTAACTCTGAGGAGGTCCAGGATACTTCCATGGAGCCAAGCTTTACGTTTAAGGAGCCAGGGAGCTATACCGTGCGTTTAAAGGTTACGGACGAGGCTGGAAACACGAATATATCGACCCAAAAAATATTGGTAGGAAATGACATTCCCGAGTTGAAAATAGAATTGGACACCAAGAACAAAAACTATTGGGATGGTCGAAAAGTGGCCTACAAAGTTGTTGTGACCGATAAACAGGATGGTAGTACCATGAATGGTGCTATTGACCCCAAAGATGTTAAAATTACCTTTGATTATATTCCTGAAGGTGAGGATATGGTCAAGGCCACCATAGGTCATCAACAGAACACTATACCAGAAGGTAGATTAATTATGGACGATACAGACTGTAAGGCCTGTCATGCCATAAATGTTAAGGTCAATGGGCCATCTTATGAGGAAATTGCATCACGTTATACGACAGCAGACAAAAATTACCTGATAGATAAAATTATCAAAGGTGGCTCTGGAGTATGGGGAGAAAGTATGATGTCCGCACACCCTCAGTTAAAGGTTACTGAGGTAGATAAAATAGTGGACTATATACTTTCATTAAACCCAAAGGGCTCGAAAGAAGAAAACCTTCTACCATTGGAAGGAGTGGTTAATTTTAATGCCCATAAAGCTAAAAGAAGTCAAGGAAAGTATGTTTTAATGGCTTCATATTCAGATAAGGGAAGCAAAGAACAGCCAGAAGCTACCTTGTCGGCAAGAGATCAAATAATTTTTAAATTTCCAAAATTTGAAGGCGTGCATGCTGATGAAAAAAGCGGAGGCTTGAGTAATTGGGAAGTAGAAGGGGAAGAAGTTGTGGGGTCCATTAAAAATAATTCTTACTTAAAATTTAATGACATAGGTTTGGAAGGGCTAAAAAATATAGAGTTATCCATGTATTTTGGGGCCGACTATCCATACGAAGGTGAAATTGAAATAAGGGAGAATAGTCCCACCGGAAGCCTTATTGGGGAAAGTACCTTAAAGTATTTTAATAAGGAAAAAGGAGCAAAGAAGAAATATAATGTCCCAGTAAGGCCAACTTCTAAATTTGGTGTTTTATGTTTGGTGTTTAAAGGCAAGGGGGATAAGGAACAAATTATAGCAAACTTTAACTCCATGATATTAAAATATTAAGGAAAGGAATGGGTTTAGTGTAGTATAATTTTTTCATGTAAAAATTAAGGTTTGTAAATTGGGATTCTGTTAAAACACTTTTAAAATAGCATGGTTTTAGGCTTTAAACCCTATTATTTATTTAACTTTAGCGGTTGGAATTGCTTTTAAAAACATGGGTTTTTCGGTTGATTATGATTTAGTCCAATTGAAGCAGGGAAACAATTTAAATTAAGACACGTTTATCAATTAAAGTATACAATATTATTATGGAAGAGAAAATGATGATTATAGACCCACATGTGCATATGACATCTAGGACTACAGATGATTATGAGGCAATGGCAGCAGCTGGTGTAGTGGCTATTATAGAGCCTTCTTTTTGGTTGGGGCAACCGCGTACTCAGGTTGGTTCTTTTCAGGACTATTACAGCAGCCTTGTAGGTTGGGAACCATTTAGAGCTAGCCAATTTGGAATACATCATTATTGTACAATTGGATTAAACTCCAAGGAGGCTAATAATGAGGCATTGGCAGAACAAGTAATTGAGTTGTTGCCACTATATGTACATAAGGAAAATGTTGTGGCCATTGGTGAAATAGGTTATGACGACCAGACTCCGGCAGAGGATAAATATTTTAGAATGCAATTGGAGTTGGCCAAAGAATTAAATATACCCGTGCAGATACATACACCACATAGGGACAAAAAGTCCGGAACCTTAAAAAGTATGGAGGTATGTTTGGAGCATGGATTAGATCCAAGTATGGTTGTAATTGATCATAACAATGAAGAAACAGTTAAGGATGTGCTGGATCGTGGGTTTTGGGCTGCATTTACGATCTATCCTAAAACGAAAATGGGGAATGAAAGAATGGTTGAGGTAGTAAGAAATTATGGAAGCAATCGCATCATTGTAGATAGTTCTGCCGACTGGGGGGTTAGTGACCCACTTGCCGTGCCAAAAACGGCTTCCCTAATGTTGAAAAGGGGGATAGCCAAATCGGATGTTGTTAAAACCTGTTACCAGAATGCCTTGGAAATTTTTGGAAAGAATGGTAAGATGAAAGAATCCGACTGGTTGAAACCACAAGGCGTCAATCAGACAAAGTTATTTAATGACAATAGTGTTTTGCGAGGGCAAGAGCCCAAGGTTGATGCAGATAAAATAGTATAATGAATCCTGTATTTAAAGGATATTTAAGACTGGCAAGACCAGCAAATTTACCAACCGCGGCTGCCGATATTTTCGCAGGGGTAGCTATTTCGGGCTTATTTTTAGGCACTTCCTTTAATAGCGCTTGGGAAACAACTAACATGGTAAATGTATTGTTGTTGATACTAGCCTCTGTATTTCTATATGCGGCAGGAGTGGTGCTCAATGACGTTTTTGATCATAAGTTGGATAAAATAGAGCGGCCGGAAAGACCCATTCCTTCGGGATTAATTTCGATGAAATCTGCAGCTATCTTTGGAGGTGTTTTAATGAATTTGGGGGTGCTGAGTGCATTTCTGGTGAGCTCCGTAAGTGGAATAATAGCTTTTGCTTTAGGGCTTGCTATTCTTTTGTACGATGCATTGGGGAAACATCATTCCTTCTTTGGTCCACTTAATATGGGCATTTGCAGGGGACTTAATTTGTTGCTCGGAATTTCCATTTTGGGCGATTTTAGCAATTGGGGATATTTCATTTTCCCAGTGGTTTATATTGCCGCTATTACACTTATTAGCAGAGGGGAAGTACATGGAAACAATAAAAGTCATATTCTTTTTGCAGGAGGATTATATACGAGTGTTATTTTGGGCACTATAGTTCTTTTTTCTATTTCCAACTTGAATCTATTGGAATCTATTCCCTTTTTGTTACTGTTTGCTTTTTTAGTATTTAGGCCTTTATTGAAGGCATACAAGGAAAATTCACCACAAAATATAAAAAAGGCAGTGATGGCCGGAGTAATATCTATCATTGTTTTGGACGCCACCTTGGCAGTAGGATTTTCCCATTGGTGGGTAGGGTTGATTACCCTATTGCTATTGCCCTTATCGATTTTTTTATCCAAACTGTTCGCAGTTACCTAACTTTCTAGAATATGTCACATTATAAGCCAATAGAACAATCCTTCAAAGTATCTTATGAGTATAAATTACATTTTACTGAAAATGTTTTTAGCTCGGATAATAGCTTATTCAAAGACATCATTGAAGGTTACGATAATAAGGGAAACGTAAAGGTGCTTTTTGTTATAGACAGTGGTGTTCAAGAATGTCATCCAAATTTAAACTCACAAATAACAACCTATTGTACGGCTTATAGTTCTGTGATAAATCTTACGGAACAAATGGAGATTGCTGGAGGAGAACAGTGTAAGAAGGACTACCACAATGTGGAGCGCATATTGAAGGCCATAAACGACAATCGCATTTGTAGGCATTCTTTTGTTGTTGCAATTGGAGGCGGTGCTGTAATAGATATGGTGGGATATGCTGCCGCCATAGCCCATAGGGGTGTGAAACTGATAAGGATTCCTACCACGGTACTGTCCCAGAACGATTCTGCCGTAGGCGTTAAGAATAGTTTTAATATTCTTGGAAAGAAAAATTTTCTGGGGACTTTTGCCCCGGCATATGCCATAATAAATGACAATAATTTTTTAACCACCCTACATCAACGCGACTGGATTTCAGGAATTGCTGAGGCTGTAAAAGTGGCCTTGATCAAGGATGAGACCTTCTTTGAGTTTATAGAGGAAAACAGTACGCGACTTCAGACACGGGAAATGGAATCAATGGAGTACTTGGTTTATCGTTGCGCGGAGATGCATATGGAGCATATTGCCCAAGGAGGAGATCCTTTTGAAAATGGTTCCTCTAGGCCCTTGGATTTTGGGCATTGGGCCGCCCATAAACTGGAATATATGACCAATTACCAGCTAAGGCACGGAGAGGCCGTGGCTATTGGTATGGCCTTGGATTTGGTCTATGCCCATTTTATAGGGTTGATTAACAAAGAAACGCTAGTTCGTATATTAAATGTATTGGAACAAATTGGGTTCGATTTATATATTCCAATTAAAACGGACAGTGAATTGAATGAGTTGCTAAATGGTATTCAGGAGTTTAGAGAGCATTTGGGTGGCGAGCTTACCATAACATTAATATCTGAAATAGGGGTAAAGCACGATGTTCATGAAATTGATATTGCAACCATGGGCAAAGCGATAGTTTGGTTAAAAGAAAAGTACAAACCTCAAGTATCCAGTAGCATATGTTAGTAAATGATAAATATCATGTTAGTTATTGTTCCAATATACATCCTGGTGAAGATTGGGAGCAGACCTTGCATAGCCTAAAAACATATCTCCCTAAAATTAAAAAGGAAGTTTCCCCGGAATCCCCATTTGGAATTGGATTGCGTTTGTCCAATGTTGCGAGTTTGGGACTTAATGAGGGTAATAATTTGCAAGATTTTAAGGATTGGCTAGGCGATAATCAATTTTATGTATTTACCATGAACGGGTTCCCTTATGGGAACTTTCATAACGAACGGGTAAAGGATATGGTGCATGCCCCGGATTGGACCACCACTGAGAGATTGGATTATACCAAGCGACTTTTTGATCAATTGGCTTTTTTAATTCCTGAAGGTATTTCAGGAGGTATTTCTACCTCGCCGGTAAGTTACAGACACTGGCATACTACGTCGGATGCACTGGAAGTTGCATTTAGGACAGCTGCTGAAAGTATGTCAAAGATTGTTTTACAGTTGGTGGAAATTGAAAGGAATACAGGGAAACATCTGCATTTGGACATAGAGCCGGAACCAGATGGTATGATGGAGAATAGTGATGAGGTCCTCCATTTTTATGAAACTTATCTAATACCTATAGCCACTCAGAAATTGACTTCCACTTTGGGCTGTGATAAAGAAACGGCCAGAGAATTAATTTTAGGACATATAACGGTTTGTTACGACGTTTGCCATTTTTCCTTGGCTTATGAAGAACCTGAGCATACCTTGGTAAAATTCAGAAAGGCAGGTATAAAGGTTGGTAAAATACAAGTGAGCTCTGCCCTTAAAATACTTTTTAAAGACGGGGAAAATGAGGAAATATGGAGTTCCTTAGGTCAGTTTAATGAGCCAACTTATTTGCATCAAGTGACTGAAAAAGTTGGTGATAAGGTGATAACTTATAAAGATTTGGCCGAGGTTCTGAAGAAACGCCCGAAGGTATCAGAGCTAAGGTCCCATTTTCATGTTCCTATATTTTTGGAGAAGTACGATCATTTATTTTCAACTCAAGACCAAATAATCAAGGTGTTGGAATATCTTAAAAAGGATCAATTCTCTAATCAATTGGAGATAGAGACCTATACCTGGGACGTATTGCCCATAAATCTTAAAACGGAACTGTCCAATTCTATTGTACGTGAATTGGAATGGTTAAAGCGCAACATATAAAGTATGAAGAAAACCGTAGTACTTAACGTAGTCGGATTAACTAGGGGATTGATAGGGGAGCACACTCCTTTTATAAAGTCCTTTCTGGAAAAAGGTACATCGGCAACAGTTACACCACAATTACCCGGAGTAACTTGTAGTGTACAAGCAACCTACCTAACCGGAAAAACCCCTTCCGAACACGGAATAGTGGGAAATGGTTGGTATTTTAAAGAAGAACAAGAGGTTAAGTTTTGGCGACAATCCAATAACTTGATCCAGTCGGAAAAAATTTGGGACAAACTCAAAAGGCAGGATAAAAATTTTACCTGCGCCAATATGTTTTGGTGGTATAATATGTATTCCAATGTGGATTACAGTGTTACTCCAAGGCCAAATTATTTGGCCGATGGCAGGAAAATTCCGGATGTGTATTCCTATCCAGCGGAACTTCGCGATCAATTGCAAAGTGATTTGGGTACTTTTCCGCTTTTCCATTTTTGGGGCCCAAAAACCTCAATTAAATCCAGTCAGTGGATAGCGGACGCCGCATTGAAGACGGATGTTTTACATGATCCCACTTTGACCTTGGTGTATCTGCCGCATTTGGACTATAATATGCAGCGGTTTGGTACGGATTTAAGTAAAATAGCAAAAGACCTAAGAGAGATAGATAATGTAGTAAAACAACTGGTGGAGTATTATGAAAGTAAATCTGCCCATATTATTTTGCTTTCGGAATATGGGATAACCAATGTTAGCAATCCAATACACTTAAATAGGAAGCTAAGGCAAGAAGGCTACCTTGATATCCGAACGGAAAGGGGATTGGAATTATTAGATGCAGGAGCTAGCAAGGCCTTTGCAGTTGCAGATCATCAATTGGCACATGTTTATGTAAAGGATAAGGAGGATGTTGATGCCGTTAAAGATATATTGAAGAAAATAAAAGGAGTGGAACAAGTACTTTCTGGAAGTGAAATTCAAAAAATACAATTGGATCACGACAGATGCGGGGATTTGGTGGTAATAGCAGATAAGGATTCTTGGTTCACCTATTACTTCTGGCTAGATGATACTAAGGCACCTGATTATGCCAGAATGGTGGACATACATAAGAAACCAGGATACGATCCCGTAGAGATGCTAACGGATCCGAAAGATAAATTGTTAATGCCAAAGGTCATTTGGAAATTATTGAAGAAAAAGTTAGGTTTCAGGATAGTAATGGATATTATTCCCTTAGATGCCACTTTGGTGAAAGGTTCACACGGTAGAATTCCAGAGGATTCCAATAATCATCCCATTCTGATTACCAATAATAAAAGTGCCGAATTAAAGGAGACCTTGTTGGCGACAGAGGTATACGGCATTATTGAAAACCATCTTACAACTTCTTAATATGCGACTATTATCCAAGATTATTTCCGCAGTTTTCACCTTATTGTTTATTTGGGCAGCATTTGTCCAATACAATGATCCCGATGCCTTGCTGTGGTATTGTATTTATGGATTGGCTGCTATAGCGTCATTTTTGTTTTTAATGGAAAAATTGTTTTTGGTAGTGCCCGTAGTACTATCTTTCGCTTATTTTATAGGCGCTTATATATTTTGGCCTTCCCGCTTTGAAGGGGTTTCCATTGATGGGGGAAATATAAGTAATATAGAACATGCTAGGGAATCCTTGGGGCTTTTAATAAGCGCCTTTGTGATGATGTTTTATGCTTGGCGGATTAGAATACCAGGAAAGACTTTAAATGTCTAAATCGAACTCCTTGCGCAAAAGATCTATGACTGGATTTTTCTCCCTTAATTTTTGATATTTTTCTTCAGGGGTAAAAGCAAACTTTTTGGCAGTGGCCTCGTTAACGGTTATTTTTAGTTGAATAAAGTGATTGTTGAGTTTGAGTTTTAAGTATTCCATTAAATCATACTTATCCCGCTCTATTTCTTTCTTCATAGTGCCATTTGGTAATTCTATCCAAATGGTGAAGTTTTCAGTTAACTTGGGAACATCGGAATGCAGGTTGGATGCCAAAATTTTCCGCCCATCATTGTCCATAATGTCTACGAATACTGCCCAATGTTTTTGCATTTCCTCTTCTGTGAAAATGGTTTTAGGCAGGTTGCTTTCATCAATAACAACTTCTTTTTTGTTCAGTTGATGTTCTTTTTTTGCCTTTAAACTAGAGAGCGATAGGCCTGAAACTCTCCTATCGGTCGATTTTAGATTAATCTTGTTTCTAGGGGTAGGATCTGGATTCTTTTCCACCGTTTCTTTAATAATGTTGACTTCTTCTTCATTATTGTGAGGTTGATTGGGATTATTGGAGGTAGGAGTTTGGGGAGTATTCGCTTGCTCCTCTTTAAGTGGGATTTCAGCAGCTAATGCAGTTGTATTAATCGTTTCTGTCTCCGTTTTCCTGGGCATTAATCCCTTGTCCGACACAGTGGGACGGTTCACCTTGTAAAATGATGCTGGAATTATAAAATCTGGTTTATTGCGACCATTCCCTAGGGAATTAGATTTTTTTTTTCTCCATCAAAATCGATAGAGGCTAATTTCATTAGGGTCAATTCAACGAGAAGGCGCTGATTTTTACTGGATTTATACTTTATATCACAATCATTGGCCAGGTCAATGGCGGTCAGTAAAAAGGAGCTGGAAGTTTTTTTGGACTGTTCGTTATAGTGCTTTTTAGCGTCCTCACCAACTTCCAATAGCTCAATGGTGTCTGGGTGTAAGCATACCATTAAATCTCGAAAGTGTGAAGCCAGGCCACTTATAAAATGGTGTCCTTCAAAACCTCTAGCCAAGGTTTCATTAAAAAGAATCAATAAACTAGGAATATCGTGCTTCAGAATAAGATCGGTAGTAGAGAAATAGGTGTCATAATCTAAAACATTCAAATTCTCCGTTACGGATTTTCTGGTCAATTTTTTGCCAGAGAAACTTACAACCCTATCAAAAATAGACAGAGCATCGCGCATGGCCCCATCAGCTTTTTGAGCTATTATATGGAGTGCATCATCTTCGGCATCAATTTCTTGGTTCTCCGCAATGTATTTTAAATATTCCGCGGCATCCTTCACTGTAATTCGTTTAAAATCGAATATCTGGCAACGAGATAGAATAGTAGGTATTATCTTATGCTTTTCAGTGGTGGCCAAAATGAAAATGGCATGTGCAGGAGGTTCCTCTAGTGTCTTTAAGAAAGCATTAAAGGCCGCCTGGGATAACATATGGACCTCATCAATAATATATACCTTGTATTTTCCTACTTGGGGAGGAATACGGACTTGGCTGGTAAGCTCTCTAATATCATCAACGGAATTGTTGGATGCAGCATCGAGCTCAAAAATATTAAAAGCAAAGTCTTCATCGTCAGTAGATCTGCCGTCTTGGTTAATTTGTTTGGCCAATATACGTGCACATGTGGTTTTCCCTACACCTCTTGGACCTGTAAATAACAAGGCTTGAGCAAGGTGATTGTTTTCTATGGCATTGGTCAAAGTATTGGTAATAGCCTGTTGCCCAACAACATCCTTAAATGTTTGGGGCCTGTATTTTCGGGCGGATACTATAAAAGGTTCCAAGGCTATTAACTTAAATTCTGCGCAAAAATAATACGCGTACGGGTGAAGTACAAATATAAAAATACGATAGCATTAAAGCGCCTATTTAAATTTCTTTAGTCTTTTATTTATCAACAATTGAATTACCTTTGCGGCAGCAGGTCGCCTTATCGCTCCACGTATTTTGCGGGGGGAGGAAAGTCCGGACACCATAGTGCAGTATAGCGGGTAACGCCCGTCCGTCGAGAGATGAGGACAAGTGCAACAGAAAGAATGTACAGGTTATGCTGTAGTGAAACCAGGTAAACTCTATACGGTGCAACGCCATGTAAATCAGTGTTTGAGGGCTGCACGCTCGAGCTGAAGGGTAGGCGGTTGGAGCCATTGGGCAACCTTTGGCCTAGATAAATGATAAGGAGATTTTGAATTTTTTCAAGGTTAACAGAATCCGGCTTATGACCTGCTTTTTTTAATGAGACAGCATTTGCGCAGCAAATGCGTAGTCGAATTAATGCCGCCGCAGGCGGTATAGAGATAATATAATGTTGCCGAAGGCGGTATAATGATAACTGTTGTCATGTTGATTAATGCTGGCGGAGGAGTAAATGCGTAGTCGAATTAATGCCGCCGAAGGCGGTATAATGTCAACTGGTATCGTGTTGATTAATGCTAGTAGAGGAGAATTTTTTTCCGCTTAAGGTCTCTTCAGAGAGTTCACTTCTAAATAGGATTTATCCCCAAAGCCTAAGTTGCATATGATGCAATATGATCATAATTGTCGATTAAAGTTCTATTGGTTGATTACTCTGGGCTATAAACCTTCAATTGCCCTCGGTCCATTCAAAAAAACTAAATACACTACCGCCATACCTTCTTGAGTTGGTGAAATTTTCCAACTGAGATAGATTGGTGTGTTTGGAATGCTCAATGATTAAAACTCCATTTTCCAACAATAGCTGTTTTTCAAAAACTAGTTTGGGAATTGCAGCGAATTCTTCAGGTGCTAAGTCGTAAGGTGGGTCCGCAAAAATAATATGGGCTTTTATGGGATTGGTTTCCAAATAATGAAAAACATCTTTCTTTAGTGCAACAATGGGGAAGTCCAGATCTGTAGATGTCTTGGTAATATATTTAATGCATCCTAGGTCGGCATCTACAGCCGTTATGTTTTCAGAGCCTCTGGATGCAAATTCGTAACTTATATTTCCGGTACCAGCAAAGAGGTCCAATACACTTACCTCGTTAAAGTGGTACTGATTATTAAGGATGTTGAACAAGGCTTCCTTGGCCATATCCGTTGTAGGGCGAACAGGGAGTTTTTTTGGGGCCGTAAGCCTTTGACCTTTGTTTTTTCCAGATATTATTCGCATTAAAGGGTGTTTAGCAGTGTGAAGTCTATAGTTTCCTTTTCCGATTCCCCGAAATGATAAAATGATGTGTTGGAGGGAATAAAAATGGAAATATCCCTTACGTATTCATGACACATATTATACAATTCATCACCTTCTTCAATGGATCCAAAAAGTTTAAGTTTGGTAGTTTCCGTATCTAATTTTAATTGTTCTAAAGTAAATAATAGGTAGTAGATAAAATCTTCTTTTGTATTGAAACTAAAGTTATTGTATAGTATCAACTTTTTATGGGAAATTACCGCTATGTCCATATGTCCCTCTATTAGGTGAACATAACAAATGGGTTCACTAAGGTTGCCATGGCTGTTTGTCAAGGTCTGGATCAAGATAGTGCCATGATGCATAAATTCAAACTCGCCAAAAAGATCGTAGATGTAATTGTTTATATTCATAAAAGGAACATAAACATTAACCATGTCCAAGTTTTTTACTTCATCATATTCTATATGATCGTTGGCTAATATCTTGGCATTAAATTTTAAGTAGTTGGCGAGTTCTTCTTTGTTGAAAAGCGCTTGCGGGACCAAGCTAAAAAGATTGTTCCTATGTATTACTACAACCTCTGAAAACTTTACATCTTTTATCCTGATTTTCTCAAAAAGCTGCTTTATCTCCTTTTGAACCGCATATGGTGTTAGTTCGTTTTCGAATACCAGCCTTTCAGATGCAAGAATTGTGTTGGAAAGTGTGTCCAGAACACAAAAAGAAAGTCCATTCAAGCTAACTTGAATGGACAATTTCTGATATTCCGATTTAGAATTTTCTAAAATTTTATTGGTCGTTTCGTTTGTCATATATAGAGGGCCAATTTCCGCTGGTGCTTACCTCGGTCAAAGATCCAACCTTGATTATATTACCATTTACCTCATCAACATTGATCTGGACATTTTCCCTGGCTAACAAAGTTTTGGGTTGATCATGTAGCACTACAGCCTTACTGACTTTTGCTTCAAAAACCGGAGCTTTGTATCCGCTTTTTTCAATTATGGTAGACTTCATTTCAAATTTTTCACCATTAGCGGCAAAGGGTACATTCATCATTGTTTTGAAACGATCGTCCTTTTTGAATAAGGAATCCTTAACAGAAACAGTACCAAGTGTATCTACTATTTTAACTTCCTGCAACATATCGATACCAAAATTCTTATCGTATTCCAAATAGGAGGAATCTCTTTGCTGGGTAATAGTGTATTTTCCGGTATCTACAAAACTAATAAGTGCGTTAAAATCTTTCGCATATCTACCATTTACAGTTTTATAGGCTTCTTGAGAATTCCTGATGTCCTTTAAATTGGATATTACTTTAGCATAACGCTCTTGCTTAATTTTTTTAAATTCAATAGGGCCGTTCACGGAATTATAAATCATATATCCCAACACGATAGATACTATCCAAAGAAAAATTTGTAATATGGTCTTCATTTCTTAAGTGTTATTTTATTTAGTGGTTATCACAAATCTACAATTTTTTTTTAATGGTAAAAGTATTTGACCTTAAAAATACTGATTATCTTTGATGACCTATGACTTCTATAACGGACGCTACTTTTTTTAAACTACTGAAAGACAAATTCCCGCATGATCCAACAGCAATGCAGTCAGTTGCTTTGCAGAAACTCGCAAGTTTTGTTTTATCCAAGGAAAAGGATAGTGTTTTCATGTTAAAAGGGTTCGCAGGTACTGGAAAGACTACTATAGTTGGTACTATAGTCACCAATCTTTGGAAGACCACCATGAAGGCTGTTTTAATGGCTCCCACTGGTCGGGCGGCCAAGGTAATGTCCAATTACTCCGGAACACAGGCTTTTACGATTCATAGAAAAATTTATTTTCCAAAAAAGCAGAGTGGTGGAGGGGTACAGTTCGTTCTGTCGCCCAACAAGCATAGAAATACTATTTTTATTGTGGATGAGGCATCAATGATTCCCGATACTCCTGCAGATTCAAAATTGTTTGAGAACGGGTCCCTTTTGGATGACCTTATTATGTTCATTTATTCCGGGCATAATTGTAAGCTGATCTTAATAGGTGATACGGCGCAGCTTCCACCGGTACATTTAAATATTAGTCCTGCCTTGGACGAAAATCAATTATCATTGAATTATAATAAAGAAGTGATAATGTTGGAGTTGGATGAGGTTGTAAGGCAAGCCGAGGATTCCGGAATATTGGTGAATGCTACCAATCTACGGGAGCAGCTACAAGGTGAATTTTTCGATGACTTTAAATTTATGGTAAGTCGGTTTAGCGATATTGTTCGTCTGGTAGACGGGAATGATATTCAAGAGGCCATAGATGATTCCTATTCGCAAAACGGCAAGGAGGAAACCGCCATTATTGTTCGGTCAAACAAGAGAGCTAATTTATATAACGAGAATATTAGGAATAGAATCCTATACCTTGAAAATGAGTTGGCCGTGGGTGATTACATGATGGTCGTGAAGAACAATTACTTTTGGTTAATGCCGACTTCAGAAGCCGGTTTCATTGCTAATGGGGATATCATTGAAGTATTGGAGATATTTTCGATAAAGGAATTATACGGTTTTAAATTTGCTGAGGTCAAGGTGAAAATGGTGGATTATCCCAATCAAAAACCCTTTGAAACCGTACTTATATTGGATACTATTATGGCAGAGACCCCTTCTTTACCCTATGAAGAGGGTAATCGACTTTATCAAGAAGTTATGAAGGACTTTGCCGATGAAAAATCCAAATACAAGAAGTTTTTGGGAGTAAAGAACAATAAATTTTTTAATGCACTCCAAGTTAAATTTTCATACGCCATTACTTGTCATAAATCCCAAGGGGGGCAATGGAATACTGTATTTGTAGAACAGCCTTATTTACCGAACGGAATCGATAAGGAATATCTTCGTTGGTTGTATACAGCTGTTACTAGGGCAAAGCATAAATTGTACCTTATTGGCTTTAAGAACGATTTTTTTGTTGATTAGGAATAGTCTAATTTTGCCTTATAATTAAGGAATATGACTTTTGATACCATTTTAAGCATATTTTTGGGTATTGGGCTTGCTGCTTCTGTGGGATTTAGAATTTTTTTACCCTTGTTTGTTTTAAGTTTGTCAGCTTATTTTAATGTATGGGAATTAAATGAAAATTGGGAATGGATAGGTAGTTTAACAGCCCTTTTAACACTTGGTGTTGCTACTCTGGTAGAGATTTTCGCCTATTTTATTCCTTGGTTAGACAATTTATTGGATAGTATAGCAATACCCATGGCCGCGTTGGCGGGTACAGCAGTTATGGTTTCTACTGCATCCAATTTAGACCCTATAATAACCTGGACCTTGGCTATAATTGCAGGAGGTGGAACGGCTTCTGCCATAAAGGGGGCCTCTGCCACTGGGAGATTGGCTTCAACCGTCACCACTGGTGGAACAGCTAATCCCGTTATTGGTTTGGTTGAAACAGGTACCGCAGCCGTAGTGGCTACTGCCTCAATTTTTGCTCCCATTCTGGCTGTCTTCTTGGTGATTATAATAATGATCGTTATTTTTAGGATATATAGAAAACTTAGACCTAAAACTTAATCCAAATTAATCTTAAATAAATTTCGTGTGAAATTAGCATGACCCTAAACTGGTCGCAAAATCAATGAATATATGCGTATTACACCCGCCTGAATGGCGTAGTCGGGCAGGTATGACGTTTAAAAAGCAATAAATATATACATATGAAAATCATTGCAATGATACCGGCGCGTTACGCAGCCTCAAGATTTCCAGGTAAGCTTATGCAAGACCTCCAAGGGAAACCGGTAATACAAAGAACATATGAAGCAGCAATAAATACGGGCTTGTTTCAAGAGGTGTATGTAGTTACGGATAGTACCACTATATATGACACTATTAAAAGATTGGGTGGCAAAGCCATTATGAGTGTAAAGCAACATGAATGTGGGAGTGATCGTATTGCCGAGGCTGTGGAGTCTATGGATGTGGATATTATTGTTAATGTTCAAGGAGATGAGCCATTTACCGATAGGGAAAGCCTAGTTAGCGTAATTGAAGTATTTAAAGATGATGTAGCAAAGGAGATTGATCTGGCTTCCTTAATGACAAGAATTTCCGATTGGGTGGAAATCAATGACCCTAATACGGTAAAGGTAATTGTTGATAATCAGAATTTTGCTCTTTATTTTTCACGCGCTCCTATACCTTATCCTAGATCAAGGGAATTGGATATCCCCTACTTTAAGCATAAGGGAATCTATGCCTTTAGAAAAAGTGCGCTCATGGATTTCCAGAGACTGCCCATGCTTATTTTGGAAGCTACTGAGAAAATAGAAGCCATTCGCTACCTGGAATATGGAAAAAAAATAAAGATGGTAGAAACCAATGTGAGCGGAATAGAAATTGACACTCCCGAAGATTTGGAAAAAGCCAAGAAAGTATGGAAATAGATTTTAAGAAAATTAAGGTGGTTGGTTTTGATGCCGATGATACCCTCTGGGTAAACGAAACTTATTTTAGGCATGCAGAAGAAAAATTTGCCAGCCTTCTGGATAGTTATGAAACCAAAAATCAAATAGATCAGGAACTTTTTAAAACAGAGATAAAGAACCTGGAATTATACGGTTATGGAATTAAAGGGTTTATGCTTTCCATGATAGAATCAGCTCTGGATCTGTCCAATAATAGGATTTCTCAAGCAAGGATTTGGGATATTTTGAATCTGGGAAAGGAAATGTTGTTGCAGCCAGTAGAATTATTGGATGGTGTAGAGGAAGTGCTGGAAAAATTAAAGGATAAATATCGCTTGATCGTATTGACCAAGGGTGATTTGTTGGACCAAGAAAGAAAATTGGAAAAATCCGGATTGTCCAAATATTTTCACCACGTAGAAGTTTTAAGTGATAAAAAGGAAGAAAATTATAAGAACCTACTTGAACATTTGGAGATTCCTGTTGAAGAATTTTTGATGATCGGAAATTCATTGAAATCGGATGTATTGCCTATTTTGAATATTGGGGCCCAAGCTGTTCATATCCCATTTCATACTACATGGCAACATGAAGAGGTAAAGCAGGAGGATCATAATAATGATCATCTTACCTTAGGTACTATCTCGGATATATTGAAGTATCTTAAATAAGTCTATGAACGTAAAGAGTAAAAATAATAGTACAATTGGCCACCCTGGATTGATGACGAATTATAAGAACTTTCCAATGGTGCCCCGAGTCATTTTTGGCGCTGGATGTTTTGGACAAATGGCAGAGATTTTGATGCCCAAACGGAAACATTCCGAGGCCCCATTTATTTTTTTGGTCGATGATGTGTTTGAAGGAGCAGCATTAATTTCTAGAATACCGTTGCTATTTAACGATCAGATAATTTTTATTTCGGCAGATGAAGAGCCAAAAACGGAACAGGTGGATGTTTTGGTCGCGAAAATTACAAATGATTTCACCGATCTGCCATCCGGAATTATAGGAATAGGGGGTGGCACCCTGTTGGATCTGGCAAAGGCAGTAGCTATCATGTTGACCAATAAAGGCAATGCTTATGAATATCAAGGTTGGGATTTGGTAAAAAAACCATCCATATATCATGTGGGTGTTCCTACAATTAGTGGTACTGGAGCGGAGGTTTCCAGAACAACCGTGCTGTTAGGGCCGGAGAAGAAGCTTGGAATTAACTCCGATTATACCACTTTTGACCAAGTGCTGCTAGATCCCGATTTAACCCATGGAGTCTCTAAAGAGCAATGGTTTTATACCGGTATGGATTGTTATATACATTGCATAGAATCACTTAATGGTACTTTTTTAAATGCCTTTAGCCAGAGCTATGGGGAAAAGTCACTGGAATTGTGCAAAGAAGTTTATTTGGGAGATTTAACGGAAGATGATGCCAGAAATAAATTAATGATGGCTTCCTGGCATGGAGGTATGAGTATAGCGTACTCGCAGGTTGGTGTGGCCCATGCCATGAGCTATGGCTTGTCTTATTTGTTGGGGGTTAGACATGGAATTGGCAACTGTTTGGTTTTTCAACATTTAAAGGAATTTTACCCGGAAGGTGTTGAACTTTTTAATCAAATGAAGGAAAAACACCATATCCAACTTCCAAAGGACATCTGCAAGGAATTGACCAATAGCGATTTTGATACCATGATCAATGTAGCATTAAGCCTTGTGCCTTTATGGGAAAATGCATTGGGAAGTGAATGGCGAAATATTATAACCCCCGAAAAATTAAAGGCTATTTATAAAAAAATATAATTGTTATTCAATAAAGCGAATTTGGTTGTTGATATTAACGCTATGCTTATAGCAATAGGAATTAGATAGTTTTACTTTTTTGAACAACTAGTCTTAAATATTTTAAATAATTGATGGTTTATGCGGGCACTTGCAAAATTTATATATTTTAAAATTTTAGGATGGACACTGCTGGGCTCTTTTCCGCAGTTGGACAAATGTGTTGTTATTGTAGTGCCGCATACGAGTTGGGTCGATTTTTTTCTTGGAATATTGATTAGACGGGTATTAAATGAGGATATTCATTTTATAGGAAAGAAGGCCTTATTTCAGCCACCATTTGGCTGGTATTTTCGCTGGATGGGCGGTGCGCCTATCGATAGAACTAAAAATTTGGATACCGTTAGTGCCATCACCAAAATATTTGATCAAAACAAAACATTTAGATTGGCGCTTTCCCCTGAAGGCACCAGAAAAAAAGTTACGGAATGGAGAACTGGTTTTTATTTTATTGCCAAATCGGCCGAAGTTCCTATAGTAATGGTAGCGTTCGACTTTGGTAAAAAACAGATTGAAATATCCAAAGCACATTATCCTACAGATAACCAAGAGGAAGATTTTGCAACATATAAGGCCTTTTTTAAGGGAGTGGTAGGCAAGATTCCTGCGAATAGTTTTTAAATTAACTAAATTTTATTTATTCCCTGTTATAGGATTCATTTTTGTTTCCTAAATCTACTATTTGATTCTATCCATCTCATTTTCAGAATTATAGATATAATTTCATAATCTAGGCATTGATTATGCATGATATCAGCTACAATCCGGGGGATGGTACGAGATTAATTTTCCTACAAATAATTCCGACTACAGGAATAGTATAGTACACAACGTATTTTAACATTTTTACATCATTGACTGGGATATACTACTTGTTATAACGGTATAATACTACTTTTGGCCCCATTGTAATTAATCTTATCTGTGGAGTGTTGAGTATCCATGTTAAAGAAATAGACTACAAATAAAACCAACTAATTATTATTAAAATAACCATTGAGAATGAAAAAGAACACTGTTTTAACTTATTTAATTGCCCTTTTATGTTTTACGGCATCCTGGGCACAAACTACTGCCACAGTAACTTCGCTTACCGATGATGGTGCTCCAGGTACCTTGCGTTGGGCAATGACTACCGCCAATACCGATGTCAATATCAATGAGATTATTTTCGATGCTGGGTTAACAGGTACAATTACATTGACCTCCAACCTTCCAAATGTGTCCAGTAATATGGTTATTACAGGTCCTGGCCCTTCAGCAATTACAATTTCGGGAGATAATCAGTTTAAAATGTTTGTTGTCAATACTGGCTTTGTTCTGGATATCTCTGGATTTACGTTGACCAGTAGCGCAAGTGGTCCTTCTAGTTCGGGAAACATTTTCCATGTATCTAGGTCAACTGTAAATGCAAGTGATATAGTATTTACGGGCATAACCAATAGTACACCATTTGTGTCTAGGGAAGGCACTTCAATATTAAATATTTCCAATTCTACATTTAGTGACAATTCAGCCACTTTGTTTAGAAGTGACTATGGTTCTACACCTAGTACAACCTCCGATATTGAAACGGACTATACCAATAGAATTACTGTAACGGGATCTACCTTTAGTTCCAATACCGGTATCATATTTTATACAGAGCGATATGTGAAAATAGATGATTGTATTTTTACGGATAATACCAATCAAATAGGAATCTTTAGAGGACTTAATAGGTATCAGGTTTTAAACTCTACGTTTACAAACAATACAGGCTATCAATTATTTTCTTTTTATAGTGCGATAAATAACGGTTGGGGCGCAAGTACCTTAGGAACCAATAACACGCTTTTTGACGGGAATACCTTTACCGGAAATACGGGAACCATTATTAATCCTGGTTGGAGTACTAACAATGACAATAAAACAACCATTTCCAATAATACTTTTGAAAATAATGGAAATAACTATACAGGGAATCCCATTGTAGTTTCTGGAAATTCTTTGTCAAATTTTATTACATCCATTATCCATTCACCCAATGATGGGACGGTGTCGGTAACTATGAGCAGGCCCGTTTTTAATTCAGATTTGGGGACTGGTGCATTGGAGGCCAATGACTTTCAATTTGCACTTTCTAGTGGCAATGCTACCTTGGGCTCTTCATCACCGACTAGTATATCTATTAGTGGAAATACCTATGTTTTAGGAATAGATATTGTGGGTACTATTTACGGAACGGAGGAGTTAACTATATCCCCATTTGATGAGATTTCTATTTATGATGTAGATGTGAATAGAGCAAGTATTGCACAGAATAATGGTACCATCAATTTAAATTTTTTGGATGATGACGAGGATGGGGTTGCCAATTACGAGGATATTTGTCCTGAAACACCAGCTGGAGAGATTGTGGAAGAAGATGGATGTACAGATATTACCGAGCCACTTGCTCCCATTGGATTCACAAGTACTGCTGGTCCATATAAAATTCATCTAGAATGGGATTCCAATACAGAAGATACAGTAGGATATCATTTATACGGAGGTACCGATGAAAACTCCTTGGTTTTGATTGCAGACCTTTCCCACATTAGCTATTATGAATTTAACCATACAGGTTTAACTGCTAATACTACTTACTATTACAGTTTAACGGCCTATGATTTAGCGGGGAATGAAAGTGATTTCAGTCCAATAATTAACAATGTACCCACATTGCCCTTTATCTGGGATGGGCCAAAACTCATTGTAGAAAAAATATCCAATACTGATTGGACTCAGGCGGAGAATCAGGATTTTTTAACGGATAATGTAATATTTACAAGAGATAATAATGGTAGCTTGTTCAATATTGCCAAGGAAGCAAGTTACGATGATTTTAATTACCAATCTCCTATAGATACTGAATGGGCACAGGGTACCACTGCAGATTTTGGAGCACTTAATTTTTCACCTTGGGCATATGATATGTCGTTTATAGAGTGGTGTCCACCTTGTTTTGAAAATAGAGATTTTGTACTTCATCTTATTACAGATGATATCTATATTGATGTTAAAATTTTATCATGGGATGATCATGGTATCGGTGGTGGTTTTAGTTATGAAAGAAGTACGCCTAGTCCAGATGAAGATGGCGATCGAATAAAAGATAGTTTGGATAATTGCTTGGGCACTCCTGAAGGAGAAACGGTAGATGCTAATGGTTGTTCAGACTCTCAAAAAGATGCCGATAACGATAGTGTCTCCGATGCTATTGATACCTGTGCCGATACTCCAACAGGAGAATCAGTAGATGCCAACGGTTGTTCAGATTCTCAAAAAGATGCCGATAATGATGGTGTTTCAGACGCTATTGATATTTGTGGTGATACCCCAACAGGAGAAACAGTAGATGCCAACGGTTGTTCAGACAGTCAAAAGGATGCCGATAACGATGGTGTTTCAGACGCTATTGATATTTGTGCAAATACTCCCTCTGGAGAAACCGCAGATGCCAATGGCTGTTCAGACAGTCAAAAGGATGCAGATAATGATGGTGTTTCAGACGCTATTGATATTTGTGCTAACACGGCAACAGGAGAAACAGTGGATGTTAACGGTTGTTCAGATACCCAAAAAGATGGGGATAACGATGGTGTTTCAGATGCTATTGATACCTGTGCCAATACGCCAACAGGAGAAACGGCAGATACCGATGGTTGTTCGGACAGTCAGAAAGATACCGATAACGATGGTGTCTCCGATGCTATTGATACCTGTGCTGATACCCCAACAGGAGAAACGGTAGATGTCAATGGATGTTCAGACAGTCAGAAAGATGCCGATTATGATGGTGTTTCAGATGCTGATGATACTTGTGCTAACACGGCAACAGGAGAAACAGTAGATGTTAACGGTTGTTCAGATAGCCAAAAGGATAGTGATAACGATGGTGTTATGGACGATGTTGATACCTGCAACAATACTCCCACAGGGGAAGCTGCGGATGCCAACGGCTGTTCCGCCTCTCAAAAAGATGCAGATGGCGATGGCGTTAATAATGATATGGACGATTGTCCCGATACCCCAGCTGGAGAAACAGCGGATGCCAACGGTTGTTCGGATTCCCAGAAGGACAGTGATTTTGACGGTGTTAACGATGCGGAAGATCAATGCCCGGATTCCCCTGAATATGAGGCCGTGGATGCTCAAGGGTGTAGCGATAGTCAAAAAGACAATGATAACGATGGTGTAAACAACAATCTGGACGAATGTCCAAATACCCCTGCGGATGAGGTAGCGGATGCCAATGGTTGTTCGGATTCCCAAAAGGATGCCGACGGCGATGGAGTTCAGGATTCCCTGGACAATTGCCCAGCGGTAGCCAATCCGGGCCAGGAAGATCGGGACGGTGATGGCCTTGGTGATGTATGCGATACGGTGGAGCTGAACGCTTCCCAAGCCTTTACCCCCAATGGGGACGGAATAAACGATACCTGGGTGATTTCCAATATTGAGAACTATCCCAATTCTCTAGTGAGGGTGTTCAACTCTTGGGGGAAAGAGGTCTTCTCGGCCAGAAACTACCAGAATACTTGGGACGGCCGTTACAAAGATCTTGGAGCCAAACTTCCCGATGCCGGTTCGTATTATTTCCAGATCGATTTTGAGGGCGACGGAAAAGTTGACCAGGACGGATGGATCTATATCACTTCACATTAACCAAACCATTAATTACAACAAAAGACATTAACAAAATGCAGATATTAAATAAGATTATTCTAGGCGCACTTTTAGTGGTGAGCGGAAATTTGTTTGCCCAACAGGAAGGGGTGGTCACCAATTATATGTACCATATGAATTCCTATAATCCGGCCTATGTTGGGGTGGACGGGGAAACCATGGTGACCGCCAGTTTCAGGCAACAATGGACGGGCATCCCGGATGCCCCCAGTGCAGAGGCGGTATCCTTTGGGACCACCTTGGGCAAAAATCTGGGGATAGGGATATCCATTTACAACAGCAATACCTTTGTAGAGAGCCAGACCTTTACCGGCATCGATTTTTCTTATAGGTTGCAGTTGTCCCAAGGGACCGATCTTTACCTCGGGCTTAAGGCGGGCGGTAACTCGTACAGCGTTAACACTTCTGGACTGGAGACCTATAATGTAAATTCAGATCCCAGTATCTCCTCTATATCCCGTTTTAATCCCAATGTGGGGGTGGGGGCTTTACTGAAGAGCGGCAAGTGGTACGCTTCCCTCGCGGTACCACGTCTCCTGTCTACGGACCGGGCCGATAATGACAATGGAGTAGCAACGGCCGCCATGGCCAAACCGCATATCTACGCTACGGCCGGGTATGAGGTTCCGTTAGACCCTGCCTCCAACCTTATGTTGAGACCTTCGGTCATGGGCCGTTATGTAAGCGGGGCACCCGTCTCTGTAGATTTCAACGCTATGCTTTCCTTTGACGACAGCTTTGAGTTCGGGGGCAGTTATAGGACCGATGGCGCGTTCGCCGGACTGGTAAATTTCAGTATTAAAAAAAGACTGCTATTGGGATATGCCTATGAGGTAAGTACTAGAAGCGAGTTGGCCAGTGCCAAAAATACCAATGAATTTTTGTTGCGATTTTTGTTTTAAACAGCAAAGTATAAACTAGCGTGAAAAGGGCTATTGCATATGCAATAGCCCTTTTTTTGATTCATATTGATATGGAAATAGAAGCATTTCTCCCAAATTTTTAAGGTGCAAAAGAATAATTTGTATTAAAAGAATTGCGAAAACTCTATTAAAGAAATGACCAATACTAAATCTTGATTTATAGTCTGATAGCTGCTTTTGGCATGGAATTGGTAACTCCTAAAAAATACAAGACTTTACTAATAGCGCTTTTCACAACATTTTTTAACACTTATACATCTTTGCTGCTAGAATAATTCCTTTAATAGGTTTGAAATACTAATTTTGATTTCAATACGTTATGAAGGAACAATGTACAAGCGTATTTATAACAAGTAGAGGCTTTATATAAGCTGGCAGCGATAATATAAATTACACCTAGAATGAAAAGAATTCAAATAATATATTTTCTTATTGCCGTCTTCTGTTTTTCAGTATCCATTGCACAGGGGGAAATAAGAGTATCATCCCTGGCCGATGATAATAGTGAAGGAACTCTGCGCCGTGCTATAAATACCGCCAATACAGATTCAAAAATCAATGTAATTATTTTTGATTCAGCATTAAAGGGTACCATTAGCCTAACCGCGAACCTGCCGAATGTGACAAGTAACATGGTTATTAAGGGGTCAGGGGCTGATAAGGTTACTATTTCTGCTGTTAGTGAATACCTTATGTTTGTAATTGAATCTGGGTTCACATTGGATATTTCAGGATTCACCTTTACGGATAGTGCCAATGACTATAATAATGGAACAATTCTCGCTGTATCCGGTTCAACGGTTAATGCCTCTGAGATAATAGTTACGGGTATTGATTCCAATACTGCGTTTTGGTCTAAAGGAGACAATTCAACCATCACAATTTCCAATTCCATCTTTAAAAATAATTCTGCTACCTTATTTAGAAGTTATTGGGGGTCTACTCCAAGTTTTACATCTGAAAATGAAAGTGATTATACCAATAGGATTACGGTAACGGGGTCAACCTTTAGTTACAATCGCGGCTTAATTTTTTCAACGGAGCGATATGTGAAAATAGATAACTGTACTTTTAGGGGGAATTACGATCAAATTGCCAGTTTTAGAGGGGTTAACCGCTACCAGGTATTAAACTCGACCTTTGTAAACAATACAGGCCGTCTGCTGTTTACCTTTTCTAGTAAGATAGGTGATACCCCATCGTGGGGCGTTGATACCCTAGGGGCTAATAATACCCTTTTTAATGGGAATGTATTTCAAGGAAATACAGGAACTATTATTAATACTGGTGGAGGTTTTAAACATGATTCCAAAACTACTATAACGAATAACATTTTTGTAAACAACGGCAATATGTGGTATGGTAATCCTATTGTAGCATCTGGAAACCAACAGAACAATTTTATTGCAACGGTTTCCCCATCGGAAGAGGACAGCACGGTTTTTCTTACCTTGAACAAATCAGAACTGATAGAAACTGACGAAGAACTGCACTAAATTTGGATATCTTCAAATAGTAGAATTAATACAAAGGATAAAAAGCATTGAACCAAAAAACTAAAAAGAGGCCTATTAAGGCCTCTTTTTAGTTTTTTTATGAAAGGAAACAATTATTCCTGCATGGTGTGATATACATTTTGTACATCATCATCCTCTTCAATTTTTTCTAATAGTTTTTCTACGTCGGCAGCTTCTTCTTCGCTCAAGGCTTTGGTAACCTGTGGAATACGCTCAAAGCCGGAAGAGAGAATTTCTATTTCCTTGTTTTCCAATTCTTTCTGAATGGCTCCAAAACTTTCGAAGGGAGCATAAATAAGAATACCGTCCTCATCTGCAAAAACTTCTTCAGCACCAAAGTCGATCATTTCTAATTCCAATTCTTCTGGGTCGATACCTTCGGCTGGGATTCTAAAGTTGCAAGTATGGTCAAACATGAACTCAACTGATCCTGAAGTCCCCAAACTACCGTTACATTTGTTAAAGTAACTTCTAACATTCGCCACAGTCCTGGTGTTGTTATCCGTAGCCGTTTCTACCAATATGGCAATACCGTGCGGTGCATATCCTTCAAAAAGTACTTCTTTAAAGTCGCCCAAGCTTTTGTCTGAGGCTCTTTTAATGGCTCTTTCCACATTATCCTTGGGCATGTTTACTGCCTTGGCATTCTGGATTACTGCCCTTAGGCGTGCATTTGAACCCGGGTCTGGTCCTCCTTCTTTAACCGCCATAACAATGTCTTTGCCTATTCTGGTAAAGGCCTTTGACATTGCGGACCATCTTTTCATTTTACGTGCTTTTCTAAATTCAAAAGCTCTTCCCATTTCTTGGTTTTATTAGTATAATATGAAACAAATTTAATAATTTTTACTCCTGTTGCAAGTGTAAACCTTAGTTGCTTACAATAATTTCTTCAATACTGTGTGCCAACTTAAAATCCCTTTCGGTAACTCCTTCAGCATCATGGGTGGATAGCCGTATGTTTAGGGAATTATAGACATTGCTCCAGTCTGGGTGATGATTTTGAGATTCACATTCAAAGGCAATTCTGGTCATTACAGAGAAGGCGTCCTTGAAATGTTTAAATTCAAATGAAGTTTCAATGGCACCATCCACATACTCCCATCCATCCAATTCCTTCAATCGTTTTTCAATTTCTTCTTCAGATAATTTTTTCATGTCGCTATTTTTTATAAAGTTAATTAAAACAGTAGAATTCAAATGGGCTTATTCACTAAAGATATGATGGTCAATTATATCCTGATAATTAAATATTAAGTCTTTGGATAGGCCGTTGGTTTTTGGTAGTACGGCCAGATAACGGTCTTCATTTGTGGTAAAGACCCTCTTGTAGATAGGACTGTAATTGCCCAATCGGTTTATAATTTCTTTTATAAAATCTTCATGGTGAATTAAGTCTATGCTTCCCAAATGAAAAACCCCAGTTTTATTATGATTTATAAGGTAATGTATTTGTTGTGTTAGTTTGTCGTCATTGGTGACATTTATGATCAAATTCGGGAATACTTCAATAGATTCATTATTGGTCAAGGCATTTCTTATTTCTTTGATTCTTGGTGAATTATTGCCAAAAACCATAGGAACCCTTAGAATTGCCATTTTGGAAACAGGTATCCTCAAAAGCATATTTTCTATTTTAATTTTGAGTCGACCATAGATACTTTCAGACAAGGTTTTGTCATTTTCATAGGATGGATACTTGCTGTAAGCATCAAAAACATTGGCAGAGGATATAAAATACAATTTACAATCCCTATTTTGAATGTATTCTACCATATGTTGATGGGCCATTACCTGTGCTTGGAAATTTCCCCTTAAGGCAGAGATAATAAGATCGGGCTTTACCCTATCCAAGATATCAAAAACGTCATCTTCTTCCAGATCGTACCTGAAGAACTGTTGATTGTTCTCGAAGCTCCTTCTTGACGAATAATAGGTGCCATAGGTGTCAAAATAAGAATGTAATTCCTTATAAATGGCATTACCTATAAAACCACTTGCTCCTAAAATGAGTATTTTGTTCATTCTATCACCTCCTTTTGCAAAACTCAACCGTTACTATTGTTATACCTTATAAAAAGGGGGCTTGACAATGGTAGCAGGAACTATATTTTTCCTAATTTGAATAAAGATTTTACCTCCATTTTGAGACTGGGCAGTGGGTACATATCCCATTCCAATTCCTTTTCCCATGGATGGAGACATGGTTCCCGATGTTACGACCCCTACTTTCTGGCCTGCTTGATCAACAATATCATAATCGTGTCTTGGAATTCCTTTTTCATCAATTTCAAAGGCAACCAGTTTTTTGGCTACCCCTTCTTCCTTCTGTTTCTTCAAGGCTTCGCTATTCACAAAATCCTTAGTGAATTTGGTTATCCATCCAAGACCGGCTTCCAAAGGCGAGGTGGAATCGTTAATATCATTACCGTACAAACAGTAACCCATTTCCAATCGTAAGGTGTCCCTAGCAGCAAGGCCAATGGGCTTTATGTTAAAAGGAGCCCCAACTTCAAAAACCTTATTCCATATCTGTTCTACTTCTTCATTCTTACAATATATTTCAAAGCCCCCTGAACCTGTATATCCTGTGGCTGAAATAATTACATGCTCAATTCCTGCAAAGTCGGCTACCTCAAAGGAATAGAACTTGATTGCGCTTAAGTCTATTGCAGTCAAGGCTTGCATGGCTTCCACGGCTTTTGGACCCTGTATGGCCAAAAGGGAATACCCTTCCGATATATTGCGCATATCTGCTCCAAAGTCAGTGTTGTAGCTGCTTATATGGTCCCAATCTTTTTCAATATTGGAGGCATTTACTACCAACAGATATTGTTCTTCCTTGATTTTATAGACAATAAGATCATCTACAATGCCTCCTGTTTCGTTAGGTAAACAACTGTATTGGGCCTTTCCTATGGTTAATTTCGAGGCATCATTTGAGGTTACTTTTTGTATTAGGTCCAATGCCTTGGGGCCACCTATTAAAAATTCACCCATATGGGATACATCAAACACGCCCACCCCGTTGCGGACTGTTTCATGCTCTATGTTAACCCCCTCATAGGAAACAGGCATATTATATCCTGCAAAAGGCACCATTTTGGCGCCTAGTGCCTCGTGAATCTTAGTCAGTGCTGTATTTTTCATTTGAATTTATTAAAGGGTAAAAATATCGAAAATTAATAGATGTGAAAATTTATACACTTTTGTTTTGCACAATTTATTGTTAATTGGGAATTAAATGTTTAGCTAGTGAGTGGTCCAATTGCTGAAATTGTACATTATGCAATGCCATCTTTTGTTGAAAGGGTTTATTTTTTTCCAATAGTGTTAACGGTCAGTGGATATGGTATTGGAATTGATTATTTTTAAACCTTAAATTTTATGAATGGTTATGAAAAATTTAATAGTGTTTTCTTTTTTTCTTTTTTGTGTTTCTTTTTTCCAAGCCCAGGAGGTCCCAAACGATTTTCTGCCTTCGGATTTTCATAAAGGAAGGCGTCAGGAAGTACGTAGGGCCATGCCTCCAAATAGTATTGCTGTATTTTTTGCCGCTCCGGTAAGGAATAGGGCCAATGATGTGGATTATATATATCATCAAGATCCGGATTTTTATTATTTAACAGGCTATAAAGAGCCCAATTCCCTTTTGCTTATTTATTCAGAAATGCAAAGCGATAATAATGGGATGGAATATGACGAAGTGCTATACGCCCAAAAGCGTGATGAAAAAGCGGAACAATGGAACGGAAAACGACTAGGAGTGGAAGGGGTAAAAAAACAATTGGGTTTTGGACGTGCCTTTAATGCCGAAGAGTTTTTAAGTTCCGATATTGATTTCTCCAAGTTTGAAAATGTGCTTTTTTTCGATTTCAATAATGATTTTCGAGATAATGATGACCCTGCGGATATTTTTGATCTAGTAAGGAGTTTTAAGGAGAAATCCAATTACCCATCTGATTATAACGCCACTAAACAACAGCTCTATGGTATGATCAGGTCTACTGAAGTAGAAAATAGTGCAAATGTAGCTCAAACCTTAGGGAGGTACTTGAACTATTATGAGGAATTAAAATCTGATACATTACTAGTTGATTTTGTCGGTGCCATTGATGATAAATCACGTAAAGAAATTAAGGAAAGGGTAGTCCTACAGTTGAAATCCAATAATCTTGAAAGCGCCAAATTAGAGGAAATAATGAATACCCTAAGGGAAATTAAGACCAAGGAAGAATTGGTGCTGTTAAAGAAGGCCGTAGAGATTTCTGCCGTGGGCCAATTAGAGGTGATGAAGGCCATGCACCCAAATATGTCCGAAATGGAAATACAAGGGGTACATGAGTTTGTCTATAAGAAGTACGGTGCGGAATACGAGGGTTATCCTTCTATTGTTGGAGGAGGTAACAATGGCTGTATTTTACATTATATTGAAAATAATAAACTTAAAGTGGGGAACGATTTGGTGTTGATGGATTTGGGAGCCGAATATCACGGATATACTGCTGATGTTACCAGAACAATTCCAGCCAACGGAAAATTTTCAAAGGAACAAAAACAGATATACGATATCGTGTATAATGCACAAGAGGCGGGAATAAAGGCCAGCGTGGTAGGGGCAACGTTTCAGGCGCCTGGACAGGCTGCCAATGAGGTGGTAGCGAAAGGATTAATGGAACTTGGGATTATTGACAGTCCTGCAGGGGCCAGAAAATATTTTCCGCATGGCACGTCCCATTATTTGGGACTCGATGTTCATGATAAAGGTACTTATCAACCCTTTAAGGAAAACACTGTTATCACGGTGGAGCCGGGGATTTATATACCGAAGGGTAGTGATTGTGATAAAAAGTGGTGGGGGATAGCGGTAAGAATTGAAGACGATATCCTAATTACGAAAAATGGTCCTGTTAATTTATCGGGAATGGCTCCTAGGACTACCGAAGCAATAGAGGCGGCAATGAAACTACCCAGTCCTCTGGATAATTTTAAATTGCCACAATTGGATTGATAGATGGTTGTCTCGAATTGAATTAGGAAAGCTCCACAAGGGCCTTGTCCATGGCTGCTTTTAGAAATCCACCGGAAATGATTTCTTTCCTAACTTCGGCTACATTTTTCACCATTTCTTGGTAATCTTGATTGGACAAGTTTTTTAATTTTCCGTCCAATTCTTCCAAGGAGGAAATGCAAATTCCCAAGTGTCGTTCTTTTATAACGTCTGCAATTGCAGCTTTGTTCCAGATAATAATTGGTAGGCCGCAAAGCAAATACAGGGATGTTTTGTGTGGGTTATTATATAAAAGGTATTGCCCAAAATGACCGGCACATTCATTAATGGAATTACCGTTCCATACTAATCCAAAAGAACCTTTTATGTGTTTTGCTACGTCATCGGGAGAAAACATGCCCTCAAAACTGATGATGGACTTTGCGGCATCTATATCCTCTTTGATAAAACCACTACCGTATAATTTTAAATGAAAACTATTGTTTTTTAAGGCATCCAATTTATAAATAAATGCACTTTTCGCCATTCCCAACCCTCCAGCGAAAACTACATCGAACATACCGTTCTTGGATAGTTCAGGGGCTATATAGTTGCTACTGTCGTCCAAATAATCGAACATGTACAGCGGTATTAATTTAGCAGTGGACCCTTGTTCCTCGAACCACTTTTTCATATTGTCATTATGAACTATAATCACATCGGCACAAGAAAATTTCTTCATTTCCCGAGCAATATCCTTGTTTTTGCCCATAAGATATTTAACATCGTGAATGATCAACACTATTTTACATTTTTTTATTCCGGCTATGGTGGTAATGTATTTATAGTATTTGCTGAGAGGGTATTGCATGGCCAAAGTGGAATTTTTTGGCAAGCGAATAACGCCTTTTGTAATTCCGAGAAAACTTACTATCGCTCCAATAGCTGAACTGGCATAGGTAGTTTGTTTAAAGCCTAAATTTTTGAAACCGATGTTATCCAAGATCCGTTCGCAATCTGTTTTGGGCTTGGAGGCTGCACTGTTGGTGGCCTTGTAATTTCTGGAGATGTAAAATAAATTGGTCATTACAGGTTGATAGTTTAAGCATAACAAATATAGTTATGTTATTGCAAAGGGAATTTTTTTTTTGAATTCAATTCATAAACACTATAATATACATTAGTTTTACTTTTTTATTAATTATAGAGTTCTCTAATTGACCTAAAATGAAATACGATTACCTGATTGTGGGAGCTGGACTTTTTGGTGCTGTTTTTGCCCATGAGGCTAAGAAGAAAGGAAAAAAATGCTTGGTAATCGATAAACGCACACATCTTGGGGGCAATGTTTATTGTGAAGAAGTGGAGGGCATTAATGTGCACAAGTATGGGGCCCATATCTTTCACACCAATGACAAAGCAATTTGGGATTATGTAAATAGCTTTGTGGAATTTAACAGATATACCAATTCCCCGGTTGCGAATTATCATGATGAGCTTTATAATTTACCATTTAACATGAATACCTTTTATCAGCTGTGGAAGGTAAAGACACCCGAGGAAGCCAAGTCCATTATAGCGGAACAGGTTAGGGAAGTGGGGGTTAAGAATCCAAAGAATTTGGAAGAACAGGCCTTGTCCCTCGTCGGGAAGGATATTTATGAAAAGTTGATCAAGGGCTATACGGAGAAACAATGGGGAAGAAAAGCTACCGAGCTACCGGCATTTATTATAAAAAGGTTGCCCTTGCGATTTACGTTTGATAATAATTATTTCAATGACAAATACCAAGGAATTCCAATTGGGGGGTACAACAAGTTGATCGATGGATTGTTGGAAGGTGTTGAAACTCGTTTGGAGATCGACTTCTTTAAGGATAAGGCTGAATTGTTGTCATTGGCAAATCAGTTGGTTTTCACAGGTAAAATTGACGAATATTATGATTACTGCTATGGTAAGCTGGAATACAGGAGTTTGGATTTCAAGCACGAAACTTTGGATATGGAAAATTACCAGGGTAATGCAGTAGTTAATTACACGGCCTCAGAAATACCCTATACCCGTATTTTGGAGCATAAACATTTTGAATTTGGGAATCAGAAAAAGACAGTAATTACAAAAGAATATCCTACGGAGTGGTCTGGTAATAAGGAGCCGTACTATCCGATAAATGATGTAAGGAACAATGAAATATACACCAAATACAAGGCATTGTCCGGAAAGGACGATATTATTTTTGGAGGTAGGTTGGCAGAGTACAAGTACTACGATATGCATCAGGTAATTGCCTCTGCATTGGTGAAATGTAAAAATATTTTCGACTAGTATCGATTCACTTATTTCCCCAATAAAAAGTCTTTTAGTTCATCGTAACGAGCAATTTTAATTGCTTTTTTCTTTTTGTCCATAATTTTCAAAATGCTTTCCGGTAAGTCTATGTTTTCTCGAATGGTGTCTTCTACAATATCCAAAAACTTCACAGGGTGTGCAGTTTCGAGAAAAATACCAAAGGTATCCGGATGGGTTTCCTGATACTTCTTTAAACCTAAATACCCAACGGCACCGTGAGGGTCGGCTACATAAGAAAAATCATTATATAATTTTAACATGGCTTCCTTGGTCTCCATATCAGTAAAGGAGTAGGAAGATATGTTTTTGGACAACTCTTTAAAATCATCTTTGTATAAATGCCTTATTCTAATAAAGTTACTGGGGTCCCCAACATCCATGGCATTGGATATAGTGGCTAAGGAAGCTTTAGGGTCATAGGATCCTGTTGACATAAAACGCGGAACCACATCATTTACATTGGTTGAAGCGATAAAATGATTGCATGGCATGCCCAGCCTTTGTGCCATGATACCTGCACAGATATTTCCAAAATTGCCACTAGGAACTGAAAATATAATTTCCTTACCCTTGGACTTCATCTCTTTGTAGGCAAACAAAAAATAAAACATTTGTGGAAGCCAACGAGCAACATTAATACTATTGGCAGAGGTTAATTGCATGTTCTGAATCAACTCTTCGTCCAGAAAAGCTGTTTTCACCATATTTTGGCAGTCGTCAAAAGTGCCGTCTACTTCAATAGCTTTAATGTTTTTGCCCAAAGTAGTCAACTGTTTCTCCTGTATATCGCTGACTTTTCCGCTAGGATATAAAATTACCACTTTAACTCCGTCCACCTCTAGGAATCCATTGGCAACTGCACCTCCCGTATCTCCGGAAGTGGCTACCAATACGGTTACATCATTGGTGTTTTCCGTTGAAAAATATCCAAGACATCTTGCCATAAATCTAGCGCCTACATCCTTAAAGGCTAGGGTAGGGCCATGAAAGAGTTCCAAGGTGGCCACCTCGTTTTCCAATTCTACAATTGGGAAATCAAAATCCAATACATCGGCAAGAATTTCCTTCAAGGCCTGTTCTGGAATATCCTCGCCCACAAATTGTTGAATGGCTAAATAGGCAATTTCATGGTTGGTGTAATCCTCTATATGCTCAAAAAAATCTTTAGGTAAGGCTGTGATGGACTCTGGGAAATATAGCCCTCGATCTGGGGCAATTCCTTTTATAACGGCATCTTTGAAAGATACATTTGGAGCTTTTTTGTTTAGGCTATAAAAGTTCATTGGTAACTGTTATTAAGGTGAAATATATTTTTCAAGTGCTGTTTACTAACTTCTTTCAGAACTTGTTTTTCAATTTTCTATTATTTTAATTCCCTCTGTATTTATTTTTGACACGTGGACGTCATAGTCAACACCTATTTTTTCGTACACATTTTTCATGGCTTCGCCCACTTTAACTGCATTCTCTTTCCCTTTGCTCAGGGCAAAAATAGAAGGCCCAGAGCCAGAAATTCCACAGCCTAATGCGCCTGCATTTAGGGCGTCTTCTTTGACCTTGTCGAATCCTGGAATAAGGATGGATCTTATGGGTTCCACGATATGGTCTACTAAAGACCTCCCGATCAATTCATAATCGTTAGTATAAAGTCCAGCGATTAATCCACCAACATTGCCCCATTGCTTAATACCGTCTTCCAAGGAAATGGATGTTTTCAGAATCCGCCTAGAGTCCGATGTCTTTACTTCTATTTGCGGGTGTATAACTGTCGCATATAACTCTGGTGGTGTCGGTATTTTCACAATATCCAGGGGTTGGTAACTGCGTACTAAGGTAAAACCACCATATAGAGCAGGGGCAACGTTATCGGCATGCGCTACTCCGCTAGCCAAGCGTTCGCCCTCCATGGCAAATTTTACCAAATCCGAGGTGCTAAAAGGCTTATCCAATAATTGGTTCATTGCCCAAACAGCTCCGGCCGAACTGGCAGCACTACTTCCTATTCCGCTACCTGCTTTAATATTTTTATAGATTTCAATCTCAAAACCGCCAACATGATCACTTTCCGCCAATAGCGCCAAACCAGCAACTCCAGCAACATTTTGTAAGGTTTCTGTAGGAAGGTCCTGGCCGATAAGTTTGGTTATTTTTATGCCTTTTTCACTGGTTTTTCTAACCACCATTTCATCGCCAACGGAATCCAAGGCCAATCCCAATACGTCAAAACCACAGGAAACATTTGCGATGGTAGCCGGGCAGAAAATTCTTATTTCGTTCGTTTTCATTTAAAATCGATATAATTTCAGAGTTACGGAGCTTCCTTAAAAATTACCGATGCGTATAATATCGGCGAATATTCCAGATGCAGTAACATCAGCTCCAGCTCCGGCCCCTTTTATAATCATAGGTTGGTTTGGATAACGTTCTGTGTAGAACAGTACAATATTATCACTACCTTCTAGATTATAAAAATCATGTCCTTTCGGGATGCGCTGCAAGCCTACACTGGCTTTGCCGTCTTCGAACTGTGCTACATATTTCAATTTGCTATCTTCGTCAACAGCCTTCTTGTACATCTCTTGAAATGATGCCTCATGCTTGATCAATGTCTTGAAGAAATCTTCGTTGTTGGTGGTGTCCAAACTCTCTTTAGGTAGAAATGGGTTATTTTGGATATCTTCAATGTTCAGTACATTTCCACTTTCCCTGGCTAGAATTAATATTTTACGCATAACATCCACCCCGCTTAAATCTATTTTGGGGTCTGGTTCGGTATAACCTTCTACTTGGGCTTCCTTTACAATATCGTGAAAGGTGGTGGTGTCGCTAAAATTGTTGAATACAAAATTTAAACTACCGGACAATACCGCTTGGATTTTAAGTATTTTGTCCCCAGAAGCCACTAAGTGCTTTAAGGTGTCTATAATAGGTAGGCCTGCTCCTACATTGGTTTCGAATAGAAAAGGTGCATTGTATTGTCTTGCCAAATCCTTTAATTCCTGATAATTGTCATAGGCTGAAGAACAGGCGATTTTATTACAGGTTACAACAGATATACTATTCCTTAAATAGGAATTATAGGTTTCCGAAACTTCATGACTTGCCGTATTGTCAACAAATATGCTATTCCTATAATTAAGTTTTTTAATCTTATCAAAAAATAAATCCCGATTGGCTTCTTCGCCATTATTTAAAAGTTCCTGCCAGTTTTTAAGGGGAATGCCATCTTCATCAAAAAACATTGTCCTGGAATTGGACATTCCAATTACCCTTATATTAAGCTTTAGTTTTTCCTTCAAATACTTCTTTTGTAACTGTATTTGGTTTAAAAACTTGGCACCTACGTTGCCTACCCCCATGACAAAAAGGTTTAATTGCTTTACATTTTCTTCGAAAAATTCTTCATGTAAAGTGTTGAGGGCCTTTTTTACATCTTCTTTTAGTATTACTGCCGAAATATTCCTTTCAGAAGCACCTTGGGCAATTGCCCGTATATTAACGTTATTTTTGCCTAGGGTGCTGAACATCTTTCCGCTAAGGCCTTGATGGCTCTTCATGTTATCACCTACCAATGCAATTATTGCAAGATCCTTTTCGGCAGTCACAGACTTTATTTTGCCAAGCGAAATTTCAATATCAAAAGCATCATTAATAACTTGTACCGCATGGTCCGCATCCTCATTATCAATTCCTATACATATGGAATGTTCAGAAGAAGCCTGGGTAATCATTACGACACTTATACCTGCAGTTGAAAGTACTTCGAAAAAGCGTTTGGAGATACCTGTAATCCCTACCATTCCGGGCCCTTCAAGCGATAATAATGCAATATTTTCTACATGGCTTATTCCTCGAACGGTTTTACCTTGTCCATTTTTGTTCTTGGTAATTAGAGTGCCAGGTGCCTCTGGGTCAAAGGTGTTTTTAATTATAATTGAAATTCCTTTAGTAAGCACTGGCTGAATTGTAGGGGGATAAAGGACCTTTGCCCCAAAGTGGGACAATTCCATTGCTTCTTCATAAGAAATATGTGGAATGGCCATAGCCTGTTTTACTATTTTTGGGTTGGCTGTATACATGCCACTGACGTCGGTCCATATTTCCAGAACTTCGGCATTTATCGCATTGGCTACGATGGCTGCGGTATAATCGGAGCCACCTCTTCCCAAAGTGGTGGAATCCCCATTTACGGCAGAGGCAATAAAGCCCCCCATGACCATTACACTGCTTTTGCAATCAGCGATATATGTAGTAATATTTCGATTTGTCAGTTCAAAGTTCACCGTCGCTTTTCCAAACTGTGCATTGGTTTTTATAAGTTGTCTGCTATCGGCATGGGTTACCGCTATTCCTTCAATAGCAAAATATTCGCTTATGATATAGGAGGATAAAAGTTCTCCATAGCTCACGATTTTGTCCGAAAGTTTAGGGGTAATCTCTCCTATTAAAAAAGCTCCTTCTAATAATGTTTCTAAAGTGTTTAGTTCACTTTTTACTTTACTTAGTACCTTGCTTTGGGAATGTATAGGTATAAGTTCCTTTATAGTGAACAGATGCCTGTCCTCTATTTCTTTTAAGATGGTCTTATAAGTTTGGTCCTGCGCTGAAGCTAAAGCTGCAGTTTTTAAAAGCAGGTCTGTAATTCCGCCAAGAGCTGAAACTACTACTACGGTTTTATCCGAATCAAGGTTGGCTATAATATTTTTTACTAAACTTATATTTTTAGCGTTGGCAACCGAAGTACCACCGAATTTAAGAACTTTCATGGTTCAATAGGATTAAGTAATAAAAACTGTATTTTAATATAATTGTGTAACGGACGTATATGTAGTAGCTTACCCCAATGGGGTAGTGGTGCTGATAACGGTAATAGCAATGCAACCATCAAATAATGATGAATTAGGTAGTAGTATGTCCGGATTGTTATGTGTCATCATAATAATAAAGAATCAAATGTAGTATTTTTGAAAGCCCAATCAAATGTTTGGATAGATTTTTGCAGAATCATCAATTTTTACTAAATAATCTTATCGAATGAAGATATTTAATGCTAAACAGATATACGATGCTGATAAATTCACAATAGGTAAGCAGCAGATTACTAGTGAGCAACTCATGGAAAGGGCTGCAATTCAGATTTTTAACTGGTTACATTCTAGATTGCAGGGTGCAGGGACAAAAATTTATTTGTTTTGTGGAATAGGAAATAATGGGGGTGATGGATTGGTACTTGCCAGACATTTACATGAGCACGGATATAACGTTGAGGTTCATATAGTTAACTATAGTGAGAAAAGGTCAAAAAACTTTTTAATAAACCTGGATAGGCTAAAAGAAATAAAAATCTGGCCCAATTTTTTGAATGAGGGATCCGAGTTGCCCACTATCGGGAAGGAGGATATTGTGGTTGATGCCATTTTCGGAATTGGACTCAACAGGGTCCCTGCTATTTGGGTGAGAGGATTAATGCATCATCTTAATATTTCCGATGCATTTGTACTGTCAATTGATGTGCCTTCCGGACTCTTCATGGAAAGGAGTATATCTAATGCCGAAGGAGTGATAAGGGCAAATTATGTGCTTACTTTTCAAGTGCCAAAGCTTGTTTTTTTTCTTCCTGAAACAGGTATATTTATTGATCATTGGGAGATTTTGGATATAGGTTTGGACCAGGGGTTTTTATCCAGAACGGCATCTGAATATGACTTGATCGGCAAAAATGAAGCACGGTCCATGTATATACCACGGGAAAAATATTCACATAAAGGAAGTTTTGGTCATTCTTTGATTATCGGAGGCAGCTATGGAAAGATTGGGGCGGTTATTTTAGCGGCTAAAGGTAGTTTATGTGCTGGTAGCGGATTGGTCACAGCTTATGTTCCCAATTGTGGGTATTTGCCATTGCAAACAGCTTTGCCAGAAGCCATGGTTATTACAGATATTGAAGAACTGGGAATTTCAAATATTGATTTTGGTGTGGTTCCAAGTGTAATAGGTATTGGGGTTGGCATGGGCACAACAGACGCTACCGTAAAGACGTTTTCGGAATTATTGAATAGGAATAAGGTTCCTTTGGTGATAGATGCCGACGGCTTGAACATACTTTCGAGGAATCCTGATTTATTCAAAAAAATACCTCCCCAAACCGTTTTAACACCACATCCAAAAGAGTTGGAGCGTATTATTGGAAAATGGACGGATGATTTTGATAAACTTAAAAAGACAAAGGAATTCTCTAAAAGATACGATTGTATCATTGTTATTAAAGGTGCTAATACCATCATTATATATGACGGTAAAGGCTATGTTAACACTACGGGAAATCCAGGAATGGCAACCGGAGGAAGTGGAGATGTGCTAACTGGGGTAATTACCGGGCTTATCGCACAGGGATATTCGCCATTAAATGCTGCTATTTTTGGAGTGTACATTCATGGTAAAGCAGCTGATATAGCAGTAGAGAACTGTGGTTTCCAGGCCTTAATAGCCAGTGGTATACTTGATAATATTGGGAAGGCTTATTTAGATCTTTTTCAAGTCGCAGAACCGGAAGTGGTCCAAGAAGAAAGTGGAAAATAATATGTCGTTATCAATTAATTGATAACGACATGCTTTAGTCCATATTCGATGTTTTAACACGTCTTTTGATCCAGGTCAGGGCATTGTCCTGATCTATGAAAAATTTCATCGGCTTCTTGTAAAATAGTTTTTCAATATTAAAATTGTGCATGTCTATTTCTTTGATGGAAACTACGGCAAAGGCTCTTAGATTTTCTATTTCCCTAATTTGATTGTAGACCATTGGATCAATGGCATAGGAGTTTTTCCTTAAGCTTATGTAACCGAAGTTTTTATTCCTGAAATGAATTTCCATAATACCAATGATTTGAAAAACGCGTTCTTTGGTAATAGTACTTCCTTCATCAAAAATAGAAACCATGTAATCGTCAAATACCTGGACCTTTCCAATGTCCAGTTGATATTCTCGTACGATTATAGTCTTCTTGGGTCGTCCGACTTTCATTCTTCGTATTTTATATAGTGTGTCTGGGGCGAATGTAGAATTAAGTACCTCTATTTAAAAAATTATTAGATAAAAGACACTTTAATCGTTTATGTGGAATGGAAATTGGATTACTGTGTTTTATTTCTTACAAACACTGGTGAATACATAAAAAAAAGAGTAGCCATTGGCTACTCTTTTTTACGTCTATATTATGGTCCAAATTAGGTTTTGGACGACTTTTCTGCTTTTTTGATATTAATAGTAAGCTCTTCTTTTGCTTCATCAAGATCCATATGGATGGTATCGCCTTCCTCTAGTTTGGAATTTACGATTTCTTCCGCTAGAGCATCTTCTATATATTTCTGAATAGCTCTTTTAAGGGGTCTTGCGCCGTATTGTTTATCAAAACCCTTTTCGGCAATATAGTCTTTGGCCTTGTTGGTAAGTTGTAAATCGTACCCAATATCCTTAATCCTAAGGAACAATTTATTCAACTCAATATCAATTATCCTGTGAATGTCTTCACGTTCCAAGGAATTGAACACAATAACGTCATCTATTCTGTTCAAGAATTCTGGAGCAAAGGCCTTTTTTAAGGCATTTTCAATAACACTCTTTTGATGAGTGTCGGCTTGGGCCTTTTTTGCAGAAGTACCAAAACCAACTCCTTGGCCAAAATCCTTAAGTTGTCTTGCCCCAATGTTTGAGGTCATTATAATGATGGTATTTCTGAAATCGATTTTTCTACCTAGACTATCGGTTAAATAACCATCATCCAACACTTGTAAAAGCATATTGAATACATCTGGGTGCGCTTTTTCAATTTCATCCAACAGAATAACGGAATAAGGCTTACGGCGAACTTTTTCGGTCAACTGACCACCTTCTTCATACCCTACATATCCTGGAGGTGCGCCTACTAGTCTAGATATGGCAAATTTCTCCATATACTCACTCATATCCACCCTGATCAAAGCGTCCTCGGAGTCGAATAATTCTTTGGCCAATACTTTGGCAAGTTGTGTTTTACCAACACCTGTCTGTCCTAAAAATATAAAGGAGCCAATAGGTTTGTTAGGGTCTTTAAGACCTGCCCGATTACGTTGAATGGCTTTAGCTACTTTGGAAACAGCCTCATCCTGTCCAATTACATTGCCTTTAATAAGGTTCGGTAATTCCGCCAGCTTATTGCTTTCAGTTTGTGCGATCCTGTTCACGGGAATACCGCTCATCATGGATACCACGTCCGCAACATTATCCTCGGAGACGATCTCTTTATGAAGTTTACTATCCTCTTCCCATCTTTCTTGGGCAATGGCGAGGTCTTTTTCTATTCTTTTTTCATCATCCCTCAGCTTGGCCGCTTCCTCGTATTTCTGTTTTTTTACAACGGTATTCTTTAGTTCGCGAACGTCTTCCAATTGTTTTTCAAGTTCCAAAATTTGCTTGGGAACATCCATATTTACAATATGTACACGCGAACCTGATTCATCTAGGGCATCAATGGCTTTATCCGGCAGATATCTATCCGTCATATACCTATTAGTAAGTTTTACACAGGCAATGATAGCTTCGTCGGTATAAATTACATTATGATGGTCCTCGTACTTTCCTTTGATATTTTTTAATATTTCAATAGTTTCTGCGACGGTAGTAGGCTCAACGATTACTTTTTGAAAACGTCTTTCCAAGGCGCCATCCTTTTCGATGTATTGTCTGTACTCGTCCAAAGTAGTGGCTCCGATACATTGAATTTCTCCTCTTGCCAAAGCTGGCTTGAACATATTTGAAGCATCCAAACTTCCGGTTGCTCCACCGGCACCAACAATAGTGTGGATCTCATCTATGAATAAAATAACGTCGTCGTTCTTTTCCAACTCGTTCATAACCGCCTTCATACGTTCTTCAAACTGTCCGCGATATTTGGTGCCGGCCACCAAAGAAGCCAAATCCAAGGTTACAACTCTCTTGTTGTAAAGAATTCTTGAGACTTTCTTGTTAATTATCCGCAAGGCAAGACCTTCGGCAATGGCACTTTTACCAACACCTGGTTCACCAATTAATAAGGGATTGTTCTTTTTTCTTCTGCTTAGGATTTGCGAAACCCTTTCTATCTCCTTTTCTCGGCCCACAACAGGGTCCAATTTGTTTTCCTCAGCCATTTTGGTAAGGTCGCGTCCAAAATTGTCCAATACTGGAGTTTTGGATTTTTTACTTCCTTTCTGTCCGGTCCCGGAAGTTCCAAAAGATCCTTCTTTTTCCTCATTGGGTTCGTCGGAATCACTTGGGAAAGATTCAGATGTAGGAGAGTCTATATAATCGTCATCACTCGTAATCATTGATTTAAACTGGTCTTTTACTCCGTCGTAATCCACTTTTAATTTGTGTAATAATTTTGTGGTCGGGTCATTCTCATTGCGTAAAATGCAAAGTAATAAATGGGCCGTATTGATGGAGGAACTTTGAAATAATTTAGCTTCTAGAAATGTTGTTTTAAGTGCGCGCTCAGCCTGTCTGGTCAAATGCAGATTTTTTTTGTCCTTTTGTGCATTGCCGGCGTTTGGATTGGCTGGACTTAATATCTCCACTTTTCTTCGCAGATGATCCAAGTCCACATCCAATGCGTCTAAAATGCTTATTGCTTTTCCATTACCGTCCCGCAGCAATCCAAGCATTAAGTGCTCAGTACCAATGAAGTCGTGCCCCAATCTAAGGGCCTCTTCCTTGCTGTAAGCAATTACATCTTTAACTCTAGGGGAAAAATTGTCGTCCATAAAATATCCTTTCAACTTTAAAAATAGTAAATCTATACCAATCTAAGGCAAATACTATACCTAATATTCAATAAAGACGGTCTAAGTGACGAAAAAATCCATGAATTACAAAAACTTTAACAATGAATTTGTTAACCAAGGTCAAAATTTAAAGTGTTAATAAATTCTTCACAAAAGTATGACCTAAGTACTTGTATAGTATCGATTTTACGTATATTGTCGTGCTTTTTTAACTAAAAATAAATAGAAGATTTTAAATGGCAGAAGGAGAAAAATTAATTCCGATTAACATTGAAGATGAAATGAAATCTGCTTACATTGATTATTCAATGTCGGTCATTGTGTCACGTGCCCTGCCAGATGTTAGGGATGGTTTAAAGCCAGTGCATAGAAGGGTTTTGTTCGGAATGCACGAGTTAGGTGTTAGGTCCAATAGTGCTCATAAAAAGTCCGCGCGTATTGTCGGGGAAGTATTAGGTAAGTATCATCCACACGGTGATACTTCCGTTTATGATTCCATGGTCCGTATGGCCCAGGAGTGGAGTTTAAGGTATATGTTGGTCGATGGCCAAGGTAACTTTGGGTCCATAGATGGTGATAGTCCTGCAGCAATGCGTTATACGGAGGCCCGTATGCGTAAGATTGCGGATGATATGTTGGCCGATATAGACAAGGATACTGTAGATCATCAACTAAATTTTGATGATTCTTTGCAGGAACCAACGGTACTGCCAACTAGGATTCCCAATTTGTTGATAAATGGTGCTTCAGGTATTGCAGTAGGTATGGCGACCAATATGCCCCCACATAACCTTTCGGAAGTTGTGGATGGTACGGTAGCATATATTGAAAACAACGATATTGAGATAGATGAGCTTATAACACATATTAAGGCGCCCGACTTTCCAACAGGAGGGATTATATATGGCTATGATGGTGTTAAGGAGGCATTTCATACCGGACGTGGTCGTGTTGTGATGAGGGCGAAGGCCAGTTTTGAGGAAGTACAGGGAAGGGAAAGTATTATTGTTACCGAAATTCCATATCAGGTCAACAAGGCAGACATGATCAAAAAGACTGCCGATTTGGTCAATGAAAAAAAGATAGAAGGAATATCTACTATTAGGGATGAATCGGATAGGAACGGTATGCGTATCGTTTATATTCTGAAAAGGGACGCTATTCCAAATATCGTCCTAAATACCCTGTATAAATATACCTCATTACAGACTTCCTTTAGTGTTAATAATATTGCTTTGGTCAAAGGAAGGCCGCAATTATTGAATGTTAAGGAGATGATCCATTATTTTGTGGAACACCGTCATGAAGTAGTTGTTAGGCGTACAGAGTATGAATTGAAAAAGGCCGAAGAAAGGGCACATATCCTTGAGGGTCTTATTATAGCTTCGGATAATATCGATGAGGTTATTGCTATTATCAGGGCTTCTTCCAATGCCGAGGAGGCCAAGGAAAAGCTTATGGAGCGCTTTAAGCTAAGTGAAATTCAAGCCAAGGCCATTGTTGAAATGCGATTACGTCATTTGACAGGGCTGGAGCAGGATAAATTAAGGACAGAGTTCGATGAAATTATCTTGACCATAGCAGATTTGAAGGATATCCTAGCTAGAAAAGAGCGAAGGATGCAGATAATCAAGGATGAGTTGCTGGAAGTTAAGGATAAGTACGGGGATAACAGACGTTCCGAAATAAATTTTGCAGGTGGTGATCTAAGTATGGAAGATATGATTCCGGATGAGCAGGTGGTAATTACCATTTCGCATGCCGGTTATATTAAAAGAACTCCGCTTTCCGAATATAAGACACAAAATAGAGGTGGTGTAGGCCAGAAAGCAACCTCCACAAGGACGGAAGATTTCTTGGAGCACCTATTTGTAGGTACCAACCACCAGTATATGTTATTCTTTACCCAAAAAGGTAAGTGTTTCTGGATGCGGGTCTATGAAATCCCAGAAGGCAGTAAAACTTCTAAGGGGCGCGCCATTCAAAATTTGATCAATATTGAAAATGATGATATGGTGAAAGCCTTCATCTGTACTCAGGATTTAAAGGATGAGGAATACGTAAACAGTCATTATGTAATAATGGCCACTAAAAAGGGTATTGTTAAAAAGACCTCTTTGGAGCAATACTCCAGACCTAGACAAAATGGTATTAACGCTATAGGTGTTCGTGAGGATGATGAACTTTTGGAAGCCAAACTTACTACAGGGGCCAGTCAGATATTCCTAGGGCTAAAGTCGGGCAAGGCTATTAGGTTCGAAGAGGTGAAAACTAGACCAATGGGAAGAAATGCTTCTGGTGTTCGCGGTATAACTTTAGCACATGATAAAGATGAGGTAATTGGAATGGTGGCCGTACACAATTTTGAGGAAGAAATATTGGTGGTGTCGGAGAATGGTTACGGTAAACGTTCCAGTATTGAAGACTATAGGATTACCAATAGAGGTGGTAAAGGGGTGAAGACTATTTCCATTACAGACAAAACTGGTGGCTTGGTAGCCATTAAAAATGTTTCTGACTCAGATGATTTAATGATTATCAATAAATCGGGCATCGCCATTAGGATGAGTGTTGAAGATTTAAGGGTAATGGGAAGGGCAACACAGGGTGTTCGACTCATTAATATTAAAGGTAACGATTCCATTGCTGCGGTAGCTAAAGTGATGAAGGATGAGGATGAAATTGATGATGTTACAACTCTAGAGGTGGATGCTAAAGAAGAAGATGGCACGGCTCTTGATAATGATAGTCCGGAAACCAAAGAATAACAATTAAACACTAACACGTAAATTTAATTTTGAAATGAAAACAAATATTTTAATAATCGCGACTATGTTCTGTTCAGTAGTCGGAATTGCTCAAAAGGATGAGATAAAAACGGCTGATAAAGCGTTAAAGTCTGGTGACGCCATGGCTGCTAAAACAGCTTTGGACGGTGCATCTTCGCTAATTAGTAGTGCGGATGAAAAAATGCAGGCACAATATTACTTTTTAAGGGGTAGTGCTTATGCCGATTTGGCCAAAAAAGGCACCGCTGGTGCTTTTGACGAAGCTATTTCTTCCTTTAAAAAAGTAAGTGAAGTGGAAGGGAAAAGCGGAAAGGCAAAATACGGGGCTGATGCCAAGGAAAAACTTTCCAACATGACTGCCGACCTTATCAATTCTGCAGTAGAGGATAATAACAATAAAAAGTATGAGGAAGCAGCTGGAAAACTATATATGGGTTACCAGTTAAGTCCAATGGATACTGTTTATCTTTATTATGCAGCTAGTAGTGCGGTAAATGGAGGACATTATGAAAAAGCGCTTAAATACTATAACGAGTTAAAGGACTTAGGTTATGATGGAGGTGGTATAGTCTACAAAGCTACCAATGTATCTACCGGTGAGGCAGAAGAGATGGAGAAAACACAAAGAGAGTTAATGGTAAAATCTGGAGCATATAAGGATCCAACAGATGAAAAAACTCCTTCTAAAACTACGGAAATCGTTAAGAACATAGCCTTGATATATACGCAATTGGGGCAAGATGACAAGGCATTGGAAGCTTATAAGGATGCAAGGGCAAAAGATCCTAAGGATGTAAACTTGATTTTGAACGAAGCCAACCTTTACTACAAAATGGGCGATAAGGAGAAATTTAAAGCTTTAATGGCGGAGGCTTCCGAAGTGGCTCCGGATAATCCAGATTTGTTCTACAATGTTGGTGTTATCAACATGGAACAAGGTAATATAGAAGATGCGAGAAAGGCTTATAAAAGAGCTATTGAGATTAATCCTGGATATGTAAATGCACAATTGAATCTTTCCACAACCTACGTTAATGAAGGTAATGGTTTGATTGATGAAATGAATTCTCTTGGAAACTCCAAAAAAGATATCGCTAGATATGATGAACTAAAAGAGCAAAAAGATAGCTTGTTCCGCGATGGTGCAATTATCTTGGAAGATGCTTTGAAATTGAATCCTGACAATCAAGGTATTCTTTCTCAGTTAAAGAATATTTATGGTGCCTTGGGAGATAATGAGAATTTTTTACGTCTTAAAAAGCTTGCTGGAGAGTAAGAAGATATCGGTTGAATATACAAAAGGGCCATCGCATTGCGATGGCCCTTTTTTTTATATGATCTTTTTGATTACTCTTAGTTTGTGGGTGTAGGTATTGGTTTCGGTATTGAAGATTCCTGTATGGTCTATGCGGTCTATCCGGACCTTGCCAAAAGAATGGATAACATAGTTGTTCTCCATGATGATTCCTACGTGATCTATAATCCCGTCGTTGTTGTCAAAAAAGGCCAAATCTCCAGGTTCACTTTCCTCAATAAAACTTAAGGCTTCCCCTTGTGTAGATTGTTGTTGGGCACCTCTAAGTAGTCTATGGCCATTTATTTTGTAGACCATTTGGGTAAAGCCAGGACCGTCAATTCCAAATGTGGTTTTACCACCCCATAAATAGGGGGCATTTAAATAGAGAAGGGCATTATGAACCAGTTGGTTTTTGTCTTGTTTGCCTATAGCATACGAGCCATCGAACTTGTGGTTCAAAAAACAATATTGCTGTATAGATGAGCCAAGAACAATGGGAAGAAGTATATTGTTTTCGATTTCTATAAAGGAGATAAGCTCAGACGATACTTTTGTGGATTCCGAACAATCCAATTCCGTATAGAGTTCATCCTCTATGAGGGTAAATTGTAGGTTGCTTATCCAACCCTCAAAATTGTCGAAAGCATTGCGGATCTTGCTCCATTTTTTTCTTTGCTCCAGCACCTTAAAATGTTCACCGTATAAAAGTTGGGAAACCATTTCGCTAGTGTCATCTGCTATGGAACGTACTGGGACAATACTAAGGTGGCAAATACCGTATTGCATGGGCGTGCTTTACAAGAACTTATTAATTTTTTTCTATAATTATGGCAGAAGCTCCACCACCACCATTACATATGGCTGCTGCGCCAATTTTGGCATTGTTCTGTTCCAGTACGTTTAGTAATGTAATAATGATTCGAGCCCCGGAACAACCTAAGGGGTGACCCAAAGAAACGGCTCCGCCATTCACATTTACATTTTTATCGTTAAGTCCTAGTATTTTCATATTGGCAAGGCCAACTACCGAAAAGGCTTCGTTAAACTCAAAATAATCTACATCATCAATACTTATACCGGCTTTGGTCAATGCTTTTGGTAGTGCCTTTGCTGGGGCGGTAGTAAACCATTTTGGTTCCTGTGCCGCATCGGCATAACTCTTTATGGTTGCCAATGGCCTTAATCCTAGTTCTTTTGCTTTTTCACTGCTCATTAAAACTAGAGCTGCTGCCCCGTCATTAATGGTTGAGGCATTGGCCGCGGTAACAGTGCCATCTTTTGAAAAAGCTGGTCGCAATCCGGGAATTTTGTCCAGTTTCACATTTTTAAATTCTTCGTCTTCACTAACCAAAATGGGTTCGCCCCTTCTTTGAGGAACTTCCACAGGAACTACTTCATTGGCAAATTTTCCATGTGCCCAAGCTTCCGCTGATCTTTGGTAGGATTGTATGGCAAAATTGTCCTGATCTTCCCTGCTAAATTTATATTCAATAGCGCAGGCGTCTGCACAGGTTCCCATGGCTTGCTGATCGTAAGCATCTACCAATCCGTCTTTTTGCAAACCATCGACTAAGGTGGCAGGTCCAAATTTTTGGCCATTCCTTAAATGAATATAATGAGGTATTAGACTCATGTTTTCCATACCGCCGGCAACAACAATGTCGTTGTCGCCCAATGCTATGGACTGGGCAGCCATCATAACGGATTTCATTCCTGAGGCACATACTTTATTGACAGTTGTGCAAGGAACGGTATTTGGTATTCCCGCATAAATGGCGGCCTGTCTAGCTGGAGCCTGTCCGGTTCCTGCCTGTACAACATTGCCCATTATAACTTCCTCCACTTGGGAGGGGTCCAACTTTATTTTATTCAATGCACCTTTAATTGCAACAGCACCAAGCTCAGGGGCGGTTATGGTAGACAACGCTCCCATAAAGCTTCCAATGGGTGTTCTTGCAGCAGAAACGATTACAACATCTTTCATCAAGTTCATTTTTATTATTTGCGAATTTAATAAATTAATGTGCAATGAGGTGGGCAATGATGTAATATTCCGAGTTTTTTATGAATTTATCAGCGTGATTTCCGGAGGGTTAAATTGGGGGACAAAAGCTTCGGTCCTTTATAAATTAATAAATGTTTCTTTTGCTTTGCTGTGTTATTTAAGGAAAGTGTCATTATAAGTTTATATTTTTCTATTTTTGACTATATATACTTTCCGTATGCGCACTTTTTTGGACAAGCTTTATAAAAATCATTCTCTAGTTTATAAGTATTTTTTATATTTCTTGGCTGTTTTCTTTATTGTATTTTTTTTTCCTAAAGGAGGAAAGTTTAAATATGAGTACCAGAAAGGCAAGCCTTGGCAATACAATAATTTTTATGCTCCGTTCGATTTTTCGGTAAATAAGAGTGAGGATGAAATTACTAAGGAAAGAGATAAAATAGAAAGCAATCACATAGATTACTATTATTATGATGCCAACATAGTAGCAGAGGTAGACAGTACAATACAGAACGAATTGAATTTGATCTTTAATTCCTCCTCTTTCGATAAATACGAATTGGGAAGGATAAAGAGTGTGGCCAAAGATGTTCTAACAGACCTCTATGCAAATGGTATTTTATCCAAAATAGAGAGGAGAAGTAATAAGAATAGTCTGTACCTAGTTAGGAATAATGAAGCTGTAAGGTTGAATTTCGACAAGGTTTATAGTTTATCGGATGTAGAGAGTGTAATTAGAAAAAAACTGACGCAAACTAGATTATCCGATTATGAACCTTCCTTTCAGGAGTTGTTCTTTAATTTTATTAAACCCAATGTAAGTTTTGATAGCGATTTATCGAACAAGGAGTTGGAATCTGAATATTCCAAGATTTCCTATACCATTGGCAATGTAGATGAGGGCAAACTTATTATAGCCAAGGGAGAGGTAGTAGAGGAAGAGGACCTAAGGGTGTTGGATTCACTGAAAAGTGAATTTGAGTCCGAGTTATGGGAAGAGAATAATCAATACTTAATACTTTTTGGGTACACCTTATTGGTGGCAATGGTATTAATGATGTTTTTTCTTTTTCTCAAAAAATATCGCCCGGAAATCTTTAAGGATAATACCAAGGTTACCTTTATAGTAGTCAATATTCTAATCATGGTGTTTATGACCACAATGGTGGTGAAATACAATGTAGAGTATGTTTTTGTGGTTCCTTTGTGTATTCTACCCTTGGTGCTCAAAACTTTTTTTGATGCCAGGTTAGGGCTTTTTGTTCATGTACTTACCGTTTTAATTTTAGGTTTTGTAGTGCCAAACAGTTTTGAATATATTTTTCTACAGACTTTGGCGGGAATTGTTACCATCTTGTCGGTGTCGGAATTGTATAAAAGGGCCAATTTATTTATATCTGTAGGCCAAATTACTTTGATTTATATAGTTGGTTATTTTGCGTTTCATATGATCCACGAGGGCAACTTGGATGATATACACTGGATGGCTTTTGGATATTTTTTCCTGAATGGTATGATTACCTTATTTGTTCAGCCCTTGATTTATATTCATGAGAAGATATTTGGTTTGGTTTCCGATGTTTCCCTGCTGGAATTATCCGACACCAATTCCAAACTATTAAAGGAATTATCCAATAAGGCTCCTGGAACGTTTCATCATTCCTTACAGGTTGCCAATTTGGCGGAAGCAGCGGCCAATGAAATTGGAGCAAATGCTATGTTGGTTAGGGTAGGGGCACTTTATCATGATATTGGCAAAATGAACAATCCAACCTATTTTACGGAAAATCAGATTACCAATGTAAACCCTCATGACGATCTTGAACCTATAGATGCAGCGGCCATAATAATCAACCATGTTATAGAGGGAATAGAAATTGCACGTAAAAACAAGATTCCGGACCGTGTAATAGATTTTATAAGGACCCACCATGGTACTTCTTTGGTTTTTTATTTTTACAAAAAGCAAGAGGTTTTGGAAGGCGAGGTCAATGAAGAGGATTTTAGGTATCCGGGTCCTATTCCGTTTTCGAAGGAAACTGCCATTTTAATGATGGCGGATTCCGTGGAAGCGGCTTCCAAGAGTTTAAAAAATCCAACTTTTTTGATAATTGATGAATTTGTTGAAAAGATTATTGAGGGCCAAATTAAGGCTGATCAATTTTTAAATGCCAATATTACTTTTAAGGAAATAGAGGCAATTAAGAAGATTTTAAAACAAAAATTGATTAATATTTATCATTTAAGAGTAGAATATCCAGAGTAGTTGATTTTATGAATTGTTTGAGGTTTAATAAGATAGGGTCAATAAGCAAAAGGAAGTGAAAAAAATATTAAAAAATTGTTGCGTTCTTCTGAATGAAAAAGTACATTTGCAACCGCATTTTTAATGCAAGATCTTTAAAATTACTGGAGAGGTGCCTGAGTGGCCGAAAGGAACGGTTTGCTAAATCGTCGTACCCCAAAAGGGTACCCAGGGTTCGAATCCCTGTCTCTCCGCTTTTTTTAATGTAGTAATGTAGAGATGGTTTTGCCATTTCGGGGTGTACCACGCCTGAGGCGTGGCAGGTCTCACCCGGTTTGTAACGCAAGGCGTTATTATCGCGCCGCGTTTGGGACGCGGAGGTCGTCGCGATTTGGGCGTGACCACTCTAAGAAAGATAGTATATGTTCGTTTATATTTTATATAGCGAAAAACGTTCAAGATATTACGTAGGTCAAACTGCTGATATTAGAAAAAGATTGATAAGACATAACCTTGGTGTTGTTCCTTCTACAAAGGGTGGAGCGCCTTGGGTGTTAGTTTTGCAAATTGAGGTCTTGTCGCGTTCGGAAGCAATTGTTTTAGAACACAGGATAAAGAAAAGAAGAGCAAAACGTTATATAGATGACCATTTCGGGGATAACACTCCGAAGGCAAGTGAGGTTTCGCCCGGTCATTAAAACAAAATATTTGGGACGAGGAGGTCGTCACGCTTAGGGCGTGACCACCCCAGGAAAGAAAATAGATAACTAGTTCGGGGTGTAGCGTAGCCCGGTTATCGCGCCGCGTTTGGGACGCGGAGGTCGCAGGTTCGAATCCTGCCACCCCGACCAAGAAAATCCGATCACAGATGTGATCGGATTTTTTGTTTTCCACTGCGTAGTACCACTAGGTGGTTAAGCAGCGGAAAACAAAAAAGGCGACAGGCGTTAGCCTGTGTCGGATTTCCTTGAGCCCCGACCCACTAAATAGGTTCACCGAACGGAGTGGGGTAATCCTGGACTGGTTCCTAATTATTAATACAGCGAGGCACTTGAGCGTACACAATGTCACTAGCTCAAGTCAATATTCAACAGTTCAAATATTATATCCCTATTTTTTATATAAATAACTCTTTTATCTATTTCAATTACCCCTTCATCCTTAAACTGTTTTAGGCTCCTACCCAAACTTTCTGGTGAAGTGCCAATAATATTGGCCAAATCTTCTCTTGTTAAATCAATACCAGCTGATTTATAATGCTTTTGGAATCTATTTTCTAAAATGAGCAAGTTAATAGCCAATCGTGCATTAAGATTTTTTTGGGCAAGTACAGCAATAATATTGGCTAGAACGCCAAACTCATGACCTATATTTTTTATAAAAGTGCGTTGCAAAGCGGGAATATCCAATAACAACTTAAAAAAGACATCCTTAGCTATAAAATTCACTTCCAGATCTTCCAATGCTTCACAGGAATCTTGATAACGCTCTTCTCCAAATAAAGCGTGATACCCTAATACATCGCCAGTCGTGTAGATATAAAAAATTTGTTCTATTCCAGAAAAACCGCGCTTGAACTTTTTTGCTTTTCCTTTTTTAATTTGAAAGATACCGGTAGGGACACCTTCTTCATAAAACAAGAGTCCCCCTTTCTTGATGATCAATGGCTCCATAGTATCATATACTAACTTTTTTTCCTCAGAGGTTAATACCTCAAAAAGTTGTTCACTTTGAAAATCAAATTGGGAATAGAAATTTTTCATCGGTCAAATATATAATAAATAGCACATAAAAACATAACATTTGTTATGTTTTAAATTAACATTTGTTGTACATTTGTATTCAATTTAACTTAGTTTACAATATGAATGAAAGTAAAATTAGTCTTGTTAATGGAAAGCTGCATGTGCCAAATAAACCAATTATTCCTTTTATTGAAGGTGACGGGACTGGTCCAGATATTTGGAAAGCCACTAAAATGGTAATTGATGCTGCTATTAAGAAAGCATATGGTGATTACAGAGAAATTAAATGGAAAGAAGTATATGCAGGTGAAAAGGCTTTTGAGAAAACAGGGGAGTGGTTACCAGAAGATACTATTAAAAGCATTAAGAAATACCTTGTGGCCATTAAAGGGCCATTAACGACACCAATAGGTGGTGGAATGCGGTCCCTTAATGTGGCTTTACGACAACAACTTGATTTATATGCTTGTGTTAGACCCGTTAAATGGTATGAAGGCGTACCCTCCCCTGTGAAAAATCCCGAAAAAGTAGATATGGTCATTTTTAGGGAAAACACTGAAGATATTTACGCGGGCATTGAATGGATGAATGGTACACCTGAACTTGAAAAAGTAAAAAACTTTTTAATCAATGAGATGGGTGTAACTGCCATTCGCTTTCCCGATACCGTATCTATTGGAATTAAACCCGTTTCAAAAGAAGGAACAGAGCGTTTGGTAAGAGCTGCGATTCAATATGCTATTGAACATAAAAAAGATTCGGTAACTATCGTTCATAAAGGTAATATAATGAAATATACCGAAGGCAAATTCAAAGAATGGGGCTATCAGTTGGCCATAGATGAATTTTCCGCGAAAGATTATGAAGGTGGTCCTTGGCAGGTTATTGATAACGGTGGACATCAACTAATTATAAAAGATGTCATTGCCGATGCTTTTTTGCAACAAATTATTTTGAGACCTGAACAATATGATATTATTGCAACCTTAAACTTAAATGGGGATTACATTTCTGATGCTTTGGCTGCGATTGTGGGTGGGATAGGAATTGCACCGGGGGCAAACATAAATTATAAAACGGGAGTTTCCATATTTGAAGCAACACATGGTACAGCGCCCAAATACAAAGATCAAGATAAGGTGAATCCATCTTCCGAAATCCTTTCCGGCGTAATGATGTTGGAATATTTAGGTTGGCAAGAAGCCGCAGACCTTATAGTTAAAGGATTGAAAGGCGCTATTCATAACAAAACCGTCACCTATGATTTCGAAAGATTAATGGAAGATGCCATGCTACTTAAATGTTCTGAATTTGGGAAAGCTATAGTTGATAATATGTAAATCTATCTGAGAAAAAATTGTTCACTACAAAAAGGAGAATAGTCAATGAAAAGGGGGACGAAGCTGTACAGTATTTTAAAATTAAAATGCCCACGTTGTCAAATTGGAAATTTATTTAATAATCCAGGATTATTTGTGTTTTCAAGAATCTTGGAAATGCCCAATAAATGCTCATGTTGTCAGCAAGATTTTAAGCTGGAACCAGGGTTTTATACGGCTGCTTTATGGATTAGCTATCCTATTGTACTAATAATTTTTATGCCATTAATAATACTAGGATTTTCTTTGAATAGTATACCTGGCTTTTTTAAAATTATGTACCCCTTTATTATTCTCTTTAGTTTTATGTTACAGATTCCATTAATGCGTATCTCAAGAGCTATTTTATTGAATATGACCATAGATTATACAACAAATTGGTAAAATATAATAAAATTTTAAGCGCCTTATTTATATAATGATTAATCTGTAAACCAATGGGCAAAGAATTTATACCAAAATTATTTTCTCTTTTAAAACTAGGGATATCAAAGGAAACAATAACAAAAGATATTCTTTCTGGATTAATTGTGGGGATAGTCGCTTTACCCTTGGCCATTGCCTTTGCGATAGCCTCTGGTGTTTCTCCTGAAAAGGGAATCTTAACAGCAATTATAGCAGGAATCATTATTTCGACTTTTGGAGGAAGTCGGGTTCAAATAGGAGGGCCTACAGGAGCTTTTATTGTTATTGTTTATGGTATTGTTCAACAATACGGGACAGACGGCTTAACCATCGCTACTTTTATGGCTGGCTTTATTATTATCGGTTTTGGATTGGCGCGACTTGGAAATTTACTGAAATACATTCCATATTCTCTCATTGTGGGTTTCACTAGTGGTATAGCCCTTATTATTTTCTCCTCTCAGATTAATGACTTTTTTGGGCTAAGTATCTCTCAAGTCCCTGCCGATTTTATAGATAAATGGGTCGTGTATTTTAGTAATTTCCATAAAATCAATTGGTATGCTATTAGCATTGCCGTCGCAACGATATTTATCACACTTTATTTTCAAAAAATAGTAAATAAGGTTCCAGGGTCTATAATTGCCATAATATTATCTACCATAATTGTAGTTGTATTTGACCTTCCGGTAGATACCATTGAAAGTAATTTTGGGAATATTACAAATAAGTTGGCCTTGCCCCATATACCAAAGGTTGATTTTGATACCATTCAAGGGCTTATTCAACCCGCATTTGCAATTGCCATATTAGGAAGTATAGAATCACTCCTTTCCGCTGTGGTTTCAGATTCAATGATAGGAGGTAAACACCGTTCAAATATGGAATTAATAGCACAAGGAGCAGCCAATATTTTCTCTTCTCTCTTTGGTGGTATCCCGGCTACGGGGGCCATTGCAAGAACTGCAACCAATGTAAAAAATGGTGGGCGAACCCCTATTGCCGGTATCGTTCATGCTCTAGTCCTATTGGCTATTATGCTTTTATTTGCGCCCTATGCCAAATTAATACCTATGTCTTGTTTAGCAGGTATATTAATGGTTGTCGCGTATCATATGAGTGAATGGAAACAATTCATATCTATTCTAAAAGGCAATAGAATGGATGTTGTTATCTTACTGACCACCTTTTTTCTTACCGTTATCTTTGATTTGGTAATTGCCATAGAAATTGGGATAGTGTTATCCAGTTTTATGTTTATGAAAAGAATGAGTGAATCTGTTAATATTCAGGATTTTTCATCCGAAAATGGAAATGGCGAGCATCTTTTTGATGAAGAGTTATTGGATTTACCTAAAGGAGTTATTTTATATGAAATTAATGGACCTCTATTTTTTGGAGCGGCCAGACAATTTCAGGAAACCATTACCAATACACATTTACAGCCCAAAGTTATTATTATTAGAATGCGCTATGTACCATTAATCGATGCTACCGGATATCAGAGTATCAAGGAAATCATAAAAACCTACAAGGCTCGAAAAATCAAAGTAATAATTTCGGGTATTGGAAAAACCTTGAGGAAGGATTTTAAAAAAAATGAAATATTCTCATTTATAGCAACAGATTTTGTGGTAGAAGATATACATACCGCCATTAAAAGGGCCAAAGAAAACTTGTAGGATTAGTTTTTAGAAACGCAGTGTGGTTATTAATAGACCCAGTTGTATATGTAGTTTATCGAGTATATTTATAAATTATTGTTTGGCAATTAATTGCCACCTTCCCTTTTTTAAATCTCGCGTTGTTTGGTAATGAATGATTTTAGTTCATTTATGGCAATAATCTCATTATCGTTTTTCGGATCTGATATTTTTTTCAAATAGCTTGAGAAGTAGAGAATATAAATTTCCTCGGTCAAAATATTATGTATGGTAACATTAGCAAAACCAATGATTTTGAGCTTTTCTACGCCTTGTATCAATAGCGCTTCCTTAGTTTTTTGAATGTGGTTCAAATTTTTATTCATAGCTATCAAAATTTCTTTTCCCAAAAGTTTAGTTTCCCATTGTAGGCCGTAAATTCTAAATCAAAACCCTCTGGAATTTCTACCCACATACTCCAATACGTAACCATACGAGTTCCAACGGGCGTTTTTTTTAATTGATTTTCTACATATTCTGAATACGTAAAATATAATTTTTCGTCTAAAACGATTTTGTTGTCTATTAAAAGGGAATTATCAATGTTTTCATAAAAAGGGTTATAAAAATAGAAGGCATCATAATCAGAAAAGGAAATTTCTGTAATATTTGAGTGAAAAAATTCTACATTATTTATTTGATGTGTTTTTGCTATACTTTTACATAAGTTGACAAGTTCCTTTCGTTGTTCAACACCATAAAATAGGCCCTTTGTTGAAGCTGCTCCTATTAAACAAAACTTCCCTGCTCCCGACCCAATATCCAAAACTTTGCATTTTGGTTTATCCACTAAATAATCGGCCGCCAATTTAGCTACTTCTACGGGAGTCCAATGGCGCTCAGAAAGCTTTTTGATCCGCATTGGATAAAGTGAATTAAAAAGATGGTCTTCAATGTCAATATTTAATTGCAGATTTTTAAAAATCATTGTGTATAAACTTGATTAGCCAATAAAGCAACAATAGCTATTTTAGTTGTTAAAATTGCAAGTCGTATTTATGTGTATACGATTTGCCAGTATTTTTATTTGTTCTTCTTTATTTTTATTTGTGCTTTTGGACATAATTCATCACTATATGTGCAGTAAACACAGCAGTCATCCGTATTGTTTATTCCAAACAGAGTATGGCAAAACACACACTTACTATTAATACGTTTACCTATCTGTGGCATTTTTTCTTTGTATTTAGAACCGCAGATAGGACAGCTCATTATTGCGTATGTACTAATTTTTGTCAAACTAAATAGAATTAATTTTTTAGATGAAAGGGAATTCAATTGGAGATTTCATCGTTATTTTGTTCATTAATAAATAATTGCAAACCATGGATGTAAAATTACCATGTCTAAAAATAAATGTGCTTGAGGGGAATCTTGGAAAAGTTTGATTTAAATCAAACTTTTAAATTAAAAAATAAATAAGACGTAACTTTAGGACTCGCTTATGATTACTAAATTCACATTCAATAGCCAGTATATTTTAAAGGAATTACCTCAAGCTGATAAAGAGTTGCTTGAGGAATTAATGATTGATAAAAAGTATCGTAAAAACCAACCCATATTTACGGAAGGCACCTTGCCATCGGGTATTTTTTATTTGCAAAGCGGTAAAGTAAAAAAATACAAAATAGACAATGATGGGCGAGAACAAATAATTTATATCTACAATGAAGGTGAGTTTTTTGGCTATTCATCTGTTTTAAGTGAAAATACTTACGGAGATACTGCAGTTGCCATAGAAAACGCTATAATCTCATTTATAACCATACAGGATTTTAATAAGATACTTAACAATTCTTCATCATTTTCTCGTTTGCTATTGAAAAGTTTAAGCCACGAATTTAGTGTCTTGGCAAATCTTATGGCGGTATTATCTCAACGTACAGTGAGGGAACGAGTGGCTCTTAATTTGTTGATTTTACATGATAAATATAAAGTTAAGGATTTTGCAATCACCTATATTATGCTTTCTCGCTCGGATTTAGCCAATATGGCTGGGACAGTAGTTGAAACCTTAGCACGTGTACTTCATGATTTTAAACATGATAAACTTATTGCTATAGATGGTCGTAAAATTCAATTGCTAAATATTGAACGTCTCATCCAGATTGCTAATTTTTATTGATCTAATTTATTTCTGGTTAACTTCTGCGAGATCTTAAGCTGCGGAAAACAAAAAAGACGATAGGCGTTAGCCTTTACTTAGTTTTCAAGAGCTCCGACGACCATAAAGGTTCATAGAAAGCTGAGGTTATTCATAAGTTTTAGCATTTCGTTTGTAAAACGTTTACCTCGAGCTGCAAAAGGGATTAAGGCTGGTTTGGGGTTGTGCAATATAAGTTGGTTTAGGATTTTGAGGCGGTATCCTAATATTTTGGACTTTTTCGCTTAGGCAGTTATCCTTAAAATCCATTAGCTAGTTTTAGTTTTACTGTGGCTCATTTTTTTAATATTCTTTGTAGTTGCCTTGCACTTTTAAATCCACATTTAGAAGCTATATATTCAACAGTATAGTCGGGGTTATTAAGCATGGTACTGGCATATTCTTTTCGCAATAGGGTAAGATATTCCAGAATAGTTAACCCCGTCCTGTCCTTAAATACCCTGCTAAGATTTCGTGAACTCATCCCAACAAGTGAAGCTAAGGATTCTATGTCGTTCTCTTTGGAAAGATTATCAATTAAGTAATCTTGAACTTGATGCACATGTGGATTGATATGGTTTCTATAATCGAGGTAAATACTTTGCTGTCTGTGTTTTCCACTCCTACGGTGATAAACAACAAGGCCTCTTGCCACTTTATGCGTAAATAGAGGCCCCTTTAAAGCTTCAAGAATGGCCAAGGCAAGATCGATTCCTGCACTTATGCCGGCACTGGTATACACATTATTACTCTTAATATATAATATATCGGCTACAACCTTGGCCTGTGGAAATTGGAGTTGCAGCTCATTTATTCTTCGCCAATGTGTAGTACATTCTGTATCCTTTAATAAACCCGCATACCCTAAGGCAAAAGCTCCGTTACAAATGGAACACACCATTACCCCTGTCTCAGAACAATCTTTGAGCCATTTGAAAAATTCTTTTTCAGCCTTAAAAGCAATACTGCTAACGTAATCAAAATGCATACCTGGAACAAATACAAAATCCCCTTCATTTAATTTGGCTTCACCATAGTTCTTAATTTTTTCAAACCCTAATCCTGCCGTACTTACAGGTTTATCCTGAAATTGATAAAATTCAATATCCATTTGAAGACCATAAAATTTAGCCTCGGTAAAAACCTGTACCGGACCTGCAAGGTCAAGTAATTCAACGGTAGGTGGAATAATAAAGGCGACCTTTTGCATATTTTCGGGTTTTAATCTATTTAATAAAGGTAAGCCAAGTCTAAATTTAATATCAGACATTAAGGCGTCAATTACAGACGACCTATTCAAGTTACCCTGAATTTAATAGATCCAAAGGATATCCCATATCTAAATAGACAAAAAAAAGCCGTCCACTAATGAACGGCCTTTAAAATTTAACCAAGCGTTATCTAAATGCAATCTGCACAAGTACATGTTGAACCGCAATTGCAATTAACACATTTACAATTTGGATTTCCACATTTTACATTGTCTGTTTTTTGAGCACTCTTGCTCACTGTTGTTGATTTCATAATTATGTTTTTTATTGTTTTTTAATGAAGTAAAAGTAGCCTATGCAAGGATGTAGTTGTTATACTTCTTTGGGAATTGATTGTACAGTTTTGGGTTAGGTCTAGTCAATAGGGAAACGGCGGGCAAGTCTCTTTCATATTGATTGTGAGAAGTAAAGTTGCCCGCGAAATTTATAAGTAAAAGAAAAAACTTCAGGCAAAGTGACATTTTTAAATGAATAAATCTTATCTGTTTTGAAAATAATAATTTAAGCCATTAATAATATTTGGATTTCTTGAACCCATATGATCCAGGTTTTTTTCAAGATTTTTTGTTAGTTTAATATTGGTATAGTTGTCCATAATTGAATGATGAAACGCTTCGAAGGGATCCAACATTCTGTCTCTTTCTTCCTGTTCGCCTATACCCATGAACACCAGTTGCCTTCTGTTTTTATTTTCGGCTCTGTTATCCTTTTCCATTTGCAGAGAAACATAGTCATCAAACCAAAAAGATGGACTTAATAGAATATAGTTTCCGAATAATTTATTGTTTGTGCAAAAAGCGTAACCTCCAAATAGACCTCCATATGAATGGCCAAGTATTACCCGACTTTCCCTGGTATTATCAGCATTGTAATCTTGTTCCATTTTGGGAATTAACTGAGTTTCAATGAAATTCAAAAATTGCGGAGCCCCACCAGTAACTGAGCTAACTTTTGTTGGAGTATAATCAATGCTACGGTCCTTACCATATCCAATGCTTACGACCAAAACATTTTTAAATCCAAAATTATCCGAAATCTCGTTACATCGGTTAGCAACGAAACCAAATATTTCTTCACCATCTAATACATATATTGTTTCATATTTTTCAACTGACGGATTGTAATTATAAGGCAATCCAACCTTAATATTATAAGATGCTCCATTGGTAACGGATTGTAATGTAAATTCATTTGTTACACCTAAGTTCATTTCTTCCTTTGTACAAGAGCCGAACAAAAACACAAGAAATATTATACTTGTAGTTGAATTTAGTTTTTTAATTAAAACAGTTTTGCTTGTCATCATTTTATTTTTAATTGTTAAAGTGGAATACAAAGATATCCGGGCTTTTAGCACCTTTAAAGACAACTTTGTGTCAAAAACGGACGAGTAAAAAAATGAATTCTAAAAGTGTTAATTTCCCACAGTTATGTTTGATTGCCAGAAACCCAATTTGATATACCAAAGGATATCCATATCTATTTAGACAAAAAAAGCCGTCCACTAGTGAACGGCCTTTAAAATTTAATCAAGAGTTGTCTAAATGCAATTTGCAGATGTACATGTTGAACCGCAATTGCAATTAACACATTTACAATTTGGATTCCCGCATTTTACATTGTCTGTTTTTTGAGAGCTATTGCTCACTATTGTTGATTTCATAATTATGTTTTTTATTGTTTTTTAATGAAGTAAAAGTAGCCTTTGCAAGGATGTATTTGTTATACTTCTTTGGGAATTGATTGTATAGTTTTGGGTTAAATCTTGTCAATAGGGAAACGGTGGGCAATACCCATTCCCTTAAAAAAAGTGGGAGTTAAACCAGTAATATTTTTAAACTGTTTTGATAGATGGGCTGCTCCACAATAATTTAGTTCATAGGCAATTTGAGATAATGTCATTTGGTCATAGGTCAGCAACTCTTTCGCTTTTTCAATGCGCTGTTCAATAAAATAATTCTCAATTGTTCTTCCTTCAACCAATGAGAATAAACTACTCAAGTATGTATACTCATGATGAACGTTCTCGGAGAGGTAAGTGGACAAATTTATTTTTATGGCTTTTTCATCCACTTCATTACGAGCCCTTTTAATTACGAGGTTTTTAATTTTCTCAATAAGCCGCCCGGTATTATTATCAATAATTTCGAAGCCTAGTGCTTTGAGTTCTTCATTCAGCTGCTCTTTTTCCTTTGTTGAAGGCGCTATCATTAACCTTATTTCCCCAATACTGACTTTTTGAAAAGGGATTATATTATTTTTTAAAATATTCTCGACAGCAAGTATACAGCGGTTGCAGACCATATTTTTAATAAGTAGTGTGGCAGTAATCATAATACCTATTTATTGGTTAAATCTTTTTATTGTAAACTGGTTGTTGAAGGCTAAAATATAAGCACTAACAGTAAAATCAAGTGATGAGCAAAACATATCATAGTTTGGAGGAATCAATCCTGGGTCTGAAAAAAGATTATAGGCAACATCCCAACATCCATGTGGAAAATAACCCATAGCAAGTATATGAACACCCTTTTTAATGCCATAATAGGCCAAAAACAGGAACAAAACTGCTTGGAAGGCATTTACCACCAAAGCCTGTATATCTGTCCAGACAAAACCTACATAGAGAAATCCAATTCCGGATAGGATAAGCCCATAGACTATTTTTTTGTCCAAATGCTTTACTATGCTAAACAGTAAAATAATGAGGAGTCCAGAGGAAATTCCAATAGTGATTGGTATCATAGTGTTTGTTTTTTAAATAGATTTAATTAAGAATTAGCTGATTTTCAGATTGATCTAGCATTTCTGTATAATGAACACTATTGTGGTTCTTATTATATTCTTCGAGACATTGTGTAGAACAAAAATAGAGTTCGTTTTCATTTGGATGATGGATTGCATATTGAGGGTTGACGATCAACATACGGCAAATGGGGTCGACAAGAGTGGTCGTTGTTTTTTCGATACTTACTTCATATATTTCTTTTTGGCCATTAATATTTTTAAATAGATGACTGCCTTTCGATTTAAATGCACAAATAGATTTATTCGTTAATGATTTTACAAAGTCATCAGAACACCAAAAGGTACCTGCCAGGGCTTTAGCGGCAATTCTGGACGCCAGATTAACAGTTGATCCAAAATAACTATCCGTCCGGTTCAAAACTTTACCAAAATGTAAGCCCCCATGTATCTGAAGAAAATTTTCTTCATTTGTTGTGTTGGCCTCTAAATTAAGAGCAGTGGCAAGTAAAAAGTCAGGATAGTCGGAGACGAACATTATTTCATCCCCTGTGCGTTGGTGCATTTTGCTATCGCCAACTAGGCAATTTTCTGCGATACGTATATATTTGTCAATTAAATCAGCAGCAGAGGTGGCACCATGGGTTTCCGTAAGTGCGGAATATCCCGATAAATCTGCCATTAGAATAGCTATGTTTTTTTCCATTGTTAATGTTTTATAATACAAATGTATCCTAGAATTTAGGCTGGCAACGGACAACAAGATGTCAAAAACGGACAACCCATTTGTTAATTTAACAGAAGCAAATTTGAAATTGAAATCATCTGGTCAAAGGAAAATAAAAAACCAGCAGCTCTCGACGCTGTGAAGTAATTTCGCTGCCCTGTCAGGTTTACAGACTTCAGGCAATACGGAATTCTAAAATCATTGAATCTTAGAATTAATACGGCTATTGTCTTAAGTAAAGGGGAGGTATTCATACCTTTGTGCTTTTAATCCAATGCACTTAGATATTGGTCAAACAATAGCACTATTTTGTTGAATATTAAATGGAGTAAACCATCCGGATTAGATTTTAAAAAAGCAGTGCTTTTTATGGTCATCAGCACCTTTTCATTTGCCTTGATGAATGTTTCCGTAAAATATTTGGCCCGTATCCCGACATTTCAGATTGTATTTTTCAGGTGTTTTGGCTCCTTTGTATTGGCAACAACCTTTATTTTGGTCAAAGGGATTCCGATATTGGGTAACAAACGGAGATTAATGTTGTTAAGAGCTATTCTAGGTTTAACGGCTATGAGTTTGTTTTTTCTTTCCTTAAAACACCTACACGTGGGTACAGCTGTTTCCTTACGTTATGTGGCCCCTATTTTTGCAGCTATTTTTGCCGTTTTCGTGTTAAAGGAAAAATTAAAAAAAATTCAATGGCTTTTTTTTCTAACTGCTTTTGCAGGGGTACTGGTTTTAAAAGGATTTGATGGCAATATCAATTCTACAGGACTAACTTTAATCTTAACTGCCTCCGTTTTTAGTGGAATGGTATATGTAGTTATTAGAAAAATAGGAGTGGCAGACCACCCTGCGGTCGTTGTAAATTATTTTATGTTCGTAGGTACTGTTATTGGGGGACTTTTGGCGATAACCGTATGGGTACAGCCCACAGGATATGAATGGGCATTTTTACTTATTCTAGGTGTTTTTGGTTTTATGGGGCAATTATATATGACCAAGGCATTTCAAATAGCAAAAACAAATCTTGTAGCTCCTTTAAAGTACATTGAGGTGATTTTCACTATTTTAATCGGTGTTTTATGGTTCAATGAAGCCTACTCTATTTATAGCTTTATTGGATTATTTATGATTATCTCAGCCTTGGTATTAAATACCTTGGTGAAAAAGGATTAAGACCTAAGTAACCTTAATTTACTGGCCTTGGCATATCAACTTCTACAGCTGTTTTTATAGTTGGATTTTCTTCTACAGCGGTTTTTTAAAATTAATTGCTCTAATATGAATATCAAATCACAAATTAGGTTTAGTTTTGTTATTGAAATGGGGTGCTTGCAATATGGGCGGGCTGAGATGATACCCAGGGGTTTTAACTCTGAACCTGATCCGGATAATGCCGGCGTAGGGATTTTAATTCGAGGAAGCAATCTAGCTAATCGATACTATCTTCATCTTTCCATTTCATTAACTTAAGTATGGGAATCGATGGAGAATTTTTTTACGCATCTTACCTTGTTGCAAACCTTGGGAACTGTTTTAGGCGTAACACAGGTTCTGTTGGCACGGAATAACAATATCCATAATTATTTATTTGGGATTGCTTCAATTCTAATCGGTATCTGGGTACTTTATCAGTCAAAACTGTATGGAGATATTATACTCCACCTTTATTATCTGGTTATGAGTGTCTATGGTTGGTTTTATTGGAAATTCGGTATACAAAAAGAAGAAACACCAATTTCTTATGCCAACACCTCGGAACGAATTACGGCAATTGGAATTGTAGTGCTTTGTTTCGCACTTATGTGCTACTGGCTGGTATTTTACACTAATACAGATGTTCCCGTCTGGGATGCAGCCGTAAGCGCCTTTGCATGGGCCGGGATGTGGCTCATGGCCAAAAGAAAGATGGAAAATTGGATCTACCTAAATATTAGCAATGTCATTGCCATTCCACTTCTCTTCTACAAAGAGCTTTATATATATGGCGGACTTACCATTTTCTTGTTTATAGTGGGGACCTCAGGATATTTTAAATGGAGAAAAATAATTATGCATGATACAAATAGACAAACAGCAAGAGCTTAGGAGACTTTGTTCAGGAGTAGAAATATTTTCTAAGGAAGTTTTGGATTGGATAGGCAAAGAAAACTTATGGAGTATATGGGTCCCTAAAACTTATGGGGGATTGGAGCTGTCCCTTGCCTACGGACTTCATAAGCTGAAGGAATTGGCTAGGATCGATGCCAGCCTTGGCTGGACGGTTACACTGTGCAGTGGTGCCAACTATTTTATTGGAAACTTTGAGGAGAGTAAAGCCCGTGAGATTTTTATAAATTCCAAAGTTCCTGTTTGTTTGGGAGGAAGTGGAGGTGTTTCTGGAACTGCTGTAATATGTGATGATTATTATAGCATATCCGGTAAATGGGGCTATGCTACCGGAGCTCCTTATCTTACACATTTTACTCTAAATGCCGAAATTATAGAAAACGGAATTAAATTGATAAATGATGATGGTTCACCAAAAGTGAGGTCATTTGTTATTCCGAAAGATGAGGTCCAGATTATTAAGGATTGGAATACAATGGGACTTAAAGCGTCAGCTACCCATTCTTTTGAAGTGAAGGATCGATTGGTTCATAAATCTTGTAGCTTTCTGTATAGCGAGAATTATTTACCTCATTCTATTTTTAAGATTCCATTTGGTCTATTTGCCGATGTAACACTATGGATAAACTATATTGGAATGGCCGAACATTTTTTGGAAGAAGCTGTCCTAAGTGTGTCAGATGTGAAAACGATTGAGTTGAAGGGTGTTATTGAGACTGCCAATCACAATATTTTTACTTACGCTGCGGAGATTGAGAAATCTATTGATGACGGAATGGTTTTTAAAACGGAGTACATTGAACTGATACACAATGAAGCCGCAAATTCCGTGAAAAGTATTTCCAGGAGTATCATAGAAATTTTTCCTCATTTAGGAGTAATAGCAAGTAGGAATAACCATCAGTTGAACCAAATTTTTCGTGATTATTTTACAGCGACGCAACATCACATTTTTACAAAAAAATAAGTAAAATTGAACTGGGAGCAACTTATGAAGCCCATCTTAGCTGTGAATTGATAAACTGCATTACACCTAGGCAATTCCTTTTCGTAATGGGTAAGATTATTTTTTCGCCCTTTTGCAGGGCATTTGGGATTGGTTATAGATTGAACCAGTAGGTAAGTTTAAAAACCAAAGCCCTATTCTTGCTCGCAAAATTGGCAGGAAAATAATTTTCCGTATAAACTATATAGAAATCCGAAGCTGGTTTATATCGCCATTGAAACCTAGCATTCAAGTTCATATTGTCCGTTAAATTATTATACTGATAATAACCGGTAAAAAAGAGTTTATCGGTAAAAGTAACATCCAACTTTGGACCTAAAAGTATTAACTCTGCACTTCCATAGTCTTCGTCCAGTTTTACATTATTATAATCAAAACGCATAGCAATATTTACATAGGGCTGAAAGCGCATATCGAGTTGTCCAGCTATATTTAGATTGGTGCCATTGTAAAATCCACCATACGTAGAATTCACAAGGAAATTCATTTTCCTTGTAGTATTGCTTTGAAAAGTGGTAGAAATAGTATTCCACCTATATTCCTCTCCATTCAAAAATTTTCGGGCCTCCGCATCGTTCACTGGATTGAAATCAAAAGTTAGTTGTTGAAAAACATGTCCGAAATCCAAGCTTAGGTTAGATGAGTTTTTAAACTCAAATGCATATCCTATAGAATATTCCCTGTCCACCATGGTGCCGTCAGGTAAATAGGTGTCATTTATTCCAGCTTGGGGCCCTGAATATAACAAACTATTGTTCTCTGGGTATAATTTATAAGTCAGCTCGGAATAATAACCCATTTGTCCTGGATATACCATACTTCCCGGTACATAGCCAACTTCGGCATTAAAGTTTTCATTAACAAAAAAGGTCCCCAAATTAGCTAAGAGACTACGATCGGAATACTGAAAAAATGCTGAACCTGACATGGTCTTTGCCTTATTTCTATCATCAAAGGATTGAGCTAAAAAGGAACTGTGGTACCATCTATTATCTTTACTTCTTAGCACAAGGTCGGCATCTATGACCCTATTGTATGTGTTTGGCCTAAGCTGACCTTCCATAGCAGGTCTCCCAAAAATACTCGGATGGTAATATCTTAAGGAATCACTTTGGGTAACCCCTAAACTTTGCTTGTTCACAAGGGTCATAGAAAAACTGGATTGTTCATGAAACATTCTTTGTACTGTTGCCACAGTGTAGTTTTGGGCAGGTAGTCCCAATTCCAACATTTTCTTTGTCTGCATATTCATGACCCCTAAGCGCCATTTTTCATTTATTGTACCACTGAGTCTGGCCCCGTACATTATGGGTACTTTTTGGGAAATTCCGGAGGTATCCTGTATGATGCCTATGCGTCTGGAGAAAAATGGTCTGGCAGAATCAAAACCAGCATTGTCAAAAAGATCGCTATTTTCCAAGAAGAATTGTCTTCGTTCGGGGAACCGAAATTCAAACCTGGAGAGATTAAGTATTTGTTCATCAACTTCTATCTGCGAGAAATCTGGGTTTACGGTGAGGTCTAAATTCATAGAGGGTGTAATGCCAATCTTGGCATCGAAACCGGTCTGTAGTTCTGAAGAGGATTCAATAGGATCCAGCTCCCTATCTTGGAATGCCCCACCTGATATATATGGTATGATAGAAATGTTGGTACTGGCCTTGGGAATTGGATCTTCCCATACTAGCTGACCGGCATAGGCAAAGGTGCCCGTATAGAACTGTCTGGGTGTACGGACCCAGGCCGACTTAATATTTCGTTTTTTATCCAGCCTGTCAAAGGTGACGTTCCACTCCTTAACATCGCTCTTATACTTAAAACTTTTAAATGGGATTGCCAATTCGGCAATCCACTTATCCTTGTAACGAACTACCTTGGAATACCACTTGTTGTCCCAGTATATATTGAAGGCATTTTCACCATTTCCTCCACTGGAAACAGTGCCTTCCCTTTGTGCCCCAATGGCGGTAACGTTAAAAAAATACCCGTTAAGTCTGTCGTTGTAAGGCCCAAAAATAAAGGATACATTGTCGTTTATGGAATACTTGAAATCCCTTCGAAGTGTACTTACAACATCTGGCGTGTCATCATCATAACAGACAAATGATACATATAGAAATTCATCGTTATAGGTCATGCGCCCTTCCGTTTGAAAAGGAGATGGTAAACTATCAACAGGAAAGTTTTGATACCAATTGTCGGCTACGTCGGCCTCCTTCCAAGCAGTTTCGTCCAAGACGCCATCCAACACAATTTCGCCATGGAATTTTTTAATCTTTAGTTTTGTTCCTGGATGGTTTTGGGTATGTCCTACTAAGAATAAAAAAAGTAATGCCAAAAGTAAAGAACACTTCATCTATTCCGAATTAATTATGTAATTATCAGACAGTCAGTGTTAAAGATAGGGTATTTTTGGATATTTTTTTAGTGCATCATTTCCCATTTTTCTTGTGGATATAATAAACTTTAATGAATTGGAAAATCGTTATGAAGGTAATTTTGGTTTTAAAATAACTTTTAAGGCCATGAATATATAAAAAGGAAAATAACAACAGTTAGGGGTTAAGTTCAACTGCACTAATTATATCTATTTTGAGGGAAGTTGGCCAATAATTTGGACTGAGACAGTATGTCTAGATCTTAAAAGTTACAATTCCACAGTCCATTTCAAAGATTTGCCCCGAGATAGAAGTGGCTTTGTCCGATAATAAATATTCCGCCATTCCTGCAACTTCCATAGGGTCTAGGAATTTCTTTAATGGATGACGCTCTTTTATGTTTTCGATCATCTTATCATTGCGCAGAAGCTTTGAGGCCAATTGGGTATCTGTAACTGTTGGGGCAATGGCATTTATGCGTATTGTTGGTGCCAATTCTGCACCCAGGGATTTTACTAAACCCTCAACACCAGATTTGGCCGTGGCGATACTGGCGTGGTAAGGCATGCCTAATTTAGAAGCTACCGTACTAAAGAGTAATACCGAGGGCATTTCGCTTTTTTTTAACACGTCCAAATACTTTTGAATAACCTTTACAGCGCCAATAACATTTATTTCAAAGTCATCCCTAAAGTCCTTTAAACTTAATCGTGCAATAGGTTTTAAATTGATACTTCCAGGACAATATACCAAGGCATCCATAGCTGTAATTTCTGGCAACTCGTCCCTGAGGACATCACAATTAAAATGAGTTAAATTAGCGTGGATTTGTTCTGGCGATGACCTACTAATATTGATTATTTTATGGGAATCAATCAAAGTTCTAACAATTGCATTACCTATTCCTTTGCTACCTCCAATAATGACTATTGTTTTCATTTTTGATTATACTATATGTTGGTAACCAGGGGTTTGCCTTTTAACCTTTTTTCTACTTTTCGTTTAATGACGGTTAAGCGTTTCATTATATCCATAATATTATTGTCCTTGGTCAGCCTATAAATTTCATTTAAGCTGAGGATCAAGGATTTTGCTTCTCTAGAAATTTCAATTCTGTCGCTAGTTGAAAGCGATTTTAGTTTTCTTTGTTCAAATTCTAATGCTTGATTAATAATTTCCATGTTAATAGCCTGTTTTGAATTGTTATTGTTTATAGGCATTTAATCGGGATTGCGCCGTAATGTTAGCTCTTGAAAACCGCATGCTACATTAGCTGCCTAATTACTTGTGCTTGTGCGTTTTCGACTTTACGTATTACTACTTGTAATATATAGTGCCCAAAGGGCTTTGTTTCCTCATTTTAAGGTTTCAGTTGGCGCTGTACACTTTTAAGTGCCAGCCGTGGCTGTATTCAACTGAGCAATAATTGAATGGTGTAAGATTTCACAGGCTTAATAAAGATATAATCTATATTATTCTTCCTGTAAATTGGTCATAATTTGATGTACCATAATTTGTTTCATAGCCATATTTTTGTTCCAACAGCTTATCAAAGAATGCTTTACTATCTTGAAATATTTGATTATCCCTAAATTTAATGTATCGGTTCTGAGCCTGTATACTTAGAAAACTTCCTTGGTCAATATCCAATTGGTAATATGGAATTACCCAGGTAAAACTCTTATTAACCTTGTTGATTTTAGCAAGGATACCCAACGGACGTAATTCTATATTTACAAAAGTGGCGTCGAAAGGGGTATTAAGATAAGTGTCCATATTTGAACTGGCTTCTTCTATAATAAGTTGTTTTGAGCCAGTGCCATTCATTTTAAAGATTTTGATAAAATTGAATGACTTACCTACCAAATCATTGATTAGGTGTTCAATCTCCCTAGTTTTATATGTGGTATCTAAAATCATCCTTTACACTAAGTATTCAAAATTACAAAATGTTTAATGAATTTTAAAATTTATTAAACAAAAATGAATTCTATTTTCTTATAACGTTATAAGTATTAACTATTTAAGGCTTGTTTGGATTAGAAACAAGTTTATTGATAAGACCATTAAAAATAAAGCCATGAAACGGATAAACAAGGTACCAGTACAATCTTCCAGGCAAGCCCTTGGGCCTAAAAGTGGCCGTTTGTTTAAGGAGCCCATTTTCAATCTTGAATTCGAGCCATGCCTCTCCTGGCAGTTTCATTTCGGCGTATAACAATAGTTTTTTTTCGGTTTTATCACTAAAAATAACGCGCCAAAAGTCAAGTGCATCACCGGCATCCAATTCTGTTATATTTGTTCTGCCCCGACGAAGGCCTATACCGCCTACCATCTTGTCTATATATCCCCTTAATTTCCAAAGAATATTTCCGTAATACCAGCCAGTAGTTCCTCCGATAGACCAAATTTTGTTGATGGTGATCGCCTCATTCTTAATTTTTCGTTCCTTGTAGTCTTTAAAGCAACCGTACTTGGGAACATTCACGTATTTATAAAGATTACCTTTTAAGTGACCACTGCTTACCATGGAATCTTTCCAACTGGATACTATGCTGTTTTGTTCAATTTTCTCAAAAGCCAGTTGTACAGCCTGATTATAAGGTATCGGGTTAACCTCCATAAGCTGATTAATGTTACTAGGTCTTCCAACGATTTGGATCCCCATACTATCTACTAGGGTGGTTGCCAGTCTGTAGGAAGTGGAGGTGACGAAATATAGCCAATAAGAGGAAAGTTTAGGTGTCATAATGGGAACGGTTATGATATAGCGTTTCAATCCCCTTATTTGCGCAAACTCAAGAAGCATTTGCTTATAGGTCAAAATTTCTGGGCCAAAAATGTCATAGGAGGTATTGTAAAGTTCAATTCTATCCTTAGCTTTTGACAAAAAAGACAAAACATCCCTAACGGCAATGGGTTGAGTTCTAGTATTGAGCCATTTTGGAGCTACCATAATGGGTAATTTTTCAACCAAATCCCTAATGATTTCAAAAGAAGAACTTCCGGATCCAACGATTATTCCAGCTTTAAAAACGGTAAGGTTGTAAGAACTAGAAACTAAAATTTCTTCTACATTTTTACGGGATTTTAAATGTTTAGAAAGTAGTTCTTCATTGGTAATCCCACTGAGATAAATTACCTGTCTTATCTGGGTCTTTGCCATAGACCTTTTGAAGTTGGCAGCACAGGCGGCTTCCAATAGCTCAAAATTATCAGAAGAATTAGACATGGAGTGGATTAGGTAATAGGCCACATCAATATCCGTTGGAATGTTCTTAAGTGTTTCCGATTTTAGAAAATCGACTTCAACAATAGAGATATTCCCGTCATTGAGGTGAGTACTATCCACTCTTAATTTATCCCTGACCGCACAGACCACATGATGCCCTTCATTGATTAAGATAGGAATTAAACGTTTCCCAATATAACCGGTCGAACCCGTTACTAGAATTTTTAACCTAGATGTTGCCGCTGATTTTTCTATTGCTTTTATGTTGATTATTCTATCTTTTGACATGGTATATATTGAGCTTGTAAAGTCGATCGAGTCTGAAAATATTCAGTTCAGTGGTAATGCCCCAATTTTTATTGGAAAAACGAATACGCAAAATGATTAAAATTATTGAGGTTGTTTACTTTGGCAAAGGAGTAGGTCCTAATTTGGTATTGTCCTAGGTAATGTAAGTATGTCCTACTTCCGAATTGTTATCTAATGCTCCTTGGTTTATATTGTACTGCGAAAGATACAAAATGTTTAATCTTTTATTAAAATAATTAAACAAAAATTAATACATTATAAATAGGTCATAACTATAAAAATGGAAATTCTTTATAGTTTTGGGAATATTCGGACGTCTTAGGCACAGCAATCTAATTACAAACTAAAAAGCAGGTTTCTCAAATAATAATAGCTAATTAGGTTATCGCGGTGTATTATAAATTCATGTGAATATTCTTCAGTGGCAAGGCAAACTATGAAACCTTGATTAAAATAGTAGGTAATAGGCAATACACCTGTTTTTTCTATAGTTTATCCACTAAATCTTCAATACTGAAAAATGGAAATATGGTATTAGGTAATTCTTTTATATTGATTTCCTTTAACTTTTTCCCTATTATCCAAAGCTCAGTTTTGAAGTCTATAAGCAAATTGTCATGGAAGTCCTTTAGATATTCGTTAATTTCATCTTTAAAGGGTTTTATAGTAAAATACGAAATAAAAACGATATTGTCGTACAGTTGTTGTAAATCCCTTAGGCTGGTGGTGGGAATGCTTTGCCCGAGATAAATGGCATAATAACCATGCTTCAAAATTTCATAATTTATATATAACAATCCAATTTCATGAATTTCATTATCTGGAAGAAATAGTACAAAGGTTTTGGAAGTATTGGTAGGTGCCTTGATTTGAAGGGCTTCATTATTAACCAAAATTTTCTGTTTAATTAAGCCAGAAATAAAATGTTCTTGAGATGGAGTTATTGTATCTGTTTGCCATAAAATCCCCAATTCATTTAACAATGGAATAAAATATTCATAGAATATTTCTTTAAACGACTTTTCTTTTAGAAGGGTATTGTAGGTATTTAAAAAAAGAGCCTGGTCAAACTTTAGCATGGCCATTTTAAAGGAATTCATAAAGTGGCCATCAATGTTTTGAGAGTAAACTAAATCTTTTATCAGTTTTGGGATTTGATTTGGATCTAATTCTGAAATTTTGGAAATTTTATAACCGTTATTGTAGAGGTAGGTAATATTCAAAAGTTTCTGCACATTTTCAACATCATAATACCTTATGTTAGTGTCTGTCCTATTCGGCTGAAAAAGATTATATCGTTTTTCCCATATCCTGATAGTATGGGCCTTTATCCCGGAAAGATTTTCAAGGTCCTTTATACTAAAGACGTTTTTAACAAGATTCATTTATTCCATTGATGATTATCCGAAAGTATTCCTTTTATGGCTCATTTCAAAGTTTTAAAAGAAACTCCATATAGCCTGAATTAATTGGGGGGGAGATAATTATGACAAAAATCGAGGTCTGGGCCACAAGTATACGGAGTTTGAAAATTTGGTGTCATTGGGCCAAATCGTATCTTTAAGGCTGAATAATTATATTTTGAAATCAATTGCATTAACCATTACTGAAAATAGTAAGGAACTGTTGCAGTTCTTGAAAAGTTCTAATTTTTCAAAGGCCATCCTCATTGGTATTGCCGTTACCCTACCGATCGTAGTGGGCATTGGACTTGGGCATTTTGAAATTGGACTGGCACTTTGCTTAGGGGCTTTTTGGAGTTCACCAAGTGATGTCAGTGGAAGTTACCGTCACAAAAAGTTTGGAATCCTGTTTTCCGCAGTATTGGTTATGTTGGTGAGCTTTATTGGAGGGTATTTAAAGTTAGAGACTTGGTTTCTGCCCCCTATTTTAGGGATATTGACCTTTGCTATTGCGTTTATTTCGGTTTATGGGTTTAGGGCCTCCCTCATTAGTTTTTCGGGATTGTTGGCCTTGGTGTTGAGTTTCGCCCATGATTCCCAAGAATTGGAAATTTATGAATATGCCCTTTTGGTAGGTGTAGGCGGACTTTGGTATTTGTTGTTGGCAACACTTTGGTACCGTATAAATCCAAAAGCGCAGACTGAAGAACTTTTTGGTGAAACTTTTGCCCTCACTGCTGAATTTCTTGAAACCCGTGGTAATTTGGTTGGTCCACATGCGGACCGAAATGAATTGCAATCCAAATTATACGAAATACAAAGTAAGCTAATTGAGCATCATGAAACCCTGAGGGAAATTTTACTTCTTTCACGTAGAAGTTCAGGTAGATCTAATTATCAGGCGAAGCGTCTATTGGTGTTTGTTGAATTGGTGGATATGCTTGAAACTGCCATCGCCAACCCGGTTAATTATGATAAAATGGATGCGCTTTTTAACCACCACCCTGAATATGTAAAGAGTTTTCAGAAGCTAATCTTCGAAATGTCCCTTCAATTACGTATTATGGCCGAAGTGGGATCCGACCAAAGCAAATTTCCCAGAAATTCTAAATTGGCAGAATGTTTTGTAAAAGTGAAAGAGGAAGTAGCTTTTTTTAGAATAGAAGGGGAAGCAAAGGATTACGAAGGATTTATAATGCTTCAAAACCTGCTGGAATATCAGGAAAAACAATTTGAAAAACTTAAAAAGATAAAATGGCTGCTAGGCAATCCGGATATGGGTTCGGTTGATTTAGTAGACCAGGCTGCTTCCAAGAAGTTTATAGTGCACCAGGATTATGACCCCAAACTTTTGCTAAGGAACCTTAGTTTTAAGTCTACCATTTTTAGGCATTCGTTGCGGTTGGCGGTTACAGTCATGATCGGTTATGCACTGGGCACTTTCTTCGATTTTCAAAACCCCTATTGGATACTTCTAACTATAATCGTAATCATGAGACCCAGTTATGGGCTTACCAAATCACGATCAAAGGATAGAATTATTGGAACTCTTGCAGGTTGTGCCATAGCAACGGGTTTTGTATTTATTATTCAGAACCCCTATGTGTTTGGTGCATTGGGAGTGGTATCGTTGGTTATAGCCTTTTCAATGGTACAAAAGAATTATAGGGCAGGGGCAACCTTTATAACTTTGAGCGTTGTGTTTATATACGCCATTATACGCCCAGATGTATTAACAGTTATACAATTCAGATTATTGGATACCTTGATCGGTGCCGGACTTTCTTTTATCGCCATGTTGTGGATTTGGCCCGCTTGGGGCTTCATGGAAATTAGACAACAAATAGAAAATAGTGTCAGGGCCAATAGGGAATTCCTTGTCCAAATTGCCGATTTTTACGAACGCAAAGGAAAAGTAACTACCAACTACAAAGTTTCGCGCAAAGACGCTTTTGTCGAAACTTCCAACCTTAGTTCTGCTTTTCAGCGAATGGCACAGGAACCTGTATCCAAACAAAGAAATTTGGATAAAATTTATGAATTGGTAGTGTTGAACCATAGTTTTCTATCGTCCTTGGCTTCATTTAGCACCTATATCCAGAACAATCCTACCACTGAAGCGTCGTTAAAGTTCAAAGACTTTATTTCTAATATTGATAAAAATTTGGTGGAAGTACTTTTTGCCCTAAATGATTCGAAATCAGGCGATACGTCCATAGACCTTCCAGGGGGCAAAATTTCTAAAGAACAGCTTCCGACTTTTGTACCTAAGAACATTGCGGATTTTCCAAAGTTGGACATTCAATCGGAGCGGAATCTTCAAGAGGCTCACTTGGTAACAGAGCAATTACAGTGGCTATTTTCCTTAAGTAGAAAAATGTTAATTCTTATTAAAAAAAATGACTTGGATTAATATTGAAGGAGTAATCCCTCTTTCATTAAGAAAACTAAAATTGAACATGAAAAGAGCGCTAAATAAATTAATTCTTTATGCGAAAACGCAGCGGTTGATTTATGCATTTTTTTTAGTATTCTTATTTTTAGATTAATAAAAATTTTTAGATAAATGAAAATTAAGATTGATGGGTTTGTCCTATCCATTATAGCTGTTATAGGGATAGCTTATTTTTTTCCGGAATGGGGAACACAAGAAAGTAAAATTCCGATCGATGCGATTAGCGCTATGGGTATTTTTTTGATTTTCTTTTTTTACGGGCTTAAATTGAGTCCTTCTAAAATAAAATCAGGGCTAAAAAATTGGAAACTGCATCTGTTAGTTCAGGCTACCACGTTTGTTGTTTTTCCACTAATTGTTTTGGCTTTTTATCCATTTTTGAGAAGCGAAGAGGATGGGGTCCTATGGTTGGCCTTCTTTTTTTTAGCAGCTCTACCCTCCACAGTTTCGTCCTCAGTGGTTATGGTCTCTATGGCCAAAGGCAATATCCCGGCCGCAATTTTCAATGCTAGTATATCAGGTATAATCGGTATTGCAATTACGCCACTTTGGATGGGAGTCTTTGTTCAGGATGCTGGGGCAGATTTTGATTTTGCCGAAATTTATACAAAGCTAATAGTACAAATAATTTTACCGGTAGTATTGGGGATTTTACTTCAGCGTTACCTTGGGGAATTTGCACAGAAATATAATAAGCGGCTTAGCTTGTTTGACAAATCCATTATCCTACTCATTATCTACAAAAGTTTTTCAGGGTCGTTTGATGAAAACATATTTAGTTCAGTATCCCTAAAGGATTTATTAGTTCTTTTTATTGCTGTGCTGGTATTGTTTTATATAGTGTTCTATTTAACAGGTTTTGTGGCCAAAAAATTGAAATTTAATACGGAAGATCAAATTACGGCTCAATTTTGTGGGACCAAAAAATCCTTGGTTCACGGTACCGTTTTTTCTAAAATCTTGTTTGGTAATATGGCTTCCATAGGCATTATATTACTGCCTCTTATGATATTCCATGCTACACAGATTTTGATTTTAAGTATAATTGCCGCTAAACGGGCGAACAGACCCGAGCAATAGAAATTGCTTGCCCAAGTTCTGCGTAAAACTACAATTGATTAATCTCCAAAAGGCAATCGCTAAGTTTTGCTGCAGCTATTTATTCTATATCTGCCAGTTGGTCTTTTCCCTTTACCATTTTCGATTGATGCTCATTTACCATAGCATTGATTTCGGTAATGATTTCTGGATGACTGGCCCCTAAATCGAAGTTTTCCGATGGGTCCACATTTAAATTGTACAATAGTGGTGGATTATGTACTTCCTTTTTGCCAAACTGACCATAGGAACCCTCCGTAATAAAATGCGCTTTGTAATCTCCAAGTCGGGCCGCATACAACTGTGTTCCCCTATAGTAGAAGACACCTTCTCTTGGAGATGGTTCGCCTCCTAATAAGGTGCCACTTAGGTCAAAACCATCCATAATCCTGTCCTTGGGCATTGGTACACCGGCCAGGGCACTAAAGGTGGAGAAAAGGTCCATAGTGGTGCCCAATTCGGTTACCACGGCAGGTTTAATATTCGTTGGTGACCAAAAAATACAAGGTTCGCGCATGCCACCTTCCCAAGTCATACCTTTGCCGGCCTTTAGTAATCCTGCACTTCCACCATTAATCCCATAGGAAAGCCAAGGGCCGTTGTCCGAAGTAAAGACGACAATGGTGTTCTTGTCCAATCCTTCTTCCTTTAAGGTGGCAATTATTTGGCCTATGCCATAATCAATTTCCTCAATCACATCACCATAAATTCCCCTTTCACTTTTGCCCAAAAAGTCCTTTGAGGCAAATAGGGGTATGTGGGGCAGATTGTGGGCCAAATAAATAAAGAAAGGGTTGTTCTTGTTTTTTTTGATGTAAGTTATAGCCTCTTCCGCATATCTTTTCGTGATGGTATTTTGATTGGCGGGTCTTTCAATAATTTCGGTATTCCTCATTAAGGGAACATTAAAATTTTCTGTAGCTAAATTTCCTCTGGCCTCTTTGAATTCTGCCCATTCTCCTACAAAATCCATGTCGTTGGAGTAGGGGATGCCAAAATAATAATCAAAACCATTGTTGGTGGGCAGGTATTCTTCCTTATGTCCTAAATGCCACTTGCCTATACAGGCGGAATTATATCCAGCTTTCTTCAGTTGCTCTGCCAAGGTTATCTCGGAGCTTGGTAAACCATATTTAGAGTTTGGAAACAACACTCTTTTTGTATCACTTGCCATTCCGCTTCTTACGGGTAACCGTCCTGTTAATAAGGCTGCCCTGCTAGGCGTACAGACACTGGCCCCTACGTAAAAATTGGTCCACTTTTGACCTTCGGCAGCCATTTGATCCAGATGCGGAGTTTTAATGGTAGGGTGGCCATAGGTTCCTAGGTCCCCATACCCCAAATCATCCGCAAAGATAATAATGAAATTAGGGGTTTTGCCTAAGTCTTCTTGGCTCCAGCTATTGCTGTAAAACGAGGCAACGAACAAAATGGTCATTAGAATTCTAAGAATGTGATTTGTTGCGGGTTTGGGTTTGATCATGGAACTATCTATTGATTATAAGGGATGGAAGGTAATAAAAAAAATATTTTAATTATTTGTGTAAACAATCTTTGTTCAAAATAGATGATCTAGTCGATTTTTGGTAATGGCTTGGTTAGAAATTTCACCCAATAACCTGACTCCGTCAATAAGTTTTTCAAATCGAGGATCCTGAGTAACCCCTTTTTTGTAACGGTAGTATATTTGTTGAATAATCACTGCTATTTTGAATAATCCATAAACATAGTAAAAAACAATATTGTTTACTTCCCGTCCACTTTTAAGCGTGTATTGCTGAACCAATTCTTCCCGAGATAGGTTTCCAAGCAGATTTGTAGGTGTAAGGTTCAATACTTTCATAAAATCGGGATCGTTGGGATTTACCCAATAACCCAGAGTGGTGCCCAAATCCATTAAGGGATTTCCTATCGTGGCCATTTCCCAGTCCAGTACAGCCTTTACCTGAGTCCAATCTTGAGGGTCCAACACTAAATTGTCATATTTAAAGTCGTTATGGATCAAGGTATAGCTTTTTGGTTCTTTTGGCATATTCTCTTCTAACCAATTTGCAGCTGCTTCAATTTTCGGTACAAGGTCGGTTTTGGATTTGAAATATCGTTTGGTCCAACCATCAACCTGACGCTCCATATACCCTTCAGGTTTACCAAAATCGTCCAAGCCAATTTCCTTAATGTCCAGCTGGTGCAGGTCTACCAAGGTATCTACAAAATTGTTTGATATGCCCAGCATTAGTTCTGGATCGGGAAGCATAGCAGCAGGCATTTTCGCTCTTAAGATAACACCTTCCACCCGTTCCATGAGGTAGAAGGGGCAGCCTAGGATGCTTTCATCTTCACAATAAAGGATTGGAGTGGGTACTTTACCATAATTTGGTTTTAAGGCGGTTAAAATGTCGTATTCACGCTTCATATCGTGACCAGATTTTATATTGGCCCCAATGGGCGGTCTTCGCAAAACATACTCCATATTGCCGAATTGCACCAAATAGGTCAGGTTGGAATAACCACTTGGGAATTGGGATATCTTTAATTCCCCATCGACGGACAAGTATTGCTCTAAATAGGATTGCAAATTATTCATTTGCAATTCTTCACCTTTGCGGACGGTTGCTGATTTATCGTTCCAAGTATTCACCATGGTTATTGGTTTTTTTAGACCAAGCAGGTTATTTGAACCTATTGGTTCTTATGTTCTATATTCTTTCAGAATCTGTCTGGCCAAACTGCTTTTGTGTACCTCGTCCGCACCGTCATAAATTCGGGCAGCGCGTTCGTGTCTGTAATAGAAAGACAAAATGGTATCGTCCGTAAGGCCTAGGGCTCCATGCACCTGGATAGCCCGATCTACTACATTCTGAAGCACGTTGGCGCAATAGAATTTTATTACGGATATCTCTTTTCTTGTTTTGTAGGCCCCTTGTGTATCAATTTTTTTTGCCGCATCCTGAATCAACAATCGGGCAGCATTAATTTCGGCCCTGGATTCGGCAATCCAGTTTTGAACGGTCTGTTTATCTGCCAATGTTTTACCATGGGCCAATTCCCTAGAAACGGCACGTTTGCACATTAGATCAAAAGAGCGCTCGCAAATCCCCATCCATCGCATGCAATGGTGAATGCGTCCTGGACCTAATCGGTTTTGGGCAATGGTAAATCCTCCGCCTTCGGCACCAAGTAAATTTGATTGTGGGACTATGACATCCTGGAATTTAATTTCGGAATGACTTTCCCACCCACTACCGGAATGGCCCATAACGGATATGTTTCGAACCATTTTCACGCCTGCACCATCTGTTGGCACAATTATCTGACTAGCTTTTTTGTGGGCATCTGTAGCATCGGGATTTGTGACCAACATAACAATGGCAAAAGCTGCACCATCAAAGCCAGTGGTAAACCATTTATGACCATTTATAATGTAATTGCCTTCTTTTTTATATGCCATTGTACCCATATTTACCGGATTGGAGCCAGCATAGTTGGGTTCGGTCATGGCAAAACAACTTCTAATGTCTCCTGCTAAAAGTGGGAAAAGGTATTTTTCTTTTTGTTCCTTGGTGCCAAACTCGATCAATATTTCCATGTTGCCAGCGTCTGGTGCCTGACAATTAAAGCTGTAATGTCCATAGGGACTAGCCCCTAGGATTTCACTGATTTCTCCGTGCTCGGAATTTGTAAGTCCTAAGCCACCGTATTCTTCAGGAATCTGTGGCAGCCAAAGGCCCAGCGTTTTTACTTTTTTGCGAAGTTCATTCAGTTTTGGTAATTTTTCCTCCCAACTGCAATTTAAAATCCATGGTTCCAAGGGAAACAATTCTTCTTGAACAAAGACTCTGATGTTGCTTTTTATATCTTCGAAATTCATGGCACTTTTATTTTTTTTGGAAGCTTCTATCTACAGGAAAAACCAGCTTAGGATATTTTATTTGTAGTCACTGGATCTCTATTGCAACACTACTATTTGCCAATAAATTTGGCTGGACGTTTTTCCAAAAAAGCACTTACACCTTCTGCAAAATCGTGACTTCCAAAAGTGGTAACTTGTTTGTCTGCCTCAAAAGCTATCGTTTCATATAAATCATGGCCCATGGCATAGAACATATCTTCTTTGGTAATACCTACTGCTAGGGTTGGGCGTTTAGCCAATTCATGGGCCCAAGTTTTAGTGGTCGAAAGCAAATCGGTATCATTTTCAACTAATTTATTCGTTAGGCCAAGGCTTAAGCACTCCTGCGCCCTTACTTTTTTTCCTTCCACCGCTATCTGCAGGGCTTTACTATATCCTACTTGTCTGGCCAAAAGCCAGCTTCCTCCACCGTCAGGACCCAAACCTATATTTACAAAGGCATATAATAAGGCACTGCTTTCAGACATTACCCTAAAATCACAGGCCAAGGCAATAGAAGCCCCTACACCTGCAGCAGTTCCGTTTATTGCTCCAATAATGGGCTTACGAAGTGTAAAAAGAGTGCGCATTAAAGGTAGGTAGGTTTTAGTAATATAGGCACGGCCTTCTTCAGGGGTAATTTGACCGAAGACAGCCATATCGGCACCGGCACAAAACCCTTTTCCTGCACCAGTAATTACTACGGCACGGATGTCATCATCTTTGCGGATTAGGTTAATGGCGTCTGTAATCCCGTTTACCACATCATCGGTAACCGCATTGTACCTTTCGGGCCTATTGAGGGTTATAATTCCGATGTCACCTTCTTTTTCAAATAGAACGGTATTGTTATGGTTTTTTTGGATGTTCTTGGTAGTTTCCTTTTTGATTGGGGAATCTTCTTGCTTTCTATTTGGATTACAATAGACTTGAGCTATAAATTCGGCAACACAGGCCGGTTTTTCTTCTCCTTTTAACTCAAAGACTAACTTTAATTTGTATTTGCCACCACCTTCAAATGGAGTAAATTCAAGTAAGGAAACACGGGCCCTTAATAGGGAACCTACTAGTGTGGCATTCATAAATCGCACTTTGTCCAAACCGTAATTTACTCCCATGGCAACGTCCTGTACTTTGAAGGTTTCATAACAGAATTTTGAAGCCAAGGATAGGACTAGAAAGCCATGTGCTACCGTTTTTTTGTAGGGTGAGTATTTTGCAGATTTTTCGGGATCTATATGTATCCATTGGTTGTCGTCCGTCGTTCTGGCAAAGGTATCGATCATTTCTTGGGTTATGGTCATCCAATTGGATAATCCCAGCTCCTTATTTAGGTAATGATTCAAATCTGATAGATGTGGAATTTCTGTGGAATATGCCTTGTCTATTACTCTTTCTTCAGCCATTTTTTATGTATTAAATCTAGAAAAAATTCTTTTATTTGATTGAAATGCATGGTTTTATGCGATTGTTAATTGAATCCACCAGCTATCATATGGCCTCCATCAGCAGTAAATACCGAACCTGTACAATAACTAGATGCGTCTGAAGCCAAAAAGCACGCCAAACCGGCCATTTCATCTGGTAGTGCCATTCTTCCACTGGGTAAATCACGGGTTACTTGGTCCAATATTTTTTCATTCTGCCATAAGGCCGAACTAAATTTAGTCTTGATCAGGCCTGGGCAGATGGCATTGGAACGGATTCCAAATTTACCCCATTCCACAGCTTGGGATTTGGACAGCATGATTACGGCCGCTTTGCTTACACTATATAATCCCAATCCAGCACTTGGTTTCATTCCCTCTACGGAAGCTATATTGATGATACTTCCGCCTCCTCTTTTTTTCATGATGGGATAACAATGATTGGCCAATAGGAAGGGAGCCTTAACATTTATGTCCATTATCTTATCAAATAGGATATGGTCCATAGTGTCCAAAGTTCCATAAAACGGATTAGTAGCAGCGTTGTTCACCAATATGTCAATACCTCCATATGCTTTGACAGTTTGCTCTATTAAATTTTGCACTTGTTTTTCATCACCAACATGGCAGGCTATTCCTTTGGCTTCAAATCCATCTGTTTTTAAACTATTGGCAACGTCGTCAACAGCTTCTTGGCTGCGAGAACTAACGATGACCTTTGCACCATATTCGGCCAGACCTCTGGCTATTGATTCACCAATTCCCTTGCTCGCTCCCGTAACAATGGCCACTTTGTCCTTTAAATCGAATTTTTGCTTTATTCTTGTTGTCATGATGGTTGCTTTTGGAGGGAAATGTGTAATATATTTAATTAAAGAATAGAATCTGGAACTTCTCGATTCCTAGGTCTTTTGCAATTCTACTACACGGGCATGGCACCACCATTGGCGTGCAAGGTGTGTCCACTTATAAACCCAGCTTCTTTGGAGGCCAGGAAGAGATAAGCGTTACCCATATCTTCTGGGGTACCTATTCTACCCACTGGTATGGTGGAAATACCTGCCTGAATAACATCTTCCGGCATGGAATCGGTCATTTCAGTTTTTATAAATCCAGGTGCTACCGCATTAACGGTAATATTGTATTTTCCTACTTCCCTGCATAAGGAGTGGGTAAACCCCACTATTGCAGCCTTACTTGCGCTATAATTGGTTTGTCCAAAGGCGCCTTGGAAGGCATTTATGGAAGATGCAGAAATGATCCGCCCATAATTGGCCTCCTTCATATGAGGTACTACCGCTTTAGCAGTGATGTAAAGGGAATCTACATTAACCCGCATAACCTGGTCCCATTCCTCACGGCTCATTTTCAAAATAGAACGGTCACGAATAATTCCCGCGTTGTTGATCAGGATATCTATTTTTCCATAATCGCTTATAATTTTGGTAACGGCATTGTCAACGGATTCTTGGTCAGTTACATCTACGTTTTGATAGAATATTTTGCCACCGGCCTTTGTAATGTTCTCTGCGGTTTGTTGGCCATTTTGTAAAACATCCCATAGGGCTACGGTGGCCCCTTCATTACAAAAGACCTTACAGACTCCTTCACCAATTCCTCTTGCCCCGCCTGTAACGATTACTACCTGTCCCTCTAGTTTTTTCATGTTTAATAAAAATTTGAATGATTTTAATTCAGTAATTTAAAAAACTTTGAAGACAAACTCTAATGAAGGAACAAGTATTATTGTTAGAATAACAACTACTGGAATACGTTCTTGCGATTTGGGGAATTTTAACTCCTGAAAAAAGAATATCTACCTAATAGGTTGTGACAGAGCAGCGGGAGGTAAAAAGAATCCTATTATTAATGTGGATAGTAGGATTTAAGATACCTATAAACTATGTGATGGTAAATGGGCAAGGGAAGGCAATAATTTATGTAATTTTTTTTAGGCGGTTTCACTAAACGCTCATAAAACAAGAATACCCTAGATATCAAAGAATTTGACTCTAGGGTATTTATTAATTGGAAAAGATCCAGATTAAAACTGATATCGTAATCCCAGTGCAATATCTAGACCTAAATCGTTATTGTTGTAACGTTCATCGCCAAAAGCTATTTCTGGTCTAAAGTCTAAAGATATTAGTAACGGGATGTCAAAATTGTATTCAATACCTATATCACCTGCGCCAAACACAAAAGTATCAGTATAATCATTACCGTCATTAAAGTTTTTATTATCATTAAAACTATAGGATCCAACGCCACCGCCAAGACCAACATACCAATTAAAACCATTTTCAATGTTCCATACCCACTGGTGTAAGCCGGCAAGCTTAAAGCCATCATAATTCTTGCCATCTCTCCAACCTAGATCCACTTCTAGTCTATGGGTAGTGCTTAAACGTGCCTGATAGGAAATTTCACCACCAAATCCGTCATTGTCTCCAAGTCTTAATCCTAAAGCATTTTGGGAAATGGATTGGGCGTTGGCCGCAACAATAGTCAGTGTTAAAACTGTAAGTAAACTCAATATTTTTTTCATAATTATGTTTGATTAAATTTAACTGCAAGATTAGTGAAAATTCGGCTTCAATAAGTCCTCCATCCAACCAAATTATAACTCATTAGATGAAATTGAAATTTATTGTTTAATTCAGTCAATTTTAAATTTTGTTGGACCAATTAATAATGTTTAAAGTTCGAATTTTGTTGTCAATGGTACTTTACTCCAAAACATGACAATCCACATTTTAAAAAACAGATCATTTAGAATAATTGCTATCGTGATGGCAATGATTTTATTGATAATTGTAATCTTGCAATTCGGAGCCAAAAGGTATATTGTGAATTTGCTTAACGTAAAAATACCCGATCACATTCACTTGGGTTATAAGCAAATGGGGGTTAATGTGTTGGCGGGTTCCATTGAATTACGGGATGTTATTTTGGAATTGAGAGATAAGGGTACTGGAGATAAACATTTAGAATTGCGTTCGGAGATGCTAAATTTGGATGGCCTTGGATATCTAAATTATTTATTTGGAAATACCTTTAGCCTCAATGAAATTAAATTATTACGTCCAAAAGTAAATTACTACCCTGGTCAATTATCTACAAAACATGACACCATTAGGACAAAAGGCTTTGTAATGGAAACTGTTTTATCTATAGCCAACTTGGCCATTGTGGATGGGGAATTCCAGGTAATTGAAAAAGGTGCGGATTCTTTAGATTTTTTGGTGGAGAAGGTGAATTTATTTGTCGAGAATTTAAAAACGGACCAAGATTTTATTGGAAGGAAAATACCGTTCTCTTTTGGCGACTACAACTTGAGTACAGGTAAATTATTTGTAGATCTCGGACCCTTTGAAGCTTTAACAGTACGGGGAGTAAGCATACAAAATAAAGATGTGCAATTAAATAATCTATCCTTGAGCTCAAAATACAATAAGGTTGCCCTTTCCAGGGAATTGGACAAAGAACATGACTATATAGATTTGGAGATTCCTCAGGTTAAATTGTCAAAAATGGATTTCGGATTTAATTCGGACCAATTTTATCTAAGGACCAATCTGGTACAAATCCATAACCCGACACTGTTTCTATACCGCGATAAGTTGATTCAAGATGATTGGGAGCAAAAAAAGTTATATAGCCGAATGTTACGAGAGTTGCCCATAGATTTGGATATTTCTGAGGTCGATATTGCCAATGGTCATATAACATATGCGGAATTGGTTGAAAAGGGAACTACAGCAGGAGAGCTTGTGTTTTCTGATTTAAATGCAACTTTGAACAACATTTCAAATACCTATGAAAATATTGAGGAGACCAAGATAGAAGCAAGAGCCAAACTTATGGGGAAGGCCCAAATTCAGCTCCGTTGGAATTTTGACACCAGTAAAGAGAACGATGCATTTTATATCTCAGGGGAAGTTAAGGATTTTGATTCAGAGAGCTTTAATCAATTCCTGCAATCGAATCTTCGAGCTAAGGCTGAAGGGGATATAAAAGAGCTTTATTTTACGATTAGTGGGGATGCTATAAGTGCTAGCGGGGATATGAAAATGAAGTATGAAGATTTTCACTTTAAAGTCTTGAAAAAAGATAGATTGGGAGTGAATAAATTATTGACATTTGTTGGAAATATGTTTACAAACGATGGTTCTAAAACAGATGCTATGGGCTATAGGCATGGGGAGATTTTCGCAAAAAGGGATGGGACCAAATCGTTCTTTAATTATTTATGGCTCAATGTCAAGGATGGTATTGTAAATACACTTACAGGAGACGGCAAAAAAGAATAGTTTTTCAGGACTAAACGGATAACTTTTAAAATTGCAGGTACATTCCAGTTTTTAGTTTTCGAATAACTTTTGATTATGCAGAAGCCCCAATCCCTAAGACCCTGGGAACAGAAATGGGAGTAAAATAAGGCGTAGAAATGGCTAGATTTATGCAGGAGGTCCATATGGATTTATCACAGTTCAAATTTAATTGAGCAAAAGAAAAAATGGTTCAAATCAACGTTTCCAACCCATGGGTCTTAACTTGTTATTATTAATAAAAATTAAAAATTATTATGAAAACAACACAGACCGATATCGGAATTAAGAAAGATAATAGAAAGGCCGTAGTAGAAATGCTCCGTAAACTTTTAGCGGACGAATATCTGTTGTATACCAAACTAAGAAATGCACACTGGAATGTGGAAGGAATCGATTTCCATACCAAGCATGTCTTTTTTGAGGAAGAATACAACAAAATAGAAGAAATCGTTGATGAAGTAGCGGAGCGTATTCGTATGTTGGGGTTTTATTCCCCGGGGACATTAAATGAGTTTTTAGAACTTTCCCATTTGGAGGATAAAAGTCCAAAAAAGAATGATAGCGCTAGCTTAATGGAGGGTTTGTTAAAGGACCATACGACTATTATACAGTTTATTAGAAAAAGTATTGGGGAGAATGCAGAAGAACACAATGATGAGGGAACTGCTGATTTTATTACTGGAATAATGCAGTTACATGAGCAGATGTCTTGGATGCTAAGGGCTTCCTTAAAAACATTTGTGTAGAATAATTTTATTTATCACTACTATTGGGAACGGCAAGAATGAAAATTCTTGCCGTTTTTTTAATGCAAATCTTAATGCTCTTATGTACGCCCATGCCTATATCAATGATAATTTAGAGCCCGGTCATAGCATTTGGTTGGCTATGATTTTTCATTGGCGCTAATGGCTGTAATAACTTGACTTTCGATAGTATTTTTTACTGATCGGAAATAAAAAAACCAGCCGATATGACTGGTTGTTGAGAGACGTATCAAACTATATATTATGCTGTTACAGCTATCGGATTTTGGTGGTCCTGATAGTATTTGGGACTACAATTATACTTTTCCTTAAATATCTTAGAGAAATAACTCCTGCTAGTCAAGCCTACACTATAGACAATTTCAGAAATATTGAGATCCGAGGTTTTAATAAGATGTTCTGCAGTTTCAATCCTTGTGTTCCTTATGTAGTCTGTTACTGTCCTATCAAATAACAACTTAAAACCTTCTTGTAGCTTTGCGGGTGAAAGGCCTGTTTTTGAGCTTAGATATTTTAGGCTATATTGAATTTCTGGATAATTTTTTATAAAATTGGCCATTTCCTTAATATCCTCTATCTCCTCTTTGTTCATTGATCCAAAATTATTTTTTACATTTTTCTTGTCTTCTTTATGTTGTTGAATCTCCATAGCCAATATGAGGTGCACTATACCCTGGATAAGTAGGTTTCTTACCAATCCCTTTTGGGTAATGGCCTCCAATTCCTGCATTCTCTCTGCAATTTGTAAATTAAAGGACCCTGTATAAGCAAAAGTTTCACAATCTTTCTTAGGCATAAAAGTCTTTAATATTTGCCTTTGTAATAGGTCGCCCCCTTCATTATCTGAGGTAACCTTATGGGTGTCCACCATAATGTTGGAAATCTTAACGTTTACGTTTGCTTCAAAGAATAAGGTGGTGTCCTTGCTGGGGTCACATGAGAAAATTCCCGTCTGAAACTGATTCAATAGTCTTTTTTCTCCCTTTATTCCAAAACTATGGGTTACTTTTCCTTTTGCACAGTACATAAAATGGATAGGATTGGAGACAGGCATATTGTTGATGATAACGGTATCCTCGTTAAAAACAAGGTCGAATTCCATAAAGGATAAATTGTTCTTAAATGATATGCCTCTAATTTCTCCACGAACAAATTTATTGTCAAGTATTAGATTATATTCCTGTGGACGAGTAACCAGATTACCTCCTAAATCTTGCTGTAACTGATTAAATATGTTGTCTATATTATTCGATTTTAGATATACTATTTTCATGGTTCTGTGTTTTAAATTAAATGCTTTATTTTTCTCTTATTACCTTTGTAATAAATAATACTACAGCCGTCAGTAGGAAAAAATGTATTTTAATCCCCATGTCGTACACGAATAATCCAATGGCCCAGATAATGAGCATTATTAAGGCTGAAATAATCAACGTTTTGGACATTACGTGCATTTGGTAACTACAAAGACTTTCATAGCCATTGTACAAATTAGATTGAATCTTAGTCTGATTCAATGTTATTGTTGGTCATTCCCAAGATGAAATTTTCAGGTAAATCGTTATTCGTTTTAGAGTTGGAATCCAAAGTCCAACTTTTACCAACTTTAGAATACAAATTCAAAGAAAATTGCGATACTGACTTTTTCATGGTAGTTGTCTTTATATGTTAATTTCTGTGTTGTACAAATTTCGATATAGACGGATGCTTTTCTGTTATACAATTTTTAAATTCTGTTATATAATTCTACGAAAAAGGAACGTTTTTAGTTAATACGACAGTTATTTTGTGGTTTGAACCAATGTTTTTGGAAATTAAATATTAAGGAAGGAGGGGGGATTGGAGTATTCCGGATGTAGTTTTAGGGAACTAATAGAGAGAATCCGTTAGTACTAGGGAAAAAGAAGCCAGTGCAATTTAGGCGGGTAAATAAATGTAAAAAATAGCTCCCTTATTGGGTTCACCCTTAGCCACGATATGCCCTTTGTGCTTATTAACTATTTTCTTGCAGATTGCCAAACCAATACCTGAACCCGAATATTCATTTTTGTAGTGTAGGCGAAGGAAAAGTTCAAATATCTTATCGGCATTCTTCTGGTCAAAACCAATACCGTTGTCCTCGATTGATATACAGTAATATTGTTTGGCCTTTTTATGGAAATCATCTGTAATTTGGTTGCGTTCCAGTTTTACACAGTCGATTTTAATTTGAGGCCTTTGTTGTAAACTGTGATATTTGACCGAATTTGAAATTAGGTTATTAAAGAGTTGTTCTAATTGGAATGGAACCCCACTTATCTCGGGTAGGTCTCCAATTATGATTTCCATTCCTGTTTCTTTAATTGGGGCTTCAAGATCTTCCAGAACCTTTTCTAAAACAAGGTTCAGGTCTACCAATAAATAATCCTTTTTGGTAATATTTAATCGGGAATAGGATAAAAGATATTTAATAAGAGTCTGCATCCTGTTGGCTGACGATCTTATTTTATCTAGATACTCTTCTTCCTGTTTGGAAAAATTATTGGAACTGCTATCTGATATCCGGGAAATAAATAACTGTATCTTTCTCAATGGTTCCTGTAAGTCATGACTAGCAACTCTATTAAAGGATTCCAGCTCCTTATTGGAATGCTTCAGTTCTAGATTTTTATCTTTTAATTTTTGTTCGTTTTTAAGCTCTTTGGTTATATCTTTTACTACCCCTATAAATTCGCTTTGTAGGAAGTGCCCTGTATTCTGAAGGTATTTAACTTTCCCAGTTTTTGTGATGATACGGTAAACAAAATTACTAATTACATTATCCTCTAGAGCCAATTTTACTTTCTCGTCATAAATCTTAAGGTCTTTTGGATGAATATAAGGTCTATAGTTTTCAGGGGTGAGTTTGAACTCGTTGAGTTCGCATTCCAACAGTCGATAAAAATTATCGGACATGTGCGACTCCATATTTTTGATGTTCAAACGATAGCTGCCAATTTTTGCTTCTGCTTCAGCATCGTTCAAAATGGAATTCTGAACCATTAATTGTTCATTAAGCTCCAACAGCCGCTGTTTCGTAGTTACAATTTGGGTAATGTCATAAGAAGTGAGGGTAATGCCGTTATGTAATTTGTTTAAGGTAGTATGTATCCAAACAGGCTTTCCTTTCAATACATACTGAGTTTCATGGGTTTCTATAATTCCTGTGTCAGCACATTTTACCATTAGGTCGTACAATCCGGATGAATGTACAAAAGGATAGATTTTAGAGATTGAATTACCGATGACCTCACTTGTCAATTTTCCAGTAAGGTTTTCGCTTTCTTTGTTGGTAAACAAATATTTAAAATCTATTACATTTCCTTCGGCATCGCGCTCCGTGTTTAAGTGGCTAACCGTGTTGCTTGTACTTTCAAGAACGTTGTTCAAGAATGCTGTGGTTTCTTCAAGTTGTTTGTTTTGTGATTCTAATTTTTCGTTCAAGACTTTCAAGTTCAGAGAATGTAGCCTCTCCGAGGTGGTATCGGTGGAGGTGGTTAGGACTCCGTTCTCCATTTTTACTGCGGTGGTTTTAAACCAAAAGGAATTTCCGCCATAATCAAATAACTTTTCAAATTTTCTAGGAGCTCCTTCTTTTATAACAGCTGCTAGTTCTTCAAAAATACCATTCTCAAAATTTATGGGAATGAGCTCCGACATTTTTTTATGAGCTATCTTATTTGGTTTTTTCCCCAATACGGCCTCTATTTGTTCGTTGGTAAACTCGATGTTAAAATCCTTGATTTTACCTGATGCATCATAAATGGGCAAGAAATAGCTGATAATGTTGTCTGTGCTGGCAAGAATGTTATGCATGAATTTTTCTGCAGTAGCCTTTTTCCTGCGTTGTGCATTAATCTGCAAATAGGAAATAACGAATATAAACAAGGCGAAAATACCCAACAATAGTGTCGTTATAGGGGTAAAAAAGATTTGTGATCTATAGTTCTTCGTTCGTTGTGCAAGCTGCAACTGAATTTCTCGTTGCATTTGATTTTCAAGCAAGTTTAATTGGGTAACAGCACTGGAGACATCCGCTATTTTTTTTTGATCACTTTTGGAATAAGTTAATTTTTGGTAGGGGATTTGTGACATGACCCTAAGGGCCTGGTAAAGGCTATCCTGCCAATAGCTTACCTTGAGAAGCGTTTTTTGTTGTGCAGGATTATGGCCTGTGAGTTCTTTTAATTTTCTATAAGACGCCAATACCTCGGGTTTGTAAACTTCAAAGGTGGATATCCCCAAGGTATCCTGTAGCAATACGTTTTTGAATTCCGTAGATTGCATTTGGTCATAGTAAGAAAAAAGCTGGTTTATTTCCTTATTGATCTGCAAAGTTTTGGAAACCCAGTCTGCTGATTTACCTAGCCGTAAAACCTGTTTGTAACTAACACTCCCAATGAACATTAATAGGGCAACGGCCAAGATAAGCAGGACCGTAAAAAATTTTGATGAAGAAGCCAACTTTTTTAATGTCATACTGTTAGACCTTTAGATCCGTAATAAAAAATTATCCCTGTTTAAAGCTGAGGTGTGGTATTGCCAATTTAACTGTAAAACTTTGTCTATTGCATTTTTAAGCCCTCCAAAACTGTTTGGTTTGTTAATGTAGATATTGGCCCCGTTTATAAAAGTCTCTTCAATATCGGCTTCTGAGGAAGACGTGGAATAGATGGCGACCATTAGCTCCTTTAGGCAGGGGTTGTTTCTAATTTCATTGAGACATTGCATTCCATTTTTGATAGGCATGTTCAAATCCAGAAATATAATTTGTGGTAATAGCACATCGGGCAAGATCAAGTATTCCATTAATTCTTGGCCATTGTTGAATAATGATAGATTGGTCTTAATCTTAATTTCTTCTATAGCCTCCTTAAACAACATTCGGTCATCTTCATCATCATCGGCCAGGGCAATATACATGGTATGTAAAGGCATAGTTTTGTTTGGTTATTCTTGGGTTAAGGCTCTTTCTTTTCGTTTCTGAATTATTTTCAGAAATGTAGAGGGGGTTAGGCCAGTAGTTTTCTTGAATTGGGCAGATAAATGGGCCACACTGCTATAATTAAGTTTGAAAGCTATTTCTGTTAGGGTTGAATTATTTTGACTAATTAGGTTTTTTGCAAAATCTATTTTTTTTAAAATCACAAAATTCTCGATGGAGGAATAGGTAGTTTCAGAGAAGATTGAAGATAAATAAGTATAAGTATAATCCAATTTTTCGGAAAGATATGTAGAGAAATTATAGCGTTTGGGAATTTCTTCATGATGAATCCATTCCGTAACGGTATCCTTTATGCGCTGAACTAAGGCCACTTGTTGATCATCCATAATTTCTATGCCATAATTGCCCAATATATTGGCCATTTTCTCTTCTTCATTTCTTGTAGGTGGTCTGTTAAATTCAACTTCTCCTACGCCATGTATCGTATAATCTAATCCTAGGATGTCCAATTGTTCACGCAAAACAGTTTTGCAGATAGCATTAAAATCGAACTTTAGATAAACTCTCATCAATGGTTTATTATCACGGGTTATAATGGCCAATTCCAGTCCTATAAAAGTAATTGAATTGGACGTATAAACAAAGATGATAATTTTTTGATATGCAAGAAAATTCCTAAACTATTCTTTTATAAACAGATTCCCTGTTCTAGGTCTTTTGGTTTAATGTATGAGGCACTTTTAAAATTCAATTCCATATATCATTAAGTACCTACTTGTGCCCGTGTATGTTCACAAGTGAGGTTGGTTAAAATCCATTTACCTTAGTACAAATTGTCTATAACCGATTTTTATGCATCTATTATTTTATAGTGCTTAAGGATATGCGATTCTTATTTAAAATTAAAAAACGGACAAGGTCCAGATAGGAAAATGTCCGTTTAGTATAAATTTAAACCAATGATTATAGGTTATTTAATTGTCGTCCGTGGCATCATCTATTTCATCCCCAATTTCTTCCACGCCTTCCTTAATGCCATCGCCTACCTCTTCTACTCCTTCTTTGATTTTTTCTCCGGCAGTTTTATCTTCCCTGCAGCCATTCAATGCTGAAAAGGAAATGGTGAATAATAGTGTGAATGCAAGATATAATAACGATTTTCTCATGTCTATGTAGTTTTTAGATTAATATAATTGTACTAGTTTAAATACCATAGGTTGATTTATGGTGTATGGTTCTATCTTTTAAATTTTGCTTCTTCCCGTAAATAAAGAGATTACAAATAGTATTAAGAAAATAAAAAATAGGATTTTAGCAATACTTGCAGCTCCTGCTGCTATCCCGCCGAATCCAAAAATCGCGGCTATTATTGCTAAAATTACGAATGTGACTGTCCAACGTAACATAGTGTATGTTTTTAAGGTTAATATTATGGGCCATTTTCATTGCCCTATATACAAATGTCCAAGTTTTTTCCCGGGTTTATTTGTCGTATCCAGTTAATGTTTAACTCAGATAGATGTGATTTCCGAATGTGTAATGCGTTAATAATTAGCAAGTTCATTTTCTTATTTGAATTGCAGTTAATTGATTTTTCAGCATTGCATTCGGGTTGTTCCTAACCTTTTTATGGGTAATTAGCTATTGCTAGGTGGGGGAGCTTTGGTCTAACTTTTTTTGAAAGGATAAATAAAACCGGGACTGGGTTCACATATGGTAGCCAATGACTTTACTATAAGGAAAGTAACTCAATTCCATGTTTGAGAATCATTCCAGTTGGCGCGGCCTCATAGTATACAGGTTCTAACATAGAGGCGTATGATATATTGTTTTTAAAGAATTCTTTTGAAATAGGGTGGGCTATGAGCTTGAAGTTAGGGGTAGCATTTAAAAGATTTTGGATTTCTTTTTCATTTAAATCTTTCGCTAGCCATGAACTGCTTAATTCTTTTGGAAGCATCATGGGTACGGTTCCATCTATATTCTGAACCGTTTTTAGGTTGTGGTGGGTGTGTGTTGTTATTATAGAGCAGGTTAAGAATCCATCGTCCAATTTATTGTATATACCTGTTAAGCAAAATGGTAATCCGGAGGCTCTGTGAAAATAGTAGGGATATAGAATTCCATCGATTAAGTAGGATGTAAAAAATCCAGTAACGGGGATTAAGCACCTTCTTTGCATTAGGGCACTGGAATACCAGGAGGGGTTGTTCATGGAGTTAATATTGAGGTTTAAGGAATTGAAGATATCCTGGAATACATTCCAATCATCCCTATAGCCTTCTGGCAATAGTCCCCAAATAGCCGGAACGAGTAATTCTTCTTCCTCCATGGTTATTATAGGAATGGTTACTTCGTCCAAACCGTTGATCAACACCTGTTTACCAAATAAATCAGGGTATTTAAAGCGCCTATTAAATTCTTTTTCCAATGTTAACCTACTAGCTGTATTGGATAGTTTGTGATACATAAAAATAAATTAAGTAAAATCTAATCTTCACGGGAACTTTCGTTTCGCAAAAACAATTAATTAACAACATACTAAAATCCTTTATGTTAAAAGTCAAAAATGAAAGAGGATGCCAACCATCCTCTTAACGAACAGGATTATTGCTGTAGATTAACTTAAATCTTCCAAGCGTTTTACTTGGTTCAAATCTGCTTGAATTTGGTTCATTTGTTGCGTTAAAAGGGTAGCTGTACTAGGAGGTAGATCTGTTTCCGAGAGTACCTCCCTATATTCCTGTACAGACGCTTTTTCTCCTCTAATGGCCTCCTCCAGCATTGCTTCATCGTCGTCCGCTGAAAAAAGGGCCTTAACGTCCATCCATGTTCTATGCAACGCAGCCGTTACACTTCCATCTTCTTCCCATTTTTGACCTAAATTAGTGATTTCACTTTTCAGTGCCGATCCAAAAGTATTTCTTTCAGTACTTTTTTTAACGAAGAAGGATTTTAGATAAGGATTTTCCGTATTGTCCAAAGCCTTTTTATATCCCTTTTCGGCATCGTAGGTTTTTTCTAAAAGATCATTTAATTTTTCACCTATTGTATCAGTGTATGTCCTCATTTTATATGTGATTTTAAAAGTTAGCGAAAGTTTTTTTATTGATGTCTTCCGCATAGCATCTTATGGCCCAAAGTTAATAGGTTGTTAAGTAGCGTATTAACCCTAAAAAATATAATTTTTGTCACATCCATTTAGTTTTCTTTAGGAGGTGTTTTTTTCTTCACCCTTAAATTAGGTGTTTACAAATAAGCCCTAGGTAGCTAAAAATCTATTGTATGATGAATTATGGAAGTTCATTAATGCATTGCAGGTGATTCTTGCATATGTTTCGCAAAAGGAAAGGAAATTCTAGTCGTAAAAGAATCTTTTATTTTTGGAAAAACATTAGCTTTTCTTCATAAAATCTTTAGGAAAATCCAATGTACGGATGGGAAAAGGAATGTTGATTCCATTTTGGTCAAATGCTTTTTTAATGGCTATCATAGCAATGGTTTTGGCTTTTAATACTTCTAAGGATGAAGTGGATTTAATCCAAAACCTTGTTTCAAAATTAATGGAGCTATCCCCGAATTCGGTATAAAGAAAAATTACTTCTTTAGCATTTTCTATATTGTCAAAATTGGACGTAATGGTTTTGCATACCAATTCACGAACAAATTCCAGGTCTGAAGAATAGGCGACACCACAGCTAAGAATTACACGGGATTGGGATGTGGTGGAAAAGTTTCTTATGGGGTTCTCTAATACCAATTTATTAGGAATGTAGACCAAATTGTTATCCGATTGTTTAATGGTAACTGCTCGCAAATCTATATCGACCACCTCGCCTTCATAATTGTTACTTTCTATCCAATCCCCAAATTTAATGTGTTTTATGTAGGACAGTACTATGCCCGAATATGTGTTGGCCAATGCGCCTTGCAAGGCAAGCCCTACCGCCAGACCAGCAACTCCGGCACCTGCCAAAATAGTATTCAGGGTTTTGCTTAAATCTAAAATACCAAGTACTAAAAATAATCCCGTTAGAATTACCAAAATTGACAATAATTTGGCAATAACTTTTTTCATGGATTTTTGTAAATTGCTATTTCCAAGTAGCTTCCATGTTATTTTGGCGACATATTTTGCAAGTATAATAACGATTATAAATACTACCAGTGCTAGAATTATGTTGGGTAAATTCACTATTAAACCATCTACCCAGGAAGACAGTCTGTTAATCATATCACCCCAAGCCTTGTCAATATTAAAAATCATAGGTGTATTTTTTTAATCATTGGTTCAGAAGTTAAGAAGATTTTTTTGATTCCCTCCAACGGAGCGGAAATATCCTGAATTATTGGGATACAATGTTATAAAAATGGTTCCGACGTTTTTAGCTATCGGAACCATTCATTTACAACCAACCAAACCATCTTATCGTGACTTACTTTTGTAGTTTAAAGTAATTCACAGAAGAATACTTTTATTACATTTTCCTAAATGTCCCCCGAAATTCAGGTTTTTCTAATTGCCAAATCGAAGTAGGCAATTTCTTTTCTTTAAAACAAATTTATCCAAGATTGTAAAAATAACTGTGCTCTATTCTAATTATTATTAGCTCTTATGCAAAGTAGCTGCCATTTTGGGGAATTGAAATAAGTTATATTTCATTTGTTTTCAATCATATGTGATACTATTTCTTGGCATTGGGCTACTCGCAAAAAAGGGATTTACTACCTTTAAAGAACTCGTAAATTGGGCAATATGTGGAGATCGGCTATTAAAATATTGAAGACGCTTTATAGTAAGGTGTTACAGAGTATAGCCTTTTATCCAGTGCTCATTTCTTTCGGATTTTTTCTTTTGGCCTTTATAGTATTGGAATTGGAAAGTTTGGAGTTGGCCAAAAACTTGAAAGAGAAAGTACCCTATTTATTTATAGAAGATTATGAAACGGCTCGGTCCATATTAACAACTTTAATTGGAGGAATTCTTTCATTAACAGTATTTAGTTTTACTATGGTTATGGTAGTACTAAGCCAAGCCTCGGCCAATTTTTCGCCAAGATTATTGCCAAGTTTAATTTCCAATAGAAAGCATCAATTAATTCTGGGTGTGTATATAGGTACATTATTGTACTGTATCATAATTCTGATAGTTCTGGGCGCTCATGGAATAGACACCCATTCGGTGGGGTTTTCAACTATGTTGGCGGCAATTTCAGCAGTGTTTTGTATAGGCTTATTTGTATATTTTATCCATAGCATTTCGGTATCCATTCAAATTCAAAATATAATTGATAATATTTTTCGGTCCAGTTCAAGACATTTAGATAAGGAGTATGAGGATTTTAATTCTTTAAAAGTGGGTCTTCAAAAATTAAGAATGGACAATTTTGAAACTATTTATTCCCATAAGTCTGGCTATTTTAGAGGATTTGATGCCTCATTGTTAAGTGATTCCTTGGTTGAGCATGGCCATCATTTAGAAATACTGCCTTATGTTGGGCAACATTTATGGGAAGGTATGCCAATCATTAAGGTTCAGAATTCGCTCGAGGATGGAGATTTGGAAGACTTGTTACTGTGTATAAATATCTCCAGTAATAGAAATGATCAAAGTAGGGGTATCGACGGATTTATAAAATTGATGGAAATTGCGGTCAAAGCTATGTCGCCGGGAATAAACGATCCAGGAACAGCTATTGATGCTATTAATAAATTGGCGCCTTTGCTCATAAAGATCATGAGGTTTCCGAATAAAACTTCCAATTCGTTGAAGGGAGGTAAGATTATTCTTGTTCGAAATAACATTACTGCCAAGGAATTATTACAAATTATTGTACAGCCTATCAGGTTGTATGCCAACAAGGATAGCTCAGTGGTTCTTGCTCTTTTGGGAGCTTTGAAATATATAGCACAGGATTCACAAATTTCAACAGAAAGTAGGGAGGAAGTTACAAAGGAATTGGAAGCCTTGAAAATGGATGTAGAGGGTAACATCGATAATAAATACGATCGGGAAAAAATTTTAACATTGTTTAATTAGTGTAGGTGGTATTCAAGGTGGATACCCTTTGTCGCTGTTATATGGTGTTGAAAAATAAATGTAGTTCAGGAACTTTAACTTTAAAATCGAAACAATATGGAATATATAGAATCAGTAAACCCATATAATGGTAAGGCGTTGGAAAAATATAACACGTTTTCAGATCGGGATATTAAAACAGTATTGGATAAGGCCGAGCTTGTATTTCAAAGTTGGAAAAATGAAAGTGTGGAACATAGGTCTGGACTTTTAAAAAATTTAGGAAAAGCTTTGCTGAAAAATAAAGAAGTTTATGCCCAATTGATGACCAAAGAAATGGGGAAGCCCATAAGCCAAGGTCTAGCGGAAATTGAAAAATGCGCATGGGCCTGTGATTTTTATGCTAAAAATGCGGTTCAATTTCTGGCCGATGACCTTATAGATACAGAGGCGGAAGAAAGTTTTATAAGTTATGACCCTATCGGTTGTGTATTGGCCATTATGCCATGGAACTTCCCTTTTTGGCAGGTTATCCGCTTTGCGGCGCCCACGCTCACAGCTGGTAATACTGTGATCTTGAAACATGCAAGCAATGTTCCTGGCTGTGGCATGGCACTTCAAGAATTATTTAAAACGGCAGGTTATCCAGAGGGTAGTTTTCAGTTTATCCTAGCGGACCATAAGCAGCTTGAATCCATAATAGGTAATTCTGTTGTCCAGGGTGTCACCTTAACGGGGAGTGAGAAAGCAGGAAGGGCAATAGCTGCTCAGGCGGGTAAGCATTTAAAAAAATCTGTTATGGAACTAGGAGGTAATAATGCTTGTATTGTTTGGGAAGATGCCGATATGGATACCTATATGGATACCATGGTAATGGCCCGAATGCAGAATACGGGACAAAGCTGCATTGCGGCAAAAAGATTTATAGTGTTAGAAGCTATTTATGATGAGTTTATAATGAAATTTCGCAATAAAATCCAGACCCTGAAATCCGGAGATCCAATGGATAAACAAACTGATATAGGGGTAATGGCCAAAGAGGATCTTGCAGCAACCTTGGCCAAGCAAGTACAGGATTCGATTAATAAAGGGGCTAAAGTTTTATATGGTAATAACAGGAACGGGGCCTACTATGAGCCTACAATACTTACAGATGTTGTTCCCGGGATGCCGGCATTTGATGAGGAGTTATTTGGCCCAGTAGCGGCTATCGTAAAAGCAAAAGATAGGACCGAAGCCATTGCTTTGGCCGCGAACTCCAAATTTGGCCTTGGCTCCATGCTATTTACAGAGGATATAGAATCGGCAAGAGAAATAATTGGAGAAATACCCGATGGGGCATTTTTCATAAATGAAATGGTAAAGTCGGACCCCAGATTGCCTTTTGGGGGCACTAAAGCATCAGGATATGGCAGGGAACTGTCTATGGAAGGGATGTTGGAGTTTGTGAACAAAAAGACCGTTTACATTAAAATATAGCGTAGAAAGAGACCTTTTTTCAAAGCATTTGGATTATGTGAAATACTTGGACAAATTAAATCCAGAACTTGCGTTTCATTCTATAGAATCCTATGATAAAACAGAGATACATTAAAATAATCAACGTTAGGTGGAATCTTCTAAAATGTACAAATTCGTTTAATTGGTTTAAATAATTATAAAATCGGGAAGCTTTAATGGGGGTATATCCTACATAAAAAATTAGCAGACCAATGCTTATCCATTTAATACCTGTATATCTATAATCCAATTTTTTTGATACATGGCGGTGTTCCCAGAAAAACAGAATTATGCATATCAAAATTATGAGTGCACCCGTCAAATAGCTATATATCTGGGATTCCAATTTAAAGTTTTGAAAAAAAAGATTTATAAAGGAAATGATCAGAAATAATATTCCACAATATAAGATATAGTTTTTGTACTTTTTACTTTCTATATAACTCCAATACACAAAAAAAAAGTAGATAAAGAACACTAAATTGTAAATATTATAAATAATTACATTGTGATTAACAATAGTAGTAAAAATGGAAATATGGAACACTTCGTAGTTCTTTGTAAAATAACCTAATAATTCCGTTAAGAAGGTATACATTAAAAGAACGGGAAAATACTTTAAAGGACTGCTGTAATATTTAGGATACCTTATTAATGCCATTAATAAGGCTACCGCATAGAGAGGCTCACTGGCATTCTCTAAAATAGTATCCAATACTTCCATTTTTACTTTGATTTGGGTTTATGAGCTATGTTAATCTTCGTGGTAGGGTGGAGGTACCATATTGGCCTCGTTTAAAACAAGACTTTTGTTTTTAACATAGTACGGGGCGGGGGAGGCCGTTGGCATAAAAGAAGCCTCGGATTTGGGTTTTCCCGACTGTTGCCTGTCCATGTCTCCATCTTTTTTGGGTTCCAGATTATCGGTAAGTAATACGGGAACATTGGTGCCATCGTCTTCTTCCCTTATATAAAATCCGTATTCTCGATCATTCTTATCCTTGACGGCAGGGATGATGAAAAATGAATTTTGTTTTGGATGTTTTATTTCCCGACCATCTTCAAAAGATTTTTTATCTGGATAATTTGAAAAATAAAAACGTAGGGAAGAAATCTTCACATCTGCCTTTTTTGCCTCCTGCTCAATATAGTGCATGTATTCCTTAATGGTATTGTAATCATAATATCCAAACCGGGCCACGTCAAATTTTTTCTCCGGTGCAAGTTCATTTTCGTATTGTTCAATTAGGCTAACCCGGCGTTCACCGTATGCGTTGTACATAGTTTTTGCTTGGTCTACGGTAACGATCTGTTTGGGAGCTTCAATTTCCTTGGGTTCAGGTTCTTGAACAGGCGGTTTTTCTTTTTTTTGTTCACAGGACATTAGGCCAAAAACAACTACGGCTCCGAAGCATAATTTGGGATAAATTCTTTTTAGATTTTTCATAAGTTAAATTTTTACAGTTAATGTTATTAAAAATAAAATTTTAGAGGTAAGAGTATTGGGGGAAAACTCTTGTTAAATTATATGTTAAATTAATGAATATTGTACATCTAAAAAAATGACATTATGAAATAAGTTGATTTTTATGGTTAGAATTGAAAACAAAAAAAATCCCATTTGGCTTTTCAACCAAATGGGATTTTAAACTTTTTCCCATTTTATGGGAATAGTGCAATTATAATTTATTGATTCATGGTCAACAAAAACTCTTCGTTGTTCTTGGTTTGCCTAAATCTCTGTTCAATGAATTCCATAGCTTCTACAGGATTCATATCTGCCAAGTACTTTCTCATGATCCACATTCTTTGAATGGTGTTTTCATCCAATAAAAGATCATCACGTCTTGTACTCGAAGATGTAAGGTCTATAGCAGGGAATATTCTACGATTGGATATTTTTCTATCCAATTGCAATTCCATATTACCTGTTCCTTTGAACTCTTCAAAGATTACTTCATCCATTTTAGAACCGGTTTCGGTAAGTGCAGTTGCAATAATAGTTAAGGAACCTCCGCCTTCAATATTACGTGCAGCACCAAAGAAACGTTTTGGTTTGTGAAGTGCATTGGCATCCACACCACCACTCAATACCTTTCCTGAAGCTGGTTGTACCGTATTGTAGGCACGTGCCAGACGAGTAATGGAATCCAATAGGATAACCACATCGTGTCCACATTCTACCAAACGTTTTGCTTTTTCCAAAACAATATTGGCAACCCGAACATGTTCTGTAGCTTCCTTGTCAAATGTAGAGGCAACAACCTCACCACGAACATTACGCTGCATGTCCGTAACTTCTTCTGGGCGTTCATCTATCAAAAGAATAATTTGGTAAACTTCAGGATGATTGGCGGCAATACCATTGGCAATATCCTTTAAGAGCATCGTCTTACCAGTTTTAGGCTGGGAAACGATCATGCCCCTTTGTCCTTTTCCGATAGGGGAGAATAAATCTATTATTCTCGTGGAAATGGTACTTTGCCTTTCGGCAAGGTTAAATTTTTCTTGAGGGAATAATGGGGTTAAATGTTCAAAAGATACCCTGTCCCTAACAATTTGAGGGTCAATCCCGTTTATTTTATTCACTTTAATAAGCGGAAAATACTTTTCACCTTCTTTTGGCGGACGTACATTCCCAAGTACGGTATCCCCAGTTTTTAGTCCAAATAATCTTATTTGGGATTGGGATACATAAATATCATCTGGAGAAGAAAGGTAGTTGTAATCCGAAGATCTTAAAAATCCGTACCCATCCTGCATAATATCCAGAACACCTTCACTTTCAATAATACTGTCGAACTCAAATTCAGGTTCTTTGTATTTATTTTTCAGGTCCTTATCAAAATTACTGTTGATTTTGTCAACGCTACTTTTTTGATGGTGTGGATTTTTTTTATGCTGAGGTTTGTTAGGTTGTGGCGTATTCTGTTGTACTGCATTTTGTTGAGGCGCAGCCTTCTGAAACTCTTTTTTAGCCGGAACGGGTTTATTGTGCTGGCGAGGTTTTCTTTCGGGTTTGCTATCCTCTTTCTTGTCTTCTTTATTTTCCTCAACTGTCGCGGGTATTTCTTCCTGCGAGGTAGTTTTTTCTATTATTTCTATAGGTTTTGTCTCTGGTATGTTAACCACTGGAGACTTCACGGTAGCTGGCTTAGATTTGTCACTAGCTATTCTAGACCTCTTGGGCTTGGAAGTGGTGCTGTCCTCTGTAGCTATCTCGGTTATTTCTTGGACAATTTTGGGATTGGATGCTTGTACATCCAAAATTTGATATACCAAATCTAGCTTTTTTAAAGTTTTAAACTTGGCAACATTAAGGCCCTGGGCTATTTCCTGAAGCTCAGGAAGCTTTTTTGATTTTAAATCTGAAATCTCAAACATTAAGTTTTGAATAAATTATACTTATTACGAAAATATGAAGTGTATGTTGTTCTTGTTATGGATAAAAAAGAGAATGAAATCCCCTGTTGGTAAGTAATCTGACTTATAACGTAGCAATATTACAAATTATTTTCAATATTTAGGTGATAATTTTTAAAAAGACGCTTATTTTTGCTTCTCAATTGTATTTAAAAGCATGATTCAAAGAATTCAGACACTTTATTTAATCGTAGTTATACTATTAGGGGCGGTTGTACCGTTTTTTATGAATCTATGGTCTGATGCTGCTGGAAAAGAAATATTCGCTGAAAACGAGGTTTTCGTTTCCATTGCTTTTTATATTGTTGCAGTTCTTGGACTGGTAGCTATAGTTTTATTTAAGAATAGACAAAATCAATTTGTAGTAAACAGGTTGAATATGATATTGAATCTTTTTTTACTAGGATTTTTCGTTTACCGATCACTAAACTTATCCGGAGAAACTATTGTTTCTGAGAAGGGTATTGGGATGCTGATTCCTGTATTTTCTATCGTTTTTTTAGTCCTGGCCAACAGGGCAATAAAAAAGGATGAAGATCTTGTAAAATCTGTGGATCGTTTACGTTAAACCTAACATCTTAGTAGTATTAGTGCGTGAACCCGGGGTAGTGCCCGGGTTTTTTATTGGTGAATATCTGTTTTAAAAAGTTGCCTTGCCACGAATTTAAAGCAGTTGGATGAACTAATTCCGCTTTTTCTGCGGGATATAATGTTTAATTCTTTAGGGTCATAGAGCCCCCTAGTAATTATCCTCTTTTCCCTAGCTCAATGATTTCCAAATCCTTAATGTTCTCTTGGTCTATAGCAAACCGCAACATAGTCCGTATTTGATGAAAACCGTGTATACCACAAGCACCTGGGTTCATATGTAGAAGATTTAACTTTTTGTCCCACATTACCTTTAGGATATGTGAGTGTCCGGAGATAAAGAGCTTAGGGGGATTTTTTTTTATCTCCTCTCTAATCCGTACATTATATTTATTGGGATATCCTCCAATATGGGTTATCCAGACATCAACATCCTCACATTTGAATCTGTTGTCCAAAGGGTATTCCAATTGGATCTTATGATCATCAATATTTCCGTAGACTCCTTTTACCGGCTTTATTTTTTGTAGGGTATCCATTACCTCAAAATTGCCAATGTCCCCTGCATGCCAAACTTCATCTGCTGCCTTGGCGTATTTTAGGATTTTTTCGTCCATATGGCCATGGGTATCGGATAGCAAGAGTATTTTTTTCATAAGGCACTGTAGAAAATTAAGGCTGGTTGAATGCTAGGTTTAATTATTGGGATTGTTAAACTGGTCTAGCCAAAAACATAATTACATGTGTGCAAAACTACAATTTCATCTTGGTAAAACATTTTCACAAGCTGTTTTTCTCCATCAGAACAAGTATCTTTGCCAATTACAAAACTAAAGCATTCATTTGAGATATTTCGTTCAATTTTCTTATAAAGGCAAGGCATATCACGGTTGGCAAAAGCAACCCAATGCGATAACCGTTCAGGAGGTTTTGGAACATGCCTTTTCCTTGATCTTGCAGGAACCTGTGTCCTTGACGGGGGCGGGGAGGACGGACTCAGGGGTCCATGCCAAGGTAATGTTCGCACATTTTGATGTTAAAGAACTTTTTAACAGTACAGAATTACTTTACCGTTTAAACGCTTTTCTGCCTGAAGATATCGCTGTAATAGCAATTGTTAAGGTTCCTGAAGACGCACATGCACGCTTTGATGCTTTGGAACGTATATACGAATACTGGGTAGAACAAGATAAGAATCCGTTTTTGGCGGATGAGGCCTATTATGTGAAATATCCGTTAAATATAGAGCAGATGAACCAAGCGGCTGCTATTTTAGTGGAACATAAGGATTTTGAATGTTTTTCAAAGTCCCATACCGATGTAAAAACCTATCTATGCGATGTTAGAAAGGCCTTATGGGTAAAAGAGGGTAGCAAGTTGATTTTTACCATTAGCGCCGATAGATTTTTGCGCAATATGGTACGTGCTATTGTTGGGACTCTTTTAGATGTTGGTATGGGTAAATCTTCCCTGACGGACATAGAGTCTATTCTGGCCAGTAAGGATAGGTGCAATGCTGGGGTATCGGTGCCCGCAAAAGGATTATATTTGACAGCGATAAAATATCCAAAAAATATTATTGATCACAATGGATAAGGATACAGGAAAAGCATTTGATTATAGATTGTTTAAGCGTTTGCTCAGACATGTTAGACCATATAAATTAACCTTTTACGGTGTTGCCGTAGCGGCGATCCTACTATCTGGTTTTGCTGTGCTTACCCCTATTTTGGTGGGTGAGATCGTGGATAGCGCCATTACCGACAAGGATGGTCAAAAATTATTGACCTTGACCCTTGCCATGGTAGGTGTTTTATTAGGGGAAGTTTTAAGTCAGTTATATTTTAATTATTATGCCAACTGGCTGGGGGAATCGGTTATTAAGGATATTCGTATAAAGTTGTTTAATCACCTTATGGGGTTTAAGATGAAGTATTACGACAATTCTTCCATAGGACTATTGGTCACACGTGCTGTGACCGATATGCAAAGAATTGGAGAGATTTTTAGTGAAGGATTCTTTGTAATTGTATCCGACCTACTAAAGATGTTGGTGGTAGCCATAGTAATGCTCGTTGCTAATTGGAAGCTATCCTTAATCGTATTTGCAGTTCTACCCATTATCCTGTATGCTACAAGATTGTTTCAAAAAGCGATGAAGGTGGCTTTTATTGAGGTTAGGACACAGGTTTCCAATCTAAATTCATTTGTACAGGAACGTATTACCGGGATGAAAATAGTACAGCTTTTTACAAGAGAGGAAATAGAAAAGGAAAAATTTAGGGAAATTAATGAGAAACACCAAAATGCATGGTTAAAAACAGTGTGGTACAACTCCATCTTTTTTCCTGTCGCTGAAATCGTTTCATCCATTACGGTAGGTTTGATTGTTTGGTACGGTGGATTGCAGAATGTTGCCAGTATTAACCAAGAGGAATACGGGACCATTTTCATGTTTATATTGCTATCCAGTATGTTGTTCCGGCCACTGCGTCAAATAGCGGATAAGTTTAATACCCTACAAATGGGGATGGTAGCTGCCAATAGGGTATTTAAAATTTTGGATACGGACAGTAACATTCAAGATATAGGAACTATAGATAAGGAAAGTATAAAAGGGGATATTGAATTTAACAACGTGCGTTTCGGTTATTTGGAAAATGAAGAAGTGCTGCACGGAATTTCCTTTAAAGTTAAGGCGGGAGAGACAATTGCCATAGTAGGGGCAACAGGTGCGGGAAAATCCACTATAATTAATTTATTAAATCGTTTCTACGAAATTAATTCTGGTGCTATTTTAATCGATGGAATCAATATAACAGACTACAAATTAAACTCTTTAAGATCTAAAATTGCCGTGGTGTTGCAGGATGTATTCCTATTTGCCGATACCATTGCCAATAATATTTCTCTTAAGAATGATGCTATAACTATAGAGCTTATGGAGCAGGCTGCAAAGCAGATAGGGGTTCATGAGTTTATTTCCAGTCTTCCTGGGGGTTATACCTACAATATTAAGGAAAGAGGGACTATGCTTTCTAGTGGTCAGCGTCAGTTGATAGCTTTTTTAAGGGCATATGTAAGTAATCCCAGCATTCTGGTTTTGGATGAGGCTACTTCCTCAGTAGATACCTATTCCGAACAGTTGATACAACGCGCCACAGAAAAAATTACCGAGGGGCGTACTTCCATTATTATCGCCCATCGTTTGGCAACGATTAAAAAGGCCGATAAAATATTGGTAATGCAGGACGGATTAATCGTGGAGACAGGAACACATAAAGAGCTATTAAAGCAAAAAGGGTACTACCAAAATCTGTATGAAGCGCAATTTTTAGCAGAAGAGGTGGCGTAAGTTTAGAATATCTGGTAAGGGATTAGTGCAGATCCGATTTTATTAAATTGCCCAGTTCCGTTAAATCTTTAAAAAGTACAAATTCCCCATTTTTAATATAGGAGATAATACCGGTTTCCTCGCTCACAATAATGGATAGGGAATCGGTCTTTTCGGTAATGCCAACGGCAGCCCTATGCCTTAATCCAAAACGCAACGGTATGGAACGTTCATTAGAAACTGGAAGAATTACCCGTGTAGCTACTATAAAATTATCTTCAATAACTATAGCGCCATCATGTAAGGGGCTATTCTTATAAAAAATACTTTCAAGGATTGGCTGGGTGATTTCTATATACATCTTATCACCGCTAGACTTTACGAAGTCCAAGGAATTATTTCTTGCAATAACAATAAGAGCACCCGTTTTGGTGCTTCCCATTCTTTCACATGCTGCTATAATTGCATCTACATTAGTGCCTATGGTTAGTCCGTCTTCTTTTAGAAATTTAAAGTGTTTTAGAAAGTTGCGTTTGGAAGCAAAATTGGTAGATCCTACCATTAACAAAAATTTTCTAATTTCCTGTTGGAAAACAATGATAAGGGCAATTAGTCCCACTTGCATAAAACCACCTACCATACTACTTATCATTTTCATATCCAGGACTTCGGTCAACTTCCAAAATGCCCAAACAATGACAATACCAATAAAAATATTAATGGCCACTGTTCCGCGCACCAATTGGTATACATAATACAGGAGTACAGCCACCAAAAAGATGTCTATGATATCCGTAACACTAAAATCTAAGAAGTTTAAAAAATCCAATCCTGTGGTTTTGGTAAAAATAGGAAATAAGCTATAACCGCATATTAATTTATAAAAAATGTTTTAGTCCAATTTTAAACAAATTTCCTTTTGATCAATAATTCAATTATTTCTTAAAGCGTATGGGGTGCATTAATGGCTTTATATATTCGAATGCACTCCATTGCTTCCTTAACATCATGAACCCTCAGTATATGTGAGCCATTAGTCAATACATACATATGTAAGGCCGTGCTTCCGTTCAAGGCATTTGAAGCAGTGGTATCCAGTAATTTGTAAATCATGGACTTTCTACTGATACCAGTCAATATGGGTAGTTCCAGGGAGTGCAATAAATTAATTTTTTTTAGAATTTCATAGTTCTGTGCCAAGGTTTTTGCGAAACCAAAGCCGGGGTCAACAATAATATCGTTAATGCCGAAGGTCCTTGCCAAGGCTACTTTTTCGGAAAAATAATAAAGTATATCTCCCAGAAGGTCTCTATAATTGGTTTTATCCTGCATGTTACTGGGGATACCTTTCATATGCATCATAATATACGGTGCGCGGTGCTGCCCAACTATGGATAACATATTCAAATCTAGATTTCCCGCGGATATATCGTTGATTATAGCAGCCCCAAGGGTAAGACATTCATCGGCAACCCTGCTTCTAAAGGTGTCTATAGATAAAAGGATGTCGGGGAAGGTCTTGAGCAATAGTTTTACAATCGGAATAATTCTTGTCAACTCTTCTTCCTCATCTACATGGTCTGCACCTGGTCTTGAACTATAAGCTCCAACATCTATAAAGGTTGCGCCATTGTCCAACATGGTATTTACTTGGGCGATAATGTCGGTTTCACTCTTATATTTGCCACCATCATAAAACGAATCAGGAGTTATATTGAGTATGCCCATGACTCTTGGGGTACTTAAATCCAATAAATTTCCTTTACAGTTAATAGTCATGATTTTTATAAGATAAAAGGTCGTAAAACTTTGGGAATTTAAGTTTAAACCTCGATTTTTGAATAGTTTAAAATTTTAAGCGAAATTTACACAAATTAGAAAGATTAAATGCATAATACTTCCGAGCAATACAATGCCGTCATTAAAATTTGTAGGGACCTTTTCCTGAAAAAAATGCAAGATTACGGCAGTGCATGGCGAATTTTAAGGCTTCCATCACTTACTGATCAGATATATATTAAGGCACAGCGCATAAGAAGTTTGCAGGAAAATGAGGTACGCAAGATAGATGAGGATGAGATTTCTGAATTTATCGGAATTATTAATTATTCCATTATGGCCTTGATACAAATCGAAAAAGGCATTGTTGATCAACCAGATCTTTCTCCTTCCGATGCGGTGGCCTTGTTTGATAGGCATATTTCCATTACCAAAACCTTGATGGAAAACAAGAACCATGACTACGGGGAAGCTTGGAGGGAGATGAGGGTAAGTTCGCTAACAGATTTGATTTTGCAAAAGTTGTTGCGCGTTAAGCAGATAGAGGATAATAAAGGGAAAACATTGGTCAGTGAAGGGATAGACGCCAACTATCAAGATATGATCAACTATGCCGTATTTGCAATGATACATTTAGGAAAAGAAACAGAATCCTAGAATTCCATTTTAATATATTGGAAACTGAACGGTGTGTTAACATGAAATTTATTTATTTAAGAAAAGGATAAAATTTCAAGTCCAATTTGGATTTGGATTCACAAATAGAGAATTGAATTAGAATATGAAATATATAGTGGCATTGTGCCGAATTATAGTCGGCTTTTTATTTATTATCAGTGGGTTAATTAAATTAAATGATCCAGTTGGATTTTCCTTTAAACTGGAGGAATATTTTAGTCCTGGAGTCCTTGATTTGGGTTTTTTGATGCCCTATGCCTTGGGGATTTCTATTTTTGTTGTAATACTGGAGGTATTGCTGGGCGTTATGCTTTTAATAGGTTTTCGAGTTAAATTTACACTATGGAGTCTACTTTTGATGATTGTGTTTTTCACCTTCCTTACCTTTTATTCTGCCTATTTCAATAAAGTTACCGATTGTGGTTGTTTTGGCGATGCAATAAAATTAACACCTTGGGAATCCTTTACCAAGGATATAATTTTATTGGCGCTTATCATAATACTATTTTTGGGGGCAAAATTTATTAAATCCCCTTTCGGGGATAAAGGCCAAAGACTTATTGTTGGTGTTGGTTTATTGGTTAGTACTATCTTTGCCTATTATGTACTTAAACACTTACCGGTAATAGATTTTAGGCCCTATAAAATTGGAGCCAATATAGAAGAAGGCATGAGCGTTCCTGAAAATGCACCGGTTGCCATTTTCGATTATAGTTGGAAGTTTAGTGTAGACGGAGAAGAAAAAGTAGTGGTGACCAATGGAGATTACCCAACTGTAGATGGCGAGTTTATAGGTGTGGATACTAAGGAAATTCAAAAGGGATACGAGCCCCCCATACATGATTTTGCCATTGAGCGGGAGGGGGAAGATTTTACGGCTTCCATGTTACAAGAGCCTAAATTGGTCATGGTGATTGCCTATGATCTGGCAAAGAGCCAATACAGTGTTTTTAGTGAAGTAAAAACGGTTACGGATAAGGCAATAAAAAACGGGTATAAGGTTATTGGAATGTCCGCTTCCGGTCCGGAGTATACCCAAAAAATGAAAAAGGAATATCAATTGGGTTTCGATTTTTATTTTACGGATGAAACCACATTGAAAACGATCGTACGGTCCAATCCGGGCGTCTTGGTTTTAGAGAATGGTACAATCATCCAAAAAGTACATTACAATGACTTGGAGGATTTAAAGTTTGAATAGTTGGAATAGGCATTTGTCTGAAAATAAAAGGCAGAAGACCTTGATTAAGGAAAAGAGAACAATATAAATTAGATTTAAAATGAGAAGTAAAATAGTTGCAGGAAATTGGAAAATGAACAAGAATTTAGGGGAAACGGAAGTGTTGTTGGCAGAACTTTCCGCTAAACTTCCGGATACTAAGGCAGAAGTAATGGTGGCACCAACTTTTGTGAATTTGTCCGCAGCAGTCGACAACTTGAAATCGTCCTCCATCGAGGTTATTGCCCAGAACATGCATTTTGCTGAAAATGGAGCTTATACCGGTGAAATTTCGGCCAATATGCTTTTGAGTATTGGTATAGAGACCGTTATTATTGGGCATTCTGAAAGAAGGGCCTATTTTGGGGAGACGGATGAAATTTTATCTAAAAAGGTAGTAGCTGCCTTGGCAAATAACATGAGGGTAATGTTTTGCTTTGGGGAGGAATTGGAAGATCGTAAGTCTGGAAATCATTTTAAAGTAGTGGAAAGCCAATTAAAAAATGCGCTATTGTCTTTGGATGCTTCTAGCTGGAATAAAATTATATTGGCCTATGAGCCTGTTTGGGCAATAGGCACGGGAGAAACTGCTTCCCCGGAACAAGCACAGGAAATGCATGCGTTTATTCGTAATACAATAACCAATGCCTATGACGCAGGCATAGCTAATAATGTTTCCATACTTTACGGAGGTAGTGTAAAACCTAACAATGCCGTTGAGATTTTCTCTAAACCGGATGTAGACGGTGGTCTAATAGGGGGAGCCGCTTTAGTTGCTGATGACTTTATTGCTATAATTAAAGCATTAGCGTAAAGAAAAATACATTATATCAAGTTCTGTTGAAAATCACTTTTTTGAGGTTTTTGTACATTAAAATAATTTAAAAGACCCGTTGATAATTCAACGGGTTCTTTTCCTCTAATAGGGTATCCAACTAGCTAATTTTAATAAAATGTCGAATTCTATATATATTGAGTATAATTTTAAGGTAGATCCTCTTCAACCCGCCTCAGATATCCTGATAGCGGAATTGGGAGAGGTGCAATTTGAAAGTTTCGTGGAAACAGAAGATGGGGTTCAAGCATATATAAAAAAGGAAGATTGGAATCCCAATATTTTGGATGACTTACAGATTCTTGAAAATCCATTGTTTAATATTGATTATGATTTTTTGGAGATAGAACAAGAGAACTGGAACGCTACATGGGAAAGTAATTTTAATCCTATTCAGGTGGGTGATCAGTGCGTTGTTAGAGCGCCTTTTCACGATAAACCCAAAGTGGAATATGATATTATTATAGAACCCAAAATGAGTTTTGGTACAGGGCATCATGAAACTACCCATATGATGTTACAGCATATTTTGGATCATGACTTTAATGGTAAATCTGTCTTGGACATGGGGAGTGGAACCGGGGTTTTAGCTATTTTGGCAGCAATGAAGGGGGCGATTAATATAGATGCCATAGATATTGATAACTGGTGCTACCTTAATGCTCAAGAAAATATTGAACGGAATAATTGTGGCCATATCAATGTTTTTGAAGGTACCGCAGAATTACTGTTGGATCAAAAATACGACATTATCATAGCCAATATAAATAGGAACATATTGTTGGAAGATATTCCGGCCTATGTAAAATGCCTTAAAAAAGGTGGAATTATGTTCCTGAGTGGCTTTTATGTACAGGATATACCCCAGATTACTGAAAGATGTACGGAAGAAGGGTTAAAATTTGAAAAAAACCTTGAAAAGAATAATTGGGTTGCTGTAAAATATGTATTTTAGAAGGTATTAAAATTGAATTCTATGAGTACCAAAGAAAAAGTCTCGGAAGAATTGCTTTTGGAAGAGGAGACGCTAAAACAAAATGAGATTGTTTTGTTCAATGATGAGGTTAATACTTTTGATCACGTTATTGAAACATTAATTATGGCCTGTGACCATACTCCGGAGCAGGCGGAGCAATGCTCCTTAATTGTCCATTACAATGGAAAATGTACGGTTAAAACAGGGGAGTATAACGATTTGGAACCTAGATGTAGTAAGCTTCTGAATGCGGGATTAAGTGCTGAAATTGTTTAAGCAGAGAATAGCTTCATAAGCCCGTACTTCTATATTGAAACAAGCCAACTGCCTTTTAAGTTAAGGACTGGTTAGTTTCTTATGATTAATTTCACCAAACTTTAGGTTGTTCCTTAGTGGTAAATTTTCGATCTGAATTTTTGTTGAAGGGGGAGGTTTTGTCTTAATTAGGCAATTTGTTCTGTAGTAAGCCGTAGGTAAAGGTTCCCAATAAGGCGCCTGCAATGACTATTAACATACTAAAAATACCAGTGCCTACCAAAATGTACATAGGTCCAGGGCAGGCTCCTGCCAATGCCCATCCAAATCCAAAGATGGTGCCCCCAAGTATATATCTTGCAACCCCCTTATCCTTCGGTACCAGATCAATGGCTTCGCCTTCAATACTTTTTATCTTGTATTTCTTAAATACCCATATAAATAGTATGCCTAGAAATACCGCAGAGCCAATAATTCCGTACATATGAAAAGATTGAAACTTGAACATTTCATAGATACGATACCATGATACTGCTTCCGATTTAACCAGAACAATACCAAAGAAGATACCTACTAACAAGAATTTTAAGAATTTCATTTTTTTTATGTTATATACTTTTCGCTGAGAACAATTTCTGCAGCCCGAAGCTTATTATTAATTGATTGCCGTTATTATTATTTTTGAATTGAATATTTTGCCATCACGTGGACGGTGTAAATCTCGCGATTCGGTTTATGACCCAAAAATGAGGGGTAAAATAAAGAAGGTCATTATGAGTCCCCCTATAAAAAAACCGATTACAGCTATAAGCGAGGGCAATTGTAGGTTGCTTAAGCCAGTAATGGCATGGCCCGAGGTACATCCTCCGGCATACCTGGTTCCAAAGCCTACTAAAAATCCAGCAATGACCAAGATTGATAACCCTTTTATGCTCAACACATTTTCCCAACTATAAATCTCAGGGGGTAGGAGTGATTCTCCAACCTCAGTAAACCCCAAAGTATTTAAATCGGAAATGGTTTCACTGCTCAAAGCAATTGCCGAACCATCCGACAAAAATTGGGTTGCTATAAATCCACCAATAATTGCACCTAGAACAACGGTCAGGTTCCAGCGTTGGGACTTCCAGTCGATCTTGAAATAGTCTGAATATTTTCCAGCACCACCAATAGAGCAAAGTGTTTGTAAGTTGGACGACATACCAAATGTTTTTCCAAAATAGACCAGTAATAACATTGTTAGAGCGATCAAAGGCCCAGAAACATACCATGGCCATGGTTGAAGTATATATTCCATATGATTTAATTAATTTGCAAAGATAGTACTATCTGAAAATCTATATGTAATAATTGTTACACAAGACTTTTGGAGGGGAATATGGATTATTATTAGTTAAGTACGATCTCATCTACAAATAACCAGCTTTTGCCTCCTGGGTTAGGATGCCAGGAAGGATTCTTAAGTTGACTCATTACTTCTACTTTTACAAAATTGGATTTCGTAGGTGGTATGTTGAGGTCAAAAAATTGGAATTTGGTATCTGAATTGGGGCGTTCAGTCCTTATTTTTTCTGTATGTACTAATTTAAAGTTGCTGCCATCAGTGGAGACCCATATCTTAAAGCCTACAGGGTAGAAGATCCATTTCTCCGGTGAAGAAAATGCGCCTATGGATACCGAGGAAATCAATTCTTCCTTTTTGAGTTTTAGGGTTGCTGCAAAACTACTCCCTTCATAACCGATCCAATTTCCATCAACAAAATTAATAGACCCCCTTTTTAGATCTATTAAGGTTTTTCCTCCATTACCCTTGTATTTGTCGTTGGGTTTATTGTTTAGGGTTATGGAACTTGGAAGAATGTTCGATTTTTTAAAACTGACGGTTTTTACTGGACTTAATGCCCATCCTTTTTTAAAGCTAACGGCTTTGATCTGGGCCGATTTGTCGAGTACAATAGGGCTATTATATTTTATGGAAGTAGTGTCCGGTTCGGACCCATCCAGAGTGTAATAGAGGTCAACTCCCTTAAAGAAATAATCTAAGGTTACTTCGATGGAATCCGTAAAAAAATCGGTATCTGCAATTATGGAAGGTGGTTCCAAGCTCGACGGAGTAAAGAGGTCTTCATCTAAACTTACGACCGTAACAGCCAGATGTTTACTGCTGTAGCCCTCCAAGGCTTCCTTCGTGATTTTGGAATTCCATGGATATAAAGTTTTTAAACTGGAAAGGGTGTTTAATTGTTCCAAACCCTGGTCAGTTATTTCGGTACCGTATATATTTAGTGACTCCAAGTGTTTTAAATCACTTAATGTTTGCATGGACTTGTCTGTTATCAACGTATTTTGCAATTGCAATTTGGTGAGATTATTAAATGAAGCTAAATAGGAAGAAATAGTATCATTAAAATTTGAGTTACTCAAATTGAGTTCAACAATATTCTCTGCATACTTTTTTAAGACCCTAAGATTACTTTTTCCTAAATCTTTAAGACCGGACAAGTTTACTATCAATAATGGATTGTTTGCAGCCAATTTTGTAATAACAGGGCCATTTATGTTTATGGTAGCCAACCAATCCTCTGAAACTATTTCCACTTCTTTCGCAATAAGGGCCCTTGTAGAGGTGTCCTCTTCCAATGAATTTAGAATAGCACTGATTTTCTCCGTTTTGTCCAATGTCCCAGCAACGCAATCAAAGCAGTTTTCATGCCCGATCCACCATTCCAACAATTCAATTTCTTGAGCAGTAAGTTGAACTTTACCCTTTGGCGGCATATGGTCCTCGTCTTCCATAGGTAGTTTAATGTGATGTGTTAAACTAGGTAATTCACCCTCTTTGGCCTCTAAAATACTTCCTGAGTCACCACCAATAAGGAGCTGCGCTTTGTTGGTCATAATTAAGCCTCCCTTAATTTTATTGGGATTGTGGCAACTTACGCACTTATTATCCAGAATTGGCTTTACAATATCGTTGAAAACGAGTGCCTTGTTAACGTCAGTAATAACAATTTTTTTGGTTTCTTTATTATTAAAAAGGTAGTCTTCGCCATGGGTCATGCTCCCCCCAAAATGTCCGGTTAAGCTTAAGAGCCCAATTACTGCTATAAATAGAGGCAGATAAATAGCTTTGGACCAGGCTCTAGGATATTTCTTAATAAGATAGAGCAAGGTGGCGCCAACGGCCAAACCTACCGCCATCCAGCGATGTCTGAATAATAAGGTCTCATCATAACCTCCATCTTCCCCCAATAACCAACCGCTACCTACTGATAATATCGTGGTCAATGATGCTATTGCAAGGGCAAATGTAATTATGTTGTATTCTGTTCCGGAAGCTTTTTTTCTAAAGTAGAGTTCCATTAGAAAAGCCAATACAAGTATGCCAATGGGCAAATGGACCAATAGGGGGTGAAGGCGCCCAATGTTTATTATCTGTAGTATCATTTATTCTATCAATATTTCATATAGGAACATCCGGAGCGGGGTGTCCTTACCTTGGTCTATTTTGTGTTATTTTCTTATGTTTCTACCAATAAATTTCAAAGGCCTTTCAACCGTTAACATGAAACCCTTTAAACATATTGTTGAATTATCCCATTTGAAATTAGGTCAAAATATCTTTTACAATGTGTCCCTCTACATCTGTTAATCTAAACCTTCTTCCTTGGTACTTATACGTTAATTTTTCATGGTCTATGCCCAATAAATGAAGCATTGTAGCCTGGAAATCGTGGACATGGACCGGGTCTTTGACAATGTTGTATCCAAAATCATCCGTTTCCCCATAAACAATCCCCGGTTTAATTCCACCACCTGCCATCCAAATAGTGAAAGATCTTGGATGATGGTCCCTGCCGTAGTTGGTATCGGTTAAAAGTCCTTGAGAATAATTGGTCCTTCCAAATTCCCCTCCCCAAACCACCAGGGTGTCTTCCAATAATCCACGCTGCTTGAGGTCTGCTACCAGAGCGGCTGAGGCTTGGTCTACATCTTTTGCCTGTTTAGCAATTGCCCCTGGAAGATTGTCGTGTTGATCCCAACCCATGTGGTATAACTGGATAAAACGCACGTCCTGTTCCGCCAATCTTCTTGCCAATAGGCAATTGGCAGCATAGGTACCCGGAATTTTGGCTTCGGGTCCATACATTTCATAGATATAATCGGGCTCTTTGGTTGTATCCATGACATTTGGGACGGATGTTTGCATCCTATATGCCATTTCGTATTGGGCAATTCTGCTTTTAATTTCGGGGTCGCCTGATTCCTGATAATGTTTATCGTTTAATGCTGCTAGATTGTCCAGCATTTCACGTTTAACCTCTTTGGTAATGCCTTTTGGGTCATTCAAATATAATACGGGGTCTTTGGCGGCTCTAAATTGCACTCCCTGATGAAGGGAATGTAAAAAGCCGTTGCCCCATAATCTGGTGTATAGTGGCTGTCCATTTGGTCTTCCAGTACCTCGGGACAATAAAACGGTAAAGGCTGGGAGGTTTTCATTTTCACTGCCCAGACCATAGCTCAACCAAGATCCTATACTGGGTCTTCCAGGTTGTTGGGAACCTGTTTGAAAAAATGTAACTGCCGGGTCATGATTGATAGCCTCGGTATACATCGACTTTATGATGCAGAGTTCATCTACCATTTTCGCTGTATATGGAAGAATGTCACTTATATGGGTGCCATTTTTGCCATGTTGACTAAAGTTATGCAAGGAACCTACCAATGGGAATGTGTCCTGTCCAGCGGTCATGCCAGTAAGACGCTGCCCGTTTCTAATAGATTCCGGGAGGTCTTCACCTCGTCTTTGGTTCAGCAAAGGTTTATAATCAAAAAGTTCCAATTGAGACGGTCCGCCACTTTGAAACAGATATATTACCCTTTTAATTTTGGCAGGATGATGAAGGGAATTTAAGATGCCCTTTACTCCGTTTAAACTATCATCCTTGGTAAGTATACCATTTTTATCTTTTCTAAATAGGTTTGCACCCAATAAGGAGGCCAACGCTACACCACCCACGCCTAGGGCTGTTTTGCCCAAAAATGATCGTCGATTTAATATCAACGACCTTTCCTCTATAATTTTTTTCTCACTCATAATCAGCCTCTAGTTATAGTTTCATCCAAGTTTAAAATGGTGTGCGCGGTTAAGGCCAATGCGGCCAATTGGCTTTCCGAAATGTTTTTATCCATTTCAAAGGCACCAATGGACAAGTATTCTTGGGCCTCGATTCCTTCTCCTTCGACCTTTAGGAGCATACTGGAATAATAATTGTTCAACATAGTCAATTCTTCCTCATCCGGAGCTCTAGATGTGGCCAGCTTAAAAATATAGCTAATCTGGTCACTGGTTTCTTTATGGCGATCAATGGCATTTTTGGCAAGTATTCTCGCTGCCTCTATAATTTGAGGGTCGTTAAGCAATACTAGAGCCTGTAAGGGTGTGTTGGTCTCTTGGCGTTTTACTGAACAAAGATCTCTAGATGCTGCATCAAAAGTCATCATACTGGGAGGTGGAACCGTTCTTTTCCAAAAAGTGTACAGACTTTTTCTGTAAAGGTCTTTCCCGGTACTTGTAATGTATGTGGCCGTACTTCCACCACCACCACCTGTAGTGGCTTCCCAAATACCAGCTGGTTGATAAGGTTTAACACTTGGTCCTCCTACTTCCCTGTTGAGCAATCCACTAATTTTCAAGGCTTGATCCCTAATTAATTCTGCCGTAAGTCTTAATCTTGGGGCACGAGCCAAAAGTTGGTTTTCAGGATCTAATTCTAGTAATTCTTTGGAAACGGTAGTACTCTGTTGATAGGTTGCCGAAAGGGCAATGTATTTGAAAATCTTTCTAGCGTCCCAACCTTCATTTCTGAATTTAATGGCCAGGTAGTCCAATAATTCCGGATGTGTAGGGAGAGAACCTTGATTGCCAAAATCAAACGAAGAGGCAACTAGTCCACTACCGAACATACGCTGCCAGAACCTATTCACCGTAACCCTAGCTGTTAATGGATTGTCTTTATGAAACAACCATTTTGCCAAGCCCAATCGGTTTTTAGGATAGTCCTCAGGAAAAGGGAGAATGGACTCGGGTGTGTTTGGGTATACCTGTGTTGTAGGTTGGTCATAGACGCCCCTGTTCAGTATATAAGAAGGTCTTATTTCCTCCATCTCGTTCATAACCATGACAGGAACTTCCTTCATGTTGGATTTTTGTAGTTGTACAAAACTCAATACGCCATTTTTTTCCTTTTCCGTTATGGTCATAAAAGGCTTAGGAATTTTACCGGCACCTCCAGGAGTCAGCCCAAGTTCATCAATATTGTTGAAAAAGCTAAACAGTTCAAAATGGTTTTTTTGACTTATAGGGTCATATTTGTGGTCATGACATCGGGCACATTCAAAAGTAAGTCCTAAAAAAGCAGTACCAAAGGTCACGGCTCTATCCTCTACATACTCAATGCGGTATTCTTCCGGAATAACTCCACCTTCAAAGGTAATCTTGTGGTTCCTATTGAAACCTGTGGCAAGAATCTGTTCTGCATTGGCATTGGGAAGTAGATCTCCTGCCAATTGATAGGTAACAAATTGGTCATAGGGCATATTTTCCTTAAAGGCGTGAATAACCCAATCCCGCCAAGGCCACATAATGCGTTCAAAATCGTCTTGGTATCCATGAGTGTCCGCGTAGCGGGCGATATCCATCCATTCAGAAGACATATGCTCTGCATAGTCCATTGTATTTAAAAGGGAGTCTATAATTACTTCATAGGCATTAGGGGAATTGTCTTTTGCGAAACCTTCAATTTGCTCCACACTTGGAGGTAGTCCTGTAAGGTCATAAAATACACGGCGAAGCAATTTCTCTTTTGAAGCTTTTTCATTGGGCTCCAATCCATTTTGTTCCAGTTTTGATAAAACAAATTGGTCAATTTCATTTTGAACCCAAGTCGTGTTGTTCGTTTTTGGTAGTTTGGGTGTTACAGGAGCAATAAATGCCCAATGAGTCTTAAATTCAGCACCCTGGTCTATCCATTTTTTTAAGATTTCCTTTTCATATTCACTAAGGATTAGGTTGGATTCTGGCGGAGGCATCATCAGTGATTCATCTTTGGTGAATATCCGATTAACCAGTTCACTTTTTTTAACATCGCCAGGTACAATGGCGTAATGGTCTTTATTTTTTCCCAATGCGGTATAAGCGTCTTCGGCAGTGTTCAATGAAAGCCCGCCCTCAATGGCATTTTTGTCAGGGCCATGGCATTTGAAACATCTATCCGAAAGAATTGGTTTTACATCAAAAGTAAAGTCAATTTTATCTGGAACCTTACCTTTAAATTTATTGCTGCTGGTTGTTGCCGATGTTGGTCCTCCGCTATTACAGCCTACTGCAAATAAGACCAGAATTACAACCAATAGTGTACAAGTCCCAGTTTGGAACCATGTAGAGGAATATTTAGGGAAATTAACAGACATTGGACTTTTAATAAAATAATACCTTCTAAATTAAGGTCTTTATATTTATTTAACAGTAAATTTCGACAAATGACTATTAAGGGAGGCTAAATGCTGTTAAAAAAAGGGATTAAGCGTAATAACGACATTTTATTCTAAATTCTCATCTAGAATTTTACTTTTAACGTCGTTTAGATAGCTTCGGCCAATGGTGTATCTTATACCTTGCACTTCTACGCTGTTACCTTCAATAGCTTCGATTTTATCAATTGCTATGGTGTAGGACCTGTGAATTCTTATAAATTTATCCGAGGGGAGTTCTTCAGTAAAACTGCTCAGGGTTCTATGAATAATATATTTATTGGCTTTTGTCTTTATCCTGATGTAGTCCTTAAGACTTTCTATGACGATAATGTCGTCCAAATAAATTTTTTGTAATTTTTTCTTATCGACCTTTACAAAAATGCTCTGATTGTCATTGGTGCTGTGTGCTTCGTTTTTAGAAAACCCCTCCTTTAAGTTTATTATTCTGTGGACTGTTTTTAAAAATCTGGGAAAAGGAATGGGTTTTACCAAGTAATCTATTGCCTCCAATTCAAAACTTTTAAGGGCAAAGTCTTCGTGGGCGGTCGTCATTACCACCATAGCTTTTGAGTTTATACTGCCCAGGAGATCCAGGCCGTTCATGATGGGCATATTGATGTCCAAGAATATAATGTCTACCTCATTCCTCTGCAAAAAAGTGGAAGCGTCAATGGCATTGGTGAAGGTCTGTACCAAGGCCAATTCTTTAATTTGTTCTACGTAGTTTTTTAATATATTGATTGCCAGAGGTTCATCGTCAATTATTATTGCCTTAAAACTCATTATACTTTTAATTTAAGAATAACATTAAACATTTTGTCCTTTTCAAAGATAGAAAGATTATAATCTTTTGGTTCGTATCCCAATTCCAATCGTTTTTTTACATTGGAAAGTCCAATTCCATAATCTCGTTTTAATAATTTATTATTTTTCTTAGAAGTTACATTATTACGGACTTCAAAATTTAGGATATCGTCCACTACTTCCAAATTTATTTTAATATACATATTGCCTATATTTTTACTGGCACCATGTTTAAAGCAATTTTCAATAAAGGGCATTAAAAGCATTGGGGCAATTTTTTTTTCTTCGATATCTCCCTTAATATTCAAATCAATTTTCAGGGAATTGTCAAACCGAATACGTTCCAAATCGACATAATTTTGGATGCATTCTATTTCTTTAGTCAAATCTTGATATGGTTTATCCGTAGCATATAACAAGTACCGCATTAACTCTGATAACCTAAGTACAATCTCTGGAGCTCGGTCCGATTTTTCTAAAGTTAGGGAATATATATTATTTAGTGTATTAAAGAAAAAATGAGGGGATACTTGAGATCTAAGGAATTTCAATTCCGTTGTCAGTTGCCTTTTTTCCAATTCATGTAATTTGCTGTTTTCATTTAGCCAATCCACCGTAATTTTTATAGCAGTTACAAAAGACATCACATAAAGTTCGCCCAACATAGTGACAATGGCATAATTTAAAGTAAGGCTTTCCACGTCCCCTGCTTCTGGCATTACATTATTACTAACTAAATAATAGGTAAGGTTGAATTTTATTATAAGTCCAATAAACAATGTGGCAAGTAATAAAACAGTATAAGTGAAATATCGTTTGGTATATACAAATTTGGGCATTAAAAAATAAATATTGAAATATGCCAGTGCCATATGTATGGGGAATCCCAATAAATTGGTTTTAACGGCATAGACAAAATCCTGATGTATATTTCCCCAACGAAAAATATTGAAAAGTATATAAACGGCCCAAAAAATGATATGGTGCTTGTAATTGATGTTAAATTCACCAGAGTTATTTTCACCTAGTATTTTATGATTCAGCTTATTAATTTGCATAGGTGTTGATTACAGTCTTTAATTCTAAAAATAGACGTTTGACTTTACGGGTTGGTTGTTGGTCTAAATTTATTCTCCTTCCTCAAAAAAAATTAAATATTTAATTATATTAAGTAGAACTCACTAATTATTTTTTTGAGTAACTTCTAAATTTTGGCTGCACAGCCATGAAAATTTGGGGAAATTATAAAAAAAATAAGAGTAGATGTCTATTGTGGCTAAAAATCATAAGGCTATGGCCTTTTTTTAACCTAAATAGGCGGAAATTTCTGATTGGCGGACTATTTTCTACAACTCTAAAATATAATTTGATGAACGTAATTGATGTGGCGATTATTATTGCCTATATAGTGCTTACCCTCTTTGTTGGAATATGGGTTTCGAAAAAAGCATCCAAGGGACTCAAATCTTATTTTTTAGGAGGGAACAATATAAAATGGTACTATCTGGGGCTCAGCAATGGTTCTGGTATGTTCGATGTTTCCGGTACGGCTTGGATGGTAGGTATTCTCTTTTTGTATGGCGTAAAAAGCTTTATGTTCATGTGGCTCTGGCCAATTTGGAACCAGATTTTTGTGATGATGTTTTTGGCGGTCTGGATCCGTAGATCTAATATTATGACCGGTTCGGAGTGGATACTTACTCGCTTTGGGGATGATAGGGCCGGGAGGGCTTCCCATATTATAGTTGCTGTATTTGCCATTGTAGCTGCCGTAGGCTTTATTGCTTATTTCTTTGAAGGGGTAGGTAAATTTTTGACCATTATCCTACCTTGGGATATGACCATGCATTTAGGAGAGATGGTTTTGCTGACCTCGGAGCAGTCGTATGCCATGATCATCATATTTTTGACAACGATTTATACCATAAAAGGCGGGATGTTCTCCGTAGTAGCCACGGAAGTGCTTCAATATATCATCATGGTAATTGCTGGAATTCTTGTAGCAGGTTATGCTTTTTTTGCTTTTACCGATGCAGAGATCAATTCCGTGATAAGCACGGAGTGGAAAAATGTATTTTTTGGTTGGGAATTGGGTACCCATTGGGATAGGGATTTTGATGCATTTAATAAATTGATAGACTCGGAGGGTTATAAGATGTTTGGGGCATTAATAGGTATGACCCTTTTTAAGGGCTTTTTTGCCAGTATTGCAGGCCCTACTCCCAGTTACGACCTTCAAAGAATATTGTCTACACGGTCAGTGAAAGAGGCGGCCTATATGAGTGGGTTTACCAATTTGGTGTTGTTTATTCCAAGGTATTTGCTGATTTCTGGGATTGTTGTAATTGCCTTGGTGGTGCTTGCGCCGGAAATGATTGGGAATCCTGGGCTTACTGGAGCGGAGCTCGAGGTTTTACTGCCCAAGGTAATCAACTTTCACGTGCCGGTTGGGATAAAGGGATTGCTGTTGGCTGGGTTACTTGCTGCCTTTATGTCCACCTTTTCTGCCTTTGTAAATGCCGGTCCAGCGTATTTGGTGAATGATATTTATAAGAAGTATTTTAAGCCGGAAGCATCGCATCAACATTATATTAAGGCGAGTCATATAGCCTCATTTTTGGTAGTAATTTTGGGTGTTTTTATGGGATTTTTTGCAGATTCCATCAATTCGCTGACGCTTTGGATTACAAGTGCATTGTTCGGGGGTTATGTTGCTGCAAATTTTATAAAATGGATTTGGTGGCGATTTAACGGCTGGGGGTATTTTTGGGGTATGTTGTCCGGGTTAATTATTGCTTCGTTACAATTTGTATTGGATAACAATAAGGGCAATTTTACGGAAGGCACCTTACTGTACGATCTTTCCCATGTCCATGCCATTTATCTTTTTCCTATTATTTTTGGAGTCTCTCTATTGGGTTCTTTTTTGGGAACCTATTTTAGCCCAGCGACCGATAAGGAAGTTTTAAAATCTTTTTACAAAAATGTAAAACCATGGGGTTGGTGGAATCCGATATATAAGGAATTAAAGGAGGAAGATCCCACATTTGAAAAAAACAATGAATTTTGGTGGGATATGATGAACTGTGCAGTGGGGGTAATTTGGCAATCCAGTATGATCGTACTCCCTATTTATTTTATGATTAGAGATTACCCTAAGGCTATTATTGCATTGGTCGTCTTTGGTATCACCTCGACAATTTTAAAATTTACCTGGTTGGATAAAGTTCGAAAAATACCGAATTAGAATTAAATTGATGAGTTCCTTGGTCTAAATTATAGATCGATTAAATTAGAGAGAAAATAAGTTGAATCATAATAATTAAATTAAGATAAAGTGAGTAACATTCCATGGCAAGAAAGGCCTGCCAATAGTGCAGATGTAGTTTGGCGATATTCAGAGAACCCAGTAGTTAAGAGGGATGCAATTCCTACTTCCAATAGTATTTTTAACAGTGCGGTAGTGCCATTCCAAGATGGATTTGCCGGGGTATTCCGCTGTGACAACAAAGCGGTCCAGATGAATATTTTTGCCGGTTTTAGCAATAATGGTATAGATTGGGATATTAACCATGATCCTATTCAATTTCAGGCCGGAAATACAGACATGATCGAATCCGATTATAAGTATGATCCCAGAGTAGTATTTATAGAAGATAGGTATTGGATAACCTGGTGTAACGGATATAATGGCCCAACTATAGGAATAGGCTATACCTTTGATTTTAAAGAGTTTTTTCAATGTGAAAATGCTTTTTTGCCTTTTAATAGAAATGGGGTGCTTTTCCCAGAGAAAATCAACGGAAAGTATGCTATGCTGAGTAGGCCAAGTGATAATGGACATACACCTTTTGGTGATATTTACATTAGCTATAGTCCAGATATGAAATTCTGGGGAGAGCATAGGTGTGTCATGAAAGTAACCCCTTTTGTTGATAGTGCTTGGCAATGTACCAAGATTGGTGCAGGACCCATTCCCATACTCACAGAGGAAGGTTGGTTGACATTTTATCATGGAGTAATAAATACCTGCAACGGATTTAGGTATTCTATGGGAGCTGCTATTTTGGATAAAGAGCGGCCTGATCAAGTATTGTATAGAACCAAACCTTATTTATTGGCCCCACAGACCAATTATGAATGTGTGGGCGATGTGCCAAATGTAGTATTTCCATGTGCTGCACTACATTCGATTGAAGAGGACAAGGTTGCCATTTATTATGGTGCTGCAGATACGGTTACCGGCTTGGCTTTCGGACGTATATCAGAAATTGTAAAATTCACGAAGGAGAATAGTTTATAATCCCGATTTTTCTGGGAATAAATAGAATTTTGATTAGCAACTAAAAAACCAAAATTATGAATACGAGTTATTTCAGCCAAACCAGAATCTGGTCATTGGTGTTTATGCTTTTATGCATTGGCACTACCATAATCAACGCCCAAGAGTTAATACCTCGGAGTTATATAGCCGTTAAGGCAAATGAAACATTGGTAATAGATGGTAAAGGAGATGATGTTTCATGGCAGAAAGCAACCTGGTCCCAGGATTATATTGATATTGAAGGTAAATTAACACCTAAATATAAGACCAGGATGAAAATGCTGTGGGACAACGATTACCTCTATGTTATGGCAGAAATGGAAGAGCCGCATGTGTGGGCCACTTTAAAACAAAGGGACACCGTTATTTTTTATAACAATGATTTTGAAATCTTTATTGACCCTGACGGCGATACTCATAATTATTACGAATATGAGATGAATGCCCATAATACACTGTGGGACTTGCTTCTGACCAAGCCCTATAGGAATCATGGTAAAGTAATCGACAGTTGGGATATTCAAGGAGTAAAATCGGCCGTAAGTATTGATGGAACATTAAATTATTCATCGGATATGGATAAAGGATGGACGGTTGAAATAGCTATTCCATGGAAGGTGATTACTGAAGCCGGCAATGGTAATAATGTTCCAGAGAACGATTTTTGGAGGATTAATTTTTCAAGGGTAAACTGGCATTTTGATTTAACGGAAGGGCGGTATTCCCGGAAAAAGGATGATAATGGTAAATTCCTTCCCGAATATAATTGGGTCTGGTCACCACAGGGAGTTATTAATATGCATGAGCCGGAACATTGGGGGTACGTTTATTTTGCTTCCGATGAAATGAGTGGAAAGGACAGTTTTTCAATTCCGCATGACGATTATATAAAATGGTATTTGTATAAGCTCTACCGTGGAGTTTTACAGGGGAAAAAGGATGCTGAAAAGTTAGTGACAATTCCCAAGAATATTTTAGGAAAGTCTATTAAGCCTAGTTTGGACAAGCACAGATTTGGATATAATATTTGGGTTAAAAGTCCATTTACAGGTAAAATATTGAAGATAAGCGAGGATGGGAGATTCCAGAGTATTGATGAATAAAAATGAAATGATCTCATAAACTTGTGGGGTTATTAAAGGAAATGGTTAATGCGAGTTAAATGAAAAAGAGAATAATTCAAGGCTTTAGTATAATGCTGCTACTTATCCTGATGGGTTGTAGAGAGGAAAGTAAAACCATTTTTACGGAAACTGATATAAATATTATTCCCAAGCCATTGGAAATGAAATTTAACCAAGGCGCTTTTCGGTTTACCAAGGATACTAAATTTGTAGTGGCCAATGATGAGGTTGAGGTTTTAGAGGTATTGAAGGATAGATTTACCGCTGTGACTGGATGGGCTATGGAGGTGGTTTCTACTGTTCCCAGCAAAAATTTTGTTCAATTATCCTTGGATTCCACCCTTAAAGAAGAGGAATATACCCTAAAAGTGACAGATAATAATGTCATGGTTACTGCCAATGGCCCTAAGGGTTTTTTATATGGTTTGGAAACAATCAGACAATTGCTTCCAGTGGCGATAGAAAGCAAAGAGCTGGTAGAAGATGTAAATTGGGATATTCCCAATGTGGAGATTAAAGATAGCCCTCGATTTAAATGGCGTGGTTATATGCTGGATGTTGCCAGACATTTTTTCGATAAGGAATACGTCTTGGCCACTATTGATCAATTGGCACTTTTGAAAATGAACACCCTGCACTTACATTTAGTAGATGATCAAGGGTGGCGTATTGAAATAAAAAAATACCCAAAATTAACGGAAGTTGGTGGTTTTAGGGTCGATCAAGAAGACATGCCTTGGAATGCAAGACTTACACCTGATTTGGGAGCAGAAACTACCTATGGCGGATTTTATACCCAAGAGGATATTAAGGAAATTGTAGCTTATGCTAGTAGTAGGGGCGTTACCGTTGTTCCGGAAATAGAAATGCCAGCTCACGTAATGAGTGCTATAGCGGCTTATCCTGAACTATCCTGTTTTCAAAAACCAATCATGGTACCTTCCGGAGGGGTGTGGCCCATAACTGAAATATATTGCCCTGGTAAAGAAGCTACCTTCGAGTTTTTGGAGAATGTTTTGTTGGAGGTGATGGAATTATTCCCATCGCAATACATTCATATGGGCGGTGATGAGGCTACAAAGACCAACTGGAAAATCTGCCCTGATTGCAAAAGAAGGGTGGCAGAAGATGGATTGGCCAATGTGGAGGAACTTCAAAGCTATTTTATTCAACGGATGGAACGTTTTTTAAGTTCCAAGGGAAGAATTTTATTGGGATGGGACGAAATATTGGAAGGTGGTTTGGCTCCTGGAGCAACCGTCATGAGTTGGCGGGGTGTAAAAGGTGGTCTGGAAGCTTCTGAAGCCGGTCATGATGTAGTTATGAGTCCAAATTCGCATTGTTATTTCGATTATTACCAAGGGGACCAAGATGTTGAACCCTTGGCTTGGGGCGGTAATTTACCGCTAAGCAAGGTGTATCAATTTGATCCTGTGGTTGAGGAAATGACAGCAAACCAAGCGAAGCATGTTTTAGGGGGACAGGCCAATTTATGGACGGAATTTGTTCCGACCAATGCCCAGGCGGAGTATATGACTTATCCTCGTTTAGCTGCCTTGGCGGAAGCAGTTTGGAGTAGCAAAGCAAATAGAAATTGGGGCGATTTCTCCAAAAGAGTTCCTAGCTTATTTGAGCGATATGGTGAAATGGGAATTAATTATGCCAAAAGTGCCTATCAGGTAACAACTGAGATTTCGATCAGTCCAAAAAGTTCGGCAATATCGATAGCGCTTAAATCAGAATTTCCAGACTCCGATATTCGGTTTACCCTAGATGGTAGCGATATTACTTCGGCCTCTGAAAAGTACACTGCTCCAATAGACATCAAAAAGACGACCACTATCAATGCACAAGTTTTTGAAGAAGACAAGCCGGTAGGTGCCTTATTTGAAAAAACAATTACCTATCATAAAGCTGTTGGAAAACCGGTAACCTATATTAAAAAATACCACGACAGTTATCAGGGTGCCAAAGAATTGGGCATGGTAAACATAGTTCGTGGTTCCAAAAATTTTCATGATGGCCAATGGCAAGGCTGGCTAGGTGACGATATGGAGTTGGTAATCGATATGGAGTCCCAAACGAAATTAAGTAAAATCACTGTTGGGGCTATGGAAAATCAAGGTTCCGGAATCTACTTCCCTATCCAAGTGGAGGTTTTGCTTTCTGAAAACGGAAGAACCTTTAAAAGTGCAGGTATTGTAAAAAGGGAATATGTGGCCAATAATGGTTCGGAATTAAAGGATTTTGTGGTAAAAATTGAGGAACAAACCGCAAGATATATTAAGGTTATAGCAACAAATTTAGGCAATTCACCTTCAGGAGGAGGCTCTTGGATGTTTGTTGATGAGGTGGTGGTAGAGTAATTTGAAGACTTGGTGAAACACACCCCTAACCTCCCGCTAAAAAGCGGGACAGGCCCTATCAAGAGGGGAATGTATTCAGGCCATAAGAAAAAGATATGACGAGGAGGAATAGATTTAAATACTCATATAAGGATTAAAGAATGTCATAGTAATTAGGTCGGTGAAGTATTTCGCTAGTGATATAAGAGTCGAATCCAGTTCCAGGTACATGTAAATTAAAGAACAATAATGAACTTACAAAACAAATTTTTAATAGTATTCAGTATTTATTCGTTTGTGGTTTCCGCCCAAAAGCTGCCTGTAGATTATGTGAACCCCTTTATTGGAACCTCTAATTTTGGAACCACCAACCCAGGGCCCATAGCGGTTAGGGGAATGGTTAGTGTTTCTCCTTTCAACGTGGCAGGGCCCAAAAATTTACCTCTAGAAAAGGATAGTAGATGGTTGTCCACTCCATATGTACAGGAAAACACATTTTTAACAGGATTTAGTCATGTTAATCTAAGTGGTGTAGGCTGCCCCGAGTTGGGGGTGATTTTGGCCATGCCTACCACCGGTGATTTGGAAGTTGATCATTTAAAATACGGAACTGGCTATTCCAATGAAATCTCAGAAGTGGGATATTACTCCAATACTTTGGACAACTATAACATAAAGGTAGAGGCCACGGCAACGACTAGGGTAGGGGTAAGCAAGTATTCCTTTCCAAAAGGGGAAGCCAATGTTTTGATCAATCTAGGCTTAGGGTTGACAAATGAACAAGGCGCTTCTGTAAGGGTAGTTTCTCCAACGGAAATAGAAGGCATGCGCAGTGTAGGGTCATTTTGTTATTACAAACCGGAGGAGGCATATCCTGTATATTTTGTAGCACAATTCTCCAAGCCCGCCGACGAGTATGGAGTTTGGAAAAAACCAACTAAGTACAATGGAACAGAAGCAGAATGGATGGGCTATAATGGGAAAACGCGTATTATGCCAAACTATACCAAAGAAGTTATAGGAGATAGTATAGGTAGCTATATGCGTTACCAATTTAAGGAGCCTACGGTTGTAGAAATGAAGGTTGGGGTTTCTTATGTGAGCATTGAAAATGCCCGTGAAAATTTGGTAGCGGAAACAGCAGCAAGCAGTTTCGATCAAATCTTAATGGAAGCCAAAGAAAACTGGAACAAATATCTATCTAAAATTGAGGTTGAGGGAGGTAAGGAAGAAGATAAAGTCAAGTTTTATTCCGCCCTATACCATACCTTAATACATCCAAGTACCCTGAATGATTATAATGGGGACTATCCGAAAATGAAAACTCGGGAAACCTTAAAAACGGAAGATACCCGTTATACCGTTTTTTCCCTCTGGGATACGTATCGGAATTTGCACCAACTTATGAGCTTGGTATATCCTCGGCAACAATCCGATATGGTGAAAAGTATGCTCCAAATTTATGATGAGAGCGGTTGGTTGCCAAAATGGGAACTAAATGCCACAGAAACCACCACTATGGTGGGCGATCCTGCGGGAATTGTAATTGCAGATACCTATTTAAAAGGCATTAGGGACTTTGATGTGGAAAAGGCGTATTCGGCCATGGTAAAAAGTGCAGATCAGATTGAAGGTAACCCCCTTCGCCCAGGACTTAAGGATTATTTGGATAAGGGTTACTTAACTACAAATACTATTAATAGCGGATCGGTGTCCACCACTCAAGAATACAATATTTCAGACTATGCCATTGCCCAGTTGGCCAAAAAATTAGGTAAAAAAGAAGATTTTAATCGATTCTCCAAAAGATCGATTTCCTATAGAAACCTTTTCGACAAGGAATTTAATTTGTTAAGACCAAAAAATGATGATGGTACTTGGTTAACGCCATACAATCCAGAATCAGGAGCTAATTTTGAGAAGAATTTAGGTTTTATAGAGGGTAATGCCTGGCAATATTCCTTTATGGTTACCCACGATACAAAGGGTCTTATAAGACTTATGGGAGGAACAAAGGCCTTTACCAATCGCCTTCAGGATGTGTTTGACAAGGGTCAATACGATATGGCTAATGAGCCGGATATTGCTTATCCTTATTTGTTCAATTATGTAAAAGGTGAAGAAAAACGAAGCCAAAAAATGGTTTCGGATTTACTCAATAAATATTACAAGAATGCTCCAGATGGACTACCAGGAAACGATGATACGGGTACCATGTCTGCTTGGGCCGTATTTTCAATGATGGGAATATACCCGGTTAGTCCAGCAAATCCGGTATACACTATTACATCACCCAAATTCAATAAAATAACCATTCATTTGGATACCGATTACTACAAGCAGGAAAAATTGACGATAACTTCTAATCTTTCGGAAGAAAACCAGTTTATCGAAAATATCAGTATTAAAGGTAAACCTCATAAAGGATACTTTATAAGCCATGAAGAATTGGTAAACGGCCAATTGTTGGAATTTAAATTGAACAATTAGATATAAATCAAATTGAGAATGAAAATATTAAAGGTTAAAATCAGATTTCTAAGTCATTTACTCGTATTGTTGATATTTTCATCTTGTAATATGGATGGGTTAGAACTGGTTCATGAGAGTAAGTCCGACTATGAGATAGTATTCATGGGCAGTGCTACTGAAAGCCAATACAAATCTGCGGAAATACTACAGCATTATATTAAGGAAATTAGTGGGGCAGAATTGAATTTGGTAGGTGAAAGTTCGCAAAATTTAAAAAAGAACAAGATATACGTAGGAAATATAAATGACGAAAATCTGGAGAGGGAAGAAATCGCCATAAGGTCAAAAAATAAGAACTTGTATATTTCTGGTGGATCGGACAAGGCAACAAAATACGCAGTTTACGAATTTTTGGAACGCTACCTGGGTTGTAGGTGGTATGCACCAGGGGTTGAAAAAACTCCATCTACGCTGACAATTAATGTGCCTGCAATTGATTTTGAATATACCCCTCCTATAACCACTAGAACGGTACATTCAAAATTGTTTTATGATAATGCGGATTTTGCCGATAAGCATAAAGTGACACATGAATCGTTTCCCAATTATGTTCCCAATGCCAGGGTACATACCTTTCATTATTTTCTTCCTGAGGAACAATTTTATCAATCCAATCCGGAATACTATGCTTTGAGGGGCGATAAGCGTCTGCCTACCCAACTGTGTTTAACCAATCCTGATGTCCTTGCAATTGTAAAAGATTCTGTTGCCTCTTTGTTTCAACAATATCCCAAGGCCAGTGTGTTATCGGTAAGTCAAGATGACAATCAGCAACATTGCCAATGTGACAATTGTATGAAAATAGACAAGGAAGAGGGAAGTCCGTCCGGTACCATGATTAGGTTTGTCAATGAAGTTGCAGCTACTTTTCCAAATAAGAAGATATCTACTTTAGCCTATCAATATACAAGGAAGCCTTGTAAGACAAAACCCTTAGACAATGTATTGATTACACTTTGTTCTATAGAATGTGACAGAAGTGCGCCCATTGCTGAGAAATGCACCGATTTTTCAAACGATTTAAAAGGATGGGGTAAATTAACCAATAATATAAGGATTTGGGATTATACAACTCAGTTCACCAATTTTTTGGCCCCATTTCCCAATATCTATACACTGCAGCCAAATATTAAATTGTTTAGGGATAACAATGCCAAATGGGTTTTTGAGCAGCACAGTAATAATCCCAGCGAACTTTTTGAACTTAGATCTTATATTACGGCCCAACTCCTCTGGAATCCTGATCAAAATTTTGATGCCCTGCTGACCGACTTCACAAATGGCTATTATGAAGAAGCGGGACCATTTGTAAAGAAATACATTACTAAAATTCATGCTAAAATAAAGGAGGACAGTGATTTCTTCTTGTTTCTGTATGGGGATCCATCCGAGGCATTTACTTCCTATCTGAGTCCTGAACTATTAACGGATTATTCTAAACTGTTTAACGAAGCAGAAAAAGCGGTTGCGGGTAAACCAGATATAGTGGGCAGATTAAAAATGGCCCGGTTAGGGGTAGATTACGCAGTCTTGGAAGCCTGTAGAAAGAGATTAACGGATGTTTATAGACTTTTGATTTCCACTGGCGATGGTAAAAAAAATATAAATCCGTTAGTAATCACCTTATTGGATAATTTTAAGGCAACCTGTGCCAAGAATAATGTGGTGTTGATGAATGAAATGGGTTTTACCGTAACGGAATATTTGGCAAATTATATGTCTGCTCTAGAAGTGGCAAGAATGCCAAATAAGGCTATGGGTCAAACTGTGGTAACGAATACAAAACCTAAGAAATATGCCAAAGAGGATCCAATGGTTCTAACTGATGGCGCACTTGGGGGCAGTAGTTTTTATGCTAATTGGTTGGGCTATGAGGGTAATGATATGGAGGTGGTTGTGGATTTGGGAGAACCTACAACCATTAGTACAATTTCCTTGGCCTTTTTACAGGTTACCAATCACATAGTATTCTTTCCTTCAAAAGTCACCTATTCGGGCTCTATGGATAATGAGCACTTCTTTAATTTAGGAACTATCAATAATCCAATGCCTTTAACAAAGGAAAGTAAGGTGAACGACATTCAATTTTTTAAGTTGGATTTTGATCATAAAAGGTCCCGATATATAAAAGTGAGGGCCAAAAACACAGAGACCCCCTATTGGCATCACGCGGCAGGTCTGCCTTCCTGGCTTTTTGCTGATGAAATTATAATTAATTAAAACTAGAACAACATGAAAATAATGGGAAACAGATTTTTGTTAATAGCTTTCATTATTACGATCGTTACTCAAGGGATTAACGCTCAGGCTATTTATGAGGATGAAAGGTATGTTCCGGAAACAGATCCATTGGTGGTCGAAAAGTTGGAACAGTGGCAAGACATGAAATTTGGCTTATTAATGCATTGGGGTACCTACAGTCAATGGGGGATTGTGGAATCATGGTCGCTTTGTCCTGAGGAGTATGGCTGGTGCGAACGGACTAAGGGGTCTGATCCCAGTAATTATAACACTTATAAAAAAGAATATGAAGGTTTGCAGACTACCTTCAATCCAGTGAAATTTGATCCCGAAAAGTGGGCCAAGGCGGCAAAAAATGCAGGTATGAAGTATGTGGTGTTCACCACCAAGCATCATGATGGATTTTCTATGTTCGATTCCAAATACACGGATTATAAAATAACAGATCCAAAAACACCATTTTCAACCAATCCCAAAGCGAATATCACTAAAGAAATATTCAATTCTTTTAGGGGACAGGGACTATGGGCAGGAGCATACTTTTCAAAGCCAGATTGGAATACTCCTACTTACTGGGACCCTTATTATCCACCACGGGATAGAAATGTCAACTATGAACCAGAGGCCAATCCTGAAAAATGGCAGGAATATGTTGATTTTACCCACAATCAAATTTTGGAACTGTTAACAGATTATGGCAAGGTGGATATATTGTGGCTCGATGGAGGTTGGGTAGCCAAAACCCCAAAATCGGAAATTACCAATTGGTATGAGCAACAGCTAGTAAATAATGACAATGGCTATATAAAGCATCGCATCATCAATCAAGATATTAAGATGGATGAATTGGTAGTCAAGGCTAGGGAAAAGCAGCCCGGATTAATTGTGGTGGACCGTGCGGTTCATGGAAAAAACCAAAATTACTTAACTCCAGAGAACCGTGTGCCCGATAAGCCACTACCATATCCTTGGGAATCTTGTATCATTGCTGGCGGGGGATGGTCCTATTCTTTTGATGCCAAATATATGTCTGGCCGTGAGGCCATTCACACCTTAGTGGATATAGTGGCCAAGGGAGGAAATCTGCTGTTGAATATTGCGCCAAGCCCTGAAGGGGAGTGGGATGCCGGTGCTTATAAGTTATTAAATGAAATTGGGGATTGGATGTCTGTTAATAAGGAGGCAATTTACGGAACACGATCTATGGCTCCCTTTAAGTTTGATAATGTATGTGTTACGGCAAAACCAGATGGTACTGTGTATCTGACTTATTTGGTTGAAAAAGGGCAAACTGCGTTGCCATCAGAAATTGTGTTTCCTGACTATGTTTCCTCAAGAGGTACTAAGGCACAACTTTTAAGTTCTGGGCAAAAATTAAAATGGATCAAAAAAAGTAATGGAATGGCAATTCAACTGCCAAAATATGCAGAAGCTAAACTGTTGAGTAAAGAGGCTTTCGTAATTAAAATAAAATAGGGGATAATCCGTGGGGTTAGGCAAATCAATCCTACATTATTAAGGCCATTTTTGCAGTTATATTTGTGTGAAATTGAGGTTAATTAAACTTTATTAAATATCCAAAACCCTCAAAGTTCAATAAATTTAATGGTAGGTCGCCTTATTGAAGAATAGGAATTTTAACATAAAATTATCCAAATAAAGTCATTATCCTGATAGGTTTTATACCTGTCAGGATATTTTTTTGAATACAAATTGAAATTTCATATCTATTCATTTTCGAAAACGTTTTAGTGATCATGTCATCTGTCCCGTCACAGTAGTTATCAGTCGAATTAATTTCGGTTCGCGATCAAGAAAAGGAAAATTTAGTAATTATTTAACATTAGGGTAACTCCCTGTGATATTTAACAAAACCTTTAATTAATTAACTAACTTAAAATTATTAGTATGATTAAAAAATTTCATTACTATCTTATGCTGGCCGCGTTCCTGGTTGTACAGGGAGTGGTAGCTCAGAACAAAACCGTTTCCGGTACGGTTAAAGATGATATCGGTACTCCGTTACCTGGAGTGAATGTGGTAGAGAAGGGTACTGTAAATGGAGCCTCCACCGACTTTGATGGTAACTATTCTATTAATGTATCCAATTCTGCAACCTTGGTTTTCTCGTCTTTGGGATTTACTACCAAAGAGATGGCTGTCTCCGGGCAATCCACAATTAACGTTTCTTTGGAAGAAGACTCGGAACAATTGGGTGAAGTTGTGGTTACTGCTTTAGGTATTAAAAGAGAGACTAAAGCTATTGGTTATGCAATGACCGAGGTGCAAGGAGAGGAATTGGCAAGAATCAACGTTGTGAATCCTGTACAGGCATTACAAGGTAAGGCGCCTGGGGTTAGTATTGGTGCTTCGGATGGAGGGCTTTTTGGTAACTCTAAAATTCAAATTCGTGGTGTATCTACCTTAAATTCAAGCAATAACCAACCTATTTTTATAATAGATGGTGTTATACTGGAAAATGGGACGTCAGGAGCTAGTGCGGATTGGAATGGTTCATCTAACGATTACGGAAACATTCTAAAGAACTTAAACCCCGATGACTATAAGACGGTATCCATTCTTAAAGGTGCCGCAGCAACGGCATTGTATGGTTCTAGAGGTATCAATGGTGTTGTTTTGATTACCACCAAAGATGGATCAGGGACTAGAGGTATTGGTGTTTCTGTAAGACAATCCGTTGGTTTTGATATCGTATATAAGGGGCCAGCTTTGCAAAATGAGTACGGACCTGGAACTTTGGCAGGCTATGTGGATTATGGTAATCAAGATAGTAGTGATAATTACTACAACTGGGATACACAACAATTTTCATATAATGCCGCTGGGCAACCATCTATGATCAATCATGCTGGTGGTGGTCTTGGTTATGGGCCAAAATTTGATGGTAGGCTAATAGAGGATTATGACGGAAACATGGTTCCTTATGAGGCGCAAAAGAGCAATATGTTGGATGCCTATAATACTGGTGTTAATACCAATACTTCTGTTGCCTTAAGCGGAGGAAATGATAAGGGGAATTTTTACCTTTCTGATTCGTACAATGACAGAACAGGGACCTTGCCCAACAATTCCTTTAAAAGAAACGCTTTAATGTTTAGGGGGTCATATAACTTGGCACCATGGTTAAGAGCAAGCGCTACAGTTTCTTTTACTGAATCTAATTCCCACAATCCAAGAAATGATATTTCTCAGGGCTTTTTTGATGGTACTTTTGAGAGGAACTACAACACCACAAAATACAAGCAACAGCAGTTCTGGCAAGCTCCCCATGGTGGAGTTCCTAATTCAAATTTTGGAGACGATTTTACCAATGTACCCAACAGAGGGCTATGGTTTGCCTATGAAAATAACAACAATTACAATAAAGAAACTGTTGTAAGGCCTATCGTTAGCTTGGCTGCCGATGTTACCGATTGGTTAACTATTACAGCTGAAGGTAATATGAACCATTACACTACGGAATACGAGAATAAAGAATTGGGTAGTGGTTTTGCCAATGAAGGTGGTTATTATGAATTAAGACACAATAAGGATGTTTCCAAAACAGGTAAATTAATCTTTAATTTTAATAAGGATATCACTCCAGAGCTTTCGGCTAATTTGTTGTTGGGGGGTGAAATCTGGGACCATGAACAATCATATACAAGGGCTTGGACCGATGGTGGTTTAATAGTGCCTGGTAGATTTTATATTGGTAACTCCTTAAGAACGCAAAGAGGTGAGGGTGGTATTTCTGATACCAAACAACTTAATTCCGCTTACTTTTTGGCTCATTTAGAGTATAAAGATCAATTGTTTTTAGATGTTACCGGGCGTAATGACTGGTCTTCTGCCTTGGTGTACACAGATGGTACGGGTAATAATTCTTACTTCTATCCTTCTGTATCCAGTTCTTGGGTGTTTAGTGAAGCCATTGGAACATCTAATTGGTTTACATTTGGTAAGTTGCGTGCTTCGTGGGCACAGGTTGGTTCTGATACCAGTCCATACACTATCAATAGAGGTTATGGCCAGGGAAATATAGATAACGGAGGAAATTTTGTTTACACGAACACCGTGAATACTACTTTAGTAGACAGAAGTATTAAGCCTGAACTAAAAGATTCCTATGAGATTGGTGCGGATGTACGCTTCTTTAATAATCGTTTAGGGATCGATGTGGCTTATTATGATGAAACTATTTCGGAGCAAATTGGTAATGTTCCATTGCCAAGTGAATCTGGGTACAATAATCTCCTTACTAACATTGGTACTTTGACCAATACAGGTTTGGAAGTATCAGTTACTGGAACACCTATAAAAAGCAATAATTTTAGTTGGAATACGACCTTCAATTATTGGGACAATACCACAAAGATAAGTGAGGTTCACCCAGATTTTGGAGAATACAAGAGCTTAGGTGGAGACATTGGCTACGGTAATTTCCGCGTGGGATCTGTTGCTTTTGAAGGTGGCGAATATGGCGTATTATATTCGGATAGCGCCCCTAAGAAATTTGAATCCACTGATCCAAACCACCCTAATAATGGTAAAAATCAGTTGATTTGGGTAGATTCAAGAAGAGGTGCTTATTATGAAAGAAGCGGTGTTCCTGAAAAAGTTGGAAAGGCACAGGCAGATTTCGAGGGATCTTGGAATAATGAATTTAACATAGGAAACTTTAATATGTCCGTATTGTTGGATGCTCGTTATGGAGGTCATATGGCTTCTTATTCTAGTAGATATGGTACCTCTTATGGTTATACTGAAAGGTCATTACGTGGTAGAGATCCGGAACATGGTGGTTTATCATGGGCATCTGGATATGATGATGTACAGGGGACACAGTTTAGTGATGGTGTTATACCCGATGGGGTATTTGCCGAAGGCCAAATGGTAACGGCTCCAAGTGGAACATCTGTTGATGTTGGGGGAATGACATACCAAGAAGCATTCGATGCTGGACATGTAGAACCAACCCATGCAAGTTATTATAACTATCGTCGAAACTCCTGGGGTAACGGTGTAGTTAACGATGACTGGTTTTCTGAGGTTAAATATATTGCATTAAGAAATATATCTTTGGGGTATAATTTACCAAAAATGGCTGCAAGTAAAATGGGAGCTAGAAATGTATATTTGGGCATAAATGCTAGAAATGTTGTGTATTTGTATAACTCCTTGCCAAACGATATCAATCCAGAAAGTTTCAGGGGAACCACTAGTTCGGATTCTTTCCGTGAGCGTTCTTTTAGTCCATATATGGCTAGCTACACTTTTTCAATTGCTATTGACTTTTAATAATAAATAATTATAAAGATGAAAGAAACATATAAAATAATTTTAATTCTCTTGGCAGTCTTTATCGTAGGTTGCGATAAGGAGGAGTTTGCTAAGTTGAACAGTGATCCATCTACGCTCTCTGAACCAGATCTTAGATACTCGACAGCCAAGGTGATAAATGATATGTACACCAATGATTACGTAATTTGGTTTTATACCAATTTTGATTATGTATATCCTTGGAGTCAGATTACCGGCACTGGAGTAGGTAACCCTGAAACTTTTGTGGAAATGGCTGCCCAAGGTGGGTCACAGAATGTATATGGTATAATTCCGAACGCCAAGGATATTAGGGCCAAAATAGACGCATTGCCTGAAGAGGAAAAGGTCACGATGCGGGCAATTAAAGGAATCACATTTGCTACTCAAGTAGCAACAGCGTTGACCCAAACAGATTATACAGGGTCTATGGTGTATACTGAAGCCGGTTTGGCACCTTATACTTCACCACCATTAATTACACCTGTTTACGATCAACAAGCACTTTTGTTTACTACTTGGTTGGCAGAATTGGATGGCGCAATTGCAGATTTAACGGCTTCAGAACAATTTAGCTTAGCTAGTCAAGACATTGTTTATAATGGCGATTATGGCAAATGGGCTAAATTTTGTAATCTTTTAAAGTTAAGGATTGCTGCTAGGCTTGTAAATGCGGACAGAAGCAAGGCATTAAGTATTGCAGGAGAAGTAGCTAATTCATCTGCTGGTATTATGAATGCGTTGGACGAGGATTTTATATATAAAAGAGGAATAAACTACAGGGGAACAGGTAATGGTACACAGCCAGGTACAGGTGGATTAAACCTTGTAGATTTCTTACGGGATAATAAGGATCCTAGAGTACGATTTTTGTTCGATAAAAATGATTTTAATGCGGAGGTTGTTCAGGCCTTTATTGATGCCGGAAGAGAACTTCCAAGTTATGTGGAACAATACGTGGTATTCAACGGTAGTGGGAATTTTGAGAGTTGGTCTGGCCCAGGAGAACCTTGGGTAAGGTATCATGGAGCTCCAGTTTCACCGGATAAGCAACAGGACGGTGCTTATGATGATTATTTTCAACAAGCATCAAGGAATAGAATTACCTTAGGTGGTGTGGAAAAATCGTATACTTCAACTTCTTCTTTTGCTGAAAAGAACACGCGTACCGGAATCGACTTTACTTACCCAACAAGTCCGGGTGGGCGTTTAATTCAAAAAAACGGCAACCATCCTGCATTAGAAGTAATATTAGGTTCATCAGCTGAAACCAACCTTTATTTGGCAGAATTTAAATTGTTAGGAGCAAATGTTCCAGGAAGTGCTCAGGCATATTTTAACCGAGGAGTTGAGTTATCTATTCAAAGAATGGATATTCTTGCTAAAAATTCGGGTACATATTACTATGAAAACGACCCGGTTTATCAAGACGAGGCAATGGCAGCAACGGCATCTACCAAATTGAAGGCTAATGAAATTGCTGATTTGTTGGCACAGCCAGATTACGATCTTTCCACCAAAGGTTTGGAAAAAGTGTATATTCAACAGTATGTTAATTTTGCAATTACCCCGCATGATACCTATACGACTGTTAGACGCTCTGGTATTCCTATGGTTGGTAGTTCTGTTTTGGCCCGGGAGCCTTTCTTGGCTGCAGGTGCTCCCTTGACGATTCCAAGACGTTTTGAGATTGGAACTCCTACAGAGGATAATGTTAATTTTGCAAATGCAAAAAAATCCATAGAGGAGCAAGGATTTACTACAGGTACCAATGATCCAAGTATTTTAAATACGCAAAGAATTTGGTTTGATGCTAGTAATCCAAATTACGGAGAAGGACCTAAGAGTTAATTATTATTAAGCTAGTTGAAAAAAGGGTTGATCTTATGGGTCAGCCCTTTTTTTGTTTTAACAATATTGGCTAGACTACTCATTCCAATCTATGTGAAATTATTGAGAGGGTTAAAAATGATCCAAAGTCAAGTCCTATTCTTCAATGAGACTGAGAACGGTTAGAGGGGTAAGGTAGAGGTCATGGAAAATACGCTACAAATAAATTTTTGCGTCCATTTAATTTGTAGAGTGAATTAATATGGATAGCACATTCTCTAGAAATAAAAACCATACAAAATAATTCAATTTTGTATGGTTTTTATTTTACAATCATAGTTGATAGTTAGTCATTTGACTTTTACGTAAAGTTGTTAGTCGAATTAATTTCTTTTCCTTACCAAGAAAGCGAAAATTTAGTAATTAATTAACATTAGGGTAACCCCCTGTAAACTTCTAATTAACTAACTAAAAATTCTTAGGATGATTAAAAAATTTCATTACTATTTATTATTGAGTGCATTTCTCTTAGTACAGGGAATGACGGCTCAGACCAAGACTGTTTCCGGGACAGTTTCCGATGATTTGGGTACTCCACTGCCAGGTGTAAACGTGGTAGAAAAAGGTACTACAAACGGTACCTCAACAGATTTTGATGGAAACTTTTCCATTAAAGTTTCCAACAATGCCACTTTGGTGCTGTCTTCTTTAGGATTTACCAAAAAAGAAGTTGCAGTGGGTGCACAAACTTCTATTAAAGTTGTTCTTGCAGAGGATGCTGAGCAATTAGGAGAAGTTGTTGTAACTGGTTTGGGTATTACAAGGGAAAAGAAGTCCCTAGGTTATGCTACTGCGACTATTAGTGCAGAAGCTTTGACCGAAACGGCAACACCTAACTTTGCAACAGCATTGTATGGAAAGGCTCCCGGTGTTAGTATAAACACTACTCCTGGTGGGTCTACCAGTGCCTCTAACATAACTATAAGAGGTGTAGCCTCTATTACAGGTAGAAGTCAGCCGTTAATTATTTTGGACGGTGTGCCCATTAGGGACGGTGAAGTTTCCAACAATAATTATTGGGGAGACCAACGTTTAAGAGGTAATGGTCTTTTGGATATTAACCCAGAGGATATAGATAACATTTCCATTCTTAAAGGTGCATCTGCAGCAGCACTTTACGGTTCTGAAGCGGTGAACGGAGTTATATTGATTACTACAAAGAGCGGTAAAAATAGTAAGAAGGGAATGAAAGTAGATTTAAGTTCTTCTTATAGCTTTGACAAAGTGGCATATCTTCCAAGATATCAAAACGTAAGGGGGCCAGGTGCTCCATTGAACGTTTCTAATGGCGGACAGGATGCCGAAGGATTTATATATCATGATGTAGATGGGAATGGTACTGCCGAAACAAGGGGTGTATTGGGGTATAGTATTAACTTTGGACCTAAGTTTGACGGTAAACCAACCATAGGTTGGGATGGAATAGTAAGGCCTTATGAAGCACAACAGGATAATTATTCTGGACTATTCAACACAGCTCACAACACCAGTGTTAACATGTCCATTACCAATGTGACCGACAATTCCAATTTAAGATTTTCTTATACCCGTCAGGATAATCAAGGTATAAGTTTAGGTGCTGAGGAGAAAAAAAATGTATTTAATTTGAATACAACATTCAAATGGGCAAAGGATTTTTCTACAGATGTAATCGTGAATTATGTTAATCAATCTGTCTTCAATAGACCTTATTCGGTAGACCGATTGACCAATAACTTTGGAGGTATGATGACCAGATGGGATCATGGCGACTGGTATTTGAACAGATATAAAACAAGTAAAGGGTATCGTTATGTTCAAGGAACTGATCAGAGTTTAACTCCGGAGGAAAACATTATATATCCTGGATTTAGAGGAGATATTGGAGACTTTATTTGGAGGGTAAAGGAGAATATGTTGGAAGAACAGAGCAATAGAGTAATTGGTACTATTACCAATACCTGGGACGTTACTAAGGGGCTAAACCTAAGAGGAAGAATTTCTAGTGACTTCACCAATAGAAAAACTGAGGCCAGTAGTTCTACAGAAAGACCTTTGGCTTTTGGTAATTCTGGTGGGTTTAGTATGAGCAATGATAATTTCAATGTATTGTACGGTGAATTGTTGTTAAGATATGAAACTCCAATTACTACAGATTTGACGCTGGCCATGATGGCAGGTTACAATGCCACCAAACAAAACGAGTCTAACTTAAGCAGAGGAACAAATGGTGGACTAAGTGTAGAAAATTGGTTCGACATTTCTGCATCCGTAAACACACCTAATTCCGGTAGTAGTCGTAGCTCTATTGTAAAAGATGCCATATTGGGTACTATGAATTTGGATTACAAAGGATATTTCTACGTAGAGGGTACAATTCGTAAGGATAAGACTTCCACGATGAACCCAAACAACAATAGCTTTGTGTACCCATCGGTAAACTCGAGTTTTGTGCTATCAGAGGCTTTTGATCTTCCACTATTTATGAACTATTTTAAAATTCGCGGATCTTGGGGTATTGTGGGTAACTACCCTGATATTTATGGAGCCAACATTGCTTATAACCAGAATACGTTAGGTTCTCAAGGTGGTAACCCTGTATTGTATACCACTATACCTTCCAGTTTTGGAAATGACGGGATTAGACCTGAAGAGAAACATGAGTATGAATTTGGTATGGAGCTTAAATTTTTTCAGGGTAGGCTAGGTCTTGATGCTTCCTACTATAATGCCCAAGTAGTTGATCAGATTCTTCCTTTGACGCTTCCAAGTAGCTCAGGGGCAAATTCAGTGCTTACCAATATCGGTACACTTAGGAACAAAGGTTATGAGTTAGGTTTGTCAGGTACTCCTGTAGACACTGGATCTTTTAGATGGGATATCATCGTAAACGTTGCAAAGAACGAAAACAAAGTTGAGAAATTGGCACCAGGATTGGATGAATTATTGCATGCCGATTATGACGGGAATGCTGCACAGTTGAAGTCGTTGGTAGGACAACCCATGGGAGATCTTTACGCGCATCCGGTTGCTACGGATTCCCAAGGTAGAAGAATTGTTGATCCTAATGGATTATATAAGGTTGATGCTGATAATATGGAAAAATTCGGTAATGCCATGCCCAAATGGACAGGTGGTGTAATGAACTCCTTTAGTTATAAGAACATTACTTTGGATGCACTTGTTGATGGCCGTATTGGTGGTCACGTAATGCCAACGGCGTTGAATTGGATGATCAGTCGTGGTCTTACTGAGGAAAGCTTAAATTACATGGATACTGAACATGGCGGTCTTAGCTATTATGAGGACGTTAGTGGTACAAGAATTCAGACTACTCCTAGTGCAACTGCTGGTCCAGGCGGAGAGGTAGTATACCATGATGGTATTTTATTGGAAGGGGTTACCAATGATGGTCAACCTAACGATCAAATAGCTTCTTCTGCTGATTATTATTGGACGGTTTATAACTGGGGTGGACCTCAGTATAGTCCTAACACTCGATATGAACTATATATAAAGGAGAATACGTATTTTAAAATGAGGGAATTATCCATAGGGTATAAAATGCCGACAAAAGTATTGGAGAAGATCGGACTTAGTAAATTACAGTTTTCTGTTTTTGGTAGAAACTTGTTTTATCTGTACAGAACAATTAAGGATATGGATGGAGAACAGACAACAGCTGGCTCTAGATGGTTCCAAAACGTTAATAACGTTGGTACCAACCCTTCTACTCGTTCTTTCGGTCTAATGGTAAGAGCTAGTTTATAATAATATAAATAAGAATATTTAAAAAGATATTTCATGAAAAAATTATCGATAATGCTCAGTATTGTTATGGCTACGGTCATCAGCGGGTGTACTGAGGCAGATTTTAGTGAGAATTACGCAAACCCTTCCAAAGTATCGACAGCTACAGTAGAAAAGCAATTTGCTGGAATGTTCGTTGCGAATAGGGAATATGTTCTTCCAGCCTATTGGAACTATTTTGTAGTTCTAAGAACTACATTAACACGATATACCCAAGCAGTGGGTTGGGTGAACGCTTCAAACCAATATGTTCCCGGTGAAGCCGGTATTGGTGGGCGATGGGGAAATTACTATGATTTCTTGTCGCAATACAGGGAGTTGGAGAAAATTTACAATAATCTTTCTTCAGAGGATCAAGCTGATTTAAGGGTGTATATGCTTACAGCTACTATTTACCTTTATGATCATACCCAAAGGGTAGTTGACCTGCATGGTGATATTCCTTTCTCTGATGCGGGTAGATTAAGTCAAAATGGAGGTGATTATTTGGCTTCATTACCAGCTTATGATACTGCCGAAAGTATATATACTACCATGTTGGATGGCTTAAAAGGTTTTTCTGATGAATTGAACAGCATTAACGTTAGTCCTGGAATCATGATTGGTTTTAAGACTCAGGATTTTGTTAACGGTGGTGATATAGCTACTTGGAAAAAGTATTGTAATTCACTTAGATTAAGAATGTTGACCAGAGTTTCTGGAGTTTCGGAGTTTCAATCTAGAGCGCAGTCCGAGATTAGTGCTATTTTGGCAAATCCAGGACAATATCCTTTGGTGGAGACCAATCTTGAAAACGTTCAAATAGATGTTGTTAGTTTGGATACCCCTATTCACTCCAAAGGCTTCAGGGGTGGTTTGGAAGATTGGGATGGCAACTTGGCCGGAAAGGCAATGATCGATCATATGTTGGATAATGCGGATCCTAGATTGAGAGCTATGTACGAACCAGGAGAGGAAGCTGGTGGTACCTATTTAGGTTTAGATCCTTTACTAAGCGAGAATGTACAAACTACATTGGTAGCTGGAGGAACTCTATCCAGATATAACCGTTCAACCTTAAGTAGAAATGAATATTTCCCCGGACTTTTGTTTACTGCAGCTGAAGTAAGTCTACATAAGGCCGAGTATTATCTAAAGGCCAGTAATGACGCGATGGCTAAAGCTAGTTATGAGGACGCCATTGAAAAATCTACGGAATTCTATTATGACCTACGTGAATTAAGTGCAGATGGAACCTCTATTGATCTAGTTCCTACCAATGATGCAGAAGTACAGGCTTATATTGGTAGTGCCGATGTAAATTGGGATAACGCTACAACGGCTGCGGAAAAATTGTCCTTGATTGCAACTGAAAAATGGATACATTTTAGCGTTCTTCAATTGCCTGATAGCTGGGCTGAGCAAAGAAGATTGAATTTGCCTCAATTCTCATTTCAACCTGATAACGCTAACGAACAGACATTGCCACCTAACCGTTGGATTTACCCAAATAGCGAGCGTGTTTATAACACTGATAATTATAATACGGTAAGTTCTGAGGATAATTTGACTACCAAATTGTTTTGGGACGTAAACTAAGGAATTGAGTTAGTTTTAATTTTGTTTTAATAAAGCCCGATACAGTTATAGTATCGGGCTTTTATTATGGTAGCAGAGTCTGCCGGACAATTCGATTTAAGAAGTTTTAATATAGAACGGCGCGCCATAGATCCATATCCACCTTGATCCTGGCTTTTAGGCGAAAGCTTGTTACGGGATGGCTTATAGGTCGAACCCCGCTAATAAAATAAAAATAAATTGAGATGTATTTATTTTTGGATTTTAGAACCTATAAATATCATTGGTAATCCCAGTCCAAACCTCTGCATTATGTTGTAAACTTGTAGTTGATATATTTTGCTATTGATCAACGATACTGTTCATTTCTGGGATGATTGCAGTTGGTTAATCCCTCATTTTATTCTCAAAAAGAAAGACTCCATTTTTGTTAGCAATCACGATATCAGGTTTCTGGTCTTTGTTCATATCTTCCACCACAATATTAAGGCCTGCACCCGAATCGTGGTCGATAATATGTTCTTTGAAATAAGGTTTTTTGCCGGGAGTAAATTCAATATAAAGAAGAATTGGCGCATCACTGTCCCCCGCATCGTTGCCATTATGGGCCAAGTAGCGTTTGCCTGTAATTAATTCCTTGCTACCATCTCCATTGATGTCCGTCATAATAGTTGAATGCGTTTGGGAAGTGGTATTGCTAATTAGGTTCGTATTAAAGTTTAGCCCATCTAGCTGTTCGTGCCACCATATTCCCAATGCGTGGGCCGAGGCAGTGACCACATCGTTTTTACCATCATTATTTATATCCAGCACCTGCATATGGGAGCAGGGATCGCTTAGATTTGTGCTGTGAAATTGCCAATTTCCAATGGTTTTGTCAGCTTTTCCTTCAAACCAACCTTCAGCAATCATTACATCATCTACACCATCATTATTAACATCTCCCAAGCCAATACCATGGGAAAACCGCTCCGTTCCCGGCACATTTTCAGTGCTGATCGGAAAACGCTTCCATTGGGTTTCCCCCGGGTTCAAGGGAGCCTGTAGCCAAACAATTTGATTTTTATCCACATCTCCGCAGAGTATATCCAACCTACCATCCCCATCAATATCTACAAAACCTGGCGATTCATTGGAAATACCCATTCCGTCCGCAATGATATGCTTCTTCCAATCTCCAGATTTGTTTTTAGGGTTTTCAAACCAAAAACCTGGTTTTCCAGGATAGTCTATTATGATTACATCATGCCATCCGTCCAAATTTACATCCATACTCAGGTTCAAGAAAGATTCACAGTATTCCTTCCATGGGTTAAAGGTTCGGGATGGTGCCATTTCGTGTCTCTTCCATGAAGGTGCTTCGAACCAATAATAGCCTGCTACAATATCCATCAAACCGTCCTTGTTTAAGTCACCAACAGCAACTCCTTCTGAAATAAAATCCCTTGTGAGCACTGTTTTTTTAAAATTCTCGTTGGTTTTACTCTGCCCAATGGAGGTTTGGAGGCTACCGAAATATATCAAAAGACCACAAAAAACTTGTCCAATAGTATTTTTAATTCCCGTTTTCATTTTTTGGTTTTGTTATGGTATTAAAATTAACACTTTTATAAATGCCAATGTTAGGTTATTATTCACTCAATAGTTTTTCGACGAGCACTAATTGTAACCTAGCTTCCTCTGATTGCTCTGGGTCTAGTTGACCATGGTACTTTTTTAATAAATTTTTGGATGCTGCGGTTTTCAATGCGCCAATCCTTTGAAGCGTATACGTTAGAATATTAGGGATTTTGGTTTTTCCGGCCAATTGGAGCGCACGGTCAGGGTCCAGGGGAATTAAGGGTTCGGTAGCGTACCATAACATTAATGGGATATTGTGGTCTGTTAAATCTTCCGTTTTCTGAACTAGTGCCTCCAAAACGTCCCAGCGCTTTGCGGGTGCCAAACGAAGCATTCCAGAGGCTAGGTAGAGCCTTACCAAAGGTGATGGATCTTTTTTGGCCATCCCTACAAACTTTTCTAAGGTGGTTGGTGATACCTTCTTATCCTCGGTCAACAATTGTATAGCCCAACTTCTAATATATTCATTGTTGTTGCTCAGTAAATCATATAGTTCTTTTTCGTTTAGCCCTTGGGTAACGTGTAAGGTCCATAGCGCTCGTAGTTTTCTGGTTACGTCTTCATTATTGGCTAGAATAGCTTTAAGCGCAGTATGTACTTCAGGATTACCTCCTCGCTCTTGTAAGATTGTCCTAGCCTGTCTCACATAAAATTCGTTGGGATGCAATTGGTAGTTGACGAGTTCCAGGTCGGATGCTTTTTGCAAATCAACCTTAACCCACTGATCATTTTTATGGCTGATCTTAAATATCCGTCCCAAAGTCTTATCATGCACATCTGGGTTGGAACTGTGACATTGATTCTGGTCGTACCAATCTATTGCAAATACAGATCCACTGGGGTCATATTTGAAGTTGAGCCATTGGGACCAGGAATCGTTCATGGCTAGAAAATCCTTATTGTGGGAGCCGACATATCCAGACCCGGATCTAGTAAGTTGATCATTGTTAAGTTTAGATCCATTGATGTTGTTCATAAAGATGGTATTCCGATATTCTTTGGGCCATGAATTTCCGCCCAAATAAATCATTGCGCCTGCATGGGCATGACCCCCACCAGCTGCCGCTGACCTAAAATTACCGGCATGAGGCCCACGGTCGCCCAACCAATGTACATGGTCCCCAATGGTTTTAATATCATCATAGGTATAGGGATTAAAATGATTCCCTGCCTGACGTTGGTATCTGGCCCCTTGGATAACGTGGTATAGATGTGGAATTACGCAAACCGTGATAAACGGATGACCGTAGTCATTAAAATCAATTCCCCAAGGATTGCTGCTTCCTTCGGCAAATACTTCAAACTCATGTCTCGTTGGGTGATAGCGCCAGACGCCTGCGTTGATTTTAGTTCTTTGTTTGTCAGAAACTCCGGGCTTGCCTACATTGGAATGGGTGAAAACTCCTTGTACGCCATAAAGCCATCCATCTGGTCCCCAGCGCAGATTGTTTATTACCTCATGGGTATCATCCAATCCCCAACCATCCAGTAATTTTTGAGGTGGTCCCGATGGCTTGTCTTTTTCAGTATCGATTGGAATATATAACAAATACGGGGCAGCCCCCAACCATACACCTCCCATGCCTATTTCTATTCCGCTAACCAGATTTAGGCCTTCAGTAAAAACCTTTCTCTTATCTAAAGTTCCGTCACCATTGGTATCCTCAAAAATGAGAATACGATCTTTTCCCTGTCCTTCAGGGGCGGGAGTAGGGTAGGTGTGTGCTTCAACGACCCAAAGTCGACCGCGAGCATCCATGGTAAAGCTTATTGGGCGAACTACATCTGGTTCCGAGGCGGCCAAGGTTATTTTAAAGTCGTCGGGCAAAGTCATAGCCTTTGCTGCTTCTTTCCCTGAAAGGCCTGAATTGATTATAGGGTCCAATGGAGGCAGTACAATAATGTCATCCTTATTTAATTCATTGGGAAAAAAGGGTCGAGTGGGGTAGAACCGGAAGTCATCAAAATTTATATGTGCCCATTTATCATCCTTTATATATGGAATTTGTGAGATACCGGTTTCGTCATCAATAATACGAATAAATATATCCTTTTGTAAATAAGGTTTAAGATCTATCACTACGGGTTGCAGCGTTGCCCTGCCTTGTCCAGTGGAACTATAGATGACTTGATCGGTTTCGGTGAGCTTTATTTCCACACGCGTGTCGGCCAATGCACCACCCGATATCTTAAAGGAAGCATAGGGATGGGTTACCTTGAAAGGTACAGAAATTAAAGTACCCGTGAGTTTATAATTAGTGGTGCCTCCACTGGTTAGAAAGTAGTTGCCATCAAAGGAAATTTGGGCATCAGTCTCATGTACTGGGGAAGGGTCTTGTTTATAGATAGGATTTTTAAAAGCATTTCCGGTGGCCGTCCAATCTTGAAGTGAACCGGTTTCAAAGCCGAGGTTCAGCGGTTTTCCATTTTTTGTGGGTAGAACTCCTGTAATGGATGGTCCCGATAGGTCTCCCTCCACGATCTCAAATTTCCCCACCATGCCCGCCGCACGATGTCCTGGAACCGTGCAGAAATAGGTGTCATTTTCCATTGCTAGGAAGGTGATACTCGTACTGGATCCCTTTTCCAATAGGGTGCCACTCTTTATTCCCAATTTCTCCATGGCAATATCATGTGTCATGGTCTCACCATTGGTAATTGTAATACGTACACGATCTCCAGGGTTGGCCCGAAGGGTTGGATTACGGGTTCCATCATTGGCGAAATACCCCAACATGGTAGCTTCAAGTGCATAGTCTTGATCAATGATCGTGGTGTCTTTTCCCGCAAGTTCCGAGGCCTCTTTTTTGTTACTTGTTCGGCAGCTCGAAAAAACAATAAATAGCAGTAGTAAAAAAGTATGGGAAAGTAAACGAGGATTGGTCATAGGCCCTGGTTATGTTGAAACAGTTAGTTTAATTCTTCTATAAATATATCTTTAAAGGCAACCTGGGCCTTTCCGTTACCATGGATCTGAAGCCCTATCAAGCCGGATTGCGGTATAGTTATGTCTTCTTCGGTATAGTCAACTGTTAAGTTGCCATTGATGTAAAGACGTATGTTCCGATTTTCGGCCCTAATTTCATAATCGTTCCAATCGTCAATTTTTATCCAGCGTTGTATTTTTAGTGAGTCTGGAGCCATCAAGGTTTTGTTTCTTCGGGATTCATCATATAGACTGGCCCAATAATTTTCTCCCCAATCTGCTTGATAGCCTGTCATTTCGTAGGATGGATCCATTAACCTTTTACTTCTAAATTGAATTCCGGAATTGATAAATCCTTCCTTCCCCATTAATTTTATCTTTAGTTTAAGTATGAAATTGGCATACGGACGCTTTGTGCATAGGAAATCATTATGAGGGACGGTATTATCCAAAGAACCACCTATGATAGTTCCATCTTTAATCCTCCAAGTAGAAATAGTATCTCCCTCCCAACCAGAAAATGTTTTCCCGTTAAAAAGGGAGATTCCCTCTGATGTCGATTTATTCTTACATGCCATCAATATAAACAGCAGCATAAAAAAGGATAGTAATAAACGTTTCATTCTGCTTTGGTTACCCCTATATTAATTAGTGATGTCTACAAATTAAGTTAAAGAAATAAGAAATCCTACAGACCCCACTTTCCTTTGAGATTTGAAAAGTCCTTAATCCTTTAAATAATAAAAATGTCCGTCTTCGGCTCCGATCAATAAATTTGGCTTGCCATCCTTATCCCAGTCAACCATGGTTGGGCTAGTGGTGTGCCCTGCAAGTTTGGTTTTGACCAGATTTCCTTTTTTCTTGAAAACAGTGATTCCGTTAGTTTCCCCTAAATTCTCGTACCATTCAATATTTTCGCTGTTGGCCAAGAGATCAAGGTCCCCATCGCTGTCCCAATCGGTAAACTCTATTTTCCTTCGACCACTACCACCTGCTTCACGCTCGTTTAAACGTAATAGGTCGTTGCCGATTTCCCCATCGGCATTTTTGAAGATACGTTGTCCTGGTTTTAGATAAAGCTTGCCCCGCTTTTTAAATCGCTCAAAAAACGCCAAATATCCTTCGTGATCTAACATTACCAAATCCATAAGGCCATCTTTGTTCCAGTCTATTGCATAAGGTGTAGTTCTCCATTGTGTGGCCAATTCGTCTTTTTCTGGATTCCACCAGTTCCATTTTGGTTTTGGAACTTTGTTTTTCTCCCAAGCTACTTTAACACCTCCCATTTTAGTTAGTTTGGGATCACCTTTTGCCCCTGTGTTTTTATACCATTGCACTTTGCCAAATATGGAATTCAACAGAATATCCTTTAATCCATCCCCATCCCAATCCGCGACAGTCAGGGTCGTATAGCCCCACTTACTTTCGGCCGGGCCTTGAATGGAGCCGCTGTTGCCTGCCATAATACGCATTACTTCACCATCGGCTTCCAGATAGATGGGTTCTTTCCATTCCGGAGTATCGCCTCCATGAAGATTTTCTATGAAACCAATATAGCCGGCTGAATTTCCACAGATCAGATCTTCGTCACCATCATCGTCCCAATCAATACTAAAGGGAGTAACTAAAGCACCGAATTTTAGATTTTGACTTCTCTGTTGGATATATTCGAGCGATTTAAATACAGGCATTTTGTTAGTGACTGTCCCTGTATTTTCAATAAATACTACCCTTCCGTCTTCATCGCCAACTACAAGGTCGATCTTAGAATCATTGTTCCAATCAAGTGCCACCGGCCTCATCATTTCCAGATCCATTTTTAGGATTCCATTATTATTTTCAAGAAATCTTCCTTTGGCATAAATGGGGTTTTCGCGAGTTCCTGTATTCTCGAAGTAGCTAAAGCGATCAATGAATTCCCCGCAGATAATATCCAGATCACCATCACCATCAAAATCGGCCATATTGGGCGTAGTATTGCCATAAACGTCTATAGGTTGGTTGCCAGCTAGAATTTTCCCATCATTTCTATATTTTCCGTTGTCGTTGGTCAATAAATAAAGGTATCCCCGAAGGTCTCCGTTGGTCCATTCCCCTTTGTCGTTAAAGGCATTGTCCCAACCATACTCACTCCAATCATCTATTCCTACGATGAGGTCCATATCCCCGTCATTGTCATAATCAACGTATTTCCAATCGCTAAAACGTTCTTTATAAAGATCAATTAGCTCGGATGCCTGGTACAGTCCTTCTGGCCTTGTATATCCATATCTTCTAAAGTTGTCGTATTCCAAACCAACTCCTAAAACCCTAGCCTCCCCCTCCACATAGGAGATGGAAACATTCCGCATGCCGTCACCAATTTTAATGGGGGTATCAAATATTGGGTTGCCTTGTTCGTCTTTGGATGAGTTTTTAAACAAAAATGTGCCATTAAATGGAACGTCTGTACACGAAATAACCAAATCTAGATCTCCATCCTGATCATAATCCATGGGTAAGGGATTGGCCCAGAGTCCCACAGCAAGATCCTTGGTGGAGGTGGTATCCTTGTATTGTAATCGTATAAGGTTGTCATCAGTGATTTGACCAATGGAAACGGTAGTGCTTGTCAAGAAAAAGCAAGTGATTAATCGTTTAAGCATCATAGGTAGATTTTACTATTTTAATTGGATTGATTAGAATATGAATTAAAGTTTTCAAATTAGGATTTATTTTTCAATTGACCAACCGTTTAATACTTTGCAAATTTTTCTAACGTATTTTGATTGTTACAGCCTTATGCATTGATGAAGAATAGGGAATATCATTCCTTACAAATTGTATTATAGGGTCGGTATAAAAAAGTTTCAATTTTTTGACAAAGGTTAGGGTTAAATTGTTTGATCTTTCCTATTTTTGCAATCTCATTTTCGGGATGTGGCGCAGTTCCCGCAAAGGAGCGGGACATACCGGTAGCGTATCACGCCCGGGGCGTGATGGTCGCTTGAAATAATGGATTATGTAGTTTACATATTGTTCAGTGAGACGTCCGACAGGTATTATGTGGGCCAGACTAACAATATTGAAAAACGGCTTGTTACTCACAATAATGGTGGTAAAAAGTATACTTCCAAGGGCAGACCTTGGATTTTGAAAAGAGTTTATCCCTGTACCTATCGAACCGAGGCGGTACAGTTGGAAAGAAGGATAAAGAAAAGAGGTATCAAACGATATCTCGACGAAAAGTAATTTTCGGGATGTGGATTAGTTCCCGCAAAGGAGCGGGACAGACCGGTAGCGTATCACGCCCTGGGCGTGATGGTCGCTTGAAATAATGGATTATGTAGTTTACATATTGTTCAGTGAAACGGCCAACAGGTATTATGTGGGTCAGACGAACAATATTGAAAAACGGCTTGTTACTCACAATAATGGTGGTAAAAAGTATACTTCCAAGGGCAGACCTTGGATTTTGAAAAGAGTCTATACCTGTACCGATAGAACCGAGGCGGTGCAGTTGGAAAGAAGGATAAAGAAAAGAGGTATCAAACGATATCTTGACGAAAAGTAATTTTCGGGATGTGGCGCAGTTCCCGCAAAGGAGCGGGACAGGCTCGGTAGGGTATCACGCCCTGGGCGTGATGGTCGCTTGAAATAATGGATTATGTAGTTTACATATTGTTTAGTGAAACGGCCGACAGGTATTATGTGGGTCATACGAACAATGTTGAAAAACGGCTTGTTACCCACAATAATGGTGGTAAAAAGTATCCATCCAAGGGCAGACCTTGGATTTTGATAAAGATTTATCCCTGTGCCGATCGAACCGAGGCGGTGCAGTTGGAAAGAAAGATAAAGAAAAGAGGTATCAAACGATATCTCGACGAAAAGTAATTTTCGGGATGTGGCGCAGTCCGGTAGCGTACACGGCTGGGGGCCGTGTGGTCGCAGGTTCAAATCCTGTCATCCCGACTTGACTAGTTTCATCTAGTGGCATGACGTTGCAAATCACCTGATTTGCAACGTTTTATGTTTTTAGGGGGTCCAGATGAAACCTCTTGAAACTACCTGAAAACACCTCTTTGGTGTCCATAAAGGGATTTTGAAACCACAGTATTTTTTGTACATTGAAGTAGCTTTTGTAGGTATTTAACCTTGTGTTTTTACCATTTTATTTACTAATTTAAAGCTATGTAATATGTTGGAAAACAGTAGATTATCAGTCGTATTTGTCGTTAGGAAGCTCACTTCTAAAATCGACACCATTAAGATTTACGCACGCGTGACAGTAGATGGAAAAAGAGCCGAATTCAATCTAAATCGGGAATTGTCGGTGTCCCTTTGGGACGAAAAACGTAAAAGAGGGAAAGGATTTTCCAAGTACGTTATCTCGCTAAACAAGTATATGGACCAAGTTTTTACGGGATTGCACGAGGCACATCGGCAACTTTTACAGGAGGAAGTTGACATTACTTCTGCTGGAATAAAGGCTCGATATTTAGGAGAAGATGAAAGAGGCAAGTCACTACTCGATTTGATCACATACCACAATACTTCTATGCACACTTCTCTTAGAATTGGAACGATGAAGAACTATTATAGTTCTGAGCGGTGTATAAAACTGTTTTTAGAAGAGGAATTGGATGTTGAAGATATACTTCTCAAAAAGCTGAACTACGGTTTTATTGTAGATTTTGAACAATATCTGAGGAGGTATAAGCCGACCACACGAATGGGTTGTGCTAATAATGGTGCCATGAAACACATGGAGCGCTTAAAAAAGATGTCCAAACTTGCCGTCAAACTGGAATGGCTGGAAAAAGACCCATTTATAAATTTTAAACTTCGGTTTGAAAAAACTGAACGTCACTTTTTAACAGAACGGGAGTTGCAACTCATTGAAGAAACTATATTTAAGGTTCCAAGTACCCAACATATTAAAGACTTGTTCATTTTTGCCTGTTATACCGGGCTTTCGTTTATTGATGTACATGAATTAAAGAGAGACCATTTGGTTATGGGAATTGATGGTAATGATTGGCTCTACACCAAAAGGACCAAGACCGATGAACCATTAAAAATTCCGTTACTGCCAAAAGCCAAGGAAATTTTGGATAAGTATAAGGATGAACAGGATATGGTTTCTGCAGGAAGATTATTGCCCATATATAGCAACCAAATGATGAACAGGGTTTTAAAGGATATCGCAATCGCGTGTGGTATTCGTAAAAAGATAACCTTTCATGTAGCCCGGCATACCTTTGCTACCGCGATTACCCTTTCAAATGGTGTGCCCCTTGAAACGGTTTCCAAGTTGTTGGGTCATACCAAATTATCTACTACTCAAATCTATGCTAGAGTGGTGGAAAAAAAGGTAGGGGAGGATATGCAGAATTTGATGGCTACCATGAAGCTAAAGAAAGTTAGGGCTGAGGAAATCTCCTGAGTTGTTCTATAATGCTGTGAGCTGCTTAAAAGAATTCATTTGGGTACGGTTTAAAAAGTAAAGATTGTGAATCTTTACTTTTTTGAGCGGGTTGGTGCGCTGGCGTATTTTAGCCTTCACTTCTTTTAAATTTTTCTTCTAATAGTTTTTTTACAAGGGCAATGAAACACTTATTATAAGAGCCGACGATAGGAGGGAGGGCAATGTGTGTGGAATGAATGAGAAATAGATGTTTTAATGACATATCGACACCTTTTTCTTGTGTTATTTGAATTTCTGTCATTGATTTCACGAAAAATTAAAATGATTATCAGTTGGTCTAATATTTGACCCAAAGAAATCAAATAAATAGATGTATGTGCACTGTGATTATTTTAGGAACGGCCCATTCAGAAGGTGGAGCTTGTACATCTGAAGAATTATACCAAATAATCAGAGAAATTTCTCCCGAGGTAATTTTTTGTGAAGCTTCACAAGAGAAATTGCCTAAAATGCTAAAGGCAACCCATATTGATACTCCAGAAATGAACTTTATTCGAAGGTTAATCAAAGAAAAATCTTTTGAAATAGTTCCAGTTGATGTAAATATAGATCCTTTTGACAGACGCCTTGAAGACATGTTTTCGCTAATTGAAGGAAACATGAAAGTATACTCCAACGCATCTACTATTCTATTAAATGAGACATTTTCCAAGGGATTCACCTTTTTAAATAGTCTTAAGAGCGACAAGATATTTAGAGATAAGAACTCCATGGAGAAGTACTTCTTTGAAAAGTTAAAAAACCAAGAGTTATCAGATTTTTATTCTGAGTGGTTAAAATGGAATGATACACGTGAAAACCAATGGATTAATCTTATTCATAATTACTTAAAAATAAATAAACCTAAAAAGGCAGTGTTTCTTGTTGGCGCTGGTCACAGATTTCGATTAATAGATAAGATTAAAAATATAGAAGATAGTAACAAGCTTTTTTCGGATTGGGATTTTTTTCATTTCAGGTGAAACTTACGTCATTTAGGAGGGGAGGGTATTGTGTGTGGAATGGGATTATGCTCTCTAAAAATCAATTAATTACTGAATTCCGTAAATCTTTACTTGTTAAAATTCAGTATATTTAAAGTCTAATATCTAAAACCAACTTGAATAATACTGTAACCGATTTCTCCGCTAAAGAACCAGCCTTAGGATATTTTTATCAATTTTTGTATTCACTTTTTAGATTAATTAAATCTAAGAATACTGAAGCATCTGTGCGTATAGAATGTCTTGACGATATAGAAATAATTGACGATTCATTAGATTTAGTTCAAACAAAATTGCATATTAAATCTGTTGCAAATCTTAGTGACACTAGTCCTGACTTTTGGAAATCTATTAGAGTTTGGGTTGATAATATTAAAGAACAGAGGATTGACATAGATAAAACAACATTTACCTTAGTAACTACCTCTAATATTTCTGAATCTAGCTTTTTAAACTATTTTTCGGAAACAAAAAATTCAAATGAAACAATATTTTCTGAATCTGAAATTCTACATCAGCTTGTGAATGTTGCTACCAATTCTGCCAGTGCAACCAATAAAAAGGGTTACGATCTATTCTTAAGTCTCCCTAAAGAGAGTCAAATTAAACTCATTAATAATATTTCTATAATTGATGCTTCGTTAAGTGTTGATGATTTATTGGATGAAATTAAACACGAGTTAAGATTAAATATTGTCACAGACAAACTTCAATTTCTTACAGATAGAGTTATTGGTAATTGGATGGTATTCGGAGTTAAACATCTTACTAATCGAATTCCTGAAATAACTTATAAGCAACTGCATTCTATAATTTTAGATATTTCCAGTTCATTCAAAGAGGATAATTTACCAAATGATTTTCTTGATGTAATTAAGATTACGGATGAAGAAGCCAACTCGTTTGGCACGAAAACATTTATTAAACAATTGGAATTAATATCCCTAAAAACAACATCGAGACAAATAAAAAATGCTATTAGTGATTTCAGGAGAGCATATGAACAAAGGTCTAGATGGATAAGGGAACAGCTCATAAATATAAATGAAGAAGAAGCATATGAAAAAGAGTTAGTGGATAAATGGAACTCATTATTCGCGATTTTGGAAGATCAATGCAATGGAGTTAGTGATGATGAGCAATTGAAAAATTTGAGCAAAGTTTTTTATACAGCTTTTTTTGTAGAGAAAGTACCTAGTATTTATATTAAGAAAAACTTTACAAGTGAGTATTTGATTAGAGGTAGTTATCATATACTTTCAGATAAAAAAATAATCGGATGGCATCCAAAATTCGAAGATTTAATATGATTAAAGAATGGAAAGACCGAACAGCAATACTTGCTAACTTACTTAATCCAGCCTTTTGTGGTGAAATTCTGAGAAGATTTATAAAAGCATATAATGATAAATCTGAAAATAAGACTTCCTTTCTTTTATGTTTCATAGTTCTACCTATCGTTTTACACAAGGAAACGAGAGAACAATTACCAAAAACGACAAACACACATTTACTAACTTGGATAGATAGTAAAGATGCTTTATTTATTGATTTTCCAAATAGAGTTAGAGATATGAAACCATATACAAATGAAACTTTAATGTTTTTACTAAAACAACAGGCTATTATTTTTAATGTAGAATCTAAAATAGAGGTAGTTACTTTTAAAAAGAAAAAATTTAATGGAGAAGACACCGCGGAAGCTGAAGAAATATTAAAAAAAGCAGAATTCTTGGGTAAATGGTTGACAAAAGTTGATGATATAAAAACACTGTTTTCTTTTTTAAGAATAACACCATAAACGATTTCGAGTATGCAGATAAAGAAAATTATTCTATATAGTAAAAACCCAATTGATGAACCAAGAGTAATAAACTTTAATACTGGAGCATTAAATATTATTACTGGAGAATCAAAATCAGGTAAGTCTGCACTAGTGGGTATAATTGACTACTGCTTAGGGTCAAAAAGCTGTAATATTTATGATGGGGTTATTCGAGTTAAAACTGAATTTTTTGCTATTATAGTAACATTTGGTGATGAAGATATATTTATCTCTAGATTGAATCCAGATGTGAAAAATAAAGCTACAATTGATGAGATTTTTGTTAAACGAAGTTATGCTGATACTGAACTACCTTTAATTGAAGAGTTTGCTCCTAATTTTAACACTTCCCTTTTGAAAAGTTTTCTTTCAGAAAAATTAAATATTAATGAAAACATTCATATTCCAGATTCTCTATCTAGAGAGCCTTTAGAAGCTAATTTTAGACACGCTCGTATTTTTAGTTTCCAACCTCAATATGTTATAGCTCAACCAAATCAACTATTTTATCATCAAGATGATACTTTTACCAAAATGGCTATTAAAGATACGCTTCCTTACTTTTTAGGAGCAATCAATGCCGATAGTTTGCAAATTGAACGTGAAATTTCTAAGAAGAAAAGACTATTAAATCAATTGTCAAGAGAAAAAAGAGAAGAAGATAAATTGAAAGAAGATGGTGTTAGTAAAGCCTATTCACTTATTGAAGAAGCAAAAGAAATAGGGATTCTAGAGAAAAATACAAATCCAAAATCAGTAAAAGAAGCTTACAATATTTTATTAAAAGTAAAGGATTGGGAGTATAAAGAATTAAATTTAAAAGGAGATGATTCTGGTCTGAAAAAGTTAATAGAAGTGAGATTATTGGTAAAAAATAAGTTAGGAAAAATAGAAGATGATATTAATGCTGTTAAGCATTATATGAAAACAGCTAGTAAATATTCTAACGAGATTAGACAACAAGAAATTAGACTTGAATCTATTGGTTTTTTTAATGATGATGATACCGAAGATTCTAATACTTGTCCATTATGTAGTAATCATTTAGAGGTTTCTAATCCAACAATTGATGATATCAAGTCTAGCCTTCTTGAAATCAGAAATGATTTAAAAAACACAACCCAAGAGAGTCCTAGGGTACAAACATATTTGGATAGTTTAGATGATTCTCAAATAGAACTCCAAAATCAATTAGAAATAGCAGAAAGAGGTATAAATGCTTTATACAATCAGAAAGAGAAAGCCCGCACTTTAAGAGATTTGAATATAAGAAGAGGACGCGTGATTGGAAGGGTAAGTTTGTTTCTTGAAAACATAAACCTAGAAGAAACTAAATCATCATTGGAACAAAACATAAAAGTTCTTCAAGATGATATTAAAGATTTATTAGATAAAGTTGATAAAGAATCAAATGAAGATAAATTAAACTCAATTTTAAATAGAATTAATCTTCAAATGACAGAGTGGTCAAATTTGATTGATGTTGAATATCAAGGTAATCCAATACGGTTTGATATAAAAAGCCTTGATTTAATAGTAGATACTGAAGAAAAACCAATTCCATTAAGTAGTGGTATAGGTAGTGGTGCTAATTGGGTTGCATATCATCTTCTTTTATTAATGGCATTACACAAAACTTTTGTAAAAAAGAATCGTCCTGTACCAAGATTTTTATTTATTGATCAACCAACTCAGGTTTATTATCCACCAGAAACCAATCCAAACATAGTAGAAATAGATTCTGATGGCTCATCTGATGATAAGGCAGTGAAAGCTATGTTTGACTTTATGTATAAAATAGCGAAAGAATTAAGTCCTGATTTTCAGATAATTGTTATGGATCACGCATTATTAAGTAATTCTGAATTTAAGGAAAGTATTATAGAAGTTTGGAGAGGTGGAAATAAACTAATTCCACAAAAATGGATTGAAAATTCAATTTTATAAATTAATTAATTTCGAAAACGCTTCTTAAGTCAAAATCTAGATGTTGAAAATAGCCTAAGAGAATTTTGGTAAAACAATAGGCGAGGGTTGCGGGCACATTCGTGATCCTGCCAAGCCCTGCGGAAGTCAAAAAACCCTTCCACTCCAATCCTTCCCTGGCGGACACGCTTCGCCGGTCCACTAGGGAAGTTCCTCCGTTCCCGTTTTCCGACCCCCTCGGCCGCACGAAAGTACAAGCGGCGAAGGGCCACTTGACCTTTCTTCTCCCTACCCACAATATCTGGAAAATCCCTATCCATTTTTTGAGCCATAACATCGAAAATTAAAATGGGTATTGATTCTTTTAACTATCTTGAAATCAGCTTTTGGGAGAAATGAATAAGATAATCGAAAATATCGCCAATTGGTTGGTAGCCTTGAACGGTAGAAAAGACAAAATTCACCAGAACATTAATTCCTTTATGAGACGAGGAAATAATGGACTGATTGTAGGGGCTGTCGTTTTTGGAACTATTGCCGTTCTTTCATCTATTAATCTTTACAAAGATCACGGCAAAATTTGGCTTGCCCTTCTTCCCATTTGTTTATTGCTAATTTTATTTTTTGTGATAATGGTTTCTGATGCTTATAAAGAGAAAGTGAAGTATCAAAACAGAAGTTCACGAATGAAACTGGTCGGTTTCAATATGGATTTTAATGAGCATATTTTAAGAAGGATCTATGGTTCCTTGACCCAATATGAATATCTGGACGAGAACTTGACAAGCTTCTCCAATTTTTATGAAGTTATGGTTCTGGATTTTAACGAACACGAATCGGTGCTTCATTTTAATTGTACCCAACCACAATTAAAATATATTCTGGATAAGTTTAAGCAACTTAAGAAGGGTATCAGCTTAAAATCCTTTGAGAGATCCCAAAAAATTCACCACAAAGGAAACTTGATATCCGCAGAGATACTTTCAAAAAAGTACAATGAGTTTCCTCCCAATCATGAATTTGAACAACAGATAGATTCATTCTTCGATTTCTTGGGGGATATTTAAATATTTTATGGGGTAGATTTCCCCTTTTTCTTCTTTTCACCAGCTTGCATCTCCTTTCTTTGCTTCGAACATTTGTAACACAGGTAGACCGCATTGCGGCTATTTTAAAGCGAGAATTATGGAAATAGATAATGACATGGTAGATCTCTTAAGGGATATCAAGGGACTTCTTTCGCATCAAAAGAAAGTGATGAACGTAGATGATCTTGTTGCCTACACGGGACTCTCCAAAAGCAAGATTTACAAACTGACCCAGTTAAGATTAATCCCCATGGGAGGTAACAAACACATCCGCCAGAAATTCTTTGATAAGGATATTATAGACGCTTGGTTAATGGGCGAACCTAATTTATCCGATGACTATTTGGATCGGGAATTCAATAAGCAATTACCACGAAAAAAGAAGTAATATTTTTTTAAATACATGCTAATTAGTAGTAGTACTAATGAGTAAAAAGTATGTGAATAGGTAAAAAATATTGAAATGGAATGTAGACGTAAAAAATCCGATTGAGTGAGAATTCAAGATGTGTCATTGTCATGACAAATCTTGCTTTTGCTCCCGATGGGTCGCAAAAGAATAGGAACCAATAATTTGATTTTGGATATAATATTATAGATGGAGTTTCATTGGATATTTTAAAAGGCTACAGGATAAAGGTTCAGTAATACCAAAATGAAGAAGGAGTTTGTACAGTTTAGATGTTCAATTTATGAGAAGAAACTGCTGAGGGTCAAGGCCGATAGGAGTGGACTTTCCATAAGTGAGTATTGTCGCCGTGCGGCTTTTGATGATCGGATAATAGAACGGTTGACCCAAGAACAAATAGAGATGTACAGAATGCTAGCCAGATATGAAACTAATTTTAAGCTTATCGGGAATATGTTCAGAAAACGCAATCCGAAATTGGCAGATGAAGTGGTGCAATTGGCCAGTGAGATACGCGGACATCTTTTATCCTTTAAGAAATGATAGGTATGGGGAAATCCATATCGCATACCGGAGCTTCCATGGGTTATGGTTGGAACGGGGAGAAGGAGGCAGAAGTCGTCTATCGCGAACATTTATCGGGAGATAATCCTAGGGAAATCACTCAGGAGTTCAAGATCATCCAACAGCAGAACCACCTTTGCCAAAAGAACACCTTGAGTTTTGTACTGAGTCCGACGATTGAAGATGGGCAGGGTATGACGAACAAAAATCTCAATGAAATTGTTGAAAGGTTTCTTAAGGAAATGAGCTTACAGGAACGCCAGGCCATTGGCTTTGTGCATAGGGATAAGGAACACACCCATGTCCATGTATATGTTAACCGTATCGATTTCAATGGGAATGCCTATAAGGATAGTTTTATAGGAAAACGGAGCCAACAGGCGGCGGAAAATGTGGCAAAACAAATGGGTCTGACCACGGTTAAAGAAGTACAGCAGGAAAAACTGAACCAGATTCAAAATGTAAGAGGGGAAATAAAACGGATACACGATAAGGTTATGGATAAGGACAAGCCAAATAACTTTGACAAGTACATCGACGATATGGCCAAAAAAGGTGTGGAGGTTATTCCCAGTATTAATAAGCAAAATCAACTCCAAGGTTTCCGGTTTGAATACAAGGGGCATAATCTAAAGGGGAGCGAAGTACATCGCTCCATGTCCATGGGGAACATAGTGGGAAATATGGGATGGGATAAAAATGTAGCCCAAAAGATGGCTAAGGAAAATACTGTAAAACTACTGGGTAAGCCCGTTGGGCTATCGCCCAACTTGGCGGTAACCATTGCCAAGAAGGTGGTCACTATTGCTATTAAGAAATCAATTGGACTGGGAATGGAAATATAATATCATGGCAAAACTGGATGAAATTATGGAAGTGCTTACCCAAGAAATATCCGGGTTCAACAATTCCATTGGTAAACTGGAGGAACTATCCACAAAATTTGAGGACCTAAAAATAACAGCGGACACTTCGCATTTGGAGTTTCAACTAAAGGAATTTTTAAGGCTGCAAAAGAGCAACTTGGAATTTTATGATAAGCGGATGGACAAAGTCTTGAAAAATATAGAAAAATCTAGATGGACCCCAAAATGGGAGATGTCGTTGTTCTACCTTTTCATGATAATCAACACCATGGCATTTGGTTATATGGGCTATTATTTCATAAACTATGAACAGGAAAAAAAGGCTGTGGTTTTAAAAGTAAAAAAAGAAAGCTTGGGTAGGGCAAGGGGCTATTTTGAAGACCATCCGATTATCTATAAGGATTTTGAAAAGTGGGCCCAAAAGCAGGATAGTATTCCAAATCGGGAGTAGGGTTGCGCCCTATTGGATTTCTTCTTTACGCTTATCTTCCCGAACGCTAAAGAAATCCAAAAGGATCCATGCGCAAAGTTTAGAGGTAAGGATTTGGGACAAGTAACAGCCAAATTCTATAAATACTTTGGGAATCATTTAAATAATGCTTTTCAATTTTTTCAACTGTTCACTATGTTTTTCAGGGTTTGTTTCCTTTAGTTTTTGTAAGTTTTGCAATTTCCATTGCACAGCAGGAAATTTTTCAAAATTATATAAGCTCCAGTCAGGTGTAGCGTTTTCAAATTTCAATAGAAAATCTTTATCGGTAACAGTTAAACTTTTATGGATGTTTTGTATTAGTAAATTCCGGGTAGCTTCAAAATCAACATAGGTAAATGGTTCATTGCTCATTCCGTCGAATTGATTGGCCATAGCGGAACGCTGATCCAATAGGTTTGGGAATAACATTTCATATATAGGCCTCTTGCTTGCTAATAGACAAAAAAGAAATCCCTTTTTTATTTCATCAGCAAACCCCTCATTTTCTAATAGATATTTAACATCGAACAAATCCCTCGGGTGCTGACGGTCCAATGCGGCGCAGATTTTACCTCCGTAGAGTTGGCCTATAGGTACCACAAGAATCGAACAAAACGCATCAAACTCCGTTTGTGCTTTATTACACAATTCTATTTCTGTTACCGATGCTATTATGCCTCGCATCGCTTGGCTTACCTCCAGTTTTATTTGAGCTTGATTATTGGCAATTAAAAGCTTGAGTTCTTTTTCTTTATGTGTTATTCGAGCATTTGGTATTATGGTTTCAATATTGGATTTGATTCTCGAGAGTGCTTCTGAAATATGGATTAAGGAAGTATTCCTATCCTCAACTGGAATATATGTTAAATCAATATCCACTGAAAGTCGAGGCATTTCTCGAAGAAAGAGATTGATAGCAGTACCACAGTGAAGAGCAAAGTTATTTTCTTTAGCTACTTCGGGTAGTACGCTTAACAGCAATGAAACTTGGGATTTATAATTCTCCATTGGCTAGTTCAACTGGAACAGTTATTTTATATTTTGGGTCGTAAACACCATTCTTTACAATACTTCGTTTTCCACTTCCCAAATTTATTTTATCCATATTCAGGTGTGTTACCCAACTATGGTTGACTTTTTCAGCTAGATACATAAATAGGCGATTTACCTTGACTGAGGTACAGTTTTCCAGTAAATCTTGGACAAGATTGGGTCTTAGATTGTTTAATCCCTCCATTAGATGGTAACACTCTACTAATTCTTGATGTTTTGGCGCTAAAAATAGGCACTCTAACATGGCCCTTGCGGCACTGGACACTTTTATTGAGAAGGTTTTTAGTTCTACTTCAACAAGGCCTATATCAGGGGGTAGAAATGAAGAACTGTGATAATCCAATTTTACACCCCAGTCATGATGCAAGCACCAGCTGGGCAGCTTTTCTTGTTGCCCACCAAAAAGTGTTACCTTATTTGGTGAAAGTTCCAAGTAATGAGATTTACCAAGTATGGATAGGGCTGTCTTGCCCGCAGGATGAACATACATCCCAGCTTGTTCTTGAAGTGCATAGATTGCACCTTCATAACCAACCTTATCACCCGAACGTATCATGGCACCGGTTCCGATTGAGGTAAACCAGTTGCTGTTTCGATAGCGTTTTTGTAGATCAAGGCTGTACCCTTTTTGTACAAGCCACGATGATAGGTACACGATACCTGTAGGGTGCGTACTTAATAATTGGTTTATTTTTATTCTTTTTTCGGTACTCATGGTACCAATTTATGCTTTTTTTTAAACCAGTACAAGTTGCAGTTTAAAAATAATTGCTCTTCAGTACTTTAAGTACTGAAATTCAATGGGATTTAAACTGTTTTCTCGTGCTTGCAATCATTGTTTCTAAAAGTTATTTAGGTGAAAATAATTTACATGACAATAGCTTTAATGTAATAGTTTTAAAATGTGTCAAACAGATTCTATATTACTTGCTTATCGGCGCACGAATACTATAAGATTTAATAAGGGTTCTGCAAATCCTATTTTCAAAATTGAGTGGAAACAAAAATAAGGAAGGCGCGGCCTTCACTTATCCATATGTAATCAGGGTTCATTAGGATTATCCAAATCCTGACTGCGGAACACTATAAATTCGAAACAGGATCCACGCGCAAAGTTTATAGGTAAGGATTTGGGGTTAAAATTAAAATGATCCCATGATTTTGAGAATTGGCTGTATCGAGTACTGATTACTTATTTGCAATAGAGACTGATTTGTGAAGATGTTTTATGTCCCTGCAATTTGTAATAGTGTTAAATTGCAATAAAAAAAGGAACAATAGTTTCCCATTGTTCCTTTTGCTACTCAACTAACTCAACTCAAATTTTTAATTGTTGGGCAATATCCCCAAATATTTTCGCTTTTTTACTGTATATGTCCAAAATACGATGGTTACACCAAGAGTTATAGAGGCTCCTCCTAAATAGGCCAAATTATTGGCCAATTCAAACCCTTCAGGAGCAATTAAAATGTAGGTACTGCACACCATGGTCATAAAAATCGCTGGCAACATGGTCACCCAATAGGCTTTACTATTATACATAAGATAGGCCGTTATGGTCCACAGAACCACCGTGGCCAATGTTTGATTGCTCCAAGCGAAGTAACGCCAAATGATGCCGAAATCGATTTGTGTTAAGGCAAAGGCAATAACAAACAGCGGTAAGCTCAAATAAAGCCTGTTCTTAATCTTTTTTTGATCTGTTTTAAAAACGTCTGCAAGAATCAATCGGGCAGACCTAAAAGCAGTATCCCCAGAGGTAATAGGTGCCGCGACAATGCCTAGTAATGCCAAGATCCCTCCAATGCCACCCAACATGTTGAGAGATATTTCATTGGCAGCCCAAGCTGCATTATTGTTATTAGCCAACATAGCACCGTTGAGCGATTCCACATTTCCAAAAAAGGTCATTGCCGCAGCGGCCCAGATCAAAGCTACAATACCTTCGGTTATCATGGTACCATAAAAAATTTTTCGTCCTAAGGTCTCGCTTTTCATGCACCGTGCCATCAAAGGGGATTGGGTAGCATGAAAACCTGAAATGGCCCCACATGCAATGGTCACAAACAGTATGGGGAATAAGGGTGTTTCACTAGGACTGGTGGTCATATTCCTCAAATTACTTGGGACTATTTCAGGGATATGATAGTCCCCAAAAAATAAGGCAATAAGCAGCCCAACAGCCATCAAAAGCATGGCCATACCAAAAAGGGGATAGAGCTTGCTTATCATTTTATCTATTGGCAATAGGGTAGAAAGAATATAATAGACCAGAATAATTCCTACCCAAATCCAGAGGTTCCACATATTCCCTGTCATCCCATCTATGATCTTGGCCGGTCCCATTAAAAAAACGGTGCCAACAAAAATCAATAGTATAATGGTGAAGTACCGCATAAAATGCTTCATCTTTGGACCAAGGTAAATGCCTACCACTTCACTTATACTAAGTCCATCATGACGAACGGACATCATGCCGGAAAAGTAGTCATGAACCGCTCCTGCAAATATGCTTCCCAATACGATCCATAGAAAAGCTGCAGGTCCGAACATAGCACCGGCGATGGCTCCAAAAATGGGCCCCAATCCCGCAATATTCAGAAATTGAATGAGAAAAATACGCCATGCAGGCAAGGGCATAAAATCTACATCATCCTTTAATCGTATTGCCGGGGTGAGACGATCCTTATCTACACCGAAAATTTTCTCCACAAACTTTCCGTAAGTGTAATAACCTAGGATTAAAACCAATATGGAAATTATAAATGATATCATCCTTGATTTTTTATAACTCTTTTATCATTACGCTTTCCTATACTTGATTTCTTGTGGTAGTTTATTCTCCAAGGCGGCCTGGGCTGCAACCTGACCTGCCGCCTCGCCCATAGCAACAGCATTTCCCGTTACTCTATAGCTGGCATGTGCAAAAAAATCTCCACTGATACACCTTCCGGCCATCATTAATCCGTTTACATCTTTGGCTATTAATGCTCTTAATGGAATTTCATAAGGCTTAGATGGCACCCCGTGATTACCATACCCTCCTCCTGAATCTCTTTCCAGTGAATGAACATCTACACCAAAATCAACTTTACAAACTCCATCATCAAACTGTGCCCCGTTAATAAGGTCTTCCTTTGTAATAGTATATCTTCCAACTATTCTCCTACCTTCCCTAACTCCGATTTGCGCACCTGTTGAAACAAGTCTCACGTTCGACCACACTCCTCCCAACGACCGGAGTCCATTTACCATATTATTGATTTCTGCACGAGCCTCAATAGTAGCCTTGCTAACCTGGTTGGCATCCAAAATTGAAACCCCATATTGATGATTGGCCATCATTGCTACTAAACCTTCCCTAACATTAAATAAAGTAGGTTTTGTGTAGCTGGCCTTTAATCCAGCACGTTCAATTTCACTATATAAAAAATTCTTTTCCTCTTTAGTGGGATATCCAATTTTTCCCGTTAAACCGCCATTATTCAGTTCGCTTTCTTTGAGCCCAGTCAACATGGCCATTAGGGACATCGGTTGAGTCTTTCCCGATACAGGGTGTCCAATAGCAAAATTACATCCCGCAAGGGAAGCCAATTGGCCATTTCCAGTGGTATCTATAAAGACTTTTGCTTTCCATGCTTCCCTGCCTGAAAAACTCTCCGTCGTAATATGTTCAAGATTATTTATGGAATTTTTGTAGGCCGCGGTGACCTTAGTATGAAGTCTGATATCTACCCCAGCATCCAAACACATCTTATCCAATGTCCATTTCATTAATTCCGAATCGTAAACTTTCGCAAAATGTTGTGCATCACTTTTTTCGAGATTGTGCACCAGTTCCTTCATAATACCCGGTTTCTTTTCATAATCGATAATATAGCTCAACAAGCCGGTGGTCCAAATTCCCCCAAGACACCCATACATTTCGATTAAGGTTGTTTTAGCCCCATGACGCGCCGAAGCTATAGCCGCGGCAATACCTGCCGGACCTCCCCCGCATACAATAACATCGGTTTCTTTTACAATTGGCAATTGCCTTGCAGGCTCCATAAAACCAGTTGTGTCGTCCGAAATCATATTTTGTCTATTGCCGAAGGATGCATGAACAGGCAGGGCACTAGCTGCCAGCAAACCAGTTTTAATAAACTTTCTTCTGTTATTTTCCATGTTTTAAAGCTTATGTAATTAAATTCAATAGAATGATATAAAGTGGAATGTCATTTCTCTTCCCCTAATAGTTCATATAATTTCAACAAAAATTCTCCTTTGGATACCCGATTATTCATATAATAGCGTTCAGCTTCGATTTTCAGTCGTTTAGATTCAAGGCGTTCCAACCACTTCTCGGCCAACTTTTTATCCAAAGGTTCATTTGGTCTTAATGCATGAAAAGGATAGGCAAATGCATATTGAGTCCCCCTTATACTTTTATAAGTATCGGTACCGGACATTTTTGATTCCTCCATAAGGTATGCGTCATGAAGAAATCCACGGACCCCAAAATATTGCGCGGCAACAAAATATGGTGAATAGACGTCGATATCAGAGATATAAGCAGTTTTGGCATTGTTTTCATGTAATAACTTTTGTACTTCCTTAACTGCCACTTTTGAAATTGGGACTTCTTCACTGAGCGCTATATGTGCTGCTATTCCTGACGCTTGCCCCAAAGCTGTCCATACAGGTTCCAGTCGTAGGCTGCTAAAACCTACATGACTAGCCGACACTGCAACCGATACCAATAAATTAGAAAATCCAATAGGCTTAATTACGCCAAATGGAATTTGAAAAGGGGGGGGGATAAAATTAAAATCCCCCTCAGCAACAAATGGATATAAGGTTGCTGGGGATACCCCGTGACAGTTAAGGGCATAGTCTCCAATAGCAATGGCGTCTTTCTTTAGTTCGACGATCAATGAATTTCCGATGGTATTGACATCGTTTTGAGTAAACACATAGTCTCCCATAATCCTTCTTGCCTCCCTAATGTACAATCGTGGCGGAAAATTACCATTATCAGTGAACTCGTCTTTAGCCAAGCCCCATTGTTGCGCTTCTTTTCTGAATTTCGCAGGAATTGTAGGATCGTTCTGGATAAAATAGACCATACCCAAAAGGTGTTCCTTATGTTTAGCAATTATTCTATGCCTTGTTTTCCAGTCACCATCTGGATATTCATAGTTTTCTCCCAACATTGTCATCCTTACCGGTGCATTTTTGATATCATTTACATCAGCCTTATTATTAGGTAACATTTGTGATCTAAAAATACCGTCACGACTTTTTTCCACAAAAACCTGTGATACCTTACCTTCCTTTAGAACATCTGCTATTGACAAATAATTTTCCCGAAGATAGTTTTCAGGCCTCTCTATTTTGGATATGTTCTTGGCATCATTGGTCATAATCAACCTAAAATTATAGGCCTGAACCCTATGGTCCCCTTCCCCATTACTGCCTACCAAAATTTGTTTATTGCTATAAAAAAGTTTACCTGCCAGGGGTTCCCCATATTCCTGGCGAGATTCCCTTCCTATACGATATTCTGCACCTGCATATGCCGCTAAATCCCCTTCATAAGTGGCATCGATGAACATTTTACCATTTAGCGTAACTGAGATATCAGATTCTTTATCCTTAAATATTGCTCCTTTGATTGTCAATAATGTATTATCGGGTTTATCCATTAAAACACTTTCTAGTCGATGGTTTACTAGGATATGAATATTTGGAAATTCACTAAGCATATCATTAAAAATTTGCAGGGTAACATGTGGTTCTGCATGAATGCCCCCATGACAATCTTTAAACTGTTCTGACTCTTTTCCATATTTATCCAGATAGTATTTTTCAACACGGCCCATATAATCTTTAAAAGTACCCCCTAGTGCCTCATATGATATAAAATCGGTAAAGGACAACCCCCCGGTCATAAGACCGCCAATCATAGAGTATTCTTCAACAACCACAACAGAATGACCATATTTTGCCGCATTGATCGCCGCCGAAATGCCAGAAAATGTAGCTCCCATTATTACTAGATCATACTGATTCTTAAGATCTACTTTTTGACTGGCTTGAACGGGATTAAAACAAATCAAGAAAAGTACGAGAATAACCATCTGCCCAATATTTCTAAAAAGTAGATTCATTTATAAATAATTATATATTTTATAAGCGGCAATGCTATTTCAAACACTTGCCTTAGTCTTCATTTACGTTAGAGGTAATAAAAGGGGGGATAAAAAGTTTTTAACCCCCTTTCATTAACCGGACTTGTAGACAATCTTAATTGGCCCAAATCAACTTTGTACTACTGTCAAAAATTGTAGAAAAGTTAACATCGGACGGCGTATTGAGATTTCGAGTAACTTCTGAAACCGGATATAACATCCTATTTGCCCTGCCTTCTGGGTTAGTTGCCATGAAGAAATCGAATTTTCTAGTTTCATTGTATGCCTCTATCCATTGAAACTTGAACAAGTATATATACTTCTGAGATATTATATTTTCCAATGTCAGGCTGCCTTCCCCAGGAGAAACCCCAGGAAAACTTAGATAGTTCGCAATATCGGCAGGATCAATTTGAACATCAGGACTAAAATCCGCCGATTCCTCTAATGCCAATTGAACAGCTTCCTGATATGCGTTATACGCATCCAAAGTATTACCCAATCGGAAATTCGCTTCGGCTTGAATAAACAATAGCTCATTATAGGTAAGGATTGGCAATGGTGCTGCCGTATATTTCAAAAATAAAGGTTTGGAATAAATTGCGCCGTCCAACCGTGGTTCACCGAAATCGGCTTCCGCTGTCCCACTTGGTGCGGGAATTCGATTGCCATTGATAGTGGAAAACCAAGGAACCGCCCTTGGATCTTCTTCAATAACAGAATTTGGGGTAAACGACAACATTACATCAAAAACTTTGCCCACTGCTGATTGAGGCTGACCATTCTGCGCCTTAGAATAAGGATTACCATTTTCCAATGAACTATTATAAATTTTTATTGAAAAATTTTCGTCGCCATTGGCAAAGGAATTATTGATAGCTGAAAGGGCGATTTGGGCAGATCCTGGACTATCAAGTTTACTCAATTTATTATATAATCTAGCTTTTAGGCCATAAGCTGTTTTCATCCACATTTGTTGATCACCATTAAAAACTAAATCGTCTTGTGAAGGCGTGGCAGTATCAACTTTCCCAAGATTACTGATTGCATTGTCAAGAATTGAATGTATCTCGGCATAAAGTGTTTCATGGGCATCAAACTTGGGATTTCTTATTTCCGATTGTAATGCCTCGGAATAAGGAATATCTCCGTACAAATCGATCAATGTTGTTAACGTAAAAGCTTTCAATACGTCAGCTATCCCAGCATAAGTCCAGGCTTCGTTTTGCGTCGCCTTGGTTTTCATAAATTCAAGGTCGTTTAACATCAAATAGCCATTTTCCCATGCTTGTGAACTGGCCCCTTCCAGATTAGTGTACGAATTAAACCCCAATACCCCACTGGTTTGTTCAGAAATAGAACCGGCTTGAACTGCTGCTCCAGCACCAACTATTTCATTGCTATAAGAAATGATCAACTGTGGCAACAGGGAATTTAAAGGTGCATCATTGACGATGTTCGGATTGGTATCGATCTCGGTAAGTGTATCTTCGCTACAAGAGAAAGACAGGCCAACCAAGAATATTACTAAAGTGATATATATTGTTTTTTTCATAATTTCTTAAATTAAAATTTAATTCTTGCTCCAACTCCTATACTCTTTGTCTGCGGTATCTGAGACCACTCCAAACCAGTTGTATTTCCACTTCTACCATCGGTAAAATTAACTTCTGGGTCGGTAAATGAATCTGTAATTAGGAAAAGATTTCTTCCTGAAACATAGACCGATGCCGATTTAATAAACGAATTACCCAATACTTTTTCAGGTAGGTCATAGTTTAAGGTTATCTCACGTAACCGAACAAATGATGCATCTTGCAAGGACTGCTCTGTAGGATTAAAAGCACCTATACTATTGTAATATGAAAAGTCTTTTTTTATAGCAATATCATTAGCTCCATTCACCACAGGACTGCCATTTACCAGTGTACCCTTTACTCCTGGAATTATATCATCTTCCTGCCTATCAACGGTAACTCCTGCTAAACCCCTCCATCTGGTTTCTACAAAGGATTGGGAAAATATCTGTCCACCGGATCGCCAATCAAGCTGAAACGACAAGGACAAATCTTTATAGGTAAAACTATTAATGAAGTTCATTTCAAAATCCGGCAAGGCCGATCCTATGATTTTTCTTTCGTTATCCATAATTGGAAAACCATATCCAGCTGAATTGGAATCGCTCTGTATTATTGGTTGCCCAGAAGCAGGGTCCTTAACATAAGAAAGGCCGGCAATGGACGGGTAATCAAAACCCTCTTCGGCAACAATTATCCCGCTATTTATATCAATCCTTTCAACCCCTTCGGCCAAACTAACTACCTTATTGCTAATTGCGTTGAAGTTTGTAGTCAAATTCCACGAAAAAGAAGGTAATCTTATAGGAATCAAACTCAATATCACCTCATGGCCCTTTGAAGAAATTTCCCCAGCATTTCTAATTTCATTTTGTGCTCCGGTGGACAAAGGCAAGGGAACCGCAAAAATCTGTCCTTCTGAAGTACTGTTAAAATAAGTATAATCAATAGAAAGCCTATCATTGAAAAAACGGAAATTAAATCCTAATTCATAGGACTTAGTATTTTCAGGTCCCAAATTTGGATTAATACGAGTGGTTTGTTGTGAAAACGATGCAATCCCATTGTACGGAAAATTGAATCCTCCTGGATTATTTGCAACAAAACCTGTTCCGTTTACAAACAATGGTCCTGCTTGCCCAACCTCGGCCCAGGTAGCTCTAATTTTAGCAAAGGACATAACCTCTTCCAGATTTGGAATTATATTTGTTAATATAAAACTAGTTCCAATAGAAGGATAAAAGAAAGATCTATTGTCTACCGGCATGTTTGATACATAATCGTTCCGTCCGGAAGCATTAAGAAATATCATATCCTGCCATCCCAAATTCATATTGCCATAGAAACCAACGATCCTTTGTCTGCTTTCAAAATTCGAGCCTGTAATTATAGTAGCATTGGCTAAATTTGCCCATCCACCAGTAACAAAATTCGACCCACCTGATGTTTCAGAGTTCCTTTTCTCATCAAAAACTTCATTCCCAACCACCAAGTCCAGTAAGAAATCTTTACCTAATTCCTTATTATAGGTCAAAAATAAATTTGAATTAATTTGATTTTCCTTTTGATTTAAAATGGATATTGCCCCTCCACTTGGTGGATTTGTGCGGCCGGCCTGACCGGTTCCCAATTCCCTAAAATCTTCAGTTCGTGAGGAAAAATTATCAACTCCAAATCGATAATTAACAGAGAGGTTTTCCGAAATCTTATAGTCAAACAATATATTCCCAAGAGTTCTAGGCCTTTCCGTATTTCTATAATTATTCTTAACCACCCAATAAGGATTATTTTGACCACTTCTGAAATATTGTTGAAAGTATGGGTCATTTTCAAGGGCGAAGGGACTTCCTGCCAAATTATAGGAGGGTGGAGTATCAGTTAAGCTTCTGAAATAGTTGTTATTACCCGTTAAATCCGGGAAATCACTGTACTGTAGGTCAGAATAATTGAAGGAAACTGTAGCACTTAAGGCTTCGGATATATTAAGTTTCCCATTGAAGTTTAAGTTTGTTCTACCCAGATCTGTTCCAGGAATAATTCCTTCCTGAGAATTATGACCTATCCCTAATGAATAACTCCCTATAGTCCCAACATTGGATATTGACAAATTAGTATTGGAAGTACTTCCAGATTTATAGAAAGCCTTATCATTATCATAAGACCTTGCTTCCTCTTGTTCTCCCCTGTTATTCGTGTAGGTTCCAATTTCACTAATTCTAGGCCCCCAAGTGAATGGACCATTGACATTAAGAACACCATTTGCACCTTGGCCAAACTCTGTCTGTAAATCCGGTAAAAATGCAACATCATCTACACTATAATAGGTTTCCAAATTTACTGTAGGCTTGCCATCCAGTGATTTTCCACTTTTAGTAGAAATTAATATTACACCGTTTGATGCCCTAAGACCATATAATGCGGATGCAGCAGGCCCCTTAAGTACGTTGATAGATTCAATATTACTTGGATTAATATCTTGTATATTTCCATTTATTGGAGCTCCATCTATCACAAAAAGTGGCTGATTGTTCCCTGTAAGTGACCTACTCCCCCTTATTTTGATTGATGGTGACCTTCCTGGCATACCACTACTAAGGTTTACTGACACTCCAGCGACTTTACCCTGAAGCCCATTCAAAACATTGGGATTTCCAACTTGTGCAAGATCATCGCCCCCCACTTCCTGAGTGGCGTAAACTACAGATTTCTTAGATTTGCGAATACCAAATGAAGTAATGACCACTTCATCCAGACCTTCGGCGCTTTCTTGCAAAACTATGTTCAGTGAAGTTTCACCATTTACAATTATCTCTTTGGTTCCAAAACCAACGTAGGAAACTACCAAAACAGCATTGTCATCGTCTACGGCAATGGAAAAATTACCATCGAAATCTGCTTGGGTGCCATTGGTAGTTCCTTTTTCCAGAATATTTGCACCTGGTAGAGGAGTGCCGTCCTTGTCTGTTATTGTACCTGATATCTGAAATTGAATCGGTTTATTTCTGAGTTCTTTTATGGGTAATTTTGGAGAAGGATAAGCTATTGTCTTACTCTTTCTTAAAACTATCTGTTTATTTAATATCTCATAAACTACATCTGTATTTGAAAACAATTTAGATAAGATACTTTCGATTTTTTGTTGCTCTACCTTAATAGAAACTTTTCTACTTAGATCAACATCCTTTCTATTCAGAAGAAATTTAAATTCAGATATGGCTTCTATTTCATGAATAATGGTTTCCACGCTGGTATTGGAAAAATCCAAGGATATTTTCTTATTCTGAGAATATGTATTTGCTTGTATCTGAAATAAAGCAGCGATTGTCAACAGTACCGTTAATTTCATTTTTAAGCTTAATTTAAAGGGGAATATTAAATACCCCCCATAATTAAAGAGTTTTTTCATAATTTTGTAGTGTTAATTGGTTTAAATTTTTTTAAATCATTTTTTACTAAATCGGGAAATGTGACAGCATTTTCCGATTTTTAAGTTATAATGATCCTGTTTTTGGTTTAATTAAAAGTGTTAATTCATATACATCTTATTTTAAGGGTTTAAGCTCTAATTAATTATTACTTCGTTGTTTATAATGGCATAGTCAATAGACCAGCTTTTGTTAAATGATTCTAAAACTTGGTCGATTGTTTCTATGTCAAAAGTGGCATCGAACAATTGTTCCTCCAATTGACTATTCTTATTATTTATTTTTACATTATAATGTCGTTGTAAAGCTTCCCGAATTTGCTTGAACGAGGTGTTTCGGAAAACTAATTTCCCTTTTACCCAAGCTGTATAAAGATCCGTGTCAACATTGCTTATAGTTATTTTATTATTATTCTTGTGCCATTCCCCTTTGTGGCCAGGTTCCAACGTTACGGATTCCAAAATGGAAGACTTTTTCTCTGACCTCTGTAGTTCTACAACGCCTTCAACCAGAACTGTATTAATATTGTCATCCTCTGGGTAGTTGGAAACATTAAATTTTGTGCCCAGCACTTGAATGTCTATTGCATTGGCATTCACTACAAAAGGATGTTTTTTATCTTCTGTAACATCAAAATATGCCTCTCCTGTTAAAAAGACTTGTCGGCTAGCTCCTCGTATAAAAGAAATAGGATAACGAAGGGAGGAACCAGAATTCAAATAAACATGGGTTCCATCCGATAGAACCACATCAAATTTTTTACCATAAGGAACATTCAGGGTATTGTAAATCAATTTTTGGTTTTCGGCTTTGCCAGCATACATTAATTGAGAATTGTTCTGCGTACTAATTATATTGCCGTCTTCATCTTTCATATTCCTATTTTCATTAGCTCTTAGGGTTTCTATTCTTCCATTACCCAACATAATTGTAATGGCTTCCTCTTTAGGGATCAATAAATCGGTTTCATCGGCTAAGGAGCCCACTTGTTGGAAGAATAAGCCTAAAGAAAAAAGTAACAAGCCGATAGCAGCATATTTCATAAATCCGGTAAAATTCCTTCGGATTTTATCCCTTTTTATTTTCTGCAATAATTTTTGCTTAATCTTATCCGTATCAGGTCCGTTCATACTAGTAATTATCTCAAAATGTAATTGAATATATTCCTGAAAAATCTTTGTATTGCCTTCTTCTAAAATCCAATCGGACAAAGTATCCAGTTCCTTTGCGGTTGCATTGTTTGATAGATATTTAAGAATAATTTTTTCTTCCTCTGATCCAGTCATTAGGTCCAATCTTTAAAGTAATGACATAGCTAATTTGCAATACCCTTATTTTTTGTTGATTTTTTTTTCATATTTGCAATAACCATAGCAGTATTTTGCGACCAACCTAGTTTTTTATGAATATCGATGATAATGCGTTTTTAATAAAGCGCCTTCAAAAGGGGGATGAAAAAGCATACGTATACCTAGTGGACTTATATAACCGGAGACTATTTGGTTACGCACTTTCTCTAACCAATGACCATGCACTTGCTGAGGACATTCTCCAGAATGTTTTTCTAAAAACTTGGGAGAAAAGAAAGAAGCTCAATGTACATACTTCATTACAAAACTATTTATTCAAGTCCGTTTACAATGAATTTATAAATGCCTACAAGAGAAAGCGATCCACAATGATCTTGGAACACAAATATTTCGAAGGTCTGGAAAAAGCAATTAATTTGCATAGTGAGCAATCCTTTGAGCCAATTATTGCCCAAATAACCAAAGAGATTGAAAACCTTCCACCGAAATGCCAACAAATTTTTGTTTTAAGCAAAAAAGAAGGCCTTACCAACATCGAAATATCGGAATACCTAAATGTTTCCAAAAAAACAGTTGAGGCCCAAATAACCAAGGCATTTGGAATACTCAGGGAAAGATTGGGGAAAAAATATGATATGCTATTATTTATTTTTTTTGGTAGAAAAACTAACAGATTGGTTTAGGTTCACCTCTAAATAATTAGTATGTTTTGTGCGTAAGGATTTGGGACCGATTTACCATAAAAATGCGTACTATCGTAATAAAGATGAACAAACTGGTTCGTAAATAGGAATTTGATCTTTAAGGGATATTTTTGTGGGTAAAGGAAGCAAGTAACTATTTTCAATTTTTGTGTATTGGCCTCCATTTTCTATGATTTACACTCAGTCATAATTATGGTGCTACATGCAAACATAATTTTAATACGTCATATCAATCTAATCTTTAGAATACGATTTACCCTGACTTTGTTACAGTATTTGTAAAAAATTACCCTGACTCTGTTACAAGTAATCTTGAAATTTACCCTGACTTTGTTACAAAAAATTGAAAAGATTACTCTTTCACTGTTAGAAATAATCGTAGAAATTTTCCTATAAGCTCATTTTAAAAGATGATTACTCATTGATATTGTAAATAAATTTTGATTAAAACGAGTATTAATATCCCCATAATTGCTATATTTGGGGAAAATAATACCCATTATGAAAAATAAGAAAGCTGTCCTTTTTCCAAAATACCAGGGGATAATGGGGCAATTAGGAGAGAATATAAAGCTTGCCCGTAAACGAAGAAAGCTTACCACTATTCAAGTATCTGAACGAGCAGGTATAGATAGAAAGACTTTGTATCAGATAGAAAAGGGGAATTCAAAGGTAGCGATTGGTTCATATTTTAATGTTCTTATTACACTTGGTTTGCAAGATGATTTCTTGAAGTTGGCAACAGATGACGAATTCGGAAGAAAACTGCAGGACTTAGATTTATTATAACTGGAAAGAATGGCACAAGGTAAATTTGAAATATACGTTTATGCACATTGGCAAGGAATGCCAGAAGCTAAGATGATAGGTGTTCTTGCGGCCCATTATGCCAAGGGAAAAAAAGCCTTTAGCTTCGAATACGATACGAATTGGATAAAATCAGAACAACAACTATTGTTAGATCCCGATATCCAGTTTTATTCCGGTCCACAATACCCAAATAAGAAGGAAAACTTTGGTGTCTTTTTAGATAGCATGCCAGATACCTGGGGAAGAACCTTGATGAAAAGACGTGCAGCCCAACTAGCTAATGAGAAAGATCGAAAAGCTACTACGTTATATGAAATCGATTATCTGCTTGGAGTTTATGACGAAAATAGAATGGGAGCTTTACGTTTTAAAACAGACCGTGACGGACCATTCTTGGATAACAATGAAGAGAATCCTACGCCCCCTTGGTCGTCAGTGAGAGAACTTCAAGAAGCTGCCAAGCACTTTGAGAATGACACTGATAATGAAGAAGTAAGAAAATGGTTGGCCGTTTTAATGGCTCCAGGATCTTCTTTGGGTGGTGCAAGACCTAAGGCCAATATTTTGGATGAACATGGAAATCTTTGGATAGCAAAATTTCCTTCAAAGAATGATACTATAGATAAAGGAGCATGGGAATTTTTAGCATATCGATTGGCAATAAATTGTGGAATTGAAATGGCACCCTCCCGAATTGAAAAAATTACTGGAAACTATCATACCTTTTTTACACAACGTTTTGATAGGATAAAGAAAGAACGTATCCATTTTTCATCAGCCATGACCATGACCGGTAATAATGAGGACACTATACGAGATAACCCAGCAAGTTATCTGGACATTGCTGAATTCATCCAAACAAATGGTGTAAACATTGATAAAAACCTACATCAACTATGGCGTAGGATTGTTTTTAATATCGAGGTTTCGAATACCGATGACCATTTGCGTAATCATGGTTTTATCCTAACCCCCAAGGGTTGGATACTTTCCCCTGCTTATGACATTAATCCATCCATAGATAAAGATGGATTGGCACTTAATATTGATATGGATAACAATGCTTTGGATTTGGAATTGGCAAAAAGGGTAGGGGAGTACTTTCGTTTGGACAAAAAACAAATGGATGCTATTGTTGATGAGGTTGCCAAATCAGTTAGCCGTTGGAAGGAAATAGCCGGAGAGATTGGAATTTCACGAGCAGAGCAGGAACTTATGGGCAGTGCCTTTAAAAATGGTATTGATTTAAGTTAGGTTTTGCATTTGGCGATAGTTAGATATTTTTCGTAATTTTATCTCGTAACTAACACACAATCAATACGTTCTTAAGCTATGTATAAATCGAGTGTCCAAAAAGGGATTTGATTTGGATTTTACATTTAAAATACTGAAAATCAATGGTTTGTAATGATATGTCGGATGCTGTCATCCCGACCAAGCAGAAAAGTGATTTGCATATGCAAATCACTTTTTTTGTTTCCCGTGGAGCCAAACGCAGTTTGGGCGAACATGGGAAACAAAAAAAGTACGAAGGCGCTAGGCTTCTTCTTTCTTATATTTATGACTGTTAACAAGGAATTTAAATCAACAGGTATATTTTAAGTGTGTTTAACCTATAACTACGTTTGGTATAACAAGAATATAATTTGTTAAAGGATATCGATTACGTTTTTCAGTTTATGTCCAATCTCTATGGCAATGTTTTCCAATTCTTTATTCTTTACTGCCTGCATAGATGCCATTGGATTTACTGCAGCAACTTCTATTTCTCCATTTTCTAACTCCTGAACAATTACGTTACATGGTAACATAGTACCGACCTTATCCTCTGCTTTTAAGGCTTTATGCGCAAAAGGTGCGTTGCAGGCTCCCAAAATTCGGTATTTCTTAAAATCAATATTTAATTTTTTCTTTAAGGTGGCAGTAACATCTATTTCTGTTAATACACCAAAGCCCTCATTTTCCAGCTCATGGGTAACTTTTTTGATTACATCTTCAAATTCACCAGATAAGGTTTTAGCAAAATAATATTTCATAATCCACTTTTTTTAATGATTAATAATAACTCCTATAAAAGTAGGCATATATGACTAGACCCTTTGTAACGTTTGTAACACAAATACCTACTTTACTGTCTCTATTAATAAATATTTCGAATCGAGGTCATCTTCCCTAGCAATTTTATGTTTGCAACATGGATAGTATACTTTATTTTACTTTCAAATTCGTAATAAAGTAATAAAAGAAGTCTATGGTAGACTTTTCAAATTATTAATATATGTCCAAGTGCAACCTTTAAATTGATTGCATTAATAAATTTAGCTATTGAATTACGTTCCATGGAAACAACTATTTACTTTAGATGTGTCTATAATTGAGTCGGTTAGGTCAGTGAATTGGCTAAAGACAGTTTTTTGGACATAAAATAATAATCACTAAAACTTAAAATTATGAGAAGTATTCTTTGGTTAATCGCTGTAATTAGTATTCTTATTTGGGCCTTGGGTTTTTTCGGAATCATTGCGGGAATGGGATCCAGTAGTTTGATTCATATTCTCTTGGTAATTGCTGTAATTGCCGTTCTTTACAATATCATATCAGGTAGAAAGCCTTTATAAGATTTATATTTTTAGTAGGTTTAGCGAAGGGTGACCCCGCACTCTTCGTATTGCCTATGCTGTATGGCGTTTGGCTACTTTAATTAGGGATTCCCTAATTTCCAAACATCCTCAAATTTCTTGCTGTTATCCGAATATTTTATCTACATTTCAATTAGGTCTAAACCTTTTCCTTTTTTTAGTAAAAATGTCCTCCCTATGATATTTTTAAATTTGCTATGGGTGGTTTTAATGTCCTTGAAAATTATACCCATTACCCCATTATTAATATTACCTACGATAATTGAATTATGAAACCGATTGGATCCAGTATAATTCGCCAACTATTTATTATTTTACTTATCCTACTGCTGGGAGGTTTAATATTCCAAGCAATACTACCCTATTTTACCGGAATTTTGGGAGCTATAACTATTTATGTCCTTTTACGGGGGCCTATGGCAAAACTTGTTACAAGGGGGTGGCATCCAGACTTGGCAGCTGCCGTATTGTTGGTGGTTTCCTTTGTGTGTATTTTGTTGCCCGTTTCCGGGATCATTGTAATGCTCGGCTCAAAAATAAGCAATGCCGTACAAAATTCCGAGAAGGTAATTTCGGCTTTGAAATCACAGTTGGGTAAATGGGAAAATCAACTTGGATATGATTTAACGTCCGAAATAGATGCGGGCGCTATCTCTACCTGGCTATCCAAAAGCCTACAGGGTTTTGCTGGAGGTACCTTCACCATGTTCATAGCTATAGGAATCATGTATTTCATGCTTTATTATATGTTGACGAATCGGCGTGAATTACGTGAATCCTTGTTCAAGTATATTCCTATAGGCAAGGGAAATCTAAAAATAATAGGAGAGGAAGTAAGGGCAATGGTGCGTTCCAATGCCTTAGGTATTCCTTTGGTGGCTATGGCCCAAGGGGTCGTGGCGCTAATAGGATTTTTGATTTTTGGGATTAATTCTCCATTCTTCTGGGCCGTAATTGTTACCATAGGTTCTATGGTTCCCTTTATTGGTTCTTTGTTGGGCATTCTGCCCGTTTTTATATTATCTCTCTCCAATGGTAGCTCCTTCCAAGCTTGGGGTATCCTCCTTTATGGCTTTATTGTGGTAGGCGCAACAGATAATCTATTTCGACTTTTTATTCTTAAAAAATTGGACAACGTACATCCTTTAATTACGTTGATAGGAGTAATTATTGGGGTACCCATTTTTGGTTTTATAGGACTAATTTTTGGACCTCTACTTATTAGTCTTTTCCTTATTATTGTACGAATGTATAAAAAGGAATATGCCAAGGACAACCTTTAATAACTACCAGACTTCATCCCTTTGGAACAATTGGAGTCCTTCTATCTTTGAAACCTCTTGTAATGCGTTAGGGATCGCGGCGGCATCCCCGCAGCACCGCTAGGGATATAGCCAAGGGCCCGACCGCCGAAGGAGGTAATGCCCTAATAATGAAGAGATGCACAAGGGAAATATGACAGCAAATTCCTATCTTTCCAATCTTAGGACAAGCTCCAGTTTTGTGATAGGCTCAATCTTAGGGGTTGATCTATTACAACTCTTCCATAAAAAAATAACCCCCACTGAATAGTAGAGGTTATAGTAATGAAATTTAAATTTTGAGCTCGAGGCTACATATTGTCGATCTCTTCTTTCAATTGTTCTTTTCTCTTTCCGGTTTTTTCTTGCAACCGGCCTAAGAATTCGTCGAACTTGCCTTCTGAATAAGTCAGGTCATTATCAGTAAGATCACCATACTTTTGTTTGAACTTACCCTTAACTTGTTTCCATTTTCCTTCTAATTGATCACTGTTCATAGTAGTATTGTATTTAAGGTCTGCTCTAAAAGGCAGACAGATTAATAAATCATCTTTAATAAAATTAGCCCTAAATACTCATGTCCAATAATTCAAAAGATTAGATTTTTAATCCATTTAATGTAATGGGAAAACTTTAATATTTCTTTAATAAAACCGAAGATATTAATAAGTTTTTAATCATTAAAAGGGATAGCCGATGGCAAAATTGAAGACGAGATTTCCACTGCCGCCATCAAAAAAAGGAATTCTGATGCGCTCCCCTTCAGGCAGGTAAGGGACTTGTAAAGGGGAAGCAAAATCGAACCGCAACACAAAACTTTGGATATCTACCCTAAGGCCCAAGCCTAGGCCTATACCCAATTCCTTGGCCCAATTGGAGCTAAATTTTCCTTTGGCAACCAATTCTTCGTTGAACTCACGGCTGGCTGCAGGTTCATCTTCTGAAATCTCTATGTCATTGGTCAACCATACGTTACCGGCATCCGCGAATACGGCGCCCTTTAAGTACGACCATATTGGAAATCTATATTCCAAATTGCCTTCTAATCGTAGATTTCCAGATTGGTCGAAAAAAGAAGAGGTGCCATTTTCATCAGAACTAAATGTTCCTGGTCCCAGCGACCGTATCTTAAATGCCCTGACACTATAGGGACCCCCCGAAAAAAATTGCTTTACAAATGGCAGAGTAGAAGAGTTGCCGTAGGGAATGCCCCATCCTGCATAAATTCTACTTACTAGGGATTGTTCCTTGCCCCATTTTATATAATAGCGAAAATCTATGTCGGCCTTGGCATATTGAGCATATTCCAACCCAAAAACAGTTTTATCGGACCCGCCAATAAGGTGTAAGGTGTTGCCAGCTACATCTACGCTTGAGGAAACAAATATGGCGTGTTTTTTATTCACATCTACCAGTTCGTTGAAGGTAAAGGTATAGTTAAGCCCAGCGATGAATTGTTGATCGAAACTTTGTTTCAAAAATGGATTTTTATCCAAAATGGCCGTAAATTCTTCAGAGGTGTTCGATAGGTTAACGTAATTGACGCTAATAGGGTTAAGCTCGTGGTATACAAACCTATTGGCATTCCAGGTATAACCAAAGGAGGTATTGAACGAATTTAGGGTATAAAGTTGAGTACGCGATAGGAAATCGGTTCCCAGGCTAATTTTGGTCTTGGGTACCGCGTATTTAAATTGTTTGGGAGAAAAGGGAAGCAGTCTAGGGATGATCAAATCGGTTTTCAGGCCTCCCGCTATACTGCTAAGGCCTGTGCCTTTACCACCAGAGAGCTGAGTCTCATAGGCAAAATTGCCTGTTATGCTTAATGTTTCCCCTCCTTTAAAAAGGTTTCTGTTGTTGTATGTGAGGGATATTCCGGGGCCTGCAAAGCCGTTTGATTTGGTTACGGCCTGTAATTGGGCCCTTACAGACCTTTTGGTGAGCGGGGAAAGTAATAGGTCGGCGTATAACGAAGCAGTACTGTCTTGCTCGGTGCTATCATTTTCATTGAACCGAATATTGACATATTTATAGTTACCCAAGGCCGAAAGCCTATTACTGGTTAACCTGGCCGTTTCCGAATTATATTTCTGACCCACCCCGAACAATATATAGGGTTCCAACTTTTTTGGTTTAAAAAACTCTTGTTTTTGAATAAAATTTATGTCGTTGACTACTGTTGGGTTGGCGCTAACCTTCATATCCGTTTCAATGGAGAAGTTGGGATACACCGAAATGGAATCAATGGTATAGGCAATCATTGTTTTCTTAGGAAGATTTCTTTTCAACCTTAGAAAGAGGTCGAACTTTTTGTTGTCATAGCGATTGGTATCGGCTTCAAAAATCAAAAAATCTGGATTAAAGTTATAATACCCCCTTTGTTTAAGTTCGTGGTCTATTCGTTCCCTTTCAAATTTCATCAACTCCAAATCAAAACGATCCCCTATCTTAATTTCTGTTTCCTCCAAAGCTTTTTCAATTTCGGCATAGATGGGCAGCGAGTCATTTTCCAGTTCAAATTTTTCCAGCGTATATGGTTTTGGCAATGATAAGTTATATTTAATGGCCGCGTGTTTTTGTGTACTGTCTATTTCAGATGATACTTTGCTATAGAAAAACCCGCGATTGTCCAGTCTGTTCAGCATTAGTTGTTTTACTCGCTGCGGATTTACATCGGATAGATAAACTGGTTCTTCCCCGATCTTCTTATTAAGCCACCGGTTTAAGAAGCCAGGTCTTTTACGTTGTGCTTTGTAATGAAAATAGAGGCCCGGTCGCAATCCCAAAAATCGGGAATTGGGTTCCGGGGTTAGTAGGGTGTGCAATTCTTGCGTTACTTTTTTAGGGTGTTTTATTTCCTTATCTAACGAAATATCAATTTTTGAACCAGTATATAATGTTTCGCCTTCAGGGATGTATTTACCAACACTGCAGGAATACATAAACACTAGAGTTAACAGGGTTAAAAGAGTCCGATATGTTTTTGTTGTCATCAAACTTTTATTGATTTTTTGGTACTTCTTTGTCTTTTTCTTCAGCCGATTCGACTTCCTTTAAAGGATTGAACAACTGACTAAATCTATTAAATTCCCTATTGAAGATCAAGGCAACCCCAGTGACGATCAATTGTCCATCAATGATGTTCTCGTACTCGTTCTTTCTAAAACCCCTTAGTCTATAACGGCCATCTTTGGTAAGCAAATACTCTAGGCTTACGTTACCGATAATGGGGGTTTCCTCTTGCCCTGGTTGCGAACTGCCCTCAACATCAACTGCACTTCCCGCAGTTACGATCAAGCGGTCGTTGAACAATTTTTTCTTGGCGTTGATATTCAGTTGGGTACGGTCTTGGGGACTTTCACCTTGGTAATCGGTAAAACTGTCCAAATCAAAATCCACCTCCAACCCTGCCTGTCCAAAAATCCTGTCCGAAAAAGCGTTTAGTTCCCCAGATAATACTTTGTTTACATTATCCCTAGCTATGGCCGTAGTACCTCCAATACTTCCGTCACTTCCGGAATCGGGATAGAAACGATTAAGTGCCAACAAGGAAAATACCTGTTTGTTCAACTCAGTCTCTTGTTGGTTCAATTGTTGTACCCTTCCGTAGACCGCACCTCCCAAGGATCCCTGTTCATCTTCTGGCATATCCAGTCCAAAAGACAATTTTGGTTCCAAGAGTTCCCCATCTACATTAAGATAGACCAAAAAAGGTAGGACTTGTCGGTATTTACCGGTTAGGCTATTATCTTCGCTGGAAACCACGCTCGACATTAGCGGTGAGGCAGAAGTTTCTACCTTATAAGTAGCGGTAACGTCCAATTTGGCATCCGTAGGGTCTCCCTGCCAGGTAATGGTGCTATTAGGGTTAATTAGGAACCTTCTTTTCACCAGGTTGTAAAGATTGGTCTCGTAATGTCCGGAACTTAGTTCATATCTCCCTGTAAGTTGGATCCTACCATTGGGTTCCATATTAAGATTTAGGGAAGCATCGCCTGAAACTTTTAGGTTATCACCTGTACGTTCATCAATAATAATATTAAAATTGGAATCATCGGCGATCTCCAAAATTGCTTTAACATCAAAGCCCTGAAAAAAGGCCTGAGTTTCTTCCTTGTCATTTCTGGTGAGTATGGCATCTGGATGCTCACGGTTAACAAAAATGACAACCCCATCGCGTTCTTCAACATCCAATTGCGATTCTGGGACTACGTAGGTTACGGAGGTACCTTCACGCACACGAATTTTCCCGTTTATTATAGGAAGTTTCAAATCGCCCTTTACGGTAAGGTCAACATCAAAACTAGCCTTTCCATAGAACAACTCGTTATCTTTCTCGGTAGAGTTTAAAAATTGAAATTGTTTTGCGTTAAGGCTTAGGTCAAACTTTGGATTCAAGAGTTCTTTTGAATCAATTGAACCATCCAATGTGAAATTGCTGCTATTGGCGTCCGTAATTTGAAAATTGTTCAAATAAAGGCCAGCGGTATCAATTCGTAATGTCTCATTCGAAATCTTAAAGACCGAATTCAAGCTGGCCACATTAAAATCAGTTTCGTTAAAATTAATGGTTCCTGTATATTCTGGTGATGTGGTGGTGCCGGAAACATCTATTTTTCCAGAAAGATAGCCATGGGTATTTTTTAACATCCCAAAGGAAAAATCCTCAATAACCTTAAGGTCAATTTTATTTAGGTCCAGATCAAGGTTCAGATTGGCACCTGTTTCTGCAGCTGCATAATCCCCATTTAAATCTATGTCCAGACCACCACCTTTTAAGGCTAGATTAAAATCATAGGTATCACTGGTTCTGCTAGAAGCCTTTAAGGTTAAGTTACCTAAGGGGTGTTGCATTACCTCTAAACCGTTAATTTCATAATCGGCAAGAATTCCAGTTGCCCCGTAGGGATTTTCAATAATCAGATTCCCATTTACCATTCCGGAGGCCAAGGGAGTATCCGGGTTTAATAGACTTAAAAATGTTTGTAATTTAAATTGATCGAACTTAAGGGCAAGATGTTTTTCTTTTGAATTTGAAGCGGTAGTACTAATGGAGAGTTGTTGTGCATTTCTTGATAAATTTACGTTCTTAAATCCTATATGGTTGGGAGCGAAAGATATCTGATTGTCTTCAGGGATAATCCATTTCTTCTTATTGAATAAAAGTTCTTCAGGGCTTATTTGAAGCAAGGTGGTGTCCTTGGCGAGAATCATTTTTGAGGCTATGTGCATTACTTTTTCCTTGTCGTCCCAAGAATTGAAATCCAATAGTAATTCCCTGTTATTTAAAGTGCCCTCCAAATTTGTTTTTTTAATATGCACAGGATCTGCCATTAGGTTTATAAGGCCGGCGGTAAAGTTTAGGTTGGTGGAATCACCAATTATTGAAAGATTTAGACTGTCCAATGTAACACTCTTGTATCTGGCGGAGGGAACATTTAATTGGGCATTTAGTTTCATGGTGGCGGCATCAAAATTTGCTCTTACAATTATGGAGTCCATTTGCTCCAAGTCCTTAAGGAAGACTTCCGTAACAAGGGCATTGGGATTAATTTTTAAATCCATTTCAAGTTTTACCGAATCGGAGGGGGAAGGTTCCATCAAGGTATCCACAAAGTAACTTTTGAATTGTTTGGTAATAGCCGTATTGATGCTTGCAGGGGAAGCGTTCGATTTTAACCTGCCATTTAGAAAATCGCTTTTGATCGTAACATCTGTACTAATTGTATCGATCTTGGATTTTATTTGCATACGTCCCATTTGGTATTGCTGATCGTCATAAACTGCTATGCCATTGTTTATCTGGACATTCAATCCATAGTTTTTCATGTTCCCGTTAAAATCTGCTTCCAAATCCAGTCCTGTCTTAATGTTTTCCCTGGTGACACCAAGCGCCTGTAGATCGGCCCCGATAACATTTAGGTTTAGACGAATTTTTGAAGAGGTAGAATCCAGGGTCATAGAGGTGTTGGCCGTAAAATTCAGGTTCGTATCCTTAAAATTTAAGTCAATGTCGCCTTCTCCGTTTTTGATCTTCCCGTTTAACTCCAGATTTGAAAAGTCATAGTTGTTAAGTTTTAATTGCGTGAAATCGGATTCAAATTGAGCATTTAGAGTATTAATACTATTTCCACTGCCAGAGGCCTTAATATTAAAGGTCACGGGTCCGAATTGTTCATTTTTCAACAACTTTCCTAATTGCAGGCTATCCACTTTAAGATTTCCGTCGAAGGTGTTTTGATTTAACTTGGCGTATTTTCCCTTAAGTTGAGCAGTACCTTCCGGGATTTTCAAGAGGGCTTCTCCCGCGATATTTTTTAGGTTACCTTGGGTTTTTGCCTGCAGCATTATGGTCTCAGGAACTGCAATGTTCAAATCCTTTTCGGAAACAAATTTGAGCACATCTGCCCGGATGGAAGTTGCTTTTATGTTTGGGAAATCAAAGGAAAGTGAATCGGTTTCCATAAGCTGGGATATACGTCCCTCGGCTACCAAAGAACTGCCGCCCCAGTCAAATTGTAGATTGTGGATCCCAAAATCGTCAAGTGTGCCTGTAGCCTCTAATTTTCCTGTAAGCGGATGTTTAGTGGCGACAGCAAAATATTCGTCATTACTTAAATCCGGTTTAAAGAACAGGGCATCCTGCAGCGCAAGATGTAGCACAGGCATTTGTAGGTCAACTTTGGTTCTTTCGGGGAAATGGATAAACTCTTTTATAGATGGATAGTCCATTTTTAGATCTACCGTAAGCCAACTTGAGTTGGTCTTTAATTCCAATCCCGAAATGGTTGTCGAACTGTCGTCCAATTTGGCCTTAAAACCTAGATTGTGAAGTGAAAAACCACTTTTGTCAATAAAGGAAAATTGATCTAGCCTCAAGCTGGTATTTTTTGGTCGGTAGTTTATGTCGTTGGCCTTTAGGCTAAGATGCGATAGGAAAATATCGTTAGGGTTGAACTGATCTACAGTTATTGCTTTATTGGATGAGCGGTATTGGAAAGAGTTATTTTCGAGGATGATATTGTCCGCCATTAAATAAAATTCAGGCCAGGAAAAATCAATATTTCCGGAATTGGTCCCAATAGAATCCTTAGGGGCTGCATCGGCTTTTTGAATATGAATGGATATATCTGAGTTTTTAAGAAAAATTTCTCCTATTTCCACTTCATTCTTTGCTAAATCAGCTTTCGGAAGCTGTAATTCAAAATCGCCAAGGGCTGCATTGGCAAGTACGCCATCTGGAATAGAATTGTAATTTGCACGTACATTTTTCAGTTTTAGATTTTTGACAACCAGAAATGGTAGCGCGGTTTGTGCGTTATCCTGAGGGACAACAGATTTGGTTTGCTTGTAAGTGATGTTGGTATCCGAAAGTTCAAGATCTTCTAGGTTGAAGTGCATGGTCTCCAAGTCCACGGTATTGGCATTTAAATATAATTGCCCTAAAACAAGCCTGCTTTCCAGGCCCAGATATGCGTCATTATAATCGATTTTAAAGTCGGAAAAATTAAGCTTCCCAATATTAATTTTCAAGGGGTCTACCTCTTGGGGTGGGGGAGTTGTATCATTGGTAGCTAAAGCATCCAATATAAAATCGAAATTAAAGCTACCTGAATTCACACTTCTAGTAATGTATGCCCTTAGACCATTCCATTCCAGAGATTTAAGGTTTAATTCGTTGTGGAACAGTAAGGGAGAAAGGGGTATGTTGGCTTCCAAAGTGTTAGAATACAGTAAGGTATCCCCTTTTTTGTCCTCCAAGTACAGGCCTTCTAAAAAAGCATTCCCAGAAAAAGTGATAAAAAGACGGTCTATTTCAACCTTAGTATTGGTCTTATTAGTAATATAGGCGGTGGCTTTGGAAACAATTATATTTTGTCCCCAAGGGCTTCTAACGAAAAGTACCAAAACAACAAATAACAGTACAAACACCAAAATAACTTTGGCAATGGCCCGAAGTAATCGATATTTAAAATTGGTCTTTTCCATATAATATCAGCCAAAGATCATCATTATTGCAATATTAAATGAGCTTTTATCAATCTTAAACTAACTTATAAAATATATTAAATGGATACAGGGAGTTAGACCAAATATCTTTGGCAACATGAGGGGAATTATGTATGTCTAATTTAAGGCTTTCCCAAGTCATGGCAAATAATGTTTTTTGGCTTGTACCCAATGGAAAAAGGAAAAACATAAAGCAAATATATTCTTTGTAGATAAAGACCAATGCCACTAACCAATCATGTATTAACTTTATCAAATTTTTAATTTCATTTGGTATTTGCGTTATAGGTTGTTTTTTGATACTTTTTTTCCAAGTTCAGAAATCTAACAATAGCTGGGATTAACTTGATGGGTTCTGGATCAATAATTGACCTTTTTGGGGTTGAAATTTTAGAGAAATTATCTAATTCTTGTGATTTACTCACTAAGGGAGATTTGAATGCTCCGATGTTTGCCATCCAGTTCCGTTCAGGCGGGCGTCGAAATATTAAAAGTTGTTTCCTTTCTTTGCCTCGTGGGCATGCCCTGAGGTAATGGACCATTTAAGTGAAAAAATAGAACAAATTCGCTGGAAATATGAAATGGAATTAGGGATGCAAAGAAAGAGCCTTTGCTGAATAAGGTTAAAAAATATGTTGCAAAAATAATTAATAAAGTGTAGAAATATGGCATCAGGATTTTTTGCGTTGTTGGACGATATAGCCAGTTTGATGGATGACGTTGGGGCAATGAGTAAAATAGCGGGTAAGAAAACAGCTGGAATTTTGGGAGATGATCTGGCGGTAAACGCAGAAAAAGCTTCCGGTTTTGTGTCCTCAAGAGAAATTCCAGTGCTGTGGGCCATTACAAAAGGGTCATTATTGAACAAACTGATTATTCTACCCGTTACTTTTCTGTTAAGTGCATTTATACCCATGGCTGTAACGGTAATTCTTGTTTTGGGTGGACTTTATCTAGCGTACGAAGGGGCTGAGAAAATCTATGAATTTCTTGTGCCCCATGAACATTCAAAAACGGAGAAAGTAAAAACCAACCTGACTAAGAGTGAAATTTTGTTGTTGGAAAAGGAAAAAATAAAGTCGGCCATTATAACCGATTTTATTCTCTCCATTGAAATAGTCATCATAGCCCTAGGAACAGTTGTTCAACAACCTATATGGACCCAGGTAATGGTTGTTTCCATCATTGCCCTAGTGGCAACTGTAGGCGTTTACGGAATAGTGGCGCTGATAGTTCGGATGGATGATCTAGGCCTAAAACTTATTGCACTTAATGGAGACAAGCGCAGTATATCCGATTTTATTGGCAAGTTTCTGGTAGCTGCACTACCGGTGGTCATTAAAAGTTTATCGGTAATTGGTACCATAGCCTTGGTTTTGGTAGCCGGGGGTATTTTTGTGCATAACCTGGAATGGCTACATCATTGGCTTCAAGAAATACCGGCCCTTTTAGCCGAGTTTATTGCCGGTTTGGTGATCGGTTTTCTGTGTTTATTGGTTGTGATGGCCGTCAAAAAGATTTGGAAGGCTTTTGGGCCAGGAAGGAAAGGGGCGGAAACCTCCGAATGATTCATTCAAATTATATTAGTATGTCTGGCCTTGATGAGGTTGGGTAGCTTAAAAATATTTGGATTAATATTGACTTAGAACTCTTATCTAATACCTTTATAGAGGTCATTGGAATCCATGAAAGATTGAATTGTCAAAGGATTCATATACCGCTGCTTTGTGATAACATTATCATCCGAGGAATAATCATCCGATGCACCCCGCCATTCCGGAATTCCCAAAGCCGCTCTAACATAGGTACTCCAATCATAAAGTTGATAACCTAGGCCATGGTTAATGGATATTAGGTCTGTATGGTATTCGAATTGATCGATATATTTCGAATTAAGCATCTTAAAGATTAAACCACCCAATTGCCACATTTTCATTTCCTGATATTCTGAAATATGGCCTAATTCATGGCCCAATACCCCGATTTGGGCATTGTACGGAAGGTTATAAAACAAGATTGGTGCAAGCGTTGCATTGGATTTGGTACTTATAGTGATAACGTAATTCCGGTTTTTTGCCTTTTTAAAGATGTGGAGTAACCTTGGACGGGACGAAAGTGGCGTTGTTCGCTTGCGAAAACGAAAGGTAATTTTAGCATCCTTTAATTCCGGATAGTAGGAAAGAGCGGTCAATACTTGCGCCCTTATTTTAGATGGAATACGCTTGTTGGTTTCAAATTTCGAATATTGAATGGAATCAAATTTCTTTTGAATTAACTGTTTCTTGGGAACTTGCGACTCTCCGGTCCATACGGATACCAGAATAGCTAAAACAAAAGCGTAATAACAGTTGGTAGTATTCATTACCAACTATTTTTTTAAGGAAAACTGGTACTGGAGCGAGAGGGTAGCGGTCCAGTCCTGAGCGACGTCCTCCCCGCTGGTAATTACGTTCATTTCCCTTCCAAATCCCGCTGTTATACCAATTAAGGAAGAAGTGTTTTTTATGGGTAAGAAATAACCAACTTCTAACCATGGCTGGAGGACAAGAGTGTAAGTTGTTCCAGTGGTGGCATTTGGGTCGTTCAGATCTTCCCAGTCTATCCATAAGTTCCACGCATCTAGATGCGCACCGGCGACTATTTTTCCTTTCGTAAGCGGATAATGTTTTCGGTAACCCATAGAGCCTCCAAAACCTCCACCTTCTTCATGGTCGTTTTCATCACTAAAGTCCTGGCGGTCCGTGAGGTTGCCGCCTAAACGAAAGAAAAGAGACGAGTTTTTCGAAATATAACGCTCAAGATTTATTGTTGGGATAATTCCTGCCGGATACACTTGGACAGATAGTCCTAGGTCCATTCTTTTATGGGATATTTCTTTTTGTGTTCTCTGTGCATAGGTTAAAGAAACAAAGCAAGTGAATATTAATACGAAGTACGTAAAAGATGGTTGCCTCATTTTATATCAATTTTAATTTAGCCTCCAGTTTACTATTGGCCCTAAGCATGGCCGTGCCATCCTTATAACTCAGGTAACCATGTCCTTTTTGATTGTTGATCCGGCTTATTTGATAAAGTAGTTTCCAATGCCTGATGATTTCTTTCCATGCAAAAAAAAGGGAATGTCTGGGGTCATAAATATGGGTTGGTTCACTACCGGCACCGTTGATTTCTATGATGCTGAATTTTTTTCCCATTGATAATTCTTCAAAAGAGGAAAATAACACATCCAATCGGCCGTAATAAAATCCCGGAATCTGAGAACAAATGGAATCGATTTTGTGCAACAGTTTTTCACTAGCTTTATCAGAGTCATCAAAAAATTTAGCGCCCCTTGTATGGCTTCCATAGGGGACTAGAATAAATTTTTTGCCTTTTGCCAAGATGGCATCCAGGGTATTGCCATATTTTTTTTTCAAGGAGGCCAGTTGGAAATAGCTCCTAGGGTTTTGTTTTATTAATTGTAGAATAGAATCCTTCCCATTTCCGATAACAGATAAAAATTCTTTGGATACAATTCCTGTAATCCGACCACTTTTCTCAGTAGGAAGGCGTACATAGAATATGCCTACTTCCTTTGGATACTCAATTAGCTCTTGAATCAAAAAATCGTCCGAAATTCGGTGTATATAAGATTGAAGTCTATCCATATCTTCAATATTATATACCCCAAATGCCTTCATGCCAATATCCGGTTTAGCGATCAAAGGAAAACGGATGTCTAAACGCAACAAGGTCTCCAGAATTTCATTTATAGGCATGTTCTGTTTTATGAGTATGGTTTTTGGAATGTACTGGGATGGTATCAGATCATATATTTCTTTTTTCGATTCCATGGCCATACCCCCATTCTTGATGGAAGGATTTGCGGCACTAAAAAAGAAGAACGACCTCGCCCTTATCGCAAAGTACAACCAGACAGGGAAAATGGGGTAATAGATTGCTTTCATATCCCAATATTCCCAGTGCAATAATTTATGGACCTTTAGTTTTAAATTGTTCATAATAGTGCTTTAGTTATAGAGTTTAAGGCAACTGGTGCGGGATTTGGTTTTAGCATTGAGCAAATCGAAATGGGTAAAATCCAATTCATCTTTTTTTATGACCGCTTGCGTGATGCTCACAGTTTGTAATCCGTTATTCCTATCGATTACAAATCCGTTTTCAAAATCGTCATTGTTATTCAAATGGAAATCGACGATGCTATTTTCATTGAGCCATTCGTTATTTTTCAGAAATTCCTCGAATAATTGCTCACGTTCTTGAGCGACCTCTTCGTTATATAGGGTAACCGAGGACCAAATGTAATTTCCATTTGGTTTGAGTTCCTTTCGATGTTTGGTCGAACCATCCCACCTAAATTCTAACAGTTGGCTGCCATTAAAAAATATCAGCGTAAAAGGTTCTATTTCGATAAGATTCATCTTGGCGAACTGAGTTTCGGGTGCTTCCTCGCCAATGATTTTTAGCAATACTAAGCCCCTGCTCATAGCATACCTTTCCTTGGGAATATGTTTTTGAAAGGCCCCATTGAGCAAAACCAGGGCAACACCATCTTCCCTGATGGCAAACCAAGTGCCTTTGCCCTTGGGATCCTTTGGATAGATAACTTTGTAGTTATTTATACGTTCTTCATTTGGATAAAAAGCAGTGGGCCTAGAGACGTGTTCATCACGGTTAGACGTTATGATACTTTTATTTTGGTGCGATATGAAGCTTACTGTACACATTTACTTCTGTATTGAAGGGTTGAAGGGGCGACGCCGAACGAATCGGACAAAATAATGTCGGTGAATTGATTAATTGCTACCTTGATCAATGCCTGATGGTGAATAGTGTGTTCCAAATTGTACATTACCTCGCGGAAATAATTGGATTCTATTTTTTCTTCGGCCCCGTTCAATTCATAATACAATTGCAATTTCCTTTTTGGCCTATCAATGGTATTTTGTATCCGATGCAATTGATCTATGGCAAAATGCACATCGACCTCTATTCGTTTGTCCCTTTTTCGATTATCGTAATAAACGGTCGCCTCCTCATACCCATCCAGGAGACACTGGTACAATTCTATAATATGCCTTGTATGCTGCCCAATTGAGGCACCTGACAAGGTATTGCAAGGTGTGGTATAAGTGTCATGGGGAAGTTGCAAAAGAACTTCCTTAAACTGTTCTAGGGTTTGGATAGAGGTATTGAACATAATTATTAAGTTATAATTGGTTTTAGGTGTTTTTTATAGAACAAAAACAGTAGATATGTTGAAAAGCCTAGGTATAGCGCACCCATACCATATGAAATTATATATTGGAACTGCTGGTAGTTTTGAAAAACGTATTTACCTGTAAAAATAAAAATGAGCAATCCCAACATAGAGCCTAAACCTATTCCAAGAATGTAAAAAGAATACATGCCCCCTTCGTTATTTAATTTGTTTTTGGATACCAATATGCTATTCCAACCCATCCAAAATGGAATGTGCATTGGGTTAAGGGTGCTCAACAACAATCCCCAAATAAAGGAAGATTTCACCAATGGGATTACATTGGTGTTTGCTCCCAAATCCCTGGGATTAGCAATGGAACTAAAACTTGAAAATGACAGATACATTAGGAGAAGTATGGCCAGTGGCATCAGATATAAAAATATTTTGTTTCCAAGATCAAAGGTTTTTGCCCCCATTAGGGTAAGCCTAACCACAACCAATTCTACAAGAACAACACCAAGGGAGAAAGTAATGGCATTCCAAACATTTTGAAATGCAGCAATTTGAAATGCAGTAATATTTAAGGTTCCCAATGGAAGCGAACCCAAAAAACTGATCAAGAGTCCGATCAATGCTATTCTTACATATTTGTCCATGGTGCTGTTGTTGAAAATTATATTGGGACTACTGCTTAGCGTAAACCGATTTAACAGAAACTTCTACATCTTTAGCTATGTTGGTAGAGGGTTTACCACCAGAAAAAGTTATGCCGTAATCGGCTAAAACTATTTTCATTTTAGTGTCCAGAGTTACCTTTTCACCCAAAACCGTGACGGTTGCATCTTCATTTATAACCTTAGTTTCTCCTTTGATGTCAAGGTTTCCAGATACAGCGGCTGGATATGTGCCGTCTTTGGAAAAATTAATTTTCCCAAGATTTGTTATTTTTCCCGTAAACTTGGCTTTTGGATATTTTTTGGTATCCAGAAATTTATTACTGTTAAAATGTTTTTGCATCATCGCTTTTTCAAATTCGAAGCTCTGCATAGGCACGGAAAAGACCACATCACCCGTTGTTTTGTCGAGAGTGCTTACTACCTTGTAATTATTGGCTGTTATGTCCTCCAAGGCAGTATGTGAAAAGAAACTAATATGGCCATCCTTACTTACTAATTTGTCTGCCAACGGTTTAAAGGCATACAATGAAACTACTGCAAATACTACTGCTAATACGGATATTTTTTTCATCTTTTACTTGTTTTAATTTGTTGTTAATTAAGAGTTGTTTTAAACTATTTTAATACTATATCACATTTTTCCATAATTACGTCTTCATAAAAATCCAAGTCTACATCAAAACCTGCTCCTGACCGTATAACACCTTTTACGGTGACTGTTTCACCTATTTGCAGATTTTCTGTGTGCTTATTTGTTTCAGCCGTGAAGGTGCAGCTCACACCTGCCTTGTCTCCAGGATTTTTTAGAAGGATCACTTTTTGATTGTTTAGATCTTCATTAATGGACACTACCGTTCCGGTAACTGCCAATATTTTGGAGTCCCCTTCTTCCTGCAAGTATTTTCCATTGGCCAAAGCGGCATCGGCCAGGTATTCATTTACAATATCGGTAGACGAAACACTGAAATCTGTTTTAGCTGATTGTACATCGCGTTTGGGCATATTGAACATATAATAGGCAACCGCAATGGCTATTACTAGTCCAACCCCAAATGTTAAGGATATAATTTTTGTTGTTTTCTTCATATTGCATTTAATTATTGTGATTGAACAGACGATCATTAAATTAATCCTGACAACCATTCCAAATAATTTTGATTTAATCACTAATTTCACCCTTAAGATATTGTCCTTAAGTACCTTGGTTAATAAGGAATTGTACAACCTCTGTAAGGGAAAGTATTATTTGGAGTCCAATTGATTGAAGTATTGGTTAGGCAGTTAACCAATCTTTTACTTGATACTGCTATGGATTGTTTCATCAATTAATATTTTTAATATGCCAGATGTTCACGAGTCAAATAAAACAATGGAGAACTGGTTCCATCTCTATTCCGATGCCTTGTTTGGCTGGGCTTATCATAAAACATCTTCAAAAGAAGTAGCAGAAGACTTGGTTCAGGAAACGTTTTTGTCGGCGGTTAAAGGTTTCAAAAACTTCAAGCAAAATAGTCAGCCCAAGACCTGGCTTTTTGCCATACTGAATAATAAATTAATAGACCATTATCGAAAAAAGGCCAAATCGGCTACCCTAGCAAATAAGGGTGCAGAATTGAAGTTCATAAACCAAACCAACTCTTTTTTTGATTCCCATGACAATTGGTTACCTTCAGCTAAGGACGTGGCATGGGAAGAGGAAGTTCACCTTCTGGACGACGAGGAATTTAGAGGAATAATGGAAAATTGTGTAGGCAATTTACCCGATAAGTGGCGGTTGGCGATAATTTCCAAATACCTTTCTGATAAAAGTGCGGATCAAATCTGTCAGGAAATGAAGGTAACACAGTCCAATTATTGGCAGATAGTGCATCGTGCTAAATTAATGCTTAAAAAATGTATCGACCACAATTGGATTCAGTAAAACGTTTAGATTAAATAGAATTGCCATGTATATAATCAGAAGAATTTTGGGTAGTGCAACTTTTTCCTGTAAGAGAATTACGGAGTTGGTAGAAACAAAAGAGAGGAGAAAATTGTCCTTTTGGGATGGAATTCGATATAAGACCCATTTGGTTGTATGCAAGGCATGTAGGTCTTATGAAAAGCAATCCAATGTAATAAATAAAGCCCTTGTAAGATTAATATCCACTCCTCCAGAAAATTTAAAAGGCCTTGATGATTCAGCTAAAATAAAGATATGGGATAAGATCAAGCAGCATGGGGAATAGGCTAAATCATATTTCTGCTAACAATTAGTGATGACCAGCTATTGATAATTGTCAATATTTTGTAGAATTGAATTTTTTTCATCAACATTGATTATAGACTTTATACTCAGTTTTTGTACCATATAAGGCGGAGTAAAAGTTACCCTTGTATTACTTGGTAATTGTAGTTAAATCAATAATAATCAGTGAAATATGTCCAATGATTATGATGTTAATCCAACCTTATTCTTTATACCGGACATATCGGGCTATACCAGCTTTATTAATCAGGTAGAAATTGATCACAGTACACATATCATTAAGGAACTACTTGAAATAATTATTTCAGCAAATGTTTTGGACTTAAAGATATCAGAAATTGAAGGTGATGCCGTTTTTTTTTATCGCACAGGTAAAGGGCCTACAGTTGAAGAACTAATTGAACAGGCCGAAGAAATGTTCACTAAATTTCATCAGCATTTAAAATTTTACGAACGGGATAGAATCTGCCAGTGTGGCGCTTGCTCAACAGCCAATGAGCTTAGCTTGAAATTCGTTAGCCATTATGGGGAAAGTACCTCCAGAAAGATTGGAACTTATAATAAATTATTTGGTCCGGATGTTACCCTAGTGCATAAATTGCTCAAAAACGATATTCCCTTTAACGATTATTTACTTTTTTCATCAACCATTAATATTTCCAAAGGATTGGAAAAATGGGATTGGTCTACGATGAAAAAAGGGATTTACAACTACTCTGATATTGGAGAAGTCACCTACAATTACATACCTCTTTCCCCATTGAAATCCAAACTGAAGGAACTGCCAATCAGGACCAACTTTCACCCATACGGAAAGCCGGTTTCAGGTTCGAAAATTGTTAATGCTTCATTGATAAGACTTCATGGGGTAGTAACCAACTTTTCTCTGAGGCCAAGATGGATCTTTGGATTGAGACTTATTCGCAACAAAGGCAATCATCTTAGTACGGTTGGATCTAAACATTTATGTGTATTACCCATAAATAGTATGGAATTTGCAATTACGGCCCAGCATATAGACGAGGGACTAATAGAATATACGGAACAAAGTAATTCCATAAAATGGCTGGCACCCCTTACTTTGCTTTTTATTTTGAAGCGCAATTCCGCCGATACCTCTGTAATTACAATCCATATTCATTATAGAAAGAATTGGCTATCCAGCTTAGGTCTGAACTTTCCCCTTAGATGGATAATGAAATTGGTTATAATGGTATCGCTCTTAAAATTGCATAGATATATCAAGGGCATATCTGATTTAAAGTTGTGATATGCTAATACGAAGGTTTCAATTTTTAACTGAGCTTGACAATCTAATGTGAATTTAACATAATTCTTAAGTGATTGTTTGTCAGGGTTTCAGATTCGCTCGTCTGTTATAGCAAATCGTAAACCATGCGCACCATACTTGTATTTTTGGTTTCCTGCCTTTTATGGCAACCGTTGGCTTCCCAGACATGTTGTTCCGGCGGGGTTCCGCTGTCTAATAATCTTGGTTTACCAAATGAGGGTAGGGGAGTATTTTCCATAGGTCTTAATTATGATTATAATAATTTAAACACTCTGAACGCTGGTGACACAAAACTTGATGATAGCTCTAGACAAAGAATAACCAACTCCCTACTTTTAAATTTAGGCTATGCTTTTACCGATAAATTGGCTGTTGAAACACTTTTTACCTGGGTAAACCAATCCAGGACCATCTCACAGTTTGGCAATGAGAGTTTTACTGAGACTTCTGGGATAGGCGATGCCGTATTTCTTCTCAAATATTCCCTCCCTAATTTTTTAGGTAATGGCACTGTTTTTAATCTGGGAGCGGGAACCAAAGCACCAGTAGGAAAATCTGACATTGCCACTGATCAGGGGATACAGTTAACCGCAGACTTACAACCAGGTAGTGGAGCCTGGGACGGTATTGGTTGGGCATCGGTTACTAAGGGGTTAAATTTTAGGCCATCAGCTACAATCTCAGGTAGTTTTACGTATAGACTTACGGGTGTTAACAATTCATATTTGAACAATACGGCCACCTATGAGTTTGGTGACGAACTTCAGGCCAATTTGGCATACACCGATCAATTTTTATTATTCAATACCATATTTGATCCTGGTGTGGTTTTTAAGTACAGAAAGGCCTTTGGGGATAAAATAGATAATCAGGGCATTCCCAATACAGGTGGGGAGTGGATATTTATTCGCCCTGAATTGGCGGTACGGCTAAGTCCCAATCTGGGTATCAGTTCCCGACTCGAACTACCCTTGTACAGTAATATTGAAGGTACCCAGTTAACACCTACCTCCCGTTTCTCCGTGGGGGTTTATTTTAAGCTGAACACACAAAAAAACACAATTAATTCAAATTATAAGCTATGAAAAAATTATTGGTTTGCGCATGTATCGCGCTATTGTATTCGTGTAGCTCCTCAAGTTCAACAGAACAAGTAGCACCTGGCCAGGGGAACAATGATCCCCCAATAACAAGTTTGGAATGGAGCATACCAAAATCTGAGGTTTTGGATGGCGGTCCCGGAAAAGATGGCATACCGGCTCTGGAAAACCCGAAGTTCATCAATATTTCCAATGTGGATTATCTTTCGGATACGGATTTGGTAATCGGTGTAAAGAATGGGTCCGATGTTAGGGCCTATCCACATATTATCTTGGATTGGCACGAGATAGTAAACGACGATTTGGGCAATGTCTCTGTTGCTGTTACCTATTGTCCCCTTACAGGAACAGGAATAGGGTGGGACAGGGTCATGAACGATAACAAGACCACTTTTGGCGTGTCAGGATTATTGTATAACACTAACTTGATCCCTTATGACAGGGCAACAGGAAGTAATTGGTCACAAATTCTGAACGAGGCTGTTAATGGAGAATTGTTAGGTAATGATGCCGTGTTGATTAATATGATAGAAACCGACTGGAAAACATGGAAAAGCCTTTATCCCAATTCACAGGTCCTAAGTCTAGATACAGGATTTTCGCGTACCTATGGGGTGTCACCTTATGGCGACTATAACACCAATAATTCCAGATTTTTATTTCCTGTCGAAAAAGATCCACGATTGCCAGCTAAAGAAAGGGTTCATGCTATTATTGATGGTTTAGATGCCAAAACCTACCAGTTTTCTTCTTTCACTTCCAACAACATAATTAGGGACAGCTTTAAAGGGAAGGAATATTTAATAGTGGGCAGTACCAATTTTATAGTCTCCTTTCAGCTGAACGCGGAACAGTCCCTATTAAATTTCGAATACGTATTTAATGGTTCGGAAACTTTGGTAAAGGATAATGAAGGGAATGAATGGAATATTTTTGGGGAGGCGGTTACCGGACCCAAAGCTGGGGAATTTTTAGATAGCGCCAGCTCCTTTATGGGCTTTTGGTTTTCTATACCCGCCTTTTACAATACCGTAATTTACAGCAACTAAATATTATTTCTAATACTTGGAAGTAGTTAATAATTGGAGCGATGGTAAAAAAGGAACGTTGATAGTAAATGCTATCAGGTACTTGGGCTTTTTCTTAACGGCACTAAATTTTTTTTGATCATGTGATTACCATGTGGTTCGCAGGATGTCTTTGGCACTAGTTTTGAAGATTGATCTTAAATTTATAGTACCGGTACAGCTCTTCAGGTTCTGACCCCCGCCATTTTTTCCAGTAAATCCGTAAAAATATGAGCTGCAAGTTCCAAATCCCTATCTTTTCGTACATACGTGCCGAGGTGATCAATCGTTTTCTAATAACCTTAAAACGGGAATGCATATAAAGTCTTTTAATCAAGTCATTGTCCTCGTACACTATGAATGTTTCGTCATAACCACCTAATTTCCAAAATAATTTTCTGCTTACGAACAGAGACTGATCTCTTCCGCGGCAGTATCTATGATTGATGACGGTTAATCGCCCCATTAGCCTTAACCACCAATGGTCATTATCGAATCGTAGCACAAAGCAACCCGCATGATAGTCGTTTTTTATACTATTCATGATAAGCTGATCGAAGTTTTTTGGGGGGTAACTATCGGCATGTAAAAAGTATAGTGTTTCACTTTTTGTAATTTTAGCTCCAGCGTTCATTTGCCGAGCGCGTCCTTTTGGACAGGAAATCAAGATAATATCCTTATTGGCTTCCAGAATCGAGAATGTGCCGTCTGTACTTCCTCCATCAATAACTATGACTTCCATGATGAAACCACAGCTATTTTGTTTTAAATAATGAAGTAGGTTTTGTATCCCGTGCTCCTCGTTAAAAACAGGAATAATTATACTGATCATTGCTGCTAGTCTTGTTCGTTAAGATTCCAATCGTATTCCTTAAAGCTTATTTTTGCCTTTGGGTCTATTTTAACCTCGGTATATGGATCGATATATGATATTAATTCGCCATCTTTAAAATCGCTTTTGTACCACTTGAAAATTCGCGACAACTCTAATTTATTGGTGCTGATGGTATTGTTATCCGAATTGATAAAGCCTAGTGTAACTTTTTCCAATTGTTCATTCAATTTTTCCGGAGTATAGGCCTCGTTCAATAGTTTAGGACATGAACCGGAGGCACAATTGATGGCAAAATGGATACGCGGTTCGTTCATTTTTCGGAGGATACTGTGCTCCAATGCACCCAAGGAGAGTTCTTTGTCGCCTATTTTTATAAACTCTTTGGTCCAGGCTCCATCAATATCCTTAATGCTCTTTACTGGATAATTCTGAAGGATTAGTTTTACTGTATGCGCATTGTAAAGATTAATATAGTACGCTAATTGTTCTTGAACATTCCAATCGTTTGTTGGAACCTGTGCTCCAAGTGAGTTCAGATAGTCTTCCAGTTTACTTTTGTCTTGCAAAAATCCTTTGTAGTCTACCTTGCCTTCGCCGGTAACATACTTTTTCAATAACTGTGTCCACTGTGTATGATCTATACGAATTACGTAGATATTCGCCGCAGAAGCTAAACTTCCATTTACTGTTTTGGCAGGCAGTCCCTTACCATTAAGGCCGGCCATGGACATTAGGCCATAGCGATTGTTTAAGTAAAACATTGCTACAAAAAAAAGTATGGCTCCGCTAGCTATCAATATTTTTTTCATGAGTTAATTTTTTAACATTGAGTTGTAATACACATATACTAGACGAAGAAAAAGGCAATCCTGACAATCGCCACAATATTTAATGGTTCGTTTTTTTTATATAAGAATTTGTCAGGAAGTTGTTGGGGAACGACTATTTAGTAAATAAGGCCAATTGAGTTTTTTGTTGGTGAAAAGACCTAGAAGTTCGGGATATCAAGATAAATTTTACAAATAATTTCGATATCCCTCTTTTAGGCACTAGCTTAAATGGATATCAACAAACCAAAACTCAAACCGCCCTATGAGCACCTATTTAAAAAACAGTCATACGGATTTCTTGAAAATCGATACGCCCCAAATAATCGAGGTTGATCGATTGATGATGGAGGAGTACCATATTGAACTCATCCAGATGATGGAAAACGCCGGACGCTGTTTGGCCATACTTGTTAAAGAACGTTTTTTCAATGGCGATGTCGAGGGAAAACATATTGTGGTCTTGGCAGGAAAAGGTGGAAATGGAGGTGGAGCACTGGTAGCTGCAAGACGTTTACACAATTGGGGCGCCAAGGTAAAAGTATTCACCACTGCCCCCGCAGAAAAATTCACACCTATTCCAGCCCATCAATATGCTATTTTAAAACGTATGGGGTTAACCATGGAATTGGCCGATGAAGTGAATAATGTTATCAAGGCCGATGCCATTCTTGATGGAATTATAGGTTATAGTCTAAAGGGTAATCCTCATAGTTCGGCAGCGGCTATGATTCATTGGGCAAATAGTAAAAATGTTCCCATTGTGGCCTTGGATACGCCATCTGGATTGGACCTGAACAGTGGCACCCTCTTCGATCCCATTATTGTGGCCTCTGCAACTTTGACTCTGGCTATGCCGAAAGTGGGATTGTTTGAAAGTGAGGCAAGAAATGTGGTAGGTGAGTTATATGTTGGGGATATCAGTGTCCCATCTGAACTTTACAAAGAAAAAAGTTTGGGGTTGAAACCAACCAATATCTTTAGATATTCGGACATAATACGGATAAGTTGATATTTCCACTTCTTAAAACAAGCAACACGTTCGGAAATCGACTTTACTATTCAAAACTAATTTGGAAACGATAACTATCAAACGGGAATACGAAAAATAAATAATCACATATGAAAAAACCAATACAAATTGCGCTCTTAAAAGATTTGGAAAATAAAAAACCGGTCCATGCCTTGGTCAACGATCTTGATCTTGTTATTGTTAAGTTTGATGATGTTCTTTCAGTACTGTATGGCAGATGCCTCCACCGAGGAGCATTGATGGCCGACGGTCATATTGATGGTGATAACCTCATTTGTGGTGTTCACGGATGGGATTATCGTTATGATACTGGGGTTTCCGAATACAATAACGAAGAGGTTTTACATAAATTCACCACCAAAACCGATGGCGGAAAGCTGTATGTAGATGAAGCGGAAATAAATGCCTATTTGAGCAAAAATGCGCAGCCCTTCAAGCGCGACGAATATTTAGGGGCTTATGCCGATACGCATCCCGAAGATACCGAACCTTACACCGGTTATATTAAGGAACTTGCCAAAAATGGTCTTAAAAATTTAGGCCACCATGGGCCTTCCGCATCGATGGGAGTAGATAGAAATACCCTTCCTAAATGGAACGATATCCAATTCTTGCCAGCGCAATTGGCAAGCAGACCCCTGTTGGATGAGGAGAAGGTCGTCACCAGAACGGTCATCGGGCCCAACGCCAAAAAACCGTTGAGTCTGGCTATTCCGCTATTCGTAAGCGATATGAGTTTTGGTGCACTTTCCCGTGAAGCAAAAATATCCCTATCGAAGGGGGCGGAATTGGCAGGCACTGGAATTTGCTCGGGTGAAGGCGGTATGCTGCCCGAGGAGCAAGCCAATAACAACAACTATTTTTACGAATTGGCATCGGCACAGTTTGGGTTTTCTTGGGATAAATTGGATTATGTACAAGCTTTCCATTTTAAAGGCGGTCAGGGTGCTAAAACGGGCACCGGAGGCCATTTACCAGGCTCTAAAGTAAGCGCGGAAATCGCTGAAGTTAGAGGGTTGAAAGCGGGGGAAACGGCAATTTCTCCAGCTGCCTTTCCCAATTTCCATGGCGTTGAAGATTTTAAAGCGTTTGCGGAAAAGGTTCGGGAGCGAACAGGAGGCATTCCCATAGGATTCAAAATAGCGGCCAGCCATATTGAAAAGGATATCCAGTTCGCCCTTGATGTTGGTGTGGATTATATTATTTTGGATGGTCGTGGTGGAGGAACAGGTTCTGCCCCGACAATTTTACGTGACAATATTAATGTGCCTACTATTCCGGCATTAGCGCGAGCTAGGAAATATTTGGATAAGGTCGGTGCCAACCATGTGACTTTGATCATTACCGGAGGACTAAGAGTCGCCGAGGATTTTGCCAAGGCCCTAATGCTGGGTGCCGACGCTGTAGCCGTCTCCAACGCTGCACTTCAGGCCATCGGCTGCCTGGGCATGCGCGCTTGTGGCAGTAACAACTGTCCGGTCGGCATCGCTACTCAAAAAGAATCGCTGCGCAGTAGATTGATAATCGATTCTTCTGCGAAGCAACTGCATAATTTCTTTGATGCGACTAACGATCTGATTAAAGTAATCGCTCGGGCATGCGGTCATGACGATTTTGCAAAGTTCAATTTTGATGATCTATCGACTTTCGATCATGACATGCATCGCCTAACAGGAATTAACTATGCGGGTATAACCCCTTAAAAGAATTTGAAATGGAAAAAATGATACACTTGGCTGCTCAGTACCTGGCCACGGCCGGAATTAGTTTTTTGGAAAAAAAGGAAGATGATAGCCATACCAACTTAGGGTTCGATGCCAATACCGGATATCTGGAAACCTGGCCCCTGAATGAGAATGGATGTAAAATTGCACTGGATTATATGCAATTTTCCTTACATTGGATAAGCAACGATACCACGCGGCTGACTATATACCTCGATGGAAAATCGCATGCTGACATTGTACAATGGGTGGATCAAGTCACTACGGCTCTTGGCCGAACCGAGCCTTATTCATATAAGCTGCATTATGAACTGCCCTATGATAAAATTACTAATGATTTTACTTTTTTAAAACCCCCGCAGGAGGAATTGGAAAGATCATTGAATTATCGCAGAATTGCACAGAATGCTCTGGAAAATATAGTTAATAATATGAAATTTAGCACCACGATCCGCGTATGGCCCCATCACTTTGATACAGGGGGCTACGAAATAATCAACAAGGGCAAGCAGATCAGCGTAGGTTTTGGGTTGGCCATTCCGGACATGCTAATAAATGATTTTTATCTGTATACTTCCGGTTATAAAGACAATGATGGTATTGATACCAGTGCATTTGATAGGATTACATACGGCGACTGGATGAATGAAGGTTTTAAGGGTGCAGTGCTACCCATGAAAAATGTCGACCAAGCAGAGGCCATTACTTTTTTTAATGAAAGTATCGTCCAATATGGGGCATTATAACCTATCAATTTTGAAAGGGGCTTATCCGTCTAGTTCAATAGGGTAATTCAAAATTTTCATTTTGGGAATTTCAAGATGGGTTAAAACCTAAATCCATATTTTTGAATGATATAAATCAACAAATTTTTAAATGATCAAAGCTGTAATTTTTGACCTTGATGGAACACTTGTACAGACCGAAATATTAAAGGCGGAATCTTATGCCCAGGCCATTCAGGTATTGACCAATGGTGCCGTATCACAGGAAATGGTGCTGGACAGTTTCGGGAAGTATGTTGGACTTCCCAGGGCCGAAGTCGTAAAAGGACTTTTTGAGGAATTTAGAAACCCTTTGTCCGAGCATCTCGTTGGCCTTGATTCTGAAAAGGTGCAGGAAAGGGTTATTACAAGTAGACTGGACATCTATCATGAAATGCTAAACGATAAATCTCTTTTGTCCAGTCATTTTTGTCCCTTTAATCTTGGTTTGCTACATAGTGTTCATAAAGAAAAGTTTCGTACTGTTGTCGCCACCATGTCGCATCGCAATGAAGCTGAAAAGGTTATCCAAGCAATGGGAGTTTTCGGAAAATTGGATATCATTCTAACTAGCGATGATATTAGCCAAGGAAAGCCACATCCTGAGATTTATTTGAAAGCTAAGGAACTGCTTAAAGTGGAATCTACGGAATGTTTGGTTGTTGAAGATTCTGTAAATGGAATAAAGGCGGGGCTTAGTGCAGGAATGCACGTTTTTGCAGTAACCAATAGTATTACGGAAAAGTCCGTAAATACAGCCAATTTACTAAATGATAAATTTATAATAGACGATCCCAGGGAGCTTAGTAAAAGGGTTTATCAATATATTGAAGAAATGAATAGCTTATAAAATTAGTTTGCCAAATGGTTTTAATGCAATGGTATTTTGTAATTCCTTATATGAACAGGAGTTGTATTTTATTCGAAGATTTAAAAGGTGGTAGTCTAATACATTGAAGCAGTAAACCAACCCCTTAGGCATAAACAATGGCCAGAAAATATAAAACTACTATCCAACCTTACCCATTACGCTTTAAATATTTAATTTGGTACAGCTATAACGTCCTTGGTAGATTGTCTTTTAACAAGCTCGGTCTTTAAAACAACGGTTTCATAAACTACCGGTTCCTTCTTTTTTACTTGTTGCATTTCCTTGTACAGTTGCTTAAAAGCTGCTTTTCCCATGAGGTACCCTGGTTGGTCAATGGTCGTAAGGGTAGGGGAAATGACGGATGACATGAACCAATTACTAAAGCCGACTATGGAAATATCTTCCGGAATTTTGATACCTTGTTCATTGAACTCCGTAATGGCCCCAATAGCCACTAAATCGGTATTAATAAAGATACCATCAACATCGTTATGATCTTTTAACAATTGGTGCGCATTCATTTTTCCCTCTTCAAAGCTATTATCTCCGCATTCACAGATATATACCAAGGAAGGATCGTACTGCATTTTATTATCCAAAAGAGCCTTTTTGTAACCTAGAAACCGATCAATAGAGTTTTGAGGTAAAAGGGCTCCTCGGAAATGAGCAATTCGCTTACAACCTGTATCAATTAAATGTTGGGTAGCAGTGTAGGCGGCTTTTCTATCATCGATAATAATTTTTGAGCATTTTACTATTTTGGCAATCTTATCAAACATGACCAAAGGTTTATCTTGGGCAATAATTTCGGTCAAATGCTTGTAATCGGCCGTACCATTGGCCAATGAAATTAAAATACCATCAACCCGCTGGCTTAATAACAGTTGAATCTGTTTTTTTTCCATTTCATAGGATTCATTGGATTGAAGAATGATGACCAGGTATCCCTTTTCTTCTGCCTGGGCGATTATCCCCTTAATAACGTTCGAAAAAAAATGATGAACAATTTCTGGAATTATTAATCCAACGGTCTTGGACTCTTTGGTCCTTAAGTTAACGGCAAAAGAGTTAGGTCTATAGTTAAGGGTTAGGGCCAATTCCTTGACCAAAGCCTTGGTTTTTTTACTAATATCCGGATAATCCTTTAAGGCTTTGGAAACAGTTGTTACAGATATGTTTAATTGTTCCGCAATTTGTTTTAAGGTAACAGGTTTCATCCAGTAGAATTGTTTTTTCTCTAATGAATATACGAATAAAATTAAAATCGAAAACGTTTTCGTTGTTTTCGAAAACGTTTTCGATAATGAATTTGATATTTTGAGGCCTAAATAAGTATAAATTGGGCAAAGGTGCTTCCAATAAATGTAAAATATTGGAATTTAAAAGTCAGTCAATGAACTTGTAATCAGATAGTGACCTGATATTGAATGTTAGTTAAGAGTGCCGGATTGTGAAGATGTAATTAATTAGGTAGGTGTAAAATCATTTATTGAGAGATTGAAAACCTATGTCAAAATATAGAAGTTCTTTAGGTTGGTTGATTGTTTTTTTAGGTGTTATGTAAAAGAGTTGATGTTTTAGCAATAATATGTCAGCTCTTTTTCTAACCCAGATTTCATCCCAATGAAATAAAAGTACTACAAGGTCTCCTTATTAAATACCACAGCAGGTTGTTGAAGTTTACAATAGGAGCGGAGTTGCAGATTTGTCATCAGGTTTAATAAACTGATACAGATTTTAAAAATAAAGCTTAGGGTTATAAATACTTATTGTTTGCCGAGGGTGAACGAAATTCACTAAATTCATGGGTTATCAAAATCTAGTTAAACAACAGAAATAACCTTCAAAAGATTAAAGTATGCTCAACAAACCTAAGTTAAGTTTCTGGCAAATTTGGAATATGAATTTCGGATTTCTTGGAATACAATTCGGATTCGGATTGCAACAAGCCAATATGAGTCCTATTTATAGATATTTAGGGGCGGACGAAGCACAAATACCTTGGCTTTGGTTGGCTGGTCCTCTTACAGGTTTGTTGGTGCAACCCATTATTGGTGCCATGAGCGATAAAACTTGGACTAAACTAGGTCGTCGCCGCCCGTATTTCTTAGTAGGGGCCATTTTAGCCAGTATAGCCTTAATTTTTATGCCCTATTCGTCCACCCTTTGGATGGCAGCCGGGTTGTTATGGATTTTGGATGCCTCAATGAATGTTGCCATGGAACCTTTTAGAGCTTTTATAGCGGATAAATTACCAGCGGAACAAAGAACCTTAGGATTTTCGGTTCAAAGTTTTTTTGTAGGATTGGGACAATTTTCGGCAAACATAATGCCTTGGTTGCTAGGATTTTTAGGAATTATTACCCTTGGGGCTTATGGTGCAATTGCAGAGTTGGAAAACTCCAATGGTATTCCTGATTTTATTAAATATTCCTTTATACTGGGAGCTATGGTAATGCTAGGTTCTGTGTTGTGGACCATTTTCACTACTAATGAGTATCCTCCTGAAGATATAGAAAAATTAAAAAAGGAAAAGAGAAGTTTTGCTAAAGTTTTCATTGAAATCAAAGAAGCACTTTTAAGCATGCCTAAGATTATGAAACAGCTTTGGTGGGTTATGTTCTTTGTATGGTATGGCCTTCCTTTAATGTGGCAATATCTGTCCTTAGCCATTTCTAGGCACGTATTTGGAGCAGCTTCACCCGAACATCCTGACTTTGAAAAGGGGGCCTTTTATGGTGGAATTAGTCTGGCTGTATTTAGTGTAGCCTGTTTTACAATTTCATTCGCCATTCCATGGATAGGAAAGAAATTGGGACATAGATTAACTCATGCCGTTTTCTTGGTTATTGGAGCAATAGGTTTTTTTGCCATGCAAATGGCCACAACAACTACAATGTTTTACCTATGTATGTTTATGGTTGGTTTGGCATGGGCTTCCATTATGGCCGTTCCTTACGTAATACTATCATATTCTGTACCCCATGAACGCATGGGCGTATACATGGGTATTTTTAACATGTTTATAGTGGTGCCCCAATTTATAAGTATGGCTACAGTGCCGTTTTTTTATGATTCCTTGTTTCTTGGGGATCCAAGAAATGCTTTGGCCTTTGTAGGAGTCTGTTTTGTCCTGGGAGCCATTTCTTGTTTATTTATTTCCAAAGATTATGCTAAAGCACAAATTAATTGAATATCAATCATAAGTATAAACCTTAATGACCACTTATTTTTTTATGAAGGAGATGGTCTTAAGACGGAGTTAATTAAAAGAATAATAATTTGAAAGAGACCAGGAGAGAAATAGATATTCTATGTGTTGGGGAAGTTCTTATCGATTTTATTGGGCACCAGACTGGGGTAAATATTAACGAAACTAGAGATTATAATAGATATTTAGGTGGTTCGCCTACCAATGTTGCCATGAATTTGGCCAGATTGGGATTAAAATCGGTATTGGTAGCCGCTGTAGGTGATGATGCTTTTGGGGATTATATTTATAAACGACTTAATGAAGTTGGTGTTGATACAACCTTCATAAAGCCCATTGAAGACACCCCTACAAGTGTGATTTTTGTTTCAAGATCAGAAAGTACACCGGATTTTATTCCCTTTCGTAAGGCAGATTATCGCATTACCGAAAATCAAATAAGCAAGGATACTCTAAAGAATACAACCATATTTCATACCACTTGTTTTGCCCTAAGCAAAGTGCCTGCTCAGACCACCATTTTAAACAAGGCCAAAGAGGCATATAGTCAAGGTTGTAAATTAAGTATAGATGTGAATTATGCCAGAAAATTATGGAAAAGCCAAGAGTTGGCACTAACGGTAATTAAGGCATATTGCAAGTTTGATCCTTTGGTCAAAATTAGTGAAGATGATATGCTAAGACTTTTTGAGCAAACATTGTCGCATGATGAAATATTTAACTTTTTCCACTCGGAAGGGGTAGATATGGTTTGTTTGACCCTTGGTAGTAAGGGAGTTAAGTTGTCTCAAAAAGGAAAAGGCGTTATTCAATTACCTGCCATAAAAGTAGATAATATAATGGATGCCACTGGAGCCGGCGATGCATTTTGGTCAGGATTTTTATTTGCATATATAAATGAGAAACCTGTTGAAAAATGCTTGGATGTGGCATTAAAACTAGCGGCACTAAAACTACAGAATGTAGGTAGGTTGCCTGATAATATCAATGTTTTATCCAAACTCTTATAAATTTTATCCCACTAATACTAGAGATAGTTTAGACCTTTCATAAGTATATGTCAAAAGAGAATATAGGAAATAGCCAAAACATTGGTAATGGTGTAATGCTAAATGCCTATCCCGATAGTATTGGCACAAATCTTCTCGACCTCGTTACAATGTTGGAAATGAGTGAGTTTAAAGATGTATTTTCCTTGTTTTACGTCTTGCCTACTTTTTTTAATAGTGATTTGGACAGGGGTTTTTCCATTATAGACTATGATTTAAATACAGACTTGGTTTCCAAAGCTGATTTAATGGCCTTGGATAGGCTAAATATAAAACTGAAGTTTGATATAGTATTAAACCATTTGTCAGTTGCATCACCTCAGTTCCAGGATGTGTTGAAACATGGCGAAAATTCAAAATTTAAAGACTTTTTTATTAATTGGAACGAGTTCTGGGAAGGCAATGGTCTAATGGGTGCGAATGGGGTGATAATTCCCAAGGAGGAGTTTCTCAACAAACTCTTTATGAGAAAATCGGGATTGCCCATATTAAAGGTGTATTTCCCGGATGGATCGGAAAGGCCCTATTGGAATACCTTTTATCAGCATATTGCTTATAATAAAATTACCCCCAACGATTTGGTAAGTATAAAAGGTTTATCAAACGGTCAGGTATCATCAATCTGTGACAAGGTAAATGGGGTTATAGAAATAGGAGAAGATTTTAACAACCTGGATTTTGACGACTGCAACCAATTCAAAAGTGAAATCCTACAGATCGTAAATCGGAATAGTTCTTATTTAGGGCAAATGGATGTTAATGGGAAATCTCCCTTGGTTTGGAATTTTTATGAGGAAACTTTGGAGAAGGTAAAAGGCTTTGGTTGCAAAATTCTAAGATTGGATGCCTTTGCCTATCTACATAAAGAAGTTGGACAAACAAACTTTTTTAATAAGCCGGGTACTTGGGAGTATTTGGACCGTATAAAACAGATAGCCCAAAAGAACGATCTAATGTTGCTACCTGAGATACACGCAGAGTACGGACTTCGTTTGCACGATGAGGTAGCTAAACAGGGTTATTATATTTACGATTTTTTCTTGCCAGGACTTACAATCCACGCCATTGAAACTGGTACTTCCAAAGCGCTTATAACCTGGGCCAATGAAATTATAACGCAAGACTATAAAACGGTTAACATGTTGGGTTGCCATGATGGTATACCTGTGTTGGATTTAAAGGGGAAGAAAGTCGATGGCGTTTATAATCAAGGGTTGTTGTTGGATAGGGAGATCGAGGAAATTATTAATAAGATCTTGGAACGGGGGGGAAGGGTTAAAAACTTGTACGACCCATCTGGTAAGAAGATTTCCTATTATCAGGTAAACGCTACTTTCTTTAGTGCCTTAGGTGAAAATGAACAAAAACTTTTGTTGGCAAGAGCTATCCAAATGTTCATGCCAGGGATGCCACAAGTGTGGTATTTGGATGTTTTTGCTGGAAAAAACGATTATAAAGCTGCCGACGAAGGAGGTGATGCTGGCCACAAAGAAATTAATAGGACAAGCTTGACTATACAGGATATAGAACAAGGTCTGAAAAGTGATATTGTTTTAAATCAACTTGCAATTATCCGTTTAAGAAATACGTCAAAGGCATTTCAGGGTGCCGTGAAAGTTAATGAAAGCGCAGAAAATGAATTGGATATTGTTTGGGAAAAGCAGAACGAACGGGCACATTTAAAAGCGGATCTTAAAAACCTTACCTTTACTATAAACCATACTCAAAATGGTATTGCCAAAAGCATGGTACATTAAAACTGGCAGTACTTAAAATTTTACATCCTTGAAAGAACCCAAAATCCCCCAAAATGAAGGTGAAAGAATAAAGGAATTGGAATCCTATTCCATCCTAGATACAATACCTGAAGCCGATTATGACAGTTTAACAATGATTGCGGCCGAAATATGTGGGACCCCAATTTCCACTATAACCCTAATTGACGATAAGAGACAATGGTTTAAATCGCATCATGGTTTGGATTCAACTGAGGGCCCAAGGGATTATGCTTTTTGTGCCCATGCTATTAATGCGCCAGATGACGTATTTATTGTTCAAGATTCCAGAAACGACGAACGCTTTCATGACAATCCATTAGTTACCGGTGATCCACATGTAATTTTCTATGCAGGAGTACCCTTGGTTACCGAAGCTGGACTTGCGTTGGGTACCTTGTGTGTTATAGATCATAAACCAAATTTATTAAGTCAGAGCCAGATACGTTCTTTGTCGGCGCTTTCAAAACAAGTGATGAATTTATTGGAACTGCGAAAAAGTAAGTTGTTACTGGAGCAGAGCATAGAGAAACTCGAAGAAAAAAATGAAGACTTGGAACGATTTGCCCTTGTTGCCGCCCACGATCTAAAATCTCCCCTGATAAATATTTCCAGTTTGTCACAACTCTTCCTTAAACAATATAAAGAAACCCTGGAAAGTGACGGTTTAGAGATGTTGGAACTGATAATTAGTTCTTCGGACCATCTTATAGGGCTAATTGAAGGTCTGCTACACTATAGCAAGGCGGAGGGTCTATTGAGGGAGGAAAAATCGAATATTGTTTTGAAAAGTTTGATAAAGGACATCAAGGGACTTTTTAATTATGACCACAATTTAAATCTGGTTTTAAAATCGGATTTAACCCACATTACAGTCAATTTAACGGCCATCAATCAGATTCTCATTAATTTGGTGACGAATGCTATCAAATATAATGACAAGCAGGTTGTTGAAATTGAGTTGGGGATATCGGAGTCGGATACCCATTATCTTATCCATATTAAAGACAATGGACCTGGTATTGCACCAAAGTATCAGGAAAAGATATTTAAGATTTTTGAAAAAATAGCAGCAACGGATAAGTTTGGTCGCCGTGGAAATGGGATAGGGTTGGCAACTGTAAAGAAACTTATTGAAAAATTGGGAGGTTCAATAAGTGTGGAATCCGAAATGGGAAAAGGGTCAAAATTCGTTTTTTCACTTGAAAAGTAAACGCAAACAATAACTATTAAAATCCGTAGATATCAAAAGACCTTAAGGGATTGTCTTAGTCCTGACAGTTTTTGAATTACTTCAGTTTTGTTTCGATCAAATTTGAAATTTCAATGGCTTTTTTCATGTTATCCTGATCCTCGTTGGATACTTTTACATGAACATGGAACATAAAGCGATGAGAAAGAAAGGATAATTGGGACATTCTTGAGTCCCAAACAGCCCTCTCGCCTAAATTGGGAACCACTTGTGGTTGTTTATAAACCTTAGTGGACCTGTTGTACATGTCTTCGGTACACCCTTTTACCATAACAATTAATACTTCACTGGGCCTACCCATTTTATGTTCTTGACCAGCAATTTCTTTAATGCTAAAAACTTGGCCATCTTCCCATTTATAAATGCAGGTAGGATAGGTTAAAACCTTATCCTCGGTTTCAATTGGAAAGTCTGCCAGGGTAAAAATGGTTTTAATATCTTCCAAGGCAATAAGTTCACATGGGGAGCCAAAGGAGGAAGAGCTTATTTCCTTTTTACCTTTATCGACTACATCATCTAAAGTAGTATGGGGTTTTTTTTCTTTATTGTTACAGGCCAATGCAAATAATGATGTAATAGCAATAAGGATATTGACTTTAGTATTTTTCATTTTATAATTATTATAAATTTAATATTGTACCGTTGATCTAAAGAAATAAGTGGCCTCTTTTGGTATGGAAGCAACTGAAGTGTGATTATGCTTTTTATACCTAGATCTATCCTCTTCGGGCGCATTTGGAAATTCGTAGGTACCAATGACCTCGGTTATTACCATGTTCCAACCTGGATTAAAATTCAGGTCATAAACAACATTGGTTTCAACCATTAAGGGAGTCCCGGTATTGTTTAAATCCCCACTCCAGTTTTCATTGGCCTTTATAGCACACGCTTCGGCTGCAAATACCCATGACAATATATATCCTTCATCACCAAAATAGAGATCTCCGGGAGTTAATAGGTTTAGGGTTACTTTTGCAGAATTTCCAATCGTTAAAATCCCTATCTGTTGCTCATTTTGGTACACCAATAAATAGGAGTTGAGCTTAAATCCCGTATTTTCATTGGTATATTGATAAGAATCTGGATTGTGGATATCAAAAAAAGTATTGCTATTTTTAAAATTATTTAAGGGTTTTAAAACGGGAATTTTTTTAGTTGGATTCAATTCAATAGTGCCATCTGCATTAATAACCCCAACTTCTACAAAATTTATTTTATCATTTTTGGAGTCGTAGGAATAGTGAAATACAAGATCGGCTTCCCCTTTGTTCCAATTTGGCAATTTATTATTGCTATTGCTGGCTAGTGTATTTTTCCAATATTTATCCTCGCTTTTTGTGGCTTTAGGGATAGGGCTCGTTTTAGTATTACTTTTTTCATCTGATTCGAGCCTTTTTTGCTGCTGATCTGCCTTTTGTAGTACTTCTTCTAGGCCTATGCACTCCATAATACTGTCGCGCATTTTTAGTGCTTTGTCTATCATTTTTTGTTGTTCTGGTGTTTGGGAGAAACCCACGCACCCAATAAAAAATATAAGTATGGGAAAGATTCTATATATTGTTTTCAAGTTTCTTAATTTTAAAAATATTTCCCAATCCACAAAGTTGTTGGCGGTATCGATTGTGATGAAGAAACCGTTATTTTACTAGGCTTCGCGATTTTGTCGAATACATTTTCTTCGTACATGCTTGGCACCTCATGCTCTGCTACGCTCTCAATTTTATATTCAATAAAGTTAAATCCGGCTTTTAGTTGCAAATCGTAGGTGTAGGAGGTTTCAATAGTGTCCTTTTCTGTGTTGGAGACTGTGGAAGTGCATTCCCCCTGATAATTAAAATCCGATTCTATATAAACCAGCTCAAAATAAGATCCGGATACGGCGTTATTGGAATAAGTATCTTCCAACCAAGGCACCAACGCTTCATCCGTAACCATAAAGACCAGACCTGCATACGGATTATCCTTTGAGCTTAATGAAATGTACCCAGCATTGACAGCTTTACCATTTTTATCCTCTGAAAGGATGTCATAACTATTATCACACTTGGAAAACAGGGTAAATGCAACGTCCGACATAGAATTTGCTTTTGTTTCTTCGGAAATATAATTTAAATCCTTTGGAAATTTAAAATCCAATTCCCCTGAATCGGAGATAGTTCCTATGGGTATTTGATTATCCATCCCAAAGGTGTTAAGTACCACATTCATGGCCTTTAAGGGGTAATCCTTTATTGAAGGTTGTGTTTGCGCCATGCCGAGGTTCAGAGCAAAAAACATAAAAAGTAGTACTGAATTTTTCATATTTAAATTTTTTAAAGATTAGAAAAGTAATCTATGATTTCCACTATTAATGATGGACGATAAAAGGATAGTGCTCCTAATAATAAAAGCAGGAACAATAGTAGCAAAGCACCCACTACGCCATCTTTTCTTCCTGGCTCCAGGGTGGATATGTTTGGGTTTGATGGGTTGTAGAATACCTTTATTTGCCTTCCTACGGTATAGGTGTCCATTAAATTTGAAGCTTTCCTTTTAGGGAAATTTTTAAATGAATTGGCAAAAAAAGGTTTTTTACCCTTATAAGTGGTGCCATTAATTTCATAAGTATATAGAAAATTGATTATTTTAGAAAGGGGGAAATCGAGTCCTTTTTCAACTACTCCATTAATTTTGGGCCACTGAAGGGATTGTTTTGCCCACCAAAAAAGGCGCAACTTTATAAATAAAAAAGGTAATACCACCAATTGTAAAATAATACCTGCTAGCTGAAACTGGCTAAGTGATTCAAAATATTCCATGGTTAAATAGATTATTTATTAAAAGCCTTAAATTGATTCAAATTATCAATTCCCATAGCATTCCAAAGTGCATCGGCATCCATCCCTTTACCTTCAACTGTTACATAAAATCTATTGTCGTAGAGAAACCTAAGTTCGGATTGAATATCTGCATTAGTATTTGCGTCCCGATCGGTACCAAACGTTAATATTCCGTTACGCTCTTTTTTTGAATATCGAATGGTATTGTTATTCTCTGAAGTAATTTTGTTTAGATGTAGCATTTTTAAAGGTAAAATGGCGCCAACAGCTTTCTGGCCGGCAGCATCCAAAATTTCCATTCTAATGGTGTCATCTCCAAATTTGCCTGCAACAAGTTGGGTATCGGTAATTGTAGGTTCAATTTTGTTCTGTTCAGAAGGATCTAAGCTTAGATTGTTCAATTTTTTCGGAAATGCCTCTATAAGTTGATCATTGGTAAGTGGAGTTTTGGCACCTAATTCCTTCAGTAGATTATCATATTTTTTATTGATATCGTTATTCTTTCCAGTAACTTCATTTAATACCCCATCCAAAACCTTGGAAGTTGCACGGTCTGATGATTTTGGGGATTCTTTGCAAGAAACGATAAGCAATACCACCAATGTCAATTTAAATAGATTTTTCATATGTAGTTCTTTAAGATTTTATTTAATTCGTTCTTCTATAATGAGCCTTGCCAAGGCAATGGTTTTTTCTTTATCAAGAATATCATCATTGGAAATATCGACCTGTAGCGTAAAGGATACTCCGTGGTAATACACTTCTAAATAATTCTTGTTGGGATTCCAATAGGCACTTTCCCCAACTTTATTTACTTTGGTTAATTCTGGATGTTTTTCAAGATCTATAAATTCTAAAAATGATTCCATATCCGCTTCTCCATCTACCCATTTTATCTGAACAAGATCTACACTTCCTATTTTCCTATTTTTTCTATCAGGTGTAGTTTTTTCTTTTTCTCTCTCCCTACCATTCTCCCAATAATACCTCAAAATTTCTCCGGTCATACCTTTTAATATGTGTGATTTTTCAGATTTTGAAGATTCAAAACCAGTTATTCTTGATGCTACCTCCAAGGTCAGTAAATCTTCATAATTGCCGCTGAACACAAAATTATTTTCGGGAATTGGTGTTGCCATTTCCGGATTCGGCGTGTCATTTTTTGGAGCTGGATCTTGGCCATTTCCTTTACAGGAAAATAATACGATACCTATACATAGAACTAAAATATTTTTCATGGTGTGATTCTATAGTTCAGTTTTTATAGCATACCATTTCAGGTCGTTCGGTAATTCAGAAATTGTACTTATTTTAATTATTTTGGCCATCGCTTCTCCCTCAGATGAAGTTAAAACTTCAGTAATATCATACTTTATAATGTTCCACCCCTTTTGTAGTTCAACATCGGTAGTTGTGGTGCTTATGAAGTCTTCTTCGTTTTCGCTACCAGTTAGTATGGCGCATTCCCCAGTGACTTTTGAATTATGTTCCACAAAAATCCATTCTAAATAGAATCCCTTTTCAAAAACTCCAAAATCTGAAGATGTTGCTAATTCTGGAGTATTCGCGGCATATAAAAGGCCCTGTGAATTCCCCTGCTTATCGGTAATGTATAGTAAGGGTAATTTTGAGATGATGGATTCACCATTTTTGAAAGTGGCTTGGTTATTTTCATTGTAACGAGGATAGGTAATGACGCTAATACTATCGTTAATGTTCTCTGTAGTATTTTTATATCCGAAGCCCTCAGAACCACAAGTAAAAACAGTGTTCACCCTATGGTATCTAATTTCTCCGCCTTTTGGCATATTTTCTTTTTCTGCATCCATCTTCTTTTTAAGCGTATTAAAATAGTCTTGGTCTAAAGGGATGGTAAAATTTCCATTTTTATCTATAGTGCCAATCGTTGTTTTATCTCCTGTCCAAAAATCGTTTTCTGTAACCGTGCCTTCGCCATTTGTGTAATTTAAAATGGTACCCGAAATTGCTAAAACAGGGTTTGTTTCAGTTGTTGAATTTTGAAGGTGAACAGGTCTATTTTTACTCAAAGTAGTGGTCCCTATTTCTAGTCCATTTTTTGGGTAGATAAGGAGCAGGGTCAAATACAGAATTGGTAGTATTATTTTAATTTTCATATGATGTGGGTTATTAATATTGGTCTAATTTTTTAAGATTTTCAAAATCGATATAGGACCATAAGGCATTTGGAGAGTCTGATCCTTCTAAAGAAATTCGGTACCTATCATTGTAGATAAAGGAAATTTGGTTTCTTTTAATTTTTGGCTGTAAAAAAGCTATGGTTTTGTAGCCATCTCGATCTTGATAAACATATTCCGTTCCTTCTGGACCCTGATTCTTGAACTTTAGGGCATCAAAAAAGTTACGAACTATGGCCCTTGAACCTGATCCGTCTTCGATCCAGAAATTATAAGGACTATCAAAAGAACCATACGCTCCATTAGCAGCTTGACTGCTAGCCTCATATCTATGTTCTCCTATTTTGGTATTGCCGTTAATATGTTCTGGTATTATGGGTAATAATTGTCCACCCGTTAAAGGCGTTTTCTTTTTTAAAGCTTTATAAAGCGCTTTTTGACCATCAGAATCCTGGTATTGATTAGTTATTGTTGCTTCCTTTTCTTTTTCGGTAGCAGTAGTGACCACTATGTCCACCGCTTCTTTTTTTTCTGTTTTAGGGCTATCTTGACAGGCAGCCGTAAATAGAAGGATCATTACATAAAATAGTTTGGTTTTCATAGGTCTAAATGGCTATTGTATTAATTTAAAATGCTCCTCCAATATTTTATTGGGTCTTTTGTCTCTGTATATATAGGTAGCCTTAATATACGCCGTTGGATCAGCATGGGATTGACCATAGGATAAGGTGTAGTGTATTTCAAAGGTCCTGTTGGCTATGCCATCGTTGTTGTATACTGTCATTTTAAATACGGAACGCCCATTACCACTCTCAATATTTTTGGGCACCTCGTTCCAATGTAACCAAGGCTTACTAATTCCTCCTATTTTAGCGAAAAGGGTAGTGTTCGTATTGTTGATTTCTACTTTAGGAAAACTTCCTTCGGAATCAATATTTGAAAAATTCATTTGCCCGTTCATGTTCCTGGAAAATAGTAAGACCGCCAATAGTGGTATAAATTGCGTTTGCATGATTTTGTATTTATTGGTTCTTATTAATACTCTTTAACCTTTTATTTAGCCAACAGACCTTTCAGCCGAAGGGGTAGATACGGATATCAACACTACATCACTGCTTATTTTATATTATTTCTTTGGGTATTAACTATTGAAATGAAGGCATTGATAATATTTGAGCATTGGGGAATGTTATTTGTTGTTCTTCATAATAATAGCGTATGCTTGATGGTCCTTCCACCATGGATTCCAGTCTTTTTTTGTCATCAAATGTTATGGTAAGGCGCCCGTCAACATTATAAACTGTTTTTTCGGTACCAATACCACCACTTATTTTTTTTGCCCTTGGTTCGTTTTCTAATTTGGCAATGGTAACGTCTCCAGCGAATGCCGCTATTTTATGCATTACAGATCCTTTGGAAGGTTCCAAAGCCAAAAAATCCATATTCATTGGTACCACATTGGCAATCATAGCGGCCATTTGGCCCATCTTGGTTTTTATCCAACCTTGTCCTGGGACATTTGCATAAATAAATCCTTCTTCGTCCGAATAAAGGGTAGCGTTTTCTGCCGGATGGGTCATTTTAAGCCCGTAGTTATCAGCATCAAAAAACATATTAATGGTCTCGTCCGGCCCTTTCATGACAATCCGCATATCTGAACTCCCTGTGGATACATGGATCATTTGATAGCCGTAATTTTCCTCGCTAAAATGAAAAAGGGCCTCCAGTTTTACCGAGCTGTTTTTTTTCAGGTCTTTTTTTAGATTTACCCCTTTAAAGGTAACTAGGGTTGTTTTTTCATTTTTGCCCGCTTTTACCTCTATGTTATCATTGGGGTCGGTATCAGGAACAAAGGAAATATGATCCAGTACCGCATTGCCATCTACTTTTAAGGAAAGGCTCATGCCTTTGTCTTCCATTTCTTGCGCCGTGTATCCCAAAAACTCCAAAGTAAAACTGGCCTCTTCGGCTTCGTCGTCTTCCAGAATGCCTTCAAATGGATACACTATGCCAACTTGTAATTCTTTCTTTGTTTTTTCATCCATAAAACTTATAGGTTCTATGATATGCATGGCATTGCCCTTGGTGGCCATTTTTAAATAGGTATATGTTATTATACTATCTTTTCTGCCAATAGTATCTATCTTAAAACTTGAAGGTAAATGATTTTTAAGGTTGCTTGGAACGTTTTCGAAGGCCAAGGGAATTGTTTCTCCATATAGCAGCATTCTATCATACATAGCGGCAAAAGCAATAAAAGCATCATCGGGATAAACGGAATTTTGCCAATAAAACATTTGTCCGTTCAGCATCAAATCTTCAAAGGTGTTTGATAAGTCGTTCCTACGCCCCAGATTACACGCACTAAGGATTATAAGTTTATTTTCAAGGGTCTTATATTGATTTTTAAAAAAATTAGGACTTATTATGTATTCTCCAACCCCCGGAATTTTAGTTTTTGTAAAGTATATACCTTGATAGCCTTTACCAGCGATATCTTTTTTTATCTGCTTTAAGTTATTAAAGTCGTAATGAACGCCAGAACTAATAAATGTATAGCACATGTTGCTGTCGCCGTCTCTAACAATTTCCACTTCATTCTTTTTTACAACACAAGTCTTCGAACCATGTGAGCTGACATGTATAATATCGTAGTCATTAAAGGAGGAATAGTCTTCCAGTGATATTCTTTGGGCCACATTTGTTTCATTGGCCTTAAAAGTGACCCTGCCTTTATAATTTTTTTGTTCTTTTAGTTTTTCGAATGGCACCAAGGGGTCATCATACTCGGTAAATTGCCAGTAATAAGGAGCTAATAATAAGGCTTTTTTATTTTGCCTGTTTTTGCGTTGGTTAGCTACTACATTGGGCGTCTCATTTTCTAGCCAAGTCGGTAGTGGAACTACTGAGGGCATTGATGTTGATGAAAGCCCCTTTGTTCCAGGAGTACCATCGCCAAAGTACATTACCATTAATGGACCATGCTGCACTCGAAAACTGATTACATTTTTTCCAGCACCAATTTCGGTGACATTTATATTGTTCCTTAATAATTCGATAACCTCATGGAAAGATTCATTGTCTATTGAGTTCAGTAACTCAAACCCCGCATTGAAGATTGAATCCGGCATTTTGGAAAAGTCCTCCAAAACCTCATCAACAGCGCCAGCTTTTTCTTTTTGGCTTTCGTTGCAAGAAAACAAAAACAACAATATTGTTAATAGGGATAGGATACGCATGGCATTGTAGTTTTTGATACGGTTGAAATGAACTGTAATTATTTAAATATTCTTAAACCATTCCAAAAATTTTTCCCCCAAGAAGGGAACAGGGCTTTCTTTGCCATTGAAAGCGTTCATAAGGCCAATAACCCACATATAGAGCAATACGAATATGCCAACGACATTTATTATCCATCCCAAAACGGGAATCATTCCGATTAGGCCCAATGCAAGACCTGTACAAGCCAAGCCCAGGGATTGTTTAATATGGTAAGCTGCAAAGGCATCTTTCTTTTCATTGTTCATTACAAAGGCTACAATAAGGCCAATGATGGTGATGTAGGCGATAACGGCAATATTCTTACCTTCGCCTGCCACTGCTGTTTTGTTGTTTGCTGTTTCCATCTTAGTAGTTTTTAGAATTATTGATCACAAGCAGTGCTGTTGATCTCTGCTTTCAATTCTTTTATGTCATTATTAAATTCTGATTTATTAACGGTCGGGACACAACTTAAAATTCCCTCTAGGGATTTTACATAGTTCAGACCTTCCGTTTTCAATTTATTACAATTGGTAACGGACGGGTCATTGCTGTAAGCCGCTGAAGCATCGGAATACGCTTGGGCTTGGGAAAGGTATTTTTCCGACCAATTGTTACAGCCAACTGGGCTTAAGCCATCATCTTTACTGCAACCAACAAACCCTATTAGTACTACTAAGCTGCTGGCGATGAACAATATTTTAACTTGACTTTTCTTTGTTTTTTTCATGATTCTTTGGATTGGATTATTTTAATTGATTTTTATAAACTCTACTCTTCTATTATTGGCCCTGCCTTTTTCGGTGGTATTATCATCTACGGCTTCTATTTCGCCTTTACCCATAAATTGCAATCTGTCTTCACGGATTCCAAATTCCTCTACAAGTAGCTGTTTTACAGTTGCTGCTCTTTTTTCTGAAAGTGTCTGGTTATACTTTTCTTCCCCTTGATTATCGGTATGCCCTATTATTTGTAAGTTGATGTCAGAATTATCGCGAAGCATATTGGCGATGTCCAATAGTATGCCGTATGATTCTTTTTTTACGGTTGCTGCAGCAGTATCAAAGTAGATGCCCGTAGTGCTGAATTTTCCATTTTTAAGCAATAGTGAACGCAAGTCTTCAGTGGATTCCGCTATTTTAAAGTTGGATATACCTGCAAAATGGCCTTTTTCAGGTAATATATCACTCGTTTCTATAATAAAATATTTGCCAATGTTTGCCTGTAATAAATTGGGGGAATCCACCATTTTTTCCTCGTTCACCCACATTCGCAGTCTTTTTTTATTAACGGCAATGGAAATATGAACGGTACTATTTAGATACTCGGGCATTTCTCTATTAATAAAACTTCCTACCTTTACTTCAACTTCACCACCAAAATTAGATACGTTTCTAACATTAAAACCATTGTTTGAGAGCAAAATTTCCACGCTGGCTGTAGAACCGCCAGCTCCCATGCCATATGCTTTTTTGGTTAAGAATGCAAAGAACAATTTGCTACTTGGTTTTCCAGCGCCATACCCATTATTGGCCAAATCAAATTCTATGGTGTAGTTTTCGGGGAATTCCTTTTCCATTGTGGGCATATATCCAGACCTTCTGATAACTGAAAGCCATTTGTTCTTGGAGTTGCTTGTCGTTACAACCTCACCAGAGCCGCCCGTTTCCCAATTGGCGGGGAAATCGCCTATGGCATCAGCTGCAAAATCATCATAGAACAAAAGCTTGTTGCCAGGAATAAAGGTAAAGTTGCTATACACCCCAAATTCACTTTGGGTGTTTTCTTCATTTGGAATGTCATTGTTTTCCTTTACTTCATCATTCTGATTGTTGTCTTGTTTGGAAGATTTATTTTTTTTGCTTTTCTTCTTATTGTCCTTAGTACCATTCAAAATAGTATCCATGGCTTTTTCAGTTTCACGGTTAACTTTTTGTTCAGATTTTCTAAGAACAGCTTCTTCCGCTGCATTCTCTACCCGGTTCCCTAATTTTTTCAGGAATTGCGCATGGCATATTTCATTACCAAAACAAAAAAGGATTAGAAAAATGGTTAACCTAAGGCCTAACTTTATTGTTTTCATTTCATACTATTTTTTAGAAGATTAAAACTTGATCGTTATCTGCTGAATCAAATTTCTAGTATGTATGTGAAAAACAGTCCCTTATATGTAACATAAGGTAGCACTGGTGTAACGCTTTTGGTGTTAAAACTGTAAGGGGTTAGGACATTGGAGTTTTTCCGAAGGTATTTTTATAGCATTTAATGAAATATGAGGGAGTATTAAATCCGGTGGTATAAGCAACTTCTGCAACAGTTATTCCTGGTTTCTGAAGAAGTTTTTGTGCCTGTTTTAACCTTTCCAGTCTAATAAAGGCCGTAGTGCTCTGTCCAGTTAGGGCAATGAGTTTTCTATGTAATTGCATTCGGCTCATTCCCAGAAGATTGCTAAATTTCTCTGCAGAAAAATTGGAATCTTGTAAATGGGTGTTCAGAATGCCTTCAACCTTAATTAAAAATTTCTCGTCGGTAGAGGTAAATGCAATATCCTTTGGCTTAAAAACATTCTCCTTGTTGTAGTGTTCCCTAAGTTTATTTCTAGTTGTTAAAATATTATCTATTCTTATTTGAAAAGTCTTTGGGTTAAAGGGTTTTGTCACGTATTCTTCCGCGCCACTTTGCAAGCCGGCAATTTCATTTTCCAGATCCGTTTTTCCAGTTAGCATTATTATGGGGATATGGGATGTTTTTTCATCAATCTTTAATTGATTACATAGCGCTATCCCATTTTTTTTGGGCATCATAAGATCTGTAATTATAAGATCTGGTATCTTGTCAAGTGCCATTTTTATACCTGCCTCCCCATCTTTTGATGTTATGACCTTGTATTTGTCCTCTAAAAGTGAGACCATAAAATTTAACAGGGGTATATTATCTTCTACTAATAATATCAGAGGTAGATCTTGATTTGACTTTTTGGGAATGGTTGCTGGCTCATCTATAGGTGTAACTTCTACTTCATTAATTTCATCGTCATTGATCAAATGGACAGGAATTTCTATTTTAAAGGATATTTTTTTACCGTCATTGGAGTACGATGCATTGGCAGATCCTTGCAGATGTTCAACCAATTCCTTTACGAGCGATAGTCCAATTCCTGTTCCTTCATTGGTATGACTAGCTTGAAAGAATCTCTCAAATAGCTTATTGGTATCTTCTTCAATAATCTTGTCTATATCATTGGTTATACATATTACTAATTTATTTGAATCCTTTATCGCGGCATTGAAGTCGATATGCCCCATGGACCTAGTGTATTTTATAGCATTACCGACTAGATTGCCAACAATCTTTTCCATAATATCGGTATCCACTAAAGACAGGGGCATAGGGCCCACGGAATGGGAGAATACCAGATTATGGTTTTTAGCCAAATATTCAAAAGGCTCCAGTAATGACTGGATAAAACCGCCTAAATCGACTTTTTCTGGATTCAGTTTTAAGGACTTGGTATCCAACTTATTCAATTCCATCATTTGATTCACTAAATCCAGAAGCCTTTTGGTGTTTTTATCGACCAATAAAAGGTCTTTTTTTAAACCAGGTTCTAGATTGTTCTCCAACTGTTTTTTGATCGGTCCTTTAATAAGGGTCAAAGGCGTGCGGAATTCATGGGAAATATTGGAATATAATTTTGTTTTAAAGTCGTTCAAATCCTTAAACCTATTGGTTTCTTCCCGTTCAAATTTTAATTGCATATTCATATTCCACTTCCATTTAAAATACTTAAATATTAAATAGATAGTAGAAAAAAGTAAAATCACGTACATTATAATTGCGATATAAGTCAGATACCAGGGTTTGTTAATAAAAAAACTATAGGAATCCTCCTTGTTGTTCCATACGCCATCATAGTTACTGGATTTGACTTTAAAAGTGTAGTTGCCCGGTGGTAAATTAGTATATCTTGCACTATTCTCAATACCGGAATGGATCCAATCGGCATCGTGACCATCAAGTTTAAATTGAAATTGATTCTTAACGGGAAGGGAGAATTGCAGACTTGCGAATGAAAAAGCAATAGTGTTCTGCTTATAATTAAGTTTTAGATTGGGTATTAAGGGTTTGGGGGTGTTAAATATTTCAAACCTCGTTATTACTGTTTTTGGAAGCACATTACTGATTTCTATATCCGAAGGGTTAAACCAATAATAACCTTCCAATCCGCCAAAATATAAATTCCCATTGCTTGCCTTAAAATATGCCCCCGTATTGAATTCAGTAGCCAGGCCGTCATAATTTGTGTAATTTACAATCTCTGGTCTTAAATCGAGATTTTGAGGAACATAAAACTTGGTGATACCTCTATTGGAACTTAACCATAAATTATTTTGTTCATCAGGTAAAATGGCATAAACTACATCATTGGCCAGTCCTTCCTTTACGGTATAATTGTAAAATAGATCATTTACAATGTCAAGAGCACATAAACCACTGCCATTGGTTCCAATCCACAAGATTCCTTTATTATCATAAAACAAAGATTTTATCTGGTTGCTTGCCAATGAATTTTCATTTCCAGGCTCATGGATATATCTTTTTATTTTATTGGTCTTAAGATCTATTTTGCAAATACCGTCATCTTGGGTGCCAACCCATAGAAATTGACCAGCTTCATGTGCTATTGTCCTAATATTGTTGGAAGGAAGTCCATTACCCGTATTGTCCTTGTCGAACCTTTTTATTATCCCTTTTTCTTTATTTACCTTAAATAGTCCACTTTCCCTGGTACCTACCCATTTATCTTCATCAGTATCGTTCAAGATGGCCCAGACGGTAACATTTTCAAGACTTTTTAGACTAGGATATTCAATTATATTCTCATTGATATCCATAATATGCAAGCCGCCCTCCTGTGTGCCTATCCATAAATCCCCATCATTATCACTGAGCAAGCTCATTATTCTATTAGATCTAAGCCCTTTTTTATTATCTGTCTGATAGGTGTGCCATTCATTTTTTTTAGGAGAAAACCTTGATAATCCTTTCCCACTTGTTCCTATCCAAACATTATTTTGCGCATCCAAGGTTATGGATCTAACTACATCTATATTTATATTCTCGGGAGTTTGAAAATTGATGATGGAGTTAAATTTTTCTAAGAGAGGGTCATAATAATTTATTCCGGCACCGTCGGTTCCAAACCATATGGTTCCTGTGTAGTCTTCATAAATACTGAGAATATCCTTATACTGAATGGCTTTTGGATTATGCTTTTCTGGCAAGTACTGGTTTAATTGACTTTGGGCTATATCGATTTTAAAAAGTCCATCGCCATAAGTGCCTATCCATAACTGATTTTTGGTATCAAGTAACATGGTGATTACATAAATGGTATTAAGGCTGTTTTCTACATCTTCAATAAAAATATCCGGGCGTTTATAATGGACATCCATATGTTCCTTATACCAAACTCCTTCGCCAAACGTCCCGATCCATTGATTGTTTTCATGATCGAAAAGAATAAAGCTGTAATTGGAAATGGAATTTTCATTTCCGTCAGGATAATAATAAAATATATTCTCTGGTTCTAATGGATCAATATTTATAACATATTTTGCGCAGCTAAGCCATAGATTACCCGATCGGTCCTGGGTAATAGCATTTATCGCATTTACTTTATCTGGTCCTAATATGTGTTCGATTTTTTTGGTGTCGAATGATAGTTTATAAAGCCCTGTGGAGTAACTTCCGAACCAAAGGTTTTTTTGTTGGTCCTCAAAAATGGTACTGGCATCTTCTATTTCGTCAAGGGGTTCAAAGTTATTGGTGCTCTTATTTAATTTGTGTGGGATTTGTGATATGGGAATAATCCATAATTCATCGTTGCTATCTACATATACCTTTCCTAATTTACTATATGTTGGATTGGTTATGTCTTTGAAATATTGTTTGTGTTTCTCAAAATTTCTTCCATCATATTTGTTCAATCCATCTTGGGTTGCGATCCATAAAAAACCTGTACTGTCTTGGGCTATTGAAATTGCTGAATTTTGTGACAAGCCATCTTTTACGGATAATTGACGAAAAGAGACCTGTTTTTGCGATTGAACAGAAAGGAATGAAATAAGGAATAAAGAGTTGGCAAAAACTCGGATGCGGTTTGGGATCATGCAGTGATTACTTATATTTCTTATAATAATTTTATATTTAGTGTCCCTTGATAATGAAGATGTTAACTTATGAATAATATGTAAGCAAAAGTTATATTTAATAATAAAATTTGTAATTGAAATAAATATCTTTAATAGATATGTTCTTGCCGAATTAATATATTGTTCTGTATTGTGAATTAAAGAATTCAATTTGTTGGCAATTGGCAAATAGCTGTAAAATAGCTGTCGGATTTTATAGAGAATTAGATGGTTATATTTTTTATGAATTAAGTTGCACAATAATTAATGATAATTGTATATTTGCAGCCGCTAAAGACAGAACTTTTCTTAATTAGTGAATGGTGGCATAGCTCAGCTGGATAGAGCACCTGCCTTCTAAGCAGGCGGTCCTAGGTTCGAATCCTAGTGCCATCACGACACGAAACCCTCAGTATTTACTGAGGGTTTCGTCGTTTTAGAGAAATTCAAAATACAGCTAAGCATCGTAAATGTGCATACTTTGTGCATAGTATCTGATTTTAACGTTTTTTCAATAAAATTTACTCTCAAATAAGGTGTTATGAATACAAATAGAACCAGTGAATTTTTTCTTGGGTAAATATTGGCCTGGTCAGTGATGAGATCCGATTCTATTTTACTTTTAAAGTTGCTAACTAGGTCAAGAGCCAAATTTCCATACTAGTGTTTTCTCGAAAAATGGATATACTTTAATGCTTTGAGTAGAATTCTCTTAAATCCAATTTATTTCAAAATTATGGTATTGGGTAGGTTGCAACTATTGGAGGGCGACTATATTAAAATAAGGCTTATATTAGTTATTGATAAAATAGATATATAACCAATACCCACCATACACCTACGTTGTAAGCAACCTAAAAAAATGAATAAAATCACCCTCATATTATACTTTTTGCTTCCCTTTTTGATTTCGGCGCAGAATCAAATGGACATTACTGAACAGTTAATTAATGGAACCGTTAGAATAGAGGCAAAAAATGGAAACAAAACTTCTATAGGGACTGGATTCTATTTTACTTTCAGTAAAAAAGTCGGACCAGATTCTATTACCATACCAGCCATAATCACCAACAAACATGTCGTTAATGGATTCAAAAATATTAAACTATTTTTCAAACAAAGAGTGAATAATCAACCTGATTATAATAATCCTCTAACAATTAATATAGTCAACGACACAAATACGGTAGTTCAACATCCAAATAATAAAATTGATTTGGTAGCAATCCCTATTGCTTCAATTTTAACCGAATTAAATAAAAACAAAGTGGACTTATTTTATATTTCTGCTGACAAAAAACTAATTCCGAATGACTCAATTCAAAAACAAGAACTAAAATCTATTGAAGATGTGATTATGATTGGCTATCCTAGTGGCCTGTGGGACACAAAAAATAATCTTCCTATTGTCAGAAAAGGAATAACAGCAACTACACCTTATTTTGACTATAATGGAAAAAGAGAGTTTCTTGTTGACATCGCTGCATTTGCCGGTTCAAGCGGTTCACCAATATTTGTTAACCGTGATATGTATGTGGATAAACAAAGGAACGTTGGAGTGCTGAAACCACAATTATTTCTTTTAGGTATACTATATGGCGGTCCACTTTATACAGTTGACGGAAAACTCGAAATGTCAAATTTTAACGAACCCAATCCAAATTTTAAATCAAGAATTCCGATGAATTTGGGATATGTAATAAAGGCAAGCGAACTTTTGGGTTTTGAAAGTATATTGTTCAACGAAAAATAAAGGCAGCTTACAACAAAACCTATAAACAATACGGGCTTAGGTCTTAAACGCCAAGGTCTGTGTATATTTATAATGTAGCGAAATCTTTGGGATTTCGCTTTGACCCAAAAAAGAAAAAACAAAACCAAAAGATTTCGCTACGTGCGTGGCGGAAAGCAAACACTAGTTTGCTCCCGTACTATTCATAGCTCAATCGTTGTAGTGCAAAAACAAATATAGATGAAAGAAGAAAATATAATTGAAATTGAAGATTTAAAGGATTTTGTTAAGGTCGTAAATGACATTAATAAAGATTTTAAAACGACTTGGTTTAGAGGTCACGAAAATTCTTCATATACTTTAACGCCTTCTATTTTTCGAGAGCCATTCAGCTGTTCATTAGAACGTGATTTTCTACTTCATTTTCAATCTAAATCAATTCCATACCTATCTAAATCTTTTACGGCAAAGAATGATTTTGAATGGTTTTTTTTAATGCAACATTTTGGTATGCCGACGAGATTACTTGATTGGACATCATCAGCAATTACAGCTTTAGCATTTTCCATTTTTTTTAGAGATGATGCAAATGATAATGGTAAGCATTTTAATAAAGATATAGATATTTGGTGTTTGGCACCTTTAAAACTAAATGGTTTGGCTAATATCAACGAAACTGATAAAATTCCAAATATTACCGCTGACGACCAAATTAAAATGATTTATGAGACAGGCTCAAAAGTACCAAATTATCCAGTTGCTATTTTTGGCCCACTAAATAATGAACGTATCGTAGCACAAAAAGGCGTTTTCACATTGTATCCATTTTCAGAGAATGTTCCTAAATTGGAAGATGACGTTAAAGCTGATATATTTTTGAAAAAGATAACTGTAAAAGGACAAGATAGAATTAACACTATAAAAAATGAATTAAGCGTTATTGGTATGAGTGAAACTTCTTTGTTTCCTGATTTGAATCACTTATCTCTTGAATTAAGAAGAGAACTAACTCAAAAAGCTTAAAAGATTATGTATAAAATATATCCAATAAACGAATTAGGAAAACAAACTGTTTCCAAAATCTATGAAAATAAGGATAGAATAGATTTCGCACCTTATTATCAAAGGTATGGTGGCATATGGAGTCCGGAAAAGAAAAAACTTTTAATCGATACAATTATAAATGAATTTGACATTCCAAAATTCTATTTTAATTACTTCATCGAACAAGATAATCCATTAAATATTAATGACAAGTTATATGCAGTGATTGATGGTAAACAAAGATTGCAAGCCATATTTGACTTTTTAGATAATAAGTATAGTTTGGATAACTCTTGTAAAATAATTGAGTCAGACACTTCATTGAGGAATTACGATTTTGAGAAATTAAAAATTGAGTTTCCAACAACAGCTAAAAAAATTCTTTCTTATGTATTAGATGTAGTATTTATTGTCACAGATGAGGACAGCCGATTAGAGGAAATGTTTTTGAGGCTTAATGGCGGAATTGCATTAACAAACGCAGAAAAAAGAAATGCAATTAATAGCTTCCTTAATCGAGAAATAAGACGGATAATCATTGAAAATGATTTCTTTATAAATAAGGTTCGTTTTAAAAATCCAAGATTTCAACATAATGATTTATTAACGAAACTTTTATATGTTGAATATAGGGATGGTTTAGTTAATCTTGGAAATAACGAGCTTGAAACATTTGTTCGAGATAATGCGCAAGAAGATGATAATGCAGTCGAGTTAACACAAAGAACATCGGAAGTTTTGTCTAAATTTAATGAAGTTTTTGACGATAATGATATGTTGCTTAAAGGTAAAGGTGTCATTCCAGTCTATTATCAATTTTTAAAAGAAAATTTACAAACAGATTCAACCTTTTTAAAATCATTCTTGCAAGAATTTGAAAATCTGCGCTCGGAAAACAGAAAAGTTGACGAACAAAACAATATGCTTCAGGAATTTGATTTTTTCAATCAGCAGGGAGTACATAGAAAAAAGTCATTAGAATTTAGATATAGAGTGTTGAATTTATTTTTTGATTTTTTCAAAGAAAATGAAACCTTGAATGGTGCTTTGGATAGAATAAATGATGAAGAAGATAGCTTTGGTAATTTCGATGATTATTGAGAGACGCACTAATGGCAACAACGTATATAATAAATAACGCAAGTTGTTGCTAACACAAAGGTTCGGGCATTTTTGGGAAGTCGCCAAATTTTTAAATTTGACGAATTGCCAAAAATAAAATAATTGTAAAATTTAAAAATTCGGCTTTTGCTTATCCGAAACGAAACTGCTTATTTTCTGCACTACGTTTCATATACAAGACCGTTGTAAAACATTTAGGCATAAATTGAGGGAAATGGAAAACACAGACAAACCTAAAATGAGTAGAATGGAAAGGGTGAAGCTTATTGCTTTTAGGAACTATATGGAAAAGAAGAAACTAGCAGAGCAAAAGAAACTTAATTGTGAATTAAAAAAAAAATGGAGATAGGTGACACGTATATAAAGATTTCTATTTAATGTTATGCTCAGGATTCCTTAAAAAGGATGCCAAAACTGTTCGAGTTGGTCGGATAACATCAGCCACCTCTTTAAACATTGACTAGATTGAAATATCTGCAAAACCTCTCTCCTTATTTTTGAAACTAGTAACTATTAAAAAATACATTCATGAGCGAAAATGAAAAAATAATGCGTGATGTTTTCGGGGCAAATATATGGGTTCTAAAATCAAAAAAACGGGCAATGGTATTTCCATTGTTTATAGGTTTTGATAAAGAGTATGAAATAATAAACATAATACCTGAAAAAGAATTAACAAAAACCGTTTTTACGTTAGCTCAAGTTGGAGATGAAATATTTTTTAAAAATTTACGAAATGACGAGATTCTTATTTTTGACATAAGTATGGTAGAGAGTCGTAAAATTCGCTTGGAGAGCCAAATTGGTCGATATGCTGAATTCGATATGACTGAATTAGAAAGGACAGATGAATTGCAACATTATCTGGACTAGGGATTTTACCTTCTTTTTCCATTTCTTTATAAAGCGGAAGTAGGTGCTTTTCCATTACTTCAATTGGCGACCAAAATTTTGACGGAATGCCGTCGAGGGCTTTAAAACCCTTAGATAACTTTGAACGGTATTCTAAGTTTGAGTCTGACATAATTAAAACGTTTTACAACTATGGCTATAATTCAGTCTTGCATTATTCAAAGGATAAAATTCACTACTTATAAGTCGGCACGATTTCGGTCTGGAAAATCCTAAAGGATTTCCCAGACCGAAATCATTGCTAAAACGTTGTGCTTAATGTTGAAAACGTGCTAAAAACAAACTTTAATCCTACCGAAAAGCACCTTGCTGATATCAAAAATTGGCTGATTGAGGAATGGAATAAAACGAATAGCGGATTTTATTTTAATTGGAATATTATTGAGAACGAGTTTGCGAAAAATAATGTAAGTGTAATAACTGAGAATGATTTTGCAATCGGATTTGTAGTTTTTAGAATTTACGAACTTCACGCAGTAATCGACATTGTAGAAATTGAACCAACAAAAAGAAAAAAGGGTGTTGCTAAAAAATTAGTCAACAAAACTTTAGAGAACTTTAAACGAAAAGGTATTTTAGTATGCGAATTGTTTTGTTCGCCTGAAAGTTCTGAGCCTTTTTGGAGAAGAATTGGATTTGAAAATTTCCCTGCTTTACCATATAATTCGAGAATTAATATGTTTAAGCCACTCGTTGAGACCTTAAAACCTACTGAAAAAACAAAATCTAACACCAACATAAGTTTGTGGAATTGTGAACCATATCAGGCGGAAAGAGAAAACGCAAAATGGAATTGGGACTTGAATTTCGCAGTGGACAATGAGACTTTGACAAAACCAATCATCTTTCCAGTTTCAAGCGATTGGCAAGTGGAATTGACCCAAAACGGACAAAAAGTAATATCGGAAAAAGTTAAAAGATTTCCGATTGATCTAGCAGATTATGGTAGTTTTATGATAATCCGAAAATTAACAACGTGAGAAAAACAGTAAGCACAATAATTAAGAAATATTCAGTTCGCCGATAGGCCAAGACTGAATATCCTGTTGACGGATCCGGTCTTCCTCTATGGGGAAAACGCTTCGTCCTGTCGTTATTTTTGATTCGGTAAGGACCGTCCCGTGCCGGTCCCTTGGCTGCAAAATTCTGCAATTCAAAAAATGATAACTAAAATCGATAATTTTGTATCTTTGATAAAAAGCTAAATAAAATGGATTTACAAACGAGAAAATTAGCGCTTATTCAAGAATTTTTAAAAATTCAAAGTGAAGAAGTCATTTCACGTTTAGAAAAAATCTTGAAGAAAGAAAACCAAAAATCTGGACACGAAGAATTTAAACCAATGACAATTGAGAAATTTAATTCTCGGATTGACCAATCTATGGAAGATTCAAAAAATGGGCGACTAACCGAAGCGAGTGAATTAAAGGCCAAAATGGATAAATGGAATTAATATTATTTTGGACTGATTTTTCTCAAAAAGAACTCGAGAAAATTTATAGGTACTATCGAGAAAAAGCGGGAACTCGAATTGCAAAAAATCTCGTTAACGGAATTTATAATGAGACTTTAAAACTAAAAAAACAACCGAAAATCGGACAACCCGAAGAGCTCCTAAAGACTAGAAAACAAGAATTCAGATATTTAGTCTATAAAAATTATAAAGTCATTTATTGGATAAACATTAATGAAAACCGAATTGAAATAAATGACGTTTTTGATACGCGACAAAACCCAATAAAAATAGTACGAGAGAAATAAAGCCAGTTGCCAGCAACGGTAACCATTGCGCAAGTCTCAAATTCTACAAAATAGCATCCATATAAGCCGTTTAAGCTAGGGTGAATTTAGACTGGCATAAGGTAGACTTTCTTTATTGTCAATGCTGTCCTGACCGTAATGATCTTTCCCATGCCATAAATTGCGTGAGGTGTAGGTTTTTATTAAAATCAGACGGTTTAATATTCATAAAGTTCCACAAACCGAGAAATGTATCTCAAAAAAATGGCATACAATTCTGCACTTGGTGCACAGAGAAATATCAAAATCTGCGTTTTATCCACCTCCAAATTTCCACTTTCTTCAGTTTCAATTGTTAATAACTCCATTTTTCCCCTAAAAGCAACAATTTGACTAATATGGCATTTGGTATCATTTGATGTTTTATGATATCAAATAAAATTAGATGAAAATATCTTTACTGTCATTTGGTGTTATATGGCACATGTCGCTGTAAACCACATAGTTGTGGATAAATATTGGTGTTTCTTGTCACTTTCGCCCAATCAATTCTCTACTTTTATTTTAATAAACCTATAGAAGGTAAACAAAAGCGCTTTTGTTCATTTCTTAATCTTAAAAGAGAAACAAATGGACACTATTTTAATTTTTGATCGCTTAGATCGTTTGGAAAAACTGTTGACCGCCCATAAAGAGGTGTTGACTTTTGAGGAAACCTGTGACTACACCGGAATATCGAGAAGCTATCTTTACAAACTGACTTCCTCCGGGACGATCCCCCATTCCAAGCCCAACGGCAAAATGATTTTCTTTGAAAAACGGAAATTGAACAATTGGCTTCTACAGAACAGTAGAAAATCCAAGGCCGATATCGAGAACGAGGCCCTGAGCACGTCCTCAAAAATAGACAGCCATGATAGTCGGTGACCACCGGGGTCAACTTTACAAGGTAAAGGACGCCAAGAAAAAGACCATATACGATTATACCATTGAATACTTGGAAGGGAAGTACGATATCATGTACAATGAGATATCCCATGATTTCCAGATATCGTTCAAGAAACGTGCTGAATGGTCCTATCTTAACCTCAATTCCCTGATCATTGAACTTGCTAAAGCAGGTGTTGATATCAGTACTGGGAAACTGGAAATCCTGATTCGATCTGAACTCATCCCTAAATACAATCCCATTAAGGCGTATTTCCAATCCCTCCCCAAATGGGACGAGGAAGACCATATCAAAAAACTGGCTTCCTACGTTCCTACCTATGATGATGAAGCTTTTCTTTACCATTTTAAAAAATGGTTGGTCCGTGCCATTAAATGTGCTCTGGAACCGGGCTACTTCAATAAACAAGCCCTGATTATTAGCCATAAGGGACAAAGCTCGGGGAAATCTACCTGGTGTCGGTTTATCTGTCCCCCAGAATTGGCGGATTATATGGCGGAGGACATCAGTAATGATAAGGATGCCAGGATCCAATTGTGCCGGAACTTCCTTTATAACTTGGATGAATTGGCCGTACTGACCAAAAAGGACGTGAATGCCCTGAAAGCATTCTTTTCCAAGACCTTCATCAACGAACGCCTGCCCTATGACCGAAAGAACACTACCCTGCCCAGAATCTGTTCGTTTTTGGGCTCTACCAATATGTCCTCCTTTCTAAATGATGAGACCGGATCGGTAAGGTGGTTGTGCTTTGAGCTAATGGATAAGATAGATTTCTCCTACTCCAAGGAAGTGGAAATCAAGAACGTGTGGATACAGGCCTACCACCTCGCCTATACTGATCCAGGCTTCAATCCAGAACTCACGCTAACGGATATTATGGAGAACGAAGAACGGAATAAAAAATATACCAAATTGACTACCGAAGAGGAACTGGTTTCCAAATACTTTGAAAAGTCGAATGATATCAACGACTTCGTGACCGCTTCAGATGTATTGGTAAAGCTAAGTAGCCTGAACCTACGATTAAGCCAGATAAACCTAGGCCGTGCCCTCTCCGGATTCAACTTCCAACGGGTGAAACATCCCAAACGCCAGGTGTATGGGTATCTGGCCAAATCGGTATTTGCCAAAAGTCCCTGGGAAGTTGAGTCTTAGAAAAGTGCCATTGCACCTACCTACCTACCTAACGGACCACGACCGCCCTAACTGCGGGAGCTACCATAGGTAAGATACATTAACCACTAGTTACCTAGGTATTACCTATCCTACCTATTAGGGTAAGATGGGTAAGATCAAAAAAGAACCCACCTAAGCGCTTAACCCTTATAAACAGGGACTTAGGTAAGAAGGTAAGAGAAAAACGAAAAAAAGAATTAACTGATGAAAAAAGAAAGAACTATTAAGCTGACGTGTGAAAGAGCCCGAGCTTTTCCCATCGAAAAAGCGTTGGCAAAACTAGGGCACTTTCCAACAAAGGAATCTAATAAAGAAGCTTGGTTCCTGAGTCCGTTCCGCTCAGAAACCCAAGCCTCTTTTAAGGTATCCAAGAATCTGAATCGATGGTACGACCATGGAATAGGTAAAGGGGGAAATGTAATTGATCTGATTTGCCTAATCAAAGAAACATCGGTAAGTGAAACATTGGGTTGGCTACAAAACGGCCAAATCTCTTTTTCTTTTCAGCCGCTACTTTTTAAAGAGGATACACGAGAAAAGATCGAGATAAAGCATTTCAAGGAATTGAGTCATTATGCGTTGGAGAAATACGTAATGAAAAGAGGGATTTCCATTTTGACAGCCAGAAAACTGTGCAAGGAAGTCCACTATAGGTTTAAGGGCAAGATATATTTCGCCCTAGGCATAGCAAACAACTCCGGAGGTTGGGAATTGCGGAACAAATACTATAAGAATTCCAGCTCTCCAAAAGACGTCACTCACCTCCAGAACGGAAAGAGCAGGCTAATTGTCACCGAAGGAATGTTCGATATGTTGAGCCTCATGGAGCGGGACAAGTATCTATTGGAAGCGAATGATCTTTTGATATTAAACTCTCTGGGCTTCATGGAAAAGACGTTTGGATTGTTTGATCCATATGAATCAATTCTACTTCATTTGGATAACGACCATGCAGGAAAAAATGCCGCTAACCTAATGATGCAACAACAGTCAGAATGCACAGACAGATCAAATTTATACGAGAATTTTAAAGACGTAAATGGATGGTGGATAGCTCAAGAGAAATGATCTGATGATGATAATATTTTATCCTGAAAAAAGAAATAACTATTAATAAATACAAATTTAATACATAAATAAAATAATCTGATTGTGATGTAATTCAAGATGTGTCTTTGTTGCCACAAAGACAATCTTGCTTTGCTCCCGAAGGTCGCAAAGACGTAAAAAATGAAACGTACCTATGTTAAATTTCGATGTTCTCTATTTGAGAAAAAGTTACTCCGGATAAAGGCCAAAAAGAGCGGTCTGAGCGTGAGTGAATATTGTAGGCGTGCCGCCTTTGGGGATAAGATCATTGAGCGATTAACAGAGGAACAGATAGATCTTTATAAGATGTTGGCCAAGTACGGGACCAACTTTAAACTGATCGGGAACATGTACCGGAAACGGGATCCCAAACTGACGGCCGAGGTGACCAAGCTGGCAAAAGAAATACAGAACCACCTTTATAATTTCAAAAAATGATAGGCATAGGAAAATCAATATCGCATACAGGAAATTCCATGAGCTATGGCTGGAACAAAGAGAAACAAGCCGAGGTCGTATACTCCAATCACGTAGCTGGGCAAACTCCAAACCAGATTACCAAGGAATTCAATATCATCCAATCCCAGAACTATCAATGCAAAAAGAACACCTTGAGTTTTGTCATCAGCCCTACGATTGAAGATGGAAAACAGCTAAAAGCCAAAGAGCTTAACGAGATGACTGCAAAGTTTCTTAAGGAAATGAAATTACAGGAACATCAGGCCATTGGCTTTGTACATAGGAACCAGCCGCATACCCATGTTCATGTGTATGTAAACCGTATCGATTTTAACGGCACTGCCTATAACGACAGTTTTATCGGGAAGAGAAGTCAATTGGCCGCGGAACGGGTAGCGGAGAAAATGGGGCTTACCACGGTACGGGAAGTACAACTGGAACGATTGGAACAGTTACTGAATATAAGACAGGAGATTAAGCAGGTTCATGAAAAAGTTATGAACGAACAACGTCCCAAGGACCTGGATAATTATATCAAGCTAATGAAGGAAAAAAACGTAGAAGTCATCCCAAGCATCAATAAGTCCAACCAGCTGCAAGGATTTCGGTTCCAATACAAAGGCCAAAACCTAAAGGGAAGCGAGGTCCACCGTTCCATGTCCGGCAGTAAATTGATTATGGGGATAGCGAACCATGCGGAGAAAAGTATACTCCAAGGCCAGGATAAAACTGTTAACCTGATGGGAAAGGCTACGCAGCTCAGTGGCAATATCGCCATAAAACTGGCTAAAACAGTAATAAAACAAGCGATCCAAAAAAGTGTTGGAATGGAAATTGGATATTAATGTTAAAACCAAAACAGTATGGCAAAGCTAGATGAGATTACAGAACTATTGATCGATGAACTGGAAGGGCTAAAACAGATGTTGATTGAACTGAAAACACTGACTAAAGAACTGACAAGTTCTGAGACCGTACAGGATATATCCCGTATACGGTACAAACAGGAGGAACTCAATAAAACACAGGACAATCACTTCCGAGAGCAAAATACGGGACTTAGTGAAGTAAAACAGAAAATAAAAACGGCACTCCTAATTCCGAAATGGTTCCTGATAATGATACTGGCTATTCCCATACTTTCCATTTCCACATTGGGTTATCTAGGCTATCAGGTGAGACAGTTCGAGGAAGAAAAGGGAAAAGCCTTCCAGGAGGGAGGAGCAACTATTTCAAAACAATTTGATACGTATTTCCGTGACCACCCAGAAGTCTACAAGGGATTTCTGATTTGGACGGAAAAAGAGAAAGAGACAAATCCAAAGTAGGTGCGCCCTATCCGATTTTTGCTATACGCTTATCTGCCGGAACACTACAAAAATCGGACAGGAACCATGCGCAAAGTTCTTGGGTAAGATTTGGGATGCTTTCTATTATAATGGATTTCTAACCAAACAGTAAGCATTTAAGAGAAGCAATTTAAGTATATTTTAAAGTAAAGCTTTCTATCTTGTCGTGAAAATAATAATAACTTGCCTTAAGCAGATTAGATAACGATTGGAGGACGATTCCATTTCGATTGCGCAGAATAGAACGTTCTGAAACCCGTTCAAGTGGAATTCATTTGCGCTAACTTACTAAAAAGTCCATTTGCGCAACATTCTTCATAAATATGCGCAGACCTTTCGGATTCGCATTAAATTCCGCATTACGTGTTGGTGTTTTAGAATATGAAGTCAACCGTTTCTAAAAACAAAACACTTTTTAAGTAAAATCTACGGCCACCGCTATTAATTATTGGCTCGCCGAGCGTATACTTTTCCATTTCAATTTTAGATAATATTCTTTTTTCTTTTTTGTCAAATATAAGGCAAGAGCCTTTTTCCAAATGATGAGCTAAAATATATGTGCTATCCTTAGGGCGGTCAAGATAATCCTTCATAAACAACAAATCCTGATTATTTGAATCTAGTGTTATTTGAATTGCAATCTCTCCATAATTGCCTAGGGGAATTGGGCCTTCACCAGCGCCGTGTTGAATCTTGAATGGATAGGAACCAATGTACGTATCAAAATTTGTTTTTATTAAGTAGTCGTTATCCTCGAATAGATTTACAGTTTTATCGAAAAAAGCGGGTTCGTCTTTTGTCAAGAGTTCAACTGACAAAAAGCTCGCACTAGCGTCATTTTCTTTAGAGCACCCTAAAACGAAAATTGTTATCATCATTAGCAAGAGTTTTCTTTTCACTTCCATAGTAATAAAGTATTTATTTTAATAGATGCATAATCGTGTTTAAAGTTGCGTGAAATTTACAGCGAACAGTTGCGTTTGAGTGATGTCCATTTGATCAAACTTGCTCAATTCCACTCACAATATTTGGCATACTATTGGCAGGAAATTTTTATCGAGCTATTAATGGTAACAAGGAGCTAAGAAACGATTTGCTCATTAGCGTCATCTAAAACAGAATTATCAAAGCTCTTTAAGTAAATTTCAGTGGTTTTAACCGAATGATGTCCCAGGCCTTCACTAATAATCTCAGTAGAAATCCCCATGTTTTTGGCAATAGTGGCCCAAGAATGACGGATGTAGTAGGAGGTGATCTTTTCTTCGATACCAGCATCTTCACCAATTATCTTGAATAACTTATTAACTAACCTTCTGTCGGATTTATACTTTGTGAACGTTTCAACGGACCCATCATAACCAATGGGAAAAATAAAATCGTTTGGGCTTTTTCCTTTTTTATAATATTCTAAGATACTCGCAAATTCATCTGTTATTTTAACCGATAGAGGATCGCCTGTTTTACTTCTTCCGTAAAAAATTCGACTTTCTCCTATATCTTTTAACCGTAATTTTGCGAGATCGATTAAGTTCATGCCCCTACAATTGAACATACACAATAGATAATTTTGGGTGTGCCAAAGATTGGAACCTTTCTTGTATTTTAAATTTCTAATGGTAACTATACTTTCTTTGGAGAGAGCCTTCTTCTTGGTACGTCGGGTTGTTGGTATTCTGTAATGATTAAATGGGTTTTTGATCGGGACGTACCTATCTTCTTTTATAGCACTATTGTATATTGCCCTAACCCCACGCATATAGGCACTTATTCCGTTATTTGAATTTCCTTTAGCTTTATTAACTAGTTCAAACTCCTTTAGAAAAGTCACGTTAAGGTGATAGAGTTTAATAGGTTCGCCATTATTGAAGTTTACAAATGCGGCTATTGAATTTTGATACCATTTGGCCGTACTGGGCTTTCCTTCCCTCAATTTCCGATCAATCAAAACTTGTCCCCACTCCGATAAAGATATTTCATTGGAGAGGTTCTTTTTTAAATCGGAGTCTAATTTCTTATCCCAGGATTCCTTAATATTTTCTATTAGGACATCAACAGATATCTCATTGATAACTTTACCAAGTTTATCAATTATTGATTTGGCCGAGTACAATTTATCGTTCAGCTCTTTATTTATTTCATCGCAATCCTGTTCCCTATTAGCAATTGCCGATTTCTTAAATGCCATGTTTTTATCATCCCATCCGTCACTGGAAGTAAAAAAGGGAAGTCGGACAATTCTTTGCTTCTTATGATACACCCGCAATGCAATCGGAAATAATCCTTCCGTGTTTTTTGAATGCAGACGTACGTCTAAAATTAATCTTGCTCGTGCCATATCTCATAGGTTTCAACTGTAAGATAATCAAAAATGTGCATAGTTTGTGCATAGTTTTATTTGATGCCATTTGACATCATATGATATCAAATGTATACAACCTGCTGTTTTTCAATGATATATAAGTCTAAAGGAATCTAAAAGAATCTATGGGAAACTAAAAAAAGCGCCTTCTAAGCAGGCGGTCCTAGGTTCGAATCCTAGTGCCATCACCAGTAAAATAAAGGCCTTATAGATTTTTTAATCTCTAAGGCTTTTTATTTGCACTCAATTTGCACTCACATTTTGTCCTTATATGGTTTATTATGGTTTGATTTATATAAAAATCGAGGTATTTAATTGCCAGAATTGGTTCATGATACGAGATGGTGTAGAGTACTTGGGAGATATTTCAAATTAAAATGGGCTTATTGCTTCAATCATTTCGAGTTAATTCTTTTGTAACTACTGCTCAACGGGGACACCTTGAAACAATTACTCGCTAGAAGTCGATATTTGCTATGAAAAATAACACTAAATGGACTGAAAATCAAATACAAAGAGCAGCAATACTCTTTGAAAAATACCCCGATCTGGAACAAGCGTACAAATTCTGTCAAACCTATCTTGGATATTCAATCAAACAAAGGATAAAACATCAGCTTCGATTAGACTGGAAAAATGGGACGGAAAAGTAAGACGGGCGGCCTTTAAAAGCTATAACACCATCTCAAGAACAATATCAGTTCACTACAAAAATATCCTGAACTACTTTGAACGCCATTCAAGAAAACTGGCCGAACTAACGCCATGTTCACGGCTAATGTCCTCAACACTCTTTCCGTTGTCAAATTCCTTTAAGATCTTTGCAATCTGCTTGGGTGAAAATTTACTCTTTCTCATACTGTTTAATATTAATATTCTACTTTTAAACAGTTCGGTTTTGTCGGAAGTTTAAACCAAGAAAAAGAAGGGGTTTAGCGCAGTACAGCTGACGAACGATGGAAAGGTCAGTCCCACGTACGCCATGAGCATCTTGGATTTCTCCGCGAGGACATTACAGGACAAGTTAGTCAACAATATAAGCGGGTCCGCAATCGCGGTCATCGTTAAATTGAAGGGCTATAGGACCATAGCAAAGGGACGATATTCAAAAACCCGATAACATAGATGGTTAACAAGTAAAAGGTATATCAATAAGAATTGATTTGTGCCATACTACTTACCGATATAACTGAAATAGAAATAAGTTATATATATTGAGTTTTATTACTTATGGTAAGCTATAGCTGTTAGTATAATATCAAAAAAAATATAAAAAGTACCTTTTACAGCACAGAGCAGGATGGAAGGCCAAGAACTTTTCAATACTTTGGTGAAAATAGAAATTATCAAGCTATTAAGTATGAATTATTCGGTAAAGAATTTAAGTATGTTAATTATCTCTAGGAATATAAGGCCGATCAATTGGTTTACGATAAAGTAGAAATGTTTCTATAGAGGTCCAATATTTTAGGAGCCATTAAGCAATACAGCCTAAAATACTAATGGTGCGGTAGCTTGACCTCTTAAGAAAAAAAACAATGAAATTATTAAGGGAGCCTTTCTTATTGAGATTCGTATTTTATGCCCTGTAGGCTGAAATGGGCACCATTGAAATATAAACTGTGAGGCAATGATTGATTAAAAATTGAAAGATAAACAAATAATAAAAATGGCGATACCTATCTATACAAAGAGTATATATAGACTTTTTTGGATTTTGACTATCCTATTTTTTGCGTCCTGTAATGACTCGTCAGACAAGGAAATAAGTTTCAATAGGGATGTTCGCCCGATCTTAAATAGCAAATGTTTAAGATGCCACGGCGGGGTTAAGGCCAACGGAGAGTTTAGTTTGTTATTTGAGGAGGATGCCTTTAGTAAAACCCAATCGGGTAAACCTGCCATTGTGCGGGGCAATCATGAAAAAAGTGAACTTTACAGAAGATTGGTATCCAAAAATCCTGAGTATAGGATGCCCTTAGAATCTCCAGAACTCTCCCAAGCAGAAATCGATATTTTGGCCAAGTGGATCGATCAAGGGGCGAAATGGGAAAAACACTGGGCGTATATTCCTCCTCAAGAAGATATTGTACCTCCTGTTGTGATCGATAGTGGTTGGACCAAGAATCCAATAGATCAATTTATATTTTCGAAATTGAAAGAAAAGGGAATATATCCTTCAGCTAGGGCGGATAAGAATACCTTAATGAGAAGGCTCTATATGGATTTGACAGGTCTCCCACCGACCATACAAGAGGCCAAGGACTTTTTAGAAGATGATTCCCCCGATGCCTATGAAAAATTGGTAGATCTATTATTGGGGTCACCCCATTTCGGGGAAAGATGGGCCAGTATGTGGTTGGATCTGGCACGATATGCGGATTCCAAAGGCTTTGAAAAGGATACTAATAGGGAAATTTGGAAATTTTGCGACTATGTAATTCAGGCTTTTAATATGGATATGCCCTTTGATCAATTTTCAATTGAACAATTGGCGGGAGACATGCTGCCCGAACCAACGGAAGAGCAGTTGATAGCAACGGCCTTTCACAGAAACACACTTGCCAACGATGAAGGAGGGACCGATAATGAAGAGTTTAGAGTGGCCGCTGTGGTAGACCGGGTGTCAACAACCTATGAAGTATGGCAAGGAACTACCATGGCATGCGTTCAATGCCATAGTCACCCATATGACCCTTTTAGGCACAAGGAGTTTTACGAATCCATGGCTTTTTTTAATAATACTGTCGATGACGATTCATATTTTGAACGTCCAAAACTTTTCACCTATTCAAAGAAGAATAAAAAAGAAGTAGAAACTCTTTTGGAATACATAGATGATCAATTGTCCCCAAGTGACAAACAGCATGGGAAGTCACGTTTTTTGTACGACCAAAAAGAGGCCTTGTTAACGCATTTGGGATATCGGATCGTAGAAGCGGAAGCATTTGAAAAAACCAGTCCGTTTATAGAGTTGGATGGGGGCTTAAATTTTTTATGGCAGATCCAGGATAGTTCTTGGGCCAGCTATAGTAATGTTGATTTAAGTAAGGTCATTAAAATGGGGTTTATGGTATCGGCCTCTCTTAAATATGCCGGCGATATTTCCATTCATCTGGATTCCCTTAATGGAAGAAAAATTGGTCAGGTCCGAATTGGCAGTACGGAAGATTCCAAAGTTGAGGAACACGGCTTGAAAGTACAGGAGGTTAGTGCCCGTATACCAGAGATTACAGGAGCACATGATATTTATTTACAGTTCCATAAAGGTGAAAGCTATGTGCCCCATCTTTTCTATTTAGACAAGATTTTCTATTATGAAAAAGAACCTCTTTTGGAGAAATATGACGAGGGATTTAAGCAAAAACTGGAGGAACTCGCCCAAATCCCAACGACAAGTACACCAATAATCCAAGAATTGCAGAAGGAAAATGCCCGTAAAACATTTGTCTTTGATCGGGGGAGTTGGTTAAATTTAGAGGAAGAGGTGGATATGGGGATTCCCAACATTTATGGTATACCGGAAAACATGGAGCCCGGTAACAGGTTGGATTTTGCCAAATGGATGGTGAGTGATAAAAATCCTCTTTCAGCGCGCGTTGTGGTAAATCGTTTTTGGGAACAGATCTTCGGAAGGGGTTTGGTGGAATCTATGGAGGAGTTTGGTTCACAGGGCAAAAACCCAAGTCATCCTGAGTTGTTGGATTGGCTAGCGGTGAGATTGATGAGAGATTACAATTGGAAAATAAAACCCTTGTTGCGCGACTTTGTGCTGTCGGCTACCTATCAACAATCATCTAGTGCGCAGTCCAATAAAATAGAATTGGACCCCAATAATTTCTGGCTTTCAAGAGGGGCGCGAACACGACTTTCTGCTGAGCAGATCCGCGATCAAATTTTGTTGGTAAGCGGCTTGTTGAATAAGACGATAGGGGGGCCAAGTGTTATTAACGCCGATGTGGAAATTGCTGGTGGCTGGAACACCCTTCCAGATTATGTTCTTAAAGGAGATGAAGCCAAGTACAGGCGTTCTTTATATACATTTTGGAAACGGGTCAACCCGCCAATGAACATGATCGTTTTCGATAGCCCGGATAGATCGGCCTGTGTTTCAAGTCGCATCCCGACAAATACACCTTTACAGGCACTTAGTTTACTCAATGATAATACTTTCTTTGAAGCGTCACAGGTTTTGGCAAAACAAATGTTCGAAGCGAATAAGCAGCTGGACAATCAAATAAAGTTTGGGTATTTTAAGGTGATGGGCAAAACCTTGAACAAAGAAAAATTAAAGCAATTGACACAGCTCTATAATGATGCCTTACTGCATTATGAAAGTAACACGGGTAATATGGAGTTTCCTGATGTAGCATTGGAGTATTCAGGAGAAAATAAACCTAAGATGGCAGCACTGACCATGGTTGCCAATGTATTCCTAAATCTGGATGAATTTATTGTAAAAGGATAATAAAGTTTGGTATGAATGTTTGGAACGAGGCACATTATCGCGAGAGTGAATATAATACGCGTAGGCATTTTATAAAGAATTGTATTTCAGGTATGGGAGCCTTAACGCTTGGTTCTATGCTGGGAGGGGATTTGTTTGCGAGCAATTCACCCGCTCTAAAATTGAGAAATGGAATTCCACATTTTTTGCCTAAAGTGAAGCATGTAATCTATTTGCACCTGGCAGGCGGACCTTCGCAATTGGAGCTTTTTGATTACAAACCCGTATTAAATTCTTTAAATGGACAAGATTGTCCCCCTTCCTTAATGGAAGGCAAGCGCTTTGCATTTATTAGGGGAACACCTAAGATGTTGGGCTCTCAGGCTAGTTTTAAACAGTACGGAGAATCACGTACATGGTAACCAATTATTTGCCAAAGTTTGCCAGTGTAGTGGATGAAGTTAGTTTTCTAAAGGCAGTTTCAACAGAAGAATTTAACCATGCTCCGGCACAGTTTTTAATGCAGACTGGTTCACCAAGACAGGGGAGACCTTCAATGGGAAGTTGGGCAACATACGGATTGGGTTCGCCCAACGAAAATCTTCCCGGCTTCATTGTTTTGCTTTCTGGAGGGGTAGTCACCGGGGGAAAACGCCTTTGGGGAAGTGGATTCTTGCCTACGGTGTATCAAGGCGTGCAATGTCAGTCAAAAGGACCTGCGGTGAGGAATCTCCAAAACCCTACTGGCGTGGATGCAACATTGAGGAAACAATCTGTTGATGCCATAAATAGAATAAACGAACTTGAATATCAAGAATCCCGTGACCCTGAAATTCTAACGCGAATGTCACAATATGAATTGGCGTTTAAAATGCAAACTTCCGTACCGGGTGTTATGAGTATCGATGATGAGCCAGATTATATTAAAAAGCTATATGGTGTAACTCCTGGGGAAAGCTCCTTTGCGAATAATTGTCTCTTGGCAAGAAGGTTGGTAGAAAATGGGGTGCGTTTTGTTCAGCTTTATGATGAAGGTTGGGATACACATGGTGTAGGACCTGGCAGTGGGGTGGATGTTGGTCTAAAGGATAAATGTAGTAGTATAGATCAAAGTATGACAGCACTTCTTACAGATTTAAAACAAAGGGGGCTTTTGGAAGAAACCCTTATTGTTTGGGGAGGAGAGTTTGGTAGAACTCCAATGATGGAGGCAAGATCGGGTCAGGGTTTCTTTGGGCGGGATCATCATGGGGAGGCCTTTACGATGTGGATGGCCGGAGGAGGCATTAAAAAAGGATTTACTTTCGGGGAAACAGATGAAATAGGCTATTCAGGAATTAGGGGCAAGGTTCATGTCCATGATGTACAGGCAACAATTCTGAACCAATTGGGACTGGACCATGAAAGGCTAACGTACCATTTTCAAGGGCGGGATTTTAGATTGACCGATGTTAGCGGCCACGTGGTCAAGGATATTTTAACGGATTATATTTAAGTATGGAATTGGATTTATTTCTAGGTAGATTTCACCCTTTATTAGTTCATTTGCCGATCGGGTTTATAATATTGGCCATTATAATTGAAACTATTGGGCTGTATAAGAAAGAAAAACAGACTTACGATCGCATCGTTCAATACGCCCTAATAGCAGTTATTGTGTCTTGCTTAATTACTGTTGCCACAGGACTTTTATTGTCACAAGGGGGAGATTATGACTTGGATTCAGTTAATCAGCATAAGTGGCTGGGAATAGGGGTGGCCGTATATTCAATAGTGGTATTAGTACTTAAAATAAAAATACTTAAGTATAATCGTAGGCAATCCTTTGTTGTTTCCACAATATTTATTTTATTAATAGGCCTGACCGGACATAAAGGAGGGGTACTTACACACGGAGACGAATACCTGCTTACCTATGCCCCGGATGCCATAAAGAATATGGCAGGAATTGAAATAGAGGATTCAAATAAAGGGCTCCAACTTAAAAATATAGACTCAATTCTGATTTACAAGGATCTTGTTAAGCCTATGATGGAACAAAAATGCACCTCTTGCCATAATAATGACAAACAAAAAGGAGATCTGATCCTTTCAAGCTTTAAAGATCTTGAAAAAGGAGGAGAAAATGGTCAAGCAATTGTTGGAGGAAATCCCTTTGAAAGTAATTTGTTTATCAGAACTACACTGCCCCAAAGTAGTAAAAAGTTCATGCCACCAAAAGGAGCGCCTTTGACTTATGTAGAAATTAAAGTGATGAAATGGTGGATTGAAATTGGAGCTTCCTCAGAATCAAAACTCACTGAATTTGAAATCCCTGAAGAGATAAAACAACTTCTTTTGAGAGATTATAAAATAGACACCAAGCCTAAACCTTACCTCGATCAGGTTGAAGTCTCCCTTTTGTCGGCGGACAAATTCTTGTTATTGGCCGAGTCCGGATTTGAGGCTGAACCGATTTCTAGCATCCATAATTTTATTCAGGTAAAATCTAACGTGAAAAAAATAACTTCCGATCAGATTCAAATTTTGTTGGCAGCTAAAGAACAGATTACTTGGTTAAATCTAAAAGGAAAATCTATTGATGATAACATGATGAAAACCATTGCTAAACTCACCAACCTTACCACTTTGGACTTGAACAATAATCCAATTGGCGACGATGGAATAGCGGAGTTAAAAAACTTGAAACATCTTGAGGTACTTAATTTATATGGAACCGAAATCACGGACAAAGCTCTCGAAACAATCAAGGACCTACCTGCTTTAAAGCGAGTTTATTTATGGCAGACGAAAGTAGCTCAAGCTAAAATTGATGAATTGAAAAAGGAATTGGCTAATATAAAAATCATCGATGGGATAAGTATGAATTTAAATGCAGACAACTAGGATGAAATTTAAAAAAATAGAATTTTGGCTTATTATTTTATTTATTATCACAGGGTGTGCTAACAAGGATTCTTCCGTGATTGCTGAATTGCCTGAAAAAGTAGATTTTAATTTTCACATCAAACCGATTCTTTCAGACCGTTGTTTTTTATGCCATGGTCCAGATGCAGGAACCCGAAAAGCGGATGTGAGGCTAGACGAGGAAGCATTTGCATTTATGCTCTTAGATACGATTAAAGATAATTATGTAATTAAACCAGGGCATTTAGACAAAAGTGAAGTTTATAAAAGAATCTCGAATGAAGATGCTGAATTAAAAATGCCTCCGCCAGAATCCAATCTGATATTGTCTGAATATGAAATTGCATTGATCAAAAAATGGATAGAGCAGGGAGCAGAGTGGAAACCGCATTGGTCGTACATTAAACCGAAGAAAGCTGCGCAGCCCAAAGTTCAAATGACTGAATGGCCGCAAAATCCAATCGACTACTTTGTTCTTAATCAACTGGAAATGTTGAAGAAAGCACCATCTGCTAAAGCTAGTAAAGAAAAGCTATTGCGCAAAGTAACTTTCGATTTAACAGGATTACCTCCGGCCCCAGAAAACTTAGATGCATTCTTAACAGATAATTCTAGCGAAGCTTTTGAGAAAATGGTAGATCAATTATTGGCTTCAGAATCTTATGGGGAAAGATTAGCAAATGAGTGGATGGATGTAGCGCGTTTCGCCGAAACAAATGGCATTCATCACGATCACGAAAGGAATTCATGGCCTTGGCGAGATTGGGTGATTAAATCATTCAACGAAAATATGGGATACGACGAATTCGTTACTTGGCAACTTGCAGGGGACTTATACCCAGAAGCTACCTACGAGCAAAAATTAGCAACGGCTTTCAACAGACAACATCGAACTACCCAAGAATGTGGTTCTATTGACGAAGAATATAGAGTTTCCTATGTCCTTGACCGTGCCAATACTTTTGGGAAAGCATTTCTAGGTCTCACCACAGAATGCGCCCAATGCCACGATCATAAATACGATCCGATTTCGCAAAGAAACTATTACGAGATTTATGCCTTTTTCAATCAAGTGCCTGAGCAAGGGGTTACCAAAGCTTTTACGGGAATGTCAGAACCCTATTTGGAATTGTCGCAGAAGGAAATTGGTAAAATTCAAGAATGGATAAACAAACAGATTGAACTGGAGTATGTAGATGGGAGTTCTCAAGATAAAGACGAAAAATACAAAGAAGTTTGGCGGGAGGAAATGGAAGCCCTGACCCAGCCAATCATGATCATGAAAGACATGGATACGGTGCGTCCAACTTACATATTAAATAGAGGGTTGTATGATTCGCCTGGCAAAGAGGTTCAACCAGGGACCCCCGAACATATTTTTAAATTTGGAGACGAATATGAATCAAATCGATTGGGATTATCGCAATGGTTGTTCAATCCAGATAATCCTTTAACTGCCCGAGTAGCAGTAAACCGATATTGGCAAATAATTTTCGGCCGTGGGTTGGTAGATACGCCAGATGATTTTGGCAGTCAAGGAGCGCTTCCTACGCATCCAGCATTATTGGATTGGTTGGCCGTTGAATTCATCGAATCTGGGTGGGATGTAAAAAGCCTATTGAAAACAATGGTAATGTCGGCCACCTATCAACAAGCATCCAAAACAGATAGCATTAGTCTTGCTTTTGATCCAGGTAACAAATGGTTAGGCCGGGGAAGTCAGCAAAGGTTAACAGCCGAAATGCTTCGAGATCAATCCCTGAAAATAAGTGGCCTGCTAAATCAGAAAGTTGGTGGACCAAGTGTAAAACCATTTCAACCAAGTGGCTTGTGGACACAAGTATCTTCTGGAGGACGCTACCAACGCAAATACATGGTTGGACAAGGCGACGACCTATACCGCCGTAGCTTGTACACCTATTGGAAGCGAATCGCGCCGCCTCCCGCAATGATTATTTTCGATGCCGACCCTCGAAATATTTGCAATGTAAAGAGACAAAGTACCAATACGCCCTTACAGGCTTTGGTATTGCTAAATGATCCACAATTCCTAACTGCGTCAAGGGCATTGGCTCAGCGAATGATGAAGGAAGGCGGGAATAATCTAAATGAAAGAATTGAATACGCATTTCGCTGGGCCACTTCTCGAAAGCCAAATGGGAAAGAGATGAAAATCTTAGCCGATTTATTTCAGTTTGAAAGGAAAGAATTCATGGAGCATCCACATAGAGCAGAAGCCTTTATGTATGACATTGAAGTTGAAAATCTGGAAGGCGTACATCAAGAAGAGTTAGCCGCATACGGAATTGTTGCCAGTACAATTATTAACCTCAGCGAAAGCTTACAAAAAAATTGAATAGGAGGATGGAAGAGTTTCTAAATTTATCGCGTCGGAATTTTTTAACCAAAGCTGGCTTAGGATTAGCTGGAATAGCCATGTCGTCTTTTGAATTGCCTAAAATCGGAGGTACTCCTGAAATTTCTAAACTTCTACCTCACTTTGCACCCAAAGCAAAAAGAGTTATCTATTTGTTTCAAGCAGGCGGGCCCTCTCAATTGGAAATGTTTGATTACAAACCAAAGCTTGTTGATGCTCATGGTCAAGAATTACCTGATTCTATTAGGGGAGGAAAGAGGGTAACCGAGTTTACGGCATCTCAGCCAAAACCAATGGTAAAGTCTTTTGTAGACTTTAAACAATATGGACAAAATGGTGCTTGGATCAGCGAACTATTGCCGCATATGGCCCAAGTAGTAGATGACATATGCATCATTAAATCGATGCATACGGACGCCATTAACCACGATTCTGCCATGTGTTTCTTTCAAACTGGCTCGCAAATAAGAGGTAGGCCTAGTATTGGTTCGTGGCTGTCATATGGGTTGGGAAGTATTAACGACAACCTACCCACTTTTACCGTGCTTTTATCTAAAGGAAGTGGGAGAGTGAATGATGCTCAACCATTATCTTCTAACTTGTGGGGTAGTGGATTTTTGCAATCACTCCATCAAGGTGTTCAGTTTAGAAGTGGTGAAGATCCTGTGTTATTTCTCAACAACCCAGACGGAATAACTAAAACGAATCGGCGAACAATGTTGGATCATCTAGGTATGCTCAACGACGAGTATCTGATAAAAGAAGGAAATCCTGAAGTTTATTCCAGAATGGCACAATATGAAATGGCTTATAGGATGCAAACTTCAGTTCCCGAAACAATGGATATAAGCGAAGAGCCAGGTTACATTTTTGACATGTATGGTCCTGATTCTAGGATTCCTGGAACATACGCTGCGAATTGTTTGTTGGCTCGAAGACTTGCCGAAAAAGATGTTAGATTCATTCAATTGTATCACCAAGGCTGGGATCAGCACAACGACTTGCCAGATCATTTGGCGAAGCAGAGCAGAGATATTGATCAACCTTCAGCAGCTTTGATCAAAGATTTAAAACAACGTGGATTGTTAGAAGATACGCTTGTTGTTTGGGGAGGAGAATTTGGACGGACCAATTATTGTCAGGGTGCCTTAACGGAAGATAACTATGGTCGTGATCACCATGCTTATTGTTTTTCTATGTGGATGGCAGGAGGGGGGGTTAAACCTGGAATCAGTTATGGTGAAACTGATGAATTGGGCTACAATATTGTCAAAGATCCGGTTCACGTCCATGATTTTCAAGCCACATTGCTCCACCTAATGGGGATGGATCATGAAAGATTAATCTTTAAACACCAGGGCAGACGTCATAAGTTAACCGATGTTCATGGGCATGTGGTGCAAGATATTTTGGTATAGGCTGGAAAAATGAAAACCGAGTAGTCATCCTAACGAAGTCGAAGAGTGGGAAATACACTTTATACGATAATGGTACTGCAAAAAGGATAAAAAGTAAACTGATAACAATGCTCACGATGAGGTTTTCAGAGCCAGATCTTTGAAATTGAGATTAATAGGGAGGTGTAGAAGATATTTACCGAGGAAACACCCTCAAAATTTTCTGATCAATGGAAGTCAAATTACTATTTCTACACCAAAAAAAATAAAAGATGAAAACCAATAAAATATGAATGCCAATGAAATGATAATCGCATGAGTACTAATTGCTAATTTTTAAAACATGAGCATTATTAAGTGCCGAATACTATTTTCAAGCTTTGCCACAAAAATATTTGGTTCAGCTGCCTGATATAAGGATAATAGAAGTGCCGATTACCGAAATCCTAAGCTTGATTACATAACGGATTTGGATAATGGCTTTAGCTTACTCAAAAGTTGGCAGATTACCTTATATGCTGAATCCACGACTTTTATAGCCCAACGAATATGAACGTGGGCCAAAAGGGAAGAATTTGGGTTACTAAAGCCATGAATTAAATGAACTTCAAAAATGATCAGTAACATCTTCTCGGTTTTGAGAAAGGGGAGCGGGTCATGATCATTGATAATGATCAAGATTCTGGGGCAGCGATGACCTTTGAGGACAAAGGCAGTCTTATAACCGTCGATAACTCAGGGATTTTTTTCAATTAGATATTGCTCCTACCAGCTCAAAAAAATGGAATTGGATTTTGAAACGGATTAGTTATTAATTAACTAACTTAAAATTTATAATATGAGATTAAAAGACATCTACAGAATTCTATTGCTGGCATCGGGTTTCCTACTAACAGCCTGTGTTTCCGAATCCAAATCTTCACAGGGACCACTTGCCTTTGGACCAAATGAAAAAGTTATATTCTTGGGGAATGCTTTCTTTGAGAATGCAATTGCAAACGGAGAAATTGAAACGACATTCTCCCTTTGCTTCCCTAAAAAAAATATCACTTTCCGCAACATTGGTTGGAGCGGGGATAATGTCTATGCACACTCGCGCACAAGAGCCCGTGATGGACAGCGATTTGGGAGTCCAGAGGAAGGTTTCGAGATACTGACCGATCAAATAGCCGACCTTAAACCTGATAAAATATTCATCGCCTATGGTTTTAATGAATCATTTGATGATGCGTCAGGTATTGATGCCTACGGTAAGGGACTGAACCGCCTTTTGGCAATGCTCAGTCAGCATTGTCCCGAACTTATACTCATTTCTACCTTCCCTATGGAAAAAGGATTTGGCATACCTGATGAGCATATAGAAGCACGAAATATTGAGCTTGAGAAATATGCAGAAACTACCAAAGAGGTGGCCTTAGAAGGGAAGTACCGTTTCATTGATCTATTCACCCCTTTTGACCAAGAGAACGAATACACAACAAATGGTATACATCTTTCGTCAAAAGGATACCGAAAAGCTGGAGATCTGATTGCAGAAGCATTAAAAGTCCCCTCACTTGCTATAAAAATTGACTCTAACGAAGCCGACGAGATCCGGAATACTATTATCAAAAAGAACACACTTTTCTTTCACCGTTGGAGACCGCAGAATGATGCATATGTCTACGGACTTCGTAAACAAGAACAACGTATTGCTCAGGAAGAACCAGCACAGATCGAGCCTTTTATTGCAAAACAGGAAGCGGTAATTACATCCTTACTTGAGAAATTATGATAGTAAATATTAAGAGAACATCGCAGTTATTTCTATGCATCGGTCTATTGGCCCAAGCCTTACAAGCACAAAATGACCTGCAGGATATACCAAAACCGGACATAAAGGAGGAGCAAGCGTCCTTTTCTATTCTTGAAGGCTTTGAAATAAGTCTTTATGCCGCGACCCCTATGATGGAAAAACCTACCCAAATTAGTTTTGACAACGAGGGCAGGCTATGGGTCTGTGGTAGCCATTTATACCCTCAATTAAACGTAAATGAGAATCCCAGTGATCGGATTATAATACTTGAAGATTCCGATAATGATGGGGTGGCCGATAAGTCTACCATTTTCTATGATAAGTTAATTATGCCTAATGGTATACTTCCGGATAACCAAGGAGGGGCCTATGTTGCAGCCAGCGACAAACTTATTCATCTTAGTGATACGGATGGTGATGGGAAAGCTGATAAATCTGAAGTCTTGCTCACTGGGTTTGGAACAGAAGATACGCACCATACCCTCCACCGCCTTGGATGGGGCCCTGGGGGGAAGATTTACATGCAGCAGGGATTTTACGTTTCTTCACATGTAGAAACTGCCTATGGGCCACGTCATCTCAATGGATCAGGTCTCTGGTCATATGACACGAACACGCGACGTTTAGAAATCTTCACAAAGGGGTATATAAATCCTTGGGGGCATTCCGTGAGTTATTGGGGCCAGACTTTCGAGGCAGATGGTGCTGGTACCGGTTTTGGACACAGTTTTCCAAACTCAGTTATTATGACCTCTCCCGGCGAACCTCAATCCTTGCCCTCGCTCACCCCTAAAAGTCCCAAAGCCAGTGGTATTGAAATTATTAGTGGAAAACATTTTCCGCTATCATGGACTGGCAACATCATTACCAACGATTTCCGGGCGCACATAACAGACCGCTATTCCATTGAGGCAGATGGGAGCTCTTATATTGCCACACTTGAGCCTACTTTTTTAAAGTCATCACACATATCCTTCCGTCCTGTAGATGTCACAATGGGACCGGATGGAGCCCTGTATGTTGCAGATTGGTATAGCCCGATCATACAACATGGAGAAGTTGACTTTCGTGATCAACGAAGAGATCACGTGAATGGCCGGGTCTGGCGAATTACTGCCAAGGGAAGGCCTCTGCTTCAAAAGCCGAACTATAACGAGTTGAGCATACCTGAATTGTTGGACCTCCTAAAAGCAGATGAAAACTGGGTGAGACTCCTAGCAAAACAAACGCTAAAGACAAAAGAGGCAAGCCAAGTTATAAATGCCCTGGACAAGTGGTTGGGAAACCTCAATTCGCAGGGGACCGACTACGACCACCACCGACTAGAAGCACTATGGACAGTGCAGACTTTGAACCGAATAGACATAGACTTACTGAAATCTGTATTGAAATCGAAAACGGCGGGTGCTCGCTCGGCTGCTGTTAGGGTCCTCTACTATTGGAATGAAAAAGTGCCGGATGCCCTTGTCTTACTTAAAACTGCAGTTCAAGACCCGGATCCCAGTGTCCGGCGTGAAGCGATTACTGCGCTGAGCCAATTTAAATCAGTTGAGGCCTTCAACACGGCCCTCATTGCCTACAACGCTAATATGGACACATCTTATTCCTTTGCATTGCGTCAAACCTGCCGCATATTATCCGAACATTGGCTCCCTTCCGTGCACAATGGCAACTTGGAATCGCAAATAGACTATACCGCACTCATCTTTGCTCTTAAGGCAACAGAAGACCTTAGGGCGATACAGCCCTTAATGGATTTATATAAAAAGAGTAAACATCCTGATGCCGGCACCCTGATGTTAATCGGAAGAATCGGTACACCTGAGCAATTAAATTTTCTTGCGGAAATTACCAGTATACAGGGCAACGCCCATATAGGTGATGCAGCCAAAAGCCTGCTAATTGCAGCAAAAGATAGAGGTGTGTTTCCTGCTAAACATAAACTTGAGGCACTCCAAAACCTATTTACGTACGCTGACGAGCAGAACCAAGTAATGGCCTGTGCGCTTACAGGATATTGGAAAAATACAACATTTATCGATATTCTAAAACAAAAACTGAGTAAGACGAATACAAGCTATGCAATTCAGGAAAGTGCCGCTCAGGCACTAGCAATGTTCAGTACTGAAGACATTCGAAAATTCTTTGTGCAGATTATTAATGAAGACCGTTCCATCAGCAAAACTAAGTTGGCAGTAGCTGCACTATTGCAAGTTGATTTGGAGGAAGGTATAAAAACAATAACTTACCTGTTCAGCAAGGAACTTGACAAGGAAACAATCAATTACCTAATTAATACAATCATAAAAAAAGAAGGAGCCTTTGAAGCTTTAAGTTCGGCATTGGAAGGAAAAACTATAGCCGCCACAACTGCTAAGCAAGCCATTATTTTTGTACAGGCATCAGGGCGTGAGGGAGCACGGGATCTAATGACCGCCCTTGCTAAAGCAGGCTCTATAAACATCCCCTCTGGTGAGTCCAACAATGGTCAAAGTACTAAGGACCTCATCGCAAAATTAAAGGATGGCAACGCCGAGAAAGGAAAAGCTATATATGACAGACCTGAACTAGCGTGCATTTCATGCCATAAAATCAAGGGAACGGGCTTGACCGATATCGGCCCAGACCTAGGTAGTATTGGTGCCAGTGCTCCTGCCGACTATATCATCGAGTCTTTGATTGAACCTAGTAAAAAGATAAAAGAAGGTTATAAATCCTCTGCCATCACAACCAACAATGGTGACTTTTACACGGGCTCAATAATTTTTGAAGACGAGAACAAGATTACAATAAAAAATTCAGCAGGAGCAGAAGTCTCGATGCAAAAAAGTAAAATTAAATCACGCGAAACAAGTAAGGTTTCAATGATGCCGGCTGGACTGACAAATTCCTTAAATGAGAGTGAATTTATTGACCTCTTGAAATATCTCTCTGAACTAGGGAAAACCCAGTAATTAGAGTAAACTTATAAACCACGCAATGTTGAAATGAAGAATAATCAAAGAAAAACCCGATACCCGATAAAGATATTAAATAATTGAAAAGTGATCCATCCATCACTATGATCTTCTTCTGCTCAATTCCCTTGTAAAACCTAAATAAACAATATTGTTTTATTCTCCTGGGCCCATATTACTATTTCAGCATCATATCTTGCTTTTGCTTCATGATACATTAACTACATACTAAAAGCCCCAGTCTTCAAGGATTTCTGAAACAAATCGCGTTTCAAAACCAAGAGTATTGGTTTTTATTTGCCCCAATCTGTCTTACCAAAACCAGCTGTTTATAGCCCGCTTCATTAAAAGACTATGTCATAGTTTTTCCGGGCATAAATGAATCTTGAAAGATTCCACTATTACTAAATACTCCAGTTTGATTAGGATATTAACCCAACATAAAATAATTTAGAGTAGGGATACATATGGCAGCCAGATAAAGGGCTTAATTAAAAATACAAAGTTGCCTTAGTAGAACTTCCAAGGTTGGCGTTATCATGTACATATTGACCATTCGTAAAGCGTCCCAAGGATGTTGATCATCCCTGATAAAGATGATATTCGGTCTTTATTTAGGAGATTTTTTTTCAGCGACCTTATGGTCTTTGCGGCCTGCGGCAAGGATTAAAAGAATAAGAATTAATGATTATCCGTTGATTGGGTTTGTTAATATATTTTCATTTTTCACGAAGTCGCGTTTTAATTTCAAAAGGATCATCTGCCAAACCGTCCGTTTAAACTCTCCATTGCTCAAGGGCAATTTTAAGTTCCTTTAAATCCCTTTTTTAATCTACTTAATCGTCAAATAATTGCCGTTGTCTACTACTTGAAATAGTTTTGCCCTTTCTTTGTCACCTGAATTTGGTTGATGCAATGAAAGCATCAATTTACCTTCAAAAGTTTCAAAGATCATACCATGACCGCCATTTTCTTCAAACAACAATTTATTCAAGTGTTTCCAAGGACCTTTAATACTTCCAGATTCTGATATCACTTGTCCCACGGCGTAGCCTTTCTTGGTAAAACTGGACCAGATCATTATTAGGTTTCCAGTTTTGGTCTTGTAGAGGTAGCAGCCATCGGTCACATAGCCATGAACATTCATTTCTGGTTCTGCCTCCGTCAAGCTTTCGACCCAATTGGCATCTGAAGCTTTGAACAAAGTTTTTGGTTTCCCTACTGCCCCTGATAAGTCATTCTCGAGTTGAACCAATTCCATAGTGCCATCGATTATTTGCGCCCATTCATGACAAAAAACCATATACGGGATAGAGTTTTCAACCCACAATGTGCCATCCAGGCTCATCCAATCTTCAGGGGTAGTGGGTTTGTTGACCATTGATTTAAAAGGGCCATCGGGGTCATTAGATACTAAAATTTGGGTCCCTCTTTGATGTTGTTTGGGTGGATGATGTTTTAAATCTTCTCTATCCTTTCCTGTAAAAGTTGCGAATAAGTAGAATTTGTCTTTATATTGGTGTACTTCAGGAGCCCATACCATACGTTTGCCCCAATGATTCTTTTCAGGTGTAAAAACATTATATGGGCCTTCCCAATTTTTAAGGTCTTTACTTTTATATGTCTCCACACCATTAATTGTGTCTTTTTCACCTAACCTAGTCCCAGTTTGAGCATACATGAAATACGTTTTGGATTCCTCGTCCGCGACAATGAAAGGGTCCCGGATCCTAATATCTTCAAGTGTTTTGAAAGTCTGTCCATTAATAAAAATGGGAATTATGAGCATGCTCAAAAATAAAAAATGGGAAAATTTATTAATTCTCCTAAAAATGCTAACTTCATTCATTTCGACAATAATTTAGTTGTTATGTTAAGCGGGTCGTCCACTAAATCGTCAGATTCCACTCTCCATTTTTCTAATGCATTTTTGAGTTCCTTCTGCTTTTTAGAGTATTTTTTTTTACCGGTGAGGTTGACCAATTGTCCAGGATCATTTTCGATATCATAAAGTTCATCGAATGGCCGACCAGATTCCAGCTGTTTTAAAAGTTTGTATTGTATGGGATGTGATTTCTTGGTATCTAATGTGGCTTTATAGCTCCGATTGCCCCAACCTTTTTCTACCATCAAATCGGCAGGCAGTTCATAAGTCTTATCGTGCATCAAGTTTTGAATATAATAAAACCGGCCATCAAAAATTACTCTACTGGGGTAATGCTCGGCACGTATAGGGCCATGTGAATTATGTTCTCCGAAGACATAATTCCTGTTGGAAACTGTATCGGCGGCCCCTGAAAAAATGGGTTTTAACGAGTTTCCTTGTACTGTTTCGGGAATATCAATTTTTAAATAATCTAAAATCGTTGGCATAATATCAATGTGTGATATCAAAGCATCCGAAACTTCATCTATTTCAACTCCAGGGCCGCTGGCGATATAGGGTACGTGCAAACCTGCATAATAGGGCGAAGCCTTTGCCCTGTGATAAGGTTCACCTTGATCACTTGTGAAGATGATTAAGGTATTCTTCAATAATCCTTTTTCTCTTAGAACTTCAATGATGCTTCCTGCGCAGGCATCCGCCAGTTGTACGGAGCCATAGTATTTTGCCAAGTCTTCACGCATAGCGGGTGTGTCAGGTAAATATTCGGGAACTTCGATACTATCCTTATCTGGAAGGAATTCAGGAAACTCTTCCATGTGCGTGTCCAAGTTGCGGTGTGGTGGAGCAATGTTAGCCTGAAAAAAGAAAGGTTTGTCTCCAGCATCTTCAATGAATTCTGACATGACTTTCTTGAATTCCCCCGGATTGTTTTGAACTGCATTTCGCGCGCTATACGGAAACTTCCATGGCGGACTCAGATGAAATTTTTGAGTAATCGCGGTAAAATATCCGTTTTCATGAAGTAGTTCAGGAAGTGTTTTAATATATTCATGTACGCCTACTTTATCTATAGTTGAAGATTCTCTAGTAAATTCCTTGTCTCCATCCGAAAGTTTCGGCGTAAACGTATTCCTCCAATGGCCGTTAGCATGAGGATACATACCTGTCATTATGGATCCCCGACTTGGAGAGCAGGATGGTACTACCGCAAAAGCATTTGTGAACATCATACCGTTTTTAGCTAATTCGTCTGCATTAGGTGTTTTAATTCCCTTAGTACCCATAGCCGATAGATGCCCTCCTTGGTCGTCGGTCAAAATAAGCACTACATTTAGGGGATTTTTGACCTTTGCTTTCTCGGATTTACTGTCCTTGCAAGAAAAAAAAGCAAAAACAAAAAGAGCCAAGATCGTCTTAAAAATTCTATTCTTCATTTCTTAGGGCATGTAAAAAACATTTGTTAAATCTATCGAAACTGGGCTTTCATCCGCATTTGTTTCCATCAAAGGAGTCATATGTGTCCACCATCTTTTACAAATTTGCGTTTCGGAAATGGCATTCCATTTTTCTTCGGATTCTATTTCTGCATAACCGAATAAGGAATAGGTTTCACTATCTAAAAAAATGCTGTAATTGTGAACTCCATGATCTTTTAATACTTTTTTAAGTTCTGGCCAAATGGGATTATGTTTCTGAGTATATTCCTCGATTTTATCCTGATGGACCTTCATTTTAAATGCTTTTCTAATCATAGTATTCCTTTTCTATTTTGTAACTACATCCCAAACCTTAGACCTTATAGATGTTCCTTCCGGGCCTTCTACGGTCAAAACTACAGTCCATTCGCCTGCCTTTTCATAATTATGTGAAGGATTTTTTTGTTTGGAGGTATTCCCGTCTCCAAAATCCCAAAGCCAGCTTTTAATGTTTCCAGTGGATTTATCTTTAAATTGTATCCATCTCGTAGCTCTATCCATTTCTACAAAAGCCCAATTAGCGTCAATCGGTTTTGTATGCTCTTTTTCTAAGGGCATTAATCGAAAGGTGTTCAAGTAGGAAGCATCATAAATCATTTTCGTATCATGTGCCAAATTCATGAAACCTTCAAATTTTGGACTTTTATCATAGTCGATAATACACCATGATAGGCCTATAACATCATTTTCTTTTAATTGGGTTACTGTAGACCTATCAATTCCTTCAACGGCAGCATGGTCAAATGGGGTAATCCAAAATTCCATTTTTAACTTACCTGCTTCGCCATGTTCAAAATCAAAATCGTAAGCGGCATTGTAATACGGGAATTCTTTGATCCAAGGAGTATTTCCCCAAACCATTACTTCATCCTTATTTTGAACAGGGGTAAAAATATGATAATTCTGCGCATGCGCTCCATGCCCTTTAAAATGAAGTTCTTCATAAGGAAATCGTTTAACATTCCCGTTGTGTTTTTTAATAAATGGACCACCTGATAAATCACCATCCACAACCAATTCAAATATATCCTGACTTAGTGCTTTATCATTAAAGCTCCAATAGTCGTCATCAGCCTCTAAGTAAAAATACAATCGGTTTAAATCTTTCACCCAGCCTACTTTTACCTTGATATTGTAATCAATGGAATCCAAATTATTACCCATACCTCGTTCGGTATCCATTAATTGATCCAAACCAATAGAATAGGAGTCTGGAACCATTTTCCAATCACCAAAATCCCCATCAATTCGAGGCATTTGATCTTTGGGGAATTGATAAATTCGATATTCCGTTTCTGGATTCGAAAAAGAACCCATAATTCCCAATAAAATCAAAATTAAAATGGTTGCTAAAGTATTTTTAAGATGTAAATTTATTTGAATCGCTCTCATTTTTTTTCTGTTTTTCTATCCAGAATATAATATATGTTTTCCGCAATGTTGGCGGGCATAATCATCATACCCCCATAATTGCCACTTACGCTATTATGGGTATCGGGAAAGGCATAATCGTACTCACCATTTAAATAACGATTGTACGTTTCCGGCAAGTTATGTGGTAACCAATTTTTGTCAATGGTCTGGGCGGCCATCCAACGGATCCCGGCGTTGGTAATGCCTTCATGAAAGCGAAGCCAATCAATTTCTGGGTCGATCTCATCCCATTTTAGATTGTACCGGGCCACGTCGGCAAAGACTGCAAGTACCTCCCACTGCACATGGTCGCGCACCCAATTGGCGAAATACCAATCGCTTGAACTTAGAACGGGTTTGGTGTCATACAACATGGGGAGACCATTGGGTTCCCATAGGTGAGTAAATGCGAGAATAGTACGCATCCAATATACCGCCTTGATTTTATATTTTTCTTCCTTAAATTCTTGATAGGCCAAATAATTCCCTACAGCGGCATGACCAGCAGCTAACAGGTTTGCTGCATGCAAAGGTGTTTCCCAAAAATCGCCCGCTTCGGGCCGTTGAATGTCTATACAATAATCAAATGCTTTTTTTGAGGCATCTAAAAACCGCAGGTCTTTGGTTTTCCTGCCAATATCCAACAAACGCATAGCAGGCCTGATAGTAATATCCAATGCGGTTTCACCTTGTAAACCCATTGGTTCAATAAATGAAGTTGCAACCTTAAAGTCATCTTTTTCAATATCATCAGGATTAAATACAAAGGAACCGTCCGGTTTTTGTTCTTTTAACAAATTTTCACCTTCTTGAATTAAGGTATTTATGTTTTTGGAAACATTACCCATTTTCTCTGTTGACCAATCGATTTTCTTTTGAAGTTCTTTGGATAGTGAACTTCTTTTATTTTCGGCGATATATCGTTTTAAAAAATCTGGAACATTCGGTTTAATTTTATGTTCTGGGCGTTGAACTATTCCAAAGCCTTGACCCTCATGCCAAAAATTGGTATTATAGGCATTCGCTATGCGATCAAGTGTTTCATTATACGGCCAACGAGGTGTAGATGGTTTAGGCAAACCATAGTGCTTTATCCAATCTGTTAATACATTAATACTATTGCCCTCACTTAACCAAAACTCTGCATCAAAATTTATGGTTTGGTCTATTTTTAGTTCTAGCGGTATGCTAGCAGTTACTTTATTTTCTTGCCCCTCGATTGATGCGTCTGGAACCATCAAACCTAGGAGATGATTGTTTTTACGGTCCACAAAATTAGGAGAAGCGAAGACAGGTTGAGGTTTGTGATCTCTATAGTTGAACCAACGTGAGGCGGCTTGTTTTGGATTCCATGAAAGACCAAACCCGACACCTTCGTGGCTTAGTGCCATTACCGGAACTGAAACCTTATTGGGATGTGGAGCAACTCTTAGAGCCCAAGGGTCTTTGAAAAAGTCAGTTCCGCTGGTCCATTCGTCATCAATGGCCCAATCCACTCCCGGTAGTAAAGCATCAGTCTTTTCTGTTTTGAATGAATCTTCGCCGACCTTGAACCATGGCCCTCGGATATATTCAGCGCTATAGTTTCCAGTAGCCTTTAATCTGTATCTCATATTTACAAATTGAGAATTCTCTTCAAAGGTGAAGGTCACGGTCCCGATTATAGCAGGTTCTGTATACGGATAGGCCATCCAATTCTCGAAGGAGGTACCTTCTAGAACCTCCCTGACCACCACTGATGCCACTTCAAAAATAAGTGCATCGCCATTTTCGGTCTTTTCTTGGGAATAGGATTGGGCAACTAAACGTATGGGAATGTCTTGGTCTTGTAACTTTAGTTCGCCCAAATGTTCTAATACCGCCATCATCTTGCCAGATGGTGTTAGTACTTCGCCCCAACCCCAACCTTTTACTCTTTTGTAAAAGTTTATTTTAATATACTCGTTTTCTATTGAAATGGATTCACCGGTATGGCTGGTATGCTTAAAATTTGGATTATTTTGCGCATGAAATAAAGTCGGCAAAAATGTCAGGACTAGTAAAATAAAAATATCCTTGAATGTTCTCATTATTATAATTTTTTAAATAGGTTGGAAACCTATTTACTGAGTATTTCATTTTATTATTTCAGGGTTAGCCATTTACCATTTGTGCGATCATCTAACTCAAATTGGATTACACCGTCAACAGTCTTATGTCTAATTCGTTTACCCTTTTCATCTTGAAGTTCAATTTTAGAATTTACAGATTTGTTATGAGGTATGGATACTGAACCATTCCCCTCAACAAAAATTAAAATCACATTTTCGTCTTTGTCCAATGAGGGTGCAAAGGCAATTTTTTTTAAAGAAGTTTCCGAAAACCGGTGTTCTTTTCCATCGATGGTAACGGCTTTACAATTTTGACCATCAAAAGCGATAAGTTCTTTGTCTTTATCGAGCCTGAAGGCCATTGTCAATCTTCCTTTATAATCGATGCTATGCCCATTGACCTTAAAATCGGTTAGTTCAATCTCATCCGTCGGCAAAGGATTTGCCTTTAATGCCTTCGCATCTTCTTCAGCGTTGCGCGAGAATCCGCCCGCCCATGTTTCTCTATGATTTTTATAATGACGGACAATTGCTGTAGTTCCATTGGGAAATCGGGTAGCTAAATAATCAGTTGTTCTTGAAATATGCTCTGTATTGTCGTTTACGTTCGGAAAAGAACCCGTAGCCTGATAGGCACCTAACCCGTCCAGGATTTCAAATAATGTTCGTGTTTCATAACCCAAACTAGCCGATTGATCGTCACGGGGACGAAAACCAAAGTAAAAAGCGTTGTCACTTCCAGTTCCAGTCAACAACGTATTGTCGCAATAGGCCAATTTTGAGGTTCCTTCTTTAGCTTTGACAGGATAAATACGGTCAACCAAGAAGTCGGTTAAAATAAACTGAGATGGAACGGTTTCTAGTTGATTAGCAAAATCGATTCGCTTTCCCACGGCGATTTGACCCTGAACCTTCTCTGAGGTGTAATTGACGCCAAAAATAGCCTCCCATTGCTCCAAACAAGAATTTCCATCTCCATCTAAAATCGGTGGTGGGCCGAACCAAAAAACTTTTCCACCTTTATTTTTAAGATCATTCATTAAATCAAGAACTCCCGTCTGCGGTAATGGCTCAAACAACGTAACTAAGGTGGTGTATTCCTTGTTTTTAATTTGCAATTTTCCATTGGAATTAATCTTACCGAGTTCCAATAGTTTTTCGGAAGTAATGAAATTGGCATAACCGTACTGCGTCATCCAACTTCCAAAACGCTCTTCTGCTGCGACAAGGTTCATGGGATACAAAATCAAGACATCCACATCGCGGTGTACTTTTTCAGTTATGAAACCCATTGCCTTTGATCTGGTCATTCCCCCATAGGCATCGTTAATGGCACCTTTACGTTCTTTGACCTTATCTGGCATGCCCCAAAATGCAGGATAGGAGGCTGGTATTCGATTTAAAACCCCTAAAGAAGTGGACATAGCAGCTCCATAATAATTGCGATCGTTCCAACCCAATTCGGCAAAGTCATTGCGGGTAGGTTCCAGATATTCACCCCATTTAAAGTAATCATAGCAGGCCGCTGCCGCCTGTTGTACGGTATTGCCCCAAATAAAATTTGAGGTGTATTCGTATTTATATGCATGGCGTTCTAAATCTTCAGTATTCCATAAATCTACTGTTGGACTTTCGGCCCAAGAAGAATGTCCGCTGGTGCCAAAATCCTCTATGCCAAAAAGTTCACTTGCATACTGTTTAGCATCCCTAAATAAATCTACTACATGGTTATTCAGAAGTTTATAGTACCGATCCCGAAACAAAAAAGTACGCTGAATATCTTCTTCCGAATCACCAAAAACATACTGGACATTTAATGGGGCGGTAGCATTATTACTATTAATATTTGGGCCATAGGCAAAATAGAGAATGTCCTTCTCCTCAAACGGTACGTTATGTGTTTTCTCATAAAGGTCTCCCATGGTAGGGGCATAATAACGAACGGCCAATTGACCGTTATCATGATGGGAAAAATATTTCCAATCTTGTTGTATATGCATCTCATCGGAATAAAAATGTTGTATTTTGATGCCCCTATCATCATATTTTTTAAGTAAATCCTTTAAAAAAGGCAATGCGTCGGGACTAAAATATTCCATTTCCGGGACTTCGTATTCCATTAGTACCAAAACCCTGTCATAACCTTTGAGCTCATTGGCTCCTTCTGAATATACACTCACCCTTTTTGCCCGGTCAGGATCGGGCGTTGAAGGATTACTCCACAAATCCGTATCCATATTTTTATCATTATCATCATCGAGCCGTTGTTCCCAAACATCCATTTGTACATGTTTTAAGGGAAGTATTTCATCACGATCAACCACTTTGTATGCACTGTTAGGTAACTGATTTTCTTTGAAGGCATAGGCCTTAAATGTTTTTAACTTGATGGAAAAATTGCCCTTGTTGTTAGACCAAACTGTTTGTTGCCACAGTTGTACATTGAACTTGCCCGTTTGAGGGTCTCTTAGCCCAACTTTGTAGTGTAACCATGAGCCATTTTTCCCGGTCTTGTTTTTAAAAGCTGGCCCCAGTTCAAGTGGGCTCAATAAGCTAAGCCCCATACCTAGACCGTATTTTGCAGCAAAATTCGAGATAATCTTGATTTTGTCGACATATTCGTCCATATCGGGAGTAAGCTTACGCTCCGTTGCTTCTTGATTGCGGTATTGTCTGAAAAATTCATCGAAAGCAATGGTCAAAGTATGGTCTCCGTTCTTGCCTGCTTTTTCGCATACATCTCGTAAACTGGCATAACGTTTTGTAAACCCAGTTGACATATCAATTTTCTTGTCCGGATCGGTCAGGTCGGTCAGTTGTTGGTCGCTGGTTAAAATTATTGTTTGTGCGAGTACATTGTAATTTCCTGCAATCAATGCAATGATCAATAAAATTGTTTTTGTAAAATTGAGTTCTGTTCTTTTCATTGGTTTAGATTTATTTTTAATAGCTAGGATATTTATCTATAGGAAAGGCGTGTGTCTTTCCCAAATGAGATTCTGCTTTTGCGTCATAAACAGGGTTTTTAATGGGTACGAGACCTACAATTTCAGTAACGTGATCTTCCACCATTTTGGAGAGTTTTGCAACCAATTTCAGGTGTTCTAGACTAATATCCTTGGTCTCCCCAATATCCTCTGTCAAATCAAACAATTTAAACGCATCGGAGCGATCCACGCCCTCCCCGTACTCTTTTATCAATTTGTAATTGTTATACCATACTGCGGTTGAGGGTACATTGTGGGTTACGGGCATGTAATGGGGAAAATGACTGAATATAGCTTCGCGTTCCAATGGTTTGTCATTTTTAAGTGTTTCTACTAGACTAACTCCATCCAATAATTGATTGCTATTGGCATCTGTGTTAGTTACCTCTAAAAATGTTGGATAGAAGTCCATGCTTTGAATCATTACATCTGAAACACTATTTGGCTCTATTTCACCGTCCCATACTACTATACATGGCACACGAATGCCCCCTTCATGAATGTTTCCTTTTCCGTAGCTTAAAGGGTAATTGTTGGTTGGGAATTCTCCATTGACCAAGTCGTACATGTTGCCGCCATTATCTGAAAAGAAAACAATGATGGTATTTTCCATAAGTTTAAGCTCTTCCAATTTATCAAGCATTCTACCCAGACTTTGATCCATGCTTTCAATCATTCCACCCATGATTGCATTATCTTGTTTACCCCTAGGGTCGGTTTTTGCTTCATACTTAGCAATCAAATCTAATGGCGCTTGATAAGGTGCATGAACGGCAAATTGCCAAAAGTTCAAAAAGAAAGACTCATTTTGATGGTTCTCTAAAAAATTTAAGGCTTCATCAGTTATCCGGTCAGTTATGTATTCCTTATCTTTTTTATCGGGAAGTGTACTGATACCGTAAGGGGAAAAGAAATTTGGTGGACCTGGGTGATGCCCACCTCCTATATTGATGTCAAAACCTTGTTTTTCTGGCCAATATTCTTCTTGACCCAAATGCCATTTGCCGATATGTGCCGTGGTATATCCGTTGGTCTTTAGGGCCTCAGCAATAGTAAATTCCTCTAATGGCATAAAGGTCCTAGAGTCCGGGCAGGCCATTTTCATCCATGGTGCTCCTTTTACAGGGGCCAACGAAACGTCTGGATTGGGAGGTAAATGCCCGGCAGGAGTGGTCAATGAAAATCGACCTGGATGTTTTCCGGAAAGTATACTCGCACGAGTAGGAGAGCATAAGGCATTTGCAGCATAGGCACGTGTAAACCGTTTTCCCATTTTTGCCAATCTATTGATGTTTGGGGTTACATAATACTCACTACCATAAATCTCAGAATCTACCCAACCCATATCATCAACCATGAAAAAAATGATATTAGGCTTTTTGAATTCTGCTACAATCTCCTTTTCCTTACAGGATTGAATTATGAAAAGTCCTGAAACAACTAAAATCAATATGCTGCTTTTTAGTAGTGACTTCATTTTTTACTTGATTATAATTAACCCATTAGGAGAATCAAACTCTGTTTTTACAGTGCCATCCACATTCTTGGTATGGCTCACTCGTAATACTCCGTATTTCGTAGGGAAACTTCCTTTTGCCCATTCAAGGTCACCTAGGTTTGGTACAATTTTTACCGAGTTTCCTGCATCCATTACATGAATGCCCAACACATGCTGACTTAACCAAGAAGTAGGTCCACTGGCCCAACCATGACACAGACTATGACGGTAGCCAACGTAACAGTATTCGCCAAAGTCACCATGAATATCAAAATTGGTAGTCGGAATCAATTCATCAATGCGACCACTATTAGCCACATCTAGGACATCGAAATCTTCCCAAAATGTGGTAGCGCCCAAATCTAGCATGCCGCCCCAGTAATCACGTATGACTTGAAGGGCTCTATTATAATCGTTGGCCTTCGCCATAGCTTCTAAAATGTAGTAACCATAAAAAGTGGACATGCGCTGGACGCCATCTTTTGCCAAAACTTCCGTATTGACTTTCACTGCATCCTGCAAATTAGCAAGCGCCATTAAAGCGGCGGCCTGTTTGGTAGTATTGCCCTTTGGCTTATGTCTTTTAAGCCGTTCGACAATTTTAGTATATTTAGTGCTGAGGTCATTTCTATCCAAGATTTTCATCAAGTCTGCGCCAGCTTCGAAAGTCATTACCATCATGGACTGTAGACCTGCATGTACAGCTTCGGGTTTTTCACTGGTCGGCCAGTCCAAAAACCTACCCCCGTTTAAAATTTCTTTGTTGTCCTTGTCAATGAAAGTACTCAATTGGTCCAGCAAACCGATCATATAATTTTCCTGTTCTTTTAAATAGGATAGGTCTCCATAATAATCATATATGTTTTTATGAATTAGCAACCACCACATGGAATAAGAGCTTATGCCATTCATCCATTGAGGCAGAGGATGCTGATCACGCGCAAGATCCAAGCTCTTGTTTACGATTTCATGTTTTCCGAAAACGGTATTGATCGTCATTACTTCAGGGTGCATGTCGCCCACCCAGACCAAACGGTCACGCTTGATGCCATCCCAAAGATAATTCTGCATGTTGAGTTGTACGGTATAGGCCCCAGTAAGCCATATTTCGTTTAAACGTTCATCATTACTTTCAAAACTACCTAAATAGGGGATATCCCTATAAATGAAGGCTGCATCGATAGATTTTATAGGAGCGTCTTCGTTAGGATCCACTACATCGACCCGCAAAAAACGAAAACCGGTCTCGCCAACTTCCACACTGCCCAACCAAGGTACCTCAATTATGAAATCTCGTAATGAATGTTCATTGGTAGCATTTTTCTGTCCCCCGATATCTGACATTGCTTCACCGACCGATTCGCCAAAGCGCAGGCGCAATTTAAGGGGTGTCTTACTTTCCCGTATTCCCATTGAAATTTTCACACCGCCATGGATTTCCTTTCCATAGTCCAATAAGATACCAGGTTTATTTTTTGTTGAACTTTTAAAACTGAAGAGATTTTGATCGTTCACAGCAACCTGACCGTTTCCTTTTTTCAATAAAGCTTCGACATTTTGTATTGATTCCCCGGAATCATCTGATTGCCAAACTATCCTTTGGGGGGTCAAATAGGTTTTCACCATATCAGAATGCTGGGCCTTATCCATGTATGCTTCACCAAATACAGGCGGTAATTGGGCATATATAGCTTGGACAATAAAAAATAATGCAATAGGAATAACTTTTTTCATGTTTCAAGTAATTAGCGTAAGAAGGTTTACTCCTTATTGGGGTATTTTCTATAAAAATAGGATATGAGTTATGTAAATCTATCCTGTACTATACTGGTACATATAAATTAAAGGGGAATTACTATTGATGTAAATAGGATACACTGTAGGAATTTCTTGATGTCACGGATTATTATCAACATACATATGCCTTAACGAACAAGTAAGTTGATTACTTACCTGCAACATAAGAGTCAAAGCAATGCTTTTGTCTGAATATTAACAATTAGCTCCTTCAAAAACATCTGATATATGTTTTATGAAATCCATTATTCAGATCTCAACCAAAAATAAACTCAAATAATATCGGTGAGTTCCACTCCATCTTCAAAACCAATAGAGTAAGTTAATAGAAACCAAATTTCTTTGATTTTTTCGAAGTAGAGTGTCAAATTCGCGATTTGTTCTTCATGAGGGAGGATAGCTATGAACTAACAGTTCGCAATTCATCAAAATTTTGGTTCCTGCAATACTTAATTTACGCTGAGCTTGAGCGTTTCCTGATTTTTTAGTTTTAGCATTGAGGAAGTGGAGGTGCACATTCTATTTTCTATAATTTTGCCAGAACTTGCTAGTATGGAGTTATATATATCTGGTTTTATGCGAAAAAGGTTAACATCTTTTAGTTTAATCCAAAGCCCCGTTGGTCTATTGGCACTTGATTTCATTGTCAAATAGGAAAACGAAGGAAATAAATCTGGTGTTTTAGATACATTGAAATTTCCTAAATAAAACATATGTCATACCCTATTATCTAAGTAAGTTTGCAATAAGAAATAGATTTAAAGCGTCTTAACTCATTCCTCAAAATGGAGAATTGGACTTTTTTCAATTCATTAGATACCTATTTATTAAGAGATTTTAACACCTTATTATGATTAAAAACATCATAAAGTATATTATACTTGTCTTCTACTTTAACTCTAGCAGCTAATATATCCCATTTGTTAGGCCCATCATTATGTTTTAGTGCAATACCATAATTTTTTATCCATTCGCATTAGGGCACTGGTTGGGAATCACTATAATTCTCTGGGGTAACGAATATATGTGTTAGTACAAAAATATAGTACCGTTTTTTCTTAATCTCATTCTATAAGCCTTAATCATTTTCCTTGTTTAACAAAATAAAAATTAATTAAAAAATGGTTTTATTGACACTGTTTCTATGTGCCAGTTATCTGTTCTAAATGAAGAAGCAGGTAAACCCTCCATATTGAATAAATTAGGTTCATCAGTATTGTAAAAAGCATACCTCACTGCTGCTGGGTTCCTTACTTTATTAGAAGTCACCAATACTATTTCACCTTTGATAACGGCGTTGGCTTTGTGGAAAATTTTGTCATCACCAGCTATTTCAAAATGTGTAAGATCCCCACCTTTTGACATTAATCCACTACCTGTATGTGAGAAGGAGATTATAGCCTTTTCACCTTTCACTTCTATTGATTTGAATAAAGGACCAGAATATGTTATATCTTTTTTACCGTAGTCTTTAGCTAAAGCCCATAGAGCCAAGCGTTTCCCTACATCTTTTTTATTTCTTGGGTGGATATCATAAGGATTTCCAATATCCATCGTTACTGCCATGCCAGTATTTTTTACATACAATGATTTTCTTTGCGCATCACGAACCATTGCTCCTACTCGACTGACTCCCCATTGAAAAGGAGCTATTTGCACATAATAAAAAGGGAAATCTCCCTGATTCCACTCCTTACGCCAGCTTTTTATTAAGGTTGGAAATAGTTTTTCATAGCGTTCGGGATCACCTGGACATACACTTGCATTAGATTCTCCCTGATACCATATCACACCTTGAATAGCATAAGGAATAAAGGGATGAATCATAGAATTGTATAAACGGGAGGGGCTTATTTGATTTATACTCAAGCTTCCCTGAGCTGCATTGGCTTCATTTTGTTTTTCACGTTCATAATAACAATCATAAAGAGGGTCGGCTCGCAATATTTCATCCTTCACCCAAGCTTGGGCGCTCGATCCTCCCCAGCTAGTATGTATTAAACCGATAGGAGTATCTTCAAGTTCTCTATTCAATTCCTTCCCGAAAAAATAGGCAACAGCACTAAAATCTATTACAGACTGCGGGCTACTTTCCTCCCATTTTCCATAAGAATCGAACTGAGGAGCATCACCTAACTGCCGGGCGGCATAGAAGAGACGAATATTTGGATTATTGGCAGAAGCGGCCTCGCGAAAACCATTGTCGGTATTGCGTATAGGCCACTGCATATTTGATTGGCCAGAACAAAGCCAGACTTCCCCAATCAATACATTTCCAATTTTTTGTTCGTTTATGGTTATTGTGTATGGACCGCCAGCTTTGGGTGTTTTTACGCTCTGTTTCCATCTTCCTTCTGCATTTGTTTTAGTTTCGTATTTGCTATTGTCCCAACTACATGAAAGCGTAACGATAGTCCCTGGTTTAGCCTTACCCCATAATGGAGCGTCTGTTTGCTGCTGCAAAACCATATTATCAGATATAAACGCAGGCAAAACTACCTGAGCGAATACTGATGAGACGCTCCAAAGTATTAGAGAAAATGTGAATATTAAATTTTGCTTTTTCATTTTTAAATATAATTATTTTTTCCAAATACATCTAAAATTGAATCTTCGATTCGGGGCAGTATCGCCCCTTAAATGCAGCGATATAGGATCTTCAAGCCCAGTTGAATTATCGCTCCACTTAAAGTCAAATGCTATCTGATTTCCCATCAATACTAACATCTCTCTAGGTATGCTTAGTTCCATCTGATTCCCAACATAAGCGTATTCAATCGTACCCTGATCAATCCATTTGCTCTCTTTCTCATCATAGCGCATCAGACTGGTGTTTTGTTTGTCTTTAATTTCTTTGTTGACCAGATAATCATATCCATACCACCCTGTGGATGGATCTTTATCCGCATCAATCAGCAAGAGCATCCAGTTATCCCCCTGATGTGAGGTTAAATTCTGATTGGTTTTGGTATAGAAAGCAATATTCTTTGAACCCACGGCTACCTTAGCCGTAATGATGTCATTTCTTCCTGAACTATCGGTATAATACAAGCCCCCGTAACCTGGATGATCGCGATGAAAAACATCCCCTTTGGTGTCACGGTACTCCACGTTTATTTTTTTCCATTCATCAAACGCACCGTCAATATCGACTTTCTGATATCCATAGTTCACAGGAATTGATCTTACGCCTTTGTATTTCCTAATATTCTGTGCCATCTGCATGTAATAATTGTCTGTATAGCCTCCTTTCATAGGATGGATTCCGCGATTGAATTCAGCATTGTACTGATCCACAAAAATAAACGGATTGTTTCGTCCGAGCCATGGCTTTGTTTCTTTTCCAGGGGTAAATGTGATACCGCCATTTTCATCGAGAAAATATTTCCCAGCCGTCCATTCATTCCAATCGTTGATGTAGATAAATTCAGGGTTTGCTTCAATGGCCTCATCCCATCTCTCTTGAAAATAGATTCCATATTCTTCGGGATGCTCGACCGTGTCTCCCAACCAAGGGACATAGGCAGGTTTGGGCATGTCATATTCATTCAGCGACGGTTGTCCGTCTTTACGAGACCATGATTTACCTACGCCCATGTTCTCTTCGGTCATGGTTACGGGGTGTTGAGCCGCTGTGACAGCTGCCTGCTCCCTCTTGCCAATGTGCGTAGACAGCAATTCTTCAGAACTGAGGGCCTTCACTTTTTCATCGGCCAGACTGTAACCAAAACTCCAATTATCCTCTGTGCCCACAAAGCGTTCACCACCCCATTCATAATAGCCCCACCACATAGTCCGAAGAGTGAAAAATCCTTTTACCTCTTTGGTGTAATCCAAATAAAATTCTTCAGTATAGTCTGGATTTTTGTAATGAGGATGATTAGAGTCTGTTTTAGCTATGGAATCGTAATTGGGATTAGTATGTTGCTTAACACCTTGCTGATTGGCATCAAGTTCAGGTCTCCCGTTATAAAGTAAAAGTGGTTTATCATCCCAGTAAAACCAGAGTTCGGTATACTTTTTTTCTTTGTAAATTTTCTCATACAAATCTTGAACCACGGTAATTACAGGCCCGTTAAATGCCCAGAAACAGAATTTTGGCACCTTGTTGCCCTCAGCTTTCATTTGTTGCATCACCTTAAAAGTAACTTCCCATTCATCCCAATAGAGCTCTGCATTGGTAACATCCATTATTAATACATCCACTCCGGCATCGGCCAGCATGGACATGTCTTTCCTTATGACATATTCATCTTGGCTAAGAAAGTAACCCATTTCTGGTTCTCCCCAATGATAGGAATTTTCTGTCCACAAAGGATTATGGGCATCAAAGCGGGCTTCTGGGGCTTTTTGAAGAATCTTTGTTACATCGGCCGTATAGGGTTGTGGTAATTTCGCTTTGTCCTGTGTGTGCCAAGTTATATAAAATATTCCGGTAACTCGTCGTTGGTCATCTTTAATTGGCCCAACTTCTTCGAAAGAGGGCATGGTTCGTCCCAAAGCATCGGAGGCAACCCAGGTATCGGAGTAGATATCGCGGTAATCTGCCTCTTCTTTTGGGATTTCCTTTTCTTTGTTTTGAATTTGTCTATTGCAAGCCGACCCGAATACTAGAAGTAGCGAAATAATAATAACTAAGAGGAAGTAATTTTTCATATTAATTAATTAAATGGAAACAAGTAGTATGGCTTTAATTTCTTTGACCTTATGCCGTACGAAAAGAAATTGCAAAAATTATGGTAAAACCTGCGGGGTAAATTTTTTTCATAACAAATATTTTATGCTTTTAATTTAGGTTTTTATTAAGCCTGTAAATCTCCGAACGTATTTCATCTAGGTTTCCAACAACCAAATAGTAGTCATATTCAAAAACAGCTGTTTTACTTAAAGCCTCAGTTTTTATAGGTGCAATGTAAGACGTTTGACTATCCATACTTTCATAACCTGGATCCCCCGCCATTCCAGCAAGAAAATTTGATGTAATAGGTGTATAAACCCCAATGCCCCAATTGGTATCATCAACGAAAGCCATCCAATGTTCCGAGACCTTATCTTCCTTATACCTACCCCAAAAACCATCTTCTAAATGTTCTACTTCAGGATTTGACATTGGAGCATTGGTGAATGGTGCTTCGCCAAAATAAGTGTATAAATTTTTAAGTGCAGATATGGGATACACTGCAGGAAGTTCTTGATCCGATGGAATATTTTCACCGTATATATTGTCCGTACGGTTACAGGTCAATTTGTTACGCACTTTAATAATATTACCTGTTACAGTGGTCCATTGCTCCATAATAGCCTCAGCTGGGCTGTTGTTCATATCCCATAGCATTGGTATGCATTTTACATAAAGGGTATTCTCATTTTTGCTACATTCTAGTATTTCTGCTCTATTTTCATATGAATCGCCTACCTGAATAGGATTCCATGCCCAAGGGGACCAGTTCGGATTTTGTCCGTCCTTTACTCTATCAAGTGTTTTTCCTGCACAATACGATTGTTGTATATAGCGACCTTCATCATGGATATTAACAATATTCCTAGTAGTTCCTGATTTAGATATGTAGTTTATGGCACCCCCCCGGGTCAAATCCAATTTTACCTTTAAGACACCGTTATCCGTTTCCATTTGCTTTTTATCGGAAATGCAAGTTGCTATGGTTTCCGTTCCTTTGTTTTGTGGATTATTGTGTTTACATCCTAGAAAGGATATAAAAAATAGCGCCATAAATGTATTTTTAATCATTGTATGTGTTTTTTTCTTAGTGAATTGTTTGAATAGTTACAGGCCCTAATAATCCAGAAGGTATCAATTCTTCTTCAGGTTCAACACTATCTACGAGTAACCAGGTTGTACGATCGGACTCAGGAAGTAAATTGTCGCCAGTAATGCGGTTTCGCCAAACGTTTACGACTTCCACCTCTATGGTATTCACCCCTTCCTTTATAGCATCTGCGGCATTTAGCTGGAAAGGGGGCATCCAGGTTGTGCCAATAGCTTTTCCGTTTAATTTTACAGATGCAATTACCCCTACATTTCCAAGATCGATCAATACATCTTTGGTCTGTTCCTTGTTTTTATAATTAAAGGTAGAAGTGTAAACCGCCGTTCCGGAATAGTACTTAATCTTATCGTTGTCATGCGATATCCAATCGGTAAGGGATGGGAATTCAACTGCTTCGGCAGGGCCAATATTCTTGTTCTTAAAATCGACTTGCCAGGATTTCTCAATTGTTTGTACCGCTGTAGGTTGAGGGAAGTTTGTTGTGTATCCCTCTTTTATTCCGGTATTGTCTTTGTTGGTAAAAACAACAAACCAACTTTGTTGTGCCTTCATTTTTATTGGAACTATTGTTCTGCCGTCATTATCGCTAAAATCCTTCAACTTTCGAATTTCCCCTGTTACGGCATCCCACAATTGTGGTTTCATGCCACTCGCCCTGAACGATGGGGAGAAATTTATTTCTTCATCGCTCTGATTGGTTAGGAAATAGACATCCATGCCAGGCATGGTCCGATGAGTCCATAAAACGGGAACATTGCTATTCAGATTTACATCCTCAACTATGTTCAATTCTTCCAAGGCATCTTTCAGTTCCAGACCATCGACTATAAATCCTTCCCCGTATTTTTTTAATTTTTCGCTACTACTGCCCCACATTTTTAAAGCTATTTCTTTTACTATGGCATCACTTTCGGGATAGTTTTGCAAGCTAGGGGATTTCATTGGCGCCTGTCCATATATTTTACCTCCTTGACTTACCAAGGATTTAATTTTCTTTAAAAGTTCAGGGCGCATGGTGTCAAATGGAGGTAGCACCATTAAGCTATAAGACATCCCATCCGGCAAGACAAATTTACCGTCCTTTACGGTAAGTCTATCCATTATCACCTCTGCATTAATGTAATCATACGAATAGCCATCAGGTAATTCTGGATTGCGAACCCCGGTCATAATAGGAGTGTTCTCACCAATAAAATAACAAACATCGGCAGCATATTTACCTTGTTGTAGCAAATGTTGGCACCTTCTCAGATAGTCGAAGTAAGCTTTGGACTTTTTGAACCAGGTATTATGCCTGTTGAATTCTGTACTGAACCATGCATTAACACCAGGAACCCTGTTATCATCAGGTTGATGAATATATAAATGAAGTACAAAATGATTAATACCCTCGGTAAAGGACCAATCTCCGCGTTTTTTCAACATTGCAGGGTGTCGGACATAACTTCTATTCGCCGCAGTAAAAGCTTCGGCTGAAACCCTGTTCTTACCATAAATGTGAGCTGCGGAAGAGGCCGATTTACATTCAATGTTACCCAAGGTACCCTCGTTCCAAAACTCCCCACTGACCAGGTCCGATTGCCCTCCATACATTAAGAATTCAGATGGGAAACCCCAGTGGCCGTAGTTCTCTAGCCATAATTGTAAATTATCCTCGTTACTAGCTTCACGAAGTCCCCCTGTATATTCATAGGCTACCGCATCGGCCACGGAACGGCGCAGATCCCAAAGAAAACGTTCGGATTCCTCTACACTGCCAACTACTCTGCCCGAGAAAACAGGAAGATATTTTTTAGGGTTATACCCGAACTTAGCTTCAAATTTATCTTCATAACCATCTGTCCAATTTTGAGAACCCATTTCATAACTATCCGCAATGACATATTTAAAGGCACTCTTACTTTCTTCAGGAATGCGTTTTAGAAATTCTCCTATATATTGTTCATAGTGGAATTTCACCAATTCCTTATTGGCCTTATCCACCTCATAACCTTTTCCCTGTGGGGCCGATGGTGCATTTTTAGTACCTGTTGGTGTCATCCCAAAGCGTTGGATCGTCCATTCCCCTGCGGGAACATCCCATGAAAGAAGGCCATTAGCATCCATTTTGTCACTAATATCTAAAACATCGGATGAGGAAACCACAAGTGTCTCATCGGTTATTTCGGTTTGTTGATCCCATAAATAACTATCCCAAGCAGGAAAAGGGGTAGGGTGCATTTTACCCAAGGTTTTATCGGCATAGCTATCCAATCCTGCCCCCTCGGAAAATGTTAATTCGGATAATCCAAAGGTTTCCGCCTTTTGACCGGGAGATAAATTGGCTTGAAAAATACCGTCAGAAAGCTTGATCACCATACGAAAACTAGTTGCACTGGTTTCAGGTAAGTCCACTAAAATCGTGGCATATTTGTTAGGGCCCACATTTGGCGTTAATTTGCTTCGATCAATGGTAAATGATTTTACGGGCATGTAGATCCCGTCAATATTAGCGAGGACCTCGCATTCAGCCTTTATAATATCTTTGGAGGGGACAATTTGTAAACTTCTGGCTGTAAAAATATTATCTGTTACAATGTCTATTTGAAACTTTTCTACCGCTTTTGAAAATTCAGCTACAGTGGTGGTGTCTCCGTCAATTAGATTCGCCGGACCATCAACGTTTGGTGCAATTTCAATCTCAGCATTCTTTATGGACAAAGTTTTCTGTTCGAAAGGTGGAGTAGGAAAGGCCATAACGTAAACATCTTGAAACTCTTTTGCAGGTTTGATAAGTGTCTGTTGTAATTTTTGTCTCCCTTTAACCTTTAATTCCGAATAGTTCATGTACCTCATGGCCATTTCAGGTTTCACCCAGGGTCCTCCAGATTGGCTCCATCCAGGGCAGTTGAAAGCTCCGATATCTACCCCGATCCGTTTCCCTTCATTTACCGCGTGCACCATATGCTCCCACCATTCTTCACTCAGCATAGGCACTTTCCCGTCTTTTTCTTCCGGGTTTATATTTCCAATTAATGCGCCACCTATTCCCGCATCTTTCATGGCTTCAAGGTCTTTGGTAATCCCTTCTTTTGAAATGTCATCCCCGATCCAATACCAATAACACCATAGCGTATTATCCTCAGAAGGATTAACAAACCCGGCTTGGATTTTGGCGATGTCCATCTGATTTTCTTTTATTGGCGAAGCACACTGAACAAGAATCAAAGTAGATATTAGGAGTATGGCAACACTTGCAAAAGAGACATTTTTTTTCATAGGGATGGTGCTTTTGGTGCTGAAAAATAATTAAAGTAAACCAGTAGCCTATCCTGTACTGTGCTGCTTATGCGAAAACGTAACAAGCAGATAAAAAGTAAGTTGCAAGAAAAAAGTGGACGTGAGTTGTGCAAGGTATATTTCAACCCACGTAAATTACATTTGAGAATGTCGTTAAACGAATGGTTAAATCTGTACGCCAGCATATTAAAATTGATGTAAGTTAATTAACAATCTATAGCTAACTAATCCACTATTGATTTAAATGTTTTGACAATATTAGACCTGTTAGCCTTTTGGTTATTTAATGATTTTATTTTTGTGTACCGGTTTTTAAGGGAATTTGTACGACTTGTTGTAACAATCGTTTAAAATAGATTAAACAATTGTTGTTTTGTGATAAGTAAGTTCAAATTATAGTGCTGTATCTAATACAAAGCCGGGGTTGTTGGCAATACTTTGATATTTAGTTGACTTCATAAGATTCTATAATTAATCCCCGTCGGTGAGCTATTACATTTTTTTTATATCCAACAAGTATATCTAGGAACAAAATTCAACAATCATTTTTTAAGTCTACGTTTGGGGTATATAAATTATGCCTTTCAAGTGCAGATTGGTTGTGTGTCTAGATATAGATATAAAAGTAATTATCCATTCAAAAATTCTTTTTGTTGCACTGAATTCACAATGCAAATATTATTGCTTTATGCTGTGTCTTATTAAGAAAAATTAAATCAATAGTTTTAAATTCATGTTAATTTGAGTCCAATATGATAAAATTATGTAAAAAAATATTAATTATAAGCAGCATTGTACAGGATGCCATTGCTAAATAACCTTAGTAATATTGTTTTAACAATAACAATACTAAAAGATAAAATTCAACTTAAACCAAAAAAATGAAATTATGAAAGAACATTATGAAAAAAAGCTTAATAAAGCACTGGTTATGTGCTTTATGTTATTCTCTTTGGGAGTGTTTTCCCAAGGAAATAAAGTTGCCGGAACGGTAACCTCTGAAGACGGTGCTCCGTTGCCAGGGGTTAATATTGTTCAGAAGGGCACAAGTAATGGAGTTGTGGCTGATTTTGACGGCAACTATGAAATTAATATGACAAACGGATCTCAAACGCTTGTATACTCTTATATAGGCTTTAGTTCAAAGGAAGTCTCGATAGCAGGCCAATCAGTTGTTAATGTTGTACTTGCCGAAGATGCCCAATCTCTTGATGAGGTTGTAGTAACTGGGTACGGTAGCCAACGACGTTCCGATTTGACGGGATCTGTGGCCTCCGTTAAAGGGAACGATATTTCCATTACCCCAGTACCAACGTTTGATGTGGCACTTCAAGGAAGAGCTGCCGGAGTAAGTGTGGTTAATACGTCAAGTGAACCTGGAGGAGGTTCTACCATTAGGATACGAGGGTCAAATTCTATAAGTGGAAATAACGAGCCTTTGATTGTATTGGATGGATATCCGTTACCTTCAGGTGGAGAAGCTAGTACTTCTGGTATTGGTTCTGTTCGTGTTGTGCCATCAAACCCTTTAAGTTTTATAAATCCTAATGATATAGCATCAATCGATGTGCTAAAAGATGCTGCTTCAACTGCGATATATGGATCAAGAGGTGCTAATGGGGTAATTGTTATCACAACTAAAAAAGGTTCATACAATCAAAAAGCTAAAATAAATTTAACTCTTGAGACAGCATCTGCATCTTCCTTTGATTTTCCAGAGATGATGGACGGGCCTACATTTGGTACTTGGCGTAATGAAATTGATAACGTCCCAACTGCACGCTTTGCCAATCCTGAAAGTCTTCCAACCACCAATTGGTTAGATAATATTCTACGTACTGCTATTACGAATAGGTATCAACTAGATATCAATGGCGGAACCGAAAAAACTCGTTATTCAATTTCAGGTAATTATCAGACAAATGAAGGAGTAGTAAAATTTACTAATTTCGAAAGAGGTATTGTTAGTCTAAAATTGGACACTGAGTTATCTGATCGATTGACAGTTTCAACAACTATTAACCTGTCACAATCTTTGAACGATAGAAACAATCAAGGATCAGGAGCCATTATTAATGGTGGTGGTGTTTGGAAAGCTTTAACAAACGATCCTAGTCGGACACCTGAGGATACAGACTATGTACTAAATGATCCTACTGAGTTTTATTTTATTGATCCTTTGGTAGATATTCGCGATACAAAGGATGAGACTGCCGACAAAAATATTTTTGCAAATATTTTTGCAAAGTATAATATACTTGATGATTTAACCTTAAATGTAAGGGCAGGTGTCAATTCAAAAAATAGCAGAAGAGAGGTATATTATAAGAAAACTACCTCTATTGGCCAAAGGGATAATGGAGCAGCTGTTTATAACACATTCGAGTATGATGATCAACTTCTTGAGTCTTACTTAGCCTATGATAAAACGTTAGGAGATGCACATAATCTTAATTTGGTTGCTGGATATTCATCTCAATCTAATGCTACACGAGGAGTTAACAATAAAGTTATTAACTTCCCTTCAGATGCTCTAGGGTCAAACAGTATAGGTTTAGGACTTACCCCGAGCATTCCACAAAGTTATAGAATTGAAAGATCGTTGCTCTCTTATTATTTTAGAGCTAATTATGATTTTAATAAGAAATATTTTGTTTCTCTTACTATGAGATCGGACGGATCAAGTGTCTTTGCAGAAAACGAAAAGTGGGGATACTTCCCTTCAGCCGGTATAGGTTGGACTATTTCGGAAGAAGCTTTTTTAGAAAATAGTAAAGCCATTTCAAATCTTAAGCTTAGAACTAGTTATGGTATAACTGGATCACAATCTATTGCACCGCTTCAATCACTTACATTGATGGGAGTTCAAAATGCCAACTTTAATGATGCCTTAGTCGCTGGTTTATCTCCAGTGCAATTGGGCAATCCAAATTTAAAGTGGGAGGAGACAACTCAAATTAATGCTGGTCTTGATTTCGGACTATTTAATGACCGTGTGTATGGTAATATAGATTATTACATTAAAACAACGGACAATCTACTTCAGAACTTTCCAATTCCTAATTCTTCAGGACTCTCCTCCATTGTTGTCAATGCTGGTTCTATAGAAAACAAAGGGTTAGAAGTTAGTTTAGGAGCAGATATTATAAGTAATTCTAATTTTAGTTGGAATTCGAATATAAACTGGAGTGCTAATAAATCACTTGTAAAGAGTTTAGGAGAGGGAGGTAGCGATATATTTGGCCCAAATATTTCTGCAAATATTGTTTCTTTTCCGCCAACTATTTTGAGAGAAGGGGAACCTTTTGGACTTTTTTGGGGTACAGAAGCCGTTGGATTATTTCCGTTAGGTGATGATAACGAAGGACAGCTTCAGATAGCAGATATTAATGAAGACGGTTCACTTAATGCAAATGATAAAACGATTATTGGAGATCCTAATCCTGACTATATATTTGGTTGGAATAATAGTTTCACCTATAAAAGACTAACATTGAGTGCCTTTCTTCAAGGTACTATTGGTAACGATATCATGAATGTTGATCGTATATTTATTTCTGGTGGGATTACAGGAAATGCGGGTAACCATACTCAAGAATATTTCGAAAGAAGATGGACTCCGGAGAATCCCCACAATGACGTAAGATATCCTGCGGGAAGGAGCGGTGAACCTGACTCTAGTTTAATTGAAGACGGTTCGTATGTAAGACTAAAGAATATTAGCCTTTCATATAATTTTGCTCCAGAAATTTTCAACGGGTTTATCAGTTCTGCTAGATTATATGTGACAGGGACTAACCTTCTTACCTTTACTAATTACACCGGTGTTGACCCTGAAGTGAATGTATTTGGAGGTAACAATATTAACACAGGAGTTGATTTTTCTGCTTACCCTAAAAGCAAGCAAATGCTATTAGGTCTAAACATAGGCTTTTAAATGATAATTTTTTAAATTAAAATAAAATGAAAAAAATAAAATATTTACTAATATTCGCAGTCGTATTTGGTTGTGCAGACTTAGATTTGGAAGAGCAAGTGTTTTCAAATATAAGCCCATCTAATTTCTATAATAATGCGGCTGATGGTGACGCTGCCGTTGCTGCAATTTATAATGCACTTAATAGAGCTGTAGATTTATGGGATTTTGGATTAACATCAACTGTTGCTACGGCACATCCTTATTTTACAGGAAGGGTGGGTTGGAGAAATCAATGGGCTAACTACACTACAAGTAGTGGTGATGGTCTAGGTTTGCCACGTAGTTGGAATCCTTTTTACACAGCCATATTTAGGGCTAATATTGTAATTGCTGAACTAAGTGAAAGAACATTTGAAGGAGCAGATGAAGTCCAAAGAATCCAACTAATCGCAGAAGCGCAATGGTTACGAGCTTGGTGCTATTTCAACCTTACACAATTGTTTGGAAATGTTCCCATGCCACTGGAACCTGCAGTATCAGTTGAAACTGCCAAACTAGGGGTGACACAACGCGAAGCTGTATATGCGCAGATTATTGCCGATTTAGAATTCGCGGAAGCAAATTTACCAACAATCAGAACAACTGCTAACGAATTAGGTAGGCCTAATGTTGGAACCGCAAAGTTTTTAATGGCAAAGGTTTATCTTACCATGGCCGGTGCACAAGTAAATGATGCCAGTAAAATGACTTTGGCACATTCCAAAATCAAAGAAGTAATAGATAATGCAAGTGACTATGGCTACGAGCTTCTTCCAAGTTATGCAGATGCTATCTATATAGACAATAATAGTGAAAGAGTCTGGGCTATTCAGCAAACTCAGGCAGTTGAGGGGCAGGGTACTGCTGGTACTTTTGTATGGGCTGGTATTGGTTCGCCTAATGGAGGTGTTCCAAGAGGACAGGGTCATGGAGGATGGACTCAGGAATTTTATGACTTATATGGGGATGTTGATACACGAAGAGACGTTACCATGCAATATTCTTATATTCATGATACTTCCGGCGAGGTCACATTTTTCTCAGGTCAACCAGTAAGCGAATATGACGGTGATCCTTACAAACAGACATGGGGAATCCCTAATAATAAATATATAGATACAGATCAGGGTTGTTGCGATGGTGACCCGGATATTATTTATTATCGTTATTCTGATGCGTTATTAATGTATGCTGAAACAGAAAATAGCCTTAATGGTCCAACTGATATAGCATATGAATATATAAATAGGGTAAGAGAAAGAGCAAACGCAACTCCGTATAACCTGGGAGACCATACTAAGGAGGAATTTGCGGAATTGATCTTTACCGAAAGACTTTTAGAATTTACTTTTGAGTGTCAGGAGCTTTATGACATTCGTAGGTTAGGTAAAGTTCAGGAAGTTATTGAAATGGCACCTCTGCCAGTTGCTGAAGGAACTGTATACAAGGCTGCATTTGAGGTATGGCCAATTCCAAATACTGAAATTAATGCAAATTCTAATTTAGAGCAGAACCCTGGCTGGTAACCAAATTAACATACAGTATTTGAACCTAAAAAAGAGGCTACCTTTTACTAGAGTAGCCTTTTTCTATTAATAATCCATAGGATACCGATGAAGACTAAATATTTTTTCTTTTTAATTACAATATTTTTATTAGGTAAGGGCAATTCGCAAAATAGCCAATTGATGCCTCTACAACTACATGAACCAAAAGTGGAGTATCATGAAAATCCTCAAGGAATCGACGTGGTAAAGCCCAGATTAAGTTGGACTTTGACAGGGGAAGGCAGAAACAGAGTGCAATCGGCATATCAGATATTAGTCTCTTCCTCCAAAAAAATCTTAAGTGAGAATAATGGTGATAAATGGGACAGTGGAAAAGTTATATCCAATAGTACCAATCAAATTATATATAATGGCGAGGCTTTGCAATCGGGTACAACTTATTATTGGAAAGTAAAGGTTTGGGATGAATCCGGTACTGAATCTACCTGGAGCAAACCTGCACATTGGTCGATGGGACTATTAAAATTTTCAAATTGGCAAGGGCTTTTTATCAGTCACGACGTTGGTTATGATAAAACCGATAAATATGATAGTTTGTACTTACCTCCGGCAAGATATCTCCGTAAATCTTTCAGAGCTTCAAAGAAAATAACAAAAGCGACAGCCTATACTACTGCTTTAGGTCTCTATGAACTTCGCTTGAATGGAAATAAAGTTGGAGACGATTATTTTGCTCCTGGATGGACAGATTATAACAAGCGATTGTATTATCAAACCTATGATGTAACCGATAATATTAAGCAGGGAGAGAACGTCATTGGTGCCGTTATAGCAGACGGATGGTATGCAGGATATATTGGATACGGCTTATTGGTGCGCTTAGATAAGGTTCGCGAATATTATGGCGTTAACCCAGCCTTTATGGGTCAAATACATTTAGAGTATGAGGATGGGACAACTGAGGTTATTGCAACCGATACTTCTTGGAAATCTAGCGAAGGAGCAACACGAGAAGCTGATATTCTGATGGGGGAAACATACGACGCCAGAATGGAAAATTCCGGTTGGGATGCGCCCGGTTACAATGATGTATCCTGGAAAACACCCAAAGTATATACCTATCCAAATGGGAAACTACAGGTGCATCCTGGGAATTTGGTTAAAAATACCGAGCGAATACGTGCCCGTATAATTACAGAGCCTAAGCCAGGAACTTATGTTTTTGATATGGGTAAGAATATTGCGGGTATTGCAGAATTAAAGGTTAAAGGCTCAGCTGGCACGAGTGTACAGCTACGTTTTGGGGAAATTTTAAAAGGGGATGGAAATATACAAACAGAAAATCTTAGGCTGGCCAGAGCAACAGATACCTATGTTTTAAAGGGCGATGGAGTAGAGGTCTGGCAACCAAAATTTACGTACCATGGTTTTCAATATGTTGAAGTAACTGGTTTCCCTGGTAAACCAACCCTTGATGCCATTACCGGTTTAGTTCTGAGTTCTATTGAGACAAATGCCAGTACATTTAGTTCATCGAATGCTATGAACAACAAACTTTATGAAAACATAAAAACAACACAAAGTGCTAATTTTTTTGATATACCTACCGATTGCCCACAAAGAGATGAGCGCCTTGGTTGGTTGGGTGATGCACAAACCTATATGCGTTCTGCGACTTACAATGCCGATGTAGCTGCTTTTATGACCAAGTTTTTAATTGATTTGGACGATGCTCAACGCTGGTATGGGGCTTATCCTAATTTTGCGCCATTTCCTTATTCACGGCCGGATCAATATGCCCCCGCTTGGATGGATGCCGGCGTTATTATACCATATAATATGTACAAGGTCTACAATGATACTCGCATCGTGGAATACATGTACAAGGGGATGGAGAAATTTATGCAGTTTCAGGAAGATGCCAGCACAGATTATTTAAGGCCCGGAGGAGGTAATAATTGGGGGGATTGGCTTGCGGTAAACGAAGAGACCAGCCATGATTTTGTAGGAGCTTCCTTTTACGGTTATGATGCAAAACTGATGGCAGAAATGGCCGAGGCCTTGGGGAAAACCGAAGATGCAGCCAAATATAGGGCACTTTTCGAAAATATTAAAAAGGCTTTTTCAAAAAAGTATATTTTGGAAAATGGCTATACTTCCGAAGATACACAGACAACCTATGCGCTGGCCCTATATTTTGATTTATTTCCTGAAGGTTTTGCCCAAAAAGGAGCGGCTAGGTTAGCGGAAAAGATTCAGAAGAACGGGTTTAAATTTTCTACTGGATTTTTAGGTACTAAACACGTTATGTTGGCTTTATCTAAATACGGATTTAATGATCTTGCCTATAGCCTATTTAAACAAACGGAATATCCTAGTTGGGGGTATTCTGTAGAAAATGGCAGTACTTCTATATGGGAACGATGGAACAGTTATACCAAAGACGATACTGAGAATTCAGATCTGAACGCAAAAATGAACTCCTTCAGCCATTATGCTTTTGGCTCGGTAGCTGAATGGATGTTTCAACATGCTGTGGGAATTGATACAGAGGATGCTGGTTACAGAAACATTGTTATAAAACCTGCAATAAACAAGGAGATGGGCTTTATGAAAGGAAGTTACAATAGTATCAATGGCACCATATCTTCAGGCTGGAACTGGAAAGGAAATAAACTTGTTATGAATGTAGAAATTCCAGTCAATACATTTGCAAAAGTCCATATTCCAACAGAAAATATTTCTGATATCAAAGAGGGTAACCAAAAACTTTCCAAAATATCAGCTATCAAAATATTAGAATCGAATGAAAAGGAAACAGTTCTCGAGATTGGTTCGGGAACCTATTCTTTTACTGTGAAAATGTAACATTAACTTTGAAGGCTTATTTTTAATTTGGCAATAAGAATAAGCCTTGAATTCTATTCGCGTATTTAGGCACCTTCAGAAGTAGCATAAATACTTGATATTCCGTATATTAATTCGTTTTTTAGATAAAACAAAACCCCGAATATGAGTTGCCAGCTCTAAAAACGGGGTATTATCTTAATTACGTATGTATAATATACGCAGATTCGACAACTTTCAGCACACTTTTTTATTTGCATCCCGCACCGAGCAGTTCGAACTGTTCTTCGATCGCTATTTGCGACTTACTATATTTAACCGGACATAAAGTTAAGAGCGTATCAATTAAATTAACTTTAAAAAATGTCAAGAGAAAAAAGAAATTACACTGCAGAGTTTAAAGAAAAAGCTGTTGAACTTAGTTATGCACGTGGTAGCGTTGTCGAGATTTGCAGGGAACTGGACATCCCTACATCTGTATTGAGCCGTTGGCGCAGGGAATCTGATGCCTATGGCAGGAATAGTTTCCCGAACAAGGGAAACCCGAAAGGCAGCCCAGACAGATGGCGGCCATGATAACCAAGGAAAGAACCACGCGCCTGGAAGGAAGCTTTGGCAAGGAAAAAGAGCACTACCACCTAAAAAAGATCAAGGCCAAGACCAAAGAGACAGAGATCTTGTGGATATTCTTCGGTATCCATACCGCAAATGCACTGGAGATCGTTAGGCAAATGGGCAGAACACTACAACAAGCAGCATAATCCAGGACAGATCAAAAAGAAATCATGGGATAACTGGCCAAAGTCCTCTCCAAAATCGATCCCAGAACAAGACTTTTGTCCAAAAATCAAGATCAAGCATAAAAAATGCCCCTAAACAAAATTTAAGGGCAATTTATATTCTATGTGTTCTAGAAAATTAGGCCAACTCCTGAAAGTGTCTACCTATTTCTCTTCTGATATTATCAATCTCATTTAGTTACATCGGAGACATGTTTGGTATAAACAACCTTTTAATTTCCATGTTTCAACTCCTGGATGAGCCATTTGGCAAACCCAAGGTAGGAATATGGGTCCGATTCGGGACCTACCGGCCTTGTATTTCCACAGCCATGAGGAAATGCATTCAAATAGTAATACATGTTCTTATGATGCTTAGGCAAGCCTCTTTCCCAAAAAGCACTGAGCCAATCCCTTTCAAGAAAATCGGTGTAAGTATCACAACCCTTATACTGATACGGTCCGTAATAGAAAATATAATCCATTCCTTGTTCCAGTACCCATTTGGCGCCCCTTGCTATTTCTTCAGGATTTGAAATTTCATTACCCAATGGCCAATAACGGTTAAACTGATGTGATTCAATACAGATTCCATCCATCGTGCTAACGATTTCTCTTGCCTTAGGATCGTCGAGAAAAACGGCAGGATGAACAACCATTTGTATGAGCTTGTAATTGTCGTGTTTTGTTAATCCAAGGGTGTGAGCATCTTTAAATACCTTTCGCGTATCGTCAACATCTCGTTGATGAAGTATTCTAGGGTCACCATCAATTGGTCCAGTATCACCATTAACTTTATCATATAGCCACCCCTCGCGGCAAATGATTATATGCTTAACCTCATCCCCCTTCTTTTCGTAATCACGAATTATTTTAATCAGACTATTTGTTTCCGGATTGGTATCTACCCAATCGCCTCCCTGTTGGTGTATGTAATGTTCAAAAAAACGTTGTTTGGTTCTAAAGACGCCATTATAACCTTTAACTACGTCCATATTCAAAGCGGTATAATCATCTGCTTTCAGCACATCATCATAATTCCCGATGCCTGGCTTCCAGTTGGCAACCCTATCACCACCTGTCATTTCATGAACACTGTCGCGTGGATATGGCCTGATACCAACTTTAGATATGTCTTGCTGAGCAAGAGATGCGGTGGGTGTTAAAAGGAAGACTAAGATTAACGATATGCAATTAATTATTCTTTTCATTGTTAAGTTTTTAATAGGTTCTTATTAGTCAATTGATAATGTTTAGCGTTATGAACCCTTGTCCGGGTTACTGTCTCTTCACTGTTTTATTTTATTACTTTTTTTTAATTCTTCCTAATTGTTGTTTTAATCGTTAATATCTTCTTATCTAAATAATCAAGTTAAATTAATGTCTCACATAATACGTAAAATCAAAATCAATAGTTAATCTCGGATTAATTGTATCTATTTGGTTTTTTTCTTTTTGCTAGTTCAGCTATTTATTTGGCAGTGCGTCCAATCGTTAGAGCCAATACATAACCCTATATGTCGTTACCGTATTTTAGTCGGACACTAATGATAGAATAAAAAAAATTGCATTTAAATCAGAGGAGTACTTCCATTTTAAAGGTCATGATTTCATTTATATTCAGGATTTTTCAAAAGATTCTACTCAGCTAGGCATTTCTAAATCCTTAGACAGTATCCAACCACTCTCAATCTGAAAGCACATAAAACTCCATCGCATATTTTATCAATGCCTCTAAATTCATTGCACTCTCCCAAGGCCTACAACGTGTTCCCTGTGGTTTATCGTCAACATAATATTCCGACCATGCACCGATATTGTCAGCTATTTCAAGCGTTTGTTCATATATATCATGGGCTCCCTTATTATGCGATTCAATCAGAGAATACAGAACTAATCCGTAATCATACCCAACAGATTTGTTTCTTTTAGAAGTGCTTGTTTTTGAATATTGAGGACTTAGGACCCCATATTTTTTATATGAATTGTAAATTTCACTAACTACTGGCTCAAGTTGATTTATTGAAATGAGAGGGGAATTAAAATAAGTAGCTGTAAGGCTTACAGAAGTAAGATTATAGATTTTAGAATCAATTTTTGAAAGTGGCCCCAATTGGATACAAATAGCACATTGGTATCTGCCATTAATATCTTTCACCGTCCAATCGATCCCTCCAAACTCAATTCCAAAAACAAGACAATCGGAACCACCCCTTTCACAAACGCCATGTCTGAATTCAGGAATAGTGGCATATCCAAGCCGAGATGGTTGGTTGGTAATAAGAGTATTGTCGATCCAAAAATTCTTTTTGAACTTTTCACGGGTGTCCGATATTACATCTTGATTCCTTTTGATCCTTTGCTCATCCCACTTCTTTTCCTTTCTTACCCAGTCCAAAAACATCTGTCCACCATCTATAAATAGCATTGTTGCTTCGGCTGACCCATCATTTAGGGCTGATCGAGGAAGTATTCCTCCTGCTACATAGGTTTCATCACCATTAAAGGGCAACATTCCACCAGCAAGATGCCTTTTCTGGACCTCGAAGCACCATTCAAGCATTGGGAATAAACTTTTAAGAAATTTCTTGTCGCCCGTAGCCTTGTAATAATCAAAGGCTTGTATGATAAGATATCCCGGACTTTCTACTTCGTCATTTTCATGAATATGGAAAATTCCATCAACACCGATTCCTTGCGCACAATGCAATTCGCCGGACCGCCCCCAAACGTTCTTATAAAAATCTAGGATATTTTTCGCCTCTTTATGCAGACCCAGTGCAAGAAGACCCCTGGAAATACCGTACTGGTCTCGTACGTACCCCAAGGGATATGGGTAGCCCGCAACTACGGCTCCCCCAGTAGCTTGCTGGGACTTTATCATAACAGCAACGTCATCGATGACCCTTAGAAGTTTATCTCGCATAGGCAAGGTTTCGGGAAGAATCTTTCGAAAATCCGTCCGAGAACTGGAAAATTCGTTCCACCATTCATAGGTCCTGTTCTTCATTTGGTCAAAGCTAACCGAGGCAACCTCTTTACTATTACTGATTACTTCTGGGTACTCAGGCCCTCCAATGAAATATAGTTCAGATTGCCCAATACCAAATTCAAACAAAAAATCATTATTCTTGTTATCTACTTTTTTAACCTGGACCTTTCCCTTCCAAGCGATTTGATGGTAAAGTGGCTTCGGATATACATACTTTTGATAAATTTTTGCCCCGGGTTTGGTCATAAGAAGCATATTGCCACTGCCCGTATTTTCATCCAAATTTATGCTCAATATCGTAACTTCTTCGTTAAGTTTCAAACGAAAATGTAATTTGTCCGAAAGATTTAATTGCCGGTTAAAAACTGGCATGTCCACGTCAATAAAGTCCACCATACTACCAAATTTCCCATCTTTGTGGTAGAAATCGTGTGTCCATATTGCTGAACCATTTTCTCTCAATGATTTTGTTTCCAAATCGTCGGGTTCCTCAACTAGAAATTGAAATAATGAAGGAGTAGAAAATGGACCAGGATATATGGTCCTAATTTGAGGTCCCTGACCATAAACAATCATTTTTCCATTCCCCAGTGAATGAATTGTTCCATCATCCACTTTCTTATTGTTCCATTCTCGTGCTTGGCCCCAACACCTTCCATAAAAAATCAGCAACAACAAGACTAAAAGAAGTTTTCCAATATGCTTTCCATGTGTATAATACGACATAATTTAATTGTTTAATTGTTTCCAAATAGGTCCAATATTTCACATTTTTATTCTTATAGTTAAGTCTAATATTAATGGGAATTCTGTCGACAACTATTCATTTCATTTTTTAAATGAAATCTTTGTGGTATAAGAATCTCTACGGTTTAAATTACTAAATCACCCAAGAACTAATTCTCATTGCGGTTTCTATTCTTCTCCGATGCCTCATAAGATAGATGTCCTGTAGAACCTTCTCCTAAAATTTTATAACGCTCTTGAGGTATTTGGGTGCGGTGCTTTTCGATAATTTCAGCATAGTCTTGATTTTTGATTTCATTGTGCCATTCTTGGGGGTCTTTGTTATGGTCATAGAATTCTTCGGACCTATCGTTGTATTGTATAAAACGATAACGTTCCGATGTTATAGCGTAGTTACCTGGTCCAAAACTGGTTCGGGCATAATGCGGCCATTCAACTTCTCCATTTTTCAATAAGGGCACTAACGAATTTCCTTCGTGTTTTGGATCTGGTTTTAGATTACTTAATTCGAGCAATGTTGGGTAAATATCTAATAATTGAACGGGTTTATGAATGACTTTTCCCTTAGGGATTCCGGGCCCCATTATTATCATAGGTACTCGTGCGCCATCTTCCCATAAGCTCCGTTTGGCAAAGCGTTCCTTTTCGCCTAGGTGAAAGCCATGATCACTAAATAGTACCACATAGGTATTTTTGCCATAGTCTCCATTGTCCAGTGCAGTAAGAACCCGACCCACTTGTTCATCTACAAAACTGACACAAGCCAAATACGATTGCACAAGGGGTTTCCATTGATCATTTTCCGTTACCCATTCATGGGTCGGTGATACGTGTTTTAATCTTGTAATATTTACTCCGTAGGATGATATGTCATTTAGGTCATCTGCAATTGTTTTTGGTAGTTGAAGCGACTCTAAAGGATACATGTCAAACCATTTTTGAGGTGCAAATTGTGGAACATGTGGACGATAAAAACCGACCCCCATCCAGAAGGGCTGTTCTTGCTTTATGGCCAATTTTTTCTCGGCCCAGCAGGCAATTTGATAATCGGGCATCTGATCATCACGTTCGGGATAAACACCCCAGTCCCATAATGGATGACCGGGAAAAGTACTTAATTTTTTGTCAGGCATGGGGCCAAACCCACCAAATTGCCCTGCATAATTTGGAATATGCCTCTCATTGATTCCTTCCCCGTTATGGAAGATCTTACCCGCTGCAAAGACATTGTAACCTTCTTGATGAAACCGTTTTGGCATCACTAAATTTTTACTGGCAACTGGAGATTCTTGAATATCTGGATCTAAAAAATAAATTCCAGAAGTGCTTGGGTATAAAGAAGTCATTAAACTAGCACGACTTGGGTTACATACTGGTGCTTGACACTGGGCATTACTAAAAAGGACGCCCCGATTTGCAAGGCGATCCATATGTGGTGTTTTGGCTTGAGGATGACCGCCCAAAACCCCGATCCAATCGTTGAGGTCGTCTACTGCAATAAGTAAAACATTTGGTTTTATTGTTTCAGCGATGGCATCCTTTTTTTTATTGGAATTGCAAGAAATTAGAATGGTTAAAATAGTTATTGCTGATAGAAATACTATATTTTTTCTCATTTGGCCAATCTATTTATTTAAGCATTACATTATTTTCGAATTAATAAACTCTTAATCTGCATTGCATAACATATTAAGTTCCCTAAACTAAAAAAAACAAAGACAATAGGTATCCTGTAGTATACTGCTTTGATACCTGTATGTAGAAGTTCCGAATGCAACTCAATAAAGAATTGGACTTACTATATTTAACTGGACATACAGTTAATAGCGTGTTTGCTTTTAAAATTAACTTTGAAAAATATAAAGAGAAATAAGGAATTACACCGTAGAGTTTTAAAAAACAAAGCTGTGGAACTAAGCTATTCATGTGGTGGCGTTGTGGAAATATGTACAGAATTTGACATACCTACCACCGTATTGAGCCAGTGGCAGAAGAAATTTGATACGTCCGGTGAGAATGGTTTCAAGGCAGGGCAACCCCAAAATGACCGATGAAAAAAAGAAATAGCAGAGTTGAAGAAAATATTAAGGAATGCCAAACTAGAGCGCGACATCGTAAAAAAGGCAATAGACATCTTCTTCTAGGGGATTGAAGAAATATGGGTTTTTAAAACATCGCGAATTTAATTTTCCAGTTGAGAAGATGTGCAAAATGTTCAGGATATATAAAAGTGATTAATACAATTGGTTAGGGCGGGGCTCATCCAAAAAGGTGGTCTTAAATGAGATTATAACGGCGGCTATCTATGGTATCTTCGAACGTATCCTAGGGAGTTGTGGTATTCCAAAGATAAAGGCAGAATTGTTTAAAAGAGGTCATCGTGTCTCAAGATTTCTAGTTGATAGGATAGTGAGGGTCAATAATCAGTTTGCCAGAAGGAAGCACAATTCTAAATTATCACAATCAAAAATACATATTTTATTTTAAGGTTACCTTCCAAAAAACAGGAATGAATTTTTGCGAGTGGGACTTAAACAGGATTCTCCAACGGTAATGGAAAGATTGTATCAACTGGAAACAAAAAGGAAAAAAAATTATGGCAGGCATAATTAAACTTATTGGCAAGGTGTTAGAATACGGCATGTTTGATGTTGGAAAAGAAAATGGAAGCATTCGTCTTTTGCTCTAATTTTTAGGCGTTAATCATCAAAATAACTGATTGTCCTTTACCAATTAGAACAAACACACGGTTCCGGTTTGCTTTGGTAATCTGTCCTTCCAAAAAACCATTCCTGAAGATAATAGATTTCCACTCAACCAGTATAGTACAGGATGGAGGATTAAAACCAATGTTATACTTTACGTATTAATACGAAACATTATTAATAATTAAAATAAATGAAAATCCGAATTCCATTTTACCTGATATTTACCACCTGTGTAATTATGTTTTTTTTTATTTTTTCCTGCAAAACACAAAAGGAAAATGAGTCCGAAAGATCAGCCATAAAACTTATATATGATGGGGATATAGGACCTGATCCATGCGATTTCAGCACAATTTCAATGCTCCATGAATATCACAACAAGGGCTTTATAGAATTGCTGGCTGTGATGGGAGCTACGCCCGACCCATATCTCACCTCTACTTTCAGTATCTATAATCAGGTCTATGGTAACAAAATACCAATCGCGGGATACAACCCTGAATCTTCTGAGGTTGATTTTGGTGAGGAGGTAGTTACAAAGTACGATGAAGCTATAAAGGTGCACTGTCATGCCAATGTAAATAAAAGCATATACGAGAAGTACGGAAACGGAGAAACCCTTCGATCGAACGATGTTCCAGGGACTATAACGCTATATAGGAAGCTTCTCTCAGAGGCGGAAGACAATAGTATTGTAATCTATGCAGCCGGGCAATTATTTAACTTCCCCCCGCTGCTCAAATCGGGTGCCGACCAATATTCCCCGTTATCGGGCAAGGAGCTGTTGAAGGCAAAGCTTAGAAAGGTCGTTATTATGGGGGGACTTTTTCCCGACTCCCAGGTCATTGAAAACACCGATCGCGCGGAGTGGAACTGGTGGGCATTTGCAAGCAAGAACATAACAAAGACGACAATGAATGCGCTTGCGGAAATGGGCAAGCCCATCGTTTACGTTGGTTTTGAAGTCGGGGTGCAAGTGCACGTCGGCGTTGAAATGATCAAGCGGCTTGGAAGGGAGCATCCGACTACCGAAGCATTCTACCTAGGTAAGGGTACTAGAAACACGACCAAAAAAACTATAGATGAGGGGTCGTTCCTGACATCCGAAAACCCAGCGTTTGATGAGATTGGGCTATTCGTAGCTGTAGAGGGCGGAATAGGTGAATTTTTTAATACGGTTCAAGGACGGGTGGAGACCGAAGAATACGGAGCCAATAGCTGGATTCCGGATGAGCAGGGCAATGAAAGCTACATCACCTTATTGCCTGAAGTGGAAAAAAAACTAAGTGAAGTTATCACCGATAGAATTACAGGCGATTTCTAAATATGGATTATTGCCTATAGAAGTTATTAGAATTAAAAAATTAAACAATGAAAAACCGAATTCCATTTCACCTGACATTTACCACGTGTTTAATTATGTTTTTTTTTATTTTTTCATGCAAAGCGCAAGAAGAAAACGGATCCGACCGATCAGCCATAAAACTTATATATGATGGGGATATCGGGCCTGATCCATGCGATTTCAGCACAATTTCAATGCTCCAAGAATATCACAACAAGGGCTTTATAGAATTGCTGGCTGTGATGGGAGCTACACCCGACCCATATCTCGCCTCTACTTTCAGTATCTATAATCAGATCTATGGTAACAAAATACCTATAGCAGGATACAACCCTGAATCTTCTGAGGTTGATTTTGGTGAGGAGGTAGTTACAAAGTACGATGAAGCTATAAAGGTGCACTGTCATGCCAATGTAAATAAAAGTATATTCGAGAAGTATGGGAACGATGAAACCCTTCGATCGAAAGATGTGCCAGGGACTGTAACGCTATATAGGAAGCTCCTCTCAGAGGCGGAAGACAATAGTATTGTAATCTATGCGGCCGGGCAATTGTTTAACTTCCCCCCGCTGCTCAAATCGGGTGCCGACCAATATTCCCCGTTATCGGGCAAGGAGCTGTTGAAGGCAAAGCTTAGAAAGGTCGTTATTATGGGAGGACATTTTCCTGTGTCCAGGGGCAATGGGCACCCGCCCGATGGTGCAGAGTGGAACTGGTGGGCATTTGCAAGCAAGAATATAACAAAGACGACAATGAATGCGCTAGCGGAAATGGGCAAGCCCATCGTTTACGTCGGTTTTGAAGTCGGAATACAAGTGCCCGTCGGCGTTGAAATGACCAAGCGGTTTGGAAGGGAGCATCCGACTACCGAAGCGTTCTACCTAGGAAAGGGTACTAGAAACACGACCAAAAAAACTATAGATGAGGGTTCCTTCCTGACATCCGAAAATCCAGCGTTTGATGAGATTGGGCTATTCGTAGCTGTAGAGGGCGGAATTGGTGAATTTTTTAATACGGTTCACGGACGGGTGGAGGCCGAAGAATACGGAGCCAATAGCTGGATTCCGGATGAGCAGGGCAATGAAAGCTACATCACCTTATTGCCTGATGTGGAAAAAAAGCTAGGTGAAGTTATCACCGATAGAATTACAGGCGATTTCTAAAAATGGATTATTGCTTTTGAAATATTAATAGATGAATTTGGACTCAAAAATAATCTTAGGGGAAATACAAAAGAAGAACCATTTTGTATTTAGAAGACTATTTGATGGCTTGTACCATGAATTGGTCGTCTATGCCAATGGATACCTTTTCGACAAGGACTCCAGTGAAGATGTGGTACAGGAAGTATTTGCATGCCTTTGGGAAAAATCCAATAAAATCGATATTGAAACAAACTTGAGGTCCTACCTCTACGCCATGGTGCGCAATAGATGCTTTAATATTTTAAAAGCTATAAAAATCACTCATGTTTCTAAAATCACGGAGGTAATAAGCAACAATGAGGCTAGTTACAGTCCTGACTGGTTTCCAGAAGACGAAAAGCAACTTCTTTATGAGCAAGTTTTAAAGATGATAGACAATTTTCCTTTAAAAATGCGCAACATCGCCAAGCTTCGTTTTGTGGACAATTATCGTTTCAACGAAATAGCGGATGAACTGAATGTTTCCGTCAATACCGTTAAGACCCAACTTAGGAGAGCGAAAATGAGGTTGGGAAAACTAGTGATTCTTATTGGAATCTTAGTTTCAATAGTGCAATAAAACCATCTTCTGAATACTATTTTCTTATTTTAATCCTATTTTTTTATTTTTTTTACACTTTTTTGTCACCCATTTTAAGAATTTGATTGTCTTATTAATATAGACAAACAAAGTCCCAATGGATTTCAGACTTATAATAAAGAAAATTAATAGTACCTTAACGGAAGAGGAGGGTCAAATCTTCGATTCTTGGTACAAAGAATCCAAAGATCACCGTTCCTATTTCCATAAGGTAGAGGACAACTGCCAAAAAGGCCTAGGTCTTGTAGACATCCGGAAAGGCTGGGACGGGGTTTCATCCAAAATCAACAAAAAGGAAAAACCATATTCTTTTTATAAATATGCTGCAGCAATAGTCATTCTCATTGCTTTAAGCGCTATCTGGTTTTGGAATAACGAAAATATTGAGGTAAATCGGCCAATAGATGCTGTAGTGATCCAAGAGGATCCCATCCAAATTGGTACCGATAAGGCAACGCTTACCCTGGACGACGGTTCCGAAATTGTCCTGGAGAAGGGAGAAAGTGTTGAAACTGAAAAAGCTTTCAGTAATGGGGAACAATTGGTATATAATGATGGGCAAGGACTATCTGAAAAAGTTATTGCCAAAAATATCCTTACGATCCCAAGGGGAGGTCAGTTTGTATTGGTTCTTGCCGACGGGACCAAAGTGTGGGTTAATTCCGAAACACGGTTGAGGTATCCCGTAGCTTTTACGGCCAATAAAACTCGGGAAGTGAAATTGGTTTATGGGGAAGCCTATTTTGACGTATCCCCAAGCACTGAGCATAATGGTTCCCATTTTGTGGTCCATACAGATGGGCAGAGCGTAGAAGTGTTGGGTACAGAATTCAACATAAAAGCTTATAGCGACGATAAATATATTTCCACAACTTTGGTGGAAGGTAAGGTCTTTGTTGAAAATGGAATAGAATCCAAAAACCTTAGCCCTGGCCACCAATCCATCTTGGATCGGGATTCCAAAAAAATAGGAGTATCCAAAGTAGATGTTTATAATGAGGTATCCTGGAAAGACGGGCTGTTCAGCTTTAAAAATAGGTCCTTGGAAGACATTATGCAAGTGCTTGCGCGCTGGTATGATGTTGATGTTGTCTTTAAAAATAAAGCTGCGGAGGAATTGACTTTCAATGGTGTTTTTAGAAAAACGCTAAGCCTCAAAGAAATTTTAGATATAATAAAGAACACCAACGAGGTTAAATATGAAATAAACGGTAAAACAATTATTATGAAGTAAAGCTTTAAAAAAAAATGGGAATGGAGTCTAAATCTGGACAATTGAAATCTCCATCCCCTAGTACATTAATTAATCAAAAATTAACTAACATTCAAATTTATGAAAACTAAACCAAATGGGGGTACTCTTGGTAATGTCAAGACATCCCTAATTATCACTATGAAAATCTTTATCTTTTTCTTTTCGATTCTTTCGTTCGGATTTAGCCTGGAAAATGGGTTTTCCCAGAACAAAAGAATAACGTTTACGGAAGATGCAAATCTTTCCATAGAAGAAGTGTTGGAAGTTGTTAAAAAGCAGACAGATTACAATTTTATTTATCGGTCTGATCTTTTTGTTGGAAGTCCCCTTGTCGAAATCAAGAAGGGAACGGTAAAGGTAGGTGTCTTGCTCAATAAATGTGCTATGCTGACCGATATTGATTTTCAATTTGCAGGGAATGGAGCCATATTGTTGAAGAAAAATCCAAAAGTGGTTGAGTCTGCAAAAATTCAACAATCCGTTAGCGGTATAGTTACAGACAATGACGGCAACCCTTTACCTGGGGCCAATATTGTAGAAAAAGGCACAACCAATGGAGTAACTGCGGATTTTGATGGCAACTACACAATAAAAATTTCCGATGAAAATGCCACTTTAGTGGTTTCTTATATCGGGTTTGCCACCACTGAAGTGGCCATTAACGGTCAAAGTTCCATAAATATTATGTTGGAGGAAAGTGCAGCTGGACTGGATGAAGTGGTCGTGGTAGGTTATGGTACTCAGAGTAAGAAAAAGATAACTTCCGCTGTTTCTGAAGTGGATATGGGTGGTGTACAGGATATGCCCAATTCTACTTCGGGTCAAGTCCTTCAAGGTAGGGTGTCCGGTGTAACCATAACCGAAAGTAATGGTTCTCCAGGACAGGCTCCCAGTATCCAAGTGAGGGGGATTAGCTCTATTAATGCAGGAATTGAACCACTGGTGGTTATTGATGGCTTTCCTGTGGGCAATGGTATTCCGCAGAGTCTTAATCCCAATGATATTGAAAAAATTACCGTTTTAAAGGATGCCGCGTCCACTTCCATCTACGGTGCAAGGGGAACCAACGGGGTTATCTTGATTCAGACTTTAAAAGCAACAGAGTCTAGGAGCGAACTTACTTATAATGGTTCAAGTGGATTTCAAATAGTGCCGAACAATTGGCGTCCGCAGACCCTTGACGCACCACAATATGCCCAATACAATTTGGAAAGGGTCCAGGAAATAAACGCACGTAGTGGGGGCAATACTCCAGTGCCAGAGATTTATCTGGATGCACTGAACAACGCTCAAGGCAGTGGTACGGATTGGCAGAGTCTATTGATGCGAAGTGCGGTATTTCAGAATCACAACCTTACCTACAGAGGCGGTAACAGTAAATTTAAGGGTGTAGTATCTGCTGGTTATTTAAATCAGGAAGGGGTGCTTTTAAACACTGACTTTTCAAGATTGTCCCTTCGATCCAATCTGGACGCCACTATCAACGATTGGCTTAGTGTTGGCTCTAATATGTTTGTAGCATTTTCGGACAACAATTCCATACCAGAGGATGGCTCCAGGGGTATCATAATGAAGGCGGTAACGGCTAGTCCCTTACAGTCCCCCTATGATGAAAATGGCGCACTTAAGCCTTATATTCCTGCTGATTCCCCAGGTTATTTTGCCTATGCCAACCCTATATTCGAAGCGAATGCGCTTACCAATAATAGAATTGAAAGAGATATCAATGCCAGTATTAACGTGGATATGCAAATTCTTCCCGGCCTACATTACAAACCACAACTTTATGGACGCTTGTTGACGAGGGAGATAAATACATTTACCCCAAGTACCATTGGAACATTTTCCATTGGTAACGCTTCCAACCTTTCACCTGGAGCGCCTCCGTTCGTAAATTCGGGTACGAATCAAAAGAGTGATATTACCAATTGGGGCATCGATAATCTCCTTACCTATGATACTACCATTGGACAACATTCCATTAGTGCCCTATTGGGATATACCGCCCAAAAGCAAACAGGGGAATTGTCGACAATAAATGCCACTGGTTTCCCAAGTGATAATACCTTGAACTTTTTGGAAGCTTCGGAAGTTTCAGCTGCGGTAACAGATTTGACCAACTGGTCCTTGGCGGCATATTTTGCCCGTCTTAGTTATGACTATAAATCAAAGTATCTGGCGGAAGTTAATTTTAGGAGGGAAGGATCCTCCAGATTTGGAGACGATAACAAATATGGGAATTTCCCATCGGCATCGGTCGGCTGGAGAGTCTCGGAAGAAAACTTTTATCCGGAAGATTTCTTTATGAACGAGTTTAAACTGCGATCCAGCTATGGCATCACAGGAAATTCCGCCATAGGGGATTTTGATAGATTCGGGACCATACTTTCTATCCCTAATTTGAGTAACCTGAGCAATAATTTCAATTATGTGCTTAACGACAATATCCAGGTAGGGAAATCACTTACTTCTTTGGGGGCCAGCAATCTGAAATGGGAAACCAGCAAACAGCTAGATTTGGGTCTTTCGATGGGCTTTTTAAGAGACGCCATTACTTTAAACGCAAGCTATTTTGAGAAAACTACCGAAGATATGCTCTTTAATTTGTCAATACCAAGGGCCTCTGGCTTTGCCTCTACAAGGACCAACATTGGGGAAATGGTAAATAAGGGAGTTGATATTGAGTTGGCTACCCGTGTAAACAATGATAATTTTTCATGGAACAGTAATTTAAATCTATCGTTCATCAAAAATGAAGTAACCTATCTTCCAGAAGAAATATCACAAATTATCTCGACATGGAACGTTACGCAAGTAGGTCTTCCTGTGGGATCGTTACGAGGTTATGTTATTGACGGGATTTTTAACACCCAGGAACAATTGGACGACCCTAACCTTCATGGATGGCCAGGCTCCAAACAACTTGGGGCCTATATTTACAGGGATGTTGATGGAGACGGATCAATTACTGGTTTGGACAGAGATTATATTGGAAATCCACATCCTAAAGTTAATTTGGGATTTAATAATGTGATTAATTACAAAAATTTATCCCTTTCCATATTGACTACTGGTGCATTCGGCTATCAGATTATTCCACAGCTGAACGAAGTGCTCTATAATGAAAAAGGCCGATGGAATGTTAGCACGGAATTTTTGGATAGATGGAAGTCAACGGAAAATCCAGGCAAGGGTTTGATCCCTTCCCTTCATTATGCGAATCAACATGCTGCATCCAATCTTTGGGTGGAAGATGGGGACCACATATGGATAAAGAATGTTACCCTAGGATACCAAGTACCTGTTTCGGCCTTGGATAAAACTTTTATATCCAGTCTGCGTTTCCATTTTAGCGTTCAGAACTTAGCGAAATTTACCAGTTACTCTGGCTGGAACCCCCAAGTAAGTAATTTCGGGAACAACCCACAAGCATTGGGTGTGGACGATTTTTCATATCCTATAAACAGAACATACACCCTTGGTGTCAATATTAATTTTTAAAATATCCGCGATGAAAAAATATAGCTCAATATTAGGGTCAAAAAGGATACTATTTATCATGTCAATATTAGTATTCCTAGGTTGTAATGAAGAATTTTTGGATGTTACCCCCAACCATTATTTAACTGAAGGTAATTTTTACCAAACAGAGGAAGATTTTGATCAAGCTTTGCTTGGCGTTTATGGAGGTTTACAAGATTATGTTTTAAGTGCTCATTTTTTAGAGGAAGGTAGATCGGATAATACCACTTATGATAACCTTTTAGATCAAGGTTCCTTGGGAGGAGGAAGGCAATACGGCTTTTTGGACCAGTTCAAAATGACCTCGGTTGCAGGTCCCATTTCAGATGCTTGGAACAATATTTATGGTGGAATAAAGGATTGTAATGTAACCTTGTTTTACCTTAACAGTGCTGAAATAGATCCGGATTCGGCCAAATTGTTGGAAGCCCAACTACGCTTTTTTAGGTCATTTTATCATTTTGTTGCGGTGCGGTATTGGGGTGATGTACCCCTGCTTATAGAGCCAGTAAGTTCTGCGGAAGATGCGTTTGCTCTAAAAAGAAATACTACTTCAGAGGTTTATCAGGCTATTGTTGAAGATGTGGAATTTGCCATTTCTAATTTGCCATTGACATATACCGGTAATGATGTTGGCCGAATTACCAGAGGAGCCGCAAGAATGCTTTTGGCCAAAGTTTATTTAACAAGAGGTGAATATGGCAACGCCCAAATTCAACTAAATAGTATTGTTGGATCCAATCAGTACGATTTACTGGACGAATATGCGGATATCTTCGACCCGGCAAATAAGAACCACAAAGAATCTATTTTTGAAGTTCAGTTTAAAGAAGGACAGGAGGGTGAATCAAGCAATTTTATATACCAATTTGCACCTGTGGGGTCGAGGGGTGTCGTAGTTCTAGGTCCTGAGAATTCTCCAGGAAGGAATATACCAACAAAGGATATGGTGGAAGCCTATGAAACCAATGATAAAAGAAAGGACATATCGGTAGCTTACTTTGACAGGAATCCCAGTCCTCTATACTACGTTAACAAGTATAATCACGATACAGATCCCGATTTTTCAAGATCTCCGGACAACTGGCCGGTGTATAGATATGCCGATGCAATGTTAATGCTTGCGGAGGCCATTAATGAACAAAGTTATCAAACCGGTGTACCCTTTACTATGCTAAATAGGGTAAGGGTCCGTGCCGGATTGCCCGAATTGACAACAACCGATTTGCCAGATCAAGTATCCTTTAGGAATGCCATAGCCCAGGAGAGAAGGGTTGAACTGGCCTTTGAAAATCACCGCTGGTTCGATTTGGTAAGGACTGGTAAGGCCATTGAGGTTATCACCGCTTTTGGCATAAAGGAAAAAGCGGACCCTACGCTGGTTCCGCCAGATTTCATTGCCTACGGTCCAGAATCCTTTGCTATAACCCAAGATAAGTTGGTATACCCGATTCCAAATAATGAGTTGGATCTAAATCCCAACATGACACAAAATCCTGGGTATTAAAAAGAGGTTCCTGATCTATGTAAATCTATTGCCCTTGATCTTTTTATCTTAGTTGAAAATTAGTAGACTATGATAATTAAGTGTCAAGGGCAATCAGAAATAGTGAAATGGCGAAAAAACTAAGACTGTAAAAGGGGGAAAGGACTATGTTACTTATCCTTTTGTAATGAAGGTAAGGATTGGGGAGTGCAAATAGCTACACCCACAGGAATTGAAATTTTAAAAACGGATATGGTATGAAAAATTTATCATTAGTAGTATTAACGCTAGGGATAGCCATCTATTTCACCTCTTGCAAAGAGGTTAAGCAGGAGATAGCAGAGAAGCAAAAGGAGGAGCTTCCGAATATTGTCTTTATAATTTCGGATGATCAAGCTTGGACAGATTATGGTTTTATGGGCCATGAACATATTGAAACGCCAAATTTGGATAGATTGGCCAATGAGAGCCTAACGTTTTCAAGAGGGTATGTTCCAACCTCACTCTGTGCCCCTTCCTTGGCATCCATGATTACCGGGGTTTATCCCCGTAATCATATGGTATTGGGAAATGATAGGGTACTTCCGAGCGATGATTTGGGAAACAAACCTGCTTGGTTATCAACTTGGAGGGCCAAAAATTATGAGCCGGTAATAGAAAACTTTAAAAACCTTAACACTTTGCCGGATATGTTGCAGAAAAAAGGCTATCTCTCCTTTCAAACAGGTAAGTGGTGGCTTGGAAATTATTCCAATGGAGGTTTCGATTACGGTATGACGCACGGTGATCCAGACCGAGAGGGAAGGCATGGCGATTATGGACTCGAAATTGGCCGTAAAGGAATGGATACCCTCTATAATTACATAGATTTCGCCTTGGAAAAGAAGAAGCCTTTTTTTATGTGGTACGCGCCCTTTTTACCGCATTCGCCCCATAATCCACCGGACAGTCTTTTGCAGAAATACCTGCCCAAGGCACCTACGGAGTTTGTAGCCAAGTATTGGGCCATGTGCGAATGGTTCGATACCACATGTGGCGAGCTTATGGATTATATTGAAAAGAAGGGTCAAACAGAAAATACCCTGTTCGTATATGTCTGCGATAATGGTTGGGTACAGAATGAAAACGATGGAGCATACAATCCAATCTCTAAACAAGCGCCTTATGACTATGGATTGAGGACCCCTATCATGTATAAATGGAAAGGTAAAATTACGCCCAGACTGGATACACTATCTTTGGTAAGTAGCTTGGATATGGTGCCAACGGTACTAGATCTTTTGGGGCTGGAGTCCTCCAAGGAATTGGACGGAATCAATATATTGGATGAAACTGAACTCAATAATCGAGAGGCCGTTTTTGGGGAAATTTATAACCATGACTTTAATACCATTGAGGAAGGACTTAAATATAGAATGGTGATGACCAATCCTTATAAGCTTATAGTTCCCGATCCAAAGAACAGGCCAAATGAAAAAATCCAGTTGTACAATATTTTTAAAAATCCTTTTGAACAAGTAAACCTGGCAGATGAAAAACCGGAAGTTGTAAACGATTTAAGTAATAAGTTGGAAGCCTCCTGGAATCCTAAACTATAAATAAGAAAAATAAGCATGAAAAAAAGCAGTTATTTAATCATTTTATTGGGTGTAATCCTTCTTGGAAGTTGTGCTGATAAAAAGAAAACGGAAGAACCCCAAACCCCCGCCAAGCCAAACGTTTTGGTGCTTTTAACGGATCAATGGCGGGCCCAGGCTACTGGTTATGCCGGTGATCCCAATGTGGACACCCCGCATCTGGATAGTTTGGCGGCAATAAGCGTCAATTTTAAAAATGCGGTATCCGGTATGCCCGTATGTTCTCCGTTTAGGGCATCGCTCTTGACCGGGCAACGCCCATTGACCCATGGGGTCTTTATGAACGATGTACAGCTGGATACCAATGCGGTAACCATTGCAAAGGTGTTCAACAAGGAAGGATACGATACCGGCTATATCGGTAAATGGCATTTGGACGGACATGGACGTTTGCAGAATGTGGCCCCTGGCCAAAGAAGACAGGGTTTCCAGTTCTGGAAAGGCAACGAATGTACCCACGATTACAATGAATCTGTGTACTATGACAACGATGACCCCAAAAGAAAAATTTGGGACGGCTATGACACCTTTAAACAGACTGATGCTGCCATAGACTATATCAAGAAAAGAAAGTCTGCCGAGACACCATTTATGATGATTCTTTCCTATGGTACACCTCACGCACCATACCATACTGCCCCATTGGAATATCGGAACCGATTTGACCCGGAAAAGATCCAACTCCGTAGAAATGTGCCCGATAGCCTGAAAGAACGTGCAAAAAAGGATTTGGCAGGTTATTATGCCCATATAGCGGCATTGGATGATATGATAGGTAAGGTGATAAAAAATCTAAAGGATTCCGGTCAATTTGATAATACGATTATAGTGTTTACTGCAGATCATGGGGATCTATTGGGCTCTCATGGAGCCTATAAAAAGCAGCAACCTTACGAGGAATCCGCAAGAGTGCCCATGCTATACTACATTCCAGAAAAATTAAAAATTGCCTCTGGAGAACGGGACGCTTTAATGAATTCCGAAGATATCATGCCCACCCTTCTAAGTCTCTGTGACATTTCCATCCCTAATACTGTGGAAGGATTGGATTATAGGCCTTATATGGAAGGGAATGAGGAAATAGGGCATGCTACCTTGCTAACCTGTGTACAACCCTTTGGGCAGTGGAACAAAGTACAACATGGGGCAAGGGAGTATAGGGCCATAAAGACCTTACAATATACTTATGCCCGCGATTTGAACGGCCCCTGGTTGCTGTTCGACAATATCAATGACCCATACCAATTGTTCAACCTTGTGGGCAATGAGGGCTATACCACCCTTCAGGACGAATTGGAAAAACAGCTATCCCAGCGATTGAAAGAAACCGGGGATGAATTTCTTCCAGGGATGGATTACATAAAAAAGTGGGGCTATCCGGTTGATGAAACAGGTACAGTCCCGTATACCAACTAGCAAATTTCTGGTGGTATGTCTTAAACGGTTTAAATTGAAAAAATGCGTGTCCTAGGGCCAGTCATGGTCGGAAGAAATTCCGACCATTTTTTTATGTTTCAAAATGATCTAATTTCCCTTCACATTTTACCACAATCATAGCAATGGCCAAATTTCTGAGTTCCATTTTAAATCTTCTCTTGGCTGTTTTGTATCCTATCCTATTGGCCTTTTTGTATATTAGGACCAACATGGCCACAATCAAGGTCATATATAACATCACTTCTATTCCGTTTTTGTTCAGCGACACAAGGTGGCTCACATTAAGTTCTTGTTTGATAAAACGAAAGAATACCTCAATATCCCATCTTCTTCTATAGGCCTGGGCAACTTCTTTGGCGGATAGATCAAAATCATTGGTAATAAACCAAAAATCCTTAGAACCTTCTGCCTTGGTTTTTGCGACAATCAGACGAAAAGGAGTCTCCACCAATTCTTCTCGATGGTGGATATTGCCTTTTTTGTTATCAATAGCTCTTCCTGTGTAAAGATGGACTTTACTGTCCTTAACAAGAATCAACTCTCCCAAATCCAAGTCTTGATCTTGATCAAGCAATGATTGTAGTTCTATATGTTTTCGATTTTCTTTTGCTCTAACAATAAAAGTGACAGAATCATTAGTGAATGATTTCATTGTTTTTGTAGATTGGAGACCTCTATCAATAACGTAAATGTTTTGATGGTGCGTTTCTTGCTTTACATGGTTTAGTATAGCCTGCGGCAAGGCTATATCTTCACTAGAATACTTTGCTTTATTGAACACATTGGAGTGGCAGGGCAATAAGCCGTCAAAAGCAATACTATACTTGACCGACTTTTTTCCACTTTTATTGTCAAGTCCTTCCAACAGTTTACCCGATGCCTCACTGACCATAGAACTATCAACATGGATCAAGTGATATTTTTCGCCATCCTTGTTGGAATAGGCATCGTAAAACTGATGGTAGACACATTGATAGATCTGACGGAAGTAATCCGAGTCAATTTTAGATAATCTTTCTGAAATGGAGCTTCGTCTTATACTTTCTGATTTATCCAGATCAAAAAGAGTTTTGAAGATCACATCATTAAATGTATCCTCTAGGGTACGCTGGCTAAGTTTTTCATTTTCTAAAATACCATATAGCAAAAGATAGAACATCTTTTTTCCATGAAGGACCTTGGCATAATAATCTATTTTAGTGGTTACCGAAAGTTTGGATAAAAGAGCTTCTGGAATTACCCCCAACAATTGATTTACTGAAATCTTGTGACCTTTAAATACTGACATAATAGGCTGATTATCAGATATTAAGATACGAAATTTACATCATAAAAACAAGTTAAATTCCTGAAAATCAATCAGTTGGCCAAAAATTATGGGGATGTAAAAAACAAAAAAAGTCGGAAGAAAAAATCTTCCGACCATGACTGGTCCTAGGACACGCATTTTTTATTTGAATAAAAGAGGAGTGATATCAGATTGGAGTACAGAATAGTTCACTAAACATATTATCCAATATTTGTTATTTTACCTTTAAATTACCAAGCATAAACAACGATCTCAATTTGTTATGAACAGTTGATAATTTGAGCAAAAGTTATATAATGTTAAATTTCCTTTATGAAAATAATAAAATCGCTTTTTTCACTTTTAGCCCTTTTACTAATTCTAGGGGCTTGTAATTCCAAAAAGAAGGTAGAAACTGCTAAAATACCTGAAAGGCCAAACGTATTGTTTATCGCCATAGATGACCTTAATGATTGGGTCGGGGTTCTTGGAGGTCACCCCCAGGCCAAACACCCCATATGGATCGGTTGGCCCAGCGTGGTGTTGTAGCCTTCCCTAAATACCTAAAAAATAGATTGTCTAAATGCCAACTCTTATATTTTAAAATCTTGGTAAAATATTAAATGGCCTAACTGATTTTTAATTTAAAATCCAGTAATCTCTTTCAGTTTTTTGAAAAAAGCCTTTTTTCTTGGTGAATTGATGCCCCAATCTACTGGTACACTTTGGAAGCCCGCTTCAAATTCTTCCCCATCCAAACGATAGTCAAAATAGCCCCAAGAGGTATAGGATTCTATTGCAGCCTTAAAGTTGTATTGCTCAGATTCAAAATTAAAGTGGTCATCTTCATTGAAAAGTATGGGCTGGTTTGCAAAACCATTGACCGTTTTTGTTTTCTCTACCATTTCTGTAATTCCAGATGGTTCATGAACGCCATTGCCGTGAATTAAGATAAAGTCTGAAACTTTCAATACATTCTCTTGAGGAATTACTCCACCTCCATAACTTGTTGTAATCAGTAATCTATTATTGCTAATTTTTCGGACCCGTTCAATTAACTCATGAACACGGGGCTGGGTAAGAATAGTGTGATCATATGGTCCGTTACATTCATTGTTAATTTCAATAAGAAGATTTTTATATCCTTTTTTAAGAATCCAAGTGGTTATAGCATCGGTCGCATTCAATACTGCTTTTTCATCTTCAAGGTATTGGTCTTGACCAAAATAGAAATACCCTAAGATAACCACCATTCCCAAGTCATCGGCTTTATTCAGAATTTTTTCAAGACGCTTTATATAAGCAGGTCTAAGATTGCCCTTCTCATCAAAAGTTGAGTTGATCCAATTATGATTTCCATATCCAACCGGGCTACCGCCCTGTAAATTTAACGAAAATGCCAAAAGGCCATGATTGTACCACGTTTCCATGGCAGTGACAAACTCATCGGTGTTTCTATCGGCATCCCATTTTTGGGTATCCGGATAATTAAAATTATCCACTGTATCAGGGTTTAGATCATCAAATATACCTTGAACCATTCTTGAGTTCATAAGGAGGCCTTCGATTTTGTTGCTTTCCCAGATTCGTCCTTTATAAGTTAAAGCTCCATTAATATAAAACTGGTTTCCAATTATTGAGACTGTAGTTTTTTGATTGGATTGGGCCACGACCGTAATACAAAGGAAAGGGATAGTTAAAATAAATAGTTTCGCTTTTAGGCTTTTTTTGAACATAGCTTATTTGTGTTTTTTGTTGTACGATTTATTTTTTACTTTTTCGGAATTACTATCTTATCTACAATTTGAAAGCATACTAATATTTGTTGTTGAGCATTGTTGGCATGGAGGATGGTACATATATTTTGCCTGAACCTCTATCCCCCTGAGTTTCGTAGTGAGGACTTGTGGCCGTACTTTCTAGTTCATAGTCTGTTTTTCCACTTTCTGATTTCCACCAATTCAACCAATTTTTTTCAAGTTCTTTGATCTTCTTGTCATTGAGTTCTGCCAAGTCATTGGTCTCTAGGGGATCTTCCTGTACATCATACAGTTCCCAGCCGTTGCCATCTACTTCTATCAAACTCCATTTATTCGTGCGAATAGCCCTATTGTCCATGAATTGAAAATAAATTGACGATTTTCTGAGAAAGGATTTTCCTGCTAATAAGGATACAAATGATTCTCCTGCTAAGGTTTTAGTGAAAATTGATTCTTTTTTACTTTCCGGGTTAATCATAGCTAAATCCATTAGAGTCGGCATAATATCTACAACATGTAGGACTTCCTGTTGTATTCCACCAGCTTTCTTTATGCCTACGGGCCAATAGGCAATGGCACCTGTTTTTACACCTCCGTTGTGTTGACTTATTTTGTACAGCCTTTGAGGGCTAACACTGGCATATGCCCATCCAGTTCCTGGCTGGTAATTTGACCCAACGTCTCCGGGCAACAATTCTTTTTTAAGCATTTCTTCGTCCATTACCGAAAAAGAATCAGTGCCATTATCACTTAGAAAAAGTATAAGGGTATTTTCTAGCTGTCCGTTGCTTTTTAAATTTTGTATCAATTTGCCTATACCTTTGTCCATGCGTTCGACCATTGACGCATAGACAGACATTCTGAGGTCTTCCATGTCCTTTTGCTCAGGACTTAGGGATTCCCAGTCAGGTAAATTTTGTGGATATTTGGCCAAAGATGTTTCGGGGTCAACAAGCCCTAATTGGATTTGTTTTTTTATACGAGCATCCCTTATTGCTTGCCATCCTTTTAAATAGCTACCCCTGTAGGACAAGATATCCTCTTTTGATGCCTGTAATGGGTTATGTGGAGCCTGATAGCTAAGATACAGGAAAAAGGGTTGGTCATTCGCATTTCCCTTACCATTTATAAACTCTATTGAACGATCGGAAAAGGCATCTGTACTGTAGAAATCATTATTAAATTCATTAAATGGATTTTTGTTTAAGCGATAATCCTTGCTTCCTTCAAAGTAACTCGAATACCCTCCTAGGAAACCAAAAAAGTAATCAAAACCTTTGTCATTAGGTTCGCCGTTGAGATGCCATTTGCCCACTATACCTGTGCGATATCCTTGTTGTTTTAACTTTTGTGCGAGATTAACATGTTTTTCAATACCATAACCTACTTTTGGCCACCATTCACCCGTTAGTAAGGAACTACGTGAAATTACGCACATACCCGCATTGTACATGTTGGGCAACCGCATTCCTGAGTTGGCCATTTCATCCAAGGCTGGGGTTTTAATTTCGCCGCCATAACAACCTATGTCACTATATCCCAAATCATCAGCAACGATTAATATAATATTTGGACGTTCCGATTTTTGACTATATACGGTTTGCATATGGATAAAGGAACTTATCAGGATAAATAAAATTGCAGATCGGCACTTCATATTTGTTCTATGGATAACTGTTATAAATTTTATTAAAGAAGTAAAAGAAAGAATAAAACTACATTACCCCATCCTGTTCTATGCTGGTATTTAAAAAATCCTAAAAATTTACTGAATTGATCATACGGGTAGGTGCAGGATACTTAAGTTCAAACCAATGTTTTATTTTGTGTACTACTTACTAAAATAACATGTATCCATGAAGGCATTACTCTTTAAAGCCATTTTTACCGTTCTCCCTGTCTATTTATTTTTTTCGTGTTCCAAAATAACTACTCCTGGCAGTATAGAGGTTGACCATTTGATGGTGGAATATTTAGAAAACCCATTGGGGATAGATGAAACAAGGCCAAGATTAAGCTGGCAGATGTCAGCAAAAGGACGTAACAAAAGTCAATCCGCATTTCAGATTAAGGTTGCTGATTCGGAAGAAGATTTGGAAGGGGATGTTAATCTATTATGGGACAGTGGAAAATCGGTTTCTAAGCAGAACGCACATGTTAGGTATGCTGGTACCCCGCTAAAGTCAGGTCAAGGTTGTTATTTTAAGATTCGGGTCTGGGATGAAAATGATATTGCTTCTGAGTGGAGCAGTAAAGGATTGTGGACTATGGGCCTTCTTGATAAAAATGATTGGCATGCGAAGTGGATCGGATTCAAGACTATGGACCGGGACAAAAAAGATACCCTACATCTGCCAGCTTCTCCCTATTTACGCAAGACATTTAAAGTGAAGCAAGATATTAAAAAAGCTACCTTGTACGTGACCTCTTTGGGTGTTTTTGAAATGTCATTAAACGGAAAGAGAATTGGTAGTGACCTACTAGCTCCAGGTTGGACGGATTACAATAAAAGAGTCTATTATAAAACTTATGATGTTGGAGAATATTTGACAGAAGGTGCAAATACTCTGGGAGGTATTCTAGGAGACGGTTGGTATGCTGGTTATGTAGGTCCCAAAGTATTATCAAAACCAAGAAATAGGGAATTATATGGCCTGCATCCTGCCCTATTAAGCCAACTTGAGGTGGAATATGAAGACGGACAAAAGGATATAATTATTTCCGATGAATCATGGAAAGGAAATGAAGGGCCTTTAGTATATGCTGATTTGCTAATGGGCGCAGGTTACAATGCGAATATGGAATTACCGGGTTGGGACACTTTTGATTACGACGACCGTGATTGGGCAAGCGTATTCATACACGAAGGAACCCAAGGTCAAGTACAGGCTTATCCAGGAAACAGTATTCAGGTATATGACGAATTAGAGCCAATAGAGATTTCTGAACCTAAAAAGAATACCTATATTTTTAATTTAGGGCAGAATTTTGCAGGACACGCCAGACTAAAAGTTTCAGGAAAAAAGAATGATACCATAGTATTGCGTTTTGGGGAGAGACTATATCCTGATGGGACACTTATGACGGAAAATCTCCGATTTGCCAAGGCCACTGATACCTATATTCTAAAAGGGGAGGGGACAGAAATATGGGAACCAAAATTTACATATCATGGTTTTCAATATGTTGAAGTTACTGGTCTGGAAAGTAAACCTGATAAAAATACCATTACAGGAGTTGCTTTTGGTTCGTCCACGCCTATGGTAAGTTCCTTTGTTTCGTCCGATGAGACTTTGAACCGAATGTTCGAAAATGTAATTTGGACTCAACGCTCCAATTTTATGGAAGTACCAACTGATAGTCCTCAAAGGGACGAGAGACTTGGATGGTTAGGTGATGTACAGATATTTTCTAAATCGGCGCTATACAATGCAAACCTTGGGGCCTTTAATACAAAATGGTTTGCCGATCTGCGGGATGCACAATATGATTTTGGTGCTTATTCTGTTTTTGCTCCACAGCCATATCCAAAACTTGTTTGGTATTCGCCGGGATGGATGGAAGCGGGAGTAATGGTGCCTTACAATACATATAAATTTTATGGTGACACCAAAATTGTCGAAGATCATTATGAATCCATGACGCGTTTTATGGACTATCATATTATGAAAAGTAAGGAAAATTCGTTTTACAAGGAGGACTCGTGGACTGAGGTTAATCCAAAGGGAGGGTTTGGCGATTGGCTGTCCATGACCGATAAACATCTGGCACATGATATTATGGCTTCTTTGTATTATCAGTATGCGCTGAAAATTATGGCAGAGATGAGTGCAGCGATTGGAAATGATGCGAAGGCCGATTATTATGAAACAACATATAATACCTCCGTTTCTGCATTTATCGATTATTATTTGGACGACAATGGAAAATTTCAAATCGATGAAACCGCCTATGGGGATGGATCAGGATATTTTGAAGGAGAAAAAGGCTTTACGGGCCATACACAATCTGCATATGCCACTGCGATTTATTTTGATATTCTACCGAAGAATTTAAAAGAAAAGGCAGGAAAACATTTAGTACAACTTATTGAGGATAATGATTATTTACCTTCATCAGGTATTTTGGGAATCAGACAATTGTTACCTGCACTATCCTCCATAGACCGTTCTGATTTAGCGTATCGTATTTTGTTGAACAAGGAGTATCCCAGTTGGGGTTTTCAAATCAAGAACGGAGCTACAACTATTTGGGAACGCTGGAACAGCTATACACCAGAAAAGGGGTTTAATGGGAAAATGAACGCTGAAATGAACTCGTTCAACCATTACGCTTTTGGGGCCTTTTCTCAATATTTATTTGGCAATATAGCAGGAATAGATACCGAAGGTGCAGGGTTCAATAACATTGTTATCCGACCTAATTTAGGGGACTATTCCTTAAAAAATGTTCGTAGTGAATTTGGTTCGATCAACGGGAATATTGTCTCTTCATGGACGATCAAGGAATCTGTTTTTACTTTGGAAGTTGAAATTCCTGTAAATTCAAAGGCAAAGGTTTATATCCCTTCCTTGGATGGTAGTTCTGTTGTTGAAGACGGTAAAGCTATAGATTCCGAACTTATAAAATTTATTAAACAGGAAGGCGATTACAAGATATATGAAATTGGGTCAGGTAATTATAAATTTGAATCTCAAATTTAATTTGTAGTTAGATGAAATATCTAGGACGACTACAATATGTTACTTGGCAATAAATTGTGCCATCTAAATATATCTATTGTACTTCTGGAGGGTTGTCGCCTGGAGATAAAGCCTCGGTTTGGTAGTACTGTCAGCATGGAAACAAAAATATATGCAACCAATTTCTCAAACTATTATTTTGCTCTGTCGATTTTAATTGGAGTGGCGCTAATGGCTGTGGGAGGTTTTTTAGAAGGGCTATTTTCTATACACGTTACCAAGGTGAAAAATTAGGAATTTGAAAATATTTAGGTGTTGGACACATCTATTTTAGTTTAAATTAAAATCGAACAGTTGATTTACGAAATCTAATTGGTTTTTACTATCAACATATCTGCTAAAGAACTTATATATTAGTTCTTTAGCAAAACCAACCTGCAAATTTTTGAATATCACAATTATAAACACATGAAAATATTTCCCATATAACTTAACTTTAGTGTCTATATCATTAACATAGTTATAAAAAATGATTAATGTTCTCCATCAATCTGAGGGGCGATTTGCCCATATAGGAAGTAGAGGATTATTCATTTTTTTGTCGACTCCAGTAATGGGCAACCAAGTCACATACTTATTGCCATAGGCACCAGCTGTTGCAAAATCAACCAATTGAATTTCACGTCCATTTTCCGCAATTATAGAAAACAAAATCACAGGTTTGAAAGTTCGATTTTTATCTTCTGTATTTGTGAGTTTTAGATTTTTAGCAGAAAATTCAGGTATTTGATTTGGTGGTATTTCATTATAAACGGGGTCATAGGCTAATAAAATAGGCCCTGAATATATTGAAGTTTTACCTGCTAAATCTCTGTCTCCTAGCCAATAATGAGGTGACATGTCTAAGTTTAACTCAATCTGATCTCTATTTTTCCAAGTGCGTGAAAGATCAAGGTATGTTCCTTCGGTTATTGATTCCACAGGTTCTCCATTTACTTTTACAATGGTGTTCAATGACCATGATGGAATTCTAAGGTGCACTGAAAAAGACTCTGGTCTATCCATTTTTAAATCAATGAGTATTTTTCCGGATGAAGGATAATTTGTTGTTTGACTAATTTTTAAATTTTGTTTGTTTGGAGTTTGTATTTCAAATTGGCTTTGTCCATAAAAGTTTACAACTACACCTTCCTTTGATTTAAGAAATGCCCACCTAGAAAGTAAAGATAATCCCCTAGGTCCATTCACTGAACAACAATTAAGTTCTGGGCTACCAGGTTTTGCCTGAAAAAAAACTGAATGTACGGATGATTTCTTAACTCCATCCATAGGGGTGTTATAGGTCCACCATCTTCCACTGGGGTGTTGAGCTCCCAACAAACCGTTGAATGTTGATAGCTCTAATTCATCGGCAACTGTAGAATTCCCTGTAAGCTTTATCATTTCAGTACTTATATCAATCCAAGCAACTGTACAACATGTCTCTATTACTCCTGGAGCGTATGGATTCCCTATTGCTGCTTCACCTGTTGTAAAACCACCTGTATTATGAATATCGCTCCTTTGTATCCCTTTCCAAAGTTTAACAAAAGCATCTCGGTATTTATGCTCCCCAGTAATTAAGTACATTTTATGAATTCCCAGAAAGTCATGAAGACTTTCCCAACGATTAGCTGGGTGACAAAACTCATGCATTTCTTCACCTGCTAAAGTTCTTGATATATATCTGAGATTTACCTCTGGTAAGTCCCATTCATTTTCAATCCAATGAGCCATATCAAGATAGGATTGGTCACCTGTTTTAATATAAAGTTGAGCAAAAGCATCTATTATGGCATAATTAACTAAGCCAAATAGACCATCGTTAATCCAGTGGATATCATTGTTTAAAAATTTATCAATAATCATATCAGCAGCTTTTCGCGCAGCTTTCAATGCTATTTCAGAGTTAAATTCTTCAGCATACATTAATAAAGCTCTTATTGTCCAATAGTGACCCCAAAAATCCCATGTATTCGGACCTGTTAATCGGTATTCTTTATCAAAAGGACCCAAATAACCATTTTCACCCTGACTCTCTAGTAGTTTAGCCACAACTTCATCAATGAGTTCTTTTTGCCTTGGATCATTTAAAATTTGATAGCTAGAGATTGATGCACAAAGGTATTTACCTACAAATTCGCCAGACCACGGGTTTAATTTTGACTGTTGGGTAAGTGAATTTGAAGGGGTACTTCTATCGCGATCAAAAAACATTTCTACCATTGCTGGATTGGCATAATATGCTTCTAACTCCCAGTTTTCCAAATTTGCTTGAAGACGCTCACCAAGTACCCCTCCAATATTAATGTATCCTATATCTTTTGAACTTAATTCATTATTTACCTTAATAAAATCCTGCTCCTTTTTTTTTCTTTTTGCTATATTATCTTCATAATTTTTTGAAGATATCTCATTACAACCTAGAAATGATAAGATGAAAACAACGAAGAGTAGCAAGGCTTTTTCATTAATCTTAATTCTTTCCATAATACTAGTCTCTAAAAATTATATAATGAGGTGTTTTAAACTCTTTTAAAGGTTATTACAATGAAAACTATGTAGTTAAATCTTTATCAATGTTATTGATCTCTTTCGGGTCATCCTGTTAATGATAAAGCTCTTCAAAAGATTTATCATATAAAAACCATTTACCATCAGGCTGACACTTACCCAAGAAATAACCATTATTCCCCATCAAAATCATGACGGTATTTTTATCAATTCCCTTTTCCGTTAGTTAAATTTTCAAGTTATAACAGAAGCAAGCAATTTAAGGTTGGACTTTATTCTTCTTGAAAGAAAGAAATTGATATCACTATAAATTCTTCAATCTTATATTTCTATATTCAACCTTCATAGGGGGGCCAACATGTACTTGAACACCTAAAAACCCTGAGGATGTCCTGTTAACCGTGTCATCGTCGATTACCTCACTCATTAAAACACCATTTATATAGTGCTGTAAACTGTTGCCTTTTATAATAAGATGGGCTTCGTTCCAATCTTCACTCTTAATATTTGTTTTTAATTCATCCAAGTCTCCAAGTGATTCCAAAATCTCCCTACTCTGCCAGGCATTCTTTGCTACATTGGCTCTTAAAGATCCTGGAGTATCAGGGTTCTCTTGTGAAGTTACTCTTGCTTTTTCACCGCGATACGCTAAAGTAGTACGCTTTTTCTCTTCATAGTTCTGCCCGGTATACCTTATTTTCCCATCTATATCGGCTTGATAACCGCGTAACGCAAAAGGAATGGTATCTACTTTTTCACTACGATAATTTATACCACTGTTGCCGGCTTCCGCGATACGGAATTCGAGTTTTAATTCAAAATCTGCGGGTTGTCCGCCTTGCCAAATAATAAAGGTATTATTCTTCAATAAGGTTGTAGGGGTTACCTCTCCTACAAGATGACCGTTTTCTACCCTCCAATATTTGGGATCTCCTTGCCAGTTATCAAGTGTCTTTCCATCGAATATCTTTACAAAGCCATCTTGCTCCGTTATGGTCGCTTCTACTTTCTTTATTGATTTATTTTCTTTTGTATCCTTACAGGATTGTAGACTAATAATAGCTGTCAGTGCTAATATAAGGGGCTTAAAAGTTCTTTTTAAATTCATTGTTTATTGTTTAATAGGTTCATTGTAATAAATGTATAGGCCATCTTTTCCAGCCACTATAATATCTTTGTTACCATTTTTTTTCAAATCGGTAACACTAAAAAAGACTCCGGTTCCCTTTCCCTGACCATATGGTCCATAATCAATAACTTGTTTACTGAAATTCTCCCCGTTCCACTTGAAATAATAAAGTCCAAGATTATCGTTACCGCCTGGGTCTTTCCCATTATGGGCACGATAACGCTTCCCTGTTACAAGTTCATTTTCACCGTCCTGATCAATATCGGTCCATTCCATACTATGGTATTGGGAATTATAGGGATTAATGGCGTGTTTTATCCATTGGGATTTCTGTTTCTTCGTAGAAGTTTTTTGTTCGTACCAAAATAAGCCGTAATCATGGCCTTGACCAACAATAAGATCTGAAAGTCCATCCTTATTAACGTCGGTTACAATTATTGGTACGCTTGCCGTACCCAATTCAAAATCCTGATGAAATTTCCATTTCCCGGCATAGGGGTCATTAGGGGTTTGGAGCCAACCCTTTGGTACAATAATATCGTCCAGTCCGTCACCATTTATATCACCAAAGCCCAACCCATGTCCTTGTGGGCCTGAAATGGTGTGCTTACTGAACTTTCCTGCTCCTTTTTTGTTGTTATCCACTTGCAATCTATAAATCACCAAAGAATCATTGGGAGTATTGGGGATTATTTCGATAATTCCATCTCTATCGATATCACATGAACGGGTAGTTTCGATGTTACCGGCTTCAGCTATCAAATGTTCCTTCCATTCACCGCCATCACCAGGATTTTGCTTCCATACCAATTGTTTTCCAAACCAGCCGCCCGTAATATAATCCATATGTCCATCCCCGTTAACGTCTAAAGGAATGGTGGAAAAATCATCAAAATATTCGCCGTATCGTTTTGCCGAACCCATATTGTGACGTATTTGAAAGTCAGGTCCCTTGTACCAATATGCCCCGGAGACTAGGTCGAGGACGTTGTCATTGTTCACATCGAACACACCTACCGTTTCGTAACTTTCAGAAGCAATCTGTTGTTTAGTAAACCTTAAGTGCTTGGATTGCGCAAATATGAAAGAACCTGCCAGTAAAAAGACGACGTTTATAAAAAAGGCTGCACCGTTAAAGTTTACAATCCTAAACTTAGACGGTACAGTTCTTTTTGACCTGAATAGACCGGTTAATGCAATTAAATTAGCCATTGTTAGTTATTGGCCTCATTTTCCGAATATATCGGATTTTCTGGATTCCCCCCAGAAATCAAAAAGGCCAAAAGATCCTTGACTTCTTCTTCATTAAGTCTATTTATGGTTCCCGGAGGCATCCATGAAATAGAGGAAAGCTTAGTATCCACCAGCTGATCTTTTGGTATCTCACGAGTTAGATTGGGTGAATAGGGGTTTTGCGAAACGATAAAATTCTGCTCGTTTTCGTTCATCAATCTTCCAACAATCGATTTTCCATCCTTTAAGGTATACACTGTGGTTTTAAATTGATCCGAAATTACATCGTTTGGATCTATAATGGCTTTTAGTATATCTTGGGGTGAAAATCGAGTGCCCAATTGTGTCAGGTCTGGGCCAATGTTTTCTCCTTCACCTTTCATGGAATGACAAGTGACACAAGTTGCAGATGCAAACATGCTTTTGCCGTACTCGAAATCCCTGCCCTTCAAGCCATCGGCCAATAAAGTTTCTATTTCCTCTTCTTTCCAATTGTGCCTAGGACCTTTAGGTTGCACAGTAGAAATGGCCAAATCGTTGCCAGAACTGGATAACAGATCGGCACCCGACATTTTATCGTAAAAATCAAATTGATTTTTGGGTACATGTGTCAATGATTTTTTTCTAGCCTTGTCTATGAAACCGATATAGCTTCTTCCCGCTTTAAAGGAAAAGGCCTTGTTGAACCATTTAAAATATTTTTCGCGAAGTTCAGGAGTCCACCCCTTGTCAACATCCGCCAGAACCATTCCGTAATAGGTGTGCTGAGCAGGAGGCATATTTTTCAGGGTAAGAGCAATATCCATTCCATATTGTGGATTTCTTAAAATCAGATCTGAAGCGTCTGTAGCAGTGTTTGCCATTACATCTACATTCTCGCCGGTATTGGATTCCAAAAGTGCCAATGTTTTAGTAGCCACTGTGGGGTCGTCCAAATATGCAAGTGTTTTACTAAGCATTTGGTTCAATACATCTGTCGTTGCCGGATAATGTGGCGATAGATAATCGATGACCTTTTTCTTTATGGATGGTCTGGGAACCCCAAAACGGGACATCGTCAGTTCAAAAGCCCTTAGATGGGCGACTTGATGTTGGGGGGGGAGCTTCGAGAAATCTACTGCTGACAGTGCATTGAGCATTTGGGTTTGCTGTGATTTATTTCCCTGTCTGGATAGCGCAATAATTCCCTGGGCTAGTATTATAGGATCATTTTCGGAAAGCACTTTGCTCTGCCATTCATTAACGGGTTGGTGCTCTAGGGCAATACGTGCTGCATATTGAATAAATCTGTCCTCGTTGTTTAAATAAGGCCATGCAAAGTCAACCGCCCCACTTATTGGTCCGGCATGATACGCTTCCAACTGTCTTCTTATTTTATTTTCTTCGGTCAATTCCGGTGTGTTATTGGAAGCTGTTACGGCTTCATTTCCCGTATAATGCACCCTATAAAGATCAGAATCCAATCTGCGTCCTCCTGTCATGAAATACATGGCGCCATCTGGACCGATTACCCCATCTGTCAAAGGAAGGGGTATACCTGATAAAAACTCTTCCCTCTCCCCGACATAGGAGGATCCATTAGGCTTAAGATGAATAGCGTAAATAAGTCCGAAACTCCAATCAAATGCATAAATGCTTTTTTGATATTTTTCTGGAAATTTCGCACCCTTTCCGTAAACTACATTGGTCGGAGACCCCTGCCCAATATTCAAAACTGGAGGAAGGTTGTCGGGATATGCCGGAGACCATTTCCCATTTCCCGTTCTCCACCCAAATTCACTACCACTAGTTACATGGCAGATACGCGTAGGACGGTACCAAGGCATACCCAAATCATATTCCATATCGGAATCGTATACAAACATGTCCCCTTCATCGTTAAAATCCAGATCAAATGGATTTCGAAAACCGGCACTTACCAATTCCCAATGTTTTCCTTCCGGATCAATTTTTGCAATCCATCCACCAGGGGCCCCACGGTCATTGGCATGACCACTGGGGTCTTTGACCTTGGGAAAGAGGTTGTCATCCTGCCAAACATTGGGCAAACTATAGGTATCCATCTCTGGAAGATCGGTATGATTTCCAGCAATAACGTATAGAGACTCCCCATCAGGACTTAAAACAATACTATGTGGGCCATGCTCTCCTGCACCGTTCAATGCTTTTATCTGGGTGATTTTATCATATTGATCATCATTATCGGTGTCCTGTAAACGATAGAGACCGCTGCTCTTTTCGAATTCTTCATTACCACGGTGATTTACCATGACATACAGACTGTTGAAGGCGTAGAGCAATCCTTGGGCATATCCCATTTGAATTTTCGAATCGGCCACGGCTTCCCCAGTTTGAATTTTGAGCTTCTCAATCTTGGGCTTGAGTACCTCAGCCCCGATATCAGGGAGTTCAAGGCGATATAAAGCACCATATTGATCGGCAGTGATAAGTCGATCTTTGTTGTCAAAAGTCATGGCAACCCATGAGCCTTGATCATTATCGGCCGGACTATACAGGTGTTCAGCCTCAAACCCTGGCTGTAATTTAAGCTTCGCCAGTTTTGGGTCAAGCTCTAAACTATTTCCCGTTTCCGTATTCTTTGTATCCTCACAAGAAATGTATAAAAACATTGTAAAAATAAGTGCAGCGAGCAGTCTATTCATTATTTGTAGTTTTTTATTAGGTCCACTTGTATACTTAGAAATTAATTGGTGATTACGTCTAATATTTAGGAATATTCATGGTGAATTATCAAATATATAGGAGCCGTTGGATTTAACTGTCCTGTTCTGTACTGCATTTCCCCGATAATTTTTTATCTGGCAAATAACATATGTAAATGGGTGTATTTCATACAGAATGGTTCGTTTTTTCCATTAATGCCGGTTTTATTTTAGGTATATAGTTTCAATAAACCAGGTTACTGTAATTGGGATAGAAGTCCATAGCTCTTGCCATTTCGCTGAGCTCAAAAATTTAAATTTTCTTTTAAAAAAGTATTATTCTAATTTTTGACCTAAATTTTGATGCGTTTGCAAAAAGGTTAATTATTCGTATTGGAAATTGCATTTTCTTTATTTAGAAAATTTGGTAGTGCGGTTGAGGTTTGGGACCTGTGCTAATTATTAGTAATGACCCTTGAAGTTTGTTTAAAATTTTCTAAGCTTTATTAAAGGTGTTTGCCTTGTTGGTTTGCTTATTACTGGCAAGAACTTATTGTTCTATTCTGAAAACAAATCATGGAAAGGCTCTTTCCTGACCTCATTTTCCGGATTGTAATCTGGATTAACCGTTGGCCAGTACCTTTCGTCGATATTGATTTTTAGCCAGTCCATCAGTTTTTTGAACAAGGCCTCCCGCAATACTGTCTTTGTTGAAGCCAAATCGTTTTTTTCAAAGGGGTCTTCTTTAATATTGTAGAGATGAAACCGACCATACCAATCGAATATTAATTTGTAATCTCCTTCCCGAATTGCAGATTGTGGTGTTAGGGCATATGGCTCGTAAGGACTTTTGTAAATTACATTAAAAGGGTAGTGCCAGTAGTGAGTTTCCTTACTATACGCCTTTTTACTGTTTTCAGGGTCTGAAAGTAGGGGCAGGACACTTTCTCCATCAAGCTTGTTGGTTTTGGCAATAGTTTTTGCATCATATCCCGTAGCTTCTAAAATTGTGGGATAAATATCGGTGCAATCTACGGGTACGTCTACCCATTGTCCTTCCTCGATTTTTCCTTTCCATCGAAAGACAAGCGGTATACGAATTCCGCCTTCGGTTACGCAGGCCTTTCCTCCTAAAAACGGACTGTTGTCCGTGCCTTCACCATTTGGGGTGATTTTAGAATCGATACCTCCGTTATCAGACATGAATACCACCAAAGTATTTTCGTCCAGACCGGTTTCTTGAAGTTTTTTCAGAATTTCACCTACAGATCGATCCAAACTTTTTATCATGGAAGCATAGACCGGATCTTTATGGCCATTCCATCCTTTGGTAGGCTTGTTTTCAAAATAAGCAACTTCATTTTCTTTTCCTTGATAAGGGGAGTGGATGGCAAAATGTGAAAAATAGAGAAAAAATGGCTGGTCTTTAAGTTTAGATCTCTTGTCTATGTAATTTAGGGCCTGAACGGTCAAGTCGTCCGTCAGGTAATCTTCATTGGTCTCCTGACCTGAATCGCCTATTTCCGAATGTTCCTGTGGCATTTTTGGAAAGCGGGTCTTTTCTTTATTATCCCAGCTTTCTTTCCAATCATAATATACCGAACCTCCTGCGTCGAACCAGGCCAAGGGTTCGAAACCTTGGTCAGCAGGCTGGTATCCCTTGGCACCGAAACCACCGATATGCCATTTTCCGATAAAGGCGGAATGATAGTCTTCTAGAGCTTCGGCAATTGAAAGTTCGTCTCTCCCCGCATCGCTGGAGGTTCCAGTAGGCACGGCGGAATTTGATATGCCATTGTCTAATGCCTGCTCAATTAAAATATTGTCTTTGTGTTCCAATACATCATGGGCATAATATCCGTCAGGGACCGGTAAATTTTGATTGTAATAGGTTTCACGCGGGGGCATGGCGGTTGTGAAACCAAGTCTACCTGCATATTTTCCTGTCAAAATGCTGGCACGCGTAGGCGAGCATAGTTGATTGGCATAGGCTTGAGTGAAGGCTGTACCTTCTTTGACCAATCGGTCGATGTTGGGCGTTTCGTAGAACATTTCGGATGCCTCGGCTCCAGTAAACTTATGGGCGTAGGCCTGACTGTCCATAATTCCGTAATCATCGGCAAGGATAAATATGATGTTGGGACGACTGGTAGGTTTTTTAGATTTTACTTTTTCTTCATTAATAAATTTGCATCCAAGGAACAAAAAAACCAAGAGAGATAGAATACCTTTTTTAATGTATGACATAGATAGCTTAAGGAGTTATGAGGTATGTGTTACATAGCCAGAATAAGAATTCAAGATTTCTTGGTTACAGTACCATTTAGAGTATCTTCAAAACCAGAGTGGTGACCCCATTCTTTTCTTCTTCATTCATCAAAATTTGAATTTTTTTGGGCATGGCCGCTTCAACTTTCTTACGCCAGTTTTGTTGTAGGGCAATAAGTTCGTTTTTTTTTTTTTAATTTCCAAAGACGCTAGATTATTCATTTCGCCAATGTCAGTTTATAGATTAAAAAGTACTAAGTGGACATCGGCTAAAATGAATATGATATTCGGTTGTTTCGTTGGTTTAGTAATTTCATTTTTGTAATCAGATTTATAAGTTGTATAAGTTGAAACGGCCATATAAAATATTAAAATGTTCCCCAAACGATAAGTTAGTTTTATTCTGAATAATAATAATTAGCCCTTCTGTTAGGGGCATTGTCGCCTGCTTCAAAAAGATCTTGTATATTTTCTAATTTCGATGGATTATCAATCCAATGAAAGTTTAAATTAAGCGTGCTGTACGGGATTAATAAACTTTTAGGTACTGCCAACATTAATTGATTCCCTTCAAGCTTATAGGTTATTGCGGCAATCGTTTTCCATCCTTTTTTTGAATGGAATTTTTTGATAGTGGTTTGTCCATTTTCGATTACATCGTGGTTGATCATATAATCATATCCTTCCCAACCAGTTGTTTTGTCTTGATCGGAATCTATAAATAACAACATCCAATTTTTGTTTTCGGGGCTTGAAATATTGTCCTTAGTTTTTACATAAAAGTAAACCTGGTTGTCATCCCTTGCTACCTTTGATATTAATATATCATTTCTTCCATTGGTTTTTATATATGGGCCTGCACTACCTTGTTTTTGGCTGCTTCTATGTGCGATATCCCCTATGTTATCGGAATATGTTGTGGTTACCGTATCCCATTGGTCAAAGCTGCTAGAGATATCTATGGTTTTTTTAAATCCTGATTCCATAGGTTTTTCAACTCCCTTAAACTTACGAACATTTGCCATTAATTGATAGTAGTAATTGTCGGTATGACCGCCTTTCATGGGTTCAATATCACGACTGTATTCTTGATTGTATTGATCTATAAAATAGACATCGCCTTCTTTGAGTTCTCTTCCTACCTTTCCTAGATGGGCACCCGGATAAAAACTCCATTTTTGAAGTTCCTTGCTGATATCCATTCCCATTTGCATCCTTCCCGCCGACCACTCGTTCCATCCGGTTACAAAAACAAATTCTGGATCAATCTCAAGGGCCCTATCCCATTGTTCCTGAAAAAAGAGGCCTTTATCAGTATCGGGCGTTACATCAAATTCATTTGTTTCAGGTTGATGGAAATTACGAAAACTCCGACCGATATTTGAAAGAGGGTGTTGTGCTACGGCCACAGGCATCATTTCTTTTTCTTTGGGATTTTCATGCCACGCAACAGCCTGTGGAAAATGGTCTACCCAAGGCCACTCATCCTTACCTTCTTGGTCGTGCCAAGGTAACGATGTCCATGCCCAGCTTTGCTTTAGATTAAAAAAAGATTCAATTTCTTCTGAGAATTTTATATCATTTACCTTATTACGTTCTGGCATTTCGTGTTGGCCATATAGTAATAAGGGTTTTCCTTTCCATTGAAACCATAGATTTTGGAATAATCCCTTAGAGTAAAATTCCTCCCATAATTTGTTCACGGATATTTCACTTCCTAAAAAAGAAATATACGGAGTCGCTTCCCCATCATTTCTCATTTTTGAGAATACATCGCAAATATTTAAATACGTATCTGGAAAAGTCTCGTTGTTCGTTACATCTAAAATAATGACGTCTACCCCAGCGTCAGCCAATTGATAGGCATGTTTTCGAATGGCCCATTTTTCGTTGTTCAAATAATAGCCCATTTCCGGTTCGCCCCAGTAATGCGCTCCAGTGCCCCATTGTGGATTCTTCGGATTCTTTTCTACGATTTCCGTTACGTTGAAAGGACCAGAACTATTGGGGTCATTGTGTGTTAAGAAATAGAACATACCCACATAACGGTTCTCTTTTGGAGGGCCGACTTCGGCATAGTCAGGAAGGCTTCTACCTAAAGCATCTGAAGCCTGCCAGTTTGGATTAGGGATGTTCTTTGATGACACTAATTTTTTTTTGCCGATCTTATCCTTATGACGAATCTCGTCCCAGCTGTCGATCCCAATCATCGCTTTGTATTGGTCGTACACCTCATCTTCTTTGTCCGTACCAAAGGCTTGGTACACGTACCAGACCGGTTTGATACCTGTCGGGTCTTCTTCATCATCCGGAAATCTTCTTAGACCGATACGTAACCCGCCCTCGTTACGGTTGTCCTGCCAGTTGTGGTATTGAAAGCCATCTATACCGTCTAGATATTTGATTTTTTTCATGGCATAAGCCATACCGGCCGCTTGCTCCTTTAAATCTTGTTGGCTATAAGTAGGTGAGTTGGTACCGTTTTCGGAAAGATAAACAATGCGTTTAGTCTTCCCTTTGTACAATACTTCTGGTTGTTTTACCCAAGCGTCCAAAACCTCTGTATTCTTGAAGGTGATTAACTGGGTGTCAAAATCGAAGCTCACTTTATTATCTAGCCAAGTCTTGGGTTCCCTCAAAGACTCAGGGTAGGGGTGATGGGCGATAGCCCATTCAAAATCTCCTTCTGCTTTTGAAAATTGTAGCAACTGTTCCAAAAGTTCTTTGGATAGATAGAATTTTGGATTGGAAGTCCAGTTCCAATAATGTGTAAGTGAGATAAATACCTTGGAATTGGGATTGTACTTTCTGGCGATGTTATGTGACATCCGCATCGATTTATGGTATAGGTCCATAAAAACCAATGCCGTTTTGTCTCCGGCATTTGTCCACACCCATCCAGCATCGACTTCATTGTGAATGATCCAATGATGTATTCGACCATATTTTTTATCAGGGCGACTATAGCGTTCTGCCAAGAAATCAAGAACTGCTGCGTAATACTGGACACCTTCCGGGGATGTCAAATTGGGCATACTATAAATGCCTGCCGGATCACAATCAGGGTGCTGCAATATCATCCCTATCTCTGGGTCTTTCGCTTTTGAGGCCTTGTCGACCAAAAGAATGGCTGAAACCTCAATATCGCGTTCTGCTGTGGTCAGTAAAGTTTTGTCATAGTTCGCTACTTGTTCCTTATCTACGTAATACGTCTTGCCCATATACTTAAAAGGCATGTTCTCTGGAGAAGGGGCCGATCTAAAAAAATGGGTGACCCAAATATTCACGGTGGCACTGGTGATGCCTAGGTCATCCAAATCTGAAACTGGCGCATCCCTATTGGCACTGTAGCCACCCAATCCTTTTTTGGTCGAAGGTTTTACAAAGGGATAGTTATATTTTGGAACGATGGAGTCAGCATAGCGAGCTTGCGACGCAGGGGTATATCTATCTCCAATTTTTTGAACAATCATCCATTTAGAGAGTACCCTGTCTTGTTTAAAACCATGGCGTTCTATGGTGCGGTCAATGTTTATTTTAAAATTTTTCCCAATATGTTTCAATGGAGCCAGAAATTCAAATGTAGACAATTCGGTCGCATGTTCATATGGACTGACTTCGGCCAGAAACAAATTTTTATTGTCCATTATATTTCCTTCTAAATGTAATTTGTTATTTGTAACTAGTACATTGGTAATTTGGTTTAGATATTCCTTATTTAAATAGGATACCAAGTTGGTTTCAAGAATTGCTTCTTCCTTTTTAAGAGCTTCCTTTTTAGCCTCCAATTCGGCTTCACGAGCCGTTTGTGGTCGTAGAACCAAATCTTTTATTTGAATTTTTAATGCGGGGGCAGCACCAAAATCCAAACGGAGAAAATCTCCCTTCTTGCCCCAATTTGCAAGTTCTTCTGTTAAGTCGACCTTAAATTCTACCCAGCCTTCTGTGGAACCCACATCCCTGATAATCTTAGGTTTCACACCCTCTTTAGTAGGATAAAATTGTATCTCAATAAAATCTACTCCTGTCGGGCAGAAGTACTCAAAAGCAAATCGATTATTGGTCTTATCCAAATCTGTTAAAAACACATTAGTAAAGACATATGGATCTTTACCTGTTGTAATAATATCATTAATGCCTTCGTCCAAAACTTTTAAGTCAAGATCATTGAAGTCACTTGAATTAACAGACATATGCTGCACTGTATTTTGACAAAAAATACTAAATGGTAAGGTCAAAAAAAGAAAGAGATACTTGCTCATAAATTTTTAATTTGTTTTTTAATTTAAAAGTACATAGTTTGTTTTGGACAACCATCCTGTACTATGCTGTAACAGCATAGTACAGGATAATTTTTAAAATTTATGTCTATAGCTTTACCAGTAGTTTCACGAATACACAATATAAAATGAAAATTCAATTATTATTATTTATTGTATTCCTTGCATTATCCAATGCTTTCGGTCAAGAGCGTCCAAATATTATCGTAATTTATACTGACGACCAGGGTTATGCTGATATTGGGGCATATAATCAAGTAGATGATATTAAGACGCCTAATATCGACCTTTTGGCCAAAAATGGGGTCCGCATGACTTCAGGTTACGTTACAGCACCACAATGTATTCCTTCAAGGGCTGGTTTGTTAACGGGAAGGTATCAGCAACGTTTTGGGCTTGATCATAACGGTTTGATACCACTACCTTTAGACGAGGTCTTGATTTCACAGCGTATGCAATCTGCCGGTTATGTCACGGGCATGGCCGGAAAATGGCATTTGGATCCCAATCATCAATCTACAGAATGGATTGTTGATAACATGCCCGAATTGAAAGGCAAAAAAGTACACGAACCCTCAGATATTCCATTTCAAAAAAAAATTCCATATATGAGTTCCAATAGGGGGTTTGAAAAAACCTTTCAGGGTTATATAAATGATTATTGGGCAACTTATACCTTAGATGGAAAAGATATTGAGGCCCAATGGATAAAACAGGAAGGATATAGATTGGATATACAAACGGAAGCAACCGTTGAATTTATTGAAAAAAATAGTAAGAAACCGTTCTTTTTTTACCTTTCTTATTTTGCTCCCCACGTACCTTTGGAAGCGACCAAAAAATATTTGGATAGATTTCCAGGGGACATGCCAGAGCGCAGAAGACACTGTTTGGCAATGATGTCTGCTATTGATGATGGTGTTGGAAAAATAAAAGAAACTTTACAAAGAAATGGTATTGAGGATAATACAATAATCTTTTTTATTAGTGATAATGGTGCACCATTAAAAATAACCAAGGAAGATATACCCATAACCTTTCAAGGCGGCGCTTGGGATGGGTCGTTAAATACCCCATGGTTAGGGGAGAAAGGAATGTTGTCCGAAGGAGGAATCAGGGTTCCGTTTATCATGAATTGGCCAGCTGGACTGCCAAAGGGAAAAGTCTATGATAAGCCAGTCATTTCGTTGGATATGGCGGCTACATGTGCGGCAGTCGCTGGATTACCTCCTACGGAAGAATTAGATGGGGTCAATCTAATTCCTTATTTGAACGGGTCTCAAGCGGAAGATCCCCATGAAGCTTTATTTTGGCGATTTTGGGGGCAATTGGCGGTTCGAATAGGCGATTTCAAATTCCTAAAAACAGGTGAAGTTGAGTATTTGTTCAACGTTTCATCACAAGATCACGAAAAGAGTAACCTTATTGAAGTATATCCTCAAAAAGCAGAAATTATGAAAAAACGATTATTGACTTGGGTTGGGGAACTTAAAAATCCTTCAACACTTTTCGGTGAAATTGGTAGTGAAAAAAGTTGGTACGATCATTATTTTAAAAATAACTAAGAAAAGGCAAGAACAAATCTAAACTCAAAATGGATTTAAACCAAATCTTCCAAAAAAACCTTTATCTCTAGGTTATAGGAATTTTAGTGATTATTGATGCAAATTTTTATAAAACATAGGTTAATGAATTACTTTACACATTTCTTTTTATCGAAAGACGCCTTACTCACAACTGAATATTTGAGTATTTTGAGCCCAACAATAAAATCCATGATGGAAGATTATTTGTCTTGTCGTGCTGAGTATCCCGATATGTTGGAAACTTGGACCAAATCCTATAATTTCACAGGTCCCCATTCCTTATGAAATCTAGATATATTTTGAAGTACAATTGGCCGTGGTATAATGCGCTTATAGCAATCTCTTTAATTTTTTTAGGTTGTAATTCTGAACCACAAATATTTTTAGCCAATGAAGATTGGGCGGCCCCCGGAGGAAATCAAGGTCAAACAAAGTATTCGGCTCTGGACCAAATCAATAAGGATAATGTAGGGGAACTTGAGGAAGTATGGGCTTTCAATTCCGGAAATATGAAAGGTAACATACAAGTTAATCCACTTGTTGTTTCAGGGGTAATCTATGTAATCAGCCCTACCCAAGATCTTATAGCCATTGATGGCACTAACGGAGAAGAAATATGGCGTTTCAATGCAGCAAGGAGTGGTGAAACTTTCGGTGGTATAAACAGGGGGCTCTCTTATTTTAGATCGAATGAATCCCAATGGATATTCTATACCTCCGGACCTTTCTTAAATGCTGTGGATGTGGCAACAGGTAAGGCCGTAAGTACGTTTGGCGATCAAGGCCGCATAAATATCAATGAAGGTTTAATTAAAGAGGCCGCCAAAATGGGTATATCATCGCCTGGGGCCCCTATGATATATAGAGACAAAATTATAGTGGGCGCCATGAGTTGGAGCTCTCCTGCAAATATCAGTGCATTCAATGTGTTTACAGGAAAAAGAGAATGGATCTTCCACACCATACCAAGGCCTGAAGAGTATGGTTATGATACTTGGGGCGACAAGAATTTTTGGAAAGAAGGAGCGGGAGTAAATGTATGGGGCGGAATTAGTGTTGACGAAAGTAATGGCTTGGTGTTTTTTGCAACAGGACAGCCTAAAGATGATTTTTACCGACCAGACAACAAGGGAAAACAATTATTTGGAAATTGTATTGTTGCGTTAAATGCCGATACAGGAGAACTCAATTGGCACTACCAAGCCATTCACCACGACCTGTGGGACTTAGATCTACCCTGTGCTCCCGTTCTAACAACCCTTTTGGATAATGGCAAAAAAGTTCCTGGTGTCGTGCAGTTAAGCAAAACTGGAAATGTATTTCTTTTTAACCGGGTAACCGGAAAATTGTTATCCGATGTAGAGGAGCGTGCTGTTCCCCAAAGTCCTCTTTATGCTGAAAAGGCTTTTCCAACCCAGCCCTTTGTGAAATGGCCAGAGCCTATTTCCAAACAGGTGGTAACCGCTGATGAATTGACCAACATTAGCTCAGAAGCAAGATCCTACGCTTCCAAGAAGTTTAATAGTGCGGATACCGGTTGGTTTGTTCCACCATCAGAAAAAGGAATTATATACTTTGGGATTCATGGTGGTGCAGAATGGGGAGGTGGGTCCTATAATCCCAAATCCAACACCCTCTTCGTAAATTCAAACGAGTTGGCGTGGCATATTACCATGCAAAATATTAATTCAGACGAAAAAGATAGCACAAATAAACACCCAGGAAGAAATTTTTATCTGGAGAGAGGATGTGTTAGTTGTCATGGCACAAACCTAGAAGGCGAAGGGAGTATCCCTTCGTTAGAGAATCTCGCCAGTAAATATAACCAACAGGAAATAGCGCAAATTATATCCAAGGGCAAAGGAGCCATGCCTTCTTTTTCTCAAATTCCAGAAGATGAATTACAGTTAATTTCAGCATACTTAATAGATCTCGAAATAGATATGGACGAATCAAAGATAAATGATACTATAAAAGCCCCTTATTACAAAGCCATTGCCTATACCAAATTTTTAGACGAAAAGGGATATCCGGCAACTGCCCCTCCTTGGGGAACTTTAAATGCACTTGATTTAATCACAGGTAAAATTAAATGGAAAGTGCCGTTAGGAGAATACCCGGAACTTACCGAAAAGGGAATTCCAATAACTGGAACCGAAAATTTTGGTGGTAGCATCGCTACTGCCGGGGGGGTTATATTTATTGGCGCCACAAGAGACAGGAAGTTTAGGGCATTTGATCAGGACACTGGGAAAATTTTATGGGAGTATCAATTGCCGTATGGAGGCTATTCCACTCCCAGTACCTTTATGGCTAAAGGAAAACAGTATGTCATTATTCCGGCCACAGGAGGTGGAAAGCTCGGTAAACCAACGGGGGATACCTATGTTGCTTTTGCACTGCCCTGATAAATAAATTTTTAATACAGATATAATTACAGTACTAAATGAAAAATTTCACTTTAAAGATTATCAAGACGCTTCTTTTAGTTTTGATTTCAGTAGGCACTATTACTGCCCAAAAGACAAACGGAAAGAAAAAAATAGTTCTTTTGGCGGGTGCAAAAAGCCACCCAGCGGACTTTCATGAATACATAAAAACAGTCCGCCTTATCAAGGTAATGCTCGATAACTCGAATGTTAAAAATTTAGAAACAGAAATTCACTACAATGGATGGCCTGAGAATGAAAGCACCTTAGAAGATGCAGATTTGATATTAAACTTATCTGATGGATATGATGGTATAGAAGGGACTCCCTTTGCTCCTGTGGCATTCCGTACGCCTGAAAGGATGAAACTTATAGAAAGGCTTATGAAAAGGGGATGTGGATTTATCACCATGCATTTCTCGACCTTTATCAGAGATAAGGAAGGCAAACAAGTACTTGATTGGGTGGGAGGCTATTTTGACTGGCAAGGCGATACCGGGGAGAAAAATTGGTATTCCTCTATAAAGACTATTTCTGCCGCTATAAAAAGAGAATCTTTGGGCGAACATCCGATTACTAATGGCGTGGAACCATTTTCTTTAAAAGAAGAATTTTATTACAATATAAGGTTTAAAGAAAACGATAAACGGTTAAAGCCCATACTCACTATTTCGGAATTGGAGACTGAACAAGAGAATGGAAAAGTAGTAGCTTGGGCCGTAGAAAGGGAAAATGGTGGTCGTGGTTTTGGCACGACAATGGGCCATTATTATGACAATTGGGAAAACGAAAATTACAGAAAACTTCTCTTAAATTCAATTGTATGGACAGCCGGCGCAAAGGTTCCTAAAATGGGTGTAAAATCAAGATTTTATGATGATAAGGAAGTTACTCAAAATCTTTTTGGAAAATCTCTTAAAGCACTTATTTTTACTGGTAACCATCACCCAGGTCATCACTGGAAGGAAACAACCCCTGTTTTAAAAGAAACATTGGAGAAAGATTCCCAAATGAAAGTTGATATCTCCACTAATATTGAAGATTTAAATCAATATAACATCGAGGATTACGATGTTTTACTTCTGAATTATTGCAACTGGGAAGATCCAAAGGGTATTAGCAATCGATCTAAAGAGGCCTTGGTCAACTATATGAAAAAGGGTGGGGGATTGGTAAGCGTCCATTTTGCGAATGGGGCTTTCCATTATTCTTTGCCAAATGCCAGTGAATCGGATTGGCCAGAATACCGGCAAATTATACCGCGTGTCTGGAATCATGGAGTAAGTAGTCATGATAATTATGGTGAGTTTATCGTTAATATTGTAGATGCCAATAGTGTCATTACAAAAGGTCTTAAGCCATTTAAAACAGTTGATGAACTATACTTTAATCAGGCCGGGGACATTCCAATAACTCCATTGTTAACGGCAACATCAAAAATAACGGGCAAGGATGAACCTTTAGCATGGACATACCAATACGAAAAGGGAAGGGTCTTTCAAATTCTTTTGGGCCATAGTGTTGAATCGCTGGAGATTCCAGAGGTTATAAAAATAATAGAAAGAGGGACATTGTGGACAGCAGGGAAATTATAAATAGAGTAATAAATTTATGAGAAACTCACTGATATTTGTATGTGAGAATGGTGTACAGCTAGATATTGCTCAATCAAAATTGATTTCTGAATATTAACATATTGATGAGGAAAAGAATGTTGACTTTGGAAATTAGTTTGGTCATAGCTATAAAATGCCCTTTACCTCTGATTGATAAAATTATTTTAAGCTCCTTTAAAATGTTGTAGGCTTTATCTACTGTATCTCTAGAAAGAAGGAATTCCTCGCTAAAACTATTTATGGAGGGAATTTTGTCATCCACCTTAAGATGGCCCATTGAGATATATTGAATGATTGAATCAACAATCTACCTATATTTTGGGATCCTGGAATCGTCGTCAATTTTAATTAGTCTAAACATTTTTATTAATTGATAAATTATAGTTTTTTGCTATTTCATCACAGTATAAGTAATAGTGGTGTTATTTTATTGATAATAATTGGTGCTTTTGTAAAATTTATTGTTTTTCATAAAAGCAGCACAGTACAGGATGGAAACCCAAGAACTTCCCAATACTTTAACGACTATTAAATTATCAAACTATTAAATATGAATCAATCGGTAATTATGAAAATAATAGCAATATTAACAATCTTATTGGCAATTGCGACGCAATCTGTTCTTGCGTAAACTGTTATTAACACAAATGCTTTAAGCGGTTCCCAACTATCAATTAAGGAACTGTCAACACGAACAAAAGGAGGAAAAATGATTGCGCCTGTTGTTGATATTTTTACACATCTTAAAGGTTTTCACGATTATAAAAAGGTAAGAGAAGAAATGGTCTTTTTAAAAAAGCTGGGTTTTGAAAGGGTTTATTTGGTGATCTCCCAACCTGGATATCCTTCCTTCGCCAATCCAACTGTTTCTGTTATGCCTCCCGATAAGGGCACAGGAAATCAAACCTTGGAATCTATATTGGCGCTTGGAGACCCGAACTATGTATATTTATATGAAGCCCAAAGATTGGGATTGGAAGCCTGGGCTATAATAAAACCATATGAATCAGGGACAGGATTTACTATTCCGCATGGATCCAATGCTCCGCTTAGTAGAAAACAGATAGAAACTATTGGTGGACAACACATTCATTTTGATAATTTAATATCCAATAATCCGAAATTAAGAGTAAGAAGAAGGCCTGAACCAGATTCCATACTAAATAGGTTAAATGAACCAGTAGAAGCTTTGGAAGTTGCTTTTAGTTTGGATTCTTTCAGACAAAAGGCTTCTTCTAATACATATTTTGAATTTAAGGGGTTAAAGGATTTAGAAATTCAGATCCCTGAAATTACGCTTTGGCATAGTGAGAGTAATGGTAAGTATATCAAATATGATGGTAATATTGAAGTAGCGTCAAAATTTGAATATCGCAAGGTGAAAGATGCGAACGGATTTTCATTATCTGACAAGCCAAAGCGTTTTCTAGTACTAACGATTAAAAATTTCAGCTTACCTGAAAATTATAATTATTTGGCAATAACCCTTGGTCAGCATAAGAATTTATATACGATACCCTATTCAATGATAAAAGCTTATACATCTTCAGGAGAGATACCCATAACTACTGGTGTTTATTCTAGAAGCCCGATGAGTCAAGAGGAAGGAAGGAAGTCTCCAGAAGAAAGGGAATGGGGACTGGAATTTTTTCCTGTTAAAGGTGAAGAAGCGGCCAGATTGTTCATGGAATGGGGTTTTGAATTTGAATTTTATGGAGCAGGATTTTGGGGGGACGGTTGGGGCAGCAGTCCAATTTATGGTATTGCAAAAGGTAAACGCGAATATATGGCAGGAACCCCATGTGAAGCTTATCCTGAAGTACAAGAATACTGGATAGATCAAGTGCAACGTGTTGTGAAAATGGGGTTTGATGGGATTGATTTTCGACTCCAAAACCATTCGGGCATGGTATCAGATTACATAAATTATGGATACAATGAGCCCATAATAAAACGTTACAAGGAAAAATATAGGGTTGATATTCTCAAAACAAAAGCAGACCCAATGAAGATTATGGAAATAAGAGGGGAATACTTCTTGTCGTTTCTTGAAAAAGCAGCAGATATTATTCATTCATCTGGTAAAAAGATGCAGGTACATTTACGTCATGCCAATGAGGTACCTTTATTGTCCGATGACTTTAATGAATTAGGTTTCTGGGCCATGCCCAAATTATTGCTCGATTGGAAAAAGGCAATAGATTTGGTTGATGAGGTGACGATCAAAGATTATTATCATGGCAACTACCGATCCATAATGAGTGATAGCATAAAAACGTACGCCAGCGATAATGGCAAGCGTGTGTGGGTTCACAATTACTTTACCCAGGGAGATGGGGTAGAATATGACTTTTTAAATGCAATAGAAAGAGACCCAAAGGTAGGGGGCATCCTACTGTATGAAGTGAAAAAGGGCCTGTTATACACAGGTTTTCCAGATCAAAAGTGGGGGCAAAATGAACAGATTATCAGCAAATTAAGAAGTGTACTACAGAAATTGAAAAAGAACTAGGTTGGAAACCTAGTAGATTATTGAATTGTGTCATTGCTAATCCCAATGGAGTTTGATAGAACGAAAATAACTTCCTGTCCATGGAAATGATAAAGTATACATAAACTAACCGATAGTTATATTAACTATGGTAATATATTTTTAGGGGCATTGTAGAAATACACACTTGAACATTAACATATCAATTATGAAAATATCAAAACTGATCATTAGTAATATAGCACTTTTAATCTATTTTCTTTCAGGAGTAGTCTTGGCACAAAGCAACGATTCATTTCTACTACCCCCAGAGGTGATTATGTTACCTGAGAAAACCGGTATTCATTCACCGGCTAAAAGAAAATTCACGGGTATTCCCAGCGTGGCGATAAGCCCCGAAGGACGTTTGTGGTCCACCTGGTATACCGGCCCTACTCCCCATGAGGATTTAAATAATTATGTTGTACTATCTACCAGTGGTGATAATGGAAGTACCTGGCAGGAGGTATTAGTGATAGACCCTGACGGCCCGGGAGAAGTCAGGGCATATGATCCTGAGATATGGATTGATCCCGATGGAAAACTTTGGGTATTTTGGGCACAGGCTGCTGCTATTGGTAATGGTGCAACGGTTTTGATAGAAGAAGGGACGGCGGCCGGAGTATGGGCTATAAAAGCCGATAATCCAGAATTAGAGGACCCAAGTTGGGGTGCCCCGGTCAGAATTACCGATGGTGTAATGATGTGCAAACCATTAAAGTTGTCGACAGGAGAATGGATATTGCCGGTTTCTATTTGGAAAAAGGAGCCATATAATGCAAGAATGGTAGTCTCCAAGGATAAAGGGGTTACCTGGAAGGTCAAAGGAGGTGTATCCGTACCCGATGATGTAAGGACTTTTGATGAAAATATAATTATAGAAAGAAAGGACGGTTCGCTATGGATGCTTATACGTACAAAATATGGAATTGGCGAGAGTATTTCAAAAGATCGTGGTTCTTCATGGTCCCCAGTTGCCCCATCGGTAATATCCCATCCGTCAGCCAGATTTTTTTTAACCAGATTAAAATCAGAGAACTTATTGCTTGTTAAACATGGCCCAATTGATGTGAAAATTGCACGCTCTCATTTAATGGCATTCATTTCAAAGGATGATGGAAAATCTTGGTCCAGCGGTTTGCTAATTGATCAGCGAAACGGTGTTTCCTATCCCGATGGACAGGAAACCGAAGATGGAAAAATTTATATTGTTTACGACTACAATAGGACAACAAACCAGAATATTTTTATCACAAGTTTTACCGAACAAGATATACTAACAAATGATTATGACAAAAGCATAATAAAAATTTATAACAATAGAAAGATCGTAAGTGAGGGTGGAAAAGATTAATAACTGTTTATTTCAATACATACTTATATAGCCTTACTCATATTGGGCATTTCCGAATTCAGTTTTATTTTGTTTTCAGGAGTATTTTAGGGGCTTATATAAATAATATTCTTCCTGTTTTAGACTCTCACATATATTTACCTAACTACACATTATATTACATATTTTTTGATTTATTCCAAACTGCTATAACCGAGAAATTAGTCTTTAATATTGAAATACAAGGCACTATGGGTTTAAGCCTTGAAGTCCTCAAATGGAATTCCGATCTATAAAATTAAAGGGATTTTTAACTTTACCCTTTTGTTTGTCCAAGATCATCCTTGCCGCCGTTTCGCCCATGGCCTTGAAGTCAGTCGAAATACAAGTAATCCCCAACAACTCTTTTAAGGGGGTGTCATTATAGGATATTACTCCTATTTCCATGCCCAAAAGAAATTCCTTTTCCCGGATTTGATTGACCAAACTTACCAAATCGGTTTCCTCTATGGTGATAAAAAGGTCGCCCTTCTTTAATACTATATCATCATAAATCTCGTTTATTACCTCGAAGTCTATTTTATATTCTACACAAAATTTACGAAAACCATGTAAGATTCTTTTAGGATATGGATAGACCGCATTTTCGGGATAGACCAAAATCAATTTCCCATATCTGGATATTTTTGTCAATCCTTCTATAAGTGCGTTATAGATATCATTCTCAAAATCCTGATAAATTTCTATGATATCGTCTTCAATTTCAATATTATTGTTGTCCATCAGAATAAGTTTATCCTTAGGTATGCTATTCATTGCTTTGACCGCTTCCTCTGTATAACTAATATGCTTTAGCTCATCAGTCTTAAAATGAGGCATAATGATGTAATAATCATATGCCTTAATATTCTTCTCCATGATATTTAAAAATATTGAATTGTCACAATGATAAATATGAAGGTCCGTTTGGGAGCTACCTCCAATGGTATTTATAAAAGAATTGTAAATGCGCATTTTATAGGCACTTAGCTTATTTATAAGGAAAAGTATATTGACCTTGGATATCAGTTTTGTTCTGGTTATGTAGTAACCCTTTCCCCGTATCGAGGTAATTATCTTACGGTCCTTTAAAATTTGGTATGCCTTATCTACGGTATCCCGGGATAGTACCAACTCCTCGCTAAGGCTATTGATGGAAGGAATTTTGTCATCAATCTTAAAATTTCCGTTTGAAATATTAGTGATAAAGGAATCTACTACCTGTTTATACTTAGGGATCCTTGAATTTTCATCGATTTTTAGGTATTTGTACATATGTATAATAATAGGTGATTTAATTTAAAAAGTTGGCCATTTTTATTTCGGTATATGCAATGTTAGTTATTTAAATTGAATTCTATTGGCCTGTTTGAGCTCCCATTGCAACTACAATGTTCAATAAAATAAAAAAAAATTGCTTTTTGCAGTACAGTGCAGGATGGAAACACGAGGGCACTACTATACTTTAGCGAATATAAAAATATCAAGCAATTAAAAATGAATCAATCGGGAAAGAATTTTAAATATGTGAATTATCTCTGGGAGGAGAATAAGGCCAATCAATTAGGGGACGATCAAGTAGAGCTGTTTTTATATAGGTCTAATATTCTTGGAGCAGATCTACGTATTACAAATTACGGTGGAGGCAATACCAGTTGCAAGACCATGGAAAAGGATCCATTGACCAATGAAGTGGTAGAGGTAATGTGGATCAAAGGTTCCGGAGGAGATATAGGGACATTGAACAAGGCGGGAATCGCAGGTCTTTACACCGAAAGATTAAGAAATTTGAAAAACGTTTATGGTGGTCTTGCGGATGAAGATAGGATGGTAGGCCTATTTGACCATTGTATTTACGATCTTGATAGCAAGGCTCCGTCCATTGATACCCCTTTACATGGCTTGCTTCCTTTTAAACATATTGATCATTTACATCCGGATGCCTTAATAGCGGTTGCAGCTGCCAAGGATAGTGAAAAGGTTACCAAAGAAATTTGGGGAGATACCATGGGTTGGGTGCCTTGGCAAAGACCAGGTTTTGATCTTGGGCTACAGTTGGAAAAATGTTTGAACGACAATCCTGGAATAAGGGGAATCGTTTTGGGAAGTCATGGGCTTTTTACTTGGGGCGATACTTCCTATGAATGCTATATAAACAGTTTGGAAGTAATTGAAACGGCCTCGGAGTATATTGAAAAACAATTCAAGGAAAAAGGCAGCGTTTTTGGTGGCCAGAAGCTGGATAGTCTGCCTAAAGCGGAACGTGCTGAAAAAGCCTCCCAATTAATGCCTTTGCTCAGGGGACTATGTTCTTCCGAGAATAGAATGATCGGTCATTTTGCTGATAGTGAAGTGGTCATGGAGTATATCAACAGTAAGGATTTGGCATGTTTGGCCCCAATGGGTACCTCCTGTCCAGATCATTTTCTAAGAACAAAGATCCAACCTTTGGTTCTAGATCTGGACAAGAGCGAGGATATCAGCAACAAAGAGGCGGTTCTCAATAAATTGAAACCGGCCTTTGAGGCCTACAGAAATGAGTACAAGAAGTATTACGACACTTGTAAACGAGATAATAGTCCGGCCATGCGCGACCCTAATCCTGTAATTATTATCTATCCAGGTGTAGGAATGTTCAGTTTTGCCAAAAACAAACAGACTACCAGGGTAGCAAGTGAGTTTTACATCAATGCCATCAATGTAATGAGGGGTGCGGAAGCAATATCGGCCTATACTTCTCTGCCTAGACAAGAGGCTTTTGATATAGAGTACTGGTTGCTCGAGGAGGCAAAATTACAACGTATGCCAAAAGAACAGCCCCTATCCAGGAAAGTAGCTCTAGTAACCGGTGCAGGTGGGGGAATAGGCAAGGCTATTGCCGATAAATTGGCCCAAGAAGGTGCCAATGTGGTATTGACAGATATTGCCGAAGATCGATTAAAAGAGGCCGTAGACACTTATAAGCCGGACACTGCAAGTTATGCCGTTTGTGATGTTACTAAGATTGAATCCATTGCGGAAGCTTACAAAAAAGCGTGTTTGGATTTTGGTGGTGTAGACATTGTGGTGCACAGTGCCGGATTGGCAATTTCAAAACCCTTGGAAGAGACCACAGAAAAGGATTGGGATATTTTGCAAAATGTTTTGGTGAAAGGTCAGTTTGAACTTGCTAAACAAGCAGTGGCCATTATGCGCCAACAAGGGCTTGGAGGCGATTTTGTAAGCATAGCCAGTAAGAACGGACTAGTTTCAGGTCCTAACAATGTAGGATACGGAACTGCAAAAGCCGCGCAGCAACATATGGCCCGTTTATTGGCCGCAGAACTAGGTGGCGACAAGATACGTGTCAACACCGTTAATCCAGACGGAGTAATCGTGGGCAGTAAGATCTGGGAAGGCGAATGGGCAGAAGGTAGGGCCAAGGCCTATGGGATTAGCGTAGATGAATTGCCTGCACATTATGCCAAAAGAAATCTTTTAAACGAAATTATATATCCTGAGGATATCGCCAAGGGTGTATTTGCATTGTTGGCCGTTTTGGATAAATCAACCGGCAACATTATTAATGTGGATGGCGGAATGGCCAATGCTTTTGTAAGATAGTTAGTAAGTTAGTTTGAGTTAGTTGTTTAAGACCTGTCGGACCAACAATGTTCGGCAGGTCTAATTCTAATAGGGAATACAATGAGAATAGATAAAGATAGAATAAAAGAAAACGACCAAAAAGATTTAAAATCTCAGCAGGAAAAATTGGATTTCTTATCGAATAGCTTGTTAAAGGATGGTCATGATGTAGCACATATTATCAGTAAGTTGGCCCAGTTTCAAGTAGCCATTCCAAGTTGGGCTTTGGGCGCGGGAGGAACGAGATTTGGTAGGTTTTCCTTTCATGGTGAACCTGGCAGTTTGGAACAAAAAATAGATGACGTGGGTATATTGCACGCCCTCACTCAGACAGCCGGTGCCATATCCCTTCACATACCTTGGGACGTGCCAAAGGATTACGAAGCAATTAAACAGTTGGCGAGTTCACATGATATTGTTTTTGATGCTGTAAACTCAAATACCTTTCAAGATCAAAAAAACGCCAAGGAAAGCTATAGGTTCGGATCGTTGAGCAACCGGGAAAAAGCTATTAGGGAACAGGCAGTACAACACAACATTGATGTTATTAATATTGGCAACAAATTGGGGTCGAAAAGTCTTACGGTCTGGTTGGCCGATGGCGCCAATTTCCCTGGGCAAAACAATTTTCAAAACGCGCTACAAAACACTCAGGACAGTCTCAAGGATATTTATAAGGCCCTGCCGGAAAATTGGAAACTGTTCATTGAATACAAACCCTATGAGCCTAATTTCTACAGTACCGTAATCCAGGATTGGGGTACCTCATTTATGTTGGCCAACGAATGTGGGGAAAAGGCATATACCTTGGTCGATCTGGGACACCATTTGCCCAATTCCAACATCGAGCAGATAGTGGCTACCCTCATGTTAAAGGGCAAATTGGGAGGCTTTCATTTCAATGACAGCAAATATGGCGACGATGATATTACTGTTGGCAGTATTAAACCTTATGCCCTCTTTTTGATTTTTAACGAATTGGTCTATGGTATGGAAAACAATCCACAGAACCCATATCCGGCTTGGATGATCGATGCCAGCCATAATATTAAAGATCCGCTGGAGGATTTGATCCAATCTTTGGAAGCTATTCAGGAAGCTTACGCAAAAGCACTTTTAATAGATCAGAACCAATTGAGATCGGCACAAATGGAAAACGATGTGGTCCGCTGTCAAGAGATACTCCAGAACGCCTATCGCACGGATGTCAGACCCTTGCTGCAAGAAGCTAGACGTAAGAGTGGTGGAGCACTTTCCCCCATAAATGCCTATCGTTCGCTTAATGTAAGGGAAGTACTGGTCAAGGAAAGAGGTAAACATTCCGTAGCATCCGGTTTATAATTAAATAGGGATGAAGCAAAAGGTAACGGCGATTTTCGATATTGGAAAGACCAATAAAAAATTCTTTTTATTTGATACGGATTTTCAAGAGGTGTATCGTGAATATAATCGGTTCGAGGAAATTACGGATGAGGACGGTTATCCTACGGAAAACCTGGAAGCTCTGGAAAAATGGGCCAAAGAAGTGTTGGATAGAATGATAGATTCGCCCGAATTTGAGATAGTGGCCTTAAACTTTTCATGTTACGGGGCAAGTTTGGTCCATATTGACGAAAACGGGAAAGTACTTACTCCCCTTTACAATTATATGAAACCGCTTAAGGCTGAAGTATATGATGCGTTCTATGACAAATATGGTCCTGAAAATGAACTTTCCAGATCAACGGGATCTCAGAAAGTAGGTATGTTGAATACTGGGATGCATCTATATTGGTTAAAATATGCAAGGCCAAAGGTCTATGATAAGATAAAATATTCGCTACACCTGCCACAATTCCTTAGCTATTTGTTTACCGGTGTTCCCGTAAGCGAATATACAAGCATAGGCTGCCATACCATGCTTTGGGATTATGAAAAGAAGGACTATCATTCTTGGGTGTATCAAGAGAAAATAAATAAAAAATTGCCTCCCATTGTTTCTTCTAGGGAAACAATGCCTATTGACTACAAGGGCAAGGTTATTAAAATGGGTACTGGAATTCACGATAGTTCCTCTGCACTTTTGCCCTATATACGAAGTATTGGCAAGCCTTTTTTACTGGTGTCTACAGGGACTTGGAGTATCTCCATCAATCCTTTTAATAAAGGAATGTTGACAATAGATGATATTGATAATGGTTCTCTTTTTAACATGCGTATAGATGGCAGTCCTGTAAAAGTTTCAACACTTTTTTTAGGTAACGAATATAAACTTCAAATTAAGGCACTATCCGCTCATTACAAAAAACCGGAAGACTACCATAGGACCGTAAAATTTAATCAGGATACTTTTATTGAAATCAATAAAGACTTTATTTACATGTTCAAATGGTTTAGCATTACATCTGAGAACATGCCGGAGCAGACCAAAATTACATATAATAAATTTGAACATGCCTATCATCAGCTGATGTTGGAATTGGTGCTGTTACAAGTGAAAAGTATAAGGTCGGCCATTGGCGATGAAAAAATCGCGAGACTATATGTGGATGGAGGCTTTAGCGATAACGACGTGTATATCCAATTACTCTCGCAATATTTAAAGGACATGAAGTTAAGAACCACCAATTCTTCCTTGGGGTCGGCTCTAGGGGCAGCCATTGTAATTTCGGAAGTAACTTTGGAACCTAAATTCCTTAAGAAAAACTACTCTTTAAAGAAACATGTACCATTTATTATACAATAATCAACAGCACAACTTGCTGAGTTATGAACCTCACGAAAATAAGATTATAATTAAATAGATAACCGGACACCAAAACCAAATATAATAACCAACCACTATGAGCCAATACAACATTGAAGAGGAAGTAATCCAAGATCTAGCAGGAGGAGAATTTGAAAGAGAGCCCGTTCCTAAATCCAAATTAAAAGGATGGAAAAGTTTTTTGGGCATGTACGCTGGAGAGCATGCAGCAGGAACAGAGTTTGTAATAGGACCCTTGTTCTTGACAGCAGGTGTAAGTGCTTTTGATCTGATCATAGGCTTGTTGCTAGGCAATTTCTTGGCCGTGTTAAGCTGGCGTTATCTCACCGCCGAGATTGCCGTTAAAAACAGGTTGACACTTTATTATCAAATGGAGAAGATCTGTGGCAAAAAATTGGTGACAGGATATAATCTTGCGAACGGAATTCTTTTCTGCTTTCTGGCAGGGGCTATGATTACGGTATCCGCCACGGCGGTCGGCATACCATTTGATATGGAAATGCCCAAACTAACCGATACCACCCCCAATGGAGCAACTTGGATAATTATAGTGATTATTATAGGGGCACTTATTTCATTGATTGCCTCCAAAGGCTACGATACGGTATCAAAAGCAGCCAATTGGATGTCTCCCGTTATTGTCCTGGCTTTTCTGGCCTGTGGTATCGTGGCACTAAACCAATTGGGTGTTAAAAACTTCTCGGAATTTTGGGATATTTGGGGCGAAGGCTCAGAACCCTTTCCCGGACAGATCAAGTATACCTTCTGGCATGTAGTTATCTGGTCATGGTTTGCCAATGCTGCCATGCACATTGGAATGTCCGATCTCTCGGTTTTCCGATTTGCCAAGAACCCAAGTTCTGGTTGGACCACCGCTGCAGGTATGTACGTAGGCCATTTCATGGCTTGGATAGCCGCGGCCTTGTTATACGCTGTTTATTTACGATCGCCAGAAGCACAGACACTGCTCGCCAATGGGGAAGCGCCTACGGTTGCACCGGGACCTTTGGCCAACAATGCAATCGGTGTTTTTGGAATTATTGCGGTTGTTCTGGCAGGATGGACTACCGCCAACCCGACCATTTATAGAGCGGGACTCGCTTTTCAGGCCATTATGCCCAAGGTATCCACCTTTTGGGTGACTATAATTGCAGGTTCGGTGGCCACCATTGCCGGTCTTTTTCCTGCATTTGCCATGAAATTATTGGGATTTGTGGCGCTGTACGGATTTATTCTGGCTCCCTTTGGCGCCATCATAGTATTTGAACATTTTTTCCATAAACAGGTGGGAATAGTTAAAAATTATGCCGAAGTGGCAAATATAAAATACAATAAGGCGGTATTTATGGCATGGGCCATAAGCTTTGGACTGTTCTATTTTATATCCGTTCAATTTGATGTGTTTTTATCATTTGTAACCCTTCCGGCTTGGTTGATGTGCGGCGTCTTGTTCCTGGTCTTTAGCAAATGGGAGCAAAAAAAGTTAGATTAGTTCATGTGTCCTTCTAAAAGGAAGTTTTAAAATAATGGGATATTATAGTTGATTTCAGGTTTGTTGGTTTATTGAGGACCTCCTTTAAATGAGTTGGATGTAATTCAATAGTTTTAGTATTTCAGTCTGGAGAGAAGAGAGTCAGGATGCAACAAGCTCATTGGCCTTGTCCAAAACATGTTTGGTAAAGCTTTTCAAATAGATTTCTCTTGTACTTAGAGAATTATGCCCAAGCCCTTCGCTAATTAATTCTGTTGGTATTTTCAAGAATTTGGCGATCGTAGCCCAGGAATGGTGGATGGAATAGGTCGTAAAATGCTCTTCTATGTCTGTATTTTTGGCAATCGTCTTAACGTGTCCGTTCATTTTTCTTCCAAGAGATTTGTATTTTTATTGAATTATGGCATTTCTATATAGTTGACGAGAAGGCCGGTTACTAGCGATAGAAGCTAGAATTCTGGATAACTTACTTTACTATGGTCTTATTGATGCGATTATATTATGGAGTAATTTGGCATAGAAAATGATTGCCATGCTACAGCGGAAGTAGACGAACCCTTCCACTCCAATTCTCCCCATGCGGATACGTTCTGATGGTCTGCTGGGGAAGTATTTCCACTCGGGCTTCCAGACACCCTCGGCGCCGCGCAAAAGCGGCGAAAAGGCCGTGTGATCTTTCTACCTCTATCCACAAGAATTTCTTTCAGGTGAAATGTTACATAGCCACGTGTTTGTATGGAGAACGTTGGAAACTTTCAGAATATATTTATGCTATGCTTCCGTCACGATATATTTATATATGCAAATATGTAAATATAAATATATGGGTATATGTATATATGCACATAGGATTTACGCATTCGGAAGGTAGTTTTGTTTTGGAGTAGGAACAAATCAGACCTAACCATTTTGAGTAAAATTTCATTAAAAAAGGAATTGAATAAATTAATCTTCGGAGAAGATGGCAAGTTATGTTTTGCGCAACGCAAAACTCCTACTTCTTGCGAAGTGAAAACTGGGTCTGTGGCAGACAGGCGATAATAATTGAATGAGAAAATGGCAAATAATAAGGCAGGATAAAACGTTATGGGGAAAAGAAACGTGAGTATTACTTAACACTTAGTTTCAATAGTTAGGAACTAATTGATTTAAAATACCGGTCCATTAGGGATGTTTTTTTTGTGTATAGGGGGAATAAGTGAAATGGGACAAATTCTACTTCACCAATATATATCCGGACAAAACTTATTCGAAATCTATTTTTACATTAAATACTTAATGTAAAAATTAAATTTCCAATCTTTCCTGGTATCCATCCATTATATGTGTAGGGAGATTTTTAATATATATTTCAGTTGTACTGATATCGCTGTGCCCCAGCATTTTGCTCAGTGCATTAATAGGAACATCATTCAGTATAAGATTCGTAGCCATGGAATGACGGCTTACATAGCTTGTCAAATGCTCTTCAATTTCACAAAGGGTGGCAATCTCTTTTAGTCGTTTGTTATATCGTTTTCTTTCCCATTGGATATCCTTAAATTGATCTTGCATTTCTTTGCGCTTTACAATGGGAAAAATATAGTCGGTTTTGTCCTTGCCCATCAAATAGCAATCCATAATCGATGATAACTGTGGAGTCAATTTAATGTCGTAATAGCGGGCGGTTTTTTGTCTACGGTACTGGATGCGTCCGTCAATGATGTTATCCAGTTTTAAAAAGGCCATATCAATAAATGAAATGCCGTTCATAAGGTAAGAGCATAAAAAATAATTCCGGGTGTTGAACAAAGGGGTACCAGGTTCTAATTCCAAATTTAGGATCCTTCTTATTTTTTCTATGCTTATCGCCCGTTTTGCCGTCGGCTCGGATTTTATCTTGTATTTCTTAAAGGGATAAGAGTCCGCAGATACAACCCCCTGATGTATGGCTTTGTTGTAAATGGCCCGAAACGTTCTCATATACATGGATAATCCATTTATACTATTTCCTTTTTTCAAATGTGCCGTTTCAAATCTTTTAAGATAAGTGTATGTCATCTCCTCAAACCGGAGAAACTCCTTTTTGTTGAAATTCTTCAGTGCCCCAAGGGCACATCGATAGGCCTTGGCATTTCCGAAGCGATTCGCTTCTTCCATTTCACTTATTAATTGATCGGTGAAATCAAAAAAGGAAATTGTGTTGGTCGGCTTGGTCAATGTGTTTTTGAGTTCCGTGATGCTAAGCCCTTCGAGCTGTCCATTTTCTTCCAATTCATTTATCCCATCCCTTAATTCGGTCTTTTTCTTGATAAGGAGATTATTTAAACGCGCAACGGACGAAACTCCATTATAGGTTCTTTTGACCTCGCGATTCTTATTGTTCCAATACTCGGGAGGAACGGCAAATCCAGTTGAAATGGCAATCGTCTTTCGATGGTGGCTGAGTCTAAAGATAATGGGGCACATACCATCTTTGCGCTTGCGTCTTGTGTCCATGGAAAGGGTGATGTTTGTTTTCATATTCTAAAGATATAAAAATTTGCACTCAATTTGCACTCAAAATTAGGTATTATATGGTTTAATATGAATTCTTATGAAATACATAATATTGATAATCAGTATTATACATATATTTTGAAACAAATAAATACAATAATCCGTCTTCTTCTAAGCAGGCGGTCCTAGGTTCGAATCCTAGTGCCATCACCACACTTTCAAAACCACGCCTAATGGCGTGGTTTTTTTATTTGCGAAAAAGCCAAACTTGTTTGAGCTTTGTAGTAAATAAAAAAACTAGCAGTGCTAGCTGCGCGGTTTTGAATTTGCAACATTGATGGAAGAGGATCACCGCAGGTAATCCTAGCCTATTATGAAAGCCCAAACTTGTTCGGGCTTTGAAGAAAATAAAGAAGCTCGCAGTGCTAGCTGCGCGGTTTTGAATTTGCAACATTGATGGAAGAGGATCACCGCAGGTAATCCTAGCCTATTATGAAAGCCCAAACTTGTTCGGGCTTTGTAGTAAATAAAAAAACTAGCAGTGCTAGCTGCGCGGTTTTGAATTTGCAACATTGATGGAAGAGGATCACCGCAGGTAATCCTAGCCTATTATGAAAGCCCAAACTTGTTCGGGCTTTGAA